>WBZS01000010.1_pt1 | contig 764686 bp, 696 predicted proteins | sample 5204201 | NCBI WGS metagenome assembly WBZS01 (sample SAMN12344357, study PRJNA552823) | activated sludge metagenome | biome: Activated sludge suspended growth; feature: Nitrification reactor; material: Wastewater; isolation source: activated sludge from nitrification reactor of wastewater... | reverse complement strand
ATTGAGACGGAACCTTCACGGTCGCCCAACCATCCTGGCCCGGCTAACGACCCTCCGCGACATGCAGCGGATTGAGACGGAACCTTCACGGTCGCCCAACCATCCTGGCCCGGCTAACGACCCTCCGCGACATGCAGCGGATTGAGACCGCCACATAATGGACGCTTTATCCTCGCGGAGTTGTCTAACGACCCTCCGCGAGATGCAGCGGATTGAGACCTTCCAGGCTTCCTTGAAGGTGGCCAGGTTGACGGCTGACAACCCTCCGCGAGATGCAGCGGATTGAGACTCATCACACAGCCGCCATGCAGCGGCCACGTGAGTCTAACGACCCTCCGCGACATGCAGCGGATTGAGACCCTGCGGGAGCAGGTTCTGGGCGAGGAAGCCCGGCTGACGACCCTCCGCGAGATGCAGCGGATTGAGACCCGGCGGTCCTGTCGGCACGGCCGTTCATGAGCAGGCTGACGACCCTCCGCGACATGCAGCGGATTGAGACGCAATCCCCCCGCAGGCCGGAGCAATCGTTCGCCTGGTGCGTCGCCGGCCCGGGGGTATCGCCTCGGGCGAAAAGAAACGGCTCGGGTTTGAAGGCTTCGCGTGGGGCCTTGCGCAAAAGTGGTTTCCACCTTCGCCGGCTTTGCTTTTTTGGCCCTCGCGGAACGCGGTGGCTTTATTCAACCGGCTCTTTTTTGCGCGAACCAAAATTGGGAATTATTGTCGGCTGCAAGAACTCGCCAGTTTGGCGAGTTTTTTTGTGGTTTCCGCGTCTTAACGCCGCGCGCACCAATCGCTTCGCGCGCCGGCCCATGCGCGTTGCAAAATTTGCTTGCACGCAATACGTGCGGGTGGTTTCATCGCAACATTCTGGGGGGGCATTCAAGCGGTGAAGTATATTCTGCGCGTCGAGGGCGTCGACTTCGACGCCACCATTTATGATACCCATAATCTTTCGGCATTCCGGGGCGGCAGCCTGGCGCTGCTCGCGGCGCCAAAGGGCGTGCGCGCGTTCCTGACGAATGAAAAAATCGCATTCACCGAGCTGTTCGCCGGCGCCTCGATCGGCGCATGGTCAATCGATCTTCCCGCGAACGAAGATCCGGAAAAGTTCGGACCGAGGATTCGCGATTGGCTTCGCCTAGGAGATTGGTTGGGTAGCGAGGCGGCCAATTGGCCGCATCTCTCATTCGTGGTCGATCTCGCCGCGATCGACGCCGCCAAGGGAGTCGGCGCCGACTACCTCGCCTACAAGAAGGCCGAAGCGAAGAATCGCGCGCGGCAATTCCGCGCGGCGAATTGGGCGTTGCCGGAATTCGAAGAGAAGGCGCGCGGCGCGCACGACCGGTTTGACCGCGTGCGTCCGGCGCCCCCTGATTGCCGCGTCGACGCGCAAGGTCTGGTCGGTCAAGCGGTCTCGCGGTCGTTCAGGGCGCGCTTCGAATTCGGCCGCCGGCAGCGACAGGAGTTCTATGCGAGCAACGCCAGCGCGAGAAAGGCCGACGGTCTCGACTTCGCGGAATCCTTCGAGGATATCGTGGCCGACGAGCCGGACGGGTTGCCCGCCCCCCTTTCGAAAAAAATCGCGGTGTTTTACACCGACGGCAATGGATTCAATCGCATCCGCGAGCAAGCCAAGACCGTCGACGCGCTTTCCGAGTTCTCGCGCAAGCTGATCGCCTATCAACGACAGAAGCTGCTCGACGGCCTGCTCGACTGGCTGCGCGCGGGCATCATGTCCGACCAATGGGGCGCTTATGCGCTGCAACCACCCGACGCTGAAGATTCGCGATGGCCATTGCGGTTTGAAACCCTCATGTGGGGCGGCGACGAGCTGACCTTCGTGATGCCTTCCTGGCTCGGAATCGAGTTCGCCCGCAAGTTCTTCGACGAATGGACCAAGGACTGGACGGCGCCGTCGGGGGCGCCGCTGACCTTCGGCGCGGGGCTGGTGTTCTGCAACGAAAAGACGCCGATCCGCCAGGCGCGCAAGATGGCGAAAATCATGGCGGAGGACGCGAAGACGACCCTTGAGAACGTCGCGCTCGATGACTTGAAGCACGTCCTCCAGATCGAGGCGTTCGAGAGCATCACCATGCCGGAATGGGACGAAGGCAAGGGTCTCGAGCGCTACCGCGAGAAATTGTTCGACGCGGCGCCGGCGCCGGCGCATTTCACCTTGCGCGACGAGGAGATCGGCATGACGTTCGAGCGCGTGCGCGAGTTGAAGAACGAGTTTCCGCGCTCGCAGCTCTATGGGCTGCTGCGTAAGGCGCGCGATGACGGGGCCTTCGCGCTCGGCGAAGCTGGCGACGTGGCGCTGAAGACCGAGGCGGAGGTCTATTTCAGGCGCAAGGGCCTCGATGCCGCCGAATGCCTGCCGAAATTGAAAATTCTCTCCAAGGCGCCGCTTGCCTATTCGCTGTTCATGGGCGCGGCGCTGTGGGACTACGTTGATCCGCTGGAGACGGCGTAATGGGCGTGTTCGCGTGCTACACTGTGAGCCTTACCGTGCGCAGCCCCTTCATGTTTCAGGGTCTGGCCAATTCGCGCCTCGGCATCGATGCGCCGTTGCTGCGCGATGAACTTGACCGCGTTGTTATCCCGGCCGATCAGATCCGAGGCGTGCTGCGCTCGGCGTGCTACCGCTTGCAGTGGGACGCGCCCCAGATCGCGCCGAAACGGCTATTTAAGGCGCTGTTTGGCGCCGCTTCCCCCGAGAACGAGAATAGCGACCCTGATCAATATGACCGCCCCGATCGCGGCGCATTGATCGCCGGCGATCTTGTCGCGGACGCGGCGAGCAAGTCGTTGGAAACGACGCGTATCGAAATCGACGACGAAACAGGCGCGGCGAAATCCGGCGCGCTTCAGATTGTCGAGCTCGCCGCGCCATTCGGAAAGGACGTATCGTTCAGCGGCAAGTTCCATCTGCAGGCCACGAACGATGTCGACGCCATCGCGGTCGAAACTCTGCTCGCGCGCGCGATCAGACTGGTTCCGGCGATCGGCGCCTTCAAGAGCGCCGGGTTCGGCGAGGTCATCACCGCCAGCGTCTTCCTCGACGGCACGCCGGAACCGGTGGTCGCCGCGGTCGGCGGATCGGCGCCGGACAGAATCGCCTATCGTATCACCTTTGATCGGCCGTTCGTCGTCGACGCGAAGCGCGAGACCGACAATCTTTTCGTCGGCGAAACCGTTGTTCCAGGCGGCGCGCTCAAGGGCGCGCTCGCGGCCAAACTCGCCGTTGTCGCGGGCATCGATCCGAAAAGTGACGGATGGGGCGAGGCGCTCGCTGCCCTGCGTATCTCGCATGCTTTCCCGGAAAACGATGAAGATGAACCCAAACTTTCAGGGTTTCGGGTTCCACACTCGCTCTATTGCTGGAAGCGGGACGAGCAACAGAAATTTGACGACGCGCTGTTTCAGGATGACGCGGAGATGGAGCGCTTTGTCGACGAGAACAAAGTGGCGCCCACCCATCCGATCGACTGGAAGGGCGCGTTCTTCACGGCGTTGCGCACGAACGGCCTCGTACCGGCTCCGCCGACCATCGATCCACAGCCGCGCACGCATGTGCGCATCGATGGCGAAAAACTAATTCCAGTCGAGGGCGCGCTGTTCACGACGGTCGCGCAAGGCGTCTTGCGGGGGGGAAAGCCGCGTGCGTGGCGCGTTGTATTGGATTTCCGGAACGTCGCGGAAGATCGCCGCGCCGCGTTGTGTGGACTCATCAAGGGCCGCCTCCACAATGTCGGCCGCACGGGCGCCTCGGTGACATTCGAGCCGATTGACGACCAGCAGATCCCCGATGCGCGCGACTTGGGGCGCGTTAGGCTGAATAGGCCGCCCGATCCGGTGCCGATCGACATGAACGGCAAGCGCTTCCATGCCATGACGCTTGTCACGCCCGCGTTGCTTACCGATCCGCGTTCGACCGTGTCCATCGAAGCGCAATACGAGGATTACATCGTGGCACAGACCGGCGGCCAGCTTGTGCGCTCCTATACCAGCAGACGGCTCGCGGGCGGCTATATCGCCACGCGCTACCGGCCCTATGGTCTCTCCTATTATCCATTCATTCTGACCGAACCCGGCTCGGTCTTTCTCGTCGAAGGTGGCGACGTGGAAAAGCTCGGCGAGATCGCCCGATTTGGTCTCCCGCCCATCGCGCTTTCGCACGCCCCCGCGCTGACGTGGAGGAGCTGCCCCTATCTGCGCGAGAACGGATACGGCGAGGTCGTTTTCTCGCTCGTGGATCCCATACGGTTGCGGGGAGGCGTCTAATGGCTGAACCAACCGATAAATTGTCACCGCTCGTTGGTCACCGCTACGAAATCAGCGGTGTGCTCGCGGTGCTCACGCCGTTGCATGTCGGCACCGGCGAGAGCGAGGAGATCCCCGGTGTCGGCGGAAAGGAGGGCGCGAACACGACCCCGGGCGTTGCGCGCGCTGTTACCGATCACAGGGGCGATCCCTATCTGCCGGCGACAACTGTCAAGGGACTATTGCGCCAAATCGGCGAGGAAATCCTTACCCCCGACGAAGTCGACGACATCTTTGGCCTGATCAAGAATTCATACAGCGCCAGCGGCGCCATGGGCGCGTTGTTGCCGCGCGGAGCGACGCTACGAGCGGCAGCGAAGGTGGAGGGATATCCTTACGTCAAGGCGGCACGTGTCAACGGCGGCGCGCTCGTCAACGGATGCTTCGTTGCCGCACGCACCGCGATCGATCCGCTCTCGGGAGTCGCCGCGGATGCCCGCCTGTTCTTTCAGGAAATGGTCGCTCCCGGCGCGACTTTTGACCTGAGTTTCGTCCTCCTCGCGGGTCTGGACGGCGAGATCAGGTTGAGCAATCTCCTGAAGATCCTTGCGAGGCTCGGCGCCGAAGACGGCGTCGTTTGCGGCCGCGGCAAGGCGGACCGCGCCGGCGCCTTGCAATTCATGCGGAGTTCGTTGCAAGTCCAGGAACGAAAAATCGACGCCGACGGATTTCTCGGCAAGAAGCCGAAGATCATCAGCTGTCCGGATGCCATCGATACGATCGAACCGGTCAGGAAATGGCCGGGCATTTTCCGTTGCGACGGACCATTTCTTTCACTTGACTCCTCCTGGGAACCCCAGCGGGAGAAGCAAGGGCTATCGGAGGAAGAGCAGCGGAAGATACCCCAACTTCATTATCAACACGATGCCGATGATCGCGCGCTCCAACTTGGGTCGCAAATCGCGGGCGTTTTGCGGGCGCGGGCGCGATGGATCATGGGGATCAAGGCACTCGCGAATGGTGGCGATCCGAGGAGCGTCGACCCGACCATGGGCGACGATGAAGAGGGCAAGCAAGCGTTCGGCGAGCGTGTCGTGCGAAGTCGACGCGACGTAAAGAAGCTTGATCTTTCGCCGGTCGAACGGCTGTTCGGTGTTTCGGGATTTGCCGGATTGCTGCGCATCGAGAAGATGGCCTTCAGCAAGGGGGAAAAAATCGACCTCACCTCCGTGAAGCTCGATCATTTCTCGGGAGCGCCGTTTGATAACGCGCTATTCAAGACACGCGCCGTGCGCGACGTGACCTTGAATCTCACGCTGTCGCTGAAGGGGCGCGCGGACGCTAACTTGAAAAGGCCTCGACTGGACAAGAGAGAGCCATCGGTCGCGATCCCGACACCTGACGATATCGCACTTTTCGACGCGCTGACGAACAGCCTCAAGGACGATGGTCTCATGCTCGGGCACGGGACGAATAAGGGTTTTGGGTGGTTCATCCACGTCGATCAAGGATCCCGCACATGAATGGTGACGCACTTCTGCAACGTGCGATCGATATTCTCAAGAAGGTGGATCCGACGGGCCGCTTGCCGCATTCCGACGCGCGCGATGCGTTGATCGAGCAAAGCCTTCGGTTCGCGGAAATGTACGACGACGACAGGGAACGTCTGGATGCATTGACAACGGAAGCGCTCCGTCGAAGGACCGGCAAAGGGCCAGCCGGCCCTTCCCGGGAACGCGGCGGCACCGCGCCCTCGCGCTCCTCGTCGGGTTTTTCCCCCGCTTCCACGCATCGCGCGACCGGACGCCCCGGCGCGGCTCCCATTCGTCCCGCCCCCAGCGCCGCCGAATTAACCGCGCCCTATCGATTCGTCGCCATCCCTGACCGAATTGTGAAAGCTCAGATTGAGACGAAGTTCGCCAGTTTGGGCTTTCCGATTCCAAACGGATTTTGCGGCGAGATTGAAGTCGAATGGACATTCGAGACACCGATGTTGATCGGGGTCGAAGACGAAAAGGGTGTCGCCGGACCACTGCGGCTCGGTGAGGATTACGTCATTCCAGGCGCAACCCTGCGCGGCATGATGAGGGCGGCGATGAGTATCGTGACTCGCGCACGGCTCGCCCAAGTCAACGCGAACCACCGCTACGGTGTCCGCGACTTCACGCATCCCCTGTTCAAGGAAAGCGCCGGCACGCAGCGCCTTGCATGGGGCAATGTGCGAGCCGGATGGCTGCGAAAGTGCGAGTTAGGCAAAACCAAGAAAGAGAAGGATCGGCGGGTTACGTCCGACAGAGATGAGGACCCGCGAGAGACGACCAATGAAGATGAGGACGCGCGAGACGCGACCAAAAGTGACCTAGAATTGAGCGACTACGTCCTCACGCCATGTGACAAGGCGATGGTGCGTATCCGCGCCCTGCCGAGACAATTCAACCAAGGCGGCCCGACCGACAGCGGCGAATGGCATCAAGCCTGGCTCAAGAAGAAGCTCGCCGAGCGGTACGAAACTGCCCGATATATTCAAGAAAAGCGGGACAAGAGGGCGATCTTCGATTTTGAAAAAAGATCCAAACCCACCCCTTTCGCGCCCGATCCCACCGCGACCGATCACGTCATTCCGGGCGGCGGCGGTGCCGGCAGCGGCTGGTTCGTTTTCTCCAACTATTCGCCGTCCCTCAAGAATGTGGATGCCGCGGTCCTCGACGCGCAGCAAGCCTCTCCGCGGCCGGGTGATCAAAAAAAGCGCGAATATGTTTTCTTCGATCGATCCGGCGCAAATGAGATTCGGCTGACACGCCAGGATTTCGAGAATTTCGAGCGCATCAATTCCAAGCCCAGCAAGACCAAATCCGTGCCCGACGGTTCCTACGCGGTCCTGAGCCCGACGCTGGAACACGGAAATCGCATTCCGGTATTCTATGTCGGCGACCCCGGATGTGATGATCCCGATTTCGCGATGGGGCTGACGCGGCTTTTCAAGCTGCCACACAAATATAGCGTTGGCGACGTGCTACTCAGGCAGAAGGAACACAAGATCAAACCGGGCGATCCCGACATGGTCGAGGCATTGTTTGGCCACGTCTATGATCGCAAGGATCTTGGCATAAGCGAGGAGGATGCCGAGCGATTGCCGCCCGGATCGGTCGCGCGAAAAGGACGCCTCGCCTTCGGCTTCGCAAGGCTGTCAAGCGCTACACCCGCCGCCCCGACTGGCATCATCACCACGACGGCGATGGCGCCACGCGCGTCTTACGCGCCATATTACTTGCGTGGACCGATTAAGGACTGGACGGATATCGCGACGAGCGGTCGCGAGGGCGACGCGCGACTTGCCGGCCGCAAACGCTATTTCCCTCGCTTTCCGGCCGACAGAGTTGCTAGCGCGCCAAAGACGATTGAGAACACCTTGGCCAAACGCAAGAGTCGGATCACTAATGAAACTGATTCGAGACTTCGATTGCTGGAACCCAAGGCGCCGGGCGGGCAGCTGTGTTTCCCCGGCGCCATTCGCCTGCATAATGTTACGGCGGAGGAGATCGGCGCGGTGCTGTGGACCTTGATGTTCGGCGGCGACCCGAGCAAACGCCACATGATTGGCCGCGCCAAAAATGCCGGCGCGGGACAAGCGAAAGCGGTGGTCACGAAGCTGTCGTTGGTGCCAAATAGCAAGAGCGACCAGAAGCCAGAAAATATGGAGATCGCGCCGTTCCTGCGCGACTTCGAAACCTACATGAGGGACCATGCGGATCGGAACTGGCCTCAAGTCGACGAATTGCGCGAGTTCTTCGGCATCAGTGATCCCGTCGTGGGAGCCGGATTGAAATCGGAATTTTTGCCGGAACCGAATGACTTCGGGCGTCTGCGCCGGCTCGTTAAGGCCGATGTCCAAAATGATCCGTCGCTGGTGACAAAGGCAGACGACCGCCTCCTTCCGGCGCCCGCCGTGGCACCAACCGAGGGGCAACGCCAGTGAATTCGAAGTATACGGCGATAAACTTGCTGAAAGCACCTTTTTTTGGCTTTCTCCCGGAGCGAGCCAAGGCGATGGGCAGCGTGCGAGCGGCTCTGCGGCGGCTGTGGAACTGGTGGGAAGAGACGTGGCTGTGGAGACATTTACAACAGACGTGGCTGTGGAAATGGTTGCAATTCACGTGGCTGCGGAGGTGGCTACAAATGACGTGGCGGTGGCTGCCCGGCCGTGGTTGGCCGAAGCAGATCATCGATGTCGGCATCGCACCCCCGCATTGGCTGGTCTTGCTCTGCCTTCTCGTCCTTGCCGTAATTTGTGTGCCGCTCTTGCTATTTTGGGTACCCTTAGCTGTCGTGGACGGTCGGGCCGATGAACTGAACAAGCTTCTGCTTGCATTTGCCGGCCTTGCCGGTGCCCCATTCCTTATCTGGAGAGTCTGGATTGCTGACGGACAGCGGAAGACGGACAACGAAGCGCATTTCAGGGACTTCTTGAAGAATGCGGTCGATCATCTCGGGGCTGAGAGAAAAGATGGAACTTCGAATATCGAGCACCGGATCGGCGCGATCTACGCTTTGGAAAAGCTCGCTCGCGACTGCAAGCCGTTACATTGGCCAGTGATGGAGATCCTCTGCACCTACGTTCGTCGGAACGCATACAGGTTGGGCGATCCCACACGCGCAGCGGCGCGGGTAGATGACGATGTGCAGACGGCATTGACAGTAATTGGTCGCCGCTCGGAAGCGCAACTATCTTGGGAAGCCGAGATCTCCACTGGTTTCGGGCAGAAGCGCCTCAAACTCACGGATTGCTGTCTTCGCGAAGCGGAATTGGGCGGCCTGAATTTCGACCATGCTGATTTCCATAATTCAGACTTGCGTGGCGCAAAATTGGCAAGTGCATGGTTCAGGAATGCTCAATTGGATTACGTTGATATTGATGGGACGACAACGCTTACCGGTGCCGACTTCGAAGGAGCAACCTTGAAAGATGCCAATTTAGAAAACGCACTATTCACGGAAGCGAAACTTCGCGGAGCCGACCTCAAGTTAGCGCGACTTCGATCGACATTCCTCAAAGATGCGATCGGATTGGAGCTGCAACAACTTGAGGCAGCGCAATACGACGATTCGACGATATTGCCTGACTCTATCAAAGAGCAGCTGTCGTCATGAGACGACGATTGGGAGCGTGATGCCTGAAAATGATAATGATTCGACCAATCACGGCAAACGGCGACTTGCGCGATCGCGCCGAGCGACCAAAGGGCGAGATCGGCGTGCGGCTCGACAAGCCGGAGCGCGTCGTTGACATCGCCGCGCTGTGCGGCATCTGGAGGCGTGGGATCGTTACGCATCGGCTGCGCGGGCTTGCGCACCTTGCTCCCGACGTCGGACTCTTGGGCCGCATCCGAGGCGCATTTGGCACTCGGCTCGCGTCGGCCGCGTCGTCGCAAGCACTCGACGGGCATCCCTGCCCATGGAATCCTCCTTGCGCTTTCGAACCATTGTTTCGCAAGCAGGGCCGCATGAGCGACGGCTTCGACCACGCGAGTCCATGGACGATCGCGATCGATCCACGGCGCGGCGACCTCGAGGTAACGCTCACCGTCTTCGGCTTCGCCAACGAGTTCCTCGCGGCCGTGGCCGAGGACATGACGGCGGCACTTCGCCATGATGTCGACTGGCGCGGGAGGACGAGCCTTTTCGTTCCGAAAATCGAGATCGCCGGCCGTCGTGTCGTGGAAACGGAGGGAATCGCGGCTCCGCCTCAGGCCGATCGCTTTGTGCTCGATTTCGTTTCTCCGCTTGCGATAACCGGCAACGACCCACGAGCGAAGCCGGCGAGCTTGATAACCGGCCTTGGCCAACGGCTTGAATCACTTGCGCGCTGGCATGACGTTACACTCGGCGATGAGCTTGAGCGCCGCACGCTTGCTCCGCTTGCCCGTTCGCTCGAGTATAACTTCGTCGAATACGACGTGGTGAAGTGGACGCGCGGCTCCCAGCGACAGGCTCGGGCAATCCCGATGAGTGGTCTTGTCGGTCGCCTGGAGATCGCCGGCACGACCGCGCGTGACCCTCGCTTCGGCGCCATGCTCGCGCTCGGCGCCACCTGCAATCTGGGCGCCGACGCGGCTTTCGGCTGCGGGCGCTACGAACTGACCATTGACGCGGGGGCTGGCCGCCATTGACCCACCGGCTGGTGGCCGCCGCAAGCGGAACGGCTCGAAGGGCGAAGTCGGACGCTCGGCCGGCGGCGTGGCGATTGATCACCATTCGTCGTTGCCCACGGCGCGCTGCCCGATCCGTGGATTGGTCGGCACGCGCCATGGCAAGTATCCGGGGCGCATCGCCTGCATGCCGACATCCGACCGCACGGTCTCACTGATCAGGCGGGCTCGACGGCTGGCTTGCGGCACGCAAACTTGCGCGCGACGGATTTTCGCAGAAAGGTTCGAAGACCACGCGCGAACTTCTTTGTAATGGCGGAGAGAGAGGGATTCGAACCCTCGATAGAGTTTCCCCTATACACGCGTTCCAGGCGTGCGCCTTCAACCACTCGGCCACCTCTCCGTCGCGCCATTCCTTGAACGCGCGGGCGGATTTTTTCAAGAGGCACGAACGGCATGGCTCCCAGAGCGCCGGCGCACCTGGAAACCCCTGGAACTGACGCAATGGCGTGCGTGGGGCCCGATCAGCCCGCAGGCTGCGGCAAATCCCGCAGGAGTGGGAACCTCTCTTGAGGCCGGAATTTTCCTGTGGCGTTGAATCCAGAGCAATTCGCAGCGGCGAGACGATCCCGTCTCGCGGGAGAAATGCTCTTGTCGGGTCGATTCGGTTGCCCGATGAGGCCAATCCGGCGTCGGCCGGCTCGAGAGTTCCGATTTGGGGCGGCTCGCAGCGAGCCCAAGCGCGGCCCAAGATGCCCCGCGATGACCTTGGTGCCGGCACGAATGAAATAACTTATATAAATCAGTATGTTACGTCAATTTTCGATGGGGCGACGCCGCCGGCGGTGGGATAACATATTGATATTGCGACAAAATCCACTTTGGGACGCAAGGTCGCTCGGGCCCTGTCCGAATTCCTTGCCTTTAAGAGTCTGACGACCCTCCGCGTCATTTGGCGGATTGAGAGGCGCGGGGGATGAGCGTTCGCACATCGGCGCCCAGGTCACTGACGACACCGGCCCGAAGCAGCACTCCTCGCTCGGCGATCGTTGGTGGAGCGCCTACGCAGCACCGCGCACCGCGCCGAAGCGCGCAATATTGGCCGAGGCGCACGCCACCGCTCGATGAATGTTCGGTGGCAGGACGGACCGGGGCGGCTTCTTGATCCAACCGTCGCTCCGTGCCGTCGGAGCTGGTCAATCCATGGTGGAATTAGCGGAGTAGAGCCGATTTCGCCGCCGCCGAACGCCGCGGCATGGTGCGTCGACCGCATGCCTTGATTGATCAGAAATTGGCGTCCAATTGCCAGGAATCACGGTCAATTTTCCAGCCGCCGCCGACGGTGTCGTGAAGTGGCGCCAACCGTGTCTGGCGGGGCTCGTCATCTTCCATCTCATCCATATAACAGGAGTTCGTGCGAAATATCGGTCGATGAAGCGGACGCGGTCGTACCGACAGCGGCTCCTCGACATGAACCGGCAGAACAATCACTGATGAATGAAACGCGTCGGTCAACCGCAATCGTTGTTGTCGAGGACGATCCGGAGGTTCGCAACATCTTGCACGACGGCTTTGTCGCGGAGAAATACGAGGTCTTCGAGGCGTCGAACAGCGACGAGTTGACGGACATTCTCGAACGCCATCCGATCGACCTGATCACGCGTGATCTGATGCTCGGAACCGAGGATGGGCTGGCCCTCGCGCGGCGCATCCGCTCCAATCGCAACATCCCGATCGCCATGATCGCCGCCAAGGCGGACTTGGTCGATCGCGTCGTCGGCCTCGAACTCGGCGCCGACGACTACATTTCAAAGCCGTTTCACATGCGCGAGGTCTTGGCGCGCGTCCGCGCCATCCTGCGTCGCTACGAGAAATCGGTCAGTCCCGACGCGGTCGCCACGCACGACCGAAACGGATTTGAGGGCTGGATCCTGGATGTCGGCAAACGCGAACTGCTCAATCCGGACGGCAAGGTTTGCGAGCTGACCACCGCCGAATTCAATCTTCTTGTGATTCTGGTCAAGCGGCCCTGCCCGGGTCTTCACTCGCGACGAGACAATGGATCGTCTCAAGGGGCATGAATGGGCGCCACCCGACCGGACGATCGACGCGCTCGTCGCGCGCCTGCGGCGGAAAATCGAGCCCGATAGTGAAACACCGCGAATTCTCAAGACTGTGCGGGGCGCGAACGAAATCCGCGCCGTCGCCGTGAACCCAGATCCAAAAAGAAAGGCCCCGGCCAGTGGCCGGGGCCCGAGCTCGCGGCTCGTTTGATCGCGACGATCAGCGCGACTGATCCTGCACGCCGGAGCCGACATTGATGTCGACATCCTTGGTGTCGCGGAGGAAGATCGCGCCGACGACCAGCGTCATCACGGCGACAACGATGGGGTACCAGAGGCCGTTATAGATGTTGCCGGTCGCCGCCACCACGGCGGTGGCCAGAAGCGGCAGCATGCCTCCGAACCAGCCGTTGCCGATGTGATAGGGCAGCGACATCGACGTGTAGCGAATCTTGGTCGGGAACAATTCGACCAGGAACGCCGCGATCGGCCCATACACCATGGTGACGTAGACGAGGAAGATCACCAGGATCAGCTCGACCATGACATAGTTGATCTTGGCGGGGTCGGCGGCTTTCGGATAGCCCGCCGCGGCGAGCGTCTCGGTCCACTTTTTCGCGTCCCAGCCATCGATCTTGGTCGAGCCGATCTGCACCGACACCGACTTGCCGGGGCTGTCCTGCTTGGTGAACGACAGGCCGGCCTTGGTGAGGAAGTCCTGCGCGCGGTCGCAATCGGAGAATTTCGACCACGGTCCCACGAAGATGTGGAAGTTGCAGGTCGACTGGTCCGCCGTCATGACGATCGGGTTCTTCTGCTGGAACGCCTCGAGGTCGGGGTTGGCGTAATGCGTGAGCATGCCGAACAGCGGGAAGTAGGTCACCGCCGCGATCAAGCAACCCGCGAGGATGATCTTGAGGCGACCGATCCGATCGGACAGCCAGCCGAAGAAGATGAACAGCGGAGTGCCGATCAGCAGCGAGACGCCGATCAGGACGTAGGTCGTGATGAAGTCGACCTTCAGCGTGATCTGCAGGAAGAACAGCGCGTAGAACTGGCCGGTATACCAGACCACGCCCTGGCCGGCGGTCGCACCCAGAAGCGCGAGCAGCACGTATTTGTTGTTCGGATAGTGGAGGAAGCTCTCGGTGAGCGGGGCCTTGGAGGCCTTGCCCTCTTCCTTCATGCGCTGGAACACCGGCGATTCATTGAGCTTGAGCCGGATGTAGACCGAGAACACGAGTAGGACCAGGGACACCAGGAACGGAATGCGCCAGCCCCAATCGGCGAAGGTCTTCGCGTCGATGGTAATGCGCGCGAAGCCGATGATCAGGAGCGCCATGAAGAAGCCGAGCGTCGCGGTCGTCTGAATGTAGCTGGTGGTGTAGCCACGTTCATTGGGGCGCGAGTGTTCGGCGACGTAGGTCGCCGCGCCGCCATATTCGCCGCCGAGCGCGAGGCCCTGGGCAAGACGCAGCGTCACGAGCAGAACCGGCGCTAGCCAACCGATGACGTTGAAGGTGGGCAGCAGGCCGACGAGGAAGGTCGCGCCGCCCATCACCAGGATGGTGACGAGAAAGGTGTATTTGCGACCGACAAGGTCGCCGATGCGGCCGAAAATGATGGCGCCGAACGGACGCACCAGAAAGCCGGCGGCGTAGGTCGCGAAGGCCGACAGCAGCGCGGCGGTTTCATTGCCCGGCGGGAAGAACAACGAGGCGAAGAACGGCGCGAGCGTCGCGTAAAGATAGAAGTCGTACCATTCGAACACGGTACCAAGCGACGAGGCGAAAACGACCATGCGTTCGTCCCTCGTCATGCCCTTGGTTGGGGCGGATGTTGTAGTCGCGGTCATGAGCGTTGCTCCCCTGAAGTCGCGGAACGGGGCGTTTGTTACACGCCTCCTCCCGCGCACTTGCCACCGCCTCTGTCTTGATGTCATTACGCCGCTGGTATTAGACATAAGGTCGTAATCGGGGCCCTCAACCGATTGTTATTGTTGCCGTTTATTTTGATTAATGGTCCGGAAACCTTGGCCATCCTGTCTACTCCCGTCGCGATTTCGCGACGCGTGGCCGGCCGTCGCCCATCGCTCGGCGAACCGATCGCGGCGACCGCTCGCGGCGATTGCCGCCGGGGCGGGCGGCGATCTTGCCTCGCGGAAAATCGTCGAAATTGTTAAGTGATCGACATGGATATCTGGCAACCCTCGTTGAGGCGCGGCCTTCGGCGAACCGGCGCTAACCCGGCCATGGCTATCGCCGCGACATTGGGGCTTGTCGCGCTGTTGACGGCCGGCCTCGCGACGATCTCGCGCTTCCTCGATGTCCATACGGTCACGATGATCTATCTGATCCCCGTGATGTTCGCGGCGATCACATGGGGCATCCTACCCGCCCTCGTCGCCTCCATCGCCGGCATCGGCATGGCGGCCTTCTTTTTCTATCCCCCGCTCTATGATCTGCGCGTCTACCGCACCGATCATGTCGTCGACCTCATGCTTTTCATCTTCGTCGCGGTCATCACCGGACATCTGGCCTCGCGGGCGCGGCAGGCGAAAATCCGCGCGGAAGCCGAGACCTTGCGCGAGGCGCTGATCGATTCGGTGTCGCACGAGCTCCGCACGCCGCTTTCGACATTGCTCGGATCGGTCTCCGTCGTCAGCCAATCGGAGGCGGTTCGCGGCGATGTCAGGCTCGCGTCGCTGTTGTCGGCGATGCAGGAATCCGCCGAGCGCCTCGACACCGAAATCGGCAATCTGCTCGAAGCGACGCGCATCACCGGCCATGACATCGATCCGCGATCGGAATGGATCGACCCCGGCGACATCATCAGCGCCGCGCTCGACCACAAGCGGCGGGTCCTCGGCCCCCGCCCGATCAAGGTCGATATCGAGGATGGCCTGCCCTTGCTGCGCGGCGACGCCGTCCTGCTTGAACGCGCGTTCCTGCAATTGATCGACAACGCGGCGAAATACGCGCCGCCGGACACGCCGATCGAAATTCACGCGCGCCAGCGCGACGGATTTGTCGAGCTCGCGGTCCGGGATCATGGCGTTGGATTGACCGCCGACGAACTGCCCCGCATTTGGGATCGCTTCTATCGCGGCGCGCGCCATCAACGCACGGTGCCCGGCGCTGGACTTGGACTATGGATCGCCAAGGCCCTCATTGTCGCCTGCGGCGGACAGGTCGCGGCGCGAAGCGAGGGGGAGGGAAAGGGAACCACGTTGATCTTGAGCCTGCCAAAGTCGCCGACGGTCGCCAGGGTGGACATCGGCGATGAATAATCTGGGCTCCAACGTTCTTGTGATCGAGGACGACGTGCAGATACGGCGCTTCCTCCGCGCCGGTCTCGAAATGGCGGGATTCAACATCATCGAGGCCGACAACGCCGGAGAGGGCTTGCGTCTCGCCACGCTTCACCCGATCGATCTCGTGATGGTCGATCTCGGCTTGCCCGATGCCGACGGCGGCACGGTGGTCGAGCGCCTGCGCCAATGGTCTCAGATACCGATCATCGTCTTGTCGGTGCGCGCCAAGGAGACCGAAAAAGTTCGCCTGCTCGAACTTGGCGCCGACGACTACGTCGTCAAACCCTTCGGCATGGCCGAACTTCTGGCGCGGGCGCGCGCGGCCCTGCGTCGCCACAAGCAGGGCGTCGCGGCCGAGCCGGAGATCCGCGCCGGCCCGCTGGTGATCGATCTTGCAACCCGCGCGGTCAGCGTCGACGGCAACCGCGTCGCGCTTTCGCCGAAGGAATATCGCCTGTTGCAGGTGCTCGCCCGGCACGCGGGCAACGTCGTGACGCATCAGCAATTGCTGCAGGAGGTCTGGGGCTCCGGACATCAGGCGGACGCGCATTATCTGCGCATCTTCGTGCGCAAGCTGCGCCAGAAAATCGAGGCCGATCCGACGCGGCCGAAAATCCTGCGAACCGAACTGGGTGTCGGATATCGGCTCGCCCAAGACACAGAGGAATGACGCGCGGGAGCATTTCAGTTCCGCGAAGCTATACCGTCCCGCCGTGAGACGCCTTGGACGGCATGGGCGCCGTCACGCCCATCATGGAAACGCGCGACATTTTCTCATGCGCCCAAATCCCTTCCACATGGGCGGTACGTTCGCTTGCGAAATTTCCTCCTTGATGTTTACGCCGAATTTATTTCGCGGTCCGCAATAGTTACGTGAAATTTTATGCGCCTTTCGACTAAGCACTCGAACAAAGCGCCGGATGCGATTGATCTGCTCCGAGTTCGACGCGAGTGTGACGATGAAGAAGAAGCAGTTGGGCGCCAACGCCTTGTCGAAATTCGAATCTTCACCCCAGCGGCCGCCGCCGCCGGAAGTCATCCTTGCCAAGCGCCTCAATTTGATGGTGGAGATCGCGCGCCTGCGCAACTGGAACGGTACCTCGCACAAGCCGCTGGACCGAGCCGAGCTTCTCCTGACAGCGCGCTGGGGCCGCGCCACGTGGGCGACCCGCGCCAATCTGCTCAAGTCGGCGCAGTGGCTGGTGGGTCTTGCCTACAGTCAGGGCACGTTCGTCTGATCGCGCGCGACCCGGGCACGGTCGGCGGAAACTCAACAAGGCCTTGGGCGCGCTGATAACCGCGCTATTCCTTCGGTGCCTGGTTCATTCGGCTTGTCGACGTCGCGTCATCTTCTTCAAGTCCACGCTTGCGAACGACGGTGACGGTGCATGGCGCCTGCGCCGCCACCTCGCCCGATACGCTGCCAAGAAGTTTGCGCAAGGTCGAGTTCGCGCGGGCGCCCATGACGATGTGATCGACATGGTTCGAGCGCGCGTAATCAAGGATCGCGCCCGCCGGATCGATCGCCTCGAGGACATGAAACGTCACCTTGCCCTCGGGCAGTTTGAGCGGCTCGGCCCAGTGCTTTAGTTCGACCAGCCGCGCCACATGCTTGCTGTGGCCTTCTTCATCGAGGCTGCGGTCGATCGTGACGCGATTCTGCTTGAGCACGTTGAGGCAGGCGATGCGCGCGTCCGGCGCCGTCTCCAAAACGCGCTTGACCGTCACGCGCAGGGCGTCTGCCAACAGCTCCGAGCCCTCGATGAGATCGATCGCGACCGCGATGATCGGCGCGCTGTCGAAGTCGCCGACGATTTGCCGCTTGCGCAGCTCGCGGCCGGTATCGTCATTGAAACGGCGTTTGAGCGCGGTGAAGTAGGAATCCTGCTTCAGCCGTTCCGATCGCGCCGTCAGCTTGACCTGATCGGGGTGTTGCAGATCGAACGCCAGATGCGCCGCCGAGGGATGCCGCCAGGCCGGATTGACCTCGAGGCAGCGCAACACGATTTCCTGCAGCCATGGCGGGTAATCGGGCCGCAGTTGGCGCGGCGGCTGCGGGTCGCGCCAGATTCTCCTTTTCAATCCCTTGAGCCGCTGCGGATCGCCGAACGCCCGCGTGCCGGTGCTGAAAAAATACATCAGCACGCCGAGCGCGAACAGATCGCTGCGCGGATTGTTGCGCGTCCCCAACACCTGTTCGGGAGCCATGTACGGTGCCGTGCCGTAGGGCAGACGGAATTCCTCCTCCATCAGGTCCGGCAATTGCTGGTGATGGGCGAGGCCGTAGTCGATCAGCACCGCTTCGCCGCTGGCGCGGAACAGAACGTTCGACGGCTTGATATCGAGATGAATGACGTGCTGGCGATGAAGATCGTCGAGGGCCGCGGCGATCTTGGCCCCGAGCGAGGCGACCTCCTCGTAAGGCAGCGGCAGGTCCTTCAGCCGCGGCAGCAGCGAGGGCCCCGGCACATGCTCCATGACGATGTGGGGCTGAACCTCGAAATCGCCCTCGGCCACGAATTTCGGCACATGCGGGCCGGATATGCGCGGCAGAATCATCTGCTCCATCTCGAAGCTGACGATCGCCGCCGGGTCCTCGCCCTCGAACAGGATCGGCACCTTCATCAGCATCGGGAAGCCGATGTCGGGCCGCGTCACCTTCCACAGGATGGACATGCCACCCTTGTAAATGACCTCGCCGATCAGAAAGCCATCCAGCGTGGAACCGGTTTCAAGTCTTGGTTTGGCCATTCACCATCGTCCGAGCAAATCAGCGCCTCACCGCCCGCGCGCCAGGCGATCGGCGAGCGGCGCCGGCAGTCCAGCCTCGCGAATCCGCGCCGCCGCCGTCTCGATATCATAGGGCACGCGCAGAAAGGTGACTTCCGACGTGTCGGTGTTGAAAATCGAATAGCTCGCCGCCGGATTGCCGTCCCGCGGCTGGCCGACCGACCCCAGCACCATCAGCCAGCGGCGTTGGCGCAGCACAGGGATGCTGACGCCGGGAACCGGCTGGAACAGCGTCAACTTGCCGGTCTGAGCCAGCGAATAGATCGCCGGCATGTGCACATGGCCGACAATGGTAACCGGCGCCCGCGTCGACTCGATGCTGTGGCGGGCGACGTCGGAATCCACGACATAAACGAAGCGCGACGGCGCCGAGGCGTCGCCATGCGCATAAAGGCGACCCCCTTCCTCGACCGTCATCGGCAGGCGATCGAGCAGTTCGCGCGCGCTGGCGCCGAGCTGGTTGCGCGTCCACTCGATCGCGATCTGCGCGTTGCGGTTCATCGGCAGCGTGGGGTCCGACACGGCGCGGTCATGATTGCCGACGATCGCGATCGCGCCCTGATTGACGAATTCCCCCACCTTCTCGACCACCCATTCCGGATCGGCGCCATAGCCGACGTAATCGCCAAGAAAGGCATAACGATCGACTTGTTGCTCACGCGCGTGCGCCAGGCAGGCTTCAAACGCCTGCCGGTTGGCGTGAATATCGGCGAACAGGGCGATCAGCATGGCAGGAACCCCTTCCGGTGCCCGAGGGCGCGACCGTCAATGTCGCCCGGAAACGGAGCGGGTTCAATGCGACCTGAGATGTAGAGGACCCCGAGGACGGCCCTTCGCCGATGGGACGAGCCGCCAGAACAAGCCGGCGGAACAAGTCGGCTTGTCCGTGTCCGGCGCGCCTATTCGCCCTCGGAGGATTGACGACGCCTGCCGGCCATCGTTCGAGCGGATGCTTCGTTCGCTCAAGCATCTCTCGGCGAGTTGGAATCGTCTCGCCGAAATGAAATGCTCCCGATTCAAGACCCTTGAGCAAATCCTCGTCGCGAAAGTGGCTTCACTCTTGCGGGATTTGCTCGCCCGCGCGCGGCGGCACGGTGGATCGCCATCCAAGCGTGTCCGCCGTCAACATTGTTGGGACAGTTCCGTTGAGGCGGTTCCGTTGCGACAGTTCCGACGATGGACACGCCGGCTTTGCCTCAATCCCGGGAGAGGCGCGCAAGGGGCGGCTTTCCGCCATCCGCTGCCATCCGCCGCCATCGCCAGCCGACGTGTCCCAAGCCCGTGTCCGCGACGCGCGTCACCGTGCGCATGTTAATGCGAGCATGAGGAGGTTACCAAGGGCGCGCGATGATGCCTCTCCGACATCATGCGACGCGAATGGCGGTAGCAGGGAAATCGGTGATGCGCCGTCACCCGGAAATCTCGAGAGCGCTCCGCGAGCGGGGCCACTCGACTACAGCGGGATTCCGCGAACCTGGCACTTGGGCGAGCAAACATCCTTCGACGGACAAGCCATGTCCTGATGCGCGCACCAGGTCTCGGACTGCTTGATGCATCCGCCCCGCTGCAGGCATTTGCCGTCGCAGATCCGCTGGTTCGGGCAATCGCCGGTTTTGCCGCCGCAGTGCGCCGCGTCGCAATCCTTGGTGCAACCCGGCAGACCCGTCAGCCGCAAGAGATGGGTGTCCAACTCCGGCTCGTCGAAGAATTGAAGTGCCTTGAGCGCCTCTTCCAGCTTTTCCCGTTCCTTGTCGGTCATGGCTGTTCTCCTTGATCGCGGGAGGTTGTTTCCGATGTCCCGCTCGACGCCTGTTTGGCGGCGCAATTGTAAAGACCGGAGCATGCCGTCGTATTCGGATCGTATTTGGCGCAAGCCTTGATCGAACAGGGAGAGGCGTGCGCGGCGCATTGCCGCGACCCGCTCGGGTCCGGATCGGGCTCATGGTCATGGCGGTCGGATGATGGATCGTGCCGCGTATCATTGGTCGTATCGGCGGCGGCGCTTGCCTCCATATCGAGGCGCAGCTTCATTCGGCTGATCAAATTGTATTTGAGAGCGCTGCATTCCTTCTTGCCGGCCACGACCGATTCATATGGGCAGCCGCCCATGCAGATCGGTAGGATTTCGCAGTCGCGACATTCCTCGTCGTCGAACGGATCGAAGCCGAGCCAGTCAAAATAGCGGCTATTCAGCTCGGAATCGAAGACGGTTCCGATCTTCTCCTTTTCATTGCCGATAAGGTTCCAGCACTTGGTCAGATTGCCGCGCTGATCGACGAGGTACGTGCCTTTCTGATCGGCCATGCAGACCGCGGTGCGCAAATGATTGCGCAGCGAAACCGCGAAGCCGCGATCGGCGAAGATTTTGTAGATGTCGATCTCGGTATTGGCGAATTCCTCGACGTTGAAGCATGTCGGCGCGAAGCTCGGGCACGCGGCTCCGAGATTCTGAACATGACCGAGATAGACGCTGACCCTGTTCTTGAGGCCGCGCTCTTCCAGACTATCAAGAAGGCGCGGTACGTGGTCGACATTGAGCCGATCGATGTTGATCCGGATCGCGACCCGATCAAACAGATGATGGCTGGCGGTTACATTATCGAGAATGGTATTGAAAGTCGGGCCGCCGCGACGCTGATGGCGGCGTTGGTCATGGATCTCGGCGGGGCCGTCGAGCGTCACCTGCCAGAAGCCGACCTTGCAATCCTTGGTCAGGACCTCGGCGACTTCCGGCGTCATCAGATAGCCGTTGGAGATGATGTCGGCATCGTAGCCAATCCCGGTCAGCCTGGCGAGATCGATGAAACGTCGCGACAGCTTCTCGATCGTCTTCAACGCCAGCAGCGGTTCACCACCATACCAGCAGACGCCAAAACGATCGGCGTTCTTGAGCGAATTGACCACGAACCCGTAGACCGCCTCCTGCGTCTCCTCGCTCATGACCTCCTGGTTGAGTTCCTCGAAGCAATAGCTGCAGCGAAAATTGCAGGCCAGGGTCGGCGCGATCGTCAGCCCGAGGCTCCTGCCGGAAAACCGGCCCATCCTGTTGCGGACCTTCAACCGAGTAAGTTCATCCACGCCCTCGTCGACGAGGAATCCTCCGCGAAGCAACGAGGCGCATGCGTCGCGAGAAACGCCATTGGCGACCCGACCGCCGTCCATCTTTTCGATGAAACGGGCGGCTTCCGTCCGAATCGAAGCGAAGGCATTGGTCAATGCATTGTAGATGTATGAGTGGCCACGGTGCTCGAAATGAAAATTGTAGCGCGATGGCTTCATTGCGGTGCCGCCTCGGTTGACCAACTCAGCGGATTAATTTGATATTGACGGCGATCTTTGACAAAGCCGAGCGAAAGCCGCCGGTTTCTTCGTTTGAATAAAGCTTTGAATATCGCAGACGACACCACAATAGTGGCGGAAGCAAGGATACGACCTGCGACTGGGTCTTAGTCTCGATTTGCTCTGGCATTGACCGCAACGGCGAAGTGAAATTCGCGCGATGTCATCATCCAGAAGGTCATCTAGAAGGTCATCTAGAAGCTTCGCATGACCATGAAAGGGCGGGCGACGTAGCAACCTCGCCGCGACGAGAGCGAGCCGTGGCCATCCGCGCGCCGATCGATTTGGCCGCTTGGGAAGTTCGCAGCGCGCGGCGATGACCAGCTCCGCCGCGCGGGGCGATTGTCGGGATGCCCGTCGGATTTCCGGCGAGGTTCCGCGCGATCACGCGACCAACACGCCGCGCCGTATCACCAGTTATCCCGCGGCTGACGATAGCGCCGACCGGCGCGCTCCCGCGCGCTGGTGACCTCGGAATCCGGGCCGCGCTGGAAGAAGAAACCGAAGCCGTTGTCGTTCCAGAAGTCGCGATTCGCATCGCGCGCGATTTCCGTCGGCCGGCGCGTCACGAAGCCGCCCTGGGGGTGATTGCTCAGCACCGCGACGAACTCGGTGCGATAGTTGGTCTCGCGACTTAACGGCTCGTCCGAGACGATGATCGAGGATCGCGGCAGGGCCGTCATCGCGATGTGCTCGAGGGCGTTGCCCGGGATGGTAACCCGGCTGAGCGCGCTTTCCGCGTCGTCGCCGTGGTCGATCGTGACCGCCGTCCAGCGCAGGCCGTGGTTGTTGCGCGCCATCGCCGTGAACACATGCGTGCCGATTCGCTTTTGCGGATCGCGGATCGTGACCGGAATCTCGATGGTCGCGTCGAACATCTCGCCCCCGTCCGGCAGCGGCTTTTGCGTGTTGCGCCTAACGTACAGCTTCTGCGTGGCGCGGCTGATGTAGATCGAGACCGGTACGAGCGCGAGCTTGGCCTCGCTCGCCAGCTTGGCCGTGGCGGTCTTCCTGACTTCGGCCGTCTTGGCGGCTTCCTTCGCCTCTGCGGCGACGGTGCGCCGCGAATCCGCTTCGGCCTTGGCGGCTTCGAACCTCGCCCCAGCTTCCGCCGCCACCTGAGCGGCGCTCTGCCTCAAGCCTTCGGCGCGCATCTTGGCCTCATCCGACTTCGCGGCGGCGAGCGCCCTCTCGGCGGAGGCAAGCGCGGCATTCGCCTTGGTCTTGAGCCATTCGAGTTTGCGCAGCGACGCCGCAAGCGACGCCGCCTCCCGCGCCGCGATCAAGGCGCCTTTCTTCGTTTCATCGGCCATCCTGACCGCTTCCGCGGCCTCGCGCGCGAGCATTTCGGCGCGCGCCGGCGCGGCGGCGACGGCTTCCGCGTTCGGCACCGGCAGCGCTGCGTGTGAAAATTCGACGGGGGCCGCGTCGTTCGGCGAGACGATCACGCGCATCCCGATCTTGGTCTTGTCGAACAGCTTCTCGGCGAAGCCGTAGGGCATCCGTATGCAGCCGTGCGAGGCCGCGTAGCCGGGCAGCGGCCCGCCGTGCAGCGCGATGCCATTCCACGTGATGCGCTGCATGTTCGGCATCCAGGCATCGTCATAGAGACTCGACCGGTGATCCTTGTCCTTCTCGACGATGGCGAAGATGCCAGCAGGCGTCTCGCGTCCCTTTGTTCCGGTCGACACCGGGGCGCGCAGAATCCAATCGTCGGCGTCGTAAAAGGTGACGTGCTGGGACTTGATCGACACGATCGCCATGATCGGCTCGCCGGCCTGACGCGGCGCCGTCGCCTCGATGGTCTGCGCGGGACGCTGCTGCCGCGCCGCGCTGTCGCCGGGTGACGCCATCAGCGCGGCCGTCGCCGTGAGCGCGCCGACGCCGAGCGCTCCCCAACCCCGCATCGTCGCGCCAGTTCGCATCATCGAGTTTCGACCAGCCATGCCGTGCTCCGACTGAAAGGCCTATCCGCGCCCGCACCGTTCGCGGATCGGATCGCGGTCCTTGGAGCCAACTCGACCAGACACCGCCGCCAATTCGTGCTCCGGGAACGGCGGCGCGTTCCGGTCACAAATCACTTATATTCGACCGCCCGTTTAGGAGAAAGGGCGACCCGCTGCTGAAATTTGTCGCGGGGGGGCGCGATCGGCTGGGCGGAGCCTCTCCGCTTCGCATGCGCCAACCGACTACCAAAGCGGCGGTGTCATGCCGTTGTCGCCCCACCCGGGGGAAGGTGACAGAATGTCTATCATTATGTAGCATTTCGCCGAATGGGGCTTGGTGCCGCCGCATTTCAAACCGGTCGATTTGGCACGGAGGAACGCAGAATGTTCAAGGTTGTGGGGCTAGTGGCGGCGATCGTCCTGGGTGCCGTCATCACTCCGAGCGGGGCGCAAGCTCTGCCGCTCATCAACAGCGGTACCGTCAACAGCGACGCGGTGCTTCTCGTGCGCGAAGGCTGCGGCCTCGGATTCCAATATAGCGTTCGATTGCGGCGATGTGTCGCCAGCACGCCGGGATCCGTGGTGCGGGACATCGCGCGCGATGTCCGCTGCGGGCCGGGCTTCCGTTTCAGTGACCGCCTGCGCCGCTGCGTCCGCATCTGACGCGCGGCACGCTTGCCCTACGATGAATTCCGGCGCGGTCAATCTGCAACCATGGCCGCGAACTGGAACGATTCCTTGCCGTCATGCATGGTGTCGCCGGCGATGTTCATGATCTCTGTTGGTTCGTGGGCATTGTTGATGGCGTCGGCGGCGGCATCGTGGGCGGGGTAATCGAAAGCGCGCCGAGCGCGGCGGTCACGGTCGTGCTCCGAGATGGGACGTCGGCAAGCCATCATCCGATCCCGTCGTAGTGATGCCACCGCCATCGGCGGAAGCCTTGACCTGTCGCGCAGCGAATGCGCATTTGAAGTCTTGAGGCTGTCACCGTTCGGCCGAGAGATTCCATCCGGCGATGAGCAACGCGCGCAAATACACGCATTCCCGGCCCTTGGGCCATGGCCAGATCGGCGCCGGCGAAAAGCCGGTCAAGCCGCGCGACGCGGCTACGCTGATCGTCTGGCGCGACGGCCCGGCCGGCGTCGAGGTGCTGATGGGGCGCCGCTCGCGCCGCGCCGCGTTCGTGCCGGATTTTTTCGTTTTTCCGGGCGGCCGGCTCGATCCGCACGACCATGTGGTGCATGCGGCGACGCCGCTCAACCCGGCATTGGTCGGCGACATGGGCGTTCGCGGCAACGCGCGAATGGCCGAGGCGCTCGCCGTCGCCGCCGTGCGCGAAACGTTCGAGGAAACCGGGTTGCTGCTCGCCGAGGATGGCGACGTCGGCGAGGGCGCGCATCCGGGCTGGGCGGAGTGGAAGGCGCGCGGCCTCGCGCCCGGCCTTCATCACCTCGGCTATTTCGGACGGGCGATCACGTCGCCCGCGAGCCCCATCCGATTCAACGCCAGGTTTTTCATTGTCCGCGCCGACATCCTGCGCGGGCGAATCGGGGGATCGGGCGAGCTCTCCGAACTTGCATTCTATTCGGCCAGTGATGTATTGCGGGATCGGCAAATCGTCGATGTCACCGAATTCATGCTGAAAAACCTGATCCTCTTCGCTGGTGATCCTCACGGCTTCGATCCCGGCGCGCCGGTCTTTTCCTACAAGGGCCTCGTCCCGTTCATCCGCGTCCAGGCCTCGCGCGGCGCCGGCCGGGCGCGGTCCGCGGGGCGGGGAAGTTGACGCGCGTGCGAACATTGGCGAGCCAGGGCTTTCTTTCCGTCGGCGACATGCGGCTCGACTATCGCCTGTTCGGCGAAACGCCCGCGCGCGCGCCGACCATCGTCATGCTGCACGAGGGTCTCGGGTCGATCGGCATCTGGGGCGAGTTTCCCCGGCTGCTGCACGAAGCCACCGGCATGAGCGTGTTCGCCTATTCGCGCGACGGCTATGGCGCCTCGCCGCTTTCGCAGCCGCATCTGCCGATCGATTACATCCGCCGACACGCGCTGCAAGTGTTGCCGCGCATTCTCGACGAGATCGGATTTTCACGCGGCATTCTGCTCGGCCACAGCGATGGCGCGTCGATGACGGCCGCCTATGCCGGAACGATCGACGATCCGCGCGTGCGCGGCCTGGTGGTGCTGGCGCCGCATTTTTGCGTCGAGGAGGAAACGCTCGCCGAAATCAGGAACGCGCGCGTCGCGTTCGAGACCCGCGACCTGCGCCAGCGGCTGTCGCGGCATCATTCCGATGTCGACGCCGCGTTCCTGCGCTGGAACAATGTCTGGCTCGAGCCCGAGTTCAAGGCGTTCAATCTCGCCGACGAACTCGGAAATATCAGGGTTCCGACATTGGTCATTCGCGGGGAGGGCGACAGATACGGCACCCACCGCCAGGTGCGCATGGCGGAGGAATTCCATCGCGGCGAACTGACGACGTTGGAACTCGCCGATTGCGGGCATCTGCCGCACCGCGAGCAGACCGAACGCACGCTCGCGGCGATCAAGACCCTGTGCGGCGCGCTGTTTCCCGCTTGAAGCGTGCGAGCATTGGCAAAGCGCGCTCCGGCCGATCGCGAGCAATCTCCAGACAAGCGGGAACCGGCCGCCGACGATCGCGCCGGACCTTGCGGATCGCTCAGACGTAGTAATGGATTTCGAACAGCAGGCAGCCGCCGACCGATTTGAACGGTCCGTGGTGCGCGCCCGGCGGGCGGCAGGCATAGGTGAAGGGCGCGTAGCTTTGCCCGCCTTCGCCCCTGGCGTCGTTGCCGACGGTGAGATCGCCGGAGACCAGGAATACCTCTTCCCAATATTCATGGACGAAGGGATCGGTGGTGAACACGCCGGGCGCGAAGCGAAGCAGGCGCGAGCGGTTGCCGGTCCCGGCCTGTTCGTCGAGCGAACCGGAAAGGATCTTCTGCTGAATTCCAGGAGGATAGCCCGGCGGCGTTTCCCAGCCGGTCGCCATGTCGATCGTCTTGAACTCGTCGTGCAGCTTGGGATTCTTCATGGCCGCGCGCTTCCTCTCGATACTGAACGATGCTCAGACCTGATGCGTGATGTTGCGCTGGAACGCGTTGATGTGTTCGCGCATGACATGCTCGGCGGTCTCGGGCTTGCGGCTTTGCAGCGCCTCGACGATGGCGCGATGCTGCGTCAGCACCCGGCGGTGGTGATCCGGATCGCGCAGCGAGATGAACCAGAAGCGCAGCGAGCGCTCGTGCAGGTTCCGCAGCGTATCGGCGAGCACCTTGTTCCGCGCCGCGCGCGCGAGCGTCTCGTGAAACTCGCGGTCGAGCAGCATCAGCCGCTCGACGTCGCGCTTGGTGGTGGCCTCCTCGGACTCCTCCACGATCGCGCGCATGCGCTGCAGCTCGGTCTCGTCGGCCCGCTCGGCGGCCAGGCGCGCGCAATAGCCCTCCGTCACCAGGCGCACGCCCACGATCTCCATCGCCTCGTCGATGCTGACCGGGCGCACCATGACGCCCTTGCGCGGCAGGATGGATACCAGATCGTCCATCATGAGGCGGTGAATGGCCTGATGGATCGGCGTGCGGCCGATCTTCAGCTCGGCCGAGATCGCCGCCTCGCTCAGAACCTCGCCCGGTCGGTAGCGGCAGGTGATGATGCGGAACTTGATCTCGTTATATGCCTTTTCGAGCAGCGACTCGGTGCGACGCGTGACAGACGAACCGCGATCAGCGCCGGCAATCGCACGCCCCGAAGCGGATCGCTTCTTCATGCGCCCTCCCTCACCCCACAACAGGAAGGCAAACTATATCATAGGAATGCGCGATTCGACGACCGAGCACGGGATCGGCGAGTTCGAATGAAAACCGGCTTGTGGGGCGGATGCCGCCCTTGGCGGGGAGCGTGCCGCAAAACATTGCCGAGCCCTCGCTTAGGCCGCCGCCGGACGGGTATCCGGCCATGATCGCCTCCGGCGGCAACATGCTCGCCACCGTGCCCTCTTGATAGAGCCGCTGTTCACCGTCCTCGGCGATCCAGGACCGCAATTGCAGCCTATCCCAATGCCCGACGATCTCCTCGAAATCCCATAGGTCCGATGCCATGGGCTTTTCGCACATCTGCTTGGAGACAGTGATGTTATAGGTTTCGACTTGACGGTCGGTATGGTCGGAACCGGCCCCCAGCCACAGCCGGCCGCCCTCGCGCAGAAGCACGAATTCGACCTCGCCGCTCGAGCTCCCGCCGACGACCTCGATCTGGCTCGCGGTCGTGATCAGGGTCCTGGAGACCCGATAATAGATCGGCGTGGAGGCGGGCCGGGCGACGCCGAGCGCCTCGAGCTCGGCGATATGCTTTTCGCGGGCGACGGGGTCTCGCCCCGTCCAACCCGCGATGATCGCCGAGTCCAGCGCGATCGACCGGGTCTCGGAGGTGCCGGCGCGATGGACGCGAAACTGCAGGGGGTGGGCCGTCATCGATTGCTCTTTTTTGCGTGGGGGAGGTCGTCTGCCTGTTGGGGTCGTCGAAGCGCCGCCGCGACCGGCGCGCCGCCGCGCATGCGATCAGGACTGGGCCTGCTTCTCCCGCGATTTCGCGGTCTCCAGAATGGCGTCGACCATGCCGGCATAGCCGGTGCAGCGGCAGAGGTGGCCGCTCAGCATTTCGCGAATTTCGGCCTCGGACGGGTTGGGCTTGTCCTTGAGATAGGCCTCGGTGGAAACGAGAATGCCCGGCGTGCAATAGCCGCATTGCAGGCCATGGTGTCGGCGGAACGATTGCTGCAGATCGCTCAGCTCGCCCGTCGCGTTGGCGAGCGCGCGCACGGTCGTCACCGTCCGGCCCGCCGCCTGGACGGCGAACATCAGGCAGCTTCGCGCCAGCCGTCCGTCGAAGAGAATGGTGCAGGCTCCGCACACGCCCTGTTCGCAGCCAACATGGACCTCGACGCGGCCGAGTTCCTGGCGCAGGAAATCGCTGAGCAGCATGCGCGGCTCGGCGAAGCCCCGCACGGTCTCCCCGTCCAGCGTGAAGGAAATGGCGTGGCGCCGGCCCTCCGTCAGTTCGAGCATCGTGCGGCCTCCTCGATCACCTGGCGCCCAAGCAGGCGCACCAATTCGCGCCGGTAGGCGGCGGTCGCGTGAAGATCGTCCGTGCCGCCGAGGTCCCAGGCGAAATCATTGAGCGCGTCGTCGATGTCGCCGGCGGCGAGCGCCGGCCAGTCGCGGACCGTCGGCCGCTCGGCGACACCGCCGACGCCGAGCCGCACGGCCGTCCCCGAGACGATCGCCGCGACGGCGCAAATGGCGAAGTCGCCGCGTCGCTGGGTCATTTCGTTGAAGGCATAGCCCGTACCCGGCTTGCGCGTTGGAAACCGGACCGCGACCACCATCTCGTCCGGCCGGCGCGCGGTCGCGAGCATGCCCGTCTGAAATTCGTCCGCCGGCACGACCCGTTTGGCCCGCGCCGATCGCAGCACCACGCTTCCGCCGAGCGTGGCAAGGCACAGCGGCAATTCCGAACTCGGATCGGAATGGGCGATGCTGCCGCATACGGTGCCGCGGCCGCGGGTCTGCAGGTGGCCGACGTGAACCAGCGCCGCGGCGAGCAGCGGCGCGCGCGCGACAAGCTTCGGCCAGTCGAGAACGTCGCTCTGCGAGGCGGTCGCGCCGATCTCGATCGCGTCGCCGTCCTCGCGGATATAGGCGAGCGCCTCGATGCCGGAGATGTCGATCAGCGCCTTCGTCTCGATCAGGCGAAAATTCATCATCGGCACCAGCGAAAGGCCGCCGGCGAGAATGCGCGCGTCGTCACGATGGCGCGCCAGCGCCTGAAGCGCTTCGTCAAGGCTCTCCGGACGCAGATAGGTGAACGAACGTGGCTTCATGCGTCAGAACCCGAGAGCTTGGAGAATGCGCCGCCACCAGGACGGCTTCGGTCGATCGTCTTCGCCCAATTCGGCGGTCAGTCGATGGAAGAATTGCCCGATCAGGACCTTGGTCGCGCCGTCGAGCATGCGCCCGCCGACCGCGGCCACCTTGCCGCTGATCTGGACGGAGTAGTCGTAATCGATGCGCGTCGCCTCGCCTTCGCTGGTGAAGCGCACGCGTCCGCCGCCGACGGACACGCCGAGCGGACCGTCAAGCCCGCCGGACAATGTCGCCGCGTTGGGTGGGTCGAGATCGGAGAGACGAACCTTCGCGGCGAAGCGTCCCTTGATGATGCCGACGCCGAGCGAAAGATCGGCGCGATAGTCGTTGGGCGCGACCTGGTCGAGCTCGTGGCATCCCGGGATCGTGCGCGCCAGCACCTTCGGGTCGAGCAGCGCGCGCCAGACCACGTCCCGCGCGGCGTTCACCACCATCGAGCCCCTGCCCGACAGCGTCGTTCCCTCGGACTTGGCGCCAGCCAGAGCCGGCGAGGGCGCGGCGCCCGTGGCGGTGGCGCGCGGCGGCCGTTCCTCGCCCCCAATCAGCGCCTTGACGCGATGCGGGGTGAGCGGGACCTTGACGTCCTTGACGCCGAGCGCGTCGGCGACCGCGTTGGCGATACACACCGGCGTGCTCATGCAATTGCCCTCGGCGATCCCCTTGGCGCCCAGCGGATTGAACGGGGAGGGGCTTTCCATGTGCAGGATGACCGGCCGCGGCACCTCATGGGCCGTCGGGCAGAGATAGTCGGCGAAAGTGCCAGACAAGAAACCGCCGTCGGGACCGTAGACGAATTCCTCGTACAGCGCGCAGCCCACGCCCCAGCCGAAGGCGCCGAGCACCTGGCCCTCGGCGAGTAGTGGATTAAGCAGCTTTCCGGAGTCGTGCATCGTGACGTATTTGTCGATGCGCACCGCGCCGGTGTCGCGATCGATCTCGACGCCGCAGAAATCGAACACGAAGCCGTAGGTGAGCGAGGTATTGATCTGGTCGGCGTCGTTCGGCGGTTCGAGCTCGGGGGCCGAATAGGACGCGGTTTCCGAAATGCCCGGCGCCATGCCGGTCGGCAGTTCGCTCGGCGACCAATGCGCCGTGCCGGCGAGGCGCGAGAAGCGGATGGCGTTGTCGGGATTGCCCTTGGCGAAAACCTTGCCGTCGCCGAAGGCGATCTCGTCGGGCGAGACGTTGAGCGTCTGGCCGGCGATGCGGGCGAGCTTAGCGCGCACCTTGATCGCGGCGAGCTGCGCGGCGACCGCGGTCGAGGAGGAGAAGCGGCTCGAGTAATTTCCGGTCGCGATCGACCAGGGATCGCGCTGGGTGTCGCGCTCCATGTTGCAGCGGATGTCGTGGGGATTGATCCCGAGCTGGTCGGCGACAATCTGGCCGAGCACCGTGGCGTGCCCTTGTCCCTGCGGCAGGCTGTCGGCGGTGACGCTGACCGCGCCCAGGCAGTCGACATGCACGGTGGCGTAGGCGACATTGCCCCCCTTGGGGCCGGCCTTCTTGCGCTCCTCGACCGGAACGATGGTGCTGAGATAGCCCATGTTCGATTGCGCGGGCTCAACGACGGCGGCAAATCCGATGCCGTAAAGCCGGCCCGCCGCGCGCGCCGCGTCGCGGCGGCGGCGCAATTCCGCGAGATCCCCATCGCGTTCCGCGCTCGCGATCGCGGTTTCGTAATCGCCGGAATCGATCAGCGCGCCGGCCGGCGCCAGATAGGGGAAGGAGCCCGCCGGAACAATGTTCCGGCGGATGACGTCGAGGGGGTCGAGGCCGAGCTCGATCGCCACCCGCTGCATCAGCCGTTCGAGTCCGAAATAGATTTGCGGGCCGCCGAAGCCGCGCACCATTCCCGAGGGAGTCTTGTTCGTCATCACCAGTTTGTTGGTGATGCTCATGTTCTTGACGCCATAGGCGCCGGTCATGATGCCGTGCTGGCGATAGAGCGGACCGGGCATCGGCGGGCGCAGATAGGCGCCGTAATCGTCGATCTGCTCGAAGCGCAGTCCGGTGACGGTGCCGTCGTTCTTCACCGCGGCCTGAGCGCGGATGATCCGGTTGGGCGCGGCGATCGCCGCGGTCAAATGCTCGAAACGATCCTCCACCCATTTGACCGGCCGGCCGATGCGCCTGGAGGCAATGCACATCAGCACGACATAGGGAAAGATCGCCTGCTTCACGCCGAAGCCGCCGCCGGAATAGGCCGGCGTGCGAATGCGCAATTGCGCGCCCTGGCAGCGCAGCGCCTTCGACATCACCGGATGAACGGTGAACGGCCCCTGGAAATTGCAGAGCACGTCATAGACGCCCTCGCCGTTCTGATAATCGGCGACGACGACATAGCCTTCCAGCGGCGTCTGCGAATTGCGCGGATAATCGACGGTGAGCGCGACGACCCGGTCGGCCTCGGCGAAGGCGCGGTCGGGATCGCCATAGGTGAAGTGTCGGTCGGAAGGGACGTTCGATCCGACCGCCGGATGGACGAGCGGGGCGTCCGGTTCCATCGCCGCCAGCGGGTCGGTCACCGCCGGCAGTTTGCGGTATTCGACCTTGATGTCCTCGACGGCGTCTTCGGCGATATAGCGGTCCTTGGCCACGACCAGCGCCACCGCCTCGCCGACGAAGCGCACCCGGTCGGTCGCCAGCGACCATTGGTCCATCGGCTGGCGCAGCACGATCAGGAACGGGTCGGAATCCTGCTTGATCTCGCGCCCGGTCAGGACCGCGATCACCCCCGGACGGGTTATTGCGGCCGCCGTGTCGATGTTTATGATCTCGGCATGGGCATGCGGGGATCGCAGGATCGCGGCGTGCAAGGTTCCGGCGCGGACGGGCAGGTCATCGGTGTAGCAGGCCTGCCCGCGCAATAGCGTCGCGTCTTCGATCCGTTCGACCGGGCGGCCCACCCAGCTTTTTTCGCCGTCGGGGCCGGGCGTCGATGCCGTGATGGACATGCCTATTGCAACCTGTAAAACTATTGTGATATTTTTATATCCTCCACAATGGAGGCGGTGTCAACGGCGATTTCGGGCGGGATCAAGGACCCGGTCGGCGCGCCGCCGGCCGAGCATGGCGGTTGCGGAACGGGATTGGTGAATGCGCGCGGCGAAGACTGATCACAATGTCGAGATCGACGAGAGCGTGGTGCCGAACGCGCTGCGCTTTTCACCCGTCTTCAACGTCGCGGTGCCCTTCATCGACCGCCATGTCGAGGAGGGGCGCGGGCGATCCGTTGCACTGCGTCATGCCGGCGGCGAGGTGACCTATGCCGAGCTTGCCGACAACGTCGCGCGGGCGGGAAACGTGCTGCTCGGGCTCGGCCTGAAGCCGGGCGAACGCATGATCATGGCGGCGGTCGACGACCCCATGTTCTTTTTCGTCTTTTGGGGGGCGATCAAGGCCGGAATCATTCCCATCGCGGTGTCCACGTTCATCAAGGCGCCCGATTACAAGTTTCTCGCCGCCGATTCCGAATGCGTGGGCTTCGTCTATTCCGAGGTCCTTGCCGGCGAGGCGGCCGCGGTGAACGGCTCGACGCCGCGATTGCGCGTCGTTCTGCCCATCGACGGTCCGGATTCGCTCGCCTCGCGGATGGCTGCCGCATCGCCGCGGCTTGTCCCCGCGCCCACCACGGCGACGACGGATTGCTTCTGGCTCTATTCGTCCGGATCGACGGGAAATCCCAAGGGTGTCGTGCACGTTCATCGCGACATGATCGTCACCAGCGAGCGTTACGGCCGGCGCGTCGCGGGCCTCGAGCCGGGCGACGTGGTCTTCTGCGCGAGCAAGCTGTTCTTCTCCTTCGGCTTCGGCGGGGGCATGACCTTCCCGCTCTGGGTCGGCGCGACGATCGTGCTGCGGCCGGAGCGCGCCACCGCCGATCTCGCGCTCGAACAGATCGGGAAATCCCAGGCCTCGGTGTTCTTCGGCGTGCCGACGCTCTACGGGCAGATGGTGCAGGCGCTGGAACGCGAACCGCGCGAATTGACCTCGCTGAGGCGCTGCCTGTCGGCCGGCGAGGCGCTGCCGGCGCCGATCTTCAACCGCTGGAAGCAGCTCACCGGCGTGCCCATTCTCGACGGCATCGGCTCGACCGAGGTTCTGCACATCTTCGTGTCGAACCGGATCAATGACATCCGGCCGGGAACGTCCGGCAAGCCGGTTCCCGGCTACGAGGTCAAGATCATCGGCGAGAACGGCGAGCCGGCCAAGGACGGCGAGGTCGGCACGCTTTGGGTCAAGGGCGAGTCCAACGCCCGCTGTTACTGGAATAATCCGGCCAAGACGGCCTCGACCATGGTCGGTGAATGGCTCAACACCGGCGACGTCTATTACGTCGACGCGGAAGGCTATTACGTCAACGCCGGCCGCGGCGACGACATGCTCAAGGTGGGCGCGATGTGGTGCTCGCCGATCGAAATCGAATCTAAGCTGCTGGAACATCCCAAGGTGCGCGAGGCCGCCGTCGTCGCCCGCGCCGATGAAAACGCGCTGGTCAAGCCGGCCGCCTATCTGGTGCTCAACAATCCCGACGACGCGACCGACGAAACCGTCGCCGAGCTCCAGCAATTCTGCAAGCAGCACCTCTCCGGCTACAAATATCCGCGCTGGTTCCATTTCGTCGGCGAATTGCCGAAGACCGTGACCGGCAAGATCCAGCGCTTCAAATTGCGCCAGCCGGACGCCTGAGTCCGGCGTCCGCCCCGCCACGTCTCGCACCTACCAGCAAAGGAATCGACAATGACTTTCGAAGCGCCGATCTCGCGATGGCGGGAGCGTGTTCTCCCGGAATGGCTCGACTACAACGGCCACATGAACGTCGCCTATTTCGTGCTGATCTTCGATCACGGCACCGACGCGTTTTATCCGTTGATCGGCCTGGGCAAGCCCTATCGCCAGCGCACCGGCAAGTCGACCTTCGCGGTCGAGACCCACATCACCTATCAGCGCGAGCTCAGCGTCAACGAGGAGGTGATGGTGACGACCCAGCTTCTCGGCTTCGACGAAAAGCGCATCCACTATTTCCATCGCATGTGGCACGTGGAGAAGAACGTGCAGATGGCGACGCTGGAACAACTCGCGCTGCATGTCGACCTCACCACGCGCAAGGTCGAGATCATGCCTGAGGAATCCCAGCACCTGCTGGCGCAAGTGTGGGAAACCCACAAGGACCTGCCGCGTCCCAAGGAAATGGGAAGCGTCATGGCGGTTCAGTCGCGGCGCAAATAGCCGTATCGGGCGAAGGTCGCGCGCGGGGCCGAAGGCTACAGCGCGCCGATCTCGCCGCGCTCGATCACCAGCGAGTCGTCGACGATCTTGTCGAGCAGGCGCGGCGTCGATTCCGTGATCAGCAGGCCGAGGTCGGGCCGGCTCTGGCGCAGCCGCGCCAGTGTGTTGGCGTAGGTCAATGCCAGCGCGGGAGCCAGCCCCTGGAACGGCTCGTCGAGCAGCACGTAACGCGTGCCGACCATCAGCGCGCGGCCGAGCGCGACCATCTTGCCCTGGCCGCCCGAGAGCACGCCGCCGGAGCGCCGGCGGAACGCGCCGACTTCCGGCAGCAGCGTTAAGACCTCATCGAGCCTGCGCCGGCGTTCCTCGGAGGAGAAGCGCAGCGACACGGCGGGCAGCAGCAGATTGTCCTCGACCGAGAAATCCGGGATCAGCCGGCGTTCCTCCGGCGCGTAGCCGATGCCGAGCCGGGCGCGATGATGCGAAGGCACCGTGGTCAGATCGGTTCCGTCGAACATGATCCGGCCGCTCTCGGGCGGCAGCACGCCCATGATCGCGCGCAGGATCGTGGTCTTGCCGGCGCCGTTGCGGCCGATCAGCACCGTCGTGCGCGAGGCGCGCACCTCCATGGTAACGTCGCGCAGGACGACCTGGTCGTGGAACCGCACGCGGACCTGGTCGAGGCGAAGCATCAGCCGACCCCTATCACGCGTTCGAGCACGTCGGCGCTCCGCAGAATCTCGGCCGGCGCCCCGGCGGCGATTACGCGTCCGGCATTCCAGACCAGCACCCGGTCGGCGTAGCGTTCCACCACGTCCATGTCGTGCTCGACGAAAAGCGCGGTGATGCTCTCGGCCCGCAGCACCGACACGATCTTGTCCATCAGCGGAAACTTCTCGGTGGTGCTGACGCCGCTGGTCGGCTCGTCAAGCAGCAGCAGCCGCGGCCGCAGCGCCAGCGCGATGGCGATGTCGGCGAGCTTGCGCGTGCCTTCCGGCAGCGTCGCCGTCGGTTGATCGGCGGCGTCCTCGAGCGAGAGCAGGCTCAGCGTCCGGCGCGCCTCGTCGACAAAATGTTCCTGCGCCAGCGGGCGCATGGCTTGCCAGATGCCGCGTTGCGCGGCGATGGCGAGCAGCACGTTCTCGATCAGCGAGTGGCCGGTGAAGAGCTGCGGAATCTGGAAGGCGCGCGCGATGCCGCGCCGCGTGATCTGGCGCGGCGAGAGATCGGTGATCGGATAACCCTCGAAGGTGACCGTTCCCTGAGACGGGCTGATGTAGCCGGTGCACAGATTGAGAAAGGTGGTCTTGCCCGAGCCGTTCGGTCCGATGGCGGCGACAAGCTCGTGCGGATGGATGTCGAGGTCGACTCCATCGGCGGCCTTGACGCCGCCGAAATTGATATGGAGGTCGCGCACCGCGAGGAACTCCGTCGTCATGGCGTCGCGCCCTTGTTTCCGAACCGCCGCAGCAGGCCGTACAATCCCTCCGGCAGGAAAAAGATGACGACGAGAAGCGCGACGCCGATGATTGCGTTCCAGGCGTCGGCCGCGTAACCGACGGCGAAGGTGCGCACCAGTTCGAGGAAGAAGGCGCCGATAAAGGCGCCCGGCGTTCCGCCGATGCCGCCGAGCACCGCGATCAGCACCAATTGGCCGGATATCGTCCAATAGGACAGTTCCGGAACGATATGGCCGACGGCGAGCGCGGTCACCGCGCCGCCAAGGCCGGCGAGCCCCGCCGAGGCCGTATAGGCGACGAGAATCACGCCGCGCGCGGACACGCCGAGATATTCCAGACGCACCTCGTTGCTGTGCACCGCGCTCAGCGCGACGCCGAGCGGGCTGTGCTGGTAGCGGTCGAAGACGAGCGCCGCGGCGATCATCAGCGCGAGCGATCCATATTGCAGCACCGGGCTGAACTGGGCGCGCGTCATCTCGAAGCCGGCCAGCGTGGGCGTGGCGACGCGAAGTCCGTCGGTACCGCCGGTCAGGTGGTACATCTTCGACAGCAGCGTGAAGAACACCATCGACATGGCCAGATTGAGCATGGCGAAGAAGATGGCGCGATAGCGCACCATGAACGAGCCGATCAGGAGACCGGCGAACATGGCCACGAGCGTCGATAGCAGGAGAAGGATCACGACATCGCTGACGCCACCGTCGCGCATCAGGAACGCGGTGGCGTAGGCGCCGGCGGCGAAATAGAGCGCGTGACCGATCGAGATGAGGCCGCCGCGCAGGAGCAGCGCGACGCCGAGCGCGGCCAGACCCTTGCCGACGGCGAGCGTGAAGACGAAGCCGAGCCATGGTGCGGCGAGCGGCAGAACGGCGGCGACCACCGCGAGGCCCGTGATATGCCAAAACACCATCTCAGATTCGCCTCAGGCCGACCGAACCGAACAATCCGTAGGGGCGGAGCAGAAGCACCGCGACCATGACGATGTAGGGCGCCACCGGCTGGAATTCGGGCGCGAAATAGATGGCGGCCGAGCGCGTCAGTCCGACGAGAATGGCGGCGAGCGCGGCGCCCTCGATCTGGCCGAGCCCGCCGATCGCGGCGACGGCGAACGCCAGCACGATGGTTTCCGAGCCGAGCCCCGGCGCGACGCCCACGGTCGGGGAAGCGAGCGCGCCGCCGAGCGCGGCGAGGAAGACGCCGAGCGAGAAGGCGAGGATGAACACGCGCGAGGAATCGATGCCGAGCGTCTGGGCGAGTTCCTGATCGGTCACAACGGCCACGATCAGCTTGCCGATGCGCGTGTGCTTGAGCATCAGGCGCAGGCCGATCGCCACGAGCGCCGCCATCGCGATCAGCATGAGCTGGTAGTTGAGATAGACCAGCCCGCCGATGCGCGTGGCGCCGAAAATCTGCATCGGCGCGGACTGTGAATAGGGCTGCACGCCGAAGATCAGCTTCTGCGCGTCCTCGAGAATGAGGAACAGCCCGAAGGTGACGAGAATCTGCAAGGCCTCTGGCCGACCGTAGGTCCACCGCAGCAGCGTCCGTTCGATCAGCGGCCCAAGTAGAATCGCGATCAGAACGGGGCTTATGACCAGCGCGGCGAGACCCAGAACGGGTCCGCCGAGCCCGGTCAACCAGAGGCCAACCACAACGCTGAGATAAGCGCCCAGCGCGTAGAAGCTTCCGTGTGCGACGTTGAGTATCCGCATGACGCTGAAGACCAGCGTCAGCCCAACGGCGACAAAGAAGATCAGGGCCGCGTCCGCCAAACCGTCGACCAGCAGCGGTATGTAAGCGGAGAGCGCCATTACCGGTTACAATTCAAGTCGGCTACTTGTAGGAACCGGGCTTGGGCAACGTGGCCAGCATGTCCGGCTTGAGCTTGGCGATCCAGGCGATCGGATCGGTGCCGACGGCCGGCGTGACCATGTCGGCCGGATAGCGAACCATCTGCCCCATCACCGGGAACGGATAGGCCGCGTCCTTGACCGTGACGCCGACGATCTGGTCGACGAGACCATCATGGTCGTCGCGCAGCGCCAGCGTTCCGGTCAGCGTTTCGGTCTTGAAGTTGTTCGCCGCGGCGATCAGGTCCTCGCGCGTCGGCCAGCGATCCTTGTTGGCCGCGATCGCCTTTTCGTAGATCGCCTTCACCGCGTAGAGCGTGTTCGCCATCTTGAAGGACGGGAACACCGGATATTCGTTGAAGCGCTTGCGGTAGTTCTCGACGAAATCCTTGGTCCGGGCGTTGGCCTGCGCGTGCGGCGACTTCCACCAGCCGTCGCCGATCACGCCGACGATGACGCCGTCGGGCAGCAGCGTGCCGACGCGCTGGAGAACGGATTCGCCGAGCGCCAGGATGACCTTGCCGCGCTCGAACAATTGCCGCGGCGCGCCCTGGCGGACGAAGTTTTCAAGATCGGCGCCCCAGAGATTGGAGAAGATGACGTCGGGCTGGGCCGCGGCCAGGCGCGAGATTTCGGTGTTGAAGCTCGGCGAGCCGAGTTTGGGATAGAGCTCGGCGACGATCTCGACGTCGGGCTTGAGCGCCTTGAGCGTCTCCTTGAAGATCAGGCCGGCGTCGCGTCCGAAGGCGTAGTCCGGATTGATGATGGCCGCGGTCTTGATGTTGGGATTGGTCGACAGGAGGTAGAGCACCGTGGCGACGAATTCCGGAATCGTGCTGGAATTGGTGCGATATACGTATTGATACTTATCCTTCAGGAACAGCTGGTGCGTGTCGCAGTTCCACATGAAGGTCGGCATCTTGAGCTGATCGGCGACCGGCGCCAGCGCCAGACAGTTGCCGCTCGACAGGGCCGCGATCATGGCGTGATTGCCGGCGTCGGCGGCGAGCCTGCGATATTCGGCCACGACGCCGTCGGTGCCCTGGCCTTCGTCGACGAAGGTCGGCTTGATCTTCACGCCGCCGATGCCGCCGTCGGCGTTGATCTTCTCGATCACGAGTTCGGCGGCGTTGCGTCCGGGCATGCCATAGGCGGCCGCGGGCCCCGACGAAAAGCTGAAAATACCCATTCCGATCTCGGCCGGCTTGCCCGTTTGCGCGAAGCCTGGGGCGGAGGAGGCGAGGGCGAAGGCGAGTGCTAAACCTAGGCGCTTCATTTCGTACTCCCTATTTCTATCGGACGCGGCCGACCGCCGCTTCCCGTCACGAGAGAAGTTCCGTTCAGAAGGATGAACGCCGCATTGTTGTTCCAATTATCGCATCTTAGAGAGGGGTCAACTGATGTCAAGGTGATATTTCAGGCTCCTTATTGCTCAAAATGCCTCATTCGCGGGCTTTTTTCCTCACAGAGATTCCTCCACGAAATTCCTCCGCGAAGGCCGTCGCGCGCGGGTTCGCGGCGGTGTCGCGCGCGGCGGAGGCCGGGTCGTCCGCAGCGTGCCGGAAAACCGCGCGCCGTCGAAAGATTTGAGGGCGCGCCAAATAATGAAGTCACCCGGTCGAAAACAACGCGTGAAAAAAAAGATCGTCTCCCGTTCGCGGCCGCAAAAAAGCATTGGGCTTTTCAGGCCAGGTTGCAAAACCATTGTCGCATGATCGCGGCTTTCGCGTCGACTGGCAAGGTCGCGGAAAAAGTCCGAAAGCGGCCCTGCCGAGCGGACAGCATCCGCGCGAATTCGTCGCAGGCGCGAATAGTCCTCGATCCCGACGGCGGAAAAGCGGGTCGCGCGAGGAATGTCGCCGACCGCGGGCGAGCCAATTCCGCCGGCGCGCGCCATCAATCAGAGAGCGATCTTTTTGAAGCCGAGATGGGAGGCGGGGGAACAGAAAATCGGGACCATGCCGCCGATGGGCATGGTCCCGACATTTCGCATGGGGAGAGTGAGAGTGTGTGTGACGGTCGCGCGCTCCCGACGCGGCCGGCCTCGACCTGGGCTCAGGCCGACGGCCTCACACCGTCCAGTCCGAGCGCGGCCGCGACGCCTTTGCCGTAGGCCGGATCGGCCTTGGTGCAGTTGGCGATATGTCGCAACTGGATTTCCCTCGGGGCCTCGCCGATCGAACGCGCGGTGTTCTCGAACAGCACCTGGCGCTGGGCCGGCGTCATGAGGCGGAAGAGCGCCCCCGGCTGCGAGAAGTAGTCGGCGTCCTCGCGGTGGTTCCAGTGGTCGGCCGCGCCCTCGATCGACAGCGGCGGCTCGCGGAAGTCCGGCTGCTCCTTCCATTCGCCATAGCTGTTCGGTTCGTAGCCGATGGTCGCGCCCTTGTTGCCGTCGACGCGCATCGACCCGTCCCGGTGATAACTGTGCACCGGGCAGCGCGGGGCATTCACCGGAATCTGGTGATGGTTGACCCCGAGCCGGTAGCGCTGGGCGTCGCCATAGGAGAACAACCGCGCCTGCAGCATCTTGTCCGGCGAGAAGCCGATACCCGGCACGACATGGGCCGGATTGAAGGCCGACTGCTCGACCTCGGCGAAGAAGTTCTCCGGATTGCGGTTGAGCTCCATCGTCCCGACCTCGATCAGCGGGTAGTCCTTGTGCGGCCAGATCTTGGTCAGGTCGAAGGGGTTGTAGGGAACCTTGGCCGCGTCCTTCTCCGGCATGATCTGGACGAACATGGTCCATTTCGGAAAGTCACCCTTCTCGATGCTCTCGAACAGATCGCGCTGGTGGCTCTCACGGTCCTTGCCGATGATGGCCTCGGCTTCCGCGTCGGTCAGATTCTTGATTCCCTGCTGGCTGCGGAAATGGAACTTGACCCAGTAGCGCTCGCTTTTCGCGTTGATGAACGAGAAGGTGTGCGAGCCGAAGCCGTGCATGTGGCGATAGCTCGCCGGAATGCCGCGATCGCTCATGACGATGGTGACCTGGTGCAGGGCCTCGGGCAGCGAGGTCCAGAAGTCCCAGTTGTTGCGCGCGCTGCGCATGTTGGTGCGCGGGTCGCGTTTGACCGCGTGGTTGAGGTCGGGGAATTTCAGCGGGTCGCGCAGGAAGAACACGGGCGTGTTGTTGCCGACCATGTCCCAATTGCCTTCCTCGGTATAGAACTTGACGGCGAAGCCGCGAATGTCGCGTTCGGCGTCGGCCGCGCCGCGCTCACCCGCGACCGTCGTGAAACGCGCGAACAGCGGGGTCTGCTTGCCCACTTGCGAAAAAATCCTCGCGCGGGTGTAGCCGGTGATGTCGTGGGTCACGGTGAAGACGCCGTAGGCGCCGGAGCCCTTGGCATGCATGCGTCGCTCCGGGATCACCTCGCGGTCGAAATGGGCGAGCTTTTCCAGGAGCCAAACGTCCTGCAGCAAGGCGGGGCCGCGCGGGCCGGCCGTCATCGTGTTCTGATTGTCGACCACGGGCGCACCGGCGACTGTCGTCAAATATTTGTCTTTACTCATGATTTTTCCCTCTCTGTTTCCGTGGACGAACGATAGAGAGCTCTTGAAATAAGGTCCAATCGTATTAATTTGGTGTACTGATAAGAAGAACTGATCATATGATTTCGCTGAAGCAGCTGCGCTATTTCGACGCCCTCGCACGGCTCCGGCATTTCGGCCGGGCCGCCGAGCATTGCGCCGTGACTCAACCGGCGCTGTCGATGCAAATCCAGGAACTTGAACGCGAACTCGGGACGGCGCTGGTCGAGCGGCGCCCGCGCCGCGTGCTGCTGACCGAAGCGGGGCGGGAGATCGCCGCGCGCGCGGCCCGCGTGCTCGGCGAAATCCGCGACATTGGCGATGTCGCGCGCGCCAGCCACGGCGCCCTGTCCGGACCGCTGAGCCTCGGCGTCATTCCGACGGTTGCGCCCTATCTGCTCCCGCCGCTGCTGCCGCGCCTGCAGGCGCGCTATCCGCGGCTCGAGCTGCGCGTGCGCGAAACGCAGACCTCGACGCTGACCGAGGAGCTGATCGAGGGAAAGCTCGATCTCCTGCTGCTCGCCATGCCGATCCTCCACCCCGAGGTCGAGACGCTCGATCTTTTCGAGGATCGGTTCCTGCTCGCGACATCGATGACGGAGCCCACGGCGCGGCAGCGGCCGGCGACCGTCGAGCTACTCAAGCAAGGCCGGCTGCTACTTCTCGAGGAGGGGCACTGCCTGCGCGATCAGGCGCTCGCCTTCTGCCAGTTGCGGGATATCAGGCAGGTCGACACATTCGGAACGTCGAGCTTGTCGACGCTCGCGCAGATGGTCGCTGGCGGCATGGGGCTGACATTGCTTCCCGAGATCAGCATCGCGTTCGAAACCGCGCGCGTGCCGCTTCATTTGACGCGTTTCGAAAAGCCCGAGCCGAGCCGCATGCTCGGCCTAGCGTGGCGGGCATCGTCGCCGCGCGCGGATGACTTTGTGAAGCTCGGCGAATTGATCGCCGCCGGCGGACCCGGCCGACCCGGCGGACCCGGCGGACCCGGCGGATCCGTCGACCCGCATCTTGCCCGGAAGTAACCGGCGCAACTTTCGCGACCTGGCTGAAACGTCAGCCGCGCGTCAGCTTGATCGGCCGACCATGATGAAAGTTGGCATGATCCCCGAGCCGGCGGTCGGGCAATGCCGGCATTCCCGCGTTGGGGCGTCTTGCGGCGCCGCGGAATCGTTCGTCACGGGCGTTGCGATAATGGTTCCCTGCGACGATTTCCGAATTGCCGGTCGAAATCGACCCCGCTCGCGGAGCTGATTTTCAAGGCGCGACCATCTTATTGTCGCGTGTAAGTGTCGCGTGCAAACGGCCACGAGATCGCCGCGCGTTTCGGGGTTTCTCGCGCGATGATCCTGGCCGCCTTTTCAATGGCGCCGAACTGCTTCCTGAAATCGATATTGTTGCTCGCCTGGATCGCGAGCGCCACGTCGGCGACGAACATCCAGGTTCCGCCGGCGTGGCACTCGAGGACGTAAAGCGATCCCGTGTCGCAATCGCGAATGATATCGAAGGCAAGAACGGGAAAATCGGGAAATGCCTCGCGATGGGCGCGTTCGGCGAACGCGATCACGGCCTCGTCGTCGATGAGCTCCGCGCTCATTTCCTTGGTGTTGGACGCGATATTGATTCCGCCGGTCTCGCGAAAATTCCAGCGGCTCTTGAGCGGATATCCGCCGAGCTCCGATATCTGCCGGTAGCAAAGCAGCACTTCACCGAACAAGGTGACGACGCGGTAGCTCGTCGGCCGTTCGCCGGTGTAGATGAAACTCTGCGCGATCATCGGCCCGTTGCGGCCATGGTGGTCGGCCGGGAGCGCATCCGGCGCGACATAGCGAAGACGCGAGGTCTTGCGAATGCGCACATAGGCGCCACGCCGGCCCGCCGACGGCTTTTCGACGACATAGGGTCCCCATTCGGCGGGATCCAGCCGCGTGTCGGAATCGATCACCGTCCAGCGCGGCACGGGAATGCGGGCGGCGTCCAACCGCGCATATTCGCCGTGCTTGTGGAGCAGCATGCCGCCCAACACGCGACCCGGCAGAAGCTTGCGCTTGGTGAGGCGCAGAAATGACAGCGACAATGTCGGCCGCGACCAGATCGGAATCAGCCTGAGTTGGGCGAGCTTGTGATGGGGAACGACGAAGGATCGGATCGATGGATCCATATTCGACACGCGGCCCGCGATCTCGGCGAGATCGGCCTGCGCAAGCCCATCGTCGCCCCACGAAACAAGCACAAGATTGCATCGCGCGTTCGACATGGTCCCCAGCGAATAACATTCGTCCGCGGCGCGTCAAGGAGATCATGCGCCGCAATGGCGAAATCGGTTCGCGCGGAGAAGCCATCCACGCGAGCGCGGGGCCTGTCGAGTCATCTTTCCGGTCGCGGCATCCGTGCAGGCGGCCGTGAGCCGGCACGCGGCGCGGCAAGTGCTCAAAGCGTAGGCCGTTTCCGCTTTCGCGGAAATTTCCGCTAGCGGGACTTTCTCTTCGCCTTGCTCTTCTTGCCGCTCGATTTCCTGGTGGGCGATTTCGCCCCGCCGCCGCGCTTCTTGGTGACCTTCTTGCCGGCTTTCTTGCCGCCCTTCGGCCCGGACTTCGAACTGGGATAGATGCGGGCGGCGAAATCGTAATCCCAATTGTCGATGTCGAGGCCGCCGGGGATGGGCTGCCCATCCTTGGTGATCTCGCCGGGGATCTGGTAGCACATGATCGAATGATCGTCGGCGGTCGCCGTGCCGATCAACGAGCCTTCCTCGAGCGGCGTCAGCACCTGCAGGCGCGTCTGCTCGGGCGACCAGCCCTGCGTCCGGCGGAAATATTCGATCGCCTTCTCCTCGTCGATCTTGGCGACGAGCGTCTTGCGCATGTGCTCGTGGGGAAACCCGAGTGTGTGTCCGGTCTCGTGGCGAACCACCCGCCGGTATTCGGCCTCCGGCGTCGCCAGCGTGAAGCTGTCGAGGTTCATCGTCGGCTGGGATTTTTCGATCTGCAGCACGTCGGTCCCCAGATACGACCAGTATCCGTCGCCGGGCGTTCGCGCGATACGGACCTGCGGGTCGACCGATGACGCCACGAAGGCGACGTTGGCCGTCTTCGACCATGCGTTCATGTGGGCGAGAATCTTCTTGCGCAGATCCGCCGACGGATTGTCGAGAAAGCCGACCGTGAGCTTCACGCCCTTGGCGCCCCAATATTTCGTGGTCAGCACCGAGAGGTGCGCCTTGGTCGGGGCGAAGCCGGGCATGACCCGCGTCAGCCGGTGAACCGGCGGCCGGTTGACGGGATTGATGGCGATCGCGGACTCGGCCGCCTTGATCCACAATTCGCGGGGAAGCGGTTTCGGTGAACAAACGATGCATTTGGTCATTGGTTGCTCCAATCGCCGTTACGCGGAAATGACGCGGCCCGGCGCGCGGCCGGGCCGCGTCGGACAACTAGAAATTCAATGTCACCGCCTGGCTCAGCGCGTCGGGAGCGAATTCCTCGGTATTGATCAGGTCGCTGTTGTCCCGCAGCGCGCCGAGCAGGGTCCTGCGCGGAACCTCCGTCTTGTTCGCCGTGTCTCCGTGCACGCCCTTCTTGGTCGAGAGCAGGGTCTTCAGCCGGCCCTGCTTGCGCGAGGCCGCCTTGGCGGCGAAGCCGTTCCACAGCGTCTTGGGCGTGGCGTTAAGGCTGCCGTGATGGCCAACCTTGTAGAGGTCGACGCGCTTCAGCTTCTTTCGCAATTCCGGCTTGCCGAGCGTGTACATCCAGTTTTCATACTGCGCGTCGCCCGAAAACAGGATCATCTTGCCCTTGATCTCGAACAGCAGGATGACGCTGGTGTTGTTCATCGCCTTGTCGAGCATGCGCACGATCGCCATCATCGAATCGGCCTGCTCCTGCATGACCGTGTATTTGAACCAGCCGGTGCGCCGCGGCAGCGCTTTCGTCGCGTGGCGCGGAAACAGCGGCTTGGCGCCGGCGTTGTGCGCGTTCTTGGTCGCGGCGAGGTTCTTCCAGAAGCCGGCCATCAGGTGCCAGAATTCATCCTTGTCGGCGCTGCGTTGCTTCTTGACGTCGGCGGCTTGCTTGACCGTCGGCGGGCCGAGCACGGTCGTCTTCACGCCCGGCAGGATCTTGCCGAGGCCGGCGTTGGAGCCGTGATAGACGAATTGATTTTTCGCCATCGTCCGCAGGTTGGCGACGGCGTCCGGATTTTGGATGTTGTCCTCGCCGATCGCCTTCAATTGCGCGCGGAGAGCCTCGAAGCGCGCGCCGGTGAGTCCCTTGGCGGCGGTGACGATCCGCTCGGCGACATGGTGCATTTCGAGCAATGTCGCCGCGTAGCCACGCTGCGAGGGTGCCGTCGCGGTCTTCGGCAGCGTCGGATCCTCGGTCCATGGCTGGATCACCAGCTTCGGCTTGAGCGCGCGGATGACCTCGCCGGATCCCTTGCCGTTCTTCCGGGCAAATCCGCTGATGTGATCGCGATGGCGATGCGTGGCGACGACAACGTCGAGCTTGCCGCCGCAATCCTGCTTGATGGCCTCGGCGATCCTGCCGAAGTAGTCACCCTTGACGGTCTTGCGCTCCGGCAGCTTCATCGTGCCGAAGTCGATGAGCACATGGCGGTCGAACTTGGCGTAGTGGAAGCTGAGCAGGAAGCAGTCGCCGAACCCGACGTCATAGGTGCGGATGGTGAGGCTTTTCGGGGCGATGTTGGCCATGGCTACCATTGCTCCCCCGGTTGGCCGGCGCCGCCCAGCATGCGGCGGCGGTGAAGCGCGGCGAACGAGGCGTGTTCGCCCGCGTCCCGGTTGAACGCGCCTTGGTCGTACAGGCTTTTCAAGCGCCCGGACTGGCGCCTACTGCGCACGCCGGTGCCGATGTGGAATTTCAGCCGGCCGAATTCGTCGAACACCAGTGTTCCGCCGCCATAAAGCGGCAGGAAAGTCTGTCCCGAAAGGCCCTTGGGCTTCCTGATTCCGAACACCTTCAACTCGCCCGCGAAAACCCGCAACGTCTGAAGATATTCGACGATGGTCTCGCGCAGGATCAGCCCGTCGTTGCTTTGCCGGACGCAAGGCCGCACCGACATGACGCGCGTGAACGCGTCCGCGTCGAGGCCGAGCGCCGCGCGGTTTTCCCAGATGAAGCGGAACAGCGTGTTGGGATCGCGCTGCATCTGCTCGAAATGAAGGCCTTCGTAACGCAGATTGGTGATCGGCGGGGGATCCCACGCGCCGTCGGCGCGGCGCGGGTTGGCCGGCGCGATGCCGAATTCGGCGAAGGTCTTCGTCAGCATGCCCCGGTAGTCGTATTTCTTGTCGTCCGGATAGAGCTGAAGGTCGGCCGTCAGCAGCGCGCTGAGATAATCGGCGAAGGTCAGGTCGATCGCGGGAAGATAGTCGAGCGCGCGAATGGCGATCTGCAGGAGATGCTCGGCGGCCTTGGCGCCCTCCTCGGCGACGACGGCGCGATTGAGCGATTGCTTGTACTTGGTTCCCAGCGGTTCGAGCCGCTTGCACCAGACCTGCAGGAAAGATCGCGCGATGGCGGCGACGAGAACCTCGCCGCGTCGGTGCGGCTCCTGGAATTCCTCCCGTTGCAACAGCCGCCGCGATGGTTCGAGCTTGATCGAATGACGCAACGCGTCGCCGCGCACCGACGACAGCTCCTGCCCGAACTGCTCGGCGAGCTTGAGGAAGGCCTGATCGGCGAGCCGATCGTAGCCGAGGTCGGCGCTCTTGATCAGATTCGCGCGGTCGGAGAGAGTGACGAGACAGCGGTCGACCACCTCCTGCGATTGCAGGATCGACAGCAGCGCGACGACATCGGCGAAACCCTCGTGAAACGCCGCCTGATCGGCGTGCGAGGGCCGCATGAACGATGACCGCAACCCGTCGAGCAGGGCGTGAGCGGTCTCGTGCACAACGATATCGTGGGACAGGCAGGTGAACACCGTGTCGACGCGGCCGCTGGCGAAGTAGCCGAAGGAAAGGCTTTCCGACTCGCGTGAGTAATAGGCGTTGGCGTCGGCGAAGGCGTGCGGCGCGATCTTGAGTTGATGCGCCGGCGAATTGAAGCCCCAGGAAACCGGGCGGCCGAGCGCGGTCTGGAAATTGGCGAGCGTCGCCATCGCCAGCGCGTAAACGTTCTGCTGGTGGAAATGGGGATCGTTCACCAAGCGGTCGATGTCGTCGACGTTCTCGAAATGATCGATTTCGCGATCGTCTTGACGCGGCCTGTAATAAAGGTTTCGCGTGGCGTCGTAGTCGATGACGTCGATACGGTGGCCCTTCGGGCCAGCCTCGAGCCGTTCGGCTGGCACCATCACCTCGGTGGTCAGCGCCTTGCGATTCGGACCTGGAACGCTCGGGTCCTGCGCGAGCACGGTCCACGGCCGCATCGGCACGTCGTGCGCGACGGGATCGAATTTGGCGCGTCGGGCGCGCTGAGGCGTCTTCATGGTCAGCCCACTCCGGAGGCGGGATAAGGAAAGCCCGTCGGCGCGGGCAGCGTGGTGTCGAAGAAGGTGCGCACCGAGGCATCGCAGGACGCGTAACCCCAATTGATCAGACGTTCCTGCGTCACCTTGTCCTTTTCGCCGAGATCGGTCCCGATCGCCGCGAGCGCGAGCACCTTGTCGCGTGGGCAGGGAAGCTTGCCAGGCGCGCTCAGCTTGGCGAAGTCGATGTCGATGTCCCAGAAGGCGCCATGGCGTTCGCGCGTCTCGAATGCATTGATCAGAAGTCGCTTGCGCAAGGCGCGCACTTGGTTGTCGTTGACATTGATGACGCGCATGCCCAGGCCGACCCAATTGCGCTGAACGTCGTCCTGCGGCATGAACGGCGCGCCGGCATCGCTGACCAGAAGCGTGCGATGGCTCTTATAGGCGGCCTCAAGCCCGAGATTGTCGTATACGCCGCCGTCGGCGAGTTCGACATTGGTGGTGAACGGCTTGCGCTGCAAATTGTTTGAGCCGCCGCCACCGGAGTTCGCCGTGTAGTCGCTCTCGTCGAAATGCAAGGTCGCGGGCGCGAGCACCGGCGGAAACGCCGACGACGCGGCGACGGCTTGCGCGAGCGACACCTTGTCGGTTCGCTTGTTCTCGCCCACCTTCCAGTCCCGCATATAGGGTGCCGAGAATCGCCACAGCGCGCCGGACTGCAGATTGGTGGCGTTGATCACCCATCGTGGCTCCGACGGCAGCTCGTTGAGCTTGGCCCGTTTGAAGAGGCGCTGGTCGTAAGCCTTGGCGATATGGTCGTTGATCGATCCCGGCAGGATGATGTCGGCGATGATCTTCAGGATGCCTTCGAGGGTGCCCGCCGCCAGGGTGATGCCGGCGAGATCGCGGATCGGCTTGACCACGGCGGTCTTGTAGCTCGCGAGAAGCTTGGCCGGCGTCGAAAAATCGAGCGACTTCCATTTGAGCCCCAGCATCGCGGAGACGATCGACCCGCCGGAAACGCTCGACACGCGCAACAGCGTTCCGACCGGCGTCGTCTCGCCCGGCATGCGGTGCGCGGCGTGGTCGCCGGGGCTCATCAGCCCCAATTCGAGCAGTCGCCACAGCGCGCCGGTGTGATACAGCATCGCGCGATAGCCGCCGCCAGAAAGGCAGACGGCGATGCCCTCCTTGATCTCCACTTTTTCGTCGCCGGGAACATAGTTGACCGGCGAAATCCGACTGATGTCACGCGTGGCTTTGTCGGAATTGGTTTGGTCGGGCATGGCTTGGTACACTCCACGTCAAAAAGTCATTCCACTTCAAAAAGTCATTGCAAGATTGATCGCGGCGATACCCTCGGTATTTTACCCTCGGAATTTCCACATGAAACTTTCCCTGGCGATACCTCCAGATTGGTCTAACGCCGCATTCCCATCACGCTCCAATTTACGTGTGCCGCGTTGGCAGTCGGATTACCCCGCGCTCATGGCCGACGCATGCATCCGCGTTGACGGAAATGGCCTTGGTTCAGGCACTTCCGCGCATTTTCCGTCAAACGAAATTGTCGAACGCTTTTCCCTGTTTCCTTCAATCGCAACGTAAATCGCAACGTAAATCGCAGCGTCGATCGCCATGTCTTTCAAAAGCGTCTTTCAAAGGTCCTTGTCTTGAAATCGAACGTCCTCGGCCGCTGTGTTCTCAGCGTGTTCTGCCCCGCGCGCATTCGGCGCTTCGATCATCTCGCCTTCAACTATCACGTCTTCAACAATCGTGTCGTCAGCCGTTCGCGCGCTCCCGCGACCGGAGCAGGCTGGCAATTCCCCGCCGCGCGCGCCGCGTTCCATGCGCCGCGTTCCAAGCACTACTTCCCTTGCACTACCTCTCTTGCGCCACTTCCCAAGCGCCACTTCCCAAGCGCCACTTCCCAAGCGCCACTTCCCAAGCGCGGAAGACAACAAACCGAAAGAAAGTATTTTTAAGGGCCCCCAGCTATTCATAAACTCTACAATCATAGCGAGAGGCAATTCAAGCGAACAATCGCGACCGAAGTAAAATTCGCTTGAGCGACGACATCATCAAACGATCGGTCTCGCGGGGCCGCCGTTTTTTCGCGGCGGCGACATCGGCGCCTCAACCACGAAAGCATTGATCGGCGCGGCGCTCATCCCGCGATTTCATCCACGCGATGCGCCGAGCGGCTCCGTCGCGGCGGAAATGATGCGGGCAGCGGCCATCACCGCCCATCGACGCGATCAGTCCGGCCGTCGCCATCGTCCGGAAAATGACCGACAAAGAGAATGAGAGACCGCCGTCGCCACCGGACGCCGGCCGCCGACGGACCCGTTGGCCATGGCGGCGGAGAAGCGCGACCCGGCGTCATGTCGCGTGATTAGTCTTCGCCGTCGGCGGGGGACGCGGTCACCGACCCGCTTGCCGCCCGCATCGACTGGGTTCCGCCGACGCGCGGCGGAACGATCGGAATTTGTCATAGTCGGAATTTTGCATGGCGGATCGCCAATCAGTCATTGACGAAGCATGGAAAGAATTTGCAAAGCTATATTCGCATTTCGAAGAGGGGCGGATGGCGCTGATTTTCCGGCGCCGGAAATTCGATGCGGGTGGCACTGGGTATCGTCAGCTATTTCGCGACCGGTGGGTTGCAGCGCGATTGCGTGCGCATTGCCCGCCGTTTGATCCAACTGGGACATGAGGTAACGATCTTCACCTCGCGCACCGACGGCACCCAGCCCCTGGACCTGAAGATGGTCGTGCTGCCGTGCCAAGCGCTGACCAACCACGGCCGCAACGCGATCTTCAATTGGCATTTTCGGCGCGCGGTTGAGAACTCCTTCGATCGGATCGTCGGCTTCGACAAATTGTCGGGCCTCGACGTGCTCTACTGCGCCGACGAATGCGTGAGGCGGCGGCCGGTCAATCGTCTCGGCTTCCTTTGGCCGCGGTACAACGTGCTGCTGCGGCTGGAGGAAGCCTGCTTCGGCGAAGGTCGCCCGACGCGTATCGTGGTGCTGTCGAACGAACAGCTCGCCGCCTACCGGGCCGCCTGGGGCACCGAGTCCGCGCGCGTGACGCTGATATCTCCGACCATCGAGGAGTTCCGGCGGCGACCCGAATTTCGCGACGACGGCACGCGCGAGCGCGTCCGAGCCGAAATCGGCGTGGCCTCCGACGATTGGCTTTGGTTGTCGATCGGCGCCTACATGCATACGAAGGGCATGGACCGCACGCTTGAGGCGCTCCACGCGTTTCCGCGCGCCCGCCTCGTCATCGCCGGCATCGAGCCGGGCGGCCGGCGCGGCCGCGCGATCAGGAAGGAGATCCGGCGGAGCGGATGCGCGGATCGCGTGCGCCTGGTCGGGCGCCGCGAGGACGTTCCCGCGCTGATGGCGGCCGCCGATCTGTTCGTGCATCCGGCGCGTCGGGAAACCACCGGAACGGTCATTCTGGAAGCCGTCATCAACGGCCTGCCGGTTGTGGCGACCTCCGTTTGCGGTTATGCGGAGCATATCGATCGGGCGACGGCGGGCCTCGTCGTGCCCGAGCCATTCAGCGCGCGGACGTTCAAGATCGCGCTGGCCACGGCGAGCGATCCCGCCCAAGCGGCGACATGGAGTGAAAACGGGCGTCGCTACGGCGACCGGCGCGACCTTTATCGCGGTCTTGATGAAGCCGCCGATGTCATCATCGACTAGGCTCGCCGCCCATCGACATGATCGGTTCGGCCGGGGGCGGTCGGCGGCGATTGACGCTTCCCCAATCCCGCCCTAGCCTGATGCGCGATCACAGGCCGCCGCCGGGAAATGGCCGCAGGAGGACATGACCGGAACAAGACGGCCGGGAGGAGACAACCGGGCAAATCCGCTGAAATCGTCGCGCGCGGCGGCGAGGCCCGGGCGGATGCGCCGTCTTCCGACGAGTCTCATGCCAATGGGTCTTTCGGAAGGTCGTCTCGTGGCCGGTCGTGGGACGAGATGACAAGAGGACAGGGAATTCATGGCCGAGGCCACGGTTCTGCTCGAGATCGACGGGCCGATCGCGCGAATGCGATTCAACCGGCCACAGGTGCTCAACGCCATCAATGACGAGATGGTCGCGGACTTGCGCGCGGCGCTGCGCGTCGTTCGGGACGATCCGGCGATCCGCGTCATGGTCCTTTCCGGGGCGGGCCGCGCCTTCATGGCGGGCGGCGACGTCGAGGTGTTTCACGCCGCGGGCGCGCGGGCCCCGGCTGTGCTCGAGCGGCTCATCACGCCATTCCATGAAGCGATCGAGCTCATGGCGAAGCTGCCGTTTCCGGTCGTCGCCAGCCTGCATGGCGCGGTCGCCGGCGCCGGCGTCAGCATGGCGCTCGCCGCCGATCTCGCGGTCGCGGCCGACGACGCGACCTTCACGCTCGCCTATGCGCGCATCGGCGCGAGTCCCGACGGCTCGGCGACATGGTCGCTGCCGCGCGTCGTCGGCTTGCGCAAGGCGCTCGAAATCGCGCTGCTCGCCGAGAGTTTCGGCGCCGACGAGGCGTTGCGCCTCGGCCTCGTCAACCGCCTCGTTCCGGCCTCCGAACTCGCCGCGGCCACGAACGAACTCGCCGGCCGGCTCGCGCGGGGACCGACGCGGGCCTATGCGAGCATTCGCGCGCTGATGCGCGAATCCTTCGACAACGATCTTGCGACCCAGATGCGGGCCGAGGGGCGGGGCTTGATCGCGGCCGCCGCGACCAGGGATTTCGCCGAGGGCGTCGCGGCCTTCGTCGAGAAGCGGCCGGCCAAGTTCGATGGACGATAGTTCGATGGAAGGTAAGTCGATGGACGGTGAGATAACGTCCGCGCCGGCGCTTGCCATCGAACGCCTCGAACTCGCCTTCGGCGGCGTCAAGGCGCTGAGCGGGGTGACGTTCGCCGCCGCCGAGGGCGACATCACCGCGATCATCGGGCCGAACGGGGCCGGCAAGACGTCGCTGTTCAACTGCATCTCCGGCTTCTATCGGCCGCGCGCCGGATCGATCCGCTATTTCGGCGACGACATCACCGCCGTGCATCCGCCCGCGCGCGCCGGCATGGGGCTCGCGCGCACGTTCCAGAACATCGCGCTGTTTCGCGGCATGACCGTGCTCGACAACATCAAGCTTGGCCGCCACGCGCATATGGAGACCGGGCTGCTCGACGCGCTGTTCTATTTCGGCAAGGCGGCGCGGGAGGAGGCGCGCCTGCGTCGGGAGGTCGAGGAAAAAATCATCGACTTCCTCGAAATTCATCATATCCGCGATCAACCGGTCGCCTCGCTTCCCTACGGGTTGCGCAAGCGCGTCGAACTCGCGCGCGCGCTGGCGATGAAGCCGCGCATCCTGCTTCTCGACGAACCGGTCGCGGGCATGAACCGCGAGGAAACCGAGGACATGGCCCGGTTCATTCTCGACGTGAAGGAGGAATGGGGCGTCACCATCCTGATGGTCGAGCACGACATGGGCATGGTCATGGATATTTCCGATCGCGTCGTGGTGCTCAATTTCGGCCAGGTCATCGCCGACGGCCAGCCCGCCGAGGTGCAGGCCAATCCCGAGGTCGTCGCCGCCTATCTCGGGGCCGGCGACATGGACGAATTGCGCCGGCGCATCGGCGCGGAGGCGGCCTGATGGACTGGCTGTTCTTCATCGAGGTGACGCTCGCCGGGCTCGGCTCCGGCGCGCTGCTCTCGCTCACGGGACTGGCCTTCGTGCTGATCTACAAGGCCACGCGCGTCGTCAATCTCGCGGTCGGCGAGATCCTGATGCTCGGCGCCTACATGTTTCTCGGCTTCGCCGCGGCCGCGGCGCTGCCGATCTGGGCCGCGATCGTTCTGGCCATGGTCGCGGGCGGGGCGGTCGGCGCCGCGATGGAGCGCCTCGCCATCCGTCCGATGCTCGGCGAGAACACGATTTCCGTTTTCATGGTGACGGTCGGGCTCGGCTCGATCATCACCGGCATCGTCGAGATCGTCTGGGGCGCCGATCCGCGGCCACTGCCGGATTTCATGCCGCGCGCGCCGGTCTTCATCGGCCCGGCCTATGTGTCGTCGAAGGTAGCGGTCGCGTTCGTGGCGGCGGCTCTCGTCATCGCCGCCTTCGTTCTCGTCTTTCGCTTTTGGCGCGGCGGCGTCGCGCTGCGCGCGACCGCGACGGATCAGGCCGCCGCCTATTCCTGCGGGATCAACGTGCCGGGAGTGTTTTCCTTCGCCTGGATCGTTTCCTGCGCGACGGCGACGGGCGCGGGCGTTCTCGTCGGCGCGATCGGCGGCGTTTCCCCGACCATGGGCGTGTTCGGTCTTTCGGTGCTGGTGGTGGTGATCGTCGGCGGCCTTGACTCGATTTCCGGCGCGCTGATCGGCGGTCTGTTCGTCGGCGTGATCGAGGCCTGGGCGGGCTCCTTCCTCGGCGGGGAGTTCAAATTGCTGACCACCTTCGGTCTCCTGGTCGCGGTGCTGCTGGCGCGGCCCTACGGGCTGTTCGGCACCGCCGAAATCGAGAGGCTCTAGGCGATGCGCATCGGGGCGGCCAAGGAAAGCTACATCGCGACGGCCGCGCTGTTCGACACGCGGGTGCAATATGGCTGGCTCGCCGTGCTGGTCGTGCTTGTCGTCGTGTTTCCCTTTTTTGCCAGTCCCTATTGGGTCTACATGGCCTGTCTGGTGGCGATTCATGTGGCGAGCGCAACGGGTCTCAACGTGCTCACCGGCTTCACCGGCCTCGTCAGCCTGGGGCAGGCCGCGTTCATGGGGGTCGGCGCCTATACCGTCGCCATCCTCGAAAATCGGCTCGGCACGCCCTTTCTTCTCAATCTGCTCGCGGCCGGTCTCGTCAGCGCGCTCGCCGGCATCGTCATCGGCCTGCCGAGCCTGCGGGTGAAGGGCCTCTATCTCGCGATCGCCACCATTGCGTCGTCCTTCATCCTGCATTTCATCTTCGCCAACTGGACGGGCATGACCAATGGCGTGAAGGGAATGAGCCTGCCGCCGGCGCGGCTGTTCGGCTTCGAGTTCGACCAGCCGGACCGGCTCTATTGGGTCATCATGCCGATCACGGCGCTGATGGTGCTGGGCGCCGCCAACATCTTCCGCACGCGGATCGGCCGGGCCTTCATCGCCGTGCGCGACCGCGACATCTCGGCCGAGGTGCTCGGCATTCCGCTCTTGCACACCAAGCTGACGAGCTTCGCGCTGTCCTCGTTCTACGCGGGCGTGGCCGGGGGAATGTGGGCCTATTTCTTCCGCGTGGTGACGCCGGAGAGCTTCCCCTTTGTCTATTCGATCTTTTTCCTCGCCGCGGTCATCGTCGGCGGCATGGGAACGGTGCTCGGCGGCATCCTGGGTGCGGCATTCATGACCATGGTTCCGGAGCTGCTGAAGCTTTTCGTCGGCCTCATCGAGCCCTATCATGCCAACGCCATCACCCTGCTGGCGCCGGTGCGAACGGTGGTATTCGGCGCTCTGATCGTCGGCTTCCTTCTGTTCGAACCACAGGGGCTCGCCGAAATCTGGCGGCGGACGCGCCGCTTCTTTCACCTATGGCCATTCAAGAACTGACAATCACGGAGGAAACCAAGATGCTGAACAATTCCATCCGGCCACGGTCGACGCGGCGCCTCGCGCTCGGCCTGTCGCTCGCCCTCGGCGTGGGGCTCGCCGCGGCCGCGGCGCGCGCGGCCGATGATGTCGTCATCGGCGGATCGATCCCGATGACCGGCGTCTTCGCCTTCGCCGGCGTCGGCATCAACAACGGCATCCAGGATTACGTCAAGATCGTCAACGACGCCGGCGGCATCGCCGGGCGCAAGATCAAATACGTGTTCGAGGACACCGGCTACAAGGTCGACGCCTCGGTCGCCGCCTTCAACAAGATCGTCAGCCAGGAAAACGTCTCGCTCTATTACGGCGACTCCACCGGCTTCTCCAAGACGATCAACGCCGAGCTCGTTCGCCGCGGCACGATCATGATGGCGGGGGCCTCCTTCGCCACCGAGCTCGACAATCCGGCGGCCTATCCGGCGCAGTTCATGGCCGGCCCGAACTACACCGACATGTTCGGCATCCTGCTTTCCTACATCGCCAAGACCAGCCCCGGCGCGAAGATCGCCTTCGTCAACTCCGACACCGAATTCGGCCGCGATCCGATCGGCCCGTCCGAGGCGCGCGCCAAGGCGCTCGGCCTCGAAGTGGTGGAGAAGATCGTGACGCCGCCCGGCTCGGTCGACGTGTCGACCGAGGTCCTGAAGCTGCGTCGCGCCAATCCCGACTACGCGATCTTTCACGGCTACGTGCTCGCGCCGCTGCCCGAGTTCATGAACCAGGCCAAGCAGCTCGGCCTCAAGACCAAGTTCATGGGCACGTTCTGGTCGATGGACAACAGCATTTGGGAAAAAGTGGGCGAGGTCGCCGACGGCTTCATGGGCGTGATGCCGTACCGCTATTATTTCGACACCGACGGCAAATCGCCGATGCTCGACAAGATCCGCGCGCTGCATCCGCAATACCAGTCGACCGCCTATCTGCAGGGCTTCCTCACCGCGATGCTGTTCGTGGAATCGGCCAAGCGCACGCTGGAGGCCAAGAAGGAATTGACCGCCGCCAATCTCAAGGCCGCGCTCAACTCGATCAAGGATTTCGACACCGGCGGCCTGATCGGCGTTCCGATCACCATCGCCGGCAACTCCATCCCGGTCGGGCGCGTCTATCAATTCAGCGCGGCGGCCAAGCGCATGCAGCCGGCGTCGGACTGGATCCGGCTGGAGAAGTGACGGACGGACGACGTCATCATGGCCGACGGCGCCATCCTGGCTATCAACAACATCGAGGTGGTCTATAACAAGACCGTCCAGGTGTTGCGCGGCTTGTCGTTGCGGGTGGAGCGCGGCCAGGTGGTCGCGCTCCTCGGCTCCAATGGCGCCGGCAAATCGACGACGCTGAAGGCGGTGTCGAACCTTCTGGCGATCGAGGACGGGGCGGTGTCGGCCGGCGCGATCCATTTCGACGGCGACGACATCGCCGCGCTCGCGCCGCATCGGCTGGTGCGGCGCGGCCTGTTTCACGTCATGGAGGGCCGGCGCGTCTTCGAGGATCTGACGGTGGAGGAAAACCTCGTCGCGGCGACCTTCGCGCTGAAGGGACGGCGGGCGGGGCCCACGGACTTCGACCTCGTCTATCAGTATTTCCCGCGCCTTCGCGAGCGCCGCGCCGTCCGCGCCGGACACCTTTCCGGCGGCGAGCAGCAGATGCTCGCGATCGGGCGCGCGTTGATCGCGCGGCCGAAGCTGATGCTGCTCGACGAGCCATCGCTTGGCCTGTCGCCGCAGCTCGTCGAGGAGATCTTCACCATCATCGCGCGCATCAACCGCGAGCAGGGCGTGTCGATGCTGCTGGTGGAACAGAACGCCGCCGTCGCGTTCGTGGTGGCGGGCTACGGCTACATCATGGAGACCGGCCGCGTCGTCATCGACGGGCCGACCGAACGGCTGACGCGCGACCGGGACGTGCGCGAGTTCTATCTCGGCATGGGCGCGGCGGCGGGGGCGACGCGAAGCTACCGCGACATCAAGCATTACAAGCGGCGCAAGCGCTGGCTGTCGTGAAGGTGAGCGGCGTGAGCATCCCCGTCTTCCCCGAATTGACCTTGCCGCAAATGCTGCGCGACCACGCGCGGCGCGCGCCGCGCCGCGTCGCGGTGCGGCAGAAGGATTTCGGCATCTGGCGGCCCTTTGATTGGGAGACCTACGCCGCGCGGGCGGCCCATGTCGGTCGCGGCCTGCATGCGCTCGGCGTGCCGGAGGGCGGCCACGTCGCGGTGCTTTCGGAGAATCGCTTCGAATGGGTGCTGACCCAGCTCGGCGCCGGCATGATCGGCGCGGTCACGGTTGGCGTCTATCCCACCAGCCCGGCCAATGAAGTCGCCTATGTCCTCGCCCACGCCGAGGCCGAGGTCGTCGTCTGCCAGGACCAGGAGCAGGTCGACAAGGTGCTCGATCGCCTCGACGAGCTGCCGCGCTTGCGCCAGATCGTGGTCATGGAAACCAAGGGCCTGCGGCAATATTCGGCCGAACGCGTGCGCTCCTTCGCCGCGATCGAGGAGATCGGCCGCGCCGAGGCGGCCGCGCGACCGGGGCTGATCGACGATATTCTCGCCCGCCAGCGCCTCGCCGATGTCGGGCTGATGGTCTACACCTCCGGCTCGACCGGCCGGCCGAAGGGCGCGATGCTGACCTATCGCAATCTGCGCGCCGAGGCGATCGCCGTCGGCGAACGGCTCTCGCTGACCGCCGCCGACACCCATCTGTCGTATCTGCCGCTGTGCCACGTCGCCGAGCAGATGGTGACGGTGATGGCGCCGATCTATCTCGGCTCGACGGTGAATTTCGGCGAGTCGATCCGCACCGTGCAGGAGGATTTGCGCGAGGTGGCGCCGACGACCTTTCTCGGCGTGCCGCGCATCTGGGAAAAGCTGCACGCTTCGATCAGCATCAAGCTGACCGAGGCCGGAGGCGCGCGCCGCTGGCTGTTCGAGCGGGCCTATGCCGCGTGCGAGCCCTTCGCCGAGACGCCGAAGGCGGCGCGCTCGTTGCGCCAGCGCGCGACGTTCGCGCTCTGCTATATGGTGATGTTCCGCGCGCTGCAGAATTACATCGGCCTCAGGCGCGCGCGCGTGGCGATGACCGGCGCGGCGCCGATCTCCCCGCGCATCGTGCGCTTCTTCCGCGCGATCGGCGTTCCGCTGATCGAGGTCTACGGTCTGACCGAGACGAGCGGCATGTGCACCGGCCAGCGGCTCGGCGATGTCCCGCGGCCGGGCAGCGTCGGGTCGGCCTGCGCCGGCGTCGAGCTCGCGCTCGGCGATCATGGTGAGCTCAAGGTGCGCGGCGACATCGTGTTCGCCGGCTACTATCGCAACGAGGAGGTCACGCGCGCGACGATCCGCGACGGCTGGCTTTACACCGGCGACGTGGTGGAGATGACCGACGGCGATGTCCGAATCGTCGACCGCATGAAGGACATCATGATCACCGCCGGCGGCAAGAATTTGAGCCCGTCGGAAATCGAGAACGCCGTCAAGGCAAGTCCCTACATCAAGGAATGCGTCGTCATCGGCGAGGCGCGCAAATACGTCTCCGCGCTGATCCAGCTCGACTTCGACATCGTGGCGCGGTGGGCGGAGGAAAACCGCATCGCCTTCACCAACTTCAGAAGTATCGCCGAGAACGCAATGGTGCGCGAGCTGCTGGAGAACGAGATCGCGGCCGCGAACGCTCAGCTCGCGCAGGTCGCCCATATCCGCCGCTTCCACGTGCTGACCAAAGAACTCGATCACGACGATGACGAGGTCACCGCGACGATGAAGGTTCGCCGCGCCAATATCGTGGCGAAATATGCCCGCGAGATCGAGGATCTCTACGCCTGATCCGCCGGATCGCGATGTCGCCTGTTTCGGACACGAAGGCGGGGCGCCCCGCGGTTGAAAAGGCTCGGCGCGCGAGACCATGAGCACGGCGGAGCCCGTTACCTGCGCGCGTTACTCGCGCGGTGACGCGGGCGATCGGCGATTGCTGTGTCGCACCATTCTTCGCAACGCAAAACACGCCGGCCGCGCGAACGACGACCGAACGTCGCCGGCGATCGACCCATGCTTTTGTCCGCCTTGTGTTTCGGTTGGGTTTCCTACTAGCATCCGTCCGCCATGGAACGAGCGCGGAGGTCATCTCGCCATGTCGTCACCAAGCGCGCGGCGAATTTCGCGCGCTGATGAAGAAGGGCCGCCCGTGGCCACCGCGAGCCACGAAGGCCAAGAAGCGCGACGAGCGCCAAACCAAGGCCGGGAGAAACGATGGGATTTGTCCGCCCCGTCGTCTGATCACATCAGGGAGGAAGTCATGCGACGAACGAATGCGGTCGACGGCACGTCAAGTCGACGCCAAGTGCTCAAGCTCGGTGCCGCCGCGGGAGCCGCCACGGTCGCCTCGCCCTTCATCGGCAATGCGATGGCCGCGCAGACGACGACCTGGAAGGTGCAGACGTCCTGGCCGGCGGGCGTGGGCCTGGCGACCTTCAAGGAGTGGTGCAATTCGATCAAGGAGAAGTCCGGCGGCGAGCTCGAATTCAAGCCGTTCGCGGCCAAGGAGGTCGTCGGCGATTTCGAATTGATCGACGGCGTCAAGAACGGCGTTCTCGAGGCGATGAACTCGTTCACGCTGTACTGGGCAGGCAAGGTGCCGGCGACGGCGTTTTTGTCGTCCTATCTCATGGGCCTGCGCTATCCGCACGAGTGGGACATCTTCTTCTATTCGAAGGGCGGGCTTCAGGTCGCGCGCGAGATCTTCGCCAAGCAGGGCCTGTTCTATGTCGGGCGCATCCACCACGGCCCGAACATCGTTCACTCCAAGAAGCCGATCCGCTCGATCGAGGACTTCAAGGATCTCAAGCTGCGCGTGCCCGGCGGCATGATCGCCGAAGGCTTCGCCGCGATCGGCGCCAAGACGACGCTGCTGCCCGGCGGCGAGGTGTTCTCGGCGCTGGAGAAGGGCACCATCGAAGCGGCCGATTACACCGGCCCGGCGGTCAACTGGGATCTCGGCTTCCAGCAGGTGACGAAGTACATCTGGATGGGACCGCGCGGCCTCGAGTCGGTCTATCAGCCGGTCGACTTGATGGATTTCTGCGTCGGCATGGCGCATTGGAACAAGCTGTCGCCGAGAATGAAGCAATGGGTGGAGGACGAGGTCGAGGTCTATTCGCGCGTCCACCACGCCGCGATCCAGAAGGCCGACATCGAGGCGTGGGGCAAGTTCGAGAAGAACGGCACCGAGATCAACCGCCTTCCGATCGAGGACCTTGAAAAGTTCCAGCGCGTCGCCGTTCCGATCTGGTTCCGCTGGGCCAACAAGGACAAGGACGCGGCGCGAACCTTCAAGTTGCAGCTCGAATTGATGGAATCGCCGACGCTGGGTTACGTCGAGCCCTCCATGTATCAGGGCCTGAAGATCGATCTCTAGAATCGAACCGCGCCGATCTCCGCCGGCCGAGGGAGCGTCGTCGCGACGCTCCCTCGCGCGGACGAGGGCGAGGCAAAATCGGGATCCACATGCCAAGTCTTCAATTCGTCCTGCCCCATTGGCTTTATTGGGGCGCGTTGATCGTATTTCCGTTCATCGCCTGGTTCATGCTCAATCGCCAGAAGACGCGCGGCGCGCCACGCGGCCCGTCGCTGGTCATCGCCTATATGTTCTGGCTCTTCGCCGGCTTTGGCGGCCTGCACCGGTTCTATCTGCGCAGCGCCTGGGGTTTGATCTTCATTCCCGTCTTCCTCGGCATTCTGTTCGTCAACGATCAGATCCGCGACTCGCGCGAGGACGTTTCGCGCACGCGCGCGGCGGTGGAATCCGTGCAGCGCGACGCCAACCGTCTGCGTCCGGGCGCTGACCAGACGCTGGCTCCGGCCGCGGCCGAACGGCTGAAGCAGGCCGAGCAGGAGGTCGCCAACGCGAAAGCGGCCTTCGCGGAAATGGAGCACGAGCTGGAATCGCGCAGGAGCCTGGCGCGGTGGCTCGCGATCCTGCTCGGCGCCATGCTGCTGATCGACGCGGCGCTGTTGCCGGGGCTCGCGCGCGCGGCCGCCTCCACGCAGGGCGCGCTGCCGAGCGAACCGGAGCCGCCGGAATTCGTGTCGCCGGCCGGCACGCACGAAGACCCGACTCTCGCCGTTCATACCCGGATCACCGACAAGATCGAGTGGCTCAACATCCGCGTGGGCGAGTTCGTCGCCTATTGGGCCGTCATCTCGGTGTTCGTCTACTACTACGAGGTGATCGCGCGCTTCCTGTTCAATTCGCCGACCAATTGGGTGCATGAGAGCATGTTCCTGATGTTCGGCATGCAATACATGCTCGCCGGCGCCTACGCCTATCGCGAGGACCAGCACGTCCGCGTCGACGTTTTCTACGCGCGGTTTTCCCCGCGCGGCAAGGCGATCGCCGACATCGTGACATCGGTCTTCTTCTTCATCTTCGCCATCACAATGCTGTGGACCGGCGCGCGGTTCGCGCTCGACGCCATCGGCAATCACGAGGTCTCGTTCACCGAATGGGGCGTGCAGTATTGGCCGGTGAAGCTCGCGATCCCGATCGGCGCGGCGTTGATCGTGTTGCAGGGCCTGTCGAAACTGATGAAGGACATCTATTTCCTGCGCCAAGGGACCGCCGGCCATGGGACTTGAGATCGATATCGCATGGCTGACGGTTCTGCTGTTCGGCTCACTCGCGCTGTTGCTGATGCTCGGCCTGCCGATGGCGTTCTGCACCGGCAGCCTGGCCACGATCTTCCTGTTCGTGTTCGGGACGCCGGCGATCCTCAATATGATGCCGTCGCGCATCTTCCCGTTCATGACCGACTACCAGCTTTCCGCCGTGCCGCTGTTCATCTTCATGGCGGCGCTGCTGGAAAAGGCCGGGATCATCGAGGAGCTGTTCGACGCGATCTACAAATGGCTGGGCGCGCTCAAGGGCGGCCTGGCGGCGGCGACGGTGATCGCCTGCACGCTGCTGGCGGCGATGGTCGGCGTCGTCGGCGCGACCGAGGTCACCATGGGCATGATCGCGCTGCCGGCGATGCTCAAGCGCGGATATGACCAGAAACTGGCCTGCGGCGCGCTGCTGTCGGGCGGAACGCTCGGCATTCTCATCCCGCCGTCGGTGATGGCGATCGTCTACGCGGTGGTGGCGCAGCAATCCCTCGGCGAGCTTCTGGTCGGCTCGATCCTGCCGGGCCTGCTGCTGTCGGGACTCTATGTCGGCTACATCCTCGTGCGCTGCCATATCAACCCGAGCCTCGGTCCGGCGCTGCCGCCCGAGGAACGCGTCGACGGCCGCGAAAAGCTGCGCCTGCTGCGCAACACGATCGCGCCGATTCTCCTGATCATGCTGGTGCTGGGCGTGATCTTTCTCGGCGTCGCCACGCCGGTCGAGGCCGCCGGCATCGGCACCTTCGGCGCGCTGTTCGTGTCGGCGCTTCATAACCGGTTGAACTGGGTCAACCTCCATGACGCCGCGATCGCCACGTTGAAGGCAACCGCGATGGTGATGTGGATCTTCTTCGGCGCGACGATGTTCGTCGGCTTCTTCATCATCAAGGGCGGCCAGACCTTCGTTTCCGAACTGATCCTGGGCACGGGCCTGCCGCCTTACGGCATTCTGCTCCTGATGATGGCGATCCTTTTCGTGCTCGGCATGTTCCTGGATTGGGTCGGCATCCTGCTGCTGACGGTCCCGATCTTCCTGCCGATCATGAAGGGCCTGCCGTGGGACGGTCTGCTCGGTCTGCCCGGCGTGCGGACCGAGGACGTGGCGCTGTGGTACGGCGTCATCTTCATGGTCAACATGCAGATGGCGTTTCTCAGCCCGCCGTTCGGCTATTCGCTGTTCTATCTCAAGAGCGTGGCGCCGCCTGAAATCTCGATGGCGACGATCTTCCGCAGCTCGATCAACTTCATCGGGCTGCAATGGCTGGGCGTCGGGCTTTGCATCCTGTTCCCGCAGATCGTGCTGTGGCTGCCGAGCATCATCTATTCGCGGTGACGCGGGCGCGCCGCCGGCCGGTCGCGCGCGGTGCGCCCATGGCCGGGCAGAGATCGTGGGGTCCGCGCGAAATATCGCTCGAGCCGGCTAACGGCCGGCGTGCGGCAGGCGGGAACAAGCCCCGGGGCGGGTCGTGCTGGAAAGCTCGATCAGGCCGAGATGTAATGTAACATATTGAAATAACATATTTTATTTCTTCTCTCCCCAGCATCGCGCGGAAAAGCCTCTGGCGCTGCCGGCGGCCCAGATTGGAATCGCTCTCAATCCGGGTGATTGCTGTTGATCAAACGTCTTGCAAATCATACGCAAAAGCAGAGGTTGGCGACGACCGGAGCCCTATTCCGGATCGTTCCACGGGCCCGCCTGGGTGAAACAGCGATGCCGCGGCGTGAGCCGGCCGGAACGACGAACCGTCCTGTCGCGGACGCCGCGCGCAGGGTCCAAGGGGAATGCCGCATGCAATCACGAAAAATGTTCGCGCTCCTCGTCGCCGTCGCCGCGACGTTTCTTGTTGTCTCCCGTGCCGACGCCGAAGAGAAGGGCGCGGCGAGCGGCGTCGTCAACATCTACACGGCGCGCCATTACGATTCCGACGTACAGCTCTATGACGAGTTCACCCGGCGGACGGGGGTTGCCGTCAAACGCATTGAGCTCAAGCCCGATCTCTTGATCGAGCGCATGCGCGCGGAGGGCAAGGCAAGCCCGGCCGACGTCGTCATCATGGCCGACGCGGGCGCGCTGTGGCGCGCCGAGGCGGCCGGCCTGTTCCAGCCGCTCGCCGATCCGCTGATCGAAGCGCGGGTGCCGGCGCAATTTCGCGACAAGGGTGGCCGCTGGTTCGGCTTTTCGCGGCGCGCGCGCGTGATCGCCTATGACCGCGCCAAATTGAAGCCGGAGGAAGTCGCGACCTACGCCCAGCTCGCCGAGCCGCGCTTCAAGGGCAAGTTGTGCGTGCGCTCGTCCGACAATGTCTACAACCAGTCGATCCTTGCCGCCTTCATCGAGGCGTGGGGCGCGGAAAAGGCGGCGGCCTGGGCGCAAGGCGTGGTCGCCAATATGGCGCGTCCGCCGCAGGGCGGCGACACCGACCAGATCAAGGCGGTCGCGGCGGGGGCTTGCGAGGTCGCGCTGGTCAACACCTACTATTATCTCCGCATCGCCCGTTCGGCCGAGGCGGCCGATAAGGCGATCACCGAGAAGGTCGCGATCAGCTTTCCCGATCAGGCCGGCGATGGCACGCATGTGAATATTTCCGGCGGCGGCATCGCCGTCAACGCGCCCAACCGCGACAACGCCGTCAAGTTTCTGCAGTTCCTGACGAGCGCGACGGCGCAAACCCTGTTCGCCACCGCGAACAACGAATATCCGGCGGTCGGCGAGGGCGCGCCCGCCTTGACGGACGGCCCGGATGTGTCGTTCAAGGCGGCGGGGATCGCGGTGACCGTTTTCGGCAAGCGTCAGGCCGAAGCGCAGGCGATCTTCGATCGGGTGGGCTGGCGCTGAAGGACGCGGGTTATTGTCATTCATTCGTCCCGGCGCGTTGTCGTTCGTCGTCGCCGCGCTGGCGTTGCTGCCGATTGTCGCGGTCGTCTGGATCGCGGTGAGCGCGCCGGCGACGACGGCGATGCCGGGCGAATTGATTCTGCGCTACGCCAGCGACACGCTGTTGCTGGTGGGCGCGGTGGCGGTCACCGCGGCCGCGCTCGGAACCGCGCTGGCCTGGCTCGTCGCCTTTCATGGCTTCCCCGGCCGCGATTTCTTCGCCTGGGCGCTGGCGCTGCCGCTGGCCGCGCCCGCTTATGTGCTCGCCTTCGCCTGGGCCGAGCTTCTTGATGTCGCGGGGCCGGTTCGAAGCTGGTTGCGCGAGACCTGGGCGATCGGCTGGTTTCCGATGGAAATTCGCAGCCTGCCGGGCGCGGGACTCGTGCTCGCGAGCGCGCTCTATCCTTACGTCTACCTCACGGTGCGCACCACCTTCGCGAGCCTGCCCGGATCGATGATCGAATCGGCGCGCCTGCTCGGCATGACGCGGGGGCGCGCCTTCATCGCCGTCGCCCTGCCGCTCGCGCGCCCGGCGATCATCGCGGGCACGGCGCTCGCCTTGATGGAGGCGATCGCCGATTACGGCGCGGTGCAGTTCCTCGGCGTGCAAACCCTGACGACCGGCGTCGTGCGCGCCTGGTCGTCCTACGGCGCGCTCGGCATGGCGGCGCGCCTGTCGCTGATGCTGCTCGGCGCGGCGATGATCCTGTTGTGGATCGAACGCCTGATGCGCGGCCAGCGACGCTTCGCCGCCGCGCATGGCCGGGCCCATGCGAGCGCGCCGACCAAGCTCGACGGCGCGCGCGCGATCGCGGCGAGCTTGTTTTGCCTGGCGACGTTGACGCTCAGCCTTCTCCTTCCCGCCGGCTGGCTGATGATCAGGGCGGCGAGCGCGGCGCCCGATCTCGAGCGGCTGCTGCTCGCCGGCCTGCGCTCGCTGTCGCTCGCGCTCGTGGGCGCGGCGGTGACGGTCTTCCTGGCGGCGGTGCTCGCCTTTGGCGGCCGCGCCCATCCCCTGGTGACGCGGCTCGCGAGCATGGGCTACGCCACGCCCGGCGTCGTCATCGCCGTCGGGCTGCTCGGTCCGGCGACGCTGGTGTGGAACGCGGTGCCGGGGGCCGTCGCCGGGCTCGGCGCCGCCGTCGCGCTGCTGCTTTATGCCTATGCCGCGCGACTGATGGCGGCCGCGCTGGAGCCGATCGACGCCGGCCTCACGCGCGTGACGCCATCGATGGAACGCGCCGCGCGCACGCTCGGCGAAAGCGAGACCGGGACGCTGCGCCGCGTCCACCTGCCGTTGGTGCGCGGCAGCCTGCTGACCGCCGCGCTGCTCGTCTTCGTCGATATCCTGAAGGAATTGCCGGCCACCTTGATCTTGCGCCCGTTCGACTTCGACACGCTGGCGATCCTCGCCAACGCCTATGCCGGCGACGAACGGCTCGCCCATGCCGCCTGGCCATCGCTGGCGTTGCTCGCCATCGCGGTCTGGCCGGTCGTGATATTGTCGCGCAAGGCCGTCCCAAGGGGGGCGAGGGAATGAGCGAGCTTCTGCAAGTGTCCGGCGCGCGCCGGGCCTATGGCGACCGCGTCGCCGTCGATGGCGCGACTCTCGCCGTCGCCGGACGGGGGATTTCCTGTCTGCTCGGCCGCTCGGGTTGCGGCAAGAGCACGCTGCTGCGTCTGATCGCGGGCCTCGAACCGCTCGACGGCGGCACGATCGTTCTCGGCGACACGATCTTGTCGAGGGCGGGCTGGGGGATTTTGCCGGAACGGCGCAACATCGGTTTCGTCTTTCAAGACTACGCGCTGTTTCCGCATCTGTCGGTCGGGGACAATGTCGGCTTCGGCCTGCGCCATCTCGCCGCGACCGAGCGACGGCGCGTCGTCACCGACCTGTTGGAGCGTCTGCATCTCGCCGACCGGATGACAGCCTGGCCGCATCAGCTTTCGGGCGGCGAGCAGCAACGCGTCGCCATCGCCCGGGCGCTCGCGCGCGCGCCGGCGCTGTTGCTTCTCGACGAGCCGTTTTCGGGGCTCGATTCGCATCTCAAGCAGGGCGTGCGCGACGATCTCATCGCCGCGGTCGCCGATTCGAAAACGTCGGCGCTGATCGTCACCCACGACGCCGAGGAAGCCATGATCATGGCCGACGCGCTCATCCTGATGGACAACGGGCGCATCCTGCAGGCCGGCACGCCGCGCGAACTTTACCATCGACCGACGAGCCTGACGGCGGCGCGGCTTCTCGGCGACGTGAACGCGTTGCCGGCGCGATCGGAAAACGGCGAGGTCCGCTGCGCCTTCGGCGCCGTCGCCGGCAACGGCGCCAGCGGAGAGGCGACGTTGCTCATCCGCCCGGAGGCGTTCCGCCTTTCGGAAACCGGGATGCCGGCGCGGGTGGAGGAGGTCGCCTATGCCGGCGCGACCGCCGTCTTGAAGATCAGCCGCGATTCGGCGCGCGCGACGGTTCGGTTGCCGTCCTCGGCGCGCGTGGCGCGCGACGACATCATCCACCTCGTCATCGATCCGGATTATTGCGCGACGATCGGCCCCGGCGACACGATCGCCGAATAGGCGCTTCTCGGCCGATCAGCCCACCATCGCCTCGCGGGTCTTTTCCGCCTTCTTGCGGTCGTTGGGATCGAGAATCCTCTTGCGCAGGCGGATCGATTTCGGCGTCACCTCGACGAACTCGTCGTCCTCGATATAGGCGAGCGCCTTTTCCAGCGTCATCTTCATCGGCGGCGTCAGCCGCACCGCCTCGTCCTTGGACGTGGTGCGGATGTTGGTGAGCTGCTTGCCCTTGAGCACGTTGATTTCGAGGTCGTTGTCGCGGGTGTGCTCGCCGACGATCATGCCGCGATAGACCTTGGCACCGGGCTCGATCATCATCGGCCCGCGATCCTCGAGCTTCCACAACGCGTAGGCGACCGCCTCGCCCTGTTCGTTGGAAATGAGCACGCCGTTGCGCCGGCCGGGGATGTCGCCGCGATAGGCGGCGTAGCCGTGGAACAGGCGGTTCATCACCGCGGTGCCGCGGGTGTCGGTGAGAAGCTCGCCCTGATAGCCGATCAGGCCGCGCGTCGGCGCGTAGAAGACGAGGCGCAGGCGATGGCCGCCGGAGGGGCGCATCTCGATCATCTCCGCCTTGCGTTCGCTCAGCTTCTGCACCACCACGCCGGAATGTTCCTCGTCGACGTCGATGACGACTTCCTCGATCGGCTCCAGCCACGCGCCGCTGGTCTCGTCCTTCTGCAGCACCACGCGCGGGCGCGACACGCCGAGCTCGAAGCCTTCGCGGCGCATTGTCTCGATCAGGATGGCGAGCTGCAATTCGCCGCGCCCGGCGACCTCCATCGCTTCCTTGTCGGCCGATTCGGTCACCCGCAGCGCGACATTGCCCTCCGCCTCGCGCAGCAGCCGATCGCGGATCATGCGGCTGGTGACCTTGTCGCCCTCGGTGCCGGCGAGCGGCGAATTGTTGACCAGGAACGTCATCGCCACGGTCGGCGGATCGATCGGCTGGGCCGGCAGCGGCGTTTCGACGTCCGGGGCGCACAGCGTGTCGGCGACGGTCGCCTTGGTCAGGCCCGCGATGGCGACAATGTCGCCGGCTTCCGCCTCGTCGATGGCGAGGCGCTCGATGCCGCGGAAGGAAAGAATTTTCGAGATGCGCCCCTGCTCGATAAGCTTGCCGTCGCGCGCCAGCGCCTTGATCGGCTGATTGGGCCTGATCGTGCCCGAGGTGATGCGGCCGGTGATGATGCGGCCGAGGTAAGGGTTGGCTTCGAGAATGGTGCCGATCATGCGAAACGGACCGTCCTCGACCTTGGGCGGGGCGACATGGCGCAGGATGAGGTCGAACAGGGGCCGCATGCCGGCGTCCTTCGGTCCCTCCGGCTTCTCGTTCATCCAGCCTTCCTTGGCCGAGCCGTAAAGGATCGGGAAGTCGAGCTGCTCCTCGGTGGCGTCGAGCGCGGCGAAGAGATCGAACACCTCGTTGACGACCTGGGTCGGCCGCGCGTCGGAGCGATCGACCTTGTTGATGACGACGATCGGCTTGAGGCCGACCTTGAGCGCCTTGGAGACGACGAACTTGGTCTGCGGCAGCGGTCCCTCGGCCGCGTCGACCAGCACCAGCGCGCCGTCGACCATGTTGAGGATGCGCTCGACCTCGCCGCCGAAATCGGCGTGGCCGGGCGTGTCGACGATGTTGATGCGCGTGTCCTTCCACGCGATCGAGGTCGCCTTGGCGAGAATGGTGATGCCGCGCTCGCGTTCGAGATCGTTGGAATCCATCGCGCGCTCGGCCACCCGCTGATTCTCGCGGAAAGTGCCGGACTGCTGCAGCAGCCGGTCGACCAGCGTGGTCTTGCCGTGGTCGACATGGGCGATGATGGCGACGTTGCGAAGGTTCATGGATGAAGCTGTTCCGGCCGCGTCGCGGCGCTGAAAAACCATGTGCCCGGCTCAGGGGAACCGGGCACGGTCGTGATTTGCACTGCAATATAGTCGGAATTCGCGCGCGTACAATGCGCGAACGGCCGGCAGGGGCCATTCCTGGCGCATTTCGCGGCGAGACGGCATCGTCTCGCCGCCGGTGAAATGCTCCGGATTCAAGGCCTTGGACGGATCTTCCTCGCGGAAGTGACGGCCGCTTTCACGGGGGCTTTCTTGCGCCGATCAGCCGCGACCGCGCCATCGCGCGCCGCCCCCGTCCCGGCTGATTCCTCATGTAATTACAGCAAGTTAATTTCTAGCCGGGCAGCGCCGGGGCGGCCGGCGTCAGCGTCGCCGCGAAGGCGGTTACGCCCCCTCCCAGAACGACCCTGCGATCGGCGATCGCGGTATGCACCTGTTGCAAGACGAGGGTGAAGGCGGTGACCGCCGTGTCGTCGCCGCTCGCGCGGTCGATTTCCTTCAGCGCGGCCTCCAGCAATTCGTCGGCCGACAACTGGATGGCATCGAGTTCCTCGCCGGATGTCGCCACCCGCGCGGTCGCCAGAAGCCGCATCAGGCTCTCGCGGATGGAGGCGAGATTGCCGTCGGGGTCCCTGCTGAACTTGCCCGCGAACCACGCGCCGATCGAGCCGAGCGCGGATAATCCCATCAGGCTCCACCAGATCAGGTCGCTATAGCGTTCGAGAAAGGTCTTCTCCTCGCCGTCGACATAGGCCGCCGCGCCCGGATGGGCCGGGATCGAGGCGTCCTTGTCGGTATCGGGCGTCTCCAGCGACGCCGCGTGTGGAAGTTCGGCGATGATCGCGGAGCGGACCGAAAAAAGCTGGCGGGTGAAGTCGGTCACGTTCGACTGGGTGAGGGTCTTGCGGGCGACGATGTGGTGGGCGACGCCGATGGTTTTCACCGCGTCCTCGGGCTTCGGCGGCGCGCCCCCGAAGGCCCCGGCGTTGATTTCCATGGCCTCGTAGGCCGGGTTCTTCTGCGCGATCGCGTCGGCGGCCTCGATGGCGATGAAGTTCGGCGGCCCGACCTCGCGGATCGAGGCCGCGATCGCCTCGGCGGTGATGCGGCTGTTGACCGGGCCGACCGCGAAAAACGCGTCGGCGCTGCCCTTGCGCAGGACCTCGGAAACGACATTGGTGCCGATCTGAACGATCTGCACCTTGTCGATCCCAATACCATATTGCTCGAGCACCACCTTGAACATGTTCACGTTGGCTTGGGTCCGTCCGATCACGCCGACGCGCCGGCCGACGAGGTCCTCGACCTTGGCGATCTGCTTGGCCTTGGACTTCTTGGCGCTGGGGGCCACCGGCGCCCACAACACGCCGACATTCTTGCGCAGCGTCGCGATCGCCGCGACGTTCTTCGGCACGCCGAGATCGCCGCGAATGACCGCGAAATCGACCTTGCCGGTTTCGATCGCTTCCGCGCTCGCCACTGCGCCGTCGGTGACCACGGTCCGCAGCCGGATATGGGCGCGGTCGCGCGCGAAGGCCATCGCGATCGCCTGGATGACGCGGGTGTCGTCGCTGCCGACCGGGCCGACGGCGATGCGGAATGTCACCGGACGGAATGCGTAATAGATGCCGCCGCCGAAAGCGGAGACCGCCAGCATCGCGGCAAGAACGATCAGCCAGGCAAAGCGTCTCGAAAACGACACGGATTTTTCGGTCCCAGGCTGGGACGGACCTTTCGCCATGCCGGCGTGGTCGTCGTCATCCCTGTGCAATCGCGGCGGCGTCAGCATGAGTGATCGAACCTATCCGTTCGCCCCGCCCCCCTCTCATAACATAGCGGAGAATCGGGCCGATTAACAATCGCGCACGCGGTTAACGCCCGCGCCGGGGGCCGCCGGTCGGACCGGCGCGGTACCCCCCTAAATTCGTCCTATTTGCTCCACGGTCCGCGCGCCGTCGACAGCCGGGCTCCCTCCGGCATGGCGCTGTTGATCGTCATCAGCGCGGCGATCGTTTCCGGCGTCAGCAATCCGTAAAGCCGCCCGTCGGGCTCGACGACGCCGATGGCGGGCGCCTCGGCCTCCTGCATCAGCCTCAAGGCGTCATCAAGGCAGCGCCGCTTGTCGATGGTCGGCGGGTTGCCGGTCATCGCCGTGCCGACCAGGGTGTCGGGGCCCTGCGCCTTCAGCGCGCGCAGGATGTCGGCGCGTCCGAGCAGGCCCGCGAGCCGGCCTGACGCGTCGGTGATCGGAAACTCGTTCTGGCTCGTGTGCAGGACGAGATCGACGGCGTCGCCGATGCGCGAATCCGGGCTCAAGGTGGAGAACTGCGTCATCGTCGCGAAACTCGTCGGCAGGCCGTGCGCGACCGAGCGCAGCGCCACCATGTGGGATTCGGAGGCGGCGGCGAGATAGACGAAGATGGCGATGAAGATGAGGATCGGATTGTACAGGAGGCCGAGAAAGCCGAGCAGGAACGCCACGCCCTGGCCGATCGTCGCGGCGACGCTGGTGGCGCGCACGAAACCGAGCTGCGAGGCGAGCAGGGCGCGCAGCACGCGCCCGCCATCCATCGGAAAGGCCGGGATCATGTTGAAGGCCGCCAGGAACAGATTGACCATCGCCAGCTTGTCGACGAGCGGAATGCGCGTGTCGTCGACGGTCGCCAGCGGTCCGAGATCGAGCTTCGCGCCGGCCAGCACGACGAGCGCGATTGAAATCGCGACATTGACCATCGGTCCGGCGATGGCGACGAGGAACTCCTCGCTCGGCCGCTCGGGGATCTGGGCGAGACGCGCCACGCCGCCGATCGGCAGCAAGGTGACATCGGGCGTGCGCACGCCGAAGGCGCGGGCGGTGAGAATGTGGCCGAATTCGTGCAGCAGGACGCAGGTGAACAGCAGGATCATGAAGGTGATGCCGCTCCAGGCCGCCGCCGACCCGCCCGAGGCATAGCTCGCCGCGAAAATCCAGGCGAGGAAAAGGAGGAACGTGATGTGCACGCGCACCGCCGTTCCCGCGATCGATCCTATTCTCAGTGACCAGCTCATCTTTTTCCTCGCCGCGACCCTCGTTGCCAGGCAGTCTACCTCCAGATAGGTACGTCGGCCCCTGGTTTCGAGGTCTTCGGCGCGCCCGAAGACGCGGGCCTCGCCGGCCAGGGCGACCGGGAGAAATCGGGAAAAATCGGGAGAACAAGGGCCGTGGCCGACAGGTTGAACGCCGACGCGCTGATGGCGGCGCTTGAGAAACTGCCGGGCTGGACCAAGACGCGGGCCGGCACCGCGATCACGCGAATCTTCGAGTTCAAGGATTTCAACGCGGCCTTCGGCTTCATGACGCGGGTCGCGCCGGCGGCCGAGAAAATGAATCACCATCCCGAATGGTCGAATGTCTATCGCAAGGTCGAGGTGGTGCTGACGACGCATGACGCCGGCGGCGTCACGGCCCTCGACATCGCTCTTGCCGAGATCATGGACCGGATCGCGAAGGCCGGGTGAACGGGCGCGGGCGGCCGCGGGCGTAGCGCCGGGCGCGCGGATGGAAGGGTGAAACCTCCGCGCGCGGCTTCTTGAACCTGGCCGGATCGTCACCATCTTGCACCATCGGGCGGCGGCGCGGCGCACGTGCCGCCGGAAGATGACGGAAATTCCGCTGGTGGCCGGGCGGGTCGAAACGGGCCCCAGGATCGGATTGGGACCATCCTTTCCGGCCAGGCTATTTGACCGGGTCGCCGGCCGGGCTTGGAATTTTGATCGACGGGGCTTGATCGCGATGAACGAGCGAACTGCCGAGACGATGAACGCCGCGAAATTCGAGCGCGAGCGCGAAACCGTTCGTCTCAAATTCTGGGACAAGGTCAGGGGAGCGGCCGCCAAGCTCCCCTTCATCGAGGATCTGCTCGCCGCCTATTATTGCGCGTTCGATCGCGGCACGCCGCTGCGAGTTCAGATCGCGCTGATCGGCGCGCTCGCCTATTTCATTCTGCCGTTCGACTTCGTGCCCGACATGCTGCCGCTGCTCGGCTTCACCGACGACGCGGCCATTCTGATGACGGCGATGCGGATGGTCTCCGGCCATATCCGCCAGGAACACCGCGACGCGGCGCGCGCCGCGCTCAAGCGCGGGCTGAAAGCCGAATAGCCGGGATTGCCGCGAAGTTCGCGGCGCACATCGAAACAATCGGCTTCACATGGCCGATTTTCGCCGTTATTCCCTTCGAGAAGCAAACGGGCGGGAGATTCCAAGGCTTGGCCTTTCCCGCGCTCTCCGGGCATTGTCGCTGCCAGGAAGGGACGGTGAGCATGATCCTGATCCATCGAACCGCGACGATCATCCTGGCCTCGTCCGCCCTCGTCGCCGCGGCAAATCTGGCGACGCGGGAGGCGGCGCGCGCGCAGTCCGGCTCACCGCCCGCGGCGGCCTCTCCGACATCGACCAAATCCGGGACCAAGACGCAGAGCCCGACCTCGGCGCCGGGCGCGAAAACAAGCGCGAAGGCGGGCAAGAAATCCGACGCGAAATCGGGCGCGAAACCGTCGGCGCGTTCGCCGACCGGCGGCGCGACGCTGCTCGGGAGCTTCGCGGGCTGGGGCGCCTACACCGCTTCCTCCGGCGGCCGCAAGATTTGCTTCGCGCTGGCCAAACCGTCCTCCTCGACGTCCAAGCCGGCTGGCCGGCCGCGCGATCCGGCCTATATGTTCATCACCACCCGGCCGAACGAGAAGGTGAAAGACGAAGTCTCGATCAGCGCCGGCTATCCGTTCAAGCCGCGAAGCGAGGCGAGTCTCGAGGCGGGCGGCGGGCGTTTCGCGCTCTACACGCAGGCCGACGGCGCCTGGATCAAGAACGCCGCCGAGGAAGGCCGAATGGTGGACGCGATGCGCAAATCGGCTCAGGCCGTGGTGGTCGGCACTTCGTCGAAGGGCACCGAATTGACCGACACGTTCGCATTGAAGGGCCTCGCGCAGGCGCTCGACCGCGTCGCCCAGGAATGTCCATGAGGCCGCGGCCCGCGGCGGGCTCGCGCCGCGCGAGCGCGCCCATGGTCTCCCCGTCGGGCGCGAGCTCGAACATAAATCGCCAAGGTCCATGAGCGCCAACCATCAACAGGAACAATCGCGGCCGCCGGCCCCGGATTTCGTCGAGAAGGCGCCGCTCGAAGGATATTTCGCGCCGGGGCGCCCCTCGTTGATCGGGCTTTCGCGGCAAGGCCTGATGGACAGCCTCGGCGCCATCGGCGTGCCGGCCGCGCAACGCAAGATGCGCGCGCAGCAGCTCTGGCATTGGCTCTATGTGCGCGGCGCGCGCGACTTCGCCGAGATGACGAACGTCGCCAAGGAAATGCGCGCCGAGCTCGCCCGCCATTTCACCCTCGACCGGCCCGAAATCGCGGCCGAGCAGGTTTCGGCCGACGGCACGCGCAAATGGCTGTTGCGGTTGTCGCCCGCCGAGGCGACGACGCGGCCGCATGAGATCGAATGCGTCTATATTCCCGAGGCCGATCGCGGAACCTTGTGCATCTCCTCGCAGGTCGGCTGCACGCTTAACTGCGCCTTCTGTCACACCGGCACGCAGCGCCTGGTACGCAACCTGACCGCCGGCGAAATCGTCGGCCAGGTCATGATCGCGCGCGACCGGCTCGGCGACTGGGCCGATCGCGACACGCCGACGGGCGGGCGCATGATCACCAACATCGTGGTGATGGGCATGGGCGAGCCGCTCTACAATTTCGAGGCGGTGCGCGACGCGCTGTTGGTCGTTTCCGACAACGAGGGGATCGGGATTTCGAAACGCCGCGTCACGTTGTCGACCTCGGGCGTGGTGCCGAACATCGCGCGCGCGGGCGAGGAGATCGGCGTGATGCTCGCGATCTCGCTGCACGCGGTCACCGACGCGCTGCGCGACCAATTGGTGCCGCTCAACCGCAAATATCCGATCGCCGAACTGCTGGCCGCGTGCCGCGACTATCCGGGCCTGTCCAACGCGCGGCGGATCACGTTCGAATATGTGATGCTCAAGGACATCAACGATTCGCTCGACGACGCCAAGGCGCTGGTGCGCCTGCTCAAGGGCATCCCCGCCAAGATCAATCTCATTCCGTTCAACCCCTGGCCGGGCTCGCCGTTCGAATGCTCGGACTGGGCGCGGATCGAGCGATTTTCCGAATACATCTTCAACGCCGGCTATTCCTCGCCCGTGCGCACGCCGCGCGGACGCGATATTTTCGCGGCCTGCGGTCAGCTCAAGTCGGAGACGGAAAAGCTTTCCGCCCGCGAGCGCGCGGCGCTGCGGGCCATGGCCCTGACGGATTGAGATCGATGCCGATCATCGCCAGGTCATTCGCCATTCTCGCCGGCTTCATCGGCGCCTGCGTCGCCGCAGATCTCATCGTCGTCATCGCCGCGCTCTATCCCGACTGGAGCGACATTCACCTCGGGCCGACGGACCGCGTCGAATTCGGCATGATCGCGGCGCTCGCCTTCGTGTTCGTCTCCACGCTCGCCTTCGTGCCGGCGATGATCGCCGTGGTCATCGCCGAAACCTGGTCGTTCCGTTCGATCCTCTATTACGCGGTCGCCGGCGCCGTGGTCGGATTTGCCGGCTATGCCGGTCTCGTCAATTTCGATCTGGAGCGGATCGGCGCGACTTCCTATTTCCGCCGCGAGATGGAAATCATGATCGGCGCCGGCATCGTCGGCGGGCTGGTCTATTGGCTGATCGCCGGGCGCAATGCCGGGGCGTGGCGGCGCGCGCCCGCGAACGAACTCGCGCCGCGCGGCGATCAGACCTGAGCGCGCTTGGCCCAGCGCAAGGCCTGTTCGAGACGATCATTGCCCCAGAACAATTCGCCGTCCGCGGTGACGAAGCTCGGCGCGCCGAAGAGGTTGAGCGCGAGCGCCTCCTCGGTATTGACGCGAAGCTTGTTCTTGATCTCGTCGGATTGCGCGCGCGCCATGATCGGGCCCGGCTCGAGGCCGAGCGCGGCGAGAATGTCGCTCATCACCGTCGGATCGCTGATCAGGCGATCGTCGGCGAATTCGGCGACGTAGACGGCGCGGGTGAAATCCTCGCCCCACCCCTCGGCGAGGCCGACAAGCGCGATGCGGCCGGGAAGCACGCTGACCTGTGGAAATGTCGACGGTCCCCTGAACACCAGGCCGAGCTCGGCCGCGCAGCGCTCCATGTCGCGCCACATGTAGCGGCCCTTGACAGGAAAGAGATTGAACGGAGAGGAGTCCATGCCTTGCGCCTTGAACACGGGGCCGAGCAGAAACGGCCGCCAGCGCACGTCGACGCCCGCCGCTTTCGCCAGCGGCGTGATGCGGTGGGCGGCGAGATAGGAATAGCTGGAAGCAAGATCGTACCAGAAATCGAGCGTCGGCGCGGCCATTGATGTCTCTCCTGAAATCTTCCGATCGCGTTGCGGCGCGACAGGCTAGCACATGGCGCGCGCCTGACCAGCGCGTCGCGCAAGGCGCGTTCCGCGTCCCGCGCCCCTTTCCAATCCCGGCGTGGTCGGCTAGAGCATCAAGCCATGACGCCGCCGCGTCTTCAAAGCCGTGTCTTCAAAGCCGCGTCTTCAAAGCCGCGTCTTGGAAAAAAAGATGCGATACAACCACGCCAACCAGATGGAACGATCGATCCGGCATGGGTCGGATCGGGGTTCGCGCTAGGCCCGCCCCCATGACACGACGAGGCCTTGCCATTGCGCTCGCCATAGCCCTTGTCGGCGGCATGCTGTTCGGGATGTTTCCCGAAGCCGACACGCGCTTCAGCGCGCTGTTCTATGACGAGACCTCCCACCGCTTCCCCCTCGCCGCGATGCCTTGGGCCGGCGTCTTGCGTGACGCGCTTCAGGCGCTGCCGTGGCTGATCGCGGCGCCCGCGGCGATCGCGCTTGTCGCCAAGCTCGCCTGGCCGAGCCGCAAGCTGATGCTCTCCGGCCGCGCGATCGTGCTCCTGCTCGCGACGTTTCTGATCGTTCCGGGCCTCATCGCCAACGGCCTGTTCAAGACGCATTGGAACCGTCCGCGTCCGAACGAGACGGTTCAATTCGGCGGCGCGCTTCCTTTCGTGGCGTGGTGGGACCCGCGCGGGCAATGCCCGGAGAACTGCTCGTTCTTCTCCGGCGAGGCCGCGGCCGCGTTCTGGACCTACGCGCCGGCCGCGCTGGCGCCGCCGGTCATGCGGCCGCTTGCCTTCGGCGCGGCCACCGCGCTCGGGCTCGGCACCGGCCTGATGCGGGTCGCCTTCGGACGCCATTTCCTGAGCGACGTGATCGCGGCGGGCCTCGTGTCCTATGTCGTGATCTGGCTGATGCACGGCTATCTCTACCGCTGGCCGCGCACGCGCTGGCGCGAGGAGGCGCTCGATGAAAGCCTGACGCGTCTTGCCATGCCCGCCCACCGCGTCGCCCGGCGCGCGCTGGGCCTGCCGGCCATCGCCGCGGATGGGGGGCGAGCAGCGAAAGACGGCCCTTCCGGGGCGTGACTATCTTGCGCCGAACGGCGTTCCGCCTATAGTCCCGGCGATTTTCGCGGACCCCTCGCCGCCATCCTCGATCCAGAAGGTTCTTTCATGAGCAAGACCGACGTCAAGAAGGTGGTGCTCGCCTATTCCGGCGGGCTCGATACCTCGATCATTCTCAAATGGCTGCGGGAGACCTACGGCTGCGAGGTCATCACCTTCACCGCCGATCTCGGCCAGGGCGAGGAGCTGGAGCCCGCGCGTGCCAAGGCGCTGATGCTTGGCATCAAGCCGGAAAACATCTTCATCGAGGATCTGCGCGAGGAGTTCATCCGCGACTACGTCTTCCCGATGTTCCGCGCCAACGCGGTCTATGAGGGCCAATATCTGCTCGGCACCTCGATCGCGCGCCCGTTGATCGCCAAGCGCCAGATCGAGATCGCCGAGCGGCTCGGCGCCGACGCGGTCTGCCACGGCGCCACCGGCAAGGGCAACGACCAGGTCCGTTTCGAGCTCGGCTATTACGCGCTCAAGCCCGACATCCACGTCATCGCGCCGTGGCGCGAATGGGACATGAGATCGCGCGAGGATCTGATCGCCTTCGCCGAGAAGCACCAGATTCCGATCGCGCGGGACAAGCGCGGCGAGGCGCCGTTCTCGACCGACGCCAACCTTCTGCACACGTCATCGGAAGGAAAGGTGCTCGAAGATCCCAATTCGGAAGTGCCCGATTACGTCTATTCGCGCACCGTCGATCCGGAGAACGCGCCGGACAAGGCCACCTACGTCACCATCGATTTCGAGCTCGGCGACGCGGTCGCGCTCGACGGCGAGAAGCTGTCGCCGGCGACGCTGTTCGCCCGTCTCAACGATCTCGGCCGCGACAACGGCGTCGGCCGGCTCGACCTCGTCGAAAATCGTTTCGTCGGCATGAAGTCGCGCGGCATGTACGAGACGCCGGGCGGCACCATCCTGCTCGCGGCCCATCGCGGCATCGAGTCGCTCACGCTCGATCGCGGCGCGGCGCATCTCAAGGACGAGCTGATGCCGCGCTACGCCGAGCTGATCTATAACGGCTTCTGGTTCTCGCCCGAGCGCGAGATGCTGCAGGCGGCGTTCGACCTCAGCCAGCGCCATGTGACCGGGCGGGTGCGGGTCAAGCTCTACAAGGGCAACGCCATCGTCGTCGGCCGCGAGAGCCCGTACTCGCTCTACGACCAGGACCTCGTCACCTTTGAGGAAGGCAAGGTTGCCTATGACCAGCGCGACGCCGCCGGCTTCATCCGCCTCAACGCGCTGCGCCTGCGCACGCTCGGACAGCGCAAGAGGAAGCTGAAGCTGTAGCTGTAGCTGTAGCGCGATCGCGGCGGCGGCGGATCGTCACGACGAAAAAATCCGCCGGCGAAGCTGGATGGCCTCGTCGGCGGAATGTCTTCCGGAGGATCGCCCGCGCCGGCGTTCAGCGCTGCGGCGGTCCGCCCGCGAGCAGCGGCGTGATGCGCCGGACGGTGACGCGGCGGTTGATGCGCGATTCGCCGCTGGTCTGCTCCTTCAGGTTCTGCTCGCCATAGCCTTGCGTGACCAGGTTCTCGGCCGGCACGCCGAACTGCTCGGTCAGCACCAGCGCGACCGATTCCGCGCGCCGGTCGGACAGCGACAGATTGTCGACCTCCGAACCGACGGCGTCGGTGTGGCCTTCGATAAGGAAGACCTCGCTCGGGGAACGCTCGAGCGCGCGCTTGATGCCGTTGGCGATGACGGTGAGCTTGTTCGCCTCGCTCGGCTCGACATCCCACGAACCGCTGCCGAAAGTGATCGTGTTGAGATCGATGCTCGGCATGCGCGCGCGCAGGTTCGCGTTGTAGCGGACCTCGTCGAGCGAATAGCCGCGGTCGAGACGTTCCACCGGCTCGGCCATCAGCGTCTCGTAGATCATCTCCGGCGGCGCGCCGTCGAAATCGACGATGTAGCGCTCGCGCGGAATGCGGATCGGAGGCGGCCCCATCGGCAGGAAGAATCCGGCGCCCGGCGGGCGCATTCCCGCGTCGATGATGATGATCTCGCGGCCGAAGGAATCGCGGCGGATGCGACGGATCAGCCGGCCGTCGGGCGCGGTGATGTTGATGATCTGCGTGCCGTCCGGCCGCACGATGACGGTGCGGGTCAGGCCGCCTTCCTCGCGTACCTGGATGTCGCGCGCGCCATAACGGAAGCGACCGAGCTCATTGTGCCGCACGAAGGACTGTCCGCCCGGATCGCGGATGATGACGCGATCGGTTTCGCGGAACACAGTCCGTCCGCCCTCCAGCGTCTCGCGGCGTTCCCCGCGAAGCTGATCGAGCGTCTGGCGCGGCAAGCCGGTGCGCGCGGGAAGCGGCGTTGTCGCGACCGGCGGCGGCAAGGCGATCGGTCCGGACGGCATCACGCCGGGTTTCGGACCGCCCGGGCCGGCCGGCGCCATCGGCGTGGGCTGCGAAAGGGTCCTGCCAGCGTCGGGCGGAGGCATCGTCGCGCCGCCGCGCTGGGGCATCGTTCCGCCACCAGCCGGCGGCATCGCGCTCGGGGCTTGCATGCCGCCTTGCGGCATCGCGCTCGGGGCTTGCATGCCGCCTTGCGGCACCGTGCCGGGGCCGCCTTGCATGCCGCCTTGCGGCATCGCGCCCGCGCCGCCACCGCCCTTTTGCGCGGGAGGCGGCATCCGCGGGGCGGTCGTTGCCGGCGCCATCTCCGGCGCCGCATTGGTCTTCGGCGCGGTGGTGGTGAGCGGCCCCTTCGGCCGCGCGCCGGGTCCGGGCGTGCCATCGGGTTGAGTGCCGCGAGTAGCGCCGGGCGGGGGCGTCGGCGGCGTCACCGGTTTCGGAGCCATGTCCGTTTTCGGGGCCATATTCGTCTTCGGCTCCATGTCGGTCTTGGGCGACCCAGCGCCGGGCGGCATCGACCTCGGCTCCATGCGCGAAGGCTCGCCGCGCGGCGCCATCTTCGGCTCGCCCTGCGGCTGCGGGCTCATCTTGCGCTCGACGCCGGGAGGCGGCGGTGTCGTCGCGGGCTTCCGCGCGCCACCACCCGGCTCACCCGATGGACCGCCGCCCGGCGCGCCGGAGGGACCCGCGCCCGGCGCTTGGCGCGCGGGAGGCGCGGCGTTTTCGCCGGCTTTCGGGGCCTGCTTCGGGCGCGCGCCTTTATCCTGCTGCGCGGCCCCGCCGCCTTCGGTCGGCGCCGGCTGCGCGAGCGCCGACGTGCCGACCAGCGCGCAAACGGCCACGCCGGCAAACAGCGCGCGCAGGGTGCTCGCGCGGGATTCATCGAAGCGGAAGTTCATTTCATTCTCCTCTGCCGGGTCGGTTCGCCCCGGCGGTGATGGCGTCGGACCCGGCCGCTAGCACGGTGTCCTTGTTCGCTGTCCGGGTCCGGCATCGATCGCCTCGCGGCGGCCGACCGGTGGAGTGGAAGAATCCGGATGCGCTACTTTGTCTATCGGACCCGGTTGTGGCAAATCCTTGAATAAGAAGGGAATAAGAAAGGCGTATATTTCGCCAATTCGGGCGAGTGATGGCGAAACCCCGCAAAGCCGCGCGCTATGCGCCGATCCGGCTTCACGATTGGTTGAAGCGACGAGGATCGCGTGGAAGCTTGCCCTTCACGCGGGGGAGGCTTCGCGTGTTCGTCACGGCGAAGCATTGCCGAAGTCGGGATCGCGGCGGTCAGCTTGGCGGGCGCGCATGCGGCTGGATGCGACGCGCGCCGCCGCCGCTCACACCTGACGCTCGACCAGCATCATCTTGATTTCGGAAATCGCCTTGGCGGGGTTGAGACCCTTGGGGCAGGCCTTCACGCAATTCATGATGGTGTGGCAGCGGTAGAGGCGGAACGGGTCCTCGAGCGCGTCGAGCCGCTCGCCGGTTGCCTCGTCGCGCGAATCCTTGAGCCAGCGGTTCGCCTGCAGCAGCGCCGAGGGGCCGAGATAGCGCTCGGAATTCCACCAATAGCTTGGGCACGAGGTCGAGCAGCACGCGCACAGGATGCATTCGTAAAGCCCGTCGAGCTTCTCGCGGTCTTGCCGGCTCTGGCGCCATTCCTTCTGCGGGGTGGCGGTAGTGGTGTGCAGCCACGGCTCGATCGAGGCGTATTGCGCGTAGAAATTGGTGAGGTCCGGAATGAGATCCTTGACCACCGGCTGATGCGGCAGCGGATTGACCTTCACCGCGCCCTTGGAATCGTCCATCGCCTTGGTGCAGGCGAGCGTATTCTCGCCGTCGATGTTCATGGCGCAGGAGCCGCACACGCCCTCGCGGCAGGAGCGGCGGAAGGTGAGCGTCGGGTCGACGTTGTTCTTGATCCAGATGAGGCCGTCGAGGACCATCGGGCCGCAATCGTCGGTGTTGACGTAATAGGTGTCGACCTGGGGGTTCTTGCCGTCGTCCGGGTTCCAGCGATAGACGCGGAATTCGCGCGAATGCGTAGCGCCTTCCGGCTTCGGCCAGGTCTTGCCGGTCGTGACCCTGGAGTTCTTCGGCAGATTGAACTCAACCATGGAAGCAGCACCTCTGCTGTTCGGCTTCGCGGCGCGGTTCGCGGCCGCCCGGCGTGATTGGCGATCGGGCGGCGGTCAATACACCCGCGCCTTCGGCTCGATATAGGCGATGTCGTTCGTCAGCGTGTAGGTATGCACCGGCCGGTCGTCGAGGGTGACCTTGCCCGCCTCGTCGATCCAGCCGAGCGTGTGCTTCATCCAGTTCTTGTCGTCGCGCTCGGGGAAGTCCTCCCGCGCGTGCGCGCCACGGCTTTCCTCGCGGTTGGCCGCCGAATCCATGGTGACGACCGCCTGGCGGATCAGATTGTCGAATTCGAGCGTCTCGATGAGGTCCGAATTCCATACCAGCGAGCGGTCGGTGACCTTGATGTCGCCGATCGAATCGTAGAGCGCGTGGATGAGTTTCTCGCCCTCGACCAGCACCTCGCCGGTGCGGAACACCGCGCAATTGTTCTGCATGATTTTCTGCATCGACAGCCGCATCTCGGCCGTCGGCGTCGCGCCGGCGGCATGGCGGAAACGATCGAGCCGGGCGAGCGCCCGCTCCGTGGCCTCGGCGGCCGGATCGGCCGGCTTGCCGTTCGGCGTCACCGTCTCGGCGCAGCGCAGCGCCGCCGCGCGGCCGAACACCACGAGATCGATCAGCGAATTCGAGCCGAGACGATTGGCGCCGTGCACCGACACGCAAGCCGCTTCGCCAACCGCCATCAGGCCGGGCACCACGGTGTCGGGATCGCCGTTCTTCTTGGTCAACACCTCGGCGTGATGATTGGTAGGAATGCCGCCCATGTTGTAGTGCACCGTCGGCAGCACCGGGATCGGTTCGCGCGTCACGTCGACGCCGGCGAAAATCTTGGCGCTTTCGGAGATGCCCGGCAGGCGCTCGTGCAGCACCTTGGGGTCGAGGTGGTCGAGGTGCAGGTAGATGTGATCCTTGTTCTTGCCGACGCCGCGACCCTCGCGAATTTCGATCGTCATCGCGCGCGAGACGACGTCGCGCGAGGCGAGATCCTTGGCCGACGGCGCGTAGCGCTCCATGAAACGCTCGCCTTCGGAATTGACGAGATAGCCGCCCTCGCCGCGCGATCCTTCGGTGATGAGGCAGCCCGAGCCGTAGATGCCGGTCGGATGGAACTGCACGAACTCCATGTCCTGCAACGGCAGGCCCGCGCGCAGCACCATGCCGCCGCCGTCGCCGGTGCAGGTATGGGCCGAGGTGCAGGAGAAATAGGCGCGGCCATAGCCGCCGGTCGCCAGAATCGTGGTCTGCGCGCGGAAGCGGTGCAGCGTGCCGTCGTCGAGCTTGAGCGCGATCACGCCGCGACAGGCGCCGTCGGCGTCCATCAAGAGGTCGATGGCGAAGTACTCGACGAAGAATTCGGCCGCGTGGCGCACCGCCTGCCCGTACATCGTATGCAGCATGGCGTGGCCGGTGCGGTCGGCGGCGGCGCAGGTGCGCTGGGCGATGCCCTTGCCGAAATCGGTCGTCATGCCGCCGAACGGGCGCTGGTAGATCTTGCCGTCCTCGGTGCGCGAGAACGGCACGCCCCAATGCTCCAGTTCATAGACCGCGGCCGGCGCGTTGCGGCACAGATACTCGATCGCGTCCTGGTCGCCGAGCCAGTCGGAACCCTTGACGGTGTCGTACATGTGCCAGCGCCAGTCGTCGGCGCCCATGTTGCCGAGCGAGGCCGAGATGCCGCCTTGCGCCGCGACGGTGTGCGAGCGCGTCGGGAAGACCTTGGTGATGCAGGCGGTGCGCAGGCCCGCCTCGCTGCAACCGACGACGGCCCGCAGGCCGGCGCCGCCCGCGCCGATCACCACCACGTCGTAGACGTGATCCTCGACGGGATAGGCGCGGCCGTTGATCGATGGGGCGCCGTTGCCGTCGGCCGCCACGGATGCGGGCATGGTCTCAAACTCCGGATGACATCTTGAGCAGGGCGTAGAGCGAGGCGAAAGCGACGGCGGCGGCGAAGAAATTGTTGGCGATGATGGCCGCGAGCTTGATCTTCTCGCCGTGGACGTAGTCCTCGAGAACGATCTGGATGCCGAGCTTCATGTGCCAGACCGTCGCAACGACGAACAGGATGAGGATGATGGCGACGAGCGGCAGCGCCAGGATCTGCACCGCCGCGGCGTGACCGCGACCGAACAGCGCCATCAGGATGATGATGACGGGCGGCGTCAGGATGGCGAGCGCGATCGCGGTGACGCGCTGGTTCCAGAAATCGCGGGTGCCGGCGCCGGCGGCGCCGAGGCGGCGCACCTTGCTCAGCGGCGTGCGCATCGCGTCGGAGGATTTGCTCATCGTCCGCCTCCCAGCGCGTAGGCCACGATCCAGACGAGCAGCGTCAGGCCGATCGCGCCATAGGCGGCCAGCCGCGTCAGCCGCTCGCGCTCGACCGGGCCGTGGCAATAACCGAGATCCCAGACGAGATAGCGCAGCCCGCTGAGGAGATGGTGGATCAGCGCCCAGGTGTAGCCGAACAGGATGAGGCGGCCGAACCAGCTTCCGATGAAGCCCTGGAAATAGGCGTAGCCGGTCGGGCCGGATGCGGCGGCCAGCAGCCACCACACCAGCAGGATGGTGCCCGCATAGAGCGCGGCGCCGGTGGCGCGGTGGAGAACGGACAGCGCCATCGTCCACGTCCAGCGATAGACTTGAAGGTGAGGGGAAAGCGGCCGTTCGATCCTTGACGTCATGGGCGTATCGCTTTGGCAAGCGGTCAAGATTTCTGGCGATCACCGCGATCGTGCCGGTTGGGAACGACACGCGTGGGCGGTGATCTGTGGGGTGTCGTTGCCGAATTGGCAATCCTCTTTAAGGAGTAGGCCTTGAGGGCGCAACGGCGAATTCGGATATCTAGCGAAAGTCAGAGATACCGCCGCGTGTTTTTCCGACCGCGCCTGTTTCGGTTCGGGCCGGCGGAGGCCGGAAAAGCCGATGTAATGCCGGGCTGGAGCGTTGCCCTTACCAGCGGATAACCGCCGGGTCCTTGCCGCATCCGGGCGTGCGCCGGTGGCCGCGCGCGCTGTGTGCAACCTGAGCGCGGCGCGTTGCCCGGGAAACCGGGTGATCGCTGAACCCGCCGCCGAACGAAGCCCTCGCCGCGGACAGGCGGCGAGGATGATTCAAGGATTGGCGGCGACATCCCTTGCCGGCCGGGCGAGCGCGGGTTGCGCGGCCGCGATCGCCGCGCCGAGCGCCAGGAACGCGGCGGAGGTGACCAGCGCCGACGACAGGGTTCCCGTCGCGTCGGTGATCGCGCCGGTCAACACCGGGCCGAGCGTCTGCCCGATGCTGAACGCGATCGTCATGATGGCGATCGCGTTCGGCCAGGCCTCGCTGGCGTAATTGTGGCGCACATAAGCGGTGGTCGACGTCACCACGCCGAGAAAGGCGTTGCCGAAGGCGAGCGCCGAGAGCGCGAGCACCGCCGGTCCGCTCCCGACAAGCGGCAATACGACGCCGATCAGCGTGACGGCGATGAGCGCGGCGGTCGCCCGCCCGCTCTTGGTTCGCGCGAGCAGGCGGCTCCATGTCCAGGGCGAGGTGAAGGCGCCGATTCCGATGAGACACCAGAACAGCGATTGGGCGAGCGCCTCGCCGCCGGCGTCGCGCACCCAGGCGATCATGAAGGTGAGATAGGCGATATAGCCGGCCCCGAACAGGAGATAGCCGATGAGAATCGGCAGGATCGGCGCGAGCGCGACGCGCGTCCCGGGCGACGCGCCGGCGGGCGGGGCGATGTCCAGGCGCGCGGTCGGCAACAGGATGAGGGCCAGGACGGCGATGCCGGCCAGCGCCATCCACACGATCCACCACGATCCCGCGCCGAAGGACTGAAGCAGCATCGGCGCGACGAGGCCCGAAATCATGATGCCGGAGCCGGGGCCGGTATAGAACAGTCCGAGCAGCAGCGCCGAGCGCGCCGGATGGGCCTGGGCGATGATGATGGCGAGCGTGCCCCCGCCGATGAAGGCCGCGGCCGCGCCGATTCCGGCGAGCGTGCGCGCCAGGCTGAGCACCAGGAAATTTCCCGATGCCGCCGACGCGAACAGCGTCGCGACGCAGATCAACGTGCCCCACCATACCGCCGCGAAGGTTCCATGGCGCCGGATGACGGGCGCCGCCCCGAGCGCGCCGATGAGATAGCCGACCGCGTTGACGGTGTTCATGAAGCCCGCCTCGGCGTAGTTCCAGCCGAGGCTCGCGCGCATGTCCGGCAGCACCAGCGCATAGGCGAAGCGGCAGATCCCGAGCCCCACCACGCCCGCGAGCGAGAGGATCAGAATGACCAGGGCCGGGTGGCGAAGCGGCGGGGCGGCGCGGTGGTTCATCGCGCGCATCAATTCACACTCCGCCGCCGCCGTGAAGCGCGATTCGCGCGGGCCCGCATGCCCGATACCGTCGCCGTTCGCCCCACACCGGCGCGGCCGCCGTCCCGGCCGCGCGGGCGCATCTTGTCAAGCGGGGGTTTGCCGATTAGCAATCCGCGCGGAATTTCAACGCGGACCAGAAGGTGCGGCCCATGGCAACCCACAAGCTTCTTCTCCTTCCCGGCGACGGCATCGGCCCGGAAGTCATGACCGAGGTCAAGCGGCTGATCGCCTGGCTCGATGGGCGGGGCCTTGCCCGGTTCGAGATCGAGGAAGGGCTCGTCGGCGGGGCGGCCTATGACGCGAGCAAGGTCGCGATCACCGACGCGACGATGGCGCTCGCCAGCGCGGCCGACGCGGTCATCTTCGGCGCGGTCGGCGGCCCGAAATGGGCGAACGTGCCGTACGAGGCGCGGCCGGAGGCCGGCCTTCTGCGCCTGCGCAAGGATCTCGGCCTGTTCGCCAATCTGCGCCCGGCGCTGTGCTATCCCGCGCTCGCCGACGCTTCGAGCCTGAAGCGCGAGCTCGTCGAAGGCCTCGACATCATGATCGTGCGCGAGCTCACCGGCGGGGTCTATTTCGGCGAGCCCAAGACGATCACCGATCTCGGCGGCGGCGCGCGCCGGGCGGTCGACACCCAGGTCTACGACACCCACGAGATCGAGCGCATCGCGCGGGTGGCGTTCGATCTCGCTCGCAAGCGGCGCAACAAGGTCACCTCGATGGAAAAGCACAATGTGATGAAGTCGGGCGTGCTGTGGAAGGAGGTCGTCACCCAGGTTCACGCGCGCGAATACGCCGATGTCGCGCTCGAGCACATGCTGGCGGATGCCGGCGGCATGCAGCTCGTGCGCTGGCCCAAGCAGTTCGACGTGATCGTCACCGACAATCTGTTCGGCGACATGCTGTCCGATGTCGCCGCGATGCTCACCGGCTCGCTCGGCATGCTGCCCTCGGCCTCGCTCGGCGAGGTCGATCGCGCCAGCGGCAAGCGCAAGGCGATGTACGAGCCGGTGCACGGCTCCGCGCCCGACATCGCCGGCAAGGGAGCGGCCAATCCCATCGCCATGATTGCCTCCTTCGGCATGGCGCTGCGCTATTCCTTCGACCTCGGCCGGCTGGCCGACATGGTCGACGAGGCGATTGCCAATGTCCTGGCCAAGGGCCTGCGCACCGCCGACATCAAGTCGGAAGGCGAAACGGCGGTCGGCACCGCGCGGATGGGCGAGGCGATCCTTACCGAGATCGAGGCGCTCGCGAAGTAAAGCCGAACGCCGGCACGGCCGACGCGGTCTCTCTCGGGGCGCGCGCCCGGAAAAGCCCCAAAAGCAAATCGCCCGGCGGATCGCCGGGCGAAATGCTGTTCGGTTCGAAACGCCTGACATGCGGCCGCGCGCACGGCCGTCACCCGCGCCTCAATATTTCGGAACGCCGGGCAGATCCCACGGATCGGGCAGCGGCTGACGGCGGAAGCCACCGCGCGGGTCCATCTGATCGGCGTAATTCACGCCGGGCGGGAAGGCGTAGTCGGTGAACTTGCGCTCGCCCGGAAGCACCTCGGTTCCGGCATCGAGCCAGGAGCGGCGCGTCACGTAGACGCGGGTGCGCGGGCCGGACTTGTAGGAATAGCTGACGCCGCCGCGCGTGTAATATTTGCGCTTGCCGGCATCGGCCGGCGTCGCGGCGAAACCGCTCGCCAGAAATGCCGCCGCGCCGATCGCCAGAACCAACCAGTTCGATTTCATCGCGTCCTCTTGATGCTTGGCTCCGGCGGTGTCAGCCGGATGGAATCCATATTGCGGCGCACTTTAGCTGGGCGCGGAGCCTTCCCACAAGGAATTTTCCCGCTCGTTCCGCCACGGTTCCGGCGCAAACGGGGGAAGCGCCGCGCCCCGTCCGGTCAGTAGCGCGGCGGGCGGGGCCTCGTAAAGGGCGTGGAGACCGGCATCGATCGCGCGCGCGTGTCCACGGTCTGCGATACCGGATCGGCCGTGCAGCGCTGCGGACGCTTCATGCGCTCGCGCAGAAAAGCGGTCGCCTCCGGCGAGGAAAGGTCGTGATCGAGGACGAGCTTGTCGAGCGTGCAGGCGAGCGCCTGGAACGACGGCCGCGCGCCGGAGGCCTCGCAGAACCATCCCTTGAGATAGACCGCCGCCGTTTCAAAGCGCGTCAGCCAGGCGATGCAGAGCTTGGCCCGTCCATCGGTCGTGGCGGTGAATTCGGCGGCGCGCACGGAACCGAAGCGGGTTTCGAGATCGTAATAAGTGGGGGTCAGCGAATAGGCGCCGCGCAGGATGGGGCGAAGCTCTCCGATTTCGGCGGCGAATGTGCGGGTGTGAATCTGGGCCGATTCGCGCGGCAGCACCATGACGACCGTCAGATCGGTGTCGCGGTCGTGCGGCTGGCCGTATTGGCGCATTTCCGCGCGGTCGCCGAAGCTGGTGATCACGCGCGAGGTCATGTTCAGCCGCGCCAATTTCGGTTCCGAAACGCTGAAGGCCGGCGACGTGTTATGCACCTTCGGCCACGCCTTCCAGAAGGATTGCATGAAATACGCGATCCCGGCGAAGACGAGCATGCCGAAAAGATAGAAGAAGAAACGCACGAATGTGTTGACCGTGGTCGCCGCGCTGGCGATCGATGGTGCTTGCATGTTCCGCTCTTTCGTCGACGATTGCCTTGATGATCGGGTCTATTCGCGCGCCAGGCGGCCGCGCAGCCGCGGCTCCTGGAGCGAGGTCAGCCAGTCGTCCTGGACGCGGGCAAGGAGATTGCCCCCTGAATCGCAGGCCCCGCGCTTGAGTTCGGCGCGGGCGAAGAGCTCGGCAAGCCGCTGGTCTCCTCCCGCCGACAGAAGCGTCAGCCGGTCGATGGCGCAGACGATCCGCGCCCGCCCGATCTGGGCCTGGGCGCGCGCGGGGCAGGACCAGCCGGTCATCCGAAGGCGCGGCTGGTCGAAGGTCGCCGCGAAGCCGAGACATTGCAGGGACTGGCCGTTTTCCGGCCGTTCGAAGCTCACAAGCGGGATCGGGCCGAATTTCGAGGAGATGACGCCGGCCGCCTGTACGTTCCCGCCGATGCCGGCCAGTTTGGCGGTCATTTCCGCGATCATCGGGGCGAAGGCCTCGATCTCGCCGCCGGGGCGGTAGATTTCGATCCGGGCGAGCGGAACACCGTCGGTTTCGGTCCAGCTCATGACGTCCCGCCGACCGCCTTCGGCATGTCGAAAAATCTCATAATTGCTTGAAAATGCGTCAAATTCCACAAGCGGCACGGCGAACGCGGGGTGCGGGCGGCTTGACGCGGTCCATTGTTCTTGGGCCGGGCTAGCGATCGCGGCGGCGGGCGCGGCGGGGTTGGCGCGCGCCATCAGGTCGACGACGATCAGCGCGAGCAGCATGATGCCGCACGCATAGGCCATGATCCTGACAAGGATGGCATGCAGCTCGTCGGCGAAATCGCGCAGGGCCGGACGCATGCGCGCTCCACTATCTCGGCGTTGTGTTCGGCCGATTTCTCGCATAGAAGCGCTTCCGCTTCCCTCATCGGGGCGGCGCCAACGCGGCTTATTTCCGCGGAGAGTGAATGATGGGTTACAAAGTCGCGGTAGTGGGAGCCACCGGCAATGTCGGCCGGGAGATGCTCCAGATTTTGAGCGAACGCAGCTTCCCGGCCGACGAGGTCGTCGCGGTGGCGTCGCGTCGCAGCCTGGGCGTCGAGGTTTCCTTCGGCGACAAGACGCTCAAGGTCAACGCGCTCGACAATTACGATTTCGCCGACGTCGACATCTGCCTGATGTCGGCCGGCGGCGCGATCTCGAAGGAATGGTCGCCCAAGATCGCCGCGCGGGGCGCCGTGGTCATCGACAATTCGTCGACCTGGCGCATGGACCCGGACGTTCCGCTGGTCGTGCCCGAGGTCAACGCCGACGCGGTCGCCGGCTACACCAAGAAGGGCATCATCGCCAATCCCAATTGCTCGACCGCCCAGCTCGTCGTCGCGCTCAAGCCGCTGCACGACAAGGCGCGGATCAAGCGCGTCGTGGTCTCGACCTATCAATCCGTTTCCGGCGCCGGCAAGGACGCGATGGACGAGCTGTTCGCGCAGACCAAGGCCGTGTTCACCGCGAGCGAGATCGAGACCAAGAAGTTTCCGAAGCGGATCGCCTTCAACCTGATTCCGCAGATCGACGTCTTCATGGAGGACGGCTACACCAAGGAAGAATGGAAGATGATGGTCGAGACCAAGAAGATTCTCGACCCGGCGATCAAGCTGACGGCGACATGCGTGCGCGTGCCGGTGTTCATCAGCCATTCCGAGGCGGTTACCATCGAATTCGAAAATCCGATCACGGCCGACGAGGCGCGCGAGCTGTTGCGCAAGGCTCCGGGCTGCCTCGTCATCGACAAGCCGGAGCCGGGCGGCTACGCCACGCCCTACGAGGCGGCCGGCGAGGACGCCACCTATATCAGCCGCATCCGCGAGGACGCGACGGTGGAAAACGGCCTGTCGCTGTGGTGCGTGTCGGACAATCTGCGCAAGGGCGCGGCGCTCAACGCGATCCAGATCGCGGAGTGCCTGATCAACCGCAAACTGATCACGGCCAAGAAAAAGGCGGCTTGATCGGCGCCGCCGACAAGGCCTCGGTCCGTGCTACATTAGCGTGACATGCCGCTCGCGGCGAACGTCGGAAGGCCGTCATGACGCAGAAGGACCAAATCCCGTCCGTCGAATCCGGCGCGGTCACATCGGTCGGCAAACGCGTCGAGATGGTTTTCGAGGCGGCGCTGTTCAACAGCCGCTGGCTGATGGCGCCCTTCTATTTCGGGCTCATCATCAGTCTGGCGGTTCTGCTCTACAAGTTTTTCGTCCTGCTCGCCGAATTCGTCGTCCACATTCCGAACGCCAGCGAGAGCGACGTTATTCTCGGCGTGTTGTCGATGATCGATCTGTCGCTGACGGGCAATCTGGTGCTGATCGTGGTGTTCTCGGGCTATGAAAACTTCGTTTCCCGCATCGATCCGCGGGGTCATCCCGACTGGCCGGAATGGATGACGAAGATCGATTTTTCCGGGCTCAAGCAGAAGCTGCTCGCGTCGATCGTCGCGATCTCGGCGATCCAGGTGCTCAAGGCGTTCATGAACATCGACAAGTACACCAGCGAAAAGCTCGCCTGGCTGATCGGCATTCACCTCGTGTTCGTGGCCTCGACGGTGCTGCTGGCGCTGTCGGACCGTTTTTCCGGCGGCCACGCAAGCGCCTCATCGGATCACTGAGTCGCCCGCGCCCACCTGTTCGAACTTGCCGCTGGCGCGATCGAGCACCGCGAGCGCGCCGCTCGCCACGCCGAAATAGGCCCCATGCAGGCCGATCCTGTCGCGCTCGGCGAGGATGCGGATGCATGGAAAGGTCATGAGATTGTCGAGGCTCTTGACGATCGAGGCCTGTTCGAGACGGGTCAGGAAGTCGGCGAGAGAATCGGCGCCCCGCGGGCCTGCCGCGGTCGCCGCCGGCGCCATCAGCGACATCCATTTGCCGATGAAATCGCCCGGCGACAGCGGGGCGCCTTCCTCGACGAAGGCGCGCACGCCGCCGCATCGCTCGTGGCCGAGCACGAGGATGTGCTGGACGTGGAGCACCTGAACGGCGAATTCCAGCGCCGCCGAGACGCCGTGATAGGCGTCGTCCGGCGAATAGGGTGGCACCAGATTGGCGACGTTGCGCACGACGAACAGCTCGCCCGGCCGCGCGTCGAAGATCACCTCCGGCGACACGCGCGAATCGCTGCAGCCGATGATCATGATTTTCGGCGACTGGCCGCGCTCGGCCAGTTCGCGGAACCGTGCCTGTTCGGCCGGCAGGCGCTGCGTGGCGAACGCCAGATAGCCGTCGCGCAAGGATCGTGGAAACGAGATCAAGCTGGCCTCCCGGGTCGGGGCGTGTCGCGACCGGGCATTCCTTTCGCATTTTTCGTCGGCGCGGGCCAGCGCTGTCGAGGCCGGCGGATCGGCGCCGGACCTTACCGACCGGTGCCGGAGGGCGGCGCGGTGAGCGGCAGGTCGACATGGACCACGCCGGGATCGTCGCGCGAGCGCGTCAATTTGAAGCCGAGCGCCTCGGCGACGTTGAGCATGGAGGAATTTTCCGCCAGCACCTCGCCGAAGATGTGCCCGACATTGCGCCCGTAGGCGTAAGCGAGAATCTCGGCCATCAGCCTGTAGCCGAGACCGCGCCCCTTGTAGTCCGTCCGCACGAAGACGGCGAACTCCGCCGACTCGCCGTTCGGATCGATGATCAGGCGGACGGCGCCGATCATCTCCTCGGGCCCCGCCTCCGGCGGGCTCATCGCGCAGAGCGCCATTTCGCGATCGTAGTCGATCTGGGTCAGGCGCGCGGCGAAGGCGTGGGAGAATTCCCTGAGCGGCGCGAAGAACCGCAGCCTGATGTCCTCGCGCGAGGATTTGGCGAACATCGCCACCAGCAGCGGCTCGTCCTCGGGGCGGATCGGGCGCAGCAACAGGCTGGAGCCGTCCGACAGCGCCAGCGCGTGTTCGAGTTCGCTCGGATAGGGCCGGATCGCCAGACGCCGGCCGGGAATTTCGGCGGACGGCTTGAGCGCGATCCGCGCGTCGAGCGCGATGACGCCGTCCTGATCGGCCAGCAGCGGATTGATATCGAGTTCCTCGATCTCGTCGAAGTCGATCGCGAGCTGCGAGACGGCCACCAGCGCGGCGCGGATCGCGTCCTGATTGGCGGCGGGCTGGTTGCGGTAGCCGCGCAGGAGCTTGGAGACGCGCGTGCGGCCGATCAGTTCCTCGGCGAGAACGAAGTTGAGCGGCGGCAGGCCGATGGCGCGGTCGCCGACGACCTCGACGCTGATGCCGCCCTCGCCGAACAGAATGACCGGGCCGAAGACATCGTCATGGGCGACGCCGGCGATCAGTTCCTGGGCGAAGGGACGGCGCACCATCGCCTCCACCATGAAGCCGTCGACGCGCGCGCCCGGCGCGCGGCGCTGGACCGTCTCGACCATTTCGCGCGCCGCCCGCTCGACGGCTTCGCCCGAGGCGAGAGAGAGGCGGACCCCGCCGACGTCGGATTTGTGCGTGATGTCGGCCGAGAGCACCTTGAGCGCCACCGGAAAGCCGATGGTCGCGGCCATCCGCGCGGCCTCGGCGGGGTCGGCGGCGGTCTGGGTTTCGAGCACGGGTATTCCGTAGGCGCTCAGGATCTTCTTGGATTCGACCGCGGTCAGGATGGCGCGGCCTTCCTCCAGCGCGTCGCGGATGATGTCCTTGACCGTGGCGCGGTCGGGTTTGACCGCGCTGATCGAGGGCGGCGTCTGCATCAGCAGGTCGTGGTTGCGGCGGTTGCGCACCAGATGCATGAAGGCGCGGACGGCCTGATCGGGAGTCTCATAGGTCGGTATGCGATGCTGCGTGAACAGGCGGCGGGCCTGCGCGGCCGCGCTTTCGCCGAGCCACGACGTCAGGATGCGCATGTCGGAGAAGCGGTTCGCCGTTTCGACGACGGCCTTGGCCGCCTCCAGACTGTCGGCGACCGCGGTCGGACAATTGAGCACGAGCACGGCGTCGCGGCTCTTGTCGTTGGCGAGCGCCTCGAGCGCGAGATTGTAGCGCTTGCCGGACGCGTCGCCGAGAATGTCGATGGGGTTGCCGTGCGACCAGGTCGAGGGCAGCGCCTTGTCGAGCGCCGCGATCGTTTCCGGATCGAGCTCGGCGAGCTCGCCGCCGAAATCGCTGAGCGCGTCGGTCGCCAGCACGCCGACGCCGCCGCCATTGGTGACGATGGCGAGCCGCTCGCCGGGAATCTTCATGCCCGAGGCGAGCGTCGCGGCCGCCTCGAACAACTCCTGCAGGCTGAAGACGCGCAGCATGCCCACGCGCCGGAAGGCGGCGTCATAGACGGCGTCCGATCCGGCGAGCGCGCCGGTGTGCGACAGCGCGGCCTTGGCGCCGGCGTCGCTGCGGCCGGCCTTGATGACGATCACCGGCTTGGAGCGCGCGGCGATCCGCGCCGCCGACATGAATTTGCGCGCGCTGGTGATCGCCTCGACATAGAGCAGGATCGATCGCGTCCGCGCATCGAGCGCGAGATAGTCGAGCAGGTCGCCGAAATCGACGTCGCTCATGTCGCCGAGCGAGACGACGTGGGAAAAGCCGATGCCGCGATGGGTGGCCCAGTCGAGAATGGCGGTGGCGACCGCGCCGGATTGGGTGAGAAACGCGATGTCGCCGGCCGGCGGCGTGAGCTGGGCGAAGCTCGCATTGATGCCGACATGCGGGGAGATGAAGCCCAGGCAGTTGGGGCCGATGATGCGGATGAGATACGGCCGGGACGCTTCCAGCATCGCGGTGCGAAGTTCCTTGCCGGCGATCTGGTCGCCCTCGCCGAATCCGGCCGTGATGATGACGGCGGCGCGACAGCCGCGCTCGCCGAGCTGGCTGATGAGGCTCGGCACCGCCGGCGGCGGCGTGCAGATCACCGCGAGCTCGGGAATAGCCGGCAGGTCCGCGACGGTCTGGTAATTCAGGATCGAATGGATCGCCTGCTCATGCGGATTGACCGGCATGATCGGTCCGCGAAATCCCGCCTCGATCAGGTTCGAGGCCAGCACCGCGCCGACCGAATGGGGCTGGTTGCTGGCGCCGATCAGCGCGATGGATTTCGGGTTGAACAGGGCGTCGAGGTTGCGGGTGGTCATGATCTTGCGGCCGCCGGCACATGCGCCGATCTTCTGTGGAGAAGATCGAATCGCGTTTGTTGTTTCGCGCCAGATAGCCTGACGCGGGAGCGATGTTCCATCACTATCGGCGCGTGTCGCATGCGAACAATTCGCACGAATGACGGGGAAAGGGAATGGCGATGATCAGACCGCGGCGAAGCATGCTGTTCGTTCCCGGCGCCAACGCCCGCGCCTTGGAAAAAGCACGCGACATTCCCGCCGATGCCTTCATTTTCGATCTTGAGGATTCGGTCGCGCCCAGCGCCAAGGAACTGGCGCGCCGCCAAGTCGGCGAGCAGGTCGCGGGCCGAAAATTCGGGCGGCGTGAAATCATCGTCCGCGTCAACGGTCTGGATTCGCATGGCTGGCTTGATGATCTTTCCATGGTGGCGAAAATGCGGCCCGACGGAGTGCTCGTTCCCAAGGTGACGACGCCAGCGGAGATCGCGACCGTCACGGCCAAGCTTGACGGCGAAGGCGGCGATCGCGCCATCGCGATCTGGGCGATGATCGAGCGCCCCCTCGCCGTTCTCAATGTCGGGGAGATCGCGGCTCATGGCGCGGCGGATCGCCGCCTCGCCGGCCTCATCATCGGGCCCAATGACCTTTCGCGCGAGACGCGCGCGCGCATGGTGCCGGGGCGCGGGCCGATGCTGCCATGGCTGTCGGCCTGCGTGCTCGCCGCGCGCGCCCACGGCGTCGATGTCATCGACGGCGCCTACAACAACTTCAAGGACACGGAAGGCTTCGCGCGCGAATGCGTCCAGGCGCGCGACATGGGTTTCGACGGCAAGTCGCTGATCCATCCGGCGCAGGTCGACATCTGCAACGCCGCTTTCGCGCCGGACGCGGACGAGGTCGCCCAGGCCCGCCGCGTCGTCGCCGCCTTCGCCGAACCCGACAACGCGGACATGGGCGTCATCCAGATCGACGGCGAGATGGTCGAGCGGCTGCATCTCGACATCGCGCGCCGAACGGTGGCGATGGCCGAGGCGATCGCCCGCGATCCGGCCGCGCGATCATGACGCGGCGATCGCGCGACTTGCGTGCCGTCACTCGGCGCGGATCAGGTCGCGTGAATTGGGCCGCCGACTTGGCTCACGCCCACGGCCGCGTGGTCTTGGTCCTGGCCTCGTAGGCGGAAATCGCCGGCGCCTTCTCCATCGTCAGGCCGATATCGTCGAGCCCGTTGATGAGGCAATGCTTGCGGAAGGCGTCGATCTCGAAGGCGATGACGCCGCCGTCGGGACCGCGGATTTCCTGCTTCGGAAGGTCGATCGTCAGCCGCGCGTTGGCACCGCGCTCGGCGTCGTCGAACAGCTTGTCGAGCTCGGCCTGCGACACCTTGATGGGCAGAATGCCGTTCTTGAAGCAGTTGTTGTAGAAAATGTCGGCGAAGCTGGTCGAGATCACGCAGCGGATGCCGAAATCGGCGAGCGCCCAGGGCGCGTGCTCGCGCGAGGAGCCGCAGCCGAAATTGTCGCCGGCGACGAGGATCTGGGCGGTGCGATAGGCGGGCTTGTTGAGCACGAAATCCGGGTTCTCGCGGCCGTCGTCGCGGTAGCGCGCTTCGGAGAACAGGCCCTTGCCGAGGCCGGTCCGCTTGATCGTCTTGAGGTACTGCTTGGGGATGATCATGTCGGTGTCGACATTGACGATCGGCAGGGGCGCCGCGATGCCCTCAAGCACGGTGAATTTGTCCATCGTCCGAAAATCCCGCCCGTGGTGAATGGGAAGCCAGGGGGCTTCGCGCCCCTTGGCCGATGATCTATCGCGAACGGCTGGCGGGTGGAAGTCCTAATCGGCGGCCTTTTCGATCGCCTCCATGTCGGCGTCCGACATGCCGAAATGGTGTCCGATCTCGTGGACCAGGACATGGCGGACGATGGCCTCCAGCGTGTCGTCGTGCGCGGCCCAGTAATCGAGGATGGGGCGGCGGTAGAGCCAGATCATGTTCGGCATCTGGACGGGGTCGCTGTCATGGCGGAACGGAACGCCGACGCCCTGAAACAGGCCCATCAGATCGAACAAGGCGTCCGCGCCGAATTCGTCGAGAACGTCGTCGGACGGAAATTCGTCGACGCGGATGATCAGGCCGTCGCAGGGCGCGCGGAATTTATCGGGCAGGGCGTCGAAGAGGCGATGGGCCATTTCCTCGATCTCGGCAAGGGAGGGCGCCCGCGACCAATAGAGGGGAGTTGGGGTGTTGGTCCGCTCCGGCATCGCGCGCCCTTCATGGCCAGTTTCCGCGCACGCAAATTCCCCGCGCCGCTCGCCAAAGGCAAGAGGCAAAGACACGGGACAAAAGCAAGGCGCGGCGACAGGGGGGCATGGCCGACCCGCGAGGGGCGGAATGGCCGGGGCATGCCGCCGGCCGGCGGGAAGCGGCATGATCCGGCCCCTGGGTTGACGCGGCCGTCTTAATCGGAGACCGTGCCGGCCCCGGCTGCGGGCCGGGGCCAGCGGTTGTTCGCTCACGGTCCTTTGCTCAGGGTCCATTGACCTAGGGTTCCGCGCGGGCGCCGCGATTTTGATGAAACGGGAAGGTCCCATGCGATCGGCAATCCGCACGCTGGCAATGGCATTAGGGCTCGGCTTTGTCGTCGCGGCGTCGGTCGGCGGCGCGCAAGCGATGACCGGAAAGTCGGTCGACGCCACCGCCGAGACGTCGCGCCAGACGCCGACCGATCTGTCCGCGCAGCGCCGACGCGACCGCGCCCGCACGCGCATCCGCGTCTATCGCTATCCGGGAAGCTATCCCGGGCCGAATGCCGTGCGCGAATGCAGGGCGTGGTACGCGGAAGAATATCGTTTAAGCGGACCCGTCGTCGTGCCGCATATGCGCTGCTGGTGGCGGCGCGGCTGAGGCACGCGGCGTTTTCTTGGCGCTTCGTCAACGCGTTTTTTTTCCGATAGATCCTTCGCCTTGATCCAGGCGCGACGCGCGCGGCCGAGACGCGTTCGCGCGTTCCATGTTTTCGCCATCAATGCGACCGGAAACCCGCTTCAGCATTCATGCCGCATTCATTTGCCCGCCGGCATCGTCGCCGCGTTCACAAGGCCGCGCGCGTCGATGCTCTTTGCCTTGTCGTCCATGTCGCGCGTCGACCGCAATCGAGGAGAACGGCTCCATGAAGATCGCATTGGCGGGAATCGCATTCGCGGGAATGTTGCTGGTCGCGGCGCCGGCCGAGCAGGCCCACGCCGTGTCGCTGATCAATCCGGCAGGCGCGGCCCTGGCGCGGGACGCCGTGGACGACCTGAAGATCGAAGTTCGTCGCGGTGGCGGCGGACACGGCTTTCGCGGCGGCGGCATGCGCATGGGACGCGCGCATTTCGGCGGACCCCGGCATTTCGGCGGCCGGCATTTCGGTTTCCGGCGCCATCATTGGCGCGGCCCGCGCGTGTACTGGGGCGGCCCGGTCTATTTCGGCGGACCCATCATCACCTATCCGCGCCGGTGCCGCTGGGTGCGGACCTACGCCGGACCGCGCCGTGTCTGCCGTATCCGCCGCGTCTGGTGGTGAGGGAAGAAAGATCGCTGCGGAAGATCGCGACGGTCGAACAGCGAACGGGCGGGAAAGCCGCCCGTTTGTTGGCGCGATCATGCGTGAGCGTCGCGTCGCGCGGGTCCGGCCCGCCTGACCCGCGAAGGTGGCGCGCCGAGGCGCGTCAGGCGCCGACGATCTTGATGTTGCTTGTCCCGGCGGGCTTGACGACCTTCTCCGCGGCGATGTGGTTCATCACCACGTCCCACACCGGTGGGCCCTCGACGCCCTCGTTGACGCTCGCCCAGCCGGCGACGACATATTCCTTCGCCGCCGCGATCGGCTCTCCACTTCGCAATAGTTTCATGTCGGAGATGCGTTCGCCGATCGGCTTGGCGATGTCGATGGTGTAGCCGATGCCGCCGACGCGGACCATGTCCCCGCCCTGCTGATAATAGGGGTCGGGATTGAACAGGTTGTCGGCGACGTCCTCCATGATCTCCTTGATCCGCTCGCCGGTCATGTTCATGCGATAGGTCGCCGGATAGGTCATCGCCGTGGCGTTGAAGACATCCTCGCGGCGGATGGCCGCGCCCGGCAGGATCGAGGTGCCCCAGCGGAATCCCGGCGACATCGCGACCTCGGCGTCGCGCTGCTTGAGGATGGCGTCGCAGATCACGTCGTCGAAGGTGCCGTTGAAATTGCCGCGCCGGTACATCAGCGTTTCGGTGTGGCCGACGACCTCGCTCAGATAGGCTTCGTGCGGCGCGCGCACGGACGCGATCTTGGCCGCCATCTCCGCGTCCGGCGCGATGATGTCGGAAAACACCGGGATGAGCTTGTAGCGGAAACCCCTGACCTCGCCGCCGCGCACGTCGAGGTCGAGGCGGGAGACGAATTTGCCGTGGCTGCCGGAAGCCACCAGCAACGTCTTGCCGACCTTGACGACCTCGGGCAGCGCGTCGTGGGTGTGGCCGGTCAGCACGACGTCGATTCCGCTCACCCGCGAGGCCATCTTGCGGTCGACATCGAAGCCGTTATGCGACAACAGCACGACGAGCTCGGCCCCTTGCGCGCGCGCCTTGTTGACCTGGGCCTGCATGTCGTCCTCGCGGATGCCGAACGACCAGTTCGGTATCATCCAGCGTGGATTGGCGATTGGCGTATAGGGGAAGGCCTGGCCGAGCACCGCGATCTTGACGCCGCCGCGATCGAGCATCGTCATCGGCTCGAAGGCCGGCTCGTTCCATTCGCTGTCGCGAATGTTGAGCGCGAGGAACGGAAAATCGAGCTTGTCGACGAGTTCCTTGACGCGCTCGGCGCCGAGCGTGAATTCCCAATGGCCGACCATGGCGTCGGGCTTGAGCAGCGCCATGCATTCGACCATATCGAGGCCGCGCGTCTTGAGCGAGGTGTAGCTGTTGGTCCAGGTGTCGCCGCTGTCGAGGAAGATCGCGCGTTCGCCGCGTTCGGCGCGGATCGCCTTCAGGATGGTGGCGACGCGGTCGAGGCCACCGACCCGCCCATAGGTCTTGGCGAGCGCGGCGAAGTCTTCCGAGCTCAACGCGTGGGCGGCCGCCGTTCCCGCCGGGATCTTGTAGAAGTCGAGCAGCGGCTTGCCGGTGATATGCGGAACCTCGCCGCGCGCCTCGCCGACGCCGAGATTGGTCGACGGCTCCCGGTAATGGAGCGGCACGAGCTGGGCGTGGATGTCGCAGACATGCACCAGCGTGACGTTGCCGACCGGTTCGAACGCCAGCAATTCGGCCTGCGTCAGGCGCTGTTGCGCGAAGGCGCGCGACCATCCGCCCGGCAGCAGCGCGGCGGTCGCGGCCGCGAGCTGGACAAAATCGCGTCGGGAAATCATTCCGGTCTCGCCCGTTCGCTGTTCAGCCCGCGCCGCTCGGCGTCCATCGCCGCCGGCCTGTTGCGGCCATCGCCCGCGACCTTGCGTCCCGGGCGAAGCCGCCTCGCGATCAATTGACCGTGAGCTTTTCCTCACCGACGATCTTGCTGCCGTCGTCGTCGATCCAGGTCAGCACGACGGGGCCGGATTCGCTCGCCCGGAACTTGAACTGGATATAGGGATTGGCCGCGATCGCCGGTTCGAAATCCGCCGAGAACACCTCTATGCCGTTCACGGTGCAGGTGAACTTGTTGAGGATCTTGCGCGGGATCGTGTTGCCGGCGGAGTCCTTGCGCTGGCCGTTTTCCATGACGTGCGAGACGAGGGCCTTGACCTCGACGAGGTCGCCCTTCTTGGCCTGGGTCTTGTCGAGCTTGATGCGTGGCTTGACGCTCATATGCGTTCTCCGCGAGAAACGAGAAAGTCGAGTGAAGGGGTCCGGTCGATCAGCCGCCGCAGCCGCCGATCGTGACCTTGACCTGGCGCGTGTCGATGAAGAACGACCCGTCGTTCATCTTGGCGATCGCGCTGATATTCTGTGTCGTCGCCAGGCGAATCCGGGTCTGCGCCTCGGCCGATCCGCTGGCTGGCGTGAAGTGGAAGGTCGCGAGTCCCGAGTTCGGATTGCCGTCGGCGACGATCATGATGTCGGTCACGTGGGATTGATCCGTCATCGGGCTTTCGACCACGACCGATAGGGGCACGGTGTTGCCGTTCTCGGCGATCTCCGGCAGGTCGAGCTTGACCTTGGCCTTCGCCGGCTCCTTGCCGCCCGTGAATTTCTGAATGCGCTCGGCGGCGTCGTTGGCTGCGAAGGCGGGCGTCAGCGCATCGCCAATCGTGAGAGCTCCGATCGCGCCAAGTCCGAGGGACAAGGCGGTGCGGCGGCTCAACCGCGTCACGTCATGAGACATCGTAGTCGCACTCCTCTTTGGTTGGTCCGCGCCGTCGGGGCCGGCCGAGTGAAATTCAGGCATACGCGTCAATTCAGGCGCGCGCGATATGGCATGAACGCATGTCGGCCATGGCCGATCACGCCCTTCACCGGCGCGCCCTTTCAAAACCAGCGAAAAATTCGGGAGACATCCATCTTGCATGCCGCGACGCAAAAATTATTGCACCGCGGCAGCCGATTCAACTTGGGAACGTCCTCCGAGCGTCCCGGTTTTCCCGGGAACATATTCAGTTCTTGCAAGATAATCGCATTATGCGTCATTGTCCAGTTGCATTCATTCACGTGTCGTGCGTGCGGCGGATCAGCCCACATGCGCGAGGGGGAATTGACAGATCGTTGGCGTGAGTTTCATTCCCATTTCGAATTCGACGCGTGCAAGAAAAACTCCGCGCGTGTGGCGCCGCCGTCTCGCGCCATTTCAGCGAAGCGGATTCTTCAACAGGGAGGAACGAATGATCCGTTTCGTGGGATCGATTGTGGCCGCTTGTCTGCTGATGGCGGCGGGATCAACAACGGCGCGCGCCCAGGAAGACGTCGAGAGGGCGCTCGAAAAATATCGTCAGATGATGAAGGACGATCCGTGGAGCAATCCCGGGCTGCTTGACGCCGATCGCGGCGAGGATTTGTGGCGCCGGCCGCGCGGCCCGAATTATGTCGGCCTCGAGGCTTGCGATCTCGGCAAGGGGCCGGGCAATGTCGATGGCGCCTTCGCCGAACTGCCGCGCTATTTCGCCGACGCCGATCGGGTGATGGATGTCGAAACGCGCCTGCTGTGGTGCATGGAGAAAATCCAGGGCTTCAAGCGGGCCGACCTGATCAAGAAGCCGCATCCCAGCGGCGGCCAGCCGGTCAAGGAACTCGGCGCGATCGCGACATGGATCGCGAGCAGGTCCAACGGCATGAAGTTCATCTCGCAACAAAGCCACCCGAAGGAGAAGGACGCCATCGCGCTCGGCGAAGCATTGCTGTCGCGCCGTTCGGGGCCGTTCGACTTCGCCTGCACGACCTGTCACGCCTCGCCCAATCAGCGCATCCGCCTTCAGGCCCTGCCGTTCCTCGCCAACCCCGAGGAGGCGCGCAAGGTGGTCGGCGAATGGCCGGCCTATCGCGTATCCTCGACCCACGTCATGACGATGCAACACCGCATCTATGATTGCTTCTGGCAGATGCGCATGCCCGAGGTCGAAATGGGCTCGGAAGTGAGCGTGGCGTTGATCGCCTACCTCGTCAAACAGGCCGACGGCGGACCGATCACCGCCCCGACCATCAAGCGCTGAGCCGGGAGGACATCCGATGAAGAAACTCGTTCTGGCCGGCGTCGCGATCGTGTCGGTCGTTGTCACCGCGTCGTTCGCCCAACAGCCGATCGATACCGCGCGGCAGGATGCCGTCATCAAGGCCGCCTTCGCGGCCGCGCCCGATGAGTGGAAGCCGCGCCTCGATCCCGACGAGACGATGCGTCAGTGCACCGCCAGCGGCAACAGCCCGGCGGCGGCGGTCGCCGAGGAGATCCAGAAACGCGAACACGCCCGGATCCAATATCCCGAGGACGGCAAGCTGATGGGCGATTGGCATCGCGGCGAGCGGATCGCGCAGTCGGGTTACGGCTTGCGCTTCACCGACTATCCGCCGCGCAATCCCAATGGCGGCAACTGCTACGCCTGCCACCAACTCACCAAGGCGGAAGTTTCCTTCGGCACGGTGGGCCCGAGCCTGCGGGAATATGGAAAGCTCCGCAAATACGGCGAAGCCGACATCAAGGCGGTCTATGAAAAGATCTATGATTCACACGCGGCGGCGCCGTGTTCGCTGATGCCGCGCTTCGGCGCCAACAGGATCCTGACCCCCGAGCAGATCCGGGATGTCGTCGCTCTGCTGATGGACCCGGAAAGCCCGGTGAACAAGTAAGGCTTGGCGCAATCCGGCGAAAGTCGAATGCCGCTTTCGCGGTCGAGATGTGCGCGCGGCTTTGAATTTGGAGCATTTCATTTCGGCGCGACGATCCCGTCTCGCCGGGGCGGATGTTCCAAGACGCGGCGAGGACGCGGCGGCGCGTATCGCGCGCAAGCGCGTGGTCGCTACATCGCGCGCAAGCGCGCGGTTGCCACGAGACCACAAGGGAGCAAACCATGCTGACCACACGGCGCGGCATTGTCGGGGCGATCGCGGCTTCGGGCGCGCTCGCGGCGGCCGGATCGGCCTCGGCCAATCCGGCGGCGATCAGCCTATCAAGCATCAAGAAGGAAGCCGACGTCGCCTGCCTCTATCATTGCGACTTCGGCGATCCGCAGCGTTTTTCCCAGATGCTGCAGAACATGCTCAATCATTATTCGGCCTATGAGTTCGACGGCTTCAAGATCAAGCTCGTCATCGTCGCGCATGGGGCCGGACTGAAATTCTTCCTCGAGGATCTCTCCGGAACGCCGTGGGACAAGGAGACGATCGACCCGGAGATCTACAAGCGCTTCGTCGGGCTCGCCAAGTTCGGCGCGGAAGCCTATCTCTGTCAGATCACCTACACGCGGCTCAAGATCGATCCGGCCAAGACCAGGACGGATCCATTCCTGAAATTCGTGCCGTCCGGTGTCGCCACCGTCGCCGAATTGCAGAGCAAGGGATTTGCCTATCTCAAGGTCGGGTGAGCGCCGTCAGCTCGCGCCGGAGCGGATGTATTCCTGCAGCGTGCCCTTGCGGTAGGCCCGCTCGGCGACGTAGCGGAACAACGCGAGGAAATCCTTCGGCACGAGATAGCCGACGGAGCGCGCCGATTCGCGGGCCTGCGGCGCGCGCCCGCCGAGTTCGCGCGGGTTCTCGTCGAAGAATTGGAAGGTCGGCGTGAAGCGGACGCCGTATTTCTGCGCCAGCCTCTTCTCGGCGAGCTTCTCGCCGTCGAAATCGAGCACCTCGCGCGATCCCAGCAGGTTGAGCTGGAGAATGTCGAAGCGCTCCTTGACGAAGGATTCGATCTCGGGCTTGGCGAAATTGATCAGATGGGTGTCGCGGCAATAGGGACAGCCGCGCAGTTCCCACATGATGGCGAAGCGCTTGCCCTTGGCGGCGGCGGCTTCCGCGTCGTCGGCGAGCTCAAGGAAGCTTTCGAGAAACCAGGGCTGGTGGTAGATGCCGTCGTCGCCGAGGACCGCGGCCGCCCGCGCGCCGAGCGAGGAAAGGCCGAGCCCAATTCCGCCCAGCAGGACCGAACGCCGCGTCGCCATCTCTCGTCATCTCCCGTGGCGGGACAAATCGTCCCCGACGGGGACGGATGATAATGCCGGCGCGGCGCGCGCGACAATGGCCAGGCGCGGACATCGATCGCGACGGATTTCATATCGCCGTGATCGGTATTCGTCCGCGACCGGCTATCCAAGAGCCCGCGCGCGACGCCTGGCTTGCTTCAGCTCCAGTCGCGGATGTCGACGAAACGACCCGCGATCGCGGCCGCGGCCGCCATCGCCGGCGAGACGAGATGGGTGCGGCCCTTGAAGCCCTGGCGGCCCTCGAAATTGCGGTTCGAGGTCGAGGCGCAGCGCTCTTCCGGCGCGAGCTTGTCCGGGTTCATGGCAAGGCACATCGAGCAGCCCGGCTCGCGCCATTCGAAGCCCGCCTTGAGGAAGATCTTGTCGAGCCCCTCGGCTTCGGCCTGCGCCTTCACCAGGCCGGAGCCCGGCACGATCATGGCGTTGACATTGGCGTTGACCGACTTGCCCTCGACCATGCGGGCCGCCGCGCGCAAATCCTCGATGCGGCCGTTGGTGCAGGAGCCGATGAAGACGCGGTCGATCGTGATGTCGGTGATGCGGGTGCCGGCCTTGAGGCCCATATAGTCGAGCGCGCGCCGCTTGGAGGCGCGCTTGTTCTCGTCCGCGATCGCCATCGGATCGGGCACGACGCCGGTGATCGCGACGACGTCCTCGGGGCTCGTGCCCCAGGTCACGATCGGCGGGAGTTTCGCGCCGTCGAGCCGGATCGTCGCGTCGAACGCCGCGCCGTCGTCGCTCCTGAGCCCCTCCCAATAGCGCATCGCCTGATCCCAGGCCGCGCCCTTCGGGGCCTTCGGCCGGTCCTTGAGATAGGCGAAGGTTTTTTCGTCCGGGGCGATGAGGCCGGCGCGTGCGCCGCCCTCGATCGTCATGTTGCAGACGGTCATGCGCCCTTCCATCGAGAGGCCCGTGATGGCGTCGCCGCGGAATTCGATGACGTGGCCGGTGCCGCCGGCGGTACCGATCTCGCCGATGATGGCGAGGATGATATCCTTGGCGCCGACGCCCTCGGGCAGCGCGCCGTCGACGACGACGCGCATGTTCCTGGCCTTCTTCTGGATCAGCGTTTGCGTGGCGAGCACATGCTCGACCTCCGACGTGCCGATGCCGTGGGCGAGCGCGCCGAAAGCGCCGTGCGTGGAGGTGTGGCTGTCGCCGCAGACGATGGTGGTGCCGGGCAGGGTGAAGCCCTGCTCGGGGCCGACGATGTGGACGACGCCCTGCCGCTTGTCGAACTCGTCGTAATATTCAATGCCGAAGTCGCGCGCGTTTTCGGCGAGCGTCCTGATCTGCTCGGCGCTTTCGGGATCGGGATTGGGCTTGGCGCGGTCGGTGGTCGGCACGTTGTGATCAACGACGGCGAGCGTCTTTTCCGGCGCGCGCACCTTGCGCCCGGCCACGCGCAGGCCCTCGAAGGCCTGCGGGCTCGTGACCTCGTGGACGAGATGCCGGTCGATGTAGATGAGGCAGGTTCCGTCGGCCTGTTCATCGACGAGGTGGTCGTCCCAGATTTTGTCATAGAGCGTGCGCGGCTTCGTCATCCTGGCTTTCCTCGTTTGCCCGCCGTCACCGGCACCCGCCGAACGTCCGCGGGCCGAAGGCATCATGCGTTGGAAAGCGGGCTTTTTACTCGCAATTGCCGGTGGGGGAAAGTATCAAGGAATTGATCAAGCGATGATTTTCGGTGACCCATGGCGTCCCGCCCTCCCGTCTCCCCCTATCTGACCGTCTCGCCGGCGGCCGCGGCGATCGCCTTCTACACCACGGTGTTCGAGGCCAAGCAGAAGGCCCTGATGCCCTCGCTCGACGGCGTGCGCATCGCCCATTGCGAATTGGAGATCAATGGCGGGGCGGTGATGCTGGCCGATCCGTTTCCGGAATTCGCCAAGACGCGCGTGCCGATGCCGGGCGACTTCGCCACCGTCTCGATCAGCCTCGAATACGGCGAGCCCGGCAAGGTCGACGAGGTGCTGGAGCGCGCGCTCAAGCTCGGCGCGACCAGCGAGATGCAGCCGACCAATTCGCTGTGGGGGACGCGCCTTGCGATACTGCGCGATCCCTTCGGCCATCGCTGGATGATCTCGGCGCCGGCCGAAAACGGCCTCGGCGACGTGGCCAAGTCGTTCATGAAGTTCTGGGGGCTTTGAGACAGGCGACGACGCCCGCCGAAGGGGCGCCGGCGCGGGCGATCTTACTCGCTCGCCGCCTTGCCCGCCTGGCGGTCCTGCTTCTCGACGATGCGCGCGGACTTGCCGCGCCGGCCGCGCAGGTAATAGAGCTTGGCGCGGCGCACCTTGCCGCGACGCACCAGCTTGATCGAGTCGATCATCGGCGAATAGAGCGGAAAGACGCGTTCGACGCCCTCGCCATAGGAAATCTTGCGCACGGTGAAGCTCTCATTGAGCCCGCCGCCGGAACGGCCGATGCACACGCCCTCATAGGCCTGGACGCGGCTGCGCTCGCCTTCCACCACCTTGACGTTGACGATGATCGTGTCGCCCGGGCCGAATTCGGGAATCGCCTTGCCGACGGAGAGCTTGGCGAGCTGTTCCTGTTCGAGGGTCTGAATGAGGTTCATCGCTAAGATCTCCATTTGCATTGGTGGCGCTGTTCTTGGAGCGCCTTGAATTGCGAGCGCCTTGACGGAGCTGGTTGTCGGGAATCGCCGTCAAAACCCGGGCCGCCCAGTCCGGCGGAAAAAGCCCGTTGTCTTCCAGCGAATTGGGCGCCCCTATACGCCACCCCAGGGCATTTGTCACCCTTCCGGCGGCTTTTTGGCCCGGGAGGCGGCGAGATAGGCGCTCCAGAGGTCGGGACGGCGGGCCTTGGTGAGGTTTTCGGCCTGGCTTTTGCGCCAGGCGGCGATCCGGCCATGGTCGCCCGACAGGAGGATTTCCGGGATCGCCCGGCCCTCGAAATCCTGTGGCCGGGTGTATTGGGGGTATTCGAGCAGGCCCTCGGAGAAGCTCTCCTCCGCCTTCGAGAGCGCCGCGCCCATCACCCCGGGCAGCAGCCGCACGCAGGCGTCGATCAGCGCCATGGCGGCGATCTCCCCGCCCGAGAGCACGTAATCGCCGATCGACACCTCCTTAAGGCCGCGCGCCTCGATAACGCGCTCGTCGATGCCCTCGAAGCGGCCGCAGACGATGAGCGGTCCGGGACCGGCGGCTAGCGCCCGCACGAATTCCTGCGTCAGCGGACTGCCCCGCGGGCTCATCAAGAGGCGGGGATGGACGCGTTGGGGATCGGCCGCGTCGATCGCGCGCGCCAGCACGTCGGCGCGCAGCACCATGCCCGGCCCGCCGCCGGCCGGCGTATCGTCGACGCTGCGATGCCGGTCGTTCGCGTGGTCGCGGATGTCGCGCGTCGCAAGCAGCCACAAGCCGGAGGTCAGCGCGCGCCCGGCAAGGCTCAGGCCGAGCGGCCCCGGAAACATTTCCGGAAACAAAGTGAGGACGGTCGCGGTCCACATGGGATGTCAGCCCCCGCCTTCGTCGGCCGCGCGGCCGGGCATCTTGCCGGCACCCGCGCCTCCCGCGCCCGCGGCCGGAAGATCGACCACGATCGTGCCGCCCGCCACGTCGACGATCGGCGCGACGGCGTCGGAAAACGGCAGCAGCAGCGAGGCCCCTCCGTCCGCCGGCTTGAGTTCCAGAATATCCCCAGCGCCGAAATTATGCACGGCGACGATCCGGCCGAGCGACGCGCCCTTCGGCGATCGCGCGGCAAGCCCGATCAGGTCGGCGTGGTAGAACTCGCCCGGCGCGGGCGCGGGCAGGCGCGCGCGCGGGACATGGAGCTCGAGCCCGTTGAGCGCTTCCGCCGCGTCGCGCGTGTCGATACCGGCGAAGCGCGCGACGAGATGATCCTTGGCCGCGCGCAGGGCCGTGATCTCGAAGCGCCGCGCGCCGTCGGCGGTTTCAAGCGGGCCGTAGCCCTTGAGCGCCAGCGGATCCTCGGTGAACGGCCACAGCCGCACCTCTCCCTTGACGCCATGCGCCGCGCCGATACGCGCGACGCAGATTTTCTTCTGCGCATGATCTTCAGCCGACATGCGCGGTCACCGGCACGGGCCGGATCAGCCGGCGGCCGCGGCGGCCGCGGCCTTGCGCTCCTTGCGCGGCACGGCCTTTTCCGGATTGTTGCGCGCCTCGCGCTTGGCGACGCCGGCGGCGTCGAGGAAACGCATCACGCGATCGGAGGGCTGGGCGCCCTTGGCGATCCACGCCTTCACCTTGTCGAGGTCGAGCTTGAGGCGGTCGGCGTTGTCCTTCGGCAGCAGTGGATTGTAGTAGCCGAGACGCTCGATGAAGCGGCCGTCGCGCGGAAAGCGCGAGTCGGCGACGACGATGTGATAAAACGGGCGCTTCTTGGTGCCCGCGCGGGCCATGCGAAGTACGACGGACATGTGAGTTTCCTTTCCTGAAGGTGAGCGGGATTTCTCAGAGGCGGTCGGTGACCAGGACGCGTCCTTTCGCGCCGACGGCCGTTTCGCCTCGTTCATTCCGGATGCGGCCGCGCAGATCGATGATCTCGCCGCGGCTCCGGGAATTCTCCTTGACCGACACGATCAGCCATTCGAGGGCGATCGTTTCGTCGGCATAAATCGGCTTGTTGAACCGGAACCAGAATTCCAGTCCGACCATCGCGCCGCGCGCGGCGAAATGCGACGCCGTCAACGCCATCAGATGCGCGGTCGTCTGCGGACCGCTCGCCAGGCGGCGGCCGAAGCGCGTGGTGGCGGCGAAGGCATCGTCGTGATGCAGGGGATTGTGATCGCCGGCGGCATGCGCGAACGCGCTCACCGCGTCGGGCTGAAGCGGAATGGTCGCGCCGAAACGCTCATGGGGCGCCGAATGAATCATTTCTTCTTCCCCGGCGGAAAGCCCGGCAAGAAGGGCTTGCCGCCCAATCCCGGCAGGCCGGGGAAATTCGGCGGCAGGCCGCCTCCGCCCGGGAATCCCTTCGGCAAATCCTTCGGCAGGTTCGCCATGCCGCCGGGAACGCCGCCCGGCATCTTTTCGGCGAGCTTGGCCATTTCCTCCGGCGAGGGCATGCCGGAGCCGATCCCCATCATGTTGGCGAGGCCCGCCATCGGCCCGCGCTTGCCCATCGCCTTCATCACGTCGGCCATGGTCCAGTGCATCTTGAGTAGCTTGTTCACGTCCTCGACCTTGACGCCCGCGCCGGCGGCGATGCGCTTCTTGCGGCTGGCCTTGAGCAGGTCCGGATTCTTGCGCTCCGCGCGCGTCATCGAATCGATGACGGCGACCTGACGCTTGAGCACGCGGTCGTCGAGATTGGCCGACGCGATTTGATTCTTCATCTTGGCGACGCCCGGCAGCATGCCCATCAGTCCGCCGAGACCGCCGAGCTTCTGCATCTGCAGGAGCTGGTCGCGCAGATCGGCGAGATCGAACGCGCCCTTGCGCATCTTCTCGGCGACGCGCGCGGCCTTTTCCGCGTCGATATTGGCGGCGGCTTTTTCAACGAGCGAGACGACGTCGCCCATGCCGAGAATGCGGCCGGCGATGCGGTCGGGATGGAAATCCTCGATCGCGTCCATCTTTTCGCCGACGCCGATGAGCTTGATCGGCTTGGCCGTCACCGCGCGCATCGACAGCGCCGCGCCGCCGCGCCCGTCGCCGTCGACGCGCGTGAGCACGATGCCGGTCAGGCCGACGCGCTCGTTGAAGGCGCGGGCGAGATTGACGGCGTCCTGGCCGGTCAGCGCGTCGGCGACGAGCAGCACTTCATGCGGATCGGCGGCGGTTTTCACCGTCGCGGCCTCCGTCATCATTTCCTCGTCGAGCGTGGTGCGGCCGGCGGTGTCGAGCAGCACCACGTCGTAGCCGCCCAGGCGACCGGCTTCCAGCGCGCGGCGCGCGATTTGCGGCGGCGCCTGGCCGGCGACGATCGGCAGCGTGTCGACGCCGACGTCGCGGCCGAGCACGGCGAGCTGTTCCATCGCGGCCGGCCGGCGCACGTCGAGCGAGGCCATCAGCACCTTGCGCTTGTCGCGCTCGCTCAGCCGCCGGGCCAGCTTGGCCGTGGTCGTCGTCTTGCCCGAGCCCTGCAGGCCGACCATCATGATCGCGACCGGCGGCGGGGCGTTGAGGTCGATCGCCTGGCTGTCGGCGCCGAGCGTGCGGATCAATTCGTCATGGACGATCTTGACGACCATCTGCCCCGGCGTGACCGACTTGATGACGGTCGCGCCGATCGCCTGCTCGCGCACGCGCGCGGTGAAGTCGCGCACGACTTCGAGCGCGACGTCGGCTTCGAGCAGCGCGCGGCGGATCTCGCGCATCGCGGCGTCGACATCGGCCTCCGACAAGGCGCCGCGCCCGGTGAGCCGGTCGAGAATGCCAGACAGCCGCTCGCTTAAGGTGTCGAACATCGCCTTGCCCTTCGGTCCCGCGCCGGACCGCTCCAAACACTTTCGCGCCCGAGGGCGCATCGCGCTGTCGGGCGTTGACCTCCGGCCTCGCAAGGGACCGGTCGGCGGGTCAAAAGAACGTCTTTTGACGATTTTCCGGCGCCTAGAAGCCGGAAAATGGGGTCCGAGTCAAGAAATCGCGGCGGGCTGGGGCGCCAAAAACTCAGGTTCCAGGCCCTGCGGCGCGCGTTAAGGCGTCTTGAGTTCGTAGGTGACGTTCAGTTGCACGTGCAGGGTCTGCTCGCCCGGCGCGATGGGAATGCTCGCCGCGCCGGCGTCCTTTGCTCGCGCGGCGAAGATCATGGGCGGCGGCGCGGCGCCGGTCTCCGAAATCGCGAGCGGCTTGCCGAGACTCGCGCCGGCGGCCTTGGCGTAGAGTTCGGCCTTGCGCCGCGCGTCGCCGACGGCCTGCGCGCGCGCCTCGTCGAGCACTTTCGACGGGTTCGACACGACGAAACGGATATTGCCGATGGTGTTGGCGCCCGCCGAAACGAGCGCGTCGAGCGTATCGGCGACCTTCGCGATCTCGCGCACCTTGACGGTGACGCTGTTGCCCGCGCGGTAGCCGACGATCTGGCTCGCGCGCGGCGGGTCGTTGCGCGCCGGCGTCATCACCGGGTAGAGCGACAGGCGCGCGGTGCGGATATCCTTTTCCGCGACGCCGGCGGATTTGAGAGCCGCGATCACGGCGGTCATGGCGCGGGCGTTGGCATCGCTCGCCTCGCGCGCGGTCTTGGCCTCGGTGGTGACGCCGCCGTCGACTTCGGCGAGATCGGGCGCCGTTTCGATCGTGGCCTCGCCCGACACGGTGATCGCCGGAACCATGGTTTCGGCAGAAGCCGTCGCGGGAGGAACGGCCTGCGCCAGCAGCGCGGCTGCGGTCAGCGTCAGCGCGCGCGGCGCGAGCCGAAAGAACGCCGTCGATTGATGGATGAATGAGTTCATCGCTTCGGTTCCCTCGTCCGGGTCACTTCAACGGCACGTAGACATTGATCACCATCTTGTCTTCGGGCGTCTTGAGAACGTCGGTGACGTATTCCTCGATGAACATGTCCTGCGATTCGAGCTTCTTTTCCTCGAGGTGATTGGTGATCGCCTCATAGGTATTGTCCATGCTGTCATACGAGCCGCGATGGACGAATTTGAGCGCCTTGGCCTCGGGCGATTTGCCGGCGACGATGTCCTTCGGCAGGTTCTTGGGCGGTTCGCTCACCGGCACCTGCGCCTCGAAGGTGAAGCCGGTGTCGTCGGTGGAGGTGTAGACGGTCATGGCGGGGCCGGCCGGGGTGACGCCCTGCTTGTCGAGCGCGGCGTAGACCTTCTTGAAGGTCGCGACCAGGGTTTCGAAGGCCGCGTCCCAATTCGCGTTGCCCTTGAGAATGACCACGGTCTTGGCCGTCAGCGTCAATTCCTGGCCGAAGGGGTCGGCCCGGTTGTCCTGAGCCGGCTGAGCCTGCTTGTCGCCGGCCGGTGCCGCCGGCGGGGCGGCGGGTGCCGCTGGCGTGGCCTGCGCCGCCGGCGCGGGCGGCGTCGCCGGCATCTGGGCACGGACGGGAGCCAGCCCGACGGCCACGGCCATGACGGCCACGGCGACGACGGCAAGGCGGCGAACTAAGCGGGCGGGCGACATCTGAAATTCTCCAGGATCGATACGGAAACCCCCTTCGGGGTGGACGGGCGCGCCTTGCGCGATTCCCGTCGCGTCGAGCAAGGCTTCTAGCACGCGCCAGGGATTTCGTCGCGCGACGGGCTTCGCGACCGGCCGACGGGGCCGAGCAAGCATCGCCAAGGTCGCGGCGAAAAGATGGCTGCCCGGCGCGCCGGACGGGCGACGCGCCCGGGCAGGCTGGCCATTCCCCGGCGGATTGGCCATATAGGGCGGAACGGCACGGGACTATTCGGCATGGGCGCGCTCGCCAACCACGCATTCGTGAAGATGAACGGGATCGGCAACGAGATCGTCATCGTCGACATGCGCGCCTCGGCCGCGCCGGTCACGGCCGCGGAGGCGCGCGCGGTCGCGTCTCCCTCGGGCGTGCCCTACGATCAACTCATGCTGCTCTACCCCCCGCGCGTGGCGGGCACGCATGCCTTCGTGCGCATCTACAACAATGACGGATCGGAATCGGGGGCCTGCGGCAACGGCATGCGCTGCGTCGCCGAGCGGATGTTCGCGGAGACCGGCGCGGGCGCCCTCAGCTTCGAGACACGCGCCGGCCTCATCAATTGCCGGCGCGGGCCGTCGCCCGACCTCTACACCGTCGACATGGGCGAGCCGAAATTCGACTGGCGCGACATTCCGCTTGCCGAGGAGTTCGCCGATACCCGCCGCATCGAATTGCAGATCGGGCCGATCGACGATCCGGTGCTGCATTCGCCGTCGGTGGTCAGCATGGGCAATCCGCACGCGATCTTCTGGGTCGACGATATTAACGCCCACGATCTCGCCCGCGTCGGCCCGCTCCTGGAAAATCATCCGATCTTTCCCGAGCGCGCCAATATCACGCTCGCCGAAATCCGCGCGCGCGATCACATCGTCATGCGTACCTGGGAGCGGGGCGCGGGGTTAACCAAGGCCTGCGGCTCGGCGGCCTGCGCGACGGCGGTGGCGGCCGCGCGGTTGCGCCGGGTCGATCGCGTCGCGCGGATGACGCTGCCGGGCGGCGAACTCACCATCGAATGGCGCGAGAGCGACAACCACGTGCTGATGACGGGACCGGCGGAGTTCGAATTCGCGGGCCGCTTCGATCCGGCGCTGTTCGCCGGCGTCGCGTGAGGCGCGCCATGGCCGTCGACATCGTAACCTTCGGCTGCCGGCTGAACGCCTTCGAATCGGAGGTGATCCGCGAGGAGGCCGCGCGTGCCGGTCTTGACGATGCCGTCGTCATCAACACCTGCGCGGTCACCGGCGAGGCGGTGCGCCAGGCGCGCCAGCGGATCCGCAAATTGCGCCGCGAGCGGCCGCGCGCGCGCATCATCGTCACCGGCTGCGCGGCGCAGACGGAGCCGGCGCTGTTTTCCGGCATGCCCGAGGTCGACCGCGTGCTCGGCAACGCCGACAAACTCGGGCGGGAGGCGTGGCGATCGGCGCGCGAGGCTTTCGCCGCCCAGCCGTTCGGCCTTGTCGGCGAGGAAAAAGTCGCGGTCGCCGACATCATGCAGGTGCGGGAGATCGCGCCGCATCTGGTCGAGGGCTATGAAGGCCGCGCCCGCGCCTTCGTTCAGATCCAGAACGGCTGCGACCATCGCTGCACATTCTGCGTCATTCCGTTCGGGCGCGGCCCGTCGCGTTCGGCGGGCATGGGCGCGGTGGTCGATCAGGCGCGCGGCCTGGTCGAGGCCGGCTATGGCGAGATCGTGCTCACCGGCGTCGATCTGACGAGCTACGGCGCCGATCTGCCCGGCGCGCCCCGGCTCGGCGGCCTCGTCAAGCAACTCCTGCGGCGCGTGCCGGAATTGCGGCGCCTGCGCCTTTCCTCGATCGATTCGATCGAGGTCGATCGCGATCTGCTCGATGTCATCGCCGACGACGAGCGGCTGATGCCGCATCTGCACCTGTCGCTGCAGGCGGGCGACGACATCATTCTCAAGCGCATGAAGCGCCGCCATTCGCGCGCCGACGCCATCGCCTTTTGCGATCAGGTCCGCCGGCTGCGGCCCGACATCGCGCTCGGGGCCGACCTCATCGCGGGCTTCCCGACGGAGAGCGAGGAGATGTTTTCCCGCACGCTCGACCTCGTCGACGAATGCGGGCTGACGCTTCTGCACGTGTTTCCCTATTCCGCGCGGCCGGGCACGGTCGCCGCCCGCATGCCGCGACCGCCGGGCGGCCTCGTCAAGGAGCGCGCGCGGCGCCTGCGGGAGAAGGGCGCGGAGGCGCTGCGCCGGCGCCTCGACGCGGAGACCGGTCGCACCCGTCACGTGCTGATGGAAAGCGCGACGCTCGGCCGCAGCGAGCATTTCTTGCCCGTGATCGCCGCGGGCGTCCCGGGCGAGATCAAGACGCTGCGCATCGCCGCGCGCGACGGCGAGAAGCTAGTGGAGTGGATTTGACATTCGCTGCCCACTTGGCCGCGCGCTTTCGAAGCGAATGTCAAATCCAAAACTCCACTAGAAATCGATATTTGCTAGTGGTCCCGTGATTCCAACATTCGCAAACGAGCCCGTCAAAATGGGATGCGAATGTTGGAGTCGGACCACTAGTCGCCGCGTGAAGCCGTGGGCGTCTCGGCGGGCTCGTCGCGCCATCCGCAGGCGATAAGGCGATCGCGCATATGCGCCGGCACCGGGGCGACGACCCGCACCGGCTCCTTGTTGTGCGAAATCGGAACGACGATCTCGCGCGCGTGAAGATGCAGCATCGGTCCGCCGCCGCGCGGCGCCGTTCCGTAGATCGCGTCGCCGACGATCGGCCAGCCCGTCGCGGCGCAGTGGACGCGAAGCTGATGGGTGCGGCCGGTGAGCGGCGTGAGCGCGAGCCAGGCAAGCCCCGGCGCGCGGCCGAGCACCCGCCAGTTGGTCACGGCGGGCTGTCCTTCCGCGTCGGGCTTCTGCCACCAGCCGCGTTCGGCGTTGAGCCGTCCGAGCGGCATGTCGATGATTCCGGCGTCCTCGGCCGGGCCGCCCTCGACGACGGCCCAATAGGTCTTGCCGATCTTGCCGTGCTTGAACAGCAGGCCGAGATGGGCGGTCGCCTTGCGGTGACGGCCGAGCACGAGGCATCCCGACGTGTCGCGATCGAGCCGGTGGGCGAGGACCGGCGGGCGCGGCAGGCCGAAGCGCAGCGCGCCGAAGGAATCCTCGAGCGTGACGCCGCTCTTGTCGTCGGCGCCGCGCGGTCCGCGATGCACGGGCAGGCCGGCGGGCTTGTCGATGACCAGCATCAGCCCGTCGCGATAAAGCAGCCGCGCCAGCATCTCTTCCGCCGCGATGGGCCGTGCCGGTGGCATCGCCTCTCCCTCGAATTCCGCCGGGGCCGCCGCCCGCCGCCGGGACTTCCGTTCAATCGGCGAAACCGCTATCACGGACGCCCCATGGAAGACACTCCCGAGAACCAAGGCACACGGAGCGGCTGGTGGCGGCGCCTGTCGAGCGGGTTGCGCCGCACGTCGGGCGCGCTCGGCGGCGCGGTCGCCGATCTCGTCACCAAGCGCAAGCTCGACCGCGCCATGGTCGAGGAAATCGAGGACGTGCTCGTGCGCGCCGATCTCGGCGTCGACGTCGCCCAGCGCATCGCCGACGCGGTCGCCCAGGGCCGCTACGACCGCGCGATCTCGGCCGACGAGGTCAAGACGGTCGTCGCCGCCGAAGTCGAGAAGGTGCTCCAGGCGGTGGCCCGGCCGATGACCATCGACGCCGCGCGCAAGCCATTCGCCATTCTCGTCGTCGGCGTCAACGGATCGGGCAAGACGACCACGATCGGCAAGCTGGCCGCCAAGCTTCGCGGCGAGGGCCGCGATGTCATGCTCGCGGCCGGCGACACGTTCCGCGCCGCCGCCGTCGAGCAGCTCAAGATCTGGGGCGAGCGCACCCGCTCGCCCGTGATCGCGCGCGCGCACGGCGCCGATGCCGCGGGGCTTGCCTTCGAGGCGATGACGCGGGCGGCCGAGGCGGGCGCCGACGTGCTGCTGATCGACACCGCGGGCCGCCTGCAGAACCGCGCCGAGCTGATGGGCGAGCTCGAAAAGGTGATCCGCGTCATCCGCAAGGTGGACGCGACGGCGCCGCACGCGGTTCTGCTCGTGCTCGACGCGACCGTCGGGCAGAACGCGCTGTCGCAGGTCGAGGCCTTCGCCAAGACCGCCGGCGTGACGGGGCTCGTCATGACCAAGCTCGACGGCACAGCGCGCGGCGGCATTCTCGTGGCGGTGGCGGCGAAATTCGCGCTGCCGGTGCATTTCATCGGCGTCGGCGAGGGCGTCGAGGATCTCGCCGCCTTCACCGCCCGCGACTTCGCCCGCGCGATCGCCGGACTGGAGGACTGACATGCCGGCCGCGCGCGCGCCCCATCCCCTGCTCAAGCTCGCGACCGAAATCGGGCCGCTGATCCTGTTCTTCATCGCCAACGCCAAGTTCAACATCTTCGCCGCCACGGCGGTGTTCATGGTCGCGATCATCGTTTCGCTGATCGTCTCCTGGGCGACGACGCGGCATCTGCCGATCATGGCGATCATCTCGGCCGTGATCGTGCTGGTGTTCGGAACGCTGACGCTGGCGCTGCGCGACGAGACCTTCATCAAGATCAAGCCGACGATCATCTACGGAATTTTCGGCGTGGTGCTGGCGGTCGGGCTGGCGATGGGCCGGTCGCTGATCGCGCTGGTGTTCGACCAGGTGCTGGAGCTGACCGAGGAGGGATGGCGCCGGCTCACCCTGCGCTGGATGGCATTCTTTTTCGCCATGGCCGCGCTCAACGAAATCGTCTGGCGCACGCAGACCACCGATTTCTGGGTGGCGTTCAAGCTGTTCGGCGTGGTGCCGCTGACCTTCGTCTTCGCGGTGGCGCAATATCCCTTGATGAAGCGGTTCGAAAAGACGGCGAACGACGCGCCCGCGGGCGAGCCGCCCGATCAATCGTCCTAGGTCGGCTCCCGCGAATGTGAAAGGCACTCTTGCGATCGGGATCGGCTCAAGGCCGCCTCGCGAGGAGCGGACTTCATCCGTGCGGACATCGCCTCGAAGCGCCGGCTTTCGATCACCGAAACAAAACGCGCCGGGAAAATCCCGGCGCGCTCCGATCGCGCATTCGCGTGAAGCGAATGTCAGGACTTCTGCTTCGCGATGATCTTGTCCTTGATGTCGTTGTAGACGTTCTCCGGAATGATCTTCTTGGAGACGAGATCGTCCTTGCCCTTGTAAGGCCGTCCCTTGATGATCGCCTCGGCGCGCGCCTTGCCGACGCCCTTGAGCGCTTCGAGCTGGGCTTCGGTCGCGGTGTTGATGTCGAGGAGCTCCTGCTTCGGAGCCATCTTGGTCTCGGCCGGCTTCGGAGCCATCTTGGTGTCGGAGGGCTTGGGAGCCATCTTCTCGGAGCCGCTGGTCGTGGGTTGCGGCGTCTGGGCCGACAGCGGCGAAGCCAGAGCGAGTCCAAGGGCCGCGAGAGTTGCGTAGGCAAGGTAGCGCATCGGGATAATCCTTCATCGGAGAAGCGTGTGAAACGCGTGCCCAGCAGGCGCGCCATTCATGGCGGCGGCATGGCCCGCGAATGAACGCTGGCTGAACGCACGAAATTTATTGTGATCGAAAAATGATCGGGATTCGCGGCGGATGCCGGTCGTCTCAACCCGACTTTGTCGTCGTCGCCGTGCTTGCTCCGGCCTTGCCGCCGCCGATGGCGTGGCGCCTTTCCATGAGCGGGAAACGGAGGGAAGCGCCCGCTCGGGGCGATCCAAGACGCGCGGAGACCGCGTCAGGAACCCGCCGCGAGCGCCTTGTCGATTTCTCGCTTGAGCACCGTGTCGATATTGGCGGGCGTGATCGGGCCGACAAGCTTATAGGCGATGCGGCCGTCCTTGCCGACGATGAAGGTTTCCGGCACGCCGTAAACGCCCCATTCGATCGCGGCGCGTCCCTTGCCGTCATATCCGGCCGCGACGAAGGGATTGCCATAGCGGCCGAGGAAACGCCGGGCGTTGTCGGGCGTATCCTTGTAATTGATGCCGACGATCTGGAAGCGCGTGTCCTTGGCGAGGTCCATCAGGAGCGGCGCCTCGTCGTGGCAGGGCACGCACCACGACGCCCAGACATTGACGAGGCTCACGCGCCCCTTGAAGATCGCCGGATCGAGTCCGGGGACGGGCTTGCCATTCGCGGTCAGGCCCTCAAGCGGCGGCATCGCGATTTCGGGCGCCGGCCGGCCGATCAGCGCGGACGGAATCTTGGTCGTGTCGCCAGCCCCGAGGCGGAACAGAAACAGCAGCGCGAGTGCGGCGAAGATCACGAGCGGCGCGATCAAGAGAAGCGATCGCATCCCGCCGGAGGATGGAGCGCCCCCTTGCGCCGGCCCCGACTTGGTCGGCTCTCCGGTCATGGCGTCTCCTCGCGCGAGGCGGCCGACCGCCGCCTGACGCCGGCATCCTCGAGCTGGCGCAGCGTTTCGGTCTGGCTTCGATAATCGATAACGATCCACGCCGTGACCGCGACGATCACCACGACCGCGATCGCATAGGCGGCGATGATGAAACCCGCGTGGTTGCCGAGATTCATCGCGCCACTCCTTACGCCGGCGAGGCCTGGGCGGCCTGCATCATCCGCATCGTGCGGATGCGCCGGCGCAGGATTTCGTTGCGCATGGCGGCAAGGTGCAGGGTCACGAACAGGAGCGAGAACGCTACCGCCATCACCAGGAGCGGGGTGAGGATCGAGGCATGGATGGTCGGCCCGCCGGCGCGCAACACCGAGGCCGGCTGGTGCAGCGTGTTCCACCAGTCGACCGAGAATTTGATGATCGGCAGATTGATCGCGCCGACCAGCGTCAGGATCGCGGCGGCGCGCGCGGCGCGGGTGTGATCCTCGACGGCGCGCCAGAGCGCGATGACGCCGAGATACATTAGGAAAAGAATCAACACGGAGGTCAGCCGCGCGTCCCATTCCCAATAGGTGCCCCACATCGGCCGGCCCCACAGCGATCCCGTGACGAGGCTCAGGAAGGTGAAGGCGGCGCCGATCGGCGCGGCGGTCTTGGCGGAGACGTCGGCGAGCGGATGGCGCCAGACCAGCGTGCCCAGCGCCGCGACCGTCATGATCGACCAGCCGAACATGGCGAGCCACGAGAACGGCACATGGATGAACATGATTTTCACCGTCGCGCCCTGCTGATAGTCGTCGGGCGCGACCGCGAAGGTGAGGTACAGGCCGATCGCGAGCAGAATCGCCGTCGCGCCGGCCAGCCATGGCAGGAGGCGCGCGACCAGCGCGAGAAAGCGCGTCGGGTTGGCGAGGTCCAGGAGTTTCATGCGGCTTCTGATAAACACCTCGCGCGGGCGAGGCAATTGCCAAGTGTCAAGCGCGCCGCATGATTTGATCGCGATCGGCGCGCGCGCCGGCCTGCCCCTCAGTCAAGCTCTCAGTCAAGCCCCTGGCGCAGGCTCGCGGCCGCCGCGAACGGCCCGATCACCAGGCTCGCCAGGGTCAGCGCGCAGAGGATCGAGAACGGCGCGCCGAAAGGCGTGGGTCCCACGATGGCCGCGTTCGAGGCCGACACGCCGAAGATCAGCACCGGCACCGACAGGGGCAGCACGAGCACGGCGAGCAGCAATCCGCCGCGCCGCAGGGTGACGGCGAGCGCCGCGCCGATCATGCCGGTGAAGGTCAGCGCCGGCGTGCCGGCCAGCAGCGTCGCGGCGACGGCGGTGGTGGCGGGGGGATCGAGATTGAGCATCAGGCCGAGCAGGGGCGTGGCCACGATCAGCGGCAGGCCCGAGGCGATCCAGTGCGCGAGCGCCTTGGTCGCGCAGGTCAGTTCCAGGGGCACGCGGCTCATGACGATGAGGTCGAGCGAGCCGTCGTCGTGATCGGCGGTGAACAGGCGGTCGAGCGTGAGTAGGCTCGCCAGCATCGCGCCGAGCCAAAGGATCGCCGGGCCGATGCGCTTGAGCAGCACGAGGTCGGGGCCGATGGCGAAAGGCATCAGCACCACGACGGTGAGGAAGAACAGGACCCCGATCAGCGCGCCGCCGCCGATGCGCATCGCCACCCGAAATTCGCGGAGGAAAAGAGCGCGCAGCGCGGTCATGGCAAGGCCTCCGGCGCGCGTTCCCCCGCCGGTCCGATATGCAGGCCGCGCGTTCCCTCAAGCCCGAGCGGGCCGTGCGTCGCCGCCATGATGATGCCGCCCGTGGCAAGATGGCGCGCCATCAGGATGGCGAGCGTGGCCTGGGCGGCCGTGTCCAGCGCCGAGGTCGGCTCGTCCAGGAGCCAGACCGGACGCCTGACCGTGAGCAGGCGGGCGATCGAGAGCCGCCGGCGCTGTCCGGCCGACAAATAGGCCGCCGGCAAATGGGCGATGTGGTCGAGGCCTACCGCGGCGAGCGCGGCCGCCATGTCGTCCTCGGCGCCGCCCAGGAATTCGCGCCAGAAGGAGAGATTCTCGGCCACCGACAGCGCCGGCTTGAGCGCGTCGCGGTGACCGAGATAGTGGGTTTCCTCGGCCAGCCCGAGCTCCGGGTCGCCGCCTTCGAGCGCGAGCGTCCCTTCGGCCCGCGGGATCAGCCCGGCGATGAGCCGCAGCAGCGAGGATTTGCCCGCCCCGTTGCGGCCGGTGACGACCAGGGCCTCGCCGGAGGCGACCGTGAAATCGAGGCCGGCGAAGACCTGCCGGCCCCCGCGGATGCATTTCAGCCCTGTTCCGCTCAGCCGCATTCCCGTTCGTCGTCCCGTCCCCGCCGATCCGGCCCTCTCATGCCGCAAACTTCGCCGTCTTGCACGCGTAAAAGACCTTCGTCGATGTGGCGGGGCGGGTGAAAAGAACCTATAAGCCGGACCGCGCTGCGGTTTGGTCGCGCCCGCCTCGCGAAGACCTCCGATCCGCTTTCCTCCGGCGGGCGGCGCGATGTCCAGACGCCAATCGGTCTATTGGAACGATCAACCAACGGCGAATCGATCAACGAACGACAATCAACCCCGGACCCCTCATCATGACGTCTCTCGACAGCTTCAAATGCGCCAGGACCCTCAAGGCCGGCGGCAAGACCTATGTCTATTACAGCCTGCCGGTCGCCGAAAAGAACGGGCTCAAGGGCATCTCCCGGCTGCCCTTTTCCATGAAGGTTCTCCTGGAAAATCTGCTGCGCAACGAGGATGGCCGCTCGGTCAAGAAGGCCGACATTCAGGCGCTCGCCAAATGGGCGCGCAAGAAGAAGCTGGAGCATGAGATCGCGTTCCGTCCCGCGCGCGTGCTGATGCAGGACTTCACCGGCGTGCCGGCGGTGGTCGATCTCGCCGCCATGCGCAACGCCATGAAGACGCTCGGCGGCGACGCGCAGAAGATCAATCCGCTGGTGCCCGTCGATCTCGTCATCGACCATTCGGTGATCGTCAACTTCTTCGGCGACAACAAGGCCTTCAAGAAGAACGTCGCGGAGGAATACAAGCAGAATCAGGAACGCTACGAGTTCCTGAAATGGGGCCAGCAGGCGTTCTCGAACTTCTCGGTGGTGCCGCCCGGCACCGGCATCTGCCATCAGGTCAATCTCGAATACCTGGCGCAGACGGTGTGGACCAAGAAGCAGAAGCTCACGATCAAGGGCAAGACCGCCAATTACGAAGTCGCCTACCCCGACACGCTGGTGGGCACCGATTCGCACACCACCATGGTCAACGGCGCGGCCGTGCTCGGCTGGGGCGTCGGCGGCATCGAGGCGGAAGCGGCCATGCTCGGCCAGCCGCAATCGATGCTGCTGCCGGAGGTCGTCGGCTTCAAGCTCAAGGGCAAGCTCAAGGAAGGCGTCACCGCGACCGACCTCGTGCTCACGGTGACGCAGATGCTGCGCAAGCTCGGCGTCGTCGGCAAATTCGTGGAATTCTTCGGCCCCGGCCTCGACGCGCTTTCGGTCGCCGACCGGGCCACCATCGCCAACATGGCGCCGGAATACGGCGCGACCTGCGGCTTCTTCCCGGTGGACGCGGCCACCATCGACTTCCTCAAGACCACGGGGCGCAAGGCCGAACGCGTCGATCTCGCGCGCAAATACACCAAGGCGCAGGGCCTTTACCGCGACGCCGCCAGCAAGGATCCGGTGTTCACCGAAATCCTCGCGCTGGATCTCAAGGACGTCGCGCCCTCGCTCGCCGGTCCGAAGCGCCCCGAGGGACGCATCGACCTGCCGGCGATCGCGCGCAATTTCGCGGCGGCGCTGGAAGGCGAATACAAGAAGGTCGGCGAGGCGGCGAAGCGCTTCGCGGTGGACGGCCAGAAATACGAAATCGGCCACGGCGACGTGGTGCTGACCGCGATCACCTCCTGCACCAACACCTCGAACCCGAGCGTGCTGATCGGCGCGGGCCTGCTCGCGCGCAAGGCCGCGGCCAAGGGGCTCAAGCCCAAGCCCTGGGTCAAGACCTCGCTCGCCCCCGGCAGCCAGGTGGTGGCCGAATATCTCGCCAATTCCGGGCTGCAGAAGGATCTCGACAAGGTCGGCTTCAACCTCGTCGGCTTCGGCTGCACCACCTGCATCGGCAATTCCGGTCCGCTCATTCCGGAAGTGTCGAAGTCGATCAACGACAACAAGCTCGTGGCGGCCGCCGTCATTTCCGGCAACCGCAATTTCGAGGGCCGCGTTTCGCCCGACGTGCAGGCGAACTATCTCGCCTCGCCGCCGCTGGTGGTGGCTTACGCGCTCGCCGGCACCGTGACCAAGGATCTCACCACCGAGCCGATCGGCACGGGCAAGGACGGCAAGCCGGTCTATCTCAAGGACATCTGGCCGACGACCAAGGAGATCAACGCGTTCATCAAGAAATATGTGACCGCGCAAATCTTCAAGAAGCGCTACGCCAACGTGTTCAAGGGCGACACCAACTGGCGCAAGGTCAAGACCTCGGCCGGCGACACCTATCGCTGGAACATGTCGTCGACCTATGTGCAGAACCCGCCTTACTTCGAGGGCATCAAGAAGACGCCGGATCCGGTGACCGACATCGTCGACGCGCGCATCCTCGCGCTGTTCGGCGACAAGATCACCACCGATCACATCTCGCCGGCCGGCTCGATCAAGCTGACCTCGCCCGCGGGCGAGTATCTCTCCGAGCGGCAGGTGCGCCAGGAGGACTTCAACCAGTACGGCACGCGGCGCGGCAATCACGAGGTGATGATGCGCGGCACCTTCGCCAACATCCGCATCAAGAACCACATGCTCAAGGGCGCCGACGGCAACATTCCCGAAGGCGGCATGACGAAGCATTGGCCCGACGGCGCGCGGATGACGATCTACGACGCGGCGATGAAATACCAGGACGAGAAAGTGCCGCTGGTCGTCTTCGCCGGCGCCGAATACGGCAACGGGTCCTCGCGCGACTGGGCCGCCAAGGGCACGCGTCTGCTCGGCGTGCGCGCGGTGATCTGCCAGAGCTTCGAGCGCATCCATCGCTCGAACCTCGTCGGCATGGGCGTGCTGCCGCTGACCTTCGAGGAGGGAACGACGTGGTCCTCGCTCGGATTGACGGGCGGCGAGCAGGTGACGATTCGCGGCCTGCAGGGCGACCTCAAGCCGCGTCAGAAGCTCGTCGCCGAAATCATTTCCGGCGATGGCCAGCTCACGCGCGTTCCGCTGCTCTGCCGCATCGATACGCTCGACGAGCTCGATTACTTCCGCAACGGCGGCATCCTGCATTATGTGCTGCGTCAACTCGCGGCGTGATCACATCCGCGCTCACCATGAAGTGAGTGGCGGGTGATGAAGGGGCGGCCTATCAAGGGCCGCCCTTTTTCGTACCGCGTATTCCGAGAAGGTCGCGCCAAATCGGCCGCGCCAATTCGGTCGCTACGACGAAACCGATCGCGACCGAAGCGCGATCGCAATCCCGGTCTGAATCCGCGAGAGCCGCGTCGGGCTCGCGACCAGGACCTCGACAACGACATGGAAATACCGATGACAACGCAGGCGGATCGCGAAGACCGAGATAGCGCGCGCGCGGGCCGCCGCCGCCGCGGGGGGCCGTCATTTCGCGCGGCGATCGCGCGCGCGACAATGCTCACGGTCATGCTCACGGCACAGGCGACGATCGCGAGCGCCGAACCGAGGGCGGTGATCGAGCTTTTCACCAGCCAGGGTTGTTCGTCCTGCCCGCCGGCGGACAAGGTGCTCGGCGAGCTCGCGGATGATCCGTCCGTGATCGCGATGAGCCTGCCGGTCGATTATTGGGACTATCTCGGCTGGAAGGACACGTTGGCCGATCCGAAATTCTCCCTGCGCCAGCGCGCCTACTCGCGTGAACGCGGCGATCGCGGCATCTACACTCCGCAGGTGATTGTCAATGGCAAAGCCCAGGTCCTCGGCAGCGATCGCGCCGCGATCGAACGGGCCATCGCCGCGATGCGGAGCGAGAACGTCGCGATGCAGTTGCCGATCAAGCTCGCGGTCGCGGGCGGCGGGTTGAAGGTCGACGTGCCCGCCTTCCAGATGGGAAACGCCAATGGCGAAGTCTGGCTCTGCGGCATTTCGCGCAGCGTGAAGGTGACGATCCGCCGGGGCGAAAACCGCAACAGCCAGATCGAATATCACAATGTGGTGCGCCGCTGGCTGAAGGTCGGCGACTGGAAGGGCGCTTCCGCCACCTGGAACGTTCCGCTCGAAAACATTCAGGGCGATGGCATCGACGCCGCCATCGTCTACGTCCAGAGCGGCAATCGCGACCGGCCGGGCACCATGCTCGGCGCGTCGCTGGTCGCGCTCAATTAGGGCGCCTGTCCCGCGCGACGGTATCGTCTCGGCGAAATGACGTACGCCGTCCCCACGCATCGAATCAAAAAAGGGGCCGGCTTGGCGCCGGCCCTGGAGATTCAACAAGAAGATGGGGATTGGCTGAACTGCGCGATCGGCCCGGACCATCGGTCTCGGGGGGCTGGGGGCTGAGGAATCCGAGACCAGCGGTTCCGGGCCTACGCAATGATTGTCTTCTCGCATCGCAACCGGGCGAGCCGCTGGCCGAAATGAGGCGGCTTTATGAATTCGTTAACGATATGGTGAAGTGACGGCGGCAAACGGGCCTGCACATGCGGGTTTTTCGCGTTTCGGGCGCGGCATGCGACACCTTCACGCGGGCGAATTGGCGTCGTTGGCCGCACGGGCGGGATGCCGCACGGGCGACAAGCGCGGCGATTCTCCCCTAGAATACGGCCCGCGGGAGACTTCCGGGGTCCCGAGGGCCGCCGGGTGGGAAAACCAGGAGGCGCGGCATGAGCTCGATGTCCGGCGACGCTGAACCGAGCGAATTCGTCGGAGCGGAGGCGCCGGCCTTCTCCGCTCCGGGCAGGGTCACTTTCGATCGCCGGGAACTCGACCGTATCCTCAATCTCTATGGCCGCATGGTCGCGAGCGGGACGTGGCGCGACTACGCCATCGATTTTCTCAAGGACCGCGCCGTCTTCTCCGTGTTCCGCCGCGCCAGCGAAGTCCCGATCTACCGCATCGAAAAGAATCCGAGGCTCGCGCGCCGGCAGGGCATCTACAGCGTCATTTCAGCGACCGGCCTCATCCTGCGGCGCGGCCAGGAGCTCGACCGCGTGCTGCGCGTGCTCGACAAGCCGGCGATCGCCGTGCTGCCCTGAGCCACGCCCGCGTCCGGGATCGTCGCGCGAATCCGCGCGGTCTCTCGAGGGCAAGATGTGCCGACCACGCGGCGCGCCGAAAAGCGAAAGGCCCCGGTGTTTCCACCGGGGCCCCGCGATCGGCACGCGCGCCGACGAGCTTGATCAGTCGCGCTGGCCGAGCAATTGCAGCAGCAGCGTGAACAGGTTGATGAAGTTCAAGTAGAGCGACAGCGCGCCCAGGATCGAGGCGCGTTCGGCGACGTCGCCGCCCATGCCGCCATAGCCGTAGATGTAGTCGTTCTTCAGCCGCTGCGTATCCCACGCGGTCAATCCGGCGAACACGAACACGCCGACCACCGAGACGATGAACTGCAGCATTGAGCTCGCCACGATCAGGTTGACGAGGCTCGCCAGCACGACTCCGACCAGGCCCATCAGCAGGAACGATCCCATGCCCGTCATGTCGCGCTTGGTGGTGTAGCCATAAAGGCTGAGCGCGCCGAAGGTCGCCGCCGCGATGAAGAACACGCGCACGATCGAGGTGTGGGTGTAGACGAGGAAGATCGACGACAGCGAAACACCCATCAACGCCGAGAAGGCGAAGAAGAGGATGCGCGCGGTCGCGGGCTTGAGCTTCTCGATGCCGAAGGAGATGACGAACACCATCGCCAGCGGCGCGAGGATGAACACCCACTTCAGGGGGCTGACGAACATGGCGTAGCCGAACGGCGTCAGCATGACCTTGCCGGCCTTGGCGGTCGCCATCGCCGGATCGCCGGTCACGGCGGCCATGTAGACGCCGAGCGCTGCGAAGCCGGTGATCGCCAGACCGATCACCATGTAATTGTAGATGCGGAGCATGTAGGCGCGCAGACCCGCGTCCACCGCCGCCGCCTCGGCCTGGCCGACCGTGCGGCCGAACGGCGAGGCATAATTGCGATCAAGGTCCGACATTGTCGAAACTCCTTTGGGTTGTATCGGCGCTTTGGCCGGGCGGCCTCACGCCAGTGAATTCCTCGATGTCCGCCTGGTCTTCCAGGGGCTTGCCGGACGTTCTCCGATATTCCTTCTTCCTTCGGATTCCCTCGGATCGTCCTTGCCGGCCAGTCTCAATTCACCATCTTAACTAGCTATCTTGACTCGCCGTCGTGCCAGCCGCGCGCTCGTTCATCCCGGATCTCGCGCTCCGGACGTTGCTGATGTGGGATATTACCACGGCGGGCGCAAGCGCATGGGCGCGGCGGAATGTCGCGCGCGTCATTCGGACCCGCGGCGAAAATTTACGCGAAATTTATGGTCCGGGTTGGCGCCGGCTACAGGCTCCGCAGCACCTCGGCGGGCTTCTTGTTGAGCGCCGCCAAGGTTCCCACCAGTCCGAGCGCGACCGTGATGACGAGCGCGAGGCCGACCACCAGCGCCGGCCCGGCCGCCTGCCAGACAAATCCGAGCGACATCAGCCGCGTCACCACCAGCCAGGCCGCCAGCGATCCGGCGATGACGCCGAAGATGGCGGCGGCGAATCCGACGATGAGATACTCGATCGTATAGGCGCCGATCAGCCGCGCGCGCGTCGCGCCCAGCGTCTTGAGGATGACGGCGTCGTAGACGCGGTGACGATGCCCGGCCGCGAGCGCGCCGCCCAGTACCATCATCGCGGCGATGAGCGTGATCGCGCTGGCGCCCCGGATCGCCAGCACGAGATTGGTCACGAGTCCGCCGATGCTTTCCAGCACCTCGCGCACCCGCACCGCCGTCACGGTCGGAAAGGCGTCGGCCACCGCCTTGATGACGCGCGCGTCGCCGTCGGCGGTCGGCGCGGCCTGGGCGAGCGTGGCGATATGGGTATGCGGCGCGCCGCGAAACGTGTTGGGCGAAAACACCAGCACGAAATTGATGCCGAGGCTCTGCCAGTCGACCGCGCGCATGTTGCCGATCCGGGCGGTGATGTCGCGCCCGAGCACGTTCACGGTGACCGGATCGCCGAGCTTGAGGCCGAGCCCGTCGGCGAGTTTCTTTTCGAACGACACCAGCGGCGGCCCGGCATAGTCGCGCGGCCACCACTCGCCCTCCACCAGCCGCGAGCCGTGGGGCACCTGGTCGGCGTAGGTGATGCCGCGATCGCTCTGGAGAACCCATTCCGCCTCGGGGGCGGGCTTGAGTTCCTCCGCGCCGACGCCGCGCGCCGCGACGATCCGGCCGCGCAGCATCGGTACGCGCTCGATCTTGGCCCCGGGCGTCTTCTCGGCGAGGAAAGCGTCGAAGCGCTCAACTTCGGTGGCCGGAATGTCGACGAAATAGAACGAGGGCGCGTTGTCGGGCAGCGCGGCGAGAAACTGGCGGCGCAAATTGGCGTCGATTTCGGTGACGGTGACGAGGAGCGCGAGCCCGAGCCCGAGCGAGAGCACGACCGAGGGGGTGAGCGCGCCGGGACGGTGAATGTTGGCGATCGCCAGCCGCGCCATCGTCGCGCGCGGACGCGGAACGCGGCGGGCGATCGACATCACCGCGGCCGCGACAAGCCGCAGCAGGATGAAGACCACGACCGAGACCGCGACGAAGATCGCCGCGATCCGCCGGTCATAGGCAAGGCCGATCGCGACGGCGACGAGCACGGCGATCACGATCGCCATCGCCAGAAGATAGCGTCGGCGCGGCCAGTGCCATTCGGGAATGACCGATTCGCGAAACAGCATGGACACCGGCACGTCGTGGGCGCGCCCGAGCGGCCACAGCGCGAAGGCGAGCGCGGTCAGGAGCCCGTAGCCGAACGCCAGCGTCAGTTCGCCGAACCGCAATTCCGGCGCGATCGGCAGCGGCAGCACCGCGCCGAACAGCCAGACGATCAGGTAGGGCATCAGCGCGCCGATCGTCAGGCCGATCGCCGAGCCGATCACCGCGAGCATCATCACCTGCGCGAGATAGATCAGGAACACGGTGGTTCCCGTCGCGCCGAGCGCCTTGAAGGTGGCCACGACCTCGCGCCGCCGGTCGAGATGGCTCTTGACCGCGTTGGCGACGCCGACGCCGCCGACGAGAAGCGAGGCGAGCCCTACCAGCGTGAGGAATTGGGTGAAACGGTTGATATTGCGCTCAAGCTGCGGCGAGGCGTTGCGGCGCGAGCGGATTTCCCAGCCGGCGCTCGGAAGGGTGGCGCGGGCGTCGGCGGCGACGGCTTGGGCGCCCGCGTCGCTTGCCGAAGCCGGCGGCAGGCGCAGGCGGTACATCCAGCGCACCAGGCTGCCCGGCTGAATGAGGTCGGTCGCGCGCAGGCCCGCCTCGCTCGTCAGCAGGCGGGGCCCGAATCCCACGCCGCCGCCGAGCTTGTCCGGCTCGGCGTTGAGATGCGCGCGGATTTCGAAGGTCGCCGCGCCGATGGTGACGCGATCGCCGGTCTTCAGTCCGAGCCGCGCGAGCAGGGTCGGGTCGACCGCCGCGCCATGGGCGCCGTCGCGTTCCGCGATCAGCTCGCCGACCGCCATCGCCGGCGCGATGTCGACCTTGCCGAACAGCGGATAGGCATCGTCGACGGCCTTGATGTCGACGAGCGCGAGCTCTCCCTGGGCGGTCCTCGCCATCGCGCGCATGGAGGTGACGGTCGACAGCGTGCCCTTCGATCGCAGCCAGGCGAGTTCGGCTGGGTTTGCCTCGCGCTGGATGAGGGTGAAGGCGAGATCGCCGCCGAGCATGGTCCGCCCCTCGCGGTCGAGCCCTTCGGCGAGACTCCCGGCGACCGACCCGACGCCGGCGATCGCCATGACCCCGAGCGCGATGCAGGCGACGAAGACGTAGAAGCCGCGCAAGCCCCCGCGCAATTCGCGTAGCGCATAACGCGTGGCGAGGCGGAGCGGGAGGTCCCGCCGTCGGCCGCCGGATGGGGCGGGATGGTCGCTCATGTCCGCGTCGCCGCGCCGGCACGGGCCTGACGTCTGGGAGCGGTCGTCTCGATATGACCGGAACGCAAGGTGATCACGCGGTCGCAGCGCTCGGCCAGCGCGCCGTCATGCGTGACCAGGACCAGCGTCATGCCCCGCTCGGCCTGCTTGGCGAAGATGAGATCGACGATCTGGGCGCCGGTCGCCTCGTCGAGATTGCCGGTCGGCTCGTCCGCGAGCAGGATCGCGGGCTCGGGCGCGAGCGCGCGGGCCAGCGCCACGCGCTGCTGTTCGCCGCCGGAAAGCTGCGAGGGATAATGATGCGTCCGCTCGGCGAGGCCGACCGAAGCGAGCTCGCGCGCCGCGCGTTCGAGCGCGTCGCGTTCTCCGGCGAGTTCCAGCGGAACCGCGACGTTTTCGAGCGCCGTCATCGTCGGGACCAGGTGAAACGACTGAAAGACGATGCCGATATTGCGTCCGCGGAAGAGCGCGAGCCGGTCCTCGTCGAGCTCATTGAGCTCGGTGCCGGCGATTGTCACCGCCCCGGAATTGGCGCGCTCGAGTCCGGCGAGCACCATGAGCAGGGTCGACTTGCCCGAGCCCGACGCGCCGACCAGACCGACGGTCTCGCCGCGCCCGATGCGCAGCGCCAGATCTTTTAGGATATGAACCCTTGCCGCGCCCGTGCCGAGGGCCACATTGACCCCAGAGACGGAAATGGCGGGCTTTTCCGAGAGCGTTTGGGTAGTTTCGAGGGGAATGTTCATGCCTTCGTCATATGGGAGCTTTCCCGCAAAGGTCCAGCGCCGGGGATCGACCCGGCGGGCGGTGATTTTGGGGCTGACGGCGATGGTGGCGGGCCTCGCCCCCGTGCTGTCCTCGGCCGTGCCCGCTTCGGCCGATCCCGCCGCGCCGGCGCGGTCGGTCAAGCTCGTGGTGCTCGGCGATTCGCTGACCGCCGGTTTCGGCCTGTCCGTGGACATGGCCTTTCCCGCCCGGCTCAAGCGCGCGCTCGCGGCCAAGGGACACCGGGTCGAGGTGATCAATGCCGGGGTGTCGGGCGACACCGCGTCCGGCGGGCGCGACCGTCTCGACTGGTCGGTGCCCGGCGATGCGAACGCCGTGATCGTCGAACTCGGCGCCAATGACGCGCTGCGCGGGATCGATCCGGCCAAGACGCGCGAGGCGCTCGACGCGATCCTGCGGCGTCTCGGCGAGAAGAAAGTTCCGGTTCTGCTGTGCGGAATGCTCGCCCCGCGCAATCTCGGCAAGGAATATGCCGAGCGCTTCGACACCGTCTTTCCCGATCTTGCCCGCGCGCACGGGGTCGATCTCTACCCGTTCTTTCTCGCCGGCGTGGCGGCGGACCCGGCCCTCAACCAGAGCGACGGGCTGCACCCGAACGCGGCCGGCGTCGACCGGATCGTCGAGGGCATCATGCCGTTTGTGGAAAAACTGATCGCGGCCGCGCTCGCGCGGGGTTGATGTCGGCCGGTCGCGCTAGAACGGAAGGGGCGAATCGGAGCCACTCCGTCAACTTTCGAGTCAGCTCGATGCCGCGTTTGTTCGCCGGACTGGAAATTCCCCCCGAGATCGGCCAGGCGCTGTCGAGCCTGCGCGGCGGGCTGCCGGGCGCGCGCTGGATCGATCCGGCCAATTATCACGTCACCCTGCGCTTCATCGGCGACATCGACGACCGCTTGGCCCATGAGATCGCCTTCGTGCTCGCCGGCGTGAAGCGCCGTCCGGTCGAGGTCGCGGTGAGCGGACTTGCCTCGTTCGGCGGGCGCAAGCCGCGCGCGGTCATCGCCGCGATCACGCCGAGCCAGCCGCTGGTCGAGCTGCAATCGGAGATCGAGCGGCTGATCCAGCGCGTCGGCGTCGAGCCGGAGGGGCGCAAATTCACGCCGCATGTCACGCTCGCGCGGCTGCGCGACGCCACCAACCGCGATGTCGCCGACTATCTGGCGGTGCGCGGCTATTTTCCCACGCGGGCCTTCACCGCGCCGCGCTTCGTTTTGTTCTCCTCGCGGGCCTCGACCGGGGGCGGGCCCTATCTGGTCGAGGATGCCTATGCCCTTGCTTCGGGCTAAGGCATTCGGCAGATTGACATTTCGGCAACCTCGGTCCGCTCCGTCGAAATAATGGCGACCTCCTTCATCCATCGTTACCAATCTCTCGTCAGCGAGGGCGTCATCGAGCCGGACGCCGCGCAGGAGATGGCGGCGGCCGATTTCGCCGCGCTCGAGGCGCGGGTGATGACGCACCGCCTGGCGCGCAAATCGTCGTCGCTCGGTTGGCTGTTCGGGCGGGGCGAGAAGAAGCAGCCGCCGCTCAAGGGCCTCTACATCCATGGCGATGTCGGCCGCGGCAAGACCATGCTGATGGACCTCTTCTTCACCGCCTCCGTGATCGAGCGCAAGCGCCGGGTCCATTTCCATGAATTCATGGTCGACGTGCACGACCGCGTGCACGGCTTTCGCCAGCGCATCGCGCGCGGCGAGTTCGCCGGCTCCGACCCGATCCGGCTGACCGCCGAGGCGCTCTTCGACGAGGCGTGGCTGCTTTGTTTCGACGAATTTCACGTCACCGATATCGCCGACGCGATGATCCTCGGGCGCCTGTTTTCGCGTCTGTTCGAACTGGGCGCGGTGGTGGTGGCGACATCGAATGTCGCGCCTCGGGACCTCTATGCGGGCGGGCTCAACCGCGCGCTGTTCCTGCCGTTCCTGGCCCGGCTGACCGAACAGACGGAAGTCCTCAAGCTCGACGCGCGCACCGATTTCCGGCTCGAAAAGCTCCGCACCGTCGAGACCTGGCATCGTCCGATCGGGCCGGCGACGGACGCCGAGCTCGAGCGCGTCTGGGAGTGCCTTGCCGGCGGCGAGGATGAGGCGCGCGAACTCGTCGTCAAGGGGCGAAGGCTGCCGGTTCCGCGCGGCGCCCATGGCGTGGCGCGTTTCACCTTTCATGAATTGTGCGGCAGGCCACTCGGCGCGGAGGATTACCTCCATCTCGCGCGCGAGTTCCATACCGTGGTGATCGACCGCATTCCGGTCATGGATCACGCGCGGCGCAACGAGGCCAGGCGCTTCATCTTTCTGATCGACGCGCTTTACGACAACGCGGTCAAGCTCGTCGCCAGCGCCGACGCCGAACCCGCCGGGCTCTACCGCGCGAGCGAGGGAATCGAGGCGGCCGAGTTCAAGCGCACCGCCTCGCGCCTGATCGAAATGGCGTCGCGGTCCTATCTCGCGCTCCCGCATGGGGGCCGGAAGGATTCGGCGGCGAGCGGTTCGACGGAAGGGCTGGTCGAAACCTGAGCGCCGGCGCTCGGGTGTCGCCGGTGTAGCGGGCGGGGCCGGCGGACGCGGGACGCTTGATTCCGGGAGCCGGACGCGCGCCATCGTGGTTTAACTGGCACGGCGCCTTTTTGGCGGAGCGGTCGATATGAGCAATGATCCGAACGTTTCACCACATCCCGCGCGCCGCCACCGCGCGCCGCCCGTCTGCGCCGTCTGCGGCCTGCAGAAGCCGCGCATGGCGATGGCGCCGGTCGACCTCGTTCGTCCCGGTATCACCGAGCTCGTGCGCGCCGCCCATCCGAACGTGACCGCCGAGGACTACATCTGCCACGACGATCTGGCGCGGTACCGCGCCGCCTATGTCGGCAAGATGCTGTCGGCCGAGCGCGGCGAGCTCTCCAAGCTCGAACGCGAGGTCGTCGAAAGCCTGGCGCGCTACGACACCGTAAGCGCCGACGTGGAGACGGTCTATGTCGAGCGGCGCACTTTTGGCGAAAGGCTCGCCGACGCCATGGCCGCGTTCGGCGGTAGTTGGACCTTCATTCTGATCTTCATGGGCATGCTGTTCGGGTGGATCGCGGTCAACAGCATCGCGATGATGGCGGGGGCATTCGACCCCTATCCCTATATCCTGCTCAACCTCGTGCTGTCGTGCCTGGCCGCGTTGCAGGCGCCGGTCATCATGATGAGCCAGAAGCGGCAGGAGGCGAAGGATCGCATGCGTTCGGAGAACGACTACCGGGTCAACCTCAAGGCCGAGCTGGAAATCCGCCACCTGAACGAAAAGATCGATCATCTGCTCACCCGGCAGTGGGACCGGCTGGCGGAAATCCAGGAAATCCAGATCGAGTTGATGCAGGATATCGCAGGCAAGAAGATCTAGCCGATCGGGCGGCCGGCGGAGCGCCCCGCGGGGGGCTGCCTAGCGATTACGCAGGCGCCGCCGCGCCGGGCCGGCTCGGCCGCGCGGCGCGGGCCGGATTTGACAGAACGGCGACTTGAACCCATGGCTGGAACGAGCTAACCACCCGGCGATCTCTTTTCCCGTCTTCCCTGGTCATCGACTTGAAGGACTGACTTCCATGGCACGTAACAAGATTGCTTTGATCGGGTCGGGTCAGATCGGCGGCACGCTCGCCCATCTGATCGGCCTGAAGGAACTCGGCGATGTGGTGATGTTCGACGTCGCCGAAGGCGTGCCGCAGGGCAAGGCGCTCGACATCGCGCAGTCCTCGCCGGTCGACGGCTTCGACGCGCGCTACACCGGCGCCAATTCCTACGAGGCGATCGCCGGGGCCGATGTCTGCATCGTCACCGCCGGCGTGCCGCGCAAGCCCGGCATGAGCCGCGACGACCTGCTCGGCATCAACCTCAAGGTGATGGAACAGGTCGGCGCCGGCATCCGCAAATACGCGCCCGACGCCTTCGTCATTTGCATCACCAATCCGCTCGACGCGATGGTGTGGGCGCTGCAGAAGTCCTCGGGCCTTCCGGCCAAGAAGGTCGTCGGCATGGCCGGCGTGCTCGACTCGGCGCGCTTCCGCTACTTCCTGGCCGAGGAATTCAACGTCTCGGTCGAGGACGTGACCGCTTTCGTGCTCGGCGGGCATGGTGACACCATGGTGCCGCTGGCGCGCTATTCGACGGTGGCCGGCATCCCGCTGCCCGACCTCGTCAAGATGGGCTGGACCTCGCAGGCCCGCCTCGACGAGATCGTCGAGCGAACGCGCAATGGCGGCGCCGAGATCGTCAACCTGCTCAAGACCGGTTCGGCCTATTACGCGCCGGCCGCCTCGGGCGTGGCGATGGCGGAAAGCTATCTCAGGGACAAGAAGCGCGTGATGCCCTGCGCGGCTTGGCTCAACGGCGAATACGGCATCAAGGACCTCTATGTCGGCGTGCCGGTGGTGATCGGGGCCAAGGGCGTCGAGCGCATTGTCGAGATCGAGATCAGCGGCAACGACCGCGCGCTGTTCGACAAGTCGGCCGCGGCCGTGCGCAATCTCGTCGACGCCTGCAAGAAGATCGCGCCGGATCTGCTCGGCGGCTGATCGTCGCGAAATCCCGGCCGGCGCGAGGCTCGCTTCGCCGCCGGCCGCCTTGACGGGGCGCGCCTTGTCGCCCCGAATTCCCGCGTCTCATCCGTTCGGGGCACTCCAATGAACATCCATGAATATCAGGCCAAGGCGTTGCTGCGTGAATTCGGCGTGGCGGTGTCGCGCGGCGTGCCGATCTTCAATGCCGCCGAGGCCGAAGCCGCCGCCAAGGAACTCGGCGGGCCGCTGTGGGTGGTGAAAAGCCAGATCCACGCCGGCGGCCGCGGCAAGGGCAAGTTCAAGGAAGCCTCGGCCGGCGAGAAGGGCGGCGTGCGCCTGGCCAAGTCGATCACCGAGGTCAAGCAATTCGCCGGCGAAATGCTCGGCGCGACGCTGGTGACGCTGCAAACGGGGCCCGCCGGCAAGCAGGTCAACCGCCTCTATATCGAGGACGGCTCCGACATCGCCAAGGAATTCTATCTCTCCGCGCTGGTCGATCGCGAATCCTCGCGCGTCGCCTTCGTCGTCTCGACCGAAGGCGGCATGAATATCGAGGAGGTCGCGCACAAGACGCCGGAGAAGATCCACACGTTCTCCGTCGATCCGGCCACCGGCATCATGCCCCATCACGGCCGCACGGTGGCCAAGGCGCTGGGGCTTTCCGGCGATCTCGCCAAGCAGGCCGAAAAGCTTCTGACGCAGCTCCACACGGCTTTCGTGGCCAAGGACATGTCGCTGCTGGAGATCAATCCGCTGATCGTGACCAAGCAGGGCGAGCTCAAATGCCTTGACGCCAAGATGTCGTTCGACTCCAACGCGCTCTATCGCCATCCCGACGTCGCCGCGCTGCGCGACGAGACCGAGGAGGACGCCAAGGAAATCGAGGCGTCGAAATTCGACCTCTCCTACATCGCGCTCGACGGCACCATCGGCTGCATGGTCAACGGCGCCGGTCTCGCCATGGCGACGATGGACATCATCAAGCTCTATGGCGCCGAGCCCGCGAACTTCCTCGATGTCGGCGGCGGCGCGTCGAAGGAAAAGGTGACGGCGGCGTTCAAGATCATCACCGCCGATCCGAAGGTGAAGGGCATTCTGGTCAACATCTTCGGCGGCATCATGAAGTGCGACATCATCGCCGAGGGCGTCATCGCCGCGGTCAAGGAGGTCGGCCTCAAGGTGCCGCTAGTCGTCCGGCTCGAGGGTACCAATGTCGACGCCGGCAAGAAGATCATCAAGGAGTCGGCTCTCAACGTCATTTCCGCCGACGATCTCGACGACGCCGCGCAGAAGATCGTCAAGGCCGTGAAGGAGGCCGCCTGATGTCCGTCCTGATCGACAAGAACACCCGCGTCATCTGCCAGGGTTTCACCGGCAAGAACGGCACCTTCCATTCCGAGCAGGCGATCGCCTATGGCACGAGAATGGTCGGCGGCACCTCGCCGGGCAAGGGCGGCGCGACCCATCTCGGCCTGCCGGTATTCGACACGGTGGCCGAGGCGCGCGAGAAGACCGGCGCGGACGCGACCGTGATCTATGTGCCGCCGCCGGGGGCGGCGGATGCGATCTGCGAGGCGGTGGCGGCCGAAATCCCGCTCATCGTCGCGATCACCGAAGGCATTCCGGTGCTCGACATGGTGCGCGTCAAGCGCGCCTTGCAGGGTTCGAAATCGCGCCTGGTCGGGCCGAACTGCCCGGGCGTGGTGACAGCCGGCGAATGCAAGATCGGCATCATGCCGGCCAACATCTTCAAGCCGGGCTCGGTCGGCATCGTGTCGCGCTCGGGCACGCTCACCTATGAGGCGGTGTTCCAGACCACCAATGAGGGCCTCGGCCAGACGACGGCCGTCGGCATCGGCGGCGATCCGGTCAAGGGAACCGAATTCATCGACGTCCTGGAAATGTTTCTGGCCGATCCGAAGACGAACTCGATCGTCATGATCGGCGAAATCGGTGGCTCGGCCGAGGAAGACGCCGCGCAGTTTCTGGCTGACGAGGCCAAGCGCGGGCGCAAGAAACCGACCGTCGGCTTCATCGCGGGCCTTACCGCCCCGCCGGGTCGGCGCATGGGCCATGCCGGGGCGATCATCTCCGGCGGCAAGGGCGGGGCCGATTCCAAGATCGAAGCGATGCGCGCGGCGGGCATCCAGGTTTCGCCGTCGCCGGCCCGCCTCGGTACGACGCTGCGGGACCTGCTCAAGGCCCGGAAATAGGCCTTCCGAAGCCGCCCGAACCGGCCGCGATTGGCGTTGATCCGTCCGGCCGGGCTCCCCGGCGGCTTTGCTTTTCCAGAACGCATGCGCACGGCTGGGGCTTGTCCCCGGCCTCGACCGGCCGCGCCTTGGCCGCTGCCGGCCCTCAAGGGAACCGCGCCGGAAGGGTTCGGCTGCTCAGTTTTCCGTCATCTGGAGATCGTGGCCGTCCACGAAACAGCCTGCAACTGGCTTGAATCACGAAACATTGAATCTCCATTCAGAATTAAGCCTTTTTGACGGTCCACGCGTTCTGAAAATCATGTAGAAGGTGCAAGCGAGTCCGAAGAACAGATTCGGACCCGCCAATCCTCTGGTGCACCCGAATCCAGGACGCCCCCATGTCACGGCAGGACGCGAACGCCGCATTCGCTCTCACTTCGTTCCTTTACGGCGGCAATGCCGACTACATCGAGGAAATCTACGCCAAGTTCGAGAACGATCCCGCCTCGGTCGATGCCGGCTGGCAGGAATTCTTCAAGGGCCTCAAGGATCAGCCGGCCGACGCCGCCAGGAACGCGGAGGGGCCGTCTTGGGCGCGCGCGAACTGGCCGCCGACGCCGCGTGGCGATCTCATCTCGGCGCTCGATTCCAATTGGGAGGGCGTCGAAGCCGCGGTCGGCGAGAAGCTCAAGGCGAAGGCGCGGGCCGCCGGCGGCGAACTCTCGCAGGCCGATCTTCAGCGCGCGACGCGCGACTCGGTGCGCGCGCTCATGCTCATCCGCGCCTATCGCATGCGCGGCCACTTTCACGCCGATCTCGATCCGCTCGGGCTCGCGACGCAGGTCGACCACGAGGAGCTCGACCCGCGCAGCTACGGCTTCAGCGAGGCCGATTGGGACCGCAAGATCTTCCTCGATCACGTCCTCGGGCTCGATTACGCCAGCCTGCGCGAGATCGTGGCGCTATGCCAGCGCACCTATTGCCAGACGCTCGGCGTCGAATTCATGCACATCTCCAACGGCGCGCAGAAGTCCTGGCTGCAGGAGCGCATCGAGGGACCGGACAAGGAGATTTCGTTCACCCGCGAGGGCAAGCGCGCGATCCTGACCAAGCTGGTCGAGGCCGAGGGCTTCGAGAAGTTCTCCGACACCAAGTTCACCGGCACCAAGCGCTTCGGCCTCGACGGCGGCGAGGCGCTGATCCCCGCGCTCGAACAGATCATCAAGCGCGGCGGCAATCTCGGCGTGAAGGAAATCGTGCTCGGCATGGCCCACCGCGGCCGCCTCAACGTGCTGACCCAGGTGATGGCCAAGGCGCACCGGGCGCTGTTCCACGAGTTCAAGGGCGGCTCCTCGACGCCGGACGAGGTCGAGGGTTCGGGCGACGTCAAATATCACCTCGGCGCCTCGTCCGATCGCGAGTTCGACGGCAACAAGGTCCACCTCTCGCTGACGGCCAATCCCTCGCATCTCGAAATCGTCGATCCGGTGGTGCTCGGCAAGGTGCGGGCGAAATCCGACCAGCATGGCGATCCGCACGACATCCGCACCACGGTCATGCCGCTGCTCATTCACGGCGACGCCGCCTTCGCCGGCCAGGGCGTGGTGGCGGAATGTTTCGGCCTGTCGGGCCTGAAGGGCTACCGCACCGGCGGCTCGATCCATTTCATCGTCAACAACCAGATCGGATTTACCACCTATCCGCGCTATTCGCGCTCCTCGCCCTATCCCTCGGACGTCGCCAAGATGATCGACGCGCCGATCTTCCACGTCAACGGCGACGATCCGGAAGCGGTCGTGTTCGCGGCCAAGGTCGCCACCGAGTTCCGGCAGAAGTTCCAGAAGCCGGTCGTCATCGACATGTTCTGCTATCGCCGCTTCGGCCACAATGAAGGCGACGAACCCTCCTTCACCCAGCCCTTGATGTACAAGGCGATACGCTCGCATCCGACGACGCTGGAGATCTACTCCAAGAAGCTGATCGCCCAGGGCGTCATCACCGAGGGCGAGGTCGACAAGATCAAGGCCGACTGGCGGGCGCGGCTGGAGGCCGAATACGAGGCCGGCACCGCCTACAAGCCGAACAAGGCCGACTGGCTCGACGGCCGCTGGGCGGGCCTGCGCGCCTCGGAAATGAGCGACGATCCGCGCAGCGGCAACACCGGCGTCGATCTCGCGGTGCTGCGCGACATCGGTCATCGCATCACCTCGGTGCCCGACGGCTTCCGCGTTCACCGCACCATTCAGCGCTTCCTCGACAATCGCCGCAAGGCGATCGACACCGGCGTCGATATCGACTGGGCCGGCGCCGAGGCGCTCGCCTTCTGCACATTGCTCCGCGAGCAGCACCGCGTGCGCCTGTCGGGGCAGGATTGCGAGCGCGGCACCTTCTCGCAGCGCCACTCCGTGCTGATCGACCAGGAGGACGAAAGCCGCCACACCCCGTTCAATCATCTCGGCGTCGCGCAGGCCAAATACGAAGTGCTCAACTCGATGCTGTCGGAAGAGGCCGTGCTCGGCTTCGAATACGGCTATTCGCTGGCCGAGCCCAACGCGCTGGTGCTGTGGGAGGCGCAGTTCGGCGACTTCGCCAACGGCGCGCAGGTGCTGTTCGACCAGTTCATCTCGTCCGGCGAGCGCAAATGGCTGCGTCTGTCGGGCCTCGTCTGCCTGCTGCCGCACGCCTATGAGGGGCAGGGGCCGGAGCATTCATCGGCGCGGCTCGAGCGTTTCCTCCAGCTCTGCGCCGAGGACAACATGCAGGTCGCCAATTGCTCGACGCCGGCGAATTACTTCCACGTCCTGCGCCGTCAGCTCAAGCGCGACATCCGCAAGCCGCTGATCCTGATGACGCCGAAATCGCTGCTGCGGCACAAGCGCGTGGTCTCCAAGCTCGACGAATTCGGACCCAACACGGCGTTCCACCGCATTCTCAACGACGACGCCGAGACCAATCCCGGCGAGGGGATCAAGCTCGTCGCCGACGCCCGCGTCCGCCGCGTCGTGATGTGCTCGGGCAAGGTCTATTACGACCTGTTCGAGGAACGCGAGAAGCGCGGCGTCGACGACGTCTATCTCCTGCGCGTGGAGCAGCTCTATCCGGTGCCGGTCAAGGCGCTGGTGCACGAGCTTGCCCGCTTCCGCAAGGCGGAATTCGTCTGGTGCCAGGAGGAACCGCGCAACATGGGGGCGTGGCACTTCATCGAGCCTTATCTCGAATGGGTGCTCAAGCAGATCGACGCGACGCACGCCCGGCCGCGTTATGCCGGTCGCGCGGCGGCCGCGGCGACCGCCACCGGCGTGATGTCGAAACACCTCGCCCAACTCAAGGCGTTTCTCGACGAGGCGCTCGGCTGATCCGGTCCCCCGGGGGGGCGCGGCCGAAGCAACATGGCTTATCTCAAGGAATCGGTTTCATGATCGACATTCGTGTTCCAACGCTCGGTGAATCGGTGACCGAGGCGACCATCGGCAAGTGGTTCAAGAAACTCGGCGAACCGGTCGCGGTCGACGAGCCGCTGGTCGAACTCGAAACCGACAAGGTGACGATCGAGGTTCCCGCTCCCTCCGGCGGCGTGCTGTCGGAGATCATCGCCAAGGACGGCGAGACCGTCGCGGTCGGCGCGCTGCTCGGCCAGATCGCCGAAGGCGCGATGACGGCCAAGCAAACGGCGGCCAGCCCGGCGGCGGCGCCGGCGCCCGCCAAGGTCGCCGCGCCCGAGGCGCCGCTCGCGCCGTCGGTGCGCAAGCTCTCGGCCGAAAGCGGCATCGACGCCGCCTCGGTGCCGGGTTCGGGCAAGGATGGGCGCGTGACCAAGGGCGACATGCTCGCCGCGATCGAGCGGGCCGCGGCCCAGCCGGTTCAGGTGCCGCAGCCCGCGGCCGCGCTCCAGGTCCGCGCGCCGTCGGTGCCGGACGACGCCGCGCGCGAGGAGCGCGTGCGCATGACCAAGCTGCGCCAGACCATCGCGCGCCGCCTCAAGGACGCCCAGAACACCGCCGCGATGCTGACGACCTTCAACGAGGTCGACATGAGCGCGCTGATGGCGCTGCGCAACCAGTACAAGGACCTGTTCGAGAAAAAGCACGGCGTCAAGCTCGGCTTCATGGGCTTCTTCGTGAAGGCCTGCGTGCAGGCGCTCAAGGAAATTCCCGCCGTCAACGCCGAGATCGACGGCGCCGACATCATCTACAAGAACTACTACCACATGGGCGTCGCGGTCGGCACCGAGAAGGGTCTGGTCGTGCCGGTGTTGCGCGACTGCGACCTGAAGTCGCTCGCCGGCATCGAAAAGACGATCGCCGATTTCGGCCGCCGCGCCCGCGACGGCCAGCTCAAGATCGAGGAGATGCAGGGCGGCACCTTCACGATTTCGAACGGTGGCGTCTACGGCTCGCTGATGTCGACGCCGATTCTCAACGCGCCGCAGTCCGGCATTCTCGGCATGCACAAGATTCAGGAGCGGCCCGTCGTCGTCGCCGGCAAGATCGAGATCCGGCCGATGATGTATCTGGCGCTCTCCTACGACCACCGCATCGTCGACGGCAAGGAGGCCGTCACCTTCCTGGTGCGCGTCAAGGAAAGCCTCGAGGATCCGGCGCGGCTGGTGATGGATCTCTAGCGCGCCCCGCGCGCCACGATCCACGGCCACTCACCCTCGGCTCTTTCCTGGAGATTGGGCAATGACCATCGACTTTCTCATCACGTCGCTGATTGTCGTGCTCGTCCCGGGCACAGGCGTGATCTTCACGGTCGCGACCGGGCTTGGCTCCGGGCGGGTGGCGAGCCTTTGGGCGGCGGCCGGCTGCACGCTCGGCATCGTGCCGCATATCGCGGCCTCGAGCCTCGGCGTCGCCGCCATTCTGCACGCGAGCGCGCTGGCGTTTCAGGTCGTGAAATATTGCGGCGCAGCCTACCTCGTCTACCTCGCCTGGCAGAGCCTGCGCGAACAGGGCGCCTTGCCGACCTCGCCCGACGGCGTTCCGGCGCGACGAGGGACCTCGATTCTTGCGACCGGCTTTCTCATCAACATCCTCAATCCGAAGCTGTCGATCTTCTTCCTCGCCTTCCTGCCGCAGTTCATCGATCCCGCCGATCCCGGCGGAATCGTCGCCCAGACCGTCCTTCTTGGCGGCGTGTTCATGGCGATGACGTTCGCGGTCTTCATCGTCTATGGCGTGTTCGCCGCCTCGGTTCGTCACGTTCTTCTGTCGCGGCCGCGCGCCGTCATCTGGATGCGCCGGACCGTGGCAGCCGCGTTCGCCGGCTTCGGGTTGCGGCTGGCTTTGTCCGACCGTTAGGCGACGGCATCGCCGCCGTCGCCGCTGTCGTCCGTTTCTCCTCGTTCGCGACAAGAAAGCATCATGTCCCACGATCTCATCGTCATCGGCACCGGTCCCGGCGGCTATGTCTGCGCCATTCGCGCGGCGCAACTCGGCTTGAAGGTCGCGGTGGTCGAGAAGAGTCCGACCTTCGGCGGCACCTGCCTCAATGTCGGCTGCATTCCGTCCAAGGCGCTGCTGCACGCCTCCGAGCGGTTCGAGGAGGCGGGGCACCACTTCGCCAAGATGGGCATCGGCATCGACAAGCCGAGGCTCGATCTCGCCGCGATGCAGGCGTTCAAGGCCGAGGGCGTGGAGGCCAACGTCAAGGGCATCGCGTTCCTGTTCAAGAAGAACAAGATCGACGCGGTGAGCGGCGCGGGCCGCATCGTCGCGCCCGGCAAGGTCGAGGTGACCGGCGCGGACGGCAAGACACAAGCGCTGGCGGCCAGGAACATCGTTATCGCCACGGGCTCGGACGTCGCGCGCCTCAAGGGCATCGCCATCGACGAAAAGCGCGTCGTGTCGTCGACCGGCGCGCTCGCGCTCGAGAAGGTGCCCGAGCATCTCATCGTCATCGGCGCCGGCGTCATCGGGCTTGAGCTCGGCTCGGTCTGGCGCAGGCTCGGCGCCAAGGTGACCGTGGTCGAGTTTCTCGACCGCATTCTGCCCGGCATGGACGGCGAGGTGGCGAAGCAGTTCCAGCGCATCCTTGAAAAGCAGGGCATGACCTTCCGGCTCGGCGCCAAGGTGACGGCGGTCGATTCTTCGGGAAAGAAACTAAAAGCGCAAATCGAGCCGGCTGCGGGCGGTGCGGCGGAGACGCTGGAGGCCGATGTCGTGCTCGTGGCGGTCGGCCGCGTGCCCTATACCGAGGGGCTCGGCCTCGACGCCGTCGGCATCGCGCGCGACGAGCGCGGACGCGTCATCACCGACAAGCATTACGCGACCAACGTCGCGGGCGTTTACGCCATAGGCGACGTGATCGCCGGTCCGATGCTCGCCCACAAGGCCGAGGACGAAGGCATCGCCGTCGCCGAAATTCTCGCCGGCCAGGCCGGCCACGTGAATTACGACGTGATCCCGGGCGTGGTTTACACCTCGCCGGAAGTAGCCAGCGTCGGCGCGACGGAAGAAGACCTCAAGAGCGCCGGCGTCGCCTATGCGGTCGGCAAGTTTCCGTTCACCGCGAACGGCCGCGCCAAGGTCAACCTCACGCCGGAGGGTTTCGTCAAAGTATTGGCGGACGCCAATACCGACCGCGTGCTCGGCGTGCACATGATCGGGCCGGAAGTCGGCGAGATGATCCACGAGGCGGCGGTGCTGATGGAGTTCGGCGGCTCGGCCGAGGATCTCGCGCGCGCCTGCCACGCCCATCCCACCCGTTCGGAAGCGGTCAAGGAAGCGGCCCTCGCGGTCGCCAAGCGGGCGATCCACATCTGACGCGGTCGCCCGTGGCGCGTTCGCGCGCGCTCAGCGCGCTTTCCGATCGCTTGGAATCATGCGATCGACAAGAAATCGCGCCAACGTAGATTGTTGGAGCGAGTCCTTATCGAAAAAGTCTGTCAACTTTTTCGGGGCTTGCTCAGCGCGGCGCCATCCGGATCGCGCCGTCGAGGCGGATGGTCTCGCCGTTGAGATAGCCGTTGCGGCAGATTTCCAGCACCAGCGAGGCGTATTCCTCGGGCCGTCCGAGGCGCTTGGGAAACGGCACGGCGGCCGCGAGACCGGCGCGCACCGGCTCCGACATCTGCGTCATCATCGGCGTCTCGAACGTGCCCGGCAGGATGGTGACGACGCGAATGCCCTCGCTCGACAGGTCGCGAGCGATCGGCAGCGTCATGCCGGCGACGCCGGCCTTGGAGGCCGAATAGGCGACCTGACCGATCTGGCCGTCGACGGCGGCGACCGAGGCGGTGTTGACGATGACGCCGCGATCATTGTCGTCGAGCGGCGTCGCGCTCATCATGCCGGCGGCCGAAAGCGCGATGCAGCGGAACGTGCCGATCAGATTGATCTGGATGGTCTTCTCGAACTGGTCGAGCGCGGCCGGCTTCGGCGCGCCGCCGTCCTTGGGCCGGCTCGCGGTCTTGGCGGCGGTGGCGATGCCGGCGCAGTTGACGAGAATGCGCTCCTGGCCGTGCGCGGCGCGGGCCTTGGCGAAGCCGTCGGCGACGCTTTGGTTCGAGGTCACATCGACCAGGCAGAACAATCCGCCGATCTCGGCCGCGACTTTCGTCCCGCGCTCGGCGTTCATGTCGAAGAGCGCGACCTTCGCGCCCTCGGCGGCGAGCTTGCGCGCCGTCGCCTCGCCGAGGCCGGAGGCGCCGCCGGTCACCACGGCCGCCGTGCCAGGAATGATCTTCATGCTTTCCTCCCGATTGGAATGTCGCGCGATAAGGCCGAAATTCAATGCAGATGCAGGGCGAAGGGCGCGAAGGCGCCGAGCGCGGCGAAGCCGAGGCCGATGACGGCGACCAGCAGCGAGGCTCCCGCCATGATCGACATGCCGGTAATGATGGTCGCCGACGCCAGCACGATCGCGATCTGGAACGCGGCCGAGGCGATTTCGAATTGATGATATTTGGCGAGCGCGACGTCCCGGGCGTGCTCGGCTTCCTTGGCGCGCGCGGCGAGTTGCTCGGTGCCCTCGCGCGTCTCCGGTTCCGACCGGTAGCGCGCCGCCGCCTTGGTCCAGTCGTCGATCTGCTTGGCGAGCGCGGCCTTGCGCGCGTCGTCGAGTCCGGCGGTCGGCGCGAAATTGGCCTGCTCGGCGGCCGTCTGCACGACGGTGCGGCGGATGGTCTTGGCCTGGAAGAACGCCCAGAGGTTGGAGGCCTCGACGTTGCGGCTGAGCGCGTCGGTCTGCGCGCCCTTGCCGAGCGTTTCGGAGAGCGCCAGGAACAGCGCGATCACCGCGATCAGCAACGCCACCTTCTTGTTGGAGACCGACGCGTGCTCGGCGTGTTCGGCATGCTCCATGCTCTCATGCGCTCCGGCCATGATCATCGTTCCCCATGTTCGTTTGGCGGTGGAGACGATTGGCCGAGAAACGGGCCGGATGCAAGAGCCCCAATGCCCGCGTCGGGCGTGGGACGCGGCCGCGGGCGCTGCCGGAATGTCCGCCCGTCAGGCGCGCGGGTGGGCGGTGCGGTAGACGTCCATCAGCCGCTCGGCGTCGACGGCGGTATAGATTTGCGTCGTCGACAGCGAGGCGTGGCCGAGCAATTCCTGGATCGCGCGCAGATCGCCGCCGCGCGCGAGCAGATGCGTGGCGAAGGAATGGCGCAAGGCATGCGGCGTCGCGGTTTCGGCGAGCCCGAGCGCGCCGCGCAGGCGCGCCATGGCGAGCTGGATGATGCGCGGGGAGAGCGGGCCGCCCTTGGCGCCGCGGAACAGCGGATCGTCGGGGGCAAGCGCGTGCGGGCAGACGGAAACATAGTCGTGGATCAGCGCGAGCACGGATTTGAGCACCGGCACCATGCGCGTCTTGCCGCCCTTGCCGGTGACGATGAGGACGTCGCCGGTCTCAAGGTCCGGCAGGTCGCGGTGCTTGAGGCCGAGCGCCTCGGAGATGCGCAGGCCCGAGCCGTAGAGCAGCGCCATGACGGCGGCGTCGCGCGCGAGGATCCAGGGCTCGCGCTCCTCCCCCGCGCGCAGGTCGACGTCGGCGAGGCGCTTGGCGGGAGCGGTGGGCAGCGGCTTGGGCAAGGTCTTCGCGATCTTGGGGGCCTGGATCGCGGCGAGCGCGCCGACCTTTCCGCGCCCCTCGCGTTCGAGAAACCGGCCGAACGAACGCAAGGCGGCAAGGCCCCGCATCAGCGAGCGCCCGGAAATCGCCAGCGCCCGCCGCGCGGCGAGAAAGGCACGAACGTCGTTCGTCTCGATCGCGGCGAAGCGCTTGAGCGAGGCGGGTTCGCCCCAATGCGCGGTCAGGAAGACGAGAAACTGGCGCGCGTCGCGCTCATAGGCATCGAGCGTCTTCGGCGACAGGCGCCGTTCGCTTCGCAGATGCGCGAGCCAATGCGTGACCTCGGCCGCGAGATCGCGCGCGCAGCCGAGCGCCGCCTCGCTCGCGGGCTCGTCCGTTCCTCGCGTCCCGTGCCGTGCCCGCGCCATGAATGCTTCCCCGCTCGCGCCCTGCTTGACAGGAATCGCTTTATCGCACCCCCTTCCTTGCCGGTCCATTAATCGGCCGGCCGACCCTTTCACCCGTGGCGAACATGGCCCGACGCGTCGTCGATATTCTGCTGCCGGTCGCGCTCGACCAGACCTATTCCTATGCCGTGCCGGAGGGCATGGCGGTCGAGCCCGGGACGCTGGTGGAAGTTCCCTTCGGCGCGCGGCCCGCCACCGGCGTCGTCTGGGCCGAAAACGCCAATCCCGACCCGCGCCTTCACAACCGGTTGAAGGATGTCTCGGCCACGGTCGAGGCTCCCCCGCTCGCGCGCGAGCTCCGCGATTTCGTCGATTGGGTGGCATCCTACACATTGTCGGCGCGGGGGATGGTGCTGCGCATGGCGTTGCGCCGGGGCGAGCATCTCGGCGCCGAGCGCACGCGCGTCGGCGTGCGGCTCATCGGCGCCGAACCGCGCCGCATGACGCCGGCGCGGCGGCGTGTCCTCGCGCTTCTCGCCGACGGTCTCCTTCGCGCCAAAGCCGATGCCGCCCATGAAGCCGGCGTCAGCGTCGGCGTCATCGACGGGCTCGTCGATGAAGGCACGTTGGAGACGCGGCCGATGCCGCCGGAGCCCGCCGCCGACATTCCGGATCCGGATTTTGCGACGCCGGATTTCTCGCCGGATCAGGCGGCCGCCGCGCGGGCTCTGGGCGAGATCATGCGCGCGGACACCTTCAAGGTCGCGCTGCTCGACGGCGTGACCGGATCGGGCAAGACCGAGGTCTATTTCGAGGCGGTCGCGGACTGTCTTCGCGCCGGGCGGCAGGCATTGATCCTGATGCCCGAAATCGCGTTGACGACGCGGTTTCTCGATCGCTTCGCCGCGCGCTTCGGCGTGCGCCCGCTCGAATGGCATTCCGAGCTGACGCCGCGACGCCGCGCGCGCAACTGGGCCGCGATCGCCTCCGGCGAAGCCAAGGTCGTCGTCGGCGCGCGCTCGGCGCTGTTTCTGCCCTATGCCGGGCTCGGCCTGATCATCGTCGACGAGGAGCACGACCAGGCCTACAAGCAGGACGACGGGGCGCATTACCATGCCCGCGACATGGCGGTCGTGCGCGGCCGCATCGCGCGGGTGCCGGTGATCCTCGCCTCGGCGACGCCCTCGGTCGAAACGGAAGTCAACGCGCGGCGCGGACGCTACCAGCGCGTCAGCCTGCCGTCGCGCTTCGGCGGCCAACATCAGCCCCATATCGAAGCGATCGATCTCAGGCGCGAGGGTCCGGCGCGCGGCCGCTTCATCGCGCCGCGCCTGGCCGAGGCGGTCAAGGTCGCCGTCGAACGCGGCGAGCAGGCGCTGATGTTCCTCAACCGGCGCGGCTACGCGCCGCTGACGCTGTGCCGCTCGTGCGGCCATCGCTTCGCCTGCGGCGCCTGCGACGCCTGGCTCGTCGACCACCGCTTTCGCCAGAAGCTCGTGTGCCATCATTGCGGCTTCTCGATGCCGCGCCCGCGCGCATGCCCGCATTGCGCGGCCGAGGATTCGCTCGTCGCCTGCGGTCCCGGCGTCGAGCGGTTGGAGGAGGAGGTGGCGGGGCTGTTCCCGAACGCCCGGGTGCTCGTGCTTTCGAGCGATCTCATCACGTCGGTTGAAAAAATGCGCGAGGAGCTCGACGCCATCACCGAGGGGCGCGTCGATATCATCATCGGTACGCAGCTCGTGGCCAAGGGCCATCATTTCCCGCGTCTCAACCTCGTCGGCGTCATCGACGCCGACATGGGACTTGCCAATGGCGATCCACGCGCGGCGGAGCGGACCTTTCAATTGCTTCACCAGGTGATCGGACGGGCCGGCCGCGAGGCGGGCCGCGGCGTCGGCTATCTGCAGACGCATCAGCCGGAGCATCCGGTGATGCGCGCGCTCATCGCCTGCGATCGCGAGGCTTTCTACGCCAGCGAGATCGCGCAGCGTGAACGCACCGGTTATCCGCCGTTCGGCCGGCTCGCGAGCCTGATCGTCTCGGCGGGCGAAAGGCCGACGGCGGAAAGTTTCGCCCGGCGGATGGCGGCGATCGCGCCGCATGATCCGCGCGTGCGCGTGCTCGGCCCGGCCGAGGCGCCGCTCGCGGTCGTGCGCGGCCGGTACCGCTTCCGCCTGTTGGCCAAGGCCGAGCGCAATTTCGATCTGTCTGGATGGTTGCGCGACTGGATCGCGGCCGGGCCGAAGCCCACGGGCAATCTGCGCCTGCGCGTCGATGTCGATCCGCAAAGTTTCGTCTGAGCGGCGTCGATCAAGGCGCGGGCCGCGCCGATCGGCTCGGCCCGCCGTTTCAGCTATCGCTTCAGCAGCGCGAAGCCGATGCCGTTGCCCATTTTCTGCACCAGCGCGAGCTTGATCCAGACCATCGCCATCGGTTCGAGATAACGGCTCATCGAGAGCGGCCCGACATCGACGGCGTCGAAACCGAGATCGGCGGCGAGCGTCATCACCGTGTCCTTCGCCGCGGCGTCGTCACCGGCCACCGGCATGAACAATTCTCCGCCGGGATAATCGCTGTCGGCCATGTTGTGCGCGCCGGTGATGTTGAACGCCTTGACCACCTTCGCGCCCGGCGCCATGCGCGCGATCGTTTCGCCGGCCGAATCATCGTGGCCGACGGCGAGCGACAGGTCCGCGGTCAGCGGATTGGTCGCGTCGATGACGATCTTGCCCTTGAGCGGGCCGGCATCCTTGAGCGCGCCGGCGACCGCGTTCCACGGCACCGCGACGACGACGACATCGGCCGATTTGGCGGATTCCTTGGCATCGATCAGCACGACGCCCTCGCCTTCGAGGTCCTCGAAATCCGCGCGATTGGCGTCGCGGACCGCGAGCATCACATTGTGCCCTTCCTTGGCCCACGCGCCGGCGAGCGCGCGTCCGACATTGCCAGCGCCAAGAATGACGATGTCCATGACTTACCTCCGGCGTTATCCCGTCGCGCGAAGGCTAGCAGAAGCGCCATGAGGCGGCATCTGCGCTGAATCAAATTGGGACAGGCGCGGGGCTTTTCCGGCGGGCCGGGCGGGCGGCCGTCACAGCACTTCGGCGACCACGCGGCCGACGCCGCGTCCGGTGATGCCGATGGCGCGGGCGGCCCCGACCGACAGGTCGAGCACGCGACCGCGAATGAAGGGGCCGCGATCGTTGATGGTCACGACGACGCTGCGGCCGGAGCGCGGCTCGGTCACGCGAACCTGCGTGCCGAAGGGAAGCGTGCGGTGAGCCGCGGTGAGCCCGTTGGGATTGTAACGCGCGCCCGAAGCGGTGCGCGATCCGCTCTCCGATCCGTAATAGGACGCCTGCCCAGAGAAGGAGCGGGCGCCAGGGGCGGGCTTGCTCGCGGCCGCGATCTTGGCCGCGATCCGCCGATGCCCTTCATTGGCTTCGGCCGGCGCGGCGGTGGTGATGGCGAATGCCGCCAGGATCGTTGCCGCGCCCGCGATGACGCGGACGCGATGCGCGCTCGCCGCGGCACGAGGTGACGCTTTCGCGGTTCCGCGAGTTTTCGTTACGAACATTCGATGTAGTCCCCAATCGTGAACGGGATGCCGGCCGATAAGAATCACCGGAGAATTCCGACGGGGGCTGTATTATGGGAAATCGGGGCATAAAAGTGACTTTTGTAACCCATGTATCTATTTGCATATCGCCTATTCGCATTTTTCAATACGTATTAATACTTCAAAATATTGCAATCTATACTTAGCTAATACTATATCCGATAAATATATCTCAGTGCACGCATGTATTTTTCGGCGCGCTATGGTGCGGCGCAAGAATAGGCCGCAAGTAATTCAGCCGGCGCGAAATGTCCTTTGACGGGGCGGCGTGCGGTCGGCCGCGCGGGGCGCGAGGTTACGCCGCCGCCCGCCGTCGGTGCTAAATTACCGCTTCCGGGATGATTTTGGAGACGGTTCGGGTGCCCAGCACCCGGCGGCCCCCTCTGATCGCCACGTCACCGCGCCGTGCGCGCGGCCTCGAGCGCCGCGGCGACGGTGTCCTTGTAGTGGACGTGCCGTGGGGAAACGCCGGCCGCCAGCAGCGTCACCCGGATCGGGCGACGCGCGCCGGCGATGAAGACGCGGGTGCCCTGCCGCTTGAGTTTGGCGATCAGGGCGTGCAGCGAGCGCGCCGCCGTGCTGTCGATCATCGGCACTTCGCCGAGATCGAGGATGAGCGATTTCGGCGGCGTCCCGATATTCTCGAACACCGTCGTCACCGCCGTCGTCGCGCCGAAGAAGAACGCGCCGCTGACCCGGTAGACCATCACGTCGCGGTCGACGGCCGCCTCGCCATAGCCCGCGTCGCCCTCGGCCGCGTCGGTCTCGTCGTCGCGCACGAGATGTTCGCCCGATTCCACCTCGATCGTTTCAGCGATGTGATGCAGGAACACGAACGCGCCGATCACCACGCCGACGCCGATCGCGACCATGAGGTCGACGAAGATCGTCAACAGGAACGTGGTCATCACCACGACCGCGTCGCTTTGCGAGGATCGCAGCAGGCTCAGGAACTCGCGCTTCTCGGCCATGTTCCAGGCGACGATCGCGAGCACCGCGCCGAGCGTGGCGAGCGGAACGTCGGCGACCAGCGGCGCGGCGAACATCACGAACAGCAGGAGATAAAAGGCGTGAAATATGCCGGCGAGGGGTCCGTGCGCGCCCGCGCGGATGTTGGTGGCCGTGCGCGCGATCGTGCCGGTGACGCAGAGCCCGCCGAAAGCGACCGACGCGATATTGCCGACGCCCTGGGCGACCAGCTCGCAATTCGACCGGTGCCGGCGGCCGGTCATGCCGTCGGCCACCACCGCCGATAACAGGGATTCCAGCGAGCCGAGAAAGGCGATCGCAAGTCCGTTGACGATCGCCGGCTTGATCTTCGTGCTCCAGTCGATCGACCAGAGAAAATCCAGCGAAAACGCCGGAAAACCGCTGGGAACGCCGCCGAAGCGCGTGCCGAGCGTGTCGATGCCCAGATTGAGGAAGCGCGTGACGAGGGCCCCGGCGATCACCGCGATCAACAGGCTCGGCAGGCGCGGGAACCAGCGCTGCAGGATCAGGATCAATGCCAGCGAGCCGAGCGCCATCGCGATCGCGGCCGGCTTGTAGGTCGGCGCCGCGCTCACGATCGCCTGAAGCTTGGGCAGGAGTTCGACCGGCTCGCTCGCCATCTCAAGGCCCAGCAACTCGCGTAGCTGGCTCGCGAATATGATGATGGCGATGCCGGCCGTGAATCCGACCGTCACGGGGTAGGGGATGTATTTGATGAAATTGCCGGCCTGCAAGAAGCCGACCGCGATCATCAAGACCCCTCCGATCACGGTGGCGAGCGCGAGGCCGGCGAACCCCTCCCGCTCGATGATCGCGGCGATCAGCACGATGAAGGCCCCCGCCGGCCCCCCGATCTGGAACCGGCTGCCGCCGAGCAGCGAAATCAGCGCGCCGCCGACGATGGCGGTGTAGAGCCCCGCGGCCGGCGGCGCGCCCGAGGCAATAGCGATGGCCATCGACAGCGGCAGCGCGACGATTGCGACCGTCAGGCCGGCGAGCGCGTCGGCGCGCAGTTGCGCGAGCCCATATCCCTCCTGAAGCGTCGTCACGAGCTTGGGTGTGAAGAGGTCCGCGAATTTCGGCCGGGGCCGGCGCGGAGATTGTCGTCGCTTATCCATGATGCCGTTGTAAGGGCGACCGCGTCGCAAGCAGGAAAGCCCGGATCATAGACGAGTCGCCGCCCTTGCCCGTGCCGATATTCGTCGCGACGGGCAAAAGCTTCAAAATTGCGCAAATATCCGCGTGCGAGCCATGGCCGGGAACGCCGCGCCGATTGCCGGCCGGGTTCGCCGAAATCGACTTTTCGTTGCGTTGCACCGGTCGGGTCGATGTGTTAGCAAACGCGCGATTTCATGGCGGGCCCGGCGGTTCCGGGGGGCCGGGAAATTCAAGTTCCAGCCTGAATTCCAAGGGCTTATCCGCGCATCCGGGCGATGTGGCGACCTTGCGGGTTCGACAGCTAAAATGGGCGCGCGCATGGCAGGTGAAGATCCGACCGTGACGGGTGTGGCCGGTCGCTACGCGACGGCGCTTTTCGAACTCGCGCGGGACGCGAAATCCGTCGACGCCGTCAGAGCCGATCTCGACCGTTTCGACGCCATGATAGGCGACAACGCCGACCTTGCGCGTCTCGTGCGCAGCCCGGTCTTCTCCGCCGAGGAGCAGTCCAGGGCGCTTGCCGCGATCCTGGAAAAGGCGGGCATTTCCGGTCTGGCGGCGCGGTTTCTCCTGGTGTTGACGGCGAACCGCCGGCTGTTCGCCTGCCGCGACGTCGCGCGCGCCTTCCGCGCGCTGGTGGCGCGCTTCAAGGGCGAGGTCACCGCCGAGGTGACGGTGGCCCATGCGCTCGGCGCGCCCCATCTCGACGCGCTCAAGGCGGCGCTGAAATCGGCAACCGGCAAGGACGTCGACCTTCAGGTGAAGGTCGATCCGGCGATCATCGGCGGGCTTGTGGTCAAGCTCGGCTCGCGCATGGTCGACTCGTCCCTGCGCACCAAACTCAATTCGATCAAGCACGCGATGAAAGAGGCAGGCTGATGGACATCCGCGCGGCGGAAATTTCCGCGATCCTCAAGCAACAGATCCAAAAATTCGGTCAGGACGCCGAGGTCTCGGAAGTCGGGCAGGTGCTTTCGGTCGGCGACGGCATCGCGCGCGTCTACGGCCTCGACAATGTCCAGGCCGGCGAAATGGTCGAGTTCGAGAACGGCGTGCGCGGCATGGCGCTCAACCTCGAAAGCGACAATGTCGGCATCGTCATTTTCGGCAATGACCGCGAGATCAAGGAAGGCCAGACGGTCAAGCGCACCCGCGCCATCGTCGACGTGCCGGTCGGCAAGGGCCTGCTCGGCCGCGTCGTCGATGCGCTCGGCAATCCGATCGACGGCAAGGGTCCGATCCAGTCCGACAAGCGCGCCCGCGTCGACGTCAAGGCGCCGGGCATCATTCCGCGCAAGTCCGTGCACGAGCCGATGGCCACGGGCCTGAAGGCCGTGGACGCGCTGATCCCGATCGGCCGCGGCCAGCGCGAGCTCATCATCGGCGACCGCCAGACCGGCAAGACCGCGATCGCGCTCGACACCATCCTCAACCAGAAGCCGCTCAACGCCACCGGCGACGAGAAGATCAAGCTCTACTGCGTCTACGTCGCGGTCGGGCAGAAGCGCTCGACGGTCGCGCAGTTCGTGAAGGTGCTCGAGGAGCAGGGCGCGCTCGAATATTCGATCATCGTGGCTGCGACCGCCTCCGATCCCGCGCCGATGCAATATCTCGCCCCGTTCACCGGCTGCACCATGGGCGAGTTTTTCCGCGACAACGGCATGCACGCGGTCATCATCTATGACGATCTGTCCAAGCAGGCCGTCGCCTATCGCCAGATGTCGCTCTTGCTGCGTCGCCCGCCGGGCCGCGAAGCCTATCCCGGCGACGTGTTCTATCTCCATTCGCGCCTGCTCGAGCGCGCGGCCAAGCTCAACGAGACGAACGGCGCCGGATCGCTCACCGCGCTGCCGGTCATCGAGACGCAGGCCAACGACGTGTCGGCCTACATTCCGACCAACGTCATCTCGATCACCGACGGCCAGATCTTCCTGGAGACCGATCTGTTCTACCAGGGCATCCGCCCGGCGGTGAACGTCGGCCTGTCGGTGTCGCGCGTCGGCTCCTCGGCGCAGACCAAGGCGATGAAAAAGGTCGCCGGCAAGATCAAGGGCGAGCTCGCGCAGTACCGCGAAATGGCGGCCTTCGCCCAGTTCGGTTCCGACCTCGACGCCACCACGCAGCGCCTGCTCAATCGCGGCGCGCGCCTGACCGAGCTCCTCAAGCAGCCGCAATTCTCGCCGCTGAAGATGGAGGAGCAGGTCTGCGTCATCTATGCCGGCGTCAACGGCTATCTCGATCCGCTGCCAGTCGCCCGCGTTCGCGCCTTCGAGGAAGGGCTGCTGTCGCTGCTGCGCTCCAAGCATTCCGACATTCTCAACGCCGTCCGCGATTCGCGCGATCTCGGCGACGACGTCGCGGCCAAGCTGAAGGGCGTGGTCGACGCCTACGCCAAGAGCTTCGCCTGAGTATTTCCTCCCCTTAATCGGGGGAGGTTGAAAGAAGACGATGGACTGAACGAACAATGGCCAGCCTCAAGGACATGCGGGTCCGCATCGCCGCGACCAAGGCGACGCAGAAGATCACCAAGGCCATGCAGATGGTCGCCGCCTCCAAGCTGCGGCGCGCGCAGGCCGCGGCCGAAAGCGCGCGTCCTTACGCCGAGCGCATGGGCAAGGTGCTCGCCAATATCGCGGCCGGCGCGTCGGCCACCGGCAACGCGCCAGCGCTGCTTTCCGGCACCGGCAAGGACCACACCCACCTCCTGCTCGTCTGCACCGGCGAACGCGGCCTGTGCGGTCCGTTCAACACCGCGATCGTGCGCGCCGCGCGCGAAAAGGCGATGGCGCTGATGAACGAGGGCAAGGAAGTCAAGATCTTCTGCGTCGGGCGCAAGGGCGCCGAGCAGCTCAAGCGCAATTTCGAGCGCCAGATCGTCGAGACCAAGGAACTGCGCGGCGTGCGCCAGCTCGAATTCAGGCACGCCGACGACATCGCCGTCAGGCTCATCGCGATGTTCGCGCATGGCGACTTCGATGTCTGCACGCTGTTCTATTCCAAGTTCAAATCGGTGATCGCGCAGGTGCCGACCGCGCAGCAGATCATTCCGCCGGTGTTCGAGGCCGAAAGCGCCGCCGCCGGCCCGACCGCCGCCTATGAATACGAGCCCGACGAGGACGAGATTCTCAACAGCCTGCTGCCGCGCAACATCGCGGTGCAGATCTTCCGCGCGCTGCTGGAGAACAACGCCTCCTTCTACGGCGCGCAGATGACGGCCATGGACAACGCCACGCGCAACGCGGGCGAAATGATCCGCAAGCAGACGATCACCTACAACCGAACCCGGCAGGCGATGATCACCAAGGAACTGATCGAGATCATCTCCGGCGCCGAGGCGCTCTGAAGCGCCGCTATTTTCGCGAAAGAGGACGAACATGGCACAAGCCAATCAGGTCGGACGCATCACCCAGGTCATCGGCGCCGTCGTCGACGTCCAGTTCGAGGGCCATCTGCCCGCCATTCTCAACGCGCTCGAGACCAAGAACGCCGGCAACCGCCTCGTGCTCGAAGTCGCGCAGCATCTCGGTGAATCCACCGTGCGCACGGTGGCCATGGATACGACCGAAGGCCTGGTGCGCGGGCAGGACGTGACCGATACCGGCCAGCCGATCGCGGTGCCGGTCGGCGAGGGTACGCTCGGACGCATCATCAACGTCGTCGGCGATCCGGTCGACGAGTGCGGTCCGGTTCCGGCCGAGGCGCGCCGGGCCATTCACCAGCCGGCGCCGGCCTATACCGACCAGTCGACCGAGGCCGAAATCCTCGTCACCGGCATCAAGGTCGTCGACCTGCTCGCGCCCTACGCCAAGGGCGGCAAGATCGGCCTGTTCGGCGGCGCGGGCGTGGGCAAGACCGTGCTGATTCAGGAACTGATCAACAACGTCGCCAAGGCCCATGGCGGCTTCTCGGTGTTCGCCGGCGTCGGCGAGCGCACCCGCGAGGGCAACGACCTCTATCACGAGTTCATCGAATCGGGCGTCAACAAGAAGGGCGGCGGCGCGGGATCGAAATGCGCGCTGGTCTACGGGCAGATGAACGAACCGCCGGGCGCGCGCGCCCGCGTCGGCCTGTCGGGCCTCACCGTCGCCGAGCACTTCCGCGACCAGGGCCAGGACGTGCTGTTCTTCGTCGACAACATCTTCCGCTTCACGCAGGCCGGCTCGGAAGTGTCGGCGCTGCTCGGCCGCATTCCCTCGGCGGTCGGCTATCAGCCGACGCTCGCCACCGACATGGGCGCGCTGCAGGAGCGCATCACCACCACGCAGAAGGGATCGATCACCTCGGTGCAGGCGATTTACGTGCCCGCCGACGACTTGACCGACCCGGCGCCGGCGACCTCCTTCGCCCATCTTGACGCCACCACCGTGCTGTCGCGTTCGATCGCGGAAAAGGGCATCTATCCGGCGGTCGATCCGCTCGACTCGACTTCGCGCATGCTCTCCCCGCTGGTCGTCGGCGACGAGCATTATTCGGTCGCGCGCATGGTGCAGCAGGTGCTGCAACGCTACAAGGCGCTGCAGGACATCATCGCCATTCTCGGCATGGACGAACTCTCGGAAGAGGACAAGCTCGCGGTGGCGCGCGCGCGCAAGATCGAGCGCTTCCTGTCGCAGCCGTTCCACGTGGCCGAGGTGTTCACCGGGAGCCCCGGCAAGTTCGTCGAGCTCGCCGACACCATCAAGGGCTTCAAGGGTCTGTGCGAAGGCAAGTACGACCATCTGCCCGAGGCCGCCTTCTACATGGTCGGCACCATCGAGGAAGCGGTGGAGAAGGGTAAGCGCCTGGCGGCCGAAGCGGCGTAACCAGGGCCCCGCGTTGAAGGGAACGAGAGATGGCGACATTCCACTTTGATCTGGTCTCGCCGGAGCGGATCATGTTCTCCGCCGAAGTCGATCAGGTCGACGTTCCCGGCGCCGAGGGTGACTTCGGCGTGCTGGCCGGCCATGCGCCGCTGGTAGCGCAGCTCCGCCCCGGTCTTCTCACCGTGACCGCCGGCGGCAAGCAGGAACGGATCGTCGTTCAAGGTGGCCTCGCCGAGGTTTCCGCCAAGGGGCTTACCGTGCTCGCGGAGATCGCGACCGCGCTCGCCGAACTCGATCGCGCCGCGCTCGCCAAGCAGATCGCGGAAATGGAAGCCGGCATCGCCGCCGGCGAAAAGGGACCGGAGCTCGATCGCCTGATCGAGCGGCTCGGCCATTTCAAGTCTCTGCAGACGCAGATCGGCGCCGCCGCGATGCATTGATCGCGGGCGTGGCCGTTCGCTTGGGCGCGGCCGGCCGATCGCGGTTGCCGCGCGCTGAAAGCCGGTTCATGCTGCCGGCATGAGGGATTTTCTCCGCCACGGACCCGTTATCATCGCGCTCGCGCTCACGGCGTGGGTGGGGGTAACGCTCGCGCGCGCGCCGGCATGGCCCGACAAATTCGCGCCGCCTGAAATTCCGGCGCTCACTTGCGACGGGCGCGAGATTTTCGAGACGACGACGCTTCGCGACGCCGCTCCCCATTACGCGCACGCCACCACCGCGATCGCGCTTGGCGACGGGCGGCTGCGCGCCTTCTGGTACGAGGGCGCGATCGAGCTCGGTCACGACGTGCGGATCTTCACCTCTCTGTTCGACGGCGCGGCGTGGTCGCCGGCCGTCCCCGTGATCGGCCCGGACGAAACGGCCAGGGGCGTCGGGCGCTTCGTCTATCGGATCGGCAATCCGCTCGTCTATCGCGGCTCGGACGGCGCGATGGTGCTCGTCTATGCCAGCGTCGGGATCGGCGGCTGGTCGGCGACCAGCCTCAACGCGATGCGATCCCTCGACGAGGGCGCGACATGGTCGCCGCCGCGACGCATCAGGACGTCGCCGACGCTCGACTTCGCCACCAATGTGCGCGGCGCGGCGCTTGCCTTCGCCGACGGCTCGGCGATGCTGCCCGCCTATAACGAGTTCCTGCGCAACTTCTCCGAACTCTACTGGATCGACGCCAATCTCGATGTGCGCGGCCGGAGCCGGATCGGCGTACGGCCGCGGCAGATTCAACCCTTCGTCATCGCGCTGGACGAAAGCCGCGCCCGTGCCTTCATGCGCACCGGCGCGCCCGCCGTGACGCTGGCGAGCGAGACGGAGGATGCCGGCCTGACTTGGTCGCCGATCGCCGAGACGACGGTCCCGCAGTTCGACAAGCCGGTCGCCGTCGTCGCGCTCGACGCCCGCCACATGCTGATGGCCTCGACCGCGCGCGGCGAGGGCGTCGCGCTCGGGCCGATCGTGCTGTCGGTTTCGCGGGATTCGGGCGCGACCTGGAATCCGGTCGCCACCCTTCCGGGACCCGGCGGCGTCAAATCGCCGAGCATGTATTATCCCTGGCTGATGCGCGGTCGCGACGGCGCGTTCCATCTGTTCGCGACCTATCGCGACGAGACCATGCGCCAGGGATCGCGTCTCATGCATGTCCGCTTCAACGCCGACTGGCTCGCCGCGCGTGGAGGGCCGCCATGCTCGTGACGATCATCGACCTCGCGGTGCCCGCGCTGATCGCGGCGAACGGCGTTCGTCTCGCGCTCGGCTGGCTCGGCGTCGGCTGCGGCTATCGCGGCATCGTCGCCAATCTCGTCGCCCTCGCGACGCTCGTGCCGGTCGGCTCGACCAGCCTCGGCGGCGTCTATCTCTCGGTATTCGGCACGCCGTCGGCGGCGACCATCGTGCTGACCGCGATCTACGGGGCCGAGCTGCTGGCGCCCCGGGAAACGCCGGCGCGGCCGTCCTTCGCGCTGCTGATCTTGATCGCGATCGCCGGATTGCTGCTCTATCCCGCGACGGCCGGATTGACGGTGTTCGATCCTTACGCGCTCGGCTTTCACGGCTGGTCGGTGCCGGCGCTGATGGCGCTGATGGCGGTCGCGGGATGGGCGCTGGGCGCGCGGGACGTGGCCTGGTGGATCGGCCTTGCGGCGGCGCTCTTTCTCGCGCGCGCGGCGAACAGCCACAATCTCTGGGACTACCTGATCGATCCCTTCGCCATGATCATCGCGCTCGCGCTTCTTGCCTTTCTACTGGCGGGGCGCGTGCTGCGTCCACGCGCGCCGGCGTGACGCGGCGAGTGTCGGCTGAAGGCGGCGCGCGATCGCGGGCGGCGAGGGGTCAATCCTCGCCGGCCAGATGCGCGAATTCCTGGACAAGGCGCTCGTAGACCGGGCGTTTGAACGGAACGATCAAGTCGGGCAGGTTGCGCATCGGCTCCCAGCGCCAGGCCATGAATTCGGGCTTGTGGCCGCCGGCGGGAGAGGCGACGTTGATCTCATTCTCGTCGCCGACGAAACGCATCGCGTACCATTTCTGCTTCTGGCCGCGATAGCGCCCCTTCCAGGCGCGGCCGGCGATCCGGCTCGGAATGTCGTAGGTCAGCCATTCGGCGAGCTCGCCGAGCGGCTCGACCGACCGGATATTGGTTTCCTCAAAAAGTTCGCGTCGGGCGGCGGCGAGCGTGTCCTCGCCGGGATCGACGCCGCCTTGCGGCATCTGCCAGACATGGGTCTCGTCGACATGCTCCGGTCCGCCGATCCTTCGGCCGATGAAGACGAGGCCGCCGGGATTGATCAGCATTACGCCGACGCAGGGCCGGTATGGCAGGTCCTCATATCGCGGCATTCGTTCGGTACTCTTCTTTCGCATGAGGCGAGCGGCGGGGCGGGATGGCGGCCGGTCAGCGCGGCCGGGCCTTGGCGATGGCCATCGTCAGGGGAACCAGGACGACGCCGCGCCCTTCGAGCGCCTTGGTCCAGACCGCGATGCGCTCGATCGACACCGGCAGCGCCGAGGCGAAACCGATCGCCGCGCCGCGCTGCTTGGCGGTGCTTTCAAGCCGGGCAAGCGCCCGGTCGATTTCGGCCGCGGTCGGCACGCTGTCGATCGTCGCATCGGCCTTTTCATAGGCAACGGCGAGCGCGTCGGCAACTTGCGCCGTCACCGAGCGGCTGGCGCCGCCATCGTCGAGGAAGACGAGGCCGCGCTTGGCCGCCTCGCGCATGACCGGATCAAGCGCCTTCTCGTTGGTGACGAAACGCGCGCCCATGAAGTTGGCGAGGCCGACATAGCCCTGGATGCGGCTGAGATGCCAATGCAGCCGGTCGAGATTCTGTTCGGTCGACAGGCTGGTCAGCAGCGTCTGCGGTCCCGGATCGTTGTCGGGATAGTCGAACGGTTCCATCGGCAGTTGCAGGAGCAGCTCGTGGCCCTGGGCGCGCGCGCGTTCGGCGAGCTTGGCGGCCTCCGCGCCGTAGGGAGTGAACGCCAGCGTCACCGCGCCCGGCAGCTTCATGATCGCGTCGATGCTCTTGGTCGTCCCGATGCCCAGGCCCGCGATGACGATGGCGACGCTGGGGAGCGTCGCGGCTTTCGCGCGTAGGGCCTCGCTTCCGGCGGCGTAGGCCTTGGATGGTTTCAACCCCTCCGCCGAGACGATCGGGATCGGGCCATGGCGTCCGGCTTCCAGAAGTCGGGGGTCGATCGCGGCCGACGCCGGCGCCGATTTTCCCTGCGCCGGCTCGCCCGCGTCGGCGTCCGGAACCGTCACGTCGCGCCGCGTGCCACTCGATCCGTCGATGATGGTGATCGTCCGCTGCCCGGCGGCGTCGGCGGGCTTGGCCGGCGCTTCGGGCGCGGTGACCGTCTTCGGCGCGGCGGCCGCGTCGGCGGCCTTGGGGGGCATCGCGGAAGGCTCGATCGGAACGCGGACGAGCGGCTCACCGCCGAAGGGGTTGTTGCCGAAGATCGCGAAGCCGACGAACCCGGCCAGAAACAGACCGAACAGGACGGCCATGGCCTGCGTCGCCGAAAACGGCAGCCGAAAGCGTCGCCGCTTCGTCCGCTGGCCTTGCAAAGGCGTGGAAAGTTCGTCGGTCGACAAAGCTCAAATCTCGCGAATCATTTGGCAATTTTACCATGATCGCGAAGCGTGCAGGGCGCCGTGGGCAGGGTGATTTGCGCCCGCCGCGAGCCTCGAATCCGCCTGGAAACGGCGTTTCCGTTTCGATTCCGCTTTGTTCGCGGTCGGATTCGGCAATGTTCCGGCCGCGCCTCGCCCCGCAAATGCGGCCGAAAGCTCCGCGCTCGCCGGCCGAGGATGCGCTTGTGTTGGCCGGTGTTCGTCCGCCGTCCTAATTCGCCGCCTTGGCGGGCGCCGGGGCCGGCGTCGAGGCGTTGACCTTGACGCCGTGGAGGATGTCGCGGGCCGCCTTCAGGGCCTTGTCGTCCTTGGCTTCCGGCGGGACGTAGGACTGCGAGCCGGTCTGCTCCTCGCCCTCGGCCTTGAGGTGTCCGCGCAGCGAGGCCTCGCCCTTGGTATCGGTCCGCGCCTTGAGTTCGTCCGGCACGTCCTGCAGCACCTCGATGTCGGGCGAAATGCCCTTGGCCTGGATCGAGCGTCCCGACGGCGTGAAATAGCGCGCGGTCGTCAGACGCAGCGCGCCATTGCCCGAGCCCAGTGGAATGATCGTCTGCACCGATCCCTTGCCGAAGGAGCGGGTGCCGATCACGGTCGCGCGCTTGTGGTCCTGCAGGGCGCCAGCCACGATTTCGGAGGCCGAGGCCGAGCCGCCATTGATCAGCACCACGATCTGCTTGCCCTTGGTGATGTCGCCGGCGCGGGCGTTGAAGCGCTGCGTTTCCTCGACGTTGCGGCCGCGGGTGGAGACGATCTCGCCGCGTTCGAGCAGCGCGTCCGACACCGAGATAGCCTGATCGAGCAGGCCGCCCGGATTGTTGCGCATGTCGATGATGTAGCCCTTCAGCTTGTCGCCGAGCTGGGTCTGGATATCGCCCACCGACTTCTTGAGCAGGTCGGTGGTCTGCTCGTTGAACTGGGTCAGGCGGATATAGCCGATGTCTTCATCCTCGACGCGCGAGCGCACCGAGCGCACGCGGATGTTGTCGCGCACGATGGTCACCTCGACCGGCTTGTCCTGTCCCTTGCGCGTGATTTTGAGCTTGATCTTGGTGTTGACCGGTCCGCGCATCTTCTCGACGGCCTGATTGAGAGTGAGCCCCTGCACCGGCTCGTCGTCGAGATGGGTGATGATGTCGTTGGCCAGGATGCCGGCCTTGGCCGCGGGCGTCTCGTCGATCGGCGCCACGACCTTGATCAGGCCGTCCTCCATCGTGACCTCGATGCCCAGTCCGCCGAATTCGCCGCGCGTCTGGACCTGCATGTCGCGGAAGCTCTTGGCGTCCATGAAGCTCGAATGCGGATCGAGGTTCTGCAGCATGCCGTTGATGGCGAACTCCACCAGCTTGCCGTCGTCGGGCTTTTCGACATAGTCGCTGCGCACGCGTTCGAACACGTCGCCGAACAGGTTGAGCTGGCGATAGGTGTCGACGGCCGCGGCGCGCGCGCTCGATCCCATCAGCGCGACGCGCGGATGGGTCACCATGAGGGTCGCGGCCGCGCCGGCCGCGGCACTGAGCAGAACGATCGTGGTCTTGCGCATTATCCGCGAACCTTTTCCTTGCCGCTGGCCGCCCACCATGGGCCGGGGTCAATCGGCGTTCCGTCTTTCCGAAATTCAACATAGAGCACGGGCTGACCGGGGCTCGCATCCAGGAGCGCCGCGACCTGCGAAGAGCTTCCCATGGTCGCGACCGGCTCTCCCGTCAATACAAACTGGCCAATATTGACCGAAATCCGATCCATTCCGGCAAGCAAGATATGATACCCGCCGCCGGCATTGAGGATCAAGAGTTGACCATAGCTGCGGAACGGCCCGGCATAGACCACCCATGCGTCACACGGGGTTGTGACCTGCGCGTTCGGCCGGGTGGCGATCGAAAGGCCCTTTTCGGTGCCGCCCATGCCGTCCGAACCGCCGAAATCCCGCAATTTCACGCCGTTGACCGGTAGCGGAAGCAGGCTCTTGGCCGAGGCGAAGGCGATCGCCGGGCTCAGCCGCCCCGGGTCCTTGAGGGCGCTCAGGTTCGGCTTGCCGTTAACCATCGGCGGAGAACCCTGCAGGTTCGCGGCCGCCGCGGCGCGGGCCGCGCTCTGGATGTCGGCCTCGATCTTGGCGATGAGCTCCTGGAGCGAATCAACCTGCTTGGCGAGCTCGGCGGCCTGCTGGCGCTCGGCGGCGAGCTGGCGCTCGGCCTCGCTCTGGCGATTCTGCCGCTCGTCGATCAGGGCGGCGAGACGCCGCTTGTCGCCGTCGAGCCGCTCGCGGTCGCCGGCCAGCCTGTCGCGCTCGGTCGCGATCACCTTGCGCACGGAGACGAGTTCGTCGAGGTCCGATACCAACGATCGCACCCGCGCCCGCATCTCCGGCACCACCGCGCCGAGCAGCATGGCGGTGCGCAGGGATTGCAGCGAATCCTCCGGCTTGACCAGGAGCGCGGGCGGCGCCCGGCGTCCGGCGCGCTGCAGGCCCGCGAGCACCTCGGCGACTTCGCCGCGCCGCGATTCGAGCGCCGCGTGAATGCGCCGCTCGCGCGCGTCGAGCGGCTTGATGCGATCCTCGCTCTCCGCGATGCGCGTTTCGACCGAACGGACCGCGTCGGCGGTCTCGATCAGTTGCTTGTTGAGCTTGGCGCGGTCCTCGCCGATGGCCGCGATCTCGGCCTTGAGCTTCTGCTCGCGCTCGATCGCCGCCTTGCGGCTCGCGCGCGCGGCTTCCAGTTCGCGCTCGCGCTGTTCCTTGACGACCGGGGCGGGCGGCTGAAGCGGGGGCGCGGTCTGGGCGCGCGCGGGCGCGGCGACAAGCAGAAGCGCGCCGATCACGCCGAGCGCGCCGCCGACGCGGGCGCGTGCCGCTGGAGAATTCCCATGGCGCGTCTTGCCGCCCGTCATCGCGTGGTCGTTCACGTCGCACCCGTCATGCGCGGTGATAGGGATGTCCGCCCAGGATCGTCATGGCGCGGTAGATCTGTTCGAGCAACATCACGCGGACGAGCTGATGCGGCCAGGTGGCGGCTCCGAACGCGAGACCGAGCCGCGATTGTCGCGCCAATTGGGGCGAAAGTCCGTCGGCCCCGCCGATGACGAAGACGATTTCCGGCGCGCCATTGTCGCGCCAGTCTCCGATCCGCCGGGCGAGATCCGCGCTGTCGAGGTTCTTGCCGCGCGCGTCGAGCGCAACGAGCACGGAATTGGCGTCCACGAGCGCGGCGATGGCGGCGGCCTCCTCGGCAAGGCGCGTGGGCGCGTCGCGGGCGCGGCTTTCGGCGATTTCGCGGATGTCGAGCGCGCGCACCCCAAGCCGCGCGCCGGCCTCGGCCGCGCGTTGGCGGTAGCGCTCCGCGAGCTCGCGCTCCGGCCCCTGCTTCATGCGCCCGATCGCGATGATGGTCAGCCTCATCGCCGAAACGTCGGCCCAGTGGCGCTCACGTCGCCACGCGGGCGTCGCGCCCGGCCGTCCACATCTTCTCGAGATTGTAGAAGGCGCGAACCTCCGGCCGGAACAGATGCACGATCACGTCGCCGGCGTCGATCAGCACCCAGTCGCAATTGGTCATGCCTTCGGCATGCGTGCCCTTGATGCCCACCTTGCGCAGATCCTCGATCACGTGTTCGGCGATGGCGCCGACATGGCGATTGGCCCGGCCCGACGAGACGACCATGTAATCGGCGAGCGTCGACTTGCCCTTGAGATCGATGGTTACGGTCTCCTCGGCTTTCATGTCGTCGAGACGGGCAAGGATCAGCTTCAGCAGCGCGTCGGCGTCGGGCCGCTCGCGCGCGGGCGTTTTGCCCGGCGCGGAAACGGGCGCGACGCTCTTGGTCGACGTCGTCGTGGCCGAAGTCGTCGTGGCCGAAGTCATCTTGGCCGAAGTCACCTTGGTCGACGCCGCCATGGCCGAGTCCGGCGCGACCGCGACCGTCTTGGCCAAAGTCGACTTAGGTGAATTCGACTTAGGTGAGCTCGACTTAGGTGAACTCGACTTAGGTGAGCTCGACTTCGCCGCGCCTGACTTGTCCGAACTCGATTTGCCCGAGCCCGTCTTGGTCGCCTTGGTATTGGAGGATTTTGTCTTGGGCGCGCTTGCGCCGGACTTGCCGGTCTTCGCGGAGGTTCTGCCGGTCGGGACCTTCTTGGGGGTGCCGGTCTTCGGCGACTGGCTCTCGCGCTCTTCGCTCTCCGGCCGCGCGCGCTCGGGCCGTTCGCCTTTGGGTAAAGCGGAAATGGGCAGGGGCTTTCCTTTCTCCATATCGCGGCCGTCGATTCGAGCGGGCCGCCTTCACTCTAGTCATTTATGGTTAACGTTTTCAATCCGCCAGCGCCCGCCGCGATTTTCGTAGTTCAGTCGAGGAAAGCGGCGATTTGATGCCGTGGAGGAAGACCCAGGCCGGCGGCGGGGTCATGGCGAGCCACGCCGCGCGGCGCTCGCCGAGCCGGTAGTTCTCCAGCCGGTGGGCGGCGGGGGCGGCGAGGGCGCGGAACGTCATCGGCGGGCGGTCGATCACGGCGATCGGCAGCCGCCTCGCGAGTTGGCGCCAGTTCCGCCAGCGATGGAATTCGGCGAGGTTGTCCGCGCCCATCAGCCAGACGAACCGCGCGTCCGGACAGCGCCGGCGCAAGAACGCGATCGTGTCGTCGGTGAACCGCGTGCCGATCGCCGCTTCGAGATCGGTGACGACGATGCGCGGGTGGCTTGCGCACGCGCGCGCCGCCGCCAGGCGCTCGGCGATCGGCGGCAGGTCGTCGTGCCGCTTGAGCGGATTGCCCGGCGAGACGAGCCACCAGACCTGGTCGAGCCGCAGGCGCTTCATCGCGAACAGCGAGATGGCGCGATGGGCCGCGTGCGGAGGATTGAACGAGCCGCCGAGAAGACCGATGCGCGCGCCGGCGCCGTGAAAGGGGATGGAAAGCCGGTCACTCAAGCCGAAAGCCGCCTCCACCCGGGTCGCGCCGTCTCCGCAAGGTCTTGCGCCGTCAGGGCCGCGTCTGCCCATCGCCGTGGACGCGGTATTTGAAGCTCGTCAGTTGTTCGACGCCGACAGGGCCGCGCGCGTGGAACTTGCCGGTGGCGATGCCGATCTCCGCGCCGAAGCCGAACTCGCCGCCGTCGGCGAATTGCGTCGAGGCGTTGTGCAGCACGATCGCGGAATCGACTTCGTTCAGAAAGCGCGTCGCGGCCGCCCGATCGGCGGTGATGATCGAATCGGTGTGGTGCGAGCCGTGGCGCCCGATATGCGCGATCGCCTCGCCGACGCCGTCGACCACTTTCGCCGCGATGATGGCGTCGAGATATTCGGTGTCCCAATCCGCGTCGGTCGCCGGCTTCACCCGCCGATCGACGGCTTGCGCCGCGGCGTCGCCGCGCACCTCGCAACCCGCCTCGATCAGCATGGCGACCAGCGGCTGAAGATGCGTCGTCGCGCAGGCGCGATCGACCAGCAGCGTCTCGGCCGCGCCGCATACGCCGGTGCGCCGCATCTTGGCGTTGAGCACGATCTTCTTGGCCATCTCCAGATCGGCGGCGCCATCGACATAGACGTGGCAGATGCCTTCCAGATGCGCGAACACCGGCACGCGGGCCTCCTCCTGCACGCGCGCGACGAGGCTCTTGCCGCCGCGCGGCACGATGACGTCGATCGCGCCGTCAAGCCCGGTGAGCATCATGCCGACGGCCGCGCGATCGCGCGTCGGAACCAGCATGATGGCGTCCTCGGGCAGGCCGGCGGCGGCGAGGCCGCGCGCGAGGCAGGCGTGAATGGCCCGGCACGAGCGGAAGCTCTCCGAGCCGCCGCGCAGGATCACCGCGTTGCCGGCCTTCAGGCACAACGCGCCCGCGTCGGCCGTCACGTTCGGCCGGCTTTCGAAAATCACGCCGATGACGCCGAGCGGCACGCGCACGCGCTCGATGGCGAGCCCGTTCGGCCGCGTCCAGCTTTCGGTGACGGCGCCGACGGGGTCGGCCACGTCGCGGACGATGACGATGCCGTCGGCCATGGCGGCGACGCGCTTGGCGTCAAGCGCGAGGCGGTCGACGAAGGCGGCGTTGGCGCCGGCCGCGCGCGCCTCGGCGACATCCTCGGCGTTGGCCGCGAGGATGTCGGCGGCCGCGGCGCGGATCGCCTCGGCCATGGCGTCGAGCGCGGCGTTCTTGCGCTTGGTCGAGGCGAGCGCGAGCGCGCCGGAGGCCGCCTTCGCGCGCCGTCCGAGATCGCTCATCAGCGCCGCGAGTTCGCCGCGCGCGTCAACCGCCTTCAATGGTGCCGACATCGTTCTCTCGTTCCGGTTTCTCGCGCCCTGCATGTCTCGATACATGTCTTGATATGCGTGGGTCTCGGCAGGCAACCCGATCAACGGGCTAACAAGCTGGCGCGATAGGAAAAATTTCTACCATAGCTTTGCCGGGGAGACGAGCGGGTTGGGGTCCCCTCGGCCGATGGATGAGTGGCTCAATGGACGAGTGGGCCATTGGCCGAGTCCGCCGAAACTCCGGCGTCCCTCTCAGCCCGGCGGGCCGATCACGAGATCGTCGCGGTGGATGAGCTCGGAGCGTCCCTCCGTGCCGAGGATGAGCGCGATATCGGCCGACGAGCGGCCGCGAATCCGTTCGGCGTGCTCGGAATCATGGGCGGTCAGGCCGCGTCCGATCTCATGGCCGTCGGGCCCGCGCACGATCACGGCGTCGCCCCGGACGAATTCGCCGTCGACGCGGATGACGCCGGCCGGCAACAGGCTGCGGCCCTTGCGCAGCGCGGCGACCGCGCCCGCGTCGATGGTGATCGTGCCCTTCGGTTCGAGCGAGCCGGCGATCCAGCGCTTGCGCGCGGCGACCGGCGTCGCGGGGGTCAGAAACCAGGTGCAGCGTCCGCCCTTGGCGATCGCGCTCAGGGGATGCTCGATCTGTCCGGACGCGATCACCATATGGGTGCCGCCGATGGTGGCGATCTTGCCGGCCTCGACCTTGGTGCGCATGCCGCCGCGGGCGAGCTCGGATTCGGCCATGCCCGCCATCGCCTCGATTTCCGGCGTGATCGACGCCACCAGCGGAATGAGCCGCGCGTCGGGATTGGCGGCGGGTGGCTTGTCGTAGAGTCCCTCGACGTCCGAGAGCAGCACGAGCAGATCGGCGCTTGCCATGGTGGCGACGCGGGCGGCGAGCCGATCATTGTCGCCATAGCGGATTTCGCTGGTAGCGACTGTGTCGTTCTCGTTGATGACGGGAATGGCGCGCCATTCGAGCAGCTTGGCGATGGTGGAGCGCGCGTTGAGATAGCGCCGCCGCTCCTCCGTGTCCTGCAAGGTGACGAGGATTTGGCCAGTGCCCAGGCCATGGCTCGCCAGCACTTCCGACCAGATGCCGGCGAGCGCGATCTGGCCCACGGCGGCGGCGGCCTGGCTTTCCTCCAGCTTCAGCGGACCGCGCGGGAGCCTCAGGCGGGAGCGCCCGAGCGCGATCGAGCCCGACGAGACGACGAGAATGTCGCGGCCCTCGCCATGCAGCGCGGCGATGTCTTCGGCGAGCGCGGCGAGCCACGGGCGCCGGACGGCGCCGGCGGCCGAATCGATCAGCAGCGAGGAGCCGACCTTGATGACGATCCGGCGGAATTGCGACAGGCTGGGGCGCGACATGGGACGAACGGTTCTCGGTCAGGGATGCCAGGTCAGGGATGCCAGGTCAGGGATGCCAAGTCAGGGATGCCAAGTCAGGGATGCCAGGTGGAAGCGGCCGTGCGATCCGCATGATCTTCCTTGGTCGTCGTGTCAATGACGGCGACGAGCGCGCGTAGCGCTTCCTCGATGCCGGCGCCGGTGGCCGCCGAGGCGACCAGCGGCTTGGTCTTGGCCGCGCGCCGCAGCCGGGCGGTCTGCTCTTTGATTTCCTCGGCGGTGAGCGCGTCGGCCTTGTTCAGCACGATGATCTCGGGGCGTTCGCGAAGCCCTTGTCCATAGGCCTCGAGCTCCGCGCGCACGGTCTTGTAGGCCTTGCCGGCATGCGCGCAGGTGCCGTCGATCAGATGCAAGAGCACGCGGCAGCGCTCGATATGGCCGAGGAAGCGGTCGCCGAGGCCGGCGCCCTCATGCGCGCCCTCGATGAGGCCGGGAATATCGGCGAGGACGAATTCGCGGCCGTCGATCGAGACGACGCCGAGCTGCGGATGCAAGGTGGTGAAGGGATAGTCGGCGATTTTCGGCTTGGCGGCGCTGACGGCGGCCAGAAACGTCGACTTGCCGGCGTTGGGCAGGCCGATCAATCCGGCATCGGCGATGAGCTTCATGCGCAGCCAGATAGTGCGCTCCTCGCCCAACTGGCCGGGATTGGCGTGGCGCGGCGCGCGGTTGGTCGACGACTTGAAATGGGCGTTGCCGAAACCGCCATTGCCGCCGCGCGCGAGCATCGCCGTCTGGCCGATGTCAACGAGATCGGCGAGCAGCGTCTCGCGGTCCTCGTCGTAGATCTGCGTGCCGACCGGCACCTTGAGCACGATGTCCTTGCCGTTGGCGCCGTGACAGTCCTTGCCCATGCCATGCGCGCCGCGCTGGGCCTTGAAATGCTGCTGATAGCGGTAGTCGATGAGCGTGTTGAGTCCGTCGACGGCCTCCACGATCACGTCGCCGCCCTTGCCGCCATTGCCGCCATTCGGTCCGCCGAACTCGATGAACTTCTCGCGGCGAAACGACACGCAGCCGTTTCCGCCGTCGCCGGAGCGGATATAGACCTTGGCCTCGTCGAGGAACTTCATCGTTTCCTGCTTTCGCGGATGGCGGACCGCGCCGGTCGCGGCGTTATAGCCGTTCAGGCGACGCGGCGCACCGGTCGCGGCGGATCGAGCCGGCTCCAGGCCTCGCGCGTCAGCTCCAGGCGGTCGACCGGGGCCGAGGAACGCAGCGCCGCGAAGCGGTGCAGCTCGACGCCGGTCCATTCGAAGCCGCATTTTTCGAGCACCCGGCGCGAGGCGGCGTTGGTCACGCGCGCGCCCGAAACGATCCGGTCGATCCGCGCCGTCTCGAAGACATGGCCCGTCACCGCCCGCACCGCTTCGCTGGCGTAGCCGCGTCCCCAATGCGGCGCGCCGAGCCAATAGCCGAGTTCGGGGCCGTCGCGACCGGTCCAGTCGAGCCCGCACAGGCCGATCAATTCCCCGTCGCGCCGCTCGATGGCGAGCACCGTGCCGGCGCGCCCCTCGGCCGCGGCGACGAGGAATTCCTCCGCGTCGCGCAGCCGGTAGGGGAACGGAATACGCCTGGTGTTCTCCGCGATCCGCCGGTCGTTGGCCAGCGCCGCGATGGCGCGCGCGTCGGCGATCGCCGGCCGTCGCAACCTGAGACGATCCGTCTTCAGCGGCGGCCGCAAGGGCTCGTTTCGCGGCGTGGTCACGGTGCCCGGCATGGGCGGTTCCTCCAGATGGCCGTTTCGTCCGAGGTCGGTTGATGTCGCCGTCTTGATGTCGACCACGGAATCAAAAAGGGGAGCCGGCTGTCCCGTCTCCCCTTGGACCGTCTTGGCGGTCCGCCGGTTCAACGAGGTGCCGGCGGACGCGAAAATGTCTCCGCCTTGCTACTCGGCCGCGGGCTCCATCGCCGGCACGACCGACACGAAAACGCGACCCTTGGCCTTGGTGCGGAATTCGACGCATCCGTCGGACGTCGCGAACAGCGTATGGTCGACCCCGATGCCGACATTCTGGCCGGGGTGCCATTTGGTGCCGCGCTGGCGCGCGATGATGTTTCCGGCGATCACCTGCTCGCCGCCGAACGCCTTGATGCCGAGGCGCTTGCCCGCGGAATCGCGCCCGTTGCGCGACGAGCCGCCCGCCTTCTTATGTGCCATGATCGCCTCCGACTTCGGTTAGTTCAGCTAACGCGATTCCATGATGGAATCATGTCGCGCTCAGGGTCATTTCTTGGTCTTCGCCGCCGGCTTCTTGGCCGCCGACTTCGTCGCCGCCTTGGCGGGGGCCTTGGCCGCGGATTTCGCGGCCGGCTTCGCCGCCGCCTTCTTCGCGGCGGGCTTGGCGGCCTTGTTCTTTTCCGCCGGCGCTTCCGCCGCGCCCGCCTCGGGCTTGGCCTTGACCGGCTTCGGAGCGGCCGTGACCGTCGGCTCCTTGCCGTCGGTCAGGATCTCGGCGACGCGCACGACGGTGAATTCGTCGCGATAGCCGCGCTTGCGCCGCGAATTCTTGCGGCGGCGCTTCTTGAACGCGATGACCTTCGGGCCGCGCTTGTGCTCGACGACCTCCAGCATGACGGAAGCACCCGCCACGACCGGATTGCCGATGACGGGGGTTTCCCCGCCCACCATCAGCACGTCGGACAGCCGCGCGAGCGAGCCCGGCTCTCCCGCGATCTTCCCGACCGCGAGGACATCGTTGGGGGCGACGCGATATTGCTTACCCCCGGTCTTGATGACTGCGAACATCGTTCTTCCTTCGTGTCCGGCCCCGCGGCTCGGAATGATCCGGCCCGGCTTCTTGTTCAGTCGTCGACGGTTAAGTCTTTGAAATTTATTGCTTTTGCCGCATCCGGCGGGCCTGGCACAAGTCCCGGCTCCACTGCCTGACACGCAAAAACAGACGGCGCGGGAAACCCCCGCGCCAAGCTGCGGCACTATAGGCAGGCGCGACCTCGAGTCAAGGCGAAAGCCGCTAATTCATTGTGCCGCAAGCGTTTGCAGCCTTGAGGGAGAGCGGTGCGGCGGGTGCCGATATAGGCCCGCCGCATGTCGCGGTCGATCCCACGCCGCCGCCGCCGGGCTGGAGCATGTTGGCGAAAAGCGCGACGCGGTTGCCCGCCGACATCATGCTCCAACTTATTGGAATCGATCACGTTCATGATTTTGGGTCGATCCGATCCCAAATCGTCCCGATCGAGGGGCCCGTCGCGGCCCGCCGGCCAATGAGGCCGACGGCGGCGCGATGTGCTTTCAGCCGGCGGGGCGAAGGCTTGGCGGTAGCTTGGGGAAAACGTTGGCCGCGCGCGGCGACGGGCGCAAGGCGGTGGCGAGGCGACGGCGACGCGAGGAGGGCCGCGCGGCGGAGGCGACGCGTCAGGCTCATTCGCCTTGTCTCGCCCGTCAAGCTCGCCTAATACTCCGCCCCGCAACCGAACGCCCGTCGTCGCGTTCGCTTCGGCCCCCGCGGAGAGGTGGCTGAGTGGTTGAAAGCACCGCACTCGAAATGCGGCATACTCGCAAGGGTATCGGGGGTTCGAATCCCTCCCTCTCCGCCAGCCTTCGACATCTCGCGCCGGGTCGAATTACCTCGCGGTCTCGATCACGGCGGTCTGTCACGCTTGCCCGCGCGGTATAGGCGAGCGCTCAAGGCGCGCGCGGTCAGATCAGGTAGACCCGGTCAGGCAATTCATTGCGGCTTGCGGCGGTGCGCGGGAAATGCGTCGTCAGCTCGCGGCCGCATAATTCGACCGCGGCGATGAATCCGTCGGCGACGCGGCCCTCGCGCATATGCGCGATCAGCGCGTCGACGGCCGCCTGCCAGTCGCCCTGGCCGACGCGCTGGGCGATGCCGTCATCGGCGATGATCCGCGCGTAATGCTCGGCCAGCGAGACGAAGATCAGCACGCCGCCGCGGTCCTCGGTGCGCGCGATCCCGCGATTGACGAACTGCTCCGTCGCCTGGCGATGGGCGGCCGCGCGCTGGGCCGCGCGCGGCAGCAGCATGACGCGCACGCCGGGCAGGCACAGGATCGCCGTCAGCACCATAAAAGCGACGATCTGCAGCGTCAGGATTCGCTGCACCGTCATCTCGGTCAACGCCGTCAGCAGCCACGGCAGCGCGAGCGCGACGAGCGCGGCGAGAAGGATCGGCAGCGCGGTGGCGTCGGACGAGCGCCGCGCCAGCACGCAGACGATTTCGCCCGTCGTGCGCGCCTCGACGGCGCGGATCGCCTCGGAAATACGCGCGCGGTCTTGCGCCGAAATGGTCATCACCAGCTCCCCGATGCGCCGCCGCCGCCGGACGAGCCGCCGCCGCCGGAAAATCCGCCACTCGACGAGCCGCCGCCGGAAAATCCGCCGCCGCCCGAACTTCGGGAGTTGACCAGAATGTTGAGCAGCACATTGGCGACCAGCCAGCGAAAACCCGGCGATACGATCAGCAGGGTGAGGAAGGCGATCATCGCCGCGATCAGCAGCCAGCTCGGCGCGTCGGGCGCGGGCTCGCTGTCGACGCGTAGCGAGGGGCGCTGTTGCCAGTCCGACGTGTCCGTCGTCAGCACCGCGATGATGTCGTCGACGCCGCGCGCGATGCCGCCGCCGAAATCGCCGGCCTTGAAGCGCGGCGTGATCGCGTTGGTGATGATGATCTTCGACAGCGCGTCGGTCAGCGTGCCCTCGAGGCCATAGCCGACCTCGATGCGCACGCGCCGCTCGTTCGGCGCGACCAGCAGCAAGACGCCGTTGTTCTTGTCCTTCTGGCCGAGCCCCCAGGCGCGGAAGAGTTGATTGGCGTAGGGCTCGATCTCCTGGCCTTCGAGCGTGGCGACCGTCGCGACGACAAGCTGAATGCCGGATTTTGCCTCAAGCTCGGCGAGCTTCGGCTCGATCACCCCGCGCGCATCAAGAGAAATGATATTGGCTTGGTCGACGACGCGGCCGGTGAGCGCGGGAAGGTTAAGGGCGAGGGCCGCGACCGCCGCGCACAGCGCGACGATGAGGCCGATCGCCAAGGAATGCGCGATCGAGGAACGCGCGTCCCATGCGAGGCGGCTTGAGCGGCGGCCCGCGCTCATCGCGTCATGTCCTCAAGGACGCGCGCTAGAATTTCACCTGCGGCGGTTTCTGCGCGTCCTCGCCGGCGGTGAACTCCGCCATCGGCTTGTTGGCGCGGAAGAAAGTCGACGCCCACAACAGGCCGGGGAACGTCTTCAATTCGGTGTTATAGACGCGCACCGCCTCGATATAGTCGCGCCGCGCGACCGCGATGCGGTTTTCCGTTCCCTCGAGCTGCGACTGCAGGGCGAGGAAGTTCTGGTTCGATTTCAGGTCGGGATAGTTTTCGCTGACCGCGATCAGCCGTCCGAGCGCGCCGGAAAGCTGGTTCTGCGCGTCCTGGAACTGCTTGAGCTTTTCCGGATCGCTGAGCTGGGACACGTCAATCTTCATTTGCGTCGCCTTGGCGCGCGCCTCGATCACGGCCGTCAGCACGTCCTTTTCCTGCTTGGCGTAGCCCTGCACGGTGGCGACGAGATTGGGGATGAGGTCGGCGCGACGCTGGTAATTGTTCTGCACGTCGGCCCATTTCGCCTTGGCCTGTTCCTCGAAGGTCGGAATGTTGTTGTAGCCGCAGGCCGAGACGGAAAAGCCGATCAGAACGAGGGCGAGAAGGGTGCGCGCGCGCGAAAGCAATGTGGGCATGGGCTCTCCTGTCGGCTCTGTTCGCGATCGGTGGGTTCGGCGCGATCGCCGTTGATAGGAAAAGTCTATCAGAAGCGCCAGCCCATCTGAACCGGCGTTGCGGCGCCCGCGCGGGTCGGCGCCGGATCGCGCCATGTGATCTGTGTCGAAATCATGTCGGGGGCCTCGCAAGGCGCGGCTCAGCTCGCGTCCTCGTCGCCGCCCACCGCGCCGGAAACGAGATTGAGGCCGAGCAGGGTTTCCGAACTGAGGTCACCGCGCCCGAGCGGTTCGCGGCGGATGGGCTCGGCCAGAATGGTTTCGACGCGAAGGCGCTCGGCGACGGCCTCGGCCCGCGACACCGCGCGAAAGGCGAGTGTTTCGCCCGGGCGCGACTGCGCCACCCGCCCGATGTCCATCCCGATCACGGTCGCGATCTTGGGATAGCCGCCGGTCGGCTGGCGGTCGGCCATCAACACGAAGGGCAGGCCGGAACCGGGCACCTGGATCGCGCCGTGCACGATTCCGTCCGAGACGATGTCGTGACCGCGCGCGTGGATCAGCGGCGGGCCTTCCAGCGCGTAGGCCATGCGGTCGCTGTTGGCGCCGATGCGCCAGGGCCGCGACAGGAACGCGTCGATCTGATCGGGCGCGAAGAAATCGTGTTGCGGCCCGAGCATGACGCGGATCGGCGTTTTCGCGTCGGGAAGTTCAGGCACGCCAATGCGCGCGGGGCCCTCGACAGCGTCGCGGCGCTCGGCGACCGGAACGTGGTCGCCCGGTCTCAGCGCGCGGCCGTCGAACCCGCCAAGACGCGAGCGCGAATGCGTCGACAGCGATCCGAGCGCGGGAACAAGATCGACTCGGCCGGAGACCGCGACATAGCACCAGGCGCCTCGTTGGCCGGCGCGGATCGTCAGCCGCTCGCCGGGCATCAGCCGAAGCGCGACGGCGTCGGGCATCGACCGTCCGTCGTGGAGAATGGTGAAGGCGCCGCCGACGACGGCGAGGTCGATCTGGGCGTCCTCCGCCGTTAGTTCCACGCCGCCGAGCGAGACTTCGATGGCCGCGCTATCGCGCGGTCGACCCAGCGCGAGATTGGCGGACGCATGGGCCAGCGGGTCCATCGGACCGGCGACAGTGACGCCGTGGCGCAGATAGCCGTGGCGGCCACCGTCCTGCAGCGTGACGCCGGGGCCGGCGGAAATAACGCGCAGGCCGCTCACGAAGCGTTCTCCACCCGCGCGACGATCTCTCCGGCCCTGGCGCGCGCCTCAAGGCTCGCGAAGGTGTCGGCGTCGACCGGCTCGAAACGGATCTCGTCGCCGACGGCGGCGAGAAAGACCGGATCGCGGTCGATCGCGAACATGCGTTCGGGCGTGCGTCCGATCACCCACCAGCCCGTCGGCATGGCGACCGTGGTCACGAGCGACATGCCGCCCGCGATCATGATCGCGCCCGCCGGATGCGGTGGTCGCGGATGTTCGCGGCGGGAGATGGCGAGTTCGCCCGCGAGCCCGCCGAGATAGGCGAAGCCCGGCGCGAAGCCGTACATATAAAGACGATAGGGCTTGAGCGCATGCAGCGCGATCACCTGGCCCGGGGAGAGCGCAAGACGCGCGGCGACCTCCGCGATGTCCTCGCCATGGGGCGGCGCGTAACAGCAGGGAAAAAGCCAGCGCCGGCCCGCGCGGCGGGCGGACGCGGCCGGCGCGTCGCGCGCCATGACCGCCTCCACGAGCGCCTCGCGGGTGATGACCAGCGGATCATATTGAATGAGCAGCGAGCGGAAGGTCGGCACGATCTCGATGACGCCGCGCGGGGCGGCCGCGCGCAGCGCGTCGTCGAGCGCGAGCACGCGATCGTTGAGGGCCGGATCGATCGCCTCGCCGAATTCGACGACGAGCGCGGTCTCGCCCGCGTCGAGAAAGCGGGGAGCCGTCATGGCGCGAAGGGCTTGATCGCGACGCCGGCCGCGACAAGGCGCGCGCGCAGAAGACGCGCGGCCTCGACCGCGCCCGCGCTGTCGCCATGGATGCAGATCGAGCCGATGTCGGTCGCGATCGGCTTGCCCGTGGCGGCGAAGACCGCGCCCTCGGCGACCATCGCCAGCGCGCGGCGCGCGGCGTCCTCCGGATCGTCGAGCATGGCGTTCGGCTGGCCGCGCCGGATGAGCCCGCCGCGTTCGTCATAGCCGCGATCGGCGAAGACTTCGGCCACCGTGCGCAGGCCCGCGCGTTCCCCGGCGCGCGTCTGTGCGCTGAGCGCGATGGCGAGCATGGCGAGCGAGGGATCGACGGCGCGGATCGCGCGCGCGACCGCGTCGGCGACCTCGTCGTCCTCGGCGGCGATGTTGGCGAGCGCCCCATGCGCCTTCACATAAGTGATGCGGTGGCCGGCCTGGGTTGCGAGCGCCTGCGCCGCGCCGATCTGATAGGCGACGAGGTGCTCGATCTCGGAGGACGAAAACGGAATGCGGCGGCGGCCGAACCCCCAGAGATCGGGGAAACCGGGATGGGCGCCGACGGCGACGCCGTTTTGCTTCGCCAGGCGAAACGTCGCCGCCATGATCTCGGGGTCGCCCGCGTGAAAGCCGCAGGCGACATTTGCCGACGAAACGAGGCCGAGCATCGCCGCGTCATCGCCGCATGCATAGGAGCCGAAGCCCTCGCCGAGATCGCTGTTGAGATCGACACTCGTCATGATCGCTCACCCGCCACCTAGGCCGGCATTTTCGCTCCGCGGATCGGGACGACGAGCACGCCTCGATGAGTGTGCTCCCATCCGCGACCCCGCCGGAGCGGATCGGCCGTTTGCGCCAAACCACGCCGTCGGCGCGCTTCCGCTGGCCGAAGCTATAAGAATAGTGATTGGCGTCAATAAGATAGAACCGGGCGCCACACGCCGCCAGACCGCGCGAGATTATTCGCGTCCTTGCCTTGGGCGCGGGGTCGGTCGCGGGTCGTTATGTCAGCGGCCGGCTTTCAACGCCGCGACGATGTCCGCGCGTTCCTTGGCATCCGCGATCCCGACAATTGTCTTTGTCGTTCCGGGAAGGAATTTGCTTGGCGAGGTGAGGTATTTGTCGAGATCGGTCTCGGTCCAGGTTCCGCCGGCCTTCACCAGCGCCGCGGAATAGGCGAACCACTTCGCGCGCGCCTTCGGCGCGCCGACAATGCCATGGAGGGGCGGTGCGGCGCGCATCGCGCCGTCAGCCTCGACGCTGTGGCAGACGACGCACCCCTTCAGCGGGCCGTCGGCGCCCGTGGGTCTGGCCAGCGAGAAATACATGCCCTCCTGCCGGACCAGGTTTTGAGCGGCCTTCGGCTCCCGCGCCGTCGCCCACATGACGCCGAGGACGATCAGGACGATCGCGCCCAGCGCTGCCAAATAGGAACCCGTCCGTGTCATGCTGGCACTCCCGCCCGCGCCGCCCCGTTCATCGTCACGCTCGAAACCGTCTTGTTCAGAACCGTCTTGTTCAGAAACGTCTCGTTCAGAAACGTTTCGTTCAGAAACGTCTCGTTTCGAACCACATCGCCCGGAACCATCTCGCTCGGAGTTATCTCACTCGAAGCGATCTCGCTCGAAGAGATCTCGCTCGGAACCGCTTCGGTTCGAAATGATTTCGTCAGGTCACTCCACGCAAGCTTCTCTCGCAAGCTTCTCCCGCAACGTTCTCCCGCAAGCTTCTCCCGCAAGCTTCACACGAGCTTCGCATAAAGCTCGTCGCGCGCCGTTCAAACTCGCCCGCGCGCATCTCTCGACACCACACCGTTCCTGCTAGGCGTCGCGCGGCCGCGTGTCGATGATGATCGTCAATTTTTCAAGATCGGTCGATGGCGCGCGCGAGGCCTCGCGATCGCGGGCAACGGATGCTGCGGGTGCGAAAACGCGCCGCGCCAAGAGCCGCTCGCGAAGTTCGACTTTTGTAGGGGCGGCCATGCGCGCTTCCGGCGCATTCAAGCGTTGGCTTGCCAGGCAAAATGAGGGAGTATTCGCGATAAGAAAAGTCCGGGACGAAATGTCCCGGGAGAGGGAGGACGGCAACGCCCATGCCAAGCGCGTGCGTGCGATTGCATGACGACGCGTGCGAATTGTGCCACCTCGGTGAACGCAGCATGTGGCACGGGCTGGACAGCCGCGCGCGCAATCTACTCGCCGGGAAATTGACGCGTCGGGAGTATGGCTCCGGCGAGGTGGTCATCGCGCAGGGCGAGGCTAATGACGGCGTCTATTGCATTTCCAGCGGAACCGTCGCGATGCGCCGCCTTGATGGCGCGGGCAATTCGGTGCTGCTGTGTTTCGGCTATCCGGGCGATGTCATTGGCTATCAGGCGTTTCTGGCCGGCCGGCCGCACCAGAACAGCGCGGAGGCGCTGGGGCCCACGGTCACATGCCGCATCGGCCGCGCGACCTTGACCGCGCTTCTGGAGGCGATACCCGCGCTCGGCCTGCGTTTCCTCAAACGCTCCATCGGCGAGGCCGAACAGGCCTATGACGCGATCTTCCGGCAATCGGTCTTGTCGAACCGGCATCGCCTGGTCCACCTGCTGTTGGCGATGGTGCGCCGGGTGGGCCGATCGGACGGCCACGACAGCCGGGAATTCGAACTGCCGGTGTCGCGGCGCGATCTCGCGTCGATGATCGGCGCGCGACACGAAACCGTGTCGCGCATCATGAGCCGGCTCGAATCCGACGGCGTCGCGTATTTCTCGGGACGATGCGTTTCGATTCCGAGCCTCGACCGGCTCGCCGCCGAGCTTCACGCGCATGCCGCGGATAGGTGAGCGGATCAATTTCACGGACCGCCACGCGGGTTTGTCTCAAGCGGTCATCGTGAGCAAACGCGGCGGGCGAGCGCGCCGCGCCGACGCAGTGAGCACGTGCAGCATGGTCGGAGGCGTCGATTGAGACGCCGCGTCCATCGCGCGCGCCCGGCGCATCGCGAAGGCCGCGATCGGGAAAATTGACGATCGTCATCGCGCGAAAGAGGCGGTGTTGGTAGCGCATGTCGAGTTCAACGCTCGACGGGGTGCGCCATGACGACCGCGGATTCGAACCCTGCCTTCGATCTTGCATTCGATCCCGTTATCGATCCGGCGAACGCGTCGGAGATGGATCTCGCCGCATGCCTCGGCGCCGAACCCGACGCCCCGGTGCATGGGCTCGAAGGCATCAGCCGTCGGCAGATTTTCAAATTATGCGCCGGCATCGCGGCGACGATGGGGCTTTCGAGCGCCGCCGGCATGCGCATGGCCGAGGCCGCCGTCTCGCCGGCGCGCCCGCCCGTCATATGGCTGCACGGGCAGGAATGCACAGGCTGCACCGAATCGATTCTGCGCTCCTATCACCCCACGCTCGAGGCGCTTCTGCTCGACACCATCTCGCTCGACTATCACGAGACCTTGTGCGCTGGCGCGGGCAAGCAGGCGCTCGACTACAAGCACAAGATGATGGAACAGAATAAGGGCAAGTACGTTCTCGTCGTCGAGGGCGGAACGCCGATGAAGGATGGCGGCATCTATTGCAAGATCGGCGGCAAGACGCAGGTCGACGTCATCCGCGAGGCGGCCGAGGGCGCCGCCGCGATCATCGCGATCGGTTCCTGCGCCTCGTGGGGCGGCATTCAGTCGGCCGATCCGAATCCGACCGGCGCCGTCGGCGTGCCCACCGTGCTGCCGAACAAGACGGTGATCACGATCCCCGGCTGTCCGCCGAATCCGTATAATTTCCTGTCGACGGTCATCTACGTTCTCGCCTTCAAGAAGGTGCCGGAACTCGACCAGCTTGGCCGGCCGAAATTCGCCTATGGACGCCTCGTGCACGAGAATTGCGAGCGTCGTCCGCATTTCGACGCCGGCCGCTTCGCGCTCGAATTCGGCGACGAGGGCCACCGCCAGGGCTTCTGCCTCTACAAGATCGGCTGCAAGGGACCGGAGACCAACGCCAATTGTCCGGCGATCGGCTTCGGCGATGTCGGCTTCGGTTCCTGGCCGGTCGGCACCGGCCATCCCTGCTTCGGCTGCACCGAAAAGGAGACGGCGTTCCGCAAGCCGCTGCACGCGCTCGCGACCGTCCGGACGTCGACGCCGCCCAATGCCTATCCTCAGGTCGACGCGCTCAAGGGCGTCGGCATGAGCCCGGGCGCGGCCGCGGTGGTCGGCGCCGTCGGCGGCCTCATTGTCGGCGCCGGCGCGATGCTGCTCAAGCAGATGAACGACGCCAAGAAATCCGAGGACACCGCGGGCGAGGTGTAGCCATGACCCAGATGGACCGCAGGCGGTTCTTGACGGCCGCCGGCTGCGTCACCGCCGCCGGTTCGCTTGTTCCCGAGGAAGCATCGGCCTCGCTCGCGCGCGCGCCGAAACAGATGCCGCCCAAGGCGGTCGGCATGCTGTACGATTCCGCGCTCTGCATCGGCTGCAAGGCCTGCGTCTCGGCCTGCAAGGCGGCCAACGGCATGCCCCAGGAAGTTCCCGCCCGCCTCGGCGGCTGGAACGAGGGCACCTGGGATTCGGCCGACGATCTCTCCGGCAAGACGCTCAACGTCATTCGCGTCTATCGCGACGGCACCGCCGAGAAGAAGGATCGCGAGACCGACGGCTTCGCCTTCATGAAACGGCATTGCCTGCATTGCGTCGATCCGTCCTGCGTGTCGGTGTGCCCGGTCGCGGCGATGCGCAAGGATCCGGAGACCGGCATCGTCACGCACAATCCCGACGCCTGCATCGGCTGTCGTTACTGCGTCTATGGCTGCCCGTTCGGCGTGCCGCAATATGATTTCAGCAACCCGTTCGGCAAGATCGCCAAGTGCCAGTTCTGCAGCCATCTGCAGAAGGAGGGAAAGATCCCGGCCTGCTGCGATGTGTGCCCCACGGGGGCGTCGCTGTTCGGAGCCGTTCCCGACCTGTCGAAGGAAATCGAGCGACGGCTCGCCGCCGCGCCGGGCGCGAACTTCGTCTTTCCGCGCGGCAAGCTCGGCGAGAACCGGCCCGCTTACGAGGCGCCGCTGCCGACCTACGTCAAGGGCGTCTATGGCGAGAAGGAAGCCGGCGGCACCCAGGTGCGCTATCTCGCCGGCGTTCCCTTCACCAAGATCGGGTTGCCGGAGGTGCCGAGCCAATCCTACGCGGCGCTGTCGGAAGGAGTGCAGCACTTCATCTACAAGTGGCTGCTCGCGCCGGTGATCGCCTTCGCCGGACTTGCCTATGTCGCGCGCCGCAACGTTCCCAAGCAGCAGGAACCGGACGTGTCCGGGGGAGGTCGGACATGAGCGCCGCGCCGCTGCGTCGCCGTCTCCTGACGCCGACCATGATCGTGCTCGCCGTGGTGGCCGCGATCGGTATCTATTTCATCGTCCAGCGCTTCCTGCATGGGCTCGGCGCGGTGACCAATCTCAATCCCGGCTATCCCTGGGGCATCTGGGTGGTCGTCGACATCGTCATCGGCACCGCCTTCGGCTGCGGTGGTTTCGCCATCGCGCTCCTCGTCTACATCTTCAACCGCGGCGAATATCACCCGCTGGTGCGGCCGGCCCTGCTCGGAGGGTTGTTCGGCTATACGCTTGCCGGCATCGCGGTGGTCATCGACATCGGCCGCTACTGGAACGCCTATAACCTGCTGCTGCCGTGGCACGCCCAGCCCAATTCGGTGATGCTGGAAGTCGCGCTCTGTGTCCTGGCCTATGTCGCGGTGCTGTGGATCGAGTTCTCGCCGGCGTTTCTTGAACGTTTCGGCCTTTCCGGCATGAAGAAGTCGCTCGAGCGCTGGATGTTCCTGATCATCGCGCTCGGCGTGCTGTTGCCGACGATGCACCAGTCCTCGCTCGGCAGCCTGCTCCTGGTGATGGGGCCGAAGCTCTCGCCGTTATGGTTCACGGCCTGGCTGCCGGTGCTGTTCGTCGTCAGCGCTTTGGCGATGGGCTATGCCGTCGTCATGTTCGAGGCGACGATCGTGAGCAAGAGCTTCAACCTGCCCTCCGAGCACGCGTTGATCGCGAAGCTTTCGAGAGTGGTGGGCTGGCTGATGCTCGGCTGGCTGGTGTTCCGCTTCCTCGACCTCATCGTCGGCGGTGCGCTCAAGCCGGCCTTCGCCGCCGATCTCAGGGCGACGGTGTTCTGGATCGAGAATCTCCTGATCGCGTTCGCGGTCGGCGTGTTCCTGACCGAGGCCGGCCGCGCCAGTCAGCGCCTGTCGTTCCTCGCCGCGGCCGCGCTGCTCGCCGGCGGTTCGCTCTATCGGCTCGACGCCTATCTGGTCGGCTACAACCCGGTCGGCAGTTGGACCTATTTTCCGTCGGTGCCGGAGATTCTGGTGACGGTTGGCATCGTCGCCTTCGAAATCCTCTTGTACCTTCTCTTCGTCAAGACCTTGCCCGTGCTGCACGGCGGCGGCCGTGTCCACGCTCAGCGCGCCTGATAGGAGGACGCCGTGACCCGAATCACGATTGACCCCATCACCCGCATCGAGGGGCATCTGCGCATCGATTGCGAGGTCGCCGACGGCAAGGTGACCAAGGCATGGTCGTCCGGCCAGATGTGGCGCGGCATCGAACTGATCCTGAAGGGGCGCGATCCGCGCGAGGCCTGGATCTTCACCCAGCGTATCTGCGGCGTCTGCACGACGGTGCACGCCATCACCTCGGTGCGCGCGGTCGAGAACGCGCTCAATCTCGAAGTGCCGCTCAACGCGCAATATATCCGCAACATGATCATGGCCGCGCATGGCGTGCATGATCACATCGTGCATTTCTATCACCTGACGGCGCTCGACTGGGTCGATATCGTCTCCGCGCTCAAGGGCGACCCGGAAGCCACCGCCAAGCTCGGCGCGACGCTGTCGGACTACAAGGCCAACAGCGTTCCCAACATCCGCGCGGTGCGCGACAAGCTCCAGACCTTCGTCGCCAGCGGCAATCTCGGCGTGTTCGCGTCCGGCTATTGGGGCCATCCGGCGATGAAGTTGCCGCCGGAGGTCAATCTCCTCGCCGCGACGCATTACATTCAGGCCCTCGATGTCCAGCGCGTCGCCAACAAGATCGTCACCATTCTTGGCTCGAAGACGCCCCACATCCAGAATCTGGCGGTCGGAGGCGTGGCCAACGCGATCAATCCGGAGAGCCAGTCGACGCTGACCATCGAGAAGCTGTTCGCGATCAAGGCGCTGATCGACGAGCTCGGCGATTTCGTCAACAACGCGATGATGAACGACGTGGCCGCGGTCGGCGCGCTTTACGCCGACTGGACGAAATACGGCGCCGGCGTCACCAATTATCTCTCCGTACCCGACATGCCGCTCGACACCAAGGGCACCAAGTTCGAACTGCCGGGCGGCTATATCCCGGGGGATCTGAGCAAGTTCAAGCCGATCACCAGCTATCAGGACGCCTATTTCCGCGACGGCGTGAAGGAGGCGGTCAAGCATTCCTGGTACGAATATTCCGGCGCCTCGGCGGCGCTGCATCCCTATGACGGGCAGACCAGCCCGAAATACACCGACTTCCAGGACGAGGGAAAATACTCCTGGGTCAAGGCGCCGACCTTCTACGACAAGCGCGCGCAGGTCGGCCCGCTCGCCAACGTGCTGGCGATGTTCGCGGCCGGCCACGAGCCGACCAAGCGGCATCTGACCAAGCTGGTCGAGGTCGCCAGCAAGGTGTTGGGAGCGCCGATTCCGCTCGAGGCGCTGCATTCGACCATCGGGCGCATCGCCGCGCGCGCGGTTCGCTGCGCCGTGTTGCACGAGGCGTTGCAGAACCAGTGGCAATTGCTGTTCGACAACATCGCCAAGGGCGACTACGCCACCTTCAATCGGCCGGTGTTCCCGAAGGGCGAGATTCGCGGCTTCGGCTATCACGAGGCGCCGCGCGGCGTGCTTTCGCACTGGGTCGTCATCAAGGACGGCAAGATCGACAATTACCAGGCGGTGGTGCCGTCGACCTGGAACGCGGGCCCGCGCGATCAAAACGACGAGCCGGGACCTTATGAGGCCTCGCTTATTGACAATCCGGTCGCGGACGCGAATCTTCCCCTGGAAGTGTTGCGCACGGTCCACTCGTTCGACCCCTGCATCGCCTGCGCGATCCACATGGTCGACGGCGAGAAGCGGCCGATCGTCCAGGTCCGGGCGACCTAGCGCATGTTCCGGCGAAGTGGATACCGGTTCGCCGGCAAGAACATGCGCCAGTCTATTGATTCGGCGCGATTTCTTATCGCTCGCGTAACTCCATGCGAGCGCAAAGCGCGCTAGGGTGCCATGGTGAACGTCCTCGTGCTTGGACTTGGCAATGTTCTTCTCTCCGACGAGGGCGTCGGGGTGAGGATCGTCGAGGAGCTTCAGGCCGAGCACGATCTGCCGGAGCATGTCGAGTTGCTCGATGGCGGCACCTCGGGCATGGACCTGCTCGACACCGTCGCGGAGAGGGACTGCCTGATCGTCGCCGACGCCGTGAACGCGCGTGGCCCCGCGGGTCGCGTCGTCCGCCTGGTCGACGACGACATCCGCCAGATGCTCGAAACGCGCCTGTCGCCGCACCAGCTCGGCCTGTCGGACATGCTCGCGGCCCTGCGCCTGATCGGCAAGTCGCCGCGCCGCGTCGTCGTCGTCGGCGTGGTGCCGGAAAACCTCGAACTCGGCATGGAGCTTTCCCCGGCCGCGCGCAAGGGACGCGACGAGGCGATCGCCGTGATCCTCGACGAACTGATCGCGATCGGCGCGCTCGCGCGGCGACCGGCGCCACGGGATCTCACGCCATGCCAGTGACGCCCACCGCCGCTGCGACGCAAGCGCAAGCCAGCCTCGATCGGCCGGCGCGCGTTGCCAGCCTCGAAGCGCGCTTCGGCGAGATCGACGGGGCGATGCGCGGCATGCCCATTCACAACCCGGCGCTCGCGGTCAAGGCGATCGATTTTCGCCCCTTTGCTTCGGACGCCTGGGTCGGCGTGCTGCTGACGCCGTGGTTCATGAACGTCATCATTTTGCCGGAGACACCGACCGAGGTCGCGCTGGCCGAGATCGGCACGAAGGTTGCCATCGATCTTCCCGCCGGCAAGACGATGTTCGTCGTCGGCGGCGACAACGTGATCGGCCGCTATCTCATGCATTCGCTGATTTCGCCGGTGCTCGGTCTTGCGACGCAGGTTCGGGCCGAGACGGAAGCCCGGCAACGCTTCGCCGCCATGATGGAGCCGCCGGCGGAGAAACCGCTTTCGCGCGCGGAAACTTCGCGCCAATATGACCGTCGCGCGCTGCTCTTTGGCCGGGGTTGAGCGAAGCGATCGTCGAGGGCCGGCGCCCGCCGGAGAGGGGATTATCGAGGGAGTTCGCCATGACACGGGTTGTCCGCACCATTTCAGCCATTCTTGTTCTCGCCGCGCTGCCGGTCGCGGCGCAGGCGCATACCGGCGTGCACCCGCTGGTCCCTGTCGACAGCGCCGGCGCGGGATTTGTTCATCCGTTTTCGGGCCTCGACCATCTGCTGACCATGATCGCGGTCGGCCTGTGGGCCGCTTCCCTCGGCGGCCGGGCGATCTGGGCGGTTCCCTCGACCTTCGTCGCGCTGATGGCGGTCGGCGCGGTGTTCGGCATGGCCGGTTTTGCTTTGCCGGCGATCGAAACCGGTATCGCGGTATCGGTGATCGTCGTCGGTCTGCTGGTCGCGGTCGCGGCGCGTGTGCCGGTTTCGCTCGCGGCCCTGATCGTCGGTGTTTTCGCCGTCTTCCACGGACAGGCTCATGGCGCGGAAATGCCGGCGATGGCCGCGCCCGTGCTCTACGCGCTCGGCTTCATCGCCGCGACCGCGCTTCTCCATGGCGTCGGTCTTGCCGGCGGGTTGATGCGCGAGGGATCATGGTCGCGTTTCGTGCCGCGCCTGGCCGGCGCGGTGGTCGCGATGGTCGGCGTCGCCAGCGTCGCCTCGCTCATCTGACGGTCTGTTCCGAAAGCGGGCTCGGTCGTCGTTTCGCGACGCGGAACGAGGCGCAAGGGGGAGCGGTCTGGCGCGGCTCGCAGGCCATCACGCCGCTCCGCCGCGGGGGCGGCGCGCGACAGGGAAACGGCCCAAAATCAAGGCCTTGAGCAATTCCACGCCGCAAAAGTGGTTTCCACTTTCGCGGGATTTGCTCTAGGCTGACGCTCATGTGCATGGGCGTGCCGATGAGAGTCATCGAGACGGACGGCGTCACCGCCGTCTGCGAGCGGCACGGCGAGCGCCAGCGGGTCTCGGTTCTTCTTCTCGAAAAGGTGACGTCCGGCGACGAGGTTCTCGTCTTTCTCGGCAACGCGGTCCGCGTGCTTGAGCCGGACGAGGCGCGCCAGATCGAAAACGCGCTGGAAGGCCTCGCGGCGGCGTTGAACGGCGAGGAATTCGAACATCTGTTCGCCGACATCGGTGTTCAGGAGCCCCCGCGGGACGCCTTCGCCGATCCGCGCGGCGCGGCCGCCCCGGAGCATGCCGATGAACGCATTCTCCGCCGGACGCATTGAAATCTCGCTCGGCATCGCCGATGGCCGGATCGCGTCGGTCGCCATCGCGCCGCGCCCGCTGGCGCCGATCGGCCGTCTGGCGCGGGGGAAGGATCCCGCGCATGCGATTTCGATTCTGCCGCGCCTGTTCTCCCTGTGCGGCACCGCGCACGCGGTCGCGGTGATGACGGCGAGCGAGGCCGCGCGTGGCGAGATCGCGCCGCCGGCCGAGCGCGCGCGGCGAGCGGAGGCCGTGCTGGCCGAACGGCTCGTCGAATTGCTGCGCGGCACGATCACGCGGCTCGAACCGGCGCAAATCGGCCAATTCGCTCTCCTCGCGCGCGAACTCAACGCGCTCGCGCGTCCCTTCGCGTTGGCGTCGACCGCGGACGCGGACGCGCGTGGTGTCGCCGCCGCGGACATCGCGCTCCGTCTCGACGCGCTCGGGGCCCCTTCGGACGATATCGATGATCCGGACGACGCGCGTCGATGGCTCGCCGGCGGCGGGGCGCTCGCGTCGTTGGTCGCGCGCGCGGGCGAGGGCGTGGCTGCGCGCGAGGCGACACGCGCGCATGCGGCAACGGCCGATCACGGCTTCCTGTCGGCCGATGACGACGAGAAGGTGGCGCGGCGGCTGCGCGCGCAAGGCCGCGATTATTCGCTCCTTCCCGATCTCGATGGAAGGGTGCCCGAGACCGGCACGCTCGCCCGTCATGGCCGCCTCGCGCGCGCCGGCCTCGAAGACGAACTGGGCGTGGCGCGAACGCGGCTGATCGCGCGGCTGATCGAGATCGCGGCCATTCCGCGCGCCCTCGGCGCGGCGCGCGGGAACCACGAGGACCGCGCGCCCGACGCCATCCTCGCCGGCCGAAACCTCGATGTCGCGACGGGCGCGTCCGCCGTCGACTGCGCGCGGGGAAGGCTCCATTACCTCGTTGTCCTTGACGCCGGTGGACGGATCGAGCGGCTGGATTACGTCGCCCCGACGGAGTGGAATTTTCATCCGCGCGGGCCCGTGGCGCGCTATCTTGCGGGCGCGCGGCTGCCGCGAGCGGGCGAGGCCAGGCCCCTCTTCGAGGAACTGGTCGCCGCGTTCGATCCTTGCGTCGAATTCCGGGTCGCGATCGGGAACCAGGCCGATGCATGAAATGGCGCTGTGCGAGGGCATCGTGGAGATCATCGAGCGGGAGGCCGAGCGGCAGTCGTTCTCGCGGGTGCGCGCGGTGTTGCTCGAACTCGGCGCGCTGAGCCATGCCGAGCCCGAGGCGCTGCGCTTCTGCTTCGACGCGGTGACGCGCGACACGCGCGCGGCCGGGGCAAGACTTGAGATCGTGCCGGTCGGGGGCACGGCGTGGTGTCTCGACTGCGCCAAGTCCGTGGCGATCGCGGCGCGCGGCGAGGCCTGTCCCACCTGCGGCGGCTATCACCTGCGGGTGACGGCGGGCGACGAGATGCGGCTGAAGGAGCTGGAGGTCGACTGATGTGCACCGTTTGTGGTTGCGGCGAAGGCCAGGCGACGATCGTTGGCGGCGAGGCGCATGCCCATGTTCATACCCATGACGACGGCGTGACGCACAACCATCCTCACGCGCATGACCATTCCCATGGCCATTCCCATGACCATTCCCATGGCCATTCCCATGATCATTCCGATTCTCATGATCATGGCCATGATCACCCTCACGATCACGCCCATGTGCATCCCCACGATCATGCCCACGATCACGCGCACGACCATCCCCACGATCACCTTCACGGCCATGCGCGTGATCCCGCGCGGGCGCCCGATCTCGATTTCGGCGGCGGGCTCGGCGGCGTTCATGTCCCCGGTCTGAGCCAGTCGCGCATCGTTCAGATCGAACGCGATATTCTGAGCCGGAACGCCGCGGACGCGGCGGCCAACCGCGCGCGGTTCGCGCGCGCCGGCGTGCTCGCGCTCAACTTCGTGTCGAGCCCGGGCTCGGGCAAGACCAGCCTTCTGGTGCGCGCCATCGGCGATCTTGCCGGCCGTCATCGGGTGGCGGTGATCGAGGGCGATCAGCGGACCTCGAACGACGCCGACCGCATTCGCGCGACCGGCGCGCCGGCGGTTCAGATCAACACCGGCAAGGGTTGCCATCTCGACGCGCATATGGTCGCCCACGCGTTCGACCGGCTGCCGCCGCGACAAGGCGGCCTGCTGTTCATCGAGAATGTCGGCAATCTCGTCTGCCCCGCCGCCTTCGATCTCGGCGAGGCGCACAAGGTCGTCATCCTCTCCGTGACCGAGGGCGAGGACAAGCCGATCAAATATCCCGACATGTTCGCCGCCGCCGATCTCATGCTGATCAACAAGATCGATCTCATGCCGTATCTCGATTTCGATCTGGCGCGGACGATCGAATACGCGCGCCGCGTCAATCCGCGCATCGAGGCGCTGACGGTTTCGGCGCGGACCGGCGAGGGCATGGCGGCGTTTCTGGCCTGGATCGACCGGCGCGCGGCCGCGACGCGCGTCGCGGCGGAGTGAGCGCGTGGTCGGCCTCGCGCCCATCGCCAGAAGTTCCGCGCCGCGACGACTGCGCCTGCGCGTGCGCGGTGCGGTGCAGGGCGTCGGCTTTCGTCCCTTCGTGCACGGCCTCGCGCATCGCTATCGGCTCGGCGGCTTCGTCGTCAACGACGCCGATGGCGTGCTGATCGAGATCGAGGGCGAACGCATCGAGGAGTTCATCTCCGCGCTCGAAGCCGAAACTCCGCCGCTCGCCCTCGTCGACGCGATCGAGACGGAAGCGGCGGCGCCGCGCGGGGAAAAGGCCTTCACCATCGCGCGCAGTCGCGCCGGGCGGGTAACCACCTCGATCCCGGCGGACGCGGCGACCTGCGAGGCCTGCGTCGCCGAACTGTTCGATCCGGCGAGCCGGTTCCATCTCTATCCTTTCGTCAATTGCACCCATTGCGGCCCGCGTTTCACCATCGCGCGCGCGCTTCCCTATGATCGCGCGCGGACGGCGATGGCCGATTTCGTCATGTGCGAGGATTGCGCGCGCGACTATCGCGATCCGGGCAACCGCCGCTTTCACGCCGAGGCGATCGCCTGTCCGCGCTGCGGTCCGAAGCTGAGCCACGCGGTGGCCGATGTCGTCGCGGCCGTTCGCGAAGGCCGCGTCGTGGCGCTGAAGGGTATCGGCGGCTTCCATCTCGTCTGCGATGCGACGAACGAGGAAGCCGTCGCCACGCTGCGGCGGCGCAAGAACCGCGACGCCAAGCCCTTCGCGGTGATGGTGGCCTCGGCCGACGCGCTCGACCGTGTCGCGATCGCGACCGAGGCGGAGCGGGCGCTGTTGCGCTCGTCCGAGCGGCCGATCGTGCTGCTGCGCGATCGCGGCGCGCTGGCGCCCTCGATCGCGCCGGGCCTCGCGCATGTCGGCGTGATGCTGCCCTACGCGCCGTTGCATCATCTGCTGTTTCACGCCGCGCGCGGCGAGCCGGGGAACGGACGCGGCGCGGAGGCTGGCGATCTCGTGCTGGTCGCGACCAGCGCCAATCCCGGCGGCGAGCCACTGGTTATCGACGACGATGACGCGCGCCGGCGCCTTGCCGGCATCGCCGATTTCGTGGTCACGCATGGTCGGCCGATCGTCATCCGCGCGGACGATTCGGTGATGGCAATCGTCGCGGGAGCGCCGGCTTTCGTGCGCCGCGCGCGCGGCCATGTGCCCCGGCCGATCCGGCTTTCACGCGAGGTGGCGCCGGTGCTCGCGCTCGGCGGTCACCTCAAGTCGACCGTCACCTTGACGCGTGGGCGCGAGGCGCTGGTGTCGCAGCACATCGGCGATCTCGACACCGCCGAAAGCATCCGCTTCTTCGAGGAAACCGTCGCGCATCTGCGCGCGATCGCCGACGTGACGCCGGTGGCGGTGGCGCATGACATGCATCGCGATTTCGCCTCCACCCGGTTCGCCGAGACGCTCGGCCTTCCGCTTGTTCCGGTTCAGCATCATCACGCCCATGTCGCCGCGCTGATGGCCGAGCACGGCGTCGACGACGCGACGCTCGGCGTGGTGCTCGACGGCTACGGTCTTGGCGATGATGGCGGGGCGTGGGGCGGTGAGCTGCTGCTCTGCGAGGGCGCCTCGGTCTCGCGCCTCGGTCATCTCGCGCCGCTCGCGCTGCCGGGGGGCGACCGGGCCGCGCGCGAGCCCTGGCGCATGGCTGCGGCCGCGCTGCACGGGCTCGGGCGCGGCGGCGAGATCGCGCGCCGTTTCGCGGCGGAGCCGCAAGCCGAGGCGATCGCCGCGCTGCTCGCGCGCGGCAGATTGCCGATGACGACGAGCGCGGGGCGTCTGTTCGACGCCGTCGCCGGACTCCTCGGCGTCCGCCGCGTGCTGGACTACGAGGGGCAGGCGGCGATGGAGCTGGAGGCGCGGGTGCGCGCGCCTCGCCTCGCGCCGAAATCATGGTCGATCGACGCGGCCAATGTGCTCGATCTCGCCCCGCTGCTCTCCCGTCTCGCCGAGCCCGGATGCGACGCGACGTTCGGCGCCGAACTCTTTCACGGCACCTTCGCCGCCGCGCTCGCCGAATGGATCGCGGCGACGGCCGCGCGTCACGGCGCGCGCCATGTCGCGCTCGGCGGCGGATGCTTCCTCAACCGGGTGCTGACCGAGGCGCTTGCCGCCGATCTGCGCGCGCGGGGGCTCGCGCCGCTGATCGCGCGCCAGGTGCCGCCCAATGACGGCGGCCTGAGTCTCGGCCAGGCCTGGATCGCGGCGCAAGTCGTGGCCGCCGGCGCGATGCCTTCAACCGGGGAGTGTTGACGAATGTGCCTCGCCGTTCCGGTCGAGATCGTGGAGCTTCTGCCCGACGACATGGCGCGGGTGACGATCGACGGCGTCGGCAAGATCGTGTCGGTCGCCTTGATCGATGCGCCCGCGCCCGGCGATTACGTCATCGTTCACGTCGGCTACGCGCTCGCGCGCATCGATCCCGAAGAGGCACGCCGCACCTTGCGGCTACTGTCCGAACTCGGCTCCGGCGAGGCGGGGGCATCGCCATGAAATATGTCGACGAATTTCGCGACGCCGGGCTCGCGCGCGACGTGGCCGCCGCGATCGCGGCCGCCGCCGATCCCGCGCGCGCCTATCGCTTCATGGAATTCTGCGGCGGCCACACCCACGCGATCTCGCGCCATGGCATCGAGGACATGCTTCCCGCCAACACGCGGATGATTCACGGCCCCGGCTGCCCGGTCTGCGTGCTGCCGGCCGGGCGCATCGACATGGCGATCGCCCTCGCGGCGCGGCCCGAGGTGACGCTATGCGTCTATGGCGATCTGATGCGCGTGCCGGGCTCCAAGGGCCGGTCGTTGCAGCGCGCCAAGGCGGAGGGCCTCGACATCCGCATGGTCTATTCGACGGTCGACGCCATCCGGATCGCGGAAACGGAGCCCGCGCGCGAGGTCGTGTTCTTCGCCATTGGTTTCGAGACCACGACGCCGCCGACCGCGATCGCGATCCGCCTCGCGGCCAAGAAGAGCCTCGCCAACTTCACGGTGTTCTGCAACCACGTGCTGACGCCGGCCGCGATCCAGAACATTCTCGACAGTCCCGATCTGCGCGAGCTCGGCCGTGTCGACATCGACGGCTTCATCGGCCCGGCCCATGTCAGCGCTGTCATCGGCGCGCGGCCTTACGAGTTTTTCGCCGAGGAGTTCGGCAAGCCCGTCGTCATCGCCGGCTTCGAGCCGCTCGACGTGCTGCAGGCGATCCTGATGTTGATCCGCCAGGTCAATGACGGCCGCCACGTTGTCGAGAATCAATATGCCCGCGCGGTGACGCGAGACGGCAACACGCGCGCCAAGGCCGAGGTCGCCGAGATGTTCGAGCCGCGCAAGAGCTTCGAGTGGCGCGGGCTCGGCCTGGTGCCCTATAGCGGGTTGCGACTCAAGCCCGCTTACGCCTTCTTCGACGCCGAGCATCGCTTCGACATGGAGGAGCTTCACGCCGCCGACAATCCGGCGTGCGAATGCGGCGCCATCCTGCGCGGCGTCAAGCGGCCGGTCGACTGCAAGTTGTTCGGGAAGGCCTGCACGCCGGAAACGCCGATGGGCTCCTGCATGGTCTCCTCCGAGGGCGCTTGCGCGGCGCATTGGACCTACGGGCGGTTTCGCGATCGCGCCATTCGGAGGGCGTCATGAACATCGCGGCGCCAGGACGCAAGCTCGATCTGCGCGGTGGCCGCGTCGAGCTCTCGCACGGCTCGGGCGGCCGGGCGATGGCGCAATTGATCGGCGACATCTTTCACGCCGCTTTCGACAACGATTGGCTGCGGCGCGGCAACGATCAAGCGGCGTTCGACGTCGAGGCCGGCCGCATGGTGATGACGACCGACGGATACGTCATCTCGCCGCTGTTCTTTCCCGGCGGCGACATCGGCTCGCTCGCGGTCCACGGCACGATCAACGACGTGGCGATGGCGGGCGCCCGGCCGCTCTATCTGTCGGCGAGCTTCATCATCGAGGAGGGCTTCTTGCTCGCCGATCTGGAGCGCGTCGCCATGAGCATGGGCGCGGCCTCGCGCGCGGCCGGCGTGCCCGTCGTCACCGGCGACACCAAGGTGGTCGAGCGCGGCAAGGCCGACGGCGTGTTCATCGTCACCACCGGCGTCGGCGTGGTGCCCGACGGGCTCGATCTTTCCGCGGAAAAGGCGCGGCCGGGCGACCGCGTCATCGTTTCGGGCACGTTGGGCGATCATGGCGTCGCGGTGATGTCGCGGCGCGAGAATCTGTCGTTCGAGACCGAATTGGTGTCGGATTCCGCGGCGCTGCACCAACTCGTCGCTTCGATGGTCGCGGCCGCCGCGCCCGGCCTGCGGGTGATGCGCGATCCAACGCGCGGGGGGCTCGCCGCCACGCTCAACGAGCTCGCGCGCCAGTCGCGCGTCGGCTTTCTCATCGAGGAAAGCGCCATGCCGATCCGCCCGGCGGTCGCGGCGGCCTGCGAGTTGCTCGGGCTCGATCCGCTTCATGTCGCCAACGAGGGCAAGCTCGTCGCGGTGGTCGCGCCGGAATTCGCCGACGCGCTGCTCGCCGCGATGCGCGCCCATCCGCTCGGCCGCGACGCGGCGCTGATCGGCGCGGCCGTGGCGGACGACCATTGCTTCGTCCAGATGAAAACAGCCTTCGGCGGCGGGCGCATCGTCGACTGGCTTTCGGGCGACCAACTCCCGCGCATCTGCTGAGCCGGCGATGCGCGTTCTGCTGCTGACCCATTCCTTCAACAGTCTGGCGCAACGGCTGCACGTGCGGCTGCGCGAACGCGGGCACGATGTTTCGGTCGAGTTCGACATTCACGACGACATCACCCGCGCCGCGGTCGCCAGCTTTCGCCCGGAGGTGATAGTCGCGCCCTATCTCAAGCGCGCCATTCCGCATGATGTGTGGCGGGCGACACGCTGCCTCATCGTGCATCCGGGGCCGCCGGGCGATCGCGGGCCGGCGGCGCTCGATTGGGCGATTCTTGAAGGCCGGCGGGAATGGGGCGTGACGGTGCTCGAGGCGCGGGAGGAAATGGACGCCGGCCCGGTATGGGCGAGCGCGACCTTCGCGATGCGACCTGCGACGAAGTCGAGCCTTTACCGGCGCGAGGTCGCCGACGCGGCCGTCGGCGCGGTCATGGCCGCGCTCGATCGCATCGCCTCGGGCGAACCGACGCCGTCGCCGATGGTGCCGGACGACGCGCGCATCCGGCGGAAGGGACCCTGCCGGCAGCGGGACCGCGCCATCGACTGGAGCCGCGACACCACGCAAGACGTGCTGCGCAAGCTGCGGAGCGCGGACGGATCGCCCGGCGTCATGTCCGAGGTTTTCGGAATTGAGGCGCGGCTGTTCGACGCGCGCGAGGCCCATGGCTTGCGCGGCGAGCCCGGAACGCCGGTCGCGCGCAACGAAAACGCGATCGCGATCGCGACCATCGACGGCGCGGTGTGGATCGGCCATCTGAAATTGGCCGGCGAACGCACGGAGAAGCTGCCGGCGCGCGAGCTCCTCGGCGCGCGCGCGGATGCGCTAGCCGAACTCGCCGATCCCGATCATGCGCCGGTGCGCTATGTCGAGAACGGCGCGGTCGGCTATCTCCATTTCGAATTCCATAACGGCGCGATGGGCGTCGCCGAATGCCATGCGTTGAGCGCCGCCTATGCGCGCGCCTTGACGCGGCCGACGCGCGTGCTGGTGCTGATGGGCGGGCCCGACTATTGGAGCAACGGCATTCACCTCGGCCGCATCGAGGCGGCCCAAAGCCCGGCCGATGAATCCTGGGCGAGCATCAACGCCATCGACGATCTTGCCCAGGCCGTCATCACCACGACCGACAGGCTGGTGATCGCCGCGCTGCGCGGTGACGCCGGCGCGGGCGGCGTCTTTCTCGCGCTCGCGGCCGACGAGGTGTGGGCCTTCGATCGCGTCATTCTCAATCCGCATTACAAGGACATGGGCAACCTTCACGGCTCCGAGTTCTGGACCTATCTGCTGCCGCGCCGGGCCGGCGCCGACCAGGCACGCCGCGTGACACAGGCGCGCCTGCCCATGGGCGCGCGGGAAGCGCGCGACATCGGTCTCCTCGACGAGATCATCGACGCGGTCGCTGGCGAGGCCGAGATCGCGCGCCGCGCGCGCGAGATCGCGACCGATCCGCGTTTCGACACGCGCCTTGCCGAAAAGGCCACGCGCCGCGCCGCCGACGAGGCGAACAAGCCGCTCGCGGCCTATCGCGCCGAGGAGCTCGCGCGCATGCGTTTGAACTTCTTCGGCTTCGATCCGAGTTACCATGTCGCGCGCTACAACTTCATCCATAAGATACCGAAGTCGCGCACGCCGCTGACGTTGGCGCGCCATCGCGCTGGACTTTGAACTCTCCCCGCGACGTGACGATCGTCGGCTAGGCCCGCTTGCGTTGGCGCGCGCGTGTCCGATGACGAAGGCGCGCGATGCGAGATCAATCGGGCGTTTTCAACTTTGTGGCGACTAGCGGCCCCGCATTTTCAGTTGCGACATTGATCGAATGCACGTGTCGCGCGAAACCGCGCCAATAGGCCGCGATCATTTTGATTGGCGCGCCGACCGTTTTCGCCTCAGGTCACCTTTGCACCAAGTCATCTTGTTCCGCGTCATGGCGTCGTCATGGCTTCCTCTTGGCGTCGCCTTGGCGTCGAGACGACGTCCGAAAAGATCCCCGACAATTCTTCACTGCTGAGGTTGAGGCGAACACTTCGTCGATCTTGGATTCAATTTGTCGCGCGACGTGACGTTTCCGACCTCCGATGGCGATACGCAAATGATCGCGACCTCTTCATCAATCGCCCATGCGTTCTTTTCGTCCGGCGGAATCGTTCGGGGCATCGGGTTCCATCGTCGGCACGCGAGAAACCGGACGGCCCACGCGGCCGACGCGGCCGGCCCCGGATCTCGGAGATGGGAGGTGGCATCGGGCGCATGGCGGAGAATCCGCCAGCGCCACGCGGGCTCGAGAATCGGGACGGGCGCGCGATGATCGCGTCGGGCGCGCTGAGCGTGGTTCTGGTGACGTATAACAGCGCGCATGTCGTGGGCGCGGCGCTGTCGTCATTGCCGCACGGCTGCCAGATCATCTGCGTCGACAACGCCAGCGACGACGATCTCGCCTCCGTGCTCGGGGGATTCGACGTCGCGCTGATCAGGAATTCCGTCAACCGAGGCTATGGCGCGGCCTGCAACCAAGGCGCGCGGGCGGCGACCGGCCGCTTCGTCATCTTCATGAATCCGGATGTGACGCTCGAGCCCCAAGCGGCGCGCGCGTTGCTCGACGCGGCGCGCCGTTATCCCGATTGCCGAACCTTTGTCCCGCGCACGCACACCAGCGACGGCAAGCTCTGGTTCGACGATCGTTCCGGGGCCGACCGCATGCTGGCCCGGCACCGCGAGATCGTCACGACGAGCTTGGGCGGCGACTGCTGCGTCCGATTCGCCGATGGCGGCGTCTTCATGATCGACCGCGCCATGTTTCTTGATCTCGGCGGCTTCGACGAACGCTTCCTGCTCTATTACGAGGACGACGACCTGTCGCACCGCCTGGTTCAGCGCGGCGAACCGATCATCGTCGTTGACGACGCGGTGGCGACACACGCGGTGGGAACGTCCGTCGCCGTCGGGCGGCAAGGCGTCATCGCGCGCAATCGGGCGAAGAAGAATTCGGAGATCTATTTCAAGGAAAAGTACGGCGTGCCCTATCGCGGGTCGGCCGACGGACTGTTGCTGCTGGCGAAGTTGATCTTCTACGCGGCCATTCTCAGCCCGCGTCGTCTGTTCGCGACCTGGGGCAAGTTCACGGCCGTCGTCGATCACATGCGCAAGGCGCCGCCGGCGGGGCTCTAGCGATCGAATCCGAGAGCGCTCCGGGCCGGGAGCCATCGCGCGCGGCGTTCGCGGATCGCCGTCTCAGGCGAGCGTGCCGGGCTCCACCGACTTTCGATCCTCCACCGGCTGCGACTGGTACTCGTGCAGGCGGCGGTAAAGTCCGCTGCTGCCGGAAAGGAGTTCGTCGTGCGGCCCCTCCTCGACGATCCGGCCATTGTCGACGACGATGATATGATCGGCGTTAGCGATGGTGGAAAGCCGATGGGCGATGATGATGGTCGTTCGCCCCTCGGTCAGCCGCTGCAGGGCGTCGCGCACCAGCGCCTCGGATTCGAGGTCCAGGGCGCTGGTCGGTTCGTCGAGAATGAGAATCTCGCTGTCGCGCAGCATGGCGCGCGCGATCGTCAGGCGCTGTTTCTGCCCGCCGGAAAGGTTGCCGCCGTTTTCGCCGACATCGGTGTCGTAACCTTGCGGCAGCTTCACGATGAAATCATGCGCGTTCGCCGCCCGCGCCGCCGCGACGATTTCCTCGTCCGACGCGCCGTTACGGCCGAGTCCGATATTGAATTTGACCGTCCCCGCGAACAGGAAGGTGTCCTGCCCGACATAGGCGATGCGCTCGCGCAGCGAGGCGAATGTGACCCCGCGAATGTCGAAGCCGTCGATCTCGATCGATCCCGACGTCGGATCGTAGAGCCGCATGATGAGATTGACGATGGTCGACTTGCCGCCGCCCGAGGGGCCGACCAGCGCGGTCTTCTTGCCCGGAGGGAAATGCACATTCAGCTTGTGCAGGACCGGATGTCCATCCTGATAGGCGAAGTCGACATCCTTGAAGCGGATGCTGCCGGGACCCGGCCGCAGCGCGACCGCGTCGGGTCGCTGCTTGAGAATGACGGGCCGGTCGAGCAGCTCGAACATCTGGCGCACGCCGACCATGCCGGCCTCGATGCCGATGCGCATGCGCGCGAGGCGCTTGGCGGGTTCGTAGGCGAGCAGCAGGGCGGTGATGAACGACATCAGTTCGCCCGGCGTCTGTCCCTGTCGCAGCACCAGGATGCCGCCGAGCGCGATCATGCCGGCGATGGCGAGTCCGCCAAGCGTTTCCATGATCGGGCTCGTCGCCGATTCGAGCGTGGCGATGCGGTTGGCGAGCCGCTCGACATCCTTGACCGCCTTCTCCATCCGCCGGCGCAGCACGTCCTCGAGCGCGAAGGCCTTCACCACGCGAATGCCGGTCGAGGTTTCCTGCAGCGTCTGGATGATGGTGGTGATCGACGCCAATTCCATGGTCATGAACTTGCGCACCCGTCCGACCAGCTTGCGCACGCCGAACAACGCCAAGGGGCCGACGCTGAGCGAGGCGAGCGCCAGCACCGGCTGCTGGGCGATCATCACGGCGACGAGGCCGATCAGCGTGAACAGTTCCCGGACGAACGACGTCACGACCGTGTCGATCACGCCGCGCGCAGCGTGCGCGTTGTGGGTAACGCGAATGAGAATGTCGGAGGAGGGAACGTTCTGGAAAAAGGCGACGCCCTGTTCCAACAGGCGGTCGTAGATCTTGCGCTGCTGTTCGGCGACGATGCTGTTGCCGGCGCGGCTGAGGTAATAGCCCTGGACGAAAGTCGCCGCGCCCTTGAGGAAGAAGATGCCGCAGACGGCCGCGGCGATGGTGAAGACGCGGTTGACGTTCTGGCCCACGACCATCTCGTTGACGATGTCGCGCATGATCCACGCGCTGAGCGCCGTCATCGCCGCCACGACCAGCATCGAGCCGGTGGCGATCGCGTACCACGCGGCGTGCTTCCTGAAGTTCTCCTTCAGAAGCCGCCACAACAGCCGCCGGTCCAGATTCTCGACGAATCCCTTGAGCATCACGGGTCCTGAATCAGTATCCGAACTCGATTTTCGAGGCGCGATCCATCGCTCGCTCCACAACGGGTCCGAAACAATGGCGCGGCGCTCGCATAACAAGCCCGCCGGGCGTCCGATCGGCCAAATTGCTGGCGCGCCCGGTTTCATGTCGAGGGCCGATCCGCGCGCGGGGCCGCGCCCGGCCAAACGGCATGGGTATTAGCATTTATGGCGGAAAAACCAAGCTCCGTTTCCGTTTCAAGCATGACGGAAAGGCGGGCATTTCTCGCGCCGAACCCGGCCGCATGCGGATCGCGATGGGGGGGTCGGAGAAGGGCGCCGCGCGCGCCGGTATTCGGCGAAGGCGAATGCGTGGCGCCTTGCGCGCGTCCTGCCGCGCCTTGCCGCGAGCCGCGCCCGCGACCGCCGCGATCGCTCAGCCGACTTCGCGCAGTCCTTTGGTGCGCGCCTGGAACCACGCGCGATAGACGCCTTCCTCGGCGCCGGAGAACTTGAATTCCGTGTTCGCCCTCTCGCCATTCACGCTGCGCACGACGAAGGCGATCGGAGCCGCGAGTCCCGGCAATGCGAGGGTGCCGGTGCTGTCGACCGAGAGCGGCCTGGCGCAGTGCAGATTGGCGCCGTTTTCGGACATGTCCCGCGTCTGGGCGCGGACGGTCCCGTAACTCGTGCGCGCCTCGCAGTCGACGTGGATGGCGAAGCGCGCGACCATGCGCCGGTTGGCGTCCTCGGTGGAGGTCCGCACCACGCGAACGAGCACGGTGCGCAATTCGCCGATGCTGTCGGTGATGCCGTCCACGGCCACGCGCACTTCCGAGGCGCGATCGCCCACCTGCCGCGCGCCCTCGCTGACATGCTGGATCTTGGCCGACACTTCGCGTGAGGCTTCCGCGGTCTGGGAAACGTTGCGCGCGATCTCCTGCGTCACCGCCTCCTGTTCTTCCATCGCGGCGGCGATGGCGGACGCCACTTCGTCGATCTCCGTGATGCTGTCGCCGATCTCTCCGACCGCCGCGACCGCGGCTTCGGTCGCCGCGCGAATATCGGCGACCTGCCGATCGATGTCGGCGGTCGAGCGCGCCGTCTGGTTGGCGAGGTTCTTGACCTCGCTGGCGACGACGGAGAAGCCGCGCCCGGCCTCGCCCGCGCGCGCCGACTCGATGGTGGCGTTGAGAGCGAGAAGATTGGTTTGATCGGCGATGGCGCCGATCAGGCGGGTGACTTCGGAAATCTTGGCGACCGCCTCGGTCAGCGACGTGATCGTGGTCTCCGCCTTCTTGCCGCTGGCGACCGCGCGGCGCGTGACCTCGGAGGCGCGCGAGACCTGCGTCGCGATCTCGGCGATCGAGGCCGACAACTCCTCGGCGGCCGAGGACACCGTCTGCGCGTTGACCAGCGCTTCCTCGGAAGCGGACGCGACGGATTGCGTGTCGGCGGAAACCGAAGTGGCGAATTCCGACATGTTGTGCGACACGCCGCCGACATCGCCAGCTCGGGATTCGATGGTGGCAACCGCCGCGCGGGTCTCGCGTTCGATCCGTTCCGCCATCTCCAGCAAGGCGCGCCGGCGCTCGTCCGTCGCCGCGCTCGCCGCGACGACCTGTTCCTCCTCGAGTTTGGCCTTGGCGACGGCGTTTTCCTTGAACACCGCGACGGTCGCCGCCATCAGGCCGATTTCGTCCTTGCGATCGCCGCTCGGAATGGCGACATCGGTCTTGCCGGCGGCCAGTTCGCGCATCGCGCCGGTCATCGCGGTCAGCGGCCGGACGATGCGGAAAATGGCGACCCAGAAGCTCGCCGCTGCGAGCAGGACGCCGGCGATGAGAACGGCGACGGCGACGATCGCGCGCATGGTGGCGCTGGCGGCGTTGGCCGCCGCCGCCTGGTTCGCCACCCGCCCGAGAACGCGGTTCATGTTGAGAATGGTGTCGATGGCGGCCGTGGCGCGGTCGAAGAAATCCTTGCCCGAAAGCGGATACTCGGTCGAAGCCGCGGCGGCGTGGACCGATTTGCGCAGCGCGTCGTAGTCGCCGAGATAGGCCTTCGCCACGCCGTCGATCGCGTCGACCAGTTCCGGGGGCGTATCCTCCCGCACGCGCAGGATGGAGACCGCTTCCCAGGCGAGCGAAATATGTCCGCGACCCTCAGCCAGCAGTTGCGCGTCGCGCTCGCCGATCGGCTTCTTCGCGTTGATCAGGCCGGCCAGGCGCGCGCGCTCGCGGCCGGCATACTCGGCCATCTCGGCCCCGAGGTGGCGCAGATTGGAGATCTGCTGGATCTGCGCCGTGGCGGGGCGCACTAGCGTTTCCAGCGTCAGACGAAGCCGCGCCGCGCGTTCGATGAGGCGCGTATAGGCCGGCACCACCTGGTCGATCAGTTCGGGGTCGCGCGCCTCGAACGGTTTGGCGAAGGCATCGTCGACGCGGGCCCGCAAGGCTTTGATTTCAGCGAAGGCGGCTTGCGCCTGATCGATCGGCCCGCCCGCGAGGCGCATTTCCGGGACGTCCGCGAGAATGGCGAGCGCCTCGGCGAAGGTGGCGTCGGCCGCGACGCGGCGCTTGACGATTTCCTCCCGCGCGCCCTGAGGAACGACGACCTTGCCGCGCAACGCCGCGTTGCTCGCGCCGCGTTCGACCGCCCAGTTGCCGTTGCTCGCGAGGAAACCTTCCGCGGCGCGGTCGGCCCTGACGAATGCGTTGGATGCGCTTCGGTTTTGCAGAGCCTCTACCGCCAATTGCGCGGCGACGGCCAGAACGAGAATGATGAGCGCGGCGGTGATCGCCGGCAGGATCGTTCGAATTCGGAAAGACATGGCGGGATCCGCTTAGGTGTCGCGACGGGTGGATTGACGCGAGGAATCGCCGGGATTCTTGGCTAAATGGTTTAATTTTTCTTTATTGCGGCATCCGATTACTTCAATTCCGACAGGAAAGCGCTTTGTTGCACTGAAGAAGTGGTGCCAAGGCATGAATTCGCGGCGCCGAAGTCTGACATTTGTCAAGCATTGGGACGTTCACGCGGGGAGCGCCGCGTCCTATCCGAATCGTTCGTCGAACATTCCCCGATCAAGGCGCCTCCTGCGGCGCGCGACGGCGTCGCCTCGCCCGATCCATCGTTCCACGCGCGCCGATCCGCGATCGCGACCCGCGCCCCCGGCGGGCATGGCGCAGGCCTGGCCCGAAGCAAATTTACGGATCGTTGATTCCTCGTAGATGCGCCGTCCCGCCGTTTTTGCGTGGCGGGTCCGCCGCGGTTGGGGCTGTACTTCCCGATCCCGGCGCGATTAGCTAGGCGAGGCGCCGGTCGAATTCGCGATCGCCACGCGCATGCTGGCCCGGAAGCCGTCGCCGAAAGCTCGCGCCGGATCCGATCGGCCGATGGAATTTCAGAACGAAGGAAGTCACGTGACCGATCCCGCATTTCTCCAGCCCGGCCGCTTCGTCGAAAGCGACGCGCCCGAAATCGTGAGCTTCGCGAGGGAAGCGGCGGCCGGCGCGAGCGCGCCGATCGACGTCGCGATCAAGCTCTATTACGCGGTGCGCGACAGCATCCTTTACGACCCCTATCAGAACTACAACCGACCCGAGACCTATTCGGGACTGACCGCGCTCACGCGAGGACGCGGCTTCTGCGTGTCCAAGGCCGCGTTGCTCGCCGCCTGCGCGCGCGCCCTCGGCATTCCCGCGCGCATGGGCTTCGCCGACGTGCGCAATCATCTGGCGACACCGCGCCTGCTCGAAATGAACGGCAGCGACGTCTTCCATTGGCACGCCTACGCCGACATCTGGCTCGACGGCAAGTTCGTCAAGGCGACGCCCGCCTTCAACCTGTCGATGTGCGAGCGCTTCGGCGTGCTGCCGCTCGAATTCGACGGACGCGACGATTCGATCTTTCATCCCTACGACAAGGACGATCGCCGGCACATGGAATACGTTCTCGACCGCGGAACCTATGCCGACGTTCCATTCGATACCGTCATCGCGACGTTTCGCGAATTGAGCCCGCGGTGTCTGGTCGAAGGCGCCTTCAAGGGCGGCGATTTCATCGCCGAGGCCGCCGATCAGGTCGAGGGAACGCCTTCCGCGCGTTCGTGAGGCGGGCCGTTCCCTCAAGGCCGGGGCGCGCTGGCGCGCTTTCCGATCGCATGGAATCATGCGACCGACAGGAAATCGCGCCAAATCAGATTGTTCGAGCAAGTCCCTATCGAAAAAGTCTGTCAACTTTCTCGGGACTTGCTCGAGTGCCGTCCGCGCAGGGGCGTAGCGTGACCTGGTCGTAGCCGGCGCCAAGGATTTCGCCAACCGGGCGGCATCCGTCCGCGACGCAGATGTTCCAGTCGCCCGCCGCGCCGGAATCGCGCAGCACGAGCTCGGGCAGCGGCGCGGATGTTGGATTCCATTGCCACCAGCCGTCGGCGAGGCGAGCATTGGGCGGCGGTTCCATGCCGGCGCCGCTCGTCTTCACGCGCGCGGCGACGAGCAAAAGACCGGCGTCGGTCACGCGCCAATCCTCGCGCCATGCCGTTTTCTCGACCGAATGCGTCCAGGCAAGCGTGAACGCGCCGACCGCCAGCACCTTCACGATACCGCTGGCCGCGACGCAGAGGCTCATCGCGGATGGCGGGCGACCGCGCCGCGCGCGCGCCACGTGTGCTGGCCGAGAACGATGACGGCGAGCACGATGCCGAGCCCGTCGGTCATCGGCACCGCGGCGACCAGCAGGGCGGCCGCGGCCACGGCACCGACGCGCTCCCACCATTGCATCGGCACGACGAGGAAGCCGACCGACGCCGCCCCCCACAATGTGATCGCGAGCAACGCCTTGCCGACCATGTAGCCGACTTCCGTCCAGTAGCCGTAAGTCGCCGCGAATTCGCCGCCGGCCTGCAGCATCAGCGAGGGATCGTAGATCGCCATGAAGGGCACGACGAAACCGGGCAGCGCGATACGCACGGCCTCCCAGCCGATCTTGAATCCGCTTTCGCGCGCGATCGGCGCGGCGGCGAAGGCGGCGAGCGCGACCGGCGGGGTCAGGTCGGCCATGATGCCGAAATAGAAGACGAACATATGCGAGACGATGAGCGGCACGCCGAGCTTGAGCAGCGCGGGCGCGGCGAGCGAGGAGGTGATGATGTAGTTCGGGATCGTCGGAATGCCCATGCCCAGCACCAGGCTGACGACCATCGTCAGGATCAGCGAGAGGAGCAGGCTCTCCTTGCCGATCGACACGACATAATTGCCGAACGACGTTCCCAGACCGGTCAGCGTCATGGTGCCGATGACGATGCCGACGATGGCGCAGGCAAGTCCCACCGGAACGGCCTGCCGCGCGCCGTCGGCGAGCCCCTCGACGCATTGCCGCAAGGTTTCGCGGCCGCCTCCGACGGCGAAGTTGGCGAGCACGAGCAGGCTGAGCATGGCGACGACGATGTCGACCCCGCCGAACTCCATTCCCGCGATCTTGAATTTCTCGGCGAAAAAACCGGACGCGCCGACGCCGAGGCCGATCCAGAAGATCGTTCGCAGCACGATGTTCGGCAGCCCCAGCGCCACCGAACCGCCCAGGATCAGCATGAGCGTCAAGGCCAGCCCGACCGCCCCGGCGAACAGCGGCGTGAATCCGGAGAACAGCAGATAGACGAGCGCGGCCAGCGGGGCGATCAGGTACCAGCGGCGCTTGAGCGCGTCGAGCGCGCTCGGCAGCTCGCTTCGCGGCAGGCCGACAAGGCCGTTCTTGCCCGCTTCCAGATGCACGGCCCAGAACGCCGAGTAATAATAGAGGATGGCGGGAATGATCGCCGCCTTGACGATCTCGGCATAGGGCACGCCCAGCGTCTCCGCCATGATGAAGGCGACCGCGCCCATCACCGGCGGCATGATCTGTCCGCCCATCGACGAGGTCGCCTCGACGCCGCCGGCGAAGGCCGGCCGGTAGCCGAATTTCTTCATCAGCGGAATGGTGAACTGGCCGGTGGTGACGACATTGGCGACGCCCGACCCGGAGATCGTGCCCATCAGCGCCGAGGAAAAGACCGCGACCTTCGCCGGGCCGCCGCGGGCATGGCCGACCAGCCCCATCGAGACGTCGGTGAACAGACGGATCATGCCGGCCCGTTCCAGGAACGCGCCGAACAGCACGAACAGGAAGATGAAGGTCGCCGACACGCCGACCGGCGTGCCGTAGATGCCCTCGGTGCCGAACGCCATGTGCTCGATCACCTGCTCGAAACCATAGCCGCGATGGGTGAACGGGGAGGGAAGGTAATTTCCGAAGAGGCAATAGAGCAGGAACGCGCCGGCGACGATGGGCAGCGCCATGCCCATGAAGCGGAAGGTGACGTAGAACACGATCAACAGGCTGGCGATGCCGACCGCGATGTCGAAATGGTTGAGCTCGCCCGTTCGGTTGATGAGTTCGTCGTAAAACACCCAGTGGTAAAGCCCGACGGCGAAGCCGACGATGCCGACGGCCCAGCCGGCCGCGACGCCCCAGGGCGTGATGTCCCTGTGGTTGGCCACCAGCGCGCAGCCCGTCAGCATCAGGAAGCCGACGTGAACCGCGCGCACCACCTGCGCCGGAAAGATCGCGTAGGTCGCCGTGAACAATTGGAAGGCGGAGAACGCGACCGCGATCCAGAACAGCAGCGCCGCGCGCCGGCCCGCGCCGAAGCCGGCGGGCAGCCCGTGTTCCGGGTCGATGATCTCGGCGGCCGTCGTCTCTCCCGGCTCGTTGTCGACGGCTGACATGCGAAATCCCTAAAAAACTTGATTGGGTGCCGGAACTGGGCGCTTTGGCGGCGCGCCGCCTACTTGATGAGGCCCTTTTCCTTGTAGAAGCGCGCGGCGCCGGGATGGAACGGAACGATCGCTCCGTTCGCCGCCGTTTCCAGCTTGATATCCTTGCCGGCCGAATGCGCGGCAACGAGATCGGGAAGCGATTCGAACAGCAGCTTCGTCATCTGATAGGCGGTCTCGTCCGAGACGCCCGAATGGGTGACCAGGTAATTGACGACCGCCGCGGTCGGAACGTCCGCGGTCTGGCCCTTGTAGGTGTTGGCTGGAATGGTCGCGGGAATGAACGGCGCGCCGATCTTCTCGACCAGGTCCTTCGGGATCGACACCACGGTGATGTCGCTCGTCGCGCTGAGATCGCGCAGCGACGCCACGCCCAGGCCCGCCGATTGCAGCGTCGCGGAAAGCTGGCGATTCTTCATCAGGTCGACGGATTCGGCGAAGGGCAGATATTCGACCTTGCCGAGATCCTTGTAGCTCATGCCGGCCGCGGCCAGGATGGCGCGGGTGTTGAGCTCGGTGCCGGATTTCGCCGCGCCGACGGACAGGCTCTTGCCCTTGATGTCGGCCAGCGTGGCGATGCCGCTATCCTTCGCGGCGACGAGCTGGATGTAGTTCGGATAGATCGCCGCGATCGTCCGCAGCTTGTCGAGCTTGGCCTTGAAGCCGGCGTCCTCGTTGCCTTCCCACGCCGCCTTGAGCGAATCGCCGAGGGAGAATGCGATCTCGCCGCGCCCCTGCTGAAGAAGGATGAGGTTCTCGACGGAGGCCTTGGTGGCCTGGACCTGGGATTTGACGTCCGGGATTTTCTCGCCGTAGATCTTGGTCAGCGTCACGCCGAGCGGGTAGTAGACCCCGGACGTGCCGCCCGTCAGCACGTTGATGAATTCCACCGCCGACGCCGAAACGGGCCCGAACGCGACGGTGGCCGCGATGGCGGCCGCGCCGAGATGGACGGCGAGGCCGGCGCCGGATTTGGCGCCAGAACGGAAGTGACGGCGGGCGAGAGGATGCGCGTGACGGCGAGCGAATTGCATGAAGCTTGTCTCCCATTCCAGAAAATTGTTGGCCGATTATGACCTTAAGCGACGGCGCGTCCAAGCCGTTGTCGCGGCTTTTTCACCTGCGACTCTGTAGCGCGGGCGCCCTTGTCCGATCGCGCGGCGGACGCGGCTTCGGCCCCCTTGAATCGCCTGATGCGGGCGTGTCGCGCCGATGCCGCTTAAGCCGATGCCGCTTAAAGAGGCACCGCGCCGTCGGTAGCGGGAGGGCCCGGACAGGCCCGTGTATGACGCGGGGCGCGAATTCAGCCGCGTGAAGCTGCGCCGGAGCCGCGCGGTGACCTGATCGACTCGATCCGCCCGACCAGTCCGATCCGCCTGAGCAGGCCGTACCATCCGCCGGTGATGAGCGCGACGGCGAGCGCGATCGCGAGCACCGACGGCGGCGGCGGCGCGATGGCGAATGTGCGCGAGATCCACGGCACGAGCAGGATGACGATGACGATCGCCGTCGCGGCTCCCGTGATCGCCCAGAACGGCATCCGCCGGCGATCGAGAAACGACGTGCCGGCCTCCGCCGAATCGGCGAACGCAAGGACGAGATTGGCGGCGATCAGCGCCACGAAGGCGGCCGCGCGCGCCTGCGGCGCCGGCAGCCCGTAAGCGAGGCTACCCGCGTAAAGGCAGAGGATCGCGGCGAGGATGATCGCGCCCTGCAGCAATCCGAACATCAGCACGCGCGCGCCGAACAGGCTTTCGTCGGGCGGGCGCGGCGGCCGCTTCATGGCGTCGCGCTCGGAGGGCTCGGACTCGAACACGAGCGAGCAGACCGGATCGATCACCAGTTCGAGCAGCACCACATGCATGGGAAACAGCATCGGCGGCAGCCCGAACACGATCGGAAACAGCGCCAGTCCCGCGACCGGAACGTGAATCGCCGCGATATAGGTCAGCGCCTTGCGCAAATTGGCGAAGATGCGCCGGCCGAGGCGGACGCCGCCGACGATCGAGGCGAAGCTGTCGTCGAGCAGCACGAGATCGGCGGCCTCCCGCGCGACATCGGTTCCGCGCGCTCCCATGGCGATGCCGATATGGGCGGCCTCGAGCGCGGGCGCGTCGTTGACGCCATCCCCGGTCATGGCGACCACCTGGCCGTTCGCCCTGAAGGCGCGCACCAGGGCGAGCTTCTGTTCGGGCTGCACGCGGGCGAAGACGCGCGTCGTCTTCGCGCATTCGCGCAATTGATCCTCGCTCATGGCCGCGATCCGCGGCCCGGTGATCACCCCGGCGGTCACGTCGATGCCGCAACGCAGCGCGATCTCGCGCGCCGTCGCGGGAAGATCGCCGGTGATCATGGTCACGTCGATACCGGCCTCGCGCGCGGTCGCGAGCGCCTCCGGCACGTCGGCGCGGACCGGATCGAGAAAGCCGACGAGCCCCTGAAACGTGAACGACCGCGCCGCCAGATCGCCCCGCGGCGGCCCGGCGTGACGGCGCGAGGCGACGCCCAGCACGCGCTGGCCGCGCGCGGCCATTTGCTCGGCGATCCGGTGCATCGTCGCGCGCGCGCCCGGGTCCATGCCGCAAAGTTCGAAGATGGCCTCGGGCGCGCCCTTGGCCGCGACCATCGTCGTGTCGCCATCCTCGGTCCAGGCCTGGATGACGGCGAGCAGATCCGGCCGCAGCGGATGGGCACCGATCGGCGCGCCGCCGGGGGCGGCCTCGATCGCGAGCTCGCTGGCGAGGCGCCGCACCGCGCGGTCCATCGGATCGATCGGCCGCAGCGGCGAGGCGAGCGCGGCCGCCGCGATCAGATCGGTGTCCTTCTTGCCCCTGGGCAGGGCGTCGCCGAGCTCGATGAATTCGCCGTCGGCCCAGATGGTCGCGATCGTCATCCGGTTCTCGGTCAGCGTGCCGGTCTTGTCGACGCACAGCATGGTGGCCGCGCCCAGGGTTTCGAGCACGGCGGAGCGGCGGACGAGGACATTGTCGCGCGCCAGCCGCCACGAGCCGAACGCCATGAAGATGGCGAGCACCATGGGGAATTCCTCGGGGAGCAGCGAGATCGCGAGCGTGATGCCGGCGAGCACGCCCTCGAACCAGTCGCCGCGAAAGACGCCATGGGCGATCGTGACAACGGCGCAAAAGGCGACCGCGACCAGGCCGAGCCAGCCGATGATCCGCGTGGAGGTTTGCTGCAGCGGCGTCGGCCCCTGCTCGATCGAGGCGAGCGAGGCGCCGATGCGTCCAAGCTGGGTCGACGGTCCCGTGGCGGTGACGAGACCGACGCCTTGCCCGCGCGTATTGAGCGTTCCGGCGAACAGAAACGGCGTGTGATCGCCGCCCGGCCGGATCGCGTCGGTGGCGTCCGCCAAATTCGTCGCGGTGTGTTTCGAAACCGGAACGGACTCGCCCGTCAGCGTGGACTCGTCGACGGTCAGCACGTCGCCGGCCACCAAGACGCCGTCGAAGGCGAGACGCTCGCCTTCGCCGATCAGGGCGATGTCGCCGGGCACGATGTCGCGCGCGCGGATCTTTTCCTCGCGCCCGTCGCGGATGACGCGGACGAAGGGTTCGGCGAGCTCCCGCAGCGCCGCCAGCGCCCGTTCGCTGCGCGCTTCCTGATAGATCACCAGTCCGATGGAAACGGTGGCGCCGCCGAGGAGGAACAGGCCCTCGCCGAAATCGCCGACGACGAGATAGAGGCTCGCCGCGGCGATCAGGAACAGGAACATCGGTTCGCGAAGCGTGCCGCGCAGAATGTCGCCGAAGCCACGCGACCGCGCCCGATGCAACACGTTGGGACCGAAGCGGGCAAGTCGCGCGGCGGCCTCGGCCCGGCCGAGTCCTTTCAGCAAGTCGGGATCGGAAAGGTCGACGCGCATTGGTCCCATTGGCTACCGGATGAATCGCTTGGGTCCGCGCCCCTTCGGCGCGATCGATCGCCGATGAACAATGTCACGGCGCCTTGTCGCTCGCGCCGAGGCGGAATGACGCGCGATGATCGCCTCATTTTGACGAAGCCTATCACATCGCGAAGCCGCGAATTGGCGGGACTTGCGTGGCGAAAGTTGCGGGTCGCCGACCGGCATTCGCGCGAACGCTCCCGCCGGTCAAACGCGATCGCGGATCGATCGAGTTGAGCGCGCAATATCACGTGCCCAATATCACGTGCTCAAGATCACAAGCTCACGATGATGATGCGCCGCTTTGCCGGCAAGGCGCGCGGATGAGCGCGGCCGCCACCTCGGGCGACAATGTCGCGGCCGCCCTTGAGGAGAAAATCGATCACGCGAAACCGGCATTTCGCGCTGCTTTGACCACGTGCCAGGCTCATGCCTGCCATGATTGGAGGCTTTTTCCTCGGCCCCGCGCCAGAGCGCCATGGGCGCGACAGGATATGGTATAACTATATGAAAATATTATATATTAGTTGCACTTGAAATCCATTTTAGTTTGCCGACCGGGCTTCCGATCGCCCCCGGGGCGTAAATTCGTGCCGGGAAAAGAGCATTGACAAAATATGCATTCAGGTACTTAATTGCCTTAATCAGACCCGGCGGCACCGAGGGCGCGGGCCAAATCAAGAAACCACACCAAGAAAGGGAGACGCGGCGCCACCACCAATTCCTCCAGATCTACCGATCATCATTTCCGCGAGCGCGCGGGGAGGAAGCGGTTCGCCGCCTCGACGACCGGGATTTCTTTCGTCGACCGCGAATTGCGGTCCACGGAAATCGATGTGGCGAGGGGGACGCCGACGGGAGTGTCAGGGAAATTTCACGGCAGCGGGCCGGCCGGGTCGACGGCCGCCGCGGCGGGTTGAACGAAAGCGAAGTCGAACGAAGGCAGGGCGCTCATTCTTGCGCTTATTCTCGAGCCGGGCACGGCGCGGTCAGAACGTTGAAGGGAAGGCGTGAACGATGCTGGATGTGACGGGGAGTGCGACATCGGCGATTGCCGAGCGCTGCGAGGCGCTGTTTCAGGATTTGAATTTCGAGGCGGCGCGCGCGTGGAAGGCGGCCAAGTCGGGCCGCAAGGTCGTGGGCTTCATGCCCTATTACGTGCCGCGCGAACTCGTGCACGCGGCCGGCTGTCTGCCGCTCGGCATCATGGGCGGTGGCGACCAGCTCGAGGTCATTCACGGCGACGCCTATTACCAGAGCTACATCTGCCGCATTCCGCGCTCGACCATCGAGCTCGGCGTGTCGGGTCGCCTCGATTTCGTCGACGGCATGCTGTTTCCCTCGATCTGCGACGTCATCCGCAATCTCTCGGGCATGTGGAAGCTGATGTTCCCGAACGTCGCGGCGCGCTATGTCGATCTGCCGCAGAATTTCAGCGACGATGTCGGCGGCGAATTCTACCGCGCCGACATGAAGGAGCTGGTGGAGTGGCTCGAACACCTCACCGGCAAACCGATCACCGACGACGCGCTGCGCGCCTCGATCACCGCCTATAACGCCAACCGGGCATTGGTGCGCGAGCTCTATGCACTGCGCGCCGCCGCGCCCTGGAAGGTGCCGTCGTCGGAAGTCTATCTGCTGGCGCGCGCCGGCCTCGTCATTCCGGTCGAGGATCACAGCGCGATGCTGCGCGAGTATATCGACGCCGCCCGCGCCCAGGACCGGCCGCTGAAGGACAATTCGCGGGTGGTGGTTTCGGGCATGTTCTGCGAGCAGCCGCCGCTCAACCTGATCAAGTCGATCGAACTCGCCGGCTGCTACATCGTCGACGACGACTTCGTGCTGGTCAATCGCTGGGAGAAGTCGGACGTGCCGACCGAGGGCGATCCGCTGATGAACCTGGCCAAGGCCTATCTGCACAATTCGCTGTCGATGCCGTCGAAATACGAACCCGACCTGTCGAAGAAGGGCCAGTTCCTGGTCGACAGCGTGCGCGAGAACAACGCCGAGGGTGTCATCTTCGCGATGCCGAGCTTCTGCGATCCGGCGCTGCTGGATCGCCCGATGCTGCAGCACACGCTCAAGGCCGCGAACGTCCCCTATATCGCGTTCAAATACGCCGAAAACTCCGGCCAGATGCAGCCCATTCGCGAGCAGGCCGGCACCTTTGCCGATTCGATCAAATTGTGGAGCGGAGCATGACGATCATCACCACGCCGAAAAAAGCCGTCGCCGAGGACGTCATCAAGGACGCCTCGATGGCCAAGCAGAAGGAAATGATGGCGCAGCACTTCGACCGTCTGTCGGACGCGCCGGCGACGGGGGCGAAGGTGGCCTCGACGTTCGTTCCGGGCAACCTCAACGAATTGATCATGTGCTTCGACATCGTCAACAATCTGCCCGAGGTCAACGCCATTCAGATGGGCCTGCGCAAGCAGAGCGGCGGCTACGTCATGGAGGCCGAGAAGCACGGCCATTCCGAGGACGTCTGCACCTACGTCAAGTCCGACCTCGGCATGATGACCAAGGGCAATATCGGCCCCAATGGCCGGCCGCTGCCGAACCCGGACGTGCTGCTGCTCTCCTATACCGGCTGCTTCACCTTCCTGAAGTGGTTCGAGCTTCTGCGCGAGCAGTACAAGTGCGAGACGATCATGTTCCACACGCCCTATATGGGCGACGGCAAGATCACCAAGGAAATGATCGACTACATGGTCAAGCAGCTCAAGACGGAAGTGATTCCGAAGCTTGAGCGCGTCTCCGGCGTCAAGTTCGACATCGATCGCCTCCGCGAATATCTCAAGAAGTCGCAGAAGGCCGAGGACAACCTGGTCTGGTCGCTGCAGAGCGCCCGGAACAAGCCCTCGCCGATCGACGCCTATTTCGGCGGCATCTACTACATCGGCCCGATCTTCGGCGCCTTCCGCGGCACCGACGACGCGATCGAGTATTACAACTTCCTGCGCGCCGAGATCGAGGAGCGCGTCAAGCAGGGCAAGGGACCGCTGACGCCCGACGGCGACATGGGCAAGGAGCGCTATCGCCTCGTCGTCGAGGGGCCGCCGAACTACACCCACTTCCGCCAGTTCTGGAAGATGTTCTACGACGAAGGCGCGGTGGTGGTGGCGTCGAGCTACACCAAGGTCGGCGGCACCTATGATTTCGGCTTCCGCCACGATCCCGCCAAGCCGCTGGAAAGCCTCGCCGAGTACTGCCTCAACGTCTACACCAACCGCAATCTGCCGATGCGCGTCGATATGCTCGAAAACTACGTCAACGAGTACGAGGCCGACGGTCTGCTCATCAACTCGATCAAGAGCTGCAACAGCTTCTCGGCCGGCCAGCTCCTGATGATGCGCGAGGTGGAGAAGCGTACCGGTAAGCCGGCGGCGTTCATCGAAACCGACCTTGTCGATCCGCGCTACTTCTCCGCGGCGAACGTCAAGAACCGCCTGGAAAGCTATTTCCAGATGATCGAACAGAAGCGCGCCGGCGCGCGCAGCGCCGCGTAAGGAGAGCTTGATGCGCACATTTGTGGGGATTGATCTGGGGTCGACGACCACCAAGGCGGTGTTGCTCGACGAAAACAGCCAAGTGATCGGCCGCGGCATCACCAATTCGCGGTCGAACTACGGCACCGCCGCGCGCGTGGCGAGCGAGGAGGCGCGCGTCGACGCGCGCTTCACCCTGTTCCGCCGCGCTCTCGGCGTCGGCCAGGACAACCATGCCTATGACGAGTTCCTGAGCGCGCTCGAACGCGGCTTCCGCCTCGAGCAGTTTCTTGAACAGCTCGACGACCTCGAGGCAACCTGCATCGGACAATTGTCCGGCGAACGCTTCGCCCGCATCGCCGAGAAGGTCGGCGAGGCGCTCAAGGAAGTGTTCGTCCGGCTGCGCTCCGAGGCGCCGGAGCTTTACGCGCCCGGCGCCAAGCGCAAGTCCGACTTCTTCCGCGACATCGCCGGCTCGCGCTTCCATGTGCACGCCGAGGAAGTGGCGAAGGAGGCGGGCGTCGCGCATGAAGTGCTGCTCAACGCCTACGACAAGTCGATCATCGACGTGGAGAATCGTCCGCCATCGGGCAATCTCTCCGACAAGTTCCGCCGCGCCATGACGCGGGTGCTGTCGACCGCGCCCAATCTCGTCGGCGGCGCCGACGTGCCGCGGACGATCGAGCAGACCCTGGGCATCGAGCTGGAAGAGACCTATCTGGTCGGCACCGGCTACGGCCGCGTGACGCTGCCGTTCTCCAAGGATCACATCCGCTCGGAGATTCTCTGCCACGGCCTCGGCGCTCACATGATGTATCCGAAGACGCGCACGGTGCTCGACATCGGCGGCCAGGATACCAAGGGCATCCAGGTCGATCCCAAGGGCATCGTCGAGAACTTCCAGATGAACGACCGCTGCGCCGCCGGATGCGGACGCTATCTCGGCTACATCGCCGACGAAATGAACATGGGCCTGCACGAGCTCGGTCCGCTGGCGATGAAATCGAACCGTCCGGCGCGCATCAACTCGACCTGCACCGTGTTCGCCGGCGCGGAGCTGCGCGACCGCCTGTCGCTCGGCGAGAAGCGCGAGGACATTCTCGCCGGTCTCCACCGCGCCATCATCCTGCGCGCGATCTCGATCATCTCGCGCTCGGGCGGCATCACCGACGAGTTCACCTTCACCGGCGGAGTCGCCAAGAACGAGGCGGCGGTGCGCGAGTTGCGCAAGCTGATCAAGGAGAATTACGGCGAGGTCACCATCAACATCAATCCGGACTCGATCTACACCGGCGCGCTCGGCGCGTCCGAGTTCGCGCGCCGCGCCGTCGACGCCTAGGGAAGGACATCAGTATGCCGATTACCTCTGGAATTGACGTGGGCACCGGCGCGATCAAGGTCGCCGTGTTCGACATCAATGGTGACGACGAGAAGCTGCTCGCCAAGCGGGTCGAGCGCGTGCGCCAGCGCGATCCGCTGGCGCTGGCGGCCCAGATCTACGACGACGTGCTCGCCGAAGCGGGTCTCAAGCGCGGCGACGTCGCCTATTGCGCCACGACCGGCGAAGGCGAGGCGCTGCACTTCCACACCGGCCATTTCTACTCGATGACGACGCATGCGCGCGGCGCGATCTATCTCAATCCGGAAGCGCGCGCGGTGCTCGACACCGGCGCTCTGCACGGTCGCGCCATCCGCGTCGACGATCGCGGCAAGGTGCTCAACTACAAGATGACCAGCCAGTGCGCCTCCGGCTCCGGCCAGTTCCTGGAAAACATCGCCCGCTATCTCGGCATCGCCCAGGACGAAATCGGCGCGCTGTCCAAGCAGGCCGACAATCCGGAGAAGGTGTCGGGCATCTGCGCCGTGCTCGCCGAGACCGACGTCATCAACATGGTCTCGCGCGGCATCACCGCGCCGAACATCCTCAAGGGCATTCACGAATCGATGGCCGATCGTCTGGCCAAGCTGCTCAAGACCATCGGCGGTCTTGACGGCGTGATCCAGATGACCGGCGGACTCGCGCTCGACGCGGGCCTGGTCGAGGCAATGAAGGAAGCGATGGTGCGCGAGAAGGTCAAGGTTCCGATCTCGAGCCATTCGGACGCGATTTACGCCGGCGCCATGGGCGCGGCGCTCTGGGGCGCGTTCCGGCACGAGAAACTCGCGCGCATGGGAGCCGGCGCGCGCGCGGCCTGATGAGCGGCGCGGCGCTCGCGACCTATTCATAGCTGATTTCGGCATGGACCGAAGAGAGACGGCGCGGCCATCGGCCGCGCCGTTGTCATTGGCGGGTTGTTCTTCTCGCGGTTATCCGTGCGGCATTTTTCTTGGCGTGGCGATGCTTGACGTCGCCGTTCTTGACGCGCCTATTCTTGATCCGCCTATTCTTGGCGGGGACGAGATCATTTCCTGTTTGAGTTCGTCGGCGCGCTATCCCGCGCCGGGCCGGGAGCGCGGCGCCGCGTTCCGCGATCTCCTCCCTTCGCCGGGCCGGCGTGGTTAACGGCGCCTGAATCCCGATACAAGAAATTGCCCTTTCGTTTAGCTGTTTTTGCATGAATCCCGCGCATGATCGGTTCGTTCGATCCATCCGCGCCAGATCATCGATGGCGCGTTCCAGAAAGTCGCGTCGTCCATCATGGTCATGCCGCAATGAAGCGCGTTCTTGTTACCGGTGGCCTCGGCTACATCGGCTCTCACACCTGCGTCGCGCTGCGCTCGGCGGGCTATGATCTTGTCGTCGTCGACAATCTCTGCAATTCGAAAATTTCCGTTCTCAACCGCCTGGAACGCGTCACCGGCGCGCCGGTCGCGTTCACGCGCGCCGACGTGCGCGATTTCGACGCGCTGCGCGCCGTGTTCGCCAGCCACGTCATCGACGCGGTGATCCATTTCGCCGCGCTGAAATCGGTTGGGGAATCGGTCGAAGCGCCGCTCGCCTATTATGACGTCAACGTCGCCGGCAGCCTCGCGCTGTTGCGGGCGATGGAAGGCGCGGGCGTGCGCAAGCTCGTCTACTCCTCCTCCGCGACCGTCTATGGCGAGCCGGCCAGCGTTCCGATCGGCGAGGATTTTCCCCGCCATGCCGTCAATCCCTATGGGCGAACCAAGATCATCGTCGAGGATATTCTCGCCGACATGAGCGCGGCCTCGGCCGAGTGGCGCTTCGCGCGGCTGCGCTATTTCAATCCGGTCGGCGCGCATCCAAGTGGTCTGCTCGGCGAGGATCCCCACGGCGTGCCCGCGAACCTGATGCCATTTCTCCTGCAGGTCGCCGTCGGGCGCCGCGATCATCTCGACATTTTCGGCTCGGATTATCCCACGCGCGACGGCACCGGCGTGCGCGACTACATCCACGTGATGGATCTCGCCGAAGGGCACGTCGCCGCGCTAGCTTGCCTCGATCGCGGCGAGCGCCTGGCGACGCTCAACCTCGGCACCGGCCAATCGGTCTCCGTGCGCGAACTCGTCGCCGCGTTCGAGAAGGCGTCGGGACGCAAGATCGCGTGCCGCGTCGCGCCGCGCCGCGCCGGTGACGTCGCCGAATGCTGGGCCGATCCCTCGCGCGCCGCCGCCGAACTTGGGTGGCGCGCGCGCCGGCAACTTCATGAGATGTGCGCCGATTCATGGAATTGGCAGAGCCGCAATCCCGACGGTTATCCCTGAACGGACCTGGCCTTGACGCCGATGGCACCACAATCAACAAAAACGACGCCAGTGATGATCGCGGCCCGGACCGACCTCGCCGCGACCGATCCGCGCTTCGGCGCCGATCCCGGCGGCGCCGCGCGGGATCAAGACCGGTCGCGCGGCATCGGTCAATTGCCTCGCGTCGACAGCCCGGCAAGCGCGCTTGATGTCGGTGAAGCCGTTGATCGGCCCGCCGGCGCATCCGCGGGACGGCCCGCGATCGCGGTGCTGATGACGGCCTACAACGCCGACGCGACGATCAAGGAGGCGGTCGCCAGCATTCTCAACGGCACCGAGCCCTGCGATCTCTATGTCGTCGACGATTGCAGCCGCAATCCGGTCTCGACCCTGCTCGATCCAGGCGACCCGCGCGTCCACATCATCCGCCTCGAAACCAATGTCGGCCCCGCGCGCGGCCGCAACAAGGGCCTCGAACGCATCCTGGCGGAAGGCTACCCCTATGTCGCGATCATGGACGCCGACGACATCGCCTATCCGGCGCGGCTGGAGCGCCAGCGCGCCTTTCTCGACGGCCATCCGAGCGTCGGCGCGGTCGGCACCTGGTCGCGCTTCGTCGACGAAAAGACCAAGGAGCCGGTCTTCATGTTTCGCTCGCCGATAAGCCCGGTCGAGGCGCGTCAAGCGATGTTCTACAACAGCCCGGTCATGCATCCGAGCTCGCTCATTCGCACCAGCGCGCTCAGGGCGGTGGGGTGCTACGACGGACGCTTCCGCACCGCGGAAGATTACGAGCTGTTTCAGCGCATCGGCCGGCGCTACGATCTCGCCAATCTGCCGGAATGTCTGCTCGACTACCGCATGTCGCCGGGCGGCCAATCGCTCGGCAACCGCCATCGGCAGTTGGCCGATCGGCTGAGTATCCAGTGGCTCTACTTCGATCCGTCGCAATGGCGGGCGTGGGCCGGCATCGGCTGGACGCTGGCGCTGTTCCTTTTGCCGAATAGCTGGCTCATCCGCCTCAAGGTCGCGTTGAAGCGCTGACCAAGTCGGCCTCGCGCGCGTTTCCGCTCATCTCACCGAACGCTTGACGGGACGGTCGCGCCCGCTCTCGGACGTGCCGATCGGCATCGGCCTTCCATTCGCGCGAGGCGACGGAGGTTCCCCACACCAAGCCCAGGATGAGGAAGAAGTGGCGCCAATGGTCGGTGTCGATGATGAAACTCTCGCCGACGGTGCCGAGAAAGGTGGCGAAAATCGCCAGAAAGGCGCGCCGCCACGGCGCGCGGATCAGGATCGCCTTGAACCCCAACACGACCGAAAACGCGATCATCAGCGGATAGGCGATGCCGCTTATCCAGCCGCCGGACATGAACGCGTTGAGGAACGAATTGTGCGTATCCTCGGGGAAGTAGCGGCCGAATTGAAGCGGGCCGATGCCGAGCGGCAGGTCGAGCGCCATCTCGGCGCCGAGAATGTGTCGTCCGAAGCGCCCGAAACGCCCGCTGTCATAGGATTGGTTGAGGCTGGCGCGCTCGGCGAATAGCGCCGATACCGATTCCATCGACAGCACGATCGCGAGCGCGGCGGCTAGCACCGCGACGGCGACGGCGGCGATGACGACGATGCGCAGGCGCTGCTTGTGCGTCGTCGCGGTCATCATCATGAGAAACAGCACGGCGACGCTGACGCCGGCGAGCATGCCCCACGCCGCGCGCGAGAACGCCAGGAACACGGCGAGCCCGATGACGGCGAAGATCGCGACATGCTTGAGCGCCTTGGTCAGGCGGTCGGTGACGATGCATTGCAGCGCCAGCATGGCGGGAAGAATGAGAAACGCGCCGAGCACGTTCGGATCCTTGAACGTGCCGCGCGCGCGGCTGGCATAGGTCAGAATGTCGTAGGCGCCGGGGATCAGCCGGAAATAGCCGCCGATCGCGGCGAGCGAGGCGATCACCGCGCCGACGATATAGCCCTTGAGCAGGGCGTTGAGGCGCGCCTCGGTGTTGTCGCTCGCCACCAGCGCGAAGAACACGGCGGTCGTCGCCATGTACCACGAGGTCAGAATCCAGTTGATGACTTCCGGCCGGTTCATCAAATAGACGGCGCTGATGGTGTAGCCGATGTTGACGGCTAGCAGCAGGACGAACGGAACGATGAAGACCGGCCGCAATCGCAGCCCGGTGATGGCGAAGAGGATCACCGCGATCGCGGTGGCGAACTCGTAAGGGCTGGGCTCGATGAAGACGATCGCGCCGCTGGCGCCGACCAGCCAGAGCAGCGCGTTTTGCAGGGCGGCGACGCCCGGCGGCACGGCGACGCGCGACGCGGCAGGACCGGGAAGTGTCATCGCATTGGTGATCGTTTTCGACATGACGCGCGCGATACCGTGACGATGTTCCGCTGGCGAGAAAGGTCCTCGATGCCGCCACTGCCGCGCGGCCGTGTCCGGCCGATGGCCGCCATCCACCCGGAAAGATTAAGGGTCTAGCAAGGTAAAGATTATGCCACGCGGCCCATGCGGGCGTCGGCCGACGCGATCATATGCTTAATGCGGCGTAAGCATCGCGGCGGCGCGGGCGGTGCGTTGCTTCGGACCATGCGACGGCGATGCCACCGCACGAACGCGGCGCGCCTCCGCAAATCGGTTTTCGCCCGCGTTCACCCCGCCTCGCCGCGATCCTTCGCGCGCCTCGGTTCGGCGAGCGCGTCGAGGGCCTCCAGCGCCGCGCCCTTGAGAATCTCGCGCGCGGGGGCGGGCAGCCTGCGCCGCCAGTTGGGTCGCTCTCGGTCCGTTCCCGGCAGATTGACCGATGTCGGCACGCCGGCGAGATCATCGATCTGCGCGACCACCAGCGCCGAAGCCGATCGGCCGATGAAGCGGTGGATGGCGATCATCACCGCCTCGGGCAGCGGGGCGTCGGCGTCGAAATCCTCGGCGACAAGACCCTCCGCGCGCAAGGCGGCAAGGAGCGCGCGACGGTCACGCGCCCGGGCCGCGCGCGCCTGGCCCGCCTGATCGGCCGAGAGATGGCCGAGCCCTTCGCGTTCGGCGATGTCCTCGGCCCGCCACCAACCGGTCAGCGTCGGCAGGTCATGCGTCGAGACGCAGGCGACCGCGTCGCGGTCGTAAGCCGTCGGCGGAACGAACGCGTCGCCGTCCCGCTCGAACCACAACACGCGGTAGCTGAGCACGCCGTTCGCAGCGATGGACTCGCGAAAGCCGTCCGGCACCGTGCCCAGCGCCTCGCCGACGACGAGGCACTTCGCCCGCGCGCTTTCGAGCGCGAGCTCGCCCAACAGATCGCGGAGGGGATAAGAGAGATAGGCGCCCTCGCGCGTTGTCGCGCCATCGGGCACGACGAACAGACGCGTCAGCCCCATCACGTGATCGACGCGAAGCGCGCCGGCATGGCGCATGTTGGCCGCGATCAGCGCGCGGAAAGCGGCGTATCCCGATCGCCGCCAGGCGAGGGGATTGGGTGGCGGCAGGTTCCATACCTGCCCGCTTTCGGCGAAGGGATCGGGCGGCGCGCCGATCGACAGCTCGCGCAGAAACTGGTCGGGCTGCATCCACACCTCGGCGCCATCGGGTGCCGCGCCGACGGCAAGATCGCGGTAGAATTCGAGCCGGAGCCCATGACGCGCGCCGCGCGCGGCCGCGTCGGCGAATTGCCGGTCGCACACCCATTGCAGGAACAGGTGGAAGTCGAGCCGCTCCGAATGCGTCCGCGCGAACGCGGCGATTTCGTCGCTCCGGCCTTGGCCGAGCCCGGCCGGCCACTCTCGCGGCGGCTTGCCGTCGAAGAGCTCGCTGATGAGTTCGAAAGTCGCGAAGCGGTGCAGCGCCGCGCCGCCCACGGCGATGAAATCGGCGAAATCGCGGGCGGCCGGCGCATCCGGGCGTCGCGCGCGCAGCAGACGGAACGCCGCGTGGCTTTCCTCCAGCGCGCGCAGCTTGATCTTCCATACGCCGACATGGTCGACATCGGAGAGCGCGCGTAGCGCGGCGATTTGTCCGGCCGATCGTGCCAGCGCCTGGCCAGGCCGCAAATCCTCGGCGATGGCGTCGAGCGCGGCGATGTCGATGTAGATCGGATCGAGAAAGCGCCTGTCCGAAGGGTGATAGGGGCTCGCGCGCGCGCGGTCGCGGGCGAACAGCGCGTGCAGCGGATTGAGGCCGATCGTCGCCGCGCCGAGCGCGCCGGCGCGTTCGGCGAGATCGGCGAGCACGGTGAAATCGCCAATGCCCTGGTCGCGATCGCCGCGAAGCGAATAAAGCTGCGCCGCGAGGCCGAACATGCGCGCGCCGGCTGCGAGAGATTTCGGCACGTGGCACGTCGCGTGCGCGACCGTCAGCGCGCAGGTCGTTTCCGCCGCGTCCCGCAAGATCAGCGCGTGCCGTCCGATCGGCAGCGGAGGAAGCGCGACTTCCGCCCGGCGCAACGGCCGACCATCGAGGCCCGGCCGCGATCGCCATCCCGATGCGGAAAGGCGAAGCACATGCTCGCTTGTCGCGCCATCCTCGCGCCGGATGATGAAATTGGCGGCCTCACGCTCGTCGGTGACGCCGACGGCGACGCAAATCGGTTCACCCGCGCGCGCGACATGCGTCCACGGCAACGCGCGACGTTCGTCCATTTCGGCGAGGTGCGCGAGACTTTCGCGCAACTGGGCTTTGGTCGCGACATCGAATCCGAAGCCCCGCAGGATGGCGCGCTTGGTCTCGTCCGGCACGACGTGACGCGTGCCGGCGATGTCGAACCAGTCTGGCGCGATCCCAGCGGCACGCGCCAATTGATCGAGAAGCTCGGTCGATGCTTCACGCCGTGCGCCGCGCGCGTCCGGGTCGTCGACCTCGGCGAACAGACGGACGCACGATCCGCCGCAGGCAACTTTCTCCCCGCTTGAGGGGAAGGGAAAGGCGGGCTCGCCGTCCTCGCAAGACGTGTCGAGAATTTCGCGCCAGCGTCGTCCCTCGCCGGCCGGCGGCAGCGCGACGCGGATGGGCTCGGGGCCGGCATGAAGAATGATCGTGACGCGGTCGGCATCCTCGCGCGCCGCATCCGGGCGGTAGAGGGTCGCGACCAGCGTTCGCCGTCCGCCGTCCTCCCAGTCCGACGTCGTCATGACGCGGCCATCCGGCGCGCGCCATTCCACGTCGGGCCATGCGGCCGCGCCGTCCGCCCGCCCGGTGAGCATGACGTCGTCGCTTAACGCGCGGTGCGTCTTGCGCAGCGCGATCAGCCGCCGGCAGAACGCGACAAGCGTCTGGTCGGCGCGCGTCCAGTCGAGCCAGGCCGTGGCGTTGTCCTGCGCGTAGGCGTTGTTGTTGCCGCCCTGCGAACGGCCGAGTTCGGCGCCCATCGCGATCATCGGCGTGCCGCGCGCGAGAATGAGCGTCGCGAGCAAATTCCGCTGGTCGCGCCGGCGTCGCGCGGCGATCGCGGCGTCGTCGGTCGGGCCCTCGACGCCGTTGTTCCATGAGTGATTGGCGGCGGTGCCGTCGCGGTTGTTCTCGCCATTGGCCTCGTTGTGCTTGTCGACATACGAGACGAGATCGGCGAGCGTGAAGCCGTCATGCGCGGTGACGAAATTGATGCCGCGCGAGGGCGGGCTGCCGGCGAAAATGTCCGAGGAGCCGGCGAGCCGCGTCGCCAGATCGCCGAGCAGCCCCGCTTCGCCGCGCCAGAAGCGGCGCGCGGTGTCGCGGAAGCGATCATTCCATTCGCGCCATGCCGGCGGAAACGCGCCGAGCCGATGCCCGCCGGGGCCGAGGTCCCACGGCTCGGCGATCAGCTTGCGCCGGCCGAGCACGGGATGGCGCGTGATCGCGTCGATCAGCGGCGCGCCGGCGTCGAAGCCGTGATCGCCGCGCCCGAGCAAGGTGGCGAGATCGAAGCGGAAGCCGTCGATATTCGTGTCGGTCGCCCATCGCGTCAACGCCTCGACCACGATCGCGACGACGTGCGGGCGGTCGAGCGCCAGCACGTTGCCGCAGCCCGCGTCGTTGACATAATCGCGCTTGTCATAGGGCATCAGCCGATAATAGGCGGCGTTGTCGAGGCCGCGCAGCGACACCGTCGGGCCGAGCGCGTCCCCCTCGCCGGTGTGATTGAAGACGACGTCGAGAATGACCTCGATGTTGGCGGCATGAAGCGCGGCGACCGCGTCGCGAATCTCGTCCCAGCCGCCGGGCGCGAGCCGGGGATCGGGCGCCATCAGCGCGACCGGATTGTAGCCCCAATAGTTGGTGAGTCCCGCGACGCCGAGATGCCGCTCGTCGATCCACGCGGCAAGCGGCATGATTTCGATCGCGGTGACGCCGAGATCGGAAAGATGAGCGATGGCCGCCGGATGCGAGAGCGCCGCGACCGTGCCGCGAAGCGGCGGCGGAATTTCCGGATGCGTCTTGGTGAAGCCGCGGGCGTGAAGCTCGTAGATGACCGTGTCCGCCCAGGGCGTCGTCCACGACGGCCGGCCGAGCGCGGTCGGCGGCGGCATTGCGATCGCCTTCGGCATGAACGGGGCGCTGTCGCGCGCGTCGAACGAAAGGCCCGCGCGAGGATCGTCCGGGTCATAACCGAACATCGTCGGATGAAGCGCGAAGGGCCGGTCGATCAGACGTGCATGGGGATCGAGCAACAACTTGTTGGCGTTGAAACGATGCCCGGCCTCGGGCTGGTATGGCCCATGCGCGCGAAGACCGTAGCGCTGGCCGCGACGAACGCCGCCGACATGGCCATGGAAGACGTCGCCGGTCCGCGCCGGCAGGCGGATGCGCGCGGTCTCCGCGGCGCCGGCCGCGTCGTACAGGCAAAGGTCGATCGCGGTCGCGTGCGCCGAGAACACCGCGACATTCGCGCCGTCCTCGTCGAGGGTGACGCCGAGCGGGGCGGGCGAACCGTCATTGACGAGGAAGGCCATGCGAGGTCCCGTGCAGGGCGAGGCTCAGGTGATGACGCTCGGCGCGTCGCGGTCGGTGAAGCGCCCGATATCGGCGAGCGAGCGCGACAAGGCGATCAACTCGCCGAGCGCGGCTTGCGTTTCTTGCATCTGTCGCGCGGGATCGGGCTCGAACCGCTCGATATAGACGCGCAGGGTCGCGCCCGCCGTGCCGGTGCCCGAAAGCCGGTAGACGACGCGCGAGCCGTCCGTGAACAGGACGCGCAGGCCCTGACCGGTCGAGTCCGAGCCGTCGACCGGATCGTGATAGGCGAAATCGTCACCGGCCCTGACTTCGAGCGCGCCGAAGCGCCGTCCCCCGAGCGCGCCGAGGCGTCCGCGCAGGTTTTCGATCAACGCGTTGGCGCCGTCGGCGTCGACTTCCTCATAGTCGTGCCGCGAATAGTAATTGCGTCCATGCGCGGCCCAGTGCTCGCGCACGATATGCGCGACGCTCTCCTTGCGCGCGGCGAGGATGTTGAGCCAGAGCAGCACCGCCCACAGGCCGTCCTTTTCGCGCACGTGATCGGAACCGGTTCCCGCGCTCTCCTCGCCGCAGATGGTCACCAGACCGGCGTCGAGCAGATTGCCGAAGAACTTCCATCCCGTCGGCGTTTCGAACAGCGGCACGCGCAGCCGTTCGGCGACCCGGTCGGCGGCCGCGCTCGTTGGCATTGAGCGCGCGATGCCGGCAAGGCCGTGGCGATAGCCCGGCGCGAGGTGGGCGTTGGCGGCGAGGATGGCGAGCGAGTCGGACGGGGTGACGAAGCAGCCGCGCCCGATGATGAGATTGCGGTCGCCGTCGCCGTCGGAGGCGGCGCACAGGTCGGGCGACTTCGGTCCCATGGCGAGGTCGTAGAGGTGCCGGGCGTGAACCAGGTTCGGGTCGGGATGGTGCCCGCCGAAATCGGGCAGCGGCTCGCCGTTGATGACGCTGCCGGGCGCGGCACCCAGCGCGTCCTCGAGAATGACGCGCGCGTATGGTCCGGTGACCGCCGACATCGCGTCGAAGCGCATGGCGAAGCCGCCCTTGAACGCGTCGCGGATGCGGTCGAAGTCGAACAGCCGCGTCATCAGCGCGCGATAATTCTCGACCGGGTCGACGATCTCGACGCGCATGCCGCCGACCATGCGGGCGCCGATGGTGTCGAGGTCGACCGGCGGCGCATCCAGCGTCAGGTAGCGGTCGATGACGCGGCTCCGCGCGAAGATCGCCTCGGTGATCTTCTCCGGCGCCGGTCCGCCATTGCCGATATTGTATTTGATGCCGAAATCGCCGTCGGGCCCGCCGGGATTATGGCTTGCCGAGAGTACGATGCCGCCGAACGCACCGGTCGAGCGGATCAGCGCGGATACCGCCGGGGTCGAGAGAATTCCGGCGCGGCCGACGATGGCGCGGCCGAATCCGTTCGCGGCCGCGATCCGCAGCGTCGTCTGGATCGTCTCGCGATTGTGGTAGCGCCCGTCGCCGCCGACGATCAACGTCTTGCCGCGAACGTCGCCGACGCAGTCGAAGATCGATTGGACGAAGTTCTCGACGTAATTCGCCGTCTTGAACGTCGTCACCTTCTTGCGCAGGCCCGAGGTGCCGGGGCGTTGGTCGGCGAACGGCGTGGTCGGAACCTGGCGGACGGGGGAAGCGGGCGTGTCGGTCATGATCGGGCAAGTCTCTATAAAGGAGGGCTCTAACGAACACGGCGCGTCGGCGTGGGGTCAGCGCCTCGACGGGGAATTTTGCGCGACCTTGCGATAGAGGTCGGCGTAGTGACGGGCGGGATTGCGCCAGGAGACATCCGTGGCCATTCCGTTTTTCTGCACGCGGCGCCACGCGGCCGGGTCGGCGAACAGCGCGGCCGCGCGGCGAAGTCCGACGGCTAGGTTGTCGCTGGTGGCGGAGCCGAACTGAATGCCGGTCGCGACATTGGCGGCGATGGCCATTTCGTTGGCGTCGACGACGCTGTCCGCAAGTCCGCCGACGCGCGAGACGATGGGGACCGCGCCATAGCGCATGGCGCAAAGCTGGGTCAGGCCGCAGGGCTCGAATCGCGACGGCACGAGGATCGCGTCGGCGCCGGCCTGGAGTTGATGGGCGAGGACCTCGTCATGTCCGATGACGACGCCGATCTGGCCGGGATGGGAATGGGCGGCGGCGCGAAAGCGCGACTGCAAATCGGCATCGCCGCTTCCCAGCACGGCGATCCGCATGCCGGCGCCCAGGATCGACGGCAGATTTTCGAGCACGAGATCGAGGCCCTTCTGCCACGACATGCGGCTGACGATTCCGAGAACGAGCGCGTCCGGCTCGGGGTCGAGGCCGAAGCGGCGCCGCAGCGCCTCCTTGTTGTGGCGCCGCTCGCTCAGCCGCTTGCGATCGAAGGTCGCCGCGATATGCGGGTCGGCGGCCGAGTTCCACACGGTGGTATCGATGCCGTTGAGGATGCCGCTGAGCACGTCCGCGCGCGCGCGCAGCAACCCGTCGAGGCCCATGCCGGCCTCGGGTGCCTGGATTTCCATCGCGTAGGTCGGCGAAACGGTGGTGATTCGATCGGCGAGCTGCAGGCCGGCCTTGAGAAAGCCGATGGCGCCGTAATATTCGACGCCGTCGATCGCGAAGGATTGGGTGGGCAAGCCGATCTCGGGCAGCAACTCGCGCGCGAACTGCCCCTGGAAGGCGAGATTGTGGATGGTGACGATCGTCCCCGGACGCGGCCTGCCGTTGTATTGCATGTAGGCGGGGGCGAGCGCGGCCTGCCAGTCATGGGCGTGGAGCACGGCGGGGACAAAGGCCGGGATCGCGCCCTGGCCGATCGCCCCGGCGACGCTCGCCAGCGCGGCGAAGCGAAGGCCGTTGTCGGGCCAGTCGGCGCCGTCGGGCGCGGAATAGGGATTGCCGTCGCGGCCGTAGAGATGCGGCGCCTCGATCACGAACAGGTCGAGGCCTTCGGCGACGGCGGCCAAGACGCGCGCGCCGCCGCCGAAAAACGACTCAAGGCGGAGAACCTCCTCGGCCGCGGTCAGCGCCTTCAGGACGCCGGGATAGCCCGGCACCAGGGTCCGCGCGTCGACGCCCTCGACCTTCAACGCCGCCGGCAGCGCGCCGACGACATCGGCGAGCCCGCCGGTCTTGATGAGCGGATAGATTTCCGACGCGACCGCCAGCGCCGCGAGGCGCTTCATGCGGACAGCCTGTCGATCATGGGCTGGGTGATCAGGCAGATGCCCTGCTCGGTGCGGCGGAATCTCTTGGCGTCGAGCTCGGGATCCTCACCCACCACCAGACCCTCCGGAATGCGCACGCCGCGATCGATGATGACGTTCTTCAGCCGCGTCCTGCGACCGACGTCAACATAGGGAAGAATGACGGTGTTTTCAATTTTCGAATAGGAGTGAACATGCACGCCGGTGAACAGCAGCGTGCGGCGCAGCGTCGCGCCGGAAATGATGCAGGCGCCGGAGACGAGCGAGGAGATGGCTTCGCCCCGTCGTCCGATCTCGTCGTGCACGAATTTCGCCGGCGGCGTGATCTCGCCATAGGTCCAGATCGGCCAGGCGCGGTCGTGCAGGTCGAGTTGCGGCACGACGTCGGTCAGGTCGATATTGGCCGCCCAATAGGCGTCCAGCGTGCCGACGTCGCGCCAATAGCTGCGCATCTCGGCGTGGGAGCGCACGCAGGAGCGGCTGAACTGGTGCGCCACCGCGCGCCCGTTGGCCACGAGATAGGGGATGATATCCTTGCCGAAATCGTGGCTGGAGTTGGGATCGGCCGCGTCGCGCTTGAGCTGGTCGAACAGGAACTTGGACTCGAACACGTAGATGCCCATGCTGGCGAGCGCGGTGTCCGGCTTGCCGGGCATGGCCGGCGGATCGTCCGGCTTTTCCAGGAAGGAGACGATCCGGTCGTTTTCATCCACATGCATGACGCCGAAACCGCTCGCTTCCGCGCGCGGGACTTCCAGGCAGCCCACGGTCACGTCGGCGCCCTGCTCGACATGCTGGTCGAGCATGCGCGCGTAATCCATCTTGTAGATGTGATCTCCGGCCAGCAGCACGATGTATTGGGTGTCGTGGCTCTCGACGATGTCGATGTTCTGATAGACCGCGTCGGCCGTGCCGAGGTACCACTGCTCCTCGGAGATGCGCTGGCTCGCCGGCAGAATGTCGAAGCTTTCGTTTCGCTCCGGGCGGAAGAAGTTCCAGCCCATCTGCAGATGCCGGATCAGGCTGTGCGCCTTGTATTGGGTGGCGACGGCGATGCGGCGGATGCCGGAATTGAGCGCGTTGGAAAGCGTGAAGTCGATAATGCGCGACTTGCCGCCGAAATAGACCGCCGGCTTGGCCCGGCGATCGGTGAGTTCCATCAGTCGGCTGCCGCGTCCGCCCGCCAGCACGAAGGCGAGCGCGTGACGCGCGAGCGGTTCACTTCCGGTCGAGCGCATCCTTCTCCTCCCTTGAGTTCTGAATTCTTGAGATACGGGGGCCGGGCGCAATGATCGGCATCAATCACCGTCGAATTCGAGCAGGATCGTCGACAGGGGCGGCAGCGTGAGCTCGCAGGAGGCGGGCAGGCCGTGGGCGGGATGGGCGGTCGCGGTGACGGCCCCGAAATTGCCGTGGCCGGTGCCGCCATAAGCCGTCGCGTCCGAATTGAGGATTTCGCGCCATCCGCCCGCTTTCGGCAGCCCGACGCGGTAGCGCTCGCGCGGAACCGGGGTGAAATTGGCGATGGCCGCGACCGGCGGGTCATCCGGCGCGCCCAACCGCAGCCACGCCAGCACCGACTGCGCCGCGTCGTCGACGACGATCCAGCGGAAGCCCTCGGCCTCGCAATCCCGTCGGTGCAGGGCGGGAACCGCGCGATAAACGCGGTTGAGGTCGCGCACCAGCGCTTGCATTCCCCGGTGCGGGGCGTGGTCGAGCAGCGGCCAGTCGAGGCCGGTATCGAAATTCCATTCGCCGGTCTGGGCGAATTCCTGCCCCATGAACAGGAGCTTCTTGCCGGGATGGGCCCACATGAACGCGTAATAGGCGCGCGTGGTCGCGAATTTCCGCCAGGAATCGCCCGGCATCTTGTTCACGATCGAGCCTTTGCCGTGGACGACCTCGTCATGCGACAAAGGCAGGATGAAATTCTCGGCGAAGGCATAGAGCAGGCCGAAGGTCAGTCGCTCGTGATGCCAGCGGCGATGGACCGGATCACGCTTCATGTAGTCGAGCGTGTCGTTCATCCAGCCCATGTTCCACTTGAAGCCGAAGCCGAGGCCGCCGGCGCTGGTGGGATGCGACACGCCGCGCCAGGCGGTCGACTCCTCGGCGATCATCAGCGCGCCGGGATAGGCGGCGTGGACGAGTTCGTTGACGCGCTGAAGAAATCGCACCGCGTCGCGGTTGTCGTTGCTTCCGTCGGGATTGGGCAGCCATTCACCGGCCTTGCGCGAGTAGTCGAGGTAGAGCATCGAGGCGACCGCGTCGACGCGCAGGCCGTCGACGTGGAAACGATCGAACCAGTAGAGCGCGCTGGCGGCCAGGAACGCGGCCACTTCGTTGCGGCCGAAATCGTAGATCGCGGTGTGCCAGTCCGGGTGAAATCCACGCTTGGGATCGGCGTGCTCGTAGAGGGGGCCGCCGTCGAAACGGGACAGGCCGTGAATGTCGGTCGGAAAATGCGCCGGCACCCAGTCGATGATCACGCCGATTCCGGCCCGATGCGCCCGGTCGATGAAGCGCGCGAATTCCTTCGGTTCGCCGAAGCGGCGCGTCGGCGCGAACAGGCCGATCGGTTGGTAGCCCCATGAGGCGTCGAGCGGATGCTCGTTGATGGGCATCAGTTCGATATGGGTGAAGCCGAGATCGGCGACGTAGGGAATGAGCGCGTCGCCGAGTTCGTCATAGTCGAGAAAGCGATTGTCCTCTCCCCGGCGCCACGAGCCGAGATGGACCTCGTAGATCGAAATCGGGGCGCGGTGCGCCACGACCGCGCCGCGCGCCGTCATATGGTCGTCGTCGCTCCAGACGAAATTGTCGGTGCGCGCGACGACCGAGGCCGTGGATGGACGCAGTTCGGCGGCGAAGCCGAACGGGTCGGCCTTGAGCGGCAGCAACGCGCCGTCGGCGCCGACGATTTCGTATTTGTAATTGGTGCCCTCGCCGACCTCGGGCGCGAAGATTTCCCAGATGCCGCTGTCGACGCGCTTGCGCATCTGGTGGAGGCGCCCGTCCCAATGATTGAAGTCGCCGACCACGGAGACGCGCCGCGCGTTCGGCGCCCAGACGGCAAACAGCGTGCCGTCGACGCCCTCATGGCGCATCGGGTGGGCGCCGAGGCGCTCGTAAAGCCGGCGGTGCGTGCCCTCGACCAGGAGATAATCGTCCATCGGGCCGAGCACCGGCCCGTGCGCGTAAGGATCGCGGAACGTCCAGGTATCCGCGCCGCGCCGGGCCCGCAGCCGGTAGCCGGCGCGATCGAACGGCCCGCGCACCAATCCCTCGAAGGCGCCGGCGCCGCGCGGCGCCAGGTCGGCGAGGCGCGCGCCGTTCGCGTCGAGGACGGTCACGCCCTCGGCGCCGGGAACGAAGGCGCGGATGGCATGGCCGCCGGCGACCTGGTGCGGACCGAGCACGGCGAAGGGATCGGCGTGAAGCGCCCCCGCGATGGCGGCAATGTCGGCATCGGCCGCGCGCCAGCTCTCGGGAGCCATGTTGTCCTCACCCACTCGGCGGAACGGAAACGTTCCAGATTTCGCCGGCGTATTCGCGGATCGCGCGATCCGACGAGAACCAGCCGACATTGGCCGTGTTCAGCACGCTCGCGCGCCACCACGACTTGCGATCGCGCCAACGCGCCTCGACGGCGCGCTGCGCCTTGTAATAGGCGTCGAAGTCGGCCGACACCATGAAATGATCGTGATAGGTCAGCGCGTCGACGAGGCCGGTGAAGCGGTCGCGGTCATCGGGCGAGAAAACGCCGCTGGCGATGGAGTCGAGCACTTCGCGCAGCACCGGCGTGGCCGCGATCGTCTCGCGCGCGTCGATCCCCTTGGCGCGGCGCGCCTGCACCTCCGGCGCGGTCATGCCGAAGATGACGATGTTATCCGGCCCGACCCGGTCGCTGATCTCGACATTGGCGCCGTCGAGCGTGCCGATGGTCAAGGCGCCATTGAGCGCGAATTTCATGTTGCCCGTGCCCGAGGCTTCCATGCCGGCGGTCGAAATCTGCTCGGAAAGATCGGCGGCGGGAATGATCGCCTCGGCGAGGCTGACATTGTAGTTCGGCAGAAACACCACCTTGAGCAGGTCGCGCACGGTCGGGTCGGCGTTGATCACGCGGGCGACGTCGTGGATCAGCTTGATGATGAGCTTGGCCTGATGATAGTTGGTCGCGGCCTTGCCGGCGAAGATCTTCACCCGCGGCACGAAATCGCGCGTCGGTTGGGCGCGGATGTCGTTATAGAGGGCGATCGTCTCGAGGACGTTGAGAAGCTGGCGTTTGTATTCGTGGAAGCGCTTGATCTGCACGTCGAACAGCGCCTGCGGATCGACCTTGATCAGGAGCCGATCGGCGATGAGCTCGGCGAGGCGCTCCTTATTGGCCTGGCGCGCGGCCGCCCAGCGGCCCTGCAGCGCCTTGTCGCCGGCGAGGCCCGCCAATCGCGAAAGCCGGTCGGTGTCATCGCGGAATTCCGGTCCGATAGCCTCGCCGATGACGCGGGTGAGCCCGGGATTGGCCTCGAACAGCCAGCGGCGGAAGGTGATCCCGTTCGTCTTGTTGACGATGCGGTCGGGGTAGAGTTCGTGCATCGAGCGGAACACGGTCTCCTTGAGGAGATCGGTGTGGAGCTGCGATACGCCGTTGACCTTGCGCGAGCCCAGGAAGGCCAGATTTCCCATGCGCACCTGGCGGCCATTGTGCTCGTCGATCAGCGAGACGGAGGACAGGAAGCCCTGGTCGCCGCGCCCGGCCTCGCGCAGCGAGTCCAGATGCAGCGCGTTGATGAGATAGATGATCTGCATGTGGCGCGGCAGAAGCCGCTCCATCATCGGCACCGGCCAGCTTTCGAGCGCCTCCGGCAGCAGCGTGTGGTTGGTGTAGGAGAAGGTCGCGCGGGTGATGGCCCAGGCCGCCTGCCATTCCAGTCCATGAACGTCGATCAACAGCCGCATCAATTCGGCGACGCCGATGGCCGGGTGCGTGTCGTTGAGCTGGATCGCGACCTTATCGGCGAGCCGGGTAATGTCGCCATCCTGCTTGAGATGGCGGCGGATCAGGTCCTGCAGCGAGGCGGAGGCGAAGAAAAATTCCTGCCTCAGCCGCAATTCCTCGCCGGCCGGCGTGATGTCGGCCGGATACAGCACCTTCGAAATCGATTCGGCGCGGACCTGATTGGCGTAGGCGCCGATATAGTCGCCCTGGTTGAACGCGTCGAGCCGCAGCGGGTCGGCCGCGCGCGCCGACCACAGCCGCAGCGTGTTCACATGCGCGCCGCGCCAGCCGACGATCGGCACGTCATAGGCGACCGCCTCGACCGTCTCCGACGGTTTCCAGACATGGGCGATCGCGCCGTTGGGACGATGCACCACATCCACCGAGCCGCCGAAATTGACGGCGTAATGCAATTCCGGACGCGGAAATTCCCACGGGTTGCCGTAGTCGAGCCAGTGCTCGGGAAATTCGTGCTGCCAGCCGTCCTTGATGGTCTGGACGAACAGGCCGTGGTCGTAGCGGATGCCGTAGCCGTGCGCGGCGATCGACAAGGTCGCCATGCTTTCCATGAAACAGGCCGCGAGCCGGCCCAAGCCGCCATTGCCGAGCGCGGCGTCGGGCTCGAGCGTGCGCAGGCGATCGAGGTCGACGTCGAGTTCGGCGAGGGCCGCGCGCATCGCCTCGGTGAGGCCGAGATTGGACAGCGAGTCCATCAGCAGGCGGCCGATCAGGAATTCCAACGAAAGATAGTACACCCGCCGCCGATCCTCGGCGTAGCCCGCCTTGGCCGACACCATCCAGCGCTCGACGATGCGGTCGCGCACGGCCAGCACCGTGGCGATCAGCCAATCGCGCTCGCTCGCCGCGCTCCGGTCCTTGCTGATGCTGAAGGTCAAATGGCGCAGCACCGCCTCGCGCAGGCTGTCGCTCTCGGATGATGTCGCGCGCGGCGACTTAACTTCCTCAATCATTGTAAAGTCTTAGGAGTTTTCGCCGGTGTTCGTCCAGCGCAAATTGAAGGGATGGGGGCGAGCCCGCAAGGCGATCTCTTGAGCATCCCCATCTACTTGACCTTCCAAGCATGGCAAGCCCGATTCTATGCTGGGATTTGAGCCGAGATGACGACGACGCAACGAATGGACGCCACGCCCGGACCTGCCGCGCCCAAGACCGCCACGCTCGGCTTCGGGATCGCGGGGATGACCTGCGCCTCGTGCGTGGCGCATGTGGAGAAGGCTCTGCGGGCGCTGCCCGGCGTGCGCGCGGCGAACGTCAATCTGGCCACGCAGCGCGCCGATATCGCCTTCGAGGGCGCGGTCGACGCGGACGCGGCCGCGCGCGCGGTCGCGCGGGTCGGCTACGAGCCGATCGTGGAGACGATCGAATTCGGCGTCGGCGCGATGACCTGCGCGAGTTGCGTGGCCCGCGTCGAAAAGGCGTTGCGCGGCGTGCCGGGCGTGATCGCGGCCGACGTCAATCTCGCGACCGAGCGCGCCCGGGTGCGCATGCTCGCCGGCAGCGCGAGCTTTCAGGAGCTTTCGCGCGCCGTCGCGGTGGCCGGCTACGAATTGCGGCGGATCGATTCCGGCGCCGCCGATCGCGAGCGCCTCGCGCGCCGGGAGGAAATCGACGCCTTGCGGCGCGCGCTCATCCTGGCCGCGAGCCTCGCCGCGCCGGTCGTCGTTCTGGAGATGGGGCCGCATATCGTGCCGGCGCTGCACGATTTCTTCATGGGCGCGCTCGGCCACGGCCTGCCGCGATGGATCTCCTTCGTGCTGACGACGGCGATTCTCGTCTGGCCGGGTCGGCGCTTCTTCGCCAAGGGCATTCCCTCGCTGCTGCGCCGCCAGCCGGACATGAACGCGTTGGTCGCGGTCGGCACCGCGGCCGCGCACGGCTATTCGGCGGTCGCGACCTTCGCGCCCGCGCTGCTGCCGGAGGGCGCAGCGCATGTCTATTATGAATCGGCCGCCGTGATCGTCGTGCTCATTCTGTTCGGGCGATTCCTGGAGGCCAAGGCCAAGGGCCGCACCTCCGAAGCGATCCGCGCGCTGGCGCGGCTTCAGCCGAGGACCGCGCGCCTCGTCGATGGCGGCGGCTTCCGCGAGATCCCGATCGACCAGGTCGAGGCGGGTCACCTGATCGAGGTCAGGCCGGGCGAGAAGATCCCGACCGACGGCGAGATCGTGGACGGCGCGTCGTATATCGACGAATCGATGATCACGGGCGAATCGCGGCCGGTCGGCAAGGGGCCGGGCGCGCCGGTCGTCGGCGCCACGCTGAACACCACGGGCGCCTTCACCTTCCGCGCGACGCGCGTCGGCGCCGACACCGTGCTTGCCGGCATCGTGCGCATGGTCGAGGCGGCGCAGGGCGCCAAGCTGCCGATCCAGGCCGCCGTCGACCGCGTCACCGCGTGGTTCGTCCCCGCCGTCATGCTGACGGCAGTGGCGACGTTCGCCATCTGGATGGTTTTCGGACCGACGCCGGCTCTCGCGTCGGCGCTGGTGAACGCGGTCGCCGTTCTCATCATCGCCTGCCCCTGCGCGATGGGGCTCGCCACGCCGGCGGCGATCATGACCGGGACGGGACGCGGCGCGGAGCTGGGCATTCTCTTTCGCCAGGGCGCGGCGCTGCAGGCGCTGGGCGATGTCGGCGTGGTCTCGTTCGACAAGACCGGCACGCTTACGCTCGGCCGCCCGGCTTTGACCGATCTCATCGCCGCGAGGAATTGGACCGGCGAGGGTGCGCTCCGCCTCGCCGCCGCCGTCGAGAGCAAATCCGAGCATCCGGTCGCGCGGGCGATCGTCGAGGCCGCGGCCGAACGTGGGCTTTCGCTTGGCCCCGCGGAATCATTCGAGGCGGTCGCCGGTCTCGGAGCGGTGGCGATCACCGAGGGCCGCGGCGTCGCGGTCGGCGCGGCGCGCTTCATGCACGCGCGCGGCGTCGACATCTCGGCGCTCGCCGAACCCGCGCGCGCGATCGAGGAACAGGCCCGCTCGCCGCTCTTCGTCGCGGTCGACGGCGAGGTCGCCGCAGTCCTCGGCGTCGCCGACGCGGTCAAGCCGACGGCCGCGCCCGCGCTCGCCGCGCTGCACCGCCTTGGCGTCAAAGTCGCGATGATCACCGGCGACAACGCCCGCACCGCGCGGGCCGTCGCTCAATCGGTTGGCGTCGACCATGTCGTCGCCGAGGCGTTGCCGGGCGGCAAAGTCGACGAGGTCAAGCGTCTCGGCGCGCGGGGACGCGCGGCGGGCGCCGAACCGCTGAAGGTCGCCTTCGTCGGCGACGGCATCAACGACGCGCCCGCGCTCGCCGCCGCCGATGTCGGCATCGCAATCGGCACCGGCGCCGACATCGCCATCGAGAGCGCCGATGTCGTCGTCATGGCGAACGATCTGCGCAAGGTGCCGGCCGCGCTCGCGCTGTCGCGAGCGACGATGCGCAACATCAGGCAGAATCTATTCTGGGCGTTCGCCTATAATGTCGTATTGATACCGGTGGCGGCCGGCGCGCTCTATCCGTTCAACGGCATGCTGCTGTCGCCGGCGCTCGCGGCCGGGGCCATGGCGATGTCGAGCGTCTTCGTGCTCGGCAACGCGTTGCGGTTGCGCGGCTTCACCGCGCCGGAGGGCTGAAGCGGCGGCGACATCGCCCTGGCGACGCGGATAAGGGACGCGGGGCGGATCGGGCCGAAAGGATTTTGCGACCCACGAAAGGAAATGGAGAGAGAACGAAATGACGACGGTGGTTTTTCAGGTCGACAAGATGTCGTGCAAGAATTGCGCGAAGCACGTCACGGAAGCGATCCAGTCGGCGCAGCCGGGCGCGCAAGTCGATGTCGACCTCGCGAGCGGCAAGGTTTCGGTGAGCGGAACGCCCGCCGCGTCGGACAAGATCGTCAAGGCGGTCGAGGAGGCGGGTTATCCCGCGCGCCTGGCCGGCTGAGGCTTCGCCAGGCGGTCCATCGCCATCGCCGAGGCCTGCTTCATGTCCGGCACGAGCTCGTTGACCGGACCGCGGGCGAGATCGTCGAGGATCGGACAATCGGGCAGCTCGTCGCCGCGACAGCAATTGACGAGGTCGGACAACGTCCGCCGGATCGATTGCAGTTCCGAAACGCGGCGGTCGATCTGCTCGATATGGTGGGAGGCGATGGTCTTGACCTCGGCGCTGGCGCGCGTGTCGCTTTGCCAGAGCGCCAGAAGCTCGGCGATGTCCTTGACCGGGAATCCCAGCATGCGCGCGCGCTGGACGAAACCCAGCACGGCGACGTCCTCGTCGCCATATTCGCGATAGCCGTTGGCGGTGCGGCGCGCCGACTTCAATAGTCCGACGCTTTCATAATAACGGATCATCTTGGCGGAAATGCCCGAGCGTTCGGCGGCTTTCCCAATGTTCATGATCGTGGCTCCCCCGGTCTTTTGGCTTTCCCGTGTCGTCGGGCTTTCCGTTTCTTTCGCGCTTCCAACTCTCCAAAATTCATTCCGTCGTCCTGGCCGCCGTTGCTCCCCGACAGTCGCGCGGCCCACGCCGCGCGCCGTTTTCGCCCTCGCGCCGGCGTCTCAGGCGCGCGTCAGGAAGATCGGCAGTCCCACCTTGTTGGCGTAATTCGGCAGCAGGCGTTCCTTGTCGTACATCCGCTCGACATCGACCTTGCGGGCGCCGAGCTTGGGATCGGGAATCTCGACCATGGCGTAGCAGCCGTTGACGATCGCGGTCATCAGCCCGCTCTTGCCCTCGAGCACGGCGTCGAACGCCATCGTGCCGAAGGTCGTCGAGATCAGCCGGTCGGTGAAGTCCGGGTCGCCCGAGCGCAGATCGTAGGTCAGGTCACTGACGACGGTTTCCTCGCCGGTTCGCTTCTTGATCTCGTCGCTGAGGTCCTCGGCCACGTTCGCCTTCTTGCGATGGCCAAAGGCGTCGGCCTCGCCATATTCGCGCAGATTGTAGCCTTCCCACTCCGCGCCTTCCGACATCACGAACAGGCAGTAGTTGCTCGGATTGTCGCGCTTGTCCCGCATCAGCATGTCGACGAGCTTGTCGAGATTGAACTTGTATTCGGGAATGGCGCAGCGGATCGAGGTGACATAGGCGGTGTACAGCGCGGTGTAGCCGGCGTTGCGGCCGAACACGCGGAACAGGCCGACGCGCTCGTGCGAGCCGACCGTGGTGCGCTGGCGGTGGATGTTGTCCATCGCGCGCGTGATCGCGGTCGAAAAGCCGATGCAATATTCGGTGTTGCGGACGTCGTTATCCATCGTCTTGGGGACGGCGATGACCTTCAGCCCGAGCTTGTCGAGCTTGGCGGCGTAGCTCAGCGTGTCGTCGCCGCCGATGGCGACGAGATAGTCGAGCTTGAGATGCTCGATATTGCGCACCACATGCGAGGTCACGTCCGTCACCGTGGTGGTGACGCCATCCTTGGTGACCTCGGTGGTGGGGAAACTCGCGCCCTGAAGGAAGTCGGGCAGCTTCTTCATCTTGGAGGGGTTGGTGCGGCTCGAATGCAGGAAGGTGCCGCCGGTGCGGCCGACGGTGCGGGTGTTCTCCGGCGTCAGCGGCATGATGTAGCGCGACGGGCTCGCCGGATCGTCGAGGTTGAGGTGGGTAAGTCCCTCCCAGCCGCGGCGAATGCCGATGACTTGGCAGTCGTGCTCGGCGCCGCGCTGCACGACGCTCTTGATCACCATGTTAAGACCCGGGACGTCACCGCCGCCGGTCAGGATTCCGATGCGCTTCCCCGCCATGCCGATTTTCCAACCTCGAAAGTTGTTATTCTCACATATACGAAAGTATGAATTCTTGTCGAGATGATTCTCTCGTCTTGAGAGGGAATAGCAAAATTGGTCGCGATGTCTTGCCCGTAAGAATGCCGCAAGCGCCGAAAAAAGCGTCACGGAATGCGGGTTTACGGGGAAGTTGCCGTCAGCGGGGGCGGCCGCGCCTGGGCGGCTGGCCATAGGTTCTGAATTTCTCGATGTTCCGCGCCATCTCGGCATCGTCCAGCAATTGGGGCACCCCGATTCCCAGGGCGGTAACATATTGCGCCGCGAGCGCTTCCACCTCGACGGCAAGATCGAGCGCCCGCTCGATCGTATCGCCCGTCGCGATCTGCCCGTGATTGGCGAGCAGGCAGGCGCGGCGGCCGTCGGCGAGGGCGGCGACCGCATGGTCGGCAAGCGCGTCAGTGCCGAAGGTCGCGTAGGGCGCGCAGCGGATCGACGGCCCGCCCGCGATCGCGACCATATAGTGAAAGGCCGGAATGTCGCGATGCAGGCAGGCGAGCGCCGTGGCGAAACGCGAATGGCAATGAACGATCGCCCCGATCTCGGGGCGCGCGCGATAGATCGCGGCATGAAACGGCCACTCGCTCGACGGCGTCCGCTTGCCGGAGGGGCGGCCGCCGTCAAGCGCCATGGCGACGATGTCGGACGGCTTCAGCTTTTCATAGGCGATGCCCGTGGGCGTGATCAGCATGCCGGCGCCCTCGCGCAGGCTGGCGTTGCCCGACTTGCCCGGCGTCAGGCCGGACCGCGCCATGCGCCGGCAGGCGTCGATGATGGCGTGCCGCTTGCCGCTCATTTGCCGCGCTCGGGATAGAGGGCGAGCAGCCCCTCGCGACTCGCCCCCGCGATGCCGCGTTCGGTAATGAGCCCGGTGACGTAACCGGCCGGCGTCACGTCGAAGGCGGGGTTGACCAGATTGCTGCCGACCGCCGCGACGGCGACCGTCGCGAGCCCGCCGCTTTCGAGCCGCCCGGTGACATGGCTGATTTCGCGCGAGGAACGTTCCTCGATCGGAATCGCGCCGACGCCGCGCGCCAGCGTCCAGTCGATGGTCGAGGAGGGCAGCGCGACATAGAACGGCACGGCGTTGTCGAGCGCGGCGAGCGCCTTGAGATAGGTGCCGATCTTGTTGGCGACGTCGCCATTGGCGGCGGTGCGGTCGCTGCCGACGATACAAAGGTCGACCTGGCCGCCTTGCATGAGATGGCCGCCGGCGTTGTCGGTGATGATGGTGTAGGGCACGCCATGGGCGGCGAGTTCGAACGCGGTCAGCGCCGCGCCCTGATTGCGCGGCCGGGTTTCGTCGACCCAGACATGGAGCGCGATGCCCTCGTCATGGGCCTTATAGATCGGCGCCAGCGCCGTTCCCCAGTCGACGCAGGCGAGCCAGCCGGCGTTGCAATGGGTGAGAATGTTGAGCCGGCCGGCGGACTTCGCCTTGGCCTTGGCCCGCAGCAGCCCGACGCCGTTCCGGCCGATGCGCTCGCACGCGGAGACATCCTCATCGCAGATCGCGGCCGCTTCGGCGAAGGCGGCCGCGCGGCGCTCGTGGTGCGGGCTGCCGCGGACCTTTTCGTCCATGCGCGCGAGCGCCCAGCGCAGGTTGACGGCGGTCGGCCGCGTCGCCGCGAGCGTCGCGAAGGCGTCGAGCAGATTTCCGTCCGACGGGTCGCGCTCGGCGGCAAGGGCGTAGCCATAGGCGGCGGCCGCGCCGAGCAGGGGAGCGCCGCGCACCCGCATCGAGGTGATCGCCTCCGCGACATCGGCCACGCTCGCCAGACGCCGCGTCTCGAAAGCGTGCGGCAGCAGCGTCTGATCGATGACGCGCACGGAAACTCCGTCGTCATCGAGCCAGATCGTGCGATAGGACTTGCCATAAACGAACATCGTTCACCGCGTGATGCGTCGGGGCGCGCGACAGCGTGGATAGGCGGACGTGATCAGAATGGAGGTGGAGCATGTATATTATGTCGCCATGACCGCACAATCCGGCGATTGGAGGGCGCGCGATGTGGTGGGGGTGAATAGTAAGTAAGCTGATTGACAGTACACATTGCTATTGATATTCATCTAGCGTCGGGACCGCCGCGCGGAACCGGCGTCAGAAAAAGAACTCCATCATAAAGAGCGTTCAGGGAGAGCACGGCATGGCGGGCGCGAAGCCGAAAATCATCATCGCGGGCGGCGGCATCGGCGGACTCTCCGCCGCGATGGGCCTTGCCCGTATCGGCTGCCAGATCACGGTGCTGGAGCAGGCCGAGCAGTTCGGCGAGATCGGCGCCGGCATCCAGATCGGACCGAACGCGTTTCACGCCATGGACTATCTCGGCGTCGGCGGCGAGGCCCGCGCCAAGGCCGTCTACATCGACAAGCTCATCATGATGGACGGGCTGAGCGGCGACGAGGTCGCCCATATCGACGTCAACGAGCCGTTCCGCCAGCGTTTCGGCAACCCTTACGCCGTCATCCATCGCGGCGATCTGCACGGCGTTTTCCTCAACGCCTGCCGCGCCGACCCCAACATCACTCTGGTGACGCAGCAGCGCGTCGTCGGCTATGAGAACGTCGCCGGCGGCGCGCGCGTGCGCACGGAAAAGGGCGACATGTTCGCGGGCGACGCCGTGATCGGCGCCGACGGCGTGCGCTCCAAGATTCGCGAGCAACTGACTGGCGGCGACGAACTCAAGCTGTCCGGCCATGTCGCCTATCGCGCCGTGCTCGACATTGAGGAAATGCCGGAGGAGTTGCGCTGGAACGCGGCGACGCTGTGGGCGGGCCCGAAGTGCCACATGGTGCATTATCCGTTGCAGGGCTGGAAGACGTTCAATCTCGTCGCGACCTTCGTCACCGACGTTTCCAATGTCGGCAGCAACGAGCCGGGCCGGCGGGAGGAGGTGCTCGATCGCTTCGGCCACATCGTCCCGCGCGCGCGCAAGCTCCTCGAAGTGCCGAAGAGCTGGCGGCGCTGGGTGCTGGGCGATCGCGAGCCGATCGAGAACTGGACCGATGGCAGGGTGACGCTGCTCGGCGACGCCGCCCATCCGACGCATCAGTATTTCGCGCAGGGCGCCTGCATGGCGATGGAGGATTCCGTCATGCTGACGCATCAGCTCAAGGCGCATGCTGGCGACTTCGATGCCGCTTTCGCCGAATATCAGAAGGCGCGGATCGTGCGCGCCTACCGCGTCGTGCTGTCGTCGCGCATGATCGGCAAGCATCTCTACCACGCCGAGGGCGTCGAGCGGCTGATCCGCAATTCGGTGCTCGGCGCGCGCACGCAGCCGCAATTCTACGAGAGCCTTGCCTGGCTCTACGGCGGCAACGGCATTTCCGGCGACGCGCCGGCCAGGATCGTCTGACCGGCCCGAGGATCGCGTGAACGGCCCGAAGGCCGGACGAAGACAAACGGTATGATTTCGCCGGGAACCGAGGATACGCCATGACTTCGCTTGGTACGCTTGAGGACCTGCCGCTCGACTATCGCGAGGATTTGACGCGGAAGAACCTGGTGCCGCTTTGGCCGAGCCTGCGCGCGGCGCTGCCCTATCACATTCCGACGCGGCGGACGCAGCCGACGTTGTGGCGCTACGAGGATGTCCGGCCGCGGCTCCTCGAAGCCGGCAAGCTCACGCCGATCGAAAAGGCGGAGCGGCGCGTGCTGGTGCTCGCCAATCCGGGCCTCGGCCTTGAAAACATGCAGGCGACGCCGTCGATCTATATCGGCCTGCAATTGATCATGCCGCGTGAGACCGCGCCCAACCACAAGCACAGCCCGAGCGCGGTGCGCTTCGTCGTCGAGGGCGAGGGCGGCTTCACCGTGGTCGAGGGCGAGAAATTGCCGATGGAGCGCGGCGATCTCATCCTCACGCCTTCCGACCTCTGGCACGAGCACGGCCACGAGGGCAACGGGCCGGTGATCTGGCTCGACGCGCTCGATCTGCCGACCGTGTTCATGCTCGAAGCCTCCTATTGCACGGAAGGAAAGGCGCAGACGGCGCGCAATCAACCCGACGTTTCACAGACGCTGTATCGCCGCGCCGGCCTCGTGCCCTATCGCTCGCTCGGTGCGCCGCGCGGCGACTATCCGCTCAAGCGCTTTCCATGGCGCGAGGTGCGCGCCGCGCTTGAATCCTTCGCCGGCGTGGCGAGCCCCGGCGAGGCGGTGCAGCTCGCCTATATCAACCCGGAGACGGGCAACGAATGCCTGCCGGTGCTGGGCTTCTCGGCGCTGATGCTGCGCCCCGGCGAAACGCTCAAGCCGCAACGGCGGTCGTCATCGGCCGTGCTTCACGTCGTCGAGGGCGACGGCCAGATCGCCATCGACGGCAAGCAGTTCAACTGGACGACGAACGATACCGTCGCGATCCCGACCCATGCGCGCGTCGAGGTCGCCAATGCCTCGGCCAAGAAGCCGGCCTTTCTGTTTCAGGTCGACGACGCGCCGCTGCAACGCAAGCTCGGCTTTTTCGAGGTGCTGGAGTAGATCGCCGCGCGCGCCTACGCGGCGTTCTCGGCCTTGCGCGCGCCCATCGGCGCGCGCGAGGATTCGTTGTTGAGGTCGACGAGCTTCGACAACAGCCGCATGAAGGTCGCCTGCTCGCCGGCCGAAAGCGGGCCGAGCAGCTTCTCCTGGGCGCGCACGACCGCGGGCTGGATTTCGGCCAGCAGACGGCCGCCGGCGCTGGTCAGATGCAGGAGCTTGGTGCGACGATCCTCGAGCCCCGTCATGCGCGCGATCAGTCCCTTGATCTCAAGCCGTTCGATCACGGTGCCGAGGGTCGAGCGGTCGAGCGCGATCTGCGAGGCCAGCCGCGTGGCGTCGATGCCGGGATTGCGGGCGATTTCGGCAAGACAGGCGAATTGAACCGGCGTGATGTTCGTGGCCGCGCATTCGTCGATGAAGATCGCGACCGAGATCTGTTGCGCTCGCCGGATCATGTGTCCCGGCATGGTGTGAAAATCGTGGTGGTCGTAAACCGGTTTGGTGGCGTTCATCGCGAGGCTGCCGTTGTTCTTGCGGGGGTTGTCGTTCCGCTTCGTTCTTCGCGTGGTCATCGCGCCTCAGACGCTGAGATAGGCGCGTTGAATGGATTCATCGGCCATCAGGTCGCCGCTCGTGCCGGACCAGACGATTTCACCTTTTTCCAGAATGTAGTGGCGATCGGCGATACGACACAAGGATTCGATTTCCTTGTCGATGACGAGCATCGACAGCCCGGTGTCTTTCAGGACGGCGAGCTTTTCCCAGATTTGCTTGCGGATTTGCGGCGACAGACCCTCGGTGGCCTCGTCGAGCACCAGGAGGTCGGGATTTGTCATCAGGGCGCGCGAGATCGCGAGCATCTGCTGCTCGCCGCCCGATAGCTGGTTGCCGCCATTGCCAAGCCGTTCGCCGAGGCGCGGAAACAGGTCGAGCACGCGCGCCATGGTCCATGGTTCGGCGCGGCCGGGCCGGCTGATCGCGGCCATTTCCAGGTTTTCGCGCACCGTCAGATTGGGGAAGATGTGCCGGCCCTCCGGCACGAGACCGACGCCGAGATGGCAGATCCGGTGCGAGGCGAGACCATCGATGCGCGTGGCGCGAAAGCGGATTTCGCCGCGCGAGACCGGATTGAGACCGGAAATGCATTTGACGGTGGTCGACTTGCCCATGCCGTTGCGTCCGAGCAGCGTGATCACCTCGCCCTCGCGCATCGCCAGCGACAGGCCGAACAGCGCCTGGCTGAGTCCGTAGCCGGCTTCGAGCTTGTCGATCTCAAGCAGCATGCTCGGCATTCCTTGGCGCGCGCGCCCTTGTCGCGATCATGTGTGTTGTCGCGATCATGTCCTAATGTCCCAGATAGGCCGAACGGACGTCGGGATCGTTGCGGATTTCCTCCGGCGAGCCGGTCTTGATGATCCGCCCGGAGACGAGCACGCTGATGCGGTCGGCGAGCGTGAACACCGCGTCCATGTCGTGCTCGATCAGGATGATCGAGTAGTGGGCCTTCAGTTCGGCGAGCAGCGCGATCATGCGCGCGCTGTCCTGCCGGCCCATGCCCGCCATCGGCTCATCGAGCAGCAGCAGGCGCGGCTTCTGCGCCAGCGCGACGGCGAGTTCGAGCTGCCGTCGTTCGCCGTGGGAGAGATCGCGCGCCATCGATCCGGCCCGGCCCTCCAGCCCGACCAGACGCAGCGCCTCCATCGCCGGTTCGAGCAGGGCCGGATCGCGTCCGGCCTGGCGCCAGAACCGGAAGCAATGGCCGTGGCGGGCCTGCACCGCGAGCGCGGCGTTGGTGATGACGGGAAAGTTGCCGATCAGCGAGGTGATCTGGAACGAGCGTGCGATGCCGAGCCGGGCGCGCCGGTGCGCCGGTTCGGACGAGATGTCCGCTCCGTCGAGAACGATGCGGCCCTCGTCGGGGCGCAACAGTCCCTGAATTTGCGAGATCAGCGTCGTCTTGCCGGCCCCGTTGGGGCCGATGATGGCGTGGGTTTCCCCGCTCATGACCCCGAGCGAGACGTCCACCGTCGCGCGCAGGCCGCCGAAGCGCTTGTTCAATCCGACGATGTCGAGGACGGCATCGGTCATGGGATCAATTCCGCGCGCGCTCGGGCAGGAACAGTTTGGCGAGATCGACCAGCCCACCGCGCAAGCCGACGACGATGAAGAGAATGATGAGCCCGAACACGAGCTGCCAGTGCTGGGTCCATGACGACAGCGTCAATTCCAGCGCGATGTAGGTCGCCGCGCCCAGAATGGGTCCCCAGAAGGTGGCGATGCCGCCAAGCACCGCCATCACCACGAGATCGCCCGAACGGTCCCATGCCATGTCGACCGGGCTGATGAATTGCTGGCTCGCCGCCAGCAGCGCGCCGGCGGTGCCCGTCAGCATTCCCGACAGCGCGAAGGCGACCAGGCGATAGGCCCAGGGATCGATGCCGACGACGACGACGCGGGTTTCGTTCTCGGCGGCGGCGCGCAGCACCACGCCGAACCGGCTGCCGACCACGCGCCCGACGAAAAGCATGGCGAGCGCGAGCACCGCGAGGGCGAAATAGAAGAAGCGGTAGCGGTCGGAAAGGTCGACGCCGAACAGCGTGATCGTGTCGAGGATCTGCAAGCCGTCCTCGCCGCCATATTTCTGTAGCGCGATCGCGGCGTAGTAGAACATCTGGTTGAAGGCGAGCGTGATCATGATGAAATACGGCCCGCTGGTGCGCAGGCTGATGGCGCCGATCACGGTCGCGATCAGGGCCGAGGCGATCATCGCCAGCGGAATCGTGATCGCCAAATCGGCCGAGCCCGCGAATGTCAGCCAGCCCAGACTCAGCGGCTCGGCGTTGAACCGGTGAAAGGCGGCGATGCCGACGACATAGCCGCCGATCCCGAACAGGCCCGCGTGGCACAGGCTCACCAGCCCGCCATAGCCGAGCACGAGGTTGAGCGATGTCGCCGCCAGCGCGAAGATCACCATCCGCGTGCCGACCTTGACCAGGAACGGGTCGCGCGTCAGCCACGCGAACAAGGGAATGCAGGCGAGCAGGGCGAGCATTGTCAGCGCGGCGATGGCGTCGCGGCGGGGCGTCGCGAAGGCGTGGATGTCAGCCATGGACGGGGAACAATCCTTTCGGGCGGAAGGTCAGGATCGCCGCCATCAGAATGAAGATCACCATGCTGCCGAGCGCCGGTGTCAGCGTTACCCGCCCGAAAGTGTCGACGATGCCGACCAGCAGCGCGGCGACGAACGCCCCGCGGATCGAGCCGATGCCGCCGATCACGGTGACGACCAGCGCGAGGATCAGGATCGGTTCGCCCATGCCGACCTGCACCGACAGGATCGGCGCGGCCATGATGCCGGCGAGGCCCGCCAGCCCCGCGCCGACCGCGAACAACAGCGAAAAAATGATCGGGACGTTGACGCCCATCGCGCCGGCCATCGGGCGGTTGCTGGCGCCGGCGCGCACCCACATGCCCAGCCGCGTGCGCATGATGATGAGATAGAGCAGACCGGCGACCACCAGCCCGGTCGCGAGAATGGCGAGACGGATCACCGGATAGCCGACGCCGGGAAGAATCTCGACCGAGCCCGACAGCATCGGCGGCAGGCTGACGCGCATCGGCGCCGGCCCGAAGATCATGCGCGTCCCCTCGTTCATGATGAGAATCAGCGCGAAGGTCACCAGCACCTGGTCGAGATGGCTGCGGCCGTAGAAACGACTCAACACCACCCGCTCCATCGCCAGGCCGATGATCGCGGCCACCGGAATGGCGATCAGCACGGCGAGCGCGAAGCTGCCGGTCAACAACTGAATGTAGGCGGCGGCGAAACCGCCGGCCATGTAGAGCGAGCCATGGGCGAGATTGATGAAATTCATGATGCCGAACACGACCGTCAAGCCGGACGCGATCAGGAACAGCATCACGCCGAGCTGCACGCCGTTGAGCAGTTGTTCGGCAAACAGAGCCAGTGACATCGTCGATCACCTTCGCCGCCGGCGGCTCTCGCGCGAGAAGCCCGGGCGAACGCATTGCGGGGAAACCCGGCGACCGGGCCCGCGCCCGATCGCCGACGCCGTGAGGACTGGAAAGAGCCGGCTCAGCCCGCCGGCATCTTGCAGTCCTTCACATAGGCATCCTCGTGGCCCGTGTTGATCTTCTCACGGACCGTCATGGTGGTGCGGCCCTTGGCGTCCTTGGTGATCTCGGTCAGGTAGAAGTCCTGCACCGGATAGTGGTTGGTGTTGAAGCGGAAGTTCCCGCGCAGGCTGGTGAATTTGACGTTTTCGAGCGCCTTGCGCAGCGCTGCCTTGTCCTCGATCTTGCCGCCGATCGCCGTCAGCGCCGCGTCGAGAATGCGCGCGCCGTCGAAGGCGTTGGCCGCGTTGGGCGAGGGCAGGCGGCCGTATTTGGCCTCGAAGTCGGCGACGAACTTCTTGCTCTGCGGGTTGTCGAAGGTCTCGGCCCAGAAGGCGGAGGCGAACGAGCCGATCGCGGCGTCGCCGATCGCCGGCAGCACGGTCTGGTCGAACGAGAACGACGGGCCGTAGAGCGGAACGGTCTTGTTCAGGCCCGATTGGCTGTACTGCTTGACGAAGTTGATGCCCATGCCGCCGGGCAGGAAGAAGAACACCGCTTCAGGCCCGGCCGCGCGCAGTTGCGCGATTTCGGCGGCGTAATCGAGCTGGCCGAAGGTGGTGTAGACCTCGCCGACGATCTCGCCCTTGTAGTAGCGCTTGAAGCCGGAGAGGAAGTCCTTGCCCGCCGGATAGTTCGGCGCCAGCAGATACATCTTCTTGACGCCCTTGTTCTGCAGATAGATCGCCATCGCTTCCGCGCCGGTGTCGTTCTGGAACGAGACGTTGAAATAATGCGGGTTGCACTGGCCGCCGGCGTATTGCGACGGGCCGGCGTTGATCGAGTAGACGAGCACGCCGTTGTCGAGCGCCGGCTTGGCGACGGCGAGCAGAACGTTGGAGAAATTGATGCCGGTCAGGATATGGATCTTGTCGCGCTCGATCATCTTGTCGGCGTGCTGGCGCGCGACGTCCGGCTTGGTCTGATCGTCGGCCTGGATCAGTTCGACGGGGCGGCCGCCGAGCTTGTTGCCGCTCTGCTCAAGGCCGAGCTTGAAGCCGTCGAGCAGTTCCTGCCCGAGCAGCGCCGACGGACCGGAGAATGTGGAAAGAAAGCCGATCTTGATCGGCTCCTGCGCCGCGGCCGAACCGGCGAGCAGCGTCGCCGCCGCGGCGGCTAAAATCATTCGCTTCATGTTTATCCTCCCTTTGCCTTCGAATCATGCCGTTTGTTCCTGGCTTCTATCGGCCCGGCGGTGGTTTGCCGCTTCCCCCTTCTAAGGCGCGGCGCTCATGCTTTCAGTCGCTCTCCAATCGTGATCTCGATCCGGCCGATGCCATCGATGCCGCCTTCGGCACGGTCTCCGACGACGAGCTGGCCGACGCCGGCGGGTGTTCCCGTCATGATGATATCGCCGGCCTTCAGCCGTACCGATTGCGAGGCGATCGACACGATTTCCGGAACGGTCCAGATCAATTCGGCGATGTCGGCGTCCTGCCTGATGGCGCCGTTGACGCTAAGCCAGATTCGCCCGTGCGTGGGGTGGCCGCATTCGCTCGCCGGCATGATCGGGGCGATCGGCGCGGAAAAATCGAACGCCTTGCCCCAGTCCCACGGGCGGCCCTGCTCGCGGGCCTGCAATTGCAGGTCGCGCCGGGTCAGGTCGATGCCGACGGCATAGCCATAGACGATATCGGTGGCGTCCTCGGGCGGAACGTTGAAGCCTTCGCGCCCGATCGCGACGACGAGCTCGATCTCGTGATGGAGGTTCTTGGTCTCGGGCGGATAGGGAACCGTCGCGCCGCTGTCGACGACCGCGTCCGATGGTTTGGTGAAGAAGAAGGGCGCCTCGCGGGTCGGATCGCGACCCATCTCACGCGCATGCGCTTCGTAATTGCGTCCGACACAGAGTATGCGGCGCACGGGAAAGCGATCGGTGGAGCCGGCGACGGCGATCGACGAGACGGGGGACGGGGGGAAGACGAAGCTCATCTGCACTCCTTGATGAGAATCACGCGATGTTGGTGCGAACGCGGACAAGCGCATCCGTTCGGGACACGACTTTCCCGCGCGCGATGACGTGGAACCTGAATGCTATCTCGCCGCGTCCCATTTTTCCGAGCATATTCGGTCGCGCTGGACCGTGGCAAAGAGCTCCCCCTATTAGTCACTATACTGACGATCAGCAGTCTGTCAAACTTCGTCCACCTCGCGCCCGCGCTCGCGCCCATCTATGTCCATGCATTGGGGAACCATCTGATGATGATACTTCATGGATTTTTCCGTTCGTCGGCGAGCTGGCGTGTCCGCATCGCGCTCAATCTCAAGGGCGTGCGGGTCCATCACGCGACGCATCATCTGCGCCGGGGCGAGCATCGCGCGGCGGACTATCTTGCGATCAATCCGCAAGGGTTGGTGCCCGCGCTCGTCACCGAGGACGGCCACGTATTGACGCAGTCGCTCGCGATCATCGAATGGCTCGAGGAGACCATCCCCCAGCCGCCGCTGCTGCCGGCCGATCCGTTGGCGCGCGCGCGGGTGCGCGCCTTCGCCTATGTGATCGCCTGCGACACGCATCCATTGCAGAATCTCAAGGTGCTCAACGACGTGCGGAGCCTCACCGGCGACGAGGCGGCGGCGCAGGCATGGGCGCGTCGCGTCAACGAACAGGGTCTTGACTGGTGCGAGCGGGCGCTGAGCGGCGGCGCGACACCCTTCGCCTTTGGCGCGGCGCCCTCGCTCGCCGACATCTGCTTCGTTCCGCAACTTGGCAACGCGCGCCGCTTCAAGGCGGACATCGCGCGCTGGCCGCGACTTCTGGAGATCGAGGCCAATTGCATGGCGCTCGATGCGTTCAAGAGCGCGGTGCCGGAAAACCAGCCGGACGCCGAGCCGGCATAAGGACGCCGCCCCGCGCCGCGACCGTTCGTCACGGCGCGCGCCGTCGGACGGGCGTGGCCATCGCCGCGTCGGACTGCCAAATTGTCAAGGACCATGAAAAACCGAAGTCGCGCCGTTCTTGTTCGCGCCCGCACGCGTTTCCGGTGGGCGTTGACCGCCCACGATTGCATTCGAAATTTCGCTGCGCCGCGGGGGCCATCCGCGATACAAATTCACATCCGCAAGCCGGCATCGCCAATTGACCGACCCGCGCTTTGGTTATAAGTTATAACTATTCTTGGGTGTCACCAAAGCCGCGCGGCAGACGCGGCAAGCCCGAGATCAAGAGCTTCACCTGGAAACGCACCCGGAGGCACCACTCATGAACAGATCGATTCTGCTTGGCGGGCTGCTCGCAGCCTGCGTCGTCGCGTCGCCCGCGCTGGCCGATATCAATATCGGCGTGACCCTTCCCATCACCGGGCCGGCGTCCGCGCTCGGCGTTCCGGAAAAGAACGCGATCGAGTTGCTGCCCGCGACCCTCGCCGGCGAGAAGGTCAACTGGATCGTCCTCGACGACGCGACCGATCCGACCCTGGCGACCAAGAATTCGCGCAAGCTCGTCACCGAAAGCAATGTCGATCTGCTGATGGGATCGTCGACCGTGCCGACCTGTCTGGCGGTCGCCGAGGTCGCGATCGAGACCAAGACGCCGCTGATCGCCATCGCGCCGATGGATCTGCCGCAGGAGAAGAACTACTGGATCTTCCGCACGCCCCAGCACGTCCGCCTGATGGCCAAGGCGGTCGCCGACGACATGAAGGCGCGCGGCTACAAGGAAGTCGGCTTCATCGGCTACACCGACGCCTGGGGCGAAACCTGGCTCAAGGAAATGACGCCGCTGTTCGAGTCGATGGGGATGAAGTTCTCCGTCGTCGAGCGCTACGCCCGAAACGACACCAGCGTCACCGGCCAGGTGCTCAAGCTGGTCGCCGCCAATCCGCCCGCCATTCTCATCGTCGGCTCGGGCACGCCGTCGGCGTTGCCGCAGACCGCGCTCGCCGAGCGGGGCTACAAGGGCCAGATCTACCAGACCCACGGCGCGGCCAGCCGCGACTTCCTGCGCGTCGCCGGCAAGTCGGCCGACGGCACCATCTTCCCGATCGGTCCGGTGGTCGTCGCCAACCAGCTTCCCGACTCCAATCCGGTCAAGGCGGTCGCGCTCGCTTTCGTCGAGACCTATGAGAAGGCTCACGGCGCCGGCAGCATCAATCCGTTCGCCGCCCACATCTATGACGCGTGGAAGCTCATCGAGGCGGCGACGCCGGTGGCGCTGAAGACGGCCAAGCCCGGCACGCCGGAATTCCGTCAGGCGTTGCGCGACGCGATGGAGGGATTGAAGAATGTCGTCGCCTCGCACGGCGTCTTCAACATGACGCCGACCGACCACTTCGGCCATGACGAGCGTGCCCGCGTGCTCATCCACGCGCGCGACGGCGCGTTCAAGCTCGGCGTTCCGAAGTGATCTCCTGATCGCGGTCCATCCAGCCAGTCAGTGTGCGTCGATGAGCCAAGCTGAAATCGAACGTGATCCGTCACGTCTTTTCGCCCCCGCTCGGGTCAATGTGGAACGGCGCGGCGACGGAACGACAGTTCTGCGCTCGCCGGCTCCGCTCGGCGACTACGATCGCTGCGTCGGTGATTGGCTGGCGCGGTGGGCGAAGGAGCGGCCGGGGACGGTGTTTCTGATGGAGCGCGTCGACGGCACGTCGGCCACGCCATGGACGACGCTGACCTACGGCGAGGCGCTGGACCGGGTGGAAGCGATCGCGAGCTGGATTCTCGACAAGGGGCTGAGCGTCGAGCGGCCCCTTGTCGTTCTTTCCGAGAACGGCATCAATCACGCGCTGGTGGCGCTGGCGGCGATGCATGTGGGCGTGCCGGTGTCGCCGATTTCGCCCGCTTATTCGCTGATGTCGCAGGACTTCGAGAAGCTCAACTACATCGTCGAGCTGCTGACGCCGGGCGCGATCTTCGTCTCGCGGCTCGCCCCCTACGCCAAGGCGCTCGCCGCCATCGCGCCGCGGTTCGCCGGCGACGTCATTGTCGGGCGGGTCGGCGCCGGCGAGACGCTCGGACCGGGAATGGTCTCGCTCGACGCGGTCATGGCGCGCGCGGATCGTAGCGCCGTCGCGGCGGCGTTCGCCGGCATCGGCCCCGACACGATCGCCAAATTCCTGTTCACCTCTGGCTCGACCGGCCATCCCAAGGGGGTCGTCAACACGCAGCGGATGCTGTGCTCGAGCCAGCAGGCGCGGGTGCGGCTATGGCCGTTCCTGGAAAATTCCCCGCCCACGATCATCGACTGGCTGCCGTGGAGCCACACTTTCGGCGGCAATCACAACTTCAACATGGTGCTGCGCTGCGGCGGCACCATCGCCATCGACGGCGGCAAGCCGGTCCCCGGCGCGTTCCAGACCACGCTCGACAACATCAAGTCGGTGGCGGCGACGCAGTGCTTCAACGTGCCGCGCGGCTTCGACATGCTGGTGCCCGCGCTGCGTCAGGACGACGAACTGCGCGCGAGATATTTCGACAAGCTCAATCTCATCTTCTACGCCGCCGCCGCGCTGCCGCAGAATCTCTGGGACGACCTGACCGAGCTCGCGATCAAGACCGTGGGCCGCCCGGTTCCGCTCGTCTCGTCATGGGGCTCGACCGAAACCGCGCCGCTCGCCTCGGATTGCCACTGGCAGGCCGAGCGGACCGGCGTGATCGGCCTGCCCGTGCCGGGCACCGAGCTCAAGCTGGTGCCGAGCGGTTCGAAGCTCGAAATCCGCGTCAAGGGACCGAACGTCACGCCCGGCTACTGGAAGAAGCCGGAACTGACCGCGCGCGCCTTCGACGCGGAGGGCTTCTATTCGATGGGCGACGCGGTGAAGTTCCTCGACCCGGCGCATCCGGAAAAGGGATTGCTGTTCGACGGGCGCGTCGCCGAGGACTTCAAGCTGATGTCCGGCACCTGGGTGAGTGTCGGCGCGCTGCGCGTTCACGCGCTCGAATGCATGGCGCCGGTCGCGCAGGACATCGTGGTGACCGGCCACGATCGCGAGGAGATCGGCTTCCTGATCTTCCCCAATATCGCCGCTTGCCGCCGCATCGCCGGGCTCGCCGACACGGCGCCGGTCGCCGAGGTGCTCGGCCACGAGGCCGTGCGCGAGGCGACCCGCCAGGGCCTGCTGACGCTGAAGCGGCAGGGCAAGGGCTCCTCGACCTTCGCCACCCGCGCGATCCTGATGGCCGATCCGCCCTCGATCGACGCCGGCGAAATCACCGACAAGGGCTACACCAACCAGCAGGCGGTTCGCACGCGCCGGAATTCCCTGGTCGAGGCGATCTATGCCGACGCGATCGGACCGGAGGTCATTTCGCTGAAGGCATGACGCGGCCGCCGGCCGCGCTCCGGCGGGCGAGGCATCGATTGACGCGTGGTTCGATCCACGAACCGACACCATCAGAAGGACGATAGGCATGGCCGATGACGGCTATCACACTGGCTTTACCGACGCCTGGCTGCTCGACGGCGCGCGCACGCCGTTTTCCGATCTCAACGGCCCCTTGTCCCCCAATTCGCCGATCGATCTCGGCATCAAGGTCGCGCGCGCGGTGTTGGCGCGAAGCCAAACGCCGGCCGCGGATGTCGGCATCGTCATCGGCGGCAACATGGCGCAGGCCTCCTTCGACGCCTTCATGCTGCCGCGCCATGTCGGCCTCTACGCCGGCGTTCCGCGCGGCGTGCCGGCCCATCTCGTCCAGCGTGTCTGCGGCACCGGGATCGAGGTGATCCTGCAGGCCGCCGACGCGGTCTCGCTCAAGCGCGCCGATCTCGCGCTCGGCGTCGGCACCGAATCGATGAGCCGCAATCCGGTCGCCGCCTACACCCATCGCGACGGCTTTCGCATGGGCCAGGTCGAGTTCAAGGATTTCCTCTGGGAAGCGCTGCTCGACACCTCCTGCGATTTCTCGATGGGACAGACGGCGGAAAATCTCGCCAAGCGACATAAATTCACGCGCGAGGAGGTCGACGCCTTCGCCGCCCGCAGCTTCGCGCGCGCGCTCGCGGCGCAAGCGAGCGGATTCCTGGCCGGCGAGATCGAGCCGGTCGTCACCGAGACGTTCGAATGCGAGGGGCTCAAGCCGCGCGGCATTCGTCTCAAGGGCAAGGACAAGGAACTCGCCACCGACACCCATGTGCGACCCTCGCCGATCGAGGTGCTGGCCAAGATTCGTCCCGCCTTCGGCGGTGTGCAGACGGGCGGCAACTCATCCGGCGTGGTCGACGGCGCGGCGGCGGTGCTGGTCGCGAACGCGGGCTATCTGGAAAGCAAGGGCAAGAAGCCGCTCGCGCGCATTCTCGGCGGCCTGTCGATCGGCGTCGAACCCTCGATCATGGGCATCGGTCCGGTGCCGGCGATCAAGGCGCTGCTCCAGCGCCACCAGCTTTCGCTCGAACAGATCGGCCGCGTCGAAATCAACGAGGCGTTCAGCGCGCAGTGTCTCGCCTGCGCGCGCGAATTGGGGCTCGACGAAAATCGCCTCAACGTGAATGGCGGCGCCACGGCGATCGGTCATCCGCTGGGGGCGACCGGCGTGCGGCTCGCGCTCACGCTGGCCCGCGAGCTGCGGCGTTCCGGCGAGCGCTATGGCATCGCCTCGGCCTGCATCGGCGGCGGCCAGGGTATCGCGCTGCTGATCGAAAACACGGGTGGAGGCTGATAACGGCGATCGCGCCGCGGCGCGAGGAGGCCGGCCGGTCCTTGTGCGCGCCAGAGCATGACGCCGAAAAGCGCGAAGCGGTTTTCGGATCACATCATGCTCCAACTTGTTGGAATCGATCACGGTCATGATTTTGCATCGATCGGATCCGGAATCATCGTGATCCAATGACGGCCGGGGCCATCGCCACCGGCCGCGAGCGGGCGGGGCAGGAGGGGCAAATGTACGTCGGCGTGCGGCGCATCACCGTCGAATGGGGCGACTGCGATCCCTCCGGGATCGTCTTCAACCCGCGCTATTTCGAATGGTTCGACGCGGCGACCGCCGGCTCCTTCGCCGATGTCGGCATCGACCGGACCGAGCTTCACGAACGCTTCGACTATATGGGAATGCCGATGGTGGAAACCCGCGCGCGTTTTCACCGGCCGTCGACCTGGGGCGACCAGTTGGTGCTCGAGACGCGGCTGTGCGATTTCAAGCGATCGAGCTTCCGCGTCGAGCATCGCCTGCTCAAGGGCGACGAACTCGTCGTCGAGGGCTTCGAGACGCGCGTCTGGGTCGCCGCCGATCCCGCCGATCCGACCAAGGTGAAATCGCGGCCGATACCGGCCGAATTGATCGAGATATTCATGTCTGGTCCCGACCGCCGGATCGATGGAAAATCGCCATGAGCGGACGCGCGCGCCGACATCGCCGCGGCCGCGGCTATGGGGTGACTCCGTGAATTCAACGATCGCACTGTTTCTCGTCCAGGATGGCGTCATCAACGGCGCGATCTACGCGCTGTTGGCCGTCGCGATCGTCCTTGTCTTCGCCGTGACGCGCGTGATCTTCATCCCTCAGGGCGAATTCGTCACCTTCGGCGCGCTGACGCTGACCTCGCTCGAGGCCGGCACGATGCCGGGGACGACCTGGTTCCTGCTGTGCCTCGGTGTCTGCGCCTTCGCGCTCGATTTCGCGCGCAAGCGACACAGCTGGACCGCCGCGATCGCGGCGCGGCGTTTCGCCTGGGATATTCTGATGCCGCTCGCTTTCGTGCTCGCCACCTTCTACCTCGCGCCGATGAAGCTGGGGCTGGCGGTCAACATCGCCCTGTGCGTCGCGCTGGTCGTTCCGATGGGGCCGCTCGTCTACCGCATCGCCTTCGAGCCGATCGCCGACGCCTCGGTCCTGGTGCTGCTGATCGCCGCCGTTGGCGTTCATCTCGGCATGACCGGCCTCGGCCTCGTCTTTTTCGGACCGGAAGGCTTCCGCGCCGGCGCCTTCACGTCGGCGTCGTTCAGCCTCGGTCCGCTGATGGTGTCCGGTCAGAGCATTCTCGTCCTGGTCGTCACCAGCCTGCTGATGGCCGCGCTCAGCCTGTTTTTCGGCCGGTCGCTGCTCGGCAAGGCGCTGATCGCCTCGGCGGTCAACCGTCGCGGCGCGCGCATCGTCGGCATTCCCGAGGCGCTCTCCGGGCGCGTCGCCTTCATCATGGCCGCGCTGATCGGCACATTGTCCGGCCTGCTCGTCGCGCCGATGCTGACGGTCACCTATGACACCGGCTTCATGATCGGCCTGAAGGGTTTCGTCGGCGCGATTCTCGCGGGCCTCGTCAGCTATCCCTGGTCGGTGGTGGCGGCGATCTTCGTCGGCATTCTCGAATCCTTCTCCTCGTTCCTCGCCAGCGAATTCAAGGACGTCATCGTCTTCACCGTGATCATTCCGTTCCTGTTGTGGCGCTCGCTGATCGGCGGCCACGGCGAAGAAGAGTGACGGCGATGAACGCGCGCAAAATCGCCGTCGGCGTCGTCATCGCGATCATCGCGGTGGTGCCGCTATTGCCGATGGTGCCGACGTTCTGGATCTCGCTCGGCAATTATATCGGCCTTGCCGCGCTGGTCTCGCTCGGCCTCGTCCTGCTCACCGGCGTCGGCGGCATGACCTCGTTCGGACAGGCCGCCTTCGTCGGCTTCGGCGCCTATACGTCGGCGGTGCTGACGACGGTTCTGGACTGGTCGCCGTGGGCGAGCCTTCCGGTCGCGCTGGCGGTGACCGCGATCGCCGCGCTCGTTCTCGGCGCCGTGACGCTGAGATTGTCGGGGCATTATCTGCCGCTCGGCACCATCGCCTGGGCGATCGCGATCTTCTATCTGTTCGGCAATCTGAACATTCTCGGCGGCTTCGACGGCATTTCCGGCATTCCGCCGATTTCGATCGGGCCGTGGTCGCTGATCGATCAGCGCGCGAGCTATTTCCTGGTCTGGGCCTTCGTCTTTCTCGCGGTGGTGTTGACCGCGAACCTGCTCGATTCGCGGATCGGGCGCGCCATCCGCGCGCTGCAGAGCGGAAGCCTCGCCGCGGAAGCCTTCGGCATCGACACCGCGCGCGCGCGGCTGATCGCGTTCGTCTATGCCGCCGTGCTCGCCGGCGTTTCGGGCTGGTTGTTCGCGCATATCCAGCGCGCCACCAGCCAGTCGAGCTTCGGCCTCAACGCCGGCATCGAATATCTGCTGATGGCGGTGGTCGGCGGCGTCGGTCATCTCTATGGCGCGATTCTCGGCGCGGCGATCGTCACCGTGCTCAAGGACCAATTGCAGAACCTGCTGCCGCTCGTCTTCGGCCGCGCGGGAAACTACGAAACCATCGTGTTCGGATTTCTGCTGGTCGGACTGCTGCAGGTCGCGCGCGGCGGCGTGTGGGGAGTGATCTCGCGGTTTCTCCCGCCCGAGCCGGGATCGTCGGCGCCGGCGCCGAGCCTGGCGCTGGCCGACGAAGTGGCGGCGGCGCCGGCGCTCGCGACGGCGTCGGCGCGTGGCGATCGGGACGAGCAATCCCTTCTCGAAGCGGGCGTGCTGCGCAAGGCGTTCGGCGGGCTCGTCGCCGTCAACGACGTTTCGTTCAACATGCGCGCCGGCGAGATCATCGGCCTGATCGGACCGAACGGCGCGGGCAAGACGACGACGTTCAATCTCCTGACCGGCATCGCGCGGCTGACCTCGGGAAGCGTGCGTCTCGCCGGCGAACGGATCGACGGGCTGCCCTCCCGCGCGATCGCGGCGCGGGGCGTGGCGCGCACTTTCCAGCACGTCAGGCTCATCCCCGACATGAGCGTGCTCGATAACGTCAGGCTCGGCGCGCATCTGCATGGCCGCGCCGGCGTGCTCGCCGCGATGCTGCGGCTTGATCGTAAGGAGGAGGCGCGGTTGACCGCGCGTGCCTCGCGGCAATTGGAGCGGGTGGGGCTCGCCGACCTGGCGGACAAGCCCGCCGGCGCGCTCGCGCTCGGCCAATCCCGCATCGTGGAGATCGCGCGCGCGCTCTGTCTCGAACCGCGGTTGCTGCTGCTCGACGAACCGGCCGCCGGTCTGCGGCTGAAGGAAAAGCGCGAGCTCGCCGAGCTGCTGCGGCGGCTGCGCGGCGAGGGCATGGCCGTCCTTCTCGTCGAGCACGACATGGATTTCGTCATGGGCCTGACCGACCACATCGTGGTGCTCGATTTCGGCACCAAGATCGCGGAAGGCGCGCCGGCCGAAATCCGCGTCAACGCCGCGGTGCTGGACGCCTATCTCGGAGGCGTCGAATGAGCGCCCCGATCATGACCGTCGAGAACGTCTCGGTCAGCTACGGCAAGATCGAGGCGGTGCGGTCGGTCGCGCTGGAAATTCCGCGCGGCCGGATCGTGACGCTGATCGGCGCCAACGGCGCGGGCAAGACCACGCTCCTCAACGCGCTGATGGGCCTGCTTCCCTCGCGCGGCGCGATCGCGTTCGACGGCCGCGACCTCGCCGGGGTGCTGGTCGAGGAACGCGCCGCGCGCGGCATCGGCCTGGTGCCCGAAACACGCGACCTGTTCGCGAGCATGTCGGTGGAGGACAATCTCCTGCTCGGCGGCTTCACCGTGTCGCGCGAGGCGCGCGTGGCGGCGATCGCCGACGTGTTCGAACGCTTTCCCCGGCTGCGGGAACGCAGGACCCAGATCGCCGGCACGCTGTCGGGCGGCGAGCGGCAGATGCTGGCGATGGGACGCGCGCTGGTCGGCCGGCCCAAGCTCCTGATGCTCGACGAGCCCTCGCTCGGGCTTGCGCCGCGCATCGTGCGCGAGATATTCCAGATCATCCGGTCGCTGATGGAGACGGGCGTTTCCATCCTGCTGGTCGAACAGAACGCGCGCGCGGCGATGCAGGTCGCCCATTACGCCTATGTCATGGAGCTCGGCGAGATCACGCTGCACGGGCCGGCGGCCGAGCTTTCGCGCGATCCGAAAGTGATCGACAGTTTTCTGGGTTTCGGCAATCAGGACGATTGACGGCCACATCCGGCGGAGTTGACGACGTCATGACCTACACCGCTCCCGTTCCGCGCATTCTCTTCGACCTCGAACACATCGCCGATCTGACCGCCGAATCCCTCGCCGCGGAAGGGTCCGATCTCGATCTCGCCGCCATCGCGCAGATTCTCGACGAGGCCGGACGCTTCGCCGGCTCGGCGATCGCGCCGCTCAATCGCCCCGGCGATATCGAGGGGGCGAGGTTCGAAAACGGCGTGGTGCGCACGCCGAAGGGATTTCCCGAGGTATACAAGGCCTGGGCCGAGGCGGGCTGGAACGCGGTCGACGCGCCCGTCGCCGTCGGCGGCATGGGCCTGCCGTTCCGCATCGCCACGGTGGCGATGGAAATGTGGACGAGCGCCTGCACGTCCTTCAGCCTCGGCCCGGTGCTCAGCCAGGGCGCGGCCGACGTACTGCTCATCCACGGCACCGAGGAACAGCGCCGGCGCTATCTTCCCAATCTCGTCACCGGCGAGTGGATGGCGACCATGAACCTGACCGAACCCCAGGCCGGCTCCGATCTCGGCGCGTTGCGGACCAAGGCGGAGCGCGCGGGCGACGGCACCTACCGCATCAGCGGCCAGAAGATCTTCATCACCTGCGGCGAGCACGACTACACCGACAACATCATTCATCTGGTGCTGGCTCGGCTTCCCGACGCGCCGCCCGGCACGCGCGGCATTTCGCTGTTCCTGGTGCCGAAATTCCTGGTCAAGGACGACGGCTCACTCGGTCCGCGCAACGACGTGCGCTGCGCCGGCATCGAGCACAAGGCCGGCATCCATGCGAGCCCGACCTGCGTGATGGTCTATGGCGACGCCGGCGGCGCGACCAGCTATCTCATCGGCGAGGAGAATCGCGGTCTTGCATGCATGTTCACGATGATGAACAAGGCGCGGCTCTATACCGGCCTGCAGGGCGTGGCGATCGGCGAGCGCGCGTTGCAGCTCGCGCGCGCCTATGCGCTGGAGCGGCGTCAGGGACGCGCCATGGGGGCGCCGGACGGCGGCGGGCAGATCGCCATCATCGAGCATCCCGACGTGCGCCGCAATCTCATGACGATGCGCGCGCTGACTTCGGCGGCGCGCGCCGTCGCCTACGCGACCGCCGGCGTCATCGACCGGGCCGCGACCGTGAACGACAAGGCCGCGCGCGCCGCGCAGGAGGACCGCGCCAGCATCCTGACGCCGATCACCAAGGCGTTCTGCAGCGAGGTCGGCGTCGAGGTCGCTTCGCTCGGCGTGCAGATCCATGGCGGCATGGGCTATGTCGAGGAGACCGGCGCGATCCAGCTTTGGCGCGACGCGCGCATCGCGCCGATCTATGAGGGAACGAACGGCATCCAGGCGATCGACCTCGTCACGCGCAAGATCACGCGCGGAGGCGGACAGGTGGTGGAAGCGCTGCTCGGCGAATGGCGAACGATCGCGGCCGCGCTCGGCGATTGCGGCGCGGTGCCCAGGACGAGCGCGGCGCGTCTCGACCGGGCGATCGACCGGCTCGCGACGGCGACGCGGCAATTGCTCGCGGCCGGACCTTCGGCCGACGCGCTCGCGGTGGCGTCGCCCTATCTGCGGCTGTTCAGTCTCGTCACCGGCGGCGCGTATCTCGCCAAGGGCGCGGTCGCGGCCGCGCGCGCGGACGCATCGACGCCGGCCAATGTCGCGCGCGAGGTGGTCGAGGAGATCCGCTTCTACCTCGACAATATTCTGCCGATGACGGCCGCGTTCGCCGAAATGACGGAAGCCGGCGCCGGCTCGGTGCTCGTTCCGGTTGATAGCTTCCTCTGACCGGCGCGTCCGCGAACTGGACATGCCGCGTTGCGGCCGCGCGAGACCGTGGCCGAAGGCGCTCCGGGACGGCCGGCTTGCGCGGCAAAGCCGGCCTGGGCCGGTCAGGCTCGGCGCGCCTCGCCGGCGGTAGGCATAAATTAGCTTTTAATATCAATTGTATGCGGCGGCGCATTGCCGCCTTCCCGTCGCGGCTTTTTCGCGCTCGCATCCGCCGCATCCGGTCTAGCCAAAGTACAAATTTTCGTATAAGAGTACCATAATGCAATTTTCCGCTGTGCGTTCGCGTGCCGGCTCACCGGTGCGACGGCGCAAGCGGCGGCTTGGATTTGCCGCGTTCGACACCGCGTCAAAAGCCGGCCGGAGAAACGGCTAGAGGGGGCAAGACGAAGACGCGTTTTCGCGCAGGATGGGCGCGCGCATCAACCCATGGTGATGGCGCGACCGGACCGCAACGACGGTCCTTCCGACGCGGCCATCGCGCGGAGCATTCCTGCGACGACACCAAGAGGTCCATCGTGGCGCGAACGGCGGCGACCGATCGCACCGCGAGCGACAAGGACCCGCGAGCGGCGCCGATCGAGAACATGGTTGACATGACAAGTCGCGCGACGCGCGTGGTGTGACGGTACGTTGCATCTCGGCGCGCGAATTGAGACTGGACATGGCGTTCCATGTTGTCGACTATCGCCGTCAAGACAAACGGTACAACACTGACCAGACAAACTTTGGTGACCAGGAGGAAAATGTTCATGGCGAAAAAGCTAATCGGTATCGACCGCCGTTCCGTTCTCAAACTCGCCGGCGGCGTCGCGGTGACGGGTCTCGGCGTTCGTTCGTTTCCGATGCCGGCGATCGCGCAGGGCGCGCCCGTGCGGGTCGGTTTCATGCTGCCCTATACCGGGACCTATGCCGCGATCGGCAAGACCATCGAGAATGCCTTCCGCCAGAACGTCGCCGAACGCGGCGACAAGCTCGGCGGTCGCGCGCTCGAATTCGTCCAGGTCGACGATGAGTCCGATCCGACGAAGGGTCCGCAGACGATGGACAAGCTGGTGTCGCGCGAGAAGGTCGACGTCGTCGTCGGCACCGTGCATTCCGGCGTGCAGATGGCGATGGTCAAGATCGCGCGCGAGTCCAACACGCTGCTGATCATTCCCAACGCCGGCGTCGGCGCGGCCACCGGCGCGATGTGCGCGCCGAACATCTTCCGCACCTCGTTCTCGAACTGGCAGCCCGGTTTCCCGATGGGCAAGGTGGCCTGGGACGCCGGTCACAAGCGCGTCATCACCTTCAGCTGGAAGTATGGCGCCGGCGAGGAATCGGTTGGCGGATTCAAGGAGGGCTTCACCAAGGCCGGCGGCACGATCGAGGCCGAGCTCTATCTGCCGTTCCCCGAGGTCGAGTTCCAATCCTACCTGACGCAGATCGCCGAGAAGAAGCCCGACGCGGTTTACGTCTTCTTCGCCGGTGGCGGCGCGGTCAAGTTCGTCAAGGACTACGCGGCAGCGGGCCTGAAGAAGTCGATTCCGCTTTACGGCGCCGGCTTCCTCACCGACGGCACGCTGGCGGCGCAGGGCGAGGCGGCCGAAGGCCTGCAGACCACGCTGCATTACGCCGACGACCTCGACAATCCGGTGAACAAGGCGTTCCGCGAGAACTACGTGAAGCGCTACGGCGCCGAGCCCGACGTCTACGCCGTTCAGGGCTATGACGCCGGCGCGCTGCTCGCCGTCGGCCTCGACGCGGTCAAGGGCGACTTCAAGGCGCGCGACGCTATGCTCAAGGCGATGCGCAACGCCAAGCTCGACAGCCCGCGCGGGCCGATGTCCTTCTCCGCGGCGCAGAACCCGGTGCAGAACATCTATCTGCGCGAGGTGCGCAAGGGTAAGAACGCCTTGGTCAGGATCGCGCATCAGGGTCTCGCCGACCCGGGCGTCGGCTGCAAGATGACCTGAACAGGCATTTGCTGGAGCATCGCCCCCTCGGGGGCGATGTTCTTTTTCCCGCGCGCGGCTTGGCCGCGTGTTCCCCGTCGTTCGCGGCGTCCGCTCACGGATGTGGTGATCGGGCACGAAACCGAATCGCTTTTCGCGCGGGGGGCGCGCACGGGTCGCGGCGCGCGGGCATTTCTCCCCGCTCGACCGACGCGTCGGGGGATCCGCGTTGGGGATTTTGAATCGATGACGCCGTTTTTCTTTTTCGTTCAGCTGCTCAACGCCGTGCAATACGGGTTGATCCTGTTCCTGGTGGCGAGCGGACTGACGTTGCTGCTCGGCATCATGAACGTGATCAATCTCGCACACGGCACCTTCTATATGGTCGGCGCCTACGTCGCCTATGCCGTCATCGGCCAGTTCGCGAATTACTGGATCGCGCTGCCGGTCGGCATCGTCGTCGGGCTGGTGCTCGGCGCATTGATGGAGCGCTTCCTGGTATCGCGCCTGGAGGGCAGCGATCACCTGTCGCAGGTGCTGCTCAGCTTCGGCCTGATCCTGCTGATCAACGAGGCGCAACGCATATTGTTCGGCAGCGACGCGCACGCGGTGCCGGTGCCGAAGATCCTCAATTTCTCCATTCCGCTGTCGAACACCTTGTCCTATCCGGCCTACCGCCTGTTCGTCGCCGCGGTCGGCATCGTGTTCGTCGTCGTCATGTATCTCGTGATGAGCCGGACGCGCGTCGGCATGATGCTGCGGGCGGGGGCGGAAAACCGCGAGATGGCACGCGCGCTCGGCGTCAACGTCAAGGCGCTGTATCTCGGCGTCACCGCCGTCGGCATCGCCTGCGCGGTGCTCGCCGGCGTCATCGCCGCGCCGCTGGCCTCGGTCTATCCGGGCATGGGCGACCAAATGCTGATCATGTCGTTCGTCGTCATCGTGCTCGGCGGCATGGGCTCGCTTTCGGGCACGCTGATCGCGGCGCTGCTGCTTGGCGTCATCGACGCCTTCGGCAAGCAGTTCTTCCCGAACTTCGCCTCGTTCGTGATCTACGCGACGATGATCGTCGTGTTGATCGCGCGCCCGCAGGGTCTGGTACGGGGGACGGCATGAACACGGCGAGGAAGGAACGCGTCGACGACGGCGTACTGGTCGTCCTGGCGATGGCGGGAGCGGCGGTGCCGTTCGTTCTCGGCGGTTACGAGTTGAAGCTCGCAACGACCATCGCCATTCAGGCCGGGCTGGCGTCCGCGCTCGGCCTGGTGATCGGACCAGGCGGACTGGTCAGTCTCGGCCACGGCGCGCTTTACGGCTTCGCCGCCTATATCTTCGCCGCGCTCGCGCCGCAGGCCGAGCCGGCCAATCTCATCCTGACGCTGATCGCGTCGGTGGTGGGCGCGACGGCGCTGGCGGCCGCGGTCGGCGCGGTGTCGATCCGCGCGCGCGGGCTCTATTTCATCCTGATGACGCTCGCCTTCGGCCAGCTCGGCTATCATCTCTTCCACGACAGCTCGATCGTCGGCACCGCCGACGGGGCCTATATCAATTTCCGCCCGGAGATCATGCTGCCCGGCGGCGTCTCGATCTCGGTGGAAAAGGGCGCGCACTACTACATCCTTGTCTTCATCCTGGTCGCGCTGGTGATCTGGTGCACGCGGTGGCTGCGGCGGTCGAGTTTCGGCGCCGTGCTGACCGCGGCGCGCGACAACGAGGCGCGGGTGCGCGCGTTCGGACATTCGCCCTATCTCCACCGTCTGGCGCTGATGACGGTCTCCGGCGCGCTCGCCGGCGTCATGGGCTATCTCGCCGCCGCGCAGCATGGCTTCGTCGCGCCGCAGATGTTGGCCTGGCACGTGTCGGCGACGTCGCTGGTGATGGTGCTGATCGGCGGCAAGGAGGCGATCTCCGGGCCCGCGATCGGCGCGGTGATCCTGCTGATCGCCGAGGAAGTGCTGCAGCGTTTCACCGAGCATTGGCTGGTCGGCGTCGGCGTCATGATCGTCGCCGTGGTGCTGATCGCGCCGAACGGCGTCGTGCACGAATTGACCAGGTTCCTGGAGAAATGGCGCGGGAAGGGCGAGGGGGCCGGCCATGGCTGATATCGTTCTGCGCGCCTCCGGCATCGGCAAGCGTTTCGGCGGTCTCGCCGCGCTGAGCTCGGTCGACCTCGAATTGCGGGACGGATCCATTCACGCGGTGATCGGACCGAACGGCGCCGGCAAATCCACGTTCCTGGCCACGCTGGCCGGCGATCTGTCGCCGACGACGGGGCAGGTGTTTCTCAACGATCAGGACATCACCGGTCTCACCGTCGAGGCGCGCGCCCGGCTCGGCATCGGCCGCACCTATCAGCGCAGCGCCGTCATTCCCGGAATCGCGGCGATCGACATGGTGCGGCTGGCGGCGCTGCGCCATTCGACCTCGCGGCTCGATATTCTGCGGCGGCTGAAGAATCTCCCCGACGCCACCGCGCGCGCGGAGGCCGCGCTCGCCCGCGTCGGGCTGTTCGATCGCAAGGACGAATCGACCGACATTCTCAGCCACGGCGAGCGGCGGCGGCTCGAGATAGCGTCCGTTCTCGCGCTGGAGCCGAAGATTCTGCTGCTCGACGAGCCGCTGGCCGGTCTCGGGCCGGACGAGGCGCGCGAGGTCGTCGCCTTGTTCGGCGATCTGCGCCGGCACTGCGCCATGATTCTCATCGAGCACGACATCGACGTGGTGTTCTCGGCCGCCGACGTCATCACCGTGCTCGACAACGGGCACCTGATCGCGAGCGGAACCGCCGACGAGGTGCGCAACAGCGAGGCGGTGCAGAATGCTTACCTCGGTGCCGAGGGAGCGCATTGAAATGACGACGGTCGTCGAAGCAAAATCATTGCGCGTCGCCTATGGCGAGGTTCCCATCATTCGCGACGCGAGTTTTTCGATCGGCTCGGGCGAGGTCGTGGCGTTGCTCGGCCGCAACGGCATGGGCAAGACGACGCTGATGCGCGGGCTGATGGGGCTGGCGCCGGTCCGCGACGGCCACCTTCACCTTGTCGGCCGCGACGCGATCGCGGCGACGCCGGAGGCGATTTCGCGTCTCGGCATCGGCTATGTGCCGGCCGGCCGCGGCGTGTTCGGCAGCCTGTCGGTGCGCGAAAACCTGGTGATGTGCGAGCGGCCGGGACCCGACGGTTCCGTCGATTGGACGATCGAGGAAGTGCTCGCGCTGTTCCCGCGGCTGGCCGAACGGATCAGCCATGGCGGTCAGCGCCTGTCGGGCGGCGAGCAGCAGATGCTCGCGGTCGGCCGCGCGCTGATGACCAATCCCAAGGTGCTGCTGATCGACGAGGCGACCGAGGGACTGGCGCCGATGGTCGCGCGCGACATCTGGACGACGCTCGGCAAGATCTGCAAGAGCGGCGTCGCCGCGATCATCGTCGACCGCGACGTGCAGCGCCTCGCCACCATCGCCAATCGCGCGATTGTGATGTTCAAGGGCGACATCGTCTTCGACGGCGATCCCGGCGCGCTTCTGGCCAACGAAGAACTGGTGCGAAGCTATCTCGGCCTGTAATCTCTCGCGCATTCAAGGCTTCCCGCGCGGCGCGGGCGGCAGGCGTCAATTCGGGCGCTTGGCCCACTCGCGCGCGCGGCGCGAACTGGCGGAAAGAAGATCACGATGGCGAACGCGTCAACATCCACGAGCCGGGACATCGTCCGCGTCATTCGCGGACGGGAGACGAGCGACGGGGCGGGCGTCCGCCTGACCCGAGTCATCGGCTCGCCGGAGCTTTCCGACCTCGATCCGTTTCTGATGCTCGACGAATTCGGATCGGAAGAGGCATCCGACTATATCGGCGGGTTTCCCGATCATCCCCATCGCGGCTTCGAGACGGTCACCTATCTTCTCGCCGGCCGCATGTGCCATTGGGACAATCACGGCCATTCCGGCATCATCGAGTCCGGCGGCGCGCAGTGGATGACCGCGGGCCGCGGCATCATTCATTCGGAGATGCCGGAGCAACAGGAAGGGCTGTTGCGCGGCTTCCAGCTCTGGATCAACCTGCCGGCCCGCGACAAGATGGGCGCGCCGCGTTACCAGGAGTTCGCGCCGTCCGCGATTCCGACCATCGCGGGGGGCGAGGGCGTGACCGTGCGCGTGCTCGCCGGCAAGGTGGGCGAGGTGAAGGGGCCGGTCATCGCCGAGGCGACCGATCCGCTCTATATCGATGTCACGCTCGCGCCGGGGGCGAGCTTCGCGCAGCCGCTGCGCCGCGACGACGCGGCCTTCGTCTACGTCTTCGAGGGCGCGAGCGGCATCGGCGACGGCGAGAGCCGGGCGATCGTGCGCGGCGAGCTCGCGGTGCTGGGGCCGGGCGAAACGGTGCGATTTCGCGCGGGCGATCAGGGCGCGCGCTTCCTGCTCGTGGCGGGGCGTCCCATCAACGAACCGGTGGCCAAGCATGGCCCCTTCGTCATGAACACGCGCGAGGAAATCCTGCAGGCATTCGACGATCTGCGGCGCGGGCGCTTCTGAGCGCCTCGCCCACGTCGTCACTTCAGATTGCGCGATTGCCAGGGACAGCCCGAGGCGCAATAGGAGCGCAGCAGTTCGAGCAGCTTGCGCAGACTGGCGTCCTCGGTCGTGCCGGCGGTGTCGATTACCCAGCGCGCCTTGGCATAAAGCGGCTCGCGGCTCGACAGGATGGTGACGAGTTCGCTCATCGCCGCCTTGTCGTTGCTCATCGGCCGCAGGTCGCCCTGCTGGCGCACGCGGTTCATGTGCTCGAACGGCGAGGCCTTGACCCAGATGGTGAAGAACGAGGTCAGCAGCAACTCGAAAGTCACCGGATCGGCGACGACGCCGCCGCCGGTCGCCAGGATCATCGGGCCGGGACGCTCGATCACGCGCCGCAGCGCGGTCTGTTCCAGCCGCCGGTAGCCTTCCTGGCCGTAGAGCGAATGGATCTCCTGCATCGAGAAGCCGGCGAGGCTTTCGATCTCCGCGTTCATCTCGATGAAGGGCCAACCCATCTCCTTGGCGGCGCGACGGCCGAGCGTCGACTTGCCGGCGCCGCGCAGTCCGATCAAGGCGATGCGATCGACCGCGACGCGCGGCGCGATTCGGCGCGGCGAGCGCCGGCCGGTGAGAAGATCCTTCACCTCGTCGATGATCTCGGGCGTCGCCTGACGCATCAGCGAGCGAACCAGCGGCCACTCATCCGGTTGCGCGGACGATCCGGAAACGAAATCCTCGAGCGGCGTCGCGGTCGCCTTCGCCACGCGGCGCAGCAGCACGATCGAGACGTTGCCAAGCCCGCTTTCGAGCTGGGCGATGTAGCGTTCCGAGACGCCGGAAACGCGGGCGAGCACCTTGCGCGACATGCCGCGCACCGCCCGCACGTTGCGCACGCGCTGACCGAGCTCGACCAGAAAGTCGTGCACATCCTCCTCGTGGGCCGGCACGGCGCCAGCTTCGCTCGCGGCGCCGCGCTTGGCCTGCCGTCGGGGGGGCGTCGCGGGAGTTTCGGATTTATCGAGTACGGTCATCGGATGATCCGCCATTTTGTGAAACATAATACATGGCTCGGCGTTGACAGCCAAGCCCGATAGCGAATATTATGAAATATAATGCAATGTCCTTCCCGATCCACCACCCGATCAACCGATGGAAAAATTGGTATCGTTATGCCAAATTATATCCGGCCAGTCCATTTGGCGCCGTCGGCAAGTCCCTCGCGTCGCGGTGGGGGTTCCGGTGGGCGATTCCATCCGAACTGGTTCCGTCCCGGGGCGCGACGCCCGCCGGGGCGGTCCTCTCGTGAACGTGCGGTCGGCAAGCGGGAACACGCTCCGGTAGCCGTCCGCGCCCGTCTGATGATTCATCGCCCGATCTCGCGCCGGCCGGCGGCCTTCCGCCACGGCTCGCGCGCGCGGTGACGGCGCATTCATTCCCCGGAAGGTCCGCCATGCCGCTCTACAACGCCTGCACCGACCTGCTTGATCGCAACATCGACAAGGGCCTCGGCGCCAAGACCGCGTTCATCGATCCCGCTCGTTCCATCACCTATGGCGAGCTGCAGTCCGAAACGCGGCGCTTCGCCAATCTGCTCGTCTCGCTCGGCATAAGGCGCGAGGAGCGCGTCGCGCTGATCATGGCCGACACGGTCGAATATCCGATCGCCATTCTCGGCGCCATGCGCGCCGGCATCGTGCCGGTGCTGATCAACACGCTGCTGACCGCCGAGCAGTACAACTACATGCTCGCCGATTCACGCGCGCGCGCGGTGCTCATTTCCGCCCCGCTCCTTCCGGCCGTCGAGCCCGCGCTCAAGGACCTTCCCGCGCTCGACCAGGTCATCATCGTCGGTGGCGACGCCAAGGCGCCGCGCATCGATTTCGCCGCCGCGCTCGGCGCCCAGAGCGCCGAATTCGAGACGGCGGCCACCCATTCCGACGAGCCGGCCTTCTGGCTCTATTCCTCCGGCTCCACCGGTTCGCCCAAGGGCACCAAGCATGTTCATGCCAGCCCGATGCTGACGGCGAAACTGTTCGCCCAGCGCGTCCTCGGCATGCGCGAGGACGACGTGGTGCATTCGGCCGCCAAGCTGTTCTTCGCCTATGGCCTCGGCAACGGCCTGTCGTTCCCGATGTCGGTCGGCGCGACGACCATCCTCAATCCGCAGCGGCCGACGCCGGACTCCGTGTTCGACATCCTGGCGAAGTTCCAGCCGACGATCTTCTGCGGCGTGCCGACGCTGTTCGCCGCCATGCTGCATGACAAGAACCAGGCCGGCGCCAAGGGTTCGCCGCGCCTGCGCCTGTCGACATCGGCCGGCGAGGCCCTGCCCGAACATATCGGCAAGGCCTGGGAGGCGCGTTTCGGCACTCCGATCGTCGACGGCGTCGGCTCGACCGAGCTGTTGCACATCTTCCTGTCGAACGCGCCGGGCGACATCGTCTACGGCACGTCGGGCCGGGCGGTGCCGGGCTACGAAATGCGCCTGCTCGACGAGAACGGCAAGGAAGTGGCCGAGGGCGAGATCGGCGAATTGTTCGTGCGCGGGCCGACCGCGGCCGAAGGCTACTGGAACCAGCGCGACAAGAGCCGGTCGACCTTCCAGGGCGAATGGACCAAGACCGGCGACAAATACACGCGCGACGCCAGCGGCCGCTATACCTACTGCGGGCGCGCCGACGACATGTTCAAGGTGAGCGGCATCTGGGTCTCGCCGTTCGAGGTGGAGACCGCGGTCGCCAGTCATCCGGCCGTGCTCGAGGCCGCCGTCGTGCCGCACGAGGACGAGGAGGGGCTGCTCAAGCCGAAGGCCTTCATCGTGCTCAAGGAGGGCTTCGGCCGCGAGGGCATCGAGGACAGCCTGAAGGAGCACGTCAAGGCGAATGTCGGCATGTGGAAATATCCGCGCTGGGTCGAGGTCGTCGAGGCGTTGCCGAAGACCGCGACCGGCAAGATCCAGCGCTTCAAGCTGCGCGATGGCTGAGGCCTGGCACGTAACCGGCGGCCGTCGCCGCGACCCGTCGGTCGCGATGCGCGGATCGCGATAACTCGACGGCGCTAATTGGACAGCGGAGGCCGCATGATTCGTCTCGAAAGCTACATCGGCGGCGCCTGGCGGGCCGGCAAGGGCGAGGGCCGTCCCTTCGTCGATCCGACGACCGGCGAGGCGATCGGGCGGGTCGATTCCGCGGGGCTCGATCTTCAAGCCGGGCTCGCCTTCGCGCGCGAGACGGGCGGGGCCGCGCTGCGGGCGATGAGTTTCGCCGAACGCGGCGCGATGCTCAACGCCATCGCCGACGCGCTGATCGCCAACAAGGCGGACTATGCCGAGATCGCGCGGCGCAATTCCGGCAACACCGCGCGCGACGCGGCGATCGATGTCGACGGCGGCATCGGCACGCTGAAATTCTACGCCCGGCTCGGCAAGGGGCTCGGCGCGGCGCGCTTCTTGATCGAGGAGGGGGCGGACGCGCTCGCCAAGGGCGACACCTTCAAGGCGCGGCACATGTGGTCGAGCAGGACAGGGCTCGCCATTCACATCAACGCGTTCAACTTCCCCTCGTGGGGCCTGTGGGAGAAAGTCGCCTGCGCCTTCCTCGCCGGCGTTCCGGTCGTGGCCAAGCCCGCTTCGGCGACGGCGTGGCTGTCCGAGCGGATGGTGCGCGACGTGGTTGCGGCCGGCGTCGTGCCGGCGGGGGCGTTGTCGCTGGTATGCGGCGCGGGCGAGGGCCTGCTCGACAATGTCGAGCGGTTCGACGCGATCGCCTTCACCGGCTCGGCAGATACCGGCGCGATGATCCGCGGCCATTCGCGCGTGCTTGGTCACGCCCCGCGCGTCAATATCGAGGCCGACAGCATCAACGTCGCCGTGCTCGGCGCCTCGACGAAGCCGGGTGGCGAGGTTTTCAATCTGCTGCTGCGCGAACTCACCAACGCGCTCAGCGTGAAGGCCGGCCAGCTCTGCACCAATATCCGCCGCGTTCTCGTGCCGAAGGATGGCATGGACGATTTCGTCGCCGCGATGGTCGCCAAGATCGACGCCATCGCCGTCGGCGATCCGGCGCTCGCCGAAACGCGGCTTGGTCCGCTGTGCGACGCGCGCCAGCGCAAATCGGCCCTCGAAGGGCTCGCGGAATTGACCGCCGAGGCGCGCGCGGCCCGCGGCGGCGGCATTCCCGCCTCGGTCAATGGCGCGGACGCGGCGCGCGGCGCGTTCCTCGCGCCGACATTGCTGGTGGCGCCGTCACCCGATGGTCTGAGCGCGGTTCACGCGCGGGAAGTATTCGGGCCGGTCGCGACCGTCATTCCCTATGCGTCGCGCGAACAGGCGATCGACCTCGCGCTGCGCGGAGAAGGTTCGCTCGCGGCCTCGGTGTGGTGCGACGATCCGGACGAGGCGGCGACATTGGCCGTTGGCCTCGCGCCGCTGCATGGGCGCGTGATGTGCGTCGACCCGGTGGTCGGGGCGACCCATACCGGCCATCCGATCGTGATGCCGCAATGCGTGCATGGCGGACCCGGTCGCGCGGGTGGGGGCGAGGAGCTAGGCGGATTGCGCGGATTGCGCTTCTATATGCAGCGAAGCGCGGCGCAGGGCTCGCCCGCGATTCTCGACGCCATCGCCAAGGGCGCGACCGTCGCGGCGCTGTAGGATAGTGAAAAATTGTGCATTTTAGCCGGATGGAGCAGTCCATTGCGGCGAATGCTATAGTTTTATGTAACAAATTCAGTTAATTAAAAGCGATATGCAAAAAAATGCATAATTTATCGAACAATGCTGGACTTGGAGATATTATGCATTATACTGCAGCTATCCTCCAATCTTACCGCGCAGGAGACACGCATGGCCGACGAGGCGCGCAAACTCGCCAATGGCGCGACGCGAATTGATTTCCAGACCGATCCGTCCCGCTACCGCCATTGGAAGCTGAGTGTCGACGGCGACGTCGCCACGCTGACGATGGACGTGGACGAGAACGCCGGCCTGTTCGAGGGCTACCAGCTCAAGATGAATTCCTACGACCTCGGCGTCGACATCGAGCTCGCCGACGCCGTCGAGCGCCTCCGCTTCGAGCATCCCGCCGTCAAGGTCGTGCTGATGCGCTCGGGCAAGGACCGCATCTTCTGCGCCGGGGCCAATATCCGCATGCTCGCCGGCTCCGCGCACGCCCACAAGGTCAACTTCTGCAAGTTCACCAACGAGACCCGCAACGGCATGGAGGATTCCAGCGAGTTCTCCGGCCAGAGCTTCATCTGCGTCGCCAACGGGGCGGCCGCCGGCGGCGGCTACGAGCTCGCGCTCGCCACCGACCACATCATGCTGGTCGACGACGGTTCGTCCTCGGTGTCGCTGCCCGAGGTGCCGCTGCTGGCCGTGCTTCCCGGCACCGGCGGACTCACCCGCGTCTCCGACAAGCGCAAGGTGCGCCGCGACCACGCCGACGTGTTCTGCACCATCGAGGAGGGCATCAAGGGCAAGCGCGCGCTGCAATGGCGTCTCGTCGACGAGCTGGTGCCGTCCTCGAAGCTCAACGACGCGGTCGCCGCGCGGGCGAAGGAATTCGCCGCCCGCTCGCATCGGCCCGCCAGCGGCGAGGGCATCAAGCTGACGCCGCTCGCGCGCAAGTTCCACGACGCCGGCGTCGAATATGGCCTCGTTTCGGTGGAGATCGACCGCGCCCGCCGCGTCGCCACCGTGACGCTGAAGACCGACGATCAATCGGTGCCCGCCGACGTCGCCGCGCTCACCCGGCTCGGCGCCGATTTCTGGCCGCTGCGGCTGGCCCGCGAACTCGACGACGCGCTGCTGCATCTGCGCAACAACGAATACGAGATCGGCACGCTCATCTTCAAATCGACCGGCGACGCCGGCCGCGTCATCGCTTTCGATGAATTCCTCGACGCGCACAAGGACCATTGGCTGGTCAACGAAATCCGGCATTATTGGAAGCGCGTGCTCAAGCGCGTGGACGTGACATCGCGCACGCTGGTGTGCGTCATCGAGCCCGGCTCGTGCTTCGCCGGCACGCTCGCCGAACTCGCGTTCGCGGCCGACCGCTCCTACATGCTGATCGGTCAGCTTGAGGGCGACAATCGTCCGCCGGCTGCGATCACGCTGACGCGCGCCAATTTCGGCCGCTACCCGATGTGCAACGGTCTGACGCGGTTGCAGACGCGTTTCCTCGGCGAGCCGGACACCGCGCGCATGATCGAGGAGCGCGTGGGCGTGGCCTTCGACGCCGACGAGGCCGAGAAGGCCGGGCTCGTCACCTTCGCCCTCGACGACATCGACTGGGCCGACGAGCTGCGCGTGTTTCTCGAGGAGCGCACCAGCTTCTCTCCCGACGCGCTCACCGGCATGGAGGCCAATCTGCGCTTCGCCGGACCCGAGACGATGGAATCGAAAATCTTCGCCCGCCTGACGGCTTGGCAAAACTGGATCTTCCAGCGGCCCAACGCCGTCGGCGAGGAAGGCGCGCTGCGCCGCTACGGCAGCGGCGTGCGGCCGGCCTACGACATGCGGCGCGTATAGCGCGGAATTTCAGGAGACAAGGCAATGGACACGATCAACGTCGACTACTCCACCCAGATCCCCAACAATGTCGGCTTGGCGGGCGACCGCACGGTGCTGCGCGCGCTCGAGGGCTGGCACAAGAATTATCTCAATTGGTGGCGCGAGATGGGTCCGGAAGGCTTCCAGGACGCGCTCGTCTATCTGCGCACGGCGGTGTCGGTCGACCCGCAGGGCTGGGCCAAATTCGGCTATGTGAAGATGCCGGACTACCGCTGGGGTATCCTGCTCGCGCCGCAAGAGGAAGGCCGCAAGGTCAATTTCGGCCAGCACCTCGGCGAACCGGCCTGGCAGGAAGTGCCCGGCGAATATCGCGCGATGCTGCGCCGCCTCATCGTCATCCAGGGCGACACCGAGCCGGCCTCGGTCGAGCAGCAGCGCCATCTCGGCGTCACCGCGCCCTCGCTCTACGACCTGCGCAACCTGTTCCAGGTCAATGTCGAGGAAGGCCGCCATCTCTGGGCGATGGTCTACCTCCTGCACAAATATTTCGGCCGCGACGGCCGCGAGGAGGCCGATGAATTGCTGCGCCGCCGCTCCGGCCACGCCGAGACGCCGCGCATGCTCGGGGCCTTCAACGAGGCGACGCCGGACTGGCTCTCCTTCTTCATGTTCACCTTCTTCACCGATCGCGACGGCAAGATGCAGCTCGAATCGCTGGCGCAGTCGGGCTTCGATCCGCTGTCGCGCTCCTGCCGCTTCATGCTGACGGAGGAAGCCCACCACATGTTCGTCGGCGAATCCGGCGTCGCGCGCACGATCCAGCGCACCTGCGAGGCGATGAAGGCGGCCGGCATCGAGGATCCCAACGACATCGCCCGCGTCCGCGCGCTCGGCGTCATCGACCTGCCGCTGATCCAGAAGAAGCTCAACATGCACTACCCGCTGACGCTCGACCTGTTCGGCGCGGAGATCTCGACCAACTCGGCGAACTACTACAACGCGGGCCTCAAGGGTCGGTTCCAGGAGATCAAGATCGACGACGATCACAAGCTCACCAACGCCACCTATCCGGTGCTCAAGCTGGTCGACGGCAAGATCGTCGAGCAGGCCGTGCCCGCGCTGACCGCGCTCAACATGCGGCTGCGCGACGACTACACCGACGATTGCACCCGCGGCATCGAACGCTGGAACAAGGTGATCGACAAGATCGGCGTCAAGTTCCGGCTCGAATTGCCGCACGTCGCCTTCAACCGTCAGATCGGCGAGTTCCGCGATATCAACGCCACGCCGAAGGGCGTGATGATTTCCGATGCCGAATGGGCGCGCGCGCGCGAGCAATATCTGCCCTCGCGCGACGATCTTGCCTTCCTTACCTCGCTGATGGTGAAGGTCCACGAGCCCGGCAAGTTCGCCGGCTGGATTGCGCCGCCGAAAATCGGTATCGACAACAAGTCGGGCGATTTTGAATATGTGCAAATCGCGGCCTGACGCGCGCCCCGAACCGGCGCGCGCCGGCCCCAGCGGTGGAGAGACCTCGCCATGACCGTGGCCTTCCTCAAGCAGCATCTGATCGACCCGGAGATCTGCATCCGCTGCAACACCTGCGAGGAGACCTGCCCGGTCAAGGCGATCTCGAACGACGGCAACAACTACGTCGTCGACGCGGCGATCTGCAAATATTGCATGGCCTGCGTGCCGCCCTGTCCGACCGGCGCGATCGACAACTGGCGTATCGTGAAGACCCCCTATGCGCTCGCGGACCAGTTCTCCTGGGACGAATTGCCGAAGCAGGAGGTCTTCGACGACGCGGCGGCGGCGACGATCGAGGCGATCGACGCGGAGGTCGACGCCCTGATCAGCAAGGCTCATGGCGGGGCGGGCGGCAAGTCGGTCGCCCCGCGCACGGCCTCCAAGCCGAGCGTCAATCTCTACAACCGCGACAAGCCGGCGATCGCGACCGTGCGCGGCAACTACCGGCTGACCGCGGACACCGCCGACAACGACGTGCGCCACATCATTCTCGACTTCGCCGACACGCGCTTTCCCGTTCTTGAAGGCCAGTCGATCGGCATCATCCCGCCGGGCGTCGACGCGAGCGGACAGCCCCATCGCGTGCGGCTCTATTCGGTCGCCAGTCCCCGCCACGGCGAGCGGCCGAACACCAACAATCTGGCGCTGACGGTCAAGCGCGAGGCCAAGGGCGTCGGCTCCAATTACGTCTGCGACCTGAAGAAGGGCGACCGCGTCCAGGTGACCGGCCCCTTCGGCGCGACCTTCCTGATCCCGAACGATCCGGAGGCCAACGTCATCATGGTCTGTACCGGCACCGGCTCGGCGCCGTTTCGCGGCTTTACCGAATGGCGGCGGCGCACCATGCCCGACGCGCCCGGCAAGCTCGTGATCTTCTTCGGCGCGCGGCGGCCGGAGGAACTTCCCTATTTCGGACCGTTGCAGAAAGTGCCGGAATCGATCCTCACCAAGTTCTTCGCCTATTCGCGCGTGCCCGGCGAGCCGAAGACCTATGTCCAGGACGTGATGCGGCGCGAGGCGGCTTTGCTCGCGGGCCTCATGGCGTCGGACAAGACGCACGTCTACATCTGCGGCCTGAAAGGCATGGAGCAGGGGGTGGACGCCGCCTTCGACGACATCTGTCGCGGCGCGGGCCTGCCCTGGACCGAGCTGCGCGGCCGCATGCGCGAGAGCGGCCGCTACCACGTCGAGACCTATTAGCGCGCCCCGGAAAGTCGCCGGCGCTCCGAAGCGGTCCGGTGATGAGGCCGCGCGGACAAGGCGCGCGGCAGGCATTATCTGTTTGAATTGATTTGATTTGCCACGGCCTCGCGCGCGCCGAGGCTTCCTCGCGGGCGAAATCCGCGTTGATGCCGCTCAATCACGCAAAAGCCATTCCGGTCTAATCTAGTTCTTCGAAGTGAAACGGCGGGTCGCCAAGCGTGACCCGGCGCCGTCGATGGATCAGTCGTTCCGCGAAGCCCGAGCGCTTCTCCTTCCGCTCATCATCGCGGGTCATCCATGCGGCGGGCCGTTTCATTGGAGAACCGCAAATGGCACGCGGTCCGCGACACGGCGACGACGAAAAGCCCTTCCCGGCCGGCGAGGATCCCGCGTTCGCCGGCCTGACGAATCCGTTCCTGTGGCCGATGTTGGCCGCGACCGGATCGGCGAGCCTGCTCTCGGCCTTTTTCGGCGGACTTCAGCGCGCGCCAAGCGAGCCTTCCGCGCGCGCGCCCGCGACCTGGACGACGCCCCATGCCGTCGCGCTTGAACTGCCGACGATGCGGCTGCGCGAATTCACCAAGGACCCGTCCGCGCGCTCCACGCTCATCTGCGGGCCCTTTGCGCTGCACGGCGCCAATGTGGTCGATTTCGCGCCCGGCCATTCCATGGTCGAGACGCTGCACCGGGAGGGGTTGGCGCGCATCCATGTCACCGACTGGCGTTCGGCGACGGCGGAGATGCGGCACTTCTCGATCGATACCTATCTCGCCGATCTCAACGTGGCGGTCGACGAAATCGGCGGGTTCGCCGGCTCCGGCGACGGCGCGGCTCCCGTCGACCTGATAGGCGTCTGCCAGGGCGGATGGCTCGCGCTTCTTTACGCGGCGCGCTTTCCGCGCAAGATCGGCAAGCTCGTCATCGCCGGCGCGCCGGTCGACGTCAGCGCGGCCGAATCGGCGCTATCGCGGCTCGTCAATTCGCTGCCCGAGGAGGCGTTCGCGCAAATCGTGCGCCAGGGCGACGGTCTGGTCTTGGGCCGGCACATCCTCGACATGTGGCCGACGCCGGTGATGTCTTCGGATGCCGCCGAAATCCTCCAGCTTCCGCCCGATCTCGACGCGGCGCGCGCGCAAGATCTCGCGAAGCGATTCGATGCGTGGAACGCTTGGACCGTCGACCTGCCGGGCGCCTACTACCTCCAGGTCGTGGATTGGCTCTATCGCGGCAACCGGATCGCGAAGGGAACGTTTCCGGCGCTCGGACATCCGGCCGATCTTACCGCGATCACGCATCCGCTGCTGCTGCTTGCCGGGCGCGACGACCGGATCGTGGCTCCCGAGCAGTTGCTCGCAGCGGCGCGCCTCGTCTCGCGCGCCCCCGAAATCATCGTGGCGCCGTGCGGCCATCTGAGCCTGTTCATGGGCGGGCGGACCTTGACGGAAATCTGGCCGCGCATCGCGCGCTTTCTCGCCGGTGACGGAAAGCCGCGCGAAGCAAACTCATGCGCGCCGGCTCCGGGGGATGACGCGGCCGAATAGTGCCGCCGCCGGGATCGCCAACGCGATCGTTCGACAATAAAGGACGACCCATCCGGAGGGGCGTCCGGATGGGTCCTTTTTGTCCTGCACGGGGGGTGGATGAGGCGCCCGTGCGGGACGCGAATCCACCAGGCTGCCGGGCGGCTTAGTACACGCAGACCCGCTCGCGGCCGATGTAGAAGCCGTAGGCGTCATACTGGCGCACCCAGCGGCAGCGGGCATAGCCGCCGTAATAGCCGGCGCCATAGGCCGGGCCGCTGGCCATGGCCGCGCCGACGAGCGCGCCGGTGGCGAGGCCGACGCCGAGACCGAGGCCGAAGCCCTTGCCGGCATGGGCCTGGGTGTTGGTGGTGGTGAGGCCGGCGGTCAGCGTGAGCGCGGCGACGGCGAGGGCGGCAAACTTGGTCTTGGTCGACATGGGGGTCTCCATCCTGGGTTCGGCGGGCCCGGTGTGGTCCGCATACCCGTCTGTCGCCGCCGCCCGGCGGCGGGTTCATGGAGGATCGGCGAAATTTTGCCGGGAGGCGGCGGCGGGGGTCCGGCGTCCGGTTTCAGCCGAGCGGTCCCTGGGCCAGGCGGGAGAGGTCGAAGGCCTGGACTTCGCCGAGAAGTTCCCGGAAGCCGCGCGCGCCATGGTCGAGCAACAGGCGGCCCTTTTCGGCGGAGGCGAGGGTGGCATCTCCCGCCGCGCCTGAGGCGTGAAGGTCCTCGGCCATCCACGCATAAGGCGCTTCCCGTCCGCCGAGCCATTTCGCCTCGCGCGCGAGGGCGACGGTCGAGGGGACGACATTCGCCGCGCGCTCCATCCGCACGAGATCGGGCCTGCTCGCCAGCACCAGCGAGGTCTCAATCGCGCCGCCGTGAATGCCGTGGCGGATTTCAGTCTCGTCGAAAAGCCCGGCCGGGCAACCGAACCGGTGCCACGCCGTGGTGGCGACGAACAGGCCGGCGCGCGCGCGCAGTTCCTGCGCCACCAGGCTCATGGCCGCGCTGTTGCCGCCGTGGCTGCTGACGATGACGAGCTTGCGCAAGCCGGCGCGCGCCACGCTTTCGCCGATCGCCCGCCACGCGGCCATCGCCGCGGGCGCGGGCAGCGAGAGCGTTCCGGGAAAGGATGCATGCTCGGGCGAAACGCCGATCGCCTGGAGGGGCAGGAAGACCGCCGGCATGCCCGCGTCGAGAGTTTCCCGCACGCGCGCGAGATAGGCCTCCGCGATGATCGCGTCGGTGGCGAGGGGCAGATGCGGGCCGTGCTGCTCGATCGCGGCGATCGGCAGGACGGCAATCCAGTCGCGCGCCGTTTCCGGCGTGATGTCCGGCCAGCGGATCGCGCCCCAGTCGCGCGGCGGCATGGAATGGCTCATCGGTCCGTCGGCTCCCGGATGCGGGCGGATGTCGCCGCGAAGACGTCACGGGTTGCCTTATGCTGCGTCTTCGCGATGATGTCGACGCCCATCTACCAACAGGCTTAGCGGAGATTGCCATGGGGTTCGGAGGCTTGCGAGGCCCGTTTGGCGGGCCGGGAAACCTCCTTCGCGCGGCGCCGGTCGCCCTGGCGGTGGCGCTTGCCGGGACCGGCGCGAGCGCCCAGGCGCCGCCGGCGGACGGTCTCGACAAGGTCACCTTCGCCACCAATTGGGTCGCCGAAGCCGAGCATGGCGGCTTCTACCAGGCGCTCGCCGACGGCACCTACGCCAAATACGGCCTCGACGTCACCATTCTGCAGGGCGGCCCCAACGCCAACCATCGCATCCTGCTGCCGGCCGGAAAGATCGACTTCTACATGGCGGCCAATTCGCTGCAGTCTTTCGACGCGGTGGCTCAGGACGTTCCCACCGTCGCGGTCGCGGCGATCTTCCAGAAGGATCCGCAGGTCTTCCTCGCCCATCCCGAAGCCGGCGTGAAGAAGCTCGACGACCTCAAGCCGCTGACCCTGTTCGTCTCCAAGGAGGGGATGGCGGGCTATTACAAATGGCTCAAATCCGAGCACGGCTTTTCCGACGACAAGGTCAAGCCCTACACCTTCAACGCCCAGCCGTTCCTCGCCGACACGAAGAGCGCGATGCAGGGCTACGTCACCTCCGAGCCCTTCGCCGTCGAGAAGCTGACCGGCAAGAAGCCGACGATCCTGTTGCTCGCCGATTACGGCTTCGAGGCCTATTCGACGCTGATCGAGACACGGCGCAATCTCGTCGAATTCCGCCCCGGCCTGGTCCAGCGCTTCGTCGATGCCTCGATCGTGGGCTGGTACAACTATCTCTATGGCGACAACAGCGCCGCCAACGAACTGATCAAGAAGCACAACCCGGAAATGACCGACGAGCTTCTCGCCCATTCGATCGCGGCGATGAAGAAGCACGGCATCGTCGATTCGGGCGACGCGCTGAATTCCGGCATCGGCGCCATGAGCGACGCGCGCATGGCGAGCTTCTTCAGCAAGATGGTGCGCGCCGGCGTCATCAAGGGCACCGTCGATTTCCGCCGGGCCTATTCGCTGCAATTCGTCAACAAGGGCGTCGGCGTCGAGCCGCGCCCGAAGAAGTGAAGGCCGCGGCCGATGGGGGGACGCCTCCCATGACGGGAAACGCCGCCGTCCGTCTGCGGGGCCTGACCAAGATCTTCGCCAATGGCGTCATCGCCGTCGGGCCGATCGAACTGGCCGTCGGGGAGGGCGAGTTCGTCGCGCTGCTGGGTCCGTCGGGATGCGGCAAGTCGACCTTGCTGCGCGTGATCGCGGGCCTGATCGCGCCGACTTCGGGCGGCGTCGCGGTCGCGCCGGGCGGGACGGAGGCGGCGCGCGGCGGCGGCCTCGGCTTCGTATTCCAGGAACCGACCCTGATGCCGTGGGCGAGCGCGCTTGACAACGTCAAGCTGCCGCTCAGGCTTGCCCATCTGGCGGAAAAGGAGGCGGCCGCGCGCGCGCTCACCGCGCTCGAACGGGTCGGGCTCGGCGATTTCGCCGGTGCCTTTCCGCGCGAACTTTCCGGCGGCATGAAGATGCGCGTGTCGATCGCCCGCGCGCTGGCGACCGATCCGGCGATCCTGCTGCTCGACGAGCCGTTCGCCGCGCTCGACGAGATCACGCGTTTTCGCCTCAACGACGATCTCATCGGCCTGGCGCGCGCCTTGCGCAAGACGATCGTGTTCGTCACCCATTCGGTGTTCGAGTCGGTCTACCTCGCCGAGCGCGTCGTGGTGCTCACGCCCCGTCCGGCGCGGGTCGCCGAGGACATCCGCATCGAGGCGCCGGCGGACCGGAGCGAGGGCTTCCGCACGTCGCCCGATTACATCCGGCAATGCCGGCGCGTGTCCGAGGCGCTCCGGCGCGCCGGCGAAGGGGCGAACGAGCCGTCGCGGCCGATCATGGGTGGGCGATCATGAGCAAGCAGCCATGAGCGCGCCAGCGGAAAAGGCGAGCGAGGGGCGCGACCGGCGCGCCGAACGCCTCCTTCGCGTGATCACGCCCGTGCTCGCCGTCGCCCTCCTGATCGCGGCGTGGGAACTCGCCGTGCGCGTCAACGCCATTCCGGTCTATGTCCTGCCGGGGCCGGGCGTGGTAGCGCGGGCGTTGATCGAGGACCGCGCCATTCTCGGCGAAGCTCTGCTCGCCACGCTGTCGACGACGATCGAGGGCTTCGTGCTGGCCGGCATCGGCGGCATTCTGCTCGCGGTCGTCTTCAGCCAGTCGCGGCTCGCCGAATACGCTCTCTATCCGTTCGCGGTCGCGCTGCAGGTGACGCCCATCGTCGCCATCGCGCCGCTGCTGTTGATCTATCTGTCGCCGCCGGTCGCCGTGCTCGTTTGCGCATGGATCGTGGCGTTCTTCCCCGTCCTTTCCAACACGACGCTCGGGCTGAAATCGGTCGACCGCGGCCTTGTCGACCTGTTCCGCCTCAACGGGGCGACACGGTGGCAGGAGCTGCGCTATCTGCGGCTCCCTTCGGCCCTGCCGCAAATTCTCGGCGGGCTTCGGATCGCGGGCGGGCTGTCGCTGATCGGCGCGGTGGTGGCCGAGATCGCCGCCGGGTCGGCGGGCGCGGGTTCGGGGCTGGCGTTCAGGATCGCCGAATCCGGCTACCGGCTCGCCATTCCGCGCATGTTCGCGGCCTTGGCGTTGCTCGCGGCGGCTGGTATTGCCATCTTTGCCGTCTTGTCGCTGGCGTCGCATTTGGCGCTGCGGCGCTGGCATGAAAGCGCGTTGGGAAAGGAAAACTGATGTCTGGCGGATCGACCTCCAAGGAAAAGCCCGAAATCCTGATCTACGGACCGGCCAAGCCGACCATCGTCGAGCCGCTGCGGGACATCTTCACCCTGCGCTATCTCGAAACCTCGCGCGACATCGACCGCCTGCCGCAGACTGTCGCCGCCAAGATCCGGGGCGTCGCCGTCACCGGGCTGGTGCCGGTGGAAAGCGAGATGCTGTCCCATTGTCCGAAGATCGAGATGATCGCCAGTTTCGGCGTCGGCTACGATCATGTCGACGTCGACTACGCGCGCGAACACGACATCATCGTCACCAACACGCCGGCGGTGCTGACCGAGGAGACCGCCGACGCCGCCGTGGGCCTGCTCATCTGCACGGCGCGGGAATTCGTCAAGGCCGATCACTTCGTGCGCGCGGGCCAATGGTTGAAGAAGCCCTATCCCTTGACGCGCGCGACGCTGCGCGACCGCACCGTCGGCATCGTCGGCATGGGTCGCATCGGCCGCGCCATCGCCCGCCGGCTCGACGCCATGCGCATCCCCGTGGTCTATCACTCGCGCCGGCCGGTCGAGGACGTGCCGTACAAGTATTACGGCGGCCTCATCGACATGGCCAAGGCCGTCACCGTTCTGATGGTGATGACGCCGGGCGGCCTGCATACGATGAAGCTGATCAACGCCGAGGTGCTCGAGGCGCTCGGCCCCGACGGCATCCTCATCAACATGTCGCGCGGATCGGTCGTCGACGAGAAGGCGCTGGTCGCGGCGCTGAAGAACAAGACGATCATGGCGGCCGGTCTCGACGTGTTCGCCAACGAGCCGCACGTGCCCGACGAGCTGCGCACGATGGAGAATGTCGTGCTGCTGCCGCATATCGGCTCGGCCTCGGTGCATACCCGCGCGGAGATGGACCGCCTGGTGGTCGAGAACCTCAAGGCCTGGTTCTCCGGGCGCATGGCGCTGACGCCGGTGCCCGAGACGCCGCTGAAGAAGCGCTGATGCGCGCTTGGGAAAATGGCGGAGGGGTCCGCGCGCGGTTCGCGCGCCGCGTCGGCGCGTGGGTAAGGCAAGGCGCGAGGTTCGCGCCGCTGCTGGTCGCGGCGGTCCTCATCGCCGGTTCCGCGCGGGCGCAGACCGCCGCCGATCTCATCCGCGAGATGGTCGGGCAATGGGAGCTGTCGACCGCGGAACGCTCGAAGACCTGTGTCGTGACGCTGATGAAGGACGCCATCGCGTCGGGGCTCAAGCTCGAACTGGAAAAGACCTGTCCCGACGCGCTGCCCTTCACCAAGGACATCGTCGCCTGGACCGTGAGCGGGCTTGATCTGGTGCGCTTTCTCGACGCGCGGGGCCAGGCCGTGATCGACCTCAGCGAGGTCGAGTCGGGCATTCTCGAAGGGGTGCGAAGCGGGGAGGGCGTCTACATCCTCCAGCAACTGGCCGCCGCGCGCGCGACGACGCGCTCGCTCGACCAGATGTTCGGCGACTGGGTCATCGTCCGCGGCGCGGGACAGGTCGTCTGCGCCCTGACCCTGACCTCGACCGAGACCGACAAGGACGGTTTCGCCGTGGCGCTCAAGCCACGCTGCGGCGCGCCGGTCGCCGCCTTCCTGCCGACGATCTGGCGGCTCGAACGCGGCGAATTGCTGCTGATCTCGGCTAAGGGCACGCTCTGGCGGTTCGAGGCCGACGACAACGCGCAATGGCGGCGCGTTCCCGACAACGCCGACCCGCTCCTGCTGGTGCGCCCCTGATCCCTGATCGACGGCCGGCCCGCCGCCGGTCAGATCAGGCGCAGGCCCTTCAGGCTCGCATGGCCCTGCTTGCCGACGATGATGTGGTCGTGCACCGAGATGCCGAGCGGGCCGGCGACCTCGATGATCGATTTCGTCATCTGGACGTCGGCGGTCGAGGGCGTCGGGTCGCCGGAAGGGTGATTGTGCACCAGGATGATCGCGGTCGCGGAGAGTTCGAGCGCGCGCTTGACGACCTCGCGCGGATAGACCGGGGTGTGATCCACCGTTCCCACCTGCTGCAATTCGTCGGCGATGAGCTGGTTGCGCTTGTCGAGGAAGAGCACGCGGAACTGTTCCTTGTCGGCGAAGGCCATGGCGGTGCGGCAATAGTCGATCACGGCCGACCATGACGACAGCACCGGGCGGTCCATCAGCCGTCCCTTGGCGATCCGGCTCGCGGTAGCCGCGATGAGACGGATTTCGGTCACCGCCGAGGCGCCGACGCCTTCGACCTCGGCCAGCAGCGCCGGCGGCGCGTTGACCACCTCGGCGAAGGAGCCGAATTTGCGGATGAGAATTTTGGCCAGCGGCTTGACGTCGCGGCGCGGCAGCGCGCGGAACAGCACCAGTTCGAGCAGTTCATAATCCGTCAGCGCCTCGGCGCCGGCGTCGCGGAAGCGGGCGCGCAGGCGCTCGCGATGGCCGTGATAATGCGGCGCTTCGGCGAAGCCCTGGTGCTGGCCTTTGCCGCCGGCGCGGTGGGTCTTGCTTTTGCCGGTCTTCTTGGACGAACCGTCGGACATCAAGCGCACATGAGGTTCACACATCCCTGGAAGCGCGACCCGCCGAATGGCGTCCGCTTCCGAGCGGATCATGCCCCAACCCGTTCGATCGGCGCATGATCCCATCGGCGGGGCGTTTCCGCTTCGCCTGGCCATGCCGGGGCCGCGGATCGAAGCATGACGCGCGCCTCGGCATTTGCAACCTCGAATCCGGCCGAGGCGTCAGCCGTGATAGGGCGGCCGGTCGAGGCCGCGTGCCGATGTCGTGAAGATTTCCACGCCCGTTTCGGTCACCCCGACCGAATGCTCGAACTGCGCCGACAGCGAACGGTCGCGGGTCACCGCGGTCCATCCGTCGGAGAGGATTTTGACGTGCGGCTTGCCCAGATTGATCATCGGCTCGATGGTGAAGAACATACCCGGCCGCAGCGTGACGCCGTCGCCGGCGCGCCCGGCATGGATGATGTTGGGCTCGTCGTGAAACATCCGGCCGAGACCGTGGCCGCAGAAATCGCGCACCACGCTCATCTGCTGCGGTTCGACGAAGCCCTGGATCGCCGCGCCGATGTCGCCGGTGGTGGCGCCGGGTCGGACCGCGGCAATGCCGCGCATCATCGCCTCATAGGTCACGTCGATCAGGCGTTCGGCCTTTCGCGAGATCGCGCCGACCGGATACATCCGGCTGGAATCGCCGTGCCAGCCGTCGAGGATGAAGGTCACGTCGATATTGACGATGTCGCCTTCCTTCAGCGGCCGGTCGCCGGGCAGGCCATGGCAGACGACGTGGTTGATCGACGTGCAGGTGGCGTGGCGGTAGCCGCGATACATCAGCGTCGCCGGCAGCGCCCCGCGCGCGACGCCGAATTCGAACACGAATTTGTCGATGTCCGAGGTCGGCACGCCGGGGCGCACGATCTCGGCGAGCGCGTCGAGGCAATCGGCCGCGATCCGCCCGACCTTGCGCATCCCCTCGAAGGAGGCCGGCCCGTGCAACTTGATCTGGCCGGTCTTGCGCATCGGGGCTTCGGTGGCGTCGATATAGGTCATCGCTGTCCGGTCGGTTCGAATGAAGATGGGTTCAACGTCAATGGCGGCGCGACCACCACCCTCCCGGCTTCCGATCGCGGCATGGAGCAGGCAATTTAAGCAATCGGATGGCGGACGCAAGCCGTCGTCCGGCCACGCGGGGACGGGCGGGGCCCGATCACGCGCCGGTCGGGGGCGACGACCCGGCGAACGCGCGCGCGTCGCGGAACGGTGGCAGGATCGAAATGTTCTCCCGTCGGAACGCGTCCCACAGCGCCAGGAGCACGTCGCTGCGCACATTGCCCATGCCGGATTCGGGATCGGCGATCCAGAAGGTCAACGAGAAGCGAATGCCGCTCTCGGCGAATTCGGTGACGTTGCAGGCCGCCGGCCGCGTCGTCATCGCGCGCGGATGGGCGGCGGCGATGTCGAGGGCGAGCTTGCAGACCAAACGCGGGTCGGCCTCGTGGCTGGCGTTGAACTTGACCTCGATCAGCGTGTCCTTGTCGCGATAGGTCCAGTTGACGACCTTCTGGGTGACCAGATCCTCGTTGGGGATGAGGAACTCCCGCCCGTCGCCGGCGGCCACCGAGATGTAGCGCGTGTTCATGGCGCTGACGCGGCCGAAACTGTCGCCGACGGTGACGAGGTCGCCCGGCTTGACCGACTTGTCGGCGAGCAGGATGACGCCGCTGACGAAATTGGCGACGATCTTCTGCAACCCGAAGCCGACACCGACGCCGACCGCGCCCGAGAAGATCGCGAGCGCGGAGAGGTCGATCCCGGCCATGCCCATCACCAGCACGACGGCGAAGGCGACGAGCAACAGCCGCATGATCTTCATGATGAGGACCTGAACCGAGGGCGTCAGGTCGTTCAGGCGCGTAACGCGGGTCTCGATGAAATTGGCGAGGAGGTTGGCGAACCAGAGCGCCAGCGCCATCAGGATCGCGAATTTGATGACGAGGAGCGGCGTGATCCGCAACGAGCCGAGCTTGATCGCCATCGAGTCGAGGATGGTGATGGCGTTGTCGAGCAGCCCCACGACGCTGAGCGCGGCGACGAGCCATGCGAAAACCGCGACCACGCGCACGATCGCCTGGTTGCGGATGAGTCCGGTCACGGCGCGGATGATGAGCCAAGCGGCCGAAAGGCTCGCCGCGACCGACAGGACATAGCCGGTGCCGGCGAATTTGGCGTCGGCCAAGGCTGCGTGCGCGAGCCAGACGAGCAGGGCGAAGATCGCGACCCCGGCGTTTTGCAGCGCGGTTCGCGTCAGGTGGCGCAGCGGCGCGGGCCAGTCGCGCGACAGGAGATGGTCGCGCCGCCGGCCGAGGGCGGCCGCGCCCCACCAGCCGATCGCCGAGGCGAGCGCGAGGACGGCCAATTGCACGTAAAATCCAGGCGTTCTGATCTCGGCCGCGACCCAGCGCGTCGCGCGGGCGGCGAGGGCGAGAAATTCGCTCAAATCGAGCATCGATCGCGATCCATGTCGGGCTCCGCCGATGGATCACAACCTATCCGACAAAACTGATTCGGCCGATCCCCGCGATCAAGCGCGGCGCTTGCGCGCCCGATGCGCCACGGCCGCGCCGCGCGCCGGGCGACCCGTCCGAGAAAGCATTTGGCGCGCCATCGCCGGGGCGATATGGATGAATCACCAAGAAAAATTCCCTGGCGCGACGGGAGCTTCATGGCTTCGCTCGATTCGGTCAGCATCGCGATTCTGCTCGGCTCCGTGCTCTTGCTGGCCGGAATTCTGTCGAGCCTGGTGGCGCTGCGATTCGGCGCGCCGCTGCTGCTGGTCTTCCTGGCCATCGGCATGCTGGCTGGCGAGGCGGGACCGGGCGGGCTGAAATTCATCGACGTTCATTCCGCCTATCTGGTGGGATCGGTGGCGCTGGCGCTGATTCTGTTCGACGGCGGATTGCGCACGCGGTTCCAGAGCATCCGCGCGGTGCTCACGCCCTCGGTGCTGCTGGCGACCGTCGGCGTCCTGCTCACGGCCATGATCACGGCGCCGGTGGCGCGCTACGCGCTCGACATCAGTTGGACCGAGGCGCTGCTCGTCGGCGCGGTCGTGGCCTCGACCGACGCGGCGGCCGTCTTCCTGCTGGTGCATTCGCGCGGACTGCGCCTGCGCCCGCGCGTCGGCGCCATGCTGGAGGTCGAGTCCGGCACCAACGATCCATTCGCCGTCTTTCTCACGCTGGTGCTGGTGGAATTCCTGCTTCGCGGCGAGGGCACGTTCGGCCATGTCCTCGCCCAGCTCGCGCGCGAGGCGCTGCTCGGCGCGATCATCGGCCTTGCCGGCGGGGCCGCGGTCGTGCGCGCGCTCAACCGCATCGCGCTGCCGCAGGGCTTGCACGCGCCGTTCGTGACCACCAGCGCGCTGGTGGTGTTCGCGATCGCGCAGGTCTTCCATGCCTCCGGTTTTCTCGCCGTCTACCTCGCCGGCATCCTGATCGGCAACCGGCCGACGCGCGCCCATAACGCCGTGGTCGACTTTCTCGACGCGGCGACGTGGCTTGCCCAGATCGTCATGTTCGTGATCCTCGGCCTGCTCGCCTGGCCGATGCGGCTCTCCGACAGCATCCTGCCCGCGCTCGCGGTGGCGGCGATATTGATGCTCGTCGCCCGTCCGGTCGCGGTGTTTCTGTGCCTGTCGCCGTTTCGCTTTCCGTGGCGGGAACGGGTCTTCATCTCCTGGGTAGGCCTGCGCGGGGCGGTCGGCATCTTCCTCGCGTCCATTCCGCTGCTGGTCGAGTTGCCCAAGGCCTATCTCTATTTCGATGTCGCCTTCGTCGTGGTGATCGTCTCGCTCCTGGTGCAGGGGTGGACGCTGGGGCCGGCGGCGCATTGGCTCCATGTGGCGCTGCCGGGGGGCGAACGCCTGCCGCGCCGCATCGAGCTCGATCTGCCCGGCCAGTTGGCGCAGGAGCTCATCGGCTACGCGGTCCGCTCGACCAGCCTCTTCCTCAAGCGCGGGCTGATCCCGTCCTGGTCGAAGCCGACGCTCGTCATCCGCGAGGAGCGGATCCTCACGCCGACCGAAGCCGAGCCGGTCCAGGCCGGCGATTACGTCTATCTGCTGGCGCCGCCGGAAAAGGCGGAGGCGCTCGACCGCTTTTTCGTCGACATGCCGCCGCCGGTACCGCCCGATCCGAGCCTCATCGGCGACTTCTTCCTCGCCGGCGACATCACGCTGGCCGCGCTCGCGGAAACCTACGGCATCGCCGTGCCGGCGGAGTTGGAGGATCTCTCGCTCGCGGATTATTTCGACATCAGCCTCGATCACGCGCCCAAGCAGGGCGACCGCGTGACGCTCGACGCGATCACGCTGGTGGCCTGCTCGATCGGCGGCAAGCGCGTCAATGTGGTCGCGCTGCGCCTGGACGAGGACGACGAGCCGCCCGCTTCGCCGCCGTCGCGGCAAGAAATGCTGCGGGAGATGGCCCGCGCGGCCTGGAAGGCCGTCGCCGGTCCGTGACGGCGCCGCGGGGGATGAATTCAGGGGCGTTACGACGGGGCTACTTGGAAATCGCCGAGGCGCCGCTCTGTCCCATCACCTTCGAAAGCAAGAGGACCAGTTCGGCCTGGCGCGACGTTCCCGTCTTTTCGAAAATGGATTTGAGGCGGCTGCGCAGCGTCTCGCGCGAGCCGCGACCCTCCGCCGTGATGATCGCGAGGCTCTTGCCCGAAGCGATCTCGGCGGCAAGCCGGGCTTCGGCCTCGGTCAGGTCGAAGGCCTGCCGCAGCAGCGCCGTGCACGGCCGCGACGACTGGTCGAGGTCGGTCGCCAGCACGATGGCGCGGGCGAGGTGGAAGAAATCATTCGCCGCGCCCACGATCGGCACGATCCGCAGCAGAAGCGGCCGGCCGCGCGGCGGGCGCTGGATCGAGATCGCGCCATGCGGCTCGGTGAGCGTGCCGTCATAGGCGAGCGCGCGACCGATCGCGGCCGAAAGCACCCGGTCAACGGCCGGATTGACGGCGTGCAGGCGCCCGCCGCTCAACTGCAGGCCGTCGCCGAGGAGGGCGTTGAAGGGATCGTTGGCGTGAAGCACTTCGCCGCGATGGCCGAGAATGGCGACCGCCTGCCCCGATCCGGTCATCGCGTCGGCCACGCCGCTCGCCGAGGACAGCGCGACCCGCAACGCGAGCGCCGCGGCGTCGCCCAATTGGCTCAGCAGCTTGTCCATGAGGCGCACCTCCTCGCGCGTGAACGGGTCGCGCGTGGCGAGCCGTTCGATCGTTAGCGGCATCAGGTATCCCGGCGTTTCCGCGATGACCGCGCCGGCGAAGGAGCCGAAGCCGCGCGGGCGCATGAATTCCTGGAAAAACGCGTCGCGCGCCAGTTCCTCCGGCGTGAACGTGTCGCGCTCGGTCACCGTCCCGGGCCGGCCGCGCGCGTGGAGCCGCAGCCCGCGTTCCATGCGGGAATTGCGGCCGGGATCGGGCCATTGCATGAAATCGTGAAGCAGCGATTCGCAGCCTTCGGAAATCGCCGGCGCGACGATCTGGTCGCCGGCGATCGGCAGCAGCACGGCTCCCTCCGCGCCGCAGGCGAGCGCGATGTCGTGCAGCGCGGCGGGCATCAATTCGGGAACCGCCGCCGCCTCCAGGAAGCGTCGCACGATCTCCTCGAACCGTTCGGTCCGCACCGATGACATCGTTCCGGCGCCCCCCCAGCCGCGCGGAATGAAACTCATTCTGGTCTCACTATCACAGGAATCGCATCGCGCGCCAAGCGCGCCGCCCGGCCGTGGGGCCCCGTCGCCTCACAGCGCGCGCGCGGGCACCAGCGTCGGGCCGTGCGGCGTGTCGATGCGGTCGACCGCGACGCCGAACACGGCGGCGATCCGGTCCGGGGCGAGCGCCCGGTCGGGATGGTCGTCGGCGACGATACGGCCGCGGTCCATGATCGCCACCCGGTCGGCGAAGCGGATGGCGAGCGCGAGGTCGTGAACGATGGCCAGCACCGCCGCGCCGCGCCGGGCGATGTCGCGCAGGAGGCCCATGACGATAAGCTGGTGGCGGGCGTCAAGCGCGGCGACGGGTTCGTCGGCGAGCAGGACGGCGGCCTCCGTCGCCAGCGCGCGCGCGATCGCGACGCGGGCGCGTTCGCCGCCGGAAAGCGTCGTCACCGGCCGGCCGACGAAAACGTCCACCTCGGTCGCGGCCATGGCGCGCGCGATCGCCGCGCGGTCGGCGTCGGTGAGCGAGGTGAAGGGATCGGCGTGCGGCTCGCGTCCGAGCGCCACGATTCGCGCGACGTCGAGCGGCCAGTGGAACTCGTGGCCCTGCGGCAGATAGGCGATTTCGCGCGCCCGCATCCGCGCCGGCATCGCGGCTGCGTCGCGCGCGCCGATCGTCACCTCGCCGTCGCAGGCGACGAGGCCGGCGAGCGCGCGCATCAGCGTGGTCTTGCCGGCCCCATTCGGCCCCATCAGCATGGTCAGCTCGCCGGCGTGAAGCGCGAGGCTGGCGTCCTCGACGACCCGCCGCCCGCCAAGGACGACCGAAATGCCGCGCGCGGCTAGCAGGGTTTTCGCCTCCGCGCCCATCAGGCCCGCTCCTCCAGCGCGCGGCGCTCGTGAAAAATGATCGCCAGAAAGAACGGAACGCCGATCGCCGCGGTGACCACGCCGATGCGGATCTCGGTGACGCCGTGCACCATGCGCACGGCGATGTCGGAGGCGATGAGGAGCGCGGCGCCGGCGAGCGCGGCCGGCAGCAGCACGCGGGCGGGGTCCGATCCGTACGCGCGGCGCACCAGATGCGGCGCGACCAGGCCGACGAAGGAGATCGCGCCCGCCACGGCGACCGAGGCGCCGATGCCGAGCGCGACGCCGGCCACCACCATCAGCCGCACGCGATCGACATTGACCCCGAGGGAGGCCGCGCCGTCCTCGCCGAGGGTGAGCGCGCGAAAGGCCCGCGCGTTGGCCGCGAGCACGACCCAGCTCGCCGCCATGAACGGCGTGGCGAGCCAGACATGGGTGAAACTCCGGTCCTGAAGCGAGCCGAGCAGCCAGAAGGTGATTTCGAGCGCGATATAGGGATTGGGCGCGAGATTGAGGATCAGCGCGACGGCGGCGCCGGCGAGGCTCGCGAGCGCGAGGCCAGCGAGCAGCGTCACGGTCAGGGAGGCGCGGCGCCCGGCGACCGCCACCAGCGCGCCAACCGAGCCGAGCGCGCCGAGGATGCCGGCGAACGGCACGGCCAGCGAGGTCGCGCCCGCCCAGCCGAACGCCATCATGCAGGCGGCGAGGGCTGCCGCCGCCTGCGGCGCGCCGAACAGGCTCGGTTCGGCCAGCGGATTGCGCAACAGGCCCTGCAGCGAGGCGCCGGCGAGCCCGAACGTGGCGCCGATCGCGCCGGCCAGGATCGTTCGCGGCAGGCGGATATCGCGCACGATGATCGCGGCGACGCCGTCGCCCGAAAACAGCGCGGCGAACGCCTCGCGCGGCGCGATCGAGGCCGGGCCGACCAGGAGCGACCCCACGGCGAGCGCGGCGACCAGCGCCACGAGACCCAGCGTCAATCCAAGTGGGGAGCGATCGATCGTCATCCAGCCGCCTTCGGTGCCGCGCGGCGATCGGTCGCTGACGCCGGCCGTCTGCCGTGGCATAACAGGCCGGCATGTTCAAGAGAGCGGTTCTGGGTGGCCTGATCGGCCTGATGCTGGCGACGCAAGCGGCGGGGCAAACGCCGCGTCGCATCGTGTCGTTCAATCTATGCGCGGACCAGCTGCTGGTCGCGCTTGCCGATCCCGAGCAGATCGCCGGGCTCTCGCCCTATGCGATCGACAAGGGATTGTCCGTGGTTAGCGAAAGGGCCCACGGTTTCCCGCGACTCGACTGGACCGCGGAATCGGTGGTCAATCTCGCGCCCGATCTCGTGTTCATCGGACCGACGGCGCGCCCGACCCAGGCGATGCTTTCGGCGATGGGAATTCGCGTCGCCGATGTGGCGCTCGTCGGCGACTTCGCCGCGGCGCGGCGGCAGGCGCGGGAATTCGGCGCGCTGATCGGTCATCCCGAACGTGGCGAGGCGCTGGCGAAGGCGCTGGAAAACGCCGAAGCGCGGCTTCGCGCGTCCGCGCTCGATCCGCCGCGCACCGCGCTGGTCATGGAGCGGCGCGGCTATGTCGCCGGACCCGACAGTCTCGTGACCGCGATGATCGCCGCGGCCGGGCTGCACCCGCCACGGGGGGGGCCCGAAGGGTATGGGGGTTTCGTGACGCTCGAACGGCTGATCGCCGATCAGCCAGATATCCTGTTGCTGAAGGACGCGCCCGCCGCGGCCTACGACCAGGCGGCGACGATCCTGACGCATCCGGCGCTGCGCGCGGTCTATTCCGGCAAGCGGCTGATCGAGATCCCCGCGCGGCACACGCTTTGCGGCGGGCCGGCGCTTCTTGAAGGGCTGGAATCGCTCGCCCGCGCCGTCGACGCCATTCGCTGATCGGGTCCGGACCGGGTTAGGGCGCGATGAGCACCTGCCGGCATTCGGGAGGCAAGTCCGCCATGGTCAGCGGCGGCTTCGGCTTGGGCGGCGTCGGCGACGGCTTGGGATGGATGATCGCGTCGCGGAACCACCAATTGAGATCCTTGCCGCAACCCTCGCCCGGTGGAACGGGGTCCTGCGACTTGCAGCCGGAACTGTCGCTCGGGCAGCCGATACGAACATGAAAGTGATAGTCGTGCCCGTAATAAGGCCGGACCTTGTTGAGCCAGCCGCGATCGCCGCGCGCCTCGCGACATAGTGCCTTCTTGATCGCGGCGTTGACGAGGACGCGCTCCACGGCGGCGTCGGTGGCGGCGGCCTTGATGATGCCGAGATGTCCGGGTGTCCACACCGCCGGGTCGACGTCGAGGCGATCGGCGCCGACCGTCATGGTCGCCGACATTTCCTCCCGTTCCCGCCGCGTCAACTCGCGCTCAGGCATCGGCGTCAGCCAGATGTCGGCGTCGAGGCCGACCTGATGGCTCGCGTGCCCGGTGAGCATCGGCCCGCCGCGCGGCTGGGAGAGATCGCCGACGAGCAGGCCGCGCCAGCCGACCCGGGGGGCCTTGTGCGCGAGCCTTTCGATCAGCGCGATGAGTTCGGGATGTCCCCACATGCGGTTGCGCGACAGGCGCATCACCTGCCACGTCTTGCCGTTGACCGGCAGCGCCCTGGCGCCGGCGAGGCACCCCTTGGCGTAGAAGCCGATCGCGCGCGTGGCAAGCGCGGCCGGCGCGGCCTTGCGGCCGAAAAGCTGTTTGGCGGCGGTCGCGGGGTCGTCCGGATTGGCGAGCGGCGGCAAGGGCGCGGGATCGAGCGTGCCCTTGTCCTGCGCCCACGCCGGCGCGGCCAGCGCCAGCAGGAGAAGAAGGGTGGTGAGCGTTCGTGTCGTCATGAACGCGAATCATAACCGATCCGCCATGAGGAACGGAAGTCGGGGTCTTTACAGAGCCTTGTTGATCGGCATGCTTTTGTTCGGCCGGGCAGGTATCGCGTGGCGGGGAGGACCACCATGCTTCATCGCTTCAATCGCCTCCGTGTGGCGGGCGCGCGCGGCGCGCGGTGCGCCATTACCCTGGCTATCCTCGCGTTCCCTTGCGTCACGCCGGCATGGGCCTGGGTCGATGTTCACATCGACAAGTCGTCGCAAACGATGACGGTGAGCGTCGATGGACTTGCGCGCCACCAATGGCCGGTCTCGACCGGGCGGCGCGGCTACGGCACGCCGAGCGGCGTGTTCCGGCCGCGGCGGCTGGAGCGGCGGTGGTTTTCACGGAAATACTACAATTCGCCGATGCCTCACGCGATCTTCTTCTATCACGGCTTCGCCATTCACGGCACGACCGAGCTGCATCGCCTGGGCGGGCCGGCCTCGCACGGCTGCGTGCGGCTTCATCCCGCGCACGCGGCCCGGCTCTTCGGCCTCGTGCGGGAGGCCGGAGCCGGCGCGACGCGGATCGTCGTTTCCGAATAGCGCGCGACCTTCCGCTTCGATCGCGCCCCGGGGCAGGCGCGCGCGAGGCACGAAGACCCGAGCCTTGGATGAAGGCGGTGCGTCCGGTCGCGGCGGACGACCGATGGCGGACAGATGAAGGCAAACAAGGACGAGCGGTCGACGCAAGGCGAACAACGCAAAGCGAACAATGGAAATGAACAATGGAAATGAACAATGGGAATGGGCAGTGGGATTGGACAGTGGGATTGGACAACGGGAATGGACAACGGGAATGGACAATGGAAAACGCCGGAAACCGATGGTTTCCGGCGTTGTTCCACTTCAGTCATGGCCGTCCAGCCGCCCCGCTTCCTTTCGCGCGGCGCCCTTGGAAAGGACGCCGCCCGCGCGCGGGGCGAAGCCAGCGCGGGCTCAGCCCGGCATGTCGCCCATCGGCGTCGGCGCGGCGGGCGGGGCCTTCGGCTTCGCCGCCTTGCGCTTGGCCGCCTTCTTCTTCGCGGGTTTGGCCTTCGCTCCCTTCGCGGGCGCGGCCTTGACCGCCTTGGTCTGATCGTCGATCGCGGCCTTGGGCGAATTCTTGATGATCGACTTGATCACCGCCTTCGCGCTCGCCTTCGATGAATAGCCTTCGGTGGCGAACATCTTCTCGCCATTGGGCGCCCGGAACCTCACCCGGAACTCTTCGCGCTTGTCCTTGTAGATTTCAAACTTGTACGGCATCTGCCCCGCTCCCGCTCGGCTCTCGATTCGTTTCGTGAACGAACGGGCAATCGTCGTCGCGCGGCGCGAAAGTGTCAAGGGCGCGGGGATCGTCGCGTGCGTAAAAGCAGTCGCGATGGCGTGATGCCGGGCCGCTCATCATCGCGGCGCGCGCCGCAAGGACCTTTTTCGCACGGCGTCGCGCGGCGTCAGAATGTGGCGGCGATCCGGCCGACGCCCGCAAGCACGGCATCGCGCGCCTCCGGCGTCGCGGCCGCGTTGCGATAATAGGCGGCGATGACGAGCGGCGCGCGACGCGCGGGCCAGACCACGGCGACGTCGTTGGCCTCGCCGCGCGGACCGCTGCCGGTCTTATCGCCGACGCGCCAATCCGCCGGCAGGCCGGCGCGTAGGCGCTTGTCGCCGGTCTTGCAGGCGAGGAGCCACTCCGTGAGCCGGCGGCGCGAAGCCATGGACAGCGTGTCGCCCAGAACCAGGGTGCGGACGCTTCGCGCCATCGCCCCCGGCGTCGTCGTGTCGCGGACGTCGCCCGCCGGCACGTCATTGAGCCCCGGCTCGGCGCGATCGAGCCGCGTCACCCTGTCGCCGAGGCGACGCGCGAGGGCGGTGACCACCTTCGGCCCGCCGATCGCGTCGAGGATGAGATTCGCCGCGGTGTTGTCGCTTAGCGTCACGGCCGCTTCGCACAGCGCGTCGAGCGTCATGACGCCGCCGGCATGTTTCTCGGTCGCGGGCGAATAGGCGAGGAGCCTGTTCCGCTCGACCGGGATTTGGCGATCGAGCGTCTCGCGGCCTTCATCGACGCGCTTGAGCACGGCGGCGACCGCGAGCGGCTTGAAGGTGCTGCACAGCGCGAAACGTTCATCGGCGCGGTGGGTCAGCGCGCGACCCGAGCCGGTATCGAGGAGCACGGCGCCGAGCCGGCCGCCGGCCTTGCGCTCCAGCGCCGCGAGCGGATTGTCACCGGCCCGCGCGGCGAAGGGGAAGGCAAGGCATGCCCCGACCAGGGCGCGGCGGGAGATCGGCATCTTGTGCATTCCGGTGACCTACGCCCGGCCCGCGCCGCGCGCAACGTCACTCATCCACCTTCAGCGCGGCGATGAAGGCCTCCTGCGGGATGTCGACCTTGCCGAACTGGCGCATGCGCTTCTTGCCCTCTTTCTGCTTCTCCAGCAGCTTGCGCTTGCGGGTGATGTCGCCACCGTAGCACTTGGCCGTCACGTCCTTGCGCAGCGCCCGCACCGTCTCGCGCGCGATGATCTTGCCGCCGATCGCCGCCTGGATCGGAATCTGGAACATATGCGGCGGGATCAACTCCTTGAGCTTTTCCACCATGGCGCGGCCACGCCCTTCCGCGCGGGTGCGGTGGACCAGCATGGCGAGCGCGTCGACCGGCTCGGCGTTGACCAGGATCTGCATCTTGACGAGATCGGCCGTCTGGAAATCGGTGAGATGATAGTCGAACGAGGCATAGCCCTTGGAGACGGATTTCAGCCGGTCGTAGAAATCGAACACCACCTCGTTGAGCGGCAGGTCGTATTTCACCATCGCGCGGTTGCCGACGTAAGTGAGCTCCTTCTGATTGCCGCGCCGGTCCTGGCAGAGCTTGAGCACGGAGCCGAGATAGTCGTCGGGCGTCAGGATGGTCGCCTCGATCCAGGGCTCGCGGATTTCGGCGATCTTGACGACGTCCGGCATGTCGACCGGATTGTGGATCTCGATCTCCGTGCCGTCGGTGAGCCGCATCTTGTAGATGACCGACGGCGCGGTCGCGATCAGGTCGAGGTTGAATTCGCGCTCGAGCCGCTCCTGGATGATCTCGAGGTGGAGCAGGCCGAGAAAGCCGCAGCGGAAGCCGAAGCCGAGCGCGGCGGAGGTTTCCATCTCGAAGGTGAAGGAGGCGTCGTTGAGGCGCAGCTTGCCCATGGCCGCGCGCAGCGTCTCGAAATCGGCGGCGTCGACCGGAAACAGTCCGCAGAACACGACCGGGACGGCCGGGCGGAAGCCGGGCAGCGCCTCGGCCACCGGCTTCTTGTCGTCGGTGATGGTGTCGCCGACGCGGGTGTCGGCGACTTCCTTGATCGAGGCGGTGATGACGCCGATCTCGCCCGGTCCAAGCTGATCGACGGCAACGAGCTTCGGCGTGAGATAGCCGACGCGCTCGACCTCATAGGCCGCGCCCGTGCCCATCAGGCGGATGCGCTGGCCTTTCTTCAGGACGCCGTCGACGACCCGCACCAGCACGACGACGCCTAAATAGACATCGTACCAGCTATCGACCAGCAGCGCCTTGAGGGTGGCCTCCGGGTCGCCCTTGGGCGGCGGCAGGCGCGTGACGATGGCCTCCAGCACGTCCGGCACGCCCACCCCGGTCTTGGCGGAAATGAGCAGCGCGTCGGACGCGTCAAGCCCGATCACGTCCTCGATCTGGCTCTTGACCTTTTCCGGTTCGGCGGCCGGCAGGTCGGCCTTGTTGAGGACCGGCACGACCTCGTGATTGTTGTCGAGCGCCTGGTAGACATTGGCGAGCGTCTGCGCCTCGACGCCCTGGCTGGCATCGACCACGAGGAGCGAGCCCTCGCAGGCCGCGAGCGAGCGGTTGACCTCATAGGCGAAGTCGACATGGCCGGGTGTGTCGATCAGGTTGAGGATGTAGGTCTTGCCGTCCTTGGCGCGATAGGAAAGGCGCACCGTCTGCGCCTTGATGGTGATGCCGCGCTCGCGTTCGATGTCCATCGAATCGAGCACCTGTTCGCGGCCTTCCATCTCGCGCTCGCTCAAGCCGCCGGTGAGCTGAATCAGCCGGTCGGCGAGCGTCGATTTGCCATGGTCGATGTGCGCAACGATGGAAAAGTTGCGGATGTTGTCGATTGATTGGGTGGTCATGGTTGCGCCCGATAGCACCCGCTTCCCACGGCTTCAAGGGCGGATTGCCGCCGCGCCGGTCGTTTCGTCGGGGGGCGCGCGGCCGCTCAGCAGGCGCGTGGCGCAATGAAGGCGTAGAAATAGTGATGGCGCTTGCTCGACCAGTCGCGACGGTAGGGCAATTCGATGTGCCGCGGTGGCGTCCGGTCGGGAAAGTCGGCGGCGAAGAGCCCGCGAGCCTCCTCCTCGGAAGGCGCGATCACGATCGCGCCGAAGCGGCGAACGCGCTCGCGGTCCGTCCATGGCGCGTAGGCATAGTCCTGATCGCTCAGGCCGATCACCGGTCTCGGGCCCCGGCTGTAATACAGCGCGACGGCATAGGCGTTGAGCTTCTCGCCCATGATGTAGCCGGGTCCGCAGCCATGCGCCGCCGTCCACTCGCTCCGCAGCCTGGCGGCGGCCCCCGGCGCGGGATCCTGGAGCTGATCGCGCAGGACGAAGAGGCCATAGCCGATCGTTCCCGCGATCAGCGCGAGCCAGAGAATCCACATCGTGCGCACCAGGCCGATCAGCCCGGACGGTTGCACGCGGACGAAGCCCAAAATGAGAAGCGCGGCGATCGGGAGATAGGGATAGGAAAAGCGCGACCGGAACTGAAGCCCGGTGATGAAGATCATGCCGGTCAAGATCGCGAGGAACGCGATCGCCGCCGCGCCCAGAAAACGCGCCGACGGCGTCGGCGGCCAATGGGCTAGCTTGAGGCATTTTTCCTTCCATCCCGCGACGGCGATGATGATCAGAGGCAGCCACATCAGGGCGAACGGCGAGGCGAAGGCGATGAACGCGTCGAGCCGGCTCGTGATCGACGCGCCGAAGTCGAAAAAATGGCCGCCATAGGTGATCGCGTCGCGGCCGCGAAGCTCCGCGGCGATGGTTGGCAGGGCGATCGCGGCGGCCAGCAACACGGCCACGTAAAATTTGCCGGCGATGAACACGCGCCGATATTCCGGCGTCGCCAGCGCCGCGACCAGCAGCGAGACGATCAGAACCACCGCGAAATATTTCGCGAGCATGCTCAGGCCGATCACCGCGCCGAGCGCGAGCCAGTCCCGCCAGCGATCGTCGCGCGTCGCGGCCAAGGCGTGAAAGACGGCCGCGGCCCACAGCGGCGCCTGGATTTGATCGGCGTTGAGCGCGATCGTCGGCAGCCAGGCCGACAGATAGAAGCCGCAGACGCCGATCAGCAGGAACGGGGCGATCGCGGTCCGGTCGAGGAATTCGCGCGCGATCCGGACGAGGTAATGGAAGCAAACGACGTTGAGGATCTGCGCCACGACCATGTAGAACCAGGCGTCGCGCGGGCCGGCGAGCGAGGCCAGTCCCGCGACCCACGACTGCAGCGGGGGATGCTTCCAGGTCGTGATCGGATAGGTCAGCCCCCAATTGATCTGTTCGCGCAGGTCGACATAGGGCGTGGGATAGAACAGGACGCAGACGACGACCGGATAGGCGAGGGAGATCGCGAACAACAGCGCGACGTGGCGCGACGCGCGTTCCGGCGAAAGCGCGCCGAAGGAATCGAACATCGGCGTTCGCGCCGCCTCGATCGCCGCGTCAAGGGTTGCGGACCTGGCCATGTCGGGTTCCCAGCGCGGTCGAAAATGGTCACGCTTCACGCGAGGGCGCGGGAAGCGGTGGTCCGATGAAGTCGCGATTTCGGCGTTTCTGGTAACAGATCGCGCGCGCGCCGTCAGCCCGAGGGTCGGCCGTCCGGCCTAATCCTCTTCCCCGAACTTCTCGGTAACGAGGCTCGTGAGCGCGTCCAAGACCTCGCGGGCCTGCGGGCCGGTCGCGGTCACCTTGATGGTCGTGCCGATTCCGGCGGCGAGCATCATCAGCCCCATGATCGAGGTGCCGCCCACGGTCTCGCCGTTGCGGTTGACGGTGACCTCGGCGTTGAAGCGTTCCACGGTCTGGACGAATTTCGCGGACGCGCGCGCGTGCAGGCCGCGCTTGTTGGTGATGGGAAGCTCTCGGGTCAGGACGCCCGATGCGTCGGCGGCTTCCGTCATTTGCCGGCCAACACCCGGCTCGCGATGGTGACGTATTTGCGTCCCGCATCCTGCGCGGCGGCGATCGCGTCGGGCAGGGGCTGCTCCGCGCGAATCTTGGCGAGCTTGACAAGCATTGGCAGGTTGATGCCGGCGAGAACCTCGACCTTCGGCCGGCTCATGCACGAGATCGCGAGATTGGACGGCGTGCCGCCGAACATGTCGGTGAGAATGGCGACGCCGTCGCCGCTATCCACGCGCTTGACAGCGTCGATGATGTCCTGACGGCAAAGATCGGCGTCGTCCTCGGCGCCGATCGTGACCGCCTCGATTTGCTTCTGCGGACCCACGACGTGTTCCAGGGCAGCCTTGAATTCTTCCGCAAGGCGGCCGTGGGTCACCAGGACAAGTCCAATCATTCAACGCTCCTCGTGGGCGCTCTCATGGTGCACCGCACGAAAAGGCCACATCTTGACCAACCAAGGCTGTGACGCAAGGGGCTTTTTCGCTCCGATCCGCCGAAATTCGTCGCCCTCCGGGGCGGCCGGTAGATCGGCGCGCCCTGGATTGTGCCCTCATATGGTTAGAAAATTCCCGCCGGCCAGGGGCCGCGAGCAATCGCGCGGCGAGGCGGAATTCTCGCGCCGATAAGGAAGTGGCCCAGATTCAACGCCTTGTGCGAATTCCGATCGCAACGCGGCGTCCGGCTTCGCCGGATTTGCACGGATCACAGTTCGGCGAACTCGCTCGAAAACCAGCTCCACAACAGCGCGCGCGCCGAACCCAGCTCGCCGACCGCGATCCGGGGAAGGCTGACGCCCATGATCTCGGTCTTGGTCCGCGCGGGTTCCGGCAGGCGGGCGGCGTCCGGGGCGGCGAGATCAACGACGAGCCCGACGACGCCGGCCGGCTCGAAGGCAAGGCGACGCAGGCCGAGCCCGCGAACCTCCAACAGTCCCTCTAGTCCGTCCGCGGGCATCGCGATCAGGCGGCCGTGGCTCGCTTCAAGGCAAATCCTGTCGTCGCCGATAAGCCGCGCGAAGGGCGCTCCGAGACCGCTTTCGAGCACGTCGAGCACCAGACGCGACTTGCCCGAACCCGAGGGGCCGCGCACGAGCACCGCCTTGGCGCCGACGAGAACGGCGGAGGCGTGAACCGTCGCGGGCTTGGTCGCGGGTTCGGACGTCGTCATTTCGTCGGCAGCCGCACCGTGAAGCGCGCGCCGAGCACGGGCGCCTCGCTCTCGCCCGGCGCTTTCTCGCCCAGCCGGTTCTCGACGGTGATCTTGCCGCCATGGGCCTCGACGATCTGCCTGGAGATCGACAGGCCGAGCCCCGAATTCTGGCCGAAGCCCTGGTTGGGGCGGTCGGTGTAGAAGCGCTCGAAGATCTTTTCGAACGCGTCGGACGCGATCCCGGGGCCGTCGTCCTCGACGACGATATCGATCCCGTCTCCGCGCCGCCGGCAGGTGACGCGCACCGAGCCCGTCGGCGGGGAGAAGGAGCGGGCGTTGTCGATCAGATTGGCGATCACCTGGCCGATGCGCGAATCGTGGCCGGGAACGAGGAAGGCGTCGTTCGGCGAGCCCTTGAACTGAAGCTGAATCGGGACCGCGTCGCTTGCGCCGAGGTCGTTGGCGCTGGCGATCAGCGTGGTCAGCAGCTGGCGCAGGTCGACGGGTGCCGCCTCCGAGCGCTGCAGTTCCGCGTCGAGGCGGCTGGCCTCGGAGATGTCGGAAATCAGCCGGTCGAGCCGCTTCACGTCATGCTGGATGACGGCGAGGAGCCGGCCGCGGCTTTCCTCTGAGCGCGCCAGCGGCAGCGTCTCCACCGCCGACCGCAGCGAGGTCAGCGGGTTCTTGAGCTCGTGGGCGACGTCGGCGGCGAAACGCTCGATCGCCTCGATGCGGCTGTAGAGCGCGTCGGTCATGTCGCGCAACGCGCCGGAGAGATGGCCGATCTCGTCATGGCGCTGGGTGAAATCGGGAATTTCGACGCGCGTCTTGATGCGCCGGCGCACATGCTCGGCGCCGTCGGCCAGACGCCGCACCGGACCGGCGATGGTGCTCGCCAGCAGCAGCGACAGGATCAGCATGACCGTCGCGGCGACCAGAAACACCTTGAGGATGGCGATGCGCTCAGCCAACACCATTTCGTCGATGTCGCCGCCGCGCGTCGACAGCATCAGCGCGCCGTGAATGGCGCGGAATCGCTGCACCGGCACGGCGACGGAGACGATGACCTCGCCGCGTTCGTTGACGCGCACCATGCTCTTCTTCAGCCCGCCGAGCGCGGCGGAAACCTCGTCATAGCCGGTGCCGTTGGCCGGGCCGAGCTCGACATAAAGCGGCAGGTCGCCGCGATTGAGCCAGGTGCGGACGGCGATGGTGGCGCGCTCGAGGAAGCCGGCATCCTTGCTCGATGGCGGCGGCAGGTCGAAGCGCAGCACGTCGCCGCGGCCGTAGAGATTGCGGCTGTCGAGAATGAGCGAGCCGTCGCGATCGTAGATGCGCGCGCGCGTGTTGGTCGGCGAGATCAGCCGGCGCAAGACCGGCGCCACCCGTTCCGGGTTGATGAGGAAATCGAGGCTGTAAAGGGCGTCGTCATTGGCGCCGTAGCTCTCGCCCGGCTTGAGGTCGAGAAGGCGATCGGGATCGATGGTGATGGTGTTGGTTTCCACCGTCGCCGAGGCCGCGATCGCGCCGGCGATGATTTCGCCCTGGACGAGAAGGCTCTGGGCGCGCGCGTCGATCAGGCCGGCGCGAAACTGCGACAGGAAGAGAATGCCGGCGACGAGAACGATCAGTCCGGCGAGGTTGAGCGAAACGATGCGTCGCGTGAGGCTGGAAAAGCTCAGCGCGAAAATATACCGGCCGATCCGGCGCAGGATCACGACGAGGCGGGCGAACGTCCGCGCTTTGCCGCCGGCGCCGCTGGTCGCGGTGTCCGCGTCCGCGGCGCTGTCCGTCTCGGCGCGGTCGTGCACGGTCTGGTCGCGAGCGGTCCGATCAAGCAATGGTCGAGCCTGCCGGGGTTGCGTGGGCCCGGCGCTTGGCGCCGCGGGGCCACGGGTGATCTTGTTCCTTGTTCCAGTCTAGCGCATCGGGCGCCCGGGAGGAAACGCTAAGGGGGCGGAATTGGCGGCTAAATTCAATAATTTAGCTTAATTCGGGGCCGCCCGTCCGGAGGCGTCAGACCTCCTTGAAACGGTAACCCACCCCGTAGAGCGTCTCGATCATGTCGAAGTCGTCGTCGACGGCCTTGAACTTCTTGCGCAGGCGCTTGATGTGGCTGTCGATGGTGCGGTCGTCGACATAGACCTGGTCGTCATAGGCCGCGTCCATCAGCGCGTTGCGGCTCTTGACCACCCCCGGGCGGTTGGCGAGCGCCTGCAGGATCAGGAACTCCGTCACCGTCAGCGTCACCGGCTCGTTCTTCCAGGTGGAGGTGTGGCGTTCCGGATCCATGCGCAGCAGGCCGCGCTCGAGCGCCTTGGCGTCGGTCTCCTTGGGCGCGGACACATCCTTCGACGTCGCCCGGCGAAGCACGGCCTTGACGCGCTCAACCAGGAGACGCTGGGAGAACGGCTTGCGGATGAAATCATCCGCGCCCATCTTCAGGCCGAACAATTCGTCGATCTCCTCGTCCTTGGAGGTGAGGAAGATCACCGGCAGGTCGGATTTCTGGCGCAGCCGGCGCAGCGTTTCCATGCCGTCCATGCGCGGCATCTTGATGTCGAGGATGGCGAGATCCGGTGGGCTGGTGCGAAAGCCTTCCAGCGCCGAGGCGCCGTCGGTGTAGGTCATGATCCGATAGCCTTCGGCCTCGAGGGCGATGGACACGGAGGTCAGAATATTGCGGTCGTCATCTACGAGAGCGATTGTGGGCATGAACCTGAAATCCATGATGATGTCCGCGCCGGGCGGATCGCGATGAACCGGTATTCCCCAAACCGGAGGGGCGCCGATGAATGCGCCGGAGCCGAGCCAGCACATGCAAGCTAGGCTGAAATGTGACGCCGATGTCAAAAACCCGCGTTCTTTCCGATGGTTCTTCCCTATATGGCGGCGATAGGCTGACCCGGAAGACCCTTGATCCAGAGAAAGTCACAATTCGACCATGACGCCAAGACCCGAATTCGACGCCGTCGGCATGGCCAAGGCGCTGATGCGCGCCAGCCGGCGGGGCGCGCTCGCCACGCTGATGCAGCGGGGAGGCGAGCCCTATTGCTCGCTGGTCAATGTGGCGACCACGGCGGACGGCGCGCCGATCCTGCTGATCTCGCGCCTGGCCGCCCATACGCGCAACATTCTTGCCGATGGGCGCGTCTCGCTGATGCTCGACGATCGCCGCGCCGCGAACCCGTTCGACGCCCTGCGCATCATGGTCAATGGCGAGGCGATCGAGAGCGAGGATCAGGCGGTCGCGCGGCGTTATCTCGCGCGCCAGCCGGAGGCAGAGCCCTTCGCCCATTTCGGCGATTTCTCGTTTTTCGTCCTGCGGCCGAAATACGTCCATGTGGTGGCCGGCTTCGGCCGCGTCATGAACCTGAAGCCGGACGAGTTCCTGACCGATCTTTCCGGCGCGGACGCGCTGCTCGCCGCGGAGGCGGAGATCGTTGCCCATTTGAACGCCGAGCATGCCGAGGCGCTCAATCTCTATGCGACGCGCCTGTTGGGCGCGTCCGTGGGCGGCTGGCATTGCGTCGGCTGCGATCCGGAGGGGCTTGAGCTCCAGGCGGAGAGCGAGCACCTGCGGCTCGCCTTCCCCGAGCGCGTGGCCGAACCGGCGGCGCTGCGCAAGGCATTGAAGGCGCTCGCGGACCGGGCCCGCTCCGTTAGCCAATAGTCAAATATTGCCGAATTGGCGCGGGATTGATTTCGGGTTTGACTTGGCAGGGTGCCTGATCGCGACTATTACGACGCGGGTCGGGCCGGTCCATGTTCTGGGACCCGTGGCCCCTTAAGAGCGCTCCGGCCGTGGCGAGCGAGCGTTCGGACGCAAGGGCGGCGTCGTCGGCACGCCGGTCGATCTGGAGGACATATCCGTGGAACAAACGGGCGTTCACAACGGTGCCTATGGCGCCGACAAATTCGGCTTCAAGGATCTCGCGGCGGTGCATTGGAATCACACCGCGCCGACGCTCTATGAATTCGCCCTGACACGGGGGGAGGCGATCCTCACCTCGGGTGGCGCGCTCTGCGCCGAGACCGGCGCTCACACTGGCCGCAGCCCCAAGGACAAGTTCACGGTTCGCGATGCCACCACCGAAAAGACGGTGTGGTGGAACGCCAATGCCTCGATCAGTTCGGAACAGTTCGACACGCTCTACAAGGACTTCATCGCCCACGCCGCGGGCAAGATGCTGTTTGCCCAGGATCTCTATGGCGGGGCCGACCCCGAAATGCGCATCAAGGTGCGCGTGTTCACCGAGCTCGCCTGGCACTCGCAGTTCATCCGCACGCTGCTGATCCGGCCCAACAAGGGCGATCTGACCGGCTTCGTGCCGGAAATGACCGTGGTCGATTTGCCGAGCTTCAAGGCCGATCCCAAGCGCCACGGCTCCCGTTCCGAAACGATCGTGGCGGTCGACTTCGCCCGCAAGATCGTCCTCATCGGCGGCACGGCCTATGCCGGCGAGATGAAGAAGTCGGTGTTCACGACCCTCAACTATTTCCTGCCCGAGAAGGGCGTCATGCCGATGCACTGCTCGGCCAATGTCGGCGACGGCGGCGACACGGCGATCTTCTTCGGGCTTTCGGGCACCGGCAAGACGACGCTATCGGCCGACCCCAACCGGACGCTGATCGGCGACGACGAGCACGGCTGGGGCAAGCATGGCGTCTTCAATTTCGAGGGCGGCTGCTATGCCAAGTGCATCAAGCTGTCGCCGGAGGCCGAGCCCGAGATTTACGCGGCGAGCCAGCGCTTCGGCACGGTGCTCGAAAACGTGGTCTACGATCCGGTCACCCGCGTCGTCGATTTCGACGACGGCTCCAAGACCGAAAACACCCGTTCGGCCTATCCGCTCGAATTCATTCCGAACGCCTCGCACACGGGCCGGGCCGGCCAGCCGAACAATCTGGTGATGCTCGCCGCCGATGCCTTCGGCGTGATGCCGCCGATCGCCAAGCTCACCCCGGCGCAGGCGATGTACCACTTCCTGTCGGGCTACACGGCCAAGGTTGCCGGCACCGAGCGCGGCGTCACCGAACCGGAGCCGGAATTCTCGACCTGCTTCGGCGCGCCGTTCCTGCCGCGCCATCCGTCGGAATACGGCAATCTCCTGCGCAAACTCATCGCGGAGCACAATGTCGATTGCTGGCTGGTGAACACCGGCTGGACCGGCGGCAAGTACGGCGTCGGCAAGCGCATGCCGATCAAGGTCACGCGCGCGCTGCTCACCGCCGCGCTCGACGGCTCGCTGCGCAACGCGCAGTTCCGCACGGATCGCTATTTCGGTTTCCAGGTACCGACCGCGGTGCCGGGAATCGACGCCGCTATCCTCGATCCGGTCAGCACCTGGGCCGACAAGGCCGAGTTCGACGTCACCGCGCGCAAGCTCGTCGCCATGTTCCAGAAGAACTTCACCAAGTTCGAGGAACACGTCGACGCCGAGGTGCGGGCCGCGGCGCCGGACACCAGGATCGCGGCGGAGTAATACGCCCGGCCGCGAGCGGCTGGCATATCCGCGCGCCTATCGGCCCGACGATCGCTCGCTGGTGAAGTGAGCCGTCAAGCGCGTCCCCCGTGGGACGCGCGGGCGGCCTTTACTGGCGCGCCTGGGCTCGGCTGTCGAGGAATTCGCCGATCGAGCCGGTCACCTCGGCGGCTGGAAGCGCGCGCTCCTCGGCGATTTCGCCCGTCGCTGGCATCACCTTCATCGCGCCGAGCTTGGCCCGGGTTTCCGGCGTCAGCCCCGGATAGGCGGCCACCGGCGTGAATTCGGACGTCTGGCTACGCCCGCTATGCGAGCCGCTGAAGGCGACGAGGCCCGTGGTGGTGGCGACGATGTCGCCGGGGCGCAGCGTGGCGTCGAAGGAGATGTCGACCGCCGCCAGCCCCATCCCGTCGCGCCCGTTGCAGGTGCAATCGGCGAGGTATTTTTCCCGGAACAGATAGGCGTTGGGCAGATCGGCGTAGCGCGTGCCGTCGGAGGCGACCGCGCGGGCGATGTTGGAGCCGGCGAGGGTCTTGGTGGCGCTCGCGGGACAGAAGGACTGGCACATCTGCGCCGCGCTCACGCCGCCGCGCCCCTGCACCGGGAAATAGCGCCCGTCGCACAGGCGCACGCAGAAAGCCATGCCGCGAATGCCGGAATCGCCGTGCGACCCGGGCCCCGGCGGGGGCGGGAGCGCATCGGACGGCAGGTCGACCGGCGGCGCGACCGGGGCCGCCTGCGGCGTCGAACGGCCGAACAAAAAGTCGAACAGCCCCGCTTCGGCGCGAGCGGGGATCATGACCGCGAAGGCGATCGAGACGAGAAGCGACAAGGACGCAATGCGGGCCCGCACGCGCAAGACTCGATACTCGGTACGCAACGCTTACTCCACCAACTCGTCGTAACGCAGGCGCCGGGAACGCTCCGTCGAGCGATTTGCCCGGCCCGCAAGCACAGTAGCGCGTGATGGTAAACGAGCGGTGAGCGCGCGGCGTTGGCGTGACGTTTTTGCGGTCTTGGTGGGATCGCGGATCGAAATGAATTGGTAAGAATTGCGCGCCGCGTCGGCGCGAGGGGGCGGATCGCTCGCCGCGCGCGGTTCAAGCGGCGCGTGGCGCGCCTATTTCAGGAATTCGCTCGCCGTGTAGAGCGAACGGAAGGGGAGCTTCGCCTCGGCGAAGGTCGCCGCCGCGCCTTCCTCGCGGTCGACCATGGTCAGCACCAGCGCGACCTCGCCGCCGGCCTCGCGCACCGCCTCGACCGCCTTCAGCGCCGAGCCGCCGGTGGTGGTCACGTCCTCGACGACGACGACGCGCTTGCCCTGGAGCGTCTCGCCCTTCGCCAGCCCCTCGACAGCGAGCCGCGCGCCGTGCTCCTTCGGCTTCTTGCGCACGAAGATGGCGGGCAGCGGCTTGCCCTTCTGCCATGACATCAGCGCGATGGCGCCGGCGATCGGCACCGCGCCCATTTCCAGCCCGCCGACATAATCGGCGTTCACGTCCTTGAGCGCGTCGAGCGTGAGTTCGGCGAGCAGCGCCGCGCCCTCGGGATCGAGCATGGTGGGCTTGAGGTTGAAATAGAAGTCGCTCTCGCGCCCCGAGGCGAGCGTGATCTTGCCGCGCCCGAAGGAGCGGACGCGGATGATGTCGGCGAGGCGGGCGCGGGGGGAGGGAGTCATGGTGCGAGAACCGTTCAATTTGAGCGAGTGGCTGGCATTCGTGAGTCGTCCACGAAATTCGTTCCCTCTCCCCTCGCGGGAGAGGGTGCCGCGCGAATGAAATGAGCGCGGCGGGTGAGGGGGCCGCTCGATCCGGGATCGCCAACGCAAACCGTGACCCCGCTCCCGGCTCGCGCTTCGCCTTCGCTTAGCGCTCGCCACCCTCTCCGGCAAGGGGAGAGGGGTTGATGGCGCGTCCTTGGGGATATTCCAGCCGCGAAATCAGGGACGAGAGCGGTTCATTCGGAACGCACGAATCGGTCTCCCATTCAAACCCGCAAGACCGGTCAAGCGCTCGGCGCGGCCGCGCTCCGTTCGAGGTATTTCAGGTACAGAAACAGCGTCAGCTTGAAGGAATATGACGCCTGCGGGCTCTGAAACATTTCCTTGCAGAAATCGCCCAGATTCTTGCCAACCGCTCCCGGCGCCGGGTTGGGAAGGTGAAGGAATTTCACCTCGCGCGTGAAGCCGCAATCCCGTGGGTTCACTCTGATGTCGTGACGCGAGTTTTGCAATTTCGTGATCGCGCTGAATTCGATCTTCCCGCCGCGTTGAAAATACCGATAGAAACCGAGAACGGTGGTCGTCGATTTGCCCGGTCCGACCTCGACGGTGAGCTCTTCCGCCAATTCCCGCTCCAGGCTGCGAACAATCAAGTCGCGCAGACGCTGCTTGGGGTTCCGTTCGTAGTCACGCCAATCGAATGATCCGGAACCGGCCGCGGCAAGGGCCGATGGTTCGATCTCATTGCCTTGTCCCTGGCGTTGGTAGACGAGAAAATCATCGCTCGTTATCGCCAAAATGGAGCCACCGAGGTGATTTGATGCCTCGCTCTCGTCGATCGATTTGAGCCTGCGACCATCAAAGAATAGCGCGTCGAAATCGATTTCCTGGCTGCGGGTGAGAGGACCCGGGACGATCTCGCCGACACTCACGATCTCGCCGAAGCGTTCGTTGGTCATGATGCCGTGAAAGTAGTTCGTTTTCTGGACGATGATCGGCGCGCCGGTTCGGAGTCTTTCGGCCGTCAATTCGCTGCGAATGCGGATCTTGTCGTCGTTAGTGGTTCGATATTTCGTTCGCTTCCAGAACACCGCGATGGAAGCCGGCCGAACTCTTAGAGGCGGAACATAAGGATCGGACACGGCGTCCACGGGGTTTAGCGCCGTATCGAGCAATGGAATTGCCTCGTGATCGACGACGTAGACGTCCTTTCCAAGGCGCATCAGCTCGCCGGCGGTTTCGACATTTCCTTCAGGTGATCCATATTTCCTATGCGGGTTCTTTCTGATCTCGGCCGCCATTTGCCTGAGCACGAAAACGACGAACAACAAGACGGTCAAACCGGCTTCGCCGAGATGGCGCGCAAGATTGGGCGATCCCGCCGCGATTTCGTAAATGATGGTCGCCAGAAGAAAGAAGAAAGGCGAGGTCGTCCAGAGCGACACGGCAAGGTTCGTCTGGAAATGGTAGGCGATCCGATGGCCCGTTCCGAGCATGACTCGCCGCGCCAGGCAGGAGGTGTTGGCGCCGATCGAAGCGTAGTGCTCGATGGTTTCCTTGAGAAAAGGATTCATTGGTGGGTGCTGGCCAATCGCCTCGGCCGATTTCCAATTTCCGGCATTTTATAGCTTTGACTATTTGACGCGGTCTTTCAATGCGCCTCGTCCCAATTGTCCGCCGCGCGGGCATCGACCTGGAGCGGCACCGATAGCGCGACGGCCGGGAACGGCGCGTCCTCCATGACTTTCTTCACCACCGGCAGCGTGGCGGCGACTTCCCGCTCCGGCGCCTCGAAGATCAGCTCGTCATGGACCTGCAACAGCATCCGCGCCGAAAGCTTCGCCGCCGCCAGCGCGTCCTCCATGCGGATCATGGCGCGGCGGATGATGTCGGCGGCGGTGCCCTGCAGCCGCGCGTTGATCGCGGCGCGCTCGTTGAAGGCGCGCACCGACGGGTTCGGCGCGTTGATCTCGGGGTAATGGCACTTGCGGCCGAACAGGGTCGTCACATGGCCGTTGGCGCGGCAGAACTCGCGCGTCTCGTCCATGTAGGCGCGGATGCCGGGAAAGCGCTCGAAATATTTCTTGATGTAGGCGGCGGCGTCCTCGCGTGGGATGCCGAGCTGGTTGGCGAGCCCGAACGCCGAGATGCCGTAGATGATGCCGAAATTGATCGCCTTGGCGCGGCGGCGCACGTCGCTGGTCATTTCCGCCATCGGCACGCCGAACATCTCCGACGCGGTCATGGCGTGGATGTCGGCGCCGTCGCGGAAGGCCTGCTTCATCTCGGCGAGATTGGCGATCTCGGCGAGCAGGCGCAGCTCGATCTGCGAATAGTCCGCCGAGATCAGCTTGTGGCCGGCCACGGCGACGAAGGCGCGGCGGATCTTGCGGCCGTCCTCGGTGCGCACCGGAATGTTCTGAAGATTGGGCTCGGACGAGGCGAGGCGCCCGGTGGTGGTGGCGGCGAGCGCGTAGGAGGTGTGCACGCGCCCCGTCGCCGGGTTGACGAAGTCCGGCAGCGCGTCGGTGTAGGTCGATTTGAGCTTGGCGACCTGCCGCCAGTCGAGAATCTTGCGCGGCAATTCGTGGCCTTCCTCGGCGAGGTCCTCGAGCACCGAGGCCGAGGTCGACCACGCGCCGGTCTTGGTCTTCTTGGCGCCGGGCAGGCCCATCTTCCCGAACAGGATATCGCCGAGCTGCTTGGGGCTGGCCGGGTTGAGCGGTTCGCCGGCGAGCTCGCGGATGTCGGCTTCGAGGCGCGCGGCCTCCTTCGCGAATTCGCCGGAGAGCCGCGCCAGCTCCCGTCGGTCGATCGAGATGCCGCGCTGTTCCATGCGCGCGAGCACGGGAACGAGCGGGCGCTCCAGCGTCTCGTAGACGGTCGTCATGCGCTCGGCGGCAAGGCGCGGCTTGAGCACGTCCCACAGCCGCAGCGTGACGTCGGCGTCCTCGGCGGCGTATTCGGTCGCCTTGTCGATGGCGACGTGATCGAAGGTGACCCGCGCCTTGCCGGTGCCGGCGACGTCGGCGAAGGCGATCGGCGTGTGGCCGAGCCATTTTTCCGACAGCGCGTCCATGCCGTGCGAGCCGCGGCCGGCGTCGAGCACGTAGGACATCAGCATGGTGTCGTCGATCGGCGCCATGGCGATGCCGTGACGCGCGAAGACGAGCCAGTCGAATTTCAGGTTCTGCCCGATCTTGAGCACGCTCTCGTCTTCGAGCAACGGCTTGAGGCGGCCGAGCGCCTCGCCGGCGTCGATCTGGTCGGGCGCGAGGCCGCCGGCGAAGAGCCCGGCGCCGTCGCCGCCCTGCCTGTGCGCGAGCGGAACGTAGCAGGCCTCGTTCGGCCCCAGCGCGAGCGAGAAGCCGACGAGCTCGGCTTGCATCGGGTCGAGCCCGGTCGTCTCGGTGTCGACCGCGACGCGGCCGGCCGCGCGCGCCCGCGCGATCCATGTGTCGAGCTCGCCAAGCGCGCGCGTGGTTTGGTAGCGCGCGCGGTCGACCTTGAGGCCACGGCCGGCTTCGGCCGCTTGCGCCGCGCGCTCGGCGGGCGTCGCGCCGCTTGCCGCGTTCTTGTCGCCGCTCCCTTCGAGGGGGAGGCGGGATCGCGCGTCGATCCGGGAGGGAGGCGCGGAATCGGAGCGAACCGCTGCGCTCCCTTCCTGCCCCTCACCCGAGGGTGGGGAAGGCGAAAACAATCCGGACTGTCCCGGCCGTCCCGCCAATTTGGCATCCGGTTCAATCTCGGCGACGTCGATTTCGGCGTAATCGGCGACACGCCGCGTCAAGGTGTTGAACTCCATCGCCTTGAGGAAGGCGACCAGCCGTTTGGAGTCCGGCTCGTGGACCGCGAGTTCGTCGAGCGGCACCGCGAGCGGAACGTGGTCGTCGAGCCGCACGAGGCGGCGCGACAGCCGCGCCTGCTCGGCGTTGGCGATCAGCGCCTCGCGACGCTTGGGCTGCTTGATTTCGGCGGCGCGCGCGAGCAGCGTTTCGAGATCGCCGTAGTCGTTGATGAGCTGCGCGGCCGTCTTCACGCCGATGCCGGGCACGCCCGGAACGTTGTCGACCGAGTCGCCGGCGAGGGCCTGCACCTCGACCACCTTGTCCGGCGCCACGCCGAACCGCTCCGCGACTTCGGCCGCGCGGATGCGGCGATCCTTCATGGTGTCGTAGAGCTCGACCCGGTCGTTGACGAGCTGCATCAGATCCTTGTCGGAGGTGACGATCGTGACCGTGGCCCCGCGCGCGGCGGCCTCGCGCGCGTAGGTCGCGATCAGGTCGTCGGCCTCGTAGCCGATCTGTTCCAGGCTCGGCAGTTCAAACGCCGCCACCGCCTCGCGGATCAGCGGGAACTGCGGCACCAGATCCTCCGGCGCGTCCGGACGGTTGGCCTTGTACGCGGGATAGATATCGTTGCGGAACGTCTTTTCGGATCTGTCGAACACGACGGCCAGATGCGTCGGCCGCTCCTCGGGCTTCATGTCGCGCAGAAGCTTCCACAGCATATTGCAGAAGCCGAACACGGCGTTGAGCTGCAACCCGTCGGATTTGCGGTTGAGCGGGGGCAGCGCGTGATAGGCGCGGAAGATGTAGGAGGAGCCGTCGATCAGGAAGACGTGGTCTTCCCGGCCGGGCGCGGGCGTTCGGGACTGCTTCGACATGCCGACAATCTAGGCACTCCGCGCCCCGATATCATCAGTCGCGTGCGCGCCGGCGCGCGTTTTCCTCAGCCCCGCGCCCCGGAAGGGAGCCTATTCGGCCGCCTGCAGCCGCGCCGGCCGCTTCGGGGCGATCCAGAGGGCATCCGGCCGCTCGAACAGGAAGCGCAGCGGTGTCGCGCGCGTCGCCCACCAGATCGCGAGCGCGCCGATGACGCCCGCAATCGTCACCAGGAGCGCGATAAGGCCGACATCGGTGACGATTCCGGTCTTGAGCAGGATTGTTCGCGTCGCCGCCATCGGCAGGAAGAAGGCGAGGTAGATGACGATCGAATGTTCGCCGCAATAGCGCAGGCCGTCGACGAGGCGGGCCTCGGCCAGAAGCGAGGCGGTGGCGATCACCGCTAGGGCGCCGGCAAGGCCGAGCGCGAGCGAGACCAGCGGCCAGGGCGCGATGCCGGTTCCGACCAGGACGCCGTTGACGGTCGCCCAGACGGCGAGAGCGACGACCGCGAGCGCGCGGTTGGCGCGGACGAATTCGGCGAAGGCGAAGACATGCGTGGCGAAGACATAGCCGGTGTAGAAATAGACGAAGCGCGCGGCGAATTCGTCGATCGCCGTCCAACCGGTCGCGACATGGGCCGATTCAAGGGCGGCCGCGGCGAGCCAGACGGCGATAACCGGCGCCTTGCGCGTCAGCTTGGTGACGACGAAGAACACCGGCAAGAGATAGATGAACCACAGCGTGCCGAACGGCTCGATATAGGATTCGAGATAGAGCCGGACGACGCCGAGCCAGCCATGTTCGGCGGCGAAGGCGGGGGCCTTGAGCGCGAATTGGATGGTCAGCCACAGCGCGTAGAAATAGACGAAGTGGACGACCTTGCGGTCGATATAGGTGCGCCAGTCGCGGTCGATCACGCGCGCCAGGAACAATCCCGACAGCAGGAAGAAGTCCGGCATGCGGAACGGCTTGGCGAAGGCGACGAAGGCGTGCATGAAGCCTTCGCGGCCGGCCGCGGCCTCGACGCCGAGCGTGGAATGCATCATCACCACCATGATGATGCAAATGCCCTTGGCGTAATCGACCCAATCGACGCGTTCGGTGCCGGGATGACCCATCTTTGTGCCCTTTTGGAACAGCTTCGTGCCGTCTTCCGACACGCGTCCGAATTCTCTAAGTAGTCTCGCAAGTCCGGTGCCAATTCCGGCATCGCGCCGTTTACCTTGTTCGCCGTCGCGGCCGCGCCCGCGACGCGGACTTCCGTCGGGCACGTCGTTGAGAACTTTCGCCACCTCCCTTCCGATCGACGAGGCGCTGCCCGGCCTGGCGCGCGCCTTGGCCGACGCCAATGTCGCCGTGCTCGTCGCGCCGCCCGGCGCGGGCAAGACCACGCGCGTGCCGCTCGCGCTGCTGGACGAGCCGTGGGTCGCGGGACGCAAGATCATCGTGCTCGAACCGCGCCGGCTCGCCGCGCGCGCCGCCGCCGAGCGCATGGCCGCGACGCTCGGCGAGAAGGTCGGCGACACCGTCGGCTACCGTGTGCGTTTCGGCTCGAAGATCTCGAGGGCGACGCGCATCGAGGTCGTCACCGAGGGCATCTTCACCCGCCGCATTCTCGACGACCCCGAACTCGGCGATGTCGCGGCGGTTCTGTTCGACGAGTTTCATGAACGCTCGCTCGACGCCGATCTCGGTCTCGCGCTGGCGCGCGACGCGCAATCGGGCTTGCGCGAGGATTTGCGCCTCCTGGTGATGTCGGCGACGCTCGACGGTGGACGGGTGGCCGCGCTGCTCGGCGGCGCGCGGCTGATCGAGAGCGCCGGCCGCGCCTTCCCGGTCGAGACGATCTATCTCGGGCGCGGGGCGGACGCGGCCATCGAGCGGCGGATGGCGGACGCGATCCTGACCGCGCTGCGGGCCGAGAAGGGTTCGGTGCTCGCCTTCCTGCCGGGGGCGGCCGAAATCCGGCGCGCGCACGCGCTTCTGGAAGAGCGCGTCGCCGATCCCGCGGTCGATGTCGTCTCTCTGTTCGGCGCGCTCGAAGCCGGCGAGCAGGATCGCGCCATCGCGCCCGCGCCGGCGGGTCGGCGCAAAGTCGTGCTCGCGACCTCGATCGCCGAAACCTCGTTGACGATCGAGGGCGTGCGCGTCGTCGTCGATTGCGGACTTGCGCGGGTGCCGCGCTACGAGGCCGATGTCGGATTGACGCGGCTTGAAACCGTGCGCGCCTCGCGCGCGGCCGTCGACCAGCGGCGCGGACGGGCCGGGCGCACCGAGCCGGGCGTGTGCTACCGGCTGTGGGACGAACCGCAGACTTCCTCGCTCGATGCCTTCACCCGGCCGGAAATTCTCGCCGCCGACCTGTCCTCGCTGGTGCTCGACCTCGCGCAATGGGGCGTGAGCGATCCGGCGACGCTCGCCTTTCTCGATCCCCCGCCCGCGCCGGCGCTGAACGAGGCGCGGCAATTGCTGCGCGATCTGGGCGCGATCGACGCGAACGGACGCATCACGGCGGAAGGCCGCGCGCTCCGCGCCCTGTCGTTGCCGCCGCGGCTCGCGCGCATGATCGTCGATGCCGGGCGCGAGGGCGCGGCCGCGCATGCCGCGCGGATCGCGGTGCTCCTGACCGAGCGTGGCCTGGGAGGCGATGGTCCCGATCTCGATCACCGGCTGGACAATTTCAGCCGCGATCGTTCGCGGCGCGCGACCGCCGCGCGCGCGATGGCCGAACGATGGCGCGCGCAAGTCGAGGCCGCCGAGCCGAAGTCCTCCGCGCCGGAGCGCCCGCCATCGACGGGCTCGCTCCTGGCGCTCGCCTATCCCGACCGCGTCGCGCGCCGCCGCGGCGGGGCGGGCTATGTGCTCGCCAATGGGCGCGGCGCGATGATCGACGCGGCCACGTCCCTTGCCCGCGAGCCGTTCCTCGTGGTCGCCGAAATCGCGGGCACGGCGGCAAGCGGGCGCGTTCTTCTCGCCGCCGCGATCACGGAGGAGGAGATCGCCGGCCGCTTCGCCGATCGCACGACGATCGAGGACGAGACCTTCTTCGACGCGAGCGCGATGGCGCTGCGGGTTCGGCGACGAAAGCGGCTCGGCGCGCTTGTTCTCTCCGACCGGCCGATGACGGCGACGCCTTCGGCGCGGGGCGTCGCGTGCCTCGCCGACGGCATCGCCGGCGCCGGGCTCGCCTGCCTGCCGTGGTCGAAGGCGCTGTCGCAATGGCGCGACCGCGTGATGTTCCTGCGCGCGGCCGAGGGCGAGGAATGGCCCGACCTTGCCGACGCCGCGCTGCTCGCCCGGCGCGAGGATTGGCTCATGCCGCTCCTCGACGCGCGCACGGCGGTCGGCGAAATCGGCGCCGGCGAATTGTCCGACGCGGTCATGGGGCTGTTGCCGTGGCCGCTGCGCCGGCGGCTCGACGAGGAGGCGCCGACCCATTTCACCGCGCCGACGGGTTCATCCTTCGCCATCGATTACACCGCCGAGGAGGGGCCCAAGATCGCCGTGCGGGTGCAGGAATTGTTCGGCCTCGAACGACACCCGGCGATCGCGAAGGGGCGCGTGCCGCTGGTGATCGAGCTGTTGTCGCCGGCCCATCGCCCGGTGCAGGTCACGCGCGATCTGCCCGGCTTCTGGCGCGGCAGCTACGCGGCCGTGCGCGCCGAAATGCGCGGACGGTATCCGCGGCACCCCTGGCCGGACGATCCGGCCCACGCCGCGCCGACGCGTCGGGCCAAACCGCGCGGAACCTAGCGTCGCCATCGCCGCGCCTGTCCCAATTTCACACAGGCCTAGCGCGGTTTTCGCTTAACGCTTTGCTCACCCTCTTGCCTCAAAAAGCCCCCGCGCGCGGCCGGCGCTAATCGAGCTTTGGCCGCGATAGTGGTGTTATTCCGCGTTCTTGGCGTTGGGTTGGTGTCATGCGTGCCATTCTAATTGTCGCGGCTATACTTGCCGGCCTCGGTATCGCGATGGGCAAATACGCGGACCGGGCGGCGAAGCCTTCGTCGATGGCCGCGCAAGCCTCAACCCCGCGCGCCGCGGCCGCCGTCGCCGACGCGCGCGTTTCCGCCGGCTCCGGGCGCAGCGTGATCATCCACCGCGACAAGCGCGGGCATTTCCAGACCGAGGCGCGCGTCGATGGCGGCTATGTCGGCTTCATGGTCGACACCGGCGCTTCCGTGGTCGCGCTGACGGAGCGGGACGCCGAGCGGATCGGCGTGCGGCCCTCGCGCGGCGACTTCACCGCCTCGGTGTCGACTGCGAACGGCGTCGTCATGGCCGCGCGCGCGCGGCTTGCCTCGATCGACGTCGGCGGGCTCGTTATCCGCGATGTCGACGCGCTGGTTCTGCCCAACACGGCGCTCCGCGAAAACCTGCTCGGCCTGTCGTTCCTGTCGCGCCTCAAGCGCTTCGAATACGCCGACGGCAAGCTGGTCCTCGAGCAATAGATCGGCTAATTCATCAATTCGGCTAATCCCGGGACGCCCCGAAAACGTCCCGTATGCCGCGCGCGTGGCCGACCGCGGCGCGCGTTGGCGAGGCTCATTCGGTCCGAAGGCTCGACGTGTTTCCCAAACCGCACCCCCTGCTGCATGCCAACACCGCCGCGTTCGAATCCGAACCGATGGTGAAGGCGACCGGCTTTCGCGAATACGACGCGCGCTGGCTGTTCGGCAAGGAAATCAACCTGATGGGCGTGCAGGCGCTCGGCATGGGTCTCGGCACGCTGATCCGCGAGCGCGGCGTCAAGCCGGAGATCGTGATCGGCCATGATTACCGCGTCTATTCGGCCTCGATCAAATACGCGCTCGCCTCGGGCCTGATGGCGGCCGGCTGCAAGGTGCACGACATCGGGCTCGCCATCACGCCGATGAGTTATTTCGCGCAGTTTTATCTCGACGTGCCGTGCGTGGCGATGGTCACCGCCTCGCACAACGAAAACGGCTGGACCGGCGTGAAGATGGGCGCGGAGCGCCCACTGACCTTCGGCCCCGACGAGATGGCGCGGCTCAAGGAAATCGTGCTCGGCGCCGGCTTCGACACGCCGGGCGGCGGGGCCTATCAATTCGTCGCGGATTTTCCGGCGCGCTATGTCGCCGACCTCGTCAACCGGCCGAAGCTCAAGCGCCGCCCGCGCGCGGTGGTCGCCTGCGGCAACGGCACCGCCGGCATCGTCGCGCCGCAGGTGCTCGAGGCGATCGGCTGCGAGGTGATCCGGCTCGATTGCGAGCTCGACCACACCTTCCCGAAATACAATCCCAATCCCGAGGATCTCGAAATGCTGCGCGCGATCCGCGACGCGGTGCTGAGCCACGGCGCCGATGTCGGCTTCGGCTTTGACGGCGACGGCGACCGCTGCGGCGTGGTCGACGAGACCGGGGAGGAAATCTTCGCCGACAAGATCGGCGTCATGCTGGCGCGGGATTTCTCCGCCACGCATCCGGAGGCGACATTCGTCGTCGACGTGAAATCGACCGGCCTGTTTTCGACCGATCCGGTGCTGCTCGGGAACGGCGCGCGGACGGAATACTGGAAGACCGGCCATTCCTACATGAAACGTCGCACGCATGAACTCGGCGCGCTCGCCGGGTTCGAGAAGTCGGGGCATTTCTTCTTCAACCCGCCTTATGGGCGCGGCTACGACGACGGGCTGGTTTCCGCGCTCGCGATCTGCGACATGCTCGACCGCAACGCCGGACGATCATTGTCCGATCTCAAGCACGCGCTGCCGAAAACCTGGTCGTCGCCGACGATGTCGCCGCATTGCGCCGACGAGATCAAATACGAGGTGGCGGCGCGGATGGTGAAGTATTTCCAGGACGCGCGCGCCAAGGGCGAACTCGTCGCCGGTCAGCCGATCCGCGACATCGTCACCGTCAACGGCGTGCGCGTGACGGTCGAGGACGGTTCATGGGCGCTGGTGCGCGCCTCCTCGAACAAGCCGGAGCTGGTGGTGGTGGTCGAAAGCCCGGTGTCGTCGGACCGCATGCACGACATGTTCAAGGCCGTCGATCACGTGCTGCGGACGCATCCGGAAGTCGGCGACTACAACCAGACGCTCTGACCGGAACGGGAGCGCGCGCCCCGCGCCGGTTCACGCGGCCGGCACCGGCAGCACCGTCACGCATTTGATCTTTTCCATGGCGAAGCGGGACGTGACGTTCTTCAGCGTCACCGTGCTGATCAGCTTCTTGTAGAACACGTCGTAGCTCTTCATGTCGGAGCAGACGACCTTGAGCATGTAGTCGACGTCGCCGGCCATGCGGTAGAATTCGATGACCTCGGGCATGGCGCTGACCGCGTTGGCGAATTCGCGCAGCCACTGCTCGGAATGATCGCCCGTTTCCACCGACACGAACACCGTGATGCCGAGCCCGATCTTGTCCTGGTCGACCAGCGCCACGCGTCGCTGGATCACGCCATCCGCCTCCAGGCGTTGAATGCGCTTCCAGCACGGCGTCGACGACAGCCCGACGCGCTCGCCGATCTCGGCGACGGAGAGCGAGGCATCCTCCTGCAGCACGGAGAGGATCTTGCGATCGATCGGGTCGAGCCGGCGGGGGCTTTCGGTGGGGGCGGCGGAGATGTCGGTCATGGCTATGTTTGGCTGGCTAGAGGAATGGGAATGCGCCACGACAGTCTTTGTGAGGGAAATATTTCCGGTCTGGCGCCGAAAACTACCTATAGATAGTAAAATCTTCTCCCGCAAGACATTCTCGCGCGAGTTGCTGGCAAATCTCGCCTCGGCCGTCCGGCGCGCGCGGCGACGGGGAAAGGCCGGAATAATCCGCCTAACCCTCCAGCAGGGCCTCGACATCAGCGCGGCGCGGGGTCGCGAGGGCGCCGCCGATACGGGTGCATTTGAGCGCGGCGGCCGCGGCCGCCAAACGCAGCGCCGCCACGGTCGTCCGGCCTTCCGCGATCGCCAGGGCGAACGCGCCGTGGAACACGTCGCCGGCCGCGAGCGTATCGACGGCCCTCACCGGGAACGCCGGCATGGATCGAAGTTCGCCGGCGTCGTCGAGCCAGATGACGCCGTCGGCGCCCGCCGTCACCGCGACGAAGGCGCTCGTTTCGCCGGCCGCGCGCCTTAGCCCGGCGGCGCGATCATCAAGCCCGGTCACGCCGCGAAGCCCCTCGGTCGAAAAGATGACATGGGACGCAAGCCGCATCAGGTCGCCGGTGCCGGTCGCGGCGCTGTCGCCGTCGAGCACGACGGGAAGGCCGCGCCGCCGCGCCGCCGCGCAGATGCCGCCGACGAATGTCGGAAAGCGGTTGTCGGCCGAAACGATCGCGCAGCCCTCGATCGCGCGCTCGGGATCGGGACAGGCGACCTCCTTCAGCTGCCGGTCGCGATAGGTCGTGATCGTGCGCTCGCCGGCGTCGTCGAGCAGGATCGCCGAAACGGGCGTCGTCAGGCCGGCGACGTGGACGACATTGGCGCAATCGATGCCCTCGCCGCGCAGCTCGGCGACAAGATCGCGCCCGACCTTGTCCGCGCCGATGGGCCCGGCGAAAGCCACTTTTCCGCCCAGCCGCGCGATGCCGACGGCGGCGTTGGCCGCGTTGCCGCCGCTGATTTCGAGATATTGGGAGGCATTGGTCTTCGTGCCGACCTCGGGCGGCGCGCCGACGCGGAAGACGAGATCGCGCACGGCGATGCCGGCGCATAGGACGCGCGGGATGGGACGAGATGCGCCATGGGGCTCGGTCATGGTCGAAATATCCGGGCCGCGAATGCGTGCGGCGCGATCGCGCTTCTATTTCGGCGCGCGCGTGTCGTCGATCCACCGCGCGAGGATGTGGTAGGCGATGGCGAAGGGATGCGGCGCCTTCAGGCCGTCGGGATGCTGGCGGCCGATGAGGGCGATCGCCTCGTCGCGGCCGAACCAGCGCGCGTCCTCCAGTTCGTTGTGGTCGATCACGATTTCCGAGGTCAGCGCCTCGGTGATGGCGCCGACCATCAGCGAGGAGGGATAGGGCCAGGGCTGCGACGCGAAATAGCGGACCTCGCCGCAGACGACGCCCGTCTCCTCGCGCACCTCTCGCCGCACGGCGTCCTCGATCGTCTCGCCGGGTTCGAGAAAGCCGGCGAGGCACGACCACATGCCCGGCGGAAAGCGGGACTGGCGGCCGAGCAGGCATTGGTCGCCGCGCGTCGCCAGCATGATCACGACCGGATCGGTGCGCGGGAAATGCTGCGCGCCGCAGGCCGGGCAGTCCCGCCGCCAGCCTGAAGCGACCACCGTGCTCGCCGCTCCGCAATTGGCGCAGAAGCGATGACGCCGGTGCCACTGGACCAGCGATTTCGCGGTCGCGATCGCGGCGAGCTCCTCCTCGGGGACCGTGCCTTCGACCGCGATCTTGCGCAATTCGACCGCCTCGAATTCCCCGCGCTGGAGCAGCGGGTCGACCGCGCCGTCGTCGAGGGCGATGGCGAAGCGCGGCCGGCCGCCGTCGAACCCAAGAAAAAGCGCCGTCGTCTCCACGCCGATGGCGTCGATGTCACCGGGCGCGAGCAGCGCGCGCGCCGGCGTTTGTCCGCGCGTGAGGAGGATGTCGTCGCGCGCGAACACATAGGCGCGGCAGTCCTCGCGCCGTCGCAGGACCGCGAGTTCCTCCGGCCGGTCGCGCAGATGCGCGGCGCGGTCGAGCACGTCGACATGAAAGGCGAAGAGTCCGGGAGGAAAGCGCTGCTGTGTGGTCATGCGGGTTGCGGGAGCCAGATTTTGCGACGGAGCGAGGCGATCAGCCGGTCGAAATCCTTCGGGTCGGGCTCGCGCGGCGGCGTGTGCCCCCAGACGGGTTTCGGCCATGCCGGGTCGCCCCGACCGCGGGCGATGACGTGGACATGAAGCTGCGGAACGACATTGCCGAGCGCGGCGATGTTGAGCTTGTCGCAGCCGGTGACGGATTTGAGCGCGCGCGCCACCCGCGCGATCTCGGTCATGAGCTGGGCCTGCTCGACCTCGTCGAGGTCGATGACCTCCACGATCTCGACGCGTCGCGGCACCAGGATCGCCCAGGGAAAATTGCCGTCGCGCACCACCAGCACGCGGCACAACGGCAGGTCGCCGATGTTGGCGGTATCGCGTTCAAGCTGGGGATGGAGCGACCAGACTGGCGGAGGTTGGGGGATCATGCGCGCACCGGAAAGAGGCCCAAGCAAGGTCCGAGCAAGGTCGGAGCAAGGCCCATGCGAGGTTCGCGCGAGGCTAGCAGAAGTGGGGGGAGCGTGCTTGCTTTCCGTGTCCGTTCGCTCCAAATAGGGGCGGGAGGTTGGCGGTGGACGAGCCACTCGCCAACCGGGTCAGGTCCGGAAGGAAGCAGCCCTAACGAGCTCCGGTTCGGGTCGCTCGTCAGCCTCCCACCCCGGTCATGCGGGCGGCAATCGCGTTTTTTGAAGCGTCGCCGGCAACATCATTTCGCGGACCCTCGCATGACAGAGATCGCCAGCACGGGAGCGCCGGAGACGAGCCAGCAGGGCTTCGACCTCGGGCCCGCCACGCCGGCCGGCTACCGCGTGCTCGCGCGCAAATATCGGCCCTCCACCTTCGACGACCTGATCGGCCAGGACGCGATGGTGCGCACGGTCTCGAACGCCTTCGAAACCGGACGCGTGCCGCAGGCCTGGATCCTGACCGGCGTGCGCGGCGTCGGCAAGACGACGACGGCCCGCATTCTCGCGCGCGCGCTCAACTACGAATTGCCGGACGGCTCGGTGACCCGGCCGACGATCGCCATGCCCACGCTCGGCGTGCATTGCCAGGCGATCATGGAAAGCCGGCACATCGACGTTCTGGAAATGGACGCGGCGTCCCATACCGGCGTCGACGACGTGCGCCAGATCACCGACGGCGTGCGCTACGCGCCAGCCTCCGCGCGCTACAAGGTCTACATCATCGACGAAGTGCACATGCTGTCGGAGAAGGCCTTCAACGCCTTCCTCAAGACGCTCGAGGAGCCGCCGCCGCACGCCAAGTTCATTTTCGCCACGACCGAAATCCGCAAGGTGCCCGTCACCGTGCTGTCGCGCTGCCAGCGCTTCGACCTGCGGCGGGTGGAGACGGACGTGCTGGCGCGGCATCTGGCCGGCATCATGGCGCGGGAGCGGGTCGAGGCCGAGGCCGAGGCGCTCGGCCTGATCGCGCGGGCGGCTGAAGGCTCGGTGCGCGATTCGCTGTCGCTGCTCGATCAGGCGATCGCGCACGCGGCCGGTCCGGTGCGCGCCGACGACGTGCGGCGGATGCTCGGGCTCGCCGACCGCACGCGCGTGATCGACCTGTTCGAATCGCTGGCGCGCGGCGACCTCGCCGCGGCCTTCGCCGAGTTTCGCGATCAATATGCGACCGGCGCCGATCCGGTGATCGTGCTCGGCGATCTCGCCGAATTCGTCAATTTCGTCGCGCGCATCAAGATCGTGCCGGCCACCGCCGACAATGTCTCGCTCGGCGAGACCGAACGCGTGCGCGGCCGCGAATTCGCCGCGCGGCTGTCGATGAAGGTGCTGTCGCGGATGTGGCAGATGCTGGTCAAGGGCATCGGCGAGGTGCAGATGGCCACGCGCCCGGTCGCGGCCGCCGAGATGGTGCTGATCCGCATCGCCTACGCCGCCGATCTGCCGACGCCCGACGAACTGATCCGCGCGGCGCGGGGCGAGGAGCGCGCCTCCGGCGAAGGCGCGGTGTCCACGCCGGCCGGCGCCGCGCCGTCGCGTCCGCGATCGGAATTCGCCGCCGCTCCCCCGCACGCGACGCAATCGATGCCGCCGCAATCAACGCCGCCGCGGTCGATGGCGGCGCGACCTGTTTCGGATGCCTCGACGCCGGCGCGGTCCGCGTCCGAGCCATCGATCATGGCGCGGGCGAGCGAGCCGATGCCGCGCGAGGGCGAGCCGGCGGTGCTCGCGCGGGTCGCGACCTTCGCCGATCTCGTCGCGCTCGCCGCCGAGCGGCGCGACCTTCCGATCAGGACCGCGCTCGAATGCGACGTGCGCCTGGTGCGCATGGAGGACGGCCGCCTCGAAATCAATCTCGAGCCGACGGCCCCGCGCGGGCTCGTGCACGACCTGTCACGCAAGCTCGGCCAGTGGACGGGACGGCGCTGGGTCGTTGTCGTTTCCGGCGAGCCCGGCGCCGCGACGCTCCGGGCGCAGGCCCAGGCGCGCAAGGAGGAACTCGCGCGCGAATTGCACGGCGATCCGCGTGTGCGTTCGGTGCTGGCGCGGTTCCCGGGCGCGGCGATCGTCGATGTCCGCCGTGTCGGCGCGACGACCGAGTCCGATGCCGCGGCCGACGACCCGGCCGAGGAATGGTTCGAGGACGGCGGCGCCGGCGAGGAATAGGCGCGGGTGGCGATCACGCCGCCCGATCAAAGGCAAGGACAGGCGATGGATTTTCTCGGCATGATGAAACAGGCGGCGCAATTGCAGTCGAAGATGCAGGCGCTGCAGGAGGAGCTCGACCGGACCGAGGTGGAAGGCCAGGCCGGCGGCGGGCTCGTCGCGGTGCGCCTGTCGGCCAAGGGCGACATGAAGGCGGTGCGGATCGATCCTTCCCTGTGCAAGCCGGAAGAGCGCGAGGTCGTCGAGGATTTGATCGTGACGGCGCATGGCGACGCGCGGCGCAAGGCCGAGCAGGTGATGCAGGAACGAATGGCCGCGATCACCGGCGGCATGTCGCTGCCGGCCGGCCTGAAGCTTCCCTGACGCAATCCCCGGACGCGCGGCCAGGCGCCATGAGCACGAGCACCGCCGGACCCGAAATCGAACGGCTGATCCAGTTGCTGGCGCGCCTGCCGGGACTGGGTCCGCGCTCGGCCCGGCGCGCCGTGCTCCATCTCATCAAGAAGCGCGAGACGCTGATGGCGCCGCTGGCGTCGGCGCTGCGAGCGGCGCTCGAAAACGTGCGCGTCTGCGGCGTCTGCGGCAATATCGACACCCGCGACCCCTGCACGCTATGCGCCGACCCGCGCCGCGATCCGAGCATCCTCGTCGTCGTCGCCGACGTCGCCGATCTGTGGGCGCTCGAACGCGCGCGGGCGACGAGCGGGCGCTATCACGTTCTCGGCGGCACGCTGTCGCCGCTCGACGGCGTCGGCCCGGGAGATCTCACCATCGACGCGCTGATCTCGCGCGCGCGCGAAAGCGTCGTCGCCGAGGTGATCCTCGCCCTGAACGCGACCGTCGACGGCCAGACCACGGCGCATTACATCACCGACCTGCTGCGCGATTCCGGCGTCAAGGTGACGCGGCTGGCGCATGGCGTGCCGGTGGGCGGCGAGCTCGATTATCTCGACGAGGGCACGCTCGCCGCCGCCATCAGGCAGCGCACGCTGTTCTGACGGCGCGCTCAGGCGGCGCGCCGGCCGAGCCCCTCGAAGTGCCCGCGCCGCTGCAGCCAGGCGAGCAATACCAGGCTCGGCACGGCGACCAGCACGCAGATCGCGAAGAACAGCGGCCAGCCGGTGATCTTGGCGACGAAGCCCGCGGTCGATGACAGATAAGTCCGGCCGATGGCGGCGAGCGCGGTCAGCAGCGCGTATTGCGTGGCCGTATGCAGCGGGCTTTTGCACAAGGCCGACAGATAGGCGACGAAGATCACCGTGCCGATGGCGCTGGTGAAGTTCTCCGCCGAGATCGCGAAGGCGAGCGCCCATTGGTTGACGCCGACAAAGGCGAGCCAGGAAAACGACAGATTGGCGAGCGCCTGCACCACGCCGCCGATCCACAGGCTGGCGGGCAGCGAATAGGCGCGCGCGACGAAGCCGCCGGCGAAGCCGCCGATCAGCGTCGCGGCCAGGCCCACGCCCTTGACGATGGCGGCGTAGTCGTTGCGGGAGAAGCCGATGTCGATCACGAAGGGCGCGGTCATCGCGCCGGAAAACGCGTCGGTGAATTTGAACAGCACGACGAAGGCGAGCACCGCGAGCGCGTCCTTGCGGGTCAGGAATTCGGTGAACGCGCCGACGGCGGCATGGAGAACCCGCGCCAGCGCGCCGTGGCCGTCCGCCATCCTCTCCGCGCCCGCCGCCGGCCGCGGCTCGAACGCGGCCAATGTCGTCGCCGTGCCGATCAGCACCAGCGCGGCCATCGCGATATAGCCCCACATCCAGGCCGCGCCCTTGCCGACGCCGCTCGCCTCGATGGCGCTGACGAGGAACAGCGCGCCGGCGGTCGAGACGAGCATGCCGATGCGATAGGCCGCGACGTAGGAGGCCATGCCGGCGGCCTGTTCGGGCTCGGGCAGGCTTTCGACGCGAAAGGCGTCGACGACGATGTCCTGCGTCGCCGAGGCGATCGCCACCAGAAGCGCGGCGACGGCGACGAATAGCGGGCCGCGGGCCGGATCGCTGAAGGCCATCAAAACGATCGCGGCGATGAGCAGGATCTGGGAGAACACCAGCCAGCCGCGCCGTCGGCCGAGCCGGCGCGTCAGCAGCGGCACGTGCAGCGCGTCGACCAGGGGCGCCCACAGGAATTTGAGGGTGTAGGGCGTGCCGACGAGCGCGAACAGGCCGATGGTGCCGAGATCGACGCCGGCCTCGCGCATCCACACCTGCAGCGTCGAGCCCGACAGCGCCAGCGGCAGGCCCGAGGAGAAGCCGAGGAACATGACGATGAGCACGCGGCGCTGCAGATAGACGGCGAGCGTCTCGCGCCATCCCGCGCGCGGCTTGATGTCGGCGACGATCGGTCCGTCCATCGCGCCGGCCTAGCGGACGACGCGAGGCGACGCGGCGCGGGCGCCCGGCTGCGGCGTTGATTTGATCCGTTGCGGCGTGTTCCGTTGCGGCATGATCCGATCGGATAATCCGTTGCGCGCGGCGCCAGTCGCGGTCGTTCCGGCGCGGGTCATGCTCTAGCTGATTTGCCTGGCCCCGGCCACCGTCATCATTCGCCGGCCTGCAGGCGGGGCGAGATGGCCGGAAACAAATCGGCGCGTTCGGCGTCGCCGGGCGCGGGCTCGGCCGCGCTGAAGTCCAGTTCCTCGATGCGGCCGGCGCGCCGCTCGATCTTGTCGGCGGAAATCAGCACCTGCCGCACGTCCTCGTTGACCTGGCCGAAATGGGTCTGCAGCTTGAGCACGCGGTCGCGCAGCCGGCCGAGATCGTCCATCATATGCAGGACCTCGTCGCGCACGCGGTCGGCCGCCTCGCGCATGCGGGCGTCCTTCATGATCTGCTGCATCACCTGGATCGCGAGCATCAGCAGCGAGGGCGAGACCAGCACGACGCGGGCGCGATAGGCCTTCTGCACCAGATCGTCGAAGCCGTCGTGAATGTCGGCGTAGACCGATTCCGAGGGCACGAACATCAGCGCCATTTCCTGCGTCTCGCCGGGGATCAGATATTTCGCCGCGATGTCGCCGACATGGCGCGACACGTCCTGGCGCACGCGCTGGCCGGCGGATTTCTTCTCCTCCTCGCCGCGCGCCTCGCGCAGCGCGGTGATCGCCTCCAGCGGAAACTTGGCGTCGATCGCGAGCGGGCGGCCGTCGGGCAGGAACACGACGCAGTCGGGGCGCTTGTTATTGGAAAGCGTGTATTGGAATTCGTACGCGCCCTTCGGCAAGCCGTCGCGCACGATCGCCTCCATCCGCGCCTGGCCGAAGGCGCCGCGCGATTGCTTGTTGGCGAGCACGTCGCGCAACGTCGTCACCTGCGCGGTGAGGTCGGTGAGGTTCTTGTGCGCGTTGTCGATGACGGCGAGACGCTCGTGCAGCGCGCGCAGGCTCTCCACGGTGTGGCGCGCGGTCTGTTCGATCGACTGGCCGACGCGGTGGGTGACGGCGTCGAGCCGCTCGCTGACGGAGCGGGAAAGTTCGGCCTGCCGCCCGGAGAGCGCCTCGCCCATGGAGTGGACGCGGCCGGTGGTCTCCGCCTGGACGCGGGCGATGTCGCTCAGGCGGTCCTCTACTTCCTCGGAGCGCAGCGCCTGCCGCAGGAAGTTGTCGTGGCTGGCGCGCAGGGCGCGCGTGACGATCACGGCAAGAATGACGAAGGCGAGAAACGCGATGCCGGCGGCCGCCAGGATCGCCATGCCGACGGTGACGGGGGTATTGTCGATCACGAAGAGAACTTCACCCATCCGATCCTTGTACAACGATTCGCGAGGGCTGGCGAACGAATAGGGAACGCCGGCGCCGGACCGGGCGATGCCGCGCGAGGAGGCGGGCGCTGTTCGGGCTGCGGATTTGGCCGCCCCAACCCCGGATTGACCCGACCGGAACGCCAGCTTACATGCGCAGCCATGGCTGTTCGCGACATTCTCTGCATTCCCGACGACCGGTTGCGCCAGAAATCGGCTCCGGTCGCCGCCGTCACGAGCGAGATCCGGGCGCTCGTCGCCGACATGTTCGAAACGATGTACCGCGCGCCGGGCATCGGGCTCGCCGCCATCCAGGTCGGCGTTCCGCTGCGCATCATCACCATGGACCTGTCGAAGACCGAAGGCGAAAAGCAGCCGCGCGTCTTCATCAATCCGGAAATTCTTTCCGCCTCGCAGGACACGGTTCCCTATGAGGAAGGCTGCCTGTCGGTGCCGGAATATTACGAGGAGGTTCAGCGGCCGGCGCGGGTGCGGTTGCGCTACACCGATCTCGACGGCAAGGTGCGCGAGGAAGACGCCGAGGGCCTGTTCGCGACCTGCATCCAGCACGAAATCGACCATCTCGAGGGCGTGCTGTTTATCGATCACCTCTCCCGTCTGAAACGGGAACGCGCCATCAAGAAATTCACCAAGGCGGCCCGGCGCGCCGCCGAATGAGGCGCGCGGCGGCGAACGTCGCGACGGGCGGGGCCGCGCCATGGCGCTGCGACTGATCTTCATGGGTACGCCGGAATTCGCGGTGCCGACGCTGCGTGCGCTGGCTGCGGGCGGCCATGACATCGCCGCGGTCTATACCCGCGCGCCGAAACCGGCCGGGCGCGGCATGGCGATGCAGCCCTCGCCGGTCGAGATCGAGGCGCGACGCCTCGGCCTGCCGGTGCTGACGCCGAGGACGCTGCGCGACGAGGCCGCGCTCGCCGAATTTCGCGCGCATCGCGCCGACGCGGCCTGCGTCGTCGCCTACGGCCTGATATTGCCCCAGGCGATCCTCGACGCGGCGCCGCGCGGCTGTTTCAATCTTCACGCCTCGCTGTTGCCGCGCTGGCGCGGCGCGGCGCCGATCAACCGCGCGGTGATGGCGGGCGATCGCGAAAGCGGCGTGATGGTGATGAGGATGGAGGCCGGGCTCGATACCGGCGCCGTCGCGATGACGGCGCGGCTGCCGATCGGCGAGAACATGACGGCCGGCGATCTCCACGACGCGCTCGCCCCGCTCGGCGCCGAACTGATGGCGCGGGCCATGGGCGCGCTGGAAGTGGGCGCGATCACGCTCGTCCCGCAGCCGGATGCCGGCGTCACCTACGCGGCCAAGATCGAGAAGTCCGAGACGCGCATCGACTGGTCGCGCGGCGCGCGCGAGGTCCACGATCATTGCCGCGGCCTTTCCCCGTTTCCCGGCGCGTGGTTCGAGTGGAAAGGCGAGGGCGCGCCGGTGCGCGTGAAGGTATTGCGGACGGAGCGAGCGCCGGGCTCCGGCGCGCCGGGGACGGTGCTCGACGACCGGCTGACGATCGCCTGCGGCGACGGCGCGGTCCGCATCGTCGAACTGCAACGGGCCGGGCGGCAGGCGATGTCGGCGGAGGAATTTCTGCGCGGCACGCTTCTGCGCGCGGGGGAGCGCGTCGGCTGACGCGCCGGCCAGCGCGCGGATCGGCGCTTCGGAACGCCGTGGCGGATCATCGCGCCCAAGCTCGCGCCCAAGCTCGCGCCCAAGGTCGCGCCCAAGCTCGAACGCATGGTCGCGCATATGGGAGTTTCCGACTACCGCCGAAGCGGCGAGAAATCGCAAGCCATGCGTGCCGGAGCAAATCCCGCGAAAGCAAAATCCGCTCTTGCGATCAGGATTCGCTCAAGGCTTCGGAATCCGGAGGGTTTCGTTTCGGCGAGACACATCGGTCTCGCCGTGAAACGCGCTAATGCGTCGGGTGGCTCGCCCAATGGTGACGCCGCGACTCGATGAACTCCTCGAGATCGGCCGCGGTCACGCGCACGAGGTCGGCGTGGCCGAAGCCCTTGGAATAATCGAGCACGGACACGATTTCCGGCGTGATGCGCAGCAGCGCGACGGCCGCCTGGTTCGGCGACGGCATGATCTTGTATTCGGGATAGCGCTTCACCAGCAGCGCCTGGGCGTGATCGAATTCGCCCTTGTCCTCGGCGACGACCACGCGCGCGGCGATCGACAGGCCCTTGATCAGCAGGGGCTGCGGCACGTCGTTGGCGATGGCGATCGAAACGCGCGAATCGTAGCTGATATTGAGGAACTTCTGGCTGTCGCGGGCGACGAATGTGTAGATGATGAGTCCGTCATTGACGTAACCGACCATCGTGTTCTGCGGCCAGCCATCGGCGCGGTTCGTCGCGATCGCCATGATGCGGTACGCGTCGAGCAACTTGATGATTTGGCTCTTGAACTCCCGTTTCATGCCGTTCACCTCCAGCCCACTTCCGTTATTATCAAGGGGCCGCGCGGACGTCTCGTTGAGGTGTGTCAATCGTGACCCGATACAAGCTTACACTGGAATATGATGGCGCGCCGTTCGTCGGATGGCAAATTCAGGAGAATGGTTTATCGGTCCAAGGTATCCTGGAACGGGCCGCCGCCGCCGCGACCGGAGGTCATACGCGCGTGCATGGCGCCGGGCGGACCGATGCCGGGGTCCACGCGCTGGGGCAGGTGGCGCATGTGGATATCGGGCGCGCCTGGGCGCCCGGCAAATTGCGCGACGCCATCAACGCCCATGCGCGTCCGCATCCGGTGGCGGTGCTCGCCGCCGAGGTGGTCCCGGATTCTTTCGACGCGCGCTTTTCCGCGGTCAAGCGGCATTATCACTATCGCCTCATCAACCGCCGCGCCGACCTGACGCTCGCGCGCGGCCGCGCCTGGCGCCTGGCCCGGCATCTCGATGTCGAGGCGATGCACGAGGCCGCCCAGCTGCTCGTCGGCAAGCACGATTTCACCACCTTCCGCTCGACCGAGTGCCAGGCCAAGTCGCCGTTGAAAACGCTCGATCGGCTCGACGTCGTGCGCGACGGCGAGCGCGTCACCGTCTTCGCCTCGGCGCGTTCGTTCCTTCACAATCAGGTGCGATCGATGGTGGGCTCGCTTGCCTGGGTCGGCGAGGGGCGCTGGAGCCGCGACGATCTTTCCGCCGCGCTCGCCGCGCGCGACCGCGCGGCTTGCGGCGTCGTCGCGCCGCCGGACGGGCTCTATCTGATGCGCGTGGATTATTGAGACGCGCGGTGCGCGAGCGGCAGCCGCGCGATTTCGAACGTTGACAGCGCGGATTCGGCCGGTCAGCATGCTGTCATTGTTGGACTTCACGGGCGGTCATGGTGTCGGCCGCGTCGATCCCCGCGCGTCGATCCCCGCGCGTCGATCCCCGCGCGTCGATCCCCGCGCGTCGATCCCTGCGCAACGATCGCGGCGCAACGAACAAAGGCCCCGAAGCCGGGGCTGACGTGAGAGCCGAAGCCGCGCGTCGCGGCCAATCGCCAATCGGAGATAAGGAAAGTCGGACCATGCGGATTAAAAGCGACGCTGATCGCTACGGGGCGGTCGCCATCGTCATTCACTGGGTCGCGGCCGCGCTCATTCTCGGCTTGCTGATCTCGGGCTTCCGCGCGGCCAATCTGAGCGACGCCGCGATGAAGGCGGGCGTCCTTCGCTTTCACGTCGTTGGCGGACTACTCGTGCTGCTGCTGACGCTGGCCCGCATCGCCTGGTGGGCGTTCGCCGACACCAAGCCCCCGCCGGTCGCCGGCGCGTCGTCGCTGCAAAATGGGCTCGCGCGCGTGGTGCATGTCCTATTCTATATCGTGACGCTGGGGATGGCGGCGAGCGGCATCGGCATGATGGTATTGTCTGGCGCCGGCGCGATCCTGTTCGGCGACGCGGGCGGTTTGCTGCCGGATTTCACCAAGTTTCCGCCGCGCGTGCCGCATGGTCTCGGCGGCAGGCTGATGGTCGCGCTCTTCGTGCTGCATACCGCCGGCGCGCTTCACCACCAGTTCATCCTGCGCGACCGACTGCTCGCGCGGATGGGGATCGGCTCCTGATTTCAGGCGCCGCCGCCGGCGAAATAGCGCTCCAGCACGCCGCGATAGATTCGCGTCAGCGCCGCGATGTCGGCGATGCTGACGCGTTCGTCGACCTGGTGCATGGTCTGCCCGACCAGGCCGAATTCGAGCACCGGGCAATATTGGGCGATGAAGCGCGCGTCCGACGTGCCGCCCTTGGTGTTGAGATCGGGCTTGCGGCCGGTGACGGCATGGATCGCGTCGACGACGAGGTCGGTGAAGGGTCCCGGCCGCGTCAGGAAAACCTCGGCGTTCGACGGTTCCCAATCGATGCGCCAGCGGATCGCCTCGCCCGCCGCCTTCGTCGCGCGGGTCTCGACCAGCGCGCGCAGCGACGCCCGCGTGTGGGTGTCGTTGTAGCGGATGTTGAAGCGCGCGCTCGCCCGCGCCGGGATCACGTTGACGGTCGGATTGCCGACGTCGACGGAGGTGAATTCGAGATTGGAGGCGTCGAAATGCGCCGTGCCGCGGTCGAGCGGCTCGGCGTTGAGCGCGGCGATGAGCGCGACGATGCCGCGGATCGGATTGTCGGCGCGATCCGGATAGGCGACATGGCCCTGCTTGCCGTCGACGGTCAACAATCCGTTGAGGGAGCCGCGCCGGCCGACCTTGATGCAATCGCCGAGCTCCATCACGTTGCTCGGCTCGCCGACCAGGCAATGGTCGAATTTCTCGCCGCGCTCGGCCGCCCAGCGCAACAGTTTCACCGTGCCGTTGACGGCGATGCCTTCCTCGTCGCCCGTGATGAGGAAGGAGATCGAGCCCTTCGGCCGGCCGCGCGCCTTGACGTGATCGATCGCGGCGGCGACCGCGCAGGCGATCGCGCCCTTCATGTCGACCGCGCCGCGGCCGAACAGCATGCCGTCGGCCGTCTCGGCGGCGAAGGGCGCGTGCGACCACGCCGCGTCGTTGCCGGGCGGCACGACATCGGTGTGGCCAGCGAAGCAGAGATGGGGTCCGCCGTCGCCGATGCGGGCATAGAGATTGTCGATGTCGGCCGTGCCCGCCTCGCCGAAGGTGACGCGGTGCGTGTCGAATCCGGCGGCTTGCAGCGCCCGCTCGACGACGCCCAACGCGCCGCCATCGGCGGGCGTCACCGAATTACAGCGCAGCAGATCGCGGGCGAGCGAGAGGGCGTCGGTCATCGGCCCCGCATACCATGCCTTGATGCCGGCGGGCCAGTGGGGAGCGTGGTCCCGTTCGCCTAATCCCGCAACAACTCGTTGATGCTCGTCTTGGACCGGGTCTTCTCGTCGACGCGCTTGACGATGACGGCGCAATAGAGATTGGGGCCGGGCTGGCCGTTCTTCATCGGCTTGCCCGGCATCGTGCCCGACACGACGACGGAATAGGGCGGCACCTCGCCCATGAACGTCTCGCCGGTCTCGCGGTCGACGATCTTGGTCGAGGCGCCGAGATAGACGCCCATCGACAGCACCGAGCCCTCGCGCACGATCACGCCCTCGGCGACCTCCGCGCGCGCGCCGATGAAGCAGTTGTCCTCGATGATCACGGGGCTGGCCTGCAGCGGCTCCAGCACGCCGCCGATGCCGGCGCCGCCGGACAGGTGCACGTTCTTGCCGATCTGGGCGCAGGAGCCGACCGTCGCCCAGGTGTCGATCATCGCGCCGGAATCAACGCGTGCGCCAAGATTGAGGAAGCAGGGCATCAGCACCGCCCCGGGCGCGATATAGGCCGAGCGGCGCACGATGCAGCCGGGCACGGCGCGGAAGCCGGCTTGCTTGAACTCCGCCTCGCCCCAGCCGTCGAATTTCGACGGCACCTTGTCCCACCAGGTGGCCTTGCCGGGACCGCCCGGAATGACGCTCATGTCGTTGAGGCGGAAGGACAAGAGGACGGCCTTCTTCAGCCATTGGTTGACCTTCCACTTGCCGTCGGCGCCGGGCTCGGCCACGCGCGCCTCGCCCTGGTCGAGCAGCGCGAGCGCGCTCTCGACCGCGTCGCGAACCTCGCCTTTGGTCGCGGCGGTGACGCCGTCGCGGGCGTCGAACGCGGCATTGATTGTCGTTTCCAGAGCGGTGCGGGACATCGGCGATCCTGAAAGGTTGCGCGGGAAGCCATGTTTGTCACGGCTCGCGCCCCGCGAGTCAAGATTGAACCATGTGGGAAGGTCCGCCCGCGCGGACGCCGGCTCACGCCCCGATCAGGCGTAGGAACGCCTCGAGGTCGTCGGTGACGTAATCGACATGCGGCGCGTCGTGGCCTTCCATTTCCCAATCCTCGCGCACGACTTCCTTGGTTCCGTCGGGGACGACGAGAACCGTGGTCATGCCGAGCGCGCGCGGCGTGACCAGGTTGCGGGCGAGATCCTCGAACATCGCCGCGCGTCCGGGATCGACCGCGTGGCGGGAAAGGAACCGCTGATAGGTCGCCGGCGCCGGCTTGGGCTCGAGCTCGGCCGCGATGATGTCGAAGACGTCCTCGAAATGCGGATCGATCTCCAGCCGCTCCAGAACCTTCCGGGCGTGATCGCGCGAACCGTTGGTCAGGATGAGTTTGCGACCCGGCAGGCGCTCGATCGCGGCGCCGAGCGCCGGGTTCGGCTCCAGCGGCGAATGATCGATGAGGTGGACGTAATCGAGGAAGTCGTCCGAGCGCAGCCCGTGCTCGATCATCAGGCCACGCATGGTCGTGCCGTAGCGGCGGTAATAGTCCTTCTGGACGCGGAAGGCTTCCTCGTCCGAAACCTTGAGAAACTCGGCGACGAATTCGCGGATGCGCACGTCGACCTGCTGCCACAGATTGATGTGATGCGGATAAAGCGTGTTGTCGAGATCGAACACCCAGGTCTCGACATGGGAGAACGCGCGGGGCGGCGGCGGCCGCAGGCGGTCGCGGGCGTCGGTCATCGCGGCATCTTCAGGCGCACGGTCCGCGCGTCGTCGGCCGTGATCGCGACGAAGCCCGCCGCCGCCAGTCCGGCGGTCGCGCAATCGGCGTGGTCGTTGATTTCGAACTTGGTGTCGCGCGTGCACAGGATGGTGCCGCCGCCCCATTGCAGCGGCCTGCCGGCGACGATGAGCGGGCGCCCTTCGGCGTCGACCGCCTCGGCGAAGGAGAAGACGCGTCGCGGTTGTCCGCCGACATCGGCGTTGGCGCATTTGCCGGGCTCGACGCGGTACCAGCCGCGCGTGACGACCGACTGGCCGGCGTCGACGCCGACCGCGGCCATGACGCGGTAGGGCGTGTCGTTGCACCAGGCAAGGCCGGAGCCGGCCGCCGACTTCTTCGGCGCCTGAACGGCGTCGATCAGCCGGTCGAAGGCGTCGTTTCCGGCGAGCACGTTGGCGTCGAGCCCGTGATCGGCGAGAAACTTCGCCAGCGCGGCCTGGGTCTTCGGTCCGTCGACGCCGTCGATCGGCTGGGCGTCGTAGCCGGCGACGACGAGGAGCCGCTGAATGCCGGCAAGGCGCGCGCCTTCGTCGTCATATTCGTTCTCCTCGGCGAGATAGGCGACATGGGCGCCGTCTTCCTGCTTCGACGGCACGATCTCGCTGAACGGGGCGGGCGTGTGCGCGCCATGGCATTGGCGCGCGGTGGCGATGACGAAATTGCCCGAGGCGACGCACAGCGGCACCGTTCCTCCTTGCGGCGCCGGCGCGGCGCCGTAGACCGGCAGCACGCGCGCGTGCAGCAGCAGCCGCTCGGCCGCGATCTCGCCTTGCACCACGACGCGACACTTGGCCGGATCGAGCCGGAACCAGCCGCGCGTGGCGGTCGCGCCGCCATGCTCGATGCCGATGGCGGCCTCGACCGCGTAGCTCATGCGGTTGCACAGCTTCAGATCGGCCCGCGCCGGCGCGACCGACCCCATCCACGGCGCCAAGGCGGCGGCGAAGGCGAGGGCGGCTCCACGCCGCGACATTCGGCTGGTCGGCGTCAGCACCGTTCTCCGTCGCGTGGTTGGCGAAACAGTCACGTCGCGAGGCCGCCGGCGCGATCGCCTCACCGGTGGATCAGCGTGCCGGCGCCGTGGTCGGTGAACAGTTCGAGCAGCACCGCGTGCTCCACCTTGCCGTCGATGATGACCACGCCCTCGACGCCTTGCTCGAGCGCGTAGATGCAGGTCTCCACCTTCGGGATCATGCCGCCGGAAATGGTGCCGTCGGCGATGAGCTTGCGCGCGTCGGCGACCGACAATTCCTCGATGAGTTGCTTCGATTTGTCGAGCACGCCGGGCACGTCGGTGAGCAGCAGCAGGCGCTTGGCCTTCAGCGCGCCGGCGATGGCGCCGGCGAATGTGTCGGCGTTGACGTTGTAGGTCTCCCCGCTGGCCGATGTCGCCAGCGGCGCCAGCACCGGAATGAGTTCGCGGCCGAGCATCTGGTTGAGCACCATCACGTCGACCTTGTCGGGCTCGCCGACGAAGCCGAGATCGACGACCTTCTCCGCGCCGGTTTGCGGATCGACGACCTGGCGCGTCACCTTGCGCGCGGTGACGAGATTGCCGTCCTTGCCGCAGAGGCCGACCGCCTTGCCGCCGGCCTCGTTGATGTGGGCGACGATCTGTTTGTTGATCGAGCCGGCCAGCACCATCTCGACGATCTCGATCGTGGCGGCGTCGGTGATGCGCAGGCCGCCGGCGAATTCGGACTTGATGCCGAGACGCTTGAGCATCGCCGCGATCTGCGGGCCGCCGCCATGGACCACCACCGGATTGATCGCGGTCTGCTCCAGGAGCACGATGTCGCGCGCGAAGATGCGCGCCAGATTCTCCTCGCCCATGGCGTGGCCGCCATATTTGATCACCACGGTTTCCTCGTCGTAGCGCTGCATGTGCGGCAGCGCCTCGGAGAGGATGCGGGCCTGGTCTTGCGGGCTGATCGTGGGCTTGGCGGTCATGGCGTGTTCCGGCCGGCTGTCGGCATGGGGAGCGGTAAAAACGATGGCATTTCCTATGACAAGCGTGGCGGCGTTCTAACGCGTTTCGCGGCCGGATGAAAAGCGCCCCTTGCCGTTCGGGTCAACGGTCGCGGCCCGCCAGCAGGCCGGCGACGGCGGCGCGCAGTTCCGGGATGCCCGTGCCCGCGCGCGCCGACGTCGCGAGCACGCCGGGAAAGGCCGCCGGATGGGCCGCGAGCGCGGCCTCGGTCGCCGAGAGGCGCGCGCCGAGCGCGTCGGCCTTGACTTCGTCGGCCTTGGTCAGGACGAGCTGATAGCTCACCGCGGCCGCATCGAGCGTCGACAGCACGTCCGTGTCGGTCTCCTTCAGGCCATGGCGGGCGTCGATCAGCACATAGACGCGCGCGAGATTGGCGCGGCCGCGCAGGTAGTCGTGAATGAGCGAGGTCCAGGCCGCGACCTTGGACTTGGCCGCCGCGGCATAGCCGTAGCCCGGCATGTCGACCAGCGTCAGCCCGGCCCCGGGCGGCCCGGCGAAGAAGATCAGCTCCTGGGTGCGGCCGGGCGTGCGCGAGGTGCGCGCCAGCGCCGAGCGTCCCGTCAGCGCGTTGATGAGGCTCGACTTGCCGACATTGGAACGTCCGGCGAAGGCGATCTCGACGCCGCTCGCCGGCGGCAGCGAGGCGACCGAGCTCGCCGCCCAGTGGAATCGCCAGTCGCCGGCGAAAAGTCTGCGCCCGCTCTCCATCGCGGCCTCGTCGCTGATCGCGGCCATGGGCGCTCATCCACCTTGCGCGCGCGAGATCGCCGGCCGCGCGGCGGCGGCCGTCAGTCCGGCTTCTTGGCGCGGGAAAGGGCCGTCTTCACATTGTCGAACAGCTCGATCTTGGTGCCGTGCTTTTTCATGATCGCGGCCTGCTGGGCGACCGAGAGCAGGTTGTTCCAGGCCCAGTAGATCACCAGTCCGGCCGGGAACGACGCCAGCATGAAGGTGAAGACCACCGGCATCCAGGCGAAGATCATCTGCTGCGTCGGATCGGGCGGCGGCGGGTTGAGCTTCATCTGCACCCACATCGTGATGCCCATGATCAGCGGCCAGACGCCGAGCCAGAGGAAGGCGCCGAACACGGGAATCTGCGTCGGATCGAACGGCAGCAGGCCGAACAGGTTGAACAGGTTGGTCGGGTCCGGCGCGGACAGATCCTTGATCCAGCCGTAGAACGGCGCGTGCCGCATCTCGATGGTGACGAACAGCACCTTGTAGAGCGAGAAGAACACCGGAATCTGGATCAGAATCGGCAGGCAGCCCGCGAGCGGATTGATCTTCTCGCGCTTGTAGATCTCCATCATCTCCTGCTGCTGCTTCATCTTGTCGTCGGCGAAGCGCTCGCGCAGCGCCGCGATCTGCGGCTGCACCGCCTTCATCTTGGCCATCGAGGCGTAGGACTTGTTGGCGAGCGGGAAGAAGGCGAGCTTGATCAGCACCGTCACCGCGAGGATGGCGAGGCCGAAATTGCCGAGGAAGCGATAGAGCCAGTCGATCGCCCAGAACATCGGCTTGGTGATGAAGTAGAACCAACCCCAGTCGATCAGCAGCTCGAAGCGGTTGAGCTTGAGCGTCTTGTCGTAGGTGTCGACGACGCCGACTTCCTTGGCGCCGGCGAAGAGGCGCGCGGTGGAGACGGCCGTCGCGCCGGGGGCCACGGTCTGCGCGTCGAGCAGATAGTCGGTCTGGTAGGTCTTGGTCGTCCCGATCGCGCCGGAGGAAAAGCGCGCCTGCATCGCCGCGTCGGTCGGCGGCAACAGGGTCGCCGCCCAATATTTGTCGGTGATGCCGAACCAGCCATTGGTGACCTTGAAGACGTTCGATTTCTTCTCCTCGATCGTCTTGTACGAGATTTCCTGCAATCCCTGGTCGCCGAGCACGCCGATCAGGCCTTCATGCAGGATGTAATAGCCCGACACTTGCGGCGTGCCGTGGCGCGAGATGAGGCCGAAGGGATAGAGCGTGGCCGCGGCCGCGCCGGTGTTGGTGACCTCGTCTTTGATGGTGAAGAGGTAGAATTCGTCGATCGCGATGGTGCGACGGAAGGTCAGGCCCTCGCCATTGTCGAAGACGAGCGTGACCGGGTTCGTTGGCGTCAGGTTCGCCGAGCCCTCCACCCGCCACAGCGAATTGGCGTCCGGCATCTTGGTGGCGCTGCCGGCGGCGGCCACCCATCCGAATTCCGCATAGAACGGGTGCGGCGCGCCCGACGGCGAAAGAAGATCGATCGCGGCGGATTTCGGATCGACGTTTTCCCGATATCGCACGAAGGAAAGATCGTCGATGCGACCGCCCTTCAGCGCGATCGAGCCGGTCAGGCGCGGGGTCTCGATTCTGACGCGCGGCGAGGCAGCGAGCGCGGCGGCGCGGGTGACGGGCGCCGGGCCGCCGACCGATGGCGGGCTCGCCGGGGCCTGGGCCTGGGTCGGAGGTTGGCCCGGCGTCGGCGGGGCCGAGGGGGCCTGCGGCGCCGCGGCGCCGGAAGGTGCCGCGCCCGGTATCGCCGGGGCTTGCGGCGCGGGCGCGACCTGCGAGGTCTTGGCCTGCTCGGCGCCGCGCTGGCGTTCGCTCTGGGGCACGATGAAGAAATACTGCCAGGCGAGCAGGACGATCGCCGAAAGGACGACGGCCAGGATGGTGTTGCGGTATTCGTTCATCGCTCAGCTCGCATCGTTTTTCTCCGGCGCCGTGGTGGCGGCGCGCCGGGAAGGGGGTTTGCCGGCGCGGCTTTCGTCGAGACGGTCGAGCGCCGATCGCAGATCGTCCAGCATGACGTCGAATTCGCGGCTCAGCGCGGCGCGCCGGCCGACGAGAACCAGATCACGCGCGCGCGCCAGTCGCGCCTGGTCGAGACGGCCGATCAATGCGCGCAGGCGGCGGCGGATGCGGTTGCGTTCGACCGCGGTGCCGACCTTGCGCGTGACCGTGAAACCGACGCGCGTCCGTCCTTTGTCGTCTCGCGACCTCGATTGAACCGTGAAAGCCGGCGTGCCCGCGCGAGCCGCGCCGGCGGCGGCGAGAAAGTCCGCCCGGCGCCGGATGCGTTCCATGGGAATAGGGTATGGAGCCGGCGATCAGGCGCTGAGACGCTTGCGGCCCCTGGCGCGACGCGCGGAAATGACCTTGCGGCCCCCCTTCGTCGCGATGCGGGCGCGAAATCCGTGGCGGCGCTTGCGCACCAATTTGCTCGGTTGATAGGTCCGCTTCACGGGTCGTTCTCCGCTGGCCGGGCGAAGCGCCAGGCATGTCGACAATGGTCAGGGTAAGGGTCCGGCGCCATCGACCCGGCATGAGGCTCGGCGCGAGCCGCCAATACGGATCGCTCCCGAACGTGGGAGCCCCGGACACAATTGGTCGGGCTTATACGGGAGCCTCCCCCGGTTCGTCAATGTCGCGCCCTTGGACCGGACCGCCGCCGCCGATCGCTCCCGCCGCCGACCGCGCCGAGGTCACGCGGGCCTCAATTTCGTGTGAGATTTCAAATTGTCAGGGCGTTCGCATCGCCGGCTAGTGTTAGGAGTTCTGCGGTTCGTTCTGCGCGCCCGGGGCGAGGCGCGATGGCGCGCCGCCGGGGCGGCGGGAACGAGGCGGGGGAGCGATGCCGGGGAAGGACAATTTTGGAGCCTGACAACCGGTCTCAAACGGACGCGGCGGACGTTTCGCCGACCGGCGCGCGGGCCGATTGTCCCGCTGCCTGGGCGCGGCGCTACGGGCCGCTCGCGCTGATCGGCGTGGCCGCGCTTCTCGCGGTCGCGTTCGATTTGCACAAGACGCTCGCCTGGGACTGGCTCGCGCGGGAATGGGCGCGCGTCGAGTTCTTCGTCGCCCATCATCCCGTCGCCGCCGTTTCGGCCTATGTCGCGGTCTACGCCGTCGCGACCGGCGTCGGTCTGCCGGGCGCGTTGGTGCTCACGGTCGCCGGCGGCCTGATGTTCGGCCCCCTGGTCGGCGGCACGGCCGCCCTGGTCGCGGCCACGGCGGGCGGCACGCTGATCTTTCTCGCCACCCGCTCGGCCTTCGGTTCGGTCATGGCCCGTCGCGCGGGCTCTCTCGCGGCGCGCCTGTCGGACGAATTCCGGCGCGACGCCTTCCACTATCTTCTGTTCCTGCGGCTCGCGCCCGCCTTTCCCTTCTATCTTGTCAATCTGGTGCCCGCGCTCTGCGAAGTGCGCCTGACGACCTTCGTCGTCGCCTCGATCCTCGGCATGGCGCCGGCGACCTTCGCCTTCGCCTTCATCGGCGCGGGCCTCGACCACGTCATCGAACGACACGCATCGGCGCTCGCGGCCTGCAAGGAACGACAGGAGGGGCCTTGCGACATCGCGTTCGACGCCGGCGCGCTCGTCTCCCCGCAAGTGATCGCCGGCCTGGTCGCGCTCGCGGTGCTGGCGCTGGTGCCGATCGTCGTGCGGCGCCTGCGGGCGCGGCGAAACGCCGCCGACGCCGGCCGGGTCGCGCCATGAGCGAGCGGCTGAGCCCCGATCTCTGCGTCATCGGCGCCGGCGCGGGCGGGCTTACGGCCGCGGCCGGAGCCGCCATGCTGGGCGTGCCGGTGGTGATGATCGAAAAGGATCGCATGGGCGGGGAATGCCTCAATGCCGGCTGCGTGCCGTCATCGGCCCTGGTCGCGGCCGCCCATCGTGCCCAGCGCGCGCGCATGGCCGCCGATTTCGGAATAGCCGCGACGCCGATCGTCGACTTCGAGAAGGTGCGCGCCCATGTCCGGTCCGTCATCGCCGCGATCGCGCCGCATGATTCGCGCGAGCGTTTCGAGGGGCTCGGCGTGCGCGTGATCAACGCCGCGGCGCGCTTCGTCGATCCGGCGACGGTCGTTGCCGGCGATGTCGAGGTGCGGGCGCGGCGGTTCATCGTGGCGACCGGATCGTCGCCGGATATTCCGCCCTTCCCCGGGCTCGGCCAGACGCCGTTTCTCACCAATGATACGATCTTCGCGGTCGAGACCCTGCCCGCGCGCCTCGTCGTCATCGGCGCGGGGTCGGTCGGTCTCGTGCTGGCGCAGGCGTTTTCCCGTCTCGGCTCGCAGGTCAGCGTGATCGACGCCGGCAGGCCGCTCGCCAAGGACGACCCCGAATGCGTCAACATCGTGCTTTCGGCGCTCGCCGCCGAGGGCATCGCGCTGTTCGACGGCGCAGCCGTCACCGGCATTCGGGGCGATGCCGCGGGCGTCGAGGTTTCCATCATGCGCGAGGGCGTCGCGCGAACCGTCGGCGGCAGCCATCTTCTCATCGCCACCGGCCGCCGTCCCAATGTCACGGGCCTCGGTCTCGACCGCGCCGGCATCGCCTTCGACGCCGCGGGCATCAAGGTCGACGCCGGACTGCGCACGACCAACCGGCGCGTCTATGCGATCGGCGACGTGAATGGCGGGATGCTCTTTTCCAATGTCGCACACGATCAGGCCGGTCTCGTCCTGCGCAACGCGCTGTTCCGCATGCCGGTCAACGCCGCGCGCCGGGTCGTGCCGTGGGTGACGCGGACGGAGCCCGAGCTCGCGCATGTCGGGCGTACCGAGGCGCGGGCGCGCGCGGAAGGGTTTCGCGTGCGGGTGCTGCGGGCCGCGTTCGCCGACAACGATCTTGCCCGGGCCGAGCGCGCGAGCGAGGGGCGGATCAAGATCGTCACGACATCGCGCGGCAAAATCCTCGGCGCGACCATTGTCGGGCCGGGCGCCGGCGAGCTGATCGGCGTCTGGTCGCTGGCGATCAGCCGTGGACTGAGGATCGGCGCGCTCGCGGCCGCGCTGATGCCCTATCCGAGCCTTGCCGAAATCGGCCGCAAGGCGGCGGTCGGCTATTTCGTCCCCGGCCTTACCGGTCCCTTGGCGCGCCGCGTCATCGGCTTTTTGCGCCGGTTCGGCTAGGGAAAATCCGGCGAGTGCGGAAGCCGCCTTCGCGACGCGGTTCGCCTGAAACCCCGGAATCCGCCGCGTTTCCACCCCGCGCGAGAAAAGTCCGCCATGTCCGAGCGAATGCGCGGGATCGCGTGATTCCGGTCCCGAATCGATCCAAGATCATCGCCCGAGGGCGATGCGGGGCGGGCGGGCCGACAGCGCATGTTTTCTCAAAAAGCCGCCTTGCATTTTTCGGCATTCCTTCACGGGATATGATGGTCTATTGGCGGCGCGCGGGGTGTGACGCGGACCTGAAAATTCCTTCGTTGGTCTGGAGCTGATTTGACCGAGCGCGATGTGTCGCCATCCGATGCGAAAGAGCCGGACGCCGAGCGGCCGGCGGCCACGCGCCCGCTGTTCGGCCTGTCGAGCAAACTGCTGCTCCTGACGATCCTGTTCGTGATGATCGCGGAAGTCGCGATCTATGTTCCCTCGATCGCCAATTTCCGGGAGAGTTGGCTGCGCGACCGGCTCGCGGCCGCCCACACCGCGGCCCTGGTGCTCGACGCCGCGCCGGACGGAACGCTGCCGGAGGGCCTGATCCGCCAGATCCTCCAAAGCGTCGGCGCTCGGGCCGTCGCGATGAAGAAGGGCCAGGAGCGGCGCTTGCTCGCCGCCGTCAATCTGCCGGCCGCGGTCGACAACGACGTCGACATCCGTTCGGCCTCGGCCTGGCGGGCGATTGTCGACGCCTTCACGATGCTCACCGTCGGCGGCAACGGCGTCATGCGCGTCGTCGGCCCCGCGCCCGAGGGCGGGCAATTCGTCGAGGTCGTTCTCGACGAGCCGCCGCTGCGCGAGGCGATGCTGCGCTATTCGGCCAACATTCTTCTGCTCTCGCTCGTCATTTCCATCGTCACGGCTTCGCTGGTCTACCTCGCGCTGCATTATCTGTTCGTGCGGCCGATGCGGCGGATCACGTCGAACCTGGTCGGCTTTCACGCCGATCCCGAAAGCCCGACGCGCATCATCGCGCCGTCCGACCGACGCGACGAGATCGGCGTGGCCGAGCGCGAGCTCGCGGCCATGCAGCGCGACCTGGTTTCGATGCTCAACCAGAAGAGCCGGCTCGCCGCGCTGGGGCTGGCGGTGTCCAAGATCAACCACGATTTGCGCAATCTGCTCGCCTCGGCCCAGCTCATTTCCGACCAGCTCGCCGGCGTCGAGGATTCGCAGGTGCAGCGCTTCGCGCCCAAGCTGATGCGCACGCTGGAGCGGGCGATCGCCTATTGCCAGTCGACCTTGTCCTATGGCCGCGCGCAGGAGGCCGCCCCCGTGCGCAAGCGCGTGGCGCTGAGGGCGATCCTCGACGAGGTTCGCGATTCGCTGGGGCTTGGCGCCGACACGCCGATCGCATGGATCGATGCCGTGCCGGCGGACATGCGCGTCGACGCCGATCCCGACCAGTTGTTCCGTGTCCTGCTCAATCTGGCGCGCAACGCCGTGCAGGCGATCGAGGGCATGCCGGATGACGCCAAGGGCGCCAACGGCGGCCATCACGTCCGCGTTTTCGGCCGGCGGGAGGGGACGACCGCGATCATCGAGGTCTCCGACACGGGGCCGGGCGTGCCCGCCAAGGCGCGCGCGCATCTTTTCGAGGCGTTCCAGGGCTCGGTGCGCGCGGGCGGAACGGGGCTGGGGCTGGCGATCGCGGCCGAGCTCGTGCGCGCGCATGGCGGGACGATCAGCCTGGTGGACGGGGCCTTGGCGGGCGCGACATTCCGCATCGCCATTCCCGATCGCGACGCGCCGGAGACCGCCCGGCGCGGCCGCGCGCTCACCGCGTGAGAGCGCCGGCTCCCGATCGGCATCTCGGCGGTTCAGGATAAGGCAAGCGGATTTGGCGGCGTGTCGGCCTTGGAAGGGGTCGGGGCGGAGCTGGTCGCCCTGCGGCCGGTGGGCCAAAGCAGGCCGGCCGTCGCGGGTGTGCGCGGGCATTTGCTTGCCTCGATCGGCGCGACGGCGGCCACGAGGCCGGCCTTGCCAAGCGCGGCCGGACCCATTAGCTATGGCCGGCCCGAGGCGCCTCGCGCCGGCGGGCCCCGCGCGCAAATGATTGATCGCAAGCGGAAAACGCGCCCGTAGCTCAGCTGGATAGAGCACCAGACTACGAATCTGGGGGTCAGAGGTTCGAATCCTTTCGGGCGCGCCATTTTCGTTTTCAAATCAAAAGTTTACGTTGGGGGCTATCGGCGCGAGAAGTCAGCGCAGCAGATTGGTCGCGTATCGGTCGCATTTTTCCCAGTTGGCTCGCACGCTGAAACACGTCTGAATTGCCCCTAGATTTGTAGACGCCTTCTTCCCTGAATTTGAGGCAAGCAGGCCATGATGGGCAAAGCCAACTTCAGCGAAGAGCCCAGGTAGGGCCGCGGCCAAGCGAGCCCGGCGTTTACCGAGCATGCCGCGTGCACGAATCAAGGAAAGCAAGCCTTCGCGCGCGTGTGGTCGGCTCGACCCCTCCCGCCGCCCCGTCCCTCTGGCCCCGGTTTCTCGGAGGCGGTAGGTCTTGCGAAACGCGGGCATATGCACTATGTTTGCGAAATCGAGTTTCGGCCGAACGACTTGGCCTCGCCGCGCGCTTTAGCGTCGACCTGACGACCTTCACCCAAATCTCGACGACTGAACCGGCCGGGCAACCGCGCGGCCAACACACACACGCACTCGAAAGAAATTTTATATGACGCAAGGAACCGTGAAGTGGTTCAACGGCCAAAAGGGCTTCGGTTTCATCCAGCCGGATGATGGCGGCAAGGATGTCTTCGTGCACATCAGCGCCGTCGAGCGCGCTGGCATGCACAGCCTCAGCGAAGGACAGAAGATCTCCTTCGAAATCGTGGCCGATCGTCGCACCGGCAAGTCCTCCGCCGACAACCTGCGCGCCGTCTGATCGACCGCGCCGGTCGCCAACTCGCCTTGACCTCGGATGTACTGGCAAGGCTTGTGGTCTGAACCCCGCGCACGGTGCGCCGTGCGCGGGGTTTTTGTTTGCCCGTGACGCATCGCCGAAGGTCGCGATTCATTTCGCGCGGCGCGGCCATATAAGATATGAATCAGATGACGGCTCGAATTGCCCGGGGCGAACGCGAAAAACCGCGTCGAATTGATGTCTTGCCAACGTCCGAGACTGCGCCGAGCAACCTATGCCGCGCGAATTTGATCGATACGCGGTGCATTCGAATTTCAACTTCTGATATATTGTTTTCTATCTCAGGTAGTGAAATCTACTGCCACCATGGCATGGTTGGTTAACTCTTTGTCATTTAACCAAAATCAAGAAGGGTTCGAGAGTGGTTATGCCAATTGGGCAGTTTATTTCCACTCCCGTAGAATCCGAAAAGTCAGATATTTCCAATAGTCACAGCGCGTTAGCATAATGCTGCCGCATGGCACGCCATTTGCGAAGATCCTCCTATGAAGGTGCGACTTCATTCAGAAGGAGGGGCGATGCGTCGAGTGTTAGTTGCCTTAATTCTTGGTTTTTCGGTTCCTCAGATCGCGTGGGCCGCCGATGAGTTCCCGATCGCAGGACTTAAACCAAGCGAGCGCCCCGCGGGCGCTCCCGTGATTTCTTCACCGCAGCGAGCCCCTGATTGGGAAAAGCGTCTCTTCCACGGTGTCGTGAAGCCGTATCCCAAGAGCGTTACATCTCAGCAGACCGATCAAGGCAGTTGGTACACGCCGTTCAACCGGCCGGGTATGCGTCCGCCTTTCGATTTGCGTGGCTGGACTGAAAGCAAAGCCGGCGGGAAGGCCGACGAGAAAGCATCCGGCAAAACAAACGGGAGGAAATCATGAAATTCACGCGTGCCTTGATGATTGCGATGGCCGTTTCGGGTGGCCTTGCGGCCACCGTGACGACGGCTTCCGCGCAGCAGATGCGCCCACAAGGATGGGTTTGCACCAATCTCGTTTTCACCAATCAAGGTCCGCGTTGTTTCGCGTGGCAGCAGTCGCCGTTTGGCGTCATCATGCCTCCGCCGTTCTACGCGACCGCCCCCGCGAAAAAGTCGATGGTGGGCACGCCGGCGAAAAAGCCGATGGTCGGAGCTCCGGCGAAGAAGAAGGTCATCAAGAAGAAGCGGAACCGCGGCGGCCGCTAGCGCTCACGTTAGCGCTGCGCGCCACGTCAAGTACGAACGGATGAGCGACGCTCGTCCGATCGCGTAGTTGCGGCAAAGGTCGACGTCTTACCTCGCCTCTGCCTTTGCCGCAAAGCGTTGGATGAGGCGAGATTTTGGGAGAGCTGATTATGACGATCAAGTTGAAGGCCCTGCTGGTTGGCGTGTCGTTGCTGGCGGCGGGACCTGTCCTTGCCCAAGGCATGTCCGGCATGTCCGGCATGGGTGGCATGGGCGGAATGTCCGGCATGTCCGGAATGGGCGGCATGTCGGGCATGTCCGGCATGGGCGGCATGAGCGGCATGTCCGGTATGGGCGGCATGAGCGGCATGTCCGGTATGGGCGGCATGAGCGGCATGTCCGGCATGGGTGGCATGAGCGGCATGTCCGGCATGGCCGGAAACGGCGGCTGGGTGTGTACCCAGTGGACCTATGGTCCGTCCGGCATGTCCGGCATGGGCGGCATGTCCGGTATGGGCGGCATGTCCGGTATGGGCGGCATGTCCGGTATGGGCGGCATGAGCGGCATGTCCGGTATGGGCGGCATGTCCGGTATGGGCGGCATGAGCGGCATGTCCGGTATGGGCGGCATGGGCGGCATGAGCGGCATGTCCGGTATGGGCGGCATGTCCGGCATGGGCGGCATGTCCGGTATGGGCGGCATGGGCGGCATGAGCGGCATGTCCGGCATGGGCGGCATGAGCGGCATGTCCGGCATGGGCGGCATGTCCGGTATGGGCGGCATGTCCGGCATGGGCGGCATGAGCGGCATGTCCGGTATGGGCGGCATGTCCGGTATGGGCGGCATGTCCGGCATGGGCGGCATGTCCGGCATGGGCGGCATGTCCGGTATGTCCGGCATGGGCGGCATGTCCGGTATGGGCGGCATGAGCGGCATGTCCGGTATGGGCGGCATGTCCGGCATGGGCGGCATGAGCGGCATGTCCGGCATGGGCGGCATGAGCGGCATGTCCGGCATGGGCGGCATGAGCGGCATGTCCGGTATGGGCGGCATGTCCGGTATGTCCGGCATGGCTGGCGGCTCCGGCCCGTGGATCTGCACGCAGTGGACGTCGGCTCAGGGCGGCATGTCCGGCATGGGCGGCATGGGTGGCATGTCGGGAATGTCCGGCATGGGCGGCATGGGCGGCATGTCCGGCATGTCCGGCATGGGTGGCATGTCGGGAATGTCCGGCATGGGCGGCATGTCCGGCATGGGTGGCATGTCGGGAATGTCCGGCATGGGCGGCATGTCGGGAATGTCCGGCATGGGTGGCATGTCGGGAATGTCCGGCATGGGCGGCATGTCGGGAATGTCCGGCAGCAAGAAGTAAGCACCTGACACTTCAAAGGCCGGGCGCTTCGGCGCCCGGCCACCTTCCCCAAAATTGCGAACGAAATACCGATCGAGGCAAAGATGCGAGGGAATTCAGCGGTTGCCGGCGGCGTCGTGCTGGCCGTCATCACCATGGTGGCGGGGGCATTGCCCTTCGCGAACCAAGTCGAGCCGATCATGTCGGCGATTGGCGTGCGATCGGCTGGCGCCGAGACGCAAGACGTCAAGGCGATCGTCAGCGTCGAGGCTGTCAAAGCCCGCGCCGCGGCCTATGCGAAAGATAACTATGATGCCGCGCGTTGGGACCCGATCCACTTCAAGCCCGCGATCGATGCGGCTTCCGATCAGGCCTGCCTGGTCTGTCACAACGAAATCAACTCGGCGAAGCCGCGTGACGCGTCGCTCGCGGGTGTCAAGACGACGAGCACGCTTGCCTGGTACCAGACGCTCGACACCTACGCGGGCGCGCAATCGGATTTCCATTGGCGCCATCGCGAATCGCCGTTCGCCAAGCAGGTGATGAACCTGTCCTGCAATTTCTGTCACCAGGGCAACGATCCGCGCGAGGAATCGCCGCACGTGACCGCGACCGACGCCAAGGGCGCGGTCGTGACCTCGTGGAACAACGGCAATCCCCCGTTCACGCTGCGCAAGATGGTCAATCCTTCCGAGACCTGTCTGCGCTGCCACGGACAATTCCCGGCCGAGAACATGGGACTCGCCGGCAAGTGGCACGAGCTGCGCGCCGATCTGGAAACGGCGGACGCGCCCAATGGCTGCCTGTCCTGTCACGCCGAGACCTTCCGCACGGCGCGCCATCAGGTGACCTATCTCAAGACCAAGGAGATCGAGGACGCGGCGAAGGCGGGTTCGTCGGACACCTGCTACGGGTGCCATGGTGGTCGCGCCTGGTATCGCAACTCTTATCCCTATCCGCGCACGCCGTGGCCGGACATGCCGACCGATATGCCTGATTGGGCGAAGGATCGGCCGACGTCCGCCGACGCGCGCTTCAAGCTTCCCGCCGCAAAATGAAACCGTCAGATCTTCCTTCCCGGCGATCACGACCTTTGGAGAACGCCATGTTGCCCACGCGCAGTCTTTCCCTCCTTTGCGGCCGCGTCGACGTCGATCGTCGCAGCGTCCTGAAAGGGGCGGCCGCGGTCGGTGTTGCGAGCCTCAGCGCTCCGCTGATCGGAACCAAACAGGCCAAGGCCTTCGCTTACGAGCCCTATCCGCGCGATGACGATCTTGAAACCGTCGTCACCTCCTGCGCGCACAATTGCGGATCGCGTCACATGCTGGTGGCGCACAAGAAGGGCGACGTCATCGTTCGCCTGTCGACCGATGACGGCCGCTATCAGGAAGGCGGCGCTTTCGGCAAGGATACCGAGGAAGAGCCTCAGATCCGCGCCTGCTTGCGCGGCCGCTCCTATCGCGCGCGCCTCTATTCGCCCGAGCGCCTGCTCTATCCGATGGTCCGCGTCGGTAAGCGGGGCGAAGGCAAGTTCAAACGGGTTTCCTGGGACGAGGCTCTGACGCAGATCGCCGAACGGATGGTGTATCTGAAGCAGAAGTACGGGCCGACCGCGTTGGTCGACCAAAGCTACGCCGGCGCTTCCTACGGCGTGCTGCACAAGTCCGACCAGATCGAGGGGCTGCTCGGCCGCTTCCTCGGCATGTTCGGCTGCCGCACGTCGTCCTGGTCGGTTCCTTCCTATCAGGGCACGACCTTCTCATCGCGCATCACCTTCGGCACGATCGAGGACGGCAACGAGGACGACGCGTTCGCGCATTCCAAGCTCATCATCATGTGGGGCTGGAATCCCGCCTACACCTTCCACGGCGGCAACACGTTCTACTACATGCGGCTCGCCAAGCAGCGTGGCTGCAAGTTCGTCCTGGTCGATCCGCAATACACCGATTCCGCGTCGACCTATGACGCGTGGTGGATCCCGATCCGCCCGAACACCGACGCCGCGATGATGGCGGGCATGGCCCACTACATCTTCGCCAACAACCTGCACGACCAGGACTTCATCAACCGCTTCGTGCAGGGCATGGATCCGGGCACCATGCCGCAATGGGCGCGGGGCCAGGAGAGCTTCAAGGACTACATCTTCGGCGTGTCCGACGGCGTCGCCAAGACCCCGGAATGGGCGGCCGCGATCTGCGGCGTGAAGGCCGAGGATATCATCAAGCTCGCCCACATGTACGCGACCACCAAGCCGGCGGCGCTGAAGGCGTCGTGGGCGCCGGGCCGCAACGCCTATGGCGAGCAGTATAACCGCATGGCGGCCGCGTTGCAGGCGATGACCGGCAATATCGGCAAGCTCGGCGGCTGCGCCGAAGGCGTCGGCAAGGCGTGGCATTCGGAAGCCGTCGCTTACCCCTACGACCAGTTCGCCAATGTCTGGTTCGCCGCGATCAAGTCGGATCGCTGGGCCCATTGCGTGCTCAATTATCCGAACGTCAAGCGCGAGGAGATCGGCCTGTGGCCGCGTCAGGACCAGCTCGACGGCGTGATCCCCAATATTCGGGGCATCTTCTGGCAGGGTTCGGACTGGCTCAACCAGCTCACCAACATCAACAAGGAAATCAAGGCGATCCGCAAGCTCGACGCCGATGGCGACAAAGAGAGCCTGATGGTGTGCATGGATTCGACCATCACGCCGACCGGCATCTGGGCGGATTTCCTGCTTCCCGTCGCCACGCACTTCGAGCGTCACGACGTCGCGTTGCCGTGGTACAAGGGCCACTATTACATTCACCGGCCCAAGGTCATTCAGCCGCTCGGCGAATCGAAGTCCGACTTCCAGATCTTCACCGAACTCGCCTATCGGCTCGGCTTCGGCCAGGCCTACAATCCCCGGGCGACGCGCGAATACTTCACCAACGATGACCCGGTCGACGAGGCCTATCTCGAGGCTTGGTGGCACAACGTGCAGCATCACCAGCACGTCACGATGTCGTGGGAAGAGTTCAAGAAGCGCGGCGTCTACAAGTTCAAGCTCGACAAGCCGCATGTGGCGTTCCGCGCGCAGGTCGAGCAGGGCGTGCCTTTCCAGACGCCGTCGGGACGGATCGAGATCTTCTCCACCGTGCTGGCGCAGACGCGGGACTTCACCCGGACCCAATACGGCTATCATATTCCGGCCGTGCCGAAATGGATCGAGCCGTGGGAGTCGCTCAACAGCCCGTTGACGCAGAAGTTCCCGTTCCATCTGGTCACGCCGCATCCGCGCTGGCGCACCCATTCGATCTTCAACAACATCGGCTGGCTGCGCGAGACCTACGCCCAGGAGGTCACGATCAACGCCTCCGACGCGGCCAAGCTCGGCATCAAGACGGGCGACACCGTCGAGGTCTTCAACGACCGCGGCACCTGCGTCGTTCCGGCCTATGTCACCGAGCGGTGCATGCCGGGCGTGGCGGCGCTTCACGAAGGCGCGTGGATGGATATCGACGAGAACGGCATCGATCGTTCCGGCAATCCGGACTTCCTGACACTCGATGAACCGAGCCCCGCCGGCGCGTTCGCCTACAACACGATCCTGGTGAACATCCGCAAGACGAAGCTCGCTCACCGGCCGGGTTGGGACGAACTGGCCACGGCGCGAAGCAGCGTCTTCCGGCGCGATCTTTGATCGCGGCCTTCTTGAGCATCGGCACACGACGAGGATACGGAAATGGCCACGAAGGTCGAAAAAAATCAGATCAAAGCAGCAGTGAAGGCCCGGAAGCGCGAGGTCTACACGCCGGTGGTTCCGGACGTGCAGTTCGGCTTCATCCACAATAACGTGGATTGCATCGGCTGCCGCGCCTGCGAAATCGCATGCAAGGACAAGAACGGATTGGCGCCTGGGCCGCGGTTCCGCCGCGTCCAGTACATCGAGGGCGGAACCTTCCCGGAGGTCTTCGCCTACAAGGTCAACATGTCGTGCAATCATTGCGCCGAGCCCGCGTGCTTGCCGACATGCCCGACCGGCGCGCTGTTCAAGCGGCAGAAGGACGGCATCGTCGACATTGACTCGACGCTCTGCATCGGCTGTCGGCGCTGCGAGGCGTCGTGCCCGTTCGGCGCGCCGCAGTTCATCCCCGAACTGAACGTCGTCGCCAAGTGCAACATGTGCGTGGATGAGATCGACGCCGGCCGCAAACCCTATTGCGTCATGGCGTGCATGATGCGCGTCCTCGACATCGGCCCGATCGACAAGATCGCCGATGGCAGCTACGAGACCAAGGCGCGGGGACCGAACGACAAGCTGGTCCGGCAGGTCAAGAACATGGCCGATCCGGAACTGACCAACCCCTCGATCCGTTTCGTCGCGCACAGCAAGGGCGCGGTGAAGTAATGGAAGAGGCCGACCGGATCGAGGCGCAGCCCTCGCCCGCGGATGTGATGCGGGCGGGAGCGGCCTTGGCCGACGATCTCATGCTTCTCGCGCGATTGGCGGATCGCGAGGTCGACGCCGACCTGATCGGCGCCTTGCGGTCGGCGCCAGTCGCGGCCTGGTTTTCACTCAAGCTCGACGGCGTCGAGTTCGACGAGGCGGCCAGCCTCTTCGCCCAGGCCTTCGCGGACATGCCCGATCCGGTGGATACCGCGACGCTCGACGAGCTCGCCGCGGAATTCGCCGCGATCTATTTGACCCACCATTATCGCGCCTCGCCGAACGAATCGGTCTGGCGGGACGACGAGGGACTCGAACGGCAGCAGGCGATGTTCGCCGTGCGGGCGTGGTATCAGCGCCACGGCGTGAGCGCGCCCGATTGGCGTCGCCGCGCCGACGATCATCTGGTGCATGAACTGGAGTTCCTGGCCTCGCTCATTCGCGACGCCGCCACGACCGGCGCGCTGGACGCGGCCGCGCGGTTTCTACGCGAGCATCCCCTCGTTTGGGTGCGGGCCTTCGCGCGCACCGTCGTGATGCGCTGCCGACTGTCGTTCTACGCGGGCGTGGGCCTGCTCACGGCGATCTACCTCGATCACCTCGCCCAACTGCTCGGCGAGACGCTCGGTTGCGACATGTCGCCCGCGTCGATCGAGGGGCGGGTGGGCACCCCCACGGAAAACGCGACGTTGACTTGCGCCGATTCGGCCACGGTTCCCGTTCAGGGAGCGGGCCCCGGCTGGTAGATGTCATGACGACGGCGGGTGTTCTCGCGGGAATCGATGGAAGCCGGCGGTTCCCACGTCGGCGACCGGCGGTGGGGCGGCGACCGAATTCTCATCGGGTTGGACAAAGCCGACACCGAATCGCGGGGCGGACCAAACCGCGTAAGATGTCGTCGCTCGGCGCGCGCGCATCGGCCGCTGGTCCCGTCGCGGAAATTCCGAGACCGCCGCGAGGAACCGCACGCCACGAAATCACTAGCTCAAGATGAGATAGTCTGGATCATTGTGTACCGTGCGCGCGAAAAAATCATTATAAGAAGCTTTATCAGATCGCCTGGATACGGAGATTTTGGACCACGGGTTTTGGACGCGATCATCGACGCCATTATCGACACGGTCATCGATACGGGTCATGGACGCGGCCGCGATCATGTGAAAATCGACCGAGGGCGGACACGACGCGCATGAGGCGTAGGACGCCGGTCCACGTCATGTGAGGTGGGACAGGGAATGACTTCGCGGTTGGGCGCCAAGGTTCTTGCCACGATGGCGGTCGCGCTGGGGCTTTCGTCCCTGGTGTTCCTTGGCTTGTTCCTGGCCCTTTACCAGAGGCAACTCCTCAACGAGCGGCAGGAGGTCTCCGGCAAGCTCGGCAACATGCTCCAGATCACGCTGGAAAACGCCATGCTCAAGCGCGACCTCGAAGGTCTGCGCGAAATCGTGTCGCGGCTGGGCGCGGTCACCAATGTGATGCAGGTGCTGGTGCTGGCGCCGAACGGCGAAGTGCGCTTTTCCTCCGACGCCGCCAAGCTCGGCCGTAGTCTCGACCCGGGCGCGTTGTGCGAGGGTTGCGGCGTCGGCAAGGGCCAGCCGATGGCGTCGACGAATTTCGTCCGCGACGACAACGGCATCGAGGTGCTTCGCGCGGTCAACGCGGTCGCCAACCGCGAGCCATGCCAGGTCTGCCACGGCTTGATGGATGAACATCCGGTCAACGGCTATCTGATGCTCGACTATCGCGCCGACAGCATTCGCCAGCAGGCGCGCTCGCTCGCCTCGGCGCAGGCGCTGGCCGGTTTCCTGGTGATCGTGGCGGCGTTGTCGGCGACCTGGTTCGTGCTTCGCCGCTCCGTTCTCGCTCCCGTTCGTCTGTTCGCTTCGGTGAGCAAGGATCTCTCGCGCGGAAACTTCGCCGCGCGCCACGAGCTGCGTCCGGCGATCGACAACCGATCCGACGAAATCGCCGAACTCGGCCGCTCGGTCCACCTGATGGCGGCGCGTCTCGACGACACCATTTCGGAACTGCGCGAGCACCAGGCGTTCCAGCAGTCGGTGATCGACGGCGTGCACGACGGCATCCGCGTGCTCGCGCCGGACTATTCGGTGGTCGCGGCCAACAAGGCGTTCTGCGCCCAGGTCGGACTGTCGCTCAAGGAAGTGCTGGCGCATCCGTGTTATTATTCCAGCCACGACCGCGCCGAGCCTTGCGTGCCGACGCTTGTGATCTGTCCGTTGCAGGCGCTACGGACGTCCGACATGCCGGTGAAATGCACGCATGTGCATACGCGCCACAGCGACAAGGCGGGCATCGCCGCCGAAGTGGTCGCCGCTCCCGCCGTGATCGAAACCCGGTCGGGCATGAGACGCCTCGTCGTCGAATCGATCCGGGATCTGTCGCAGAACGTGCAGATTTCGCAGGAACAGCGCCTTTCCGAAATCGGCGAGCTCGCGGCGGGCATCGCCCACGAGATTCACAACCCGCTCGCCTCCATCCGCCTCGGCATCCGCGCGATCAAGCGCGCCATCGCCGCCGGCGGCGAGCGCCAGACCGAGCTGTCGGAATATCTTTCCGTCGCCGATACCGAGATCGACCGTTGCATCACCGTGACCGGACGCATCATGCGGCTCAGCCGCCTGCCGACCGAACACGGCGTGCTGATCGACGTCGGCGAGGTCGCCGCCGACATCGCGGCGCTGTTGCGCTACGAGGCCGAGCTCGCCCACGTCAAGATGAAGGTCGACGTGCCGTCGGATCTGCGCATCATCGCGGGTGAGGGAGAGCTCGCCATGATCCTGCTCAACCTCGTCCAGAACGCGCTGCACGCGATGCCGGCGCGGGGCGGCAATGTCGACATCATCGGTCGCCGTGTCAACGATCGCATGATCCAGATCGATGTGAGCGATACCGGTACCGGCATCAAGGCCGAGCACATCGCGTCGATCTTTCTTCCCTTCTGGACCAGCCGCAAGGACGGAACCACCGGCAGTGGGCTCGGCCTCGCGATCTGCTCCGCCCTTGTCAACAAACGCGAGGGCAAGATCACTGTCGAGAGCTGGGAAGGGAAGGGCACGACCTTCCACCTGCTCTTTCCCGATCCCGATCATGCAATAACAGAAGTCGAAGCGGCGGTTCATCAATGACGAACACACAAAATGCCATGACAATCCTTGTTGTCGACGATGACCCAACCTTGAACCGGCTCCTTTGCGCGCAGCTCAAGGCCAGCGGTTACAAGACCGTCGGCGCCCACCGCTGGAGCGAGGTCGAGGCGGCGTTGCAGAAATACGAGCCGGCGGTGGCGCTTCTGGACATGCGGCTGCCCGACGCCGAGGGCATCGAGAAGCTCGCGCAACTCACCGAATTTTGTCCGGTGATCGTGCTGACGGCCTACGGCTCGATCGACCAGGCGGTATTCGCGGTCAAGAACGGCGCCTTCGATTATCTCGCCAAGCCGGTCAATCCGGATGTGCTGGAGCTCGCGATCAAGCGTTGCCTGGCCAACACGTCGCTGCGCCGGAATTTCGAGCTGCTGCAACGCCAGTCCAAGTCCGGCACCGCGCGCGAGCTCGTCGGCGGCTCGGCGCCGATGGCGGAATTGCGCCGAATGATCGGCGTCGTCGGACCGAGCGGCACGACGGTGCTCATCATCGGCGAGTCCGGCGTCGGCAAGGAACTCGTCGCCGCCGCCGTGCACAAGGCGTCCGAACGCGCCAGCGGCAATTTCATCGCCGTCAACTGCTCGACGCTGCAGCAGAACCTGTTCGAATCCGAACTGTTCGGTCACGAGCGCGGTTCGTTCACCGGCGCGGATCGGCGCAAGGAAGGCCTCGTCGAGGTCGGCGCCGGCGGAACGGTGTTCCTCGACGAAATCGGGGAAATGTCGCTCTCGGTCCAGGCCAAGCTCCTGCGCGTGATCGAGACCGGGCATTTCCGCCGCGTCGGCGGCACCAAGGATTTGACCGCGAACGTGCGTTTCGTCGCGGCGACCAATCGCGATCTTGAAACGATGTGCCGCGAGGGCACGTTCCGGGCGGACCTTTATTATCGGCTGTCGGCCTTCGTGCTCAAGGTGCCGCCGCTGCGCGAGCGGCTCGACGACATCCCGGCGCTCGCCGAGCATTTCCTGCGCAGCCGCGAATTCGCGCGCGGCGCGCGCAAGCACATGTCGGCCGCCGCGCTCGACGCGCTGTTGAGCTACCACTGGCCGGGCAACATCCGCGAATTGCGCAATATCGTCGAGCGCGCCGCGCTGTTGTCGGGCGCCGAATCGGAAATCCGCGTCGGCCATATCGGCTCGTTGCGGCGCTCCGGGCCGGTCCGGGACGACTACGTCATCTCCTTCGACCATGTCCCGACGCTGGACGAGATTTCGACGATTCATCTCGATCGCCTGCTCAGCGCCGGCCGTTACAGCCGCGCCGAGATCGCGCGGCTGATGGGCGTAAGCGAGCGTCAGCTCTACCGCATGCTGGGAGAGCGCTCGGCGACGGCGGCCAAGCAGGGCGCCTGATACGGATCGCGAATTTCCGAATTCGCCATCCGGCGATCGGCGCCCGCGGCTCGCGAGATGAAGCGGCGCGCGCATCGCGCCGTGCGGCCCTCAAATGGTCTTTCGGCGAGACCGATGCGTCTCGCCGTAATGGAATGCTCCATATTCAAGGCCTTGCGCAAATCCCGGTCGCGAAGGTGTTATCCACTTTCGCCGGATTTGCTCTAGCGGCGCTTCTTCTTGCGCTCGTATTGGACGCCGCTGCCCTCGGGCCGTCCGTCATAGAACAGATTGGGACGGCAGAAACCGCCGACCCCGCTGACCGCCGCCCGGCACTGCTCGATGGTCATGAAATAGCAATTCTCGGCGCTGCCTTCGAAAAGACCATAGATCGCGCACCAGCGGTAGGGATCGGCGTGGCTCGCCGTCGGCAGGGCGCTCACGCCCGCGACGCTCGTCGCGAGGGCTAGAAGCAAGGCATGTATCCGGCGCATTGAACGGCTCCTCATTTCCAAATTCCGGTTCTCTCGAACCGGGTCCTCTCGAATCTAATCATATCGCCGCGACGCGGTGAATTCATTTTCCGCGCCGTCCGCGCGCTTCACGATCGCGACAGCGCGCGCAAACCGGCGACGGTCACGCCGGGCAGCAGCGTGTCGGGATTGGTGATCACCTCGATGAGCGCCGGTTCGCCGCAGCCAAGCGCTTCGGTGAGCGCCGGGGCGAAGGCCTCCGTCGTCGTCACCTTGCGGGCGAACAGGCCATGGGCCGCCGCCAGCGCGGCAAAATCCGGATTGACGAGGTCGGTCGCGATGACCCGCCCCGGATAGGCGCGCTCCTGGTGCATGCGAATGGTGCCGAAAACGCCGTTGTTGACCACGATCAGGACCACGGGCAGTCGGTACTGACGCGCGGTGGCCAATTCCTGCGCGCACATCATGAAGTCGCCGTCGCCGCAGAAGGCGACCACGCGCCGCGCCGGCGCGGCGATCGACGAGGCGATCGCGGCCGGCACGCCGTAACCCATGGCGCCGTTGGTCGGCGCGACCTGTCCACGATAGCGGCGGTAGCGGAAATAGCGGTGCAGCCACGCGGCGAAATTGCCGGCCCCGTTGGCGACGATGGCGTCCTCCGGCAGGATATCGCGCGCGGCGCGCACGACACGGCCGAGGTCGACGGCGTCGGCGCAGGCGGGCGGAACGAGCGAGGCGAGATAGTCCGCGCGCGCGGCCGCGAGCCAGTCCCGCCAGGGCGGATCGGCGATCGGCGGCAGGTCGCGCGCCGCGGCAAGAAAGGCGTCGCTTCTCGCCGCGATCGGAAGATCGGGTTGATAGACGCGCCCGAGCTCCGCCGGGTCGGGAAAAACGTGAACGAACTTGCGCGCCGGCCGGGGCGGGACGAGCAGCGTGTAGCCGCTGGTCGTCGCCTCGCCGAGTCGCGCGCCGATGGCGACGAGGAGATCGCATTGGCGCACGCGATCCGCCAGGCGCCCGTCGACGCCTATCCCGACATGGCCGACATAATTCGGCGATTCATTGTCGATGAAGTCCTGACAGCGGAATGACGCGGCGACCGGCAGATGATGGGCCGCGGCGAAGGCGGCGATGTCGTCGGCCGCGCGCGCCGACCATGTGCCGCCGCCGACGAGCAGGAGCGGCCGTTCGGCCTCGCGCAGCATCGCCGCGAAGGTGGCGAGATCGTGCTCGCCGGGCGCGGGATAGGCTGGCGTCGCGGGCGCGGGATCCTGAACCGACGCGGTCTCGCGCAGCATGTCCTCGGGCAGCGACAGCACGACGGGTCCGGGGCGGCCCGACATCGCGGTCGCGAACGCGCGCGACACGAATTCGGGAAGGCGCGCGGCGTCGTCGACTTCGGCGGCCCATTTCACCAAGGGGTCGAACATGCGCGCGACGTCGATCTCCTGGAACGCCTCGCGCCCGCGCATTCCCCGAGCGACCTGGCCGACAAGCAGGATCATCGGCGTCGAATCCTGAAACGCGGTATGGCAACCGATGCTCGCATGCGCCGCGCCGGGACCGCGCGTGACGAAGCAGATGCCGGGACGGCCGGTGAGCTTGCCATGGGCTTCGGCCATGTGGGCGGCGCTGGCCTCGTGACGGCAGACGATGAAGCGCATCTCCGGCGCGTCGTGGAGCGCGTCAAGCGCGGCCAGATAGCTTTCGCCCGGAACGCCGAAAATGACGCTCGCGCCATGCAGCCGAAGCTGGTCGATCAGAATGCGGCCGCCCGTTCGCGGCAAGGTGGCCGCGCGCGTCATGGCGACCGGCTCATGCGCCGGAGAAGGGATAGGAAAGCATACACGGCAAAGCACACGCCAAGATGCGGGAAAAGCGACCAGCCATCCGGCAAGACCGGAGTTAACGGCAAGACGAGGTCGAGAGCACTTGTCTTTACGCCGGGTCAGGGTCCGGGGGAAGGGCGATATGCCGCGCCGCATGTCCGCGATGCGCGAGAGGGGCGGCTGCATCCGCCGCATGGCGCCGCGACGCAAGGTCTGGCAGATTGCGCGAAAGCGCGGAGCGGCGCGAGGGTATTCGGCTGCCCGCGTCGCGGCGAACGGAATTTCGGAATATTTCACGCATGCATGATGGCGCGACCGCGCTCGGTCTCATTCTGGCGGGCGATCCCGAACTCTACGGCGTGATCACGGTGTCGCTGCGGGTGACGCTCGCCGCGGTCGCGCTGGCGACGGGTTTTGGTGTTCCGCTCGGCACGCTGATCGCGCTCAGCCGCTTTCCCGGCCGCGAGGCGGTGATCGTCATCCTCAACGCGATGATGGGCCTGCCGCCCGTGGTCGTCGGCCTCGTCGTCTATCTGATGTTGAGCCGGGCCGGTCCGCTCGGCTCGTTCGGTCTCCTTTTCACGCCGAAGGCGATGGTGATCGCGCAGGCCATCCTGGTCGCGCCGATCATCGCCGCGCTGGCGCGGCAGACGATCGACGATCTCTGGCGCGACTATCGCGACGAATTTTCCGCGATGAATGTCGGGCCGGTCCGACGCGTCGCCGCGCTGATTTACGACGCGCGCTTTAGTCTCGTCACGGCGGTGCTCGCCGGATTCGGCCGCGCCGCCGCCGAGGTCGGCGCGGTCATGATCGTGGGCGGCAATATCGAGGGCTTCACCCGCACCATGACGACCGCCATCGCGCTCGAAACATCCAAGGGCGACCTGCCCCTCGCGATCGGGCTCGGGCTCGTGCTGATCGCGATCGTCACATTGGTCAACGCGCTCGCCTGGACGATCCGGCGGGTCGCGGAGAACAGGGGCGGAATGTAGGCCATGCGCGCGCCATCCGAAAATCAGGCGATCGTGTTCGACCGGGTCGACTTTCGCGCCGGCGAGACGCCGATTCTCGACGCGGTGTCGTTCGCGATATCGCCGGGCGCGCCGACCGTCCTGCTCGGACCGAACGGGGCGGGCAAGTCGACCGTGCTGCGCCTGATCGCGGGCCTGATCTTTCCCGAGCGCGGACGAATTTCCTGGGGCGAAGCCGACGCGCCCGGTCGGGAGCGCACCGCCGTCGTTTTTCAGAATCCGGTCATGATGATGCGGAGCGCGGCGGCCAATCTGCGCTTCGCGGCGGCCGTTGCCGGCGTTCCCCGCATGCGCCGGGCCGCGCGCGTCGACGAACTCCTGGCGCTTGTCGGGCTCGCCGACAAGGCGCGGCGGCCGGCGCGCGGTTTGTCCGGCGGCGAACGCCAGCGCCTCGCGATCGCGCGCGCGCTCGCGCGCGATCCGGCGACGCTTCTGCTCGACGAGCCGACCGCCAACCTCGATCCCGCCGCGACCAAGATGGTGGAGCATCTCATCGCCGCGACGGCGGCGCGCGGCGTCAAGATCATTCTCGCGACCCAGGATCTCGCGCAGGCGCGTCGGCTCGCCGGCGACATCATCTTTTTGCATCGGGGCCGGATGATCGAGGCGGGCGCCGCCGAGAGCTTCTTTCAGGCCCCTCGCACGGATGCGGCGCGTCGCTTCGTCGTCGGCGAGTTGCTGGCTTGAGGCGACGGTGCGTCGACCGCGACAGCCGCGTGAGCGGCAAGCCATGAAAGGAATGTTGATATGAAGCTCGCCCGCTCTGGTCTCGCCGCCGCCGCCGCGATGCTTGGCTGTCTGGCGATCGCGGATGCCATGGAAAGCCGAGGCGCGGCGCGCGCCGACGACAACACCCTGCTCGTCGCCTCGACGACGTCGACGCAGGATTCCGGGCTTTTCGGCCACATCCTGCCGCTGTTCAAGGCGAAGTCTGGCATCGAGGTGCGCGTGATCGCGCAGGGCACCGGCCAGGCGCTCGATACCGGACGGCGGGGCGACGCCGATGTCGTCTTCGTTCACGCGCGCGCCCAGGAAGAAGCGTTCGTCGCCGACGGCTTCGGGGTCAAGCGCCACCCGGTGATGTACAATGATTTCGTCCTGATCGGTCCGGCGAACGATCCGGCCGGCGTGCGCGGGAGCAAGGACATCGCCGCGGCCCTGCGCGCGATCCGCGACAAGGCGGCCGTGTTCATCTCGCGCGGCGACCGTTCCGGCACCCATAGCGCCGAGCTCGCGCTATGGAAGCAGGCCGGCATCGACATCGCCGCCGCCAAGGGACCCTGGTATCGCGACATCGGGCAGGGCATGGGCGCCGCGCTCAACGCGGCGACGGCGTCGGGCGGCTATGTGCTGTCCGATCGCGCCACCTGGATCGCGTTCAAGAACAAGGGCGACCTGTCGATCGCGGTCGAAGGCGACAAGCGACTGTTCAATCAATACGGCGTCATTCTCGTCAACCCGTCGAAGCATCCCCACGTCAAGACGGCGAAGGGGCGGGCCTTTATCGACTGGCTGGTGTCGCCGGAAGGGCAGGCCGCCATCGCGTCCTTCCGCGTCAATGGCGAGCAGCTCTTTTTTCCCAACGCCGACGCGCCCGGCGCGTGATGGTGCGTCCGCCGGATCAAGGATGTGCTCGCGTCTATCCGCGCGTGCCGTCGCCGCTCGGAAGTTCCCGCATCAGCCGCTGGAGCTGTCCGAAGAAGAAGTCCTGACCGGCATAGCCGCGGATGCGGCCGATCTCCCGGCCCTTGTCGACGAGGACGAAGGTCGGGGTCAGGCGGTCGGCTGGAACGCCCTTGAGGTCGGCGGGCGAGGGCGCGTCGATGTCGATCCGGCGCAGCGGCGCCAGGCGGCCTTCGTCGGTCTGGGGATAAATCCGGCCGACTTCCGCCTCGAATTTCGCGCACCAGGGGCATCCCTTGCGCGTGAACATCAGGAGTTCCGCCGCGCTGGCCAAGTCGGCCGCGACGAGCAGCAGAGCGAAGGCGACGGCGACGGTACGGGCGATCATGGCGGCGCGTTTCCTCCCGGAATCATAATAAGCACCTGATAAACAATACGGAAGCGGAAGCCACCTGAGGCGCCCGCGAAAGCCGTGATCGCTCCTCGAGGTCGGCAGGAGAATGATGGCGCGCCAAAATGCAAGTCGTTTGCATATGGTTTGCTCCGTCACCTCGGCGAAATACATGGCGTGAGCTTCCCGTTGCCGGCCCATATATTTTCTTATATTGTAAAACACGAATATATGAGAATTCGTCTCAATGCATCGCGTTGTCGGCTGACGTTGGGGGATCGCCGAGCGGGGCTCGGTTCCGCCAGCGCCGGATCGGTCGCGAAAAAGGCCGCGCACGGGGGATCGTTCCTCACCGGTTCGGCCTTTTCGGTCGGGCGATCGCCGTGACCGGGCGACGGAAACGTCGCGGGCAAGGGGACTGTTCTTGACCAATGAATGCGGGCGCGAGCCCCGCATACGAACGCTTCAGCGCGTCGTCGCCCGACGGCGCGATTGATCGGGTAGGGAAGGAGGAATCCCATGCAATACATCAATCGGCGGGAAGCGCTGGCGGTCGGGGCGGCGATAGCCGCGACGGCGGTCGTGCCCAGTCTCGCGCGGGCTCAGGCGCCGAACAACGCCGCCCAGGTCATTGAAGGTTTCACCGGCGGCAAGGCTCCGGGCGCGGGCAAGATCAAGCTGGAACTGCCGGATGTCGCCGAAAACGGCTCCAGCGTTCCGTTGACCTTCACCGTCGACAGCCCGATGACCGACGCCTCCTATGTCTCCGAGGTGATCGTCGTTTCGGAAGGCAATCCCAACGCGCTGATCGCGACTCTGCTCTTCACCCCGCTCGCCGGCAAGGCGGAAGCGGCCGTGCGCATCCGGCTCGCGACGACGCAAAACGTCGTCGTCGTCGCCAAGATGAACGACGGCGCGACTTTCGTCGAGAAGAAGCAAGTCAAGGTCACGATCGGCGGCTGCTGAGGGAGGAACGAACATGAGCGAGAAACCGCGCATCAGGCTGCCGAAAGAGGCGCAAAAAGGCGAGATCATCCAGGTCAAGACGCTGTTCACCCATCCGATGGAATCGGGGCAGCGCAAGGAAGCCGATGGCAAGACGATCCCGCGCAAGATCATCAACAAGTTCACGGCCGAGTTCAACGGCAAGCCGGTGTTTACCTGCAAGATGGAAACCGGCATGGCCGCCAATCCGTTCATCGAGTTCCGGACGCGGATCGACGAGGCCGGCAAGTTCACCTTCAGTTGGGTCGACGACGACGGCACGGTGGTGAAGGCCGAAGAGTCGATCGCGCTCAAGGGTTGAGCGCGGACCTCCGCCGTCGATCAACGGCGGCGCGGACGAATAGCAACGCGCCGCGATCCCGTTCGGTTCGCGGCGCGCCGCTGACGGCGTTATCAATTTCGATCAAGATCGATATAACAAAATCAATAGACGTGTCGGGAGGCACACAACATGGATAGTTTGCGGGCGGTGCTTTCGGAAAACCCCCAGGTCTCGCTCGCCATCGGCGGGCTGGTGATCGGGATCGTGTTCGGCATGATCTTCGGCCGGACCAACTACTGCACCATGGGATCGCTCTCCGACATGCTGACCTTCGGCGACAAGCGGAGGTGGCGGGCATGGCTCCTGACGACGGCCACGGCGACGGTGGGAGCCCAGTTGCTGCAAGCCTTCGGCGTGGTCGATCTGTCGAAGTCGATGTATCTCGGAACCAGTCTCGACATCGTCGGCTCGGCGGTGGGCGGGGCGCTGTTCGGTTTCGGCATGGCGTTCACCGGCGGGTGCGCCAGCCGCAATCTCATCCGCGCGGGCGCGGGCGACCTGCGCTCTATCATCGTGCTGATCGTGATGGGCATCGCCGCCTATGCGACGATCGGCGGCATCTTCGGGCCGATCCGCGCCGCCGTTTCCGGCGCGACGTCGATCAGCCTCGGCAATTTCAAGATCGCCAATCAGGGCCTCGGCGCGATGCTCGCCTCCGTGACGGGCCTGCCGGCCTCGCGCGCCACCATGATCGCCGCGATCGTCGTGGTCGGCGCGGTTCTGTTCTATTGCTTCAAGGACCGGAGTTTCCGCACCTCGCCGATCCACATCTTCGCCGGGCTCGGGCTCGGCAGCTGCGTGGCGGCCGGCTGGGCGCTGACGGGGCTCGCCTATGACGAAGTCGCAGCCGTCGTCCTGCCGCCCACTTCGCTGACCTTCGTGCGGCCGACGGGTGACCTGCTCGAATGGGTTCAGCGATATACCGCCGTGCCGATCCCGAACTTCGGCGTGACCTCGGTATTCGGAACCGCGATCGGCGGTTTCATCATGGCCAAGTGGATGGGCCGCTTCAACTGGACGACGTTCTCCGGCGTCGGCGACACGGTGCGCAACCTGTTCGGCGCGACGCTGATGGGGATCGGCGGGGTCGTCGCGCTCGGCTGCACGCTCGGCCAGGCGGTGACGGGCGCCTCGACCCTCGCGCTCGGCTCCTACATCACCTTCGCGGGGATCGTCGCGGGCGGCATCGCCGGCATCAAGTCGGTGGAGCGTTACGCCTGACGGGCCTCGGCCTCTCGCCGTCGCCCCGCTACTTGCCGGTCGCGTAGATTTCGGTTTCCGGCGCGGCCGGTTCGCTTTCGAGCGGCTCACATTCGCAGAAGCTGTCGTAAAGGGATTCGAGCACGCGCCGCGCGGGCTGGCTCGATATCGCATACCAATGCGTCTGGCCGTCGCGGCGCGCGGTGACCAGCCCGTCCTTGCGCAGAAGCGCGAGATGTTGGGAGACGATGGAGGCGCGCACGCCGAGCAGACGCGCGAGATCGCCGACGGAGCGCTCGCCGTCGAGTAGCTGGCAGAGAATCATCAGGCGATGCCCGTTCGCGAGCGATTTCAAGAACTCGCTCGCGCGGTCCGCCGATGCCTGGAGCCGTGCTGCGTCAACCTTCATTGATACGAAGATGCGAAATCACGCAGACGAAGTCAAACGGCAATTACCATTTGTCATCCGATTTTGCTGAATGAGTTCGCCTGCCTGACTGGCAGCTTCATAAGCCATTGAAAAAGCATGCGAACGAGCCGGACGCGCAAACAGCGCGGCGAGGTGCGCGCGAACGCCTGAAACGCAAGCGCCTGAAACGCAAACGCCGGCCACGCGGAATTCCGCGGGGCCGGCGGGATTTCGTGGCGCGGGGACGTGCCCCGACTAGGTCAGCCCTGCCGCTTGATCAGGAAACGGTAGACGTTGCCGTCCTGCGTCGACTCGACGAGCTGGTTGCCGGTCGTGTTGCAGAAGGAGGCGAAGTCGGCGACCGATCCGGGATCGGTGGCGTGGATTTCCAGCATATCCCCAACCTTCAGGTCCTTGAGCGCCTTCTTGGCGCGGAGGATCGGAAGCGGGCAGTTCAGTCCCTTGGCGTCAACCAGCGTAGTCATGATGAGTTCCCGTTCAATGCTTCATTGGCGTTGGAAAATCGTCCGGCGTCGGCCGGATACGATCAGATGTAAAGATTGATGTCCGACTTCAGCGCGCCTTCCATATAGGTGGCCGCGCCGCCGATCTTGATGCCCGGGATCATGTCTTCGACCTTGTACTCGAACAGGTCCATGGTCATCTGGCACGCGATCAGGTTCACCTCGCTTTCGACGGCCGCCTCGCGCAGCTCCTCGATCGAGGCGACGCCCTTCTTCTTGATGAGGTTCTTCATCATGGCGGTCACGCCATTGTCGACGAAGGGAATGGCGCTGACGATGTTCGGCATGGCCATGTGCATGCCCATCATCGGCATCTTCATGGCCGGATTGCCGAGCGTGGACACCTGCAGGTCGAGCTTCTTGAGAAGGAGCGGCAGCCCGTAAAAGGTGAAAAACATCGTGACGTTGACGCCCATCGCCGCGGCCGTGGTGCCGAGAATGAAGGGGGGATACGCCCAATCGAGCGTGCCCTTCGTGACGATGATCGACATGGATTTCTGATTGCCGTCGCCAGCCATGTTCAGCCTCCCTCCAGGGCCGGGACGCAAACGGCCCAGGTTACATTCTTATCCTCGAAAATTTGAATACGCGAGAGACCCCCGTTCTGTCAATGATCCGCCGGACCAAAGCGCCTCACCTTTGCGTCAGGCCGGCGGTTTCGTCCCCGGGCGGAGGGGGTCGTCCTTGGCCTCATCGCCCAGCCAGCAATGGATCGCGGCGAGCGCGTGGTCCTCGGTCGGGAAAATGCGCGCCGGGGTGATCCGCTCGAACAGGCCGGTGTTGCGCATCACGTCGGTGACCTGCTTTTTCAGCCCGGAAAAGATCAACGTCACCCCGCTTTCCTTGAGTTGCTCGTCGAGATGGCTGATCGTCTCCTCCCCGGTGGCGTCGAGATTGTTGATGCCGTCGCCGACGATGAGAATGTATTTGGCTTTCGGGTGTTCGGCCGCGGCTTCCAGGATCGAGTCCTCGAAATAGGCGACGTTGGCGAAATAGAGTTGGCCGTCGAAGCGGATGACGACCACGTGCGCGCTGGTGAGAAGCCCGGGGTGGACCTTCACGTCGTGCAGGGTTCCGTCGGCGGAACGCCCGAGCTGGGCGACGCGCGGCTTCATGGTGCGGTAGAGATAGAGCGACAGCGCGACCGCCGCGCCGACGAGGATTCCCTTGTCGAGATGCGGCGCCATCACCAGCGTGACGATGAATGTCACCGCCGCCACGATGCCGTCGGCCGTGCTCGCCTTCCAGGTGTGCCTGAGCGCGGCGGGCGTGAACAGGCTCGTCACCGCGAGCAGGATGATGACGCCCAGCGTCGCCTTGGGCAGATGGAACAGATAGGGCGTCAGGAACAGCAGCGTGACGGCGACGAACAGGCCGTTGAAGACCATGGCGAAGCCGGTCTGCGCGCCGGCCTGCAGGTTGATCACCGAGCCGGTGAACGACCCCGTCGCCGGATAGGACTGGAAGAACGCGCCGCCGACATTGGCCAGCCCCTGGCCGATGAGTTCCTGATTGGGATCGAGCCGCTGACGCGTTTTCGCCGCGAGCGCCTTGGCCATCGAAACGCATTCCATGAAAGCGACCAGCGCGATGATCAGCGCCGCCGCCAGCAATTGCATAACGGCGTCAAGCGACAATGTCGGCATCCGGAATGACGGCAGGCCGGAAGGGATCGCGCCGACGACATCGCCGCCGCTGGCGATCGCGACCCTGTCGATCTCGACTTTCCTGACATGCCATCGGTTGCCGTCGGTGGCGACGCCCTCGGGAAGCTCGCTTTCGATGAAGAGCAAGGGCTGTCCGCCGTTGGCGGGCTTGGCGCGAACAAACACCTCGGAAGCGAGGTAGGCGAAACGTTCCCGGTTCTGGCGCTCGAGCGCGTCCGCCTGCAGGCGGTTGAGTTCGGCGCGATAGCGCAGATCGGCCGCCCCGTGCGGGTCGTGGTTCTTCTCGTGCTTGCGGGCATCGGCGGTCTTGGTGTTGATGTCGACGCGCAGCGTCTCGATCGTTGATTGAAGGCCAAGATAGTTCGCGATGCGGTGGCGGATCGCCTCGTTCGCGAATGTCTCCGCCGTCACCGTTTCCTTGTGGGCGAAGCCGGTCATGACGCTGACCACCGTCGTGATGGTGACCGCGATCAGCACGCTCGGCTTCGACAGGAACGCGATCTTCTTCAGCCCCAGCATCAGCGCAAGCGCGAACAGCGACATTGCCAGGGTCGGCGCGTGCGTTTGGGGAAGGTTGCGCAGCATCTCCCAGATGTCCTTGATGAAGGACTCGCTGCGGCCCTTGGGAATGCCGAGCAGCAGATCGAGCTGCGAAGCGGCGATGATGATCGCGGCCGCGTTCATGAATCCGAGAATGACAGGATGCGAGACGAAATTGACGATGGCGCCGAGTTGAAGCGCGCCGAGAGCGAGCTGGATGACGCCGACCATCAAGGTGAGAAGCAGCGCCAGCCCGATATATTCTTCCGAAAACGGAACCGCGAGCGGGGTGAGCGCGGCCGCCGTCATCAGCGAGATGATCGCGACCGGGCCGGTGGCGAGCTGGCGCGAGGACCCCCACAGCGCGCCGAGGATCGCCGGCACGAAGGCGGTGTAGAGCCCGAAATAGACCGGCAGGCCTGAAAGCTGGGCATAGGCCATCGCCTTGGGCACCAGCACCAGCGCGCCGGTGATGCCGGCGATCAGGTCGCTGCGCAGAATGGCGGCGGTGAGCGGGAACCAGTTCAGGAACGGAAAGATGCGCGTGAGCGTCTTGTACGCGAACATGGATCTTGATCCTGCGCGGATCGCGCCCCTTGGTCGCCCGCGCGCGTTCATTCCGGTCGATGTCGGCGACGCGGGGCGCCGCCGAGCAGATTCAGATCAGGCCAGGCGCGGCACCACCATGACGACGCACTTGGCCTTGCCGATCACCTGATGTGTTGCTTCGCCCACCATCATGCGGGCAAGCCCCCGCTTGCCGCGGCGCGCGAGGACGATGAGATCGGCGCCGAATTCCTCCGCCGCGGCGACGATCGCATCCGACGGCTCGTTGCCGACCCTGACGACGAAATCGCAGTCGACGCCGTTCTCAACCGCCGTCTTCTGGACGGCTTCGACGATGTTCTTCGCCTTGCGCTCCGCCTCGTGGACAGCGCCGGGCGAAAACGTCGCGTCCTCCGGATTGGCGAACACCATGGTGACCGCGCGCAGGGTGGCCTGGTTTCGCCGGGCGACGCCGATCGCATGGCGGACCGCGCCGATGCTGTATTCGGAGCCGTCGGTGGCAAGCAGGATCTTCCGGTAGTCCTGACCCGGCCGCAGCGGAATCGGTTCGGCCGCCGCCGCGTGCGCGACGACTTGCGTCCGCGCCGCCATCATGCCCTTGAGCAGCGCACGGAAAATGATTCCCGCGCCCGCCACCAGCGCCAGCACCAGAATCCAGAAGCTGAGATCCTTCAGGAACGAAACGGTCCGGGTGGAGAGCGGCGCCATGATCTCAAGTTCGCCGAGGTAAACCGGAATGACGATCAGGCGGCTGAACAGCACCAGCACCATGATGACGCCCATCACCACCTTGACGACGTGGGGCTTGACGTAGGTGGTGCCGATCGCGCCGATCTGGATGCCGAACAGCGAGCCGGCGAGAATGATCATGGCGAGGCGGATGTCGACGAAATTGCCGAGCCCGTATTTGACCGTGCCGCCGAGGCCCATGATGAAGGCGATCACGAGTTCCGTGGCGGTCGCCATCATGCTCGGCACGCCGAGCAAATAGATCATCGACGGCACGCCGATGAATCCGCCGACCGCGATCGTCGCGGCGAGCAGGCCGGTGGCCAATCCCATCGGAATGGTGATGAGGACGGACACCTTCGCGTCGATGCTCTTGAAATAGACCATCGTGCCCGGAATGTTGATGGAGCGGATCCACAGCGCTAGCCGGGAGGGCTTTTCCTCCTCGTCGATCGTGCCGCTGCGATAGATCTTGAACGCGTCCAGCAGCACATAACTGCCGACCACCGCCAGCACGACGACGAACACCGCGCTGACATAGAGGTTCGAGCCGGCGTTGCCGAACGCGGTCTTGATGCTCTCCTGAAGATGGGCGCCGTACAGAACCCCCACCTCGGCCGACACGCCGATGATGATGCCGAGCTTGACGTCGACCTGGCCGTAGCGGGCGCGCTTCATCGCGCCCACCAGGGCCTTGGGAAACTTGTGGCACATGTTCGAGGCGACCGCGACGATCCCGGGCGCGCCCATGGTCATCATCGCCGGCGTCAGCACGAAAGCGCCGCCGGAGCCGATGAAGCCCGACACCATGCCGCCGACGAAACCGACGACGAAGAGGCCGAAGACCTCGAACAGATCAAGCGTGATAAATTGGGAGAGCGTATCCATCGTCGTCACCGCCTTGGGGCGTCCGCCTTCCGTTTCGTCTAGGAATTCTTCTTGTCGGTCGTCGCATGCCCCTTGGGTTTGACGTTCAGGGCATCCCAGAAATAGCTGGTGAAATTTCCGTGCACGATCGAGAACACGAACGCCACCGTGATCGGCAGGATGACCGACCACCACGGCTGGACGCTCAGGACGAGAATGTCGCGCTCGTAGACGAACAGCGTCACGTACAGGGCGATGCTGAGCATCCCCCACAGTACCGCCAAGACGACGCGATCGCGGTTGATCCGCATGACTTCCCCCCTGCCCGAAAACCCGCCGACTCGAGGCCTCGTCCCCCAAATCCGTGGTCAGGAATAGTTTTGGGGGCCAACTAATGCAAGGCTTTCAACGAACAAAGAGAGGCCTTCCCCGCGCCGCGAACGGGTCGGCGCGCAAGCATGCAATCGAAGGAAGGTTTCGGCCGGCGACCCCTCGGAGACGGATCACGCCCCCGACGGCAAGGCGTCGTCGTCGACGGGATTGGTGTCGGAATCGAGGATGGCGTCCTCGTCGAGTGGCTCCTGCTTGCCCAAGCGCGCGCATTCGACGAAGACCCTGCCGCCACAGGACCGGCAGATATCGTAATCGAGCTTCCGGTAAATCATCCGCAGAGCTTCGGTTTTCGAGTTGAAGAAATTCTTCGGACCGATTTCCTCGAAATATTGGGCGCGTTGCAGCACCTTGATGACCTCGGGCTTCACCCGGATCAGAAACAGGCCGCCGCCGCGCGCGCGCAGGCGTTTGGCGGCCGCCGCCAGCGCCTCGGCGCCGCCGATATCGACAAAATTGACGCCGGTCATGACGATGGCGACGTATTTGCACTTCGCCCCGTGTTCCTCGATGTCGCGCATCGCCTCCGTGAAGCTGCTGACCGCGCCGAAGAATAGCGACCCATCGAGGCGAAACATCCGGAACTGGGGACACTCGGGCAGATCCGGGCGGGGATCGGTGAACTTGCGCGTCGTCGACTTCGGATCGGGCACGCGCGGCACCAGGCGCGGGTTGGAGGTCCGGTTGAGATACAATGTGAGCGACAGGATCATGCCGGCGAAGATGGCGAGCTCCAGGTCCAGCGTGAGCGTGGCGAGGAAGGTCACCGCCAGCACCGCGGTCTCCTGCTTGCTGGTGCGGACGATCGCGATGATGTGGTGCCAGTCGATCAGACCCCAGGCCACCAGCATCAGCACGCCGGCCATCGCCGCGTTCGGCAGATAGTCCGCGTAAGGGGCGACGAAGATGACCGCGACCATCAGCAGGGCGCCGGCGAACAGCGCCGCGAGCGGGGAGCGCGCGCCGGCGTCGTAGTTCACGCCGGAGCGGTTGAACGAGCCGGTGGCGACATAGCCGGAGAAGAAACTGCCGGCGATGTTCGACAGGCCCTGGCCGATGAATTCCTGGCTCGGATCGATATGCTGGCCGCTCTTGACCGCGAGCGCCCGGGAGATCGACAGCGCTTCGGTCAACGCGAACATGGTGACGGCGAGCGCGGTCGGCGCCAGCTCGCGCCACTCTTCCGGGTCGAAGCTCGGCGCCGACAGCGGCGGCAGATGGGCCGGCAGCGCGCCCATGGTCGGCACGATCTGCGCGCCGCCGGCGTTGAAGAACCACGCCGCGAGACCGCCGACCAGGATCGCGACGATCATGTAGGGAACGCGCGGAAAGAACCGCCGCGTCAGGATGCCGGTCGCCAGCGTGAGCGTCGCCACGATCGTCACCGGCAGATGGATGTCCGACGGATGCGTCGCCACGAATGACAGCACCTCGTGGAATTTCAGACCGCGCGGAATGTCCATGCCCAGGTAGTTGCGAAACTGGCTGACCGCGATCAGCATGCCGGCGCCGGCGGTAAAGCCGATCACGACCGAATGCGAAATGAAGTTGACGATCGTTCCGAGCCTGAACAATCCAAGCGTCAACTCGATCAGCCCGACCATGAAGGCAAGGGTCAGCGCGAGTTCGACGTATTTCGCCGAACCTGGTTCAGCGAAGCCGCTCAGCGCGGAGAACAGCACGATTGAAGCGGCCGTGGTGGGCCCGGAAACCAGATGCCACGACGAGCCGAACAGCGCCGCCACGATCGCCGGAACCATGCCGGCGTAAAGGCCGTATTCCGGCGGCATGCCGGCGATGGTGGCGAAGGCGACGCTTTGCGGCAGGACCACGATGGCGCCGGTCAATCCGGCGAGCAGGTCCGCCTTGATCGTGGTGGGAGTGACCAGCGGCAGCCACGACAAGAACGGAAACATCCGTCGGATCCATTCAGGCCGGGCGCGCGACGTCATCAAGCGTGATCCTTCTTGTCACATTGCGAACGGCGGTTCGCGACATGCCGGGGGTGCACGAGAAACCGGCCGGACTTGCGGTCCGACCGGCATCCGGCGACGAATGCGTCCTCAGGTGTGGGTCTTCTTCAATTTGCCGATGCCCATCATGTTGAGGAAGGCCGTCTCATAGAATGGCTCGCTCTCGCCGCGGCGCATCTTGCGTATGAAATAGCGCTCGAACGCGACCTTGGCGTAATGCACCCACTTGCCATCCGACGACCAGTTGAGGTTGCGCGGCGGGATCTGCGGCTGGGCGACGAAGGCGACGCCCGAATCGCCGAAATCGGCCAGACACACCGCGTTCCAGGTCGCCTGCTCGACCGGCTCGCGGCCGCGCAGGATCGCGCCGATGTTGTGCGCGGTCGCCGTGACCATCGATTCGATCATGAACCCGGTCTTCGGCACGCCGCAAGGCACCGGCGTCGGCCCGACGGGAGCGATCGCGACGCAGACGCCGACCGAGAAGATGTTTTGATATTTCGGATTGCGCTGGTGCTTGTCGACCACGATGAAGCCACGCGGGTTGGTCAGCCCCTCGATGTCGCGCACGGCGGCGATGCCGCGGAAGGCCGGCAGCATCATCGCGAAGCCGAACGGCAATTCGCGCGCCGCCTTGACCGAGCCGTCGTCATTGACCTCCTCGATCGTGAGCTTGCCCGGCTCGGCTTTCTTGGTGCGCGCGCTGGTGATCCACTTGATGTGGTGCTCGCGCATCTCGCTTTCGAGAATGCCCATGGTGTCGCCGACGCCGTCGAGGCCGAGATGTCCGACATAGGGCTCGGCGGTAACGAACGTCATCGGCACCTTGTCGCGAATCTTGCGGCGACGCAGTTCGGTGTCGAGGATGAAGGTGAATTCATAGGCCGGCCCGAAGCAGGACGCGCCCTGCACGGCGCCGACGACGATCGGCCCCGGATTTTTGCAGAACTCGTCGAACGCGCGGCCGGCTTGTTCGGCGTGATCGACGTGGCAGATCGACTGCGTATGGCCGTTCGGGCCGAGACCCTCGATCTCGTCAAAGGCGAGTTCCGGGCCGGTGGCGATGATCAGGAAATCGTAGGCAACCGACGACCCGTCTTCCAGTTCGATCCGATTTTCGGCAGCGTGCAGGCGCTTGGCCGCCACCGGCTTGAAGCCGATGCCGCGCCGCGCGAAGGTCGGACCGAGGTCGACTTCGACGTCGTCGCGTTCGCGCCAATGAACCGCCACCCACGGATTGGATGGGACGAAATGATATTTCGGATCCTTGGTGATGACGGTCAGCGTGTCTTCCGGACGCAGCTGATCCTTCATCTCATAGGCCATGATGACGCCGCCGAGTCCGGCGCCAAGTACGACAATGTGAGCCATTCGCGTCCCCCTGTTTGAACGACGCCAGCCGCCCGGTTTGATGAACACTGCTGCGGTCTTTGACTTCGGCACCTCTGCGAATGCGGCTGCGTTGCAGGGTTCGGAGGGCTGGCGGCATATTGGAATTTGATCAACGTAACAGATGGAAATATCAAAGTCGCGTAAAAAAGCAGAAAAAAATTCCACACTTTCGAGCAATGGCGACGAAAGTGTTCTCCGGTCCGGTTGTGCGCGCCGCGCGCTTCACCCGGCGCCGAGGCGAGAGGTCGCCGAAAGGCCGAGTTCTTGCCGATCAAGCCGTCGGCGCCGGCCGCAGCTTTTCGCGCAGAGTTACCACGGTACCGACGATGATCATCGCCGGGCCCTTGAGCCCGGCTTCCGCGACGCGCGCGGCGATGTCCGACAGGGTTCCGGTGACGACGCGCTGGTTCGGCCGCGTGCCGTTGTCGACCACCGCGACCGGCAGGCCGGGGTCGCCGCCGCGCGCGATATAGTCGGCCATGAGCGTGGCGAGATGGCCTAGCCCCATGAAGATCGCCACCGTGTGGTGCGGCTGCAGCAGGAGGTTCCAGTCGATATCGATCTTGCCGTCGCGACCGTGCCCGGTGACGAACACGCAGGCCTGCGCGTGATCGCGGTGGGTGAGCGGAATGCCGGCGTAAGCCGCGCACCCGTTGGCCGCCGTGACCGCGGGCACCACCTGAAACGGAATGCCGGCGTCGGCCAGCATCTCGATTTCCTCGCCGCCGCGTCCGAACATGAAGGGATCGCCGCCCTTGAGGCGCAACACGCGCTTGCCCTCGCGCGCGAGCTTGATCATCAGCAGGCCGATCTGATCCTGCGGCAGCGCGTGATCCTGCGGCAGCTTGCCGACATAGATGCGCTCGGCGTCGCGCCGCACCAGGTTGAGCAGTCCCTCGCCGATCAGGCGATCGTGCAGCACGACGTCGGCGCGCTGCATCAGGCGCTGCGCGCGGAACGTCAGCAGGTCGGGATCGCCGGGGCCGGCCCCGACGAGATAGACTTCGCCCGCGGGCTCGGGCTCCTTGTCCGATCGCGTCTCGGCAAGCGCGCGCTCCATCTCCACGGTCGCCGCCGCCTCATTGCCGTCGATGACTCGGTCGGCGATCGGCCCTTCCAGCAGGCGCTCCCAGAAGCGCCGCCGGCTGATCGAATCGCGCACGCGGCGGTTGATGCTGTCGCGGTAGCGCGCGACGAAATCGACGAGGCGGCCATAGGAGGCCGGGATGGTGCTTTCGAGCCGGGCGCGGATGATGCGCGCGAACACCGGCGAGGCCCCGCCGGTCGATATCGCGATCATCAGGGGCGAACGATCGACGATCGAGGGCATGATGAAATCGGAAAGCTCGGCATTGTCGGCGACATTGACGAGCACATTCGCCGCGTGCGCCATGTCGGCGACGCGGCGGTCGGTGGCAAGGTCGCCCGAGGCGCAGAAGGCGAGGCGGCAGCCGGCGAAATCCGCCGCGACGGGTTCGCGCGCGACGTGGGCGAGCCGCTCGTGGCCGGCGATGTCGTGGAAGTCGTCGCCGAGCGCGGCGGCGAACAGCTCGACGCGCGCGCCCGCCCGCAACGCCAGTTCCGCGCGCCGCGCCGCCGACGTGCCGGCGCCATGGATCAAGACGCGCTTGTCGGCGAGGTCGACGAAGATCGGCAGCGCGTTCAACTCAATTCTCCGGTTGTTCGGGCCGCGCGGCCGGCGAGGGGCCGTGCGCGCGGCGATGTCAACGAGGCGGCGTCAGGCGGGCGAGACCTTGTTCGCCCACGCGCCGAGCACCTCCGCCCAGCGGCGCGCGGTGGCGGGATCGATTTCGAGAATCGTGTAGCGCGCGCCCTCGCGGATGGTCACGCGCATCATGGTCATGCCGGTCTCGTAGGCGATTTCGTCGAGCCGGATCTCGCGTCCGTAAGGCGCGGCGAGAGTTTCGATCGGGGTTCGCGTGTGCTCGCTCACGCCTCCGGCCTTTCCGCGTAGCAGAACGCCATTTCGAGTCGCGCCTCCCATTTGTTCGGCGTGTCCGGGTATTCCGGCTTGACGTCGAAATAGAGATGTATCTGGCCGGCCTGGGCCGCCGCGGTGACCGCCTTTTCCAATTCCGCGAACGAGGTGAATTCGGGATGGGCGATGATGAGTTCGCTGAGATGGGTCATCTGCTCGGTCATCGGACGTGATCCTTGAGGGCGTTGGTCAGGCCGCGCCCGCCGGGGCGAGTCGGCTCGCGCCGTCCTCGATGCGGTCATGATAGCGGATGCGATAGAGCAGCCGGCCGCTTTTCGCCGTCGTGGCCGGTAAAAATCCGGTGCGGGTATGGAGCACGTTGTTGCAGATGACGCCTTCGCCGGGCGACAGCCGGTGGGTGATGGTCAGCGGGTCGCTCGCGAGCACCTGTTCGAGGAAGGCGACGGCCGCCCTGGTGGTCGCGTCGTCGCGCCAGGCGATGGAGCGCGTGCGCGCGGTGTAGCGCATGATGAGGGCGCCGGTCGCCGGATGCACGGCGAAGACCGGGCCGGTATTGGCGGCGCGAACGCGGCCGTTGGGCTCGACATTGGCCGGGATCGTCATCGCATCGGGGTGCATCAGCGCGGCGATGAAGGCCGGATCGCGCTCGCGTAGGCGGATGTAGGCGATCTCATGGTCGAGCAGCGCGTTGACGCCGCCGTCGGGCGCGTCGCGCACGCAATGCAGCAGCATCGCCTGAATGCAGCGCGCCGGGCCGTGGTAGTTGTAATAGCCGTCGGTGTGCCATGCGATCGGACGGTTCGAATAGGGGATGTAGCCCGCGCGTCCGCCCTGGTCCGCCATTTCGATGGCGACGATGCCGTCGGCCTCGGCGGAACGATGGTCCTCGGCGTGGACGAGGCCGAAGGCGACGCCGAGCGCGCGTAGCGCCGCCCGCGCGCCGACAGGATCGCGCCCGAGCCGCAGGCTCGCATAGACCGCCATGTTCGCGAGGCGGCAGCGCGCGAGAATGGCGGCGTGCTCCGACGCGGTCGGATGGCCGAGGTCGGCGATTTCCACAGCCAGCGCGGACGCGTCGGTCGGGTAGCGGGAAAGCTTGTGATCGCGCCAGGCCGCATAGCTGTCGCCGTCGTCGAGCGCGAAGGGGCCGCCGCGCGGCGGGAGCGCGAGAGCCCGCGCCAATTGCGATTCATTCGTGCCATTTCCGGTCGGGCCGATCGCGCTCATTGCCGCCATCCTTCACGCCGCCTCGCCGGCCGTCGGCCGCCGTCGGTATCCAAGCCTTGATAGGTGCTCGAATTTTTTGTGCCTTGATAAGCGACAGTCTTGCCGATCAGCGGAACCACGCGCATCATTGGAATGACTTCATCTGATTTTGTTGCATTGCACACAGGCGATCGATGCCAATTGATTTGGCGATATCGGGCCTTGCGCGCGAATTTCATCTATTCATATATTCGAATTGATGATACTACGGCGACGATGTATGGCAACTAAATCGTCTCGCCAAGGCGGATGCGCAAGCGCCGCGTGGGAACGAGGCGGTGCCGCCATCGGGCCTCGACGAGGCCCGCGCTCGCGAACCGAGCGAAGTGCGTCTGAATGAAGTGCGTCAGCGTATCTTAAGCTCGGTCCGAAACGACGGATACGTGGCGCGACGAGGAAACGATTGGTTTGAAGCCAGGCTTCGATCCGAAAAAAGGAGATCGGCGATGTCGAACGAGAAGAACAAGGACGGCCAGTCGGGTTCGGCGACGGCGCGGCATGCCACGCCGCTGCTCGACGAACTTGAAACCGGTCCGTGGCCGAGCTTCGTCACCGGGCTCAAGCGCCTGCGTGACGCCAAGGACAAGCCCTACGCGGCGATGATGAACGATCTGCTCGGCCAGCTCGAGCATTCCTACACCAACCGTCTGGGCTATTGGAAAGGCGGCGCGATCTCGGTGGTCGGCTATGGTGGCGGCATCATTCCGCGCTTCTCGGAAGTCGCGGACAAATATCCGGCGTCGAGGGAATTCCACACGCTGCGCGTCCAGCCGCCGCCCGGCTTTCATTACAACACCGACATTCTGCGCAAGCTCTGCGATGTCTGGGAGAAGCACGGTTCCGGCCTGATCGCGTTCCACGGCCAGTCCGGCGACATCATGTTCCAGGGCTGCACCAGCGCGGCGACGCAGAAGGCGTTCGACGAGCTCAACGAGATGGGTTTCGATCTCGGCGGCGCGGGCCCGGCGATGCGTACCTCGATGAGCTGCGTCGGTCACGCGCGCTGCGAGATGTCCTGCTTCGACGAGGTCAAGGCGCACCGCTCGATCATCAATTCGTTCCTCGACGAGATGCATCGGCCGGCGCTGCCCTACAAGTTCAAGTTCAAGTTCTCGGGCTGCCCCAATGATTGCGTCAACGCCATCCATCGCGCCGACTTCGCGGTGATCGGCACCTGGCGCGACGACATGAAGGTCGACCAGGCCGAGGTGAAGGCCTACGTCAAGAAGGCCGGCCGCAAATACGTGATCGACCACGTCATCGCGATGTGTCCGACGCGGGCGCTCAGCCTCAATGACGACGACACGCTCGACGTCGACAACAAGTCGTGCGTGCGCTGCATGCATTGCATCAACGTCATGAACAAGGCGCTGGCGCCGGGCGACGACAAGGGCGTCTCGATCCTGATCGGCGGCAAGCGCGCGCTCAAGATCGGCGACCTGATGGGCACCATGATGGTGCCGTTCTTCAAGCTGGAGAGCGACGAGGATTTCGACCGGCTGGTGGAGTTCGCCCGCGGTATCGTCGACTTCTTCGCCGAGAACGCGCTCGAGCACGAGCGCATCGGCGAATGCATCGACCGCATCGGTCTGCCGGCGTTCCTCGAGGCGGTCGGCATCGAGCCCGATCCGAACATGGTCAATCATCCGCGCACCTCCAGCTACGTGCGCACCGATGATTTCACCGACGAGGCGGACAAATATTTCGCCCGCAAGGCCGGCAAGGCCGAAGCGGCCGAATGATCGGTCGCGCCTAATCCAACCGCGGCCGGCGCGTCGGCCGCGGCGTCAAGATCAAACGAAGTCCAGTTACGCTGGGGAGGTTTTGTCGATGAGCACCGCCGTGCAACAGCGCCGTCCGATCGAATCAGGCGCGCCGGATCCGTTCCAGTGGATGCATCCGGTCATGAAGAAGAACTACGGCAACTGGGATTACCACGACCGGCCGCGTCCGGGCGTGCTGCATCACGTCGCCAAGAACGGCGAGGAAGTGTGGACCGTTCGCGCCGGCACCCAGCGCCAGATGGACGTCTTCACCATCCGCAAGCTGTGCGACATCGCCGACCAGCAGGGCGAGGGTTACGTCCGCTTCACCACGCGCTCCAACATGGAGTTCATGGTGTCGAAGTTCGAGAAGGTGCCGGCGCTGATCAAGGCGCTCAACGACGCGGGCTTTCCCGTCGGCGGCACCGGCAATTCGGTGTCGATGATCTCGCACACGCAGGGCTGGCTGCATTGCGACATTCCCGGCACCGACGCCTCCGGCGTGGTCAAGAGCCTGATGGACATGATGTACGACGAGTTCGTCAAGGAGGAGATGCCGAACCGCGTGCGCATCACCACCTCGTGCTGCCAGATCAATTGCGGCGGCCAGGGCGACATCTCGATCAACGTGCAATACACCAAGCCGCCCAGGATCAATCACGACCTCGTCGCCAAGGTCTGCGAGCGTCCGGCGGTGGTGGCGCGCTGCCCGGTGGCGGCGATCCGTCCCGCCCTGGTCGACGGCAAGCCCTCGCTCGAGGTCGACGAGAAGAAGTGCGTGTGCTGCGGCGCCTGCTATCCGCCGTGCCCGCCGATGCAGATCAACGGCGCGGACTCCACCAAGATCGCGGTGTGGGTCGGCGGCAAGCACTCCAACGCGCGCTCCAAGCCGACGTTCCACAAGCTCGTCGTCGCCAACCTGCCGAACAACGCGCCGCGCTGGCCGGAAGTCGCCGACGTCGTGCGCAAGATCCTTTACGCCTACAAGGACAACGCCAAGGATTGGGAGCGTCTGGGCGAATGGATCGAGCGTATCGGCTGGCCGCGCTTCTTCGAACTCACCGGCTTCGCGTTCACCAAGCACCACCTCGACACGTGGACTGGCGCGCGCAAGACCATGAACATGTCGGCGCACGTTCACTTCTGAGCGCGTCCGATCCACCCGTGTTTGTTGAGGGGCTGACACGTGAAACTGGGCATTGTCGTCAACGAGGGGCCGTACACGCATCAAGCGTCGGATACGGCCTATCGTTTCACCAAGGCGGCGATCGAAAAAGGCCACCAGATTTTCCGGGTCTTTTTCTATCATGACGGCGTCAACAACGGCACGCGCTTCACCGTGCCGCCGCAGGACGACCGCAACCTGCAGAAGCTGTGGACGGAGCTCGCCGCCGCGCACAAGCTCGATCTGGTCGTGTGCATCGCCGCCGCCCAGCGCCGCGGCATTCTCGATCCCAACGAGGCCAAGCGCCAGGGCAAGGACGGCGACAATATCGCTCCCGGTTTCCGCATCTCGGGCCTGGGTCAGTTGATCGAGGCCGGCATCGAGACCGACCGCCTCGTCGTGTTCGGGGACTAACGATCATGGCCGACGTCAAAAAGAAGTTTCTCTACGTCAACCGCAAGGCGCCTTACGGCACGATCTACGCGCTGGAGTCGCTCGAGGTCGTGCTGATCGGCGCCGCGTTCGAGCAGGATGTGAGTCTCGCCTTCCTCGATGACGGCGTCTACCAGCTCATCGAGGGGCAGGACACCGCCGGCATTGGCTGCAAGAACTTTTCCAAGACCTATCGCGCGCTCGGCGACTTCGAGGTCCGCCGTCTCTATGTCGAGCGCGAGTCGCTGGCCGAGCGCGGCCTCACCGTCGACGATCTGATGCCGATCGTGTGGGAGGACGAGGACGAGGACTACGCCGAGAAGCCGTCGATCAACCTGGTCGATCGCGCCGAGATGACCCGCATCATGGCGTCGCAAGACGTCGTTCTCAGCTTCTAGACCCCGAGGGAATTGCCGCCGTGCCGACGCTTCACACCGTCAACAAGTCGCCGTTCGAGCGCGCCACGCTCGCGAGCTGCATCAATCACGTCGCCGCCGGCGACACCGTGCTCATGATCGAGGACGGCGTCATCGGCGCGCGCAAGGGATCGAGCGCGGCCACGATGGTCGCCGGCGCGCTCAAATCGGCCAAGATCTGCGTGCTCGGTCCCGACCTTGCCGCGCGCGGCATGAAGCCGGATCAGATCATCGATGGAATCACGGTCGTCGACTACGCGGGTTTTGTCGATCTGGTGACGAGCCACGATCGTACGCAGGCTTGGCTCTAGGCGGCCCCTGGGGCCCTCGCGAAAACTTCAGAGGAAGGAAAACAGCATGACGGGATATCAGGTCAACGGTCATCAGATCGAGCACGACGAGGAAGGCTATCTCACCGACATCGGGCAGTGGACGCAGGAACTCGCCGAGATCATCGCCAAGAACGAAAACATCAACATGACGCCGGAGCACTGGGAGGTCGTCAACTTCCTGCGCGACTATTACGACGAATACCAGATCGCGCCGGCGGTCCGCATCCTCGTCAAGGAAATGAAGAAGAAGTACGGCGCGGAGAAGGGCGACCAGAAGTATCTCTACGAGCTGTTCCCCTACGGCCCGGCGAAGCAGGCCTGCAAGATCGCCGGTCTGCCGAAGCCGACCGGCTGCATCTAGGGCGGCGTCCGCGCCGGCGGCCCCGCCGGCGAACAAAACGAAACCGACGGGCCGCGCCAAGCGGCCCGCGCGTGGGAGGGTGATGTGGTTACGGCGATCTTCGCGCTGGCGTTCTACGCGGCCACGGTCGTTCTCGTGGGCGGGCTGGCGTTGCGCGTCTATCAATACGCGACGACCCCGGCGCCGCTGAAGATCGCGACCACCCCAGCGCCGACGACCAAGCCGGGCGCGGCCTTCCGCGTGCTGCGCGAAGTGGTGGTGTTCGAAAGCCTGTTCAAGTCGAACAAGTGGATCTGGGTGTTCGGCTGGGTGTTTCACGCCGCCCTCGCGCTCGTGCTGCTGCGTCACGTGCGCTACTTCACCGAGCCGGTGTGGCTGGTGGTGGCGCTGGCCCAGCCGTTCGGCATCTACGCCGGTTTCGCCATGGTCGCCGCGCTGGCCGCGTTGTGGGCGCGGCGCCTGCTGGTTCCGCGCGTGCGCTACATCTCCTCGCCGTCGGACCATCTGATGCTGCTGTTGCTCATCCTGATCGGCGTGAGCGGCCTGATGATGAAGTTCGTCGCCCATACCGACATCGTCGCGGTGAAGGCCTTCTTCCTCGGCCTCGTCCGATTCGACTGGCGGCCGCTGCCGGTCGACCCGCCGCTGCTCGCGCACCTGACATTCGTCCTCGCGTTGATGATCGTCTTTCCCTTCTCCAAGTTGCTGCACGCGCCCGGCGTGTTCTTCTCGCCGACGCGCCACCAGGCGGACAATCCGCGCGAGCAGCGCTATGTACCGCGCCGCAAGGGCGCGGCGCAGCCGGCGGAATAGGAGCGCGGCATGGCCAAGAAGCCCGCACCATTCGCGGAACTCGCCATCGGCGATCCCCTCGAGGCGCCGGCGTTCGCTTGCGGCGCGATGGCCGGAAGCAAACCTTATGTCGCCGCGCCCGCCCACCAGCAGCCGCTCGGCTTTCCCGGCGAACTGGTCGAGAACTGGAAGGAAAAGGCGATCGCCCGGCTCGGCGAGCTCCTGAAGACGAACCGGGCGCTGCGCGTTTATCTCGACGCCTGCGTGCGTTGTGGGGCCTGCACCGACAAATGCCACTATTTCCTCGGCACCGGCGATCCCAACAACATGCCGGTGGCGCGCCAGAACCTGCTGCGCAAGGTCTACCGCCGTTACTTCACGCTCGCGGGCAAGTATTTTCCCTCGCTGGTCGGCGCCGAGGATCTCACCGAAAAGGTGCTCGACGAGTGGTACAGCTATTTCCACCAATGCTCGCAGTGCCGTCGCTGCTCGGTCTATTGCCCCTACGGCATCGACACCGCGGAACTGTCGATGGCCGCGCGCGACATTCTCGACCACATCGGCAAGGGCCAGAAATACACCAACGAGATCATCGGCAAGGTCTATAGCGTCGGCAACAATCTCGGCCTGCCGCCCAAGGCGCTGAAGGCGACGCTGGAAGGACTCGAGGACGAGATCGAGGAAGAGACCGGCGTGCGCGTGCGCCTGCCGCTCGACGAGGAAGGCGCCGACATCCTGCTGGTGACGCCGAGCGCGGACTTCTTCGCCTCGCCGCACATGGAGGGCCTGATCGGCTACGCCAAGGTGATGCACGAGGCCGGCGTCAAATGGACGCTCTCCTCGCACGCCTCCGAGGCCGGCAATTTCGGCATGTTCATCGGCTCCTACGAGACGATGGAGAAGATCGCCGGACGCATCGGCAAGGCCGCGCGCGACCTCAAGGTCAAGCGCATCGTGTTCGGCGAATGCGGCCATGCCTGGCGCGTCGCCTACAACTTCCTCGACACTCTGGCCGGACCGTTCGATTTCCTCGACCGCGCCTATCCGGTGCCGCAGCACATCTGCGAGTTCACCCATGATCTGATCCAGCGGGGCAAGCTGCGGCTCGACAAATCGAAGAACGATCACATCCGCCTGACGTTCCACGATTCCTGCAACGTCGCGCGCGCCTCGCGCATGGGCGACACGCCGGGCGGCCAGTTCGAGATTCCGCGCGCGATCCTGCGCGCGAGCTGCAATCATTATTTCGACATGGCGCCGGAGACGATCCGCGAGGGAACGCTGTGCTGCGGCGGCGGCGGCGGATTGCTCACCGACGAATTGATGGATTTGCGGTCAAAGGGCGCCCAGCCGCGCATGCGCGCGCTCAAGGACGTCGCCGACGAGCACGGCGTCACGCACATGGCCGCGATCTGCGCCATCTGCAAGGCGCAGTTCTCCAAGGTGCTGCCGCAATACGGCTTCGAGATGGACGGTATCGTCAGCGTGCATCAGATGGTGTCGAACGCCATCGTGCTGACGGGCTCGCGCCAGGCCGAGGAATTGGAAGGGGGAAAGACCGAAACGGGCGCGCCTGACGGCGCCCAAGCTTCCGGAGAGCCCCCATGACCGAAGTCGCCAATCCCGCCAAGCACACTTTCCGCCGCTTCAAGTCCGGCGAGAACATGTGGGAATGGGACGACCTGTCGGAAAAGATCTTCCAGGCCGATCGTTCCTACAAATGTCCGACCTACGTGCATCGCACGCCGCCGTGCCAGGGCTCGTGCCCGTCCGGCCACGACATTCGCGGCTGGCTCGCGATCGCGCGCGGCATGGACAAGTCGCCGGTGGCCGGTCAGCCCTGGCAGCATTACGCGTTCGAGCGCATGGTCGAGGCCAATCCGTTCCCGGCCACCATGGGCCGCGTCTGTCCGGCACCATGCGAGGACGGCTGCAACCGCAACGAGGTCGACGATTTCGTCGGCATCAACGCCGTCGAGCAATATGTCGGCGACTGGGCGATCGACCAGGGGATCGCGCTGCCGCCCGCGCCGGCGCTTGGCGAGAACAAGGTCGCGGTGATCGGCGGCGGGCCGGCGGGCCTGTCGGCGGCGCATTATCTTCGCCGCCGCGGCCACCGCGTGGTCATCTTCGAAGCCCACGACAAGCTCGGCGGCATGATGCGCTTCGGCATTCCGCCCTATCGCACGCCGCGCGCCATGCTCGACGCCGAGATCGACCGCATCCTCGCGCTCGGCGGCATCGAGGCGCGCCTGAACACGACCGTCGGGGTCGGCGTCGGCCTCGACGAGATCGAAGCCGAGTTCGACGCCGTGTTCTGGGCGATCGGCGCCCAGCGCGGCCGGCCGCTGCCCGTGCCCGGCGCCGACGCCGAGAACTGCATCACCGGCGTCGAATTTCTCGACGCCTTCAATCGCGGCTGGGTGCTTTCGACCGCCAAGCGCATCGTCGTGGTCGGCGGCGGCGACACTTCGGTCGACGTGGCGTCGGTGGCGCGCCGGCTCGGCTCCATCACCGCCCGGCACGAGCACGACCAGACGCCGATGGCGACGCTGGGCTTCACCGCCCACGACGTCGCCGGCTCGCTGCGCCGCGAGGGCGTCGAGGCGGTGCTGACCTCGCTGTTCCCGATCGAGAAGATGACGGCGGCCGAGCGCGAGCGCGAGGACGCCAAGCGCGAGGGCATCATCATCCGCGGCGGCGTCATGCCGCTCGAGGTGCTCACCGACGAGGCCGGCCGCGCCCGGGCGCTGCGCATGTGCGAATGCACCATGAACGGCGCGACGCCGGTTCCGACCGCGGGCACCGAATTCGAGATCGAATGCGACCTGATCATCTCGGCGATCGGGCAGATGGCCGATCTCGCCCACGGCCTCGGCAAGCTCGACAACGGACGCGGCGGCATCGCCATCGACTCGGTCTACAAGGTCAAGAACACGACCAAGCATTTCGCCGGCGGCGACGTCATCCGCCCGCATCTGCTGACGACCGCGATCGGCCATGGACGCATCGCGGCCGAGACCATCGACCATTTCCTCGCCGGCAATCCGCAGGACCGCCGGCCGAAGGTCGACGTGCGCCAGTTCGATCTGCTCGCCGAATTGCAGAACCGCGGCCTGTCGCCGGAGCCCTACGGCCACGTCCAGGCGCGCGGCACCTCGGACGCCGGCTACGCCGTTCACAATTACGAGGATCGCGGCACGTCGCAGGTCATTCCGCACGACGACCTGTTCAAGGGCCACTTTCCCTACGTCGTCCGCAACCGGCGCGTGGAACGTCACGTCGACGCCGACAAGGTGCTCGGCGATTTCGGCGAGCGCATCTCCAACATCACCGAGCAGCAGGCGCGCAAGGAAGGCCAGCGCTGCATGAGCTGCGGTCTCTGCTTCGAATGCGACAATTGCGTCGTGTTCTGTCCGCAGACGGCGGTGTTCCGCTTGCCGAAGAAGGAACGCGCGGTCGGCCGCTACGTCGCGACCGACTATTCGAAATGCATTGGCTGCCACATCTGCGCGGATGTCTGCCCGACGGGCTACATCCAGATGGGCATGGGGGAATGACGATCGCGCCGCGCCACGGAGATCGCCCGCCGATCTCTGGGCCGCGGCGACGGGACTGAATAAGCGACGGGCGCGACACGGGAGCTCCGGCTTCCGGTCCGCGAGGGGGAAGGAGAACGACGATGAATAAGGTGGTCGATCCCAAGAAGCAGACGTACCGGCGCTACAAGTCCGGCGAGACCATGTGGGATTGGGACGATCTGTCGGAAAAAATCTTCCAGGCCGATCGCACCTACAAATGCCCGACCTATATTCATCGCACGCCGCCCTGCCAGGGCTCCTGCCCGTCGGGCGAGGACATTCGCGGCTGGCTCAACATCGCGCGCGGCATCGAGAAGCCGCCGGTCGGCGCCGACGGCAAGCCGATGGCGTGGCAGGAATACGCGTGGCGGCGCATCACCGACGCCAATCCGTTCCCCGCCATCATGGGCCGCGTCTGCCCGGCGCCGTGCCAGACCGGCTGCAACCGCGTCAAGGTCGAGGAATATGTCGGCATCAACGCGGTCGAGCATTACCTCGGCAATTGGGCGATCGAGAAGGGACTGACCTTCCCGGCGCCGGAAAAGGAAAGCGGCAAGCGCGTCGCCGTGGTCGGCGGTGGCGTGGCCGGGTTCTCCTGCGCCTATCATCTTCGCCGGCGCGGCCACTCGGTCGTCATCTTCGAGGCCAACAATCACCTCGGCGGCATGCTCGCCTTCGGCCTGCCGTACTACCGCACGCCGCGCGAGATTGTCGACGCCGAGGTGCAGCGCATCCTCGACATGGGCGTCGAGGTGCGTCTCAACACGCGCGTCGGCAAGGACGTGAGCTTCGCCGATCTCAAGCGCAATTTCGACGCCGTCTTCATCGGCATCGGCGCGCAGACCGGCAACAAGCTCGATCTGCCGGGTTCGGACGCGCCCAATTGCGTCGACGGCCTGTCGTTCCTGCGCGACTACAACGAGGGCCGGCTGGAGCACGCCGGCAAGCGCATCGTCGTCATCGGCGGCGGCGACACCGCGATGGACTGCGCCGCGGTCGCGCGCCGGCTCGGCTATTACGACGCCGACGCCGAATCCCACGATCACGCCAAGGTCGTCGTCGCCGTGCGCGAGAGCGACGCCGGCCGGCGCAAGGGCGGCGCCGAGTTCTGGCGCCATTCCTCCGAGGTCTTGATCGCCTATCGCCGTCACGTCCAGGAGATGCCGGCGTCCAAGCACGAAATCGACTCCGTGGTGCAGGAGGGCGTCGAAATCCAGTCCTGCGTCGCGCCGCTCGCCATCATCAAGGACGAGGACGGCATGGCGACGGCCCTGCGCGTCATCCGCGTCGACTGGGTCAACAAGAAGATGGTGCCGCAGGAAGGCTCCGAATACGACATTCCCGCCGACCTGATCGTCTCCGCCGTCGGCCAGTCGGTCAATTGGGCCGGCATGGAGAAGTACAGGAACGACAAGGGCACGGCCAAGGTCGATGGCGGCCTGATGGCCGAACCCGGCGTGTTCGTCGGCGGCGACGCCATCAAGCCGTTCCTGCTCACCACCGCGATCGGCCACGGCCGCATCGCCGCGGACGGCATCGACCGCTATCTCGAAGGCGTCGAGGTCGACCGTCGCCCGAAGGTCGACGTCAAGTATTTCAACCTGCGTAACAAGATGATCGAGGCGGGCACGCAATTCGCGCCGATCACCGAGCCGCTGCGCGGTACCTGCGACAGCAAGGGCGCTATCCACAATTACGAGGACCGCGCGCGCAACGAGGTCGTCGCCGCCGACGAACTGTTCCTCGGCCATTTCCCGATCACGCCGCGCAACGAGCGCAAGACGGTGCCGATCGACGCCACCAACGTGCTCGGCAACGCCGAGGAGCGCCTCGTCGCGCTGACCGAGGCGGAGACGCAAGCCGAGGCCAAGCGCTGCATGAGCTGCGGCCTGTGCTTCGAGTGCGACAATTGCGTGATCTATTGTCCGCAGACGGCCGTCAAGCGCGTGCCGAAGAAGGAAGCGACGATGGGCCGCTACGTCTACACCGACTATAGCAAGTGCGTCGGCTGCCACATCTGCATGGATGTTTGTCCGACCGGCTACATCAAGATGGGCATGGGGGAATAGCGAGCCATGATCCGGCGCTTGATTCTGGCCGCGATGCTTGGGCTGGCGCTTGTCGCGCCGGCCGCGGTGTCGCTGATGGCGGCGAGCGCGCTCGCGGCCGACGGCGCGTCCGTCGACCGCGTGCCGGTGCCGCGACCGCCGAAGGGCCAGGGCGACCAGTGCGTCGCCGACACGGCTTTCATGCGCCGCAACCACATGGCCGTGCTGATGCACCAGCGCGACGCGACGATGCATGAGGGAATCCGGACGAAGACGTTCAGCCTGAACGGCTGCGTTTCCTGTCACGCCGTCGCCGGCAAGGACGGCAAGGCGGTGAGCTACGACAGCAACGAGCATTTCTGCCGAAGCTGCCACACCTACGCGGCGGTCTCGATCGACTGCTTCACCTGCCACGCCTCGCGTCCGGGAGAGGCGGCGAAGGCCGCGCAAACGGGCGAGGGCGCCGATCACGCCGCGCTCGCCGAGTTCCTGCGGAGTCGAGAGCAATGACCGACGCGGCGCATTTCGAGCCGAGGCGCGAAACGGACGGCGATCCGTCCCGTCGCGGTTTCCTTCGCCAGGCGACCGCGCTCGCGGTCACCACGCTGGCGCCGGGCGTGACGTTGCAGGTGTTCGGCGCGGGCGAAGCGGCCGCGCGCGCGCCGAACGAGCCCGCCTCGTCGAAGGCGCGTTGGGGCCTGCTGATCGACGTTTCCAAATGCGACGACGGCTGCACCGCCTGCGTCGGCGCCTGCTCGGCGGAGAACGGCTGGAAATCCACCGGCCATCCGGCGACCGATCCGCAGTGGATCCGCAAGCTCGACGCCAAGGATCCGAAATCGGGCGCCTCGGTGTCGCTGCCGATGATGTGCCAGCATTGCACCCATCCGCCTTGCGTTGACGTCTGCCCGACCGGGGCCTCGTTCAAGCGCGCCGACGGCATCGTGCTGGTGGACAAGCACATCTGCATCGGCTGCCGCTATTGCATGATGGCGTGCCCTTATAAGGCGCGCTCCTTCGTGCACGAGCCGGCGAGCGACCAGAAGCCGCACGCGCCGCGCGGCATGGGCACGGTGGAGGCCTGCACGATGTGCGTGCATCGGGTCGATGCCGGGCGCATGCCGGCCTGCGTCGAGGCCTGCGGCGGGACCGGCCGCGAGGCCATGCTGTTCGGCGATCTCAACGACCCGCAAAGCGAGATCGCCAAGCGCGTCGCGACCTATCGCACCACCCGCATCCGCGCCGACCTCGGCTGCGAGCCGGGCGTGTATTACCGCAACATCTAGCCGGCGAGGCCGCGCCGACGGCGCGGGAACAACATGGCGAAGGTCGCTTATCGGAGAATAGAGGCGGTTGGCCCCGCGTTCTGGGCGCTGCTCGCGCTTGCCGCCGCGCTTGTCGCGGCCGCGCTCGGCGCCGCCTTCTACATGGAGCACAATGGCCATGTCGTCACCGGCATGACCAACCAGATCGTCTGGGGCACGCCGCACGTCTTCGCCGTGTTCTTGATCGTGGCCGCCTCCGGCGCGCTCAACGTCGCCTCGGTTTCCTCGGTGTTCAACCGCGCAGCCTACAAGCCCTACGCGCGGCTCTCGGCCATCCTCGCCATCGCGCTGCTGGTCGGCGGGCTCGCGGTGCTGGTGCTCGATCTCGGCCGGCCCGACCGGCTGATCGTGGCGATGACGAAGTACAATTTCAGATCGATCTTCGCCTGGAACATCTATCTCTATACCGGCTTCCTCGCCATCGTCGCCGCCTACCTGTTCGTGATGATGGACCGCACCGCCTCGCGCTGGCCTATGGCCGGAAAGGCGATGGGCGGGCTCGCCTTCGTCTGGCGTCTGATCCTGACGACCGGCACCGGATCGATCTTCGGGTTCCTCGCCGCGCGCGCGCTTTACGATTCGGCGATCCTCGCGCCGCTGTTCATCGCCGCGTCGCTGCTCTACGGCCTGGCGTTCACCACGCCGATCCTCGCGGTGCTGTCGAATCTGACGCGGCAGGACCTGCTGCCCGAGGAGATGGTCGGCAAGTTTCGCGGCCTCCTGATCATCTTCTCGCTCACCGTCCTGCATCTGACGGCGGTGTTCTTCCTGACCAAGCTCTATTCGCACAATTACGACGACGCGGCGCTGTTCATCCTGCGCGACGGCGGCGTTCACACCGCGGTGTTCTGGATCGGCCAGGTCCTGGTCGGCCATGTCGCCCCGCTCCTGATTCTGGCGCCGGGCTGGCCGGGCGCGCGCGGCCGTTCGGCCCTGATCGCGGCCTCGCTCTTGTTCCTGGTCGGCGGCGTCGCGCATATGTATGTGACGATCATCGGCGCGCAGGCTTTGCCGCTGACGCTGCTTCCGGGCATGATCGTATCGAGCCCGTTCAACGACGGCATGGTCGCGGCCTACGCGCCCTCTCTGCCCGAGATCGTGCTCGGTGTCGGCGGCGTCGCGATCGCCATGCTCGTCGTGCTTGTCGCCGTGGCGCTGATGCCGTTCCTGCCGCGCATGGCGACGGATTGAAATCGCCGCGCGGCGCAACGAAAGTGGCGTCATGGACCGCCTGTTCGTGTCGGCAGCGCACAAGTCGTCGGGCAAGACCACGACGACGATCGGCCTCGCGGCGGCGCTGAGGGCGCGCGGCCGCGCCGTCCAGACCTTCAAGAAGGGGCCCGACTACATCGACCCGATGTGGCTGGCGCGCGCGAGCGGCCGGGCCTGCTTCAATCTCGACTTCAATACGCAGGAGGCGGACGAGATCCGCGCGACCTTCGCCGGCAATCTCGGCGGCGCCGACATCGCGCTGATCGAGGGCAACAAGGGCCTGCATGACGGTCTCGACACCGAGGGCGGCGATTCCAGCGCGGCGCTCGCCCGCCTGCTCGGCGCGCCGGTGGTGCTCGTCGTCGACGTGGTGGGCATGACGCGCGGGATCGCGCCCCTGCTGCTGGGCTACCGGGCGTTCGACCCGGAGACGCGGCTCGCCGGCGTCATCCTCAACAAGGTCGCCTCGCCCCGCCAGGAAACCAAGCTGCGCCAGGCGATCGAGCGTTACACCGATCTCGCCGTTCTCGGCGCGGTCGAGCGCGACCGCGAGGTCGTCGTCGGCGAGCGCCATCTGGGGCTGACGACGCCGGAAGAGACCGAGGCGGCCGACCGCGTCGTCGCCGCCATCCGCGCGCGCGTCGAGCGGGGCGTCGATCTCGACCGCCTGACGGCGATCGCCGCCGAAGCGCCGGCGGCGCCGTGGATCGGCGCGGCGACGACAAGCGCGGCGTCCGCGCCCGACCTGCGCATCGCGGTCGCGCGCGACGCGGCCTTCGGCTTCTATTATCCCGACGATCTCGCCGCGCTGGAACGCGCGGGCGCCCGGCTCGTCTTCTTCGACACCATGACGGCCGCCGCGATGCCGGAAGCCGACGCGCTGATGATCGGCGGCGGATTTCCCGAGACGCACACGGCCCGGCTCGCAGCCAACGCGACGCTGCGCGCCGACATCACCCGGCGCATCCGCGCCGGCCTGCCGACCTACGCCGAATGCGGCGGCCTGATGTACCTTTCCCGTTCGATCGCCTGGCGCGGGGAGACCTTTCCCATGGTCGGGGCGATCGCGGCCGACACGGTGATGCGCGACCGGCCGCAGGGCCGGGGCCTCGTCGTCGTCGAGGAGACGCGAGAGGCGCTCTGGCGCGATCCGCGGGGAGCGTCCGCGCCGGCGACTATCGCCGCGCACGAATTTCACTATGCCGCGCTCGAGAACATCGATCCGGCGACGCGCTTTGCCTATGCGGTACGGCGCGGGCACGGGATCGACGGTCGCCACGACGGCATCGTCGTCGCCAATACGCTGGCAAGCTTCGTTCATCTGCGCGACACCTCGCGCTGCCATTGGGCCGGACGCTTCGTCGATTTCATCCGGCGGCGGCGCAAGGCGGTGGAAAGCGCGGCGCGCGCGGAAAGCGCCTGACGCGGTCGACGGCCGGGGTTGCGCCCAAATGAAATATATCAATTATTACAATTAGTTAAATGTACGACGCGAGCCGATGCGGCGGGCGCCGATGCCCTTGCTTGCGTTGACAATTCGGCCTCCGGCCCTTATGAACCCGCCAGCCCCGCTGGTTCGTCCGTATCGGGGAAGCCTCATTCGTGTCCGGCCCGTCGATTACGGCCCTTAGAAGATCAGGATAACCGCCATGAAGGTCCGTAATTCGCTGAAATCACTGCGCGGCCGGCACCGCAACAACCGTCTCGTGCGCCGCAAGGGCCGCGTTTACGTGATCAACAAGGTCCAGCGCCGCTTCAAGGCGCGCCAGGGCTGATCCGGTCCGACGGTAAAGCACTTCCCACTCGCCGATCGTCCCTGAACGCGGCCGTCGCCCGACTCGCCGTGTTGTGATGCGCGTCCGCGCGCGCCGGCTATGCAGGTCGCCTGGCGCCGTCTAGATTTGTCGCATGCGGATCGGGCCCTGGATCATGCGCCGCCTTCGCGCCGTCGCCCGCGCGGGCATCGCGCCGGCAATCGCACTATCGACGGCCGCGCTGGTCGCCATCGCCGCGACGCCGGCGGACGCGCAGCGCGCGCCATCGCCGCGCGCGGCCGATCCCCATCGCGACCTTCCGCGGTCGCTCGAACGCCTTCCCGCGCAACAGATGCCCGAGGAGACGCGCGGGCTCGATTTCCTTTTCGAGGCGCTGAAGGCCGCGCCCGACAAGGCGAGCGCCAAGCATGTCGAGGCGCGCATCATGGCCCTGTGGGCGTCGACGCCGAGCGACACGGTGGCGCTGCTGATGGGGCGCGTGAAAACCGCCATCGAGCATAAGGACGTGCCGCTCGCGCTGAAGCTGCTCGACGCCATCGTCCAGATCCGGCCCGATTACGTCGAGGGTTGGAATCGCCGCGCCACGCTGCATCTGCTGGCCAACGATCAGGCCCGCGCCCTCGCCGACATCCGGCAGGTGCTGCTCCGCGAGCCACGCCATTTCGCCGCGCTGGTCGGCCTCGGCATGATCCTGCGCGACCTCGGCGAGGAGGCGCGCGCGCTCGACGCCTTCCGCCGCGCGATCGAGATCAATCCGCATCTCGACCGCGTCATCGACCAGATCAAGACGCTGCGCGAGAAGGTCGAGGGGCGCGATATCTAGATTCTTCGCGGTGCCATGGCGACGCGGGCGCGTGGCCGTTCGCCCGCTCAGACGTCGCCGGTATCTTCCGGGCTGACATAGGCGATGCGCACCATATTGGTCGCGCCCGGGGTGCCCAGCGGCACGCCGGCGACGATGATCACGCGCTGACCGGCGCGGCAGAAGCCGTCGACGAAGGCGACGCCGCAGGCGCGCTTGACCATGTCGTCCTGATCGCGCGCGTCGGCGGCGACGACGCAGTGAACCCCCCACACCAGCGACAGCTTGCGCCCGGTCGCGAGATTGGGCGAGATGGCGACCACCGGCGGCTGCGGCCGTTCGCGCGCGACGCGCAGCGCGGTCGAGCCGGAACTGGTCCAGCAGATGATGGCGGAGAGATCGAGCGATTCGGCGATCTGGCGCGCCGCCTCGGCGATGGCGTCGGCGCCGGTCGGCTCGGGCTCGGGCCGCTGGGCGTGAATGACCGAGCGATAGGTCGGATCGCGTTCGACTTCCTCGGCGATGCGGTTCATGGTGGCGACCGCATCGACCGGGAACTTGCCCGCCGCCGATTCCGCCGACAGCATGATCGCGTCCGACCCCTCGAACACGGCGGTGGCGACGTCGGAGACCTCCGCGCGCGTCGGCGCCGGGCTCTGGATCATCGATTCGAGCATCTGCGTGGCGATGACGATCGGCTTGCCGGCCTTGCGCGCCAGCCGCCCCATCTGCTTCTGGAGGCCGGGCACGCGCTCGGCGGGCAGCTCGACGCCGAGATCGCCGCGCGCGACCATCAGCGCGTCGGCCAGTTCGAGGATTTCGCCGAGCCGGTCGATCGCCTGGGGCTTTTCGATCTTGGCCATCACCGCGGCGCGGCCGCGTACGATCTTCTTGGCCTCGGCGACGTCCTCGGGCCGCTGCACGAACGACAGCGCGATCCAGTCGACGCGGCAGTCGAGCGCGGCGGCGAGATCGGCGCGGTCCTTCGGCGTCATCGCCGAGACGGGCAGATCGGTGTCAGGCAGGCTGATGCCCTTGCGGTCCGAGACGCGTCCGCCGACGATGACGCGGGTGACGACGTGATCGGGCGCGATCTCCACCGCCTTCAGCCGCACGCGGCCGTCGTCGATCAGCAGATGGTGCCCGGGCGCGAGCGCGGAGAGAATCTCGGGATGCGGCAGGTGCACCCGCGTTTCGTCGCCCGGTTCGGGATTGGAATCGAGGATGAAGCGCGCCCCGTTCTTCAGCGTTACCGGGGGGGCGGTGAAGGCGCCGAGCCGGAGCTTGGGTCCCTGCAGATCGACCAGAATGCCGATCGGCCGTCCGTAGCTGCTCTCGACATTGCGGATGGCGGCGACGAGTTCGCGCAGCTTGTCGTGCGGCGTGTGGCTCATATTGATGCGGAAGACATCGGCGCCGGCCTCGAACAACCGTGCGATCACCGCACTGTCGGACGACGCCGGGCCGAGCGTCGCCAGAATCTTGATCCGACGCAGACGCCTCATCGTTTCGGCGCCCCCGGTGGCGTCGTCGGCGCGACGCCGGAGGCGCCGCCGGGCAGGCCCGGAAGCGGCAGTTGCGGCGCGTTGTCCCCTTTTTCGGTCAATTGAACCGTCCATGATCGTTGTTCGCCGGTGTCGACCTCGAAGAATCCGGTCCGGTCGAAGCCGCGCGCGAGGCAGTCCTCGATGCCGCGAATGAGAAATTCCTTGTCGCGGGTGCACAGGAACGCCTGTCCCGACCACTCGCCGCCACGGTCATAATCGATCGCATAGATGTAGTAAAAACGCGCGACAAGCGTCCCGCGCAGAAGCGTCTCGCAATTGCGCGAGCTGATGTTCCACCAGCCCTCGGTCACCCAGCCGTCCTTGTCCTTGTAACCGAGCGCGATGCCGACGCGGCTGGAGGTGTTGTTGCAGAGACGGAAATCGGCGCGCGCGGCCCCGTTCGAAAGCGCCAACGCGAACACGGCAAGCGCCGCGCTCGCGGCGAGCCGCGGCGGCCATCGTGTCGTGCGGAAGGAAATCTGAGGCGCCACGCGTGTCACTGGACTTGGTTGATTCGGGTTCGATTTCGCTTCAGGGGTCCGCCGCTGTCAACGTCCCGGCGCGGGAGGCCGCGGCGTGTCGGCCGGCGGCGCGGCCACTTTCGCGGCGAATGGCGCGGTTCCGCGGGGCGCGCGCGACAGGTCGTCCGTCGCCGCCCGACCGCCGCTAACCGCTTGAAATGCCGCAAGATCTTGAAAGTCATCCGGATTCGGCCCGCCCGCTCCCGGGAGGGGCCGCCGGCGCCTTTCACGGCGAAGTCTTCCATGGCGCGCCCATCGGGCGCTGATATGGCAATCTGGCCGCGATTTCCATAATTTATTGGCTATTTGGGGCGGTCCGCCGTGGGGCGGAGCGGGCGGCCGCGCCCGGCGACAGGGAGAGGTCATGCGCATCGACGACACAACCCGGATCGAACTGGAGGCGGCGGCATTCCGGCGGCTCATCGCGCATTTGCGCGACCGCGCCGACGTACAGAACATCGACATGATGAATCTCGCCGGCTTCTGCCGCAACTGCCTGTCGAACTGGCTCAAGGACGCCGCCGACGAGAAGGGCGTGGGTCTGACCAAGGACGATTGCCGCGAGGCGGTCTACGGCATGCCCTATGAGGCATGGAAAGCCGCGCATCAGACCGAAGCCTCGCCCGACAAGCTCGCCGCGTTCGAAAAGAACCGCCCCGATCGCTGATCGTGGCGTCGCAAGGCGCATCCCGCGAACTTATCAAGAAAATCCGCTGTGGGTCGCTGTGGACGGACGCGCCATCGACTTGACGCGGTGCCCGGCGAAAACGAGTGTGGCCGTGAACGATCCGGCGTTTCAATCGCGGATGGCGCAAGGCCGTCGCGCGAGGCGGGCGGTGGAGTGGCGCGTCATTTTTTGGGAGTTCGACATGAGCACATCCGCCGCCGCGAAGGAGAACAAGGCCGATAAGGACGATAAGTCCGGTTCGGCGGCCGCCACGCGTTTCGCCAAGGATCAGCTCAAGGCCATCATCGAGCGCGTCGAACGCCTTGAGGAAGAGAAGAAGACGATCAGCGACGACATTCGCGATGTCTATGCCGAGGCCAAGGCCAACGGCTTCGACGTCAAGGCGCTGCGGACGATCGTGCGTCTGCGCAAGCAGGACAGCGACGAGCGCCGCGAACACGAGGCGATCCTCGAAACCTATATGCACGCCTTGGGAATGATCGCCTGAGCCGGCGTCGGCGCGGCTTCGCGCCCGCGCGGCCACGATCCTATTTCAGCGCCGCCGTGTGAACCGGGAAGCTGACCGTCGCGATCGCCGCTTCCGCCGAGCCGGTGAAGCGGTCGGCCGGCGGGGTGATCGATTCGTCGCTGGAGAAGGTCGCCGCCATCGCGATCCTGGGCTTGGTGAACAACACCCGCAGGGTGACGAGGTCGGGCGCGCTCAGCCCCGAAACGGCGAGGAAGTCGCGCGCGCTCGGCGCGATAATCAGCGCGCGCAGGTACATCTCCTGGCTCGCGGGCAGCAGGACCGACCGCGCCGACATCCGGCTATCCGCGCGGGTATCGGCGGCAAGCGCGGCGTGCCGGTCGGAGCCTTGCAGGCGCGGCGTGGCGCTCGCTTCGGGCGCGACGGTCGCGATCTTGATCGCGGGCGATCCGGCCGAGGCGACGATGTGTCGGTGGTCGATGAGGCTCGGCGACGCGAAGGCGAGGGCTTCGCGCGTTGCCTGATCGACCCGCAGGCTGCCCGAGGACGGCGCGATGCTGGCGGTCACCCGCGGCTCGGCCGCGGCGCCCTTGGCGTCGCCGTCCGTCCAGAAGCCGCGTGAATTGATGATGTCGGCGGGGGTGCGCGGCCGCGTCTCGCTGTCGGCGCGCGCGCTGGCGATCGACTGGTTGGCGAAGATCGGATCGTCGAATTTCGATGTCGGCGCGGGCATCCGGCGCGAGGCGGAAACGGCGTCGGCCGTCGTGGACTTGGTGTCGGCCGAAGCGAGGCGGAAGGGCTGGGCCGGTCGCTGGCGCGGAGTGGGAACGGGGGCTTCGGCCTTGGTATTTTCAGACTTGGTGTTCTCGGTCTTCGCGCCTTGGGCCTTGGTGTTTTCGGCGACGCGTTTGGCGCCGGCGTCCTTGGCCGGCGCCGCTTCCTCCTCGTCGTCGGCCGAGCGCAGGCCGAGCAGGGAGGCGATCGCACCGCGTTTCGATGTCGGCGCGAAGTCGCCGTCGTCGCCGGACTTGCGCTTGCCGACTTCGGCGAGCGCGAGCTGATAGCCCGGCAGCGGGCCGCCGTCGGCGGGAAGATGGACGGTGCGTCCGTTCGGGAACACGCGCACGAGCTGGTCGCGCGTCATGCGCGGCCAATGGCGGATGCGTCCGGTGTCGAGATGAACGAAGGGCGAGCCCGAGGTCGGATAGAAACCGACGCCGCCGCGTTGCAGACGCAGGCCGGCGAAGCGGATCTTGTCGAGCGACACGCCCGGGATGAAGAAATCCATGGCGTTGCCCTGCATGTGCTGGCTGAAACGGGCGACTCCCGAGGAGCGCCGGCGCAGCATCGCATTGGTCTTGGGCGAACGGTAGGAGGAGATGATCTGAATCGGGTCCTTGCCGTCGACGTCGCGGTAGACTTCCCAGACGATGTCGAAGAGCTGCGGATTCATCTTGGTCTGGTCCTGGGAGCGCCAGTCGCGCAGGAACCAGTTGAGCTTCGCCAGGCCTTCCACGTCATAGCGGCCGTTGCGCTTGAAGGTGACGGTGAGGTCTTCGCCGGAATGGGTGTGGTGGAAGGTGAGCGTCCGGGTTTCGCCGACGGCCGTCGCATCCTTCACCGACCCGGCGCCGAGCAGCAGCGCGAACGCGGCGGCGCCGACATGCGCCCCCGCCCGCGCCATCAAGCGCGCGCGATTCCGACGTTCCCGGCTTTGCCCCTTAAGTCCCGCCACGTCCCGTCCCGTGATCGTTGCGATCAAGCCATCGAATCCCGTCGCCCCACGCGGCGGAAGCCGATGCAGTCATAATCAGGAAGGGTTAATCTTGCTTTACGACCCATTCCCCATCTTTGAGCCAGCAACTAACTGGCAACTATGGCGAAATCCAGTCTGGGCCGATTTTCGGATGCTTCAATGGTTAACAAATCCCCTAATTCAGGGGTCCGAACCGGGCTTTTGATCGAGATCAACGCATGCGCGGGCGAGGGGCCGGCGGCCGCGCCCGGCATTAACCTTTCCGGATTGCCGGGACGGCGCGTCGGTAGTCCCATGCGGCCCGCCACGGCGCCCGATTCCGGGCCCCGGGCCGGCTTGCGGCACGACCGTCCGACCGCCGGGATCCGCTATCGCGGCCCGTCGGCTCAGCGCGCGATGACGCGGCGGCGGCGGGGCTGCTCCTGCTCGGGCGGGGCGCCAAATCCGAACAGCCGTTCGAAGAAGGACGGTCCGCCGTTGCCGGCATAGGCGAAGCCGTTCGGCAGTTGCACCGACGGCCGGCCGTAGCTCGGCTGCGCGCGCTCGACCGGCACGTCGGCCACCTTGCGCTCCTCGCCGCGCAGCACCGCCTGCATCTGCGCGTCGCGGCCATAGATGTCGCGGCGCATTTCAAGCTTGCCGGAATCGTCCACGAACGCGGTCTGATAGGTGATGTGCACCGGGATCGGCGTCGGGAAGTTGATGTTCTGCTCGGCCGACCCGTACATGCGCTGGATGCGCTCGGCGGTGTAGTTCTCCTGCGGCAGAGCGATGCCGAGCAGCGCCTCGGCGTATTTGTCCGGATTCTGGACCCGCATGCAGCCGTGGCTGTAGGCGCGCGTCTCGTGCGCGAACAGGTGCTTGTCCGGCGTGTCGTGCTGGTAGACCAGGAACTTGTTCGGGAAATTGAAACGGATGCGTCCGAGCGCGTTGCCCGCGCCCGGCGGCTGGGAAATGTGCACGCTGCCGTCGCTGTTCTGCGTCAGCCGCAGGCCCATCCGCTGCAGCACCGTCGGGTCCTGTTGCAGCGCCGGGAGATATTCGTTGTAGACGATCGACGGCGGCACGTTCCAGGTCGGATTGACTGTGATGAACTTCATCGTCTCGGTGAGCATGGGCGTCGCCGTCTTGCCCGGCTTGCCGGTCACCACGCGCGTCGTCCACACCATCTTGCCGTGCTGCATCACCTTGAGCGTGAAGTCCGGGATGTTGAGGATGACATAGGCGTCGCCGAGCTTCGGCTCGCCGAGATCGCGCGGCAGCCAGCGCCACCGCTCCATGTTGAGCAGAACGACGTCGATCTGGCGGTCCCGCGTCGGGCCGTTGAGCGCCTTGATGGTGGCGTCGTCGAGATTGCCGGTCGGCTTGATGTCGTTGGCGGACTGGAACTTGCGCACCGCCGCGGCGAGATTGGCGTCGTAGTGCTTGTCGTCGGCGGCGCCCTCGACCTTCAGCCGCTCGCGCAGACGCGGCACGCGGTCGTCCTCCACCAGCTTCTTCTTCTGAAACTTGAGAACGGGGCCTTGCGCGATCGGCTCGGACTGGGCGTCGTTCTTGGCCCCGCGCAGCTCGGCGAGCTTGGCCTTGAGCGCCTTGTAGCCTTCATGGCGCGGATTGAAGCCGTCGAGGACGGCGGCGATGTCGGTCGCGCCGGCGATATTGGCGAGCGTCTCGATCGGATCGGAAGCGTGATCGGGATAGAAAATGTCGGCGGTCGCGCGCGACCAATGCATGCGGCCATTCTCGGCGTGGCGCGCGTAGGTCAGCAGCGTCGCCGTCATCTTCAGGTCGGCCTCGGCGAGCGCGTCGGGCGTGGTCGCGGCGGCGAAATCGGGCGCCTGGTACTCGGTCGGATCGAGCCCGTCGGCGTCGACCTTCTTCAGCCGCGCGATGGCGTCGCCCGCCCGCTTCGTCATCTTGCCCGCCTCGCTCCACAACGGCGCGTGGGAACGGGCGGCGTAGATCGTCTCGACCGCCGCGCGTTCCTGCTTGCGGTCGAACAGCTTGAGCGTCTTGGAGCCGAGCAAGTCGCGCAACTTGTCGGCGACGGGCTGGTCGGCGGGCGCGATCGTCGCGGTCTTGGCGGCCTCACTCCGCGGCGCGGTCGCCGTGGCGGGGCTCGATTCCTTTTCCTTGTCCTTTTCCTTGGCGACCTCTTCCTTGGCGTCCTTGGTTTCCTTGGTCGCGGCGGCGGCGTTCTTGTCCGCCTCGCCGGCGGGCTTTGGCTGGGACGCGTCGGACGGGCTCAGCTTCGCGGCGGATTCGGTCGACGTCGCGTCGCCGCTCTTGGTCTCGCTCGATTTGGACTCGCTCGACTTGGTCTCGCTCGATTTCGGCTCGGCCGACTTCACATCGCTCGATTTGGACTCGCCCGCCATCGACCCGCTGATCTTGGCTTCCGCCGGCTTGGCGTCGCCGGTTGTCGGGCTCTGGGCGAGCGCCACGGTGCTGGTCGTCGCAAGGAATGCGCCGACGGCAAGAGCGAGCACGCGATCAAGACGACGGATGTCATGCGTGAGTTTGAGCATCTGCGATCCCTTCCCCTGGTGCCGTCGCCAGGGACTATTGTCCCGACGCGGTCGCCACATTCGATCCGGCTGCGGCCGAAGCGCTTTTTTCCACGTGATTTCAACGAATTCGCGAAACACACGCCCACGGTCTGCATATAGCATGTCCGTCGCGCCGCGCCACCGTTCCGCCGCCGCGTTCACGCGGAACTGACTTCATTTCAGCCGGAACTTCAATATTTCCGCCAGGATAGCCGGTATTTTCGGGAATGCCTGTAACCGGCCTGCAACGTCTCAGTCGAGATCGGCACCGGTTGCCTCGATCGATTCGATTTTCCGATAGAGCGTGGAGCGGCCGATCCGCAATCGGCGCGCGACCTCGGACATCTGTCCCCGGTAATGCGCGATCGCGAAGCGGATGACCTCGGTCTCGATCTCCTCCAGCGGTCGCACCTCGCCGTCGGGGTCGAGAAGGGCCAGCGCGGCGGGGGAGGGCGCCAGCGGCGCGATCGTGGCCTCATGCGCGCTCACCGTGTGGCGCGCGGACAGTTCCGGGGTCGGTTCGAGGCGCAACTCCTCTTCGGTCACGCCGGCGAACTGGATCGGCGCGCCGTCGTCGCCGGCCGCGGCCGCGAGCGGGAAATCGTCGACGCCAAGCTGGCCGCCCTCGCTCATGACCACGGCGCGATAGACCGCGTTTTCGAGCTGGCGGACATTGCCGGGCCAGGAAAACGCCTTCAGGCGCGCGATCGCGTCCGCGCCGACCGCGCTCACGCGCCGGTTTTCCTCGGCGCAGAAGCGCGCCACGAAATGGCGCACCAGATGGGGAATATCCTCCGGCCGCGCGCGCAAGGGGGGCACCGTCAGCGGCAGCACGTGCAGGCGATAGAACAGGTCGTCGCGGAAGGCGCCGGCCTTCACCAGGCCGAGGAGATCGCGATTGGTCGCCGAGATGATGCGCGTGTCGACCTTGACCGGCTTGCGCCCGCCGAGCGGCTCGACCTCGCCTTGCTGCAAGGCGCGCAGCAACTTGACTTGCGCCGCCAGCGGCAGCTCGCCGACCTCGTCGAGAAACAGCGTGCCGCCGGAAGCCTCGACGAACTTGCCCATGTGGCGTTCGGTCGCGCCGGTGAAGGCGCCCTTCTCGTGGCCGAACAGGATGGATTCGACGAGGTTTTCCGGGATCGCACCGCAATTGACGGCGACGAAAGGCCGCGCGCCGCGCGCGCTCGACCCATGGATGGCGCGGGCGATCAACTCCTTGCCGACGCCGGATTCACCCGCGATCAGCACCGGAATATCGGAGGCCGCCGCCTTTTCCGCCGCGCGCAGCACGCTCGCCATCGCGGGGCTGCGGGTGACGATATCGGCGAAGGTCAACGTGCCGTCGCGGCTGCGCTGGAGGCGCCGCAATTCGCCGCGCAGCGCCGAGGTCGTCAGCGCGTTGCGCAGGCTCACCTGCAACCGCTCGACGCCGACCGGCTTGACGACGAAATCCTGCGCCCCCGCGCGCATCGCGGAGACGACATTGTCGATGCCGCCATGGGCGGTCTGCACCACGACCGGCTGCGGCAGGCCGAGCTCGCGGAGTTTGGCGAGCACGCCGAGGCCGTCGAGCCCGGGCATCACGAGATCGAGCACGATGACGTCGACGGGCTTGACCTCGCCGGTGGTCAGGTGCGCGATCGCCTCGTCGCCGGTCTCCGCGGTCGCCGTCTCGTAGCCGAGGCGTTGCGCCATGTTCTCCAGGAGGCGGCGCTGCACCGGATCGTCGTCGACAATCAGAATGTTGGCCGCCATGGCGTTCCCGATCTCTCGAAATCTGTCTCGAATCGGGGCACTGTGAGGCATGCGGATTAATGCCCTCTTAAGAGTCGGCTCGTCCGGCGCCCGGGTTTCCGCGCGCTTCGTCCACCTCTTGCCGCATTGACGCGGAAAGAATTTCAAGTCCCCCATAATCCGGACCGATGCATGGCGACCCGAACGAAATCCACGAAGAAGATCCCGGCGCGCAAGAAGGCGGTCAGGAAGGAACGCCTGCCGGAATGGAATCTCGCCGATCTCTATGCCGGGATCGACGCGCCCGAGATCGCGCGCGATCTCGACCGGCTCGACGCCGAGAGCCTCGCCTTTGAAAAGGCCTATGCCGGCAAGCTCGCCGAAGGCCTGACGCGGGCGGAGGGCGGGGCCTGGCTCGCCGAGGCGGTCAAGCGCTACGAGGAAATCGACGATCTTGCCGGCCGGCTGATCTCCTATGCCGGCCTGGTGCATGCCGGCGACACCGCCGATCCGAGGATTTCGAAATTCTACGGCGACGTGCAGGAGCGGCTGACGGCCTCGTCGATGCATCTTCTGTTCTTCACGCTGGAGCTCAACCGTCTCGACGACGCCGCGCTCGAACGCGCCATGGCCGATCCCGGTCTCGGCCATTACCGGCCCTGGCTCGAGGACATCCGCAAGGACAAGCCGCATCAGCTCGAGGATCGCGTCGAGCAATTGTTTCACGAAAAATCGATCAGCGGCTACGCGGCCTGGAACCGGCTGTTCGACGAGACCATCTCGGCGCTGCGCTTCAAGGTCGGCGGCAAGACGCTGGCGATCGAGCCGACGCTCAATTTGTTGCAGGATCGCGCCGAGCCCAAGCGCAAGGCGGCCGCGCAAGCTCTCGCCGCGACTTTCAAGGACAACATCCGCCTGTTCGCGCTCATCACCAACACGCTCGCCAAGGACAAGGAGATTTCCGACCGCTGGCGGAGCTTTCGCGACGTCGCCGACTCGCGGCACCTCGCCAACCGCGTCGAGCGCGAGGTGGTCGACGCGCTGATCGCGGCGGTGCGCGCGGCCTATCCGCGGCTGTCGCATCGCTATTACGCGCTCAAGGCGCGTTGGTTCAAGAAGAAGAGGCTGCCGCATTGGGACCGCAACGCGCCGCTGCCTTTCGCGGTGACGCGCGAGATCGGCTGGGAGGAGGCGCGCGGCATGGTGCTCGGCGCCTACGAGGCCTTCTCGCCGGAGATGGCGGGCATCGCCGGGCGCTTCTTCACCGATCGGTGGATCGACGCGCCGGTGCGGCCGGGCAAATCGCCGGGCGCGTTCTCGCATCCGACGACGCCGTCGGCCCATCCCTATATTCTGCTCAACTATCAGGGCAAGCCGCGCGACGTGATGACGCTCGCCCATGAGCTCGGGCATGGCGTGCATCAGGTGCTCGCCGCGCCCAATGGCGCGCTGATGGCGCCGACGCCGCTGACCTTGGCCGAAACCGCGAGCGTGTTCGGCGAGATGCTGACCTTCAAGCGGCTGTTGGCCACGACACGCGAGCCCAGGCAGCGCCAGGCGTTGCTCGCCGGCAAGGTCGAGGACATGATCAACACGGTGGTGCGCCAGATCGCGTTCTACACGTTCGAGCGCGCCGTGCACGAGGAACGCCGCAAGGGCGAGCTGACCGCGCAGCGGATCTGCGAGCTCTGGATGGGCGTGCAGGGCGAAAGCCTGGGTCCGGCGATCGAGCTCAAACCCGGCTACGAGACCTTCTGGGCCTACATCCCCCACTTCATCCATTCGCCGTTCTACGTCTATGCCTACGCCTTCGGCGATTGCCTGGTGAACTCGCTCTACGCGGTCTACGAAAACGCGCATGCGGGTTTCGCCGAGCGTTACCTCGCGATGCTGGCGGCCGGCGGAACCAAGCATCACGCCGAGCTGCTCAAGCCTTTCGGCCTCGACGCGCGCGATCCCGCGTTCTGGCAGGGGGGCCTCGGTGTCATCGAGGGGCTGATCGACGAGTTGCAAGCGATGGAATGACCGAATGTCAGGCTTCGATTGGCGCGCCATTGACGTTGCCCCGAATGCCCAATTGCGCTAATTCGTTTGCGTCAAAATACGGGGCCGGGGGGGCGATATCGTTGGAGAGCGGGGATTTACCGCGACTTTCGGCGAGATTGACCTTGTCTTGCGGCCCCGCTTGCACCAAAGCCGTCTTTCCAGTGGTCTCCTGCGACACGCAGAAGGGACGCGCGCGGCTGTCCGGCCGCCGGAGGCATCATGAAAATCGCAATCGCTGCTGAAATCGACTCCGCCGAGACGCGCGTCGCCGGCACGCCGGAGACTGTCAAGAAATTCAAGGCATTGGGCGCCGACGTCGCGGTCGAGCCCGGCGCGGGCGTGAAGTCCGGCATGCTTGATGACGAATATCAAGCCGCCGGCGCCACGGTTTCCGCCGACGCGGTCAAGGACGCCGATGTCGTCCTCAAGGTGAAGCGTCCCGAAGCCGCCGACCTCGCCAAATACAAGCGCGGCGCGCTGGTCGCCGCCATCATGGACCCCTACGGCAACGACGCGGCGCTCAAGGCGATGGCCGACGCGGGCGTGGCGAGCTTCGCCATGGAGCTGATGCCGCGCATCACCCGGGCGCAGTCGATGGACGTGCTGTCCTCGCAGGCCAACCTCGCCGGCTACCGCGCCGTGATCGACGGCGCCGCCGAATATGGCCGCGCGCTGCCGATGATGATGACGGCCGCGGGCACGGTGCCGGCGGCCAAGATCTTCGTCATGGGCGTCGGCGTGGCCGGCCTGCAGGCGATCGCCACCGCCCGCCGCCTCGGCGCGATCGTGACGGCGACCGACGTGCGTCCGGCGGTGAAGGAGCAGGTGCAATCGCTCGGCGCCAAGTTCATCGCGGTCGAGGACGAGGAATTCAAGCAGGCCGAAACCGCCGGCGGCTACGCCAAGGAAATGTCCAAGGACTACCAGGCCAAGCAGGCCGCGCTGGTGGCCGAGCACATCAAGAAGCAGGACATCGTCATCACCACCGCGCTGATTCCGGGCCGGCCGGCGCCGCGCCTCGTCAGCGCCGACATGGTCGCCTCGATGCGGCCGGGTTCGGTGCTGGTCGATCTCGCGGTCGAGCGCGGCGGCAATGTCGAGGGCGCCAAGGCCGGCGCCGTGGTCGCGGTCAAGGGCGTCAAGATCGTGGGGCTCGCCAACGGCGCGGGCCGGCTCGCGGCCTCGGCCTCCTCGCTCTACGCCAAGAACCTCCTCACCTTCCTCGAGACCATGATCGACAAGAAGGAAAAGCAGCTCGCGGTCAATTGGGACGACGAACTCATCAAGGCGACGCTGCTGACGCGCGACGGCGCGATCGTTCACCCCAACTTCCAGCCGAAGAGCGCGTAAGGAGAGCCGCCATGGAACATGTGGCACAAGTCGTCGACCCGTTCATGTTTCGGCTGTCGATTTTCGTCCTTGCCGTCTTCGTCGGCTATTACGTGGTGTGGTCGGTGACGCCCGCGCTGCACACGCCGCTGATGTCGGTGACCAACGCCATCTCGTCGGTCATCGTGGTCGGCGCGCTGCTCGCCGTCGGCGTCGCGCTGGTGGGCAACGACAACGGGCCGATCTGGGCCCGCGCGCTCGGCTTCATCGCGCTCGTCTTCGCCTCGGTCAACATCTTCGGCGGCTTCCTGGTCACCCAGCGCATGCTGTCGATGTACAAGAAGAAAAAGTAAGGAGCGACGCCCATGTCCGCCAATTTAGTCGCTCTCCTCTATCTGGTTTCGGGCGTTCTCTTCATCCTCGCGCTACGCGGGCTGTCGAGTCCGGAGACCAGCCGTCAGGGCAATCTCTACGGCATGGTCGGCATGACCATCGCCGTGCTGACGACGCTCGCCGCGCATCCGCCATCCGGCGTCGGCTCATGGATCCTGGTGCTCGCGGGGCTCGGCATCGGCGGCGGCATCGGCGCGGTGATCGCGCGCCGCGTGCCGATGACGTCGATGCCCGAACTCGTCGCCGCGTTCCACTCGCTGGTCGGCATGGCCGCGGTGCTGGTCGCCGCCGGCGCCTTCTACGCGCCGACCGCCTTCGACATCGGCTCGGTCGGCGACATCCACAAATCGAGCCTGGTCGAGATGTCGCTCGGCGTGGCGATCGGCGCCATCACCTTCACTGGTTCGGTCATCGCCTTCGCCAAGCTGTCGGGGCGCATGAGCGGCGCGCCGATCATTCTGCCGGCCCGCCATGCGATCAACATCGCGCTCGCCGTGGCGCTCGTCTATTCGATCTACCTGCTGGTGGTGACGCAGAGCCAGTTGGCGTTCTGGATGGTCGCGATCCTCGCCTTCGTGCTCGGCGTCCTGATCATCATCCCGATCGGCGGCGCCGACATGCCGGTGGTGATCTCGATGCTCAACTCCTATTCGGGGTGGGCGGCGGCCGGCATCGGCTTCACGCTCGGCAATTCGGCGCTGATCATCACCGGCGCGCTGGTCGGCTCCTCGGGCGCGATCCTGTCCTACATCATGTGCAAGGGCATGAACCGCTCGTTCATCTCGGTGATCCTCGGCGGCTTCGGCGGCGAGGTGGCCGGGCCTTCCGGCAAGGGCGAGCAGCGTCCGGTCAAGCTCGGCTCGGCGGAAGACGCCGCCTACATCATGAAGAACGCGGGCAAGGTCATCATCGTGCCGGGCTACGGCATGGCGGTGGCGCAGGCCCAGCACGCGCTGCGTGAAATGGCGGACAAGCTCAAGCACGCCGGCGTCGAGGTGAAATACGCGATCCACCCGGTCGCAGGCCGCATGCCGGGCCACATGAACGTACTGCTCGCCGAGGCCAACGTGCCTTACGACGAGGTGTTCGAGCTGGAAGACATCAACTCCGAATTCGCGCAGTCGGACGTCGCCTTCGTCATCGGCGCGAACGACGTGACCAACCCGGCCGCGGAAGAGGACAAGACCTCGCCGATCTACGGCATGCCGGTATTGCAGGTGTGGAAGGCGGGCACGGTGATGTTCATCAAGCGCTCGCTCGCCTCGGGCTATGCCGGCATCGACAACCCGCTGTTCTACCGCGACAACACCATGATGCTGCTCGGCGACGCCAAGAAGATGGCCGAGGGCATCGTCAAGTCGATGGAGTAGCGGCTGATGGAGTAGCGGCTGAAGGGTGGAGTCAACTCACGAAGCGATGCCGCCATCGGCGCCGATGGTCCCCGCTTCTTTACGTCCGGAACGTTGAGTTGATCTCCATGTGTGAAGGGACTTCGCCTTGAGGGCAAGACATGAGGGGCGGGGATCATTCCCCGCCTCCGTCGTTTCCTAGAACGTCTGATAGGTCTGGCCGAGTTTTCCGCCGACGCGGGCGAAGCCCTTCTTGGCGGCCTCGTTCGATCCGTTGATGTTGAGCGCGCGGGCATAGGATCCCGCCGCCTTGTCCTTTTCGCCCAGCCGCTCATAGGCAAGGCCCCGGCTCACCCAGGCCGGGCCGCTTTGCGGTTCGATCTGCACGGCGGCGTCGAGATCGGCGGCGGCGTCCTTGACGCGTCCGGTGGCGAGATAGCTCAGCGCCCGCGCGGTCAGCGGCTCGGCCTCCTGCGCGGCGAGGCCGATCGCGGTGGTGAAATCCTCGATCGCGATCGCGTGCTGCTTCTGCGCCTGATAGAGCAGGCCGCGATTGTGGTAGGCCTGGGCGTTATCGGGCTTCAGGCTGATCGCCTTGTTGAAATCGGCGAGCGCCTCGGCCGGCTGCTTACGCAGGCGGTTGACGACGCCGCGCCCGACATGGGCCACGACATAGTTCTCGTCGATCGTCAGCGCGCGGGTGTAGTCGGCGAGCGCCTGGTCGAGCCGCTTGGTCTGGCGATAGATCAGCGCGCGATTGGCGAAGGCCTGGGCGAAATTCGGATCGAGCGAAATCGCCTTGTCGAGATCGGCGAGCGCCTCGTCGTAGCGACCGGCTTGGCCGAGCACTGAGCCGCGGATGTTGTAGGCCTGCGGATCGTTGGGGTTGAGTTTGACCGCCTCGGTGAGCGAGGCGATGTTGGTGGCGGAGGTGGCGAGCCCGGAATCGTCCTTCTCCGGAGCGGTCGCCGAGTTGAGGAGGCTGGCCGAACAGCCGCCGGCAAGCAGCGCCAGGCCAAGCATCGCCGCTATCCGAGAACCGCGACGGCGTCCCCTGCGCGTGGTGCCTCCGCTCATGCCCCAACCTTCCGTCCCGACTTCACGACGTTGGCGCAGGATAGCGTCCCCCGCCCAAACAACAACGCGGGCGTCTTCGCCCGCGTCACCCAGCCCGGATCGGCACACTACCGTGAAGTTCAGGCGCGGCCCCGGCCGCCGCCCGGACCACCCGGTCCACCGGCGCCGCCGCGTCCGCCGCCGCCCGGTCCCCCCGGGCCACCACGGGCGCCGCCCGGTCCGCCGAACACGGGCTTGGGTTTCGACGGCAGCAGGCCTTCGCGCTGCATCTTCTTGCGCGCCAGCTTGCGCGCGCGGCGCACGGCCTCGGCCTTTTCGCGGGCCTTCTTCTCGGAGGGCTTTTCGTAATGGCCGCGGAGCTTCATCTCGCGGAAAATGCCCTCGCGCTGCATCTTCTTCTTCAGCGCCTTGAGGGCTTGGTCGACATTATTATCGCGGACGAGAACCTGCACGCGGCATCCTCTCTTGAAAGAAAGTTCGACTGGGAATGCTGGACGCGCCGAACACCCGGGAGCCGGGCACGGTCCGCGTCGAAGGCGCCCGTTTACCAGATCGATTTGTGAATGTCCACCGCGCTGCGGGGCTCGCGCGCCTTTGGTTTCGGGGTCTTTCGGCTTGGGCACGCCTCGCGGTTCGAGGGCCTTTGGCTGCGAAGGACGTTGGCTGCGAAGGACTTGCGGCTCGAAGGACTTGCGGCTCGAAGGACTTGCGGCTCGAAGGACTTGCGGCTCGTCGGCGTCGGGGTTGCCCCGCCGGCGTGTCAGGTCTCCTCGGGCGTAATCACCGTGACATGGCCCATCTTGCGGCCGGGCCGGGCCTGCGCCTTGCCGTAATGATGCACCGTCGCGCCGGGAACGGTCAGCCATGTGGCGATCGTCGCGATCTCATCGCCGAGCAGGTTGATCATGGCGGCGCGGCCGTGCCGGCGCGGCGGGGCCAGCGGCCAGCCCGCGATCGCGCGGATATGCTGCTCGAATTGCGAGACCGAGCAGCCGTCGAGCGTCCAGTGGCCGGAATTGTGAACGCGCGGCGCGATCTCGTTGACGAGCAGGGACGGGGCGGCGCTTTCCGCCGTCACGAACATCTCGACGGCGAAGACGCCGACATAATCGAGGGCGTCGCCGATCCGCGCGGCGATGGCGCGGGCCTCTGCGGCAAGGCCCGGATCGATCGCGGCGGGCGCCCGCGACATCTTGAGAATGTGGTCGCGGTGCTCGTTCTCGGTCACGTCGAAGCATTCGGTGCGGCCGTCGCCGCCATGGGCCGCGATCACCGAGACCTCGCGCTCGAAACCGATGAATTCCTCCAGGATCGCCGGATGCGCGCCAACCGCGCGCCAGGCCGCGCCAAGATCGGTGTCCGCGCGGATCAGGGCCTGACCCTTGCCGTCATAGCCGAGCCGGCGCGTCTTGAGCACGCAGGGCCGCCCGAGCGCGCGCACGGCGTCGGCGAGAGAAGCCTCGTCCGACACCGCCGCGTAGCGCGCGGTCGCGATGCCGAGCCGGGCGATGAAGTCCTTCTCCACCAGCCGGTCCTGCGTCGTTTCCAGGACGCGCGGATCGGGCCGCACCGGGCGCCGCGCGGCAAGGAAGCTCGCCGCTTCCGCCGGCACGTTCTCGAATTCGTAGGTGATGACGTCGACAGTGTCGGCGAAGCGGGCGAGCGCGGCGTGGTCGTCATAGGCGGCGCATGTCGAACGGCGCACGACGTCGAAGGCCGGCGAATCGGATTCGGGCGCGTAGACATGGCAGCGGAAGCCGAGGCGCGCGGCCGCCAGCGCCAGCATGCGGCCCAATTGGCCGCCGCCCAGAATCCCGATGGTCGAGCCGGATGGCAGCATCGCGCGTCGACGGTCAGGCCGGAGTATCGGTCGGCCGTTCGGCCACCGCGTCGGTCTGGTGCTTGCGCCAGGCCGAAAGCCGCGCCGCGACGACCTCGTCGCTTAGCGCGAGCACGCTCGCCGCCAGCAGCGCGGCGTTGATCGCGCCCGCCTTGCCGATCGCCAAGGTGCCGACGGGAATGCCGGCCGGCATTTGCACGATCGAATGAAGCGAATCGACGCCGGACAGGGCCTTGGATTCGACCGGCACGCCGAACACCGGCAGTTCGGTCAGCGAGGCGGTCATGCCGGGCAGATGCGCGGCGCCGCCCGCTCCCGCGATGATGACCTTGAACCCCTTGGATTTCGCGCTCTTGGCGAAGGCGACCATCCGCTCGGGCGTGCGGTGGGCCGAGACGATGCGCGCCTCATGGCCGATGCCGAGCGCGGCGAGCGTCTCGGCGGCATGGCGCATCGTGTCCCAATCGGACTGGCTGCCCATGATGATCGCGACCGGCGCGCTGCCCATGCGTGAATGACCGCCCGGGGCCAGGCCCCAAAAAGAAAGCGCGGATTATAGGGTCCGACCCCGCACTGGCAAGCATTTCCGACTCGGCTATGGTTATAGGGTGAAGATCGGCGGGAAACGCATGGCGAAACGAATGCCGTCGAACCGGGGCGGACCGGGCGCGCGAGCCCGCGTGCCGGCGGTCGCCAAGCGCGGACGGTTGGCCGGCGTTAAATCCGGCCGGAACGCGCGCGCGGACGAACTCGCCGAGAAGATCGTCGCGCTGCGGGCGCGACTGCGCGCCGCGCGTCGGCGCATCGCCGATCTGGAGGCGAGCGCGGATACCGACGCGCTGCTCGGCGTCCTCAACCGGCGGGGTTTCGAGCGCGAGCTGCGTCGCTCGATCGCCTATGTCCAGCGCTACGGCGCCACCGCCGCGCTCGTCTATTGCGATGTCGACAGGCTCAAGCCGGTCAATGATCGCTTCGGGCACGCGGCCGGCGACGCGGTGCTGACCGCGGTCGCGCGCGTGCTCGCCAGCCATGTCCGCGTGTCCGATCTCGTCGGTCGGCTCGGCGGCGACGAGTTCGGGATCATCCTGTGGAATCTCACCGAGGCGGATGCCGAGGCCAAGGCCGAAATCCTCGCGCGGGCGATCACCACCCTCAAGATCAGGTTCCGCGACCAGCCGATCTCGGTCTCCGCGTCATTCGGTCTCACCTCGATCCGGACAAACGACGAGCCCGCTGACGCGATCGAGCGGGCCGACCGGGCGATGTACGAGGCCAAGGCGCGCGCGCGGCGCTGAGGCCCGGCGGGCGCGGCGACATCCCCCGCGCGCGAACCGGCGCGCGGGCGTTCGGCCCCTCAGGCGATGATGTCGGGCGTGATCTGGTCTTCGACGAAGACGATGCGGTCGCGCAGTTGAAGCTTGCGCTTCTTGAGCCGCTGAAGCTGGAGGATGTCGACGCCCGGCGATGATTGCAGCGCCGCGATCGCGGCGTCGAGATCGCGATGCTCCTGCAACAGGCGCGCGAGTTCGGCGCGCAACGCCTGGTCCTGGGAACCGTCGCTTGCCTCAACCATCGGATCTGCTTGGTCGAATTGGCGTCCGCCATCGCGGCCGGCCATGGTTAGGAAACAATTAGTATTATCCTTTGGCCGGCGGTCGGCAAGCTTCCGGAAAAGGCGGTCCGTAACGATATGCGTTAAATCGCGACCGCCCCTTGATCGCCGACCATCGACAGCCGACGCGGCTGATGTAGAATGTCATCGTGCTGTTGCAATCCGATCAAGGAGACCTTTCCTATGGCGATTCAGGCTCATCTTGCGGAACTGGAGCGGAAGCACGAAAGCCTCGAAAACGAGCTGCACGAGGCGCTCATGCATCCCTCCGTCGATGACCTCCAGATTGCCGAACTCAAGCGCCGCAAACTGCAAGTGAAGGACGAAATCGAACGGTTGCGGGCGCAATCCGTCCATTGATCAGATTTGTTCGCCCGACGGGCGAGGCGAGTTGAGCAAAAACCTCACGCTGGCGGCGTTTCGCCGTTCAGGGTGAGGTTTTTTCGTTGGGAGGCCCCGTCGAATTCGAGAAGCCGCGAACGCGCGAGGGTTGATCAGATTAGCGCACGCACGTGGTCGGCGATGGCGAGCGAGGCGGTCAGGCCCGGCGACTCGATGCCGAAGAGATTGACCAGCCCGGCGACGCCGTGGTCGCGCGGCCCGAGAATTGAGAAATCCTGCGTGGCGGTCTCGGGCGGCACGATCTTCGGCCGGACGCCGGCGAAGGCCGGCGCGAGCGCGCCGTCCGGCAAGTCGGGCCAATAGCGCCGGATCGCGGGATAGAAACGCTCGGCGCGGCGCGGATCGACCGCATAATCGGGCGTCTCGATCCATTCGACATCGGGACCGAAGCGGGCCTGACCGGCGAGGTCGAGTGTCAGATGCACGCCAAGGCCGCCGGGGACGGGAACCGGATAGATCAGGCGACTGAACGGCTGCCGCGCGAGGCAGGCGAAGTAATTGCCCTTGGCGTAATAGGGGCGCGGGACGGTTCCCTCCGGCAGGCCCGCGATCGCGCGCGCGGCCGCGATCGCGCCAAGTCCCGCCGCGTTGACGAGCAGGCGGCAGCCGAGCCGCATCGGCTCGGCCCCGCCGACGTCGATGGCGAAGCCGTCCGGTTCGAGGCTCGCGCGCAGGAAAGGCGAACGCAGCGCCAGGACCGCGCCCGCGGTTTCGGCGTCCGCCCACAGCGCCCGCATGTAGCCGTGGCTGTCGAGGATACCGGTCGAGGGCGACAGCAGCGCGGCGATGGCATTGAGCGCGGGCTCGATCGCGCGGGCCTCGGTCCCGGAGAGAAGTTCGAGGTCGGCCACGCCATTGGCCCGCGCGCGCTCCTTGATCGCGGCGAGCCGCGCGGCCTCGTCGGCGTCGGTCGCCACGATCATCTTGCCGCAGCGCCGGTGCGCGATCCCGCGCTCCTGACAATAGGAATAGAGGCGGGCGCGGCCGGCTACGCAAAGCCGCGCCATCAGGCCGCCGGGCGCGTAATAGATTCCGGCGTGAATCACCTCGCTGTTGCGCGAGGATATTCCCGATCCGATCGCGCCTTCCGATTCGATGAGCAGGACCTCGCGGCCCTCGCGCGCCAATGCCCGCGCGACGGCGAGACCGATCACGCCGGCTCCGATGACGACGCATTCGACCCTTTCCATGGCCACGTCCATTCCCGGCGCGCGAACCGCGCCTGTTCCTCGAATTCCACGGAGGTGAAGGTGAATTCAATTCGCCGCGACATGCAAGACGCCGCGCAAGCTGACACGCGCGGCAAATCGACGGCCGGGCCGTCGGCCGGTGGTCAGTGGCGGCTCACGAACCTGCGCCGTTCGTTGCCGCGCAGGAATCCGAAGGGATGTATCTCGGCCGCCGACAGCATCCGCGCATGCGCCGCCTCGTGCGCCGGCTCGATGACGATCGTGCTGCAGCCGATGCGTTCGGCCAGGCGATCGGCGCATTCCATGATCGACCGGTTGAGCGTCTCGCCGGGCAGATGCCCGACGATGACGTCGGTGATGCGCACGAAGCAGCCGAACCGCAGGTTCTGCTCGACGCGGTAGGTGAAGAGCGCGTGGAGATAGCCGCGACGATCGTTGAGCGTCATGATGCCGCCCTTCTTGGGCGAAAGCCGGCTCCATCGGCGCACGAAGGCGATCCATTCGGTGATCGGCATCGCCGGCTTCACATGGCGAACGAGAGGATAGGCTAGCCGCGCATGCCGGCTGTCGAGAAGCCTCTCCTGGAATATCGCGGATGTGGTCGTGCGCGCGGGTGTCATCGCTGAAAAAAATGATGAGAGGGCGATGATCCGACATTGAGACAGGTCAATGAAGCTTCCTCATCGCCGCAGCGCGAAAAATCCTGCCGGTTGCGAGATGTCCGGTTTGCGTGCTCACCTGGGCATGTATTACAAGCATTTGAAAAGTCAGATATTTATTAGCTTTCAAGTCTGGGAAGGTTGTGAATCGTCCATGCCGCATCGCACGCCTGTTGCGAGTAGGCTGCAAATTTATTGGTGTCACCAATCCGTGAAATGATATAGATCAACATGGCCGTGAGCGCCGCCGGCCTTCGGGAGCTTCGCTGGTGTCAACTCCGCAGATCATCGGAAGCTTTTGCCACCACGGCAGGGAAGTCTGCTCCGAATGCGGCGTGCGCAATATCAGCATCTGCTCGTCTCTGGAAAATGACGAACTGCGCGAGCTCGACGCGCTGACCCAGAAAGTCTCCTTCGAGCCGCGCGCGGCGCTGTTCGCGCAGGATCAACCGGCTGATTCAGTTTACAATTTAACCGAAGGCGTCGTTCGCCTGTACAAGCTCCTGCCCGACGGGCGCAGGCAGATCGTTGGCTTTGCCTTGCCCGGCGATTTCCTCGGGCTCGCGATGGCGGAGCGCTACGGCTTTAGCGCCGATGCGGTCGATCACGTCCACGCCTGCCGCTTCTCACGCGACGAGTTCGCGAATTTCCTCGACGCCAAGCCGCACTTCCTGCGGCGCCTTCACGAATACACCACCCACGAGCTCAGCCTCGCCCAGGACCAGATGGTGCTGCTCGGCCGGCGCACGGCGGAGGAAAAGGTCGCGACCTTTCTCGTCAATTGGCGGGACCGCTGGTCGCGCCTGACTGGCAAGACGGTGACGCTGCCGCTGCCGATGAGTCGGCAGGATATCGCCGACTTCCTCGGACTGACGATCGAGACGGTCAGCCGCACCTTCAGCCGCCTGGGCAAGGAAAAGACGATCCTGATCGTGCCCGACGGTGTCCGCGTGCTCGATTCTCAGAAGATGGAGCGCCTCGCCGCGGCCTGAAAATCGTCCCGCGCCATCTTCGTTCTTCCCCGCGTGAATCAGTGATTTCCTTGGCGTTTTTGACAATTGATTTGTATCAAAGCGCCTGGAATACCCGCGTACGAATGTGAACCTGTGCACGTGCGGCTTCTCCGCGGACGTGCGCCCATATCTGGGGCTGCGAAATGGCGCAAAACATCTCATCCACAAAACGACTGACGATTGGCGAAAGCGGGACCGCGCTGGTCTTCGCACTGTTCGCCGTGTTCTCGCTCTGGGTGGCGGCGAATGCCTACACCGGGGCCTATGCGTTTCACGCGCTGGTGTTTGCCTTGGGCGGCGTCGGGGCGGTGTTCCTGATTCTGCGCAACTACACCCGGCGCGATGCAAGCCTGCCGGCGCTCATGATCGACGGCAAGCCGAACTACAATTACGGGCCGGTCAAGTTCGCGACCATCGCGGCCGTCTTCTGGGGCATCGCCGGCTTCACCGTCGGCCTGATCGCGGCGCTTGAACTCGCGTTTCCGGCGCTGAACTTGGATCTTCCGTGGATCACCTTCGGGCGGCTGCGTCCGCTGCACACCTCGGCGGTGATCTTCGCCTTCGGCGGCAACGTTCTGCTGGCGACCGCGTTCTACGTGGTGCAGCGCACCTCGCGGGCGCGCCTGGCCGGCTACGTCGCGCCGTGGTTCGTCATCCTCGGCTTCAACCTGTTCATCGTCGTGGCGGGCACGGGCTATCTGCTCGGCATCACGCAGAGCAAGGAATACGCCGAGCCGGAATGGTACGCCGATCTTTGGCTCACCGTCGTCTGGGTGGCCTTCCTGCTGGTCTTCCTCGCCACGCTGATGCGCCGGAGCGAGCCGCATATCTATGTGGCCAACTGGTTCTATCTCGCCTTCATCATCACCGTCGCGGTGCTGCATCTTGGCAACAACGCCACGATCCCGGTTTCGGTGTTCTCGCCGAAATCCTACATCCTGTGGTCGGGCGTGCAGGACGCGATGGTGCAGTGGTGGTACGGCCACAACGCGGTCGGCTTCTTCCTGACCGCGGGCTTCCTCGGCATCATGTATTACTTCGTGCCGAAGCGGGCCGAGCGGCCGGTCTATTCCTACCGCCTGTCGATCATCCACTTCTGGTCGCTGATCTTCCTCTACATCTGGGCGGGTCCCCATCATCTGCACTACACGGCGCTGCCGGATTGGACGCAGACGCTCGGGATGACCTTCTCGATCATTCTGTGGATGCCGTCCTGGGGCGGCATGATCAACGGCCTGATGACCCTGTCGGGAGCGTGGGACAAGCTGCGTACCGACCCGGTGCTGCGCATGATGGTGGTGTCGGTCGCCTTCTACGGCATGTCGACCTTCGAAGGCCCGATGATGGCGATCAAGTCCGTCAACGCGCTGTCGCATTACACCGATTGGACCGTCGGCCACGTGCATTCCGGCGCGCTCGGCTGGGTCGCCTTCGTGTCGTTCGGCGCGCTCTACTGCCTCGTGCCCTGGCTGTGGAACAAGAAGGGTCTCTATTCGCTCAAGCTCGTGAACTGGCACTTCTGGGTCGCGACCATCGGCATCGTGCTGTACATCACGGCGATGTGGGTGTCGGGCATCCTGCAGGGCCTGATGTGGCGTGCCTATACCTCGCTCGGCTTCCTTGAATACTCCTTCATCGAAACCGTCGAGGCGATGCATCCCTTCTACGTCATCCGCGCGCTCGGTGGCTTGCTGTTCGTCATCGGCTCGCTGATCATGGCGTGGAATCTTTACAAGACGATCACCGCGGCCGAGGCGGCTTCACCCGCGGGTGAAGCGGCGCTGGCTCCGGCCGAGTGAGGGCACGACCATGTCTACGTGGGAAAAACACGCAATCTTTGAGAAGAACTCGATCATCCTCTCGATCGCGATCATTATCGTGATCCTGGTCGGAGCGATCGTGGAAATCGTGCCGTTGTTCTACCTCAAGAGCACGATCGAGAAGGTCGAGGGCATGCGCCCGTATACGCCTCTCGAGCTCGCGGGCCGCAACATCTACGTCCGCGAGGGCTGCTACAACTGCCACTCGCAGATGGTGCGCCCGCTGCGCGACGAGGTGGAGCGCTACGGGCACTACTCGCTGGCGGCGGAGTCGATGTACGACCATCCGTTCCAGTGGGGATCGAAGCGGACGGGACCCGATCTCGCCCGCGTCGGCGGCAAGTACTCGGATGACTGGCATCGCGACCACCTGAACCGGCCGCAGGCCGTCGTTCCGGGATCGGTGATGCCGGCCTATCCGTGGCTGGCGAAGACCGAGCTCGACTTCGCGCGTATCGCCGAGGACATGAAGATCCAGACGATGGTCGGCGTGCCCTACACGCCCGACATGATCGCCAAGGCCGCGGCGGACGTTAAGGTGCAGGCGACAACCGACGATCCGGGTGCCGCCGACCTCGCGAAGCGTTACCCCAAGGTCAATGCTCGCGACTTCGACAGCAATCCGGCGAAGATCACCGAAGCCGACGCGCTGATCGCCTATCTGCAGGTGATCGGCACCCTGGTCGACTTCAAGCTCTACGACGACAAAGCCAATCTGCGTTGAGGTGGAGGAAAAGATGGAGACCTATCAGTCCGTCGCTTCCTTCGCCCAGACGTGGGGCCTCGTCTACTTCGTCGCGTTATTTCTGGCCGCGCTGGCTTACGCGCTCTGGCCCTCGCGCCAGTCGGTGTTCGATGAAGCCGCGCGCATGCCGCTGAGAGAGGATTGACCGCCGTGTCCAAAGATTCAAAACCCACCCTTGATCCGCATACGGGTCAAACCACGACCGGCCATAGCTGGGACGGCTTGCAGGAACTCAACACGCCGTTGCCGCGCTGGTGGTTGTGGATCTATTACGCCACCATCATCTGGTCGATCCTCTACTGGATCGTCTATCCGGCCTGGCCGCTGGTTTCCGACTACACCGGCGGGATGTTCAACTGGCGTTCGCGCGCCGCCGTGGTCGACGACCTCGCGGCGCTCAAGGCCAAGCGCGGCGACATGATGACCAAGCTCGCGGCCGCGACGCCGGAGCAGATCATCGGCAGTCCGGAGATGCTCGCCTTCGCCCGCGCGGCGGCCAAGCCGATCTTCGCGGAGAATTGCGCGCCCTGCCACGGCGCTGGCGGCGCCGGCGCCAGGGGCTACCCGAACCTCAACGACGACGACTGGCTGTGGGGCGGCAAGCTCGCCGACATTGAACAGACGATCCGCCACGGCATCCGCGGCGGCGACGACAAGGGCCGCCTGGGCAACATGCCGGCCTTCGGTCGCGACAATATGCTCAAGAAGGAGGAGATCACGGTGGTCTCCGACTACGCGCGCAGCCTGTCGGGACTGCCCGCCGAGGCCGGGGCCAATCCGGCGGCGGGAAAGAAGGTGTTCGACGATAATTGCGCCTCCTGTCATGGTGAGGACGGCAAGGGCAACCGCGAACTCGGCGCGCCCAATCTCACCGACAAGATCTGGCTCTATGGGTCGGATAAGGCGACCGTCGTCGAGGGATTGACCAACGGCCGTGGCGGCGTGATGCCGGCATGGGCGGGCCGCCTCGACGATGTGACGATCAAGGCGCTGACGGTGTATGTGCATACTTTTGGCGGGGGCGAAAAGTAAGCACGACGTCGGCGACATTAGCGCGCTCTTCCCGCTTGGCGGGGGAGCGCGCCTCTTTTCGGAGAAGAAGATTTCGGAGAAGAAAAAATGAACGCCTCCGTGACCAAGTCGCCGCTCGCCACGAAAACGGATGATGCAGCGGTGGATGAGGCGAAAGACATCCATCAGGCCATCAAGGATGTGGGCGTGAAGCCGGCCCCCTATTCGGCTGAAAACGCGCCGCTCTATTCGCGCCATCGCAAGGTTTATCAGCAGAGCGTCCAGGGCACCTATCGGCGCGTCAAATGGGCGCTCCTCGTCATCACGCTCGGCATCTATTACCTGCTTCCGTTCGTGCGCTGGGACCGCGGACCGGGAGCGCCGAGCCAGGCGGTGCTGGTCGATTTCCCCGCGCGGCGGTTTTATTTCTTCTTCATCGAAATCTGGCCGCAGGAAGTCTACTACTTCACCGGCCTCTTGATCATCGCGGCGATGACGCTGTTCCTGATGAACGCCGTCGCCGGCCGCGTGTGGTGCGGCTATCTGTGCTGGCAGACGGTCTGGACCGACCTTTTCTTCGCCGCCGAGCGACTGATCGAGGGCGATCGCCGCGAGCAGATGCGCGCGGCGTCGGAGGGTGTGACGGCGGTCGGCGCGGCGCGCAAGGCGGTCAAGCACGTGGTCTGGCTCTTGATCGCGCTCGGGACCGGCGGGGCGTGGGTTCTCTACTTCGACGACGCGCCGACGCTGTTGAAGCAACTGGCGACCGGCCAGGCGCCTTTCATCGCCTACGCCGCCATGGGCGTCCTCACCTTCACGACGTATTTTCTCGCCGGCTTCATGCGCGAGCAGGTGTGCATCTATATGTGCCCCTGGCCCCGCATCCAGGCCGCGCTCACCGATGAGCACGCGCTCAACGTCACCTACAAGTATGATCGCGGCGAGCCGCGCATGTCGGCGAAGAAGGCGATCAGCGCGCGCGCGCGCGGCGAACCCGCCGGCGATTGCGTCGATTGTTTCCAGTGCGTCTATGTCTGCCCGGTTGGTATCGACATCCGTCACGGCCTTCAGCTCGAATGCATCCAGTGCGGTCTGTGCATCGACGCCTGCGACGCGACCATGAAGAAGCTCGGCCGGCCGACCCGTCTGGTCGGCTATGACACCGACGTCAACATCCACCAGCGCCTGCATCACGAGCCGACCCGGCTGCACGTGATCCGCGCGCGAACGCTTGTCTATACATCGATCATCGCGGTGGTCGGCGGCATCATGCTCTATGCGTTGCTCACCCGCCACGACATGGGGCTGAAGGCGATTCACGACCGCAACCCGATCGCCGTCCAGCTCAAGGATGGCGGCATCAGGAACGGCTACAATATCCACCTGCTCAACAAGCTGCGGGAAACGCGAAACTTCGTGCTGACGGCCGAGGGAATCGAGGGCGCCAAGCTCGAAGTGGTCGGCGTCGAGCAGTTCAGCGGCGGCGACGCCGTGATCTCGGTCGGGCCCGACCAGACGCGCGACGTGCGCGTCCTCGTCACCGGCTACAAGGAGTTGAAGCCGGGCGCCTCGCTGCCGCTCACGTTCCAGATCGTCGATTCGAAGACCGGACAGGTGTCGCGGACGGCGGATACCTTCAGGGCACCTTGACAGGAGAGCGTGCGCGCTGATCACATGGTCGATATGGCTCAATCGCGACCCGACGAAAAGAAGCCGCGTCCGATCACCGGACGCACGGTCCTGATCACGCTGATCGTCTTTTTCGGCATTATCTTCGCGGTCAATGGCGGGCTCGCCTATTTCGCCTTGAGCACGTTCGGCGGCGTCTCCACCGACAATGCCTACCGCGCGGGGCTGGCCTATGACGGCGAGATCGCCCTGGCCGCCGCCCAGCGCGAGCGCGCCTGGACCGTCGACGCCAGCCTGACGGGAACGGAAGCGGCGCGCGCCATCGAGATCAAGGTGCGCGACAAGTCGAAAAATCCGGAGGCCGGGCTTTCGGCAAGGGCCAAGCTCGTTCATCCGAGCGACCGCCGGCGCGACATCGCGGTGACGATGGAGGAAGTCTCTCCCGGCGTTTACCGCGGCGCCTACGAGGCGTCCGCCGGCGAGCGCGAATTGGCGATCGAGCTCTATCGCGGCGACCAGCGCATGTTCCGTTCGGTCAACCGCGTTTCGCTGCACTGAGGCGGCGATGGCCGAAATCCGCGATCTCGACTCGTTCGTCAGGCCGGCCGGCGACGGCGCGGTGTCGATGGAACTCGCGGTCGAGGGCGTCCATTGCGGCGCGTGCATTCGCCGCATCGAACAGGGCCTGAAGAAGCTCGACGGCATCGTCGATGCCCGCGTCAATTTCACCAACCGGCGTCTCAACGTCGTCTGGCGCGAGAACAGCCTGCGTCCGGTCACGATCGTCGACGAGCTCGACCGTATCGGCTATCCGGCCCAGCCGTTCCAGCCGCGCCTGACCGAGGCGGCGGACGCGGCCGAGTCCAAGCACCTGCTGACCGCGGTCGGGGTAGCGGGCTTCGCCGCGATGAACATCATGCTGCTTTCGGTGTCGGTGTGGGCCGGCAATGTGAGCGACATCACCGAATGGCAGCGCGATTTCTTCCACTGGCTCTCGGCCGCGATCGCGATTCCGGCGGCCGCCTATTCCGGGCAGCCCTTCTTTCGCTCGGCGTGGAAGGCCTTGCGCGGCGGCGGCGTCAATATGGACGTGCCGATTTCGCTCGGCGTCATTCTCGCGCTCGGGCTTTCGGTCGTCGAGACGATCAACCACGCCGAGCACGCCTATTTCGATTCCGCGGTGATGCTGCTCTTCTTCCTGCTGTGCGGCCGCTATTTCGACCACGCCATGCGCCAGCGCACCCGCGCGGTGGCGGGCAATCTCGCCGCGTTGAAGGTCGAGTTCGCCAACCGCCTGACCGAAACCGGCGCGGTGGTGCGCACGCCCGTCGGGACGCTGCGGCCCGACGATCGCGTGCTGGTGCGGCCGGGCGAACGGGTGCCCGCCGACGGTATCGTTCTGGCCGGAAACTCGCAGATCGACGAGAGCTTCGTCACCGGCGAGACCCTGCGTCGCTCCGTCGAGCCGTCGGCGACGGTCTATGCCGGCACCATGAATTACGGCGGCGCGCTCGACGTGAAGGTCACGGCCGCGGGCGAGGGCACGCTGATCGACGAGATCGAGCGCCTGCTCGAAAAGGCGGTGATCGCGAAATCGCGCTACGTGCGGCTGGCGGACCGCGCGGCGGGCTATTACGCGCCGGTGGTCCACACCGCCGCGCTGCTGACGCTGATCGGCTGGATGCTGGCCGGCGCCTCGTTTCACGATTCCATCGTCACCGCGATCTCGGTCCTGATCATCACCTGCCCCTGCGCTCTGGCGCTGGCGGTGCCGGTGGTCCAGGTGGTCGCGGCCGGCGCGCTGTTCCGCGGCGGCGTGTTCCTTAATGTCGGCGACGCCATCGAGCGGATCGCGGAAGCCGACGTCGTCGTCTTCGACAAGACCGGCACGCTCACCTTGCCCGAACCGCGCATCGTCAACGCCGACACGGTCGCGCCCGATCTTCTGCGCGTCGCCGTGCGTCTGGCGAAATCGAGTTCGCATCCGCTTGCCGCGGTCGTGGCGCGGGCCGACCACCAGGAAAGCCCGGTGGCGGGCGCGGTCGAGGATTCGGGCCTGGGCGTGCGCGCCGTGATCGACGGCGTGGAGGCGCGGTTCGGCAGTCCGACCTTCTGCGGGCTCGCGGAGCCGGCCGACGACAAGAGCGATGCGTCCGCGTCGCGGATCGCGGTTACTTATGGCGAGCGCGGCGCGGTGCTGGTGATCCGGCAACTGCTGCGGAGCGACGCCGTTGCCGTGGCCGAGGCGCTTCGTGGCCTCGGCCTCGCGCTGATGATCGTGTCGGGTGATCGGGCCTCGGCCGTGGCGCCGATCGCGCGCGCGCTTGGCATCGAGGACTGGACGGCGGAGGTCAAGCCGGCCGAAAAGGTCGCGCTGTTGGAAAAGCTTCGCGCCGCCGGCCGCCGGGTTCTGATGGTCGGCGACGGACTGAACGATTCCCCGGCGCTCGCGACCGCGCATGTGTCGCTCGCCCCCATCGACGCCGCCGATCTATCCAAGGCCCATGCCGACGCCGTCTTCCTCGGCGAGAGGCTCGCGCCGGTGCGCGATACCATCGTCGTCGCCCGCCACGCGCGCGCGCTGATGCGCCAGAACCTGTCGCTCGCGGTCATCTATAATGTCATCGCCGTGCCGATCGCGATCGCCGGCTTCGTCACGCCGCTGATCGCGGCCGCGGCCATGTCGGGTTCGTCGATCCTGGTGACCGCGAACGCGTTCCGGCTGCATCGGCGGCTGCGGCGCGCTCAGCCCGCCACGCCCGCCACGCGCGCTTCCGAGGCGACGGAGACTCCGGTTTGGACGTCCTGATCATCCTGGTACCGCTGGCGATCGGGCTCGGCATGATCGGGCTCGTCGCCTTCATTTGGGCGCTGCGCACCGGCCAGTTCGACGATGTCGACGGCGCGGCGCTGCGCATGCTCTCCGACGACGACACGGATAAATCGTAACCATATCAAGGTCACGGAATTTCCGTTTTTTCACTTTCCGTTAAGCATCGAGCCAAAGTTTCGCGTCGCGCGGCCACCTCACGGCCCGGCGTGTCAGCGAAGTTTACCTGTCGGGAACCGGCATTGTCCCAAGGTGTGGCATTGAATTCGCCACGGTCCAATCCGAATGCCGCGTGCATTGACGCATCGTTTACCTGTAGCCGCGACCGCGCTTGCCGCGGCGGGCGCGCTCATTTCGATCGGTCCGGCGTTCGCCCAGGAAGATGGGATGCTGGACGAGGTCGCGCATTATGTCGTCGAACATCTCGGGTTTCTCGTCACCACCATCGTGATCACGCTGTCGCTGGTCTTCGCGCTGATCAAGGACAAGGCCGCGAGCACGGCGCACGCGCTGTCGCGCAAGCAGTTCCGGCTGTTCAAGACCGCCGTCGACAACATGTCGCAAGGCCTGACCATGTTCGGGGTCGACGGGCGAATGATCTATTGCAACGATCGCTACCTCGACCTCTACGGGCTTTCGCGCGATCAAGTTCCGCGCGGCATCACGCTCGCCGAGCTGCTCGCGATCCGCAAGGCCAACGGCACGCTCGATGTCGACCCCCATGCCTTCGCCTCGCGCTTCGTGAAGGAAAGCCTGGAGACCGGCCGCTCGCGCCAGGCGCTCGATCTTCGCGACGGCCGATCGGTCATGGTCAACTATCGCAAGCTGCCCGACGGCGGGTGGCTCACCACCCATGACGACATCACCGAATCGCGCAAGCTGCAGAAGGAAATCTCGGCGACGACCGCCTTCCTGCAATCCGTGATCGACAATATCCCGACCTGCGTGGCCGTGCGCAACGCCTCGGACAACTCCTATCGCCTGGTCAATCGCGCGTTCGAGACGTTCATCGGCGCGTCGCGCGAGAGCATCATCGGCTCCAAGCCGAGCGACATCTATGCCAACGAGGCGCTGACCGCGACCGACGAGCTCGATCACATCGCGCTGGCTTCCCCCGACGGCACCGCCGGAGCCGAGGCGTCGCTGCCGTTTCCGCTGGGCGTGCGCACCGTCTGCAACAAGCGCGTCATCATCCGCGACCAGGACAATCAGCCGGAATTCATCCTCGCCTTGTTCGAGGACATCACCGCGCGGACGGAACTCGCCAAGGAGCTCGGGGAGACGAAGCACTTCCTCGAAAGCGTCGTCAACAACATCCCCGTCTCGCTCATCGTCAAGCGGGTTCGCGACGACCGCTTCATTCTCGTCAACCGCGAGACCGAGGACGTCATCGGCATTCCCTCCGCCGATGTCGTCGGCAAGACCATCGCCGATTTCTTCTCGCCCAACGCCGCCAAAATCTTCAGGGAGCGCGACGCCGCCGCGATCGGCTGCAAGGGCGAGGTCTATAGCGGGGTCTACCCGGTTCGCCATCCCACCCGCGGCATGCGCATGTTTTCCGGCCGCCGCGTCGCCGTGATGGACGACAAGGGCGACGCCGAATTCATCATCATCACTCAGGAAGACATCACCGAGCGCCGGCAGAACGAGTCCAAGATCGTTCACATGGCCTATCACGACACGCTGACGCGCCTGCCGAACCGCTCCGCCTTCAGCCAGTCGCTGGCGCAGATGATCGACGCCTGCCAGAGCGACGGCAGCGAGTTCGCGGTCATCTCCGTCGACGTCGACCGCTTCAAGGAAATCAACGACGTGTTCGGCCACGCCTTCGGCGACAAGCTGCTCACGGAGATGGCGCGCGCGATCCAGATCGCCTCGCAGGGCGCGGTGGTGGCGCGGCTGAGCGGCGACGAATTCGGGCTCATCATCGACGGCCCGCAGCCGGAATCCGGCCGCGCGCTGGCCGAGCGCATCTGTCAGGCGATGCGCGACGAGTTCAAGATCGACGGCAAGGAGCTGCGCGTCGGCCTGACTTGCGGCATCTCGCTCTATCCGCGCGATGGCACCGACCCGACCTCGCTGCTGGCCAACGCCGACGTCGCGCTCTACCGCGCCAAGGTCGAGGCCCGCGGATCGGTGCGCGTCTTCGAGCCGGAGATGGACCAGCAGACGCGCGACCGCCGCGCCCTGCATCTCGACCTCTCCCATGCGATCGAGAACCGCCAGCTCTCGCTGTATTATCAGCCGCTGGTGCGCGCCGGCGACGACGGCGATGTCGTCGGCTTCGAGGCGCTGGTGCGCTGGCACCATCCGATGCGCGGCTTCGTCTCCCCGGGCGTGTTCATTCCGATCGCCGAGGAGAGCGGGCTGATTATGGAGATGGGCGAGTGGGTTCTGCGCGAGGCCTGCCGCGAGGCGAGTTCATGGCCGAAGGCGGCCCAGATCGCGGTCAACCTGTCGCCGGTGCAGTTCATGCATGGCGACCTGGTCGGGCTGGTTCATTCCATTCTGCTTGAGACCGGCCTGTCGCCGAGCCGCCTCGAACTCGAGGTCACCGAGGGCGTGCTGATCCGCGACTTCGATCGCGGCGTGGCGTTGCTGCGTCGTCTCAAGGCGCTCGGCGTGCGCATCTCGATGGACGACTTCGGCACCGGCTATTCCTCGCTGTCCTATCTGCAGTCGTTCCCCTTCGACAAGATCAAGATCGACCGCGCCTTCGTCAAGCATATCGGCCGCAACGCGCAATCGGGCGCGATCATCCGCGCCATCGTCAATCTGGGTCACGGGCTCGACGTGCCGATCGTCGCCGAAGGCGTCGAGACGGCGGAACAGCGCGCCTTCCTCATCGACGCGCGGTGCGATCAGTTGCAGGGCTTCCTGATCGGCAAGCCGGAGCCGATCATCCACTACGCCGAAATCGTCGGCCGCGAAAAGCCGGTCGACCAACCGAAGCCGGTCGTCCAACCGATGCCGGTCGCCCGCGTCGGCTGACGCGTCCCGCCCCAGGCGGACGCGATCCCCCGCGCCACTCCTCAGAGTCCGCCGTAGATCGGCACGATCTCGCCGCTCGTCGCCAAATTCGCTGGCGAGGCGAGCGCGAGGATGCGGTCGGCGATGTCGCCCGTCTTCGGCCATTGCGAGAAGTCGGCGTCCGGCATGTCGCGCCGGTTGGCCGGCGTGTCGATGATCGAGGGCGCGACGGCGTTGACGAGAATTCCGGCCGCGGCGACCTCGCCCGCGAGCGCGACGGTGAACGCGGCGACGGCGGCCTTGGCGGCGGTGTAGGCGGCCATATTCGCGCCCCGCGCCCATTCCAGTCCCGGCCGCGCCGTGACGTTGACGATGCGCCCGCCGCGGCCGCGTTTCATCGCGACCACGGCCGCGCGGCAGCACAGCACGCAGGACACGAGATTCATGTCGAGTTGCGCGAGGAGTCCGGCTTTGCCGAGTTCCTCGAGCGGGCCGTAGGCGAAGCCGCCGGCGGCGTGGATCGACGCCCACGGCGTCGCAACGGTGTCATAGAAGCCGTTGACCGCGCGCTCGTCGCTCAGATCGACGCCATGGACGACGCGCTGGCGATCGTCGTCGCGCAAATGGGACGACATCGCCCGCAGCGGCAGATGGCAGATGGCGCCGGCCTCGCGCAGCCGCGCGACCACGGCGCCGCCGAGCGCGCCGGCAGCGCCGGTCACCACGACATGCCTGTCCTGAAATTCCATCGCGGCTGAATTCATGCGCCTGGATTTCTAATACAGAATCCGGCGAAGGGGAATCGCCTCGTCCGCGCTTTTGCTCGTTCATCCACGCCCGCGCGCGGTGGCGCGCGGCAGGACCAGCTCGGCGATCCAGTTGGCGAGCTCGCGTTGACGCAGCATTGGATCGAGGATCGTTTCGTCAATGCCGAGCCGCCACGCCAGGGGACGGTCGCCGGGCGCGCGGTCGAGCGCGTCGAGATCGTGGGCATGGGCCTCGCGCTCGGCTTCGCCATGAAAGAAGCCCTCGCGCACCAGCGTCGGGGTACGGCGGATGATGGCGGCGATCTCGCTCAGCGGATATTCGGGGTGGTACTGCGTCGCCCAGGCGACGGCGCGGCCGGCCTTCAACTCGATCGCCTGAACGCGCGAAAACGCGTTGCTCGCCAGCAGCGCGCTGCCCGGCGCGAGCGTCTCGACCTCGTCGCGATGCACCGTCGGCGCGCTGAACAGGTCGGGCTTGCCCCGATACATGGCGTGATCGATCCCCGCCGCCGTCAGGCGGATGCCGCGCCCGATGCCGAGTTCGCGCCCGCGCGGATTGCGCCGGACCACGCCGCCGGCCGCGACGGTGAGGACCTGCAGGCCCCAGCAACTGCCGAACAAGGCGACCTCGTGCCGCAACGCCTCGCGGATGAGCTCGATCTGGCGGGTGATCTCGGGGCTGTTCTCATAGACATGCAGCGCCGAGCCGGTGATGGCGATGCCGTCATAGGCTTCCATCGCGCCGCCGCCGGGCAGGAACGAACCCGCGTCGGCCGGAAAGACGATGTCGATCGCCGCGCGCGGACACAGGTCGCGCAACACGCGGGCATAGCCGTCGCTGGTCGCGACGCCGCCGGCCGAGACTTCCAACGCGCGGCTTTCGGCGGTGTCGCCCTCGACGATGAGAAGGCGGGGGGCGGGCATCGGCCTCACGGGAGATTCGCGAATTCCACGCCCCGATATGACAAAGGCGGTGGTGGAACGCAATGATTTCACCGGCCGCGCGTCGCCCAAACAAGCTGCGTCCTGCCTTGGATTTGACCACCGCGCTTGCCATTGTGAGGGGACCGAATCGGCGCGCGGGGCGGAGCTTGGCGGATTTTGATCTCGCTATCATCGGAGGCGGCATCAACGGAGTGGGCATCGCCCGCGACGCGGCCGGTCGCGGCCTGCGCGTGGCGCTGTTCGAGCAGAACGATCTTGGCTCCGGCACGTCGTCGAAATCGACCAAGCTCGTGCATGGCGGCTTGCGCTATCTCGAACACGGCGCGTTGCGGCTGGTGCGCGAGGGGCTTTCGGAGCGCGAGGTGCTGCTGCGCGCCGCGCCGCACATCGTCCGCCCGATCCGTTTCGCGCTGACGCCGCGGCCCGGCGGATGGCCGCTGCCGATCCTGCGGTTCGGCCTGTTTCTCTACGACATCATCGGCCGGCGCGACATCCTGCCGTCGACCGCCACGATCGACCTGACGCATCATCCCGTCGGCGTCCCGCTCAAGCGCTCGTTCGGCACGGCGTTCGAATTTTCCGACTGCGTGGTCGACGACGCGCGCCTCGTCGTTCTCACCGCGCTCGACGCGGCCGAGCGCGGCGCCGCGATCCACACCGGCGCGCGGTGCGCGCGCGCGGACCGCGCCGAGGAATGGCGGCTCGCGATCGTCGATCGCGGCCATCGCCGCGTCGTCACGGCGCGCGCGCTGGTCGATGCCGCCGGGCCCTGGATCAATCAGGTCGGCGAAACGGTGATCCGCTCGCCGCAACCGGCGGCGCGCCTCGTTCTCGGCTCGCACATCGTGGTGCGCCGGCTCTACGATCACGACGGCGCCTACATCTTCCAGAACCCCGACGGCCGCGTCGTCTTCGCCATTCCCTTCGCGCGCGACTTCACCCTGATCGGCACGACCGACCGCGATTTTCGGGGCGACCTATCGGTACTGGCGCCGACGGCGGAGGAGATCGGGTATCTGTGCGGGGCGATCAACGCCTATTTGCGCCAGCCGATTTCGTCGGGCGACGTGGTGTGGGCGTTTTCCGGCGTGCGCGCGCTGTTCGACGACGGCGCGAGCGCGGCCAAGGACGCCACGCGCGACTACGTGCTGCGCCTCGACGCGCCGCGGGGCCTGGCGCCGCTGCTGACGGTCTATGGCGGCAAGCTCACGACCTATCGCCGGCTCGCCGAGCGGGCGCTGAAGGCGCTGCGCCGCCGGCTGAAGATGGGAAAGCCGTGGACGGCGGACGCGCCGCTGCCCGGCGGGGATTTTCCCCATGACGGCATCGATCTGCTGGTCGAGCGGACGCGCGAGCGCTGGCCGTTCCTGACGCCCGACCATGCCGCCCGGCTCGTCCATCTTTACGGCACGCGGGTCGAGCGGGTCCTGGGCGAGGCGAAGGCGTTCGCCGACCTCGGCGTCTGCTTCGCCGGCGATCTCACCGAGCGCGAGGCGCGCTATCTCATGGATGTCGAGTGGGCGCGCGCGGCCGAGGACGTGTTGTGGCGGCGTACGAAGCTCGGGCTGACGTTCCCGGATTCGGCGCGCGAGGCGCTCGCCGCCTACATGAAGACGGCCGGCGCCGCTGCGGCAAGGTCCGCGCCGTCAACGCCAAATTGATTCAAATTCGAGCCATTTGTCGCGCGTTTCAGCGCCGGCCGCGCCAGCGGCCGGTCAATCGCCGAATTGATGAAAATTTTCGTCGCTTGCTTCACGCCGTTGCAAGCGGTCGCGTGGTTTGATGCGCGCGGGAAACGGGAGTGGGGCGACCGATATGATCGCGCATGCGCACATCAGCCAAGGGTGAATTCGACAAGTTGCTGCAGACCATCAGCGTATTGGTCGTCGACGGCAATCTGTTCATGCGTAAGACCGCGCGCATGCTGCTGACCAACGCGGGCGTCAAGAACGTGCATGAATGCGGCGACGGCATCGCCGCGCTCGAGCACATCCGCATGTTCGAGCCCGACCTCGTCATCCTCGAATGGGACCTGCCGCTGCTCAACGGCCCGGAACTCGTCCGCATCGTGCGCTCGCCCGGCGTGTTCCCGGTGCCCGACGTTCCGATCGTGATGCTCACGAGCACGGCCGAGCGGCAACGCGTGGTCGCGGCGGCGAGTTTCGGCGCCAACGAGTATCTGATCAAGCCGGTTTCGGCGAAAACGCTGCGCGACCGCATGGTCTCCATTTTCATGAAGCCGAGGCCGTCGATCCAGCTCGGCAAATATTACGGGCCGACGCCGCGCAAGCTGCTCGACCCGGTCAAGCCGCCGATGGTCCCTGGCGTCGAGGTGCTCGCCGAGGTCGACGCGGCCGAAGAAGCCGCCTGATAACCAGGCGGGGCCACGTCCGCGCGGTTGAGCGCTGGCGGGCCAGAGGTTAGGTTGCCATCCGGTCGACTGGCGGGGATGGCGGCGGGAATGAATCCTGCGGATGGTTCGGCATCGGGCGATGCGGCGGTGGCGGCCCCGCCGGCGGCGGAGGCCGCGCGCGCGCCGATCCTGCGCATCGAGGGTGTAAGCCGGCGTTTCGGCGCGTTCGCCGCGGTCGACGACGTCTCGCTCGCCATCGACGCGGGCGAGTTCTTCGCGCTGCTCGGCCCTTCGGGCTGCGGCAAGACCACGCTTCTGCGCATGCTGGCCGGCTTCGACGGGCCCAACGGCGGCCGCATCCTTCTCGACGGGAAGGACATCGCGCCGGTGCCGCCGCATCGCCGGCCCATCAACATGATGTTCCAGAACTACGCGGTGTTCCCGCATCTGACGGTCGCGGGCAATGTCGCTTTCGGCCTCAAGCGGGCGGGCCTGCCGCGCGCTGAGATCGTCGCGCGCGTCGATGAAATGCTCGCGCTCGTGCATATGAGCGGGTTCGGCGACCGCCGGCCGGATCAGCTTTCCGGCGGCCAGCGCCAGCGCGTGGCGTTGGCGCGCGCGTTGGCTCCGCGGCCGCGCGTTCTCCTGCTCGACGAGCCGCTCGCCGCGCTCGACCGGGCGCTGCGCGAAAGCACGCGTTTCGAGTTGATGGAGATCCAGCGCCGGCTCGGCACGACGTTCATCATGGTCACCCACGACCAGGAGGAGGCGATGACGGTCGCCGATCGCATCGGGGTGATGAACGCCGGCCGCCTCGCCCAGGTGGCTCCGCCACGCGCCCTCTATGACACGCCGAATTCGCGCTGGGTCGCCGAATTCGTCGGCGACATCAACCTGATCGAGGGCCGCGTCAGCGGACGCGCGGACGGGCTCGTCAGCCTCGCCGCCGAAGGCGTCGGCGAGATCGCGGCGGCGGGCGAGGCGGATCTCGCGCGCGGCGCGACGGCCTGGGTCGCGATCCGACCAGAACGCGTGCGGATCACCCGCGCGCGCGAGCAAGACAAGAACGCGTTCGAGGGCGTCGTCGCCGAGGTCGGCTATTTCGGCGCCATCTCGGTGTACTCGGTGCGGATCGCGAACGGGGCGTTGCTCAAGGCCACGATCGCCAACAGCGCGGCCGACGCGGCGGCGTTCGGGACCGGCGAGAGCGTCCACCTGTCGTTCGCGCCGCGCGCCGCGCGGGTGCTGGAGCGGTGAGGCGATGAACTTCCACCGCGCCTTCACCCGCCCCGCGCGCCTCGCCGCCATCGCGCCCTATCTCTGGCTGGTGGTGTTCTTTCTCGTGCCGTTCGGCTTCGTGCTCAAGATCAGCCTGTCGCGGACGGCGATCGCGCTGCCGCCCTATGTGCCGGTGTTCGATCCCGCGCAAGGATGGGCGGCGATTCTCGACGCGGTCGGGGGGCTTTCCCTCGACAATTTCGCGCTGCTCGCCTCCGACGGCATCTATTTCGCGTCCTATCTGCGCAGCCTGATCGTCGCCGCGATCGCGACCGCGCTGCTGCTGGCGATCGGCTATCCGATCGCCCACGCGATGGCGCGCCTGCCGCGCCGGTGGCGGCCGGTGGCGATGATGCTGGTGATCGTGCCGTTCTGGACGTCGTTTCTCATCCGCGTCTACGCCTGGATCAACATCCTGCAGCGCGACGGCTTGCTCAACGGCGCGCTCAAGGCGCTCGGGCTGATCGACCAGCCGGTCGCGTGGCTCGCCACCGACACGGCGATGTTCATCGGCCTCGTCTATTCCTATCTGCCGTTCATGATCCTGCCGCTTTACGCGACGCTGGAACGCATGGACGTTTCGCTGATCGAGGCGGCCGCCGACCTCGGCTGTTCGCGGGCCAAGGCGTTCTGGCTGGTGACGGTGCCGCTGTCGGCCCCGGGGATCGCCGCCGGCGCGCTGCTGTCGTTCATTCCGATCGTCGGCGAATTCGTCATCCCCGATCTGCTCGCGGGCTCGGACCGGCCGATGATCGGCCAGACACTGTGGCTGGAGTTCTTCACCAACAAGGATTGGCCGGTGGCCGCGGCGGTGGCGATGGTGCTGCTCGCGCTGCTGCTGGCGCCGCTCGTTCTCTACGACCGCCTGCAACGCGGCGAGGCCGGGGAGGGGCGCTAGCATGGCGAGGAACTCGGTGGCGAGGCTGACATCGGTGAACGTCGTCGCGCTCGCGCTCGGCCTTGCCTTTCTCTATTTGCCGATCGTCATTCTCGTCGTCTATTCGTTCAACGCCTCGCGCCTGGTGACGGTGTGGGGCGGTTGGTCGACGCGCTGGTACGCCGAGCTCCTGAACGATCGCGCCTTGCTGGACGCGGCCTGGATGAGCCTGCGCATCGCCACGGTCTCGGCGACGGCGGCGACCGCGCTCGGCACGCTCGCCGCGCTCGCGATCGCGCGGGCCGGGCGCTTTCCCGGCCGCGCGCTGTTCTCGGCGATGCTCCATGCGCCCTTGGTCATGCCGGAGGTGATCACCGGCCTGTCGCTGTTGTTGCTGTTCGTGGCGATGAACGCCGAACGCGGGTTCTGGACCGTCACCGCCGCGCACACGACGCTGACCATGAGCTTCGCCATGATCGTGGTGCGATCGCGCCTCGCCGGTCTCGACCGAAGCTACGAGGAGGCGGCGATGGATCTCGGCTGCTCGCCGGCGCGCGCCTTCGCGCTGGTCACCTTGCCGCTGATCCTGCCGGCGGTGGTGGCGGCATGGTTGCTCGCCTTCACGCTGTCGCTCGACGATCTGGTCATCGCCAGCTTCACCACCGGTCCCGGCGCGACGACGCTGCCGATCCGCGTCTATTCCGACGTGCGCCTTGGGGTGAAACCGGAGATCAACGCCATCTCCACCATCATGATCGCGATCGTGGCGATCGCGATCGTTATCGCCTCGCTCGCCTCGAAATTGTCGGCGCTGACGGAACGGCCGGCGCGCGTCTGAGCGCGCCCGCGCCCGGCTGTCATTCCTCGCGCGGACCTTGGTCCCGGCCGGCTTCGTCGCGCGCGTCGGCGGGAGCCGTCGACGGCAACGGCATCGACGGCTGCGAGGCGCCGATCAGGCGCTCGATCGTGGCGCGCACGGAATCGCGCGCGCGCCGTTCGCGCACGGCGTCGAGCAGCGGCGCGGACGCGGGCGAGCGACGGATCAGGCTTTCCGGATCGGGCAGCACCAGCGCGTCGTCCCACGGTCCGTTGATGATGAAGGGAAGCTCGAAGGCGGGCGCGGTGTCGGTCGCCTTGATCAGGCTGGCGAGCCCCTTGAGGTCGAATTCGCGGTTGGGGATCGAGGCGATGCCGTTGACGACGAGCCGCACCGCCGGTCCGTCGAGGCTCGCCACCTCGATCGTCGCGATGCCCCGCGCGACGCGCGCTGAAGCCTTGATCGTCTCGAACGGCGTGCGGCCGCCGCGAAAATCGCCCGCGCCCGACAGCGGCCGACGTTCGAGCCGGCGCAGCAATTGCTCGATATTGATGCCGGTCAGCGCGCCGTCGTGGCCGAGCAATGACGCGGTGCCGGACACGGTCTGCGTCAGGCCGTGGATCGACGATCCCGACGCCAGCAGGGTGAAATTGAGCGTGCCCTGGCCGGTCAGATTGCGGACGCCGAAAAGCTCGGCGGCGGCCGGTTCCAGATTGATGTCGCTGAAATGGAATTGCGTGGTGACGTCGGCGTGCGAGCCGCTGCCGGTAACCGCGAGCGATCCCCTGAGCACGCCGCCGAAGACCTGCGCTTCGCCGACGCTGAGATTGGCGACGCCGCCGCGAACATTGGCCGAGATCGCGGCGCGGCCGAGCTTGGCCGAGCCGATCAGGACGCGCGCGGCCGAAAGGCGGAAATCGAGATCGTAGTCCGACAGCGCGTCGAGATTGAACGGCTGCCGGTTCCAGTCGCGGGTCGAGGAGGTGAGCAGGCGGAAGGTGGCGATGTAGGGCGTCAGGTCGAGCGTCTCGGTGGCGAGCGTGCCCTGCAGCGTGCGCCGTCCGTCGCCGACCAGCGCGATGACGCCCTCGGCGGCGTTGCCGTCGAGCTCGATGGCGACGTTGGACAAGGTGATGTTGCCGGCGGCGATAGCGGCGCGCGCCTTCAGGCCGAAGCGGCCGAACCCGGTCGAATCCGGCGGCGCGCGACCGATCCAGCGCAGGGTTTCGCGCAGCGCCTGAGCGTCGGAGGTCAGCGTGCCCTCGATGTTCAAGTTCGGTTGGCGCGCGATGGCGCCGTCGAAGGCGATCTTCAGCGGCGCGCCGGAAAGGCGCAGCTTGAGGCTGGTGCGCTCGCCGGCAAGCGCGGCGAGAAAATCGCCGAAACTGATGCTGCCGTCGACGCGCTCGCCGCGCCAGGTGAACTGGCCGGTGGCGCCGAAAGAACGCGAGATCGACGGCCAGGCGAGCGAGGAGTCGATGTCGCTCAGCGTTTCGACGACGCCGCGCGAGGGATCGACATAACGCAGCGTTCCGTTGTTGACGCGAATTTCCGAAAAGGAAATCCGCTTCTCCTTCTCGGTCGTGGGCTTTAGCGCCTGGCTCAGCTTGTCGGCGATCCCGGCCCAGTTGGTCGCCTTCTCCTCCCGCACGATGGTGGCGCGCGGCCGTTCGAGCTGGATGTGGGCGATCTCGACGCGCTGAAGCAGAAGTGGCAACAGGCGCAGGTTCGCCGTCAGGCTGTCGATGGCGAGCGCGGGCTCGTCCCGGTCGGACCGCAGGCTGACGTCGTGAAAGCTCACCTTGCCGAACGGAACGATCGAGACCTGCGTCTCGCCGGCGACGACGAGGTCGAGGCCGGAAGCGCGCGCGATCTGCTCCACGACCGCGGCGCGGACGCTGTCGCGATTGACGAACCATGTCGCCAGCGTAACGCCGGCGCCCAGCGCGCCAACCAGGATGCCGACGACAATCGCCGCGCGTTTGAGGCCAGAATTCATCCGCTGGTGAACTTCAATGGTTGTGCTGGAGCCGGTCCCGCCATGCGCGCGGGAAGGCCGCAAATTGGTCGAGTTTCGTGTCGCTTTCAAGGCCGGCCGGCCCGAATTGGCGAGGCGACAAGTCCGCCCGCGCGGACCGGCCGTCCAGGAATTGCTTGAGCGACCTCAATTTCCGGCCGCGGCGGCGAAGGCGACCTCCGTCAGCGTTCCGGAATGCGGCGCGCTCTTGATGGTCAATCGCGCGCCATTGGCCTCGGTCAAGGCGTTGGTCAGCGACAGGTTGAGTCCCGGTCCGGCCGCGCCCTGATGGTCGGGCGAGATCGCGCTGAAGGGTTCGAGCGCCGCGGCGATTTCGCTTTCGCTCATGCCGGGTCCGGTGTCGCGCACCCGCAGCGCCACCCCGCCATCGTCGGTCAGCGCCGTCGAGACGATGACCTGTCCGCCGGCGTTGGCCAGGCGGATCGCGTTGCCGATCAGGTTGATGACGATCTGGCGCAGCGTGCGGCTGTCGGCGCCGACAAGGGGAAGCGTCGGCGCCAGCGAGGTGCGGATGATGATGCGCTCGCGGTTGGCCTGCGGCTGCATCATCGCCACGCATTGCTCGACCATGTCGTTGAGCGCGACATTGGCGATGGCGAGGTCGAGCTTGCCGGTCTCGATCCGAGACAGATCGCGCATGTCGTCGATCAGCGCGATGACGCGCTCGCCGCAGGCGCGGATGTCCTTGAGGTATTCGCCGTAGCGCGCGTTGCCGATCGGGCCGAAGCGCTCGTCGATCATCACCTCGGCGAAACCGATAATGGCGTTCATCGGTGTCCGGATTTCGTGGCTGATCCGCGTCATCACGTCGGAACGGCTGTTGGCGGCGCGATCAAGCCGCGCGCGCGCGACCTCGAGCGCCGCGCGCAGGTCGGCGATTTCGGCGTCGCGGTGATCCGCGACGATCGGCTCGGGCGCGGGCGCGAGCACGGGCATGGGCGCGGGATTGGGCGCCGGTGGCGGCGACGGAGCGACGGCCGGCGCGGCGGGCGAGAAGATCAGCGCGAGCGCCGTGCCTTCCTCCCAGGGAATGGTGTAAAGGCGCGCGTCGACCGGCTCGCTGTCGCCGCGCGAGGAGGAAATGACGAGCTGGGTCCCGGTTTGCGACATGCTGCTCGCCGTCGAGGCGACGGGCTCGACATAAAGCGCGTCGAGGCCGCCGGCATCGACGAGCGCGCTCAGGTCGCCGTAACCGGTGCGATCCAGGAACGCGCGGTTGGCGTAGATCAGACGATCGAGACGGTAGACAAGTACGCCGACCGGCAACCGGTCGAGCAGCGGCCGCTCGACCTCGAAGCTCGGCGCGCGCGGCGGGGCCGCCGGCGCGTCGGTTGGCCCGGCGCTTTCGGCAAGCGGCGCGGCTTCGGCGGGCGGCGGCGCTTCGGCGGCCTCGGCATTGAGGCGCGCGGAAATCTGTCTCGCGATTTCGTTGAAGGCGTGATTTTCGACCGAGGTCAGAACCGGCGGCTTGGGTTCTCCGACCGGTCGGAACGGCACGACATTGGGCGCCGGCGCGTCGATCTCGGCTTGGCGCGCGCGGGGCGGGGCCGCGCGTTCGGTTTCGGCTTCGGTTTCAGCCTGGGCTTCGGCTTGTGCCTCGGTTTCGATTTCGGCCTCGGCGTGAGCATCGCCGCGCGCGGCATCGATGCTGGAAGCGACCAGGCCGCCCTGGCGCCTGAGCGCGGCGAGGCGCTCCAAACTGTCGATATCACGGCAAAAGCCGAAGCCGCGATAGCCGATGTAGCGATGGGCGCGGTCGAACACCGGCAGGCCGGAAAGCTCCACGGCCAGCCGCTCGCCGCTGTCGTCGACGGGCCAAGCGACGGCGATGGCGCTCCAGGTCTCCCGGCTCGCGATCGCGGCGGCGACCCGGTCCTCGGGATCGAGGTCGAAAACGGCGTTGATCTCGCTCCAGGTGCGGCCGAACGCGGCGGCCGTACGCGGACCGATCAGGCGGGAGAATTCGTCCGAGCCGAGGGAGAAATGCCCGTCGGCGTCCATCTGCCACATGAAGCGCAGGGGTTGCCGGCGCGATGCCGGCGGCTGCGCCTCAGGGAGTTCGCCGACCCGGGGAACCTGCCGGGGCGGCTCGTGGGCCTCGGCTTGGGCGGGCGCGGTCTCTTCGCGCGGCGGGCTCGGCTCGATCGGCGGGCTCGGCTCGGCCACGGTTGTCGGTTCGGGCGGGCCGACGATCTCGCGGCCAAGGTCGCTCGCGGTCCCGGGTGCGATCTCCGGCGTCCTCTCCGGCGTCATTTCCGGCGCCGGCTTGGGTCCGGCATGCGCGGCCTCGATCGAGCGCGCGAAGATGTCCGCGAACGGGATCACCGGCGGCATCCGGGCCGGCTCGGAAGGGGCGGCGACGGGGCGAGCCGTTTCGCCGGGCTCAGGAGAGGGTAGGGCGCTCGCGGGGGCCGCACCCTCTTCGATGGCCTCGGGTTCCGGCTCGCTCACCACGGGCGGCGTCAGGAGCGCGGCGATGGCGATGTCCGCGCCCGCGCCCAGACGGAAGAGCACGAAGCGCCCGCGCTCCGAAGCAAATTCGGCCCGGCCGGTCTCCAGCACGTCCCGGCGCAGCGCATCGATACCGAGCGCGGCGAGGCTGGTTTCCGCGCCGATCATCGCGGCGGCCGCGGGTGTCGCGACGCACAGGCCGCCATCAGCGTGGAAGATGGCGACCGGGGCGTCGAGCCCCTCGACCAGGCGGCGGTGGCGGTCCTCGGTGGCGGGCGGCCGGCCCACCGGCTCGGCCGCGGCTACGAGAATGCCGACGGCGCCGTCGCCGAGATCGAGACGGGCGCAGGAACACGTCAGAAGCCGCCCCAAGGGCGCCCCGAAGCCGCGCAGGCGCTCCAAATGCGGTTTGCCGCCGTGATGCAGCCCGCCGGCGAGCCGCGAAATCTGAAGCCTGTGCGGGTCGGCGGGGCCGATCTCGAGATCTGGCGCGGCGGCGCTATTGGCGCAGCCGAACACCGCCGCGCCGGCGGCATTGGCCCACATGAGGCGCGAGCCGTCGGAGGCCCAAAGCCAAGCCGGCAGGGCGCCGATCGCATGCGCGGCGAGCCGTGGATCACGGAACCCGCGCAGCAAGAACTCGACATCGCTCATCCGCGTAACCTATCCGCCGCTCCCCGGATCGCCGCCCCCGGCGCGATCACTCATTCGCTCCCGCGCGAACGCATGAAGGCGGACGCAAGGGCGCCACCTTAACGAATTCTTAGTAATGCTTGGCACGCGGGAGGTCCATGTCGGAACGGCGCGGGGGATGGCCACGGCCGCGATAACGTTAATGCCGCGAAAACGCGCGGGAACCGGCACGCGGCCCGGCCGTCCCGATTTCGGCTGTTGCAAATCCACCGCGTTCGATCAGGATGAGCGCAGAAGAAGGATGGGCGCGGACGTTTCCGCCGGTTTCGCGAAAGACGGACCCGCTTCGAGTGAGCCGCGACGCGAATGTCGGCGGGTTCCCAATAATCGATTCTCAGGGAGTAGTTGCCATGGAAAAGGGTCCCCGCAACCAGTTCGAAGTGCCGCCGGAGATGAGGACACTCGCCGAAGCCGGCGTCCAGCAGGTTCGCAAGGCTTTCGAGAGCTTTCTCAACGCGGCGCAGAGCACGGCGCAGGCGATCGAAGGGCAGGGCAGCGCCGCCCGCGCCGGCGCGCGCGAGATCGGCACCAAGGCGATCGCCTACGCGGAAAAGAACATGACGGCGTCGCTCGACTACGCCCAGCAGCTCGCCCAGGCCAAGGACATTTCCGACATCATGCGCCTGCACAGCGAATACGTGCAGTCTCAGATGCGGGCCCTCGCCGAGCAGGCGAGCGAAATGGGCCACGCCGTCACCCGCGCGGCGATGGACGCGACCAAGAAGCCGACCTGAACCGGAGGTCGGATGGTTAACCGGTTCCCGCCCCTGTTCGGGGCGGCGAACGCTACGGCACGCGTAGCGCGCGCATTTTCGAAAACGCTCAGCCGGGCGTGGAAATCCGCCGCGCGACGGAGATTTCCTATAATTCATTGAATAAATTGTATTTTATCGAGCGTTGCGCCCACGCTGGAGTGAATATATTTCACATTCCGACTTGGGAATAATGCAACGCAACATTTTTGTTGCAACGCACAAATTTTTGGGCTAGTGAAATCTCGCAAGCTGATCGGGTGCGACGCGCACCTTGCGATCGGCGGGAATGCCCCCTGTGTTGCGCCGAAGCCGATGGGATCCACCGGGCTTCGCGACGAGGGGTTGGAATTCGGATCAATTCAAATCGATCGAGCACGGCTGGATCGACAGAACCCAGGAGCCGGACAATGGCGCAATTTTCGGATAATCCCTTCGGCGGCAAGATGGGGACGCTCGAAGTCCCGACCGCGTTCCGTCAGATGGCGGAAAAGGGCGTGACGCAGGCGCGCGAGACCTACGAGAAGCTCAAGGAAGCCGCCGAGAGCACCAATGGCGCGCTGGAGTCCTTCTACAGCACGGCGACCAAGGGCGCGAACGACTTCAACTCGAAGCTCGTCGATGTCGCCCGCGTCAACACCAACGCGGCCTTCGACCTCGCCAGCAAGCTGGTTGGCGTCAAGACCGTGCCGGAAGCCGTCGAGCTGCTCATGGCTCACGGCAGCAAGCAGCTCGAAGTGTTGTCCGAGCAGGCCAAGGAACTCGCCGCGCTGAGCCAGAAGGTGACGGTGGACGCGGTCGAGCCGATCCGTTCGTCGGCCTCCAAGGTTTTCAACAACAAGTAAGGCATTCGCCTCTCGGGCGCGGGTTTCCGCCGCGTCAAGGATCAAGCCCGGGCCCGCCCGGGCTTTTTCGTGTCCGCGCGGCCTTGCCAAAATGGGGCGTTGAAATTAGAGCATTTGTCCGGCGAGACGGGATCGTCCCGCCGACATGAAATGCCCTGGATTCAAGGCATTGAATTCAACGCGATGCGTTCAACGCATTGAGTTCCAGGCAATAAATTCAACGCCTTGAATTCAAGGCATTGAACAAATCCCGGCCGCAAAAGTGGTTTCCACTTTCGCGGGATTTGCTCTAGGTTCCGCCGCGCCGGAGGCATGGCCCGAGCTGACGCGGCCCGGGGGGCCGCGATTGCGTCTTTCAGATCGCGCTTTTCAGATCGCGTCGTTCAGATCATGCCTTGGTTAAGCGGCATGCGCAGCTGTAGCTCAGTTGGTTAGAGCGCCTGACTGTGGATCAGGAGGTCGGTGGTTCGAGTCCACCCAGCTGTACCATTCAATATTTGAATAGATCTGCCTTTTTTTCGTGGTTTTTTGGCGATGAGCTGCCTGGGGGCATCGCTGTGAATTACCCAGAAACGCGGCAGATCCGGGTGGGTTCATCATCGGGAACCAAACCGGCGGCAGCTCAGGCAACCTTGTCCGCATGAGTGACGCGCCAGACCCAGCTGGACTTATCGCCAAGCTCAAGCAATCGGCCTTGGAAGCGATCGCTCCCCATGTCGCGCCCGATGTTCCGGTCTGTCTGATCGACTTTCCAAATCATTCCAACGTTGGCGACTCCGCGATTTGGCTCGGCGAACTCCAACTTCTCAGCGATTTGGGGCATCCGTCGCTTGCCTACACCTGCGACCTGGAGGATTACGATGCCGCGACATTGAGGATGGCCGCACCCGAGGGGACAATCCTCATCAATGGCGGCGGCAATTTCGGAGACCTTTGGGTCCGCCACCAAGACTTCCGTGAGCGAGTCCTGGTCGATTTTCCGGACCGCCCGATTGTTCAGCTTCCGCAGTCAATCCATTTCGACAGTTCCGAACGGCTCGACCAAGCTCGCCGTGCGATTGCAAGACACCGGCATTTCACGCTCATCGCGCGCGACCATCAGTCGTTCGAACGTGCTTCCATCTTCGAATGTCCCTCGGTCCTCAGTCCAGATTGCGCTTTCGCACTTGGACCGCTTGCTATCGTTCAACAGCCCGCGCATCCGCTTGTCGCGTTACTGCGCACGGACAAGACCGCCGTGGATATGACTGAAGTAGCAAGCAACTTTCCCGATCGGACACGATCGACGGATTGGCTTGAGGAGAAGACGATCGAGGTCGCGGCGCTTGGTGCGTTCGTTCATCGACGGGAGGGGGTGAACGAGGCCCGCCGGCGCATGGCCGAAATGCGATTGGCGCGCGGGCTAGAGATTCTGGGTTCCGGGCGGAAGGTCGTGACTAACCGGCTTCACGGCCACATTCTCTCGCTGCTTCTTGGCCGTCCAAATTTCGTGATTGACAATAGGATCGGCAAGGTAGGCTCCTTCATAAAGACTTGGACCATTGAAGACGGCCTAACGCGGCTAGGCAGCCATCGGCGGGAGTTTCTTGATTGGTTTGATCAGCCGCCTGAAACGTGACAGTTCCTGCATGGGCTAGGTTTCCACCGTTGCGTGATTGGCTCGATGTTCTAGCCATGGGGCGGAGGTCGGATCAGCTCGGTTCGATCGGGAAATGCGTCATCACATGGCGCGCGAGCACGTCGAGGCTTTCAGCGACCGAGACGCTGTCAGTATCGACCGTCAAATCCGGCGAGGCCGGCGGTTCGTAGGGAGCGTCGACGCCGGTGAAGTCGCGCAGTTCGCCGCCGCGCGCCTTGCGGTAAAGCCCCTTGGGGTCGCGCCGCTCGCAGGTCGTCAGATCAGCCGAGACGAATATCTCGTGAAAGGCCGTGCGCCGTGCCGCCTCGCGCGCGCGCAGGCGATCGCTGCGATAGGGCGAAATGAACGCGGTGATGCAGATGAGCCCGGCGTCGGCGAACAGCGCCGCGACCTCGCCGATGCGGCGGATATTCTCGGCACGGTCTTCCGGCGAAAAGCCGAGATCGCCGTTCAGCCCCTGGCGGATATTGTCGCCATCGAGCGTGTAGCAGGCATAGCCCAGCCCAAGCAGGCGCCGCTCGAGCCCCATCGCGAGCGTCGACTTTCCCGACGCCGAAAGCCCGGTCAGCCAGATCACGCCGCCACGATGACCGAAGCGATCGCGTCGGTCGCTCGCCGACACGTGGTGGTGAACCATGGCGACATTCGGCGAGGTCATTTCCGCCACCCGATATCCAATTCATTCTCGGCGTGCGTTGCCGGCCCGGTCTTTCGCCGGCGACATGTCTGGCTGAACGAGATCATCCAGTCAGCCTATCCCAAAGCGCGCGCGACCAGCTTCCGTTTGCCGGGCGTCGCCCGCCGCCTTTCGCGTCCGCGAGGCCGCCGTCAACGCTCGCGCGCAACGGGCGGCCTCGCCTCGCGATGACGAAATAGAGCAACCTACCCGTGTTTCCGTTCCTCGTCGAATACACCAACGCCATCCGCGCATCGGAAAACCCCAGGGAACGGAAATCATCCAGGAGACTCCAGCCGAAATGGTAGAAGCACAGCACGCCCTCCGAAGAAAGCGGATCACCGTGATACTCCGGCGGCAGGATGTGATGAATTGTCGCGTCGGGAAGCGAGACCGCGCGCACCTGATGGCGGGCGAATTGCGGGTTGAACGGCGCGCTCAGCAGCAGCCAGCCGTCCGGCGCCAGACAGCGGGCGAATTCAGCGATCGCGCGATAGAAGTCGGACACGTGTTCCAGAACGTCGAATGAGCCGATGCAATCGAACGAACCATCCGGAAAACTGAGGGCGGTCACGTCCTCGTGGCGGATGCCCGCGAAATTGCTCGCGCCGTTCGCCGTGTTGTCGCGCAGGTATTCGCTGCCGACCACCTTGGGAAATCGTCGCCGCAGGGCTTTGTAGAAGCGCGTCGTCTGTTCGGTGAGGTAGATCCGTCGCGACGGTTCAAGCCGCAGATTGCCGCACATCAACTGGAACGCGGCGCGCATGCGGTTGTTCAATCCGCAGCCGACGCATTGCAATCGTTCGCGCCAATTCAAATGGCGGTCGCCGTTCGCGTCGAGCCAGGAACTCGAATCGTCCATGATGAATTGCGATCGTGTTCCGCAGACGGCGCACCAGCCGGTGGTATGGAAGTGGCCGCGTTTCGCGGCCTCGGCCTCGTTGGCGGCCACGCGGGCCAGCATCCGGGCGTGGCGAGCGACGAACGCCGTGTATTCCGACTGGTTGGAACAGGTGAAAACCCCGAGCGGACCTATTTCATGCGGCATGATCGGCGATCCGGTCATTCGCCTCGTCGAAACAGGCTCGCGAACCGCCGCATCGGCGATGCCGCGCGTTGGGCGGCGCGCTCCCTGGCCAGTTGTTCTCCGAGCTGGTCGATTTCGGCGGCCTGTTGCTCGATGAGCGTTCGCTGGCGGATGTTCTCGCGCAAGACGCGGTCGATCTCCTCCGTCTGATAGCTGTGCCGTTCGCTCAGGACGAGCTTGGCGCTCTCCTTGTCAAATGGAACTCGCAGGAACCGAAACAGTTCTTCGAGCCGGCCCAAATCGGCGAGCTCGGCGTAGTCGATCTCGAATTTCCTGGCCACCGGCGCGTTGCGCATCAGCAGATAGAAGGTCTCGATCTGCCAGCGGAGATCCCGCGGGGGATGCCTCACCCACCAGCCCGATCGCATGATCTGATCGATCTCCCGGGTAAGCAGGATGAAATGGCAATCGGAGAGCAAACTCTCGATGAAGTTCAAATAGCTCCAGAGATTTCGCGACCCGATCGCGTAATCCAACCAGCGGATTTCCTTGAAGCCGAGCAAGTCGATCGAAGCGTCGACCCGTGGCCAGAGCAGGTCGTGAACCGTCTTGCTGGCGTTCTCGACGAAGCGATCGCTATCGACGCGGTCCGCGCCGTACCAGGGATGCGTCGAATTCGCGTCAATCGTGGCGAAGGTCTTGGTGACGACGATCTGCTGGTGCGCATCAAAAAGGCTGGCGAGCACGTTGGAGTTCTCGCCGGTGAGAAGGACACCTTTCTGCGAGTTGAGGAGTCCCATCAACAACGTCGATCCGGAACGGCCCACGGTGCAAACGATCGCGTGTCTCAACGTCATTCCCCCACTCAACAACGGTCATCAGCCATCGGCGCGCCGCGCGTATCGACCGCGTCGCCGACGCGATGGGCTGGCTCATCGCCGGCCATTAACAGGCAACAACACCGCCAAGGCAACCCCCAAACCGCGCGTCCGCGACGACGTCCGTTCGCGATCATGCACGCTTGCTTCGCCCGCCATGCCGGCATCTCGGCGCCGGCCGCGAAATCAAGGTTTCAGGAAGCCGACGTGGATGCCGCGAGCCGCTCCGGCGGGCGTGGCGGTGACGCGTCGAGCCTGGTCATGAGCTCCGCGAAGTCTCCCGGCAACCCAAATCCGCCTGCGCTCGATTCCGGCGCGGCATTCTCCGAAAGCCATATCGCGTCAACGACACCCTTGGCGCGGGAAAGAAAGAAGGCCTCGCGGTAGGCGGCGTCAAGCTCCCGCTGCTCCACGGCGGAAAGCGGCGTGCCGGCATCGCCGCGCGCCGTTGCGTGCCGGTCGAGTTCGCGCGCGTGCCGCAGGATCGCGGCGTACTCGCTCCATTGGGTCGCCCAGGCGTCGAGGGATTTGTCCACTTCGCAATACTCGCGGACCTCCTGATCCGGATGGAGCCGGCAAAACTGGACCTGGGACCGACCCTGTTGATAGGAGCGGCGGCAGAAATCGTCGAAAGCGATGGAGCGGATCATCGATGCGGACGCGGCGGGTTGATAGATCACCCGCAATCCATGCGGGCGCAACCGCCACGCGCATTCGATGTCCTCATAGCCGAATCGGAACAGTGGGTTGAAAACGCCGTGCGTGAGCAGGAAGTCTCGCTTGCAGGAAACTCGCCCACCCCAAAACTCGGTGTAGCCCAAGACCTGACCCGGCTTCATCCAGCCATAGGAAAACAATTGCGATCCGGCGCCGGTGACGTGGCGCATCAACGGTGAGCGCGCGACCTCGGGCGCGAGGCGCGTGAAGCCAAGGATGGCCGTTTCCGGCTCGGGATGCGCCCGGTGCGCGACCAGATGGGCGCGAAGCAGGTCGGCGTCGGCGACATCGTCGTCGTCGAGGAGCACGATGATTGGCGCGCGCGCGGCGTAGAGTCCGAGATTTCTGGCCGCGGCCAGACCGCTGGCTTGCTGATGGAAAACGCGCAGCGGCAATCGTCCGGCATATGCGCCGAGCAGCGCCAGCGTTGCGTCGCTGGAGCCATCGTCGATCGCGACGATCTCGAAGTCGGCGGCCGGCAGCGTCTGTCGCTCCAGCGCGTCGAGCACCGCCGGGAGGAGGTGGGCGCGGTTGTGCGTCGTCACTATCGCGGAAATGGCCGGCATCACGTAAACACCTGAAGAACGCGGAACGCCTCGGATGCGTCGAGATGCGGCTCGCCGGCTAGCGTCTGGTCCATTTCGTGAAGCGCGTCGGTGCGGTAATAGCCCGAGGCCGGCTTGCGTATGCGATGCGCGACGGGAACGGCATCGATGATCCCCATGCGCAATCCGGCTTTCTCGATACGGGCGGGCCAGACGAAATCGAGCCCCCATCCCATGGTGCTTCGCTCGTCGAAGGGCAGGAGAAGCCGCGCCGCGTCCCGGCGCATGCCGACGACGGGGCCGATCTCGACGAAACGCGTCCGCCGCGCGAGCAGGCCCGCGAACCGCGCGACGAATGGATGATCGATATAGCTGTCAAGCGTGCGCGCGAGCTGAAACAGGGCGAAATCCAGATACCTGGCGGCGGCGATCAACGCGTCGCCGAAGCCCTCGGCGATCTCAATGTCGTCGTCGACGAGGAAAACCCAGTCGAATGAGTCGATGTCGCGCAGAAGTTGATTGAGCAGGGGGCACTTCGGCGCTTGTTGCGTCATGACCGCGAGAGTGCCGGCGACCTCCGCCGCGCCGCCGGCGGGCGCGAGCGCGATCCAGCGTTGCACCACGTCGATTGTTCGGCTTCGCGATAGAATGTCGGTCACGTGCTGGGCGGTATTCTCGCGATCGGCGAGATAGATACCGGCGCAAAGGACCCGCGGTCTAACCTCCCGCACGAAACAGTTCCTTCATCTTCTGGCTCAACGCTTCGACGGAAAAGCGAGTCATGATGTGCGTCAGGGCTTTCCATTGCAGCTTTCGCCAAAGGACATCGTCCTTCATCAATCGCAGGACGTCTTCGGCGAACGCGGCCGGATCGTCCGCCACCAGCGCATGCTCTCCATGGACGAGGCCCATGCCTTCGGCGCCGATCTTGGTCGCGACCACCGGCACGCCATGGGTCATGCTCTGGCCGACCTTTCCCTTGACGCCCGCGCCGTAGCGCAGCGGCGCGACGCAAACGCGAACCGCGCCGAACAGGGGTTCGAGGTCGGCGACGTAACCCAGCACCTCGACGCCGGGTTCCTTCGCGAGAGCCTGGACTTCAAGGCCGGGATTGCTGCCGGCGATAAGAAAGCGGCATTCGGGCAAGTGTTCGCGAATGCGAGGCCAAATCTCCTTCACGAACCACCTGACCGCGTCGCTGTTCGGCTCATGCCAGAAGCCGCCGATGAACAGAATGTCGCGCCGGCCGTTCGGACCGGGCGGCATCGCGCTCGGTGGTTCGAACACGTTCGGCAGGACATCGACCACGGCCATCGGCGCGAGATCGAGCATGGCCGCTTTTTCCTCGGCGCTGATCGCGATGGTGATGTCGGCCTTGTTGGCAAGGTCGACTTCAAGCGCTCTCATCTTCGCCGCTTGCGCCGCGATCGCGCCATCGCCACGCAGCGCGGCGGCGCGGTCGAGTCGCAAGCCGTGAAAGTCGACCATGTCATAGATGATTTTCGCCGACGGGTGGAGTTCGCGCACCAGCGGAAGAAATTCGTTCGCGACCCTTGGAAACGACAGAAACGCATATCGAATTGAAACGCCGGAGTCGGAGAGCGCGGCGTCGAGTTCCTCCGCGCCGTAGGCGAAACGAACCACGCCGTGGCGCTCGAGCGCCTCCTCGTAGTGTTTGCGTCCTTGTTCGCTGGCGAGCACGCCGGGAAGTTTCGATGACTTCATGCTCGAGGCGAACAGAATTTGCCAGCCCTGCTTGCCGACCATGTCGATGATCGTCTTGAGCCGCAGCCCTCCGCTTTGTTGATCGAACAGCGGCGGATAATCGGCGGCGAAAAGCGCCATGCCATTCCGCGCGCGCGGGAGCGCGAATGGTTTCCGTTCATCGTTGGCCGCGCTTTCGCGGCTTGGTTCATGTTTCCGAGGCGCCGGCGCGGCGTGCGTGAAATCGCGCAGCATCCGCGCCCGTTTTTCGGCCGAGCGCCCAAATCGCCAGATCTGCGATTCCGAGAAAAGCCAGTTCTGCCGCGCGAGTATCGTCAGCGCGCCAAGTTCAAACGCCAGGCGCGAGTGGGCAAGCGCGTTGCTGCGTTTTGGAAGCATACGTATCATTCCGTAGCCGCGACGATTTGTTTCCGAATTTCATAACTCAAAACGATCCGATGATGCGATGTTAAGTTGCGATCTATTCAAGCGACGCGTGATCGATCAACTTCATTGGAATTCTTCAAATCGCATTCGCGCGCCGTCGATTTCGCTCGCAAGGGTCGCGCTATCTAAAACATCAATCATCGCGAGCGCGCGCATGGCGAGGCGCGGGGCGTTGACGTTTTCCAGCGAGACCGCGACCGAGCGCCGATGATGTCGTGACATCGCCGCGACGCTTCGGAAATCGAAATCGCGCCGCGTGCGCACGGAGACGAACGCGAGCGACGCGGGCGGTGAGGCGGCGCGCGTCGTCCTCGACGAAGGCACGCGCTTCGGCGCGCGTGAACGCGGCAAGGTCACGCGCACGAACGCGTCACGACAGGCGGAGCAAAAATAGACCGACCACTTCTTTCCGCCGCGGCCGGCGGCTCCAATCCGCCGCGATCACCCCGGCCGCCGCCGGCCATGGGCCGATCACGTCCGTTTGACGGTTCGGATGCGCCGGCCTAGCATGAATTCGATGGACCATTTTGGCGGCTTGCGATGTGGTCCAGCCGTCCGTCCTAACAACCCGCGAATGATCATTCGATCAGAGCCACCCGCGCGGCCGCGTTCGCGCCGCGACGGGAAGAGGCGTCGGCCCCCACGCGGGCGGTCGAGCTTGGCGCGATCCGGCGAGGAAAATCATGCAACCCGAATATCTTGGCTGGCCCTTCTTTACCGACGCGCATCGGCAATTCGCCGCGCGGATCGAGGAATTCGCGAAGTCGGAGATCGTCGCCATCGCGCACGCGGCCGGCGACGGCCACGACCAGAAGAAGCTCGACGCGACCTGCCGCAAGCTGGTGAAGGCGCTCGGCGAGGCGGGCTTTCTCGAAGCGTCGGTGCGCGTTTCGGCCGGGGCCGCGTTCGACGTGCGCACGCTGTGCCTGGCGCGCGACCGCCTGGCGCGCACGGCAGGGCTCGCCGATTTTTCCTTCGCCATGCAGGGGCTCGGCTCCGGGCCGATCTCGCTGTTCGGCACCGAGGCGCAGCGCCGACATTTTCTGACGCCGGTCGCGCGCGGCGAGGCGATCGCCGCCTTCGCGCTGTCGGAGCCCAACGCCGGCAGCGACGTCGCCTCCATGACCACGACGGCGGCGCGCGACGGCTCCGATTACATCATCAACGGCACCAAGACGTGGATCTCGAACGGCGGCATCGCCGATCATTACGTCGTCTTCGCGCGCACGGGCGAGGGGCCGGGCGCCAAGGGGCTGTCGGCCTTCGCGGTGGAGGCGGGAACGCCGGGGCTTGAGATGGTCGAGCGGCTCCGCGTCATCGGTCCGCATCCGATCGCGACGATCAGCTTCACCGACATGCGGGTGCCGGCCTCGGCCATGGTCGGCGCGCCGGGCGAGGGCTTCAAAGTGGCGATGGGCACGCTCGACGTGTTCCGCACCACGGTCGGCGCGGCCGCGCTCGGCTTCGCCCGCCGCGCGCTCGACGAGGCGCTGTCGCGCGTCGAAATACGCGAGGTGTTCGGCAAGAAGCTCGGCGCGTTTCAGCTCACGCAGGCCAAGATCGCCGACATGGCGACCGGCGTCGACGCGATCGCGCTCCTCGTCTACCGCGCGGCCTGGACGCGCGACACGCTCGGCCGGCGGATCACGCGCGAGGCCTCGATGGCGAAACTCTTCGGCACCGAGACCGCGCAACAGATCATCGACATGGCGGTGCAGCTTCACGGCGGCATCGGCGTGGTCGCCGAGACGATGGTGGAAAATCTCTACCGCGAAATCCGTCCCTTGCGCATCTATGAGGGCGCGAGCGAGATCCAGCGTCTCGTCATCGCCAATGAGGTGATGCGGGCGGCCGTGGCCAAGGACGAGTGAGCGCCGGGGCGCGGTCCGTCAGGACAACGCCCGCGCCACGCGCGAGCCGGTCGCGCGTCCGAGCGCGGCGCAGATGAAATCGCCGGCCGCCTTCAGGCGGCGAAGGTCGACGCCGGTTTCGATGCCGAGTCCGTCGAGCATGTAGAGCACGTCCTCGGAGGCGACATTGCCGGTGGCGCCCTTGGCGTAGGGGCAACCGCCGAGACCGGCCACCGCGCTGTCGACGACGGCGACGCCCAGTTCCAGCGCGGCGAAAATATTGGCGAGCGCCTGCCCGTAGGTGTCGTGGAAATGCACCGCGAGCATGTCGAGCGCCACGCGCGCGGCGACCGTCTCGATCATCGCCCGCGCCGCGCCGGGCGTGCCGACGCCGATGGTGTCGCCGAGCGAAATCTCATAACAGCCGAGCGCGACCAGCCGCGCCGCCACGTCCGCGACCGCCGTGGGCGCGATCGCGCCCTCATAGGGACAGCCGAGCACGCAGGACACATAACCGCGCGCCTTGATGCCGCGCGCGCGGGCGGCCTCGACGACGGGGGCGAAACGGGCGAGGCTTTCGGCGATCGAGCAATTGATGTTCTTGCGCGAGAAGCTTTCCGACGCCGCGCCGAAAACGGCGATCTCCGTCGCGCCGGCCGCGATCGCCGCTTCCAGGCCCTCCATGTTGGGAACGAGGACGGGATAGGAGACGCCGGGCACGCGCTTGATCGCCGCCATGACGGCGGCGGTGTCGGCCATCTGGGGCACCCATTTGGGGCTGACGAAGCTGCCGGCCTCGATAACCGGCATGCCCGCCTCGCCGAGCCTGTCGATGAGCCCGACCTTGACCGCGACGGAAACCGGCGCGGGCTCGTTCTGCAGTCCGTCGCGCGGGCCGACCTCGACGAGCTTGACGCGTGTGGGAAGATTCATCGCCGGTTCCCGATCCTTTGCGATCGTCGCGCCCGCGGCCGCCTCACGTCTTGGGCTTGCGGCGCGCGAGGAAATTCTTCAGCCGCGTCATCGCCTCGGGCGTCTTGTAGAGCGCGCGCGTCATGTCGATCTCGAGTTCGTAGCCGTCGACGTTGCGGTCGAGCGCGGCGGCGATGCAGCGCTTGTTGGCGGCGAGCGCGGTGCGCGGCGTCATCGCCAGGCGCTCGGCGGTCTCGCGCCCGACGCGCTCCAGATCGCTCGCCGGACAGCATGCCGTCACCATGCCGATGGCAGCGGCTTCCTTGCCGCTGATGATCTCGGCGCCGAGAATGAGCCTGCGCGCGACCGCCGGTCCGCATAATTTGGTCAGGCGCTGCGTGCCGCCGGCCGCGGGCAGCAGGCCGAGCTTTCCTTCCGGCAGGCCGATCTTGGCGGTGTCGGCGGCAATGCGGATATCGCAGGCAAGCGCCCATTCGCAGCCGCCGCCGAGCGCGGTGCCGTTGATTTCGGCGATGGAGACGAGCGGTGAGCGCTCGATGCGCGCGAACACGCCCTGAAGCCGCCGCACCATTTCCACCATCGCGGCGATGCCGGCAGCGTCCGCCAGCCGCTCGGCCAGAAGGTCGATGTCGGCGCCGGCGCAGAAATGCGGCAGGCCCGAGCGAAAGCGGATGATGCTGAGGTCGTCGTGGTCCTCGTGGTCGTCGAGGATCTTCGTCAGCGCGGTGATCCACTCCTCGTTGAGGGCGTTCGCCGGCGGACGCTCCATGGTAACGACAAGGCACGCACCTTCAACGGCAATCGCGAACATTTCGGTTTCTCCGGGAACGGAACGCTGGTCAACGCGAATCGCGGAGCGGCGCGCCGGCCACCCGCGAGGCGGGACAAAATAGCCGGCAATGCCGGGGGCGAGCAATGCCGCGCTGAGGACGCGGCGATGAATGGCGCGTCAGTCCCGCCAGGCGGGCGCGCGCTTGTCGAGGAAAGCCTTGAGCCCTTCCTGTCCTTCCTCCGAGGCGCGCAGATCGGCGATGCGTTCGGCGGTCCAGTCGATGATTGATGGTTCGATCGGGGCGACATGGGCGACGAGGTCCTTGGCGGCCGCGACCGCGTTCGGGCCATTGGCCTTGAGCGCGGCGAGCCATGCCTCGCGCGTCGTCGCCAGCGTGCTTTCCGGAACGACCTCGTGGACGAGCCCGATCGCCTTGGCGGTCGCGGCCGGGATGACTTCGGCCGTGAGGAAATAGCGACGCGCCTGCCGCGCGCCGATCGCCCGCACGACATAGGGCGAGATCACCGCCGGGATGATGCCGATCTTGACCTCGGAAAGACAGAAACTCGCCTCCGGCGCCGCGACGACGAGGTCGCAGCAGGCGACGAGCCCGACGCCGCCGCCATAGGCCGCGCCTTGAACGACGGCGATGACCGGCGGCCGGCAGATGTCGATCGCCCGCATCAGCCGCGCCAGCGCCCGCGCGTCGGCGAGATTGCGCTCGCGGTCGTAGTCGGCCATGCGCCGCATCCAGTTGATGTCGCCGCCGGCCGAAAAGCTGCGCCCGACCGACTGAAGCACCACGGCGCGAAGGTCGTCCTCGGCCGCGGCGCGCTCGAAGGCGGCGGTCAGTTCGCCGATGAGGGCGTCGTCGAAGGCGTTATGCCTGTCCGGCTGGTTCAGGGTGATGAAACGGACGCGATCCCTGGTTTCCGCGATTATTCCGCTCACGAATGACCTCCGCTTGCCCTTTCGCCACGGCGCCGGTCGGCCGTCGCGGATCGCCATACCACGGCGGGCGGCGAGGCCGCGCGGAAGTTTTGTCGCGTCGCGGGAGATGGTCTTGGAGGAAAATCGCCGGGGAGGGGCGTGTATGCCGGAAATGAAGGGGGGCGGAATTGAAGCGGCTAGAAATAGCCGGGCCGGCGGCGTCGGGGCTTCGAAAGCGGGCGGCCCCACAAAAGAAAAAGCCGGGCCCGAAGGCCCGGCCGATTTGACTGGATAATTCTGCAGAACGATCCAATCGCATTCCGGAATATTGCCGAACCTCGATCGCCAGCAGGAGGGGGGGATTGCCGGAGTACGTGTTCGGTCGAGATTTCTATGCAACAAATGCTTCTAAGTCGCAATCGAATTTTTGGGCATATCAGCTCTGCGTCGAATCCTGTGGATTGGGCGGGACGGGAACCTTTCGCGCTCCGGCGATCTTCGGTCGGCTGGATTTCTCTAACGAACTGAATCAGCTTTGTTTTTCGACTTGCTGTCCGACCGTCGGCATCTTTTGTTCAGGTATTCGGCACCGAGCACATGTCCGGCGCGGGACGGGGGATTGAACTTTTCGGGGAGACCCAGGCGATGGCGGCCGCCGTCCTTCGCGCCGCAACCAGGCCGTTCTCCCTGAAATCCCCGCCACCGGGCGGCGAGGCTCGTCGGGACGGAAGCGCCGGGTGAGCGCGCTCGACGGGCCGCGCCGCTCAGCTTGGCCAGCGCTGGGCCTTGCCGACGATGAAGTCGCGGAAGGCCTGCACGCGCGCCACCGACTTGAGCTCCTCGGGATAGACGAAATAGGCGTCGAGCTCGATCGAATGATCCTCGCTGAAAAGCTGGACCAGCCCGTGGCTTTCCTCGACTTGCGCCGCGCGGGAGTCGCAGCGAGACGATTTCATAAGGTGGATGACGCCCGCAGTACGCCCCTCGCGCGCGGCCTCGCCTCCTTTAGCAACCGATCCGCCATTCCCCCAAAACGGGTTTCGGATCGCCCAAATCTGGCGCGATAAGGCCGCTCCTGGCCTTTTTTGCCTTGCACCCTTATTTTAGGCGGTGGAGCGCGTCCTGCCGTCGCGGACGAATGATCCGGGGAGCCATCGGCGCCGATGGCGGCATCGGGTCCCAGGACGCCTCCACCTTTCCCCTCCGCGTAGCGCACCAGTTCCTGTCCGCGCGGGCTTTGCGCCCGCAACTGCGTGATCCCGTCCGGCGCGCGGACGATTTCCTGGATGCGCTCGAGGTCCATCGCGGTCAAAGCAATATTGCCGCGCGCCACCTCGGCGGTGGCACCGGCGTTTCCCGGGCGCGTTGTGCCAACTCGCGCAGCCGCCCCCGCGAAACCCCGCCGCCGCGCCGCTCAGCTCGGCCAGCGCTGCGCCTTGCCGACGATGAAGTCGCGGAACGCCTGCACGCGCGCCACCGACTTGAGCTCCTCGGGATAGACGAAATAGGCGTCGAGCTCGATCGAATGATCCTCGCTGAAGAGCTGGACCAGCCCGTGGCTCTCCTCGACCAGATAATCGGGGAGCGAGGCGACGCCGATCCCCTGCTGGCAGGCGCGCAGTAGGCCGAAAATATTGTTGACCTTGAAGAACGCCTCGCGCGGGCCCTTGCCGTCGCGCCCGGCCTCGATCAACCAGTTGCGATAGACCATTTGCCCGGCGACGTAGGTGTTGTCGCCGAGCACCACGAGCCGGTGATTGTCGAGGTCCTCGAAGGTGCGCGGCGTGCCGAACCGCTTGATGTAGTCCGGCGCGCACCAGGCATGGAACTTGATCGAGAACAGCTTGCGCTGGATGAGGTCGGGCTGCGTCGGCTTGCGGATGCGGATGGCGACGTCGGCCTCGCGCATCGACAGGTCGAGCTCGTGGTCTGTGACGATCAGCGTGATACGGATCTCGGGATAGAGCGTGATGAATTCGCCGAGCCGCGGCGTCAGCCAGTTGATGCCGAGGCCGGGCGAGGTCGTGACCTTGAGGTCGCCGCTCGGCAGTTCCCGGCTGTCGGAAAGTTTCGCGCGCGCGGCCTGCAACTGCATGAAGACATCGTGGGCGGTGCGGAACAGCAGCTCGCCCTGTTCGGTCAGGATCAGGCCGCGGGCATGGCGATGGAACAGCGAGACGGAGAGCTCCTGTTCCAGCGCGCTGACCTGGCGCGAGACCGCCGATTGCGACAGTCCGAGCTGCTCGCCGGCATGGGTGAAGCTCCCGGCCTCGGCCGCGGCGTGAAAGACTTTGAGTTTGTCCCAATCCATTTTGAAAAGCCGGTTGCTGCGCTGTGGCATGATTACTCCGCCGCCACCTGATCGCGGGCCGAATGCGCCAGGAAACGCTCCGCTTCCAGCGCCGCCATGCATCCCATGCCGGCGGCGGTGACCGCCTGGCGATAGGTCTCGTCGGCGACGTCGCCGGCGGCGAACACGCCGGGGACGGAGGTCGCGGTCGAATGCGAGGCGACCGCGACATAGCCGGAGGGTTTCAGCGTAAGCTGTCCCTTGACGAGTTCGGTCGCCGGCGCGTGTCCGATCGCGACGAACACGCCGTCGGCCGCGAGCTCGCTCGCCGCGCCGGTCTTGACGTTCTTGAGACGGACATGGGTGACCTTGACCGGCTCGGCGGTGCCGCGAATCTCCTCTACCGTCGTGTCCCAGATCACCTTGATCTTCGGATTCTTGAACAGGCGATCCTGCATGATGCGTTCGGCGCGGAATTCGTCGCGGCGGTGGATGACGGTGACGGTGTTGGCGAAATTGGTCAGGAACAGCGCCTCCTCGACCGCGCTGTTGCCGCCGCCGACGACGACGACGTTCTTGCCGCGATAGAAGAACCCGTCGCAGGTGGCGCAAGCCGACACGCCATAGCCGCGGAAGGTCGTCTCCGAGGGAATGCCGAGCCAGCGCGCCTGCGCGCCGGTCGCCAGGATCAGCGCGTCGGCGAGATAGACATCTCCCGACTCGCAGGTCAGGCGAAATGGCCGGCCGCCCAGTTCGGCCTTGGCCACGTGATCGGTCACGATCCGCGCCCCGACATGGGTCGCCTGCTTCTCCATCTGCTCCATCAGCCAGGGTCCCTGGATCGCTTCGGCGAAACCGGGATAGTTCTCCACATCGGTGGTCGTGGTGAGCTGACCGCCCGCCTGCATGCCCTGGATGAGGATCGGTTCGAGCATCGCCCGTGCCGCGTAAATCGCGGCGGTATAGCCGGCCGGGCCCGAGCCGATGATGATCACTTTGCCGGAAATGGTGGCCATTGCGGGTATTCCTCATACGGCCGCCGCCCGCATGGGCCCGGCCGTTCGAACGGGCCGGGACGCCGCGAACGGGGTCCGGTCAATCGGTTAGGTACGACGGGGATCGCGGATCCAACGTGGAGGCTCGAGGCTGTACGACGCGGCGCGCGTCTCCTTTAATCTAGGCATTGAGCCGAGCTATGCAAGATATGCAACCCAGCCGCAATTCATCCGGACATCGAAAGCAGATTTTTCCGATCTTTCGCGCAACAATATTTCGCAATTCCGGGGAGTCGGCTATGAGTGCCGGGCGCGAAGGGCGGAATCGACTGTGCGGCACGAAATTGACCAGACCGATTTGAAGATCCTGGCCGAGCTTCAGGCGAACGGCCGAATCACGAATGTGGACCTGGCCCGGCGGGTCGGGATTTCGCCGCCGCCATGCCTGCGCCGGGTGCGCGCGCTGGAGGAGGCGGGCTACGTCACCGGCTATCGCGGCCAGCTCGACGGCGGCCGCCTCGGTTTCGACGTGACGGTGTTCGCCTCGGTCCATCTCTCCAGCCAGGCCGATTCCGACCTGAGGGACTTCGAGGCCTTCGTGCGCGAGGAGCCGTGGGTGCGGGAGTGCTGGATGCTGTCGGGAGAAACCGACTTCATCCTCAAATGCGTCGCCCCCGACATGACGACGTTCCAGGAATTCGTCGCGCGGCTGACGGCCGCTCCCCATGTGCGTAACGTCCGCACCTCGCTCGTCCTGCACAATTCGAAAAACGAGCCGGCGGTGCCGCTGGAAGCCCGGATCCAGCGGAAATGACATTCCTCACTCGCCGGCCCCGGCCGCCGGCCCGCCATCGGAATCCCTGCTCGTGACAATCGCGGAATTCTTCTTGCTGGCGGTCGCCGGATTTGCCGCGGGCGTCGTCAACGCGGTCGCCGGCGGCGGCACCTTCTTCACCTTTTCCGCGCTGGTCGCCGGAGGGCTCGCCACGCTCGACGCCAACGCCACCAGCGCCGTCGCGCTGACGCCGGCCAACATCGCGTCGGTGGCCGCCTATCGGCACGAATTCCGCCTCTATCTGCGCGAGATCATTCCCTTCTCCGTCATCGGCGCGATCGGCGGCATTTTCGGCGCGGTGCTGCTGGTCAATCTCGGCGATGTCGGCTTTCGGCCGCTGGTGCCGTGGCTGCTCCTGGTCGCCACGCTTCTGTTCGCGGCTTCCGGTCGGCTGCGTCAGGCGATCGCGCCGGCGATCGAGAGCAACAGCGCGCCGGCGCGCGCGGCGGCCTACGCGCTGATGGCGATCGTGTCCGTCTATGGCGGGTTCTTCGGCGCCGGCATGGGCATCATGATGCTCGCGGCGATGGCGATCATCGAGGGCGGCAATTTTCACAAGGCCAACACCATCAAGAACATGGTGTCGTTCTTCGCCCAGGGCGCCGCGATCATTCTCCTCATCGCCGGCGGGCTGGTGCATTGGCCGCAAGCCATCGTCACGATGGTGGCGTCGATTATCGGCGGCTATCTCGGGGTCGGCGTCGCCCGCCGCGTGCCGGAAAAGATAATCCGCGCCGTCGTCGTCAGCGTCGGCGCGGTCCTGACGGTGATCTTCTTCCTGCGCTAGAGCAAGTCCCGAAAAAGTTGACGGACTTTTTCGACGCGGACTTGCTCCAGCAATTTGGTTTGGCGCGATTTCCCGTCGATCGCATGATTCCATGCGATCGGAAGGCGCGCCAAGACAAGATTTCCCGAGCCGGCATGATCAACCTAGGCGGTCTTGCCCTTCATCGACGCGTCGAGGCTCCAGGCGCCGCCGCCGGCGAACACGAAATAGAAAAACACGAAGCAGTAAAGCGCGGCGAGCTCGCCGCCATTGAGAATCGGAAAGAAGCTCTTGCCGGCATGGGCCATGAAATAGGCGACCGCCGTGAAGCCCGACAGGATGAACGCCACGGGGCGCGTGAAAAGGCCGATGGCGAGCAGCACGCCGCCGATGAGCTCGATCAGGCCGGCGACGCCGAGGAGCGAGCCGATCTGAAGATTGGCGAACATCGGCACTGTCGGAAACGAAAGTATCTTGGCGGTGCCGTGCTGAAGCAGCAGCAGCGCGGACATGATCCGCAATATGCCAAGGACGCGCGGCGCCCAAGCCGAAAGTGAATCGGTATTCATCATGGAGATGCTCCCAGACACGCCCGCGCACTCATGTGCGTGAAAGCGGTAGGGAAGCGTCATAGGGGACAAACGACGTCCGCGCGCTCAAAACCCCGTGAAAGGCGGAAGCAATTTTTCGCCGCGGTATTGGAATAAACGCGGGACACGGGCGCGGGCACATTCTCGCGCCCGGAGAGGACCGCCTCAGCGCCACTCGATCTTGGTGACCTCATAGGCCTTGGCGCCGCCCGGGGTCACCACTTCCACCGACGCGCCCTTCTTCTTGCCGATCAGCGCGCGCGCGAGCGGCGAGGTGATCGAGATGCGGCCCTTCTTGGCGTCGGCCTCCGGCTCGCCGACGATTTGCCAGACGGCCTTCTTGTCGGTGTCCTCGTCGATCAGGGTGACCGTCGCCCCGAATTTGATGGTGTCGCCGGAAAGCTTGGAAACGTCGATCACGTCGGCGCGCGCGAGCTTGTCCTCGAGCTCGGCGATGCGACCCTCATTGTGCGACTGCTGTTCCTTGGCGGCATGGTACTCCGCGTTCTCCGACAAGTCGCCATGCGAGCGCGCGTCGGTGATCTGCTGAATGATGCGCGGCCGGTCGACCTGCTGGCGGTGCTTGAGCTCGCCCTCGAGGGCGAGGTAGCCCGCTTCGGTCATCGGAATCTTTTCCATGCGTGTCGTCCCCTGCACACGAGTGGATGACTCTCCGGTTCATTCCACCCGCTGTCGCGCCCTCCGGCGGTTACGATTTCAAGTCCAGTCCGCGTCCGCGATCAAACGCGCGTTCACGAACGGGATCGGATTTCACAAGATCGCGCTTCATGTTCCGGCTTGACTTCATTCTCTGTCGGCGCGGTCGCATGGCCCGACAAACTCGCCGGACCTCGGATGACCGCTTGTTTCCGGGCCGGCGCGAATCTCGATCCCGATCGCCACGAGCCCCACGCCCCAAGGCTGACATATGACCGGTCGCGCCCGCAAGCCGGGCGAATACGAAAAACAAACCCCACGGGCCAGCCGTCGCCGGCCGCGTCGGGCTCCTTGCCAATTAGACGCTCCCCGCCACCGCCCGGTCACGAAGCCGGGAAATAGCTTTGCAGCGTCCTTACTTCGAGGTCGCCGCCGAGATAGGCCTTGATACCCTGGGCGGCGGCGACGGCTCCGGAAAGAGTGGTGTAGTACGGAACTTTATGCAAGAGCGCGGCGCGTCGCAGCGACCGGCTGTCGGCGAGCGCCTTGTGGCCTTCCGTGGTGTTGAAGACGAGCTGCACGCCGCCATTGGTGATGGCGTCGACGATATGGGGCCGGCCCTCCAGCACCTTGTTGATCTTTTCCGTCGGCACGCCGTGCTCGGAGAAATAGCGCTGGGTGCCCGAGGTGGCGATCACGCGGAACCCGATTTCCGAAAGCGACCGCACCGCGTCGAGAATGCGCGCCTTGTCCTCGTCGCGCACCGACACGAACACCGTGCCGCGCGTCGGCAAGCGCGTGCCGCCGCCGATCTGGCTCTTGGCGAAGGCGATCTCGAACGAGCGGTCGATGCCCATGACCTCGCCGGTGGAGCGCATCTCCGGGCCGAGCACGGTATCGACGCCGGGAAAACGCGCGAACGGGAAGACCGCTTCCTTGACGCCCATATGCGCGAGCTTGTCGGCGACCAGATGGAAGTCGGCGAGCTTCTCGCCGGCCATCACGCGCGCGGCGATCTTGGCGACCGGCTTGCCGATGATCTTGGCGACGAAGGGCACCGTGCGCGAGGCGCGCGGATTGACCTCGAGCACGTAGATGTCGTCGTTCTTGATCGCGTATTGCACGTTCATCAGGCCGACGACGTCGAGGCCGAGCGCGAGCGCGCGGGTCTGGCGTTCGAGCTCGCCGATGACGCGCTGGTCGAGCGAATGCGGCGGCAGCGAGCAGGCCGAATCGCCGGAGTGGATGCCGGCCTCCTCGTAATGCTCCATGATGCCGGCGATGAAGGTGTCCTTGCCGTCGCACAGGCAATCGACATCGACCTCGATCGCGTCGGACAGATAGCGGTCGAACAGAAGCGGGTTCTTGCCGAGCACGGTGTTGATCTGCCCGGTCTTGTCGTTGGGATAGCGCGTCTTAACGTCGCCGGGGACGAGCTCGGGCAGCGTGCCGAGCAGATAGTCGCCGAGCTGTGCCTCCTCGCGGATGATCTGCATCGCGCGCCCGCCGAGCACGTAAGAGGGGCGCACCACGAGCGGGAAGCCAAGCTCGTGGGCGACCAGGCGCGCCTGCTCGACCGAATAGGCGATGCCGTTCTTCGGCTGCTTGAGCTGCAGCTTGTCGAGGACGCGCTTGAAGCGGTCGCGGTCCTCGGCCAGATCGATGGCGTCGCGCGAGGTGCCCAGGATCGGCACGCCCGCTTCCTCGATCGCGCGCGCGAGCTTGAGCGGGGTCTGGCCGCCGAACTGCACGATGACGCCGTGCAGCGTGCCGTTCGACTGTTCGGTGTCGATGATCTCCAGCACGTCCTCGGCCGTCAGCGGCTCGAAATAGAGCCGGTCGGCGGTGTCGTAGTCGGTCGACACCGTTTCCGGATTGCAGTTGATCATGATGGATTCGTAGCCGGCGTCGGCGAGCGCGAAGCAGGCGTGGCAGCAGCAATAGTCGAATTCGATGCCCTGGCCGATGCGGTTCGGGCCGCCGCCGAGAATGATGACCTTCTTGCGGTCCGACGGCTGGCTCTCGTCGGCCGGCGCGCCGGCGAAGGGGGCCTCGTAGGTCGAATACATATAGGCGGTGGGCGAGGCGAATTCGGCCGCGCAGGTGTCGATGCGCTTGAACACCGGGCGCACGCCGAGCCGGCGGCGCACCGCCTTGACCTCGGCCTCGGTCATGCCGGCGAGCACCGCGAGGCGTGCGTCGGAAAAGCCCATCGCCTTGAGCATTCGCAAGCCCGCCGCGTGCGGCGGCAAGCCGTTGGCGCGGACTTTCGCCTCCATCGCGACGATGCCGCGCAACTGGGCGAGGAACCATGGATCGATCTTGCACGAGGCGTGGATGTCGGCGTCCGACCAGCCCAGCCGCATCGCCTGCGCCACCTGCAGCAGCCGGTCCGGCGTCGGCGTTCCGAGCGCGGCGCGGATGGCGTTCTTGTCGTCGCCCTTGCCGAGCCCCTCGATCTCGATCTCGTCGAGGCCGGTCAAGCCGGTCTCCAGTCCGCGCAGCGCCTTCTGCAACGATTCCTGGAAGGTGCGGCCGATCGCCATCACCTCGCCGACGGATTTCATCGCGGTGGTCAGCGTCGGCTCGGCGCCGGGGAACTTCTCGAAGGCGAAGCGCGGGATCTTGGTGACGACGTAATCGATCGTCGGCTCGAACGAGGCCGGCGTCGCGCCGCCGGTGATGTCGTTCTCGATCTCGTCGAGCGTGTAGCCGACGGCGAGCTTGGCGGCGACCTTGGCGATGGGAAAGCCGGTCGCCTTCGAGGCGAGCGCGGAGGAGCGCGACACGCGCGGGTTCATTTCGATGACGATCAGGCGGCCGTCGGCGGGATTGACCGCGAATTGCACGTTGGAGCCGCCGGTCTCGACGCCGATCTCGCGCAACACCGCGAGCGAGGCGTCGCGCATGATCTGATATTCCTTGTCGGTCAAGGTCAGCGCCGGGGCGACGGTGATCGAATCGCCGGTGTGCACGCCCATCGGGTCGAGATTTTCGATCGAGCAGATGATGATGCAGTTGTCGCGCTTGTCGCGCACGACCTCCATCTCGTACTCTTTCCAGCCGAGAATGCTTTCCTCGACCAGCACCTCGTTGGTGGGCGAGGCATCGATGCCGCGCTCCACGATCTCGATGAACTCCGCCTTGGTGAAGGCGACGCCCCCGCCGGTGCCGCCGAGCGTGAAGGACGGGCGGATGAGCGCGGGAAAGCCAATCTCGTCGAGCGCGCGCAGCGCGTCGGGCAGGGTCTTGACCTGGCGCGAGCGCGGCGTCTCCAGCCCGATCTTGGTCATGGCCTCGCGGAAACGCTCGCGGTCCTCGGCCTTGTCGATGGCGTCGGCGGTGGCGCCGATCATGGTGACATTGAACTTGTCGAGCACGCCCATCTTGCGCAAGCTGAGCGCGCAGTTGAGCGCGGTCTGCCCGCCCATGGTCGGCAACAGCGCGAAGCCGCCGGGGATGACGTGGCGTTCCTTCTCGATGATTTTCGCGACGATCTCGGGCGTGATCGGCTCGACATAGGTGGCGTCGGCGAGGTCGGGGTCGGTCATGATCGTCGCCGGGTTCGAATTGACCAGGACGATGCGGTAGCCTTCCTCCTTCAGCGCCTTGCAGGCCTGGGTGCCGGAATAGTCGAACTCACAGGCCTGGCCGATAACGATCGGGCCGGCGCCGATGATCAGGATCGTGGAGATGTCGGTTCGCTTCGGCATTCGGACCTGCTCAAGGGACGATGGCACAAAAAAAGAACGCGCTTCCCGCGCGTCCCCTGCGACCCGGCGCCAGGTTGAAGCCTCGCGCGCGGGGCGTGTTTAGACCATAATCCCTTGCCGGGAAAGGGCTTTGAACCAGGTTCGGGCTCCGTTCCACCGCGAAATCACGCCGATCCGGCGCTTTTGGTGGGTATCGCGTGGGGGCGGGGCGCATGACCGGCAAGATGGAGCCTGCGAAGGCGGCCGGAGGGGCGGGCGTTGATCGGGACTTTTGGCCGAATCCGATCGCTTCGAACTTGCCTGCCCGTCATCGCCGGGCTTGTCCCGGCGATCCCGACAAGGATGGTACGGTGCCCTGACGAGCGCGATTTGCGTGACGAGACCGGGTTGAGCGTCTCAATGACGAGTGGGAATCGGTCGGAGGCTCAAATTGGAGGCCCGGCCTGGATTTGAACCAGGATGGAGAACCGTGCAGGGCTCTTGCGTCATCACTTCCGCCACCGGGCCGTTCGTGTTCTAGCCCAGCCGGGGCCAGCAAGTCGTTAATGTCGAGGCGGGCAGACGATTTAGCGTAAACGCGGGATGACAATCACTCGCGCATTACGCTCGGGGCCTGGCGAGGAACGTCATCCGCGTTTGGTTGTGACCGATATTGGTGGCCGCCCGTTCCGCGACAAATCCCGCCGCGCCGAGCCGGCCGAGCATGTCCGCCTCGTCATAGCGGGCAAGCCCGAGGCTAGAGCGCAGCCGCCGGTAGTCGGAAAGCGCGGAGCGGATGACGCCGCCGAGCGCGGCGAAAAAGAATCCATGTCCCGCGCCGAAGCGCAGCAGCGCCCACACATCCGACAACGCGCCGGTCGTCGGCGGAATGATGTCGCCGAGGACGAAGCGTCCGCCGGGCGCGAGCAGGCGGCGGATCCGGGCGAAAGCGGCGTCGAGTTCCGCCGCGGTCATGTATTGGGCGACCGAAATCATGACGACGAGGTCGACCGACGCATCCGGACGCGCGGCAAGCGCGTCGGGCGCGACGATCTCGATGCGCGGATTGGTGCCGAAGCGCGCGCGCAGCCTTTCGCGCACGCCCGGCGCGGGTTCGGCGAGGATCAGCCGCGCGCAGACGGCCGCAACCAGATCCGCGCTGAGCGCTTCGCCGCAACTGTAATCGAGAACGACCGCGTCGGGGGAGGGAATGAAACGCCCGATGTCCTCGGCGATGGTCGCGAAATGCACGTCGCGATGGCGCGCGTTCGCGTAAATGGTATGGGCGGAATCGTAATAGTCGATCCAGCGTTGCATCGGCGTCGCCCGCGCTACGGCTTGGGCGGCGCGCCGGGCCCGTCGCTCGCCTCGAACACGAGGCAGGTCGTGGTGCCGTGCGCGAGAACGCGGCCGTCCTCGTCGATCAGCCGTCCCTCGGCGACCCCGACGCGGCGGCCGACATTGATGGCGCGGCCCTCGGCGCGCGCCACGCGCGTCGTTTCGGTGAAGGCGCGCACGAAGCTGACCTTGAATTCCAGCGTGGTCACGCCGTAGCCGAGCGGCACCAGCGATTGCACCGCGCAGGTCATCGCCGAATCGAGTAGCGTCGCGGTATAGCCGCCGTGAACCGTGCCGTAGGGATTGTAGAGATGCGCGCCGGGCTTGCCTGAGAACGCCGCGAAGCCCGGCTCGACCTCCGTCAGCTCGAAGCCGACGACCTCGGTGATGGGCGGGGCCGGGATATCGCCGGCGAGCATCGCGCGCAGGATCTCGATGCCGCTCATCGTCTTGCGCGCGTCGAGCGGAACGACGCCGTACTTTCGGGTTGATCTGAAGCTTGCACTCATCAGCTTGCGCTCATCGTTGGGTTCGACCAGATTTCAAGGTAAGAATAACCACTTGACCAACCAGCCGACTGCGTCTTTCGCCAGTTCGCCCATCGTGCTGTCAGCAAACTTCTTCGCAATATATTTTAGTGGTTTCAGCAGCCCTTCAACAACAGCACGCCTGCTTGGTGCTCCGGTTTTTATAGCCTCGAGAGTGCCCTTAATTGTCGCGACAATTCCATTGCGTTCCTCCGGCTCGGAGGCGGCATAGCCATTGTTTTGTTCGATGGCTTTCATTGCCTTTTCAGCAGCATCGACGGCAGAAATATAATTGCCGTCATGTCTCTCAATCGGCAATGGACTCCACGTGTCAGTGTCGAGACTTTCGCTTGCAGTCGTGTCCGTATCGGCATTATTTGCGCGCTCTTTCTCCAGCTGGAGATTGATCTTGAGAATGGCGGGAATCAACCAGTTGTCAGGATTGCCGCCTGAAAGGGAAAATTTCGCGAAGGTGGGCTCGCCGCCTTCGAAAAGGCGAGTGAGGTTAGAAAAATAGTCGTTTCCTTTAACAACGATGTCTGGCCCAAATTCGTCCGGAACAAGTTCTATCAAGCCCTCCATTCGAAGGAATTTCAAAGCGGCATCGATGATTTGTTTATCTTCAAGTATGAAGTATTCATAAAAGTCCGAATCCTCGCGGTGGCTGGCTAGTCTCAGAGATTCAGGAGTGCAAGAAGATTTCTTGGCAATCTGATCAGCGATGAAACACGCGTAATATGGGACTGCCTTCGTTCGTATCCCAGGCGGCATCTACTGCGTCCTTTGTCGGCGAAATCAGTTTCTGCGTGCCTTCATCAACGTCGTGAAGCGGTCGAACAGGTAGTGGCTGTCGCGCGGGCCGGGCGAGGCTTCCGGGTGGTACTGCACCGAGAACACCGGCTTGTCCTTGAGCGCGATGCCGCAATTGGAGCCGTCGAACAGCGAGACATGGGTTTCGACCGCGGACGCGGGGAGCGTGTCGCGATCCACCGCGAAGCCGTGATTCATCGAGGTGATCTCGACCTTGCCGGTGGTGAGGTCCTTGACCGGATGATTGGCGCCGTGGTGGCCCTGATGCATCTTCTTGGTCTTGCCGCCGACGGCGAGGCCGAGCATCTGATGCCCGAGGCAGATGCCGAAGGTGGGCAGCCCCGCCTGGATCACCTCGCGGATGACGGGCACCGCGTATTTGCCGGTCTCGGCCGGATCGCCGGGGCCGTTGGACAGAAACACGCCGTCGGGTTTGAGCGCAAGGATGTCCGCCGCCGACGTCGTCGCCGGCACCACGGTGACCTCGCAGCCCGCGCCCGCGAGCAGGCGCAAGATGTTGCGCTTCACGCCGTAGTCGATGGCGACGACGTGATGGACGGCGCGCTCGCGCCGGCCGTAGCCCTTGTTCCATTCCCAGGGCGTCTCGTCCCAGGGGAAGCGTTGCGCGCTCGTCACCATCGGCACGAGATCCATGCCTTCAAGACCCGGCCAGGCGGCGGCTTCCCGCGCCAGCGCCGCGCGGTCGAAGCCGCCATCGGCGGCGTGGGCGATGACGCCGTTCGGCATGCCGTTCTTGCGGATGAGCGCGGTCAGCGCGCGGGTGTCGATGCCGGCGACGCCGATGATGCCCCGTGCCTTGAGCCAGCGGTCGAGATGCTCGAGCGCGCGGTAGTTCGACGGGTCGGTGATCGAGGCGCGCAGCACCACGCCGCGCGCGCCGAGCGCGGCGGCCATGTTGACGGTCTCGACGTCCTCGCCATTGGTGCCGACATTGCCGATATGCGGGAAGGTGAAGGTGATGATCTGGCCGGCATAGGAGGGGTCGGTCAGGATTTCCTGATATCCCGTCATCGCCGTGTTGAAACACACCTCGCCGACCGCGTGGCCCTCCGCGCCGAGCCCGATACCTTCGAGCACCGTGCCATCGGCGAGCAAAAGGAGCGCGGTCGGTCGGGGCACCGGCCAGGCGGTCGAGGGGATCGTGTCGGTCATGGGCGCAGGGAATAGCGGACGGACGGGGCTTCGTCAAAGCGCGGGTCATGCATTTTTCGCCATGCTGAACGGCTTCCGGGGTTTCGGCAGGATTCATTGGCCGGACCAGGCGCGAAGCGGTTGTTTCGCGGACCGATTCGACGTAACCCGAGTGCCGTCCGGGCCCTTTGGACGCGCCGGATAACCGGAGATCGAGCCATGCTGCGCGACGCCATCACCAACGCCATGAAGGAGGCCATGAAGGCCAGGCAAGAGCGGCGCGTGTCGACGCTGCGCATGGTCAACGCCGCGATCAAGAACGCCGACATCGAGGCGCGCGGCCAGGGCAAGGGACCGCTCGCCGACGACGCGCTGCTCGGCCTGTTGCAGAAGATGATCAAGCAGCGCCAGGAATCGGTCGAGCTTTACGAGAAGGGCGGGCGCGCCGAGCTCGCGAGCGCGGAGCGCGAGGAAATCGCCATCATCTCCGCCTATCTGCCCAAGCAGATGTCCGACGACGACGTGAAGGCCGCGATCGCCGCGGCGATCGCCGAGACCGGCGCCGCGGGCGTCAAGGACATGGGCAAGGTCATCGGCGCCTTGAAGGCGAAGTTCGCCGGGCAGATGGATTTCGCCAAGGCGAGCGCGCTGGTGAAGGCCGCGCTCGCGGGATGAGACCAGGGCCATCGCGCCGGGGATGGGGCCATGTTTTTTCCCGAAACGACCGACTATGACGCGCTCGCGCGCGATTTCCGCTGGGACATCCCGGCGCGTTTCAACATCGCGGTCGCGGCCTGCGATCGCCACGCCACCGGCGCGCGCAAGCTCGCGCTGATCGAGGCCGGCGACGACGGCGTGTCGCGGCGCTTTTCCTTCGACGACATCGCGCGGCTGTCGCGTCGCTTCGCCAACGCGCTCCTCGCCGAGGGCGTGAAGCGCGGCGACCGCGTCGCGGTCTATCTGTCGCAATCGGTGGAGCTGCCCGTCGCGCATCTGGCCGCCTTCCGCGCCGGCTTCGTGTCGATGCCGCTGTTCGCGCTGTTCGGCGAGGACGCGATCGAATTCCGCCTCACGGACAGCGCGGCCAAGGTTGTCGTCACCGATTCCGCCGGCTTCGAAAAACTGATGCTGGTGCGCGACCGCCTGCCCGATCTCAAACAGGTGTTCGTCACCGACATGGATTCGCCGCCGGCGGCGAAATCATTCTGGCGCGCGATCGAGGAGGCGTCCGACCGGTTCGACAATGTCGACACCTCCGCCGACGATCCCGCCTTCATCAGTTACACGTCGGGCACCACCGGCAATCCCAAGGGCGCGCTGCACGCCCACCGCGTGCTTCTCGGCCATCTGCCGTGCATTCACGTCGTCCACGATTTCTTTCCCCAGCCGGGCGACATGTTCTGGACGCCGGCCGACTGGGCCTGGATGGGCGGGCTGCTCAACGTGCTGTTTCCGTCGTGGTATCACGGCGTGCCGGTGGTGGCGCAGCGCGTGCGCAAGTTCGATCCGGACGCGGCGATGGCGTTGATGGCCGAGCATGGCGTACGCAACGTCTTCCTGCCGCCGACGGTGCTCAAGCTGATGCGGCAGGCGAACGTGAAGAACGCGGGCGTCAAGCTGCGCAGCATCATGTGCGCGGGCGAGGCGATGGGCGCGGAACTGCTCGATTGGGTGCGCGCGACCTTCGGCATCGACGCGCATGAGAGCTACGGTCAGACCGAGTGCAACCTCGTCGTCACCAACGGCACCAAGCTTTTCCCGATCAAGCCGGGCTCGATGGGCCGCCCCACGCCCGGGTTCGACGTGCGCATCGTCGACGACAACGGCGCGGAAAAGCCGCGCGGCGAGGCCGGCATCATCGCCATCGGCCGTCCCAATCCCTGCATGATGATCGAATACTGGAACAATCCGGCGGCGACCGCGAAGAAATATTCCGGCGACTTCATGATGACGGGTGATCTCGGCCGCCAGGATGAGGACGGCTATTTCTGGTACCTCAGCCGCGAGGACGACGTCATCACCTCGTCGGGCTATCGCATCGGCCCGGGCGAGATCGAGGACACCTTGCTCCGCCATCCCGCGATCGCGCTCGCGGCGGTCGCCGGCGTGCCCGATGCGATCCGCACCGAGGTGGTCAAGGCCTGGATCGTATTACGCGAGGGCTTCGCGGCGAGCGACAAGCTCGCCGATGACATCCGCGAATTCGTGCGCACTCGGCTCTCCGCGCATGAATATCCGCGTTACGTCGAATTCGTCGCCAAGCTGCCGCTGACAGCGACCGGAAAGGTGATGCGCCGCGAATTGCGCGCGACGCATCGCGAAGGCTGAACCTCCCGCGCGCGTCACGCGCTCACTGCATTCGCCGTCCCGGCCCGGTGGTGTCGAGCGCGTTCTTGCAGGCGGGGCCGACCTTGTCCTTGTTCTTCTCCAGGCAGTCGCGGATGGCGCGTCCGCCATGTTCGAGGCCGGCGCAGAATTTCTCGATTTCCGTCTGGCAATTGGCGGCAACGGGTCCCGTCCCCGGACCTTGGCCGCGCATCTGTCCGCCGCCTTGGGCGATCGCCGACGACGCGAACGCGCCGGCGACACCGACGGCAACAACGGCGGCAACCACAAGAGTGGATCGTGTTTTCATGACAGCGTCTCCATCGCTTTGCCTTGCATGGTCTTCATTTAGGGCTCGCCTCGACGCTCGGCATTGATGGCGGTCATCAAACCCGTGCTTCCCGCATGAAATCTTGGTAAGGAAACGCACGGTGCTCATGTCGCGCGCCGCGTCAACTTCGCGGTGGTCGCCGATCGGATTGAAGCTGCTTCTCATGTCGCTTGATCTTTATCTTGCCTATGTCGCCGCCTGCCTGGTGCTCGCGCTGATGCCAGGTCCGGTGGTGACGCTGCTCGTCGCCAACGGTCTCAGCCATGGCATGCGCGCCTCCGTGCTGACGATCGCCGGGGCGCAGGCGGGCCTTCTCCTCGTCATCGCGCTGATCGCCGTCGGCCTCACCTCGATGATGGCGACGATGGGCGTGTGGTTCGACTGGGTGCGGCTCGTCGGCGCGGCCTATCTGGTCTGGCTCGGCGTTTCGATGATGCGCGCCCCGGCCGCCTCGGCGATGACGCGGGCGCCCGAGCCGCGCGGCGGCTTCTTCCTGCAGGGCTTTCTCGTCCTGATGAGCAATCCCAAGGTGCTGGTGTTCTTCGGCGCCTTCATTCCGCAGTTCGTCGATCTCGACCGCCCGCACGCGCCGCAGGTCGCGCTGCTCGGCGTGACCTTCATGGTGATCGCGGCGGCGACCGACATGGTCTACGCGCTCGCGGCCGGCCGGGCGCGGGGCTGGTTATCGGCGCGGCGCAGCCGCGCGCTCGGGGTCGTGTCGGGCGGCTTCCTCGTCGGCGGCGGCATCTGGCTCGCGCTGATTCGGGCGCGCTGATCGGTGACCTGTGAATAGCCGGGACAAGCGGAATTTTGTTCCCGGATCGTTCGCATTCGCGGCCGGTCGTCCTATATGCAGGGAGGTTGGCCCCGAGCGTCGAATCCCATGCGCTATCCGCCCCAGTTTCTCGACGAACTGCGCGCGCGGCTTCCGGTCTCGGAAGTCGTGGGCCGGCGCGTGAAGCTGAAGAAAGCGGGCCGCGAGTGGAAGGGTCTCTCCCCGTTCCAGAACGAGAAGACGGCCTCCTTCACCGTCAACGACCAGAAGGGCTTCTTTCACGACTTCTCCTCCGGCAAGCACGGCGACATCTTCGGCTTCGTCATGGAGACGGAGGGCGTGGGCTTCGGCGAGGCGGTGGAGCGGCTCGCGGCGATGGCGGGTCTGGCGCTGCCGACGGCCTCGCCCGACGAGGATCGCCGCGCCGCCCGCCGCAAGACGCTGCATGATGTCATGGAACTCGCGGCGAAGTATTTCGCCGATACGCTGGCCGCGCGCGCGGGCGCCAAGGCCCGCGGCTATCTCGCCGATCGCGGCATCTCGCCGGCGACGCAGCTCAAATTCCGTCTCGGCTATGCGAGCGGCGAGCGCTTCGCGCTCAAGGAGCATCTGGGTTCGCTCGGCGTGCCGGTCGAGGACATGGTCGAGACGGGGCTTCTGATCTCCGGCGACGACATTCCGGTGCCCTACGACCGCTTCCGCGACCGCGTGATGTTTCCGATCACCGACGCGCGCGGGCGCGTCATCGCCTTCGGCGGGCGGGCGCTCGAAAAGGACGTGCCGGCGAAATATCTGAACTCGCCGGAGACGCCGCTCTTTCACAAGGGCGACAATCTCTACAATCTCGCCGGCGCGCGGCAGGCGGCCCACGCCGGCGCGCCGGTGATCGCGGTCGAGGGTTATGTCGACGTGATCGCCATGGTCGGCGCGGGTTTCGAGGCGACCATCGCGCCGCTCGGGACCGCGCTTACCGAAAACCAGCTCGCGCTGCTTTGGAAGCTGGCCGACGAGCCGATCCTGTGCTTCGACGGGGACGCCGCCGGATCGCGCGCGGCCGGCCGCGCCGCCGATCTCGCGCTGCCGCTGCTCAAGCCGGGCAAGAGCCTGCGTTTCGCGCTTCTCCCCGACGGGCAGGATCCCGACGATCTCGCGCGAGCGGGCGGTCGCGCCGCGATCGAGGAGGTGATCGGGGCCGCGCGTCCGCTCGCCGAAATCATCTGGAACCGGGAAACGGCGGGCGGCAATCTGGAAACGCCCGAGCGGCGCGCCGCGCTCGAAGCCCGGCTCGGCGAACTTTCAGCCGCCATCAAGGATGAGGTCGTTCGCAAATATTATCGGCAGGATTTCGCCGAGCGCCTTCGGCTTCTGCTCGCGCCGAGGGAGGAATGGCGCGGCAATCCCCCGCGCGGACGCGGGGGCGATCGTGCGCCGTTCACGCCGCGAGGCCCGTGGCGCGGCGCGAAGGCGCCCGGTTATGGCGCGATCAACCGGCCGCGGTCGGGTCTGCCCTATCAGATCGCCAGCCCGCAGCTCGCCGGAAGTCCGGTCATGCGCGGCCAGCGCAGCGCCTGGTCGCGCCGCGAGGCGCTGATCCTGTTGTCGCTCGTCAATCATCCATGGCTTCTCCACGACCATCTGGAGGAGGTCGCCGCCCTGGAACTGGCTCATCCCGAAGCCCATCGGCTGCGCGCCGCGATCATCGCGGGTTTCGCCCATGAGGTGCATGACCTCGGCGACCCTGAGGCGGCGAGCAAGGCGTTGCGCGAGCGGATCGGCCGTGAAGGATTAGACGTTATTCTTCAAAGGGTTGAGACGGCGCTGACGACGCCCTCGGTGTGGGGGGCGAGGTCGGGCGCGGCGATCGAGGACGTGCTCACGACATGGCGGCAGCTTGTTTCCTTGCATCAGCAGGGAAATTCCCTAACTAGGGAGTTGAAAGACGCCGAATTGGCCTTGGGGCAGGAGCCCAGCGAGGCCAATTACGCATGGCTACGGGACGTCAAGGAGCGGCTTTCGCTGGTCGAGGGTACGGAAGCCATCATCGAGGGGTTCGGTGAATCCTCCGGGCGCGCGGCGCGCGGGGTTTAGCGTTATTTTCATCCGGCCGGCCCATTCATGGGCCGCGCGGGACCATTCCGATGCGCCGGCCGCCTCGGACGTGCCGCGTCGGGGATTTGATTGACGGGAAATGGGATGACCCCGCCGGCATGGTCCGGCCCGGGGGTTTCGGGAGTTTGAGGGAATGGCGAGCAAGGCAAAGACGCAGCAGCTCAAGGAAAAGGACAAGGACGACAAGGCCGCTCCCGAGACGCCCGAAAAGGAAACGCCGGACGCGCCGCTGCCGCTGCTCGATCTTTCCGACGCCGCCGTCAAGAAGATGATCAAGGCGGCCAAAAAGCGCGGCTTCGTCACCTTCGAGCAGCTCAACGAGGTGCTGCCTTCCGAATCGACCTCGCCCGAGCAGATCGAGGACATCATGGCGATGCTCTCGGACATGGGCATCAACGTCACCGAACAGGACGACGCCGCTGACGAGGACGAGGAAAATCGCGAGGAGGCCGACGACGACGACGGCGACGGCGAACTCGTCGAGGTGACGCAGAAAGCCGTAACCGAGGTCAAGAAATCCGAACCGGGCGAGCGCACCGACGACCCCGTGCGCATGTATCTGCGCGAGATGGGCTCGGTCGAGCTGCTCTCGCGCGAGGGCGAAATCGCCATCGCCAAGCGCATCGAGGCCGGCCGCGAAGCGATGATCGCCGGGCTATGCGAGAGCCCGCTGACCTTCCAGGCGATCATCATCTGGCGCGACGAGCTCAACGACGGCAAGATCTTCCTGCGCGACATCATCGATCTGGAAGCGACCTATGCCGGGCCCGACGCCAAGAACGTGGCGATGAATCCGGCGATGGTCGGCGATGGACAGGGCGAGGCGACCGCGCCAACGCATCACGCGCCGCCGGCGGCCCCGCCCGCGCCGACGCCGTTCCGTCCCGCGCCGCGCCCCGGCGCCGAGGGCGAGGAGAAGGACCCGGCCGAAGCCGCCGCCGAGGCGGACATGGAGGACGACGACTTCGAGAACGCGATGTCGCTCGCCGCGATCGAGGCCGAGCTCAAGCCCAAGGTGCTCGAGACCTTCGACAAGATCGCCGACAACTTCAAGAAGCTGCGCCGGCTGCAGGAGCAGGACATCGAGAACCGCCTGCAGAACGAGTCGCTGTCGCCGAGCCAGGAGCGCAAATACAAGAAACTCAAGGACGAGATCATCGGCGAGGTGAAGTCGCTGCGGCTCAACCAGGCGCGCATCGACGCGCTGGTGGAGCAGCTCTACGACATCAACAAGAAGCTGGTCGGCTACGAGGGCCGGCTGATGCGGCTCGCCGAAAGCCATGGCGTGGCGCGCGAGGATTTCCTGAAGAGCTATCAGGGCTCGGAACTCAATCCGCAATGGCTCAACCGCGTCTCCAAGCTCGCCGCCAGGGGCTGGAAGAGCTTCGTCGCCGGCGAGAAGGCGCGCATTCACGAATTGCGCGGCGAAATCCATTCGCTCGCCGGCATGACCGGGCTCGAGATCGGCGAGTTCCGCAAGATCGTGTCGATGGTGCAGAAGGGCGAGCGCGAGGCGCGCCAGGCGAAGAAGGAGATGGTGGAGGCGAACCTGCGCCTGGTCATTTCCATCGCCAAGAAATACACCAATCGCGGCTTGCAGTTCCTCGACCTGATCCAGGAAGGCAACATCGGCCTGATGAAGGCGGTCGACAAGTTCGAGTATCGCCGCGGCTACAAGTTCTCGACCTACGCGACGTGGTGGATCCGTCAGGCGATCACCCGCTCGATCGCCGACCAGGCGCGCACCATCCGCATCCCGGTGCACATGATCGAGACGATCAACAAGATCGTGCGCACCTCGCGCCAGATGCTCAACGAGATCGGCCGCGAGCCGACGCCGGAGGAACTCGCCGAGAAGCTCGGCATGCCGCTGGAAAAAGTGCGCAAGGTGCTCAAGATCGCCAAGGAGCCGTTGTCGCTGGAAACGCCGGTGGGCGACGAGGAGGACAGCCACCTCGGCGATTTCATCGAGGACAAGAACGCGATCCTGCCCATCGACGCCGCGATCCAATCGAACCTGCGCGAGACGACGACGCGGGTGCTCGCCTCGCTCACCCCGCGCGAGGAGCGCGTCCTGCGCATGCGCTTCGGCATCGGCATGAACACCGACCACACGCTGGAGGAAGTCGGCCAGCAGTTTTCGGTCACCCGCGAACGCATCCGCCAGATCGAGGCCAAGGCGCTGCGCAAGCTGAAGCATCCGTCGCGGTCGAGGAAGCTGCGGAGCTTTCTGGACAACTAGGAAGATCGCGGACGCCGCGGAGCTTTTTGGATAATTAGGAAGCGCGCGGGCTCGGGAGCCTTTTGGATAATTGAGCCGCCGCGCGCCGCGTCTTCGCCGCGTGCCGCGCCAATTTCTTCGTCATGGCCGGGCATCATCGCGAAGCGTGTCGTCAACGAACAAGACCATGCCATTTCGTTTGGGACGGGGCGGGATTGCGCCGCCGCCGCGATATGCGATAGTCGCGCGGCATCATCGCCGGACCGCGCGCGGAATTTTCCTTGGCTGACCTCATCCCCTCGCCGATCCCTTCGTTGTCGTGCCGCGCGGACCTAGCGCGGTTCCCGCGCGCGGCCATTTTCGCGCCGGCGGCGCGCGCGCATCGTGGCGTATCGGCGGCTTCGCGCGCGCGGCGCCGCCTCATATCTTCCGATCGGTGACGATAATGACGGCGAATCCGCCAAAGGCCTACATCTCGTGGAGTTCGGGCAAGGACGCCGCCTATGCCCTCGTCGAGGCGCGCCGCCTCGGCCTCGCGGAAGTCGTCGGCGTTCTGACGACGGTCAACGAAGTGCACGACCGCGTCGCGATGCACGGCGTCTGGAGTTCCTTGCTGGACAGGCAGATCGCCGCGCTCGGCCTGCCCGCGATCAAGATCCCGCTGCCGCACCCTTGCTCGAACGAGATCTACGAGGCGCGCATGCGCGCGGCCTGCGCGCGCCTGAAGGCCGAGGGCATCGACCACATGGTGTTCGGCGATCTCTTTCTCGAGGATATCCGCGCCTATCGCGTGAGCCGGCTGGCGGAGGCGCGGATGGAGGCGATCTTTCCGCTGTGGGGACGCGACACGCGCGCGCTCGCGCGCGAGATGATCGGCGCGGGTCTCGACGCGCGCCTGGCCTGCGTCGATCCGCGCCGGCTGGACCGCGCTTTCGCGGGCCGCCGTTTCGATGAAACGCTGCTGCGCGATCTCCCCGCCGGCGTCGACCCGTGCGGGGAAAACGGCGAGTTTCACACCGCTGTTTGCGCCGGACCGATGTTCGCCGCGCCGATCGCCGTGTCGCTCGGCGAGGTGGTCGAGCGCGAAGGCTTCGTCTTCGCCGACATTATTCCCGATTAGCGGACCGTCGTCGCGCACGCCGCGATTTTCCGCTCGACTAGCCCTCCAGCATCCGCTCGATCCGCCGATCCGGCACGAGCCACATTAGCGCCACCGCGAGATAAAGCGCGTTCGCGATCCACGGGCTGACGAAGGCGAGCGGAATGGCGAGGAGATAGATCAGCGGCGAAATCTTGCCCTTGAAATCGCCGCCGAGCGCCTTGGCGAGCCTCGCCTCCGCTCCCTCGGTCTTCAGAATCGCCAATTGCAGAATGTAATAGGCGATCGCCGCCAGCAGCAGCACGACGCCGTAAAGCGCGGTCGGCAGGACGGCGAAATGATTTTCGCCCATCCAGGCGGTGCCGAACGGAAACAGCGACAGCCAGAACAGCAGGTGCAAATTCGCCCACAACACGCCGCCGCTCACGTGGCTTACGGTGTGCAGAAGGTGATGGTGGTTGTTCCAATAGATGCCAACATAAAGAAAGCTCATCACATAGCTGGCGAAAACCGGGGCGACCTTCGCGAGCGTGGCGAGGTCGGCGCCATGCGGCGGCTTCAATTCCAGCACCATGATGGTGATGATGATGGCGAGCACGCCATCGCTGAAGGCCCCGAGCCGTTCGCTCGTCATCGCGGCGGCGGTTCCACCAGCGTCGCGACGATCCGGCGCACCACCGGCAGCACGACGATGAGCGTCGGGAAGGCGACCAGCCACGACAGGCCCCAGGCCTTCATCCAGGTCGCGAACATGCCGGACGCGAAGCCGACGCCGATCAGCGTCGAGATCAGCGAGATGATGAATGTCATCATGACCGACAATATCAGCGGCATGATCACGTGCATGTAGTGATGCGGCAGCCTGCGGCCGGCCGATGCAACGGGGGCGTTCGTCAAGGGGAATCTCCGGGTGGGAATGGCGGCGCGGCGACGACGACGTCAATCTATGGGGCCGTGCCCAAATGGCAATAGGCGCGCGGCGCATGCGCCGCATGCGCGCGGAATGAGTTCGCCGCGCTCCATGCAACCTTGCCACGCCGTCAAGCCGTTCCGCGCGGGTTGCGCACCCGGGGATCGTTCGGTCACTTTCGCCCATCGCGGCATCGCGACGAAGCCGCGCCGGATCGCATTCGCGTTGAAGCTTGGCATCGCCGTGGTCCCTTCCGAACGCCGAACGCCAGAGGCCTGAGCGGGATGGAGTGGACATCGCGCGCCGGCGCGGGCAATTTTCCGGCCGGGTGGCGGCGGCGTCGCGGTTCGGCGATGGCCGTCGAACGAAGGAGCGTTTCGCGGATGAAAAGAGTTGCGACCGACCTTCTCGGCGTCCGCGCGGCGGCCGGCGCGCTCGTCATCGCCGCGCTCGCGTGGGCGGGCCCCGCGCTTGCGATGGACGCGTCGTTCGACCAGGCGCTGCGCGAGGCCGCTCGCGCTTCCGGCGAGCCGCGCGTGCCGGGCCTCGACATCGTCTACCTGCATCCGCTCGGGGCGCCCGAGCGGGCGAATGCCTGGCGCAACATCATCGTGCATCAAACCGAGGGACCGGCCGGTTCGGCGCGCGGCGGCGCATTGGCGCAGGCGAAGAATCCGACGCGGCGCGGCGTGACGATCTGGGTCGAAACCGACGGCACGGTCTATTGGGCGACGGCGGAGACCGCGATTCCGACGCATGGCGACGGCGCCAATCGCAACGACAACAAATATATCGACAACAGCGCGACCTATCGCGCCGTGCTCAAGCACAATTCCATCGGCGTCGAATTCGCCGGAAATTTCCCCGATGTCGCCGCGCCCGCGACGCCGGCGCAGCGTCAAGCCTGGCTCGTTCTCGCGCGCTTCCTGCAGGAACGCTATGCCATCCCGATCGAGCGCATCTATGCGCACAACTGGATCGACTACAAGGACGCGCGCTATTGCGAGGGCTGCGATCTGGCGATCGCGGCGCGTCGGCTCAATTACGTGCCGACATCCCTTGGCGCGGGGCGTTAGAGCGCGTCGCGAAAAAGCGGAAACCATCCGCGCGACGGGAATTGGCTCTCGGCTCTAAGTCCGGCGCGTGTTCCCGCCGCGCGAGATGGTTCCGTCTTGCCCGGTTGCGCGCCGGCGCGACATAATTTCAGGACCAAAATCACTTCAGGATCGACATCAGCGCGAAGGCCGGATCGGCGGCCTGGTCCGGCGTCGGCGTCGCGCCCTTGTCGAGCAGGCGGCGGGCGGCGACGTGGTCGGCCGGCTTGTTGATGGAGTCGGCGGCGATCATGCGGCCGTCGCGGAAATAGAAGATGGAGAACGCGCCCGACTCAGGCGCGCCGCGCGTGACGATGAGGTCGTGGCCCGCCGACAGGCCGGCCATCTGCAACTTCACGTCGTACTGATCCGACCAGAACCACGGCGCGGCGACGAAAGGCCGCTCATGGCCCGCGAGCCAGGCGGCGCCCGATTTGGCGAGCTCGATCGCGTTCTGCACCGATTCAAGGCGCACGAGTTCGCTCGCGCCGGGAACGCGCCGTGCGACGCAGTCGCCGGCGGCCACGATCCGCGCGTCCGACGTGCGCGCGTGGGCGTCGACCACCACGCCGCGATCACATTCAAGGCCGGCCGCGCGCGCGAGCTCGTCATTGGGAATGACGCCGATGCCGACGACAACGAGATCGGCGGCATGCGCGCGGCCGTCATCGGTCACGACCGCGCCGACGGCCCCATTGCGGCCCTGGAGCGCGGCGACGCGCGCGCCGAAGCGCAAGTCGACGCCATGCGAGCGGTGCAGCGCGGCGAAAAAATCCGAGGTCGGCGGCGCGACGGCGCGGGCCATCAGCCGCGGCAGGGTCTCGAAAACGGTCACGCGCTTGCCGAACTTGCGCGCGGTGGCCGCGGTTTCGAGCCCGATGAAGCCGCCGCCGATGATGGCGACGTCCGACGCGGCCGAGAGCGCGCGGGAAAGCGCGCGCGCGTCATCAAGCGTGCGCAGTTGCATCACGCCGGCGAGCTCCGCGCCGGGAACGGGCAGGGGTCGCGGCCGCGCGCCGGTGGCGAGCACGACGCCCGAATAGGTGAACGCGCGGCCGTCGGCGAGCGTCACACGCCGCGCGGCGCGATCGAGCGCGGCGACGCGCGTGCCGGTGAGAAGCGTGACGCCGGCCCCGGCGATGGTTTCGGCCGAGCGCAGCGTGAGCCTGCTCTCATCGGTTTCGCCGACGAGATATTGTTTGGAAAGCGGCGGACGCTGATAGGGGAGGTGGTTCTCATCACCGATGAGAATGATTTCGTCCGCGACTCCCTCGGCGCGCAGGGATTCGGCGGCCTGCAATCCGGCCTGCCCGGCGCCGACGATGATGATGGGCGCGCCGGCCATCAGCCCTGCGTCTCCGGAACGTGGACGACGAGGCCGTCGAGCGCGGGCGTCACCTTGATCTGGCAGCTCAGGCGGCTGGTTGGCCGCAACTCGGCCGCGACCGAATCGAGCATGGCGATTTCGCCTTCAAGCTTCGGCGGCGATTTGCCGAGGCTCGCTTCATCGATATAGACATGGCAGGTCGCGCAGGCGCACGAACCGCCGCATTCGGCGACGATGCCGACAACGCCGTTGGCGACCGCGCCCTGCATCACCGTCCAGCCATCCGGCACGACGAAGGTCTTCCGCGCGCCGCCGAATTCGACATAGGTGATCGTCGCCATTTCCAGCCTTTCGCGATGGTCCGGGTGTCGACCGAGAATTAGGCCGCCGAGCCGATCGGTTCAAGTCGCGCCCGCGCGAACGCGACGCCTCGCCGCGCGAACGCGGCGCGTCGACACTCGCGTCGGGACGCGAGACGGCTCGCGCGAGGCCTTGCCGCCACGCGGGCAATGCCGCGCGCGGACGAGGGGCGCGCGAAGCTGTTGCCTCTCTCAAATCCGCCATGGACGAATGCGGAAATCGATTGTACTTTTATGACGGTCTTGATCCGAGCAGGGGGCGCGGAGAGTGGGCAAAAATGCCGAGAAGACACCTATTTCGCCGCGATCCGGCCTGAATGACGATTCATCCGTCCCGGTATTTTCCCTTTATGGCGAGTTCGAGCCCGCCGGACGGGTCGAACTGATCCATATCGAGGACATCCGCTCGCGCGGCGAGCGCCATGATTGGCACATCAAGCCGCATCTGCATCGCGGCCTGTTTCAGGTGCTGTTTCTGCTCGACGGCAGCGTCGAGATCGAGGTCGACGGCCGGACGCGCAATGTCGCTTCGCCGGCGGCGGTGACGGTACCGCCCGCGACCGTTCATTCCTTCCGTTTCGATCCCGATCCCGAGGGCTATGTGCTGACGGTCTCGGAGGCGGCGCTGTCGGGGCAGGTGCGCCACCGCGAATTCGTCGACACGCTGCTGATCGCGCCGCAGGTGATCGGCTTCGAATTGATGCCGGACAACGCCCGCCGCATCGCCGTCCTGATGGAGCAGCTCGCGCGCGAGACCGCCGATCAGGCGCCCGGCCGCGCGCTGATGCTCGAATGGCTCGTCAACGCCATCATGCTGATGATCGCGCGCCAGCAGGCGGTTTCCGCGCAATGGGGCATGACCGGACCGCAATTGCGCGAGTTCAACCGCTTCCGCACCCTGGTGGAAAACCACTTCCTCGAACACTGGACCGTGGCGCGTTACGCGCGGGCGCTGGAAACGACCGAGGGGCGGCTCAATCGTCTGTGCCAGGCGATCGCGGGGCAGTCGGCGTTCGAGGTGGTGCAGGCGCGGCTGCTGCTCGAGGCGCAGCGCCGGCTGATCTATGTCGCCGCGCCGATCGCCGAGCTTTCCTTCGAACTCGGCTTCGAGGACCCGGCCTACTTCTCGCGCTACTTCAAGAATCGCGTCGGCATGACGCCGACCATGTTCCGGCGGAAGGAAAAGGTCGCATGAGCGCGATCGTCAGCTATCGCGGCACGGTTCAAACCTGGCATTGCGACCACATGGGCCACATGAATGTGATGTGGTACGTCGGCAAGTTCGACGAGGGAACCTGGGTGTTCTTCACCACGCTCGGGATCACGCCGTCCTACATGCGCGACGAACTCCGCGGCATGTCGGCGGTGCAGCAGAACATCGCCTATCGTCGCGAGGTCATGGCCGGGGAATGCATCGAGGTGAGCACCACGCTCATCGAGATTCGCGAGCGGGTGATCCGCTTCCGCCACGACATGCGCGTGGTGGAGACCGGCGAGATCGCGGCGACCTGCGAACTCACCGGCGTTCATATCGATCGCGCCGCGCGCAAGGCGTGTCCGTTCCCGGAGGCGATCCGCGCGGCGGCGCTGCGCTACCTGCCGGGCTGAGCGCTATTTCGGCTTGAGCTTGAGCGCGGCCGAATTGATGCAGTAGCGCAGGCCGGTGGGATCGGGGCCGTCGTCGAAGACGTGGCCGAGGTGGCCGCCGCATTCGGCGCACAAGACTTCGGTGCGGATCATGCCGTGGCTGGTGTCGCGTTCCTCCGCGATCGCGGCGGCGTCGGCCGGCGCGGTGAAACTCGGCCAGCCGCATCCGGCGTTGAATTTGGTGTCGGATTCAAACAGCGTCGCGCCGCAGCCGGCGCAGACATAGGCGCCCGCGCGCGTCTCGTTTTCATATTCGCCGGAGAAGGGCCGCTCCGTCGCCTTCTCGCGCAGCACGGCGTATTGCATCGGCGTGAGTTCCTCGCGCCATTGCTCGTCCGATTTTTTCATCCGTCCGCTCATATGGGGAACTCCTTGGGGCCTGGGTCCCGGGCGCGGTCCCATTCGCGCGGTCCGCCGCGACAGGTTGGCGCGGCCCCGCGCGCGCGTCAATTCGTCTCCGGGCGCCTTGCTGGCGGGCGCCGTCAGACGACGATGCTCAGCCGCCGCGCCGCGCGGGTGATGCCGGTATAGAGCCAGCGCGCGCGGCTGTCCTGGAAGGCGAAGCTTTCGTCGAACAGCACGACGTCGTCCCATTGCGAGCCCTGCGCCTTGTGAACGGTGAGCACATAGCCGAAATCGAATTCGTCATAGGGCTTGCGATTGTCCCAGGGCAGTTGATCGATCGTGCCGTCGAAGCATTCCGGCCGCACCGTGACCTTCACCGGCTTGGCGCGCGCGCTTCCGGTCTCCTCGTCGGGAACGAGGCGCATGGTGATGAGGCGCGATTTCGACGCGGCGCGCTCGCGCACCTTCCACAAGCCGCCGTTGAACAGCATCTTGCGGCGATTGTTGCGCAGGCACACCAACCGGTCGCCGGCTATCGGCAGCGGATCGTCGATGCCGAGGCGCTCGCGCAGGCGCTTGTTGTAGGCGCGGCGCGTGGCGTTGCGGCCGACCAGCACCTGATCGGCGGCGGGCACGCGTTCCGGATCGAGCCCGTCGCGCGGAACGACGTCGCTTTCGCCGTAACGGCCGATTTCGAGCGCGCGGCCCTCGCGCACGTCCATCGACATCCGCACGATCGGATTGTCCCGCGCCTGGCGGTGCACTTCGGTGAGCATCGCGTCGGGCTCGGCCTCGGTGAAAAAACCGCCGCCGGAAATCGGCGGCAATTGAGCCGGATCGCCGAGCACGATCAGCGGCACGCCGAAGGAGAGCAGATCGCGGCCGAGCTCGGCGTCGACCATCGAGCATTCGTCGATGATGATGAGCTTGGCCTTGGAGGCGGGCGCGTCGTCCCAGAGCTCGAAACTCGGCTGCTCCTCGCCGGTCTCGCGCGCGCGGTAGATCAGCGAATGGATGGTGGTGGCGCCGTCGCAGCCGCGCCCGCGCATCACCTGCGCCGCCTTGCCGGTGAAGGCCGCGAATTTCACCTCGCCGTCGACATCGGCGGCGATGTGGCGCGCGAGCATGGTCTTGCCGGTGCCGGCATAGCCGAACAGGCGAAAAATTCGCGCCGCCTCGCCGCGCGCCGCCCGCGCCGCGCGCAGCCACGTCGCCACCGCCTTCAGCGCGGCGTCTTGATGCGGAGAGAAAACGGGCATGGGCGGCGTCTATCCACGCGCGGCGAAGCGGCGACGATGATTCGGATCGCTCACGCTGGCGGATGGGCGCCGGAATGGCAAGGGGAGGACGCGCGGCGCCATTCCTTGCCGCTCCGGTCGCGGGAGAGCGGACCGGGCGGACGCCGCGTGAGCGAGGCGGGCGAGGGGGCCCGGCCGCTGCGAGGGTGCCTTAGTCGTCCGTCTTGTCCTCGGCCTTGCCGCCGATCTGCTTGAGCTTGGCGAAGACCGCGTCGACGTTGAGGTCGCGGCCCTTCGCGGCTTCGGCGGCGGCTTCGGCTTCCGCCTCCCGCGCGGCGGTCGTTTCGGCGGCCGGCAGCAGCGTCGCCCCGCCATAGACCTTGTCGGTCGGCTTTTCCTTGGCGGCGCGGCTGACCTCGAAATCGAGGTCGATCTGCGAGCACAGGCCGAGCGTCACGGGGTCGAGCGGGGTGAGTGTCGAGGCGTTCCAATGGGTGCGGTCGCGGATCGACTGGATTGTGGTCTTGGTCGTCCCGACAAGGCGCATGATCTGGCTGTCCTTGATCTCGGGATGGTTGCGCACCAGCCAGAGAATGGCGTTGGGCCGATCCTGGCGGCGCGAGACCGGGGTGTAACGCGGCCCCTTCTTGCGCTTGGCCTCTGGCAGGCGCGTCTTCTGGTCGGCGAGCCGCAGCCGGTGGTTGACGTCGGCCTCCCCGAGCTGGATTTCCTCGCGGGTCAACTGGCCGGTCGAAATCGGATCGAGGCCCTTGATGCCCTGGGCGGAATCGCCGTCGGCGATCGCCTTGATCTCCAGGGGGTGCATCTTGCAGAAATCGGCCACCTGGTCGAACGACAAAGCGGTATTGTCGAGGAGCCACACGGCGGTCGCCTTCGGCATCAGCGGTGCATTGCTCACGGGTAAAATCTCCCTTGCGCTTCGCCCGCCTTTTCGGGAGGCGAAGCCGACTGGTCATCGGTGATGACGGAAAACTGACCGGAATATAGTCGCTCAGGGGTTATCGGCGCAATGGGGCAGAACCCGCCCTTGACAGGGTGCGCGCGCTAGCCCAAGCCGATGACGCGGCGGCGGAATTTCCTTATTTTGGCGTGGCCCGCCCTTGTCGCGGCGCCAGGAAACGGCCACCTCATGCAAGCCAAGCCACCCCTTGCGGTCTATCTTTGTTCGCCGCGCGGCTTCTGCGCCGGGGTGGTGCGGGCCATCGACATGGTCGAGCGGGCGCTCGAGATCCACGGCCCGCCGGTCTATGTGCGCCACGAGATCGTCCACAACCGCTTCGTGGTCGACGGACTGCGGGCGCGGGGCGCCGTTTTCGTCGACGAACTCGACGAAATTCCGCCGACCGAGGCGCCGGTCATCTTCTCCGCCCATGGCGTGCCCAAATCGGTGCCGCTGGAGGCCGCGCGGCGCGGCTTCCTCGCGCTCGACGCGACTTGCCCGCTGGTGACGAAGGTCCACCGCGAGGCCGAGCTGCATCACCGTCGCGGCCGGGAAGTCGTGCTGATCGGCCATGCCGGGCACCCCGAGGTCGTCGGCACCATGGGCCAGTTGCCGCGGGAAGCGGTCGCGCTGGTCGAGACGCTTGATGACGCGATGGCGTTCACGCCGCGCGATCCGGGACGGCTCGCCTACGTCACGCAAACGACCTTGTCGCTCGACGACGCCGCCGACATCGTGGCCTGTCTGAAGCGACGCTTTCCCGACATCGTCGCGCCGCACCGCGAGGACATCTGCTTCGCCACCACCAACCGCCAGCACGCGGTCAAGGACGTGGCGCCGAAAGTCGACGCCATGATCGTGGTCGGCGCGCCCAACTCGTCGAATTCGCAGCGCCTGCGCGAGGTCGCCGAACGCGCGGGGTGTTCGCGCGCGGTGCTGGTCCAGCGCGTCGACGATATCGACTGGAACGATTTCGCCGGCATCTCGCGGCTCGGCGTCACCGCCGGCGCGTCGGCGCCCGAGGTTCTGGTCGAGGAGATTCTCGCCGCGTTCGGCGCGCGCTTCTCGATCACCATGGCGCCGGTCGAGGGCGAGAAGGAAGGCGTCTATTTTCCATTGCCGAAGTCGTTGCGGCGCGACAACGCGGCCGAGTGAGGGGGCATGGCGGTCTATACGGACGTAGCGGTCGACGAATTGTCGGCGTTTCTCGGCGGCTATGAGCTCGGCGAGCTCCTGTCCTACAAGGGGATCGCCGAGGGCGTCGAGAATTCCAATTTCCTCGTCCATACCGGACGCGGCTATTTCATCCTGACGCTCTACGAAAAGCGCGTGGCGTCGAACGATCTTCCGTTCTTCCTGTCGCTGATGGCCCATCTCGCCGCGCGCGGCATCAATTGTCCGTTGCCGGTGCTCGACCGGCAAGGCAAGGCGCTGGGCGAACTCGCCGGGCGACCGGCCGCGATCATCAATTTTCTCGAGGGTATGTGGCCGCGCCGGCCGAACGCGACGCAATGCGCCGAGGTCGGACGGGCGCTCGCGCTGATGCACGTGGCCGGACTCGATTTCGCGATGACGCGTCCGAACACACTATCGGTCGCGGGCTGGCGGCGCCTGTTCGGCGCGATCGAGCCGCGCGCCGACGCCGTGCAGCCGGGCCTGAAGGCATTCATCGCCGGAGAGATGGAGCATCTGGAAAAACGCTGGCCGACCGACCTGCCCACCGGCATCATTCACGCCGACCTGTTCCCGGACAATGTGTTCTTTCTCGCCGACCGGCTGTCGGGGCTGATCGATTTCTATTTCGCCTGCACCGACATTCTCGCCTACGATCTCGCCATCTGCATCAACGCCTGGTGCTTCGAGCCCGATCACGCTTTCAACGTGACCAAGGCGCGGGCGCTGCTCGCCGCCTATCATCGGCACCGCCCGCTGTCGCGGCCGGAGCAGGACGCGCTGCCGCTGCTGGCGCGCGGCGCGGCGATGCGCTTCCTGCTGACCCGCCTGACGGACTGGTTGAACGTACCCGCCGGCGCGCTCGTCAAGCCCAAGGACCCCATGGAATATGTCCGCAAATTGCGATTTCATCAGTCGGTTTCGAACTTGCGGGACTACGGTCTCGACACCGCGAACGTGGTGTCGTAGTCGAAAATCGCGGCGAACGTGACGGCGCGGGCGAGAACGCATCGTGACCGCGAAAGTCGCCGTTTTTGCCCGCCGGATGGCGGGTCGCATGCCGGGGTTGGGGCAATGTTACGCGTGGGAGGAAAGGTCGTGAAAAAGAAGACAGCGCAAGCATTCGGAATGATCGCCGCCTTGGCGATCGGCGTGGCAACGATCGGAGCGGCGTCAGCCCAGACCGCGCCGGCGCCGGCGCAGTTATACGGGGCGATCGCCTTCACGGCGGACGGTTCCTATTCGACGGCATGGAAGCAGGCATCGAAGGCCGAGGCCGAAGCCGACGTGGCCAAGCGCTGCGCCAAATTCGGTCGCGGCGCGTGCGAGGTCGTCGGCTTCAGCGGCGCGGTCTGCGCGGCGCTCGCCACCTATATCGGCGCGCATTCGGGCCGCCGCTACAAATTGTCGTTCACCGGCGGCGGCACCACCTCGCCGGAAGCGCAGCGCGCGGCGATGGATCGTTGCAACGCCGACAAGCGCACGCGGCAGCGCTGCCAGTTGCGCACCGTCGTGTGCGGTGACGGACGTTAGCTACCGGCCGAGGGCGGCCCGGCCGGAGGCGCGATCCGCGTGAGTCTTCCGCACGTCATCATCCACACCGACGGGGCCTGCTCCGGCAATCCCGGCCCCGGCGGGTGGGGCGCGATCCTCAAATTCGGCGTGGTGGAAAAGGAACTCAAGGGCGGCGAAAGCCAGACCACCAACAACCGCATGGAGTTGATGGCCGCGATCGTCGCGCTCGAGGCGCTCACGCGCGATTGCGAGGTCGATCTCTATACCGACAGCCAGTATCTGCGCGGCGGCGTGACGGCGTGGATCCACAACTGGAAGCGTAACGGTTGGCGCACGGCCGACCGCAAGGCGGTCAAGAACGTCGACCTGTGGCGGCGCCTGGAGGCGGCGTTGGCGCGCCACCAAATCCGCTGGCACTGGGTACGCGGCCATTCCGGCCACGACATGAATGAGCGCGCCGACCAGCTCGCGCGCGAGGGGCTCGCCGAGGCCCGCTGAGTGGAGCGATCCTGGAACGCCCAGGCGACGGGCGCGCGCGCCGCCTCGAACGACGAACCCCGCCACGACGCGTCATGGCGGGGCTTCATGGGACCCAAGCGGGAGCGCGCGCCGCGTCGGCGCGGCTTTCTCAGAGCTGCTTGAGCAAATCGTCGCCGCCGGACTTTTCGACCGCGCCCGGATTGTCCTCGACGTTGAGCGCCTTCACCACGCCGTCGGAAACGAGCATGGAATAGCGGCGCGAGCGCAGGCCGAGGCCGCCTGCGCTGAGGTCGATGTCGAGCCCGGTCGCCTTGGCGAAGTCGCCGTTGCCGTCGGCGAGAAACTCGACCTGATTTTTCTGATCGGTGTCGCGCTTCCAGGCGTTCATGACGAACACGTCGTTGACCGCGGTGACGGCGATGGTGTGGACGCCCTTGGCCTTGAGCGCGTCGGCGTGCAGGGTGATGCTCGGCATGTGCATCTTCTGGCAGGTGTTGGTGTAGGCGCCGGGCATCGCGAATAGCGCGACCACCTTGCCCTTGAAGATGTCGTCGCGTGATTTCACCACCGGGCCTTCCGGCGACATCACGCGAAACTTCACATCTGGCAGTTGATCACCGACCTTGATCGTCATTGCATTCTCCTGGAATTGGCGAAGGGGCGATTCATAGCCATGGGTGGGACTTTTGACAATTCGCATTTCCGCGCCGGCATGGGCGCGCGGGCGCTATTTCATCGTCACCGCGACGTCATGGGCGGCGCCGGAGCCCACCAGGGTGAGCCGGAATTCGGTCCCGCTGATCGAGGCGCCGGCCGGAACGTCGTCGATGTCGAAGGCGAATTGGCGAGCGCCCGCCGCGCTCGCGCCGATCTGGGTCGGCACCGACACAACCCAATCCGGCGTCGGCCCCTCGGCGAAAAGGTCGACCGCGGCATTGTCGGGCGCCGCGACCATGACGGTAACGCGGCGCTTGACGGGGTCGAAGGCGACGGCGCGGACGGCTGGCGGAGCGGCATCGCCGACATTGGCGGGCGTCGGGACGCTGGCGAGCGCCGCGGCGAGCGCGGCGTCCTGACTTCCGCTGGCCATGGCGAAGGCGATTTCCGCCGAGGCGTCGACCGGAACGCACAGTTTTTCACAGACCGCGTAATTCACGTCCGCGCGCAGGACGACCGGCTTGGCGGCGTCCTTCGGCACGACGCGCAGGGGCAGAATCACCCCACCGAGATAGCCGATCGAAAAGCCACCCGCGCCGTCGGCGAATTTCACCGGCGCGGGCCACAACACGGTCACCGTGGCGATATTCTCCGAGCGGGAAAAATCGAAGCGCGGCGGCACGCCGGAATCGCCGGGCGCGCGCCAATAGGTCTTCCAGCCGGGCTGGGGCTTGATCTCGATGCCGCCGATGAGGATGCGATCGGATCCCATGCGCGTGCCCGCGAGCAGCCGGGCCGCGCTGTAATTGTCGCGTACCCAGGCCGACGCGTCCTGCGCGCGGGCCGGTTCGCCGGCGGCCGGAACAAGCGCGGCGAGCGCCATTGCGATCGCGGCGCGGCGCGCATATTTAGGAATTGATCGTAACACAATCATATTTCCTCCTTAGCGCGAGACCCGGGGTGGAACTAGCGAATTGTGCGTGATCGGCGCGTGAGCGGCGCGAGCGGCGCCGCCGCCCGGGCAACGCGCCTGATCGACACGCTCGATTGACGCGCTCGATTGACACACTGAAACCACACGCCCAGGATAAACAGCTAGGAGGCGGGGACTTTCGAACGATGGCCAAGGCACGCAAGACCACGCAATTCGGATCGCCGCGCGCGTCGGGCGGCGGCGGCGAGGGATATCTCGACGGCCAGATGCTGATCGCGATGCCGCTGATGCAGGACGAACGCTTCGCCCGCTCGCTGATCTTCCTGTGCGCGCATTCGGCCGACGGCGCCATGGGCATCATCGTCAACCAGCAGGCCGGCAGCATCGATTTTCCCGAGCTGTTGGCGCAGCTCAACATCATCGACACCGAGCAGTCGATCACGCTGCCCGAAAAGGCCGAGTCGATGAAGGTGCTCAGGGGCGGACCGGTCGAGCCGGGGCGCGGCTTCGTGCTTCATTCCAGCGATTTTTTCATCGAGAATTCCACCCTGCCGATCGACCGGGACATTTCGTTGACGGCCACGCTCGACATTCTCAAGGCGATCGCCAACGGCGCGGGTCCGCGGCGGGCGATCCTGGCGCTCGGCTATGCCGGCTGGGCGCCCGGCCAGCTCGAGAACGAAATCCAGCACAATGGCTGGCTGCATTGCGCCGCCGACCCCGACCTCGTCTTCGGCGGCGACATCGACAACAAATACGAGCGGGCGTTGCGCAAGCTCGGCATCGAGCCGGCGATGCTGTCGAACGAAGCCGGTCACGCCTGAACGCGCGGGCGCGGCGTTACCGCGCCGGTTCGACGTGGGCGTCCTGTAGCATGCGCTGCGCCGCGGCCGCGGCCACCGGCTCTCCGAACACGAAGCCCTGCGCGTATTCGCAGCCGAGCTGAAACAATTCGACCGCGTCGGAATCGGTCTCCGCGCCCTCGGCCACCACGTCCATGCCGAGATCGTGCGCGAGCGCGATGATCGATTTGAGGATCACCGGGCGGGTGCCGCGCGTGGTGGTGCGCACGAAGGATTGATCGATCTTGATCGTGTCGAACGGGAAGCGCTGCAGATAGGACAGCGACGAGTAGCCGGTGCCGAAATCGTCGAGCGCGAGCCCGGCGCCGAGTTCCTTGATGCGGTGGAGCATCTGCGCGGCGTGTTCGGGATTGTCCATCACCAGCGATTCGGTGAGTTCGAGCTTGAGCGTGCCGCGCGCGATCGCCGAACGCGACATCACGGTGCGCAGATCGTGGATCAAGTCGTGGCGCAGAAGCTGGCGCGATGAGATGTTGACGCTGACGAAGATCGGCGTGCGCGTGCGCATGCCGCGTTGCCAGGCGCCGAGTTGGCGCGCGGCGCGGTCGACCACGAGCATGCCGAGATCGACGATCAGGCCGATTTCCTCGGCGATGGAGATGAATTCGATCGGCGACATGCGGCCGAGCTTGGGATGATCCCATCGCGCCAGCGCCTCGAAGCCGGCGATGGCGCGGTCTTCCAGCCGGATGATCGGCTGATACAGGATGACGATCTCCTCGCGCTCGATCGCGCGGCGCAGGTCGGATTCGAGCGTCAGGCGATCGGATTTGCGCGCGCGCATGGCCGCCTTGTAGACGTCGATGCGGTCGCCGCCGATGCGCTTGGAATGATACATCGCCAGTTCCGCGTCCTTGACGATGTCCTCGGTCAGGGGCGCCTCGGGGTCGCATAGCGCCAGACCGATCGAGGCAGTGAGGAAGATCTCGCGCTCGTTGAACGCGACCGGGGCGCGGATGGTCTTGCGGATCGTCTCGGCGAAGGCGGTGATGCGCGAGGGGTCGCTCTCCGACAGCAGGATCAGGCCGAACTGGTCGCCGGTCAGCCGCGCCAGCGTGTCCTGCGGCTTGAGCACGCGCGTCAACCGGCGCGCCAGCGTCATCAGGATCGAATCGCCCGCGCCGATGCCGACCGAATCATTGACCTGCTTGAAGCGGTCGAGGTCGATCACCATCACCGTCGGTCGGATGTTGGGGTTGGTCTTGGCGAACACCGAGGCGGCGTTGAGGCGGTCGAGGAACAATTGCCGGTTGGGCAGTCCGGTCAGATTGTCGTGGACCGAATCATGGAGCAGGCGCTCTTCCGCGTTCTTGAATTCGGTCACGTCGGTGAGCGTGCCGACGACGCGGGCGACCTCGCCGTCGGAGCCGACCACCGGCCGCGCCTTGAGCGAGAACCACATGAAATGGCCGTCGGGGGTGCGCAGGCGGAAGTCCTGCACCAGGCGGCCGCGACGCTGGTCGAGCACGCTGTCGAGCGCGGCGCGGAAACGGTCCTGGTCGAGCGGATGCAGGATCTCCAGCCAGGACGCGGCCGGACCTTCGAGCGTGCCGCGCTTAAGGCCCAGCAGGCTTTCGGTTTCGGGGCTGGTGAAGACCTTGTCGGCGGAAACGTCCCAGTCCCAGATCAGGTCGCCCGAGCCGGTCAGCGCCAGCGCGCGGCGCTCGACATCGGAAACGACGCCCTGCGACATGCCGCCGGCGAAGGCGTGCTGCATGACCGTGAACCCGATCAGCATGACGATGAGCACCAGGCCGCCGAGCAGCGCTGGGCCGACAATGTCGTTCTGCACCGCGCCGGCGATCGTCATGCTCGCGGCGCCGACCCAAACGAGCAGCAGCAGCCAGGTCGGAATCAACAGCACCGCGCGGTCGAAGCCGTGGGTCGACAGATAGACGATCAGGCCGAATCCGAACACCGCGATCGCGGCGAGGGACGCGCGCGCGATGCCGGAGGCGACCGCCGGATCGAACAGCGCGAGCGCCACCAGCGAGCCGAGGAACGCGAGCCAGCCGAAGGTGATGTGCGAATAGCGCACATGCCAGCGACTGAGATTGAGATAGGCGAACAAGAAGACGAGCAAAGTGGCGGCGAGAATGGCCTCGGTCGAGGCGCGCCAGACGCGTTCGACGCCCGACGACATTTCGAAAACCTTGCCCCAGAAACCGAAATCGACGCCGATATAGATCAGCACCGCCCAGGCGAGACCGGCGGCGGCCGGAAACATCGCGCTGCCCTTGACCACGAACAGGATCGTCAGCACCAGCGCGAGCAGGCCCGAAATGCCGATGACGATGCCGTGGTAGAGGGTGAAGGAGTTGATCTTGTCCTTGTAGGCGTCGGGTTCCCACAAATAGAGCTGCGGAAGCTTGTCGCTGCGCAGCTCCATCACGAAGGTGATGACGGCGCCGGGATCGAGCGTGATGCGGAAGATGTCGGCGGTGGCGCTGTCCTGGCGTTCGGGCCGGTCGCCGATGCTCGGCGTGATGGCGACGACGCGCGACAGGCCGAGATCGGGCCATAGCAGGCCGGAGGCGACCATGCGGTAATGCGGCACGACGATGAGGCGGTCGAGCTGATCGTCGGAATTGTTAGAGAGCGCGAACACCGCCCAGTTGGAACCGCCCTCGCGGGCGCGGACCTCGATGCGGCGGACGATGCCGTCGGTGCCTTGCGCGGTCGAGACCTGGATGCGGTCGCTGTCGGTTTTCTGCAAGTCGATGACGGATGTCAGATCGAGCGCGGGCGCGTCGGGGCGCACCGTCACCGCGTCGACGGCATGCGCGGACCGGCCGCCGGCAAGAACGGCGGCAAGCAAGGCCAAAGCCAGGATGCTTCTGGTCAGTCGCAAGCCTCGTTCCCGATCTATCCGTTTGATCCGCCCGCCCTCCGGGGGCAGGGGCCATTGATGCCATGAAAGCGAAGTAAAACCAAGGGCTTCCAACCGCTCACGGGCAAGTCATGAGAGCAGCAGAATCTTGCCGATATGATGGCTCGTCTCCATCCTTGCATGGGCCGCGGCCGCCTCGGCGAGCGCAAATGCGCTGTCGATGACCGGGCGCGCCTTGCCCGAGGCGACGAGCGGCATGGCGTTGGCCGCGACCGCGCGCGCGATCGCCGCCTTGTCGGCGACCGAGCGCGAACGCAGCGTCGAGCCGGTATGGGTCAGGCGCTTGAGCATCAGGCGGCTGAAATCGACGCTCGCCCGCCCGCCGGCCTGAATGGCGATCTGCACGACGCGGCCGTCGACGGCGGCGGCCTCGTAATTGCGCTCGATGTAGTCGCCGCCGACCATGTCGATGATGAGGTTGACGCCGGTCTTGCCGGTGGCGGCCTTGACCACGGCGACGAAGTTCTCGGTTCGATAATTGATGGCGCGATCGGCGCCGAGCGCGACGCAGGCGCGGCACTTTTCATCCGTGCCCGCCGTCACGAACACGGTCGCGCCGAAGGCCTTGGCGAGCTGGATCGCCGTGGTGCCGATGCCCGAGGAGCCGCCATGCACCAGCACGCTCTCGCCGGCCTTCAGGCCGCCGCGCTCGAACATGTTGTGCCAGACGGTGAAGAAGGTCTCCGGGATCGCGGCCGCGTCCTTGAGCGCGAGGTTCGCCGGCACCGCGAGGGCGTGGGTCTCATGCGCCACGCAATATTCGGCGTAGCCTCCGCCCGAGACCAGCGCGCAGACGCGGTCGCCGAGATTCCAGCGCGTGGCGTGCGCGCCGCGCGCCACCACCTCGCCGGCGACCTCCAGCCCGGGAATGTCGCTTGCCCCGGGTGGGGGCGGATAAAGCCCCATGCGCTGCATCACGTCGGGACGATTGACGCCGCTGGCCGCGACCTTGATCAGGATCTCGCCCTCGCCGGGCACCGGCAATGGTCGCCGCGACGGTACGAGTACGTGCGGTCCGCCCGGTTCGCGAATGGCGATCGCGGTCATTTCGTGCGGGAGCTTGTTCATCCGGCATCCTTGCGGCAAAATCGAACTCGCGAATTCACGAAACAAATCGCCGAACATATCGGCGCGCCGACCGCGCCGGCCGATCGCCAAGGGAACTTGTCACGAAAGGACTTAGTCTTGTTGCGGAAAACTGGCAATCGGCCAAGATCGAACAGCATTAACCGGCCCTCGCCGCGCGCCGCGCCCGGCGGGAAAACCGCCCGCGACAGGTAACCCGCGCCGCGCGCCCCGCGACGGATGAACACGAGCAAGCCATGGCCATCGAGGAAGACGACAAACCGCGCCGCAAGACCGCGCACGAATTCGGGCAGGACCTCTCCACGCTTTCGGTGGAGGAACTCGACGAGCGGATCGAAATGCTCAAGGGCGAAATCGCGCGATTGACCACGGCCTTGACGATGAAGCGCGCCACGCGCGACGCCGCCGACAAGCTGTTCAAGTCGTGAAGCGGGCGCCGCCAGCGCGCCGGTCACGCGAAAAATTTGGTTTATTTACGTCGGGTTAAGCTTTCTCCTTCATTACTGTTGGCGTCCATCTTCTGGACATCGAGTGGCTCCTGTCCACTCTGTTTGACGCCTCCCTGTTATCAACTTTAAAGCCGCCGGCAACGGCGGCTTTTTTTTGCCCTCGGCGGGGGCTCGCCCCGCGCCGTGCGCGGGCATCTGGGCGGCGGAAACCATATTGGCGCATTCCCGTTCAAGCCGCTGGACTCGCGGCGGGCGCGGAGTCAATCTTTTGTTCACCATAGCTATGCGTGAATGTTGCGTGAGGCGTTAACCATGTCCGACCAGAATTTGCGTGGGTCCAAGCTCGTGTCATTTGGCGAGCGGCTCGCCAGTTCGGCGAACTTCTCCGGCCTGTTTCGCGAGGGCATGGATCTGATCGAGGAGACGGCGGTCTATCTCGACGGGCAGGGGCGCGCCGAAGCCAAGGCGCTCGATCGTTCCGCCAGCCTTTCCTACGCCACCGAAAGCATGCGGCTGACGACGCGTCTGATGCAGCTCGCTTCCTGGCTGCTGCTGCATCGCGCGGTCAAGGAAGGCGAGATGACGCTCGCCCAGGCCAACCGCGACAAGACCAAGGTCAAGCTCAACGCGCCCGAGCCGGGCGCGGCCGAAACGGTCGCCCGTCTGCCCGAGGCGCTGCGCGATCTGATCACGCGCTCGATGGCGCTGCAGGCGAGCGTGAAGCGGCTCGACTCGACGTTGCACGCCGCGCCGGCCGAGAAGCCCGTCGGCGCCCCGAACTCGGTCGAGAGCCAGATGGGCAAGCTGCGCGCCGCGTTCGAGCCGGCCAACCCGCCGAGCCCGTTCGGTCTGAAATCCTGAAAGCAAAACCGCCTCCCGTTGGCGGGAAGCGGTTGATGGGATGACGGCGTGGGAAGCTTGGTCGCGCGCCGCGCACGGCGCCTGTTCGTCGGCGCCGCGTTCCTGGCGCCTATTTCTTCGCCTCTTCCTTGAGGAAGCCGGAGAACTTCTTCTGGAAGCGCGACAGCCGTCCGCCGCGATCGATGAGCTGCTGCTGTCCGCCCGTCCAGGCCGGATGCGACTTGGAATCGATGTCCAGGTTCATCGTGTCGCCTTCCTTGCCCCAGGTCGAGCGCGTCACGAATTCGGTACCGTCGGTCATCTGGACCTTGATGGTGTGGTACTTCGGATGGATATCGGCTTTCATCGCAAATGACCTTCGACACCGGTGGCCCGGCGTATCGTCGTTTCGGGAATGCGGGTTCGCGGGGTCTATAGCCCACGCCGCCCAGCGAGACAAGCGCGGCTCGGATTGCTAATCCCGCCGGGGCAGGGCATATGGGGCGATCCCGGCGAGGCGGTCGGGCGGGCGGGCGTCTGATGAATATTATCGAGAAGAATCAAGGCAATGTGGGGTCGTCGCCGTCGACCCCGGCCGCGTCCGTGCCGGCGATGGAGACCGGCGGCCAGCCCGCCGCGACGCCCGCGCCGGCGGGCGGAAGCGCGCGTCTGCGGCCCCTCGTCGCTCTTGTTCCCTATGTCGGGCGTTATCGCTGGAAGGCGCTCGCCGCGCTCGGCGCGCTGATCGTGGCGTCGGTGGCGACGCTCGCGGTTCCGGTCGCCGTGCGGCGGATGATCGACAACGGCTTTTCCAGCGAACGGGTCGGCCTGATCGACCAGTATTTCGCGGTCATGATCGGGGTCGTCGGCGTGCTCGCGGTGGCGAGCGCGCTGCGCTACTACCTCGTCATCTCGCTCGGCGAGCGGGTCGTCGCCGATCTGCGCGCCGACGTGTTCCGCCACGTCACGCGGCTGTCGGCGAGCTTCCACGATACCGCGCGCGCCGGCGAATTACTTTCGCGCCTGACCGCCGACGCCACCCAAATCAAGTCCGCGGTCGGCGCGTCGGCCTCGATCGCGCTGCGCAACATCATGTTGTTCGTCGGCTCGGCGACGATGATGGTCGTCACCAGCGCGCGCCTGTCCGGCCTCGTGCTCGCGGTCATTCCGATCATCGTCATTCCGCTGGTCGGGTTCGGGCGCATGGTGCGACGCCGCTCGCGCGCGGCGCAGGACACGCTCGCCGACGCCTCCGCCTACGCCGCCGAGCTGATCGGCGCGATGCGCGCGGTGCAGGCCTATACCAACGAGACGCTCGCCGGCGGACGTTTCGCCGATTCGATCGAGCGCGCCTATCTCGGCGCGATCTTCTCCACGCGGGCGCGGGCGGTGCTCACCGCCGTCATCATCTTCCTCGCCGCCGGCAGCGTCGTCGTCATTCTCTGGATCGGCGCGCAGGACGTGCTCACCGGCCGCCTGACCGCGGGCACGCTCAGCCAGTTCGTGCTGTTCGCGATTTTCGCGGCGAGCGGGCTCGGCCAGCTCTCCGAGGTGTGGGGCGAGCTGTCGCAGGCCGCCGGCGCTTCCGAGCGGCTCACCGAACTCCTCGCCATCAAGCCCGACATCGTCGCGCCGGAACATCCGGTGCCGATGCCCGTGCCGGCGCGCGGCGCGGTCGCTTTCAGCGACGTGCATTTCGCCTATCCCGGACGGCCCGAGGTCGAAATCCTTCACGGCGTCACCGTCGCGGTCGCGCCCGGCGAGCGCGTCGCGATCGTGGGCCCGTCGGGGGCGGGCAAGAGCACGATGTTCCACCTGCTGCTGCGCTTCTACGACCCCACGCGCGGATCGATCGCGCTCGACGGCGTGCGCCTGACCGACGTCGATCCGATCGAGGCGCGCGCGCGCATCGCGCTGGTGCCGCAGGATGTGGTGATCTTCTCGGGCAGCGTCGCGGAGAACATCCGCTTCGGGCGGCCGGACGCGTCCGACGCCGATGTCGTGCGCGCGGCCGAACTCGCCCAGGCGACCGAATTCATCAATCGCCTGCCGCAGGGCATGGAAACGCCGGTCGGCGAGCGCGGCATCACGCTTTCCGGCGGCCAGCGCCAGCGCATCGCCATCGCGCGCGCCATCCTGCGCGAGGCGCCGCTGCTCCTGCTCGACGAGGCGACCTCCGCGCTCGACGCCGAAAGCGAGACGCTCGTGCAATCGGCGCTCGAAACGCTGATGCGCCAGCGCACGACGCTGGTCATCGCCCACCGGCTCGCCACGGTGCTGTCCTGCGACCGCATCGTGGTGATGGACCAGGGCCGCGTCGTCGAGGAGGGCACGCATGCCTCGCTCGTGGCGGCGAACGGCCTTTACGCGCGGCTGGCGCGGCTGCAATTCAAGGGAACGTGACGCGCGCCCTGGGCGGCTCGCGCCGCGGGCGCGGCCATCGGCTCACGCGCGCCCGACCGTCAGCCAGCGCATGTGATAGACCGGAGCGCCCGAGCGCTCGTTGACGTCGACGCCGCAAATCGAAAATCCATGCTTTTCGTAGAATCGGATCGCGCGGGCATTGTCCTGGTTGACGTGCAGGTCGATGCCGTGGGGCGAGGCCGATTTCGCCGCCTCGATCAGTTCCGTGGCGACGCCCAGGCCCTGAAAGCCGACCCCGGCGATGATCTGGTCGAGATAGCCGGTCTCCGGATCGACCACCACGAAGCCGGCGATGCTCGGCCCGATCCGCGCGACGATCACGCGCGCGCCGGCGTCGAGATGGGCTTGCATGCGGTCGATGAACCATGTCCGCCGCGCGTCGAAGTCGATCGTGGGGACGGTGGCCTTCCAGGTCACCACCCACAGATCGGCGATTTCGCGCATGTCGGCGGGCAGCATGTCCCGCAACACGAGGTCGCAATGCACGGCGAGGTTCACCGTTCGGTCAGCTTGAGTTCAATCCGGCGGTTGCGGCGGAACGCCTCCTCGGTCCTGTCGGTGTCGATCGGCTGAAACTCGCCGAACCCGGCCGCGACCAGGCGCTGCGGCGAGACCCCCTTGCCGATCATATACTGCACGACCGAAATCGCGCGCCCGGCCGACAATTCCCAGTTCGAGGGGAACTGCGGATTGGCGATCGGCCGCACGTCGGTGTGGCCGTCGACACGCAGCACCCAGGCGATCTCGGATGGGATTTGCTTTTCCAGTTCGATCAGCGCGCCGGCGAGCTTGTCGAGTTCGAGGCGTCCCTCGGGCAGGAGCGCGGCCTGTCCGGGATCGAAGAACACCTCCGAGGGGAACACGAAGCGATCGCCGACGACGCGGATGTCCGGGCGGTTGGCGAGGATCGCGCGCAGACGGCCGAAGAATTCGGAGCGATAGCGCGACAGTTCCTGCACGCGCTGGGCGAGCGCGACGTTGAGACGCTGGCCGAGATCGGTGATGCGGGCCTGCGATTCCTTGTCGCGCTTCTCGGAGGCTTCGAGCGCGTCCTGCACGGCGGCGAGCTGGCGGCGCAGCGCCGCGATCTGCTGGTTGAGCAGCTCGACCTGCGACAGCGCGCGCGCGGAGACCTGCTTTTCCGAATCGAGCGCCTTCGACAGCTCCACCGCGCGGCCGGCCATTCCGGCGGCGGCCAGTCCGTCATAGAGGCCCTTGACGCGGTCGCGCTCGCTCTCGGCGGCGGTAAGATTGGCGCGCATGGCCGCCAACTGCTCCTCGACGTCGGACCGCGTCGACTTCTCCAGCGCCAGGAGATCGGTGAGCTGGGCGATCTGGGCGGTCAGCCGCTCCAGCGCTTTTTCCTTGCCGGTGACTTCCTGCGACAGGAAGAACTGCACGACGACGAAGACCGACAACAGGAACACGATGCCGAGCACCAGCGTCGACAGCGCGTCGACGAAGCCCGGCCAGTAGTCGAAGCCGCGATCGCCGCGGCGCGCGCGGGCAAGCGCCATCGCCTAGCTCCTCTCCGCGGCGCGCGCGATGATCTCAAGCAGCTTGCGGATTTCGGTGTTCTGCTGCCCCTGGGCGTCGGCCCAGTCGCGGATAAGCTGCTGTTCGCTGCGCATGTGATGGACGAGGCCCTGGATCGCCTCGGCGAGATTGGCCATGGCGTTGGTGGCGGTGCGCCCCGAGCCGATCTCGTCGACGGCCGTGCGCAGCCGGTCGATCGCCCCGCGCATTTCCACCGGCATGGCGGCGTCGCCCGGCAGCGCGGCCTGCTCCGACACGGTGGTCGAAAGCCAGTCCTCGAGGTCGGTATAGAAGCGGTTCTGCGCCTGGCTCGTCTGCAGGTCGAGGAAGCCGAGGATCAGCGAGCCGGCCAGGCCGAACAGCGAGGACGAAAACGAGATGCCCATGCCGCCGAGCGGGGCGGCGAGCCCGTCCTTGAGCGCGTCGAAGACGGAGGCCGCGTCGCCGCCGACCTTGAGCCCCTCGATGACCTTGCCGACCGAACCGACGGTATCGATCAGGCCCCAGAAGGTTCCGAGCAGGCCGAGGAAGACGAGCAGCCCCGTCATGTAGCGGGAAATGTCGCGCGCCTCGTCCAGCCGCGTGGCGATGGATTCGAGCAGATGCCGCATCGTCTGTTGCGAGATCGACATGCGTCCGACGCGCTGGCCGAGCATCGCCGCCATCGGCGCGAGCAGCACCGGCCGCCGCGCGATCGCGAGACCCGGATCGGCGATGCGGAAGCCGTTGACCCAGGCGACCTCGGGGAACAGGCGGATCACCTGGCGAAAGGCGAGCGCGATGCCGATCGCCAGCACGGCGACGATGAAGGCGTTGAGGCCGGGATTGGAAAGGAACGCCGCCCAGATTTGCCGGTGCAGGACGACGGCGATCAGCGCGCACAGCACGAGAAAGACGACGATCCGCACCAGAAAGACCCGCGGCGGCGACAGCTTGATGGGGACAATCCGGTCCGCGGCGGCGGTCGCAAGGTCGGGCGTAATCATTTGAAGTCCGAATCCGATTGTGGGTCCAGCATTTGGGGACCGATGAACGGACGACAATAATGGCACGGCAACGGCAGGAAGGAAGTGCCCGGCCAAAATTTCATGTGCGCGGCGCCGCGTGTGACTGTCACCAAGTCAGGTCCGCCGCGCGCGGGCCGATGGCCGCGCGGCGCGATGTCCTCACGCGGTGACGCCGCGCATGAATTGCTCGAGTTTCGCGCGTGCCGTCGGCGGAAACGGTTTTGATTTGCGCGCCGCCTCGTCGATCAGCACCATCACGGTTTCCGCCGTTCCCACGCAGACGCCGTTCTGAAACAGGCCTTGTTGCAGCCGGACCGAGCTCGTGCCGATCGCCGCCACGCGCGAGCCGATCTCGACCGTGCCCGGCCAGTTCACCTCGGCGAGAAAATCGAGTTCAAGATGCACGATCATGAAGGAGCTGTCGGGACCGGCGAGCGGGCGGATCAACTTGAACAGGATTTCGACGCGGCCCGTTTCCAGGAAGGTCGTGAACACCGCGTTGTTGACGTGGCCCTGCCGGTCGGTGTCGCGGTAGCGCAGCTTTTCATAGGTTTGGAAGGGATAGGCGGTCAGGCTGCGCGGTGCGTCCATGGGCGGGTTCCTCGGGAGATTTCCTCGGGCGATTTCTCGCAGCGAATGTTCTCGGCCGACGTCCTTCGCCAAGATCTTGGGCCAAGACCATGCGTGTTCGTCGCGCGCGAGCATGGCGTCACCGCGTTGTCGCGTCAACGTCGGACGTCAAGCGCGCGCTCAGCGCGCGGGCGATTTGAGCAATTCCAGAAGCCCGCGATGGATCGCCTCGTTGCCGGCGAGCACCGTGCCGCTCGACAGCACGGCGTCGCCGCCGGAAAGGTCGGTGACGATGCCGCCCGCCTCGCGCACGATCACCATGCCGGCGGCGAGGTCCCAGGGCGAAAGATCGCGCTCCCAATAGCCGTCATAGCGGCCGGCGGCGAGGAAGGCGAGGTCGAGCGCGGCCGATCCGAAGCGCCGCATTCCCGCGACGCGCGGCTGGATGAGCGCCGCCTCGGCGCGCCACAATTCCAGATCGCCGCGTCCGCGATGCGGAAGTCCGCAGGCGATGACCGCGTCGGTGAGGGCCTTGCGCGAGGCGACGCGCAGCCGCTGGTCGTTGAGGAAGGCGCCCTTGCCGCGCTCGGCGACGTAGAGCTCCTCATTGGCGGGATTGTAGACGATGCCGGCGACGATCTGGCCCTCGCGTTCGAGCGCGATCGAGATCGAGAAATGCGGGATGCCGTGCAGGAAGTTCGTCGTGCCGTCGAGCGGATCGACGATCCAGGTATGGCTGGTGTCGCTGCCCGGGCGCGTGCCGCCTTCCTCGCCGAGGAAACCATAGCCCGGCCGCGCCTTGGTGAGTTCCTCGTAGATGACCTGCTCGGCCCGCTTGTCGGCGGCCGAGACGAAATTGGCCGGCCCCTTGAGCGAGACCTGAAGGTTCTCGATCTCGCCGAGATCGCGCTTGAGGCCGCGACCGGCGCGGCGGGCGGCCTTGACCATGACGTTGACGAGTGCGGATGTGAGCATGAAAGCGCGTGTTCTCGGATCAATGGCGCGGCGGACGAGGGCGCCGTTAAAGCGCGTCCCGACGCGCCTTGATGAATGAGATGAACGAAAGCGCGCCGGCAAGGACCCGCGCCCCGCCGGCGGTCTGCCTTGCCGCGCCATCGCCGTCAAGCCCTTGGGCCGAGCGGGCCGCCTATCGCGGCTTGCCGGCCCAGCGCTGCGCGGCCTCCTCGGCGCGCGTCTTCTCCGCGCCGGTGACGGTCGCCAGCATGTCGTCGAGCACCGGATCGCCCGCGCCGGAGGCCTTGGCGATGAGATGCCATTTGAGGGCCTCGGCCGCGTTCTGCGCGACGCCACGGCCGACGGCGAGCGCGCGCGCGAGGCGGTTCTGGGCGATCGGGCTTCCTTGCGAGGCGGCCTTGCGCAAGAGTTCGACGGCCATCGTCTCGTTCTTGGCGATGCCGGTGCCGTTGAACAGCGCGATGGCGAATTCGACCGTGGCGTCGACGTTGTCGGCGAGCGTGGCCGCCCGCAACAGACGCGCCGCCTGGGCCGGATCCTTTTCCACGCCGCGACCGTCCTTGTAGAGCGTGGCGAGCGCGTATTGAGCTTCCGGGTTGCCGGCTTCGGCGGCCTGGCGCAGCAGTTCGACGGCGCGGCCGAGATTCTGCGCCAGCAGATTTCCTTCGAGATAGAGCAGCGCCAGATCGTAGGCGGCGACCGCGTGTCCGCGCTTGGCCGCGTCGGCGAGGAGCTTGGCGGCCCCGTCGCGATCGACATCCGTGCCGCGGCCGGCGAATTTGAGCATCGCCAGCGCGAAGGTCGCGTTGCGATCCTCCTTGTCGGCCGCCTTCTTGTACCACTCCAAGGCCTTTTTCTCGTCGCGCGGCACGCCATGGCCGTTGGCGTGAATCTCGCCGATGAGCGTCATCGCCGCCGGGTCGGCGTCGGCCTGCGCGCGCTTTGTCGCCAGCGCGAGCGCGGTGAGGAAGAAGCCGCGCTGATAGGCGCCGTAGACGGCATCGGCCTTGGCATCGGCGGGGTCGGGCGGCTCGTAGGGGCGCGAAATGCCGGTATCGAGCAGGGGCACCGCCGAGGTCGGGAAGACGCCTTCCCCGGCTTGGCCGGGCGCGAGCGCGGCCGGCGCTTGCGCCTGGGGCGGCCGCGAAGGCTGCTCTTTCGCCTCGCTCGACTTCTTCTTCGATTTGCCGCGCGTCGAGGTCTTGGCCGGCGCGGCCTTTTCCGCGGACGGCTTTGCCGCGGCCGGCGGCGCCGCGCCGGGCGTCTGGGCATGCGCGGGGGCGACAAGCCCCAGTCCCGCGAGCAGGATCAACGCGCGCGGGATGGCCGTTCGGGCGGTCATGCTGCGGGCGGTCCTTTCATTCCCGGCGTGATCCGGATGGCGTGCGAAGCGTCCGCGATGGCCTGGCGCGGACCACGGGGGTCGTTCCAGATGCAATCATCGACCAGGACAAAATCGGCTCCGGCTGCGGCGAGAATATGAACATCGGCGAGCCTTGCCGCGTAGGCCACGGCGGGCGGCTCGAACAGTTCGGCCCACCAGCCGACGCGCTCGGCGACCGCCTCGAGCGACGGCGCGCGCTCGGAGCCGCCGGGTTCGCCGAACAGGAGATAGTCGGCGCCGAGTTCTCCCGCGATCATCGCGTCATGGCGCGAGAGCATGCCGCCCGCCCCGGCGATGCGGTCCGGCTTGAGGACCGGCAGCGCCGTCTTCAAGGCGTCGATCCCGTCAAGATGGGCCCCGTCCGCGCCCGACCGCGCGACGATGTCGGCATGACCGTCAAGAATGAGCGCCGTTCCCGCGTTCTGGACGGGCGGGGCGAGCGCCTTGATCCGCTTGATCAAGGTGCGTTCGTCGGCCGGCGCGAGACGCAGCAGCAGCGCGGCGATGTCGGCGGCGGCAAGGAGGTCGGCCAGGCTGTCGGCGACGGGCCCCGGCTCGGCAACCGGCGAGGTGGCGAGATAGAGGCGCGGGGCGGGGCGGGCCTCGGTTTTCGGCCGTGACGCCATTGGGATCGACCTTGCGAGCAGGGGTGGACGCGAATCGCCTCCTGATCATGACACAGCCGGGACCGGCGAGGGGCCGGCCCCGGCTGCGTCTGGCATCGGTTCGCTTAAGCGCGCGGCGCTCAGGCGAATTTCGGATCGAGCTCGCCGGCCGCGTAGCGCTTGGCCATCTCGGAGAGCGAGAGCACGCGCTTGATCTTGGAAGCCTTGCCGGCGGCGCCGAATTCCTCGTAGCGCTGCTTGCAGACCTTCATCATCGCCTCGCGCGCGGGCAACAGGTACTTGCGCGGGTCGAACTCGGCCTTGGCATCGGTCAGCACGCGGCGGACCTGGCCGGTGATCGCCATGCGCAGGTCGGTGTCGATGTTGATCTTGCGCACGCCGAACTTGATGCCGCGCTGGATTTCCTCGACCGGCACGCCATAGGTCTGGGGCATCGCGCCGCCATACTTGTTGATGATGTCCTGCAGCTCCTGCGGCACCGAGGAGGAGCCGTGCATGACGAGATGCGTGTTGGGCAGCTTCTTGTTGATGTCCTCGATCACATGCATCGCCAGGATGTCGCCGGTCGGCTTGCGCGAGAACTTGTAGGCGCCGTGCGAGGTGCCCATGGCGATGGCGAGCGCGTCGACCCTGGTCTCCTTGACGAACTTCACCGCCTCGTCGGGATTGGTGAGCAGCTGGTCGTGGGAGAGCTTGCCCTCGGCGCCATGGCCGTCTTCCTTTTCGCCCTCGCCGGTCTCCAGCGAGCCGAGCACGCCGAGCTCGCCCTCCACCGAAACGCCGCCGAGATGGGCCATGTCGGTCACCTGCTTGGTGATGCCGACATTGTAGGCCCAGTCCGCCGGAGTCTTGCCGTCCGACTTCAGCGAGCCGTCCATCATCACCGAGGTGAAGCCCGATTGCATGGCGGTGACGCAGGTGCCCGCGCCGTTGCCGTGATCGAGATGCACGCAGATCGGAAGCTGCGGGTAGATTTCGGTGAGCGCGTCGATCATGTGCCGCAGCATGATGTCGTTGGCATAGGAGCGCGCGCCGCGCGAGGCCTGGATGATGACGGGCGAGTCGGTGGCGGCGGCCGCCTCGCCGATCGCCTGCGCCTGTTCCATGTTGTTGATGTTGAACGCCGGCAGGCCATAGCCGTGCTCGGCGGCGTGATCGAGCAATTGTCGGAGCGTAATGCGAGCCATCGTGATCTATCTCCTGTCGCGCCCCGGCCGCGCGGCCTGGGTCGGTGGCGATTGCAGCTATTTGGCGCGGAGCACTTCCACGCCCGGCAGAGCCTTGCCTTCCATCCATTCCAGAAACGCGCCGCCGGCGGTCGAGATGTAGGTCAGGTCGTCGGCCACATGCGCGTGGTTGAGCGCGGCGACCGTATCGCCGCCGCCGGCGACCGAGATCAGCTTCCCCGCCTTGGTGCGCGCGGCAACGTGCTTGGCGGCCGCGACCGTGCCGCGATCGAACGGATGGAGTTCGAACGCGCCGAGCGGGCCGTTCCACACCAGCGTCGCGGCGTCGTCGATCGCCGCGTTGACGCGCTCGATCGAGGCCGGCCCGACATCGAGGATCATGCCGTCCTCGGGGATCGCGTCGAGGCCGTAGGCTTGCGACGGCGCGTCGGCGGCGAAGTGATACGCCACGATCGCGTCGATCGGCAGGATGATGGCGCAGTTCTTCTCTTCCGCCCGGGCGAGGATGCGCCGCGCGGTGTCGCCGAGGTCCTTTTCGGCGAGCGACTTGCCGATGCCGATCCCCTGCGCGTGCAGGAAGGTGTTGGCCATGCCGCCGCCGATGACCAGCGCGTCGACCTTGCCGACCAGATTTTCGAGAAGGTCGATCTTGGTGGAGACCTTGGCGCCGCCGACGATGGCGATGACCGGACGCCTCGGCTGGCCGAGCGCCTTGCCGAGGGCGTCGAGTTCGGCCTGCATCGTGCGCCCGGCATAGGCCGGCAGCTTGTGACCCAGTCCCTCGGTGGAGGCATGGGCGCGGTGGGCGGCCGAGAAGGCGTCGTTGACCCAGATGTCGCCGAGCGTCGCGAGTTTTTCGACGAAGGCGGGATCGTTCTTTTCCTCTTCCTTATGGAAGCGGGTGTTTTCCAGGCACAGGATGTCGCCGTCCTTCATCGCGGCGACTGCCTTTTCCGCGACCTCGCCGACGCAATCCTCGGCGAAGCCGACGTGGCGCTTGAGCGCGTGCGAAACCGCGTGCGCGACCGGCTTGAGCGAGTCCTTGGCGTCGCGCCCCTTGGGTCGGCCGAAATGGGCGAGCAGGATCACCTTGCCGCCCTTGTCGGAGATTTCCTTGATCGTCGGCGCCACGCGCTCGATGCGCGTCAGGTCGGTGACCTTGCCGTTTTCGGTGGGAACATTGAGGTCGACGCGCAGCAAGACGCGCTTGCCCTTCACGTCGACATCATCAAGCGTGCGAAACGTGGTCATTGGTGAATCCGGCTGTCGCGACACTGGAAACGGAAACAAAAAGGTCCGGCGGCTGGCGCGCCGCCGGACCGGAGAAGAACCCTAGATCAGCTTGGCCATCGCCACGGCCGTGTCGGCCATGCGGTTGGAGAAGCCCCACTCGTTATCGTACCAGGACAGGACCGACACCATCGTTCCGTCCATCACCTTGGTCTGGTCCATGTGGAAGATCGAGGAGTGCGGATCGTGGTTGAAGTCGATCGAGACGTTCTTGTCGGCGGTGAAGCCGAGCACGCCCTTGAGCGGACCCTGGGCGGCGGCCTTGATCGCGGCGTTGACCTCGTCCTTCGTCGTCGCGCGCTTGGCGATGAACTTCAGGTCGACGACCGACACGTTCGGCGTCGGCACGCGCATGGCGAAGCCGTCGAGCTTGCCGTTGAGCTCGGGGAGCACCAGGCCGACCGCCTTGGCCGCGCCGGTCGATGTCGGGATCATGGACAGGGCCGCCGCGCGGGCGCGGTAAAGGTCCTTGTGCATGGTGTCGAGGGTGGGCTGGTCGCCGGTGTAGGAATGGATCGTCGTCATGATGCCCTTTTCGATGCCGATGGCGCCGTGCAGCGCCTTGGCGACGGGGGCGAGGCAGTTCGTCGTGCACGAGGCGTTGGAGACGACGAGGTGATCCTTGGTCAGCTTGTCATGATTGACGCCGAACACCACGGTGAGGTCGGCGTTCTCGCCGGGTGCGGAAATCAGCACGCGCTTGGCGCCGGCGGTCAGGTGCGCGGCGGCCTTTTCCCTGGCGGTGAAGATGCCGGTGCACTCCATCGCGATGTCGACGCCGAGTTCCTTCCAGGGCAGCGTCGTGGGGTCCTTCACCGCAGTCACCTTGATCGGGCCGAGGCCGCAATCGATCGTGTCGCCGGAAATCTTCACCTCGCCGGGGAAGCGGCCGTGAACCGAGTCGTAGCGCAGCAGATGCGCGTTGGTTTCGACCGGGCCGAGATCGTTGATCGCGACGACTTGGATGTCCTTGCGGCCGGCCTCGAAAATCGCGCGCAGCACGTTGCGGCCGATGCGGCCAAATCCGTTGATTGCAACCCGAACAGCCATCTGGCCACCCCCTTTATCTTCGAATTTACGAAACCATGATGATTTAATGCCCGGAAATGGGCGATCTTGCAATGCGCTAGCTCAACGAAAGTTCGCTCATGCGCAAGCGATTTTGGTTTCGCGCGCATTTTCGCGCGAAGGCTTACCATTTCGGGAAGGAAAATCACGCCGATGAACATTGGCGAACGTCGCGCATCGCGGTGCGACGCGGTTCGTGATGCGGCGCGGCAAAGACCTGCGCGCGGTTGAAATCCTCGCGGCGGGGACGTTCGCGGCCGTCGGCGCAACCAGGTTCCGTGGAAGCGCGCGGTCGCGCCCGCAAAGCGCGCTGTGACAAGCGATCCGGCGACGTTGACGCTGATCCTCCGCGCAACGTAAAGTTCCTCCTCTAACTCCCCACCGGAACGTGTATTTTAATCATCGATGCGGACGCTAAGCGCATTCGCCATCGCAGGGTTGGAGATCAAGGTCCGCCGATGAGCGAGCCCGTGCATCAGGAACAGGGCACGATCGAAGCCGCGACCCGCCGGCTGATCGCCGCGCTCGAGGCGTTGGAGGCGGCCGTCGAGTCGCGGCGCGAATCCGACAACCATGACGATCGTCTGGCGGTCCGCATTCATGCGCTGGGGGTCGATCGTTCGCGCCTCGCCCACGAGGTCGATCATCTGACGGCGCGCTCGCGTTCGCTCGAACGCACCAACCGCGAAATCGCTTCGCGGCTCGACCAGGCCATCGCCTCCATCCGCGCGGTGCTGGAAGCCGAGGAGGCCTGACGATGCACGCCATGGCGCGCCGCGCGCGGGAGAGTTGCTGAGATGCCGCACGTCAATGTTTCGATCAACGGCCGGCAATACCGGATGGCGTGCGAGGCGGGCCAGGAGGATCGCCTTCTCGGCCTGGCCGACAATCTCGAGCGGCGCGTGGCCTCGTTGCGCGGCAAGTTCGGCGAGATCGGCGATTCGCGCCTAACGGTGATGGCGGCGCTGACCATCGCCGACGAACTGGCCGACGCCGAGCAGCGCATCCGCCGCCTGGAGGAGGAGCTGCGCGCCATGCAGGACGCGCGCGTGGCGGCGGCCGACCGGCAGCGGGCGACGCAGAACGCGATCGCGGCCGCCTTCGAATCGGCGGCCGAGCGCATCGACCGGCTGACGCAATCGCTTAACCGTTCCGGCGATGGCGGCGTCGCGATCGGCTGACGCGGCCGGCTGGACGGTGGCAAAGGGCCCGCGCCGTCGCTACATTAGGAGGGCGAAGCTGCGGGGTGCGTCAGGAGCCATATTCCCCGGGGCCTTATCGATCCTTGAGGGAGCTGTCCCTGACCGGACCCGTGGGTCCGGACACACGGTGCCCACCTACTTTCGTAGGGAACCCGGGATCGAGCGCTCCAACGGCCAGCGTGGCTTCGCACCTTGCCTCTTCCAACGCGGGACTTTCCGACATCGGCGTCGTTCCCACCAAGAGCGAGTTGAGGCGCGCCGCGCTGGCGCGACGCGACGCGCTGGACAATGACGCGCGCCGGGCCGCGGCCGAGGCGATCGCCGCGCGGCCGCTCCCTTTCGCGGTCCGTCCCGGCACCGTCGTCGCCGGCTACGCGCCGATCAGATCCGAGCTCGATCCCGTTCCCTTGCTGCGACGTTGCGCGGCGGCCGGCGCGCTGATCGCTCTGCCGCGCGTCGCGCGCCGCGACGCCCCGCTCACGTTCCTGGCATGGCGACCGGGCGAGCCGCTGGTGCCGGGCGCGTTCGGCATCGGCGAGCCGGCGCCCGACGCGCGGGTGCTCGACCCGGACATCGTGCTGGTGCCGCTCGCTGCCTTCGACCGGGCCGGCCACCGCGTCGGCTATGGCGCGGGTTTTTACGACCGTACGTTGCGGGCGCTGCGCGCGCGCGGCGTGGTGCTGAGCGTCGGCATCGGCTTTTCGGTCCAGGAAGTCGATGCGATCCCGGCGTCGGGGCACGACGAGGCCGTCAATCTTGTGCTAACGGAACGCGACGTGCTCGATCCGCGGAGGCCTTAGCGTGCGCATTCTGTTCATCGGCGACATTGTCGGACGCAGCGGCCGCGCCGCGGTGACCGAGCGGCTGCCGCGCCTCGTCCGCGACTGGCGGCTCGACCTCGTCGTCGTCAACGGCGAGAACGCGGCCGGCGGCTTCGGCATCACCGAGGCGATCTATCAGGAGCTCATCGACGCCGGCGCCGACGCCGTCACGCTCGGCAATCACGCCTGGGATCAGCGCGAGGCGCTGGTTTTCATCGAGCGCTCGCCGCGGCTGATCCGTCCGGCGAACTATCCGCCCGGAACGCCGGGACGCGGCGCGGCGCTGATCGAGGCCAAGAACGGCGCGCGCGCGCTCGTCGTCAACGCCATGGGCCGCGTGTTCATGTTCCAGCTCGACGATCCCTTCGGCGCGATCGAGCGCGAACTCGACGCCTGCCCGCTGCGCGAGGCCGCCGACCTGATCGTCGTCGACATGCACGCCGAGGCGTCGAGCGAGAAACAGGCGATGGCGCATTTCTGCGACGGCCGCGCCAGTTTGGTCGCCGGCACGCACACGCATGTGCCGACCGCCGACCATATGATCCTGCCGAAGGGCACGGCGTTCATTTCCGACGTCGGCATGACCGGCGATTACGATTCGGTGATCGGGATGAACAAGGAGGAGCCGGTGGCGCGCTTCCTGCGCCGCATCCCGGCGACGCGGTTCGAGCCGGCGGCGGGCGAGGGAACGCTGTGCGGCGTCGCGGTGGAGACCGACAATTCGACCGGGCTGGCGCTGCGGATCGCGCCGGTCCGCGTCGGCGGAAAGTTGCAGCAGGCGCGGCCCGATTTCTGGGAAGGCTGAGCACGCGACCGCGTCGCGCGCTCGCCGCGTTGGGCTCAGAGCTTGTAGGCGGTGCGCAGCGCGCCCCAATGCGCGCCGCGGATCCGGATCGGCACGTCGATCTCGCGCATCATCACGGTGACGCCGTTGCCCATGTCGCGCGGATAGGACTGGATCAGATAGGTGCGGATGCTGCGCGCCGCGGCAAGGCCGGCCCGGTCGTCGAAAATGCGCCGGTTGCGCGAATTGGCGGTGTTCCAGTTGACGTCGCCGGGCCGCTGCGGCTGCGAGAAGATCTTCTTGTGCACCGACAGGTAGCCGTTGCGGTCCACGATCGCGGAGAATACCAGGCGCGGATCGCCGGCGCCAAAGGCCTCGTTGAGGTCGGTCAGCGACCGTTCGGCCCAATCGAGGAACCGCGTGCGATATTGCACCGGCGCGGTGTCCGGGATCGGTTGGTAGTCGGCGTCGAACAGGTCCTTCTGGGTGATCTCGCCGCGGTCGAGCGCGCCGTTGAAAATCTCGGCGATGCGCTGGCCGGCTTCCATGGCGCGGGCGACGAAGTCGGAATTCTCCTCGCGGATCATCCAGATTTTTTCCTCGACAGCCGCGATAAGGGTCGCCTCGGGCGCGACGAATTCGGTCTGCGCGCCGGCGGACGAAATCTCGGCGACCCTGAGCGTGCAATCGCCGATTTCGGCGACGCGCGCGGTGACCTGACCGTCCTTCGGCAGCATGTCGAAACCGGGACCGGCGAGCAGCATGCCGCCCATCGAGATGTCGTAGGCCTTCAATGACGTCGTCCGGCCCGCGAACGAGACGTCGACCGAGAGGTTGCACGGCAGGCGCTCGTGTTTGCGGCGGTTGCCGAGTTCGTTCTCCCGCAATAGCACGGCGCAGCGCGCCTTGAGCTTTTCGGCGAACATCGCCACCGTGTTGCCGGCCTCGCTCACGGTCCGCGAATGGTCGGCGGCGTCCTCGGTGGCCGTGTCGATCTCCAGCGCCCCGTCATTGACGGCGGTGATGAAGTCGGCGGTGTCGTTGGCGCTTTGCGTCACCTCGGCGGTCGCGCTGTTCTGCAATTCGACCGCGCCGTGGACGCTGGTGAAGACCGGGCGGATCGCCTCGATCGCCTCGGAAATGCGCAACATCGCCCCGACCGACAGCGTCGCGTCATTTTGCAGGGCTTCGATCTTGCGGCGAATGTCCTCGGTCGCCTGCTGGGTCTGCGAGGCCAGCGCCTTGACTTCGGAGGCGACGACCGCGAAGCCCCGCCCGGCCGCGCCCGCGCGCGCGGCCTCGATCGTGGAGTTGAGCGCGAGCAGCGAGGTCTGCCGCGCGATCGCCGAGATCAGATCGACGACCGTGCCGATGGAGGCCGTGGATTCGCACAGGCGGTCGATATTGTCGCTGGCCTCCTCGGCCGCGGCATTGGCCCGGTCGGCGAGCTCGGTGGCGGCGCGCACCTGCGAAGCGATGTCGCTCGATGACTTGGTGAATTCGTCGCTGATCTGGGAGAAGGCGTCCGCCGTATGCTTGGCGTCCCGCGTCTTGCCGGTCAGAGCCTCGGTGCGCGCGCGGATGCCGCGCAAGGTCTCGGTGGTCGATTTGGCGCCGTTCTTGACCGCGTCGGCGGCGCGCTCGACGTGACGGACCATGGCCATGAGATCGAGTTCGAGAAGATCGAGGATTTCCTTCGCCGATTCGTTGGAAATCCGTTCGCTTCCCGCGTCGGCGGACTGTTCCTCCGCCACCTGGTCCCCGGCGACCAGAGAATCGGGATCTGCGTTTTCCGGCGATATATCAAATGTTTGTGGTACAGGCCGCGTCTCGGGCTTGGCACGTCGGAATAGGGCAATCCGCATTGGCGACCACGACTGGTTGTGGGATCGGGATTACTTAAGAATTTAGGGTGGAGTGGTGAATGCACCCTTAATGGTAGTACCCGATTGCAAATGTGATGCGTGAATTCCGCAATGTGCCCCGCCTTCGCCGCGGGGTCGCGGCACGCCGGCTGACTTTCCCCGGCGTCCGCGCCTGCGCGCGCCGCCTTTGATTTCCGCCGCCGGGCGACCTATAAGGCCGCCTTTCACGATGTCGCCAAGGGTGTCGCGCCGGGCTTGCCGGCGTTCCCGGACGAACGTGGCGGCACGCGCGAGAGTCAATCCTATCAAGCGGTTACCTGGAACGACGCCATGGCCGGACATTCCCAATTCAAGAACATCATGCATCGCAAGGGCCGTCAGGATGCGATGAAATCCAAGGTGTTCGGCAAGCTCGCCCGGGAAATCACGGTGGCGGCCAAGCTGGGTACGCCGGACCCGGCAATGAACCCGCGCCTGCGCGCCGCCATCATCGACGCGCGCGCCGAAAACATGCCGAAGGACAATATCGAGCGCGCCATCAAGAAGGCGATCGGGGGCGAGGCGGAGAATTACGACGAGATCCGCTACGAGGGATACGGCCCGGGCGGGGTCGCCGTCATCGTCGAGGTCCTGACCGACAACCGCAACCGCACCGCATCGGACGTGCGCTCCTATTTCACCAAGACCGGCGGCAATCTTGGCGAGACCGGTTCGGTCGCGTTCATGTTCGACCGGCTTGGCGTGATTGAATACAACGCGGGCGTGGCTTCGGCCGACGCCATGCTGGACGCGGCGATCGAGGCGGGCGCGGACGATGTCGTGTCGGGCGAAAACGGGCACGAGATTTACGCCTCGCAGGAGACGTTCCGCGAGGTCGCCAAGGCGCTGGAGGCCAAATTCGGCGAGCCGCGCAAGGTGGCGCTGACCTGGAAGCCGCAGAACACCGTGGCGGTCGACGACGAGACCGGCGAAAAGCTCATCAAGCTGATGGACCTGCTCAACGAGCATGACGACGTGCAGAACGTCTTCGCCAATTTCGACGTGTCCGACGCGCTGGTGGCCCGGATGGGTGGCTGAACGCCGGCGTCCGGCGGCCCCGCGGGAGTTCCGGGGCCGGATCTGGCGCCGGCGGAGGCGCTGGCCGGTCGCGGACCGGGGGGCTAACAATGGCGCATGAGCGTCAAGACGATTCGCGTGGGTGTCCGAATTCTCGGCATTGATCCCGGCCTGCGCCGCACCGGCTGGGGCGTGGTGAGCGTCGAGGGCTGGCGGCTTGGCTTCATCGCCTGCGGCGCGATTCCCTCGGACGCGACCATGGCGCTTGCCGAGCGGCTCAAGGCGTTGCACGAGGGGATTACGCGCGTCATCGCCGATCACGCCCCCGACGAGGCCGCGATCGAGGAGACCTTCGTCAACAAGGACGCGCAGGCGACGCTCAAGCTCGGCCACGCGCGCGGCGTGGCGATGCTCGCCTGCGCCCAGGCGGGCCTCGATGTCGCCGAATACGCGCCCAATCGGGTGAAGAAAACGATCGTCGGAGCGGGCCACGCGGAGAAGGCGCAGATTCAGGCGATGGTGCGCGTGCTGTTGCCCAAGGCCGATGCGAAAGGCGCGGACGCGGCCGACGCGCTCGCGGTCGCCTTGACCCACGCGCAGCATCGCGGCACGCGCGCGCTGGTCATGGCGCCGGCGTGAGGGACCCCGCGATGGCCCACACAAGATCGACCCACGCCGTCCCGAATCGCGGCGGCATGGCGTTCGGACGCAATCTTGCCGTTCTTGGCGCGATCGTTTTCCTGGTCGGTGCCTATGGCGTTGTGAGAGGGGCGATGACGCTGAAATGGCCGCGCGCGACCGCGACCATCACCAGCGCCGAGCTCCTGCGCCAAAGCGCGCCGGCGGCGCGCGCCACCGACGGCCGGCCGGCGGAGGACTCCTGGAACAGCTTCCACGTGCTCTATCGCTACGCGGTGGCGGGCCGGGATTATGTCTCCGGCGGCGTCGAGCCCTACGATTTCGGCATGCAGAATTCGGCCGGCGCGGCCCGGATGAAGGCGCGCCATCCTGTCGGCGCGCGCGCCGAGATCGTCTATGATCCGACGGATCCAAGCGTCGCCTATCTTGAGCCGGGGCCGAGTTCCTTTTCCTTGATACTGGCGGGAATTGGCGCGGTGATCGGCTTGGCGGGCTTGTGGGTGCGCGGCAAGGCGCGGCGAGGCATCGGCGCGATGAACCAGCAGGGCGCGGCGGAAAACCTGAAGGCCGGCGACGCATGATCGGCAAGCTCAAGGGCGTCATCGACTGCTTCGGCGAGGACTATCTGATCCTCGACGTCGCGGGCGTCGGCTATCAGGTGCATTGCTCGGCGCGCACGCTCCGGGCGCTGCCTTCGCCAGGCGAGGCGGCGGTGCTGTCGATCGAGACGCATGTGCGCGAGGACATGATCCGCCTTTACGGCTTTCGCAGCGACGCCGAGCGCGAATGGTTTCGTCTGTTGCAGACGGTGCAGGGCGTGGGCGCGAAGGTCGCGCTCGCGGTGCTCGGCACGCTGGCGGCCGACGAACTCGCCAGCGCCATCGCGCTGCGCGACAAGGCGGCGGTCGCGCGCGCCCCGGGCGTCGGCCCCAAGGTCGCCGAGCGCATCGTCACCGAGTTGAAGGACAAGTCGCCCGCCTTCGCCCATGTCGATCCGGCGGCGGTCGCGCTTGCCGGCGCCGTGGAGGACCGGCGCGCGCCCCGCCCGGTGGCGGACGCGATTTCGGCGCTGATGAATCTCGGTTATGGCCAGCCCCAGGCCGCCGCCGCGATCGCCGCCGCGACGCGCGAGGCCGGCGCTGGAGCCGACACCGCGCGGCTCATCCGCCTGGGCCTGAAGGAACTGGCGAAATAGCAATCACGATCCTGGCGTTCCTGTCTTGTTCCTGGTATTCTTACTTTATATCGATCGATCGCGGAAATCGGGAGACCAAATGGGCATTACCGCGAAGCTCTCCTCGAAATTCCAGATTTCGATCCCGAAGGACGTGCGCGAGCAGCAAGGCTGGCGCGCGGGGCAGAAATTTGTCTTCATCCCCAAAGGCAGGGGCTGTCTCATCGTTCCCTCGCCGCAGCCCGCCGATCTCGTCGGTCTCGCCAAGGGCGTCGCGGGTCGCGACTATCGCGACCGTGACGATCGGTATTGAGGCCGGACCGAATGCGGGTCATCGACACTTCGGCATGGATCGAGTGGACGGCGGACACGGCCGTCGGCCGACGCGTCGCGCCCTATCTCGCCGAGCGGGGCGCCTGCCTCGTGCCCACCATCGTCCAGCTTGAGCTTGCCAAGTTCATGCAGCGGGAAGTTTCCGAGGAGGCGGCGGAAACGATTCTTGCCTATACCTGCGAATGCGAGGTCGTCCCGCTTGACACCGCGCGCGCGGTGCTCGCCGCCGATTTGTGTCGGGCGCACCGGCTCGCGATCGCCGATGCGATCGTCTACGCGACGGCCGTCGAGCGCGAGGCGGAGCTCGTGACCTGCGACGCGCGTTTTCGCGGTCTGCCGGGCGTTCTCTATTACGCGCCGAGGGACCAATGATGGCGACCGCCCGTCTGCTCACCCCCGAACGCCGCGAGGAGGACGCGGACGCATCGCTCCGGCCGCGGCGGCTCGCCGATTTCATCGGGCAGGAGCAGGCGCGCGCCAACCTCTCGGTCTTCATCGAGGCCGCGAAGAAACGCGGCGAGGCGCTCGACCACGTTCTCTTCGTCGGGCCGCCGGGCCTGGGCAAGACGACGCTCGCCCAGATCATGGCGGCGGAGATGGGCGTCGGGTTTCGCGCGACCTCCGGGCCGGTCATCGCCAAGGCGGGCGATCTCGCCGCGCTTCTGACCAATCTCGAGGAGCGCGACGTACTCTTCATCGACGAGATCCATCGCCTCTCGCCCGCGGTCGAGGAAATCCTCTATCCCGCGATGGAGGATTTCCAGCTCGACCTCATCATCGGCGAGGGCCCGGCGGCGCGCTCGGTCAAGATCGACCTCGCCCGGTTCACGCTGGTCGGCGCGACCACGCGCGCGGGCCTGCTCACCAATCCGCTGCGCGACCGCTTCGGCATTCCGGTGCGGCTCAACTTCTACAGCGAGGCCGAGCTTGAGCGCATCGTCACGCGCGGTGCCCGCGTCCTCGCCATCGGCATGACCGATGACGGCGCCAACGAAATCGCGCGCCGGGCGCGCGGCACGCCGCGCATCGCGGGACGATTGCTGCGGCGGGTGCGAGACTTCGCCTCGGTCGCGGGCGCGACGGCGATCGATCGCGCCATCGCCGACACCGCATTGCGCGCGCTCGAAGTCGACGCCGCCGGCCTCGATGCGATGGACCGGCGCTATCTCTCCGCGATCGCGCTCAATTACGGCGGCGGACCGGTCGGCGTGGAGACCATCGCCGCGGCATTGTCCGAGCCGCGCGACGCCATCGAGGACATCATCGAGCCCTATCTGATCCAGAGCGGACTTCTGCAACGCACGCCGCGCGGCCGCCTGTTGACCGCGCAGGCCTTCCGCCATCTGGGGCTCGCCGAGCCCGCGCGCGATCCGTCGCAGTTCGGTCTGTTCCCGCGGGACGATGCGTGAGATGGCGCCAATTCTCATTTTCGACGTCGACGGCACCATCGCCGAGACCGAGGAGGTGCATCGCCGCGCCTTCAACGACACCTTCGCCGCGCATGGTATCCCTTGGCACTGGGATGGGCCGCTCTACGGCGAGCTTCTCGCCGTCACCGGCGGCAAGGAGCGCCTGCGCCATTACATCGACGCCCATGATCCGCCCACCGGCCGTGATTGGCGCGCGCGCGTGAACGAGCTTCATGCGCTGAAGACACGGCGCTATTGCGATCTGATCGACGCCGGCGCGGCCGCGTTGCGTCCGGGCGTCAGGCGGCTGATCGGCGAGGCGCTCTCGCGCGGGGCGCCGCTCGCGCTTGCCACGACGACGAGCCTCGACAATGTCGAGGCGCTGTTCCGCTCGGCCTTGGGCGCGAAACTCGGCGACCTGTTCGCGTTCGTCGGCGCCGGCGACATGGTCTCGGCGAAAAAGCCGGCGCCCGACATCTATCGCCTGGTGCTCGGCGAGCTCGGCGCGGCGCCCGAGGCCGCGGTCGCGCTCGAGGATTCGTATAATGGCCTTGCCGCGGCGACGGGCGCGGGCCTGAAGACGATCATCACGCCGTCGACCTACACCGCGGACGATGATTTCACCGGCGCGCTGGTGGTGATCTCGGATTTCGGCGAGCCGGACGCGCCCTATCGTCATCTTGCCGGCGCGGGCGGCGGCGACACGATGGCGAGCCTTGAGACGATCGAACGTTGGACGAGGACGGGACGAGGATGAACGATCGCGACGAGCGGGTTCTGTCGGGGGAGATCTCCGGCGGCCGCCACCACATGGCGGTGCGGGTCTATTACGAAGACACGGATTTTTCCGGCGTCGTCTACCACGCCAGCTATCTGCGCTTCATGGAGCGAGGGCGCACCAATTATCTCCGCCTGCTCGGCGCCGATCACCGCGCGCTGTTCGAGCAGGCCGCCGCCGAGGCGCCGGGTTTCGCCTTCGTCGTGCGCGCGATGCAGATCGAGTTCCTCAAGCCCGCCAAGATGGATGATCTGCTCGAAGTCGTGACCACGCCGGTCGAGGTGAAGGGCGCGTCGCTGACGCTGGCGCAGGAAGTCCGACGCGGCGAGGAGTTGCTGGTCGAGGCGCGGGTCAAGGTCGCCTTCGTGTCGGCCGGTCGGGCGCGGCCGATCCCCAAGCCGCTGCGCGTGGCGATGAAGGCGGACCTGATCCAGATCGAAAATCCCGGCGCCGCGAAGTGAACGCCGAGGTCGGCGCGCGAGCGGCTTATCGTTAACCGAGCGCCGCCGTCGACGAAGCGGCGGCAATCATGTAATGACCATTCACATGAGTTGGCGAAAGGATCGCGGCCGGCACGAGCGCGGCTATCATCACGGCAACCTCAAGGAGGCGCTGGCCGAGGCCGCGCTTGCCTTGATCGCCGAGAAGGGGCCGGGGGGATTCACCTTCGCGGAGGCCGCGCGCCTTGCCGGCGTGAGCCCGGCCGCGCCGTATCGCCATTTCCGCGATCGCGACGAGCTTCTCGCCAATGTGGCGCTGCGCGGTTTCGAGCAGTTCGAGGCGGCGCTGGCCGCGGCCTGGGACGAGGGACGGCCGTCGGTGCCGACCGCCTTCGACCGCCTCGGCAAGGCCTATCTCGCCTTCGCGCGCAAGGAATCGGCGCTCTATTCGGCGATGTTCGAATCGGGCCTGGCGATGGACGCCCATCCCGCGCTGCTCGCCGCGAGCGAGCGCGCCTTCGCGATCATTCGCGCGGCGTCCGAAAGGCTGGTGGCGATGCTGCCGCCCAACGTCGCCAAGCCGCCCGCGCTGATGCTGGCGCTGCACATCTGGTCGATGTCGCACGGCATCGCCTCGCTGTTCGGGCGCGGCGACGCGGCCCGCCGCAAGCTGCCGATGTCGCCGGAAGAACTCTTGGAGGCGGGTGTGCTCGTCTATCTGCGCGGCCTCGGCTTTCCGATCGGCCAGAACACGCCGGCGCGCTGAACGGGACCGAAGCCGGTTTCCGCGATCAGTTGATCCGCGTCAGCGGCAGGCGCTCCATGAGCCAGCCGGGATTTCCCGGATTGCCGACCATGCCGCCGCGCACGTTGACGATCTCGCTCCAGCCGCGCCGGAACAGAATTTCCTGAACGCGCTGGGTGCGGTTGGCCGTGCGACAGATGATGTCGATCGCCTTGTCGGCGTGTTCGCGCCTGAGCGCGGTGAGTTTGTCGAGAAAGGTCGGCGCGGTCATGTCGAGCGGGATCGCGCCTTCGGCGACGCCCGTTTCCTTCCACTCTTCCGGCCGGCGAATGTCGATCAGGATCGACTTGCCCGATTTCACGCGCTCATAGGCTTCGCGCACCGACACGGACGGCAGCGACGATTGCGCCTCGGCCGGCCAGGCGGCGAGGGTGAGCGCCGCGATCATGAGAGTTCGTCGATTCATGGCGGGCTCTCTATCCCGCGCCGGCATGTTCGGCAACTCACGACAAAGTGGGAAGGTTGGCGGCGGCGCGGGCCTCGCGATCGGAAAACGCGCGCAAGGCAGGCGCCATTCGGCCCGCGATTCCTTTTGCGCGCTTGCTCCGCCCGCCTCATCGGAGCCGCCAATTCCCGCGACGGCTCAATGCCCTGCGTCCACGGCGGACGATCGGACCGGGCGAGGCCGACTTTTCCACAATTTGGGGCGGACGCGGCCGGGCTTGACAAGGCGAGGCGAGGGGCCTATCTATGTAAATGTTATTTACATTCACGTCGGGCGCTTCCCCGTCGGAATTTGAACGAACGATACACCTGACTTTCGCCCGGCATTCCGCGCGGGCGGCATCGCGAGGACGCAAGATGGCACGCGAGACAGGATCGACTTGTGACTACCCCATGATGGGCTACGCCCCTCCGTTTCCAAGGCCCGGCTGGCATCCGTTCTGGATCGCCATCATGGTTCTGGGGTTCATCGTTTGGTGGCCGATCGGGCTGGCCATCCTTTTCTACACAATCTGGAGCAGGAAAATGGGTTGCTGGAACCGACACGAGCACTGGCAGGGCAAGATGAGCCGCCTGCAGGAGAAGATGGATCACATGCGTTCGCGCGTGGAGGGCTATTCCTTCGCCGGCATGGCGCCGAGCGGCAATCGCGCCTTCGACGAGTACCGCACCGAGACGTTGCGGCGTCTGGAAGAGGAGCAGCGCGAGTTCAAGGAATTCCTCCAGCGCCTGCGCCACGCCAAGGACAAGGCCGAGTTCGATCAGTTCATGGCCGACCGTCGCGCGCGCCCCGAAAAGCCGGCCGATCAGCCGAACCTGTAATCGCGTCCGATCAGCCCCCCTTCGGACGAAGCCGCCCGTTGCTCGCAGCGGGCGGCTTTTCGTTGGCGGCGCGGCTTCATCAAGTCGCCGGTTTGGAATCGCCGCCGAGCTTGAGGAAGATGTGGATGCCCGTGTCGAGCGCGGTCTTGGCCAGGATCAGCACGATCAGCGGGGCGAGCGAGCCGAGTTTCATGGCGGCGATGCCGCCCAGGATGATCGCGAGATGCATCAGGACGATGCGCTGGTAGAACGAGCCGACCACCCGGCCGACGGCGTCGTCGCGAGGCCCGTCCGGCTCGCGGCGCGCGAACACGAAGCGGTTGACGATATCGTTGACGAAGAAGGCGCCGCGCGCCGCGAACAGCGCGATCAGTGGAATCCAAAGGCCGGTGCGGATGATGATGACGCGGATGAACTCCTGGACGCCATGGACGTCGCCGCTCCATTTCCCGGAAAAGATCGACCACAGAAAGATCATGTGGACGCTCATGAACACGCCGGAATGGACCGTGAAGAAGACGCCGTAGCCGAGGGCCGCGAATGCGCCGCGCGCCGCGCTTCGGTTCTCGAATTGAAGCGTCATGATCTTCAGGATGGTCCAGAAGCCGATCGCGGCGGTCTCGGCCCAGTAGAGGCAGAGCAGGAGAAAGGCATCCCATCCCCACCACAGCACGCCGGCCAGGGGCACGAGGTTGGCGGCCACGAGCGCGGCCGTCGCGCCGAAGACTTTCCGCGTCGGCGGCCTCAGGGTATCCGAATACGCCGCGCCATCCGGCCGGGCGGCGGGTGGGGTCGGAGATTTCATTTTTTCGTCAACGCATTATCGAATTCTGGCGCGACCGTGCGCGCGCGCATTTGGGGCTGACGGAGACACTTTGAGGCGTTCCGGTAACCGCACATTAACCCAGCTTAGCGTTTCGTTAGAACGACGTGGAGGCGCGCGGCGAAGGCCGGGCCGCCCTCGCGGGAAGTTTGACCGATTTGGTGCAAAGGGTCGCGCCCAGCCCTCCTTTTGACATGTTTCGCGATGATGCCAAGGATCGTCCGAGGCGGACATTTTATCGCGAAAATTCAATATCTTCGGTGTACGGGCCCGCCCCGCTCCACCGACGGATTGCGGCGCGGCCGAAGTGCACCGGGAAACCGCCGTGAAGGGGCTTAGCTCATGAACCCGACCGATGTCGCGCAGTCAGCCTTGCCGCTGGCAAGCGCCGACGTGTCCCTCATCACTTTGTTCTGGCAGGCCCACTGGATCGTGAAGACGGTCATGTTGGGGCTGCTGGCCTGCTCGGTCTGGGTCTGGGCCATCGCCATCGACAAGTTCATCCTGTTCGCGCGCACGCGCCGGGCGATGGACCGCTTCGAGCAGGCGTTCTGGTCGGGCGAGTCGATCGAGGAGCTTTACCGGGCGCTGTCGGCGCGGCCCTCGCATTCGATGGCGGCGCTGTTCGTCGCGGCGATGCGCGAATGGAAGCGCAGCTTCGACAGCCAGGCGCGTTCGTTCGCCGGCCTGCAGATGCGCATCGAGAAGGTGATGGACGTGACGATCGCGCGTGAGATCGAGCGTCTGGAGCGGCGCCTCCTGGTGCTGGCGACGGTGGGCTCGGCCGGCCCCTTCGTCGGTCTGTTCGGCACCGTCTGGGGCATCATGACGAGCTTCCAGTCGATCGCGGCCTCGAAGAACACCTCGCTCGCGGTGGTCGCGCCGGGCATCGCGGAGGCCCTGTTCGCCACCGCCATCGGCCTGATCGCCGCCATCCCCGCGACAATTTTCTACAATAAGTTCTCCTCCGAGGTGAACCGGCAGGCGCAGCGCCTGGAAGGGTTCGCCGACGAATTCGCCGCGATCCTGTCGCGGCAGATCGACGAGCGCGCATGATCGGTTCGGGGCGCCGCGCCGCGGCCGGGACGGCGGCGCGACAGACGCGAAAGGTCACGCCGCCATGGGCATGAACGCGGCCGGCGCAACGGGTTCGGGTCGCCGGCGTCATCGCCGCCGCCCGGTGATGGCCGAGATCAACGTCACGCCGATGGTGGACGTGATGCTCGTGCTGCTGATCATCTTCATGGTCTCCGCGCCGCTGTTGACGGTCGGCGTGCCGATCGACCTTCCGCAGACGCAGGCGAAAAGCCTCGACCAGGACAAGGAGCCGCTCACCGTCTCCGTCGACACCAAGGGCGGGGTGTTCCTCAACAACACGGCGGTGCCGATCGAGGAACTGGTGGCCAAGCTCAAGGCCATCACCGACGCGCGCGGCGGCATGGACGAACGGATTTACGTGCGTGGCGATCGCAAAATCGACTACGGCACGGTGATGCGCGTGATGGGCCGGCTGTCGGCGGCCGGGTTCCGGCGCGTCGCGCTGGTGACGGAAGTGGAGCAGGGAAACTGATCGGGCGATGCGCAAGGCGCTGACCATATCGATCGCCGCCCATGCGATCGCGATCGCCTGGGCGCTGGTCAGCTTCTCGACGCGTCTCAACGACGTGCCGCCGGTCGAGTCGATGCCGGTCGACATCATTTCCGCCGATCAATTGTCCAAGATCACCGCCGGCGCCAAGGCCGCGGCGAAGGAAAAGGCCAAGCCGCTGGTCGAGAAGGTCGCGGAGGCCAAGCCCGTCGACGATCCGATCGGCAAGATCACCGAGAAAAAGGAAATCACGACGCCGTCCGCGCCCGAGCCGCCGCCCAAGCCGGTCGAGAAGACGCCGGAGAAAAAGCCGGAGCCAAAACCCGTCACGGAGAAGCCGGCGACACGGGAAGAAAAGCCCGTCACCGAAAAGAAGCAGCCCGAGCCCAAGATCGATCCGATCGCCGAGGCGCTGAAGAAGGACGAGGCCAAGAAGCCCAAGGCAGAGCCCAAGCCGGAGGCCAAGGCCGCGCCGCCGACGCCGCCCAAGCCGAAGCAGGAACAGAAATTCGACGCCGATCGCATCGCCGCGCTGCTCGACAAGCGCGATCCGCAACGCCACGCCGCGAGCGGCGCCGAGCTCAATCCCGCGCCCGGCCTGGGCACCTCGCGCGGCAACGCGCCGCAGTTGTCCCAGTCCGAGCTCGACGCGCTGCGCGCGCGGCTGATGCAATTGTGGAACCCTCCGGTCGGCAACGAGAACCCGGAGGAAATCGTCATCCGCATTCGCGTGCGCCTGTCGCCCGACGGACGCTTGGCGGGGCCGCCGATGGTGCTGACCAGCGGCAGGTCGGCGCGCTTCAACACCGCGCGCGACAGCGCCGTCCGCGCGCTCTTCCGCGGCCAGCCCTTCGACATGCTGCGCAAGGAAACCTATGAAGTGTGGAAAGACATCGAGGTGACGTTCGACCCGCGCGACATGTTCCGCGGGTGATGCGGCCTCAAGCGACGTTGGATGAAGGATCGATGATGAAATCTGGAATGACGCCGAATGCCTTCTTGCTGTCGCGCCGGCGCGCCCTGGCGCTCGCCGCGGGCGCGGGAGCGGGCCTGCTCATGCCGCGCGGCGCCGGCGCGGTCGTCAAGCTCGACGTGACGCAGGGCAACGTGCAGCCGCTGCCGATCGCCATTCCCGGCTTCCTGCCGGGCTCGCCCGGCGAGGGCGAGGTCGCCGGCGGCATCACCCAAGTGATCACCAACAACCTCAAGCGCAGCGGCCTGTTCGCGCCGATCGATCCGCAGGCGTTCATCCAGCGCATCACCGCGATCGACGCCCAGCCCGAATTCCAGAGTTGGCGCACCATCAACGCGCAGGGGCTGGTGGTCGGCCGCCTCACCAAGCAGGGCGACGGCCGGCTGCGCGCCGAGTTCCGTCTGTGGGACGTCTTCGCCGGCGAGCAGCTCGCCGGGCAGCAATATTTCACCACGCCCGACAATTGGCGGCGCATCGCCCACATCATTTCCGACGCGATCTACGAGCGGCTGACCGGCGAGAAGGGCTATTTCGACAGCCGCGTCGTGTTCGTCGACGAGAGCGGCGCCAAGGATCGCCGCGTCAAGCGGCTCGCGATCATGGACCAGGACGGCGCCAACGTGCGCTACCTTACGCGCGGCGAGGAACTGGTGCTCACCCCGCGCTTCTCGCCTTCCACGCAGGAGATCACCTATATGGCGTTCGGGCGCGGCGATCCGCGCGTCTATCTCCTCAACATCGAGACCGGCCAGCGCGAGATCGTCGGCAATTTCCCCGGCATGACCTTCGCGCCGCGGTTCTCGCCCGACGGCCAGCGCATCATCATGAGCCTGCAACAGGCCGGCGCCGCCAACCTGTTCGTGATGGATCTGCGTTCGAAATCGACGACGCGGCTTACCGACACCGCGGCGATCGACACCTCGCCGTCGTTCTCGCCGGACGGCCAGCGCATCTGCTTCGAATCCGATCGCGGCGGCAAACCGCAGATCTACGTCACCGCCGCCAGCGGCGGCGCCGCGCAGCGCATCTCCTTCGGCGAGGGCAGCTATTCGACGCCGGTGTGGTCGCCGCGCGGCGACTACATCGCGTTCACCAAGCAGGGCGGCGGACAATTCGCGATCGGCATCATGAAGCCGGACGGTTCCGGCGAACGCATCCTGACATCCGGCTTCCACAATGAGGGTCCGACCTTCGCGCCCAACGGACGGGTGCTGATGTTCTTCCGCGATCCGGGCGGCGCGGGCGGTCCATCGCTCTACACGGTCGACATTTCCGGCCGCAACGAGCAGCGCATTCCGACGCCGGGATTTGCCTCCGATCCGGCGTGGTCGCCGTTGTTGTCGTAACCGAAAGCGCGTTGCGGCTTCGTCATCGCCGTGACGCTGGATTCGCGATCGGCGACGGGCGTGTGCGGCGCGCGGCGCCCGCCGCGATTTCGGCGCTGTTCAGCGTTGTGGACGACGGGCCGCGCGGGGCATGGCGCCGCCATATTTACACCTCATTAACCGTCCCAATCGCTTTACCGGGAAGCGGGGCTTTTGAGGCATTTCACCAACGCCTCATCAAGGTTGACGGAACCTTCGCTTAACCAACGCCCTGTAGACGTGAGGTCTGATCGAAAGACGCGAGCGTGGAGGCTCCGAATGTCAAATCTGTCGCGTTTCCTCCAGGGAATGAAGGTGACCGTGGTCGTGGTCGCCGCATTGACCTTGGCGGCCTGCGCCAACAAGTCCGCGCTCGAGGACAGCAATGCGATGGCGAACGCCGGCGCGGCGACGCCGGGCAGCCAGCAGGATTTCGTCGTCAATGTCGGCGACCGCGTCTTCTTCGAGACCGACTCGACGGAGCTCACGCCGCAGGCCGTCGCCGTGCTCAACAAGCAGGTGCAATGGCTGCAGACCTACAATCGCTATTCCTTCACCGTCGAGGGCCACGCCGACGAGCGCGGCACGCGCGAGTACAACATCGCGCTCGGAGCCAAGCGCTCCCAGACGGTGCGTGATTATCTCGCCTCGCGCGGGATCGAGCCGAGCCGTATGCGCACCATCTCCTACGGCAAGGAGCGCCCGGTTGCGGTGTGCAACGACATTTCGTGCTGGTCGCAGAATCGCCGCGCGGTGACGGTGCTCAACGCGAGCTCGTGACGGGCTTTGTCGGATGCGAACGCGCCCCGGCGGAAAACGGCCGGGGCGTTTTCGTTTTTGGACCGGCGCGCGGGGGTGGCTTCGCGTCGCGCCGCCACCGCCGGGCGCATGCAACGGGCCGCGCGACATGATATGTTCTTGGCCTCGTATTTCTTCAGCGTCGTTCGCCGCCTTTTCGGATTAGCCACGATGATCAACTCGCCCACGGCCTTCGCCCGCTTTGTTTCGCCGCGTCGCGCTTTCGCGTTCGCGGCCGCCGTCGCGACGGCGCTCGCTCTGGCGTCGCCGGCCATGGCGCAGATGCCGGATGGCGACGCCGTCTTGCGCGTCGAACGGCTGGAGAATCAGCTTCGCCAACTCACCGGGACGATCGAGCAGCTCGAGCATCGCAACCGGCAGCTCGAACAGCAGCTCAAGCGCCTGCAGGACGAGATCGATTACCGATTTCAGCAGCAGGGCGCGGCGCCGTCCGCCCGTCCGCAATCCAGCGCGCCGCCGCCATCGCCTCAGCCGCCGGCTCCCGCCGCGAGATCCGCCGCGCAGCCGATGCCGCCCGCGGCCGCCGCGCCGCCGGCCGAGCCGGTCGCGCCGCCTCCCTCGGGCCGGCGGTCCGATGTCTTCGATCCGTCGGCCAATCCCAGCGCGCCCGGCGTGCCCCGCGCGCTCGGCGGGGGCGGGCGGCTCAATCCGGCCGATGATCCCGATGTCGGCGCGCCCGGCGCGCGCGCCTCCGGCGAGCCGATCGATCTGTCCAATCCCGCCGCGCGAGCGGCCGCGACGCCGCAACAGGGATCGGCCGCTCCGCCGCCGCCTTCCGCGAATGTCGCGCCGCTTCCGCCGCCGCCCCAGCGCAACGTCGCGGCGACCGGCGCGCAGCCGACCGCGCCCCCGACGCAATCGCCCAAGGACATGTTCGACCTCGGCTACGGTTATCTCCTGCGCAAGGATTACGCCCTGGCCGAGCAGACGCTGCTCGACTTCCTGCGCGATCATCCGAACGATCCGCAGGCGGCCGACGCGCGCTATTGGCTCGGCGAAAGCCAATACCAGCGGCGCGGCTATCGCGACGCCGCCGAATCCTTCCTCGCGGTGACGACGAAATACGAAGGCGCGGCCAAGGCGCCCGAGGCGCTGCTGCGGCTCGGCCAGTCGCTCGCCGCGCTCAAGGAGAAGGAAGCCGCGTGCGCCGCTCTCGGCGAGGCCGCGCGCAAATATCCGCGCGCGAGCAACGCCGTGAAGCAGGGCGTCGAACGTGAGCAGAAGCGCCTCGGTTGCTGAGGGAAAGTCCTCCCGGGGGTCTAGTGGTCCGATTCCAACATTCGCACCCCATTTCGACAGGCTCGTTTGCGAATGTTGGAATCACAGGACCACTAGCAAATATTGGTTTCTAGTGGAGTTCTGGATTTGACATTCGCTTCGAAAGCGCGCGGCCAAGTGGGTAGCGAATGTCAAATCCGCTCCACGAGTGGTCCGATTCCAACATTCGCATCCCATTTCGACAGGCTCGTTTGCGAATGTTGGAATCACAGGACCACTAGCAAATATTGGTTTCTAGTGGAGTTCTGGATTTGACATTCGCTTCGAAAGCGCGCGGCCAAGTGGGTAGCGAATGTCAAATCCGCTCCACGAGGCGCGCGACGCCGCGCCCATCCGGCGCCAAACCTCTGACCTTGCGCGAGACGCGCGCGCTGTTCGCGCCGTGGTCGCTCGCCCCGGCGATCGTGCTCGCCGTTTCCGGCGGTCCGGATTCGATGGCGCTGCTGTGGCTCGCGGCCAAATGGCGCGCGGCGCGGGCGCGCGGGCCACGCCTCATCGCGGTGACGATCGATCACGGCCTGCGCGCGGCGTCGGCCGCCGAGGCGCGGGCGGTGAAGCGGGCATCGGCCGAATTCGGCGTCGACCATCGCACGCTGCGCTGGACCGGCGCCAAGCCCGCGACCGGCATCCAGGCAGCCGCGCGCGCGGCGCGCTACCGGCTGCTGGCGAAGGCCGCGGCCGCGGCGGGCGCGTCCGCCGTGTTCACCGCCCACACCAGCGACGACCAGGCCGAGACGCTGCTGATGCGCATGGCGCGCGGCAGCGGGCTCGCCGGGCTTGCCGGCATGGCGCGCGCGACGCGGCGCGGCGATCTCGTCATCGCGCGCCCCCTGCTCGCGATCCCCAAGGCCCGCCTCGTCGCGACGGCCGCGAAAGCCGGCCTGAATTGGGTGGACGACGATTCCAACCGCGACCCGCGCTTTACCCGCGTGCGCTGGCGCGAGCTGATGCCGCTGCTCGCCGCCGAGGGGCTCGACGCGCGCGCGCTTGGCCGGCTCGCCTCGCGGCTGGCGCGGGCGAATGCCGCGCTCGAGCGCGACGTGGACGCGGCCGAACGCGCGCTGGTGCGTCCGGACGCCGGGATCGACGGCGCCGTCGTGCTCGACCGGGCATCGTTCGCCGCGCTCGCCGAGGAAATCCGGCTGCGGCTCGTCGCCCGGCTCGTCGATCGCCTCGGCACGGAAGGTCCGGCCGAGCTCGGCAAGGTCGAAACGCTCGCCGCCGAGATCGATGCGTGGATGGCAAGGCCCCGCGCGCAGCGCCGGCGGCGCACGCTTGCCGGCGCCATCGTCGGCGTCGACCGCGACTGTCTGCGAATCGGTCCGGCGCCCGCGCGGCGCGGCCAATCGACGCGGCGCACGCCTTAACCACTTCGGCGAAAGCGCCCGTCGCGGCGCTGATCGTGCGCGGAAACTCGTCTAAAATGCGTCAAAGAGTTGCCCGAGGCTCCCTTGGCAGGGGGGTGGGCGAGGCTTAGATTAGACCGAGTTCATGAGGGCGGCGGTCGCCGTCCGAATCATTCGCCGGTTGGGGGACGATTTTGGCGTCCCAAAATGGCCGGCTCGCGCGCGGTCGTGGCGGGAAGCCAAACGCTTCGGGGGAACGGGATCGCGATCTGGAGCAAATCCGGCGAAAGTGGAAACCATTTTCGCGACCAGGATGTGCTCAAGGCTTTGAATCTGGAGCCTTTCGTTTCGGCGAGGCACTTCCGTCTCGCCGGGAAATGCTCCAGGCAAAATGTTGGAGCGGGATCGGTCGCCGACCGACGGTTTCCGTCGCCGGCCGCATCCCGGGTCGTGAAGGATACGTGATGAACGCCAATCTGCGCAATTTCGCCCTCTGGGTCATTATCGTCCTCCTGCTTCTGGCGCTGTTCACGCTGTTCCAGAATCCGGGGCAACGCACCTCGACCCAGGACATCGCCTTCTCGCAGCTCTTGAGCGAGGTCGATCAGGGCCATGTGCGCGACGTCGTGATCCAGGGTCCCGACATTCACGGCACCTTCACCAACGGCACGAGCTTCCACACCTACGCCCCGAGCGATCCCTCGCTGGTGCAGCGTCTCTACGGCAAGGGCGTGCAGATCACCGCGCGTCCGCCGCAGGACAACGTGCCGTGGTTCGTCTCGCTGCTGGTGTCGTGGCTCCCGTTCATCGCGCTGATCGGCGTGTGGATCTTCCTGTCGCGACAAATGCAGGGAGCCGGCGGCAAGGCGCTCGGCTTCGGCAAGTCGCGCGCGAAACTCCTCACCGAGGCGCATGGCCGCGTGACGTTCGAGGACGTCGCCGGCGTCGACGAGGCCAAGCAGGACTTGCAGGAAATCGTCGAATTCCTGCGCGATCCCGGCAAGTTCCAGCGCCTCGGCGGACGCATTCCGCGCGGCGTGCTCTTGGTCGGCCCGCCCGGCACCGGCAAGACGCTGATCGCGCGCGCGGTCGCGGGCGAGGCGAACGTGCCGTTCTTCACCATTTCGGGTTCCGACTTCGTCGAGATGTTCGTCGGCGTCGGCGCCAGCCGCGTGCGCGACATGTTCGAGCAGGCGAAGAAAAACGCGCCGTGCATCATCTTCATCGACGAAATCGACGCGGTCGGCCGTCATCGCGGCGCGGGCCTGGGCGGCGGCAATGACGAGCGCGAGCAGACGCTCAACCAGTTGCTGGTCGAGATGGACGGCTTCGAGGCCAATGAGGGCATCATCCTGATCGCCGCCACCAACCGGCCGGACGTGCTCGATCCCGCGCTGCTGCGCCCCGGCCGCTTCGACCGCCAGGTGGTGGTGCCGAACCCGGACGTGATGGGCCGCGAGCAGATCCTGAAAGTCCATGTGCGCAAGGTCCCGCTCGCGCCCGACGTGAACCTGAAGACGGTCGCGCGCGGCACGCCGGGCTTTTCCGGCGCGGACCTGATGAACCTCGTCAACGAAGCGGCGCTGATGGCGGCGCGGCGCAACAAGCGCATGGTGACGCAGGCCGAGTTCGAGGACGCCAAGGACAAGGTGATGATGGGCGCCGAGCGCAAGTCGCTGGTCATGACCGAGGAAGAGAAGATGCTGACCGCCTATCACGAGGGTGGTCACGCGGTGGTCGCGCTCAACGTCAAGGCGACCGATCCGGTGCACAAGGCCACCATCATTCCGCGCGGGCGCGCGCTCGGCATGGTGATGCAGTTGCCCGAGCGCGACAAATATTCGATGAGCCTGGAGCAGATGACCTCGCGCCTCGCCATCATGATGGGCGGCCGCGTCGCCGAGGAGATGATCTTCGGCCGCGAAAAGGTGACCTCGGGTGCGGCGTCCGACATCGAGCAGGCCACCAAGCTCGCGCGCATGATGGTCACGCGCTGGGGCTTCTCCGATTCGCTCGGCACGGTCGCCTATGGCGAGAACCAGGACGAGGTGTTCCTCGGCTATCAGGTCGCGCGCCAGCAGAACGTGTCCGAGGAAACCAGCCGCAAGATCGATTTGGAAATCCGCCGCCTGGTCGACGAGGGCCACTCCGAGGCGACCCGCATCCTCACCGAGAAGCGCGACGACCTCGAGGCGCTCGCCAAGGCGCTGCTCGAATTCGAGACGCTGACCGGCGACGAGATCAAGGACCTGTTCGACGGCAAGCGGCCGAACCGCGAATCGGTGGTCGAGCCGACCACGCCGCGCTCCTCGGCGGTGCCCAGCGCCGGCAAGGGACGTCCGCGTCCGGAAGCCGGCGGCATGGAGCCTCAGCCGCAGGCCTAGGCGTCGACGCGGCGAGGGTAGGGGATTTCGCGTCGATGCGCATCGCGGGGCAAGCCGGCCTGGTCGTCGCCGTCTGGTGCGCGCTGACGACGGTTGCCGCGGCCAATGATTCCTCCGCCGAACTCGCCACCGGCGGGTTGGTCCTCGTCCGCAACGACGACATCGAGATGCGCGCCGAGGACCTTTACGTCTCGGCCGAGGAAGTACGCGTCCACTACCGCTTCTTCAACACCTCGCCGCGCGACGTCACGCTGCGCGTCGCCTTCCCGATGCCCGACATCACCGTCGCGCATCAGGACGAGAACATCTCCATCCCGACCGAATCGCCGGACAATTTCCTGCAATTCTCGACGACGGTGAACGGCCGCCCCGTCGCCTCCGAGATCGAGCAGCGCGTGTTCGCGCGCGGGCAGGAGCAGACGCGATTTCTCAAGGAACTCGCGATTCCGTTGGCGCCGCATCTGGCCGCGACCAACGCCGCGCTCGATCGCCTGCGGCCGGCCGAGCGTACCGAGGTGCTGCGGCGCGGTCTCGGCGAGATCGAGGAGTTCGACGCCGGCAAGGGCATGGAGAAGCACCTCGCCGCGCGCTGGACGCTCAAGACCACCTACCACTGGCAACAGGTCTTCGCCGCCGGCGTCGAAACGGTGATCGAGCATCGCTATAGGCCGAGCGTCGGGGCGAGCGTGCAGACCTCGATCGGCGGCCCGGTCATTCGTGACGACACCTACACCGCCGCGATGATGAAGAAATACTGCATCGACCGCGACTTCGTGTCGGCGGTCGCGAAGGCGCGCCAACAGGCGAAGTCGGCCTATGGCGCGCCGTTCAGCGAACAGCGCATCGACTATATTCTCGAGACCGGCGGCAACTGGGCCGGACCGATCGGCGAGTTCCGCGTCGTCATCGACAAGGGCGAGACGACGAGCCTCGTCTCGTTCTGCGGCGAGGGCGTGCGCAAGATCGGCCCGACGCAATTCGAAATGCGCAAGACGAATTTCACGCCGAAGGGCAATCTCGCCGTCCTCATCCTGAAGCGGCTACCGGCGCGATAGAGCCGCGAATAGCTCCGTCGCGCGTCGGCATTGCAGCCATGATCGCGGCCGGCATTGCGCGGCGGACCGGTTTCCTGCTAGCGCGATCTTCCGATCGCATGGAATCGTGTGATCGACAAGAAATCGCGCCAAATCAAATCGCTGGAGCAAGTTCTTATCGAAGAAGTCCGTCGACTTTTTCGTAACTTGCGCCAGCGGGCGCGGGTCGAGGTGCCCCGCATGTCCGCCGTTCCCCCACCCCATGCCCATTGGACCGCGCGCGGTCTTGTTCTCGGCGCGCGCGCGATGCTGCCGCTGATGCCGGGCGTGTTCGCCTTCGGCGCGGTGTTCGGCCTGGTCGCGGCGCAGGCCGCCTTCAGCCTCAACGCCGCGCTGGCGATGACCGGCATCGTCTACGCCGGCATGTCGCAGGTCGTCGCGGTGCAGTCCTGGCCGGATGCCTTCACCTGGGGCGCGGTCGCCTCGCTCGCGCTGATCACCGCGACGGTGAACATGCGTTTCGTGCTGATGGGCGCGACGCTGCGGCCGTGGCTCGGCGCCTTGCCGGCGTGGCAGAGCTACCCGCTATTGTCGATTCTCACCGACGGCGGCTGGCTCTTGTCGATGCGCTATCACGACGAAGGCGGCCGCGACGCCTCGTTCTATCTCGGCGGCGCCTTGCTCGGCTATGTCGTCTGGTTCGCGGCGGCGATCCCCGGCTATGTGCTCAACGCCTCGCTCGCCGATCCGCGCGCCTACGGGCTCGATATGGTCATGGTGTCGTTCTTCGCGGCGATGCTGGTGCCGGCCTGGCGCGGCGCGCGACGGGCGGTGCCGTGGGCGATCGCGGGCATCGTCGCGATCGCGGTGGAATTTCTGGTGGCGGGCTGGTGGTTCATCGTCGCCGGCGCGATCGCCGGCAGTCTCGCCGGAGGGCTGATCGAGGATGCGTGATCTGTCGTCCTCCGACATCATTCTCGGCATCGCGCTGATGGCGGCCGTCACCGTCGCCATGCGCTGGGCGGGATTTTGGATGATGGGTTACGTCAAGGTGACCCCGCGCGTGCGACGCATGCTCGACGCGTTGCCGGGATCGATCATCGTCGCCTCGGTGCTGCCGGTGGTGGTCAAGGGCGGGGCGGTGCCCGCGGTCGCCGTCGGCGCGGCGCTGCTCGTCATGATCGCGACGCGGCGCGACTTTCTCGCCGTCATCGTCGGCGCGCTTGTCGCGGCCGGAGCCCGGGCCGCCGGCCTCGGCGTGTGATCGGCCCGCGCGATCCGCGGGCTCACGGCGCGATCCGCGCGCGAACATTCGCGGCGATGTCGTCGATCGCGCCCTCGGCGTCGATCGTCGCCCAGTCGCAGGCGCCGATGTCGTAGTGCTCCTGCCGCCGCGCCACGGTCGCGTCGGCGTCGGAGGCGTCAAACGCGCGCGCGCCGATGCGGTCAAGACGTGTCGCCAGCCGCGCGCGCAGCATGACGCCCGTGAACGCAACGCCGGCCGCCTCCGCGGCGGCTCGGATCAGGTCGCGCTCGTCGCCGCGCGCGAACACGGCGTCGACGATGACGGGATAATCCGCGCGCGCGACGCGTCCGGCCCGCTCGGCGAGCGCGGCATAGACCCGCGCGGTGACCTCGGGCGCGTAAGCCTCCGCCGGCAGGCGCTCGGTTTCGGCGACGCCGTGCATTTCCTTGCGCAGGACGTCGGAACGCAGGACCACCGCGCCCGGTGGGGGCGAGAGCAGCGGGGCGAGCCGCCGCGCGACCGCCGACTTGCCGGTGCCCGACAGTCCGCCGATGGCGAGAACGACCGGACGGCGCGGCGTCATCAGGTCGTGGGCGAGATCGAAATATTTTCGCGCCGCCGCGCGCGCGGCGGGCCGTTCCTCGTCCGCGAGATGCTTGAGGCGCGCCAGCGTGACCCGGGCGCGGATCGCCGCGCGCAGCGCCATGAACAGCGGCAGCGCGGCGAGGCCATCGAGATCGTCCGGCGCGCGCGAGCGGGTGAGATAGCGGTTGAAGACGATGTTCGCCGGCGCGCGCTGGTCTCGCTCGACGAGGTCCATCAGCAGGAAGGCGAGGTCGTAGAGCACGTCGCCGGCTGCGATCATGGCGTCGAATTCGATGGCGTCGAACAGCACCGGACGCTCGTCGATCAGCGCGATGTTGCCGAGGTGAAGGTCGCCGTGCCCGCGCCGGACGAGGCCGCGGCGCGCGCGCGTGTGCAGCAGCGGCTCAAGGCGGGCCAGCGCGGCGCGGCAGGCGGCGATCAGCGCCTCGGAGCGGTCCGGCGCGAAGACGGCGGGCGCCGCGCGGAAATCGCGTTCGTCCTGCGCGATGTAGCGGGCAAGCTCGGCGATCCAGGGCGCGCCGTCGACGACGGGCGCGCGCGTTTGCGCGTCGGCGACCATGCGCCCGAGCGCGTCGGCGAGCGCGGCGTCGATGCCGGCGCTATCGGCGACGCGGTCGAGCGTCTTGGTTTCGTCGAAGCGTCGCATTTCGACCGCGTGCTCGACCGCCGCGCCCGGCCCGCCGAGATGGAGCCGTCCCGCCGCGTCGCGGGTGATGGCGACGACGCCGAGATAGAGCTCTGGCGCGAAGGGACGGTTGACCGCGAGCTCGGCCTCGCAGGCCGCCTTGCGCTTCGCAAGCGTGCTGTAATCGAGAAAGGGGAAGCGCACCGCGCGCTTGACCTTCAGCGCCCGGTCGCCGGCAAGGAAGACCGCGGCGGCGTGCGTGTCGATCCGGCGCACGGCAAGCCCGCCATGGGTCGCCGGATCGCCGAGGAAGCGCAGAACCTCGTCCTGGCCGGCGTCGTCGCGCTCCGATGTGGAAGCCATGGGGTCGGTCCCGGCCCGGGGCCAGGTCGCGGCCCCGCGTGATGCAGCGCACGCTATATTCCCCGTCAGCATACGTCACAAGGACGCTTGCGCGAAAACATGAATTGTAGTTCATTCTTTCATTGAGCGTTTTTGGAGGCCAGGGACGATGGCCTACCGCCGTACCGAGCAGGTCATCCGCCGCCTGATGGCGCGCCGCCAGGCGCTGTTGAAGGCCGCGCGCGACATCGCCTCGGAAGGAGGAATCGCGGCGGTCCAGATCGCCCCCGTCGCGCGTCGCGCGCGCATCGCCGCCGGCACGGTCTACCGCTATTTCCCGTCCAAGGCCGATCTCCTGACCGAACTGATCTCTGACGTCTCGCGGGCCGAACTCGGCGCCGTTCGCCGGGCCGCGAATGCCGCGCCCGGACCGCTGTCGGCCCTTGCCGCGGCGATCGCGGCGACGGCCGTCCAGATCACGGAAAACCGGCGGCTTGCCTGGGCGGTCGTCGCCGAGCCCGTTGACGTCGACGTGTCGGCAGCCCGGCAGGCGGCGCGCGGCGATCTCGCGGCGGAGATTTCGGCGCGCATCGCGGCGGCGATCCGGGCCGGCCAGTTGCCAGCCCAGGACGCGGCGCTGACCGCGGCCGCGCTCATCGGCGCGTTGCATGAAGGATTGATCGGCCCGCTCGCTCCCGGCGACCTCGGCGATCCCAACAGAAAGCGCGAGGCCATTCAATCGATGACCCTCTGCGCGTTGCGCGCCGTGGGGATCGTCGACGCGCGGGCGCGCGGCCTCGTCGTGCAGATGACCGTTCCGGCGGCGACGCCCTCCGGTTGAGGGCGGCCGCCGAACGTCCGCGCGTTTTAGTGGGACATCAACGTCGGGATCGTGAGCGACTGGAGGATGCCGCGCGTGACGCCGCCGAGCACGAATTCGCGCAGCCGCGAATGTCCGTAGCCGCCCATCACCATGAAATCGGAGCTGGCGTCGGCGACGAAGGACAGGATGGTGTTGAATACGTCCAACGATCCGGCGCTCAGGCGGTGGAGTTCGACGGGCAGATTGTGCCGCGCCAGATGCGTCGCGATATCGGCGCCGGGAACGTCGTCGCTCTTGGCGCGCTCCTTGGTGACCATGACCACGTCGATCGCCTTGGCGCGCTTGAGCAGCGGCAACGCGTCGCCGATCGCGCGCGCGGCCGTGCTGCTGCCGTCCCAGCATACGGCGACGCGGTCGAGTTTCAGCGGACCCTTGTGGATGTACGGGACGACGATCACCGGCCGGCCCGAGGCGAACAGCGCCGCTTCCATGCCGACGTCGTCATAGCCCGGCCGCTGCGGATCGGGTTGGCCGATCACGGCGAGGTCGTAGCGGCGCGCGATCTCGGCGAACATATCGCCGGCGCTGCCGGGCGCGGCCTGGAAGGATTGCGTCGAACTGGAAACGCCCGCGCCGCGCGCGGCCGCCTCGAACACGTCGAACGCGGCCTTGGCCTGGCGTTCGCCTTCCTCGCGCTGCCAGGCGATGACGTCGGCGGGAATCGCGCCATAGGCCATCGTCGTCACCACGGGTTGATAGACGAATGCGATCCCTTCGATATGGGCGTCGAACATTCCAGCCAACGAAACCGAAAGGTCGACGACCGAACCGGTGGTTTCGCCAAGCGGGAGATAGGCGACAATATCCTTGAGCATTAGCCGAATTCCCTTGTTCTACTGGTTGCACGTGGATCGCATGATTGACCTTACGCCAGGATGGCAGCCTCGCGTTGAGACAAGTCAAGCCAAATGCATTTAGACGACCGCTCGAGTGTGGAGCGGAAGATGCGAGACCTGCCGCGCTTTCAGCATAGACCGGATCGGTGACGGGACGCCAAGTCCGAGGCCAAGTCCGAGGCCAAGTCCGAGGGCAAGTCCGAGGCTAAGTCCGAGGGCAAGGTCAAGCCGAAGGTCAAACGGAACGTCAAGCCCTGGATCAGGCAAATCGGCCACGGCAACGAAAAACCGGCGCACAATCAGCGCTCCTGGCTAGGCGGGAGCGCGATCGTACACCGGTTTTCGGAAAAAGCAGAAGGAGGAATTACTTGCTGCCGTCAGCCTTGAACTGGGCGATGTAGGCCCACAGGCTCGCCGCTTCGCCTTCGTCCTTGATGCCGGGGAACACCATCTTGGTGCCCGGGATCTTCGCCTTCGGGTCCTTGATGTATTCCAGGAACACTTCCTTCGTCCAGGTGATGCCGGAGTTCTTGTTGGCATCCGAGTAGGAGAAGCCTTCGACCGTGCCCGACTTGCGTCCGGCGATTCCGTTGAGGAACGGGCCGACCTTGTTCTTCGCGCCCGCGCCGACGGCGTGGCAAGCCAGGCACTTCTTGAACGAGGTCTCGCCGGCGGCGAGGTCTTGCGCCATGGCGCCACCAGCGGTCACGGCGAGCGCGATCGCCGAAATCACGAATTTCTTCATTTCAAGTCTCCCAGAATTAGAGCCTCCGCGAGGAGGCGCTCAGCGCGGTACGATAGGCCGGACATGGCCCCGACCGACGGAACTGTCAATAGATTCCGTAACAATGAGCGCTTGAAAACGGTACTGTTTGGTTGATGGGCCCCGCGTTAATCTGCGAGGAATGTCACTCTGGCAGAGCGAAATCCGATGAATCGAACGAAAGTTGGTTGTTGCTCCGACAGGAAGTCAGTCGGCGATCCACCGACGGGTTCACCGCCATGTGAATTCAGACGAAGATGAATTGAGCGCGACGCGAGAAACGCGCATGAATTGCGGCCAAGAGGCGCGTCGACATGTCGCTTCGGGGAAATCGCGCCGCGGTTCCAGTTGAGCGGCGCGCCGCCCGGGCGAGACAATGAACCGGCGCGAACGGGAGCAGGCCGATGTCCCTCATCATGCCCGAATTCGACAAGGCGGTGCTGGCGCGACGCGACGCGATCGTCGCCGATCTGCGCGCGATCGTGCCGGGCGAGGGCGTGATCTCGAGCCGGAGCGAAATGATCCCGTACGAGTCGGACGGCCTGACCGCCTACCGTCAGCCGCCGATGGTCGTGGTGCTGCCGGAGACAACCGAGCAGGTCTCGCGCGTGCTGCGCTATTGCCGCGACAACGGCGTCAAGGTGGTGCCGCGCGGGGCGGGCACGTCGCTTTCCGGCGGCGCGCTGCCGCTCGGCGACGGCGTGCTTCTGGGCATGAGCAAGTTCAAGCGCATCCGCGAGATCGACCTCGCCAACCGCCTCGCCGTGGTCGAGCCGGGCGTCACCAACCTCGCGATCAGCGAGGCGGTCGCGCCGGCGGGATTCTACTACGCGCCCGATCCCTCCTCGCAGATCGCCTGCACGATCGGCGGCAATGTCGCGGAGAATTCCGGCGGCGTGCATTGCCTCAAATACGGCATGACCGGCCACAACGTGCTCGCCTGCGAAGTGGTGCTGATGAGCGGGGAGGTGATCCGCATCGGCTCCACGACGGGGGAAGCGCCGGGATACGATCTTCTCGGCGTCGTCACCGGCTCGGAAGGCCTGCTCGGCGTGATCACGGAAGTGACCGTGCGGCTGCTGCGTCGTCCGGCGACGGCGCGCGCGCTGATGGTCGGCTTCGCCGAAGTCGAGGCGGCGGGCGCGTGCGTGGCGCGGATCATCGGCCGCGGCATCATCCCCGGCGGCATGGAGATGATGGACAAGCCCGCGATCCACGCCGCCGAAGCCTTCGTCAATGCCGGCTATCCGCTCGACGTCGAGGCGCTGCTCATCATCGAGCTCGACGGCCCGCAAATCGAGGTCGACGAATTGCTCGGCCGGGTCGAGACGATCGCGCGAGAATGCGGCGCCACCACGGTGCGGGTTTCCAATTCCGAGGAGGAGCGCCTCCTGTTCTGGGCGGGGCGCAAATCGGCTTTCCCCGCCGTCGGCCGGATTTCGCCGGACTATCTGTGCATGGACGGCACCATTCCCCGGCGCAAGCTGCCCGAGGCGCTCGCGCGCATTCGCGAGCTCTCGCTCAAGCACCGGCTGCGCGTCGCCAACGTCTTTCACGCCGGTGACGGCAATCTGCATCCGCTCATCCTCTACGACGCCAACAGCCCGGGCGAGATGGAGCGCGCCGAGGCGTTCGGCGCCGACATTCTGCGCGTCTGCGTCGCGCTCGGCGGCGTGCTCACGGGCGAGCACGGCGTCGGCGTGGAAAAGCGCGATCTGATGGCGGAGGTCTTCAGCGAGATCGACCTGAAGCAGCAGCAGCGCGTAAAATGCGCGTTCGATTCGGAAGGCCTGCTCAATCCCGGCAAGGTGTTCCCGACGCTGCATCGCTGCGCCGAACTCGGACACATGCACGTCCATGGCGGCCGGCTCGCCTTTCCCGACATTCCCCGGTTCTGAAGGCCATGGTGACCGCCGTGACGACATTGACCGCTCGCGACGCCGCCGATGTCGAGGAAATCATCCGCGCCGCCGGCGCCGGCCGTCGCCCGCTCGAGATCATTGGGCGCGGCACCAAGCGCGCGCTCGGCCGCCCGGTCGCGAGCGAAGCGATGCTCGATCTCTCCGCGCTCGACAAGATCACGCTCTACGAGCCGGAGGAACTGGTGCTCACGGTCGAGGCCGGCGCTCCGATCGAGGCCGTCCTCGCCGCGCTCGCGGAAAGGAACCAGCAGCTCGCCTTCGAGCCGATGGATGTTTCCGGGCTGCTCGGCGCGACCGGCCGGGGAACGATCGCCGGCATGCTCGCGACCGCCTTCGCCGGGCCGCGGCGGGTGAAAGCGGGTGGGGCGCGCGATCATTTTCTCGGGGCGAGCGCGGTTTCGGGTTTCGGCGAGACGTTCAAGTCCGGCGGGCGGGTGGTCAAGAACGTCACCGGCTATGATCTCTGCAAGCTGCTCGCCGGGTCGTGGGGAACGCTCGCGGTCATGACCGAGGTCACGCTCAAGGTGTCGCCGGACGCGGAGACGGAGGTGACGCTGGTCCTCGATGGGGTGACGGGCGAGGCGGCGGGCAAGGCGATGACGGCGGCGCTCGGTTCGTCCTGCGACGTGTCCGGGGCGGCCCATATTCCGGCTTCGGCATTACGGGGGCCGCTCGCGCTGGGCGGGGGCGGCGCGCTTGACCCGGCGCGCGCGGCGACGCTGCTGCGGCTCGAAGGGATCGCCGTCTCGGTCGCCGAACGGGCGGAAATCCTGCGCGCCATGCTGTCCGGCTTCGGCAAGGTCGAGCGTCTCGACGCGGCCGATTCGATGGCGCTCTGGCGGCGGGTCCGCGATGTCGACGCGTTTTCGCTGGCCGGGCCTCTCGGCGCATGGTCGTTGTGGCGGATCGTTTGCCCACCGGCGCGGGGCTGCCGGCTCGGCGAGGACATTGCCAGGGCCTGCGGCGGCGACGCGCTCATCGATTGGGGCGGGGGGCTGATCTGGCTCGCCGTTCCGCCCTCCCCGGACGCGTTCGCGACATCCGTGCGCGGGGCTGTCGCGGCGGCCGGTGGCCACGCGATGCTCTTTCGCGCCGACGCCGCGATGCGCGCAGCGGTGCCGGCATTCGCGCCGCTCGACGCCGGCCTCGCCAAGCTCAACCGCGCGATCAAGGCGAATTTCGATCCCCTGGCGATCCTCAATCCGGGACGGATGGACGCGGGAGGCGCGTCATGAGAACCGCCTTCAGCGAACGCCAGCTTGCCGATCCCGGCGTCGCCGTCGCCGAGAGAATCCTGCGCGCCTGCGTCCATTGCGGCTTCTGCACCGCGACCTGCCCGACCTATGTGCTGCTCGGCGACGAACTCGACAGCCCGCGCGGCCGCATCTACCTGATCAAGAACATGCTCGAAAGCGGCGAGCCGCCTACGGCGGACGTCGTCAAGCATGTCGACCGCTGCCTGACCTGTCTCGCCTGCATGACGACCTGCCCCTCGGGGGTCGATTACATGCACCTCGTGGACCTCGCCCGGGTTCGGATCGAGGAGGTCTATCGCCGTCCGCCGGTCGAGCGGGTAATGCGCTGGGTCCTGACCAAGGTGTTGCCGCGCCCGGGGCTGTTCCGCCTGTCGCTGCGAATGGCGCGGCTCGGCCGGCCGCTGGCGAAGCTCCTGCCCAAGGGCGGGGAATCGGGGGCCGGACTATTCGACCGGATGCGGGCGATGCTGGCGCTCGCGCCCGCGCGGCTGCCGCCCGCCGGACCGGCCGCCGGGACGGTCTTTTCCGCCGAGGGCGAGCGCAAGGGACGCGTCGCCATCCTCCAGGGTTGCGCGCAACAGGTTCTGTCGCCGGCGATCAACGCCGCCGCGACTCGGCTGCTCAACCGTCACGGCATCGAGGTCGTGCTCGTCGCCGGCGAGCGATGCTGCGGCGCGCTCGCCCATCATATGGGGCGCGAGGACGAGGCGCTCGCCTCCGCGCGCGCGAATGTCGATCTGTGGCTCGCGGAGGTCGACAAGGCGGGTCTCGACGCCGTTCTCGTCACCGCCTCGGGCTGCGGCACGACGCTCAAGGACTATGGCCATATGCTGCGGCACGACGCCGCCTACGCCGCGCGCGGCGCGCGCGCCGCCGCGCTCGTGCGCGACATCACCGAATATGTTTGCGATCTCGATCTGGCGGTGAAGGAACGGGCCGAGCGCTTCGTCGTCGCCTATCACGCGGCGTGCTCGTTGCAGCACGGACAGAAAATCACCCGACAGCCGAAAGAATTGCTTTCCAAGTGCGGATTCGTGGTGAAAGATGTGCCCGAAGGTCATTTGTGTTGCGGCTCGGCGGGTACGTACAACATCCTTCAGCCGGCCATAGCGGGGAGGCTGCGCGCGCGTAAGCTGGCCAATATCGAATCGGTCACGCCTGATGTGATCGCCGCTGGCAACATCGGCTGCATCGTTCAGATCAGGGACGGCACGGAAATCCCGGTGCTTCACACGATCGAGCTGGCCGATTGGGCGACCGGAGGCCCTCCGCCAAATTCACGACTTGCGGCCGGAGGCAGTCACGCCGGTTGAGGTGGAAGGGTCGGCGCGCGCGTTGAACCGGATTCGGTTCCGGGGTCGGTCGCCGGACGTGGCGCGGGATCTGGCGCGGGATCTGGCGCGGGATCGGGCGCGGGGACCAGACCATGAGCTGGTCCGGGAAGTGGTCTGTGAACCGGCTCGGTACGCGGCCCGCGAGTGCGTGGCCGCGTGATTTGGGAATGGGCGTTGAGTTGAGAGGAGTTCGGCCGTTTCGACGGATGGTTTCTCCAGGCTAAGCGGCGGTGCCCGCGTCTCGCGACGATGTTTCGAACCGCCTTGCACCGAAGTCGCCATCCGGATCGTCCGTGTCGGGATTACCCGGCGCGGGACGAACGATCCGCCGGGAAGCCGGCGTTTGAGGGGCCGCGCGTTGGGGATCGGTCGTCATTTTGGGGAGGCCGCGTCGGCCCGCCAGGGCTGCGCGCGGAGAACCAAATTCGCGAGCGGGTTCGGATTGAATGCATCCGTTCCCGCGCGACATGGACGAGTTCCAGGCGACGGTGATCCATGAGTGCGTCGATCGCACGGCCGCGAAGGTCGAGACTGAAATCACCCGGCACACCGCAATAGGAGGTTTGCATGGCCAAGGGAAAGAAGAAGGCGAAGAAGAGCGCGAAGGGTAAGAAAGGCAAGAAGGCGAAGAAACTCGTCCTGAAGAAGGCATCGAAGAAATCCGCCAAGAAGGGCGCGAAGAAAGCGGCCAAGAAGACGGCCAAGAAGGGCGTCAGGAAGGGCGCGAAAAAAGCGGCCAAGAAAGCAGCGAAGAAAACGGCGAAGAAAGCGGCCAAGAAGACCGTGAAGAAGGCCGCGCCGAGAAAGCCCGCCGCTCCCGCGCCGAGCGCGGCCTCTCCGCGTCCGGCTCCGGTGATGCCCGCCGCGCCTCCGCGCCCGGCTCCGGTGATGCCGGTGGCGCCCACTCTTTCCAGCCCGCCCGCGCCGCCGCGTCCGTCGCCGCCCTCGTTCGGGATGCCGCCGCTGGGCGGATCGGGCGACGGCGACAAGCATTGACGGGGCTTCGCGCCGTCTCCGGCGTTTGACGGCAGACGCGAAGGCCATGACCCACGGAGCGTTGTCCGCGGGTCATGGCCTTTGTCGTTGATTCGCTGGCGGGCGCGGCGGACCGAAGCCCGCGCCGCGCGACCGGCCGCGCTACGCAGCCTCAGCCGGCCGGGCGAGACACCTTGGCCGGCAGCTGCATCGGCGCCTTTGCGGAGTTCAAGCAACAACCGTTGCCGGCCTGCAACACTCTTCCGCGATATTCTCCGTTTTGCACCCAAACGCCTAAAAAGGCGGCAATTGCTTGCGCTTTCGCCTTGAAGGAGAGGGCTTCGCGCGATGAATTCCCCGCTGGCGCAAGAACATGCGCGCCGAATCCGGCTTCCGCTTCACGCGATCGTCATGATCGGGGCATTCGGCGGCAACTTCGAAAATGGGGATCACGATGAAGAAGATGGTTTTGCCGGTGATGGCAATGATCGCGATGGGCGCGGGCGCGGCCATGGCGGCCGACCTTCCGGCCAAGGTCTACACCAAGGCTCCGCCGCTGGTGGTTTCGCCCTGGGATGTTGCGTTCGGCGCGTCCATCACCAACGATTACCGCTTCCGCGGCGTCGCGCAGTCGAACCGCAATCCGTCGGTCTCGGCCTATTTCGAGCCGCGCTACAACATCAATCCGAACCTGCAGATCTACGCCGGTCTCGCCGGTTCGAGCATCGCGTTCCCGAACCGCGCCGCGGCCGAAATCGACGGCTATGTCGGCATTCGCCCGACCTTCGGCGCGCTCGCGCTCGATTTCGGCTTCTGGTACTACGGCTATCCGGGCGGCCAGACCTTCAATGGCGCCGCGATCGCGAACTGCACCAACGGCAACGTCATTGCCGCCATCGGCGAATGCAACATCATGAAGGGCAACGTGTCCTTCTACGAATTCTACGCCAAGGCCACCTACACCTTCAACGACATGTTCTCCGTCGGCGGCAATCTCTACTACACGCCGTCGTTCCTGAACTCCGGCGCGCCGGGCACCTACGCCTCGGCGACCGCCAAGGTCACCGCGCCCGGCACCATGCTTCCGAACGGCATCGGCGCCTATGTGTCGGGTGAATTCGGCCGCCAGTGGCTGGGCACCTCGGACGCGTTCTACTTCAACACCAACTTCGCCGACTACAACACCTGGAATGTCGGCGTGGGCTTCACCTGGAAGGCGTTCACCCTCGATCTGCGTTACTCCGACACCGATCTCAACAGGGCCAATTGCAACGCCTTCACCAGCGATCACACGGCGAGCTTCAGCGGCGACTTCTCGGCGATCAATCCGAGCGGCGTCGGATCGCGGTGGTGCGGCGCGGCCTTCATCGCCAAGCTGTCGGTCGACACCTCGGTCAACGCGCTCAAATAGGACCGGTCGAACCGATCGGGCCTGCCTCGCCAGAGGCATGGAATTCAAGGCCGAGCGGCGGCCCTCCGGGGCCGCCGCTTTTTCTTTATCCCATCCATGCGGCGGCTGACTCGATCGCGCGGGCGCGAGGTCGGCGCGAATCCCGGCGGGACGGATGTGTCGCGCCGAAATGCCCCCCAAGATTCAAGGCCCCGAGCGGATCCCGGTCGCGAAACCGGTTTCCGCATTCGCGGGATTTGCGCTAGCACGCGCATGGGAACAACGCACGGATCAGGCATGGACAATGATCGCAACCGCTTTTCCCGGCTGACGCCGTTCCTTCTCATTGTCGCGGCCGGCGCGGGCGCGGCCGCCGCCATCGGCGTGATGGAATGGTTCTCGATGCAGGCGCGTTTTCCGCTGTGGGCCATTCCCTTCGCGACATCGATCGTGCTGGTGATGGGCTCGCCGGAAGCCCAGCCCGCGCAGCCGCGCGCGCTGATCGGCGGACATCTGCTGTCGGCCCTGGTCGGGCTGATGGTGGTGAAGCTCGTCGGGCCGGGGCCGTGGGCGTCCGCGGTCGCGGTCGGTCTGGCGGTGATCGCCATGCAGGTGGCGGGCGTGTTTCACCCGCCGGCGGGGATCAATCCGCTGCTCGTCGTGGCCAACGACCTGTCATGGGACTTCCTGCTTGTTCCGGTCGGCGCGGGGGCGATCCTGCTCACGGCCTTCGCCTGGGCCTGGCACAATTTCGTCCGCGGCCATCGCTGGCCGGAAAGGTGGACCTGACCGCGCGCGCGAGAATGCCGTCTCAGCGCGCGGCCTTCTCCGTCAACCGCGCCTCCGTCGGCCCCGTTCCCGCGCGCACCAGCGTCACTTCGCGGCGGTGAAATTCCGAAAGTGTCGAGCGGTGGCCGATCGAGACGATCGTCGTCGCGGGCATTTCCTTGTTGAGAAGGTCGTAAAGCTCCGCCTCGGCCGCCTCGTCGAGCGAGGCGGTCGCTTCGTCGAGAAACAGGAAATCGGGTCCGTGCAGCAGCGCGCGCGCGAGCCCCAGCCGCTGCTGTTCGCCGAGCGACAGCACCCGGTTCCAATGCGCGTGCTCGTCAAGGCGTCCGGCGAGCCCGGCGAGACCGACCAGCGCGACCACGCGCTTGAGCGCTTCGTCCGGGAAGGCGAATTCGCTCGCCGGATAGGTGATCGCGCCGCGCAGCGGGCCGATCGGAAAATAAGGCCGCTGCGGCAGCATCATCAGCGTCGCGCCTTGGCGGATCGCGATCGATCCGGCGCCGAACGGCCAGATGCCGGCGATGGCGCGGAACAGCGTCGACTTGCCCGTTCCCGACGGCCCGGTGAGCAGCACCCGCTCGCCAGCGTCGACGTCGAGCGCCGCGGCGGCGACGAGCGGCGCGCCGTTCGGCAGGCGCACGATCAGATTGGCGAGCGATAGACCCGCGACGGCGTGATCGGCGGAACTGGCGATCGCCTTGCCGCCGCCGGCGTCCGCTGTCCCCGCGTCCGTCGCCACGTTCGCGGTGGCAATCGCGGCCTCGAAGCCGGCCAGCCGCGCGATCACCGCCTGCCATTCTGCGAAGCGCAGATAGGTCGTGTCGGCGAAGAACGAAACGGCCGACTGCAACTGCCCGAAGGCGGAGGCGATCTGCATCAGGCCGCCGAGCTGGATGCGTCCGGCGAAATAGACCGGACTCGCCACGATATAGGGAATGACCACCGAGATCTGGTTGAAGCTCGCGGTGAAGAAAATGAGCTTCTTCTGCCGCGTCATGATGCGGAACCAGTTCGCCATCACCGCCGCGAAGCGCGCGGCGAGGCTGGCCCGTTCGGCGTTCTCGCCGCCGAGCAGCGCGATCTGCTCGGCATTCTCGCGTACCCGCACGAGATTGAAGCGGAAGTCGGCCTCGTAGCGCTGCTGGTCGAAATTGAGCTTGATGAGCGAGCGGCCGATCAGATGCGTGATCAAAGTGCCGACGACGGAATAGAGGATGCCGGCCCATACCAGATAGCCGGGTATTCCGATCTCGCGGCCGAACAGCGATAGCGGCGCGTCGGCCGACAGCACCCAGAGCAGCGTGACATAGGAGCAGAAGGTCACGAACGCGCCGAGCACGCCGATCAGGATGTAGAGCGTCAGCTCGACGAACTGGCGGATATCCTCGGCGATGCGCTGGTCGGGATTGTCGGCGGCGTCGCCCGTCAGTTGCATGCGGTAATGCGCGGCCCGATGCAGCCAGCGCTCCAGATAACGCGCGGTCATCCAGTTGCGCCAGCGGATCTGCAGCCATTGGTTGACGTAGTTCTGATAGACCTTGAGAACGGTGAAGGCGGCCGCCAGCGCGCAGAAAAACATCATCTCGGCGACGAACACCTCCCAATTGCGATCCTGCAGCGCGTTGAAGAAGCGCGCGTTCCATTGGGTGATGAGGACGTTGATGGCCACGACCGACAATTCGATGCCGATCACGGTCCCGAGCAGCACACCGCCGAGCCAGCGCTCCTCCGAGCGGAAATAGGGCATGGCCAGGCGCCAGAGATGCGAAAGCATGAGGCGCGGCTCGATCCGTTGCATCGCCGGCGGCTGAATGGACGGCGCGGCGTCGCCTTGCGGCGGGAGCGGGGGGTGAGGCACGGGGACGGGTCTCCGATGCGCGCAGGTCGCGGCGCGGGGCGAACGCGGACTAGAATGGCGACAACAATGGCGACGACAACAAGGCGGCGCGGCGATCTTGCCCGAACTCGCGCGGCCTTCCTAGCGCGCGATCGGACGCGAAGCCGGTTTCAGCGCCCGCCGATGCCGCTTTGGCGCGCCGGCGACGCAATCCCGACAAGATCGTTTCGAACAATCCCGCGCCGCCGCGTTCGCGGGCCGAGCGTCATCCCCTTGGCGTCATCGCTTGGCACGATCCTTGGCACGATCCTTGGCACGATCCTTGGGACGATCCTTGGCATGATCCTCGGCATCCTCCTTAAGTCATGCCGATTCGAGCCACGAAAGGCTTGACGGGAACGCCTTCCGCCGCGAGAACCCCCGCCATGAAAATCCTGGCCACGAAAACCTCCGCCGCCAACCGCGCCGCGATCATCATGATGCTTGCCGCCGCCCTCCTGGTCGTCGGCGCCAAGGCCCCGCGCGCGCAGGACAGCGGCTTTCCCTTCGGCATGGAACTGCGGCTCGACGCCAACCCCATGCCCGGCTCCAAACGCGTGCCGTCGCTCGAAATCGGCGCCAATGGCGAGGTCGTCCTCGAACTCTGGTGCAAGGGCGGCAGGGGCCAGTTCTCGGTCGCCAACGACACGGTGATCTTCATTGCCGGGCCGATGCCGGAGCGCGCCTGTCCGCCGGAGCGCGCCACCGCCGACGAGGCGTTGCTGCGGGCGCTGGGAGAGGCGACCAACTGGACCCGTCAGGGCGATATCCTGACCTTCAAGGGCGCGCGCGCGTTGCGCTTCCGCGTCAATACGAACTGAGCCGGCGATAAAGCCGGCCCGCCGGTCGCGCGACCTCCGCCGCGTCACTTGAACTGCGACGCGTCCTCGTCCCAGCGCTGTGCCTTGAAAAATTTCGTCAGGACCGCGACCGCGTCGCCGTCGCCGGTCGCGCGCTCGTCCTGCTCGCTGCCGGGCGAATCGATCAGGAGCGGCTTCGAGCCCGCCGCTCCGTCGATCAGCTTGCTCCACGGCATGCCGAGCCAGAGCAAAATGTTCGACGCATCGCCCGGCTTCTCGAACGCCGCCATGGCCGTGAATTCGAGTTCCTCGACCAGATCGAGCGAACCGAGCGCCGCGTCCGGCCGGCGCAGCCGCAGCGTATGCTTGCCGCTGTTCTCGTCCCAGCTCTGGGTCATGGAACTCGCCGCCAGCGCCGTCTTGAGCGCCGCGCCGATCGCCGCGCCGATCCTGGCGTTGTCGATGCGGCCGGACGAAAGCCAGCCGCCGGCCGGAAAGCGAATGGTCCGCGTCCGTTCGAAACCGCCATAGCTCCAGCCGACCTTGCTCACGCCGGGCTGCGTCTTGAGTTGGGCGACGACATCGGCGGCGTTGCCCGGATTGACGATCATCTGAACGGTCTGGGCGCCGGCGCGCAGGTGCTCGCACGAGGCGAGCAACGAATTGCGCGTGACAAGGATGGCCTTGCCGCGAAGGCCGGCGATGAAGGCCGGCACCGCGTCGATCGCGACCTTGGCGGCGATCGATTCGGGCGATGCCTCGGAGAAATTGGTCGGCGCGGGGACGATGAGATCCTCGGCGGTGGTGTTTTCGCCGAACTCCCGCTCGCTGATGTCGGTGACTTCGGCGGAGGCGACCGCGACCGTATCAGCGCCGATCTTGATGGTGCCGCCGAAATCGAAAGCGCCGGGCTTGGCGCGCGAGCGCGTCTGCGTCAGCGCGAATTCGACCGGCGTCTTGCCGAGCATGCTGGTGCCGGCGCCGGTCAGGGACTGTCCGATAACCTTCAACTCGGCCTGAACCCGGTCGCGTCGGTCGGTGCCCTTCGGCGCGGGAAAGCATAGATCGATCGACGCGGAGCGGATTTCGGTGCCCGAACGGATCTGCTTGAGGATGACGTCGGCTTCCCCGTCCATGAGGTCGCCGAAGCTCGTGAAGTAGCGGGCGAGCGCGGCGGCGGCGGGCGGCGGCGATTTCTTGGCCTGCGCGAAAGCGGGGCCGGTCAACGCGACCGCGAGCGCGGCGGCGAGCAATTGCGTTCGGACCATGTGCGCACCTCCGGTCGGGTCGGCTATGGGAATCGCTTACCACACCCGACGATCGCTCGACAGACGCGCCCGCGCCCGCAGTTTCGCAAATTCGGTGAAATGACGATCGCGCGATGGTCGCGGAGGAATGTCGGGCGGGTGGCGGACGTTCGCGCCGTCGGTGGCGGCGTCGCGGTTATCGCCAAAAAATTGGCGGCGGGTCTGGACCGGATCGATCCACACCCGCCGCCTGTCTTGATCGGTAGCGGCCGATCGGAAATCGTCCGATCAGAAGCCCATGCCGCCCATGCCGCCCATTCCGCCGCCGCCCGGCATCGGCGGGGCCGGTTCCTTCGGCAGCTCGGCGACCATCGCCTCGGTCGTCACCAGAAGACCGGCGACGGAGGCCGCGTCCTGAAGCGCGGTGCGCACGACCTTGGCCGGGTCGACGATGCCCTTCTCGACGAGATCGACATATTCCTCGCTCTGCGCATCGAAGCCGAACGTCTCCGACTTGTTATCGAGGATGCGGCCGACGACGATCGACCCCTCGACGCCGGCGTTCTCGGCGATCTGGCGCAGCGGCGATTCCAACGCTTTGAGCACGATGTTGATGCCGGCCTGCACGTCGGGATTGTCGTTGTGAATGCGTCCGACGGCCTTCTTGGCCCGCAGCAGCGCGACGCCGCCGCCCGGCACGATGCCTTCCTCGACCGCGGCGCGGGTGGCGTTGAGCGCGTCGTCGACGCGGTCCTTCTTCTCCTTGACCTCGATCTCGGTCGCGCCGCCGACGCGAATGACCGCGACGCCGCCGGCGAGCTTGGCCAGGCGCTCCTGCAGCTTCTCGCGGTCGTAGTCGGAGGTCGTCTCCTCGATCTGCGCCTTGATCTGATTGACGCGCGCCTCGATCGCCGCCTTCTTGCCGGCGCCGTTGACGATCGTCGTCTTCTCCTTCTCGATGATGACCTTCTTGGCGCGGCCGAGCATCTGCAGGTTGACGTTCTCAAGCTTGATGCCGAGGTCCTCGGAAATGAGCTGGCCGCCGGTAAGGATGGCGATGTCTTCCAGCATCGCCTTGCGGCGATCGCCGAATCCGGGCGCCTTGACGGCCGCGACCTTCAGCCCGCCGCGCAGGCGGTTCACCACCAGCGTCGCCAGCGCCTCGCCCTCGACGTCCTCGGCGATGATCAAGAGCGGGCGGCTCGACTGCACCACGGCCTCGAGCACCGGCAGCATCGCCTGCAGGCCGGAAAGCTTCTTCTCGTGCAGCAGCACGTAGGCGTCTTCCAGATCCGCCGTCATCTTTTCGGCGTTGGTGATGAAATAGGGCGAGAGATAGCCGCGGTCGAACTGCATGCCCTCGACGATCTCGACCTCGGTGTCGAGCGCCTTGGCTTCCTCGACGGTGATGACGCCCTCGTTGCCGACCTTCTGCATCGCCTGGGCGATCATCTTGCCGATGGCGGCGTCGCCATTGGAGGAGATGGTGCCGACCTGGGCGACCTCGGCGGACGAGGCGACCGGCTTGGCGCGCTTCTCGATGTCCCGGATCACGGCGGCGACCGCGATGTCGATGCCGCGCTTGAGGTCCATCGGGTTCATGCCGGCCGCGACCGACTTGGCGCCCTCGCGCACGATCGCCTGGGCGAGCACGGTCGCGGTGGTGGTGCCGTCACCGGCGAGATCATTGGTCTTGGATGCGACCTCGCGCACCATCTGCGCGCCCATGTTCTCGAACTTGTCCTCAAGCTCGATTTCCTTGGCGACGGTGACGCCGTCCTTGGTGATGCGCGGAGCGCCGAAGCTCTTCTCGATCACGACGTTGCGGCCCTTGGGGCCGAGCGTGACCTTCACCGCGTTGGCGAGGATGTCGACGCCGCGCAGCATGCGGTCGCGCGCGTCGCCGGCGAATTTCACTTCCTTGGCAGCCATTGTAGGTTACTCCAAATGATTGGAATGATTGGTTCGATGAGCGGCGCTTCGCTTGTCGTCATCACCGGTATTGAGCGGTGATCTCGCGCGAGGGCCGGCTCGCGTGCCCGCCCTGATCGGGATGGCCGGGTTGGGCCCGGCCGCGACAAGGCAAGCGCGACAATTGAATGCGTCAGCCCAGCACGCCCATGATGTCGCTCTCCTTCATGATGAGGAGTTCGTCGCCATCGAGCTTGACCTCGGTGCCCGACCACTTGCCGAACAGCACCTTGTCGCCGACCTTCACGTCCAGGGGGACGAGTTTGCCGGTCTCGTCGCGGCCGCCGGGGCCGACTGCGACCACCTGACCCTGCTGCGGCTTTTCCTTCACCGTGTCGGGAATGATGATGCCGCCGGCGGTCTTTTCCTCCGCGTCGAGCCGCTTCACCACGACACGGTCATGGAGCGGGCGGAATTTGGTCTTAGCCATGTGGTCCTCTTCGAATTCGTTGATGGGGGCGGGTGGTGAGCGCGGCCGAGGCCCGATCGGCCACGTCCGCCGACTGGCAGTCATTAAGACTGAGTGCTAATGGTCACCCGGAAATAGGGGGAGACTGTATCGAAGTCAAGCAACGGTATGGCTTTTGGATTTCCGGCAGCGGAATATCGCAATGAAACGAAATGGAAACCATGGCCGGGTGAAAACTTGGGGGGCGGAAAAATTCCATGGGGGACGGCGGGGCACGTGGCGTCCCGTCGCCTTGTCTCCGCGTCGCTGCCGGGAGGGATGACATGGCCGGGTCTGGTCGCAAAATGGCGCGGATGGGCATCGCTTGCGTTGCCGCCGCCATGCTTGCCGGGTGCGGCACCTTCGGCGGCGGGTCCGGTCCGGCCCCCGACCTGACGCCCCCACCGGAGCCGGAAATTCCGGCCACCGTCCGCGCCGACGAAATTGTCGGGCGCTGGGGCTATGCCGCCTTTCACAAGCCCGATGACCGCGTCCGGACCGAGGCGGCCGCGCGCGGCCAGTGCAAGCAGCCTTATGTGATCAATCCCGGTCCCACCGGCGGCGTCATCATGCACCTGGCCGACGAGGCCGAGCCGATGGAACTGCGCCTCAAGGGCAGCCGGAGCGGCAAGAACTACATCGGCCCGCCGGGCCCGCCCGGCGGCGAGAAGGACCGCGAGATCGTGTCCTTCGACGGGCGCGTGCTGCTGATGCGTTTCATCGACAGGGACGCGTCCACCCGCTACGGCACCGGCGTCTATGTCCGCTGCGCTCCGCGCGCCTGATCGGCTTTGACACCAGGCTCTGATCCGCCTGGCGGCGCGTCCAAATAGGGCGCGCCCCGCCGGCCGCATTTTCCCTGCATTTCCCGCCCGCGCATCCCTCTCGCGCGCTCTCCCGTTCGTTCTCCGGCGAAATAGGCTGGCTGCCATGCCCGCCACGATTTCGATTGGACGGCCGAACGAGTTGTGAGCATGATGAACCCCCTCCGCATGGCGGGGCGGGCCGTGCCGTCAACCGCGAAACGGGCCGGGGCGGAACGTGGCGCGACCTGATTGGCGCGACTCATATGGCGCGACCTGATTGGCCGAAACGATAAGGATGCAGACACGCAATGTCCGTTGAGGCTCCCGTCCTGACCGCGATCCCGCTCGCCGCTTGGGAGCGCGACGCTCTCGCGGTCGCCCTGTCCAAAGCAGGCCTGCCCACTGAGGACGTGCGCGAGAAGGGCCCGCTGTTCTGGCGCTACAACACCAGGGAAGACCTGCCGGCCGGATTCGGCGGCATGGAGATTTACGGCGACCTCGCGCTGCTACGTTCGATCGTCGTGCTGCCGGTCGTGCGTCAACACGGATTTGGCGATGCTATCGTCGCCGCGCTCGAAAACGAGGCGCGCGCCAAGGGCTGCAAATCGATCTGGCTGTTCACGACGACCGCGCGGCGCTATTTCGAACGGCTCGGCTATACCATGCGCGCGTTCGACGCCGTTCCCGAAGCCATCAAGTCGTCGCGTCAATACAAGCTGTGCCAGGACGGGCAGGCCATGGTGAAGACCTTGAGCGCGCCGCCGCCCGCCGATTCCGCGGCGCCGGGCGCGCCGGCCTGAACCGGCGCGGGTCGTCGCCGGCGTTTCGCCGCCGGCGAATTCCGCCTAATTGAACATCGCGTCGATGTCGTCCTGCGAGGCGTGGCCGTCGTCGTCGTCGCGCAGGCGCGGACCGTTGAGCAGCCGCGCGTCGCCCTCGCGCTCGTCGAGCACCGGCGGCGCGTGCGCCTTGATCGAGTCGACGCCGCCCCAGATATCCATCATGACGTTGATGTGGTGCTCGATGAAACGCATCGTCGTCATGACCTTGCTGATGCGCTGTCCGGTCAGGTCCTGGAAGTTGCAGGCCTCGAATATCGAGACGACGCGATCCTGAATGTCCTGGCAGAGGCGGGCCTGCTGGTCGGGCGAATCCGTCTTGATGATCGCGCCGGCCGCCTGGTCGATCTCCTCGGCAGCCTCGAGAATGCGCTGGGTCGCTTCCTCGGTGCCGCCGACGATGGCGCCGAGCTCGCCGGTGACCTTGGCCATCTCGTTGCCGTCGAAGCTCTTGCCGTGCAGGGCGGCGATTTCCTGCTTGGTCTTGGCGATCGCGGCATGGATCAAGTCGAGCTCGATCTTGAGCTTCTCGCATTGCTCGATCTGGGCGCGATAGGTTTCGAGCAGGGCCACGACCTCCGCCGAGGCGGCCGCCGCGGTTTCCCCGGCCGGCGCGCCTGGAGATGCCATCTGCTCGCGGATCGCCTTGAGTTCGGCGATGATCAGCCGATGCTCCGGATCGTCATGCGCGACCTCGACGGGCGCGGCCGCGCCGGGTTGAAGTTCCTCGATACGAAAGCGCTTGCGGCGAACGGCCATGTTGTCTCCCCCACCCGAAAATCGTCGACCAATAACCCGAACGCGGGACCCGGCATCCCCGTGCGGGGCGATCGGTCGACGTTTCAATCTCGCGCGATCCGATTGGCGAACGGAAGTCGTCCCGCCGGATCGCGTCCGCGTTTTTAGACCATCGGCGTTTAACGCGAGGTTCACGCGCGGGCGCGCCGCGCGACCGGTTTCGCGCATGCACCATCCATTAACCATGGCGCGCGCGTCTTCACCGAAAATAAACGCTAATCGCGGTTTTCGCGCGCCAATCGCGCCGTGGTGAATCAATCCGATACGCGCGTTTACCAAACCGATGCGTTTTCGAAATTAATTTGCAAAACGACGATGCCATGATCTGGCTAGGTCGAATTCATCCGTCCAACCGACGCAACAGTACAGAGTACGTCGATGACCCGAACAAAGCCTCTCGCATGGATCGCATGCGCTTCTCTCCTGACGATCAATTCCGCGTTCGCCGAACCGCTCTCGCTGAGCCCCGTTGAACCGCGCGAGCCGGCGCTCGACGCCAACGCCAGCGCCGATGCCGCCGTCGACGTCGCGCCGCGCATTCGCCTCGCGTCCAACAGCCGCGGTCCGATGGGCGGTGGCTTCATCGAATTCCTGTTCAGCGGCGGGCACGAGATCGCGCCGCCTCGCGCGCCGGAGCAGTCCAACGCCTATTACCGGCAGGAAGACGACGGCGTCGAGCCGGCGCGTCCTGAAATGGACCCGCGGTTCCGCCGCCAGGTCGTCGATTATGATGGATCGGAAAGTCCCGGCACCGTCGTCATCGACACGCCGCGCAAGTTTCTCTTTCTCGTGCAGGGCAACGGCAAGGCAGTGCGCTACGGCATCGGCGTCGGCCGTCCCGGATTCACCTGGTCGGGCGTCAAGCACATCTCGATGAAGCGCGAATGGCCGGACTGGATTCCGCCGAAGGAAATGCTCAAGCGCCGGCCCGATCTGCCGCGCCACATGGAAGGCGGCCCGCAAAATCCGCTCGGCGCGCGCGCGATGTATCTCGGCTCGTCGCTCTATCGCATCCACGGATCGAACGAGCCGTGGACGATCGGCACGGCGGTGTCCTCGGGTTGCATCCGCATGCGCAACGAGGATGTCGTCGACCTCTATGAACGGGTCAAGATCGGAACGCGCGTGGTGGTGATCTGAAACGGCCGGGCGCGCCGCGCCGTTTGGCTCGGCGGCCTCGATAACGGGCTAATGTCGGAGAGAGCGGAGCGGTCTTCGATCCGAACGCGTCGGATCGGGCCGCTCCACTTCTTTTTCCGGCGCCCGGCGTGTGGGCGCGGCGCCTTAGGCTTCGCCGCCGCCGTCGAAATCGCCGCTATCGCCGCCGAAATCCGCGACATCGTCGAAATTGTCCGCGTTGGCGTTGGCGAAATCGTCATTGGCGTTCGCCGGGCTGTCGAAAAGCGACGAACGGCCGCCGCCCCGGCCGATGTCGTCGATACCGGCGTCGCGCGCAAGGTCCCCGGTGGAGGCGCGATCGTTCGAGGCGTCCCACGGATCCTTGCGCTCGCGTCCGAGCGCTTCCGGCGCGCCGAAGCCGTGTTGCGTGCCGCCCATCATCGAGCGGATGCCGCCAAGCAACAACGAGCCGCCGATAACGCCGGCCGCGGCCGCCGCCGCGGTGCCGAGAAACGAACCCTGGCCGGACGGCGCGGCTCCAGGTGCCGCGTTCGCCATCGTGCCCGGCGCGCCGCTCGTCCACGGCGCGGCCTGTCCCGAATTCCAGGGGCTCTGCCGCGACGTCGACGCGCTCGGCACCGAGGGCACCGAGCCGCGCTGCTCGGGACGGCCCCAGATCGCGTCGCGCATCGAATCAAGAAAGCTGCCGCCGGTCTCGCCGGTGGGTGCGACGCCGCTGAGTTCCTCGATGCGCGCGTTGGCGCGCCGCAGCGCCTCGTCCTGGACGAGCACGGTCTGCACCAGGGCGTAGAGCGCGTTCGGCGCGCGCGCGAGGCCGGCCGAAATGGCGGCCATCGCCCGCTCGTCGCGCGGCGCGTTTTCGACCGTTGCCAGACGCTCGAACAATTCCTCGACTTGCTGACGTTCCCGCGGGGTCATTGGGCTGATCCTCCATGACGACGCCACCTCATCTAGGGATTGGCGGGCCGGTGCAAAGGTGGCGCGACAAATAAATCTGTGGCGCGGTTCAGGCCGCCCGCCATGACAAAGTCATATTCCGTTCCGCCAGCAGCTTGGGAAATTCCTCGCCGGCAAGAAAGCGGAATTCCCGCTCGCGTTGGCCGGTCACCGGATCCAGGGCGATGAGTTCCGCGTCGACGAAGCCGGGGTGGCACATCATCAGCCCGCCGTCCGGCAAGGTGTCGAGGAATCCGCCGACGAGGGCGGCGAGGTCGTGCTTTTCGGAAAAATCATAGGCCCCGGCGAAGCCGGTGTTCATGGCAAGCCCGCGCCCGGCGGCGGCGCGGCGAAATCCGCGGCTGAGATGATCGAGCAGGAGCGTCTTGGCGTCGCGCGGCCCGCGCGCCGCGTCGGCGCGGCCGCATTGGCGCACCAGTGCCGCCGGCGCGCGCTCCTTCACCGCGTCGACGAAGGCGTCGCGAACGCGCGGGAAAAGCTGGACGTGCTGGTGGCCGTCGACGAAGTCGGGCGGCCGGCCGAACGCGGCCGTGAACGCGTCGATCTGGGCGACGATCTCGCCGCGCAGGATCTCGCGGTCGAGCCGGCGCGCGAATGCGCGCGCCAGCAGCGTGCCAAGGCGCGGAAAGGCGTCGGCGTCGAGCGGACGGAAATGCAGCGTGAGCGGCCGGAACGGCGCGGTCAGCGCGACATGCAGGCCGATCGCGCAATCCGGATTTGTCCGCGCGGCGTCCACAAGCGCGTCGACCTCGGCGCGGTCGAGCGCCGCGGCGACCGTCATCACCGACGTGGCGTTGAGACGGCCGAGGCCGATCAGTTCGCGGATGCCGCGATTGACGGCGCGGCTCAAGCCGTAATCGTCGGCGCAAAGCCGGAAGCGGCGCGGCGGCGCGGGTGCCTGGCTCATTCCGCCGCCGTCCGCGCGGGCTCGCCCGCCTCGCTTCGCGCCTCGGTAGCATTCCTGATCTCATGTTCGGCGATCAGATAGACCGGCCGCGATTTGATCTCGGACAGGATCTTGCCGATATATTCGCCGACGACGCCGATGAGCATGAGCTGCACGCCGCCGATCACCATCAGGCCGACCATGATCGAGGGATAGCCCGGCACCGACTTGCCGTAGGCGATGGTCTCCCAGATGATGACCACGCCCATCAGCAGCGCGCCGGCGGCGAGCAGGAGGCCGAGCCAGCTCGCCAGCCGCAGCGGCATCACCGAAAACGACGTCAGCCCCTCGATCGACAGGCCGACGAGGCTCGACACGCTCCAACTGGTGCGGCCATGGGCGCGGGGCGCCGGCTCATAATCGACGCGAAGCTGGCGAAACCCGATCCAACTCGTCAGGCCCTTGAAGAAGCGGTTGCGTTCGGGCAGCTGGCGCAGCGCCGCCGTCGCCCGCGGCGAAAGCAGGCGGAAGTCGCTGGCATCCTCCGGGATCTTCTGTCGCGCCCCCCAATTGATCAGCGAGTAGAAGCCGCGAACCGCGAAGCGGCGCGCGCGCGGTTCGTTGCGCCGATGCGCCTTGGCGGTGAAGACGACGTCGTAGCCATCGTCGAGCCAGTGGCCGACCAGGGTCTCGATGAGATCGGGCGAATGCTGGCCGTCGCCGTCCATGAACAGCGTGGCGCCGAAGCGGACATGGTCGAGGCCGGCGATCATCGCCGCCTCCTTGCCGAAATTGCGCGACAACGACATCACCTGCACGTCGATGCCCGCCGGATCGAGCGCGCGCGCGACGGCGAGCGTGTCGTCGCGGCTGCCGTCGTCGACATAGATGACCTCGCAGGGCAGGCCGCGCCGTTCCTTCAGCGTCGCCGCGACCGCGCGGATGCGCGCGTGCAGCCCGGGGAGCCCCGCGCCCTCGTTGTAGACGGGAACGACGATGGACAGGCCGAATTGCGTCGCCCGCCGCGCGTCGGCGGCGAATGACGACAGGTCGACACCTAGACTGGGAGACTGGGTCACGTTGGTTTTTCCGGCGCCAATGAACTTCCGCCCGCCATCATATGGCCGCGACCGCCCGCTGTCGCCAGTGCGCGTGGGCGGCGCGGGCGGCGCCTTATCGCCGCAGGAAGGCCTCGAGCTTGGCATAAAGGGGGTTCGCCGGCGCGAACACATAATCAAGCGCGGCCACCGAGATGGTCTCGGCGCCCTTGACCCTCAGGAAGGTCGACAGCGGGTAGAGCTGGGCCGGCGGGCAATGCAGCGTCAGCATGCCGGAGGAGGTCGGCCCGCCATAGGGGGCGACGACGCCGAAGCGTTCGCGCGCCTCGGCCAGCACCGCGGCGTCGCAACCGGGAAATCGGGTGCGCACCTCGCGGAAGGCGGTGGCGCGCGCGCGCGCGGCGATGTGATCGAGGATGACGCGCGCCGTCTCGTGCGCGGCCTGGCTCCAGTTGGCGTCCCGCGCGGCGACCAGATTGGCCTGCGAGCGCAGGATGACGCCGTCGTCGACCACCTTGAGGCCGTTGGCGGCGAGCGTCGCGCCCGTGGTGGTGATGTCGACGATCATCTCGGCCGTGCCGGCGGCGGGCGCGCCCTCGGTCGCTCCGGCGCTTTCGACGATGCGGTAATCGACGATGCCGTGGGCGGCGAAGAACGCGCGCGTCAGATTGATGTATTTCGTCGCCACGCGCATGCGCCGGTCGTGCCGGACGCGGAAGGCGGTCGCCACGTCGTCGATGTCGGCCATGGCGCGCACGTCGATCCAGGCCTGCGGCACCGCCACGACGACGTTGGCGTGGCCGAAGCCGAGCCCCTCCACCAGCGCCACGCGCTCGTCGGCGTCGGCGATGGTCTCGCGCACCAGGTCCTCGCCGGTGATGCCGAGATGCACCGCCCCGCGCGCGAGCTGCGCGGCGATTTCGCCGGCGGAGAGATAGGCGACCTCGACGTTTTCCAGGCCGCTGATCGTGCCGCGATAGTCGCGCGCGCCGCGCGGCTTGACGAGGGAAAGCCCCGCGCCGCCGAAAAAGGCGTCGGCCTTTTCCTGCAAGCGTCCCTTGGAGGGAACGGCGAGGACGAAGGGTTCGCTCATGGGAGCCTCCCGCATCGCGCCAGGCGATCGATCCAGATCGCGAAACCGACGGCCGGGATCGCCTCGCGCGCGCCGAGGCGCGTCATCAGCCCGTCATAGCGCCCGCCGGCGACCAGCGGCCCGCTCTCGGGACCGTTCGCGGTGATCTCGAATTCGAAGCCGGTATAGTAGTCGAGCCCCCGGCCGAAGGCGGTGGCGAAGCGGATCGCGCCGGTGTCGATGCCGCGCGCGGCCATGAAGCCGACGCGGCTTTCGAATTGGTCGAGCGCGGCGTCGAGGCGCAGGCGCGCGTCGGCCGCCAGCGTTCGCAGTTCGGCGAGCACCTGGTCCGGCTCGCCCACGATCGCCAGAAATCGCTCGATCAGCGCGCGCGTCTCGGCCGGCAGCGGTCCGCCGGCGAGCGTCGACTGTTCGAGAAAACGATCGGCGATCTCGGCGACGGTGCGCCCGCCGACATTGGTCGTGCCCGCGATCGTCATCAGATCGGTGACGAGGGCGTGCGCGGCCTTGCGATCCGAGCCCGCGAGCGCGGCGAGCACGCCTTCATAATCGGGACGCTTGTCGGTCGGCGACAGCGTCATGCGCGCGAGATCGTCGGCGAAGCTGACCTTGCGGTTGAAGTCCTTCACCAAACGACGGCGCCAGGCCGGCGAAATATCCATCGCGTCGGTGAGCGCGGCGAACAAGGCGACGTCGCCGGCCCGCACGGTCGGCGCGGCGACGCCGAAGGCGGTGATCGCCTCGATTCCCATCGCCAGCATTTCGGCGTCGGCCGCGGCGCGATCCTTGCGGCCGAAGGATTCCGCGCCGCCCTGAATGAACTCTCCGCTCGCCTCGCCGCTCATGCGGAACACCGGCCCGAGATAGCAATAGGCGGCCGTTCGCCCGGCGCGCGGCGAGGCGAGGTAGTCGCGCGCCACCGGGATCGTCAGGTCGGGCCGCAGGCAGAGCTCCGCGCCGGTCGCGTCGCTCGTCAGATAGAGGCTGCGGCGGATGTCCTCGCCCGACAGGTCGAGAAACGGCTCGGCCGGCTGGAGGACGGCCGGTTCAACGCGCGCGTAGCCGCTCTCCTCGTAGGATGTGATGAGGCTCGCCGCGGTCGCGGCGATACGGGACGCTTCGGGGGCGGACGGCTGCGTCATGGGCTTGCTCAAAGACGAAAGCGGGCGGCCGCGTCACCGGGACCGCGTCGTCGTCGCAATGAAAGGAACACGGGCGCGGCCTTTATCACGGCGGCGGCGATGTTTCGACAGCCATCGAGGGTTTGGCTTAATACCACGGCGAATTCAATCAATGGTTGTATTTTTGCCATTCTCCTGCCAATCCCCGAGCACGGCCATCACTAGAGTCAGCGCCGCGACGGCGGCGGTGTCGGCGCGCAGGATGCGCGGACCGAGTGACAGGCGCAGGACGGAGGCCTGGCGGGCGATGAGGTTTTGCTCGTCCTCGGCGAACCCGCCTTCCGGCCCGATCAGGACGTCGCAGCCCCGGCGTCGCTCGCCGCCGGCGCGGGCTCCTTCCAGCGCCGCGATGGGCGAGGCGGTTTCGGCCGCCTCGTCGCAGAAGACGAGGAGGCGGCCCGCCTCGCGCGTGGCGAGGAAGCGTTCGAGCGGTACCGGTTCGGCGACCTCGGCGAGGCCGAGGATACCGCATTGTTCGGCCGCCTCGATGACGTTGGCGCGCATCCGGCCGGTATTGACCCGCGCGACCTGGGTGTGCCGGGTCAGCACCGGGACGAGGGCGCGCGCGCCGAGTTCGACGGCCTTCTGCACCATGTAATCGAGGCGCGCGTGCTTGATCGGCGCGAAGACGTAACGGACGTCGGGGAGGACGTCTTGCGGGCGGGTCCGTTCGGCGACGAGGAGGCGCGGCGCGCGACGGTTGGCGTCGAGCCGCGCACGCCATTCCCCATCCCGCGCGTTGAAGACGAGGACGGTCTCGCCAGGGGCGAGGCGCAACACGTTGACGATGTAATGGGCCTGCTCGCGGCTCGGGACGATCGTTTCGCCGGCGGCGAGCGGCGTTTCGACGAACAGGCGCGGGCTGCGGAAATCGATGCGGGGCATGGCTGGCGCGACCCGTTGGCGTTCGGGCGGCGGATCGACCGGATGCCGCCGGTCCGCCTGTTTACCAGTCCGGCCGCCGCCGTGGTATTGCCGGATTCGGCGGGTTGTCTAAACATCGGCGAAATCATAAGAATGCCGCTTGCTGGAACCGACATCGGAGTGGGTCCTTGAACGCGTTGAGGAAGACGCTGACGGTGGTCGCGGTGCTCATCGGCGTGGCGCAGCTCGCGCTTACCCATGCGCGCGCGCAGGTCTTTCCGCCGGTTCCCGGCTCGTCGGGATCGGCGCCGACGGCATCCCCGTTTCCCGATCCGCGAACCGGAGCGCCGGGCTTTCCCGCGCCCAGCGCCTCGCCATTTCCCACGCCCGGCGCGCCTTCGGGCGGCGCCGGCGGATTCGGGCCGCCTCGTTCTCCCGGAGAAAATCCCTGCGTCGCCGAATTCGCGCCGCTCCGCGCGGAGGCCGAGCGTCGCGCCGGCCTCGTCAAGGCGGCCAGCAATCGCCGCGCGCAGCCTCCGGAGGCCTGCAAGCTGATCACCAATTTCGCCAATGCCGAGGCCAAGATGGTCCGCTTCATGGATGCCAAGGCGAAATCCTGCGGCATTCCGCCCGAGGTCCCCGCCCAGATCAAGAAGAACCATGCCGGGACGCAGGAACTGCGCAAACGCGTCTGTGACGCCGCCAACGCCCCGCGCGGGCCGTCGGGTCCGTCCTTGAGCGAAACGCTCGGCGCGCCCGCCCTTCCCGAGGCCACCACCGAGAAGCGCAGCGGCGGCAGCACTTTCGACACCTTGACCGGCAACGTGCTCGCGCGATGACGGGCGCGACCGGCCGCGTCGCCGACGCCACCGGCAATTGGGTCGACACCCGCGCGCCGCACTGGCTGCGGCCCTATCTGAGGCTTTCGCGTTTCGACCGTCCGATCGGCTCGTGGCTCCTGCTGATGCCATGCTGGTGGTCGGCGGCGCTCGCCAGCGGGGCCGCCGGCGCGGCGCGCCTGTTGCCGTGGATGGTGGTGCTGTTCTTCATCGGCGCCTTCGTGATGCGCGGAGCGGGCTGCACCTGGAACGACATCACCGACCGCCGGCTCGACGACAAGGTCGAGCGCACGCGCTCGCGCCCGCTTCCCTCCGGCCAGGTGACGGTCGCGCGGGCCTTCGCCTTTCTCGTCCTGCAGGCGCTGGTCGGCCTCGCCGTGCTGCTGCAATTCAACCGCTTCGCCGTCGCCACGGGTCTGGCCTCGCTCGGCGTGGTCACGATTTATCCCTTCATGAAGCGCGTGACCTATTGGCCGCAGGTTTTCCTCGGCCTCGCCTTTTCCTGGGGCGCGCTGATGGGATGGGCGGTCGTGTTCGGCCGTCTCGATGCGCCCGCGCTCGTTCTCTACGCCGGATCGATCTGCTGGGTGATCGCCTACGACACCATCTACGCCCATCAGGATCGGGAGGACGACGCGCTGGTCGGGATCAAATCGACGGCGCTGCTGTTCGGCGAACGCACGCGGCCGGCGCTGACGCTGTTCTATTCCGCCGCCGTCGCGCTGATCGCGGTCGCCCTGGCGCTCGCGGGCGCGGGCTGGGCCTCGTTCGTCGGGCTGGCGGCGTTCGCCGCGCATCTGTCGTGGCAGGTGCGCGTGATCGACATCGCGGACCCGGCTCAATGCCTGCGGCTGTTCAAGTCCAATCGCGACGCCGGGCTCCTGCTGTTCGCGGGCCTGACGGTCGACGCGGTGATGCGCTCGCTCTGATCGGTCCGCCGCGATCAGGTGCGCGCGATGATCTCGCGCTCGCTGGCGTGCACGCACATGCCGGCGATGCCCGAGCCCGGCTTGCGGCGCATCAGGATGCGCGGCCGGCGCTGGCTGACGGCGTTGCGCCGACGTCGACGCGGCGCGGGTCCGATCGCGCCGGCCCCGACCGTATGGGCCTGCCGCGCGTCGTCGCACACCAGACGCGGCAGCGACAACGCGCTCGCCCACATCCGCCAGGCGACGGCGATCTCGTCGCTGCGCGCCGACATCATCAGCGGCACCGACAATGACGGATCGCGGTGTTCGAGCGTGATCACCACCGTCTCGGCGTCGCCACCGACGCGCAGCGCCACGCCGTTATATTCGGCGACGTTGAGCCTGAGCACCATCGGAATGCCGCGCACCTCGCGGCGGAGCACGACGCGCTCGCGGCTCATTTCAATGGTGCGCACGCCGCCGTCGGCGCGCTGGTCTTGCGCCTCGAAACGGACGGGCAGAGAGAGTGGGTCGAGCCGCGATGAACGGCTCGACCCGGCGGGTTGCGTCCCGCCGACTGCTGTTTGACGCCTCACGGCTTGTCTCCCACGCCGGGATTATGTTCCCGGTCGATGCGTGGGAGCATGCCATCGGCACCGTCCGAATCCGCTTAAAAAGGCTGGTTAACCCCTGGTACCACCACGGCGAAAACTTGACATGATTGACGAGAGATTGCCGTTTTGCTGAAAATTCCTTGGTTCGCCGCGGCCGGCGGACTTGAAATCGGCCGCCATGAGCGGCATTTCAATCATTCATCAAGCAACGGGACGGATGCGAGTGACGGCAACGCGGGCGGCCGCTTCCAGCGGCGCAACACCACCGGCCGGCGCCGATCTGTTCGATCAGCGCGCGATGTCGGAGATCGCCTCGCGCCTGGTCGAGGACGCGCTGCGCGCGGGAGCCGACGCCGCCGACGCGGTGGCGGTGCGCTCGGTGTCGCAATCGGTCGAGGTGCGCGAGGGCCGCGTCGAGGAATGCGCGCGCTCGGAAAGCGACGATGTCGGTCTGCGGGTGCTGGTCGGCCGGCGTCAGGCGGTGGTCTCGACCAATGATTTCGACAGGGATGGACTGAAGGCGCTGGTCGAGCGCGTGGTGGCGATGGCGCGCGCCGCGCCCGAGGACGCCTATGTCGGCCTCGCCGATCCGGCGCTGCTCGCGCGCGAGATACCCGAACTCGATCTGCTCGACCGGGTGACGCCGACGACGGCGGCGCTCGAGGAGATGGCCCGTCGCGCGGAGGACGCCGCGCTCGCGGTTTCCGGCGTGACGAAATCGGATGGCGCCTCGGCCTCCGCCGGCATCGGCGGCATGGTGCTGGCGACGAGCACCGGCTTTCACGGCGCCTATATCGGCTCCCATCACGGCGTCGCGATGACCGCGATCGCCGGCGAAGGCACGGCGATGGAGCGCGATTACGACATGACCGCGGCTCCGCACGCCGCGGATCTCGAAGCGCCCGAGACGATCGGGCGGCGCGCGGGCGAGCGCGCGGTCGCTCGCCTCAACCCGCGCAAGGTCGCGACCCGCAAGGCGCCCGTCATCTTCGATCCGCGAATTTCGGGAACGCTCGTCGGCCACCTCGCCGGCGCGGTCAACGGCGCGGCGATCGCGCGCAAGACGAGTTTTCTCAAGGACCGCATGGGCGAGACGCTGTTTCCGCGCGGCATCCGGATTCTCGACGATCCGTTGCGGCGGCGCGGGTTGCGTTCCCATCCCTTCGACGCGGAGGGAGTCAGCTGCCGTCCGCTCGCGATCATCGACGACGGCGTGCTCGCCTCATGGCTGCTCGATTGCGCGACGGCGCGCGAATTGGGCCTCGCGACGACCGGCCACGCGCGGCGCGGGGTGTCGTCGTCGCCGTCCCCGGGCCCGTCCAACCTCCACATGGAACCGGGCGCGGTGTCGCCCGAGGCGCTGATCGCCGAAATCGGCGAGGGATTCTACATCACCGATCTGATCGGGATGGGCGTCAACGGCGTGACCGGCGATTACAGTCGCGGCGCGGCCGGCTTCTGGATCGAGAACGGCGCGCGCGCTTTTCCCGTCAGCGAGGTGACCATCGCGGGCAATCTGATCGACATGTTCAAGTCGTTGACCGCCGCGAACGACCTGGTGTTCCGCTACGGCGTCAACGCACCGACGCTGCGCATCGAGGGCTTGACGATTGCCGGACGCTGACCGTGAACTCGCGCGCGACCGCGTGCTGCTGGCCGAGGCCATGCGCGAGGCCGGCGACATCGCGCTCACGATGTTCCGGCGCGGCGTGCGCCACTGGATCAAGGGGGCCGCCTCGCCGGTCTCGGAAGCCGACATCGCGGTCAACGACGCGCTCGAGGCCCGCCTCGCGGGCGCGACGCCGTCCTATGGCTGGCTGTCGGAGGAAAGCGCCGACGATCCGGTCCGGCTCACGCGCCGGCGCGCCTGGATCGTCGATCCGATCGACGGCACCCGCGCGTTTATCGCCGGCGGCGACGACTGGGCGGTGAGCGTGGCGCTCGTCGAGGACGGCAGGCCGCTGCTCGCCGCGGTGATGGCGCCCGTTACCGGCGAATTGTTCGAGGCGGTGGCCGGCGGCGGCGCGCTGCTCGGCGGTGCCTCGATCCACGCGACCGCCGGCGATGCGCTGGAAGGCGCGGTGGTCGCCGGCTCGAAGACAGTTCTCGACCGTCTCGGCGTCGCCCGCCACGGCATGACCGCGGGTCCCAAGATCGGATCGCTGGCGCTGCGACTTGCCCGCGTCGCCGAGGGGCGCCTGGACATCGCGGTAGCCCGTGGCGACAGCCACGATTGGGACCTTGCGGCGGCCGACTTATTGGTGCACGAAGCCGGCGGCCGCTTGACCACCCTGGACGGGGCGGACCTCGTCTATAATCGTCCCCAGGTCGTGCATGAGGTCCTGGTGGCCGCTGGACGCGCCCGTCATGGCCGTCTCATCGAGGTGTTTCGCTCGCGAGCGGAAATCTAACGAGGGGACGGGGCGCATCCCCGGTTCGTTCTTCGCGCAATCTTCTGGGAGTCATGGATGCCTGGAGCGCCAGACCATCAATTGCTGCATCTCGTCTTCGGCGGCGAGTTGGCCGATCTCGCCACCGTCCAGTTCAAGGACCTCGGCAAGGTCGATTTCGTAGGCGTCTTCCCCAATTACGCCGCCGCCTATACCGCCTGGAAGGCGAAGGCCCAGCAAACCGTCGACAACGCCCAGATGCGCTATTTCATCGTTCATTTGCACAAGCTGCTTGATCCCGCCGCCGACGCGGGCCAGACGAAATAGGCATGCGTTTATTTCGCGGACTTTCGCAATCGGCCTGGGCTCAGCGGACGGTCGGCGCGATGGCGGCGGCCTATCTGCGCTTCGTTCGGCGCACGAACCGCATCGTGCTCGAGCCAGCGGACGTCTATGAGCGCCTCGGACCTGGAATGCCTCTTATTGTCGCCTTCTGGCACGGTCAGCATTTCATGGTTCCCTTCGTTCAACGCCCCGGATTTGCCGGCAAGGTGCTGATTTCAATGCATCGGGACGGAGAAATGCAGGCGGTCGCCGTCGAACGGCTTGGCATCGGCACCGTGCGCGGATCTGGGTCCCACGACGGTGACTTCCGGCGCCGGGGCGGGGTGACGGCGTTCAAGGAAATGGTGGATACTCTCGCCTCGGGGATCAACATGGCGCTCACGGCCGACGTTCCCAAGGTGTCGCGCGTCGCCGGGTTGGGTATCATCATGCTGGCGAAAATTTCCGGACGACCCATCGTGCCGATCGGCGTGACCACCAGCCGCGCGATACAGTTCGACAACTGGGATCACTCCACCATCGGGCTGCCGTTCGGCCGTTGCGCGATCGTGGCGGGCGAACCGCTGAGCGTTCCGGCGCAGGCGGACGAGGAACTGATGCGATCGCTGCGCGCCGAGCTCGAGGACAGGATCGAGACCGTGACGCGGCGCGCCCATGAACTGGTCGGACGGAAGGATGCCGGGGCCAAACATGGCTGATCATCTGCCGCTGACGCTGCGCCTGTATCGGTCGGTGCTGCGTCGCGCCTCGCCGGTCGCCGGGCGGATCGTCGCGCGGCGGCTCAAGCGCGGCAAGGAAGACCCCGCGCGCGTGACCGAGCGGCGCGGCGTCGCCTCGCGCGCGCGGCCGCCGGGACATCTCGTCTGGGTGCATGGCGCGAGCGTCGGCGAAATCCTGGCCGTGGCCGCGCTCGTCGAGCGGCTGATCGCGCTCGGCTTCCATGTGCTGCTCACTTCCGGCACCCGCACCTCCGCCGAGGTCGCCGCCAAGCGCTTCCCGCCCGAAGTCATCCATCAATTCGTTCCCTACGATCTGCCGTCCTATATCGCGCGTTTTCTCGATCATTGGCGCCCGAGCATGGCGCTGTTCGTCGAGTCGGATCTGTGGCCCAACCTCATCCTCGCCAACGCCGAGCGCCGCATTCCGATGATCCTTCTCAACGGGCGGATCTCGGAGCGATCGTTCCGGCGCTGGCGCCGCATGCCGTCGACGATCGCGGCGCTGCTCGGCCGATTCGATCTGTGCCTGGCGCAGTCGCCCACGGATGGCGAGCGGCTGAGCGAACTCGGCGCGCCGCGCGTGCTGACGACGGGAAACCTCAAACTCGACGTTCCCGCGCCACCCGCCGACGCGGCCGCGGTCGAGCGACTGACGGCGCTGGTGAAGGGACGTCCCGTGATCGCGGCGGCCTCCACGCACGCGGGCGAGGAGAGTCTGATCATCGACACGCATATCCGCCTGCGCGCCGAGGCACCCGGACTTCTCACCATCATCGTGCCGCGCCATCCGCGCCGGGGCGAGGAGGTCGCCCATATCGCGGCGTCGCGCGGCCTGAAATTCGCGTTGCGATCGCGCAATCAGCCGCCGGCGAGCTTCGTCGAAGTCTACATCGCCGACACGGTCGGCGAGCTCGGCCTGTTCTACCGCGTCGCCCCGATCGTGTTCATGGGCGGATCGCTGGTCGAACATGGCGGGCAGAACCCGATCGAGGCGATCCGGCTCGGCGCCGCGGTCGCCCATGGTCCGCATGTGTGGAATTTCGCCGAGCTCTACCAGACGCTCGACGAGGGCGGCGGCACCGTCGCGGTGGCCGACGGCGCGGCCCTTCTCGGCCAGATGCGGCGTTGGCTGACCGATCCGCGCGCGCGTCAGCGCTCCTCGGAGGCGGGGCTGCGCATGGTGGAAGCATCCGGCGGCGCGCTCGACCGCACGCTCGCGGTGCTCGAACCCTATCTCCTGCAATTGCGCATCGAAGGTGACGCCGCCTATGCGTGAGCCATCGTTCTGGTGGCGCGAGGCATCGTGGCAAGCTGTCCTGCTCGCGCCCGTCGCGGCGATCTACGGCGCGGTCGCGGCCTGGCGCATGCGCGGCGCGGGCGCGGCGGCCGGCGTGCCGGTGATCTGCGTCGGCAACTTCCACACCGGCGGGGCGGGCAAGACGCCGGCCGCCATGCTCGTCGCGCGCCTTCTCGCGGCGGCCGGCGAGCGACCGGTATTTCTCACGCGCGGCTATGGCGGGACGCTCGCCGGTCCCGTGCGTGTCGATCCGTCCCGTCACGGCGCGGCCGATGTCGGCGACGAGCCGCTGCTGCTTGAGCGCGTCGCGCCCGTCATCGTCGCGCGCGATCGCGTCGCCGGGGCGCGGGCCGCGCGCGAGGCCGGCGCGAGCATCATTGTCATGGATGACGGGTTTCAGAATCCGGCGTTGCGCAAGGATCTGTCGCTGATCGTGATCGACGCCGCGCGCGGCGTCGGCAACGGCAGGGTCCTGCCGGCCGGCCCGTTGCGCGCGCCGCTCGCCGCGCAGCTTGCCCGGACCGACGCCGTGATCGAGATCGACGCGCCGCGCGCGGATGGAAAAGCGGACGGCGGCGCGGACAGGAACGCGACTCCGCGCGCGAATGGCTTCGCCGCCGGCTCGACCTTTCCGCGCTGGCGCGCGCGGTTTCGCGCGCGCGAGGGGCATGAAGGCGCGCGGGGCAGGCGCGTGTTGGCCTTCGCCGGGATCGGCGATCCGGAGCGATTCTTCGCGACCCTGCGCGCGCACGGCGTCGATGTCGCCGCGACGGAGGCTTTTCCCGACCATCATCCTTTTTCGGCGGACGATCTGGAAAGGCTTTCCGCGCGGGCCGCGCGCGAGGGATTGACTTTGGTGACCACGGAGAAGGACCGCGTTCGCCTCGCGAGCCCGCCGGGGCTAGCCGGCCGCGCCGCCGCGATCGAAGCTTTCGCCGTCACGCTTGAGGTCGACGACGAAGCGGGGCTCGCGCGCTTTCTGATGGACGCGGTCGCGCGGGCGAGGACGTCCGCCTAGCTTTCCTTTCGCATCAGGCCGGGATGATGTCGCCGCATCACGGCCTCGGGCGTGGCGTAGGCCTCCTGGAGATCGACGCTCCAATATTTCAGCTCTTCGAGCGGAATGGCCACGCCGGTGACCGCGCAACGCACGAAGGAACCGGACGTCAGAATACGGAAATCGCCGTCAAGATATTGGAGGTGGGCTTCACCGGGCGGGCGCGGGGTGGAGCCGGTCTTGTTCAGCATGCGATCAACATCTCCCCGCCATGGCCTCGGCGCGCCGTGCAGTCTAATCGAGGCGGCGCCGGCATGAAACCCGGCGGCACCGCGTCTGCCGCCGCCGGGAAGAGTGCCGCCGGAAGCGGCCGGTCGCCGCTTCCGCACGGTGCTAGCGCAATTCCCGGCCTCGAAAGTCGTTTCCGCCTTCGCGGGATTTGCACCGGCGGCCTTGTCTCGCGGCGCGCAAGGTCGGCGCTCGGCTCTCCAGGCATTCCAACGGACACAGAATGTATTTCCTCGCACGGGCCTCTGATTGCAAGCCAGAATTGGTACAAAAATACCAAGTCCGCAAGAATGTTAACCAAATACCAACCCGTCGTTGCGACAAATTCGAGTTGGTTCATTACGGATGATTTGCAGGATTTCCCGCCATGGCTTCCGTCATTCCCACCAAGGTCGAAGTCTTCTTCGATGTGGGCGATATCATTGTGTCCAAGACCGATTTGAAAGGCCGCATCACTTACGCCAACAAGGTCTTCTGCGATGTCGCCGGCTACTCCGTTCCCGAACTGATGGGACAACCACATAGCATCATCCGCCATCCCGACATGCCGCGCGCCGTCTTCAAGCTATTGTGGGACACATTGGCGCAGGGGCAGGAGATTTTCGCCTACGTCAAGAACATGACCAAGCACGGCGATTTCTACTGGGTGCTCGCCCATGTGACGCCGTCCTACGACGCCAACAAGAACGTCGTCGGCTACCATTCCAACCGCCGCGTGCCGGAACGCCGCGTGCTCGAAAGCGCGATCATCCCGCTTTATGCCCAGGTGCTCGCCGAGGAGCGCCGCCACGCCAACGGCAAGGACGCGCTCAGCCACGGCTTCCGTTTCCTCGTCGATTTCGTCGCCTCCCAGAAGGTGTCCTATGATGAACTTATCTTCGCACTCTAGGACGGTCGCGTTGTGCTTCGCCGGGGCGGCGGCGTCTCTTGCAGGCATCGCGTCGCTGCTGCTCGGCCTGCCCGAGGCGGCGCTGGTCGCGTCCGGCGCCACCGTCGTGTTCGCGTCCGGCGCGGTGTTTTACGCGCATCGCCTCGGGCGGATGCTCGCCGAGACGACGGCGGTCTGCCGCGCGATCGCCAAGGGTGACTTCGAATCCCGCATCCTCGGCCCGATCGACAAGGGCGAGATCGGCGCGATGCAATTCGCGATCAACGACATGATCGATCGCTGCGACGCCTTCGTGCGCGAGGCGTCGGCGTCGATGTCGGCGGTGTGCAACAACAAGTTCTTTCGGCTGATCCGCCCCGAAGGACTCCATGGCGCGCTTGGCCTCGCCGCCGTCACGATCAACTCCGCCACCGCGGCTGTGCGCGACCGCGTCGCCGCGTTCGACCAGTCGGCGGTCGCGTTCGAGACCTCCGTCCTCGGCATCATCGAATCGCTCGGCGGCGCGTCGAAGTCGATGGATCAGACCGCCGAGACGCTGACCTCGGGCGCCTCGACGACCCGCGAGCTCGCGACCGCCGTCGCCGCCGCGTCGGAGGAAGCCACCGTCAACATGCAGACCGTCGCCGCCGCGACCACGGAGCTCAACAACACCGCCGCCGAGATCGCGCACGAGGTGCGCCGCTCCAACGAAATCGCCAAGCAGGCGGTGAGCAAGGTCGACGGCGCCAACCAGTCGGTGCGGGGGTTGCGCGAGGCGGCCAACCATATCGGCGATGTCGTTCGCCTGATCACCGCGATCGCCGAACAAACCAACCTGCTGGCGCTGAACGCGACCATCGAGGCGGCCCGCGCGGGCGAGGCCGGTCGCGGCTTCGCCGTGGTGGCGCAGGAGGTCAAGGCGCTCGCCGGACAGACGGCGAAGGCGACGCATGAAATCTCCGAGCACATCAACGAGGTGCAGGACTCAACGCACAGCGCCGTCGAGGCGATCGAGGGCATCGGCACCATCATCAGCGAGGTCGCGACTCTGACCGGGCATGTCGCCATCGCCGTCGACACGCAGACCCAGGCGACCACCGAGATCGCGCGCAATATCGAACAGGCCTTCGCCGGCATGCGCGACATCACCACCAACGTACACGGCGTCAATGAGAACGCGCGCGGCACCGCCGACATGGCGGCCTTCACCAAGGATTCATCGGTCAAGCTGCTCGACGAATCCGGCCTGCTGTCGAAGGAAATCCGCGCCTTCCTGTCGAACATGCGCCAGGGCATGTTCGACCGCCGCAAGCGCGACGACACGGACTATAAGGGGCCGGAACGCCGCGCGGCCGGCCGCGCCGCCGCGTCGGACAATCGCGAAAAACGGGTCGCCTGACGCCGGCATTCGCCGCGACCGGATCGACGGCGCGCCGCGCATTGCCGTGAGGGTTCCCGCGCGCGGGGGGATCAGAACAGATCCCCCTGGTCGGCGCGCCCACGCCGCGATTTGCGCGTGAAAGCGGGCTTTTCCGAACCAGTCGGGTCGGACGCGGGCGCCGAAGTCGGCGGCCGAGCCAGCGCGCCGACGCGGCCGTCGGAAAATTCGATGTCGAGAAGATCACCGCCCTTGATCGCGGCCGCCGCGAACACGGGCTGTCCGGTCGCGTCGCGCACCAACGCGAAACCGCGCGCCAGCACCGCGCGATAGGAAAGCGCGCCGAGCAATCGCCAGCAACGTTCCAACCGCGCCTCGCCACGCTCCACCACCGCCAGAAACGCCCGCTGGCCGCGCTCGCCCAGACGATGGGCGCGCTCGCGCTCGCGGGCGATGCGCGCGCGATGCATGTCGGCGTTCGCCCGCAGCGAGGAGACGAGCCGCGCGCCGAGCGCCGCGAACGTCTGGCGGCGGTGGCGCATCGCGGCGGAATCGGCGAGCGCCAGCCGATCGCGCGCGGCAGCCGCGCGCTGGCGCGCTTGCGCGATCCGGCCGCGCAGGACGCCGAGCGTGAGATGCGCGCCGAGCGTGGTGAAGCGCCGGACGTGGTCGTGGGTGTTGGACTTGAGCGCCCGCGGCAGGCCGAGCGCCGCGTTGTCGAGACGTTGGCGCGGAATCGCCAGGAGCTCGGCCGTCACCGGCAACGCGCGCGCCGCCGCGCGCAACTCGACGCGGCGTTCGTCGAGGCCGCGCCGCCAATTGGCGAAGGCGCGACGGGCGAGATTCGACACGTCGAGGGCGAGCTCGGCGCGGACCGGCACGGCCATTTCGGCGGCCGCCGTCGGCGTCGGCGCGCGCCGGTCGGCCGCGAAATCGATCAGCGTCACGTCGGTCTCGTGGCCGACCGCCGAGATCAGCGGGATCAGGCTGTCGGCGGCCGCGCGCACGACGATCTCCTCGTTGAACGACCACAGGTCCTCCAGCGAGCCGCCGCCCCGCGCGACGATGATGAGATCGGGACGCGGAACCTTGCCCCGCTCCGGCAATTCGTTGAAGCCGCGAATGGCGGCGGCGACCTCCTCGGCCGAGCCCTCGCCCTGGACGCGCACCGGCCAGACCAGCACGCGGCGCGGGAAGCGGTCGTTCAGCCGATGCAGGATGTCGCGGATCACCGCGCCGGTCGGGGAGGTGACGACGCCGATCACGTCGGGCAAAGCGGGCAGGAGTTGCTTGCGGGATTCGTCGAACAGGCCCTCGGCGGCGAGCTTCTTCTTGCGCTCCTCCATCAGCGCCATCAGCGCGCCGACGCCGGCGAGTTCGAGCGCCTCGATCACGATCTGGTATTTCGACGAGCCGGGATAGGTCGTCAGCTTGCCGGTGGCGACGACTTCGAGGCCCTCTTGCGGCCGGACCCGCATGCGTCCGTAAACGCCCTTCCAGATCACCGCCTCGATCTTGGCGCTGGCGTCCTTGAGCGCGAAATAGCAATGGCCGGAGGCATGCGGTCCGCGGAAGCCGGAGACCTCGCCGCGCACGCGGACATGGCCGTAGGCGTCCTCCACCGTGCGCCTCAGCGCGGCGGAAAGCTCCGAGACCGTCAGTTCCGCGACATTGGCCTGGGGCGGCTTGGACATCACGCGTCGAATCCCTTGCGGCGCAAGGCGGCCATGCTACACCCTTCGGCGAACGAGGCATCCGCGAATTGGCGCATTTCCCATGAACATTCTTCTGCTCGGATCGGGCGGGCGCGAACACGCGCTCGCCTGGAAGATCGCCGCGTCTCCGCTCTTGCGCAAGCTCTGGTGCGCGCCGGGCAACGCCGGCATCGCGCGAGAGGCCGAATGCGTCGGGCTCGATGTCGCCGACCACGCCGCCGTCATTTCCTTCTGCCGGGAAAATGCCGTCGACCTGGTGGTGGTCGGGCCGGAGGCCCCGCTTGCCGCCGGGATCGTCGACGATCTGGGCCGGGCCAGCATCAAGGCGTTCGGCCCCTCGAAGGCCGCCGCGCGCCTTGAAGGCTCCAAGGGCTTCACCAAGGACCTCTGCAAGGCGAACGCCATCCCGACGGCGGCCTATGAACGCTTCGCCGACGTCGCCAGCGCCAAGGCCTATGTCCGCGCGCGCGGCGCGCCCATCGTCGTCAAGGCCGACGGGCTCGCGGCCGGCAAGGGCGTGGTCGTCGCGATGACGCTGGCGGAAGCGGAAGACGCGGTCGAGGCGATGCTGGCCGTGCGTGGGGCCGAAGTGGTGATCGAGGAATTTCTCACCGGCGAGGAAGCCTCCTTCTTCGTGCTGTGCGACGGGGAGAACGCGCTGGCGCTCGCGACCGCCCAGGATCACAAGCGCGCCTTCGACGGCGACAAGGGACCCAACACCGGCGGCATGGGCGCCTATTCGCCGGCCCCGGTGATGACGAAGGAAATGTGCGCGCGCGCGATGGAGGAGATCGTGCGACCGACCTTGCGCGCGATGGCGGCCATGGGCTGCCCCTACAAGGGAGTGCTCTATGCCGGGCTGATGATCAACGCGGAAGGGCCGAAGCTCATCGAATACAACGTCCGCTTCGGCGATCCCGAGTGCCAGGTGCTGATGCCGCGGCTGATGTCGGACATCGTGCCGGCGCTGGTCGCCTCGGTCGAGGGCGGCTTGAAGCATTTCGACCTGCGCTGGTTTCCCGATCCCGCGCTCACGGTGGTCATGGCCGCGAAGGGCTATCCCGGCGACTACGCCAAGGGCACGCGCATCGAGGGGCTCGAAGCGGCGGCCGAGGTCGAGGGCGTCGAAATCTTCCACGCCGGCACCAGGGCCGAAGGCGGCGCGATCCTGGCGAGTGGCGGGCGCGTGCTCAACGTGACCGCGACGGGCAAGACCGTGAGCGAGGCGCGGACGCGCGCCTATCGCGCGGTCGACCTGATCCGTTGGCCGGAAGGTTTCTGCCGCCGCGATATCGGCTGGCAGGCGATCCGGCGGGAACAATCGGAGGGATGACGACCCATGGCCGACCTTTCCGATCTCTATCCTGGGTTCGCCTCGGAATGGATCCACACCGGCTCGGGCCGTCTGTTCGCGCGCGTCGGCGGCAAGGGGCCGCCGCTGATGCTGCTGCACGGCTTTCCGCAGACGAATGTGATGTGGCACAAGATCGCGCCGCCGCTCGCCGAACGCTTCACCCTCGTCATTCCCGATCTGCCCGGCTACGGCTGGTCCGACGTGCCCGAAACCGACGCCGACCACACGCCCTACACCAAGCGCGCGATGGCGCGGGCGATGATCGAGATCATGGAGAAACTGGGGTTCGCGCGTTTTTCGGTCGCCGGTCACGATCGCGGCGGGCGTGTCGCCTATCGCCTCGCGCTCGATCATCCCGGCAGGCTCGCGCGGATCGCGGTGCTCGACATCCTGCCGACCTACGAATATTGGGCGAAGTTCGATCGGCTCTACGGCCTGAAGATCTACCACTGGACGTTTCTAGCCCAGCCGCGCCCGCTCCCCGAAACGCTGATCGGCGCCAATCCCGATTTCTATTTCCGCGACAAGCTCGCCGGCTGGACCAAGGCGAGGGACCTTTCCGCGTTCGACCCCCGCGCGCTCGCGCATTATCTGACCGCCATGCGTGATCCCTCGCGCATTCACGCGGCCTGCGAGGACTACCGCGCCGGCGCCCATGGCGATTACGAGATGGACGCCGCCGACCTGAAGGCCGGCAACAAGATCGGCGCGCCGCTTTTAGCGCTATGGGGCGGGGCGGGGATCGCGGCCTCGGCGGCGACGCCGCTTGATACCTGGCGGAAATGGGCGAAGGACGTGACCGGCGAGCCGATCGATTCCGGGCACTTCATCGCGGAGGAAAATCCCGCGCCGACGGCGCGCGCGCTGCTTGCCTTCTTCGGCGGCTGAGGCGCGGTTCGGCGGGGTCAACGCGGTGCGCGGCTTGCGGCGCGCGGGTCGCCGACTTCATCGCCCCGTCGCCTCATCGCCGTTCGCGGAAGAACTCCCGCAGCATCTCGCCCGCCTCGCTTTCGCCGACCTGGCCATAGACCTCCGGCCGGTGGTGGCAGGTGGGCGAGGCGAAAAACCGCGTGCCGTGGTCGACCGCGCCGCCCTTGGGGTCGCCCGCGCCGTAATACAGGCGCCGGATGCGGGCGAAGGAAATCGCCCCCGCGCACATCGCGCAGGGCTCCAAGGTGACGTAGAGATCGCAATCGATAAGACGTTCGCTGCCGATGGCGCGCGCTGCCCCGCGAATGGCGATGATTTCGGCGTGCGCCGTCGGATCGCCGTCGGTGATCGTCCGGTTGCCGCCGCGTCCGATCACCACGCCGTCGCGCACGACGACGCAGCCGATCGGAACCTCGCCGGCCTCCCGCGCCGCGCGGGCCTCCGCCAGCGCCAGCGCCATGTAAGAAACCGCGGTCATGTCTCGTAACGTCTCCGGAACTCTGTTATCAGGCGTCTGCGCTCAACATGGGAAAGAAGACACCAATCATGGCCCGCGACAAGGATAATAAGAATGGCGATCGTCCGCGCGGCCAGCGCGGCGGCCCGCCCCGGCGTGGCGGGCCCGCCCGTGGCGGTTCGTCCGGCCCGGCGCGCGACCGCAAACCTCGCGACGCCAAACCCCGTGACGCCAAATCTCGCGGCGCCGAGTCACGCGATTTCAAGTCACGCGACTTCAAGTCCCGTGATTTCAAGCCGCGCGAAAGCGGGGCGGGCGAGAGCCGCCCGCGTCCTTCGCGTTTCGGCGGGCGCGATCGTCCGGGCGAGAAGCGGGACTTCGCGGCAAAGGGTGGCGCGGGACAGAAACGCGACTTCGGCGGCAAGCGTTCGCCCGGCGCGAAGCGACCTTATCGCGAGAGTGGTGCGGGCGAGGAGCGCGCGGTCGGCGGCAAGCGTGAATTCGGCGAGAGGCGCGGCCATGGCGGCGGGCGCGGCTTCGGCGAAAAGCGAGATTTTTCCGAGAAGCGGCGCTTCGGCGAAAAGCGGAGTTTTGGCGGCGGTCCCAAGCGGGATCGCGACGCCGACGCGCGGCCGCGTTCCGATGATCGTCCCGCGCGTTCGGCCGGCCGCCCCGAGCGGTCCGAAAGACCGCGCGGCGAATGGACCGAGCGCCCGCGGCGTCAGCATTATCGCAGCACCGAATCCTGGGGCGAGGGCGAGGCGCGTCCGCGACCCCGCTTCGGCGAGCGCCGCGACGAAGGTCATGACAATCGCCGTGACAAGCCCCGCGACGAACGCCGTGGCGGGCGCGCCGCGCCGCCCAAGCGCGCGTTCGGCGACAAGCGCCCCATTCGGGACCGCGCGTTCCCCTACGAGCGCTCCGAAGGCGGCCGTGAGGATTTTCGCGAACGCAAGTCCTCCTTTCACGCGCGCAAGCGCGAGGGCGGTCGCGACATCGAACGCTTGGTCGCCGCGCGAGAGGCGAAACAGGGCGAACGCATCGCCAAGGTGGTGGCGCGCGCGGGCCTATGTTCGCGGCGCGAGGCGGAGGCGTGGATCGTGCAAGGGCGCGTCGCGATCAACGGGCGCGTCATCAATTCGCCCGCTCTCGACGTTACCGCGCGCGACGTCATCACCGTCGACGGCGCGGCGCTGCCCGCCCGCGAGCGCACGCGGCTGTTCCTTTATCACAAGCCGCGCGGGCTGGTGACGACGCACGCCGATCCGGAAGGCCGTCCGACGGTGTTCGACGCGCTGTCCGAGGATCTGCCGCGACTCATCAGCGTCGGGCGGCTCGACTACAACACCGAGGGGCTGTTGCTCCTCACCAACGACGGCGGGCTCGCGCGCGCCCTCGAATTGCCGGCGACCGGCTGGCTGCGGCGCTACCGGGTGCGCGCCCATGGCACGGTGACCCAGGCCGAACTCGACCGGCTGCGCGACGGCATCGAGATCGACGGCGTGCGCTACGGCGCGATCGAGGCGAGCCTCGATCGGCCGCAGGGCGCGAATGTGTGGCTCACTTTCGCCATCCGCGAGGGCAAGAACCGCGAGGTGCGCAACGTGCTCGCCCATCTCGGGCTCGACGTGAACCGGCTGATCCGCGTCTCCTACGGTCCGTTTCAGCTCGGCGAGATCGCCGAGGGCGCGGTCGAGGAAGTCAAGACGCGCGTGCTGCGCGAGCAACTCGGCGACAAGCTCGCGCGGCTGGCCGGCGTCGATCTCGTGTCGCCGGCGAGGACCGAGGAATCGCGCGGCCAGCGCGTCGCCGGCGAGGCGGATGAAGCGCGCGCCAAACCCCGGCGCGCCGGCCTGATCGCCGACCGCAAGGGGCGCCGCGTGCTGGTCGAGCGCGCGCGCGACAGCCGGGCCGAAACCCCGAGCGAGGAGGGGGACGAGCGGCCCGCGCCGCGCCGCGCCCCGAAGCGCCGCTATCACGGCAAGCGCGAGCGCGAACCCGGGGCCGATTGATGCGGATCGTGGGCGGGCGTTTCCGGGGTCGCGCGATCGCCGCGCCGGCCTCGCGCGACATTCGCCCGACCGCGGACCGCCTGCGCGAGGCGCTGTTCAACATCCTCGTTCACGGCCACGGCGATCCGGTGACCGGCGCGCGGGTGATCGACCTGTTCGCGGGCACCGGCGCGCTCGGGCTTGAGGCGATGTCGCGCGGCGCCGCTTTCGCGTTGTTCGTCGACAATGGCGCGGAGGCGCGCGCGCTGCTGCGGCGGAACGTCGAGGCGCTGGGGCTAGGCGGCGCGACCAAGATCTATCGTCGCGACGCCACGGCGCTGGGCCAGGCCCATCCGCACGCGCCGTTCACGCTTGCCTTCTGCGATCCGCCCTACGGCAAGGATCTCGCCTCGCGCGCGCTCGCCTCCTTGCGCGCCGGCGGCTGGCTCGCGCCCGAGGCGACGGTGATCGTGGAGGAAGCGACGGCGTCCCGTTTCGCCGCGCCGGAAGGCTATGGCGAGATCGATCGCCGCGCCTATGACGACACCGAATTCGTCATTCTCCGCCTCGTGCCCTGACCCGCGTGGTCGCGCGCGATACTAGTGCCGTCCGAACAGCCGCTCGATATCGGCGAGCCGCAGTTCGACATAGGTCGGGCGACCGTGATTGCATTGCCCGGAATTGGGCGTCGCCTCCATTTCGCGCAACAGCGCGTTCATCTCCTCGGGCCTGAGCCTGCGCCCGGCGCGCACCGAGCCGTGGCAGGCCATGGTCGCGGCGACGTGCATCAGGCGGCGTTCGAGCGGCAGCGCCTCGTCCCATTCGGTCATGTGCTCGGCGAGATCGCGCAGCATCGCGGCCGCGTCGACCTCGCCCAGCATCGCCGGCGTCTCGCGCACCGCGACCGCGCCGGGGCCGAACGGCTCGACGACGAAGCCGAAGCGGGTCAAATCGTCCGCGCGCGCGACGAGGCGCTCGACGGTGGCCTCGTCGAACTCGACGATCTCGGGGATGAGCAGGATCTGCCGCGCCACGCCGGCACGCTCCATCGCCGTCTTGATGCGCTCGTAGACGATGCGCTCATGCGCGGCGTGCTGGTCGACGATGACGACGCCGTCGCGGGTCTGGCTGAGGATGTAGGTCTCGTGTATCTGCGCGCGCGCCGCGCCGAGCGGGCAGTCGAGCAGAGCCGCGGCCGGCGCCTCTGCGAGCGCTTCGGCCGAACTGTCGCCGACGGCGAATGCGGCCTGCGCGGCCTCGGCGAACCCGGACGTCGCCGGGTGACCGGGCGGGGCAAATCGAGGCGGTGCAAATCCGGACGCGGGGACCGACGGCGAGCGCCGCCAATCCCAGCCGCGCGCGGGCGCGCCCGCGCCAAGCGGCATGATCGTGGCGCCGGCCGCGCCCATCGCGCTGCGCCGGCCCTCGCGGCCGAGCCCGTCCTTCAAGGCGTGGACGATGAGCGCGCGGATCAGGCCGGCGTCGCGAAAGCGCACCTCGGTCTTGGCCGGATGGACGTTGACGTCGACCTCGCGCGGATCGAGCGTGACGAACAGCGCCACCACCGGATGGCGATCGCGCGGAAGATAATCGGCGTAGGCGGCGCGCACCGCGCCGAGAATGAGCTTGTCTCGCACCGGCCGGTCGTTGACGAAGAGATATTGGCCGAGCGCGTTGGCGCGGGTGAGCGCCGGCGTCGCCGCGAAACCGGCGACCGCGGCGTTGTCGCGTTCGGCGCGCACCTCGATCGCGTGGGCGCGGAAATCCGCGCCGAGAATGTCGCCGAGCCGTGTCAGGCGTCCCGCCGCGCCGGGCAGCGCCGCGGGCCACGTCACCGGCACGCGCTCCTCGCCGGCGAGCGCGAAGGCGATGTCGGGCCGCGCCATCGCCAGCCGGCGGACGACCTCGCGGATCGCCTCGGCCTCGGCGCGGTCGGTCTTGAGGAATTTCAGCCGCGCGGGCGTGGCGAAGAAAAGGTCGCGAACCTCGACCCGCGTCCCTTGCGCGAGCGCGGCCGGGGCGATCTCGCCGCGTTCGCCGCCGGTCACGGAGAGCGTCCAGCCATGCGGCTCGCGCGCGTGCCGCGTCGTCAAGGTCAGGCGCGCCACCGCGCCGATCGAGGGCAACGCCTCGCCGCGAAAGCCGAGCGTGCGGATGCGCAGCAGGTCCTCGTCGTCGAGTTTGGAGGTGGCGTGGCGTTCCACGGCGAGGTCGAGATCGGCGCGCGTCATCCCGGCGCCGTCGTCGGTGACGATGATGCGGCGCCGTCCGCCATCCTCGGTCTGGACGTCGACGCGGCTCGCGCCGGCGTCGATGGCGTTTTCCACCAGTTCCTTGACGACGCTCGCCGGCCGCTCCACCACCTCGCCGGCGGCGATGCGATTGACGACGGTCTCGGGCAGTTGGCGGACGGGCATGGCGCGACTCGGATTGGGAAAGAGGCTACTCTAGCGTTTCGTGCTTGGGGCGTGAACCGCGGAAGCATCCCGCGCGACCGAGACGAGTGGAGCGGATTTGGCTTTCGCCGCCCGTATGGCCGCGAGCTCGCGAGGCGAAGGTTAAATCCGAATGCGCCACTCGAAACCAGGGTTTGCTCAAGGCGTTGAATTCGGGGCGGTTCATTTCGGCGGGATGATTCCGTCTCGCGGCGACGAAATGCTCTAGCATGGCGGGGAGGCGGACATGTCGAGCAAAACCATCCTGTGGATCATCGCGGCTTTCGCGTTGGGGTTCGGTTCGATCGGCGTGGTCGGCACCGCGCGCCAGCTCGTTCGCCGTCAGCGCAGCAAGTCCTGGCCGGTGGCGGCCGGCCGCGTCACCCATTCCGAAATGACGGTGGAAGCCAAGAGAAGCGCTAAGAGCGACACCACGATGTATGGCGCGCGGATCGCCTATACCTATACGATCGGCGGGGTCGAATATGAAGGCAATCAGGTCGACTGGCTCGACGACATCAAGACCAATTTCGACAGCCCCGCGCGCAAGCTGGTCGCGAAATATCCGGTGGGACAGGTCGTCAACGTCTATTACGACCCGGCCGACCCCAAGACGGCCTTGCTGGAGCCGTGGCGGCTGCGCGGAATCTTCTTCATCGCCTTGTTCGCGGTGGTGTTCAGCGGGTTCGGTGTTTTTCTCGTCTGGGTGGCCCAGCGCGAGCCGTAGCGGCGCCCGTCACGTGCGAGCGCGAGGGACATGCCGCCATCGTCGCAAGAGACATCGGGGGAGATCGACGTGCCAAGCAAGATGGTGATGTGGGTGGTGACAGGCGGGCTCGTGGCCATCGCCGGCATCGGCGCGGTGAGGACGGCCATCAACATCGTCAGGCGCAATCGCAGCAAGAGCTGGGCGATCGCGCCGGGCCGGATCACCGCGTCGACGATGACCGAGCAGGAGGTGTCCAGCACCTACCAGGACAGCACGATCTACCATGCCCGGATCGCCTACGCCTACACGGTGAACGGCGCGTCGCACACCGGCACGCGGATCGAGTGGATCGACGCCGTCGGCGCTGATTCAAAAGACGCCGCGCGCAAGATTCTCGACAAATATCCGGTCGGCCAGGCCGTCAACGTCTATTTCGATCCGGCTGATCCGAAGTCGGCCATTCTTGAGCCGTGGCGGATGAGGGGCATTCTGTTCGGCGTCGCCGTCACGGTGGGCGCCACGCTCGGCGCCATCTTCGTCGGATGGGACACCTACCACCGGCTGTGAGGAACCTCGCCTGTCCGGGCGGCGGCGCGCGACATTCCCGGCGCCGTCGCCGTGTCGGCGGGATTGAACCGCCGGCGGCCTTCGTCCGACCAAGTGCCGTGGTCGATGGGGAGACGGTGGATGACGGTTGGAATGATCATGTACGTCATGGGCGGGGTGTTCGCGCTCCTTGCCGCGATCGGGGCGGTCGGGACCGTGCGCCAGGTCCTGAAGCGAAAGCGCAGCAAGGCTTGGCCGATCGCAGCCGGCCGCGTCACGGCGTCCGATGTCAAGGTCGAGACCCGGACCGAGCGGGACGACAATGGCGGCACGCGCACGGTGCAGATGTATGGCGCGCGGGTCGGCTACAGCTATTCGGTGGCCGGCGTCGCCTATGAAGGCCATCTGGTCGACTGGATCGACGGAGTGGAGACCAGTCTCGAGGCACCCGCGCGCAAGGTCGTGGAGAAGTATCCGGTCGGCCAGCTCGTCAACGTCTATTACGACCCGGCGGACCCGAAGATGGCGATCCTCGAGCCATGGCGGATCAAGGGTATTCTTCTGCTGATCCTGTTCACGGTCGCCTTCGGCGTGGCGGGCGCGGTCCTGCTCTGGTTCGCGCCGACTGCGAAATGACGGCGCGCCTGGCGCGAGGTCGCCATCCGCGTCGCGTCGTGGTTCATCCCGGGAAAACCTGTTGAACCGAATTTTGTTCGGTGCGACTCATAATAGGCACCATCGCGCTTGCCGCCCTGGGAGACACGACATGCACATTTCGGACGCCGATCTTCGCGCGGCGGTTCGCGCCGGCCTGATCGATGAAGCCCAGGCCGAGCGGCTGATCGGATTCCTGGCGGCGCGTCAGCCGGCTCAACCAGCTCAACCGGATCAGCCGGGCACGACGGCGGCGCCCCGACCGAAATTCGATCTCGTGCACATCCTCTGGTACGCCGGCGCGCTGATCGTCATGAGCGCGATGGGCCTGTTCTCGACCCTCGCCTTCTCGCGGATGGGCGGTCCCGCGCTCACCGCCACGGCCGTTATCTATGCCGGGCTGTTTGCCTGGGCGGGCCACCATCTCTGGACGGTCAGAAACCTGCGGACGCCCGGCGGGTTGCTGATCGCGGTCGCGGTGTCGATGGCGCCGCTCGCCGTGTTCGGCATCCAGGATTCGTTCGGCTGGTGGACCGCCTACGGCAGGCCCGAGGCCGTGCGCGATTTCTACATCTGGGTCAAAGGCAGCTTCATTTTCATGGAGATCGCCGCCATCGCCGCGGCCGCGCTCGCGCTTCATTTCTACCGCTTTCCGTTCATCGTCATGATCGCGGCGCTCGCGCTCTGGTTCATGTCGATGGACATCGTGCCGTGGATCGCCGGCAAGCCCTTCGGCAATTGGGAGCTGTCGCGCCAGGTGTCCATCTGGTTCGGGCTCGGCATGTTGATCGTCGCGGCCGTCGTGAATGGACGCCAGCGCACCGGCGACTTCGCCTTCTGGCTCTATCTTTTCGGGCTCATCACGTTCTGGGGCGGCATCACCGCCTCGTCCGGCGGCGACAATCTCGACAAGGCGCTGTATTGCGCGATGAACGTGATCTTCCTGGTTCTCGCGGCGTTTCTCGGCCGGCGCGCCTTCGCGGTCTTCGGCGTTCTCGGCATCGCGATCTACCTCGGCGATCTCGCGAGCAAGGTGTTCAAGGATTCGCTGCTGTTCCCCTTCGCGCTGTCGCTGATCGGGATCGGCATCATCGCGGCCGGGCTCTATTACAATCGTCACCAGGCGAAGCTGGAAGTCTGGATGGCGGCGCGGCTACCGGAGGCGTTGCGTCGGCTGCGTCCGGCGAACGCGGCATCCTCGTGAGACCGCCGGCGCTCACGCCGCGATGATCGCGCGGGCGCGCTTTGCCGCCGGCCGTGATGCGGATCGCCGCGCGACGAGGCCACGCTCCGAATTCAAATCCCTGAGCAAATCCCGGTCGCGGGAGCGGTTCCCGCTTTCGCGGGATTTCCCTCAAGACCTCAATCGACGTCCGGCTTGCCGCCGCGCCGCGCCTTGATCTCGCCGCGCCGCTTCTTGCCCTCGAGCCGGCGCTTCTTGGAGGCGAGCGTCGGGCGCGTCGCGCGGCGCGGGGTCGGGCGGTGCGAAGCTTCGCGCAACAACTCCACGAGGCGATCGATCGCGTCCTGGCGGTTGCGCTCCTGGGTGCGGAAGCGCTGCGCCATGATGACGATCACGCCATCCTTGGTCATGCGCTGACCGGCGAGGCGGGCGAGCCTTGCCCGCATGTCGGGCGGAAAGTCCGCGCGCGTGGTGTCGTAGCGCAGTTGCGCGGCGGTCGAGAGTTTGTTGACGTTCTGGCCGCCGGGGCCGGACGCGCGCGTGAACGCGATCTCGAAATCGTTGTCGTCGACGACGATATCGCGCGCGATTCGCGCCATGACGGTTCCTCGTTTCGCTCGCCGGCATCCGTTCGCGCCGGCATTCCCTTGCGCCGGCATTCCCTCGCGCCGGCCTTGGGCCCCGCGTCGCACGCGGCGGCGTCAGCCGGCCGCGACGTAACGTTTGGCCAGCACCTTGCCTTCCTCGACGGCGGGCTGGTCGAACGCGTCGACGCCGAGCAGTTGGGCGGCGATGATCGTCTCCAGCATGAAATGCATCAGCAATTCGCCGAGCGCGGCCTCGTCGAGCGTATCGATATGGATCGCGCGCACGGGTCGGCCGTTTCTCGCCAGCGTCTCGGCGGTGGCGCGGCCCTGCGCGGCGACGAGGTCGCCGATCGTCTTGCCCGCGAGCGTGGGCTCGCCGCAAAGATCGGCGAGTTCGGCGTCCATGCGCGGTCCCTTGCCGGCGGCGTCGACGGTGATGACGGTGAAGAGCTTGTCGCGCGGCCCGGCGATGAAGAGCTGCAACTGGCTGTGCTGGTCGACGGGGCCGAGCGCGCCGACGGGAGTGGTGCCCTTGCCGTCCTTGCCCAGGCTCTCGGCCCAAAGCTGGACGAACCATTTGGCGAAGCGTTCGAGCCGGTCGCAATAGGCCATCAGCACCGTGATGGATTTGCCCTCCGCGCGCGCGAGCGTGACCGAAAGCGCGGCGCCGACCGCGCTCGGAACCTCGGCGGGCGCGGATTTGGCGAGGATCGGCGCCATCGCACGGGCGGCGCCGGCGCGGATCGCGGCGATGTCGAGGCCGGCCACCGCCGCCGGCAGCAGGCCGACATTGGTGAGCACCGAAAAGCGCCCGCCGACCCCGGGATCGTGGTCGAGCATGGGAACGTTGAAACGCGTCAGAAGATCGCGCAGGCCGTTCTTGGCGCCCGCTCTCGCCGGTTCCGACAGGCCGAGGAATTGCCGCGCGATCACGCCGCCGGGAACCGCGCGCCGCGTCGCCTCGATCGCGGCGATCGTCTGCATCAGCGTTTCGGCGGTGCTGCCGGACTTCGAGATCGCGACGAACTTCGTCGTCGCCAGCGGCAGGCGCGCCAACGCGGCCTCGTAGGTCGCCGGATCGAGATTGTCGAAGAAATGCAGCCGCGGCGGCTCGCGCAACGCGCCGATGCCCGGCACGTTGTAGCCGGCGAGCTGGATCAGCGCCTGCGCGCCGAGGCTCGATCCGCCGGTGCCGAGAAAGACGATGTCGGTCGCGCCCTCGCGCAGGTCTCGCGCCGCCGCGCGGATTTCGGCGAGATCGTCGTCGCGCGCGGGTAGGCGCAGCAGCGGCAGCGATCCGTCGCCATGCCAGGCGCGCAGACGATCGAGCGCCGGGCCACAGGCGGCGAGCGCCGCGCCGAGATCGGCTTCCTTGATTCCGTGCGCGCCGATGGTTTCGGCGCGCGCCGAAGCGATGGATTGAACGATGGTCATGCCGCAGGCCCCCGAAACGTCCAGAACGCGACCCCGCCGGCCGATCGATTCAGGGGATCTCGCGGAGCCCCATCGCCGATTCGATCACCGCCCCACGGGTCGCGACGAGGCCTCCTGTGTACGACCGACCACCGTCATCATCAATCCATTTCCGAGCAAACGCTTCGCGGCGCGGCGCGCGTCCTCGATGGTGATGGCGTCGATCAGGCCATTGCGCCGGTCGATATAATCGATGCCAAGCTTGTCAATCTGGTATTGCACGAGCTGGCTGGCGATCTTGGAGGACGTATCGAGCGCCAGCATCTGCGAGCCCTTGAGGTAGGACTTGGCCTCGGCGAGTTCCTCCTCGGTCGGCCCGTCCCGGGCGATGCGCGCGATTTCGCGTTCGAGAATCTCGATCGTCTCGCCGGCGCGGTCGGCCTGGGTCGCGGTGCGGCCGAGGAACAGCGCGGTGTGATCGAACCAGACCAGCCCCTGATAGACCGAATAGGCCAGGCCGCGTTTCTCGCGCACCTCGGCATAAAGGCGCGAGCTCAGCGAGCCGCCGCCCAGGATGTGGTTGACGACATAGGCCGCCATGAAATCGGGATCGGACCGCGCGATGCCGGGTCCGCCGAAGGCGATGACCGTCTGCGGCACGTCGAGCGACACGCGCACGCGCTCGCCGAGGTTTTTCGGCTGGACGGGTTGGACCGGGACGCGCTCGGCCTTGGCCGGCAGGCCGCCGAAGACGCGGTCGAGCAGGGGGGCGAGCGTGGCCGCGTCGATGTCGCCGACCACGGCGATCTTGAGCCCGTCGCGCGCCAGGACGCGCTTGGTGATGGCGCGCAGGTCGCCGGCGGTGATCGTCGGCACTGATTCCAGCGTTCCGTCGGTCGGCCGGCCATAGGGGTGGTCGGCGAACGCGGCCCGCCACCAGCGCTGCGTGGCGAGATCGTTCGGGCTCGTGGACTGGCGCCGCAGCGACGACAGCGTCTCCGCGCGGATGCGCTCGATCGCCTCGTCGTCGAAGCGCGGCGCCGTCAGCGCCAGCCGCAGAAGCTCGAAGGCCTCGTCGCGGTGCTCGGTCAGCGTCCGCAGCGAGCCGCGGAGATGATCGCGCGTCGCGCTGAACTGCATTTCGATGGCGCTTCGCTCGACGCGCTCATGGAACGCGCGCGCGTCGAGATCGCCGGCGCCCTCGTCGAGCAGGCTCGCCGCCATGTGAGCGACGCCGGGCTTGGCCGGATCGTCCTGCGCCGCGCCGCCGGGGATCGCGTAATTGACCGAGACGAGCGGAACGGTCGCGTCCCGCACCAGCCAGGCCTCGATCCCGCCGGGAGAGACCACGCGCTCGATCTTCGTGGCGTGGGCCTCGCGCGCGGGGAATGCGAGCATGATCATGGCCGCGCCGGCCAGCGCGAGCACCGCGCGCCGCGTCCATCCCATTGCCGTCCGCCTCATCGGATGTCCGCTCACGATCGTTTCGCCTCGTTCTTGGCCGTGTTGTCCTTGATGAGGTAGCCGGTCACGGACCGCTTCTTGTCGAGCCAGACGCGCGCCGCCTCGCGGACCTGGTCGGCCGTGATCGCGCGAACGCGGTCGGGCCATCGCCCGATGTCCTCGAGCGCCTGTCCGGTGGTGAGCGCCGCGCCATACCAGCGCGCCAGCGCGAACTGGCTGTCCTGCGCGTAGATCGTCGAGGCGACGAGCTGGGACTTGGCCCGTTGGAGCTCGTCGTCGGAAACGCCGTTCTCGGCGACCTTGGCGACGACCTCGTCGATCGCCCGCTCGACCTCGGGGAATTCGACGCCCGGACGCGGGGCGGCCGAGATCGCGAATTGCGAGGCGTCGAGCGCCGTGTCCTGGTACCAGGCCCCGGCGCTGACCGCGATCTGGCGATCGACCACAAGCGCGCGGTGGAGCCGCGACGTGCCGCCGCCGCCGAGAATCTGGGAGAGCAACGCGATCGCCTCGGCCTCGCCGGCGGACGCCGTCGTGATCGAGGGAACGAGATATTGGCGGGTGAGGGCGGGCTGCTCGACGCGCGGATCGGCGAGCGTCACCGTGCGCGGTCCGGCGGGAACGGGCTCCTGCGGCCGCGCGCGCCGCGCGCCGATTTCGGGCTGCGGCGGGATCTGGCCGTAGGTCTTCTCGGCGAGCGCGAGGACCTGATCCGGCGTCACGTCGCCGGCCACGATCAGGATCGCGTTGTTGGGCGCGTAGAAGCGCTTGTAGAAGGCGAGCGCGTCGGCGCGGTTGAGATTCTCGATCTCCGGACGCCAGCCGATGATCGGTCGGCCGTAGGGATGGTTGAGATAGAGCGAGGCGAGAATCTGCTCGGACAGGCGCGCGCCGGGGCTGTTGGCGACCCGCTGATTGTATTCCTCGAGCACCACGTTGCGCTCGGGCAGGACGACGTCGTCGGTGAGGACGAGGCCGGTCATGCGATCGGCCTCGAATTCCATCACGGTGGCGAGCTTGTCGGCCGGCACGCGCTGGAAATAGGCGGTGTAGTCCGTCGAGGTGAACGCGTTCTCGTTGCCGCCGATGCGCAAGACCGTCTTGGAGAATTCGCGGTCGGGATGCTTCAGCGTGCCCTTGAACATCAGATGTTCGAGGAAATGCGCGAGCCCCGATTTGCCCGGCGTTTCGTCGGCCGAGCCGACATTGTACCAGACCATGTGGGTGACGACCGGCGTGCGGTGATCCGGGATCACGACGACGCGCATGCCGTTGGCGAGCGCGTGGGAGGCCGGCGGCTTGTGCTCGCCATCGGTCGCGCGCGCGGGCGCCGCGGCAACGAGGCCCCATGCGCAGGCGGCGACGAGGAGCGGCCAACGCCGCCTCGCGCGTGCGCCGCATTCGCGGCGCGCGACGCTGGTATCGGATTTGGTCATTCGCGGATTTCCCGTTTGGCGGCGGATGATAAATTCCCCGCCATCCTGTGCCTCGGATGAGACGGGCGCGCCGGGCGGGCGCTCGCGCTTGCGATCGCGGTCACGTCGGCGGCGCGAATGTCAGTACTTTCCCGGAGGCAGGGGAGCCGACTCGTCGATGTTCTGGTAGGCCTTCGGCTTCGCCGGGCCGACGCCATAGGCGAAATTCGGCGAGGGGGTCTGATAGCCGACGGGAGGCTGGGTGAGGGAGTTGCGCTCCGGCTCGCCCGTGAACTTCGCCGATTCCTCGTTCTTCATGCCGAGCGCGCCGCTGCCGAAGCCCTTGAAGCCAAGCTCCGTGGGGGAGAGAACGCGGAACGGATCCAATGAACTGCCCGAGCCGCCGCCGGGCGTCGTTTCCGCCGACCGTCCGGTGCGCGCGCCCCGGTTGAGCTCTGCCGGCGTCAGCGGCCTGCCATCTTCCTCGAATGTCTTCGTTCGCTGCTTCGCGGCCGCCGCCGCCGCTTCCTTGGCGCGCCGCACGTCCGGATCGCGCGGCCAGTTGGCTGCCGGCGCGGTCGCCCGTTCGGGCTGGGGCAGGTCCACGCGCGGCGGCACGACGAGCGGCGAGCGCTCGCGATAGTCGATGGACTCGCCGTCGCTGCGCAAGCCGAGATTCTTCATGACCGTGTCGAGGACGCGGCTCTCGGGCGAACGATCATCGTCGTCGTCGGCCGCTTTCGCTCCCGCCGCGCCCAGCGCGAGGATCGCGACCAGCGCGAGCGGGACCAGCCGCGACAGACGGGTCGCGCCAAACAGCGTTCGAAGCCTCGTGCCCGGATCGTCGGAGAGCGTCGTGCGCATCGTGATCATCCTATCCGTCTTGGCCATTTGCCGTCGCCATTCGCCGAACGTGCCTCGCGTTCCGCTTTTGTGGGCCGGCCTCGCGTCCATCGTCGAAGCCGGATCCCACGCGGCGCGCGGAGGTCGCGACCCGGCTTCCCGCCGGCTTTCTTGCTCCGCCAGATGGGCGGGCGCAATTCACAACCTCATGAGATCAAAGCATATTTGCGCCGATCACGGCGCTTTTGCGGCGCGCGGCCCGATGAAGGATTCATACAGGAGGCCCACGACCCCGGCAACAATCGCGACATCGGCGAGGTTAAACACGTACCAGTTGAAGGTCCGGCCGCCGATTTCGACGTGAAACAGGGCGAAATCGACCACCGCGCCATGGGCCAGGCGGTCGATGCCGTTGCCGAGCGCGCCGCCGATGATCAGGCCGAGCCCGAGGGCGGTCAGCCGCGTCCGGGCATTGGCGAGCCAGATCGCGAGCGCGACGACGGCGGCGACCTTGACGCCGATGAGCAGCCATTGGCCGAGCGCGCCGTCGCTCTGGAACCAGCCGTAGCTGATGCCGGTGTTCCAGGCGAGCACGAGGTCAAGGAATGGCGTCAGCCGGACCGCGCCGCGCCGGGCGATATCGAAGCCGTACAGAAGCCAGAGCTTGGAGGCCTGATCGACAATCAGCGCGGCGAGCGCGGCGAGGAGACCGACGCGCCAGAGACGGGGCGCGGCGTCCGCCTTCGGCTCGGCGGGGCCGTTCATCGCGGCGCGGTGTCCGCGGCGCCGTACATCGCGTGCCACTCGCGCAGCGCCTGCGCGTCGCGCGGCGACACGTCGGGAAAGGCCGGATCGTTGCCGACCGAAGGAAGCACCTTCCACGACCGCGCGCATTTCGTTCCCTCGGCGCGGTGCACCGACACCGCGACGTCGGCCACGTCGTCCAGCCGGAAGGCGTCGGCGGGCGCGGGCTCGTCGCGCAAGGAGGCGGCCGAGGTGATGCAGATTTCGGCGAGATCGATGTCGGCGAGCGCGCCGAAGACGGCATCGTCGGTGACGTGGATCACCGGCGCGGCTTCCAGCGAGGAACCGATCAGCTTTTTCGCGCGGGCGATTTCGAGCGCGCCGGTGACGACGCGGCGCACGTCGCGCACGGTGCGCCATTTCGCGGCGAGCGCGTCGTCGCGCCATTCGGCGGCGGTTTCCGCGAGCGTTTCGAGATGGACGGAGCCGTCCGCGCTCGGGAAGCGGGCGAGCCAGGCTTCCTCGGCGGTGAAGCACAGAAGCGGCGCGAGCCAGGTCGTCGTGCAGCGGAACAGCTGATCGATCACCGTCAACGCCGCCTTGCGCGCGGGCGAGGAATAGGGATCGCAGTAGAGCACGTCCTTGCGGATGTCGAAGTAGAACGCCGACAGGTCCGTGATCATGAAGGTGTTGAGCGCGGCGAGGACGCGCTTGTAGTCGAAATCGGCGTAGGCGCGCCGCACCAGCGGTTCGAGCTCGGCGAGCCGGTGCAGCATCAGCCGTTCGAGTTCGGGCATGCGCGCGTGCGCGATTTCGTCTTCCTCGTGGAAATGGGCGAGCGAACCCAACATCCAGCGCAGCGTGTTGCGCAGCTTGCGGTAGTTCTCGGTCACGCTCTTGAGGATGTCGGGGCCGATGCGCTGGTCGTCGGAATAGTCGACGCTGGCGACCCACAGCCGGAGAATGTCGGCGCCCGCCTGCTTGATGACGTCCTGCGGGAAGGTCTGGTTGCCGAGCGACTTGGACATCTTGCGGCCCTGCTCGTCCAGCGTGAAGCCGTGAGTGAGCACGACGTCGTAGGGCGCGACTCCCCGCGTGCCGCAACTTTCGAGCAGCGATGAATGGAACCAGCCGCGATGCTGGTCGGAACCTTCAAGATACATCACCTTGTCGGAGCCGTCGTTGAGATGGCGGTGAATGCCGGCGAGCCCCGGAAACGCGACCGGGTCTTCGAGCACGAAGGCGTGGGTCGAGCCGGAATCGAACCAGACGTCGAGAATATCGTCGACCTTCCGCCAGCCCTCGCCCGCGCGGTCGGCGAGGAAGCGCTCGCGCGCGCCGGCCGCGTACCAGGCGTCCGCGCCCTCGCGCGCGAAGGCTTCGGCGATGCGCGCGTTGACCGCGTCGTCCTTCAGGATTTCGGCCGAACCGTCCGCCCCCTCACGCACGAACACCGCGATCGGCACGCCCCAGGCGCGCTGGCGCGAGATCACCCAGTCGGGCCGGCTCTCGATCATGCCGCGGATGCGGTTCTCGCCTTGCGGCGGCACCCAGCGGGTGTTGGCGATTTCGCGCAGCGCGATGGCGCGCAGCGACTCATCGTGGCCGGCAATGGATTTGTCCATCGCGATGAACCCGGCAGCATCGGGCCTGCCCGATGCGTCCGCGATGGGCTTGTCCATCGCGATGAACCATTGCGGCGTGTTGCGGAAGATGACCGGCTTCTTCGAGCGCCACGAATGCGGATATTGATGCTTGAGGCGCCCGCGCGCGATCAGCATGCCGCGCTCGGCGAGCGCCTTGATCACCGCGTCGTTGGCGTCGCCCTTCTCACCTTTGGCGGTGATGACGCATTTCGGCTTACCCCCGGTGTCGCGCGGACCGAAGCCCGGCGCCTGGTCGGTGAAACAGCCGTCGGCGTCGACGGTGTAGGGAATATGCGTGGAGATGCCGCGCGCTTCGAGGGCGGCCTTGCTGGCCATCCAGATGTCGAAGTCCTCGCGGCCGTGGCTCGGCGCGGTGTGGACGAAGCCGGTGCCGGTGTCGGCGGTGACGTGCTCGCCGTCGAGCAGGGGAACGTCGAAGGCATAGCCGAGATCGCGCAAGGGATGGGCGCAAACGAGATGCGCGAGTTCGTTGCCGGATACGGGCTCGCGGCGCTCAAACGCCTCGACCTTGGCCGCTTTCATCACCTCGGCGGCCAGCGCGTCGGCAAGCACGAGACGATCGCCGACTTTCGCCCAGTTGCCATCCGGCGCCGCGGTCACTTCATAAAGACCGTAATCGATCCGCGACGAGAAGCTGATCGCGCGGTTGCCCGGCAACGTCCACGGCGTGGTCGTCCAGATCACGACATGCGCGCCGACGAGACCCGGCGCGATGCAGGTCGAGTCGGCGCGAACGCGCTGAGTTGCGTCGCCCCATTCGGCGTCGGCGATGATCTTGAACTTCACCCACACCGTGTCGCTGGTGTAGTCCTCGTATTCGATCTCGGCCTCGGCGAGCGCGGTCTTTTCCACCACCGACCACATCACCGGCTTGGAGCCGCGATATAAGAGGCCGTTGGCCGCGAATTTCATGATCTCGCGCGCGATCTGGGCTTCGGCGGCGAACGCCATGGTGGTGTAGGGGTTCTTCCAGTCGCCCTCGACGCCGAGTCGCTTGAATTCCTCGCGCTGCACGGAAAGCCAGTGCTCGGCATAGGCGCGGCATTCGCGGCGGAACGCGATCATCGCGGCCGGATCGGAGAGGTCCGGCTTGGCCTTGCCCTTGGAGCGATAGTTCTCCTCCTCGATCTTCCATTCGATCGGCAGGCCGTGGCAGTCCCAGCCCGGCACGTAATTGGAATCGAAGCCCAGCATCTGCTGCGAGCGCGTCACCATATCCTTAAGGATCTTGTTGAGCGCGTGGCCGATATGGATGTTGCCGTTGGCGTAGGGCGGGCCGTCGTGGAGGATGAATTTGGTGCGGTCCTTGGCGCTCTCGCGCAGGCGGGAATAAAGGTCGATCTTTTCCCAGCGCGCGAGGATTTCCGGCTCGCGCTGCGGCAGCCCCGCGCGCATCGGAAAATCGGTTTGCGGCAGGAACAGGGTCCGCGAATAGTCGTTGGCGGCCGATTTCGCCGGCTTTTCGGGTTCCGGCGCGCCGGACGACGGGGGCTTGGCGGGGGTATTGGCGGGGGGCTTGGCCATGGTGAGGGTTGTTAGCAGGCGCGGCGGGCGCGAGGCAACGCCCCGATCCGCGCTCTTTGTCAGGAAATCTCGCCGAGCGGCGGGAAGGCGTCGCCCGAGGCCGCCAGCGCGGCGCGCGCGCGGGCGCTGTCGTCGTTCATCTGACGGATCAACGCGTCGACCCCGTCGAACTTCACCTCGTCGCGGATGAAATCGATGAAGGCGACATCGATCTCCTTGCCGTAAAGGTCGCCGTCGAAGTCGAACAGGAAGACCTCCAGCAAAGCGACGCCATTGTCGAACATCGGCCGGCGGCCGAAATTCGCCACGCCGTCGATCCGCTTTCCGTCATGGCCGACCCGGACCGCGTAGATGCCGTGGCGCAGGCCGCAGGCCGGATCGGGAAGGATATTGGCGGTGGGGAAGCCGAGCTCGCGCCCGCGCTTGGCGCCGTGGATCACCGCGCCGGAAATGAACCAGGGGTAGCCGAGCAGGCTCGCGGCATGGGCGACATTGCCCTCAACCAGCGCGGCGCGCACCACCCCGGAGGAAACCGCGTGGCCGTCGGCCTCGCGGCGCGGCTCGATATGGACCGGAATGCCGAGGCGCTCGCCCTCCTCCATCAGGAAGGCGGGCGTGCCGGCGCGGCCCTTGCCGAAATGGAAGTCGAACCCGGCGACCACGCCGCCGACCCCCAGCCATTCGACGAGTTCATGGTTAACGAATTCTTGCGCGGTGGTGGCGGCGCGGGCGGCGTTGAAGGCCATGACGACGGCGCCGTCGAGGCCGGTCGCCGCCAGGAGCCGGAGCTTGTCCTTCTCGCCGCTCAAGCGGAATTGCGAGGCGGCGGGAGCGAAGAAATCGCGCGGATGCGGCTCGAATGTCAGCGCCAATGCCGGTCCGCCGACGGTGGCGGCAAGGTCGATCGCGGCGCGCAGGACCGCACGGTGACCGCGATGGACGCCGTCGAAATTGCCGATGGCCACGACCGCGCCCCTCGGAATTTCGTGGATGGGCGTCGAGTCGCGGATGATCCGGAAGGCGCTTGGCATGCTGGACGGTCGAATTCCTGGGCGGGACCGGAAAAGCGCGGGACCGTCGGGGAGACATCGTCCCAAGTCAAGGGGCAAGTGGCGCGTTCGCGGCCCCGCCGTGCCCGGATACCGGAAACGCGCGCGAAAACAGCCGCATAGGTGAGCGCCCGGCGTCACCCGAAAGGACGCGATTAACGCGGTGTTTAATCGAGGCTGCTAGAAATCAACGGACGATCTGTCGGCCGCCGGGAAATGGGCGCGCAATTTCGGATCGCGGCGGGCGCCGGCGTGACTGGCGCGCGCGTCGAGTGAGGCGTTAACGGAGGGGTGCGATGGCCGTCGATTTGGGGATGCCTGTCTTGGTGGTTGACGACTACAACACCATGATCCGCATCATCCGCAACCTCCTCAGGCAGCTCGGTTTCGAGAACATCGACGACGCCAGCGACGGCTCGGCCGCGCTCGACAAGATGCGCCACAAGAAATACGGCCTGATCATTTCCGACTGGAACATGGAGCCGATGACGGGCTTCGACCTGCTCAAGGAAGTGCGCGCCGACCCCAACCTCGCCATGACCCCCTTCATCATGGTCACCGCCGAATCGAAGACCGAAAACGTCATCGCGGCCAAGAAGGCGGGCGTGAACAACTATATCGTCAAGCCGTTCAACGCGGCGACGCTGAAGACCAAGATCGAGGCGGTGTTCGTCGACTGATCCCTCGCCCGGGGTCTCCGATTTCGTTCCAGAACCGTTCGTTCACCACCGCAGCCCGCGCGTGACCGCGAGCGGCGGCCGCGTCGCCTTGCCGATGACGTCGGCCAGCGCGGCATCGTCGGGATTGTCGCGCGCGCCGAATTCGGCGGCGTGGATTCCCGCGGTCACGAACAGGCATGCGACGCCAAAGGCGTTGGCGCCCTCCAGATCGGTGCGCACCGAATCCCCGATCGCCAGCACCCGGTCGAGGCCGACCGCGCGTGCGCGCCGTTCGGCCGCGAGCCCGACCGCCTGCTCGTAGATCGGCCGGTGCGGTTTGCCGCCGAACACGACATCGCCGCCGAGCGAGCGGTAGAGCTCGGCGAGCGCGCCCGCGCAATAGAGCAGGCGGTCGCCGCGTTCGACGACGAGATCGGGATTGGCGCAGACCATCGGCAGCCCGCGCGCGCGGGCCCGCGCCAGCATTTCGCGGTAATCGTCGGGCGTCTCGGTGTCGTCGTCGAAAAGACCGGTGCAGACGATGTAGTCGGCGCTTTCGGCGTCGGCGAAGCGGGTGTCGAGCCCCGCGAAGATCGGCAGATCGCGTTCGGGACCGAGATGATAGGCGGTCTTGCCGACATGGGCGGCGATGAACGTCCGCGTCACGTCGCCGGACGTGACGATGCCGTCATAGGCGTCATCGCCAACGCCCAGCCGCCGCAATTGCGTGACCACCGAGGCCGCCGGGCGCGGCGCGTTGGTGATCAGCACGACCGTTCCGCCGCCGTCCCTGAAGCGGGCGAGCGCGTCGCAGGCGTCGGCGAAGGCGGCGACGCCGTTATGGACGACGCCCCAGACGTCGCACAGCACGACGTCGTGCGACGCGCTGAATTCGCGAAAATGCTCGATCATGCGAATGGAGGCCATGCGGTCGATCCGGACGGGACGACGTCGCCGAATTCAGGCGCGGCGCGCGGCGCCGCGCGCCAGCGCCGTGATATCCCCGGTCGCGGCATGCGCGGGGGCGGCGGCGCGCTTGGCGTCCGGTTGAGCGGGCGGGGCGCTCTCATGCGCGGGCTCGGATGCGCCGTCCTGGCGCACCGGACGCGGCGGCGAGAACAGGAAGCCCTGGCCGTAATGCACGTCGAAATCGAGCAGGTCGACGACCGCGCTCTCGCTCTCGATCTTCTCGGCGACGAGATCGATGCCGAAGCGGCCGAGCAGGTCGGAGAGATCGGCCGGATGGATGTCGGATGCCGAGGCGTTCTTCTGGTCGAGCAGCACGGCGGCCGGCACCTTGACGAAACGCACGCCGCGGTCGGCGAGTTCGCGCGGCTCCAGCCGCAGGTCGCTGACGTGATCGACCGAAATGCGGAACCCGCGCTGCACCAGGGCGCCGAGGTGCTCGCTTTCGGCCGGCCCGAAATTGCGCAACGCGTCGAGCTTGAACTCCAGCACCAGCGAGGGGGCGAGCGCGCGGTTGGCGTCGAGGAAGTCGAGACACTGGCCGAACACGATCTCGTCGCGCATGGTCGCGGCCGCGATGTTGCAGAACAGCCCGACATCCTTGTTCTTGACGAGCAGGCGGCGCAGCACCTGCACGCAGCGGAACAGCACCGTATGGTCGACGCGGGGCATCAAGCCGGCGTTCTCGGCCGGGGTGATGAAATTCGCCGCCGTCAGCACCTCGCCCTTGTCGTCGCGCAGGCGGCAGACGGCCTCGTAGAAGCGCACCTTGCGCTGCGGCAGCGTGATCAGCGGCTGCAGATAGAGGTCGATGCGGTTGGCTTCGACGGCGTTCTTAACGGCGATGGTCAACAGCGCGAGGCTGGCCGGATCCGTGGCGGGCGCGCCGGCGGCGCCGGACTTTTCTTGCGTCGCGGCGGCCGCCCGGGAGGAGGCAACCTCGGTCGCGGGTGCTGGAGCTTCCGCCAACGCGGCCCGCGCGGATCCCTGATTGAGCAGGTTGTCATGCTGGGCGACCGACAGCGCGAGCTGGCGCACCAGCACGCCGAGTTCGGCGATTTCGCCCGCGACCGGCTCGATCAGGCTTCCGGCCTTGGCGGCCGAAATCTTCTCGATGTTCGACATCTGGGCCTCGGTCGCGGCCTGGCGGCGGCCGAGTTCGACGACCTGGCGGGCCAGATCCGCGGTGCCGCGCGACAGGTCGGCGATTTGGGCGCCGAGGTCGGTCCGGTCGCGAATGCGCATGGAAACCACGTTGTAGAGAATCAAGAACGTCATGATGACGATGGCCGTGATCACGGCGCCGAGCGGGCTGAGCCCCAACAGAAAATGGGCGAGCGCGCCGAGCGAGGCGGCGATCAGGACCATGCTGATGGCGAGGAAGATCGTCGAGATGCGGATCATCGAGGGGATTTCCAGCGCTGGAGATCGGGAAAGCCTAGCACCTTTGTCGATTCGACGCGCGGCCGATCTTGGGCGCGGGGGCCGCGCGTCCACGGAAAGTCGTGGACGCGGCCGCCTCAGCCATTCGCCGGCGCGTTCGCGGCCGCGACGTCCGAGGCGATCTGTCCGTCGACGATTTCCACGCGCCGGTCCATCTGGCGGGCGAGCCCCAGATCGTGCGTGACCGCGACGATGGTCTTGCCGCGCACGTCCACGAGCTCGCGCAGAATGGCGAAGACCTGGGCGGTCGACTTGGAATCGAGATTGCCGGTCGGTTCGTCGGCGAGGATGACGGACGGCTCGTTGGCGAGCGCCCGCGCCACCGCCACGCGCTGGCGCTGGCCGCCGGAAAGGCCGTCCGGCTTCTTGTGGCGATGGTCGGCAAGGCCGAGGGAATCGAGCAGTTCCTCCGCGCGGCGGGTGATCGCGCCCGCCGACAACCGGCCGAGCGCGCGCATCGGCAGCGCGACGTTCTCGGTCACGGTGAATTCCGGCAACAGGAAATGAAACTGGAAGATGAATCCGAGATGGGAGAGGCGGACCCAGGCGCGCTCGTCCTCGTCCATATGCGCGGTCGATCGCCCGTCGATGAGGACTTCGCCGGCGGTCGGCAGATCGAGCAGGCCGAGAAGATAGAGCAGCGAGGATTTGCCCGAGCCCGACGGGCCGGTGATGGCGACGAACTGGCGCTCGCCGATGCTCAGATCGATGTCGCGGACGAGCGTCACCGGCACGATGCCGGGCAGCACCCGGGAAACCCGACGCGCCTCGATCAGCGGGGTCGTCATGTCGCCCCCCGGATGATGTCGACCGGGTGCAGCCGCGCCGCCTTGCGGGCGGGGAAATAGCCGGCGACCACGCTCGAGCCGAGCGCGACGCCGGTGGCGATGGCGTAATGCACCCAGGTATAGGCGATCGGCAGCCGGTTGGAATCGGAGAACGGCGTCTTGAATTCGAGCGAGCCGAGCCCGCGGCACATCAGATAGCCGAGCCCCCAGCCGATCATGGCGCCGATCAGGCCGATCACCAGCGCCTCGATCAGGAAGATGCGGCGCACGGTGCGCGCGCGAAAGCCGAGCGACTTCATGATGGCGATGTCGCGCGTCTTCTCATGCGTGATCGTGGAGATGATGTTGTAGGTGCCGAAGCTCGCCACCAGCAGGATGGCGCCGACGATCGTGTACATCAGCACGTTGCGCATCTGGATGGTGGAGAGCAGGTCCTCCTGCGATTCCTGCCATGAGATCGATTTGTAGCCGGTCTCCGCGCCGATGCGTTCGGCGATCAGCCGCGCGTCCATCGGATTGTTGGTGCGCACCCGGATCTCGTTGACGAGACCGGTCTGGTTTTCCAGCACCTGCGCGGTCTTGATCAGCACATAGGCGGTCGTCTCGTCGGTCATGCGGAAGCCGGAATGAAACGTGCCGACCACCGTCGCGGTGAGATTGACGTCGCCGGTCGTCGCCAGCGTCAGATTGGAATTGACGCGGGCGCCGAGCTTCTCGGCGAGACGGTCGCCGATGATGACGGCGTTGTTGGCGCGATAGAGCGAGGCGAGCGTTCCCTGTCGCATCTTCACGGCGAGCGTGGAGACGTTCGGCTCGGTGCGCGGATCGATGCCGATGATCGAGACCGAGCGATTGCGGCCGGCGAAGCGGACGATCGCCTTGGACTGGACCGAGGGGGTCATCGCGCCGGGGACCCAGCTCCGCAACGCGCCGATCGTGGCGGCCGGGTTCTTGATGCCGCGCCGGCGCACGTTCGGGGTCAGGCCATGGATTTCGGCCGCGGCATAGGCGCCGTCGGCCGGCTGGCGCGTCGGCTCGCGCAGATCGTCGGAAATTGAAATATGCGGCAGGGCGTCGACCAGCGTCTTGATGAAGTCGTCCTGCGAACCTTCCATCATCGCGGCCATCATGATCGAAAAGCCGACGCCGGTGGCGACGCCGGCGATGGCGACGAGCGTCTGCCGCGCCCGGTTGCGCACATGCGTCAGGGCGATGCCCAGCGTCAGGTTCACCGCGCGCCGTCCTCGATCGGCATCGCGCGGATGCGCGCGCCATCCTTGATGTTCGTCGTCGCCGGCGAGATCACCAACTCGCCTTGCTCGATCCCCGACGTGATTTCGAAAAAGCGCGAGCCGCGCAAACCGACCTCGACCTTGCGCGCGTGGGCGCGGCCATCCTTCGCGATCATGACCCCGGCGGCCGTCACCGCGTTGGCGGGCACGAGCACGACGTCGTTCTTCTCGCGGCTGATGATGTTGGCCTCCACGCTCATGCCGACGCGCAGAGGCGTGTCGTCGGGCAGGCCGATTCGGACGCGGAAGGTCTTGGCCACGGGATCGCCGGCCGGCGTGATCTGCTTGACGGTGCCTTCGAGCGGCTGACCGGGAAAGGCGTCGGTGCGCAGCAGCGCCTGCTGTCCCACCTTGACGCGCGGAATGTCTTCCTCGTTGACGTCGGAGACGACCCAGAGCGGCTTGGGCAGGCCGACGCGGTAGAGGATGTTGCCGGGATCGACCATGTCGCCGACCTCGCCGTCTTCCTTGAGCACGACGCCGTCCATCGGCGACAGCAGCTTGTAGTAGTCGAGCCGCTGCGTCTGCGCGGCGATCTGCGCGCGCACGCGGGTCAGCTCGGTCTCCGCCTTCTGAAACGCCTGCGCCGTGGCGACGCCGCGCGCGTTCAATTGCGTCTGGCGATCGAATTCCTTGCGTTCGAATTCCTCGAGCGCGCGCAGGTCGTTCAGCGTCGCCTGCGCCTCCCGGTCGTCGAGGCGGGCGAGTACGTCGCCGCGCTTGACCTCGCCGCCCTCGCAGCGGCAGCGCTCGATGATGCGGCCGCGCACCAGCGGGGTGACGCGGGTCCAGGTCTCCGGCTCGACCGCGCCGGTGGCGTAGACGATCTCGGCGGCGTTGCCGCGCTTGGCGGTCGCCACCGTGACGGCGATGCCGCGCCCGGCCGTCCACCAGACAAGCGCCGCCGCCGCGACCGCGATCGCGACGAGCCAGGCGAGCCGGGGCAGGCGGCGGGGACCGCGGGGAGGTTCGGTGCCGGCGGTTTCGCCAGCCGTCGATTGTGTTGAAGAAGCGTCCATGGGGTCTCAATGATCCAATCGTTCGCGGGCCGCCTTGATCTAGTCACGCGACACGCCGGCCGCAATCGGGCCGTTTTCAGGCGACCGCGCGGATGATCGACGCCATCTTGCCGGCGATTTCCTCGATCTGCGCCTCGGAGATGATCAGCGGCGGCGTCAGCGCCAGCGTGTCGCCGACGGCACGGATCATCGCGTCGTGGTCGTGGAAGGCACTGTTGAGGGCGTCGATGCCGCGCCGGCCGAAGGCGTCGGGTCGGGAGGCGAGATCGATGCCGGCGGTCAGCCCGACCGTGCGGATGTCCAGCACGTTGGGAAGGTCCTTCAGGCCCATGATGGCGTCGGCCCAGATCGGCTCGAGCTTGCGGGCGCGGGCGAAGAGATCCTCGTCGCGGTAGAGGTCGAGCGTGGCCAGCCCGGCCGCGCAGGCCAGCGGATGGGCCGAGTAGGTGTAGCCGTGGAACAGCTCGATGGCGTGCTCGGGCCCCTTCATGAAGGCGTCGTGGATGGCGTCGCGCACCAGCACGCCGCCCATCGGCACCGCGCCGTTGGTCACGCCCTTGGCGAAGGTGATCATGTCCGGCAGGACGCCGTAGCGTTCGGCGGCGAAAGCGAAGCCCAGCCGCCCGAAGCCGGTGATGACCTCGTCGAGGATGAGGAGAATGCCGTGCTTGTCGCAGATCGCACGCAGGCGTTGCAGATAGCCCTTGGGCGTGGCGAGCACGCCGGTCGATCCGGCCATCGGCTCGACGATGACCGCCGCGATGGTGCCCTGGCCGTGCAGCGCGACCATGCGTTCGAGCTCGTCGGCCAGATGCGCGCCCCATTCCGGCTCGCCCTTGGTGAAGGCCTGATGCGCGCGGTCGTAGGTGGTGGGCAGATGATCGACGCCGGCGATCAGCGCGCCGAAGAAGCGGCGGTTGTTGGCGATGCCGCCAACGGCGGTGCCGCCGAAGCCGACGCCGTGATAGCCGCGCTCGCGGCCGATGAGGCGCGTGCGGCCGCCTTCGCCCTTCACGTTGAAATAGGCGAGCGCGATCTTCAGCGCGGTGTCGACCGCCTCCGAGCCGGAATTGGTGAAGAAGACGTGGTTGAGGTCGCCGGGCGCGAGGCTGGCGATGCGGCCGGCGAGCTCGAACGCCTTGGGATGGCCGAACTGGAAGGCGGGCGCGTAGTCGAGCGTCTCGGCCTGCTTTCGGATCGCGGCGACGATCGGGTCGCGGTTGTGGCCGGCATTGGCGCACCACATGCCGGCGGCGCCGTCGATCACCTTGCGGCCGTCGGCGGTGATGTAATGCATGTCCTTGGCGGCCGTGACCATGCGCGGCCCAAGCTTGAATGCGCGGTTGGCCGTGAACGGCATCCAGTAGGCGGAAAGGTCGTTGGGGAGGGCGGAGGCCTTGGTCGGCATGATTTCATTCTTTCGGCGTCGTCATGGTCGGGCAACCGGGTCCGGCCGCTGGCCGGTCCGCGTGTAAACTTGTCCCGGCCATCCACGGCTGGAATTATCGGCTCATGGCAGCCAATGTTTATATCCTGTCCAACCGTCCAAACGGTACTCTTTATGTCGGCGTCACCCGCGAACTCGTCCGGCGCCTCGGCGAGCATCGAGGCGGCGCGGTTCCCGGCTTCACGCGGCGCTATGGCATCAAGCGGCTGGTGCATTTCGGGGTCCCACGACGATATTCGAACGGCGATCCAGCGCGAACGAAACATGAAGCATTGGCCACGCGCCTGGAAGGTGCGGCTCATTCATGCCGACACCCCGGAATGGCGTGATCTGTTTGAGGACATCTGCAAATAAGGCGTGGATGGCCGGGACGAGCCCGGCCATGACGATAAACCCGGCCATGACGACAAGAGTGAGTTTGCCTGGAATTGATTCTCCGTCATGCCCAGCCTTGTGCCGGGCATCGACGTCTCGTGCTTTTTCGGAAGCGATGCCGCAATGGCCAACGGCGCATCGCGAACCCGCCGGATGATCCCCCGCTTGCCGCCCACCACCCCGGCTGCTATCCCCGGCGCGACGTTCAGCTTGACCTGATTTGCAGCCCGATGGCCGACAAACCGAAAAAGCCCCAGAAGCTCAAGGCTCGCCTGCCGCGCGGCCTCGCCGATCGCGGGCCCGCCGATATCGCCGCGACCCGCGCGATGATCGCGAAAATTCAGAAGGTCTACGAGCTCTACGGCTTCGAGCCGGTGGAGACGCCGGCGATCGAATACACCGACGCGCTCGGCAAGTTTCTGCCGGACCAGGACCGTCCCAACGAAGGCGTGTTCTCGTTCCAGGACGACGACGAGCAATGGTTGAGCTTGCGCTACGACCTGACCGCGCCGCTCGCGCGCTATGTCGCGGAGAATTTCCAGTCGCTTGCGCTGCCCTATCGCAGCTATCGCTACGGCTGGGTGTTCCGCAACGAAAAACCGGGGCCGGGGCGCTTCCGCCAGTTCATGCAGTTCGACGCCGACACGGTGGGCAGCGCGTCGCCCGCCGCCGACGCCGAGATGTGCATGATGGCGGCGGACGCGATGGAGGCGCTGGGCTTTGCGCGCGGGCAATATGTGGTGAAGGTCAACAACCGCAAGGTGCTGGATGGCGTGATGGAGGCGATCGGCGTCGGCGATGAAACACAGAAGCTGACAGTGCTAAGGGCTTTCGACAAAGCGGACAAATTTCCTCTTGAGGAAATTGAGAAGCTTCTGCGTCAAGGCAGAAGAGATCCGAGTGGCGATTTTACCAAAGGTGCAAACTTAACCGATGATCAAATCAAGGCCATTGCGGCTGCGCGCAAATTTTTTACCCGTGATTGGGAGAAGCCATTCACAATTGATGTGTATCGTCGTTACCTCAGACGAACTGTTCCTGCGTTGACATGGTCAAGCTTAATCGAAGTCGGTTTTTGCGAATTGAACGAAATACGGAAGTTGATTCGAGCGGCGGATTACGGCGCCGACCGTATTCGCATCGATCCCTCCGTCGTGCGCGGCCTCGAATATTACACTGGCCCGGTGTTCGAGGTTGAACTGCTGATCGAGACCAAGGACGAAAAGGGCCGCCCGGTGCGCTTCGGCTCGGTCGGCGGCGGCGGGCGCTATGACGGGCTCGTCTCGCGCTTTCGCGGCGAGCCGGTGCCGGCGACGGGCTTTTCCATCGGCGTGTCGCGGCTGCGCGCGGCGCTCGATCTCATCGGAAAAGATTCAACACCGACCGCTTACGGCCCCGTGGTCGTCACGGTGTTCGACAAGGATCGGCTCGCGGACTACCAGCAAATGGTTGCCACGCTGCGCGCGGCGGGCATCCGCGCCGAACTCTATCTCGGCAATCCCAAGAACATGGGCAACCAGCTCAAATATGCCGACCGCCGCAACAGCCCTTGCGTCGTCATTCAGGGGTCGGACGAAAAGGCGCGCGGCGAAGTCCAGATCAAGGATTTGATCGAGGGCGCGAAGGCCGCCGCCGCGATCGCCTCCAACGAGGAATGGCGCGCCGGCCGCCCGGCGCAATTCTCCTGCCGCGAAGATGAAATGGTGGCAAAAGTGCGCGAGCTTCTCGCCCGCCATCAGGTCGGCTGGGCGCGCGGCGAAGGCTGACCGCTACCGCGCCGGGATCAGCTTCATCACGTCGCGGATGTCTTTCAGGTTCATCTTGATCCCCGGCATGATGATGTCGCCGGGGCGCTGGTTGCTCAGGCAGGGGCTTAGCCATTTCGCCTGAATGGTCATCGTGCTCGCGCCCGGCCGCGGTCCGCCCTCGATATTGGTCGTCACCTTCACCGAATAGGCCGAGTTGAAATCGCCGGTGATCTCCGAATGCGCGGTCGACTTCATGCCGCCGAAGGAGCAGACCGAATCGATGACGATGGTGTCGCCGACCTTGGTGATGTCCTTGCGCGAACATTGCTCTTGAATGTTGCCGACGATCGTCGTCATCTCCTTGTCGATCGTGGCGTCGGTGCAATGCTGCATGGCGGGCAGGCCGGCGGTCGCGCCCTCGCGCAGCATCGTCATTTCCCAGAGGCCGGCCTTGCGTGTCGGCAATTCGGTCGCGCCGGCGGCGGAAACGGCCAGGAGCGTGCCGGGCAGCAGGGCGAGAAAGGCGCGCGCGAAGCTTGTCATCGGCTGTCTCCGGTTGGCGGCGATGGCGGTGCGGCGCTAATAGGCGACCCGCGACGCGGTCGGTCGCGGATAGGGGCGCGGCCAGAGGCAGGCGAAGCTGATGTAGCCGCCATAGCGCGCCTGCACGGCCAGGAGCTTCGGCACCTTGCCATAAGCCGCGCAATGGGCCGTCGCCGTTTCGCGGACGTTGATGGTCCGCGCCAGCGGGTAGGCGATGATGCCGCCGGTGTCGTTGCCCTTGTAGGGCGGCACCCATTCGGCGCCGGCCGGCAGGGACGTCGCGAGCGCGGCGGCCGCCAGGCAAAGCACGGTCGCGCACGCGCGCGCGGAAAAGAACGTCTGCATCCATGCGTCTCCAGGGACGATTCCGCAGTCACCATAGCCCGCCTCGCCGGCGAGCGAAATCGGGTCGCGGGCGAAAAGCGCGCGACTGTGCCTATCGTGCAAGCACGAGGCCGAAGCAAATAGCGCGCGCGAATTGGGCGCGACTGTCGCCCCGCCGCACTTGACCCCGGCGGTGGATCGCGGCACCTTCCCGCGCGATCGGGGAGGAGCAGCCGATGACCGGACGCAAGCCAATAAGCCGCTTGGGATTTGGCGCCGCCACGACCGCGCTGACGGGCGCGCTTTTGGGCATGCTCATGGCCGCGCTGCCGGGCCCGGCCGCGCGCGAGGCCCAAGCCGCCGGCATCATCGAACGCATGATCACCCTGTCCGGCCCGCGTTACGACGCCGTGCTGCCGCCCTGCGACCAGGCGCTCGATTGGATTTCCTCGCAATTCGCGCGCAAGGAAGCCGGCTACTGGAATTCGGCGTTGGCGATCTCCGGGTTCGACCGTGTCCGCGAGGTCGCGACGATGCCCTGGGCGAACGACGCGATCCCGCGCCGCTTCTGCTCGGCCCGCGCCTTCGTCAGCGATGGCAAGGCGCGCATGGTGTATTACTCCATCATCGAGGATGGCGGCATCGCGAGCTTGGGCTACGGGGTCGAATGGTGCGTCGTCGGGCTCGATCGCAACTGGGCCTATCATCCGCGCTGCCGGGCGGCCCGGCCCTGAGCCGCCGCGCGGCCATCCCGCGCGGTCATTCCACACGGTCGTTCCGACCCGCCAGTCAAAGCGCAACTCCGAGACCCAGCGGACCGCGACGGGCCCCGCGCCCCCTCCCCCGATCTGGGGAAGGCGATTTTTTGTTCTTGAAACGTTCTTGTTGGCTCGCTAGGGTTCGACGCCCAGTCGGGCAGGAATAGTCATGAGGGGGCGGGAATGCGTGGCGCCATTCGGGGTTTGAGAACAGGGCACGGGGAACGCGTCGGCGCGGGGCGGGGGCCGCGGCGCGCGCTCGGGGCGTTCGCCGTGGTCGCGGCGATCGCGGCGACCTTGACGGCGGGGCTTGCGCCCGCCGCCGCGCAGGATCGCCGGCAGAACGCGCCGGGCCAGTTCGACTATTATGTCCTGTCGCTGTCATGGTCGCCCTCCTTCTGCGAGTCGGCGAGCGAGAGCGGCAAGTCGGGACGCTCGGCCGAGATTCAATGCGGCGGCCGGCCCTTCTCCTTCGTGGTGCACGGGCTGTGGCCGCAATATGAGCGCGGCTTCCCGGATTATTGCCAGCGGCCGGCGCCGCGCCTTAATCGCGGCATCGTCTCCTCGATGCTCGATCTCATGCCCGCGCCCGGCCTGATCTTCAACGAGTGGGACAAACACGGCACCTGCTCGGGCCTTTCCCCGCGCGCGTATTTCGAGACGATCCGCAAGGCGCGCGCGAGCATCAAGATTCCGGAGGAGTTCATCGACCTTCGCGAGACGAAATTGGTTTCGCCGGGCGAGGTCAAGGACGCGTTCCTGAAGGCCAATGGCGGCCTGAGCGCGTCGGCGATCGCGGTCACCTGCGACAGCAAGCGCCTGAGCGAAGTGCGCATCTGCATGACCCGGCAGCTCGAATTCCGCGACTGCCACGAGATCGAGCGGCGCGCCTGCCGTCGCGATAAGGTGGTGATGCCGCCGGTGCGCGGCGGCTGACGGCGCGTCCCGACGGGGTCGCGCCGCGCCGGGAGCCATGCGGTTGTCCGCCGCGTCGATCGGGACGGCATGAATTATCGACACGCCTTTCACGCCGGAAATTTCGCCGACGTGCTCAAGCACGCGGTGCTTGCCCGCATCCTCGTCTATCTGCACGACAAGCCGACGCCGTTCCGCGTCATCGATACGCACGCGGGCGCCGGCCTTTACGATCTGACCGGAGAGGAAGCGCGGCGGGGCGGGGAGTGGCGGGACGGTATCGGGCGGCTGATGACGGCGTCGCTTTCCGAGGCGGCGGCCGCGTTCCTCGCGCCCTATCTCGACATCGTGCGCGCCCATAACGCGACATCGACCGGCGACGCGCTCGTCGCCTATCCGGGTTCCCCGCTGATCGCGCGCGCGCTGCTTCGGCCGAACGACCGGCTCGTCGTCTGCGAGATCGAGCCCTCGGCTCACGCCGCGCTCGTTTCCGTGTTGCGGCGCGATACGCAGGCCCGCGTCGTCGACCTCGACGGCTGGACGGCGCTCGGCGCGTTCGTTCCCCCGCCGGAACGCCGCGGCGTGGTGTTGATCGATCCGCCGTTCGAACGGCGCCACGAGTTCGAACACCTGGCGCGCGGATTCGAGACCGCTTATCGCAAATGGCCGACGGGAATTTACCTCATCTGGTATCCGGTAAAGGACCAGCGGGCGGCCGAGGCATTCGCCAACCGCGTGGCCGGTCGCGCGACGAAATCCCTGCAAGTCGAGTTGACCGTCGGCTCGCGGGCGTCCGGTCCGGGCCTCCTCGGCGCCGGCATGATCATCGTCAATCCGCCGTGGGTCCTGGAACCGGAGCTACGCCGCGTGGCGCGGGAACTCACCGACGTGCTGGCGCGCGACCGAGGCGCGGCGTTTATGTTGCGCGCGCGAAGCGAGGACGACGCCCGCGCGGAAAGATAAATGTGACGCGAGCACCATGGCCAATTCGTGTTGATCCGTATTATGCTTGCGCGTGGCGAGGGCGGATTTGCGTGCCATCCCGGTAACGGGACGGTGAAGTGACTGAGGCCTTTGGTGCGCGAGACCACATGGCCGATGCCTTCCGTGACGAACGTCCGGTCGAGCCAACGCGTCGATTGCGCGGGCGCGTTGCGAATTGCGGCGAGAGGAGTGTGGCGATGGCCATGACGGGTACCGTCAAATTTTTTAATGGCGAGCGGGGATATGGATTCATCAAGCCCGATGACGGCGGGCGCGATGTGTTCGTCCATATCACCGCCGTCGAACGTGCCGGACTTAAGGCGCTTTCGGAAGGACAGAGGATTTCCTTTGACGTCGAGCCGGACAAGAAAGGCAAGGGTCCAAAAGCGGTTAATTTGGTCGTCACAGCGAGCGCGTGAGACGCGGGCGAAGCGCGAGCGCTTCACCGGCCGATCATGCTTGAATTCGGAATTGTGACTGTCGGCGCGAGGGTCGACCGCGCGCATCGCGATACACGTGTCGCGTGACGCCTGAACATTTATGCCGGCGATTTCAAGAAATGCCTTGGTGCAAGGATTTCGAGAGCGGAGATTTTTCGGCCGGGTCTTGAGGCCGAAGCGGAAACCCCGTCCAATTACGCCGACAAACAAGGCTTCCAAAAAAGGAACCCCGGGCGCAAGACCCGGGGTATCAGTTCGCGGCCCACCGCCGCAATCGGTGCGCCGGTCGCAAGGCCGACGCTGCCGCCTGGATCACGATGATTGGGATCGACACGATCCAAATTCATGAACGTGATCGACTTTCCTGGATCGGCATTCCTTGACCGACTTTCCGCCTCCGCCCGCTACGTCGTCCGAACGTTGCCCCTATGGTGCTCGGTGAGACGAAGCCATCTCGCCGGCGAACGCCCTAGAAGTGGTAGTTCACGCCGAGCCGCAGCACGTTGAAGCCGTAGCCGTTGCTCGTTCCGATGCCGGTGATGTTGAAGGACTGACTGGCGAGGTCGACGTAGAGATATTCGACCTTGGCCGACCAGTTCGGCGCGAAGCCGAATTCGGCGCCGAGGCCCGCCGTCCAGCCCCAGGTCGCGCGCCATTCGACCAGCGGCAGGCTTTCGCCGCGCAAGGCGCCGACGGCCAGGCCCGCCGTTCCATACAGCAGGAAGTTGTTGAAGGCGTAGCCGACGCGCCCGCGCGCGGTTCCGAACCAGGGATTGGCGAATTTCCAGGTCGCGAACACGTCGTCGGCCGCGGTGACCTGCGCGTCGAGTTCGGCGCCGAACACGAGGTTGCCGGATTGCCAGTTATAGCCGGCCTGCAAGCCGCCCGAGACGCCCGAGGGCCGCGTCGGGTCGCCGTAGATGCGGCCCCACTGGTAGCCGAGATTGCCGCCGATATAGGGGCCGGCCCAGCTAAACGCGTTGACCGGCGAGTTGACCCCATAGACGGGCGCGCGGCCGCGCCCGAGGTCGGCGGCTTCCGCCGATGTGGTTGCGATCGCGGCGGCGGCGACGAACGCGGAAACGATAAGTCTTGTCATAGTTGCCTCCTCGCGTCGGCAAGGCCGTGGTGCGTGCCGTGGCGTCCGTGCCGCCAGCGATGATGCGCGCGCCCCGCGGTGGTTACCGGATTCAGGCATTTCATCGATAAGATTTATCGAGATTTTTAAGTTAAATACTTGTTAATCGGATGAGCCGCGAAAATATCGTCGTTAAGAATGCGTTAGCGGTGGAGTCTTCGCGCGAAGAGCAATTGCGCGGCGAGATCGGAAAGTCTGTCGCGGCCAATCATGCGCGCGCCATGACTTCGACGCGCGTCGGCGAAGACTTTCGCTATTGGCGCGATGGGTCGGGAAGACTTGTCGAAAACTTCGACTGGCCCCGAGCGCGCGGAATGCCTACTTTGACGCCATGACGAAGACCAAGAAGGATGCCGCGTCCGCCGCGCCTGCCGCCGATCTCGATCCGGCGACGACGGCGGTGGAGGAAGAGGAGGAGCTTCCGCTTCCCGAAACCGTCGACGACGACGGACGGCCGGCGTCGAGCGCGCTCAATCTCGGCAGCGCGGCGATCGAGAGCGCGATGCGGCACGCGCCCGCCGGGCCCGGCGTCTACCGCATGATGAACGCGGCGCGCGAGGTGCTCTACGTCGGCAAGGCCAAGAACATCCGCAAGCGCCTGATCGCCTATGCCCGTCCCGCCGGACAGAACGAACGCATCGCGCGCATGATCGCGGCGACCGCCTCGCTCGAATTCGTCTCGACCGGGACGGAAACCGAGGCCTTGCTGCTCGAAGCCAACCTCATCAAGCAATTGCGGCCGCGCTTCAACGTGCTGATGCGCGACGACAAGTCTTTTCCCTATATCCTCATCACCGGCGATCACTGGGCGCCGCGCATTCTCAAGCACCGCGGAGCGCAATCGCGCGCCGGCGGCTATTACGGCCCCTTCGCCTCGGCCGGCGCCGTCGACCGCACCATCAACGCGCTGCAGCGCGCCTTTCTGATCCGGTCCTGCACCGACGCCTTTTTCGAAAGCCGGACGCGTCCTTGCCTGCTCCACCAGATCAAGCGCTGCGCCGGACCCTGCACCGGCGAGATCGATTTCGCCGGATACGCCGAACTCGTGCGCGAGGCGAAGGAATTCCTCACCGGCCGCAGCCATCTGGTGAAGGAGATGCTCGCCACGGAAATGGAGAAGGCGTCCGCCGAGCTTGCGTTCGAGCGGGCCGCGCTCTACCGCGACCGGCTCGCCGCGCTGTCGGCGATCCAGGCCCAGCAGGGGATCAATCCGCGCTCGGTCGAGGAAGCGGACGTGTTCGCGATCCATCAGGATGGCGGCTATTCCTGCGTCGAGGTGTTCTTCTTCCGGACCGGACAGAACTGGGGCAACCGCGCCTATTTTCCGCGCGCCGATCGCGCGCTGCCCGCGGGCGAGGTGCTCGGGGCGTTCCTGGCGCAGTTCTACGACGACAAGCCGCCGCCCCGCCTCGTCCTGTTGTCGGAGGATATTCCCGAGCGCGAATTGCTGGCGAGCGCGCTCGGCGCCAAGGCGGGCGTTCGCGTCGAGGTGGTCACGCCCAGGCGCGGCGAGAAATGGGAACTGGTCCGCCACGCGGCGGCGAACGCGCGCGAGGCGCTGGGGCGCAAGCTCGCCGAGACCGCGACGCAAAACCGGATGATGCGTGCGCTCGCCGATCTTCTCGAACTTCCCGGCGCGCCGCGCCGCATCGAGGTCTACGACAACAGCCACATTCAGGGCACCAACGCGGTCGGCGCCATGATCGTCGCCGGCGCGGAGGGATTCCTCAAGAGCGCCTATCGCAAGTTCAACATCGCGTCGGCCGGGCTGACGCCCGGCGACGACTACGGGATGATGCGCGAGGTCCTCGGGCGGCGTTTCAGGCGCTTGTCGCGCGAACTCGCCGCGGCGCGCGGCGAGGAGGCCGGCGTCGAGGCCACCATCGCGGCCGGCTTCGAAGCCGGCGGCAAGGCGCGCGGCGAGGTGGCCGATACCGCCGAAGCCGACGTCGAGAGGGAGGCCGGGGACGATCATCCGCGCCTGCCGGACCTCGTCATCATCGACGGCGGTCCCGGCCAGCTTCGCGTCGCGCGCGAGACGCTCGCCGGGCTCGGCTGCGCCGATGTGCCGTTGCTGGCGGTGGCCAAGGGGCCCGATCGCGACGCAGGCCGCGAGACGCTCCACCGCGTCGATCGTCCCCCGCTCAAGCTCGAACCGCGCGACCCGATCCTCTATTTCATCCAGCGCCTGCGCGACGAAGCGCACCGCTTCGCCGTCGGCTCCCATCGCAAGCGGCGCGAGCGCGATCTACGCGAGGCGGGCTTGCGCGAAATTCCCGGCATCGGCCCGGTGCGCAAGCGCGCGCTGCTGCGCCATTTCGGCACGCTCAAGGCGATCGAGCGCGCCTCGCTCGCCGATCTCGCGCGCGTGCCCGGCATCAACGCGGAGACCGCGCGGCGCATTCATGATTTCTTTCGCGCGTCGGCGGGTTGAGGCGAAATCCACGCCGGCCTGTCATCGCGTCGCGGCGCCGGGCGTGGACAGTATCTTTCGGGTGTTGACCCGGGGCCCGCGAGGGTATTGGTTTGGGCCATGACGCAAGCCACGACGAGATCGGACCAGAGCCGCGGCATCGCATTGGCCAACCTGTTGACCTATGCGCGCATCGCCGTGGTGCCGATCGTTGTCGGCTGCGTCTACTGGCAGTCGATTCACGGCGGCCCGCTGTGGCTGCGATGGGTGGCGCTGTTCTTTTTCATCGCCGCCGGAATCACGGATTTTCTCGACGGCTACGTCGCGCGCCTGTGGGACCAGCAGTCGACCTTCGGCCGCATCCTCGATCCGATCGCGGACAAGCTGCTGGTCGCCTCGTGCCTGCTCATCCTCGCCGCCGACGAGACCATCCGCGCCTGGTCGCTGTGGGCGGCGGTGGTCATTCTGTGCCGCGAAATCCTGGTGTCGGGCCTGCGCGAATATCTGGCCGAGCTTCAGGTCAGCCTGCCGGTGTCGCGGCTCGCCAAATGGAAAACGACCGGGCAACTCGTGGCGATCGGATTTCTGCTCGCGGGCGAGGCGGGAGAGCAGGTGCTGCCCTATACCACGCAGATCGGCCTCGTGCTGTTGTGGATCTCGGCGCTGGTCACGCTCTATACCGGGTGGGACTATTTCCGCGCCGGCGTCCGCCATCTGAACGAGAGTTGAGCATGAAGGTGCTGTATTTCGCCTGGGTCCGCGAGCGCGTCGGCAAGGACGAGGAGACGATCGATCCGCCGGCGGACGTGCGCACGGTGGCCGATCTGGTGACCTGGCTTTCCGGGCGCGGCGAGGAATATGCCCATGCGTTCGAGAACGCCGCGATCGTGCGCGCCGCGATCGACCGCATGCATGTGCCGCCGGAAACCCCGATCGCCGGCGCCGGCGAAATCGCCTTCTTTCCCCCGATGACCGGCGGCTGAGACGCGCGTTCGGGCGCGCGTTCGGGCGATTGTCTTCCCGTTTGCCGGCGCAAATGCCGCTGGACAGGAGGACCGTTTGCGCCATATTCGCGCGCATGAGCGAGCCCGTCACCATTCGGCTGCAACGCGAGGATTTCGACGCGTCCGCGGAAGCGGCGGCGCTCGCGCGTGGGCGCGTGGATGTCGGCGCGGTCGTCACCTTCACGGGAATTTGCCGCGGCGAGGAAAAGGGCGAGCCGATCGCGGCGATGACGCTAGAGCATTATCCGGGCATGGCGGAGGCCGAGATCGCGCGCCATGTCGCCGAGGCGCGCGCGCGCTGGCCGCTCATCGGCGTGACCGTGATACACCGTCACGGCCGTCTGGTGCCGGGCGACAATATCGTTCTCGTCGTCACCGCCTCGGCCCATCGCGCCGCCGCGTTCTCGGCGGCGGAATTTCTGATGGACTATCTCAAGACCAGCGCGCCGTTCTGGAAACGCGAGGAGCGCGCGGCCGGCGCGTCGTGGGTCTCGGCGCGCGGCGAGGACGACGCGGCGAAGGAGCGCTGGCGGCGATTGCCGGCGACCTGAGGCGCGCGGCGGGACCCGAACGGCGACAGGCAAGGAGCGACAGGTGGTCAAGCGCGCGCGGCCGAAGGAACTCGTCACGATCCTCGATTTCGTCCGTTACGCCGTGAGCCGGTTCAACGAGGCGGGCGTGGTGGTGGCGCACGGCACGAGCGATCCGGTCGCCGAGGCCGCCTTTCTGATCGGCGAAACCCTGCATCTGAGCCCGGATCATTTCGAGGCCTTCCTCGGCGCGCGCGTCTCCGCGCGGGAGGCCGGCGCGATCGTCGACCTTATCGAGCAACGCGTCCGCACGCGCAAGCCCGCCGCCTATCTCGTCAAGCGCGTCTACATGCGGGGCCTGCCGTTCCACGTCGACCAGCGCGTCATCGTGCCGCGCTCCTTTATCGGCGAGATACTCGAAATGCATTTTTCCGGCGACGCGGCCTCGCTGATCGCCGATCCCGGCGCGATCGGGCGCGTGCTCGATCTGTGCACCGGTTCGGGCTGCCTGGCGATCCTGGCGGCGCGCGCCTTTCCGAATGCCGAGATCGACGCGGTCGATCTTTCCAAAAAAGCGCTGGAAGTGGCCGCGCGCAATGTCGGCGATTACGGGCTGGAAGATCGCGTGCGCCTTTATCAGGGCGACCTGTTCGCCGCGGTTGGCGGCGCGCGCTATGATCTCATCATCACCAATCCGCCCTATGTCGACGCCGAGGGCATGGCGAGTCTGCCGCGCGAATGCCGCTTCGAGCCGAAGCTCGCGCTCGACGGCGGCCTCGACGGCCTCGACATCGTGCGCCGGATCATCGCCGGCGCTGGCCGCCATTTGACGGAAGAGGGTGGCCTGCTTTGCGAGGTCGGGCGCGGCCGCGCGGCGCTGGAGGAAGCCTATCCCGATCTCCCCTTCCTCTGGCTCGACAGCGAGGAGAGCGAGGGGGAAGTGTTCTGGCTCGAAGCCGCCGCGCTGGGCTGAGCGCCGTGCCGCGATCGGGCGCGCGCGGGTATCAGGCGGCCGCGGCACTGCCCTTCGGATCGACCGTCGCGGTATAGTCGTCCATCAACTGCTTGCTGATCGCGCCGGGCGTGAAACGCCAGTCGGCGATCTCCGACACCGGCGTGACTTCCGCCGCCGTGCCGGTGATGAAGCACTCCGAAAATCCCGACAGCTCGTCCGGCATGATGCGCCTCTCGATCACCTCGATGCCGCGCCGCTTGGCGAGGTCGATCACGGTGCGCCGCGTGATGCCGTCGAGGAAGCAGTCGGCGATCGGCGTGTGGATTTTGCCGTCGACGATGAAGAAGATGTTGGCGCCGGTGCATTCGGCGACGCGCCCTTCCCAGTCGAGCATCATCGCGTCGGCGTAGCCCTTGCGCTCGGCCTTGTGCTTGGAGATCGTGCAGATCATGTAGAGGCCGGCCGCCTTCGCCTTGGCCGGCGCGGTGCGCGGGTCGGGCCGGCGATAGTCGGCGAGATCGAGGCGGATGCCCTTGAGCCGCTCGGCGGGGTCGAAATAGCTCGGCCATTGCCAGCAGGCGATGGCGAGATGGATGGTGTTGGCCTGCGCCGAGACGCCCATCATCTCCGAGCCGCGCCAGGCGACGGGGCGGATATAGGCGTCGGTCTGGCCGTTCCTTTCCAGCACCAGCTTCTTGGCGGCGTCGATCTCGGCGACCGAATAGGGCACCTCGAAGTCGAGCATGCGCGCGGAGGCCTTCAGCCGTTCGGAATGCTCGGTGTTTCTGAAAATCTCGCCGCCATAGGCGCGCTCGCCCTCGAACACGCAGCTGCCGTAATGCAGGCCGTGCGAGAGCACATGGAGATTGGCGTCGGCCCATGGGACCAGTTTGCCATCGTACCAGATGACACCGTCGATCTTATCGAATGACACGCCCATGGCTCGTCTCCCAGCATTGTCCCGTTTCGCGGCCGCTCCGGGCGCCCGCGCCCGCCGCCGTTTTGCCTCGGCCCGCAACTCCCGGTATGGTCGTCCAGTATGTCGGTCAAGGCCGTTGGCGACAATAATCGCGGCCCTGCCGACGCGCAGGGGGCCTCGACGAAACGTACGGAAATTCCAGGTCGTCGCGCTACGACGAACGAATATTTCGCTATCGTGGCCGTTTTTGTAACAAGTGATCCGAATTATGTCAATATAGCTGACATAAAAATATCGCCGGGGATTTGCGTGGGGGCCAGGCGGCGCTAGAGCATGGTCGGCGCGCGAGAGGCCGGACCTTCAAGGCGCTTGCGGGTGTGGAGTGTTCGAGGGCGAAGTTCACCGGTGTGAAGTCTTCGGGTGCGAAGTCTTCGAGGGCGATGTCCTCGGGTGCGAAGTTGGCGGGTGCGCCAAGGCGTTGAATCGGTGCATGGTCGTGGTGCCGGCCCGCTGCCTCGCCGGGAGCCTTGCGCCGGCGAAGCCTACCAAGCAAGCGCCACGGCGGTCACCACGCGCGAGGACAGCAACGAGCCGGCGATGGAAGACAAGGTGCAGATCAAGGGATCGACCGAACCCGCCTGGGAGTTGATCGAGCTCCTGTTTTTCGCCTACCGCGACTTCGTCGGCGATCCCGACGAGGTGTTGGCGCGTTTCGGCTTCGGCCGCGCCCACCACCGGGTGCTGCACTTCGTTTTCCGCAATCCGGGACTGAAGGTCGCCGAGCTTCTGCGCGTGCTGCGCATCACCAAGCAGTCGCTCGGCCGCGTGCTCAAGGCGCTGGTCGACGACGGCTATATCGAGCAGCGCGAGGGCAAGGACGACCGCCGCCAGCGGCTCCTGTACGCGACGGCGAAGGGCGAGGCGCTTGTGCTGCGGCTCGCCGGATTGCAGACCGAGCGGATCAACAACGCGCTCGCCGCCGCGCCGGCGCAATGCCGCGACGCGGTCGCCGCCTTCCTGCGCGGCATGATCGATCACGACGCCCGCGACAGGATCGTCGCCATGATCCTCAAGGGCGGCGCGGATGCGGAACGACGGCGCGTGCCAGACCGATGACCATGCCATTTCCCGCCGGCGGGCCCGCCGACAACGCGCCGCATTTGTTGGTGGTCGACGACGACCGCCGCATCCGCGATCTGCTGTCGCGCTTCCTCTCCGGCGAAGGCTACCGCGTCACCACGGCGCAGAGCGCGGCGGACGCGCGGGCCAAGCTCGCGGCGGTGCATTTCGACCTCCTCATTCTCGACGTGATGATGCCGGGGGAGACCGGCTTCGATCTCGCCCGGTCGCTGCGAGCGCGTTCGAGCGTGCCGATCATCATGCTGACCGCGCGGCACGAAACCGAAAGCCGCATCGAGGGTCTGCAGATCGGCGCGGACGATTATCTCGCCAAGCCGTTCGAGCCGCGGGAGCTGCTGCTGCGCATCGGCAGCGTGCTGCGCCGCGCCTCGCCCGCGCCGGTCGCGCCGGTCGAATCGGTCAAGTTCGGGCCGTATCTGTTTCACCTCGGCCGGGGCGAATTGCAGCACGGCGGCGACATCGTCCACCTGACAGACCGCGAACGCGAGATGCTGAGAACGCTCGCCGCCACGCCAGGCGAGACCGTGCCGCGCCTCGCGCTCGCCGGCAATCCGGCGTCGGGCAGCGAGCGCGCCGTCGACGTCCAGATCAATCGCCTGCGGCGCAAGATCGAGCGGGACTCGGCCAACCCGGTCTACATCCAGGCCGTGCGCGGCATCGGCTATCGTCTGGTGACGACGCCATGACCGCGATCGAAGCCGGCCGCGCTTTGCTGAGGCGCGCCCGTCAGCGCCTGGCCGACGCCAATGACTGGCTCGGCATGCGCTTCAAGAACGTGATGCCCACGGGTCTTTACGCCCGCGCGCTGCTGATCATCATCGTGCCGATGGTCGTGCTGCAATCCGTCGTCGCCTTCGTCTTCATGGAGCGGCACTGGAACACGGTGACGCGGCGCCTGTCGGCGACGGTGGTGCAGGACATCGCGGTGCTGGCCGATATCTATCAGGGCTATCTGCAGGACAAGGATCGCACGCTATTGCGCAAGATGGCGCAGGAGCGGCTCGGCCTGGTGGTGGAGTTCCTGCCGGCGACGGAGATGCCGCCGCCCGGCCCGAAGCCGTTCTTCTCCCTGCTCGACCTGACGCTGTCGGAGCAACTGCGCAACCGCATCGGTCGGCCGTTCTGGATCGACACTGTCGGGCGCTCGGCGCTGGTCGAAATCCGCATCAAGCTCGACGACGCGGTGATGCGCGTGTTGGCGCAGCGCGGCGCGGCCTACGCCTCGAATTCGGAGATCTTCCTGTTCTGGATGGTGGGCACCTCGCTGGTGCTGATCACGGTCGCGGTGCTGTTCCTGCGCAACCAGATCCGGCCGATCGTCACGCTCGCCGACGCCGCCGAAAGCTTCGGCAAGGGGCGCGAGGTGGTCGGCTTCCGGCCACGCGGCGCGCGCGAGGTCCGCCGCGCGGCGCTCGCCTTCATCGAAATGCGCTCGCGCATTGAGCGCAGCATCGACCAGCGCACCGGCATGCTGGCCGGTGTCTCGCACGATCTGCGCACGGTGCTGACGCGCTTCAAGCTCGAACTCGAACTGATCGGCGACAGTCCCGAGGTCGAGGCGATGAAGAAGGACGTCGACGAAATGAACGCGATGCTGGAGGCCTATCTCGCCTTCGCGCGCGGCGACGGCGGCGAGCAGGCCGAGCCGACCGACATCGCCGCGTTGCTCGACGAACTGCGCGTCGAGGCCGAGCGCGACGGGCTCAAGGCGAAGGTTTCCTTCAACGGCCAGCCGACGGTGACGGTCAAGCCGGCCGCGTTCAAGCGCTGCCTCGGCAATCTGGTCTCGAACGCCTCGCGCTTCGCCCAATCGATCGTCATCGCCGGGCAGCGGGATCATCGCTGGCTGACCGTGACCATCGACGACGACGGGCCGGGCATTCCGGCCCACGCCCGCGCCGACGTGTTCAAGCCGTTCCTGCGGCTCGACGACGCGCGCAATCAGGACGAGGGCGGAACCGGGCTCGGCATGGCGATCGCCCGCGACATCGCGCGCTCGCATGGCGGCGAGATCAGGCTCGACGACAGTCCGCTCGGCGGCTTGCAGGTCACCGTGCGCATCCCGGTGTGATCGCGTTCAAATCAGCCGGCGAGCTCGCGCGAGCGGCGCGTGGCCGCGGCCACCGCGCGCATCATCAATTGGCGCAGTCCGTCTTCGCGCATCAGCACGTCGAGCGCGGCGGCCGTCGTGCCGCCGGGCGAGGTGACGTTCTGGCGCAAGATCGACGGATCGTCGGCGAGCCGATGCAGCAATTCGCCGGCGCCGGCGACGGTCTCGCGCGCGATACGGGCGGAGAGCGCCTCGGGTAGGCCGGCGGCGACGCCCGCGCGGGCGAGTTCCTCGGCCAGCAGGAACACGTAGGCCGGGCCCGAACCCGAGACCGCCGTGACCGCGTCCATCAGCGCTTCGTCCGCGATCCATTCGACCGCGCCGGTCGCCGCCAGCAGGGCGTCGGCGATCGCGCGCTGCGCCGCCGTCACGTTCGCCGCCGCCGCCGCGACGGTCATGCCGCGCCCGATCGAGGCCGGCATGTTGGGCATGGCCCGCACGACCGCGCCGCCGCATGCCGTGGCGATGCCGGCGATGGTGCGCCCCGCCATGATCGAGACGACAAGTCCGTCCGGCCGGATGAAGGCGCGCAGCGCGGCGGCCTCCTCGGCGAAGATCTGCGGCTTGACCGCGATGACGATGGCCGCAGCCGCGCCGACCTCGCCGGGCGCCGGATTGAGCTTCAGTCCGCGCGCGCGCAGCGCGTCGATGTCCGGGCTCGGCCGTGGCTCGATGACGACGACGCGGCTGGCTGGAAGGCCGCGCGCCAGCCATCCCGACAGCATCGCGCCGCCCATCTTGCCGGCGCCGGCGAGCACGACGGCGCCGTCGAGAGTATCGAGGATATTCACGGAAGGGTCGGCGGCCATGGCGGACATCCCGGCGGGCTTCATGATCGATGCGACGGCGGTCTTAGCACCGATGCGACCGCGTCCGCCAGAATCAGGCTTCGCCCGCCGTCTCGAACATGGCCGCGTCCATCGCCTCGGCCGCGCTCTTGCCGGCCCAGACCACGAATTGGACGGCGGGAAAATAGCGTTCGCAGGCTTCGAGCCCGGCGCCGAGCAGCGCGCTGCATTGCGCGGCCGTCGCGGCGCTGCCGCCGGAGAGCACCAGCGCGTGGCGGAACATGATCAGGCCGTTCTGGGTCCACAGGTCGAAATGGCCGATCCACAATTGCTCGTTGATGCGGGCGATCAGGCGCTGCACCTCCGCCCGGCGCGCGGCCGGAATCCGCATATCGAAGGCGCAGGCCAGATGCAGCGCCTCGATGTCGCCCATCCAGGTGAAGGAGACCTGGTAGTCGGTCCATTCGCCCTTGGTCACGATCGTGAGCTCGTCCTCGCCGGCGCGCTCATAGGACCAATCGTTCAGCGCCGCGATCCGCTCGACGGTGTCGAGAGGATCGACGCGTTCACGTTCGGTCGGTTCGAGGAGCGACATTCCGCCTCCGGGTAAGCGCGCATCCGCGGCCGAAACGCCGCCGGACGAGCCTTTCGATCGCTGAATTCCACGCGGTCGACGCAACGTTCAAAACGCAACATTCAGGACGCAAAATAAAGACGCAACGCTCGTCGGCGTATCGCCCGGCCGGCTTGGCTCGCGCCGCCTCGCGGGAACCTCGGAACGCGCGAGATCCGCGCCGATCACGATGTTGATCGAGTGATCAGTGATTTGCGGAAAGGGCGCAACGGGGGGTGGAATCCCGTCCACAGCCAATGGTGCGACAAGTTGACTCGGCGCACAGAAAAATCGCGCCTGAGGGCTCGCGATTGATCGTTCCGCGAGTCGGAGGGCGCGATTGCGCGCGATGCGAGTCCCTTGGCGCGCGGACCAGCGTGGCCGGTGAAGAGACTCCGCGCGAGGCCACGGTTGATTCGGATCGTATTGCCCCGGCCCTCGCGCCCATGGCCGGGCAGGTTCCGGCCGTCCCGGATGGGACGGCGAAGCGCCAGAAGATGCGGGATGCCTGGGCCGAGCCCATAAGGCGATTTGGGTAGGCGGGACCTGCTCTAATCGAACAGGCTCGACACCGATTCCTCGGCGGCGGTCCGGCCGATCGCTTCGCCGATCAGCGTCGCGATCGACAGCGCGCGGATGTTGCGCGCGACCCGGACGGCCTCGGTCGGCAGGATCGAATCGGTGATGACCAGTTCCTTGAGCTTGGAGGCGGTCACGCGCGCGGTCGCCCCGCCAGAGAGCACGCCGTGGCTGATATAGGCGTAGACCTCGGTGGCGCCGTTGGCGAGCAGGGCGTCGGCGGCGTTGACGAGAGTTCCGCCGGAATCGACGATGTCGTCGATCAGCACGCAGGTGTGCCCGGAGACGTCGCCGATCACATTCATGACCTCGGATTCGCCGGGCCGCTCGCGGCGCTTGTCGATGATGGCGAGCGGGGCGTTGATGCGCTTGGCCAGTCCGCGCGCGCGCACGACGCCGCCGACGTCCGGCGACACCACCGTCAGATTGGCGAGATCGAAGCGCTCGCGGATGTCGCGCACCATCACCGGCGAGGCATAGAGATTATCGGTCGGGATATCGAAGAAGCCCTGGATCTGGCCGGCGTGAAGGTCGACCGTCATGACGCGGTCGGCGCCCGCGCGGGTGATGAGGTTGGCGACGAGCTTGGCCGAGATCGGCGTGCGCGGGCCGGCCTTGCGGTCCTGCCGGGCGTAGCCGAAATAGGGCACCACCGCGGTGATGCGGCGCGCCGAGGCGCGGCGCAGCGCGTCGATGATGATGAGCAGCTCCATCAGATGGTCGTTGGCCGGATAGGAGGTCGACTGCACGACATACATGTCGCAGCCGCGCACGTTTTCCTGGATTTCGACGAACACCTCCATATCGGCGAAGCGGCGGACGACGGCCTTGGTCAGCGGCAGTTGCAGCCAGGCCGCGATCGCCTCGGCGAGCGCGCGGTTTGAATTGCCGGCGACGAGCTTGATGGCGCCGTTCTTCGCCGACATCGCGGTGTTCTCCAATCCCTCGGTTCTGGCGGCCGTTGCCGGCGCGAGGTGGGCTGGCGTCGGGCCGGGGCCCGATCGCGCGTGGTGATAACAAGGAGCCGCGCCGGCTGGCAATACGGACAACCGTCCGTTCTGGGCAAAAGCGGCTTTAAGGCCCTGAAATCGCCCCGGCGCCGGCCCGCGAGCCGACCCGTCAGCGGGCGACGAAGGCCAGCGTCTCGCCGGTCGGGGAGGGGCCGCGGCCGGCCGCGAGCGCCCCGCCGTCAAGATCCCGGCCGTCAAATCCCGCGCCGCTCGGTGCGCCGCCGACGCTCGCGACCACCGGTCCCCGCGTACCCGGCTGGGACGGCTCGTTCGGCGCGGCGCCGTTCATGACGCCGGCGACGCCGGAAAGGCAGCTCGCGGCGATCGCGCGCAGGATCTGGTCGTTCGCGCCCGCCCAGGCGTCGCCGCCGGTCTTGCCGGCCGGTTCCTCGCCCGAAATCCGCGCGGCGCGCTGCTGGCTGGCGTCGTAAATGTCCCACACCCAAACGATGCTGGTCTGGCCACGCCGGACCTGCGCCGACAGGTAGCCGCGCGCGCGGTACGAGGCCGCGCCTTGGCGCGACACGATGGGGAGATTGCGCGCACGTGCCTCGCCATCGAGCGTTCGCACCAGGCGGTCGAAAACGGCCGGCGGCGGACCGTCGATCGATTCGAAGGCGAGCGTCGGACCCTGCGCGGAAGAAAATCCGTCCATCGGACTGGGGCCGTTCGCGGTGCATCCGCCCGCGAGCGTCGCGATCGCCAGCGCGCCGAGGAATGCCGCGCGCGCGCCGCGCCATCGTCCGTCTTGCGATCGCCCGTCACGCGGTTGGTCACCGCGCGATTGTTCGCCGCGCGATTGTCCAAGGCGCGGGCGTACGAACAATCCGGTGACGATCGGGCGCGACATGAGAGGTTTCGTTTCGGGCGCGGGTTGGTTTCGAGCGCGGTTGCGCGGGCGCGCGAAAAGGGCGCCCTCGACCACCGATCGATAGCGTTAAAATCCGTTAACGTCCAGAGCGCGTACCGCCGCGCGCGCCGCGCGGGTCCGCGTGTCAGGCCTCGATCGTGATCGCGTGGACGTGGCGGCCGTAATCGGGCTCGGCGCGATGCACCGAACGGCGATAGCTGTAGAAGCGCGCCTCGTCCGCGTAGGTGCACTCGCCGATATCGTCGATCCGCGCGATCCCGGCGCGATCGAGCCGCGCGCGAATATAGCCGGCAAGGTCGAACATGGCGTGGCCCTCGCGCGCCGAGGGACGAAAGAAGCCGGCGTTGTCCTCTCGCTCGGCCGTGAAGCGATCGACGAATTCGGAACCGACCTCGTAACTCGGCTGACGGATCATGGGTCCCATCGCCGCGACGATGCGCTCGCGCGTGGCGCCGAGCGTCTCCATCGCCGCGATGGTCGCCTCGATCACGCCGGTGAGCGCGCCCTTCCAGCCGGCATGGGTCGCGCCGACGACGCGCGCGCGCGCGTCGGCCATCAGGATCGGCCCGCAATCGGCGGTCGAGGCGCCGACGGCAAGGCCCGGCGTGGCCGTGACGATGGCGTCGACCCGGGGTCGCTCGGCGATCGACCAGGGGCGCGTGACGATCACGGCGTCGGGGGAGTGGACCTGATGCGCGGTGAGAAGATGCGTCGGCGCGACGCCCAACGCGGCCGCCATGCGCGCGCGGTTTTCGGCGACCTTGGCGGCAGCGTCGCCGGAGCCGAGGCCGCCATTGAGGCTCGCATAGATGTCGCGCGATACGCCGCCGACGCGGGTGAAGAAGGCATGGCGGATGCCGGGCAGTTCGGCGAGCGCCGCCGAGCGCAGGATCATCGCGCGGGCTCCGCGCCGCCGGCGTTTTCGTCGAAGGCGGGCGGCGCTTCCATCGCCGGATCGGACAACGCCAGCGCCTTGAACAGCGAACCCATATTGGCGCGCCCGCTTCCGGTCAGACGCCGCATCGCATGGGCGATGTCGTCGACCACGTCGCTCGGGGCCTTGGCCATCAGCGATGTCGCCCGCGACTCGATGCCGAGCCGGCGCAGGAATTCGCCCTGCTCGATCGGGCCGTGCGCGCGCGCGCCGGCATCCTCCGCCGCCACCGCCAGCGCCTGGAAATCCACATGCGCGGTGATGTCGGCCGTGCCCGGGTTCTTCAGCGGATCGACATAAGCGTGCCGCGCGACCGCCTGCAGCGTGTCGCCGGCGGCGCTGCGCATGGGGCCGTAGTCGATGATCAGCGCGACGCCGCCGCCGTGCTTGAGCCGGCGCGCGAGCTGAACGACCTCGTCGTTCGACCGCCATTCACAGATCGAGCCGACCGGCGCGGCGTTGACGATCGGGGGAACGAGCAGATCGAACCGCGGCAACGGCGCGTCGGCGAAGGCGAAGGCGAGCGCGCCCTTTTCGTCGATGATCACGACGCGCTCGTGCCAGCCGGTGTCGGTCTTGACCGCCTGGGAGATCGGCAGGGCGTCGAAGAACTCGTTGGCGAAGACGATCGCCGGCCCTTCCGGCACGTCGTCGAGACGATCGTGCCAGGTGACGTCCGCCTTGGTCGCCGACAGCGTCTTCTTCTGCGCCTCCCGCAGCGCGGGATTGATCTCGACGAGGTGCACGCCGACCGCCCTGAGAAAAGACGGCAGTACGCGGATCGCGCGCAGCGCGTCCATCATCATGGTGCCGCGTCCGGGGCCGAGCTCGACGAGATTGATGGCGCCGGGCGAGCCCATCTGCTTCCACACCGAGGCCGCCCACAGGCCGAGCAATTCGCCGAACATCTGGCTGATTTCGGGCGCGGTGATGAAGTCGCCCTCGCGGCCGAGCGGTTCGCGGGTCGTGTAATAGCCGTGCGCGGGATGGGTGAGGCAATGCGCCATGTAGCGCGACACCGGCATCGGACCGGCGAGCCCGATCAGGCGGCGGATTTCGTGTTCGAGCGGCGTCGTCATTTTCGGCGTGGTTTCGGTCATGGCGCGGCCTTCGCCGGCCGGCGCCGCCATGCCATCACGACAAAGGCCACCCCGGCAAGGATCATCGGCACGGAAAGCAGCATTCCCATGGTCGATCCGCCCCATAGGAAGCCGAGCTGCGGATCGGGCTCGCGGAAGAATTCGCCGATGATGCGCGCCACGCCATAGACGATCGCGAACGCGCCGATGATGAGGCCTGGCCGCTTCAGCGCGCCGGCGCGAATGAGCAGCGCGAGCACGATGAAAAGCAGGACGCCTTCGAGCGCGGCCTCGTAGAGCTGGCTCGGATGGCGCGGCACCATCGGCCGCGCGTTCGGGAAGACGACGGCCCACGGCGCGTCGCTGGCGCGGCCCCACAATTCGCCGTTGATGAAATTGGCGACGCGGCCGAGGAACAGCCCGATCGGTCCGACCGCGCAGGTCACGTCGCCCAGCGAGAACACGTTGATGCCGCGCTTCCAGCCAAACAGCAGCACGGCGGCGACGCAGCCGAGGAAGCCGCCGTGGAACGACATGCCGCCCTTCCACATCTGCAGGATTTCGCCCGGATTGGCGAGGAAATGCGCCGGATTGTAGAACAGCACATAGCCGGCGCGGCCGCCGAGCACGATCCCGATGGTGACCCACAGCACGAAATCGTCGTAGTCGAGCGTGGTCATTGGCGCCGGCCCGCCCCACGCGGCCTGGGAGCGGATGATGCGGCGGGCATAGAACCAGCCGGCGGCGATGCCGACGATATAGGCGAGCGCGTACCAGCGAATGACGACCGGGCCGAGCGACAGGGCGATCGGATCGATGGTCGGGAAAGGGATTGCCAAGATCGGCATCAGCGCATCCGCCTGACGTTCGAATTGCTTCCCGGGGGCCGGACCCGCGCCGGCCGCGACCTCAAGGCATAACCGCCGTCTCCGCCTCATGACCGTGGCACCCGGCCAAGTCAAGGTCGGAGGGCGGTGGCGGAATTTCGCGGGCGACCCTTGCGAGGGCGCGGCCCCATCGCCATTGTTTGAGGCGACAGGCGGGTGCATGACGCCTGGACAGATCGCCGGAGATTTCGCGATGACGCAGACGACCAACCGCTTTTTCGATGAAATCGCGCGCCTGATGAACGACGCGGCCGGCGTCGCCCAGGGCGTCAAGCGCGAGGCCGACTCGCTTTTCCGGAACCAGGCCGAGCGAATTCTGCGCGACCTCGATGTGGTCAAGCGCGAGGAATTCGAGGCGGTCAAGGAAATGGCCCGGCTTGCCCGGGAGGAAAACGAGGCGCTCAAGGCCCGCATCGAGGCCTTGGAAAAGAAGGCCGGCGGCGGCCCAGCGGCGTAACGCGACCCGCCTTCCCCGTCCCCTCGCGGGGGCCGGTCCCAGCACCAGCTTCATTTTCGACCGGATAGGGCCTGCGGGCTGAAACGCGGGCCCTTTCGACGTGAAAGGGTGCCGCCATCGCGTGGGGCCCCTTTCCGGCGGGCCTCCCGCCGGCCGTCTTCCCGCCTTTCCTTGTCAGGGCGGCTCCCAGCCGCTATAAGCCGCCGGTTCGCGGCCCCCGCACCCCTGGAGGCTTGCCGCGGCATTTTTCCGTTCCACAATGAGGACTTGCAACGATGACGACCGCCAACGAGCTAAAGGCGACCGCGCGTCCGCAGAGCGGCAAGGGGGCCGCCCGGGCCGTACGTCGCGCCGGCCGCGTGCCCGGAGTGATTTACGGTGACAACCAGCCCCCGGTGACCATCTCGATCGACGAGACCGAATTGCGCCAGCGCATCTTCGCCGGCCATTTCCTGACCACGATCTACGACATCGCCCTCGACGGCAAGAAGCACCGCGTCATTCCCCGCGACTTCCAGCTCGATCCGATCCGCGAGCAGCCGCTCCATGTCGATTTCCTGCGACTCGGCGTGGGCGCCAAGGTGCGCGTCAGCGTGCCGTTGCGCGTGCGCGGCGCGGAAGCCTCTCCCGGCGTCAAGCGCGGCGGCACGGTCAACATCGTCACCCATACGATCGATCTGGAGTGCCCGGCCGAGAGCATCCCGCAATTCATCGAGGTCGACGTCAGCAAGCTCGAAATCAGCTACTCGCTGCATCTCGACGAGGTCGAGCTGCCGAAGGGAACCAGGGCGCTCTCGCGTGTCGACGCGACGCTGGTGACCATCGTGCCGCCGTCCGGCTACGCGGAAGAAATGAAGGCGGCCGCCGCCGCCGCGACCGCGGCAACCGCCGCTCCCGCGGCCGGCGCCGCTGCGCCCGCGACACCCGCGGGCGGCGCGGCCTCGGCTCCCGCCGCTCCCGCGGCCGAAAAGAAGAAGTAAGGCGTCGCGCGCGTCCCCGTTGGGGCGCGCGCCGATACCCGCGCCAAGAATCGCGCCAAGACCCACGCCAAGACACACGCCAAGACACACGCCAGGACCCGTGCCATGCGCCTCTTCGTCGGCCTCGGCAATCCCGGCGCGAAACACGCCGGCAACCGCCACAATATCGGCTTCATGGCGGTCGAGGAAATCGCGCGTCGCCACGGTTTCACGCCATGGCGAAAGCGTTTCCAAGGCGAGGCAGTCGAGGGCCAGATCGAGGGCGAGCGCGTTCTCCTGTTGCGGCCGACGACTTACATGAACGAGTCCGGGCGCGCCGTGGCGGAGGCCGCCAATTTCTACAAGCTCGGCGAGGACGACATCACCGTCTTCCACGACGAGCTCGACCTTGCCCCGGGCAAGACGCGGGTCAAGGTCGGCGGCGGCGTCGCCGGTCACAACGGCCTGCGCTCGATCTCGGCCTATGTCGGCAACGACTACCGCCGCGTGCGCATCGGCATCGGTCATCCCGGCGTGAAGGACGTCGTGCATGCCCATGTGCTGAGCGACTTCGCGAAGGACGAGCGCGGCTGGGTCGAGGCGCTGTGCGACGCGATCGCGACCAACGCCGCGCTGCTGGTGGCCAATTCCGACGCCGCGTTCCAGAACAAGGTGCATCTGGCGATGCGGGCGAAGGGCTACCTCGCCGCGGCCGACGACAACGACAAGGGCGCGTGACGGCGCGCGACTCACCAATCCGGGGCATTTCATGGGTTTCAAATGCGGCATCGTCGGGCTGCCGAATGTCGGCAAATCGACGCTCTTCAACGCGCTGACGCAGACGGCCGCCGCGCAGGCGGCCAATTATCCCTTCTGCACGATCGAGCCCAATGTCGGCGACGTCGCCGTGCCCGATCCGCGACTGGAAAAGCTCGCCGCCATCGCCGGCTCCAAGGAGATTATTCCGACGCGGCTGACCTTCGTCGACATCGCCGGCCTCGTGCGCGGCGCCTCGAAAGGCGAGGGACTGGGCAACCAGTTTCTCGCCAACATCCGCGAATGCGACGCCATCGCCCATGTCGTGCGCTGCTTCGAGGATGGCGACGTGACCCATGTCGAGGGCAAGATCGACCCGGTCGCCGACATCGAGACGGTCGAGACCGAATTGATGCTGGCCGATCTCGAAAGCCTCGAACGTCGCGCGGTCAATCTCGAGAAGAAGGCCAAGGGCAACGACAAGGAGGCCAAGGAAGCCCTCGACCTCATCAACCGCTGCCTGCCGCTGCTGCGCGAGGGCAAACCCGCGCGCCTGGCGATGGCGAAGCCGGAAGAGCGCAAGGCCTTCGCCGCGCTCGGCCTGTTGTCATCCAAGCCCGTGCTCTATGTCTGCAATGTCGAGGAGGCGTCGGCCGACGAGGGCAACGCCTTTTCCGCGCGCGTTGCCGCGCGGGCGCGGGAGGAGGGCGCGGTCGCGGTGGTGGTGTCGGCCAAGATCGAGAGCGAGATCGCGGTGCTGCCGCCGGCCGAGCAGAAGGATTATCTCGAAGCCGTCGGCCTGAGCGAGCCGGGCCTCAACCGCGTCATCCGCGCCGGCTACGATCTTCTCCACCTCATCACGTTCTTTACCGTCGGGCCGAAGGAAGCGCGCGCCTGGACGGTCGAGACCGGCACGCGGGGACCGCAGGCCGCCGGCGTCATCCATACCGATTTCGAGAAGGGCTATATCCGCGCCGAGACGATCGCCTATGACGACTATATCGCCTGCAACGGCGAGGCCGGCGCGCGCGACGCCGGCAAATTCCGTCTTGAGGGCAAGGACTATGTCGTCGCCGACGGCGACGTGCTGCACTTCCGCTTCGCTACCTGATCGGCGAAGCGGAACCGTCTCGCCGACACGACGCGCTCCAGCTTCATGCGCTTGAGCAAGTTCCGGTCGCCGGAGCGGCTTCCACCTTCGCGGAATTTGCCGCTAGAGGCCGCGATCGTGGCGAATGGCGCCGAGATGTTCGTTGATGCGGAACACGATCAACACCAGTTCGGCGGCGATGCGGGCGAAGACGACGCCGAGCAGAATGCCGGCGAGGCTGACCAGGATCATGACGAAGCCGCCGAAGGGACTCGCCGCCATCACCGCGAGGCCGGAAAAGATCCCGGACAGGCCCATCAGCAGGACCAGGCCGATCGCCAGCCAGTAGAACGTCTTGATGAGCGTGGGCGTGATGAAACGGTCCCATTGGAAAAGGTCCTGCAATCCAAACATCGGTTGTCTCCCCAGCGACGGTCTTGACGGCGTGTGGGACCAAATCTGGGCCAGTTTGTGATTTCTTGAAGCGCCAGCGGCGGCGTTCCCCACCATTTGCGTCGCACCAAGCTCGTAGCCCTTGGATGCGCGCGCGGCAAGGTGGCGGGTGCGCCGCGTCGTCTCGCGGAGTGGAATTGCGTCAACTCAATCGCGCGCGAAATGAAGGCCATCCGCGCGCCGCGCCGCCGAATCGCGTTCGGACAAAGATCGGCACCGGTTCAACGAGTTAGCCGCCGCTGCGCGCCGACACGGGATGTTCCGGGCGCGGCCGATCTTCACGCGAAATCGGCGTCAGACTGTGAACCGGCACCTTCGCCCCGCCGACCAATCGGCGAACGAAGATAAGCGGCGGGAACACACGCGGGGGACGGCCATGGCGGACAGGAAGGCGCTGAAATTGGTTGGAATTCTATTCGGTATCGTGATGCTGGCGGTCACGGTGGTCATGCTGTGCGTGGTCAAGGGCCACGCCGACGGCCGCTATCAGCTCGAAAGCACGCGCGCGGCCGTCCTGCCGCCGGCGCAAGGATGACCGGAGACGACCGGCGACGATCAGGCCCGATCCCATGAACCGATCGGGCCCGATGGCGCGGGCCTGCCGCGCGCCCCCTCAGACGCGGCGCGGACCTTCGGCGCCCGCCTTCCACAACGCCATGTTGTCGGAAATGACGCGCGTCGATTTCATCGCCGCTTGGCTGAGCTGGGCGTAGCCGGAGATCTCGCGCTGGACGCGCTGTCCCTCATTGTGCAGTAGATCGCGCAGGGTTTCGAGCTCGTCGATCAGATTGCTGATCTCGGTGAGCGAGGCGCCGGCGACGCGCTGGATAAGGAAGTTGACGTTGTTGACGGTGGCTTCCGCGCTCAATTCGCCGCCGGCCTGGGGCCTGCGCAGATAGGCCACGTCGTTGCGCACGAAATCGCGGATTTCGTTCTCGACCGCGACAGCATCGTCCGCCGACGCGCCGTCACCGGCCATGTCCGCGTCCCGCGACCGCTCGTCGCGGTCTTGATCGATCGCGGCGATTTCCTGTTTCTCCAATCGGAACGCATTCATCATTCTGTCTCCCCTGAGTCAAATCCATCGCGCGCCTACGTGTCCCGGCGAGCGTTCGCGGGCCGTGACGATCCCCGCGCGGCGATGCGATGGACCAAGGGAAGCGGGTGATTTTGACCGCGCAAGGGCCGATCCGTGGCGGGGCGTGGTGCTTTCGCGGCAATGGCTAGATCGTGGGGTGCCAACTAGCGAAATCGATCTCGGCGCCGGAAAGCTGCTCGAACAAGTCAAAGGAATCCAGAAACGTGCGATGGTCGATGATCCGCCCGTTCTTGAAACGGATGAAATTGGAGATGTAGATCTGCACCAGGCGCTCGGTGCCGGCGATCTGCATGCGTACGTCGAGAATCGCGGCCGCCTCGCCTTCGCCGGTAATCAGGCGCGGCACGCTGAAATTCATCTGTTGAAAGCGCCGATGCAGCGAGCGCATCGTCTCGGCGAGCTGGTCCTTGCCGCGGCGAAATCCAAGCTCGGGAAACAGGCTGACCGGCGCGTAGCAGACGTAATTGATGTCGTCGGCGTAATGGGACAGCGCTTCGTCGACCCGGCCGGAATAGAAAGCGTCATAGACCCGCATCACGCGGTCGCGAATATCCTCGTCCATGGCATGAATTTTCCATTTTCAAAATTGCGGATTGGTCGTCCTCGGCGATGAGCGAATTCGCGATTGAACTCATGCCAAACCAAATCGGGTGTCGCGAGGAGCCGCCGCCGATCGCGGCCGACCTCGATCGCAAGAAACAACGCGATACGGGCGCGGGCACCGTTCCGCCGTCGCCCATCACGTGGCGCGCAACGAGCGATAGCGCCACGAGCAATAGCGTCATGAGCAGTAGCGCCACCGGGGAGAAGGGCCGCTTGAATTCGGCCGACAATGTCACGTGGACTGGCCATCACGCGGCCTATATTTCCAATGCACAAAAAATCGAGTGAATAAGCATCTCGCGCTTGGAAGAAGCGCGCAAGGAAAAAGCGTGCTGCGCGCGCACAATGACGCGCGGCGAAGCGCCCGGCGGGCGATGTCGGCGATCGCCACGCGGAAATTCACGCGTGCCATAGACGACGCGCGGATCGATGCCGCTGCGCGCGCGGACAACTCCCGCGAATATCGCGCGCGGTCACGGAGTTTCAACAAATGCCGACAATACGGGCCAAACCGCCGATCGCGGCCGTCGCCGGCGCGGGCGCCACGATGGCATGGAAGTTCGCGCGCGGGTGCCGCGTCGGTTCACCGGCGGCGCGCGCCAGCACGCTCGCGCGACCACTCGCGAAGGTGCGGCGCTTGCGCGCATCTGCACGCGTTCGCTGCATTCGATCGCGGCGTCAACCGGCCGCGCGGGGGCGTGCGATGGCCCGATTCGCGGCGATGCCCGACATGACGCGTCGATGACGGTGCGGTTCACGCGCCGCGCCGAGGCGCCATCGCGGCGTGTGATCGCACGAAAATATCGGAGCAAAATATCACCGCACGTTCTCGCCGCGCGGCCTCTTGCCGAGCTGAACCAACCAGGCCGCGCCCGAGATCGCGCCGACGAGCGCGCCGAGGGGCGCGAAGGTGGTGAACACGACGTAGCCGCAATAGCCTTCAAAGCAGCTCGTGTTGGCGAGGCTCGTCCACGCAAGCCCGATGCCGACGGCGACGATCGCCCCGACAATGGCGCCGAGCAGGAAACCGAGGATGGCGAACAAGAACGATTTCATGATTCCGCTTGCCGCGGCGCGCTCCAAATCATTTCGCGACCTCCGACGCCGTCGTCGGCATTATCGGATCGCCTCCGCCGCGATCAAGATCGATCGCGCGTCAACTTCCCGACGCGCCGCCGCGCTTTCCAAGCAGCGGCAGCACGATCATGCCCGCGATGCCGCCGGCGACCGCGAATACCGGCGCGAAGATTCGTCCGGCCAGATGCTCGCAGGTGGTCTCGAAGCAATTGGAGTCGACCATCCAGGTGAAGGCGAGCCCGAGGCCCATGCCGAACGCGATTCCGACGATGAGGCCGAGAAGGAGGCCGATGAGTCCGAGGAGGAAGGTCTTCATGAAGCAATCCGACTAAATCGCCGATGTGATGCGGAGGCGCGCCGCCGCCCGGCGATAGGTCCGTCGGCCGACGCGACGCGCGGATCGTCCGGCCGAATCATTGCGGTCGCCGTCGCTTGCGATGAGGCGGCCGCGCGGGCCTGACCTCATGCGCCAGCGCGATGCCCATTTCATCGAGCGTGGGTTTGCGCGGGCCGCGCCTGGCGTTGTCCCTGCCCGTGAGCGCGGGCGTCCGCGCCGTCGGGTCGTCGACGATCGCGAGCTCGGTCGCGCGCAGGCGCTTGATCTCATCGCGCAGCCGCGCGGCTTCCTCGAAATCGAGATCGGCGGCCGCGTCCCGCATGCGCCCTTCGAGGTCGGCGAGCACCGCCTCGAAATTATGCCCGATCGCGCGCGCGTCCTCCGCCATGCCGCCGTCGATTTCGACCAGAACGTGATCGCGCTCGTAAACCGAATTGAGAATGTCGGCGATGTTCTTCTTCACGCTTTCCGGGGTGATGCCGTGCTCGGCGTTGTAGGCGACCTGCTTGTCGCGGCGGCGGTTGGTCTCGGCGAGCGCGCGCTCCATCGAGCCGGTGACGACATCGGCGTAGAGAATGACGCGGCCGTCGACATTGCGCGCCGCGCGGCCGATGGTCTGGATCAGCGACGTCTCCGAGCGCAGGAAGCCTTCCTTGTCGGCGTCGAGGATCGCGACCAGCGCGCATTCGGGAATGTCGAGCCCCTCGCGCAGCAGGTTGATGCCGACCAGCGCGTCGAACGCCCCGAGCCGCAGATCGCGGATGATCTCGATGCGCTCGATCGTGTCGATGTCCGAATGCATGTAGCGCACGCGGATGCCCTGCTCGTGCAGATATTCGGTCAAATCCTCGGCCATACGCTTGGTCAGCACGGTGACGAGGCTGCGATAGCCGCGCGCGGCGGTCGTGCGCACCTCGCCGACGAGATCGTCGACTTGCGTGCGCGCGGGACGGATGTCGACCGGCGGGTCGGTGAGCCCGGTCGGGCGAATGACCTGCTCGACGAACACGCCGCCGGATTCGTTGAGCTCCCAGCCGCCGGGCGTGGCGGAAACCGCGATCGTCCGCGGCCGCATCGCGTCCCACTCCTCGAAGCGCAACGGGCGATTGTCCATGCAGGAGGGCAGGCGAAAGCCGTATTCGGCCAGCGTCGCCTTGCGGCGGAAGTCGCCGCGAAACATGGCGCCGATCTGCGGGATGCTGACATGGCTCTCGTCAGCGAATACCAGCGCGTTGTCGGGCACGTATTCGAACAGCGTCGGCGGCGGCTCGCCGGCCTTGCGTCCGGTGAGATAGCGCGAGTAATTCTCGATTCCCGCGCAGCTTCCGGTCGCCTCCAGCATTTCGAGATCGAACGTCGCGCGCTGTTCGAGGCGCTGGGCTTCGAGCAGACGCCCCTGCGCGTTGAGCGCGTCGAGGCGCGACTTGAGTTCCGCCTTGATGCCCTTGATCGCCTGGATCAGCGTCGGCCGCGGCGTGACGTAATGCGAATTCGAATAGACCTTGATGAAGGCGAGATCGTCGGTCTTGTGGCCGGTGAGCGGGTCGAATTCCTCGATCGATTCGACCTCGTCGCCGAACATGTTGACCCGCCAGGCGCGGTCCTCGTAATGGGCCGGAAACAGATCGATGGTGTCGCCGCGCACGCGGAAGGTGCCGCGGCTGAAGTCGGCCTGGGTGCGCTTGTATTGAAGCGCGATCAGGTCGGCGATGAGCTGGCGCTGGTTGACGCGTTCGCCTTGCTTGAGCGAAAACGTCATCGCGGTGTAGGTCTCCACCGACCCGATGCCGTAGATGCACGACACCGAGGCGACGATGATGACGTCGTCGCGCTCGAGCAGCGCGCGCGTCGCCGCGTGGCGCATGCGGTCGATCTGCTCGTTGATCGAGGATTCCTTCTCGATATAGGTGTCGGTGCGCGGCACGTAGGCTTCGGGCTGATAGTAGTCGTAATAGGAGACGAAATATTCGACCGCGTTGTCGGGAAAGAATCCCTTGAACTCGCCGTAGAGCTGCGCGGCGAGCGTCTTGTTGGGCGCGAGGATGAGCGCGGGGCGCTGCGTCAGCTCGATCACCTTGGCCATGGTGAAGGTCTTGCCCGAGCCGGTGACGCCGAGCAGCACCTGCGTGCGTTCGCCGCGGTCGATGGCCTCGACCAGCTCGGCGATCGCCCTCGGCTGGTCGCCCTTCGGTTCGAAGTCCGACTTGATGACGAAGCGCGCGCCGCCCTCGGATTTCTCCGGGCGCGGCGGCCGGTGCGGCGACCACACGCCGGCCTCGCCGGCGACGGCGCCGAATTCGGGCCGGCCCTCCCGCAACAGCGTTTCCAGCGCGGTGGCGGTGGCCGCGACGCCGAGCGATTCCATCTTGTCGCGCGGCGGGCGTGCCGCCGAGTCGTCCTCCTCGACATCGAGGCCAAGCTGCTTGGCGAGTTCCGGATCGAGCGTCGGCACCGTCGCACTGGTGCCGAAATTCGGCTGATAGGCCGGTGGTGCCTCGGCGAAGCCCGGCTGGGACGCCTCGCGGGACACGCGGGCTCTGTGCTCGTCGGCGATGGTCGCGCGCCGATCGCGAGAATTGTCCGGCGGCGGGGTCAGTCCGGTCTGCGAGCCGACACCCGCGCCGCCGCGCGCGATGGCCGGATTGAGGATGTCGGCGAGCGCCGGATCGATCGGTGTGACATCGGGTCGGCGCGCTTTGGCGCGCGTCGGCTTGATCTCCTGCCGCTCGCGTTCCGCCGGCTTGGTCCGCGCCGGGCGCGGGGACGCGCCGCGTGCCGGTCCGTTTCCGTCCTGGTCGTCGCTTGGGGGTCTGGCCATGGCCTGAATATATGGGGAGAATCGGCGGATCGCGAAAGGGTTCCGCCCGGGCGCGACCTCGGCGCGCGCGACGCGGCGGCGAAAGCAGACGGTTGACCAATTGACGAACGGGTGTTTGTTAGTCTCTGATATTCGCCAGCGCGCGGGAAGCCGCGCCCGCGAGGGCGGCGACCGAAGGCGGATTTCGCGCCGCCGAAAGTCGCCTCGCCCAAACGCCGGTCCGCCGAACAAGGACAACCATGACGAGGCGACGCGCGTGGCGCGGCGCCGGGGAGAAAAACATGATCGCCAACGCGCCGCGCCCGTTCAACTTCGACCTCGGCGAGACGGCCGAGGCCATCCGCGACACGGTACGGGATTTCGCTCAAAGCGAGATCGCGCCGCGCGCCGACGAGATCGACCGCTCCAACACCTTTCCGCGCGACTTGTGGCCGAAGCTCGGCGCGCTCGGCGTGCACGGCATCACGGTCGAGGAGGAATATGGCGGAGCCGGCCTCGGCTATCTCGAACATTGCCTCGCCATGGAGGAGATCTCGCGCGCCTCGGGCTCGGTCGGCCTGTCCTACGGCGCGCATTCGAACCTCTGCATCAACCAGATCCGCCGCAACGCCACGCCGGCGCAGAAGCGCAAATATCTGCCGGCGCTCGTCTCCGGCGACCATGTCGGCGCGCTCGCGATGTCGGAACCGGGCGCCGGCTCCGACGTGGTGTCGATGAAGACGCGCGCGGAGAAGAAGGGCGACCGCTACCTGCTCAACGGCTCGAAGATGTGGATCACCAACGGTCCCTGCGCCGATGTCATCGTCGTCTACGCCAAGACCGATCCGGCCGCCGGCGCGCGCGGCATCACCGCCTTCCTCGTCGAGAAGGGCATGACGGGATTTTCCACCGCGCAGAAACTCGACAAGCTCGGCATGCGCGGCTCGGACACCGGCGAATTGGTGTTCGAAGATTGCGAGGTGCCCGAGGACAACGTCGTCGGCCAGGTCGGACGTGGCGTCAACGTGTTGATGTCGGGTCTCGACTACGAGCGCGTCGTCCTTTCCGCCGGGCCGCTCGGCATCATGCAGTCGTGCATCGACATCGTCATGCCGTATGTGCACGAGCGCAAGCAGTTCGGCCAGCCGATCGGCTCCTTCCAGCTCGTCCAGGCCAAGATCGCGGACATGTATGTCACGCTCAACGCCGCGCGCGCCTATGTCTATGCCGTGGCGAAGGCCTGCGATCGCGGCGAGACCACGCGCGAGGACGCCGCCGGCGCGATCCTGTTCGCCTCGGAAAAGGCGACGCTCGTCGCGCTCGACGCGATCCAGCTTCTCGGCGGCAACGGCTACATCAACGATTTCGCGACCGGCCGGCTCTTGCGCGACGCCAAGCTTTACGAGATCGGCGCGGGCACGAGCGAAATCCGCCGCATGCTGATCGGCCGGGAATTGTTCGAAAAAACCGCCTGAGCCGAATTGCTCCCGGCGCCGCGCCGGCATGCCGGTTGACCGTCCCGGCCATTTGATTAACGTTGACGCGCGTCCCCGGTTGAACCGGGTGGGTCCGAAAGGCGACCAATGAGGTGATGGCCGCGCCAAGGCTTGGTGGCGGCGACGTTCCGCGGCATGAATGAAGGTTGCGATTGAACGCGACAATTGAACGCGACAATTGAAACAAATCGCGCGGACCCCAGAAATTTTCAGGAAATCCTCATGCTCGACACGACGACCACGTCCATGCCCTGGGGCGTCCCGCCCCGCCAGCCAAATTCCCCATCGGCGTCCGCCGCGCCGAAATCCGCGCCGGTCGTCTTCACCGGCGAGCGCGGCGATTTCCGTCGCATGGTGGTGCGCGGCGCATGGCTCGAATTCGTCACCGTCGGCTTCTACCGCTTCTGGCTCGCGACCGACATGCGGCGCCATCTTTGGTCGCACACGACGGTCGACGGCGATCCGGCCGAATATACCGGCCGCGCCCGCGAGCTCGTGATCGGCTTCCTCGTCGCGCTCGCGATCCTGGTGCCGGTCTATCTCGTGTATTTCCTCATCGGCCTCGAAGCCGAACGCCTGCAGGCCTTCGCCAGCGTTCCGCTCGGTCTCTTTCTCTATCTGTTCGGGCAATTCGCCATCTATCGCGCGCGGCGCTACCGCCTGTCGCGGACGATCTGGCGCGGCGTGCGCTTCTGGATGACCGGTTCGGGCTGGGCCTATGCCTGGCGCGCCTTCGCCTGGGGACTGTTCGTTCTCGTCACGCTCGGTCTGGCGCTGCCCTGGCGCGATGCCGCGCTCGAACGCTACAAGATGCGCCATTCCCATTACGGCAGCCTGCAAGGAAGCTTCGTCGGCACCGGCGGCGACTATTTCAAGCGCGCGTGGTGGTTGTTGCCGGCGGCGTGGCTGTCGCTGGTCGTGCCAGTGCTCATTCCTTTCGTCTACGGCTTCTACAAGGCGATCCAGTGGCGATGGTGGGTCGGCGGAGTTCGCTTCGGCGACGTGCGTTTCGAATCCGATCTCGGGCGCGGCGCGCTGATGGACCTTTACTGGAAAGTGATCGGCTGGATCCTCGCTTTCATCGTCCTGTTCGGGCTCGCGGTCGGCGGCGGCCTGGTGATGCTGGAGGCGATCACCGGCAAGTCGTTGGAAGCGATCATCAACGCCAAGACCTTGACCGAGACCGCGCCCGTCATGATCCTTTTCGCCGTCGCCTATCTGGTGACGATCCTCGCCGTCAATGTCGTCATCCGCGTCTATCTGATGCGCGACCTGTGGCGGCGCATCGCGGCGTCGGTGACCGTCCATCATCTCGACGCGGCCGCCGATGTCGCGGCGCGTGGCGATCTGGCGAGCGCGGTCGGCGAAGGCTTCGCCAACAGCCTCGACGTGGTGGGCATATGAGAGCGGGGACGGAAAGCAGGTGAGCGAAACGCCATCCGCGATCGTGCCCCCCGAACCCGCCGGGGTCGCCGAGGCCGCGCCGTCCGCGATCTATTTCGACGGAACATCGAGCCGCAAGCGCCCGGTCACGCTCGATTTCGCCGGCGCGCTTCTCATTCGCGGCGAGGACGGCGTTCTGGCGTCGTGGAGTTTCGCCGCGATCCGGCGTGTCGACGGACCGCCCGGCGTCTTGCGTCTGAGCTGCGAGACGGCCGCGCCGCTCGCGCGGCTCGAGCTGCGCGATCCGGCGCTCGGGGAGCGGATCGCTTCGCTCTGTCCGTCGCTCGACGCGCATCTGCCGGGGCGCGGCGGCGTGCGGCGCATCGTGTTGTGGTCGCTCGCGGCGCTGATATCGATCGTGAGCGTGATCGTGTTCGGCGTTCCGGTGGTCGCCGATCGGCTGACGCCGCTGATTCCGGCGACGTTCGAGCGGCGGCTCGGCCAGGTCGCCGACAATCAGGTCAAGGCGATTTTCGACGCGAAGTCCTGCGACGCCGAGGAAGGACAGGCGGCCTTCGCCAAGCTCGTCGGCGCGCTTCGCGCCGCCGGCGGGCTCGACACCAGCGTCCAGTCGGCGGTGGTGGCGACGTCGACCGCCAACGCGATCGCGCTCCCCGGCGGCAAGATCTATCTGTTCAACGGACTCCTGGCGAAGGCCGAAAGCCCGGACGAGATCGCGGGCGTTCTCGCCCATGAGCTTGGCCACGTCCATCATCGCGATCATCTGCGCGGCATGTTGCGCAACGGCGGCACCTCGTTCCTGCTCGGCCTGCTGTTCGGCGACATCACCGGATCGGGCGCCGTGATCTTCGCCTCGCGTCAATTGTTCGACGCCTCCTATTCGCGCGAGGGAGAAACCGACGCGGACACATTCGCCATCGAGGTCATGCGCAAGCTCGGCCGGTCGCCGCGGCCGATGGGCGAGCTGCTGTTCCGCGTCACCGGTAAGGAGGGCGCGCGCAACATCGCCATTCTCGCGAGCCACCCGCTGACCGAGGATCGGCTCGAACGCATGAAGCGCGAGGAGCGGCCGGCGGTCGGCGCGGCACTGCTCACCGACGCCGAATGGAAGGCGCTCAAGGCGATCTGCCAGAACGCGAAGTGATCGACGACCGAAGCCGCGCGCGGGCGCCGGCCCCGCTAATTTCGAGGCGGTTCGGGCGGCGCGGCGTTGACGCGCTCGATCCATTCGCGCGCCGACGGCAACACGCGCGGCACCACGGCGCGAACCTCGGCCGCGGTCATGCCCGGCCGCACGCGCGGATCGTAAAGCACGTTCATGATGTATTGGTCGTAGATGTCGAAGAAGCCCATCTGTACGTCGTCGTTGAACATCGTCCACGGCACCTTGTCGGTGTCGTTGATGGGCCCGAGCGCCTGCAGCATCTCCTCATAGGCGCAATCGAGGAAATCGAACTCGCGAATATCCGTCACCAGGATCACGTCGGAATGCTGGATGCGATAGTCATCGTCCTTGCGAAAGCCCGACAGGCATTGCGGATCGAGTTGGCGGCGGATGTCGCGCGCGCGCGCGTGGCCGAAGATTTCCGTCAGCTTGGGGAACAAGGCGCGCTGGCGCAACAGCGTGACGATGAAATTGGCCCGCGCGCGATCGCGCGTCACGGTGATGTCGAGATGGCGGACATGGCGGGCGATGTCGGCGACGACGCGCTTGACCTCGCCGGAGCGATCCGGCGCGCCATGATTGTCGATGAAGACCCGGACCGGCGTTTCATATTTGCGAATGCGGTCGCCGCGCCCGGAGATCTGGAATTCCGCGCCGATCGCGGTCAGCATGAAGCCCGAGATGATTTCATCATCGGTGAAAGCGACGCGCTGCGCCGCGCGGCGCTGGGCGACCTCCGGGTTTTCCGCCGCGGCGACATCGCGCGCCGGCGCGAGCATCAGCATCGCGATGATCGCGACAATTCGCGCGCGCCGGCCGTGGTGGTCGCCCGCGCGCACTAGCGCTGGACGATGACGGTCGCGCCGACCGCGACTCGATTGTAGAGATCGACCACGTCGTCATTCGTCATGCGGAAGCAGCCGGAAGAAACGGCTTGCCCGATCGTCTCCGGCTCGTTCGAGCCGTGAATGCGATAAAGCGTCGAGCCGAGATAGATCGCGCGCGCGCCGAGCGGATTTTCGACACCACCTTGCATGTGGCGCGGCAGGTCCGGGCGGCGGCGCAGCATTTGCGGCGGCGGCGTCCAGGCCGGCCACTCGCGCTTGGCCGAGACGCGGTGCACGCCGCTCCAGCGGAATCCGTCGCGGCCGACGCCGATGGCGTAACGAATCGCGCGGCCGTCGCCGGTGATGAAATAAAGCCGCCGTTCGCCGGTTCGAATAACGATGGTGCCGGGCCGGTGATTGCCGGGAAATTCGACGGTGGTGCTGTAAAGCGAATTGCCGCCGCTAAACAGGCCGAACAGCGGAAATGACGACTCCCGCGTATCGGAGTTCGCCGCCGCCGGCGAGGCTAGCGCCATCAACGCGGCGAACAGCGCCGCGCCCACACCTGGAATTCGTCTAATTGCAACCATGCGTTTCTCCCTCGCGTATGAAGCGATCAAATCAATCGCCGCTACCATTTGGTGAGACGTTCATCATCGACAACTTTCGATAAAGTGTCTCGTCGCCTTGAAGTCGCCATGCAACTCGCACCTTCATGCCACAATCATGGCGCGCGTGTGCTCGTCGTGAATTTCCACCATAAATGATACGCGATGTCACGCGCGCGGCGAGTTCACGATACGATTTGCATAACGCGTCAAATAATCCTAAACCAACACGCTGCATCCCGCGAAATAAAGGTATGAGCACGCGGATGAATGCGGATAATGTTTTTTCACCTTGATTATGGAGACGACATGCCAGCGGTGAACATCAAGAACCTTTCCGTGGCGCAATTGCTTTCGCTGCGCAAGGATATTGATCAACAGCTCCTGACGAAGAAGGCGGAGCTGCAGCGTCAGCTTCACGAGATCGGCGGTCCGGCGCCGACCGCGCGACGCGGCGTCCGTCGGGGTACGAAAGTCGCCCCCAAATATCGCGACGCGAACGGAAACACCTGGGCCGGCCGCGGCGCGCAGCCGAAATGGCTGACGGCGGCGTTGAAATCCGGCAAGAAGCTCGACGACTTCCTGATCGCGAAGACGGATCGGAAAAGGCGCGCACGCCGCGGTTGACAATCGACGCGGGTAATTTCCGGCTCGTGTGTTAGCCCGACCCGGGGTGGGAGCGGCATCGTTCAAGCTTCCGGAGCATTTCCCGGCGAGACGGTTCGGTCTCGCTGGTCAGGGTCGCGTTCGCATCCGAAGGCTTGAGCGCTCCCGGTCGCGAAAGTGGTTTCCACTCTCGCGGGATTTGCCCTGAAAACCCTTTGGTGGATGTGCGTCGCCCCAGGCGATGAAACTTTCGGCAATTCCTGGGTGCGTCGCCGCGAAGACGCGGGTCTTTCGAAGATCGCATGCCGCGCGCGTGAAACCGGGCCGGCATGCGCCCGCGGTTTCACGCGGCCTGCTTCCGCCGAATTGTAGTCACACCTTTACGCATCGCGTTTCGACGCGGTGACGGGATGACGTGGCGACGCGTCGGACCGCGCGCGCGTGAGCGCTCCCGCGCGCCGGAATCATTGCGGCGAAATTCTCGCGGCGAAATCCTCGCGGCGAGATTCTCGCGCCAAAATTCATGCGCCGGATTTCATGCGCGGTTTCGGAGCGTTCGGACAGAGGCGAATGGCTGGTCGTCGATGTTGGCCACCGCCGCCGCGGGATGGGGCAAGAAGCGCGACGGAAGCGGCAAGAGCAGAGTGCCAAGAGCCTGGCGCCAAGAGCCAAGAGCCAAGAGCCAAGAGCCAAGAGCCAAGGGCGAGACGAGAGCCGAGCGCCAAGAGCGAGACAAGAGCCGAGCGCCAAGAGCCGAGCGCCAAGGGCGAGACGAGAGCGACGAGCGAAAAGAACGCTGAGCGCGCGATCGCCGCCGGTCGGAGACCGCGTCTTATTGGCTGTCGCGGCTCGTCGGGTATCTCGGCTTGTCGGAAAGCGCGGCTTGCGAGATTTCGCGGGCCGTCGAACATCGGGCCTGCCGAATAGGGCCGCGCATCGAATATCGTGGTTTGTCGGTGGATGCGGGGGTGATGGTGGGCGCTATAGGGATTGAACCTATGACCTCTCCCGTGTGAAGGGAACGCTCTCCCGCTGAGCTAAGCGCCCGAAACCTCCGCGCGATTTACGAAACCCCGGCGACCGATGTCAAGCGACGTGGGTCCCGGCGAGGGGGCCTTCGTGGCTCCGCTTCAGCCCCTCGGCTGCTGGCGCGCGCGCGATGCGTGGTGCTGCAAGGCGCGAATGCGGCTCGCCAGCGTTCCGCCGGCGTCGCCGTTGATCATGCCGCCGGTGGAGGCGGGCGTGGCGTTTTCAGCCGGCGCGGCGTTCATGATCTCGGCGATCGTCGAATTCGGCCCCTCGATCGTCACCGCGAGCTTGGCGACCTCGGCGGCGACATCGTTGATGCGCTCGCGCAGCACGGCGTTCTCCATCCGCTCGCTGGCCCAGGCGTCCTCGGCCTGGCGGCGGATGGCCGTCGCTTCGGCGAGCGCCTTGGCGCGTTCCTCGCGCGCGGTCTGCAGCTCCCGCTCGATCGCGGTCTTCTCGGCGCGCAGCCTGTCGAGCGCCGGATTGGAGGTGTCGGAAAGCCCGGCGATTGCGGCGCGCAATTCGACCTCGGTGCGTTGGGCGAGCGCGGTCTGCTGGCGCAGCAGGTTGTTCTCATATTCGCGTTCGGCCAGGAGCTTGCCCTGCGCGGCGAGCCTGTTGTCGAGATCGGCGGCGCGGGTGCCGAGCATCTCGGCTTCCTTCTTCTGCACCAGCAACTGGCGATCGAGATCGGCGGCGCGTTCGCCGAGGCTGTCGACACGTTCGCGCGCGTTCTTCAGTTCGACGGCGGTCTGCTCGATCTCCTTGCGGCCGTCGGCGAGGCGCCCGCGCGCTTCCTCGAGCGCGGTCTCGGCGTCGGTGACCCGGTGCTTCAATCCGTCGATCTGGGCCTGCAGCGCGATGAGTTCGACCTGTCGGCTCTCCGCGACCACCGAGCGATCGGCGAGGTCGTCGGAAAGCTTGGCGAGTTCGGCCTTGCGCTCGGCGAGAACGCGCTCGGCCTCGCGCAGGCCGCGCGTCTTGTCGGCGACTTCCTCCTCCGAGGCGCGCAATTGCTCCTTGAGCGCCTTGTCGTGCGCCTCGAGCGTCATGATCGCGGTGGTCTTCTCGCCGAGCTCGGATTTGAGGCGATTGATGGCGTCGGCCTTCTTGCCGAGCTCGGCCGATTGGGTCGCCGCCTTCGCCTTGAGCTGTTCGAGACTGATTTCAAGCCGGCGCGCCGACATCGCGAATTCGGCGCGAAGCTGATCCTTGTCGGCCTGGATCTCGGCCATCGACAAAGGCGTCGCCGCCTCGAGCCGCTTGATGGTGAGCCGCACCGCGCGCGCATGCACCAGGGGAACGATGCCGAGCCCCGACAGGGCGGCAACCAGAAAACCGATCGCGAAATACATGATCGGCTCGATCATGACGAACTCCCCTTACGCCACATAATATCCCGAGCGTTGCTTCGCGCCGCGAACCGCCGCCCCCGCGAAGGTCCAACGCCGGTACGTCGACACCCGGCGTTGTCATCAACCGACTTAAGAAAGCGCCCACCAAACGCCGCGACCCCGATGGCGCGCCCGTCCCCCTCGACTCCGCGCGGAATTTCCGTCGCGGGTGCTCTTCGCCGGGTCGGCCATCCCCACAAATCCTGGACGCAGCCGAGGTCCGCGGGTCGCCAAACAATGCCACGACAGCCCGGCGTCGCGCCAGTGCCACGAAGCGCCTATCGCGAATGGGGAAGGCGAGGGGGCGGCCGCGCCCATTTCGCGCGGCCGAGAGGAGGTCCGAACGAGCCGGCTTGCGCCGATTTCCCGCCCTAGAAGGGGTTCCAGGTCGGCTGCTGCGTGAATTTCAGATAGCCGACATTGGCGCCAAGCCGCAGGCCGAGGCCGGAGCGGATCGGCACGACAACGATGTTGTTGGCCGTCAGCGCCGTCATGCCAAATCCGCCCACGAGATAGGCGGACCCGTCGATCCCGGCGAAGCGCTGGTAAATCGCTTCCGTCGCCGGCAGATTATAGATGAGCATCATGGTGCGGGCGCCGTCGCCGCCCCAATCGAAGCCGAGCGAAGGCCCCTGCCAGTAGACCTTCAGGTCGCCGGCGTTCTTGGTATAGAGCGTGCCCTCGCCGTAGCGCAGGCCGGCCACGAAGGCGCCCGAGCCTTCCTCGCCGAGAATGTAACCGTTGGGCTGGCCCCACCGGCTCACCGCCCGCTCGATCACGGTGGCAAGGCCACGCGACACATTGCCGAAAAAGCGGTGCCCGGACTTGAGCAACTCGTCCGAACTATAAGTGCCGCCGCGCTGCGTCTGCGCGCTCGCGGGCACGGCCCATGACAACGCCGCGACGATGATCAACGCGGCAAGGCGCGAGAGAAAGGTCATGCTGGAAGGCCTCATGTCCTGGAATATCCCGGAATGCGAATTCCGGAACGCGAATCCCGGAATGCGTATCGTGAAACACGCGATGCGAGCCGGAAACCTTAACCCGCCGCTCATCCCATGACGGTAGATTCGACTGTCGGTCGGGCGGCCCGAATCGCCCCCTTATTCCGGTCAACTATGACGACACCACGGCGGAAAAGAAATGCTTCCCGGCGCGCAGAAACTTTCCGGCGGGCGGCGGTTGGCGGCGTGATCTGGCTTCTCGGCTGGATTGGATTGGTCGCGGCCGCTTCGGCCGGCGAGGGAGTCGTGGTCGACCGCCTGACCGGCCTTGCCATTTCCGGTTACGACCCGGTCGCCTATTTCACCGACCGCCAGCCGGCGCCGGGCGACGCCCGCTTCGAGACGGTCCACCAGGGCGCGGTCTGGCGTTTCCGCAACGAGGGCAACCGCATCGCCTTCACCGATCACCCGGAGATCTACGCGCCGCGATTCGGTGGGTACGACCCGGTGGAAATCGCCCGCAAGAAGGGCGTTCCGGGCCATCCGCAAATCTGGCTGGTGGTCGGAACCAGGCTCTATTTGTTCGTCGACGAGCGCAACCGCGGCCGATTCGGCCGCGAGGCGCTGGAAAAGGCGGTTGCCCACTGGCCCGCCGTTCGCGAGCAGCTCGCGGAATAGGCGGCATCCGAGGCCGCCCTTCGGCAACGCAAACCGGAATAGAGGGCCCGATCAGGTCGCGGCCGACGCGTCGCCCCAGGCGATGAAATCGTCCACCCGATAGTTGCGCGCATGCCCGCAATAGCGGATTGGCCGGCCGTCGCCGCCGGTCACCGCGCCGCCCGCCGCGACGACAAGGGCATGTCCGGCCGCGATGTCCCATTCCGATGTCGGGCCGAGCCGAGGGTAGATGTCGGCGGCGCCCTCGGCGACGAGGCCGAATTTGATCGCCGAGCCCGAGGCGATTTCGCGCGTGCCCTTCCGTCCGGCGATGAAGGCCCGCGTCTGCGCGTCCATGTGGCTGCGGCTGACGGCGGCGACGCATTCGCCGGGCGCGGGCTTGCGCGTGCGGATCGCGACGCGGTCGCCCAGGACTTCCGGGCGCGCCGGGTCGAATGCCAGGCGCTCGGCGCCGACGCCGACGATCCCGCGCCAGATCACGCCGCGCGCGGGCGCGGCGATGACGCCCAGAACGGGCGCGCCGTCGCGAATGAGCGCGAGGTTGACGGCGTATTCGCCGGTGCCTTGGACATATTCCCGCGTGCCGTCGAGCGGATCGACCATGAACAGGGTCGTTCCGGCCGGTTTCGCGGCGGGATCGAGGCGCTCCTCGGAGATCACCGGAATATGCGGCGCAAGCCGCGCGAGTTCCTCGGCGATCACGCGATCGGCCGCGTGATCGGCCTTGGTGACCGGCGAGCCGTCGGATTTTTCCGAAACGCCTATTTCGCGGGCACCGATCGCAAGGATCGCGGCGCCCGCCTTGGCGACGGCGACGGTCAGCGGATCTAAGAGCGCCGCGATCGCGACGGCGTCGAGTTGGATGGTGGACATGTGAAGAACAAGTCCTGGTTGCCTTGGCAGTTGGATCGCCCGCAGTGTATCAAATTTAAGGCTATCCATGATTCGGCGCGCTGTCCGGCCGCGTCGGGCCGCTTCGTCCACTCGCCGCGATCCGAGGGAAGCTGATGACCGTTCCCGCCGCGCCCGACGATCTCGAACTCGCGGCCCTGCTGTGCTCGCGGATATGCCACGATCTGATCGGTCCCGTGGCCGCGATCGTCAATGGTCTTGAGGTCCTCGACGACAATCCCAAGGAAGAAGACCGCGATTTCGCGCTCGGCCTGATCCGCCGCAGCGCGGGTGCAGCGTCGGCCAAGCTGAAATTCGCGCGCATCGCCTTCGGCGCGGCCGGGTCGGCCGGCGCGCAGATCGATCTCGGCGACGCCGAATCGCTGACGCGCGGCTTTCTCGAAGACGACAAGACCCAGCTCGAGTGGAACGTTCCCCGCGCGCTCATGCCGAAGAATCGGGTCAAGCTGCTCCTCAACATGCTCATCATCGCGCAGCAGACCATTCCGCGTGGCGGCAAGTTGACGGTCGGGCAGACGGGGGAGGGGGACGCTCCCCGCTTCCGCATCGTCGCGGCCGGGCTCAACGCCCGCATCCCACAGAATGTCGTCGAGCTTCTTTCCGGCACGAGCCCCAACGCCATCGACGCCCATGTCGTCCAGCCCCATTATACGCGGCTGCTGGCGCAATCCTGCGGGCTCAAGGTGACGCTGACGAGCGAGGGCGAGGCGATCATCATCGCCGCCGACGACTGACGTAAACCTCCGGTTAACGATTTGACGCCCGCGAGGCCTTACGCGGGCACCTTTCGCGCGAGAAATCGCGTGATTGATGTCGTCGTAACGATCCCGAAACCAAAATTAAACGGTTTACCAAGACACTGGCAGTCGCTTGCCAGCGACGCGGCAAGTCCAGTTCGCGCGTCGGAGACGGTTTTTCATGGATGATCTTCTGAAAGAATTTCTGACGGAGACCAATGAGAGCCTCGACGTCGTCGACGTCGAGTTGGTGCGATTTGAGCAGGATCCGAACAACGCGAAGATCCTCGATAACATCTTCCGCCTCGTTCACACCATCAAGGGGACCTGCGGTTTCCTCGGACTGCCGCGGCTCGAATCACTCGCCCACGCCGCCGAGACGCTGATGGGCAAGTTCCGCGACGGCATGGTCGTTACCGGCGACGCCGTCACGCTGATCCTCAAGACGATCGATCGCATCAAGGAAATTCTCGATCAGCTCGAGAAGACCCAGGCCGAGCCCGAGGGCGACGACCGCGACCTGATCGACGAACTCGAACGCATGGTGATCGAGGGCGCGAAGGCGATGCAGGCCGCGGCCGAGGCGCCGGCCGAGCCCGCCGTCACCGAAGGCGAGCTCACCTATCAGGTGCTGGAGCGTCCGCTGCGTCCTGGCGAGGTTTCTCTCGACGAACTCGAACGCGCGTTCCGCGAAACGCCCGGGCCCGAGGTGGCGCCCGCCGCGCCCGCCGAACCGGTCGCATCGGCGCCGTCCGCGGCGCCGCGCGCGGCTTCGGCCCATTCGGCCGCCAAGCCCGCGCCGAAGAAACTGTCGGCCGAGGCCGAGCAGAACGGCACCGACGCCGACAAGGTCGCCAACCAGTCGATCCGCGTCAACGTCGACACGCTCGAACATCTGATGACGATGGTCTCGGAGCTGGTCTTGACGCGCAACCAGCTCATGGAAATCGTGCGCCGCCACGAGGATTCCGAATTCAAGGTGCCGCTGCAGCGCCTCTCCAACGTCACCGCCGAGCTGCAGGAAGGCGTGATGAAGACGCGCATGCAGCCGATCGGCAACGCGTGGCAGAAGCTGCCGCGCATCGTGCGCGACCTCTCCACCGAACTCTCCAAGCAGATCGAGCTGGAGATGCGCGGCGCCGATACCGAACTCGACCGTCAGGTCCTTGATCTGATCAAGGATCCGCTCACCCATATGGTGCGCAATTCGGCCGACCACGGGCTCGAATCGACCGCCGACCGCATCGCCGCCGGCAAGCCGGAGCAGGGCACCATCCGCCTGTCGGCCTATCACGAGGGCGGCCACATCATCATCTGCATCGCCGATGACGGGCGCGGCCTCGATACCGAGCGGATCAAGGCCAAGGCGTTGGCCAACGGCATCGTCACCGACGCCGAGCTCGAAAAGATGAGCGAGGCGCAGATCCACAAATTCATCTTCGCGCCGGGCTTCTCCACCGCCGCCAAGGTGACCAGCGTTTCCGGCCGCGGCGTCGGCATGGACGTGGTGCGCACCAACATCGACAAGATCGGCGGCACCGTCGACGTCAAGTCGGTGCCGGGCGAAGGGTCGAGCTTCATCATCAAGATCCCGCTCACGCTGGCGATCGTCTCCGCGCTGATCGTGGAGGCGGCCGGCGACCGCTTCGCTATTCCCCAGCTCGCGGTGGTCGAACTGGTGCGCGCGCGCGCGAACTCCGAATATCGCATCGAGCGCATCAAGGACACGCCGGTGCTGCGGCTGCGCAGCAAGCTCCTGCCGCTCATCCATCTCAAGCGCCTGCTCAAGATCGACGACGGCGCCGAGATCGATCAGGAGAACGGCTTCATCGTCGTCACCCAGGTTGGCGGCCAGACCTTCGGCATCGTCGTCGACGGCGTCTTCCACACCGAGGAAATCGTCGTCAAGCCGATGTCGACCAAGCTGCGGCACATCGCCATGTTCTCGGGCAACACCATTCTTGGCGACGGTTCGGTGATCATGATCATCGATCCGAACGGCATCGCCCAGGCGCTCGGCACGTTGTCGGCGCAGCAGGATATCGCCGAGGAGAACGAGGCCCTGCAGGTCGCCGGCAACGAGCAGAAGACGTCGCTGCTGGTCTTCCGCGCCGGCTCCAACGAACCGAAGGCCGTGCCGCTCGAACTCGTCACCCGGCTCGAGGAAATCGACGCCGACAAGATCGAGATGTCGAACGGCCGTCACATGGTGCAGTATCGCGGCCACCTGATGCCGCTGATCGGCATGGACGGCGTCGCCGTGCGCGAGCAGGGCCGCCAGGCGATCCTCGTCTTCTCCGACGACGGGCGCTCGATGGGCCTTCTGGTCGACGAGATCGTCGACATCGTCGAGGAAAGCCTCAACATCGAGGTCACGAGCACGCGCGACGGCGTGCTCGGCTCGGCCGTGATCAAGGGTCTCGCGACCGAGGTCATCGACGTCGGCCACTTCCTGCCGATGGCGTTCGCCGATTGGTTCAGCCGCAAGGAAATGAAGCCGACGATGCATTCGCGGTCGATCCTGTTGGTCGACGACTCGGCGTTCTTCCGCAACATGCTGGGTCCGGTGCTCAAGGCCGCCGGCTATCGCCCGACGGTGGTCGGCGCCGCTCAAGACGCGCTCGGCATGCTGCGCGGCGGCCAGCAATTCGACGTCATTCTCACCGACATCGAGATGCCCGAGATGAACGGCTTCGAGTTCGCCGAGGCGGTGCGCTCCGATCAGCGCCTCGCCGGAATGCCGATCATCGCGCTGTCGTCGGTGGTCTCGCCGGCCGCGATCGAGCGGGGCCGCCAGGCCGGCTTCCACGACTACGTCGCCAAATTCGACAGGCCGGGATTGATCGCGGCGCTGAAGGAACAAACCACCGAGTTCCACCGCGCGGCATGAGGGACGCATCGATGACCACGTCAACCGAGGCCGCGGACGGCGACCTTTTCGAATTCGTCACGATGATGATCGGTGGGCAGCTCTTCGGCCTGCCGATTTCCCGCGTGCAGGACGTCTTCATGCCCGACCGGCTCACCCGCGTGCCGATGGCGGCGCGGGAAATCGCCGGCGTTCTCAATCTGCGCGGCCGCATCGTCACGGCGATCGACATGCGGACGCGGCTGGGGCTCGCCAAGTCCGACGCGGGCAGACCGCCGATGGCGGTCGGCGTCGAACTGGGCGGCGAATCCTATGGATTGCTGATCGACTCCGTCGGCGAGGTGCTCAAGCTCGCCGAGAGCGGGCGCGAGGCCAATCCGATCAATCTCGACCCGCGGCTGGCGAAGATGGCCGCGGGAATTCATCGTCTCGACGGACAGCTCCTGGTCATCCTGGACGTCGATCGCGTGCTTGAAATGTCGACCGATGCCATGGCCGCGTGAGGATGCTCGCGCCGCGCGGCCGATGGCGCTTTTGAACAAGGTATAGGTCGATCCGATGCTCCGGATCGAAGAATCGCAGAGGCTGCAATGAAGACCTGTCTGGTGGTTGATGACTCCAGCGTCATACGCAAGGTGGCGCGGCGTATTCTCGAGGGACTGGAATTCCAGATCACCGAGGCCGAGGACGGCGCCCGGGCGCTCGATGCCTGCAAGCGCGAGCTCCCCGACGCGGTGCTGCTCGACTGGAACATGCCGGTGATGGACGGATACGACTTCCTGTGCAATCTGCGACGCCTGCCCGGCGGCGATCGGCCCAAGGTGGTGTTCTGCACCACCGAGAACGACGTCGCCCACATCGCCCGCGCGCTGCACGCCGGCGCCAATGAATACATCATGAAGCCGTTCGACAAGGAAATCGTCGCGGCGAAGTTCCAGGAAGTCGGACTGCTCTGAGGGATCGCCGCGGCGCGAGGTCGCGGCGGCCATGGTTGTTGCGTGGGCGTGGGTGTTGCGTTGAGTACGACAATTTCGAGTGCGACCAAACCGCCGGCCGAGACGGCCGGTCGCGACGCGCCGTTGCGCGTCATGATCGTCGACGACTCTGTCGTCATCCGAAGCATGGTCTCGCGCTGGATTGAGGAGGAGACGGGCCTCCAGGTCGCCGCGACGCTGCGCAACGGGCGCGAGGCCGTCGAGCAGCTTGAGCGCGTCAATCCCGACGTCGCCGTCCTCGACATCGAAATGCCGGAGCTCGACGGAATTTCGGCGCTGCCGCTTCTGCTCGGCAAGCGGCGCGATCTGACCGTCATCATGGCGTCGACGCTGACGCGGCGGAACGCCGAGATCAGCCTCAAGGCGCTGGCGCTCGGCGCGGCCGATTACGTGCCCAAGCCCGAAAGCACGCGCGAGACGGGCACGGTGGAGGAATTCCGCCGCGATCTCATTCAGAAGATCCGCAGCCTCGGCAAGGCGCGGCGGCGCGTGGCGCCGTCGGCGCGGCCGGCCGAACCCGGCGCGGTGGCGAAAGCCGATCCGCGTTTCGCGCCGCGGCCAGTGGCGCGTCCCGATCAGCATGCCTTCACGCTGCGGCCGTTCAGCCCGGCGATGCCGAAGATCCTCGCCATCGGCTCGTCGACCGGCGGTCCGCAGGCGCTGATGGGGCTGGTGGCCAAGATCGGCCCGGTGATCGACCGCTATCCCGTACTCATCACCCAACATATGCCGGCGACCTTCACCACGATTCTGGCCGAGCATCTGGCGCGCGCGAGCGGTCGGCCGGCGCATGAAGGCGTGCATGGCGAGCCGGTGAAGCCGGGCTGCATCTATCTCGCGCCCGGCGGACGCCACATGACCGTGGCGGCGCGGCCGACAGGAGCTACGATCGTGCTCGGCGACGGTCCGCCCGTGAATTACTGCAAGCCGGCGGTTGATCCCCTGTTCATGTCGGTCGCGCAGGTGTGGCAGGCCGGCGCCTTCGCGCTGGTGCTGACCGGCATGGGCGCCGACGGCGCCCAGGGGGGCAAGGCCATCACCGCCGCCGGCGGCAATGTCATCGCCCAGGACGAAGCCACCAGCGTCGTCTGGGGCATGCCGGGCGCGGCCGCGCAGGCCGGCATCTGCTCCGCCGTCCTTCCGCTCGATCAAATCGCGCCCAAACTGGTTCGCCTGTTTTCCGGAGATCGCTCGTGACGCCTTCCGACTATGAGTATTTGCGCAAGCTTGTGAAAGAGCGATCCGGATTGGTGCTGTCGGCGGACAAGCAATATCTGGTTGAAAGCCGGCTGGTGCCGCTCGCGCGCAAGGTCGATCTTGGCGGGATCGGCGATCTCGTCGCCAAGCTCAAGAGCGGCGACGCGGCGCTGGCGGTCGATGTCGTCGAGGCGATGACGACCAACGAGACGTTCTTCTATCGCGACAAGACGCCGTTCGACCATTTCACCGAGACCATCATGCCGACGATGCTGAAGGCGCGCCAGAACCGCCGCGCGCTGCGCATCTGGTGCGCGGCCTCATCGACCGGGCAGGAGCCTTATTCGCTGGCGATGTGTCTGAAGGAAATGGGCTCGCAGCTCGCCGGCTGGCGCGTCGAAATCGTCGCCACCGACCTGTCGCGCGAGGTGCTGGAGAAGTCGAAGTCGGGCGTCTTCAGCCAGTTCGAGGTGCAGCGCGGCCTGCCGATCCAGATGCTGGTCAAGCATTTCAAGCAGGTCGGCGAGATGTGGCAGCTCTCGCAGGAAATCCGCGCCATGGTGCAGCACCGGCAGTTCAATCTGCTGCAGGACTTCCGCGCGCTCGGCAAATTCGACATCGTCTTCTGCCGCAACGTGCTGATCTATTTCGATCAGGAAGCGAAGTCCGGCGTGTTCTCGCGTCTGCTCAAGACGATGGAGCCGGACGGATTCCTCGTTCTCGGCGCGGCGGAAACGGTCGTCGGGTTGACCGACGCGTTCAAGCCGCTGGCGAACAAACGCGGTCTATATCGCCCCGTCACGGCCGAGAGCATGGCCTCGCCGCCGTTGGCGCCGGCCGGCACCGCCGCCGGCCTCAAGGTCGCGGCCGCGGCCGCCACGCGCTGATCGCTATCGTCTTCCGAACCGGCTTGGCGCCCACCGTCGCCGCGCGAACCGCGCGATTCGCGGGGCGGTTAAGGTTGTCCGTCAAGGTTAGCGATCAACGCTATTTTTCAAGGTTGCTTCTTTAGCTTGACGCGAAAGGTTGAGCGTCAAGGTTTATTCAAAGCTTGGCTTGTGTGGGTGGGATTTCGCTAACTAATGGCGGACGCGGCATTGAAGGCGAGATGAGCCGCATCGCCATTAATAACGAGGTAGCCCATGAAGAAGTTCGCGAAGACGGCCGCGGCGGCCGCGATGTTGGGAGGTCTGGCGCTGGTTCCGACGCAGGCTTCGGCCAAGCCCTGTATCATCCTCGGCGGCACGACCGCGAGTGCCGCGCCGGCGGCCACCATCATCGGCATCGCCGCGTTCCTGTCCGCCTATGATCTGACGCGCCGTCTGACCTGCATCGGCGATCCGCTCCGTCTCGGCGGTCCGGGCTTCACGTCGAAGATCAAGCCGACCGACAACGTGATGATTCCGCAGTGTCCGCCGCGGCGCCGTTGATCATTTGAATCCGGCGATCATCGTGATCCGAAGCCGCCCCATTCGGGGCGGCTTTGCTTTTCGCGGCGATCGAATCCTCGGCCGCCAATCGCGGCGCGACCGGGCCACGTGCGATAGGCCAACCGCGCGGGCCACTGGTTCGCCGCCGTCGTTCATTGTATGACCATGGCATCCCTTGGGACGGATGCGCGCGATGGCGGGCGACCACACGATCACGGCGACCGGTTTCCGCAGACCCTGGCTGTTCGCGCGGATGCTGCGGACGTTGCGGGCCAATGATCTCGCCGGCTGGCGCATCGCGCTTCAGATCGAGCCGTCGTTCGCGAGTCGGGAATTCGTCGCGGCGGCCGAGGAAATCCTGAGCGGATGCGACTTCTCGATCCGCGTCAATGCCAAGCGCCTCGGCGTGCGATTCAATCCATTCACATTGATCGATCGCGTGTTCGAGGAGGGCGGCGCGCTCAATATCTGCCTCGAGGAGGACCTGCTTCTTTCCCCCGACATTTGCGATCTGGCGCTGTGGTACGCGCGCAATCACCAGCCGCACTGGCTCTGCCTCAACCTGCTGAGCGGCGGATGCGGTTCGGCGGGCTTCATTTCCAATCCGGCCTATCCGCGAACCTTGTTTGAATCGCGCCTGTTGAATTCGCTCGGCCTCGTCGTTCGCCGAAATGAGTGGCAATCCCACATGCGCGCGGCTTGGGCCGACGAAAGCGTCGTGACGCGCGATTATCAGGGGCGGGAAATGCGCGGTTGGGATTGGTCGCTCGGCGCGCTGCTGCTGCGCTCGCCTTCGCTGCGCTCGCTGCACGTGGCGCTCGCCCGGGCCACGCATAGCGGGGCGGAGCTCGGCGAATATTGCTCCAAACGGTTTCACGACCTGGCATTCGGAGATCTGCCGATCGCGGGACCCGATACGGTGGACGCCGACGCCGGCGGGCGCCGGGAGCCGGATGACAGGTATCGGATCATGGCATCGCACGAACTCCCGGCCGATCTGCGGCGCCATGTCATTCTCGCCGACGAGATGGCGCTCGCGCTGGCGGCGCTCGACCGCGCCGGCGATGGCGCCGCGCCGCCGAGTGTCCCGCCGCGAAGGAAGAGTTGGCTCGGCCGGCTCGGCGCGCGTCCGCGCGGCGGCAAATGATGGGCCGTTGACAACCACGGGCGCGGCATTGATGATCGGACAGGGGACAGAGCGATCTCCCCGTCAGGGAGCAAGCGGCCGCGCACGCAGGTTGCCCAAGCATCGCGCCCAAATCTGAACGCCATGCTCCGCCCGGGGCATGCAAGGGGGCGCGCCATGTCCACGAATCCGACACCGAGCGATTCATCGGATCCCGATCACCGGTCCGTGCCGCCAATCGGCGCGGGGTCGAGCGCGCGGGACGCGGTTCCCTTCCGCGAGGCGGTGCGCGTATGGACGCGCGTCGCGCTGCTCTCCTTCGGCGGACCGGCGGCGCAAATCGCGGTGATGCACCGGATCCTCGTCGAGGAGAAACGGTGGGTGTCCGAAAGCCGGTTCCTGCACGCGCTGAATTACTGCATGCTGCTGCCGGGGCCGGAGGCGCAGCAACTCGCCACCTATATCGGCTGGCTCATGCATCGCACCCTGGGCGGCATCGTCGCCGGCGGGCTGTTCGTCCTTCCGGGCGCCGTCGCCATCATGGCGCTGAGCATCATCTATGCCGAGTTCGGCAACACCGGCTTCGTCACCGCGCTGTTTTTCGGGCTCAAGGCGGCGGTGCTGGCGATCGTCGTTCAGGCGGTGATCCGGGTCGGCGCGCGGGCGCTCAAGAACAACGTCATGCGGGCGATCGCGGCGGCGGCCTTCATCGCGATCTTTTTCTTCGACGTGCCGTTTCCGGTCATTGTCATCACGGCGGGCCTGGTCGGCCTCGTCGGCGGCCGCGCGGGATATCCCGCCTTTCGCAACGTCGGCCATGGCGATCCGGCGAAGGAGGGCGCCGGCGACGACGCGTTCGGCGAGGCCGCGCCCGCGGACCCGCGCGCCGGACTTGCCCGGTCGCTGCGGGTAGCGGGCCTCTGGCTCGCGCTCTGGCTGGTGCCGGTCGCGCTTCTCCTCGTCTTTCTGGGCGGAGGGAATGTGTTCAGCCAGATCGCCGTGTTTTTCAGCAAGATGGCGGTGGTGACGTTCGGCGGCGCCTATGCGGTGCTCGCCTATGTCGCGCAACAGGCCGTGGATGAATTCCATTGGCTGCGCCCGGGCGAAATGCTCGACGGCCTCGGCATGGCGGAGACGACGCCGGGCCCTCTCATCATGGTGCTGCAGTTCGTGGGGTTCATGGCCGCCTTTCGCGACGCGGGCGGCTTGTCGCCGATGCTGGCGGGCGTGCTCGGCGGATTGCTCGCGACCTGGGTGACCTTCACGCCGTGCTTTTTGTGGATCTTTCTCGGCGCGCCCTACATCGAGCGCCTGCGCGGCAATCGCGCGCTCGGCGGCGCGTTGTCGGCGATCACGGCGGCCGTGGTCGGGGTCGTTCTCAATCTGGCGCTATGGTTCGCCATTCACGCGATGTTCACGCGGACGGTCCCGGTGCGCGGACTGGGCTTGTCGTTCGACGCGCCCGTGCTCGCAAGCCTCGATCCGTGGTCGTTCGCGCTGGCAGTCGTCGCGGCGATCGCGATCTTCCGGCTGAAGGTGGGAATGCCGGCGACGCTCGCGACCTGCGCCATGCTCGGCGTTGCGCTTCATCTTGCCGGAGTGGCCGTGCGCTGACCGCCGAAATGCCCGGACCGCCGCGCCGCCGAGCGGTTCGCGCGGTTGGAGCAATCGTGCTGGATCAGGGGACAATTGGGGACGATGCAATTCGCCGCGGCATCGTGAAGATGATCGCGCCCTCATAAGCGACGATGGGTGATGGCGTTAGCCATCACCCAAGGCGCCATGAATGGAGTAGGTGAACAAGGAACGCGGCTTGAAATTTCCCTCCTGTTCCGGTGCGGTGTTCCAGAACAGTAAGCGTCGCCGCTGAAAATTATTTAACCAGAAGTTGCATCGTTTTTCACCCCCCATTTGGGTGCATCAGGAAAATCATTTTGAGATAGTATTATTATACCGTGTAGTTCTGTATTTTCTGGTGGCGGTGCATAATGTCGACATCGCCACACGCATTGCGCGAAATTTCGCAAATCAAACCAATTCCCACTTGTGGGAGATGCATCGAAAGCCGTGGCCTTCGTAAAGGCCTCGGGCCGTGGTTCTTCGGGCCTTGAGACGTCTGCTTTGAGCTTTCCGGCATCAAGTCCACGGGTGGCTCGCGCGCCTCAACGCGGGAACAAAAAAACCCCGCCATTCGCGGCGGGGTTCGGGAGGTCCCAGTCGGGAGGAGAGCCGTGGACAGCGGCTCCGGAGAACTCCTGATCAGGCGGGAATGCGCGCCTCGTCGTCGGACGGCTCGCGCAGCACATAGCCGCGGCCCCAGACGGTCTCGATGTAATTGCGCCCCTCGGACGCGTTGGCGAGCTTCTTGCGCAGCTTGCAGATGAAGACGTCGATGATCTTCAGCTCCGGCTCGTCCATGCCGCCATAGAGGTGATTGAGGAACATTTCCTTGGTCAGCGTCGTGCCCTTGCGCAGCGAGAGCAGCTCGAGCATCTGGTATTCCTTGCCCGTCAGATGCACGCGCTGGCCGTGGACCTCGACCGTCTTGGTGTCGAGATTGACGACGAGATCGCCGGTCTGGATGACGGATTGGGCATGGCCCTTGGAACGGCGCACGATCGCGTGGATGCGCGCGATCAGTTCGTCCTTGTGGAAGGGCTTGGTCAGGTAGTCGTCGGCGCCGAAACCGAGGCCGCGGACCTTGTCCTCGATGCCGGCGAGGCCGGAGAGGATGAGAATGGGCGTCTTGACCTTCGAGACGCGCAGCGAGCGCAGCACCTCATAGCCGGACATGTCGGGCAGGTTCAGGTCAAGCAGGATAATGTCGTAGTCGTAGAGCTTTCCGAGATCGACGCCTTCCTCGCCGAGATCCGTCGTATAGACGTTGAAACTCTCGGACTTCAGCATCAGTTCGATCGACTGCGCGGTCGCGCTGTCATCTTCAATCAGCAGTACGCGCATGCCAGGCCCCTTTGTCGCCAATTCGGGCGTCAGGTTTGGCGCGCCTTCGGGCGCCCCTCGGAAACGCCTTTGACACAACTGATTCGAACGTTAATTCGACATGGTTAACAAATGCTGATTCCTGTCCGCAAGTATCCACGATGATTTTTTTGTCGAATCGCCGTAAGATATTGCTCTGGACAGGATTTTCCGCTTCCACGTCGTTAAAGTTCTACTTTAAGAACCGGGCCTAACCGATTCTGACGACTCATACGTCCGGTTGAGGGGGCGCACGGGTCGACCTCAGTTACCAAAGACAGTGACGCAATGATTAACGATGCGAGTAAACACGGAGTTAAGGGACGATCACGGCGATGACCGAATTTAAGTCTTTTGCAATGAAGGACGGGGATTAGGCCGATGAAGGCGCTCGCCGAACAGATCGGAGACGTGGACGCCGTCACGATCTACGGCCGGGTCGTGGGCGTGCGCGGCCTGATGGTGGAAGTCGCCGGTCCCATTCAGGCGATGTCGGTCGGCGCGCGCCTGACGATCGAGACGGGAACGGGCCGGGACATTCCTTGCGAGGTGGTGGGCTTTTCCGGCGCCAACGCGGTGCTGATGCCCTTCGCCGGGCTCGAAGGCGTGCGGCGCGGTTGCCGGGCGGTGATCGCCAACGCGGCGAGCCAGGTGCGCCCGTCGCCGGCTTGGCTTGGCCGCGTTGTGAACGCCATGGGCGAGCCGATCGACGGCAAGGGACCGCTCGTCCAGGGGGCGTCGCCTTATCCCTATCGCGCGCTGCCGCCGCCGGCCCATGCGCGACGGCGGGTGGGGGCGCCGCTCGACCTCGGCGTGCGCGCGCTCAATACGTTTCTGACCTGCTGCCGTGGCCAGCGGCTCGGCATTTTCGCGGGCTCGGGCGTCGGCAAATCGGTGCTGCTGTCGATGCTCGCCCGCAACGTCGACGCCGACATTTCGGTGATCGGGCTCGTCGGCGAACGCGGCCGCGAGGTCCAGGAGTTCCTCCAGGACGATCTCGGCGAGGAGGGTCTGGCGCGGTCGGTCGTCGTGGTGGCGACATCGGACGAACCCGCGCTGATGCGCCGCCAGGCGGCCTATCTCACGCTCGCCATCTCCGAATATTTCCGCGATGAGGGCAAGGACGTGCTCTGCCTGATGGACTCGGTGACGCGCTTCGCCATGTCCCAGCGCGAGATCGGCCTGTCGGCCGGGGAGCCGCCGACCGCCAAGGGCTATACGCCGACGGTGTTCACCGAGCTCCCGCGCCTGCTCGAACGGGCTGGGCCCGGAACCGGGGAGGGCACCGTCACCGGCATCTTCACGGTGCTCGTGGATGGCGACGACCACAATGAGCCCGTGGCCGACGCCGTGCGCGGCATCCTCGACGGCCATATCGTCATGGAGCGGGCCATCGCCGAACGCGGCCGCTATCCGGCCATCAACGTGCTCAAATCGGTCTCCCGCACCATGCCCCGCTCGGCCGATCCGGCCTTTCTCCCGGTCATCACCAAGGCCCGTCAGGCCATGGCGACCTATGCGGATATGGAGGAGCTGATCAGGCTTGGCGCCTACCGCGCCGGATCGAGCGCGGAGGTCGACGAGGCCATCCGCCTGCACGACCCGCTGGAGGATTTCCTGCGCCAGGCCAAGGACGATGCCACCGGCCTGGCCGACGGATACCGCCGGCTCGACGAAATCATCTCCTCCTTGGCAACGGAACGCTAACTTTGTCGCGCCATGATCCTTCCCGCCTGACGGGGATGCCGAAAGGAATTCGGCGTGTGTTCGCCTGGGGGCCGGCATTGCCCCGCGCCAGGAAGGGACTTCGGGGGAGTATGAGTCGATGAAGTCACGCGAAACGCTAATCCGCCTGAAACGATTTCAGGTCGACGAGAAGCGCAGACGGGTCGCGCAGATCGAGGGGATGATCGCCGAGTTCCAGCGCATGGCCGGCGACCTCGATCGCGAGATCGTGGTCGAGCAGGAGCGCGCCGGCATCCATGATCCCGCGCATTTCGCCTATCCGACCTATGCCAAGGCCGCCATCCAGCGCCGCGAAAATCTGAGGCGGTCCGCCGACGAGCTGCGCGGACAGCTCGAGGAGGCCCGCGCCGCGCTCGGCGAGGCTTTCGAGGACCTCAAGAAAGTCGAGCTGCTCGACGAACGCGACCAGGCCCGCGAACGCGCCGAGGAGAATGCGCGCGAGCAGGCCGAGATGGACGGCATCGGCTTGATGCGCGCGCGGCTCGGAACCGCGCTCGCCTGATCCCCCTTCGCGGCGGGCGGCGTCGGCCGCCGCCATCGTCGCCTCGCCGGTCGCGGAGAAATAGTCCCGCGACCACTCTTGGCGCCGGGGAATGACGGCTCTCCGGTCGGCCCTTCGGATTTCCCGCGTCCCTGCCGCGATCCGCGACGAATGCGTGCCCCGCGCCTTCTCGCCCGCGCGCCGTTGCCTTTTCGCCCATGCCCGGCGGCCTTGCCGCGCGCCGCACGGGGTCGATCTTCGGGATCAAATCATGTTAGATCACCACGAATTCGGGTTGGGTCGTTGTCGCGCCGCGCGAATCCGCGTGGCGACGTCGGGCGAGGCAAGCGCGCGAGGCGGGCGCGCCAACGCGGGCGCCGACGAACGGACCGATCGATGGTTCACCGCGATGGGAAACACGAGCTTGAGATGAGCACGGAACCGGGAGACCAGAGCGCCGGCTTGCCGGCCGCCAATTTAGCGCCGGCCACGCTCGGCGAACTCCTTGCCGCGGTTGCCGCCGGCGATCAGGCGGCGTTCGAGCGCATCTATGTCGCCACCCGCGCGAACCTCTTCGGCGTGGTCATTCGCATCTTGCGCCGGCAGGAACGAGCCGAGGCCGTGATGCAGGAGGCCTATCTGAAGATTTGGCGCAGCGCCGGGCAGTACAAGCCGACGCTCGCATCGCCGCTGACCTGGATGGTGACGATCGCCCGCAACCGCGCGATCGACGAGGTGCGCCGGGCGGGCGGAACCGAAACGGACGCGGATTTCGTGGACACGGCCGAGGCGCCCGACGCCGGAGCCAGGAAGGAAATGACCGCCGAGCTCAAACGGCTGCTGGAATGCGTCGGTCAGCTCGATTCCGATCGGCAGCGCCTCGTGCTGCTGGCCTATTACAACGGCTGGAGCCGCGAGCAGCTCGCCGCGAAACTCGATCAGCCGATCGGCACGATCAAGTCGTGGCTGCGGCGCAGCATGATCGAAATCCGGGAGTGTCTCGGCGCATGAGCTACAGCGAGGAACATATCGGCCTGGCCGCCGAATACGTGCTCGGCACGCTCGACAATCTCGAACGCGTTCAGGTCGAGACCATGATGACGGTCGATGCCGGCTTTCGGGATCTGGTGCAGGGCTGGGAGGGAAAGCTCGGCGAACTCCACGGCATGGTCGGCCCGGTCGAACCGCCGGCCCATGTCTGGACGCACATCAAGTCGGTGATCAACGGCATGGAGCCGCCGCCGCGGCCGGATGTTCCTCAGCCGGAAACGCGGGTGGCCGAGAATGTCGCGCTCGACGCTCCGCCGACCGCGCCGGCCGAAACATCTCCCGAGATCCCCGCCGTGGAGACCGCCGAGGCACCCGCGCCCGACACGGTGACGCAGACGCCTCCGCCGACGTCTCCGCCGACGCCTTCGGACGAAATCGTCGTCGCCCCCACGCCGGCGACGCGGCCCGCGCCGCGCGCCGAAAAGGCGCGACCGGTCGCGAGCGGCGAGGCCGGCACCCTGTTGCGCCGCGCGCGGCGATGGCGAAGCTTCGCCGGACTGATGGCGGTGACCGCGGCCGGCCTCGGCGCCTATCTCGTCGTCGAGGCGCGCCGGCCGGACCTGCTGCCGCAACAATTGCGGCGTCCGCCCAAGATCGAAACCGTGACGGTTGAGATTCCCGCGCCGCCGGCGGCGCCCAAGCCGGCGTCGGGCCAGTTCGTGGCGCTGTTGCAGAAGGACACGCTCTATCCCGGCTTCATTCTCAGCTTCGATCAGCCGACGCGGACCCTGACCGTGCGGCGACTGATGGCGCCGCCCGAGGCCGGCAAGAATTACGAGCTCTGGTTGGTGTCGAGCAAGGCGCCGGCGCCGCGTTCGCTCGGCCTGATCGGCCAGACGGATTTCACCGCGCAGCCGGCGGTCGCCGAGTTCGACGTCGAAACCGTGCAGTCGGCGGTCTACCTGGTCACGGTCGAGGCCGCCGGCGGATCGACGACCGGCGCGCCCACATCCGCGCCGGTCTTCGCCGGGCGGTTGATCGAGGTCGTGCCGCCCGCTTCGTCCGGCGCGACGAAATAGTCGCGGCGTGAAATCCGGCCGCGCCAATCTGACGGCGCGCTTCTTGTCGCGAAAGTAACTCGTCGCGAAGGAAACTCGTCGCGACGGAAGCCTGTCGCGAAAGAAAGACGGAAGCCTGTCGCGAAAGAAACTTGTCGCGGAAGAAATTTGCCGCGAAAGAAAAAAGCCCCCGCGTCGGGGGCTTTCGTTCGGCGCGCGAGGCGCCCGAGGTGGTGGGGACTAAAGGGCTCTCACATCCGGACGTTCAGGGGGCATTCCGAAATCCGGGAGCTTCTTCGTTCGATTCCGTATCAGCGCAGCAGCGAGGACGTGTTGCTCGTCCACACGGTCGGCCCGCCGACCTTGACCACGGGCGCGACCGCGGCCGCCGTCTGCAGGTCGTTGCCGGAAATGCGCAGGGCGGTCGCACCCACCGTCAGCATGACGGCGGCGGCCGCGCTCAAGACCACGATCTTGAGGTGCGTTGCCTTGTCGGCGCTGTAAAACGAATGGTTCATCTGTGCCTCCCGCCGCTTCTTCACCGCCTTTTGTCGTTTGACGTTTGACGACGCCGGCGGGTTCACGGTCGTTCACCGTAGTTGGGGCAAGCCTAGCGGATTCGAAAGTGTTGGATAGTGGGGCTCACAGACGCGTGAGAGGAAGTGATCCGTCGCGATTGGTTTGGCGGCGCGAACGCCGGCGTGGTTAACCGGCCGCGCGCGTCGGCGGCGGTCCTCGCGCATGGTGTCGCGGCGCGCGCGTCGTAATCGCGATATCGGAATCCCGCCGGGATGGTCGCTGGCGCGTCGCGCTAGCGGGCCGGGGCGGTGAGCGTGTAGCCGGGCCTGGCGTGGAAGAAGCCGTTGGAATAGGGCGCGGCGATGCCCAGCCCATCGAGGCGGGCGACCGCTTCCTCGACATCGATCGTCGCGTCGAGCACGGCCTGGAAGGCGCCGGCGACCTTCACCATGTCGCTGCTGTGCGGCGACAGGCGCAGGAACGAAACGCCCATGTCGCGGAGCGCGCCGGCTTCCCGGATCAGGTTGAGATAGTCGTGGGACATCGTCTGGATGCCGTTGACGACGAGGAACCGGCGGTCCTCGAGCGTGGCGAGTTCCAACCCGTCCGCGTCGTTCTCGCATACGAATTGGCAGGTGTCCTTGGTGCGGCCATGCGCGCGGGCGTGATAGCACCGCGCCGATAGCGCGAGCGGCATGCGCCCGAATACCTGCGCTTCGATCGACACGTCGATATCGGCGGCGACGCGGCAGAGCGCGCGGATGCCGGCTTCGGGCATTTCCGCCGGCACGCAGACGCCGCGCGCGCCCTTGCCGGCGAGGAAACGCAGGCTCTCCTCGTTATAGACGTTGAGCAGGGGGCCGATGCGATGCGGCCGGCCGCGCAAATGGTTGAGCGCGGAGGCGTCGTTGGCCTCGATCATGGCGTCGGTCATGGCGCAGACGCTGGCGACGAGCTTGCGGTCGAGCGGCAGCACCGTTTCGCCGAGCGAGGAAAAGACCACGGTCTTGCCGGCGCCGGCGAGGCGCGCGGCCACGTCGGCGAGATAGGGCTCGTAAAGCGGCGCGCGTTTCGAGCATATCGTCTCGCCGAGATAGACCATCGCGACCGGCATCTCGTCGGCGACGCGGTAGTAGAAATCGCGCCACTCCTCCGGTTTCCAGTTGAAAAGAACCGGGCCGAGCGTCAGCGCCGTGCGCGGCGAGGCGGCGACCGCGTTCATGCTCACCTCCACGTCTTGCCGGCGAAGGCGCCCTGGCTTTCCTTCTGGCCCTCGCTCAGCGCCAGCAGGTTGCCGAGCGCGAAATCGCGGCCGGCCATGATGTCGTCGACCGCGCGGCGGAATTCGCCGACGACCGAGCGCACATAGGCGCGGCTGCGCTGCCGACCCTCGATCTTCAGCGCCGTCACGCCCGCGCGCATCAGGTCGGGCAGCAGCGACGACAGGTTGAGCGTCAGCGGCTCCTCGAAGGCGTAATAGGGATCGTGCCGGCCGGCGCAGGTGTAGCGGCCCTTGCACACGGTCGGATAGCCCGCGCCTTCGCCCGGGCCGAAGCGGTCGATGACGAAGCCGCCGAGCCGCGTCGTCAGCGTGCCGGTCGCGTCCTCGTCATAGCGCACGTCGGCGGCCGGCGAGCAGACCCCGTCCATGTTGGTGGAAACGCCGGTGAAGTAGTTCGACAGGCTGCAGCGGCCTTCCGCCATCATGCCGATATTGCCGAACACGAAGGCCTCGATCTCGCACGGAATCTGGCGATGGACGTCGGCGATCTCGGCGACGGTGAGGATGCGCGGCAGCACGACGCGCTTGACGCCGAACTCCTCGCAATAATAGCGGATCGCCTCCGGCGAGGAGGCTCCGGCCTGCACCGACAGATGTAGCCGCAGGCCGGGATGGTTGCGGGCGGCGTAGGCGGCGACCCCGATATCGGCGACGATGATCGCCGAGACGCCGAGCGCGGCGCCGGCGTCGACCGCCTCGCGCCATAGTTCGAAACGGCCGGCGGTCGGAAAGGTGTTGATCGCGAGCAGGAGCTTGGCGCCGCGCGCGCGCGCATAGGCGACCGACTCGCGCAACTCGTTGAGCGAGAAATTCAGGCCGGGAAAATTCCGGGCGTTGGTCGCGTTCTGAAATCCGCAATAGACCGCGTCGGCGCCGGCCTCGATCGCGGCGCGCAGCGCGGCCGGCGTTCCCGCCGGGCACACCAGTTCAGGCCGGGTGAGAGTCGTCGTCATCGCGCTTTCCTTCGGCTGAGCGCGCGCAACGCCCCGACCGCGAGCTCGGCGGGCTTGGCGAACAGCCCGAACGCGCCGGCGAGATCGTCGACGATGCTGCCGTCGAGATCGTCGAGCGCGTTGCGCAGCGCCACCGCCGCTTCGATGTCGCCGGTGATCTTCAGGTCGCGGGAAAAGAACAGGGCGTCGCCGTCGAGCGCGCCGTCGATCATCGCGAACAGATCGATGAAGGTGCCGGCGATCGCCGCGTCATGCGCCGGCGTCTCGCCGCGACGGAACGCCGTCAGCGTCGGCGCCTTGGGGTTGGGGCGCAGCGCGAGCGCGAAGGGCAGGTCGACCGCGTCGATGACGAAGCACTTGCCGGAATGCGGCCCCAGCCGCTCGAACAGCTCGGGGCGCCCGCGCGCGATGCGATTGCCGATCGCGCCGAGGATCGGCTGGATGATGAAGAGTGGAACCGGAACGAATCGCAGAAACGGAATCGCGTCCGCTTTCGCGCTCGTCGTAGCGTTGAAGGATTGCACCGCCATGCCGGCTATCTATGGCCGCCCCGCGCGACGAGGCAAGCGCTAACTTGCGCGCCGCGCGCGGCACGCGACATGACATATGACAAGCCGATCCTTGTTGGAACGCGAACGCCTCGCGTCACACGCTGCCGACGGTTTTCAGTCGCGCGCGCGGATGGATCTCGGCCTGGCTGAGGACGGTGGTCTGGGCGCGGAAGCGTTCCACGATCGACCGCACGAACGGGCGGATCGACGCCGACGTCACCAGCACCGGCGCCTCGCCCTCGCGCGCGGCATGCTCGAAGCGCTCGCGCACCAGCGTAATGAATTCCGACAGGCGGGACGGTTGCATGGCGAGCGCGCGCTCGTCGCCCTGGCCGATGATCGATTCGGCGAAGGCCTGCTCCCATTTGGCCGACAGCGCGATCAGCGGCACGTAGCCGCCGGGCGCGGCGTTCTGGGCGCATAATTGCCGCGCCAGCCGCGCGCGCACATGCTCGGCGAGCGTCGCCGGATTGCGCGTGAACGGCAGCGCGTCGGCGATGCCCTCGAGAATGGTCGACAGATCGCGGATCGACACCCGCTCGGCGAGGAGGAGCTGCAGCACGCGCTGGATGCCCGATATGGTGATCTGCGAAGGCACCATGTCCTTGACGAGTTCGGCCTGCTCCTTCGGCAGTTCCTTGATGAGCTTCTGCACCTCGCCATAGGAGAGCAGGTCGGCCATGTTGGCCTTGAGCAGCTCGGTCAGATGCGTCGACAGGACGGTCGCCGCGTCGACGACGGTGTAGCCCTTGAGCGAGGCTTCCTCCCGCATCGAGGCGTCGACCCATGTCGCCGGCAGGCCGAAGGTCGGCTCGGTGGTGTGCACGCCCGGCAATTGCACCTGTCCGCCCGACGGGTCCATGACCATGTACTGGTTCGGCCAGATGCGGCCCTGGCCGGCCTCGACCTCCTTGATCTTGATGAGATAGGTGTTGGCCTCGAACTGCACGTTGTCGAGGATGCGCACGGCGGGCATGACGAAGCCCATCTCGATCGCGAGCGAGCGGCGCAGCGCCTTGATCTGCTCGGTGAGGCGGTCGGAGCCGTCGGGCGCGTTGACCAGCGGCAGCAGCGCGTAGCCGAGCTCGATCTTGAGATCGTCGATCTTGAGCGCGTTGGCGATCGGCTCCTCGGCCGCGACCGCGGGGGCCGGCGCGGCGCTGGCGTGGGCTTCCTCGATCTTGGCGACGCGGTTGCGCCTTTCCGACGTCCAGGCGAGCGCGCCGGCGCCGCCCGCCAGGATGAGGAACGGCAGCATCGGGATGCCCGGAAGCAGCGCCATCACGCCCATGACCGCGGCCGACATGCCGAGCGCGCGCGGATAGCCGGAAAGCTGTTTCATCAGCGCCTTGTCGGCGGCGCCCGACACGCCCGCCTTGGAGACGAGCAGGCCCGCGGCCGTCGACACGATGAGCGCGGGAATTTGCGTGACCAGGCCGTCGCCGACGGTGAGCAGGGTGTAGGAGCGTGCCGCCTCGGCGAAGCCGATGCCTTGTTGGGCGATGCCGATGATCATGCCGCCGATGATGTTGATGAACACCACCAAGAGGCCGGCGATGGCGTCGCCGCGCACGAATTTCGAGGCGCCGTCCATCGCGCCGAAGAAGCCGCTTTCGTCCTCCAGCGCCTTGCGCCGCTCGCGCGCTGTCTTCTCGTCGATCAGGCCGGCGGAAAGATCGGCGTCGATCGCCATCTGCTTGCCCGGCATGGCGTCGAGGTTGAAGCGGGCGGCGACCTCGGCGATGCGGCCGGAGCCCTTGGTGATGACGATGAAGTTCACGATCACCAGGATGGTGAAGACGATGATGCCGATGACGAAATTGCCGGCCATCACGAAATTGCCGAACGCCTGGATGACGTGGCCGGCCGCGTGGGTGCCCTCGTGCCCGTGCGCGAGAATGAGCCGCGTCGAGGCGAGGTTGAGCGCCAGGCGCAGCATGGTCGAGATCAGCAGCACGGTGGGGAAGGCGGAGAATTCCAGCGGCGTGTGAATGAACAGCGACGTCATCAGGATCAGGACCGAAAAGATGATCGAGATGGCCAGGAACACGTCGAGGATGGCCGCCGGCAGCGGCAGGATCAGCACCACCAGGATGATCAGCACGCCGACGGCGAGCATGATGTCGCCGCGCCAGAGCATCGCGCCGATGTCGGCGAAGCTCGGCAGTGACATGCCCGCTCCCGCCGCGCCTTGGCCCGCCGTTACGTCCACCATGGTCGCCGCCTCGTTACGCGAATGCCGATCGCGCGCGCCGAATGTCTGCGCCGCGGCCTGGGGGCCGCCGTGCCGGAAATGCGGTACCGCGCTGGCTTCCACGGGCCCTCCCGCTTGGCGTGACGACGAATTGCCGCTTCACCCGGCAGAATTTGCCGGGTGCATGGTTAGCAAACGGTTAATGGAGAGGGGTTCCGGGACGATTGCGTGGATGGGCGGGGGCGTCGGCCACCGGGGAGGGACGGATTGCGCCCATTTCCCCCGCCTTCTGCGCCAGACCCGGCGCTACGGCGCCGCCTGCGCCCCCTGCGCCGCGGCGTCGCGGATCGCCTTGGCGAGCACGTCGGCCGGCTGCGCGCCGAATATGACCTCCACGCCGCCAATAATGAAGGTAGGCACGCCGTCGATGCCGGTGTCGGCCGCCTCCTTGGCCTGGGCGATGATCAGGTCGACGTCGGCCGTGGTGGCAAGCTTGCCCCTTGTGTCGGCGGCGTCGAGCCCGACCGTGGCGGCGGCCTCCACCAGGATGTCCGCGTCGCTCAAATCCGCGCCGTCGGTGAAATAGAGCTTCATCAGCAGCTCCTTCATCTCCGACGCCTTGTCCTCCATCTCGGCCCAGTGAATGAGCCGGTGGCAGTCGATCGTATTGGGCTGGCGCCGCAGCAGATCGAAACGATAGACCAACCCCTCCCGCGCCGCGGCCGCCGCGACGTTCTCGGCCACGCGATTATAGCGCGCCACCGAACCGAATTTCATCGTCAGAAAGGCCTCGCGCGTCATGCCCTCGCGCGGAACCCACGGATTGAGAAAGAACGGACGCCAGCGCAGCGCGACCTGCGTCTCCGGGACGAGACGCAGCGCGCTCTCCAGCCGGCGCTTGCCGACGAAGCACCACGGGCAGACGACATCGGAAAAGATATCGATCCACATGGGGTGCGGCTCTGTCATGGACGCGATCTCTCCGGGCGACCACAAGTCAGCGACAGAATTCAGGCGTTCATAGCCCGACGTTCGAAGCCAAGCGTTCGAAGCCAAGCGTTCGAAATCAGGTAACCACCGTCCCGCGCGCGTCCGCGCGCGATCCGGATGGGCTGAGTCTCACGCGAAATACCATAGCAAGAAAACTTAGCGCAAAGTTGGCATCTGGATCGAATTTAGTTGAAGTCACATCCGCGGCAATCGCGCGATGCAAACTGGAAGGCGGCGAAGCGGGTGATGCCGTTGATGGCGGAGCGGAGATGACACCGCGTCGGTTTGCCGTGATTTTTTCACGGCAAGCGGCTTGCGCGGGTCCCGAATCCAATGTAAATAGTATTAACATTACGTGGAAGCAGCTGACGAGTGAGCCATGAATACTTTCCTGAGCGCGACATTGGGTCTCCTGCCGCTGATCCTGTTCTGGACACTGTCGGGATTCGGCACGCCGGCGGTCGGCTTGGCGCTCGGCCTGGCCGGAGCGGTGCTGCTCAACGTCTGGCGCGCGCGCACGGAGGGCGTCCGGCTTCTCGAAGTCGCGGTGCTGGCGACGCTCGGCCTTATTGCGATCGCCTTTCTGGCGGCTCCCGATCTCGCGCGGCTTCACGCCGTTGCCGCCTCGTTCGCGGCGATGGGCGTTTTCTTTCTCGCGACCGTCGCGGCTGGTCGGCCATGGACCGCCGATTATTCCCGCGCCGCCTTCGGCCCCGTGGCGAAGGACAAGGCATTCCTGCAAATCAACGCGCTGATTTCCGGCGTGTGGGGCCTCGTCTTTGTCGTCTACGCGGCCGGGCTCCATCTCGGCTGGCCGATATGGACGCTCATCGCCGTGACCATCGCGGCCAAGGCGGCCACGATCGTCGGGCCGGGCCTGCTGGCGCGCGCCCTCCTCATTCGCCGCGCGCGAGGGGAGGAGAGCTGGCGCTGGCCGCGTCCGGCGCTCGTCTCCGGCAAGAGCGGGCAGGGCTACGACGTGGCGGTGATCGGCGCGGGCATTGGCGGGCTCACCTGCGCCGCGCTGCTCGCGGACGCGGGCGCCAAGGTGCTCGTCGCCGAGCAACACGTCGTTCCCGGTGGCTTCTGTCATCACTGGAACCGCATGCGGTCGCACAATGGCGTGCCGCGGCTATTCCGCTTCGATTCCGGCGTGCATGACTTCTCCGGCGTCTGGTCGGGTGGACCGATCGACACCGTCGCGCGGCGGCTCGGTCTCACGATCGACTGGCTGCGTCTCGACCATACCTATTACATCCGCGGGCGGCGCATCGACGTGCCGCGCGACGCGCGCGCCTACGCCGCGCTGCTCGGCCGCGAATTCCCGGACGCTGCCGCCGGCATCGCCGCCTTGTTCGATGACATCAAGGCGGTCTTCGACGGCATGTATTCGACGGGCGCTGCGAGCGGCGGCATTCCGCTCGGGCCGCGCGACGCGGAATCGCTGATGGCTTTCCCCAAGGCCCATCCGGTCGCCTATGCCTGGATGGAACGCCCCTTCGCCGAGCTCGTCGATCTGCATGTGAAGGACGAGGGCGCGAAGGAAATGATCCACGCGCTGGCGGGCTACGTCACCCACTCGCCAAGGACACTGAGCGTGGCCGACATGGCGCCGCTGTTCGGCTACTATTTTCATGGCGGCTACTATCCGAAGGGCGGCTCGGGCGTTTTCTCGCAGGCCCTGGCGGACGCGATCACGCGGCGCGGCGGAACGGTGCTCCTGAAAAACGCCGTGCGGGAGGTGCTCGTCGCCGACGGCGCCGCGCGCGGCATCGCACTTTCCTCGGGCCAGCGCATCGCCGCCGATTGCGTTGTCTCCAATGCCGACCTCAGGCGCACCTTCCTCGATCTCGTTCCCGCCGGACATCTGCCGCGAGGCTTTCGCGAGACGGTCGCCGCCTCGACGCCGGCGGCCTCCGCGCTCGCCGTGCACCTGGCGGTCGATTTCGTGCCGCAAGGCAATCCGATCATTCACATCGGCGACGGCGGCGTGGGAACCGCGATCATGCTGCCGTCGATCGTCGATCCAACCGCCGCGCCGGAAGGCTTCGGCACGATCGAGCTGTTGCGGCTGCTGCCGCCGAGCGCGGCCGAGGGCTGGTTCCAGGGCGACGACGTGGAGTCGTACGAATCCCGGCGCCGGAGCGAGGACTATAAGACGCGCAAGGCGCAAGCCTGCGACGCGCTGGTGGACGCGGCGGCCACGATCTTCCCCGATCTGCGCTCCCATATCGTCATGCGCGTCGACGCGACGCCGGTCACTTTCGCGCGCTACGACTGGTCGAGCCTCGGCGCGATCTATGGCGTCGTCCCGTCCGACGTTTTCAAGGGGACGATGAGTCCGCTGCGCGGACTCTATCTCGCCGGCGCCGGCAATTTTGGGCCCGGGATCGAGGCGGTGTTCATCTCCGGCGCGCGCACGGCGGAGGAAATCATGCCCGGCCTGCTCGCCGGAACGGGTGGCAACGGCCTTCGGGCCGCGGCCTGACCGTCAAGCGCGCGGCTCGTTTCAGCCGCTTTTCTTCGTCGCCTCGTGGACCTGCATGAATCGCAGCGTGCGCTGGGCCGAGGAAACCGACAGCTTCTGATAGGCGTCGGAGACCTGGCGCAGTTCGTTCGCCGACATCCGATGATGGCCGAACCGGTTCGCGAGCACCTCGCGCGCCACCGGCAATTCGAGATGGGCCGCCCGACAGGCGATGAGCAGGCTTTCCGAATTGGGATTGTGCATGAGCTTCTCGATCAGCTCGGCGGCCGCGTTGGCGCGGATCGACAGCGCGGCGATGACTTCGTCGATGCGGTGGTCGCGCGCGAATTCGTGAATGGTGGCGTCGGTCAGCATGCCCTCCTTGTTGATGAGCTTGACCCGTTCGAGCGCGAGTTCCAAATTCGACAGGCGCGACTCCTCGGCGACAATCCCCTTGGCGATGTCGGCGAGCACCAGTTGAATCCGCTGCAGCGCGGCGGGCGGCGCGAGCCGCATCAGATTTTCGCGCACGGCCGTGGTCGCCCGCGCCAGCAGTTCGCGCAACAGCCGGATCGGAATGTCGAGCCGGCTGCCGAGCTTCTGGGCGAGGCTCTCGTCCTCTTCGGCGCGCTCGACCAGCTTGGAGTATCCGCTCGTGGAAAAACGCGCGCCGCCGTTGCCGGCGAGCGAGCGCGCGACCTCGCGGTCCCCGCGCGTGACGAGAATGTCGGTGAGCGCCTCGTCCAGCGATCGTCGCCCGGAAATCGCGAGCAGATGCGGTTGCCGGCCGGTCCGCGCGAGCTCGAGAAGTTCGTCCGCGGTCAGGCTGTTCGAATGAGTGAGGATGGGCCCGGCGACGGCGATGGCATCGTCATGGGCCAGCCGCCGGACCGCGTCGCGCGGCGCGCGATCGATCGGCGCCAAGGTCTCGGCCAATTGCGCGCGGGCGCTGGTTTCGATCCGCACGATCAGGTGAGCGAGCACGTCGTCGAAGACGCGAATCTGCGATTCACTCAGCCGCTCCGACTCGTCGAGAAATAGGCTCGTCACCTTGCGCAGGATTTCCACGCGACGGTCCGACGAGCCCTGCTTTAGAGTTTCTTCGAGTTCGCCGATCAGCGAAGCGGCGTTAGGCGAGTTCATTTCGGCAATACCTCTTTTTTTCTTTTCTTTTGAAAAGCCGCCAATTTCTGAAAAGGCAACATCGCACAATACCGGCGACTTTTGAATGAGATTTATTGTCATGCTAAATGGAATCTGAAATTGCGGAACAGAATTTCACGCGCGCGATTGGACGGCGCGCTCTCACGATCGCGGTGGAAATTTCGCGCAAGAAATACGCTGAGGCATTTCCCCGCCTGACGGATGGTCACGCCGAAATGAAATGCGTCGGACTCAACGCCTCAGGCAAATCTTGATTGCGAAAGCGGTTTGCGCTTTTCGCGGGATTTGGCCTAGCTGGCGAGTCTTTCACCGGTGCCCGGCGGCGGAATGGGAATTCCGGCGTCCGCATATTCGTTGAGCTTATTGCGCAGCGTGCGAATGGATATTCCAAGGATGTTGGCCGCGTGCGTGCGATTGCCGAGGCAATGCTTGAGTGTCTGCAAGATGAGATCGCGCTCGACGTCGGCGACGGTGCGCCCGACCAGCGCGCGCGTCACCTGTTCGGCCGCGATCGTGGCATGCGCGACCGCGGGTGACACCTTGGCATGATCGAGACGGTCGCCGTCGGGCGAGATGATGGCCTCGGGTCCGATCTCGTCACCCTGCGCCATCAGAACCGAGCGGTGGATCGTATTTTCGAGTTCGCGCACATTGCCGGGCCACCGATTCGTGGTCAGCACGCGCCGCGCCTCGGCCGACAGCGGCCGCACCGGCGCGCCGTTGGCTTCGGCGTATTTCTTGGCGAAATGCTGAGCGAGCTCGATGATGTCGGCGGGCCGCTCGCGCAGCGGCGGGACCTTCAGGTTCACCACATTGAGGCGAAAGACGAGGTCCTCGCGGAACGTACCCTCGCGCACGGCGTCGGCGAGATTGCGGTTGGACGTGGCGATGATGCGGATGTCGACCGGCACCGGCCGCGCGCCGCCGACGCGGTCGATGATGCGCTCCTGCAGCGCGCGCAGGAGCTTCGCCTGCAGCCGCACATCCATTTCCGAGATTTCGTCGAGCAAGAGGGTGCCGCCATTGGCCTCCTCGAACTTGCCGATGCGGCGGGCGACGGCGCCGGTGAAGGCGCCCTTTTCATGGCCGAACAATTCCGACTCCAGGAGATGCTCCGGGATCGCCGCGCAATTGACCGAGATGAAGGGCTTGCGCGCGCGATTGGAGCGGGCGTGAACGTAGCGCGCCAGCACTTCCTTGCCGGTGCCGGATTCGCCAGTGATCAGGACCGAGGCGTCGGAGGCGGCGACCTGCTGGGCGAGCTTGATCACCTTCGCCATCGCGTCGTCGCGGTAAATGAGATCGCGGGTGTCGTCGGCGACCGCGGCCAGCACCGCCGCGATCAGCTCCGGGTCCGGCGGCAGCGGGATGTATTCCTTGGCGCCGGCATGAATGGCGGCGACCGCGGCGCGGGCGTCGCTGGAGATGCCGCAGGCCACGATCGGCACGTAGATGTGCTCGGCCTCGAGCCGCATCACCAGGTCGCGAATGTCGAGCCCGACATCGACGAGCAGGAGATCGGCGCCCTTGCCGCCGCGCAGCACGCGCAAGGCCTGCTCGTTGTCCTCGGCGTGGGTAACGGTCGCGCCCTTGTCCATCGCGATCTTGGTCGCGGTGGTGAGCTGGCCCTTCAAGGTGCCAACGATGAGAAGCCGCATGATGCTCTCCTGCTATTTCGTCCGCGGCGTCACGGCCGCCGGTTGAGCCGTTTCGCCGCGCGTCAGCGTTCCGCCTTGATGATTTCCGTCATGGTGACGCCGAGCTTGTCCTCGACCAGCACCACCTCGCCGCGCGCGACGAGCCGGTTGTTGACGTAGATGTCGATCGCCTCGCCGACGCGGCGGTCCAGTTCCAGCACGGTGCCGGGGCCGAGCTTGAGCAGGTCGCCGACTTCCATGCGCGAGCGTCCGAGCACGGCGGAGACCTGAACCGGCACGTCGAAGACGGCCTCGAGGTCGGCGGCGACGCGACTGGCGGCCTCGTCGTCGGTCGCGGCGACGATGTCGTTGTCGGCCATGGCGGCGACCTCGGAACTGTCGAGGTGCGGCAGCGGCACCTTGGTTTCGTTGTCGCTCATGCGTTACCCCTCATTCTTCGGACCGGCGTCGCGCCGCGAGGCGATATAGCGGTCGATCAGTTCGCCGATCCGCGCCTCGGTGGTGGCGCGGTCGCGCGTGATTCCGCCATCGGCCCATTCGATCCGGCAGTCGCCGGTGCCGAGCTCGGGCTCGGCGAGGATCACCAGCCGTCCCTCGAAGCCGAGGCGGTGGGCGAGTGTCTCGATCCGGCTCTTGGCTGGGTCGTAGATGGCGTCGTTGACGCGAATGACGAGATGCGGCGCGGCGACGAGATGGCGCAGGCTCTCCTCGAGCAGCGCCGACACTTCCGCCAGCGGCTCGCGCGCGAGCAGTTCGGCGCACAGCTTGCGCGCCACCGCCAGCGCGACCTCGGTCGCTTCCGACTCCACCCGGCGCTCGATCACGTCGAGGCCGGAGGCGATCGCGGCGACGGCCTGGCCGATCTGTTCGAGCGCGATCGCCATGCGGCGGGTGTCGGAGGTTTCGGCCTCTTGTTTGGCGGCGGCGAAGCCGCGCGCGTAGCCCGAATTCGCCGCCTCCGAAATCTGGGCGGCGACCTCGGCCGGGGTCGCCGGCTTGGCCTTCGTCGCCTTCTCGGAGAAGTCGACATCGAACAGGAATTTCGCCGGCGCGCCCATCAGTAGACGAGCTCCTCATCCGCGCGGTTCTTGGTCAGCGTGATCTCGCCCTTGGCGGCCAGATCCTTGGCGAGATTGACGAGCGCGGATTGCGCCTCGTCGACGTCGCGCAGGCGCACCGGCCCCATCGCCGCCATGTCGTCGGTCAACATCTTGGCCGCGCGGCTCGACATGTTGGCCATGAAGAAATCGCGCACCGCGTCGTTGGCGCCCTTCAGCGCGACGGCGAGCTTGTCCTTGTCGAGGTTGCGCATCAGCGTCTGCGCCGAGGCGTTGTCGAGCTTGATGAGGTCGTCGAAGGTAAACATCAGCGCCTTGATGCGTTCGGCGGATTCGCGGTTCTCCTCCTCCAGCGAGGTGATGAAGCGCGTCTCGGTCTGGCGGTCGAACGAATTGAAGATTTCGGCCATCACCTCGTGGGCGTCGCGCCGGCGCGTTTGCGACAGGTTGGACATGAATTCGGTGCGCAGCGTCTGCTCCAGCCGCTCGATCACTTCCTTCTGCACCGCCTCCATCTTGAGCATGCGGTTGACGACGTCGAGCGCCATGTCCTCGGGCAGGATCGCCAGCACCCGCGCGGCGTGTTCCGGCCGCAGCTTGGACATGACGACGGCGACGGTCTGCGGATATTCGTTCTTGAGATAGTTGGCGAGAACCTCTTCCTGGACGTTGGAGAGCTTCTCCCACATGTTGCGCCCGGCCGGACCGCGGATCTCGTCCATGATGCCGTTGACGCGTTCGGGCGGGAGATACTGCTGCAGCAGTCGCTCGGTCGCGTCGAAGGTGCCCATCAGCGCGCCGGAGGCCGACATGCGCGAGACGAATTCCAGCAACAGGTCCTCGACCGAATCGGATTCGACCGTGCCGAGAGACGACATCACGATCGACAATTCGCGCAATTCGTCGTCGTCGAGCATCGACCATATCTTGCCGCCATATTTCTCGCCGAGCGCGAGCATCAGCACGGCGGCGCGCTGCGGTCCGGCGAGCTTCTTGCCGCGCGGCCGGTTGGCCTGCCGCGCCGCGAGCCCGGCGACGGCTTCGGCGATGGTGCTGCTATCGGAGGCTTTCGCGTTCATGCTCGCCATCACGCCGGTTCGGATAGCCATTGCCGGACAATGGCGACGGTTTCATGGGGATTCTTTTCCGCGAGTTCGCCGACCCGCTGCACCGACTGGGCGTGCACCTGGCCCTGCACCTGCGCCACGTCGATCATCTGCGCGGTCTGGCTCTGGGTGGCGCTGAGCTGGCGCTGGCCCGTGGCCGGGTTCGCGGCCTGCGCGGCCTCGGCGGCCGGTTGCGGCGCGACGCCGCTCGCCTCGGCCCGCGCCAGATCCGGCGTCAGCACGCGGCGCACCAGCGGACGAACAACCATGAAAAGGACGATGATGCCGAGCAGCGTCATGACGCCGAGTTCGATCGCGTACATGATGTCGTCCTTGGTGAAACGGATCATGCCGAGGAGGCCGGTCGGTTCGGCCGCCGGCACCACCGCCGGCTGCTCGGCGAAGCGCAGATTGACGATCTCGACCTGGTCGCCGCGCTTGGCGTCGAAGCCGATCGCGGTGCGCACCAGCGCGGCGATGCGGTCGAGCTCCTCCTTCGCGCGCGGCGCGTAGGTCGTCTCCCCCTTGTCGTTCTTGGTATAGACGCCGTCCACCAACACCGCGACCGACATGCGGTTGACGCGGCCGGCCTCGACGATCTCGGTCTTGGTGGTGCGGGAGATTTCGTAATTGATGATCTCCTCGGATTTCTTGCTCTGCTCGCGCGAGCCGCCGGCGCCTTCCGGCTTCTGGCCGCCGGGCAGCTCGTTATTGACCGTGACCTGGCCCTGATTGGGTTCGGCGTTGGAGGAGAGCTCCTCGCGGGTCTGGCTGGAGCGGACGACGCGGCCCTCGGGATCGAACTTGTCCGAGGTCTGGGTGACCTTGTTGAAGTCGAAATCGGCGGAAAGCTGCACGCGGGCGCGTCCCGGTCCGACGACCGACGACACGATCGCCTCGACCTGGTCCCGCATGCGGCGCTCGAACGCGGTGCGGCGCTCGTCGCCGGTCGCCCCGCTGGCTTCGTCGCCGGCCGCGCCGTTGGCGAGAAGCTGGCCGGCCTCGTCGATGATGGAGACGCGCTGCGGCTTCATGCCGGTGACGGCCGAGGCAACGAGATGGCGGATGGCGCGAACCTGCTGCGACTCAAGCGCCCCGCGCACGCGCAGGACGATCGAGGCGGAGGGCTCCGGCGTTTCCCGCGAGAACAGCGGTTTCTCGGGAAGGACGAGGTGCACGCGGGCGAACTGGACCCGGTCGAGCGCCCGGATGGTGCGGGCAAGCTCGCCTTCCAGCGCGCGCAGGCGATTGATGTTCTGGACGAAACTGGTCGCGCCGAGAGCGTCGGACTTGTCGAAAATCTCGTAGCCGACGCCGCCGCCCTTGGGCAGGCCGGTTTCGGCGAGCTTCATGCGCAGGCGCGTCACCTTGTCCTTGGGGACCATGATGACGGTGCCCTCGTTGCGGATTTCGAAGGGGATCGCCTGGCGTTCCAGGTCCTTGATGATGGCGCTGGAATCCTCGACGGAGAGGTCGGTGAACAGCGTCGTCATGTGCGGGGCGCTCACCCGCATGATGAGAAAGGCGAAAAAGCCGATCAGCGCGGCCGTGATCGCGACCATCGCCGCGAGCCTTGCCGCTCCCAGATCCCGCAAAAATCCAAACAGACCCTGCAACGGAAACCGCCTTCGAGATTCGGGCGCGAAGCGCCGACCCGGCAAAATTTGCCCATGGGATGGTTTCCATATGGTTAACGCCGGCCGATCGACCGCCCGGACGCCAAAAATGCAACGGCGCCCGGTCGCGGGGACCGGGCGCCGGCTCGCCGCCTCAAGGGGCGGCTTCTATTGGCGATATTGCTGGATACGCGTCGTGCGCAGGCCGGCGAGGCCGTGCTGGTCGATGGAGAACTGCCAGGACAGGAATTCCTCGACCGTCAGCGTATAGCGGCTGCACGCTTCCTCGAGGGACAGAAGCCCGCCACGCACCGCGGCGACGACTTCGGCCTTGCGGCGGATCACCCACCGCTTCGTTCCCGGCGCGGGGAGGTCCGCTATCGTCAATGGACTGCCGTCCGGCCCGATGACGTACTTCACCCTCGGGCGATGGGGTTCTGTCATGATGTACTCACAAACTCGACCAACTGAACGTTCACGCACAATAGTGGCCTGGGCTTAAAATTTGCCTAAGCCGCAAGCAGGGATCGAGAATGTTATGACAAACACTTGTTCAGCACGCGGCCCGGTGCCGCGCGCTGGTGGATATTAACGCTTTGATTACGTTCGCGACGCCGGTCGCCGAAACGATCTAGGCGTTGGGCCGCACGATCCGCTTGATCTTGTCGAGCGCGTAGGTCGTGCCGCCGATTGAGAGCAGGGGCGGCGACTGCGTCAGGTCGACCGAGTCGACGGTTCCGACGATTTCGGTCGACACCGCCGTCGTCTGGCCCGAGGCGTCCTTGGCGGTGATGGTGACGGTGTAGTTGCCGTCCGGCCATTGCGTGCCGTCGTTGCCCTTGCCGTCCCAGATGAACTGGTTATCGCCGGCGTTGAGCGAGAATGTTCCCGAATAGGCGGTCTGGCCGGCCGAGTTGGCGATGGTCACGTTCGCGGTCACCGGCTTGGGCGAGTTCATCGACCAGGTGGCGAGGCCCGAGGAGAGCTTGGCGGTCGCCCCGTCGACGGCGGCGTTGAAGCCGACATAGTTCAGAGCCTGGGTGGCCTGGGCGCTCTTCTGCAATTCGAGCATCGCGGAAAGCTGCTCGTTCTGTTTGAGCTGCTGCTCGACCTGCGCGAACTGGACGAGCTGCTGGGTGAACTGGTTGGTATCGAGCGGGTCGAGCGGATTCTGGTTCTGCAATTGCGTCGTCAGCAATGTCAGGAAGGTCTGGAAATTGCTCGCCAGCGTGGCGGTCGTGGTGCTCGACGTGCTCGACGACGACTTCGTGCTCGACGAGGTGGTCGTGGCCACGGCCGAGGTTACCTGCGAGGCGATGGTGGCATCGACCGACATGATGTCCTCCTAGACGCGGATATCGAGGCCGCTTGACGAACCGAGAAGGCGTCCCAACGCGCGGGCGGCGACCTCGGCCGTCGGGGCTTCGTCCGTCTGGATGAGAATTTGCGCCGCGTCGCGTCGCGGCGCGCCGTCATTTTGCTGGTTGTTGGCGAAGGACTGGTCGCGCAGGCTGAACTGCAGCGCGCTGTCGCCGGTCTTGAGGCCCGCGTCTTGCAGCGCGCGTTGAAGCTGCGAAGCGTCGCGGCGCAGCAGATCGAGCGTGTCGGCCCGTTCGACCGTGAGATGCGAGGTCACCTGACCCGCGCGATCGACATCGAGACGGACATCGATGCGGCCGAGTTCCGGCGGATCGAGCCGGATTTCGAAGCGGTTGTTGCCGGCCGACGCGCGACTCGCGATCTCGACGGCAAGGCCGGCGACCGGCACGAGGTCGGCGGAGGAAGCGCGGCCGCTCGCGGCAAGGTTGGATAGCTGGTCATTGGCCGCGATCGCGGTGGCGAATTGCGCGGAGGCGTGCAGGACGGAGAAGGTCGTCGCCTGGCCGGCATCGTTCGCCGACGCGGCCGTCGCGGCGGTGCCGGTGGAGGCGCTCGCGGCCCCATCCGCGAGGCCGGCGCGGCCGGCTACGGAAGCGTGCGATTTGGTTGGCGACGCGTCGGTCTCCACGTTCGCCTTCGCGCGGGTCGAGGAAAGGCGCGCTTCGGTCGTCTTGGTCTCGCCGGGGGCCGTCGCGGCGTCGCTTGCCGCCGGCGCGAGCGCCGGATTCAGGGTTGCCGTCGTCGCGGTATCCGGTTTCGCGGCCGAGTTCGCGGCAACCTCGCCGTCGGGCGACTTGGCTTGCGCCGTCGCGGCATCGGTCGTCGTTTTCGGTTCGGATGACGTGGCCTCGGTCGCGGACGCGGGGCTCGTCGCTTGCGCATTGGATTGGCTTGCCGCGAGCTTGGCCGCGAGGTTGATGGCCGTGGCGTCGGTGGCCGGTGACTTGGCCTCGCTTTGCCCTGCGCCGCTCTGTCCCGCCTCGGTCGCGGAGGCCTTGCCCTTGGCATCGAGCGCGTCGGTGCCGGTTCCGGACGGGGCGTCATTGAGGCCCGCGAATCTTGCTTGCGTGCGCGAGGTCGCGAGCGCGTCGCCGGCCGCGGCCACCGCGTCATTTGCTTCGGAACTCGTGACGGCCGATGCATCCTGAAGCGCGGGGACGGGCGGCGCAACGATCAACGCCGCGACGGCCGGAGGCGCGGCGATCTGGGTCGGCGCCGGCGGGGCCGGCATTTCTGCGAGAGCCTGAAGCGACGTGCCGTCGCCGGCGGCGTCGGCGTTGGGGTCGTTCGAAGTCTCGGTCTTGTCCGTCGCGGTTGCTTCCGCGACCACTTGCGAGAACAGGTCCGAGATAAGGAGGGCATCGGCCGGCGCGACCGGCGGCGTCACGGTGTTTGCCTGGGGGACGGCCGCGTCCCCGGACTCCAGGCCAACCATCGCGGCGAAAAGATCGCCCGACTGACCGGCGTCCGACGATTTGGCGTTGCCGGACATGGCGGGGGTCGGATGGACCGGGTCTGCGACGACACTCAACACGGGAAACCTCATGAAATCTGGATCCGCGCTTGGATGAGCAAGTCGCGGGCCAGCGCCGCCATATGAAAAAAGCTTTGTAAAACAATGATATGGGTGATGGCGTCGCCGCCGGGCGGGGCGCGGAGGCATGCCAATTCTTCCCCCACGGCAAGATTTGCCCCGGTCGTTCCGGCGTCGGCCGAGGCGCCCGCGACAGCGTGACCGGGAGGCGAGCATTGCGCGGCGGGGGCCCCACCTATAAGTAATTCATTGTAATCGCGCGCTTGACGCGCCCGTCGGCCGGCCGACGCCGTCGGCGCGCAGATGAGGTATTGCGGCGTGATGCTCAACAGCCAGGACATCGAAGGCGATCCGGCCGACACCCGGATTGTGGTCGCCATGTCGGGCGGCGTCGACTCGTCGGTGACCGCCGCGCTCCTGAAGGCGGAGGGCTATGACGTCGTCGGCGTGACGCTGCAGCTTTACGATCACGGCGAAGCGGCCCATCGCAAGGGCGCGTGCTGCGCCGGGCAGGACATCTACGACGCGCGGGCGGTGGCCGAGCGCATCGGCATTCCCCATTACGTGCTCGATTATGAAACCCGCTTCCGCGAGGCGGTGATCGACCGCTTCGCCGAAAGCTATGTCGCCGGCGAGACGCCGGTGCCGTGCGTGGCCTGCAACCAGTCGATCAAGTTTCGCGATCTTCTCGATACCGCGCGCGAGCTCGGCGCGCGCGTGCTGGCGACCGGTCATTATGTCTCCTCGCGCCGGCTCGCCGACGGTTCGCGCGGGCTGTTTTGCGCCAAGGACGCCGACCGCGACCAGAGCTACTTCCTGTTCGCGACATCGCGCGAGCAGCTCGCCGATCTGCGCTTTCCGCTCGGCGATCTGACCAAGGCGGAGACGCGCGCGCTCGCCCGCCGCTTCGGCCTCGCCGTCGCCGACAAGCATGACAGCCAGGACATCTGTTTCGTTCCCGAGGGCCGCTACACCGACGTGATCGAGCGCCTCAAGCCCGGCGCCGTCGAGCCCGGCGACATCGTCGATCTCACGGGCAAGGTGATCGGCCATCACCAGGGCATCATCCACTACACGGTGGGCCAGCGTCGCGGGCTGGGCATCGCCTCCGGCGCGCCGCTTTACGTGGTCCGTCTCGACGCCGACGCCCGGCGCGTGGTCGTCGGCCCGCGCGAGGCGTTGCGCATGCGCCGCATCCATTTGCGCGACGTGAACTGGATCGGCGACGGCGAGTTGTCGAACCTTCTCGCCGACGACCGGCTCGAGGTCCATGTCCGCGTCCGCTCGACGCGGCGTCCGCAGCCGGCCTGGCTGGTGGCCTCGCAAGAGGGATATGAAATCGAACTGATCGACGTAGAGGAGGGCGTGTCGCCCGGCCAGGCGTGCGTGTTCTACGACGCTCCGTCGGGGCAGGCGCGCGTGCTCGGCGGTGGATTCATCAAGAGCGCGGTGGCCGCGACGGCGACGACGGCGCAGGACGCTGGGGAGGCGCGGATCTCGGCGGCACTGCGCGGCTGACGGTCGACCGCGAATTGGAAAATGGCAGGCGATATTGATCTGGCCGGCGTGGCGAAAGCCTACGCGCGATGGGCGCCGATCTACGATCTCGTATTCGGCAGGGTTTTCGATGCCGGGCGGCGCGCCACGATCGCGGCCGCCGACGCCATCGGCGGGCGCGTGCTCGACGTCGGGGTCGGCACGGGCCTTTCGCTGTCGACCTATTCGGCCACGACCAGGCTCGTCGGGGTCGACCTGTCGGAGCCGATGCTGCGCAAGGCGCAGGAGCGGGCGCGCGCCTTCAAGCTCGACAATGTCGAGATGCTGGCGGTGATGGACGCCAAGTTCCTCGCCTTCCCGACCGACACGTTCGACGCGGTCGTGGCCCAATATGTCATTACGGCAGTGCCTGAGCCCGAGGCCACGCTCGACGAATTCGTCCGCGTGCTTCGGCCCGGCGGTGAGCTCGTGCTGGTCAACCACATTGGCGCCGAGAGCGGCCCGCGCCTGTGGTTCGAACTGGCTTTCGCGCCCCTCGCGCGCAGGCTCGGCTGGCGGCCTGAGTTCCCTTGGGCGCGGCTGGTGAACTGGGTGGGCCGGCACGGCGGCGTCGAACTGGTCGAGCGCAGGCCGATGCCGCCGCTCGGGCATTTTTCGCTGATCCGGTATCGCAAGCGCGCCGGATAGCGCCATGCTGGCAGGCGGCTGCATGCGCCCGGCGCGCGCCGCGCGACCCACGGCAGGCGGCATTGCTTGACATCGATTTGAGCCGCTCTTTATATGCGGCCGGGTCGCGGCGAAGGGGGCTCAGCCCTCGGGCCGCGCCGTGTGGCGGGGTAGCTCAGTTGGTTAGAGCACGGGAATCATAATCCTGGGGTCGGGGGTTCAAATCCCTCCCCCGCTACCAACGAAATCCTCGGCCGATCGTATCCGCCACTCGCCATTTTTCGCTCGCCATCCTGCGCTTGCCATTCGTCGCTTGCCGTTCGCCATCGGCGAAATCGACAGCTCGTTCCAGATCCATGGGCGGCGATCAGACCCTCGGCGATCAGACCCTCGGCGATCGACCCGGCGGCATCGAACGCGCGGCATCGAACGCGCGGCGTCCGCGCGGGGGGGGCCTCACAATCCGATCGCCGCGAAGAGCAGGGCGATCGCCCACATGCAGATCGCGATCAGCGCGCTCCACTGTGCGAAGGTGAGATAGGTTTCGCGCAGCAGCGCCGAGGAGATGCGCTGGGCGATGGCCGCCGGCGGGCGATGCTCCTCCGGCAGATAGAGCCACAATTCGGTTCTGCGATAGTGCTTGGTCCGCGCCTCGCGCGCCTTGAACAAGAGGATCGCGGTCATGATCAGCGTCAGGATGCCGCCGGCCTCGAAGGCCGCGCGCGGCTCGAACGACAGGCCGACCATCACCGTGAAGATCGCGAGCGAACCAAAACCGCAGGCGCGAAGCGCGTTCGCGTAGGCGATCTGTCGCATGACCTCCATGCGCCCCGTGTCCCTCGCTGTCGGTTTCGGCCGCGCGGCGGCGATTTGCCGGTCGCGATCGGGACATCTTGGGGCATGCCGGGTCGGCGCGCCGCTCACATTCATGTGTAGCGGCCAGGTCTGGCGCCAGCGGCGCGCGGGCCGCTCAGAGGCCGATCTTGAGGAAATTCCCGATCGCCGGAATCGTCAGGACCGCCGTGCCGGCGAGCCAGATCCACAACGAGACCTCGGTGGAGTCGTCCTCGATTCCCTTCGCCCGCTCGTAGATCGCGGCCGGGATGCCGCCCAGAATGATCGTCGCGGTCGCCACCATCAGCGAGGAGAACATCAGCGTCAGCGAGGTCGAGCCGAACAAGAGCGCCGGCGCCAGGATCTGCATATGGATGACGGCGAACAGCAGCGCGTCGGAGTTGAACAGTCCGTTGATCATGCCGAAGAACGCGATGGCGATGAAATAGAGATTGTGGTTGGTGTCCATGGCGCGCCTCACATGGCCCGTGGCGGTATGCCGAGCGCGATCAGGACCGAAAGCAGCAGCACGCGCAGCCAGAACAGCCAGACGACGCCGAACAGCCAGATGATCACCGGCACGGCGGCCTTGGGCGTGACCTTGGCGACCAGCGCCACGACGGGGTCGGTCAGCCGGCAGAAGAAGCGCCAGATGTAGTTCGGCGAATCCGGGTCCACGAACAGGCCGAGCAACACGCGGCCGAGCAGCGTGTACATCAGCACCGCCAGAACGAAGTTCGGCAGGTGGAAGTACCAATATTGAATGATCGAGCCGCCGACGGTCACGTTGCGCTTGGCCTCCTGTTGGGGCGCGGAAAGGTTTAGCCGTTGTGGACGCGGGAGGGCAAGCGTTTCGCGCCCCGGCAGGAGCGCGCCTGGCTGTCCCGCCCGGCGCCCCAAAACGAAGCGGGGTCCCGAAGGACCCCGCCCGATTTCGCTTCCGAAGACGCTCGGATCACATCTTTTCTTCGAGAACCGTCCGGCCGCGCGGCTTGCGGATCTCGTCGATCAGGGCCTGCATTTCCTTCGACGGCTCCTTGCCCATGAGGCTGACCACGATGATCACCAGGAAGCCGAGTGGCGCGCCCAACAACCCGCAATTGATGTTGTTGAGGTTGAACCAGCCGACCTTGTTGGCGAGCGGGTGGGCGAGCGTGGGCCACATCTCCATCGCGTTCGGCAAGGCCATGGCGGCGGCCATGTCCTTGACGAGCGGCGCGCCCGCCGGGCTGAGCAGCGAGGTCATGCCGGCATACTTCACGCCGAAGCCGGGGAAGTAACGCGTCGTCAGCAGATAGAAGATGCAGAGACCGAAGCCGGCGATGATGCCGGCGATGGCGCCCGCCGTCGTCGTCCGCTTCCACCACACGCCCATCACCAGCGCCGGGAAGTTTCCGGCCATGGCGAGCGAGAACGCCCAGCCGACCATGGCGAGAATGTCCGCCGGCTTGGTGGAGGCAAGGTAGGCCGCGAACACCGCGACGAGCAGCAGCAGGACGCGGGCGACGACGAGCCGGCGCGCGGTCGGCGCGTTCGGATCGATCATCTTGTAGTACACGTCATGGCTGAGCGCGTTGGCGATGGCGAGCAGCAGGCCGTCCGCGGTCGAGAGCGCGGCGGCGAGACCGCCGGCGGCGACCAGGCCCGAGATCACGTACGGAAGTCCCGCGATCTCCGGCGTGGAGAGCACGATCACGTCCGTGTTGATCACGAAGTCCTGCAGACGGACGACGCCGGGATGGTCCGCGATCGCCTTGCAGGCGTCGACCACGGCCTGAAGATTCGCGGCGTTCTTGCCGCAGACCTGGATCAGGCCAAGCTCGCCCCAGGTGAACATCCAGGGACGGATGCTCGCCAGATCGCGGCCGATGATGTTCGTGTACACCTCGAGCTTCGAGAACGCCGCGTAGGCCGGCGCCGAGAAGTAAAGCAGGAAGATGAACAGCAGCGACCACGCCACCGACATGCGCGCTTCACGCACCGACGGGGTGGTGAAGTAGCGCATCAGGATGTGCGGCAACGACGCCGTGCCGACCATCATGCAGAGGATGATGCCGAAGAAGTTGAGCGGCGTGTAGTTGATGAAGGGCTGGATGTGCGGCTTGAGACCGGCCACCGTCGCCAGACCCGTCTTGACCATCTCCTGCTCGCGCGCGGTGATGTCCATGATCGCCTTGCCGTAGGTCAATTCCGGAATCGGAATGCCGTACTTCTTGAACGACAGGATCACGATCGGCGTGAGGTAGGCGATGATCAGCACGATGTACTGCGCCACCTGCGTCCAGGTCACCGCCCGCATGCCGCCCAGCATCGAGCAGAGCAGGATGCCGGCAAGACCCGCGAACACCGCGATCTCGAACTGCATGCCGAGGAAGCGCGAGGCGATGAGGCCGGTGCCGTAGATCTGCGCCGTCACATAGGTGAAGGAGCAGGCCACCAGCACGATCACGCCGAGGAAGCGCGCGAAGTTGCCGCCGTAGCGGAAGGCGAGGAAGTCCGGAACGGTGTAGGCGCCGAACTTGCGCAGGTACGGGCCGATCAGCACCGACACCAGCACGTAGCCGCCGGTCCAGCCGAGCACCCAGGCCAGGCCGTCATAGCCGAGCAGGAACAGGGTGCCGGCCATGCCGACGAAGGAGGCCGCCGACATCCAGTCGGCGCCGGTCGCCATGCCGTTGTAGAAGGCCGGCACCGAACGGCCGGCGACGTAATATTCGGAAATCTGCGCCGTTCGCGACAAGACGCCGATGAAGGCGTAGACCGCGAGCGTGAAGAACACGAACAGATAGCCCAGGAACCTGTTCGGCACGCCAGCCATTTCGAGGATGGCGATCAGGATGACGAAGGCAACGAATCCGCCGGTGTAATAACCGTAGATCCTGCCGAGATTGTTGATGAAGTCGGACTTGCCGGCTGCTTGGGTTGACATGTCTGATCCCCTCTCAGTCTTCGGCGACGCCGTGATCGCGGTCGATCTTGTCCTGCTGCTTCGCGAACACGAACAGCATGACGACGAACGCAATCAGCGAGCCCTGCGCGGCCATGTAGAAGCCGAGCGGGAAGCTCAGCACGGGGATCGTGATCGCGTTGAGCTGATTCACGAACATGTGGACGATGTAGCCGAAGAAGAGCCAGATCGCGAGATGCGTGAGCATCAGGCGCGTGGTCTTCTTCCAATGAGCTGCGTCATTGGCTGGTGAGGATTGTGACATGAGGTTCCATCTCCTTGTGGCGCGTTATTCGCCGGCGCGAACGACCGGCTCCACCCTGAATTTTCCGGGGCGTTCTTATCGAAACGCAGCGCCCTTGCTGACCTTGACTCGGCGCGAAACGTCGTTTGTTGGTTGCGTCGAGCCGAGCGAAAAAACTAACACCTGCGCGGAGATGGATCGTATAAGACTTTCGGCTAATCTTAATCGACTACGCCTTTCAATAATTTGAAAAATCCGAAAGCGGATTCTTCCGCATTGCAACATTGATCGTGCCGCGCGCGAGCGAAGGTCCGGTCGGGAGAGCGGTATGAGACTTTTTGATTTCGGTCGGCGGCGCAAGCCGATCGCGCAAGCCGCCGCTCTCGCCGATTTCATCGACGAGCAATCCGCCTTCATCGTGCAGAAGGGCATTTTCGAATATTCGCGCGCGCGCGCGGGCCATTACGCGAAGATCCTTTTCGCCGAAGCGAGCTTTCTCGAAATGCTGGATCGCTCGCGCTGGCGGGCGTTTCCGCTCGGTCTGGCGATGGTCGGCGAGGTCACCGAGAGCGTGCTCGATCCATTCCTGCGCGAGGTCGGCGGTCCGGACAGTCGCCTGGACGGACTGTCGCGACTTAAATCGATCGTGCTCGCGGTGTTCGATCGATACGCGCAGCCGGCGACGCTTGACCCCGTGGCATGGTTGGCCGCGCGCGAGAAATTGGCGAACGACCTTGACTTGATTGGCACGCATCCGCCGAAAATGGCCAAGGACGTCCCCGAGCGTTTCGCCCAGGCCTATACCGACCTCATGCCCATCCACAAGAATCTGCGGCAGAACGAAGGGCCGACGATCAGGAACTACCTCAAGGTCACGCTTTGCAACATCCATGACGAATTGAGTCGGCGCCTCGACGGTCGCGCGGTCTCGGTGGATTTGCTGGCCCGGCCGGTCGAGGCGAATTGACGACGGCCAAGCGACGGCAACGAAGCGATAGCAACGAAGCGATAGTCAGCATGAATCGACAGAGCGGCGGCGTTCCCCTGATGGCTCTCAACGCGGTGGTGCTCGACACCGAGACCACCAGTCTCGATCCGCGCAACGCCTGGATCGTCGAGATCGGCGCGGTGCGGCTCGTCAACGGCAAGCTCGACCGCGACAGCGCCTATCGCCGTCTGGTGCGTCCCGGCGAACCGATCCCGCCGGCGTCGACGGCGGTGCACCATATCAGCGACCAGACGGTGAAGTACGCGCCGACCTTCGCCGAGGTGTGGCGCGAATTCCTGGAATATATCGGCGACGACGTGCTCGTCGGCCACACGTTGGGGTTCGACCTCGCGGTGTTCCGCCGCGAATGCGAGCGCGCCGGGCTCGACTTCCTCAAGCCGCGCACGCTCGACACGCGCCTGCTGGCGCAGGTGGCCGAGCCCAATCTCGCCGGCTTCACGCTGGAAAATCTCTCGGTCTGGCTCGGCGTCGATATCGTCGACCGGCATTCGGCGCTGGGCGACGCGATCGGCACGGCCGAGATTCTCACCGCGCTCGTGCCCAAGCTGCGCGAGGGCGGCATCCGCACGCTCGGCGAGGCGATCCAGTCCTGCCGCGCGCTGACCGATGTGCTCGACGAACAGCACCGTGCCGGCTGGGTCGAGACCGTGGACGTGCCGGCCCGGGTCGACGCCGAGCGCACTTTCGGGCGCATCGACAGTTACGCCTATCGCCATCGCAACCGCGACATCATGCGCGCGCCGCCGCAATTCGTCGACGGCGACCGGACGATCCGCGACGCGCTCCTGCGCATGACCGGGGAGCAGATTTCCTCGCTGTTCGTGCGCCCTCCCGGCACCGATGGAACGATCCTGCCGACCGACCAGATCGGCATCATCACCGAACGCGATTTGCTGCGCGCCATCGCGCGCAAGGACGCCGCCGGCCTCGACATGCCGGTGATGGAATTCGCGAGCCGGCCGCTGGCGACGGTGCGGGCCGACACCTTCGTCTATCGCTCGATCGGCCGCATGAATCGCATCCGCACCCGCCATCTCGGTGTCGTCGACGATTCCGGGGTGTTGGTCGGCGCGCTGTCGTCGCGCGATCTGCTGCGGCTGCGCGCGGGCGACGCCATCTCGCTCGGCGACGAGATCGACGAGGCCGAGGATTCGCACGCGCTCGCGGTCGCCTGGGCGAAACTGCCGCATGTCGCGGCCGGGCTGATCGACGAGGGCCTTGCCGGGCGCGATATCGCCGCCGTCATCTCGCGCGAGGTTGGCGCGCTGACGCGCCAGGCCGCCGTGCTCGCCGAGCAACGCATGCGCGCGAGCGGCGCGGGCGGTCCGCCATGCCCCTTCGCGCTGAGCATTCTGGGGTCCGCCGGTCGCGGCGAGAGCATGCTCGCCATGGATCAGGACACCGCGCTGGTGTTCGCCGAAGGCGCGCCCGACGGGCCGGAGGATCGCTGGTTCGCCGCCTACGCCACCCACGTCGCCGACATCGTTCACGAGGTCGGCATTCCCTATTGCAAGGGCGGCGTCATGGCGAAGAACCCGCAATGGCGCGGATCGCTGGCGACATGGCGCGATCGCATCGCGCATTGGATTTCGCGGTCGAGCCCGGAGGATCTGCTGTCGACCGACATCTTCTTCGACATGCGCGCCGTGCACGGCGACGCGACCATGGCGCAGGCGATCTGGACGGAGGGCTTCGAGGTCGCCAAGGGCCAGTCCGCGTTCGCCAAGCTGCTGGTGGAATCGGCGGGCGCGATCGAGTCCGGACTAACCTTCTTCGGGCGCTTCAACGCCGTCGGCGGGCGGATCGACCTGAAGAAATACGGCCTGTTCGGCATCGTCACCGCGGCGCGGGTGCTCGCGATCTGCCATAACATCGTCGAGCGGTCGACGCCCGCGCGCATCGAGGGCATTCGCGCGCTCGGCATCGGCGGGGAAAGCGATCTCGCCGGCCTGAGCGAGGCGCAGGGCGTCTTCATCGACCTGATCATCGCGCAGCAGGTCGAGGACATCGAGCACGGCGTCGCGCCGTCCAACGCGGTGGTGGTCAAATCGCTATCGCGGCGAAACCGCGAGCGCCTGCGCAAGGCGCTCGAGGCCTCGCAGCATCTCGAAGGGCTCGTCCGCGATCTCCTGTTCAAGGGCTGAGCGAGGCGGCCGAGCGCCGCGGGCCCCGCCGAGGGAGGCCGCCGGCGCTCAGCCGAGATGGAGTTCCTTGAAGAAGTCGTTGCCCTTGTCGTCGATGATGATGAAGGCGGGGAAGTCGACGACCTCGATGCGCCAGATCGCCTCCATCCCGAGTTCGGGATATTCGACGACCTCGACGCGTTTGATGCAATGCTCGGCGAGGTTGGCCGCGGCGCCCCCGACGGAGCCGAGGTAGAAGCCGCCATGCCTGGCGCAGGCCTCGCGCACGGCGGGCGCGCGGTTGCCCTTGGCCACCATCACCATCGAGCCGCCGGCGGCTTGGAACTGGTCGACATAGGCGTCCATCCGGCCGGCCGTCGTCGGCCCGAACGCGCCGGAAGCGTAACCTTGCGGCGTTTTGGCGGGGCCGGCGTAATAGATCGGGTGGTTCTTGAAGTAGTCGGGCAAGCCTTCGCCGCGATCGAGCCGCTCGCGCAGCTTGGCGTGCGCGAGGTCGCGGGCGACGATCATCGTGCCGGTCAGCGACAGCCGCGTCTTGATCGGATGTTTGGCGAGCGTGGCCAGGATATCCTTCATCGGCCGGTTGAGATCGATCCGGACCACCTCGCCGCCGAGTGCCGCCTCGTCGATCGGCGGCAGGTATCGCGCCGGATTGTGTTCGAGCTCTTCGATGAAGACGCCGTCCTTGGTGATCTTGCCGAGCACCTGCCGGTCCGCCGAGCACGACACGCCGATGCCGATCGGGAGCGAGGCGCCATGGCGCGGCAGGCGGATGACGCGCACGTCGTGGCAGAAATATTTGCCGCCGAACTGCGCGCCGACGCCGAGCGACTGCGTCAGCGTGTGGATCTCCCGTTCCATCGCGAGGTCGCGGAAGGCATGCCCGTCGGGCGATCCCTTGGTCGGCAGCGCGTCGTAATAGCGCGCCGAGGCGAGCTTGACCGTCTTGAGGTTGAGCTCGGCGGAGGTGCCGCCGATGACGACGGCGAGGTGATAGGGAGGACAGGCGGCGGTGCCGAGGGTGAGGATCTTCTCCTTCAGGAATGCGATCAGCCGGTCGTGCGTGAGCATCGACGGCGTGCCCTGGAACAGGAAGGTCTTGTTGGCCGAGCCGCCGCCCTTGGCCATGAACAGGAATTTGTAGGCGTCCTCGCCGTCGGCATAAATCTCGACCTGCGCCGGCATGTTGGTCTTGGTGTTGACCTCCTCGAACATCGACAGCGGCGCGAGCTGCGAATAGCGCAGATTGCGCTTGAGATAGGCGTCGCGCGCGCCCTCGGCGAGCGCGGCCTCGTCGCGGCCCGCGGTCCAGATCCGGCGGCCCTTCTTGCCCATGATGACGGCCGTGCCGGTGTCCTGGCACATCGGCAGCACGCCGCCGGCCGAGATGTTCGCGTTCTTGAGGAAGTCGAAGGCGACGAAGCGGTCGTTGGCGCTCGCCTCCGGGTCATCGAGGATGGCGCGAAGCTGGGCGAGATGACCGGGCCGCAGAAAATGATTGATCTCGGTGAAAGCCGTCTCGCACAGCGCGCGGATCGCCTCGTCGGCAACGACGACGACCTCTTCGCCCAGCGCCTTGTCGACGCGGACGCCGTCCGAGGTGATCTTGCGCCAGGGCGTCTGGTCCTTGCCGAGCGGGAAGAGAGGGGTGTGGGCGTAGGGGGGCGCGGCGGTCGAATTCATTGCTTGCTTCCTGGGACGGCGGGACTTCATGGCGATCACGCGCTGATAGCACCGGCGACGGTCCGATCAAGGGCGGCGAAAGCCGCGCCATGGGCGTGGGCTGGGTGGTGCGGCGCGTCTTGACTCTTCGAGGGCCGCTTCATAATCTCGGAACCTACCGACCGGTAGGTCGGGTTTCCGCAGAGTCGGTTTGGGCGTCGAGGCGACGACTTGGGGGCGCGGATGGATTGGTCGGCGATCGGGGTGTTGGGCGACTTGGCGCGGCGCAATGCCGCCGTCCATCCCGACAAGATCGCGTTCAGCGGGGCGCGGGGGCAAGTGAGCTCTCAGGTCAGCTTTGGGGCCGTCAACGCGCGCATGAACCGCTTCAACGCGGCGCTGCGCGGCTTGGGCCTTGCGAAGGGTGATCGCGTCGCGGTGCTCGCGCGCAACCGTTCCGAATATTTCGAGGTCCTCGGCGTCGCCAAGCGCGGGCTGATCGCCGTGCCGCTGAACTGGCGGCTGTCGCCGCGCGAGCTTGGCCGCATCATCGCCGATTGCCGGCCCGCCGCGATCGTCGTCGAGCCGCCATTCGCGCCGACCGTCGACGGTTTGCGCGGCGAGATCGGCGAGGGGACGCGCTTCGTCGCGTTCGACGCCGCGCCGGACGGGTGGCTTTCCTACGAGGCATTGCTCGGGGCGGCCGACGCCGGCGAACCGGACACCGACGGCGGCGCCGACGTTTCGCCCGACGACGTCGCCTGCCTGATGTATTCGAGCGGCACGACCGGCGCGCCGAAAGGCGCGATGCTCGCCCATCGCGGCGTCGTCGCCAACGCGCGCGTCCAAAGCGAGACGTCGCTGGCGCTGACCGACGACGACCAACTGCTCGACGTGCTGCCGTTCTTCCATGTCGGTGGCATGTGGTACTACGCCTTCGCCGGCTACGCGCGCGGCGTGTCGGCGGTGATCCTGCCGGAATTCGAGCCGCGCGCCGTTCTCGCCACGCTCGCCGACCGCGCGATCACGACGCTGCATCTGGTTCCGACCATGATCGAGGCGCTGCTGCGCGAACGGGAAGCGTATCCCGTCGATCTGCCGCGGCTGCGCACGCTGCTTTACGCGGCCTCGCCCATTCCGCTCGATCTCCTCAAGCGGGCGCTGGCGTCGCTGCCGGCGACCGGCTTCGTGCAAAGCTATGGCTCGACGGAGTCGGGCGCGGTGACCCATCTTTCCGCCGAGGATCATCGCGCGGCGCTGGCCGACCCCGCGCGCGCGGCGCGCCTGCGCTCTTGCGGCAGGGCCGGCCCCCGCGTCGAGGTCAAGGTGCGCGGCTTCGGCGACGGCGGCGACGCGGCGACGGGCGAAATCGGCGAGGTCATGGTGCGTGGCGGGCGCGTGATGAAGGGCTATTGGCGCAACGAGGCGCTGACGCGCGAGGCTTTCGACGACGGCTGGCTGCGCATGGGCGATCTCGGCTATTTCGACGCGGACGGCTTTCTCTATCTCGTCGACCGCAAGAACGACATGATCATCACCGGCGGCGAGAACGTCTATCCGAGCGAGGTCGAGGCCGCGCTGCTCGAGGATGCCGCGATCGCCGAGGCGGCCGTGTTCGGCGTCGCCGATCCGAAATGGGTCGAAATGGTCGCCGCCGCGGTCGTGCTCCGGCCCGGCGCGCGGGCGAACGAGGACGATATCGCCGCGCGACTGCGCCGGCGCCTGGCATCCTACAAATGTCCCAAGCGAATCCTCATCCTCGACCAACTCCCGCGCAACGCGTCGGGAAAAATCCTGCGCAAGGCTCTGCGCGCCGAATATGGCGGCTCGCCGAATTGAAAAGGAACGTGCTCATGGCGTCCGAACAGATCGACACCGGTTCAGGCAAGGCGGAGGGCGTCGTCTTCTACCGGCGCATGCCGCGGTTCGACTATTTCCGCCCGGCCAGCATCGCCGAGGCGCTCGACGCGCTCGACCCCGACGTGCCGCTCAAGGATCAGGTCTATGCCGGCGGCACCGATCTGATGCCCAAGCTCAAGGCGCGCGGCATCAAGGCGCCCAAGCGCGTCATCGATCTGAAGGGCATCGCCGGCCTTGATTACGTGCGCTGGGACGAGGCCAAGGGCCTGCGGATCGGCGCGCTGGCGACGGTCGCCCGGGTCGCGGCGTCGCCCGATGTCCGCGCGCGCTATGCCGCCTTGTTCGAGGGCGCGTCGGCGATCGCCTCGGACCAGATTCAGCATCGCGCCACCATCGTCGGCAATGTCTGCAACGCCGTGCCGTCGGCCGATTCGATCCCGGCGCTGCTCGTGCATGACGCGGAGGTCGTCTGCGTCGGCCGCGCCGGCGAGCGCGTGGTCGCGCTCAAGGATTTCTTTCTCGGCCCCGGCCGCGTCGCGCTCGATCCGGCCGAATTGGTCAAGGAGATCGTCCTGCCGCCGCCGACGCCGGGCGAGCGGACGACCTATCTCAAGCTCGCCCCCCGCGGTCGCATGGATCTCGCCATTGTCGGCGCGGCCGCGCGCGTGGTCATCGTCGACGGCATCGTCGTGGACGCGCGCGTCGCGCTCGGCTCGGCCGCGCCGATCCCCAAACGCGCCGTCGAGGCCGAGGCCGCCATTCGCGGCCGGCCACCGACGCCGGAGACCATCGCCGAGGCCGCGCGCCTTGCCGCCGCGCACGCCGTCACGCGCGGCAGCCACCGCGCCTCGGCCGAATACCGCCGCTTGATGCTCGAGGTGCTCGTGCGCCGCGCGCTCACCAGCCTCGCCGCCTAAGCCGTCACGACGAACCCCCAAGGAACTCGCGATGAAAACCATCGATCTGCGTTTCACCATCAACGGCGCGCGGGAGCGCGTGACGATCCCGCCGCATCGCACCTTGCTCGAACTCCTGCGCGACGATCTGCAACTGATCGGCACCAAGGAGGGATGCGGCCACGGCGAATGCGGCGCCTGCACCGTCATTCTCGACGGCCTGACCGTGAATTCCTGCCTCGTGCTCGCCGCCGAGATCGAGGGCAAGGAGGTCCTCACCATCGAGGGTCTGCGCGATGGCGACACGCTGCACCCGGTGCAGCGGGCCTTCGTCGACGAGAGCGGCTATCAATGCGGCTTCTGCACCTCGGGCACCATCATGAGCACCAAGGCGCTGCTCGACGCCAATCCCAGCCCGAGCGAAGAGGAGATCCGGCAGGCGCTGGCGGGGAACTTCTGCCGCTGCACCGGTTACACCAAGATTTTCGAATCGGTTCAGGCCGCGGCGCGCGCGATGGACGCCAACGGGGGAGATCGCCGACATGAGCGCTGATCGGATGGACGTACGGGGCCGCAACTGGTCGACCCTCATCGGCAAGCGTTTGCCGCGCGTCGACGGGCTGGAAAAGGTGACGGGCGACGCCAAATACGGCGCCGACTACAATCTGCCCGGCCAGCTCTGGCTGAAAATCCTGCGCAGCCCGCACCCGCACGCGCGCATCCGGAGCATCGACGTGTCGCGCGCGCTCTCTCTCGACGGCGTGCGCGACATCATCACCGGCAAGGACTTCAACGGCTGGCGCTGGGGCTGGATGGCCCAGACGCGCGACGAGTCGCCGCTGGCGGTGGACAAGGTCCGCTTCCGCGGCGAGGGCGTGGCGGCGGTCTGCGCGGTGGACGAGGAGACCGCCGAGGAAGCCTGCGGTCTCATCGAGGTCGACTACGAGGTGCTGCCGGCGGTCTTCAGCATCGAGGAGGCGATGCGGCCGGACGCGCCGCTGGTGCACGAGGACAAGCCCGGCAATGTGAGCTGGCAATTCCATATGAATCACGGCGATGTCGAGGCCGGCTTCGCCGAGGCCGATCTCGTGCGCGAGCAGCGTTTCGAGACCGGGCGCGTATTGACCGGCTTCCTCGAGCCGCCGGCCGCGATCGCGCAATGGGATTCCTCGGGGATCACCATCTGGGCCTGCAAGCAGAGCCCCTATTTCCATTACCGGCACCTGGCAGCCTGCTTCAACCTGCCGCTGTCCAAGATCCGCGTGATCCAGACCTTCGTCGGCGGCGGCTTCGGCGGCACCAAGAACGATTCCGTCGCCGGCGATCTCTGCGCCGTGCTGATGTCGAAGCGCACCGGCAAGCCGGTCAAGTTCGTCTACACGATGGAGGAAGTGTTCTCCGCCTGCCGCCGCCGGCACAATTTCGAGATCACGGCGAAGATGGGCATGAAGAAGGACGGCACGCTCACCGCGCTCTACACCAAGGCGATCGGCGAGGGCGGCTATTGCACGGCGATCGGGCCGCTGACGCTCTATCTCACCGGCGTCATGGGCACGCTCCCTTACCGGCTGCCGAACTACAAGCACGACGCCTATCGCATCTTCACCAATCACCCCTCCGGCGCGGCGATGCGCGGCCACGGCTCGACGCATACGCGCTTCGCCGCCGAGATTCTGATGGAGATGATGGCCGAGGAACTCGGCCTCGATCCGCTGGAGATCCGGCTGAAGAACGCGATCACCGCGCCGCACGAGACCGTCAACGGCATTCTGGTGAAGTCGGCCGGCATCAAGGAAGGCCTCGAAGTGCTCAAGGCAAGCCCAGCCTGGCGGGAGCGGCGCGCGCGGCGTCACGCGCGCCCGGGCGTCGTCCACGGCGTCGGCGCGTCCGGCGCGGCCTATTCCGGCGGCGCGCGCCAGCGCGGGCATCAATCTTGTTCGGCGATGGTGCGACTGTGCGAGGACGGCACGGTCAATTACCTCACCGGCGCGACCGATTGCGGGCAGGGCTCGGACACGGTGCTGGTGCAGATCGTAGCCGAGGAGCTCGGCCTTGGCCTCGACGACGTCAGCATCCGCCGCGTCGACACGGCGGTGACCACCGTCGATCCCGGCAGCTACGGTAGCCGCGTGACGCTTCTGGCCGGCGACGCCGCGCAAAAAGCGGCGCGCGAGGTGCGCGCGCAGCTCGCGACCTTCGCCGCCCAGCATTGGAAAGTCGGCGAGGACCGCGTTGCCTTCAACGGCGGCAACGTCTTCGTGCTCGATGATCCCGACAAGTCGATGCCGTTCCGCAAGCTGGCGCAGATCGCCTGCTATTCGGCGGCGGGCGCGGTCATCCTCGGGCGCGGCTATTCCGAATATTCGCCGGAGCCGTACGATTTCGACAACGGCTATGGCGATCCCGGCGTCAACTGGTCGTTCACGGCGCAATTGACCGAGGTCGATGTCGATATGGAGACCGGCGTCACCCGGGCGACGGATTTCCTGATCGCGCATGATTGCGGCCGGCCGATCCATCCGGTCAATGTCGAGGCGCAGGTGCAGGGCGCGGCGGTGCAGGGCCTGGGTCAGGCGCTGTACGAGGAATTCAAGATGGCCGACGGCAGGACGCTCAATCCCAACTTCGTCGACTATCGCATGCCGCTCGCCACCGAGGGTCCCAACATCAAGGTCGTCGACATTCTCACCGACGATCCCGACGGCATTCACGGGGCCAAGGAGGCCTCCGAAGGCTCGATCGTCTCGGCGCCGCCGTCGGTGGTCAGCGCCATTCACGACGCCACCGGCATATGGTTCACCTCGCTGCCGGTGACGCCGGAAAAGATCGCGCTCGCGCTTCACGCCAAGCGCGAGGCGGAAAAGAAGAACAAGGGCGCGTAACGCCGGGCGGATGACAACGCGGTCGCCGGCCGCGCGGGGGGAAGACATGGACGTGCTGTTCGACGAGGAACTCAGGGCCTTTCGCGACGCGATCGCGCGCTGGGTCGACGAACGTCTGGCGCCGCGCGCCGCGGCGCTCGACGAAAACGAGGAATTCGCGCGGGACCTGTTCAAGGAGCTCGGCGACCTCGGCTATCTCGGCGTGATGTATCCGCAAGACCATGGCGGAGCCGGGCTCGAACGGCCGTATCTCTACTTCACCGTGCTGTGCGAGGAACTGGCGCGCGGCTCGGCCGGCTTCGCCGCGACCGTCTGCATGCACGGCTCGACCGCCACCAACACGATCCATGCCTGGGGCAACGACGCGCTGCGCCAGAAGTATCTCGTGCCCGCGCTGAGGGGCGACATGGTCGGCGCCTTCGCCATCACGGAGGCCAATGCCGGCTCCGACGCGGCGGCGCTGCGCGCGCGCGCCGAAAAAGTCGACGGCGGCTACCGCCTCAACGGCACCAAGCTGTTCACCTCGAGCGCCTACGTCGCCGACTTCGTCACCGTCGCGGCCACCAGCGATCCCAAGAAGGGCCTCAAGGGCATCGGCCTCTATCTCGTCGACACCAAGTCGCCGGGCTTTGCCGCGCGCAAGCTCTCGAAATTCTCGGTGCGCGCCTCCGACGCCAATGAGCTCGCGATCGACAACGTCTTCGTTCCCGACGAATGCCGTCTCGGCGACGAGCAGGGCGGCTTTCTCAACGCCTACAAGTCGCTCACCGTCGACCGCATCTTCACCGCCGCGCTGGCGCTCGGCATCGGCCGGGCGGCCTATGACGCGGCGCTGAAATACGCCAAGGAGCGCGAGCAGTTCGGCCAGCCGATCGGCAAATTCCAGGCGGTGCAGTTCAAGCTCGTCGACATGCTGGCGATCCTGGAGCAATGCCGGCTCTATACCTATTACGCCGCCTCGCTCGCCGATCGCGGCCAGGCGATCACGACCGAGGCCGCGCTCGCCAAGATCGCCGCCGCCGACGGTTGCAACGAGGTCTGCCAGAAGGCGCTGAACATTTTCGGCGGCTACGGTTTGATGAACGAATTTCCGGTGCAGCGCTATCTTCGCGATTCCTATTTCCCGATGATCGGCGGCGGCACCAGCGACATCATGCGGCTGATCATCTCGCGCCAGCTCGGCTTCTGACGTCGGCGGGCGCGGACGGGACCAAGGCGGGGAGAGGACAAGGCGATGCAGGACCAGGTCGCGCCGGTGGGGCGGATCGAGGAAACCGTCGCGCTCGCGCTCAGGCTGTTCACCGAGCGCGGCTACGACAACACGCCGATGTCGGTCATCGCCGACGCGCTCGGACTGACCAAGGCGGGCGTCTATCATCATTTCGAGAGCAAGGAGCACCTGCTCTACGTCGTGCACAAGCACACGCTGGAGCGACAGTTGGTCCCGCTGCTCGACGAGGCCGAGCGCGTCGCCGACCCGGCAGAGCGCGTGCGTTCCTTCATGATCACTTACGCCAAGTTGCTCGCGCGCGATCCGAATGTCGGCATGCTGATCAGCGAGTCGCGCCGGCTGTCGCCCGCCCATCTCGCCGAGATCAGGGCGATCTGGCGGCGCGGCTACCGGATGTTGCGCGGGGCGATCCTCGAATTGCGGGCCAAGGGCCTATGCCGCGACGGCGTCGACGCGCGTTATGCGGCCTTCGCCGCGATCGGCATGACGAGCTGGATTATCCACTGGTTCGATCGCGCGCGGGCGGACAACGCCGACGCGGTGGCGCGGTCGATGGCCGACCTCTTCCTCGGCGGAATCTTGCGCGGCCCGCGATAAGCCGCGCCTCACATCTCCGGCACCTGCAGGCCGCGGGCGAGGCAGGCCGCCTCGACCGTGTTGCGCAGCAGGCAGGCGACGGTCATCGGTCCGACGCCGCCCGGCACCGGCGTGATATGGCCGGCGGTCGCGCATGCCTCGTCGAAGTCGACGTCGCCGACGAGCCGCGTCTTGCCGCCGTCGAGCGGGACGCGATTGATGCCGACGTCGATCACGATCGCGCCGGGCTTGATCCAGTCGCCCTTCACCATGCGCGCGCGGCCGACCGCGGCGATGACGAGATCGGCGCGGCGCACCACCGCCGGGAGATCGCGCGTGCGCGAATGGGCGATGGTGACGGTGCAGTCCTCGCGCAGCAGCAATTGCGCCACCGGCTTGCCGACGATGTTGGAACGGCCGATGACGACGGCCTCCATGCCGGTCAGCTTCGGCGCGACCGTCTTCGCCAGGATCAGGCAGCCGAGCGGCGTGCAGGGCGCCAGCGCGCGCTCGCCGGCGGCGAGGCGACCGACATTGAGCGGATGAAAGCCGTCGACATCCTTGCCCGGCGCGATCGCCTCGATCACCTTGGCCGCGTCGATCGGCTTGGGCAGCGGCAATTGCACGAGAATGCCGTCGACGGCGGCGTCGGCGTTGAGCTCGCGCACCAGCGCCAGCAGCGCCGCCTCGCTGGTATCGGCCGGCAGGCGATGCTGGAACGAGCGCATGCCGGCTTCCTCGGTGTGTTTGGCCTTGGAGCGGACATAGACCTGGCTCGCCGGATCGTCGCCTACGAGCACCACCGCGAGCCCGGGAACGACGCCCTTGGGGGCGAGCGCGGCGACGGCGCGCGCGACGCGGGCGCGCAGGTCCTCCGCGATCTGTTTCCCGTCGATGATGCGCGCCTGCGGCATGATGGATCGTCCCCGGTTGCTGTCGCGGACCATCCGGCGGGCCGCGGCCTGGATCGCGATGATCTTGGATCGAATCGATCCAAATCTTGATCGTGATCGATACGAAGAAGTCAGAGCATGATGTTGTCCGAACCGAAAATCCGCGTCGGCGAGCCGAAGGTCCACGTCGGCAATGCGCGCTTCGCGTTTCTCGGCGTCATGCCCTACGCTTTGTAGAACTTGCGCACCGCGCGCAAGGCGTTGCTGCCGGTCTGCTCAAGAAAATTTCTATATGCGGCCAGGACGTAATTGTCCTCCGGCAGCCGGTGATAGCCGCGCCAGGGCGTGCCGAGCACGGTGTCGAAGCCGTTCGGCACGGCGATGGTCAGGAACGCGCATTCGAGCTGGTGCTTGAGGTCGGAGCCGTCGGCGGCCTTGGCCGGGAGCTGCTGGCCGATATTCGACAACCCGCCCATCATGTGAACGCCGGCAAGATCCGGATCGGCGCCGATCATTGCGATGGCGTCGAGCGTGCCGCGATTGAGGCCGGCGGTATCGGCGATGATCGCGCTCACCGACATGTCGATGAAGATGTCCGTCGGCTTCATGCCGTAATCGTTGATGAGGCGCCGCGCGCCGCGCCGCGCGGTTTGGTAGATTTCGTCGGCCGTCTTGTTGCCCTTGGCGACGCCGTCCTCGACCCGCTCCGACGCCATCAGGATCACCTTGAACGGCCCGAGCTCGGCGTGGAGATCCATCAGGTCCCAGCGATGCTCGGTGATCGAGTTGACCAGCGGCGGCGCGCCGCCGGCCCGCGCGCGGTCGTAGGTCTTCAGGCAGACTTCCTGGACGTTCTTGGCGGGGAAGTCGAACGACAACGGGATGGTCACGACCTCCTGGATGGCGCCGATTACGCGGGCCATGAAGCCGGTATCGGTCAGCGCGCGCGCGCCGATGTTGACGTTCAGATATGCGGCGCCGGCCTCGGCCTGCCGGACGGCGAGCGCCTGGATGCCCGGAATGTCCTCGTTGTCGAACAGCGCCCGCGTGCTCTTGAAGCCGGGGTTGATGCGTTCGCCGATGATGTTGAGATCGAAACCCTTGGGGTCGGTCACGTCAGGCTCCATGTCGCCGGCCTCGCGCGGAAGCCGATGTTGAACAAAAACGCTTTCTGGAAGTTCGGATTGGTCGACAGTTCGACGTAGCGGCACTCGCGCGCGATCGCGCGGGCCTGTTCGCGGGCGCCGCGCGAGGCGACCATCAGGCGGACGCCCACCCCGGCCGCGTTGCCGACCTGCTCGAAACGGTCCAGCGGCAGATCGGGCAGGAGGCCGATGGCGATGGCGCCGCCTACGTCGATATAGGCGCCGAACGCGCCGGCGATGATGACATGGGAAAGGTCGGTCTCCGCGAGACCGGCCTGGGCGAGCAGCAGGTCGACGCCGGTGCGGATCGCCGATTTGGCGAGTTGGACCGCGCGCACGTCCTGCTGGCTGAAATGAACGCCGGGCGCGAGCGCCAGCGCGCGCTTGCCATCGATGGTCACAACATCGGGATGATCGGCGCGGAACCGTCCGCCTTCGTCGATCAGCTCCGCCCGGCGCAGCGTCGCCAGCGCGTCGAGCACGCCCGAGCCGCACAGGCCGATCGCCTCCTTGCCGCCGATCGTCTTGCACCGCACGCGTCCGTCCTCGACGCGCACGCTTTCGATCGCGCCTTCGGCCGCCCGCATGCCGCAGGAGATGTGGCCGCCCTCGAGCGCGGGACCCGAGGGGCAGGAGGCCGACAGAATCTCGCCGCGATGGATCAGCGAGATTTCGGTGTTGGTGCCGATGTCCATGACCAGGACGGTGCGCCCGTCGCGCCAGCGATTCTCCGTCGCCAGCAGCGCGGTGACGTGATCGCCGCCGACGAAGCCGCCGATGCTGGGGGCGATCGTCGCATAGGCGCCGGCGGCCGCGTCGAGGGCGAGATCGCGCGCCTTGAGATCGACCGCGTCGCGCACGGCGGCGACGAACGGCGCGCGGCCGAGCTGGCGCACCGGCAGGCCGAGCAGGAGGTGCTGCATCGCGGTGTTGCCGCAAATGGCGATATCGACGATGTCGGCCGGCGTGGCGTTGATCGCGTGGCAGAGGTCGGCGGAAAGCGCGTTGATGGCGGTGACGGCGGCGTGGCGCAGCGCGTCGGCGTGGTCCTCGCCGGAGATGGCGTGATTGATGCGGCTGATCAGGTCGCCGCCCCAGGCGGTCTGCGGGTTCTCGATGCCGAGGCTCGCCAGCCGCAGGCCGGTTTCAAGATCGATCAGGAACGCGGCCGCGTTGGTGGTGCCGAGGTCGACGGCGAGGCCGAGCAGCCGCGCGCGCGTCGACGAAAAGCCGATCAACTCGTCGCCTCGGATGAGCGCGCGGGCAGACCATCCGTTCGCGCGCAGAAGCGCGGGCAGCGCCCGCGCGCCGATGGCGTCGACGCGGGCGGGCGGCGCGGGCAGTCGCGCCACCATGCGGTCCATGTCGGAGGTGGTGTCGGCCAGCGTCGCCTCGTCGACCGTGACGTCGCGCGCGATCACCGCCGGATCGAGCGCCAATTGCTCGGCCGCCTCGCCCATATGCACGTCGGCGCGCACGACCGGCGCGAGCGAGCGCGGCGCGATCTCGACGACGCAATTGGACACCGCGCTGACCTGGCAGGCGCGCACCCATTTGCGCCGGCGCCGGGCGTGCTCGTTTTCGTCGAGATGGGTCTCGGCGCTTTCGCCGTCGCGGTGGATGCGGCCCTCGACGATCAGCACCGTACAGGTGCCGCAGGTGCCGCGGCCGCCGCAGGCGCCGACGATGCGCACGCCGTTGCGGCGCGCGCTGTGAAAGATCGTCTCCCGCGCCGGACTCGGAATGTCGCGGTCGATCTGCGGAAAGCGCAGCCGGTGCACGATCGGCGCGCTCGGTCCGGTGGGCGGGTTGGTCATGGCGCGGACCGTCGGGGCGGGATCATGCGGGGGCCGTGGCTGCCGCGCGAACGAGCTTGCAGCTCGGGCGCGACCGACAATCGTCGCAGCGCGACCATGTCGCCGGCGGCAGGTCGACGCCGACGCCCATCACCGCGGAGGTGGATTTGAGCGGCGTCAGCGCGTGGCCGGCGCTGAGCGCGACGCCGATGCGGTCGGCTCCCGCCAGGCGCAGCACCGGCGCGTGCGCGCCAAGCGCGAGGCCCGGATCGCCGGGGCGCAATTCGCCCGCCATCGCGAGCCTGTGTTTCGCCGCGAGCGCCAGCATTCGGTCCTGCATCTTGCGCGACACATGCATCAGCAACTCGTTGCCGATCCCGTCGAGCGCGAGCGCGAGCGACATCCGCCGTTCGGCGAACAGCGTCGACACCCGCCGCTCGATTCCGGGGCCGACCGTCGCGACCGCGCAGGCGAGCGCGGTCAGCCGGCCCGATTCCGGCACCAGGCGCGGACCACGGATGGTTTCGCCGCCCGCGCGCAACACGCCGCCGTCGACGCCTTCGATCGGCGCGAAACGGAAGCAGAAGGCCGCGTCGAGGAGGTTCTCCTCCACGATCAACGCGAGCGCGTCCCGCCGCGCGCGCCCACGCGTGGCCGCGTGCGGGCCGCTTTCCTCGTCGCGCAACTCGCGCAGCACATCGGGACGGCCGACGCCCTCCATCGCCACCTCCGTCATCCGGCGTATTTGCGCGCGGCGTCGAACATCGCGCGGACGTTGGCGACCGGCGTCTCGTCGGGTAGGCCGAAGGCGGCGTCGAGAATGAGCTTGCCGCCCTTGTTGTAGACGTTGTCGACGAGATGCTTGACCGCGCCGTCGACCTCGGCCGGTGTTCCGGTCGTGAGCAGCGACGGCGACAGGTTGCCGCGCAAGGCGACGATATCGCCGAGGACCTCGAACGCCTTGACCATGTCGGTGCGCTCGAACCAGTAGATGCATTTGCCGGGGGGAATGTCCTTGATGATCTCAAGCCGTTTGGTGCAGTCGGCTTCCCACAGCGGCATCGGCACGAGCCCGGCGTCGATGAGGTTCATCATCAGCTTGCGGAACGAGGGCCACCAGAAGGTCTCGAACTGTTTTCCCGACATGAAGGCGTCCGGCGCCCAATGGATCGGGATCATCACGAGCGGATTGCCGGTCGACTTGGCCAGGCTGATGATCATCCGCGACAGGAAGATCGACGACTTGTCGAGCACGGCGAGCAGCTTGTCCTTGTTGCGGAACAGATCCTTCATCATCTGCGTCGCGCCGCGGAAATAGTCCGCGATGAAGTCGTAGGGCGATATGCCGATGGCGCCGTTGGTGAGCGGAAAGCCGTGGCGCGCGATCGTCCGCGTCCAGTCGGCGTGGTGGTTGACCAGAACCTCGACCTCCTCGCCGACGCGGATCATGTTCATGAGCGCCTCGCGCACGCTCGGCTTGGCGAAGGCGCGCATGCCGTAGATCAGGCGGATGTAGTGCAGGCCCGGAATCGGCGGCAGGTCCTGGATGCCGGCGAAGGCGCCGGCCACGCGCGGGATGTATTTTTGCAGGTAGAAGCCGGTCGGGTCGAACAGGAAGTCGTCGAATTCGTCCGCGGTCATGTATTCGCGGTCGAGATATTGATAGGGCTGGTTGTCGTCGACGCCGTGACCGGGCCATTTGAGCATCTTGAAGTCGGCGAGCTCGATCGCCCTGCCGATGGCGTTCTGGATGACCATCGGCGAGACCGCGTCGGGCTCGAATTCGAGCACCGCTCGCTCGGCGATCTCCTTGCATTTGTCGTAGTCGTACATCAGCTCCTTGCAGGTGATGCCGCCATATTTCGCCAGCCAGAAGGTGCCGTACAGCACCACCGGCATGCGGTCGGGCTGTTTGAGCTCGACGCAGTCCATGATGCGCTTCCAGCGCGCGTCATAGGCGGCCTGGTTGGGCGAGGCGGCGGTGTCGACGTCGGCGGCGCTCATGCGGCCGCTCCCATCCAGCCGCGGCATAGCGCCACCGCCTCGACCGCGTTGACGCCGAAAGCGTCGGCCCCGGTATAGGCCCGCACCGTCTCGTCGATCTGGCCGCCGCCGATCATGATCTTGAACTTGTCGCGCATGCCCTTTTGCTCGAAGGCGCTGATCGTCTCCTTCATCGAGTCGAAGGCGAGCGTGAGGAAGCCCGACAGCCCGACCACGTCGGGCTGGTAGGTGTTGATCTCGTCGATGAATGTCTGCACCGGAACGTCGACGCCGATGTCCTTGACCTCGAAGCCGTTGATGTCGAGCATGAAGGAGACGATGTTCTTGCCGATGTCGTGCAGGTCGCCATGGACGGTGCCGATCAGCACGCGGCCGAGTTTCTTGGGCTCCTCGCCGGGCGCGGATTTGATCAGCGGCTTGGCGACGGCGCCGATGGTTTCCAGCATCTCGCCGGCCAGAACGAGTTCGGGCAGGAAATATTCGCCCTCCTCGAAGCGCTTGCCGACGACGTCCATCGCCGCGCGGCAGAGTCCGAGCACGCGCAGCGGCTCGGCGCCTTCCTCGAGCAACATCCGCTTGGCGAGCGCGACGCCCTCATCCTCGTTCATGTCGGCGAGCAACTCGACGAGCTGTCGTTCCTGGTCGGTCATGTCGTCCATCGTTTTCTCCCACTCAACTTTCGTTCCATTGTTATTGTCCGCGTCGCTCACGCGGTGGCGCGGCGCAGGCCGCTGTCGCGGATCGCGTCGGCGAGCGTCGTTTCGTTGCGATGGCCCATCAGATGCACGCCGGCGACGCCGTCGATGGCGCGCAGCGCGTGCATGGTCTCGATCAGGACGCGCAGCCCCTCGGCCTTCTGGTCGGCGGCGGCGCCGATCCGGCGGATCACGGCGTCCGGCACCGCGACGCCGGGCACATGCTCGGACATCCAGCGCAGCGCCCTGGCGTTTCCCAGGGTGCCGACGCCGACGATGATCGCGGCGCGCTTGTGCAATTCGCGGGCGCGCGCCTCGCGCATGAAGGCGGCGAAGGCGGCGACGTCGAAGCAGAACTGGGTCTGGATGAACTGCGCGCCGGCGTCGACCTTGAGCTCGAAATTGTCGACGCGCCGCGCGAACGGCGGAACGAAGGGGTTGATGGTCGCGCCGAGAAACAGGTTCGGCGCCTTGTCGAGCTTGCGGCCGGAGGCGAAGGTGGCCTCGTCGCGCATCGCGCGGGCGACGCGCAGGAGCGTCACGGCGTCGAGATCGAACACGGGCTTGGCCTGCGGGTGGTCGCCCTGGGAGACGTCGTCGCCGGTCAGGCAGAGGAAATCGCGCACGCCGAGCGCGGCGGCGCCGAGAATATCGCCCTGCACCGCGATGCGGTTGCGATCGCGGCAGGCGATCTGGCAGACGGGCGTCAGGCCGTTGGCGGCGAGCAGGGCGGCGGCGGCCGCGCTCGACATGTGGCAGTTGCCGCCGGCGCCATCGGTGATGTTGATCGCGTCGACGAGCCCGTCGAACAGGCGCGCGCGGGCAAGCAGCGCGGCCGGGTCGGGCGAGTCGGGCGGGGCGACCTCGACGGTGACGATGAATTCGCCCGAGGCGCAGGCCTTTTCGAAGGCGTGGGCCTCGCGCGGAAGCGGGGTGGTCGCGGGCCGGCCTTCCGCGCGCGCGGGCGGCGCGTCGCCCTCGATCACGCGCGCCCAGGTGGAGCGGCCTTGCAGGCGGAAATCGATCGGCAAATGCGGGTCGCGCGAGCCATCGTCGCCGACGCGTTCGATGCCCTCGCCGGCCTCGATCCAGACGCAGCGCATCGACGGATCGACCTCGCAGCCGCCATCCGCGCGCACGCCGCCGCAGGGGCCGTTGCGCATCCGCTTGGCGCAATTGGTCGGGCAGGCCATGCCGCTGGTCGACAGCACGCATTGGCCGCACATCTTGCAGTCGAACAGGAATTGCTTGGAGGCGCGCTCGATCGGCAGCAGCAGCCGCTCGGCCCGGTCGCCGCCGATGGCGCGGGCGAGGGGACGCAGCATCGGGGCCACCCGCGCGCAGGCGTCGTAGACGCGCTTGAGGCCGCGCGCGTGCCGCGTACTCCAATGGCGTAACGCTTCCATGACGGCCTTCCTCCCCTCAAGGCGGCGGGCGCTTCGTCGTGCCGGTTCGCGCGTGATCGGGAAGAACGGTCTCCGTTTCCCCCCGCATGGCGCGCCGCCACATCGAAACGTCGCGTGGGGCGGGCGTCGCGACGAGTCGCTCGGCCCGACCACTTGACCGGAAGCCCGCGGCGTCTCTGTCCGCTTGGCGTCCGTACCCGTCGCCGTCCATGATGAGCACATCACGGACGGATTGCCATGGTTGACAAGTCAACGTATAACGGGATGAAGTTGACCTGTCAACAATATGATGAAAAAACGGCGCGGGCGCGAAATTGCCCGCCGGGAGGGGTCCCGACCCATGACGACACGGCGCATCCTGGCGCGACAGATTTTCGACGGCGAGCGGCTGCTCGACGGTCCTCATCTCGTGCGCGTCGAGGACGGGACGATCTCGGCGGTGGAAAAGGCGCCGGCCGGCGAGGCGGGCGATAGCGACGTCGTCGCGGCGTTCGCCATGCCGGGCCTGGTCGAGGCCCACGCCCACATCTTCCTCGACGGCGCGGAACTCGAAGGCGAGGCGCGCGGCGCTTATCTCGGCGCCGACTTCGACGCGATGATGGCGACCGCGCGCGGCAATCTGGCCAAGTCGACCCGCGCCGGCATCACCCTGATCCGCGACGCCGGCGATCGCTACGGCGTCAACACGGCAATCCGCGACGAATTGCGGGGCCGCGCGGACGCGCCGGTCGCCATGCGCGCGCCGGGGCTCGGCATCAAGCGGCCCAAGCGCTATGGCGGCTTCATGGCGCGCGACATCGTCTCGGCCGACGATATCGCCCCGACCATCGCCGAGATCGCGCCGGCGGCCGACGACATCAAGATCATCCTCACCGGCATCATCGATTTCGTCGCTGGCGACGTCAAAGGCGTGCCGCAATTCAACACCGACGAACTGTCGGAGATCGTCGCGCGCGCGCATGGTTTCGGCCGCAAGACCTTCGCGCATTGCAGCGGCGTGGAGGGACTTCGGGTCGCGGTCGCCGCCGGCGTCGACTCGATCGAGCACGGCTTCTTCATGACGCGCGAGATCCTCGAGGGCATGGCCGAGAAGTCGATCGCCTGGGTGCCGACCTTCTCGCCGGTGCATTTCCAGTGGGCGCGGCCGGAATTCGCGAAATGGAACTCGGCCACGCTCGACAATCTCCGCCGCATTCTCGACGCGCATCTGGTTCACGTCGGGCTCGCTCACGAGCTCGGCGTGCCGCTGGTCGCCGGGTCCGACGCCGGCAGCCAGGGCGTCGATCACGGCGCGGCGCTGATCGACGAGATGTTCCATTTCCTCGACGCCGGCGTGCCGATGGCCGCGGTGCTGCGGTCGGCGACCTCGCGGCCGCGCGCGCTGTGGGACGTCCCCTCGGCCAATATCGCGCCGGGCAACCGGGCCGACATCGTCCTGCTCGAGGGGTCGCCGTTCGACGCGCCGCCGGCGCTGCGGCGGGCCAAGGCCGTGGTACGCGGCGCCGTCATGGCCTAACAATCGGTTACCCACGGCGGCTCGGCCGCGCTATCATGCGAGCCGAACCGGTCAGCCGACGCGCGAGGAATACCGCGCGCGGAAGATGCCTCGCGCGCACCCGTCATTCGCGATAGGAAGAGGCGACGACGCGGCCAACGACGCGGCCACCGACGCGGCCACCGACGCGGCCACCGACGCATCGATCGAGGGAGAGACGACCAATGCGCGAACGCGCGATATCCGACACGGAGCACGATCGCGGCAGGAAGGCCGCCGCCGAGCGCGTCTCCCCGCACGCGCTCGATCTCGACAACTACATTCCCGCGCAGCTCGCCTATCTCACCAACCGTCTGACCTCGACGGCGACGGCGGCCTATCGCCCCAGATTCGGCGTCGGCCTGAGCGACTGGCGGATCATCGCCATGCTCGGCCGCGAGCCCTGGATCCAGGCCGCCCGCGTGTGCGAGGCCACCGGCATGGACAAGGGCGCCGTCAGCCGCAGCCTGCGCGATCTCATCGCGCACGGACTGGTCGAGGCGCGCGCCGATCGCGCCAGTCAGCGGCGGCAGTTGATGGCGCTGACGGCGAAAGGTCTCGTCGTGCACGACCATCTGGTGCGCATGTCGATCGAGCGCGAGCGTCGCCTGCTCGCCGGTCTTTCGCGCGAGGAGAGGCGGATCGTGCAGAGCCTGCTCGCGCGCATGAAGAACAATGTCGGCCTGCTCGCCGCCGCGCTCGACGAGGGCGACGAGCGGACCGAACACCGATGACGGCGCCGCCAGGCGGAGGTCGGGATCGCCAAGCATGATTCTCAAGCAATTGCGGATTTTTCTCGCCGTGGTCGAGGCGGGCACCGTGCGGCAGGCGGCCGGCCGCCTGCATCTGTCGCAATCCTCCGTCACCAAATGCATCCAGCAGCTCGAACAGGAATTGCGCGCGGAACTGTTCGCGCGCAGCGCCCAGGGCGTGGCGCTGACCGACGCCGGCCGGCTTCTGGTCGCCCGCGCCAAGGCGATCGAGGCCGAGCTTCGCCATGCCCGCAACGAGCTCGACGCCTTCACCAACGCCGAGGCCGGCGACATCCGCGTGTGCGCCTCGCCGGCGGTGGCGATGGGTCTTCTGCCGCGCGCCATCGCCAGCTTCAAGAAAAGGCGGCGCGGCGTGCGCTTCCAGATTCAGGAAGGCATCTATCCGCACCTGCTCGCCCCGCTGCGCACCGGCGAAATCGATCTCGCTCTCGCGCTGGTGCCGGAGATGCCGCCGGACGATGATCTCAGGGCGACGATCCTGTTGCGCGACTCCGTCATCCCGGCGGTGCGCGCCGACCATCCGCTGCGCCGGCGCGCCCAGGTCTCGCTCGCCGATCTGCGTGATCTCGAATGGGTGGTCTACCGCTCAAGCCGCACCGGGCGCGACATTTTCGACCGCTGCTTCGTCCTCAACGGCCTGCCGCCGCCCGAGCGCGTCATCGAATGCGCCTCGTTCGCCTGCACGCTGGCGCTGATCGAGCTCGGCGATTGCGCCGCGCTGCTGCCCTCGCAGATCTTCGCCCAGCCGACCTACCGCGCCGGCGTCTCGCCCTTGTTCATGGAAACGCCGATGCCGCGCTGGGACGTCGCCGTCATCCGCCGAGCCGGATTCGAACTGTCGCCGGTGGGCATCGCCTTCGTCGACGAGCTTCACCGCGTCGCCGGTGAAATCCAGACTTCGGCGAACTGACCGGCGCGCCCGGCGATCACCGGACACGATCGCTAAACGCGAACTCTGCATCGCCGGCCGGCCGGGGCGCCCGCTATCGTCGCGGCGGCGTTCGCGGGACGCCAGTGGGCAATTTCAAGCCGCCGGGGGGTTCGGCATGACCAATCTCGACCTTGCGACCGCGGGGACGACCGAGGCATCCGGCGGGGCGACGACGGTCCTGAAAAGCGTTTGCCGCAGTTGCCATGGCGGATGCGGCGTGCTCCTGCACGTGCGCGACGGACGCCTCGTCAAGATCGAGGGCGACCGCGAAGGGCCGCTGAACCACGGCCGCCTCTGTCCGATCGGCACGGTGACGCTCGACATCGTCTATAACCCCAAGCGGCAGCACCATCCGATGCGCCGCATCGGGCCGCGCGGCTCGGGCCAGTGGGCGAGGATCACCTGGGACGAGGCGCTCGACGAGATCGCCGCGCGTCTCGATGCCATCCGCAAGGAGTTCGGCCCCGAGGCGATCGCGCTCGGCACCGGCACCGGCCGCCACCACATCCGCTGGGTCTCGCGCTTCGGCAACGCGCTCGGTACGCCGAACTGGTGCGAGCCCGGCTTCGCCCAATGCTTCCACCCGCGCGTCAACACCTGCCTCCTGACCTTCGGCGATTTCCCTGTCTCCGACTTCACCAGCGGCACGCCGCCCGCCTGCATGCTGTTCTGGGGCCACAACCCGCTCAACTCCGGACCCGACGGCGAGACGCGCTTCAACGTGCGCGAGGCGCTCGACACCAATCCGAAGATCATCGTGGTCGATCCGCGTGAGACCGACCTCGCCAAGCGCGCCGAGGTTTGGCTGCAGCTACGCCCGGGCACCGACGACGCGCTGGCGCTCGCCATGCTCAACGTCATCATCGGCGAGGAGCTCCACGACGCGCCCTTCGTCGCGCGATGGACGCATGGCTTCGATCAATTGCGCGATCATGTCCGCCCGTTCACGCCGGAATGGGCCGAGCCGATCACCTGGGTGCCGGCGGAGAAAATCCGCGCGGCGGCGCGCCTGTTCGCGCGCACGCGCCCGGCGATGCTCGATTGGGGCTGTGCCATCGAGCACACGCCGAAATGCGTGCAAACCATCCGCGCCATTTCGATGATCCCCGCGCTCACCGGCAATATCGACATCCCCGGCGCGTGGGTATTCGGCATGAAGGGCACCGGGCGATTCCCCAGCCTGATCGAAAATCTCACGCCGGAGCAGAACGCCAAGCGCCTCGGCGCCGACCGCTTCAAGCTGCTCGGCGGCGAAGGCGCCGATCTGCCGGCCGCGCACATCCCGACGCTGCTGCAGGCGATGCGCGAGGGCAAGCCCTATCCGGTCAAGGCGTTCCTCGTCTTCGGCAACAATACGCTGACGACCTACGCCAACACCAAGCTCGTCCACGAGTCGCTGATGAAGCTCGACTTCATGGTGTGCGCCGATCTGTTCATGACGCCGACCGCGGAGCTCGCCGACATCTTCCTGCCGGCGGCGCTGTGGCCAGAGCTCGACCAGCTTGCCGGCCTGCCGACCGTCGCTGGCAATGTCGTGCTCGCCAATCAGCGCGCGGTGCGCGTCGGCGAGTGCCGGCCGGACGAGGAGATCTTCGTCGATCTGGCGCGGCGGATGAAGCTGCCGGTCGGCACCGAATCGGTCGAGGAGGTGCTCGACGGCATGCTGGCGCGCGGCGGCATCGGCATGACCTTCGCGGAGTTCAAGAAAAAGGGCTCGGTGGTCGTTCCCTTCAAATTCCGCAAATACGAGGACGGCGGCTTCAAGACGCCGACCGGCAAGATCGAACTCTATTCGACGCGCTTCGAAGCGATGGGCTATGCGCCGCTGCCCACCTACGTGGAAGCGCCGGAGACCCCACTCAGCCGCCCGGACGTCGCCAAGGACTATCCGCTTGTGCTGACCACCGGCGCCCGCATCCCGAACTTCTTCAATTCGGAGCACCGGCAGGTCGAAAAGCTGCGCAAGGCCTATCGCGACCCGCAGGCCGACATTCACCCCGAGACCGCCGCGCGCCACGGCATCAAGAAAGGCGACTGGATGTGGATCGAGACGCGGCGCGGCCGCACCAGGCAGCGCGCCCGCGTCACCACCGAGATCGATCCGCGGGTGATCGCGGCTCAACACGGCTGGTGGTTCCCGGAAGACCCGGCGCCCGATTACGGCGTGTGGAAATCGAACGTCAACGTGCTCACCGACAATACGCCGCCTTACGATCCGCAGATGGGCACGTATCAATTGCGCGCGCTGTTGTGCCGGGTGGCCAAGGCCGATCCGCTCGAACCGATCCCGACGCCTTGAGGCGTCCGGCCCGGTGACGCGACGCGCGCGCGACCGCGAAGGAACGCGCGCTCAGGTGGCCGGCGGCGTCTCCCGGGCGGCGATGCGCGCCTGCTCGCCGGCTTGCATGGCGCCGGCCTGCGTGCCGGCCTGATCGCTCGCCTGCTTGCGCAACAGGTCCTTGGCGAGATCGCCGAGCGTCGGTCGCGGCAGGCCGATGAACGGCAGCGGTCGCGTCACATCGATCGCGGCAAGACCAAGCCGCGCGGTCAGAAGCCCGTTGAGAATTCCCTCGCCGAGGCGGGTGGAGAGCTTGGCCGCGACGCCGTGGCCGAGCACCTGCTGCACCAGGCTGTCGCTTGCCGCCATGCCGCCGGTGACCGCGATATGGGCGATGATCAGGCGCATCAGCCGGATCATGCCGAGCGCGCCGGGACGGCCGCCGTAAAGCTGCGCCAATTGCCGCGTGAGGCGCACGGCGGCGGCGAGCACGAACAGCATGTCGATCGCCGCCCGCGGGCTGACCGCCGTGACGACCGAGACGCTTTGCGCCGCGTTGGAAACGAGCCGCCGCGCGCGTGCGTCGAGCGGCGTCAGCAATTCGCGCTCGGCGAGCCTGATCTGGTCGGCGCCGTCGATGATGTCGTTGGCGTGCGTCGCCACCACGGCGCGCGCCTGGGCGAGCGTCGGATTGTGCCGGGTGAAGCGCACCAGATCGGTGACGAGCGCGCGGCCTTCGGCGCGATCGTCGGAGACGAGCACGTCGGCAGCGCGCGCGTGCAGCTTCTCGATCGCGCCAAGGCGGGCGAGCGCGATCGCCTCGCGGATGGTGATCGCCACCAGCGCGACGACGCCGATCAGCGCGAGGCCGAGGCCGAGCACGCCGATAAGGTCGCTGCGCGCGAACAGATCGTCGATCAGCCGGACGACGGAAAGGCCGATGCCGAGCACGACGAGGCCCCCGGCCGACAGCCAGAACCAGCGGCCCCAGCGCGGTCCGCGTCGCGGCGGCGTCGGCGCCTCGGCCGGCGCCGGCAGCGTCAACGCGTCGGGTTCGGGCATGACGCGCACGGTGGCGTGGCCGCGCCTCGCCTTATCGGTCTCGCCGTCGGCGACGAAGACATGAGGGTCGTCGAGCCGGAACGCCGCCGGCTTGCGGTGCGTGGTGTGGTCGGTCATTGCAGCCGGTCTCCGAGCAGGAACTCAAGCGCGCGATCGAGACGAATATGCGGCAGGCCGGCGTCGCCGGCCGCGTCGGCGGCGAGCGATGGCGGGCGGAACCGCAGAAAGCGGTAGTCGGCCTCCTCCGCGCTCGCCGCGATCAGGCCGCGAAAGGCCTGTCCGTCCTCGAACAGGCTCTCGGCGCGTTCGGGCAAATCGCCGGGAAAGGTCGCGACCTCGGTCTCGCCGTCGAAGGTCTGCCCGCCCGCGGTTTCGCCGGCGGCCGGCGTGCCGAGGATCGAGGGGAGCACCTCGCGGCCACGGGTCACGCTCGCCTCGCGCGTCGCGCGCACCGCCGCGAGCGCGATCACGTCGACCTTGGCGCCGGCGAAGCGCGCCCGTTCCGACGCGCGCGCGACCATTTTCTTCAGGATCGCCTCCAGCCGGTCGTGGCTGGTGTGGTGCAAATGGTCGGCCTTGGTCGCCGCGAACAGGATGCGATCGATGCGCGGGCGGAACAGCGCGGAGACGAGCGTGCGCCGTCCGGCGCGGAAGCAGTCGAGGATGGCGGCGAGCGCGGCCTCGAGGTCGCGCAACGCCTCCGGGCCGGCGTTGAAGGCGGCGAGCGCGTCGACCAGGACGATCTGCCGGTCGAGCCGGGCGAAATGATCGCGGAAGAACGGACGCACGACCGCCTCGCGATAGGAATCGTAGCGCCGGCGCATCATCGCCCAGAGCGAGCCGGCCGGCATGGTCGCGCCTTCCGACAGTTCCAGCGGCGCGAAGGTCAAGGCCGGCGTGCCGGCGAGCGCGCCGGGCAACAGGAAGCGGCCGGGCGGCAATAGGCTCATGGCGAAGCGCTCGTCGCGGCAGGCGCGCAGATACGCGGTGAAGAGCCGCGCGGCGGCGAGCGCGTCCTGCTCGTCGGCCGCGCTTTCGGCCGAGAGCGTCGCCAGATGGGCGTGCCATTCGCCCGCGAGCGCGGCGCGCGGTGTCTGGCGCGACAGCTTCAGGCTTTCGGCCGACCATTCCTCGTAGGATTTCTCAAGCAAGGGCAGGTCAAGCAGCCATTCGCCGGGATAGTCGACGATGTCGAGGGTGAGCGTGCGCGTCGCGGCCGCCGTGGTCTGATAGTCGATGACGAGGCGAAGCTCGCTGATGTCGGTCGTCGATTTCGGCCAGAGCCGCGCGCGCGTGAGCGCGCCGAGGTGGCCCTCGTAATCGAACCGCGCGACCGCGTCGTCGGGCTGCGGCTCGAGCCGGGCGCCGGCGATGCGTCCGGTCGCCAGCGCCTCGAAGACCGGGAACCGCCCGCCGCGCAGAAGCCCATGCACCAGCGCGGTGATGAACACCGTCTTGCCCGCCTGCGACAGGCCGGTGACGCCGAGCCGCACCGTCGGATGGGCAAGGTGCTGGCCAAATTCGATCAGCGACCGCGCGGTCAGCCGCGCGGTCTCGACAATGTCGGTCAGTCGTGTGGCCATGGGTTACGCCCGTGGGTCCAGCCTCTTCGCCTCAGCGAAGATGGGGGCGCGAACGGCGCCGCGCCAGAGCGCTTGCGGCGCGCCGGCGCGCGTTCCCGGTGGAATAGCTATCGATTTCGGCGCTGGGCGCGCGCTAATGGCCCGAGCGAAGGCGGGCGAGAAGCTCCGCCGTCGGCCAGGAATCGGCCGGCAGGCCGTATTTGACCTGCATCGTCTTGACCGCGATCCGGCTCTGCTGGCCGAGAATGCCGTCGATCTTGCCGACATTGAATCCCATGCGCGCGAGCAATTGCTGCATCTCCTTCAACTCGTTGAACCCGAGTTGCGCGATCGGGGCGGCGGGGCGCTTGAGCGCCGGCGCGCCGGCGATGCGGTTGGCGAGATAAGCGGCGGTGGTGGCGTAGATCAGCGAATTGTTCCACGTCGTGTAGATCTTGAAATTGTTGAAGGCGAGGAACGCCGGCCCGTGGCGGCCCATCGGCAGCAGCAGCGAGGCGGGCAGGCCGTCATTCGGCAGCGCGCGGCCGCCGGGGAGCGTCACGCCCCATTTGGCCCATTGCGCGCGCGGATGCTGGACGGTGAGGTCGGCCTGGTCCCACGGCAGATTGGCCGGAACCGAGACTTCCTGCAGCCAAGGCTCGCCGCGCCGCCAGCCGAGGCTTGCGATGTAGTTGGCGGTGGACATGATCACGTCGGACGGCGAGCGCAGAAGGTCGCGCCGTCCATCGCCGTCGCCGTCGACGGCGAATTTCTCATAGAGCGTGGCCAGGAACTGCGTCTGGCCGAGTTCGCCGGCCCAGGAACCGATCATTTCCGACGGGGCGAGGTCGCCGCGCTCGACGACCTTCAGCGCCGAGGTCAGTTCCTCGCGGAACATCGCCGCGCGGCGGCAGTCATAGGCGAGGGTGACGAGCGAGGTCAGCGTCGGCAGCTTGCCCATATTGGCGCCGAAATCGCTTTCGAGCCCCCAGAAGGCCGCGATCACCGCGCCCGGCACGCCATATTGCTGCTCGGCGCGGGCGAACGCGTTGGCATGGGCCTTCAGCTTGGCCTGCCCCTGCTGCATGCGATAGGCGGCCGCCATGCGGTCGGAAAATTCGATGAACGCCTGGCCGAACACGCGCTGGCCGCGGTCGCGGTTGACGATGCCCTGGTCGTAGACGAGGTAGGGCGCGGCGGCCGCGAGGGTGCGCTGGGAGACGCCCGCGGCGGCGGCTTCCTGCTTGAACTGCGCGAGCCATGCGTCGAACGAGCCGGAGGTGCGACAGGGGGCGGTCTGACCTTCCCGCGGATGCTGGGCAAGGGCCGGCGAGGCGAGAGCAAGGAGCGTGAGCAGGGTCGGGAGAATGCGCATGGGACCGTCCGCGGAAGGTGGGATCGAGATTCGCATTTTCGCCAGCAAATTGCGGCGAAACGCAAGCCAAAACGCTACAACTCCCTCGCATTGGTGAAGGCGAAGGACGAAACGCGGCGCGTGTTCTCGTCGAGGATCAGCGCGCGGGTCAGCGGCGGTTCGGCGCGCTGGCTGCAATTCTCGCGCTCGCACAGGCGGCAATTGACGCCGATCGGCGTCGCCTCCGCGCGTTCGAGGTCGATGCCGCCGGCATAGACGAGGCGGCCGGCGTGGCGCAATTCGCAGCCGAGGCCGACGGCGTGGCGCGGCTGCGGCTGCGGATGGGGAACCGCGGGCGCGCGCACCGTTTGCGCGAGCGAGAAATAGCGCGAGCCGTCCGGCAGTTCGATGATCTGCGTGAGCATGCGGCCGGGCGTGTCGAACGACGTGTGCACGTTCCACAACGGACAGGTGCCGCCGAATTTCGAGAACGGGAAGGTGCCGGAGGAGAAGCGCTTCGACACGTTGCCGGCATTGTCGACGCGGATCATGAAGAAGGGCACGCCGCGCGCGTTGGGCCGCTGCAGGGTGGTCAGGCGATGGCACAGATGCTCGAAGCCGGCGTTGAAGCGCTGGCCGAGCACGCCGAGATCATAGCCGAGCTGCTCGGCCGCGCCGTGAAAGGCGGCGTAGGGCATCATCGTCGCGGCGGCGAAATAATTGGCGAGCGTGATGCGGTAGAGCTTGCGCGTGGTGTCGTCGAGCGAGGGGTTGCGGTTGATGATGGCGTCGATGGTGGCGCCGTGTTCGGTGAGGCCGATCTGAAACGCGGCCTGGAACGAGCGTCCCGGCGGGTCGATCAGCTCGGAGATGAGCAATTGCCGGCGGTGACGGTCGAAGCGGCGCAGCGTCTCGCGCATGACGTCGACCGGCATGATGCGCGCCTGTACCGCATGGCGCTCGCGCAGCCGCGCGCACAGGGCCGCGAACAGGTCGTGATGGGCGACGCCCAGTTCGTCGCGCAGCGTCTCGGCCGCCTGTTCGAGCTCGGGGAAATAATCGCGGTTGGCCTCGATCATGTCGCGGACGCGTTCGACCGGGTTGGCCTCGAAGCGCTGGATGTCGTCGCGCCCGGCGATCTGGGCGGCGACCAGGGTTTCCCCGCGCCGCGCCTCGGTATAGGCGGCGTAAAGGCGCTGCAGCGCATGGGTGATGCCGGGGCAAAGCTCGGCGAGGTCGCGCAGCTCCTGCTTGGGCAGGTCGATCTGGCGGAACAGCGGATCGGAGAAGATCTCGTTGAGCTCGGCGAAGAAGCGGTCTTCGTCGGCGCTGGCAAGGTCGCGCAGATCGAGGTCGTAGGTTTCGGCCAGGCGCAGCAAAAGCTGGGCGGTGACCGGGCGCTGGTTGCGCTCGATCAGGTTGACGTAGCTCGGCGAGATTTCGAGCCCCTCGGCGATCTGGGTCTGGGACAGGCCGAGCTGCTGGCGCAGCCGCCGGAAGCGGGGGCCGACGAACAGTTTCTTGCCGGTATCCGACGTTCGCGCCATGGTCGTCCCTCGGTCGCCTCATGCTGTTTGGCCGCCGCGCGCGGTCCGGAATGCGGACCGGGCCGGGCGGCGTCTTGGTCCCGCGCGGATTTCAACTTGCGTCGTTTTCCGGTGCCGGCTCCTTGGCGGATCGCGGATTTTCCGTCACAAAACGGCACATTGTTTACAAAATTGACAAAATAACTTCCAAGTTATGTTGATAAGTTACAATACAACCTTGTTTTGTCAATCAACATCTTTCGCACTGCGAAAAATTGGCGTTTAGTCGATCGCGAAGACCAATTCCGGATTCTGTCATGAATGCGCCGTCGCCAGGACCGACCCGCGGCGGCGCGACCTTTCAGGGAGACTGTGATGTCAAAAGGTTTCGACAAGCTCGTTCCGGCGCCGGCCGGCCGATTTGACGGTATCGAGCGGCCCTACACTGCGGCCGACGTCGAGAAGCTGCGCGGATCGGTGCCGATCGCCTACACGCTCGCCGAGCGCGGCGCGAACCGGCTGTGGGAATCGCTCAAGAAGGAACCCTATGTGAACGCGCTCGGAGCGGTCACGGGCAACCAGGCCATGCAGATGGCCAAGGCCGGTCTCCAGGCGATCTATCTCTCCGGCTGGCAGGTCGCCGCCGACGCCAACACCGCGAGCGCGATGTATCCGGACCAGAGCCTTTATCCGGCCAACGCCGGACCGGAGCTCGCCCGCCGCATCAACCGCACCTTCCAGCGCGCCGACCAGATCGAGCATTCGGAAGGCGGGGTGAAGCGCGATTGGTTCCTGCCGATCGTGGCGGACGCGGAAGCCGGATTCGGCGGTCCGCTCAACTCCTTCGAGATCATGAAGGCCTATATCGAGGCCGGCGCGGCTGGCGTCCACTTCGAGGACCAGCTCGCCTCGGAGAAGAAGTGCGGCCACATGGGCGGCAAGGTGCTGATCCCGACCGCGGCGCATGAGCGCAACCTGATCGCGGCGCGTCTGGCCGCCGACGTCTGCGGCGTGCCGACCTTCGTCGTCGCCCGCACCGACGCCGAAAGCGCCAAGCTGATCACCTCCGACGTCGACGAGCGCGACCGCGAATTCATCACCGGCGAGCGCACCGCGGAAGGCTTCTTCCGCCTGCGCGACGGTTCGGGCCTCGCCCATTGCATCAAGCGCGGCCTGTCCTTCGCCAAGCTCGCCGATCTGGTGTGGTGGGAAACCTCGACGCCGAACCTCGCCGAGGCGCGCGAATTCGCCGAGGCCGTGCACAAGGTGTTCCCGGGCAAGATGCTCGCCTACAATTGCTCGCCGTCGTTCAACTGGGAGGCCAAGATCGACAAGGCCACCATCGCCAAGTTCCAGCGCGAGCTCGGCGCGATGGGCTACAAGTATCAGTTCGTCACGCTGGCCGGCTTCCACTCGATCAACCACGGCATGTTCGAGCTCGCCCGTGCCTACAAGAGCGAGGGCATGGCCGCCTATTCGCGCCTGCAGCAGGCCGAGTTCGCCTCGGAGAAGGACGGCTACACCGCCACGCGCCATCAGCGCGAGGTCGGCACCGGCTACTTCGATCTGGTCTCGACCACGATCACCAGCGGGCAGAGCTCGACGACGGCTCTTGCGGACTCCACCGAAGCGGCTCAATTTAAGAAGTCGCAGGCGGCGGAATAGCGACGGGAGATTTGGGAATGCACGGCAGTCACTTCTGGGTCGTGGGCGGAGAATTCCGTTCGCTCAACTTCCATACGCTGGTGCCCGGTTCGGCGATGGTCGAGGGCCCCTTTGCCACGCGCAAGGATGCCGAGACGGCATGGCGTGAACTGTCGGAAAAGAACCGCCATCGCTGCAACGTCCGCTTCTCGATCGTCGAGGAGCCGCGTCGGGCGATGGGAAGCTGAACGTCGTCCCCACGCGGGCGGCGCGAAACCGAAAGGCCTCGCCTGGAAACGGGCGGGGCTTTTTCTTTTTCCGGCTTCATGGCGCCGATCGCCCGGGCGGGGAAGGCGGGCCGGCGCGGGGGCTTTGACGGTCGGGCGCGGCCTGATAGGCTGACCCGAGGAATCCGGGGACCGGGGAAATTCGAGGCGACCGCGCGGCCGGGGGCAAGGCCCGCGCGTGGTCACGGGGAGGGGAAGCCGCGCTTCCAGTGCGATATGGCGGGAACGGGCAAGCATCCTTTCGATGAAGGGCGCGTCGGCAGCCTGCGCGAGGCCTTGCGCGAGGCGCGGCTGGAATCGGCCGAACGCGCCGCCGTCGTCGTCGACTTGCGCGACGCGGAGGTCGCTCGGCTCGAAATTCTCAACGAGGCGCTCAATCCGCTGTTTTCCGAAATCCCCGACGCGACCGATCTGTTCGATCGCGGCGTCAGCAAGGGCGACACGCCGCGGCTGTGGATCGACATCATCGCCCATGTGGTGATGGGCCGCGACAAGCGCATGTACCGTTTTGTCCAGGACACGCGGCTCGGCCGCGTCGTCATCGCCGAATCGCACGAGGTCCCGGTGATCGTCGAGGCGGTGACGAAATATGTCGCGCGGCGCATGGTCGAGCGCGAGCGGGCGCTCGCCGCGTCGCCGGCGATCATGCCTCATGACGGGCCGCGCAAGCGAACCGGCATCTGGACCTTCGCGTTCGGCTTCATCGTGGGCGTCGCGGCGCTGTTCGGCGCCGCGCTCGTCGCCGCGCTTCGGACGCATTGAGCGGCTAGGCCTGACTTTCCAAGCCTGTATCGGAAAAGATAGCGGATGCGCCTGTCTTGAGTTTACGGGCGAGCCCCGATTCCTTTCCGTGACCATTTTGCATCCAATTAATCCGTGTGCGACCAGATTTGCGCGCCGCGCAAACCGGAGCTCGAACTGGGCAACGCGAAATCTCTTCGCCGAAGAGATCATGCGCCGACTCAAATCGTTGAAGCGCGAGCGGACGGGATGCTTGCCGGCACTATCGCGGGGGGTGATCCCCGCAGCTTGATCCAATGGTACCCGCCCGGGTCGGTTCGGAGTTGTTCAAACAAATACTATACACAAAACCTATTCATAGTCTATATATAGCAATCAATTACCGGATTAAAGTAGCTATTTTCGTTTTTCTTGGAGAAGAAGATGATCATGGGCATTCATAAGATTGTCACCGCGTCTTTTTTGCTTGCCGCAATGTGGGCCACCGCCGAAGCGCAGTCGAAAAGTACGGAAGAGCCGAATGCGGCTCAACCGCCGGCTCCGATTAGTGACTGCGTCCAGGCGAATGAACTTTACAATAACGAGGGGCAACCCAGATATCGCGCGGGCGAAGAAGTGTTGCCTCTGTCGCAATTTTTCCCGGCTGGTGCGGTTGTGGAACTTGTATGGAAGCGGAGTTATGACGCGGTCGGCGAGCGGATCTTCGCGCGATTTGGTGATGCCAGAATGAATGTGCGCGCGGTCGTGCTCTCGGCGCAGACTATTCCCGCGGATCATGCGCTTGTGAAATCCAATACCGTCACCGGAACCGCCACGGTGGTTTCGATAAGGATTCCAAGCACCGAGACGTTTTTCTGGAACAGGCGAAACATTTTCCTTTACGCATGCGGACGTACCGCGCCTGGCAAGTCGGGCGACGCGTCGACTATCTCGATAGTCGCGCGTCTGACGAGCTCGAACTCTGTGAGCTGGGTAATAAGCCTAGCCGCCGCCGCGTTCTTCTATGGCATGATCGCCATGGTGAGTTTTCGGCGGATGGCGGAACCGCGGGCGCGCGTTTCGATGAACTATTTGGACCCGGTTTTCATATCGGCTGGTTCGGATGGTCGCGGAAGTCTTTCCAAGCTGCAGATTCTGTTCTTTTCAACGATCGTGGCCTTGTTGCTAACCTATTTCGTGGCGAGATACGGAACACTCACCAGTATTTCGGATACGCTCGTTTGGCTGATGGGAATTTCTGGTGGTGGCGCGACGTTGGCAAAAGCGACGGAAAATATTCGAGGGACGCTCGATCCCGAAAACCGTATCTGGCTTGAATCAAGAGGATGGGTACCCGACGCCGAATCGGCGAAAGGAAAGGCCAAGTGGCGGGACGTGGTTGCCCCGGATGGCGAAATTGACATGTTCCGCTACCAGAACCTTGTTTTCAGCATCATCGTCGGGGTGGCGTTGGTGATTGCCGGGGCCGGGCAGCTCTCTTCGTTCGAAATACCTTCTTCGGTTCTGCAAATGCTTGGGGTCAGCCAGGCGGTCTATGTGGCCGGTAAGGTGGTCCAACCTAACGCGGTCGCCGATTTGAACCTCGCGACAACTGCGACTCGTGAGGCCGAGGCGACGTTGCGAAGGGCGTTCCACGAGAAAAAGCTCAAGGCCGAATCTTTGCAGCAAGATCTGCTCGCGGCCCGAAGCGAAGTTTCGGCAGAGTATCAGAATTATATGATTGAAGCGCGGAAGCTTGAGGTTGTGATGAAGCGATCTCTTAAGCTGAGCCAACTCGACCCAGCGATGCTGCGGCCGGTACTCGCCGTCGATGAAGGCCGATGAGCGGTTTGGCGGACCAAAGGGATCCCTATGAGCGAATATCGTCCGTGGGACGGATGATGCATTCAGACGAGTTTTTTCACGCGCTGGTGGATAATGTGAGGGGCTCCACCCCGTACAAATCCGCGCGTGATCATCTCGCAGCTCCACGCGTCGCTTAGCGCCTCGACTCGGAAGATGTGATACGCGGCCGGATCGTGCGTGCCGTCGTCGATCGCTGAGGCGGAGGGTGCCTGGATTGCCGGGATCGGCCGTTCCGGCCCATCGATCCAGGTCGTCGTGTCGCGGTGGTCGTGGCCGTGCAGCACGAGATCGGCGCCGCGCCGGCGCAGGATTTCGAGCAGCTCCGGCCCGTCGGTGAGGCGCTTGCGCCAATCGCCCGGCGTCGCCGCGATCGGATGGTGCGTCAGCACGACGCGGAAGACGGGCTCGCGGGCGAGGCGCGCGAGCATCTCGTCGAGCGCGGCGCGCTGGGCGTCGCCGAGCCGGCCGGTGGCGAAGAACGGCGGCGTCGGCAGCGCGCTCGACAGGCCGACGAGCGCCAGCGGTCCGCGCCGGCGCAGAAAGGGAAACCGCGGCGCGCCCGACGCGCCATCGCCCAGGAGATAGGGCGACCAGGCGCGGGCGTGCTCTCCTCGCGTCGCGCGCGTGTAGACGTCGTGGTTGCCTGGGACGAGCGTGACGCGGTCCGGCGCGCCAAGGCTTTCGAGCCACGCGCGCGCGGGCGCGAACTCGGCCGCGAGCGCGATATTGACGAGGTCGCCGGTGAGCGCGATGTGATCGGGGGCTTGCGCGCGCAAGTCGGCGACGAGCGCGTCGAGCACAGCGCGCCGATGCAGTGCGCCACGCTTGCATCTCCAGTTGAGATAGCCGGTGACGCGCTTGCCGAGGAGTTCGCGCCATCCCGGCTCCGGCATCGGTGACAGATGCGGATCGGTCAGATGCGCGAGCGTGAACGCGGTCATCTAGCCCGCGCCGCCGATGATTATTCCGGCGAGGAAAACCAGCGTGCCGCCGACGATGATCTGAAACGAGGCCTGCAGGAACGGCGTGTCCATGTAGCGGTAGCGAATCCAGGAGATCACGCCGAGCTCGACGACGACGACGGCGGTGGCGACGATGGTGGCGGTCCAGAAATAGGGGATGAGATAGGGCAGCGTGTGGCCGAGCCCGCCGATCACCGTCATCGCGCCGCAGATCACACCGCGCAGCCACGGCGAGCCGCGCCCGGTGAGCGAGCCGTCGTCCGACAGCGCCTCGGCGAAGCCCATGGAAATGCCGGCGCCGACGGACGCCGCCAGTCCCACCAGGAACGTCTCGAACGGATTGCGCGTCGCGAACGCCGCCGCAAACAGCGGCGCCAGCGTCGACACCGATCCGTCCATCAGTCCGACCAGGCTCGGCTGCACATATTGCAGCACGAACATGCGGCGCTCGGTTTCGGCCTCGCTTTCGACCGCGTCGCGCGTCAGAAGCCGATCGGAAAGTTCCTCGGCGTGAAGTTCGTGCTTGTCCTCCTCGTCGGCGAGCTTGAGCAACAATTCGCGCAGCGAGGCGTCGGTGGTCGCCTCCGATGCCTTGCGGTAGAAGCGCGCGGTCTCGTATTCCATCGCCGCGGCGTATTTGCGCACCTCCTCGAGCGGCAGCGGGCGCATCAGCCACAGCGGCTTGCGCGCGACGAAGCCCTTGACGTCCTGGCGCCGGATGAGCGGCAGGTAGTCGCCGAATTTCCGCCGATAGAGTTCGAACAGCATCGATCGGTGGCGGATTTCCTCCTCCGCCATCGCGGTGAACACCGCGGCCGAGGAGGGGTAGCTTTCGCGCAGGCCCTCGGCGAAGCCCTTGTAGATGCGGCTGTCGTCCTCCTCGTTGGAAATCGCGAGCGCCAGCACTTCCTGCTCGGTCAGATCGGCGAAGCGCTTCACATTGACCTCTCTCGGTTGGCCGGCCGGGCCGGCGCGACGATGTGGGACTTGGCTTTTTGACAAGACGCGGCGGGCGGTGCAAGCAGGAACGGATCCGGGTCCGGCGGCACTTGAGGATAGGCATGGCGGCGACGGGCTTACGCCAACGGTTCGAGCCGCTGCTGCGGCGCGGCTTCCACGCCTATTGGCGCTTCTCGCGCGGGCTGACGCTGGGTGTGCGCGGCCTTGTCGTCGACGGTGAGCGCCGCGTGTTTCTCGTTCGCCACGGCTATGTCGCGGGCTGGCATCTGCCGGGCGGCGGCGTGGAGGTCGGCGAGACGGTCGTCGAGGCGTTGCGCCGGGAATTGCGCGAGGAAGGTAACATCGTCTTCGACGGCGAGCCGGAACTGCACGGCATCTATTTCAACAGCCACGCCTCGCGGCGCGATCATGTCGCCGTCTTCATCATCCGCGACTGGCGCCAGCCGAGTCCGCCCGCGCCCGGCCGGGAAATCGTGGCGACCGGATTTTTCGCCCGCGACGCCTTGCCGGAAGACACCACCGAGGGAACGCGGCGGCGCATCGCCGAGCTGTTCGACGGCGACAAGCGCACCGATGCATGGCGTTAGAAAGCAGCGCGCGGGGCGCCGCGGCCCTCGCGCGTTTGTCCCATGTGATGGAATCGTCTCGCCGAATTGAACGGCTCCGGATCTGGAACCTTGAGCAAATCCCGGTCGTACAAGCGGTTTCCGCTTTCGCGGGATTTGCCCTGCGGGCCGGCAGGTGGTAGAGCGCCCGGACAACGCCGCCATCACGCGCAGCCATGACCGATCTTTCCTTGACCATCCTGCAGGAGACCGCCGCCGACGCGGTCGCGATCGAGCGTCTGCACGAGCGCACCTTCGGCCCGGGCCGTTTCGTGCTTTCGGCCTATCGCATTCGCGAGCGGCTTGGCCATCGGCTGGAGCTTTCCTTCACCGCGCGGATCGGCACGTTGCTGGTCGGCTCGGTGCGGCAGACGCCGATCAAGATCGGCGAGACGCGCGCGCTGCTTCTCGGTCCCGTCACGCTCGAGCCGCCCTTTCGCGGGCGCGGCATCGGCGGCGCGCTGATCCAACGCGCGTTGAAGGAGGCGAGCGCGGCGGGCCACCGGCTCGTCATTCTGGTCGGCGACGAGGCCTACTACCAGCGACTGGGTTTTCACCGCGTGCCGCCGGGGCGGGCGAGCATGCCTGGGCCGGTCGATCCGGCGCGCCTGCTTGTTCGCGAATTGGCGGAAGGCGCGTTCGAGGGCGTCTCGGGCCCGATCCGGCCCGACTGGAACGCGGCCGAATAGCGCAGGCGCCATGCGCTTTTTCCGATGCGCCAGAACATCGTGCCGAAAACCGCAATACGCGTTTCGGGACGCATCGTGCCTTGAATCGATGGAATCGACCACCTTCATGATTTTGGATCGAACGGATCCAAAACGGTCGTGATTTAACGCCCCTCGCGCAGCCAGGTCGCGGCGAACGCGCCGAGGAGCAGAAGCAGTCCGATAATTCCGGCGAACACCGGCAGCACGCCGATGCCGCGTACGACGCTCGCGTCGCGCACCCGCACGCCGAGCCAGCCCTCGCCGCGATAGAGTCCGGCGCCGCGCACGGGCGCGATGCGGGGCACGTCGAGCGCGGCGCGCTCGACCAGGCGCCGCGCGTCGCCGCCGGTCGCCCGCGCCAGCGGCTTGATCACTTCCGTCGTCGAGGTGACCTCGGAGAACTCCTTCGGGTTGGCGGGTCCGACATTGACGAGCGCCTTGAGCTTGCCGTCGCTCGCCTGCCAGAGCCCCAGTTCCTCCGCCGCGATCGTGGCGCGCCACAGCCCAGGCGCGGATTGGGCAAGCGCGATCTCGCGCGTCGCGCCGAGCGGGGCGGTCAGCGTCACCGGAGCGACGCTCTCGCCCATGGTCTGCCGTTCGACGACGAGCTCGCGACCCCGCGCGCGCAGGCGCAGCGCCTCCTCGTCGAGGTCGGGCTGCTTGAGCAGCCAGTGCGTGAGCTTGCGCAACAGGTCGAGATGGGGCCCGCCGCCCTCATAGCCGCGCGCCCACAGCCAGATGTGGTCGGACAGCAACAGCGCCACGCGTCCTTCCTCGTGCCGCGACAGAACGAGGAGCGGTTTGCCGTCGGCGCCCTCCATGATCGCCGCGCTGGTCGGATTGCGCGTGTCGACGATGCGGAAGAAGCGGCTCCATCGCGGCGGGTCGCTCGCGGCGCCTTCGAGATCGCGCGTCACCGGGTGGCGCTTGCCCGCCTCGCTCAGCCGCGCGTGGAACGCGCGCTCGATCACGCCGACCGGCTCGGCCGGGAGCACGCTGTCGAGCGGGGTACGCCAGATGCTGGTGCTGCTGGCGTAATCGGGGCCGGCGGAGACCAGCACCGCGCCGCCGTTGCGCACATAGCGCGCGATATTGTCGAAATAGACCGTCGGCAGCACGCCCTGACGCGCGTAGCGGTCGAAGATGATGAGCTGGAACTCGTTGATCTTCTGCTGGAACAGCTCCCGCGTCGGGAAGGCGATCAGCGACAATTCGTGGATCGGCGTGCCGTCCTGCTTTTCCGGCGGACGCAGAATCGTGAAGTGGACGAGGTCGACGCTGGCGTCTGACTTGAGCAGATTGCGCCAGGTGCGCTCGCCCGCATGCGGCTCGCCCGAGACCAGCAACACGCGCAGCTTGTCGCGCACGCCGTCGATCACGACGACGGCGCGGTTGTTCACCGCCGTCAGTTCGTCCGCGAGCGGGGAGGCCTCGATCTCCACGATGTTGGCGCCCGCATGCGGGATGGCGATGTCGACCCGGGCGGTCTGGCCGCTGGTCATGGCGCGGCGGCTGACGACCTCGCCATCGCGGCGCACGACGACCTCTGCGCGCTCGCCGGCGACGCCCTGATCGTCGAGTCGGAAGGTGATCGACTGCGGCTGGCCGACGATGCCGAAACGCGGCGCGGTGAGAATGGCGATGCGGCGGTCGCGTTCGTCGGCGCGCCCGGTGATCAGCGCGTGCAGCGGCGCGTCGAGGCCGAGCGCGGCGGCGTTGGCCGGCGCGTCGTGAACGCGTCCATCGGTGATGAGAAAGGCGCCGGCGACGCGCTGGGCGGGAACGTCGGCGAGCGTCGCGCCGAGCGCGGAGAACAGGCGCGTGCCGTCGCTCTCGCCATCGGCCTGTCCGGCCTCGACCACGCGCACGTCGAGACCGCCGAGCGCCTTGAGGCGTTCGACCAGGGTGTCTCGGGCCGCGTCGGTCTCGCGCCGGCGCTCGCCGAATGTCTGGCTCGGGGAGCGGTCGACCACCACCGCCACGACCGAAGAAAGCGGCTCGCGCTCCTCGCGCGTGAAGGAAGGATTGGCGAGCGCGCACAAGAGCAGCGCGAGCGCGGCGATGCGCATGGCCGCCCCGCGCGAGCGCGCCAGAATGAGAAGCGCGGCGATGACGACGGCCGCGGCCGCCGCCGCGATCAGGATCGCGGTGGGCACGAGCGGCGCGAAGGCGAGGCCGTAGCTTTGCATCGCGCGCTCCTATTGCCCCAGCCGTTCGATCAGGGCCGGCACGTGCACCTGGTCGGCCTTGTAGTTGCCGGTCAGCGTGTACATGACGATGTTGACGCCGGCGCGGAACGCGAATTCGCGCTGGCGCGGATCGCTTTCCGAAATCGGCAGCATCGGCTGACCGTCCGGGCGCAGCGCCCACGCGCCGGCGAGATCGTTCGAGGTGATGATGACGGGCGAGACGCCGTCGCCGCCGCGCGCGGGCCGGTCGGCCGCGTCGGGATCGGTCTCGCGCGGCAACGCCTCGACCCAGGTCTGGCCCTCGGCGTAGCGGCCGGGGAAGTCGCGCAACAGGTAGAACGTCTTGGTCATGACGTGCTCGCGCGGCACCGGTTCGAGTTCCGGAATGTCGAGCGAGGACAGGATCGCGCGCAGCGTCACCATGCCCGGCGTGCGCGTCTCGCCGCCTTGCGTGGCGGCGGCCTCGATCGCGTCGCGGGTATCGAACAGCACGGTGCCGCCCTGCTTCATATAGGCGTCGATGCGATCGAGCGTGGCGCGCGGCGGCTTGTCGGCGCCGGGAATGATCGGCCAATAGATCAGCGGATAGAACGAGAGTTCGTCGCGGGCCGGATCGACGCCCACCGGATCGCCGCCTTCGAGCGCGGTGCGCTGGGCGAGGAACAGCGTCAGGCCCTGCAGCCCCGCCTGGACGATGGAATCGACGTCGCGATTTCCCGTCAGCACATAAGCGAGCCGGGTCTGGCCGACGGCCTCGATCGCCACGCCGCCGCCTTGCGCGAAGGCGGGTTCCCTGTTCGTCGTGAGCGCGAGGAGCGCGGCCGCCAGAAGCACGGTCGCCACCGCGCGCCGCCGGCGCATCAGGCGCGCCAGTCCGCCACCGAGTATGGCGACGATGATCGCGTCGATGAGAAAGAGCGAAAGCGCGGCGGCGAGCAGCATGCCGCGCAGGTCGAGCGGTTCGGTCGAGCGATAGCTGGCGCGGCGCGGATTGAGCGGGGAGACGTCGAGCGGCGTCGGACGATCGGCCGCGGCGAGGGTGTTGACCGCGAAGGGCGCGTCGGGCGGACCGTAGAAGCCGGGCGGATGGTCGCGGCTGGCGCGCTCGCGATGATCGCTCCTGACCGGCCGCGCCGTCGCCGGCGGCGGGCCGAACACGCCATGGCCGTCCATGGTTCGGTTCGGCGCGAGCGTTTCGACCTTGGCGTCGGCGGCCGCGTCCGGCGCGGGCGGCGGTCCGCTCCCGGCCATGTCGAGAACGGCGCGCAGCATCTCGACGAAAGCGCCCGACAGCGGCAGGTTCGACCAGCGCGCGTCGGCGCTGACATGGAACAGCACCACCAGCCCCTTGCCGCGCCGCTCGCCGGTGACGAGCGGGGTGCCGTCGGCGAGCGAGGCCCAGGTACGGCTCGCCACGCCCGGTCCGGGTTCGGCGAGCACCTGCCGCGTGACGGTCACGTCCGGCGGCACGGTGAGATTGGCGAACGGCCCCTCGGCCGGAAACGCGGCGAGCTGCTGCGGCGTTTCCCAGGTCAGGCTGCCGCCGAGATTGCGGTCGCCGCGGCGAATGCGCACGGGAAGCAGCGTGTCGTCCTCGGCGGCGGCCAGGCGCGGGCCGGCGAAACGCACGAGCAGGCCGCCGCGTTCGATCCAGGCGGCGAGGCGATCGCGCGAATCGGCCGGCAGCCCGCCGACATCGGCCAGGATGATCATCGGTGGGTTCTGGTCGATGAGTTGCGCCACGGCGCTCGCCGGCGCGCCGCGCTCGGTCATGCGCAGGTCGGCGAAGGGGCCGATCGCGCGGGTGAGATAATAGGTCGAGGCCAGCAGCGGCTGGGCCGTGTCGGTGCTCGCGCCGCTGACGATGCCGACCGCGCGCCGCCGCCAGCGTTTGTCGGTGAGGAATACGGCGCCGGAGGAACGTTCGCCGACCAATTCGAGGCGGGCGATGTCGTTGCGCAGCTCCACCGGAAGATCGAAACCGGCCTCCGCCTCGTCGGCGCCGGCGCCGAAGACGAAACGCGCCTCGCCGAGCGGGGCGCCCTTGGCGTCGAGCGCGCGCACAAGCCCTGCCTCGGCCGTCCCCGTCGCCGCGCGGAAGACCTTGATCGTCATGCGCGCGGCGGTGTTCTCCACCGCGCCGAGCGCGTGCGCCGGGTCGAGCCCGCTATCGACGACGGTTACCGCGCGATCCTTGACGAGACCGGCGAGGCCGGCGACGAAATCCGCGCCGCGCGCGCCGTCGATACCGTCGCTGAACCACAGGAACTCGGCCTCGCCGATCGAGGCGATCAGCCGGGCGATCGCCGGCAGCGCCGCCATGCGCTCGACGGTGTAGGGCTTGGGCGAAAGTTGCCGCAGCGCCACGCGCGCCGCGCCCGGCGGCTGCAAGGTGAGATCGCGGCCCGTCTCCGACAACGGCGCGAGCACGACGCCGCGACGGTCGTTCTCGGCCGTGGCGATGACCTCGTCGATCGCCTTGACGCGCGCCTCCCATGTCGACGCCGCGCTCCAGCCGTCATCGATGAGAATGACGAGGGGCGCGTCCGATCGCATCGCGCCGGTCTTCGGGTTCCACACCGGCCCCGCCGCCGCCAGGATGACGAGCGCGGCCGCGGTCAGGCGCAGCAGCGTCAGCCACCACGGCGTGCGCGCGGGCGTTTCTTCCTTCGGCGCGATGTCGAAGAGCAAACGCGTCGGCGGAAAGTCGATCCGGCGCGGGCGCGGCGGCGTCAGGCGCAGCAGCCACCACAGCAACGGCAGGCTCACGAGGCCGAGCAGCAGCAAGGGCTGGGCGAAGGCGAGGGGAAGCATCGCGCTCATGGCGCCGGCTCCGCCGCGGCCGGCGATGATCGCGCGCCCGCGCCATGCCGCGGCGCGTGGATGCGCGCGCCCCCGCCCGCGGTCAAGGCGGCGTGGAGATGGAGCACAAGCTCGCTCGCCGGCCGGTCGGTGCGATGGATCGCGAACAGCCAGTCGATGCGGTCGGCTTGCGCGCGGAGCTCGTCGCGGTGGCGCGCCAGACGCTTGGCATAGTCGCCGCTCCAGGTCTCCGCCCGGCCCGCCGTGATCGCGCCGGCGCCCTCCGGCTCGATGAATTCGACGCGGCCCGAATAGGGAAACGTCTCCTCGGCGATGTCGACGATTTGCGCCATCGTGCCGTGGGCGCCGCCGCCGGAACATCCGTCCAGCATGGCGGCGACGTCGGCCACGGGCGACCACAGATCGGAGAGCACGACGATCTCCGACAGCGCGCCGGGGCGAAAGGTCGGCGGCAGGCTGGCGCGCGGCGCGGGATCGTGGAGGATCGCCCGCGCCATGCGGTCGATCACGTCGCGGCTCGCGGTCGGGGCGAGCAGGCCGGGCACGCCGACGCGTTCGCCGCCATCGACCAGCAATTCGGCCATGGCGAAGGCCACGATCAGCGCGCGCTCGAGCTTGCTGTCGCGCTTGATGTCGGAGGTGAACGCCATCGAGGCGGAGCGGTCCGGCCACAGCCAGACGGTATGGGCCGCCTCCCATTCGCGCTCGCGCACGTAGAGATGCTCGTCGCGCGCCGAGCGCCGCCAGTCGACATTCTGCGACGGCTCGCCCGACGCGAAGCGGCGATATTGCCAGAAATTCTCGCCGCTGCCGGCGCGGCGGCGGCCGTGCAGCCCGTGAATGATGGTCGCCGCGATCCGCCTGGCGTCGAGCACGAGCCGGGGCAGGCTCGCCGCGAGCGTCCGGCTTTCGCCGCTGGCATGGCGGATCGCGGCCGCCTCGCGCGCGACGACGGTATCCCGGCTCATGGGCGGGTCGAGCATCGTCAGCCGATCCGCGCCTTGAGCTGGTCGATGATGGCGACGATCGACTGGCCTTCGGCGCGCGCGGTGAAGGTGAGCGCCATGCGGTGCTTGAGGATCGGCTCGGCGAGTTCGAGCACGTCGTCGATCGAGGGCGCGAGACGTCCGTCGAGCAGCGCGCGGGCGCGCGTCGCCAGCATCAATGCTTGGCTCGCGCGCGGCCCCGGTCCCCAGGCGATCAGCTTGCCGAAATCGCCGCTTTCGGCGTCCGGGCGCGCCGAGCGCACCAGCGACAGGATCGCTTCGACGACGGATTCGCCGACCGGCAGCCGGCGCACCAGGCGCTGCGCGGAGAGAAGATCGGCCGGCGTCATCGCCGGGCGGACGCGCGTTTCCTCCGCGCCGGTGGTCTCGAACAGGATGCGCCGCTCCGCGTCGCGATCGGGATAATCGACGTCGATCTCCATCAGGAAGCGGTCGAGCTGGGCCTCGGGCAGGGGATAGGTGCCCTCCTGCTCCAGCGGATTTTGCGTCGCGAGGACGTGGAACGGCTGCGGCAGGTCATGCCGGACGCCGGCGACGGTGACGTGCTGCTCCTGCATCGCCTGCAACAAGGCCGACTGCGTGCGCGGGCTGGCGCGGTTGATCTCGTCGGCCATCAGAAGCTGGGCGAATACGGGGCCGGGAATGAAGCGGAAAGCGCGCTTGCCCGAGGCGCTCTCGTCGAGCACCTCGGAGCCGAGAATGTCGGAGGGCATCAGGTCGGGCGTGAACTGGATGCGCCGCGCGTCGAGCCCCAGCGCGGTGCCGAGCGTGTCGACGAGCTTGGTCTTGGCCAGACCCGGTACGCCGATCAGCAGCGCGTGCCCGCCGGACAGGATCGTCACCAGCGCCTGGTCGACGACGCGGTCCTGTCCGAAAATGACCGACGTTACCGCGGTCCTGGCCGCGCGAATCGACGCCGCCGCCTGTTCCGCCGTGCGCACGATCACGTCCTCCAGCCGCTCCACGCCTTCACCGCTCGCCATGCGTCCGCTCCTGTTCGATTTCGCGCCAATCCGTTCGCGTCAATTCGCTTCGATTTGTGTCGATTCGTGAGTATCGATCCGTGCGCATCGATCGGCGCGCGTCCCGCGCCCTGATGGACCGCGTCCGGCCGCCGCCCGCGGCGCGGGTCTCGACCGCGATCAATTAAGCTTGAATCCGGGCCGCCTCGCACCTTGATTCTTGACTTTACCGGCCTCCATCTCTGTCTTCTATCACGTTCAGGCGAGGACGGGCGGCGCGGCGAGCGTCGCCGGTCCGCTCAACCTCGGAACAAACCATGGCGAACCAAGGGCAGGCCGACGGCGGCGATCTCGGCCGTCTTTCGGAGGCGATGCGCGACGCGTCGGCCAAGGGGCCGCCGCCGGTTCACCTGTGGAATCCGCCCTTCTGCGGCGACATCGACATGCGAATCGGGACCGACGGCGCCTGGTATTACATGGGCACGCCGATCGGGCGGCCGGCGCTGGTCAGGCTGTTCGCGTCGGTGCTGAAGCGGGAGGACGGCCGGTATTTCCTGGTCACGCCGGTTGAAAAATGCGGTATCCGCGTCGACGACGCGCCGTTCATGGCGGTGGAGATGACGAGCGAGGGCGCCGACGAGGCGCGCGTCCTGCGTTTCCGCACCAATGTCGACGATTGGGTCACCTGCGACGCCGAGCACGGGCTGCGTTTCGTGGCGGCCCCCGACGGCGGCCTGACCCCCTATCTGCACGTCCGGCGCGACCTCTGGGCCAAGGTGACGCGCGCCCTATATTATGATCTGGTGGAATTGGCATGCGAACGCGTCGTCGACGGCGTGCCGATGGTGGGCGTGATGTCGGGCGGATCGTTCTTCGCGATGGCGCCGGCGAGCGAAGTGAGGCGCGCGACGTGACGATGGCATTCAAGGGAGCCTGGACCGGAACGTCCTCGGCGGCGGATTTCTTCGGCCGCGCGCGCGATCGCCTGCGCTTCGATGAACCGGTCGGGTTGACCGATCCCGCGATCATCCACTCGCGCGGCGATCACAATCTCGATCAGATCTTCAAGATGGTCGCGGACGAATTGCCGGTGCGGCCGGCGGCGGTCCTGATCGGCATCGTCGAGCGCGAGGAGCCGACCGTGATCCTGACTCAGCGCGCCGAGCATCTTCCCGATCATCCGGGCCAGGTGTCGCTGCCCGGCGGCAAGATCGATCCCGGCGAGAGCCCGCTGGCCTGCGCGCTGCGCGAGGCGGAGGAGGAAATCGGCCTCGGCCGCGAGTTCATCGATCCGATCGGCTATCTCGACATCTACGCCACCACCAAGGGCTTCCGCATCGTGCCCACGGTGGCGCACGTGCGCCCGGGCTTTCCGCTCGCCGTCGACCGGTCGGAAGTCGACGAGGTGTTCGAGGTGCCGCTCGCCTTCCTGATGGATCCGGCCAATCATCAACAGCACAGCCGCGATTTCCGCGGCATCACCCGCACCTTCTACGCCATGCCGTTCAACGAGCGCTACATCTGGGGCGTGACCGCGGGCATCCTGCGCACGCTCTATGAGCGCGTCGTCGCGGATTAGGAGATCGCGCGATGATCCGGCCGGTGCTGACGGAAATCGGGATCTTTCTCATTCCCTTCGTCGTCTACGCGCTTTTCCTGGTGGCGACGCGCGCGGGGGTTTTCACGCCCGAATCCTGGTCGTTCAAGATCGTGGGCGCGCTTACCGCGATCGCGCTGGTCCTGCTGCTGGCGAGCCTCGTGCTGCTCGCGCAACGCTCCGGCGCGCCGCCCGGCTCGACCTATGTTCCCGCCCATATCGAGGACGGCAAGCTCGTGCCGGGGAAGGAAATATGGGACCGCGCGAAGTGAGCGCGCCGGCGGAAGCCACCAGCGCGGCGCTGCGCGGCGCCGAATGGCTGATGTCGGGTCCGACCGCGAGGGTGCTGGCGCTGCTCAACAGCGACGGCGAGGAAGGACGCGTGGTCGGCGGCGCCATCCGCAACGCGCTGATCGGCATCGCCCACGGCGACATCGATCTCGCGACCACGGCGGCGCCGGAGGAAGTCATGCGCCGCGCGGCTGCGGCCGGGCTTAAATGCGTGCCCACCGGCATCGATCACGGCACCGTCACCATCGTCATCGGCGGCGACCCCTACGAGGTGACGACGCTGCGCGAGGACGTGGAAACTTTCGGGCGCAAGGCCAAGGTCGCGTTCGGGCGCGATTGGCGGACCGACGCGTGGCGGCGCGACTTCACCATCAACGCGCTGTCGGCGACCGCCGACGGCATCGTCCATGATTATGTCGGCGGGCTCGACGACATCGCCGCGCGGCGGGTGCGCTTCATCGGCGACCCGGCCCGGCGGATCGGCGAGGACTATCTGCGCATCCTGCGCTTTTTCCGCGTGCACGCGGCCTATGGCGCCGGCGCGCCCGACAGCGCCGGCGTTCACGCCTGCATCGAGGCGCGCGAGGGTCTGACCAAGCTCTCGGCCGAACGGGTGCGGATGGAAATCGTCAAATTGCTGGTGGCGCCCGGCGCGGTCGCCGCGCTCAACGTCATGGACGATTGCGGCCTGTTGACGCCGGTGCTGGGGGGAGTGGCCTATCATGCCGTGCTCGACGGCATGATGGCGGCGGAAAACGCCCTCGATCTTCGGCCAGACCCCATCCGCCGGCTCGGCGCGCTCGCCGTCGCGATCACCGAGGACGCCGACCGGCTATGGCGGCGCATGCGGCTGTCCAACGCCGAGGCGAGGCGGCTGGAAAGCATGGGCGACAAGTGGTGGCGCTTCGCCGCGATGGACGAGCCGACCGCGCGGGCGACGCTCTACCGGCTCGGCCCCGACGCCTACCGCGATCGCGCGATGCTCGCCTGGGCGCGCGCCGGCCAGCGCGCCGATCCCGTCCTCTGGCACCAGCGCGCGACATTTCCGGACCGCTGGACCGCGCCGCGATTTCCGCTGCGCGCGCGCGATTTCATGGAACGCGGCTTCGGCGAGGGGCATGCGCTCGGCGAGGTCCTTGCCCGCGCCGAGAACGACTGGATCGCGGCTGGCTTTCCCCTCGACGCGGCGAGCCTGAAGGCGATCGCCGACAAGGTGGCGGCGACCTTCGCGCACGATCACCGGCTGTAGCGCCTCGGCGGGCGGATCGCCGCCGGCGGCCGCGCGCCGCGCCTCACGGCCATTTCACCACGGGCGGCATCGACGACAGGATCGAATCGACATTGCCGCCGGTCTTCAGGCCGAAGATCGTGCCGCGATCATGGAGCAGGTTGAATTCGACATAGCGGCCGCGGCGCACGAGTTGTTCCTCGCGCTCGGCCTCCGTCCAGGGCGTCGCGAAATTGCGGCGCACGATTTCGGGATAGACGCCCAGGAACGCGCGGCCGACCTCCCGCGTGAGGGCGAAGTCGGCCTCCCAATCCCCGGATTCGAGCCAGTCGTAGAAGATGCCGCCGACGCCGCGCGGCTCGTTGCGATGCTTGAGAAAGAAATACTCGTCGCACCATTTCTTGTAGCGCTCATAGGAGGCGATGTGGGCATGCGCGTCGCAGGCCGCCTTCATCGCGGCGTGAAAGGAAAGCGTGTCGGGGTCATTCTGATCGCGGCGGCTGGCGAGCACCGGCGTCAGGTCGGCGCCGCCGCCGAACCACGCCTTGGTCGTGACCACGTAGCGCGTGTTCATGTGCACGGCCGGCACGTGGGGGCTGTGCATATGCGCGATGAGCGAAATGCCGGACGCCCAGAAGCGCGGGTCCTCGGCCGCGCCGGGAATCTGGTCGCGGAATTCCGGCGCGAATTCGCCGTGGACGGTCGAGCAATGCACGCCGACTTTTTCGAACAGCCGCCCGCGCATCATCGCCATGACACCACCGCCGCAGTCGCTCCCGCTGTGATCGCCGCGCGCCCAGGGCGTGCGGACGAATCGGCCCGCCTCGCCCGGGTAGAGCGCGGCGGGGGCGTCGGTCTCGAGTTGCTCGAACGCGGCGCAGATGTCGTCGCGCAGGCTTTCGAACCAGGCGCGGGCGCGGCGCTTGCGTTCCTCGAGCGCGGGTGTCGGTTCGTCCAAAGTGCTCATGATCGTCCTCGTGCGGCCGAGTCTATCAGGCCGAGGGCGATGCATCGACCCGGGTCTGTCGCAGCGCCTCGCCGACGGCCATCGCCACCGCCATCGCCACGTTGATCGACCGCAGGCGCGGCGCCATCGGGATCGTCACCCGCGCGTCGGCGGCGGCGAACACGTCATCGGGAACTCCCGCCGATTCTCGTCCGAACAGCAGGATGTCGTCCGTCCCGTAGTCCATATCCAAATAGGAGCGGTCCGCGCGCGTCGAGAACAGGACGAGCCGGCGTCCTTCCCGCCGCCGCCATGCCTCGAACGCCGCTAAACTCGGGTGGCGCGAGATTGCCACCTGGTCAAGGTAATCCATCCCGGCCCGGCGAAACGCGCGATCCGTCACCGGGAATCCAGCCGGCTCAATGATATGAGCGGCGACTGCCAAACAGGCACATAGCCGCAGGATGGTGCCGGTGTTCTGCGGGATGTCCGGTTGAAAGAGTGCGATCTGCATACGGCTCGTCTGGCTGTGCTTGGGCCGGGCCGAGCGGGCTTGCGCTTGATGGGCAAGGGTGTCAATAAGCGCGCCGGGAACGTGTTGTTCGGCCCGCGCGGGTTGGACGATACGCGACAAGACCGCGGGGGGCCGCGGGTGCCGGTGGACGATCGCCGGGCGCCGTTGGTTACAGGCGCGCGACGGGGGAGAAGCCGGCTAAGAACCGGAGAGGAACAAGATCGTGACCACGATGTCTTCGGCGGAACCGACCCGCCGCGATTTCCTTTATGTCGCCACGGGCGCGGTCGCCGCCGTGGGAGCCGCCGCCACCGCTTGGCCGTTCCTGGCGCAGATGAGCCCGGACGCCTCGACGGTCGCCGCCGGCGTTCCGATTGAGGTCGAGCTCGGCCCCGTCGCCGAAGGTCAGGCCATCAAGGTGTTCTGGCGCGGCAAGCCGATCTACATCAGCCATCGCACCGCCAAGGAAATCGAGGAAGCCAAGAAGGTCGACGTCAAGTCGCTGCCCGATCCTGAGGCCGACGACAAGCGCATCAAGGCCGGTCACGAGCAGTGGCTCGTGGTCATCGGCATCTGCACCCATCTGGGCTGCATTCCGATGTCGCGCCAGGGCGAATATGACGGCTTCTTCTGCCCGTGCCACGGATCGCACTACGACACGTCTGGACGCATCCGCAAGGGCCCGGCGCCGGCGAACCTGCCGGTCCCGCCCTACGAATTCGTCTCCGATACCAAGGTCAAGATCGGCTGACGTCGCGCAATCCTTACCCGCGTCCTTCCCGCGTCCTTCTCGCCAGGGTTTTATCATGAGCGGACATTCATCGTACCAGCCGAACAACGCATTCACGAAATGGCTTGAAGCGCGGCTGCCGATCATCAGCTTCAGCTACGACTCGTTCGTCGCCTATCCGACGCCGCGCAATCTCAACTATTGGTGGACCTTCGGAGCGATCCTGTCGCTCATGCTGGTGGTTCAGCTGCTCACCGGCATCGTGCTGGTGATGCACTACACGCCGCACGCCGACATGGCCTTCAACTCGGTCGAAGCCTTGATGCGCGACGTGGATTACGGCTGGCTCCTGCGCTACATGCACTCCAACGGCGCCTCGATGTTCTTCGTCGCCGTCTACATCCACATGTTCCGCGGGCTCTATTACGGTTCGTTCAAGGCGCCGCGCGAAATCCTCTGGATCATCGGCGTCATCATCTATCTCCTGATGATGGCCACCGGCTTCCTCGGCTACACGCTGCCGTGGGGCCAGATGAGCTATTGGGGCGCGACCGTCATCACCAACTTCTTCTCCGCGATTCCCTTCGTCGGCGAGCAGGTGGTGGTCTGGCTGTGGGGCGGCTACTCGATCGGCAATCCGACGCTGCAGCGCTTCTTCTCTCTGCACTATCTGTTCCCGTTCGTCATCGTCGGCGCGGTAGCGCTCCATGTGTGGGCGCTGCATGTCGTCGGCCAGAACAATCCCGCCGGCGTCGAGCCGAAGGGGCCCCAGGACACCGTCCCGTTCACGCCGCACGCCACGCTCAAGGATTCGTTCGGCATGGCGGTGTTCCTGCTGTTCTTCTGCTGGTTCGTGTTCTACCTGCCGAACTTCCTCGGCCACGCCGACAACTACATTCCCGCCAATCCCGGCGTGACGCCGGCGCACATCGTGCCGGAATGGTACTACCTGCCGTTCTACGCCATCCTGCGCGCGGTGCCGAACAAGCTGCTCGGCGTCATCGCGATGTTCGCGGCGATCATCGTGCTCGTGTTCCTGCCCTGGCTCGATTCCTCGAAGGTGCGGTCGGCCCGCTACCGGCCGATGTACAAGCAGGCGTTCTGGATCTTCGTGGCGGTGTGCCTCGGTCTGGGTTGGCTCGGCGCCAAACCCGCCGAAGGCGGCTATGTCACCGCCGCGCGCATCCTGACCTTCTACTATTTCGCGCATTTCCTGATCATCCTTCCGGTGATCGCGCGGATCGAGAAGACCAAGCCGGTGCCGAATTCGATCACGGAAGACGTGCTGAGCCGCAAGAAGGTCGCCGCCGCGCTGATCGCGTTCGGCGTGTTCGCCGCCGGCCTTGCCGGAACGAGCCGTCCGGCCTCGGCCTCGGAGGGATCGGTGGAGCCGCCGTCGCTGGCGTGGTCGTTCGCCGGCCCCTTCGGCAGTTTCGACCGGGCCCAGCTCAAGCGCGGATTCAAGATCTACAAGGAAGTCTGCGCCGGCTGCCACGGCCTGTCGCTGGTGGCGTTCCGCAACCTGTCCGAGCCGGGCGGGCCGGAATTCACCGCCGAGCAGGTCACCGCGCTCGCGGCCGAATACAAGATCAAGGACGGACCGAACGACGCCGGCGACATGTTCGAACGTCCCGGCCGGCCGGCCGACCGTTTTCCCTCGCCGTTCGCCAACGACAACGCCGCCCGGGCCGGCTTCAGCGGCGCGCTGCCTCCCGATCTGTCGGTGATCGCCAAGGCGCGCACCTACGAGCGGGGCTTCCCGCGCTTCCTGGTCGACATCGTCACGCAGTTCCAGGAGCAGGGGCAGAACTACCTCGTCGCGCTTCTCATGGGCTATGAGGACGCGCCGGCCAATTTCACGCTGCCGCCGGGATCGAGCTACAACAAATATTTCCCGGGCCACGCGATCGCGATGCCGCCGCCCTTGTCCGACGGTCAGGTGACCTATGAGGACGGCGCGCCCGCGACCGCCGAGCAATACGCCAAGGACGTGACCGCGTTCCTGACCTGGGCGGCCGAGCCGCACCTCGAGGCGCGCAAGCGGCTGGGCCTGAAGGTGATGATCTTCTTGCTGGTGCTGTCGGTGCTGCTCTATTTGACCAAGCGGCGCGTCTGGGCCTCGGCGCACTGACGTTCGGAGCTGGCGTTCGGCGCCGACGTTCGGCACTGGCGTTCGCAAGTTCAAGGCCGGTCTCCTCGCGGGACGTCGGCAAGCGACAAGGAAAGGGCCCGGCGACGGGCCCTTTTGCGTTCCAGGGCGGGCTCGCCACGCGGGTTCCTCCCGCGCGCGCTGAGCGGTGTCGCCTCTCGGGGCATGGCGCGGATTTGCGCGGCTTGCCCACGAAGCGCCGGCGCGGCATTCTCGCGCCCCACGGAAACGAACAGCGGGAGGACGCCATGGGCGAGACCGTCACCTTCAAGCGGCCGGACGGCAAGGATGCCAAGGGTTACCTCGCGAAAGCGGCCCGCGCCGGCGCGCCGGGCATCGTCGTCATTCAGGAATGGTGGGGGCTGCAGGCGCAGATCAAGGGCATCTGCGACAAGTTCGCCGCCGCCGGCTACACCGCGCTCGCGCCCGATCTCTACGCCGGAACGGTCGTGCCCTATCACGACAAGGAAGCGGCCGCGCGCGAGATGAACTCGCTCAACTTCCTCGACGCGACCGACCAGACCGTGCGCGGGGCGGTCCAGCATCTCGCCAAGGGCGGGGTCAGGGTGGCGCTGACCGGCTTCTGCATGGGCGGCGCGGTCGCCGTGCTCGGCGCCTGCCGCATTCGCGAGATCGCCGCCGCGATCCCGTTCTACGGCCTGCCGCCGGCCGAGGTCGCCAAGCCCGCCGACGTCAAGGTGCCGCTGCAAGGCCATTTCGCCACGCGCGACGACTGGTGCGCTCCCGACGTGGTCGCCGCTTTCGCCAAGGGGCTGAAGGCGGGCGGTAAGGATGCCGAAATTTTCAGCTACGACGCGTCCCATGCCTTCATGAACGAAGAGCGCCAGGAGGTTCACGACGGACCCTCGGCGGAACTCGCCTGGAAGCGGACGCTGGCGTTTCTCAAGGCGCATGTCGGTTAGGCCACACTCGCGCGCGAATTGGCGCGGCGCCACACGCGGGTCTTGACGCTGGGGCGGCGGCGTGGTGTCTAGCCGCCATGATCGGCACCAACGCCCATGTCCGCTATTGGTGGCGCGCCTTCTGACAGGCGGCCGACGCATTTCCTTTTTCTCCACGTCGTCAGGCCGCCCGCAGAGGCGGCCTTCGTTCATTCGCCCCTGCGTTCCGCCCGACCGGCGCGTGATACGCGAGGTCCACGATGAACAAGACGATCTTCTCCCTGCCGACCCTGAGCCAATTCCGCACCGCCGGAAAGCTCGACGTCACCCGCACGGTCGCCGAATTCTCCGGCGGCGGGGCGCTCGACGACATCATCGAACGGCTCGATCGCCATCGCGGCGTCGTGCTGTCGTCCGGCACGCAGGTTCCCGGCCGCTACGAAAGCTTCGATCTCGGCTTCGTCGATCCGCCGCTGCGGCTTGAGGCAACCGGCGCCGATTTCACCATCGCCGCGCTCAATGATCGCGGCAAGGTGCTGATCGCCTTTCTCGCCGCGACGCTCGCCGAGCCGAGCCTTGCGATCACGCGGTCGACGCGAACGGAGATCGCGGGATCGATCAAGCGGGAAGACGCACCCGTCGACGAGGAGCAACGCACGCGCAGGGCGAGCATCTTCTCGCTGGTGCGCGACGTCGTTGCCCAGCTTTCCACGAGCGCCGATTCCCTGCTCGGGCTCTATGGCGCGTTCGGCTACGATCTCGTCTTCCAGCTCGAGGATCTCGAACGCACGCTCGCGCGCGCCGCCGACCAGCGCGACATCGTCCTCTTCGTGCCCGACCGGCTCGTCGCCTATGACCGCGCCACCGGGCGCGGGGTTTCCATCGCCTACGAGTTTTCCTGGCGCGGGCAATCGACCGACGGTCTCGGTCGCGATACACCGGAGAGCCTTTACGCCGGCGGCGAGGGCAAGGCCTTCGCCGATCACGCCCCGGGCGACTACCGCGCGGTGGTGGCCAAGGCGCGCGAGGCCTTCGCCCGCGGCGACCTGTTCGAGGCGGTGCCGGGCCAATTGTTCGGCGAGCCGTGCAAGCGCTCGCCGGCCGACGTGTTCCGGCTGCTGTGCAGGATCAATCCGGCCCCCTACGGCGCCTTGATGAATCTCGGCGACGGGGAATTCCTCGTCTCGGCCTCGCCGGAAATGTTCGTGCGCTGCGACGGCCGGCGGGTGGAGACCTGTCCCATTTCCGGCACCATCGCGCGCGGGGCCGACGCCATCGGCGACGCCGAGCAGATCCGGCAATTGCTCAATTCGCAAAAGGATGAATTCGAGCTCAACATGTGCACCGACGTCGACCGCAACGACAAGGCGCGCATCTGCGTGCCCGGCTCGATCAAGGTGCTGGCGCGGCGGCAGATCGAGACCTATTCGAAGCTCTTCCATACCGTCGATCATGTCGAGGGCAGACTGCGGCCGGGCTTCGATTCGCTCGACGCCTTCCTCACCCATGCCTGGGCCGTCACCGTCACCGGCGCGCCGAAGATTTGGGCGATGCGGTTCATCGAGGAGAATGAGCGCTCGCCGCGGCGATGGTACGGCGGGGCGATCGGCATGGTGGGCTTCGACGGCGGGATCAACACCGGCATCACCATCCGCACCATCCGCATGAAGGGCGGCATGGCGGAGGTGCGCGTCGGCGCGACGCTGTTGTTCGATTCCGATCCGGTCGCCGAGGAGACGGAATGCCAGACCAAGGCGGCGGCGCTGTTTCAGGCGCTGCGCGGCGACGATCGCGCGACGTCGCTTTCCGCGGTCGCGCCCGACGCGCCGGGGTCGGGCCGGCGCGTGCTGCTGGTCGACCATGAGGATTCCTTCGTGCACATGCTCGCCGACTATTTCCGCCAGGTCGGAGCGGCGGTGACGGTCACGCGCCATAGCCATGCCCTGGAGATGCTCGCCGCCAATCCCTACGACCTGCTCGTGTTGTCGCCGGGGCCGGGCCGGCCGGAGGATTTCGCCATCCGCCAGACCATCGACGCGGCGCTCAAGAAGAAACTGCCGATCTTCGGCGTCTGCCTCGGCGTGCAGGCGATCGGCGAATATTTCGGCGGCCATCTCGGCCAGCTCGCGCTGCCAGCCCATGGCCGGCCCTCGCGCATCAAGGTCAAGGGCGGACGGCTACTGCGGGGGTTGCCGGAGGAGATCGTCATCGGCCGCTATCATTCGCTCTACGTCGCCATGGACGGCCTGCCGCCCGCGCTGTCCGTGACTGCGGCGACCGACGACGGCGTCGCCATGGCGCTGGAGCACGAGAGCCTGCCGGTCGCGGGCGTGCAGTTCCATCCCGAATCGCTGATGTCGCTCGGCGAGGAGGTGGGATTGCGTATCGTCGAAAACGCGGTCAGGCTGGGCGGACGGGACTGAGCGTGCGGCGCGCGCGCAAGGGGTTGAGGGCATGACACGGGCGATGCTCGGCATCATCGGCGGTTCGGGGATCTACGATCTGCCCGGTCTTGAAAACGTGCGCGAGCAGCGCGTCGTCAGCCCCTGGGGCGAGGCCTCCGGCGCGCCGCGGATCGGCGACATCGCCGGGCTGCCGGTCGCTTTCCTGCCGCGCCACGATACCGGCCATCGGCTGTCGCCCTCCGACATCAACTACCGCGCCAATATCGACGTGCTCAAGCGCGTGGGCGTCACCGACCTGGTCTCGCTGTCGGCCTGCGGATCGTTTCGCGAGGAGCTGCCGCCGGGCACCTTCGTGCTGGTCGACCAGTTCGTCGATCGCACGCATGCGCGCGCCACATCGTTCTTCGGCTCGGGCTGCGTGGCGCATGTGTCGATGGCCCATCCGGTCTCGCCGCGGCTGCGCATCCATCTCGCCAACGCCGCCGAGGCGGAAGGCATCGCGGTCGCGCGCGGCGGCACCTATGTCTGCATCGAGGGGCCGCAATTCTCCACGCTCGCCGAAAGCATGACCTACAAGCGTCTCGGCTACGACGTGATCGGCATGACCAACATGCCGGAGGCCAAGCTCGCGCGCGAGGCCGAGCTCTGCTACGCCACCGTGGCGATGGTGACGGATTTCGATTGCTGGCACCCGGACCACGACGCGGTGACGGTGCAGGACATCATCCGCGTGCTCACCGCCAACGCCGAGAAGGCCAAGCGTCTGGTGGCGCGGCTCGCGCGCGAATTCCCGCGCGTGCATGAGCCGTGCCCGATCGGCTCGGACCGCGCGCTCGACACCGCGCTCATCACCGCGCCGGAGGCGCGCGATCCGGAATTGTTGAAAAAACTCGACGCCGTCGCGGGCAGGGCGCTCGGCAAGATTTGATGGGGATGACGTCATGTCCTTCGAAAAAGATCTCAAGGCGACGATTCGCACCATTCCCGACTATCCCAAGAAGGGGATCATGTTCCGCGACATCACGACCTTGCTTGGCGACGCGCGGGCGTTCCGCCGCGCGGTCGACGAGATGGTGCAGCCCTGGGCCGGCATGAAGGTCGACAAGGTCGCGGGCATCGAGGCGCGCGGCTTCATCCTCGGCGGCGCCGTCGCGCATCAGGTCTCGGCCGGTTTCGTGCCGATCCGCAAGAAGGGCAAGCTGCCGCACACGACCGTGAGCGTCGCCTATTCGCTGGAATACGGCATCGACGAAATGGAGATGCACGAGGACGCGGTCGCGCCCGGCGATCGCGTCATTCTCGTCGACGACCTGATCGCGACCGGCGGCACGGCCGAGGGCGCTGTCAAGTTGCTGCGCCAGATGGGCGCGACGGTGCTGGCGGCCTGTTTCGTCATCGACTTGCCGGAGCTTGGCGGCGCGGCGAAGCTGCGCGCGCTCGACGTGCCGGTGCGCACGCTGGTCTCGTTCGAGGGGCATTGAAAGGCGCGCGTGGCGAGCGCGGCGGCCGCGCCTATCGCGGCAAGGTCTGCGGCTTGTACAGGATCAGGTTGCGGCCGAGCTCGCGAAAGCCGTGATAGTTGCGGCGGATCCACTGGTGCAGTTCGGACGAAGGATCGTTCGGCCCGCGGATGTAGCCGGTGAAGGAGAAGCTCGCGCGGTCGATGATCGCGCGCAGGAACGACGGCAGCAGCGCGATGGTCAGCGGCCGCGTCGCGGCGAAGATGTCCGGCACCTCGCCGTGGAGCACGTTCTCGTTGTTGACCGCGATGACCGCGATTTGCGGAAAGCGCTGGCGCAGGCTGGCGAAGGCCATGGCCGAGCCGCGATCGCGATCGGCGATGAAGAGAATGACGGGCTCGACCTGGTGCACCAGCGCCTCCTTCACGAAGCCGATTTCCTCGGCCATGCGGAAGAACGCCTCGTATGACGGATAGCCGAGATCGATCACCTTGGGCACGCCGTCGGCGGCGATGAGGCGGTCCATCAGCGCGATCTGGCCGCGGGTGTCGAGAATGTCGGCCGTCTCCGTCTCCCTTGGCAGGTAGTCGATCAGCGACGGCTCGCTCATGTTGATGTCGAAACCGGCGACGTCGCCTTCGCTGAGCAGGAAATATTCGGCGATGAGGCGCGCGAGCAGCGTCTTGCCCACGCGCGGGCGCGGCGAACAGACGATGTAGACGAAGGTTCGGCGCATGACGGGTCCGTCACCCGGGACGGCGGAATGACACCGGATCCGGGATCATTCGCCGACGATCTTCATTCGCCGGCGACGCGCGTCGCGGCCGCGGCGGCGGCGCCGACGATGCTGGTCAGCTTGATGCGGTCGTATTCGCCCCAGACATTGGTCAGCCAATGGCGGACATAGCCGCGCAGCACGAAGGAGAAATTGGCGGGCTCGCCGAGCGCGCCCTTGTTGGCGACGAAGCGGATGAAGGGGACCGAAGCGATTTCGACCGCCTCGCACGCCATCTCGTTGAGCTTGGGGATGGTCACCTCGGTCGCGCCGCGGATGCGGCGGAAATAGGAGTTGTAGGTGACCTGGTCCCACTCGAAGAAGCTCGTGTTGTTGATGAAGTTCTTCACCAGGAAATATTTGGCGCCGTCCATGAAGCCGGCGGTCTCGGCGATCTCGTCGAGCGAGGCGATCGACGGGCCGAGGATATGGAACACCGCGAAGGTGATCTGGCCGGACTTGGCCGCGTCGAGGAAGCCGATGTCGCGCAGCGCGATCAGGGTCGGCGACAGCAGGCCGGCGCGCACGTCGATCACGGTCACGCTGGCGGCGGCCGTGTTGAGCGTGTCGAAGATCTTCATCTGGTCGGCGGTCTGGGTGACGTCGACGATCTCGGTCACGTCGGGATGGAAGCGCTTGAGCGTGCCGCGCGGGGCTTCGGTGTCAAAGGCGCGGATCGGCACGTTGTTGGCGCTGAAATAGTCGAGCAGGGTCCGCGACACGGTCGTCTTGCCGACGCCGCCTTTGTCCGCTCCGACAACGATTACCGCTGGCTTTGCCATGGTTCCCCTTCGCGGCGGGCCGCGTGGCGCGACCGCCTGATCGCCGGCAGCGATGGATTTTTCGCTTCCGGCCCCTCCATTGGTCCGGAACATGGCAGAAACAAGGGAGAATTCAATTCCTTGAGGCGCCCGGCCGAGGCGTTTGCCGGAAATTATGTTAACGGCAGGACCGCCGATCGCCTCTTCCGCGCGTGAGTTCTATCCGTTCCGCCGGCCGAACGGGCCGGTCAGCGGTCCCCACGGACTTCGGCCGCCGCTCGTCCGGGGGCCGCCGCCCTCGGGCGCGGGATGGTCGGTTCCCGCCTGATCGGGCAGCGGCGGGCGCCCCCACGGGCTTTCCGGTCCGCCCGGCGGAAGGGGCGGCGGGGCCGATGGCTGTCCGGCGTCCCGATCTCCCCAGGGCGAGGGGGAGGAGGGCGGCGCGCCCGGCGTGGTTTCGTCCATCTCGGCGTCCGCCCCGGCGCTCGCCGGGCTTTCGTCCGGCGCGGGCAGGGCCATGGGGCCCGGATCGTGGCCGCCGGCGAATTCGATCAGCGCCTTCACCCGTGAATCGATCGACGGATGCGTCGCGAACAGGTCGACGAAGCCCTCGCGCGGATTGTCGACGCAGAGTTCCATGACCGCGGACGTGGCCCCTTCGAGTTCGCCGCGATTTTCGATCTTGCGCAGCGCCATGATCATCGCGTCCGGGTTCTTGGTCAGCTCGACCGAGCCGGCGTCGGCGAGAAACTCGCGCGAGCGCGACAGCGCGAAGCGGATCACCACCGACAACAGCCAGGCGATCGCCACCAGCGCGACCGCGAGCAGGATCGCGACGAACGCGCCGCCCGAGCCCTTGCGGTCATTGTCGGAGGATGACGAGGACGAGCGCGATCCGCCGAGGCGCCAGTTCGACTGAAAGAAGATGCGGAAGAACATTTCGCCGAAGAAGCCGATCACGCCGGCGATGATGACGGCGATCACCATCATGCGCACATCGCCATTGCGGATGTGGGTGAGCTCGTGGGCGAGCACCGCCTCGATCTCCGTGTCGTCGAGCCGCTCCAACAGGCCGGTCGTGACCGTGATCGAATATTGTTTTTCGTTGAGGCCCGAGGCGAAGGCATTGAGCGCCGGCGAATCCATCACCTTGAGGCGCGGCATGGTGATGCCGCGGGAGACGCAGAGATTTTCCAGAAGATTCCAGAGCTTGGGCTCATCCCGCCGCGTCACTTCGCGTCCGCCGGTGACCGCGTCGATCAGGCTCTGGTGGAAGCGATAGGCGATGAGGAGCCACAGGACGGTCGCGCCGGTCGCGAACGGCAGCGCCTTGAGGAAATCCGCCCACGCCGCGCGCAGGAACCATTCGAGCGAGGCGTCGCCGGCAAGAAACACCTCCGCCATCAGCGCGCCGGCGAACACGAGAATGTAGATCTGCAGGAACAGGCCGGCCAGCAGCAGCACCGACCGACGCCGGTTCGACGCGATATGCGTGTAGAGTCCGTAGGCGGCCATGGCGGCGGGCTCCGGGGCGCGTCGAAAGGCGGGCGGTCGCGCGAACGGATCGGCGCGCCGCCCGCCGGCTCAGGTCAGAACTTCACGCTCGGGGCCTGCTCAAGCTGCCCGCGCGTTTCGCCGAGGTCGAAGAATTCCTTGCGCGTGAAGCCGAGCGAGGCGGCGAACAGCGCCGCCGGCATCTGCTGAATGGCGGTGTTGTATTCCTGCACCGCGTTGTTGAAGAAGCGGCGCGCGGCGGCGAGCTTGTTCTCGATGTCGGAAAGCTCGGTCTGCAACTGCTGGAAATTGGTGTTGGCCTTGAGGTCGGGATAGGCTTCCGAAAGCGCGATCAACTGGCGCAGCGCGCCGGTGAGCTGGTTTTCCGCGGCCGCGACCTGCGCCGGCCCCTGCGCCGAAAGCGCGGCGTTGCGCGCCTTGACGACATCTTCCAGGGTCGTCTTCTCGTGGCCGGCATAGCCCTTCACGGTCTCGACAAGATTGGGAATGAGATCGTGGCGTTGCTTGAGTTGGACGTCGATGTCGGCGAAGGCCTGGCCGACGCGCTGGCCCATGGCGACGAGCCGGTTGTAGATGCTGAGCGCCCACAGGGCGATCGCGACGATGATGATCAGGACAATCCAGCCGCTGGACATGGAATCTGCTCCTCAAGAGGATAATGGCCGCAAGCTAGACCAAAATGGCAAGCCAAGGGAGGCGTTTCAATGGCGCCGCCTGGCTCTTTGGTGCGGCTGGAATTCATTCAGGTTCACGTGATCGAACTGATTTTTGCCCGAGGTGGTAAGGGTCGATGATCGGCGAGGGCGTCAAATGGCCCGCCCCGTGGCGTCTTGCGCTTGTGCTCAAATGGGACTAATATTTGCTTCAAATGGACAAATGGAGTGGTCAAGGAATGTCTCATATTCAGGCGAGATCCGTCGCGGAACTGTTGGGGGTGAAAGCGGGTAGGAAGACCTCGTTTACCCACCTCGATCTTGCCGAGGCTATCCAGAAGGGTTTCCCGGTTTCGACGGTCGAGCGCATTTTGCTTAGAATTGCTCCCGACGACCGCCGCTTCCGCGACAGGCTTATTCCGCGGGCGACCCTGGCGCGGCGAGTGAAGTCATTAAGCCCGCCGGAGAGCGACCGCCTCGCGCGCCTCGCCCGGCTTTGGGCGCTGGCGGTCGATGTTTGGGGAACGGACAGCGAGGCGCTACGTTTTCTGGCCGAACCCCACCCGATGCTGGAAGGGCGCGTGCCGCGCGATGTCGCGGTCGAGACGGAAATTGGCGCGCGCGCCGTGGAAGACCTGCTCGGGCGTCTCAAATACGGGTCGGCCGCGTGACGGATCGGTTTCCGCCACAGCGGCTGGATCGCACGCTGACTTGCTTTCGCATTGGCGATCCGAAGGGCGAATTCCCAATTTATGACGGACGTGGCTCGGCGCTCTACCCGGGCCGCTGGAACAGCACGGCGAGTCCGGTTATTTATGCCGGCGAGCATTACGCGACCGCGATGCTTGAAAAGTTGGCGATCGGCAATGGCCGGATCCCGCCCAATCAACACTACGTCATGATCACGATTCCTAAATCCACGAGCCTTGAAATCGTGACGAAGGATGGTCTCCCCGGATGGGATTCCACCGAGCCAACCGTCTCGCAGGTGTTCGGCGCGCGTTGGGTCGCCGAACAACGAAGCGCCATTCTCATCGTCCCAAGTTTCGTCGCGCGTATTGAACGCAACATCGTCATCAATCCGGCGCATCCAGAGGCGGCGGATATCGAAACCAGTCTGCCGGAGCCGGTCTGGTGGGACGCGAGGTTGTATCGGTAGAGGGACATGGTTCCCGAGGAGCGGGAACCCGTCCCCTACAGCAAGTCCCGAAAAAGCTGATGGACTTTTTCGAAAAGGACTTGCTCGAACAATCTGATTTGGCGCGATTTCCTGTCGATCGCATGATTCCATGCGATCGGAAAACGCTAGCTCGCCTCGCGCAGCTTCACCGCGCCTTCGAGGTCGACCGAGACGAGCTGCGACACGCCGCGCTCGGCCATGGTGACGCCGAACAGGCGGTTCATGCGCGCCATGGTGATCGGGTTGTGAGTGATGATGATGAAGCGCGTGTCGGTCGAACGCGTCATCTCGTCGAGCAGGTCGCAGAAGCGCTCGACATTGTGATCGTCGAGCGGCGCGTCGACTTCGTCGAGCACGCAGATCGGCGCGGGATTGGTCAGGAACACCGCGAAGATGAGCGCCAGCGCCGTCAGCGCCTGCTCGCCGCCCGACAACAGCGAGAGCGTCTGCGGCTTCTTGCCCGGCGGCTTGGCGATGATTTCGAGCCCGGCTTCGAGCGGATCGTCGCTCTCGATCAGATGCAGATTGGCCTCGCCGCCGCCGAACAGCTCGGAGAACAGGCGCTTGAAATGCCCATTGACGACCTCGAACGAGGCGAGCAGCCGCTCGCGCGCCTCGCGGTTGAGGCTCTGGATGCCGAGGCGCAGCTTGCGGATCGCCTCGACCAGGTCGTCGCGCTCGGTGACGAGCGTGGTGTGCTGGGTCTCGACCTCGCGCAACTCCTCCTCGGCGCGCAGATTGACCGCGCCCAGACGGTCGCGGTCGCGACGCAGCTTTTCCAGATTGGCCTCGACGTCGCCGACGGCGGGCAGATCCGTGCCGGGTTCGACGCCGGCAAGTCCGGCCACGGCTTGCGGCGCGACCTCGAGCAGGTCGTGGATTTCGCGTTCGGTATCCTCGAGGCGGCGCCGGGCGCCCTCGACGCGCTCCTCGGCCCTGGCGACCGCCTCGCGCGCGGCCGACAGCGCCTCGAACGAGGCGCGCGCCTCGCGATCGGCCACCGCCATCGCGGTTTCGGCGGCGGCAAGCCGGTCGGCGCAGGCGCGGCGTTCGGCTTCGGCGGCCTCGATCTCGGTGATCAGCGCGCCACGTTTTTCGGCGAACGCGGCGGGCGCGGAATCAAGGCTGGCGCGCTCCTGCCGGGCCTCGGCGGCGCGGCTTTCGATGGTCGTGATCTGCTCGCTCGCGCCGGATTTGCGCGCGAGCCATTCGCCGCGTTCGGCGCCGATCGCCTGCATGCGGCGGTCGGCGAGTTCGGCCTCGCGGCTGAGCGCGTGCGCGTCGGCGCGGACGCCGGCGGCGCGCGAGCGCGCGGCCGCGACATCGTCGCGCACGGCCGCGAGGCGCGCTTCCAGTTCGGCGCTCGCGGGCAATTCGTCGAGCGCGGCGGTCGCGGCGCGGAGGCTTTCATCGGCCTCGGCGCGGTCGGCGGCAAGGCGCGTCCCGGCCTCGGCCAGCGCCGAACGCCGCGCCACGTGCCGGTTGAATTCACGCTCGGCCGCGGCGTGGCGCTCGCGGGCGGCGTCGGTGCCGCGTTGGGCCGCGCGCAATTCCTCGCGCGCCGTGGCTTCGGCGGCGGCGGCGGCCTTGGCCGCGGTGTCGGCGGCGTCGAGTTCGCGGCGGCGCTCGGCCGCCTCGACGCGGGCGCGGTCGAGATCGGCCTCGATGTCGGCCAGACGCGCGCGCTCGGCGAGCCGCCGCGCGGCGCCGGTCGGCGCGTGGGCCGCGGCGACAAAGCCATCCCAACGCCAGAGGTCGCCTTCGAGCGATACCAGGCGCTGGCCGGTCTTGAGCTGAGCCGAAAGCCGCGGTCCGCGCTCGCGGCTGACGACGCCGATCTGGGCGAGGCGGCGGGCGAGTTCGGGCGGAGCTTCGACGTGGGCGGCGAGCGCCTCGCAGCCTTCCGGCAAGGCGGGATCGGTCTCCGGCGTCGTCGCGATCGTCCAGCGCAGCGGCGCGGACGGATCGACGGGCGCGTCGAGATCGTCGCCGAGCGCGGCGCCGAGCGCTTTCTCATAGCCCTTGGCGACGCTGACACCATCGATGACCGGCGGCCAGAGATTCTTGGTCTCGCCGTGCAGAAGCTTGGAGATGGTCTTGGCCTCGGTTTCGAGCCGCTGCACGCGCTTGTCGGCGTCGGCGAGCGGCGCGCGGGCGGATTCGAGCGCCTGGCGCGCGGCGCGATGCGTGGCCTCGTTCGACAGCACCGCGGATTCACCCACGGCCAACGCCGCGACCGCGGTCTCCACCTGGGCCGCGAGCGCGGCGAGATCGTCGCCCCCGCCCGTCGTCGCGGCGAACTGGGCGGTCTCGCGCGCGACATTGGCGATGTCGTGATCGAGCCTGGCCACGCGGTCGCGATGAGCGCGGACGCCGGCCTCCAATTGATTGCGCTTGGCCTGAAGATCGGCGAGCGCGCCGGTGAGTTCGGCGAAAAGCTGTTCGGCGCCGTCGAGCGTGCCCTGGGCCTCGGCGACGCGCGCCTCGAGGCCGCCGCGCTTCTCGACCCGGTCGGCGATTTCGTCCTTGAGGATCGCGGCCTCCGAATCGAGGCGTTGCAGCGCGACCTCCGCGTCACCCGCCTGGCGCTGCTCGCGCTCGATGTCGGCGGCGAATTGTGTCAGCCGGCGGTCGAGCTCGGTCATGCGTTCGCGCGCGCGCGCTTCCTCGCGGTCGAGCGCGTCGCGGGCGCTGGAAAGGCGTTGCAGTCCGGCCGCCGCGCGCGCCTCGGCCTCGCGCAGGCCCGGCAGTTCGCTCGCCCGCAGCGCCTGCAGGCGCGCGGTTTCGGCCTGTTCGCGGGTGCGCTCGGCGAGTTCGCGCACGTGCAGATCGTGGCCGCGCGCCGCCTCGTCGACCTCGCCATGGGCGCCGAGCCAGCGCAGATGAAACAGCATCGCCTCGGCCTTGCGGACCTTGGCGGCGACCTCGCGGTAGCGGATAGCCTGGCGCGCCTGGCGCTTGAGGGCGTCGATCTGCCCGGCGAGCTGGCCGATCACGTCCTCGACGCGGGTCAGGTTGGCTTCGGCGGCGCGCAGGCGCAGCTCGGCTTCATGCCGGCGCGCGTGCAGGCCGGCGACGCCGGCGGCGTCCTCGAGCACGCGGCGGCGCTGCTCGGGCTTGGCCTGGATGATCTCGCCGATCCGGCCCTGATGCACCAGCGCCGGAGAGCGCGCGCCGGTGGAGGCGTCGGCGAACATGATCTGCACGTCGCGCGCGCGCACCTCGCGTCCGTTGATGCGATAGACCGAGCCGGCCTCGCGCTCGATGCGGCGGGAAATGTCGAGCGTGTCGTGATCGTTGAACGCCGCCGGCGCGCCGCGCGCGGAATTGTCGATCGTCATCGCGACTTCGGCGTTGTTGCGCGCGGGGCGGGTGCCGGAGCCGGAGAAGATCACGGCGTCCATGTCGGCGGCGCGCAAGGACTTGTGCGAGGTCTCGCCCATCGCCCAGCGCAGCGCCTCGACCAGATTGGATTTGCCGCAGCCGTTCGGACCGACGACGCCGGTCAGGCCGCGCTCGATGACGAAATCGGTCGGCTCGACGAAAGACTTGAAACCGTGAAGGCGGAGGCGAGTAAGCTTCATTCTCGTTCAATTCCCGCTCGTTCAAGTCCTGGTTGATGGACCGTCGTTCGCCGAAGTTGATCTCGCCGCGATGCCGCGCGCGGAAATTCGATTCGCCGAGGGCTTCCTTGTGACGCCCTTCGGCGCCGCGACGCGCCGGGGCCGTTCCTCGTTCCGCCTCCCGCGCGAGTCCGGATGCGGATGCGCGTTGTCGACGTTAGATGATTCGCCGACGGCCACCCTAGCGCTGGACCGAAGAGGGGCGGAATCGCGACGCCGAAAGGATCGCGCGCTGGTTCAATCATTTGGAGCATCGTCCAACCGGAAAAACCGGTTCCCGTCACTGCGCCGATGCGGCCCACCGGGTCCGGATCATGCTCTTGACCTTGGCCGACAATGGCGAGAGCGGAGCCGAAGGGCAACCGCCAGCCGGGGTTTTCCAGATATTTGGACGGCGGCGGGTCCTGTGGACATCGCCGCGGAAGGCCTTGAAGCGGGCGGCGGTTCCGGCCACCCGCCGCGCCCGGATCAGTTGCCGAGGAGCGGCTTGATGATCTTTTCGACCTGCTCGATCGTGGCCAGACCCGGATACAAGGTGCCGTTGATGAAGAAGGACGGCGTCGAATTGACGCCCAGCACCTCGTTGGCGCGTATCGTGTCGGCGCGAATCGCCTTGATCCGCGCGTCGTCGGCGAAGCAGGCCTCGAACGCCGCCTCGCCCATGCCAAACTGCTTGGCGAAGGTTTGCAGCGCGGGGATCTGATCCTTGAACGCCCACTTGTCCTGCTGGGCGAACAGCACCTCGATCAGCGCGAATGTTTTCGCCTTATCGGTCTCGCCAACGCAGCGCGCGACGACCGCCGCCGCCATCGCCGCGCGGTCGAGCGGGAATTCCCGGAAGACGTAGCGCACCTTGCCGGAGTCGATATAGGTTTCCTTGAGCTTCGGGAACGTGTTGTTGGCGAAATTGGCGCAATGCGAGCAGGTCATCGAGGCGTATTCGATGATCGTCACCGGCGCGTTCTCCACGCCCAGGACGATGTCGCCGAGCTTGACGGGTTCGCTGATCTGGGCGGGGGTCGGCGCCTTCTGCTGCGCGCGCGCCGGGCCGGGAAGGCAGGCGACGGCGGCCGTCGCGAGGGACAGGACGAAGGCGGTGGCGACGGCGCGGCGGGACAGGATCACGGGACGGCTCCAATCGATCAAACGGGATTGCACTCGATCACGGTGAAGTCGGATCGCGGCGATCCGGATTCATGGCCATGGCCGATGTTCGTCAAGTTCGGGCACGCTGCCGGCCACGGCTTGATGCCGCGCGCCGACATGCGCCGGGCTCGGGCGACCAAGATACCGCCCGCCTAGGCGAGCATCAAACGGGGATTGTGGCATCTCTACGACTCGGTGTCAGTCGGCGGCGCGCTTGCGCACCTCCGCTCCGAGGCGGGAGAGCGCGGCGCGCAGGTCATCGTCGGCGATCGCGCCGAGCGTTCCGGCCACTTCCGCGAGCGCGGCGGCGTCGGGCGCGGCGGGTGGCCGCCTCTCGGCGCGGGCGCGCAGCGGAGCCTGCCGCAACGCCAGGCGTCCGATCGCGTTCCAGCCGAGATAGCGGTTCACCCGTTCGATGATGACGTCGGAGGCATGCTGGATTTCCAGCGCCACCGGCCCTTCCACCCGCAGCACCAGGGTCGCGGGCTCCGCCGGCGCGTCGCCGACCGGCCGGGCCCATTGGATCTTCACCGGCTCGGCGAAGGCGGCGACATCGGCGCCGGCGATCTCGGTCCATCGCGTGACCAGCTCGCGCGAGGCGAAGCCCTGCCGGGCGAATATATCGCCGATCGTCTTGCCGAGGAGATCGGCGAGCGGCTTGGCGTTGAGCGGCCCGGGCTTGTTCACGATCGCGTCATGTCCTTAAAGAGACGGCCATGACCTTATCAGGCGCGGATCGTCGGCGGAAGGAAGGGCGCGGCGCGGAGACGGCGTCTCGATCGCGAGATCGCGCCGCCACGCTGATCGGTTGGTACGACCGTCATCGCCGCGACCTGCCGTGGCGCGCGCCGCCCGGCGCGCGGCCCGACCCTTACCGCGTCTGGCTCTCCGAGATCATGCTGCAGCAGACGACGGTGCGCACGGTCGCGCCCTATTTCGAGAAATTCGTCGCGCGCTGGCGCGATGTCGCCGCGCTCGCGGCCGCGGACCGCGAGGACGTGCTGCGGGAATGGGCGGGGCTTGGCTATTATTCCCGCGCGCGCAATCTGCACGCCTGCGCCGGCGTGGTGGCGCGCGATCATGGCGGCGTCTTTCCGGACGATGTCGCCGGTCTGCGCGCCCTGCCGGGCATCGGTCCCTACACGGCGGCGGCGATCGCGGCGATCGCCTTCGATCGCGCCGTGATGCCGGTCGACGGCAATATCGAGCGCGTGGTGGCGCGGCTGTTCGCGGTGGACGACGAATTGCCGCGCGCCAAGTCCCGCATCCAGGCGCTGGCGGCGACGCTCGTTCCCGCCGCGCGCGCCGGCGACGCGGCGCAGGCGTTGATGGACCTCGGCGCGACGATCTGCGCGCCGAAATCGCCGGCCTGTTCGCGCTGCCCGCTGGCGCGCGATTGCGCCGCGTGCGCGCGCGGCGACGCCGAGACCTTTCCGCGCAAGGCGGCGAAGAAGACCGGCGCGCTCAGGCGCGGCGCGGCGTTCGTTCTCCTGCGCGCGGACGGCCGGCTGCTGCTGCGCGCGCGTCCCGAGCGCGGCCTTCTCGCCGGCATGAGCGAGGTGCCGACCAGCGCGTGGTCGCCCGATGTCGACAAGCGGCGAGCGCGGCGCGCGGCGCCGACCTTATCCGGCGCGCGGTTGCGCTGGCGGCTTGTGCCCGGCGAGGTGCGCCACGTCTTCACGCATTTCCCGCTCGCGCTCGATGTCTACCTCGCCCACGCGCCGCGCGGCGCGCGGGCGCCCAAGGGCGCGCGCTGGGTCGCGCTCGCCGATGTTCATGCCGAGGCGCTGCCGACGGTGATTCGCAAGGTCATCGCGCATGCGGGCGTGATCGGTACCCGCGCCGAAGGAGCCGGCTTGGCGCGGCATGGTGTCGCGAGCACGCGTGTTCGCTGAGCCCGCGCGCTCGCGCGGCCGCGTCGGCGGGTCTCTTCGACGATGCCAATCGTCCTCGCGCCGAGTGCGATGATACCAATGCGCGCGATTTCGACGTGTCCGGTTACCGATACTCGTTCAAATTATCTGCCCGACCAACTCCGGCGATAGGAAGATCGCGCTGTGGTTGTTTTCCGGCGCATGCGTCGCGATACGCGAATGCGCAGTGCGCTATTGTGAATTAATTCAAACTTAAGCATCCGCTTCGAAGATGGCAGCCCGGACTGCGAATGATTGTTGAATTCGGTTTTATGACGAAGGAGATTGTCCAATGCTTGCACGAATTCGTATCGCCCGCCGACTGAGCCTGGCGATCGCGATTCCCCTGATCGTGCTATGCGCCATCGCGGGCTTCGGCATCCTCCAGAAATGGCAGTCGCGCACCGACATGGCGCGTCTTGCGCGCCTCGTCGAGAATGTCGAAACCATCAGCGCCTTCGTTCATGAGTTGCAGCGCGAGCGCGGCCTGTCGGCGCTTTTCGTCGCCAGCAAGGGCGCGAACGCCGCCGCCGAACTGCCGCAGCAGCGCGAGCGGACCAACGCGCAACGCCAGAAAATACAACCGGTGTGGACCGAGTTGCGTCAGACGCGGCTGAACAAGGAGTTCATGTCGATCGTCGATCAGGCCGAGGCGGCCGCGCGCGAACTCGACGCCATGCGCGCGAAGATCTCGTCGCTGACCGCGACGGCGCAGGAATCCGGCGGCTATTACACCGACGCGATCGCCAAACTGATCGCCATCGCCGGCGAACTCTCGTCGCTGTCGACGCGCGGCGACATCGCGATGGCGATGGACGCCTACGTTCAATTCATGCAGGGCAAGGAACGCGCCGGCCAGGAACGCGCCACCGGCGCCGCCGGCATCGGCGCCGGTCGTTTCGATTCGACGACATTCGCGCGCTTCGTCTCGCTCTCGGCCGCGGAAAACGCCTATTTCGGCGCGTTCAAGGCCGCGGCCAACGAGAACATGCGCGCGGCGTTCGATAAGGCGATCGCAGGCAAGGCGGGCGAGGATATCGCGCGCATGCGCCAACAAATCGTCATGGGCGGCATGTCCGGCGAACTCGCCGGATTGAACGCGGATACATGGTTCGGCGCGGCCACGACGCGCATCGATCAGTTGAAGGCGTTCGAAGACGAGATCGGCGCCAGCCTGATCGGGCTCGCCAACGGCGTCTATCAGGAAGCCACCTCGGGGCTGATGACCTTGTTGCTCACGGTCGCGATCGCGCTGTTCGGCAGCATCGCGCTGGCGGCGATCGTGGCGCGCTCGATCACGCGTCCGCTCGACTCGCTGAAAGGTTCGATGAAAGACCTTGCCGACGGCAATCTCGAAATCGCGATCGCGGGCATCGGACGCGGCGACGAGGTCGGCGACATGGCCGCCGCGGTCGAGGTGTTCAAGGTCAACGCGATCGAGCGGCGGCGGCTGGAATCCGACCAGAAGGCGACCGAACAGCGCGCCGCCGAGCAGCGCAAGGCCGAGATGCAGGCGCTCGCCAGCAAGTTCGAGCAGGCCGTCGGCGGCGTCGTCCGCGCGGTGGCTTCGTCGGCGACCCAGCTCGAGACCGCGGCGAATTCACTGACCGGAACGGCCGCCACGACCCAGCAGCTCGCGACCACCGTCGCGGCGGCGTCGGAGGAGGCATCGGTCAACGTGCAGTCGGTGTCGTCGGCGGCGGAGGAAATGTCGGCCTCGGTCGCGGAGATTGGCCGCCAGGTGCAGGAATCGAGCCGCATCGCCGGCGAGGCCGTCAGTCAGGCGCGCAAGACCGACTCGCGGATCGCCGATCTGTCGCAAGCCTCGAACCGGATCGGCGACATTGTCGCGCTGATCACCGGCATCGCCGAACAGACCAATCTGCTCGCGCTCAACGCCACGATCGAGGCGGCGCGCGCGGGCGAGGCGGGACGTGGCTTCGCGGTGGTGGCGCAGGAAGTCAAGTCGCTCGCCTCGCAGACGGCGAAGGCGACCGGCGAGATTTCCTCGCAGATTGGCAACATGCAGACCGCGACGGAAGAATCCGTCGCCGCGATCAAGGAAATCGGCAGCACCATCGGGCGCATCGCCGAGATTTCCGCGCTGATCGCCGCCGCCGTCGACGAGCAGGGCGCCGCGACGCAGGAAGTCGCGCACAATGTGCAGCAGGCGGCCCAGGGCACCAGCGAAGTGGCCTCGGCCATCACCGAGGTCAACAAGGGCGCGCGCGAAACCGGCGCGGCCTCCTCGCAGGTGCTCGCCTCGGCGAAATCATTGACCGTCGAAAGCGGGCGGCTGGGAAGCGAGGTCGAGCAGTTCCTCGCCCACATCCGCGCGGCCTAGCGTCAATCCGGCGACGCGGGACAGCGTCGCCGGAAGGTTCCAGCGCCGACGGAGGGCATTTGAGCGCGAACGAACGCCGCGCCGGGTTTCGATTTCGCCGGCCGCGTTCGAAAGGGAGTTTCATCAAGCAATTTGCCGAGTGTGCTTTTTGAATTCCATAACGTGTTGTCGAGAGAGCAAGGCGCGGGAGCGATCTCGCGCCTTATTTCTTTCGGAGCAGTGTTCTTGAGAAGCGCCGGGGCCAGCGCGGTTTCGGGCCTACCAGGCGCCGCGCGCCAGCGCGGAGGCGAAATAGCCCCAGAGCGTGGGATGCGACCACAGGCGCGATGGCAGGTCGACGGTGTGCCGCGCGAGCGTGCCGTCGAGCGCGTCCTGTCCCGCGCGTTCGAGCAGCGCCAGGCCGCCGGCGAGCTGGAGATAGGGAAAGGTCGCGTAATTGTCCCCGGCTTCGGGTGTCAGCCGGGACTGGTAGAGAACCGCGCCGGTGTCGATGCCCGTGTCGACGAGATGGACGGTGACGCCGAAGTTCTCCAGGTCGCCGTTGACCTTGGCCCAATAGCCGCCGTGAATGCCGCGATATTTCGGCGTGATCCCGGCGTGATAATTGATGAAGGGAACCGGCACCGCCTCCAGCACGCGCCGGCCGATGATGCGGGTGCCGACGACGAGCACCGCGCTGGGCGCGATCGCCTTGAGGCGTTCGATACAGGCGTCCGAATTGACGGAGGGCACGAAGTGGGGCGTCGACCCGTCCGGCCAGCGGTCGTCGAAACCGTGGCGCTGTTTCAACCGGTCGATCCGCCGGCGCGACCAGACGCCGAGGACGCGGCTGTAGGCCATGAAGCCGAGCTGGCCGGCGACGTGAACGACGCCGAACCGCTTGGTCCGGTTCTTCAATAGCGTCCAGCGGGAGACGATATCCTCGACGACGATTTCAAGATCGGGAAAACGGGCGGCGAGCCGACGCGCCGAAATCCGTCCGATGTCGGTGTCGATCGTCAGGAGGACCAGGCGTCCGCTCATCGTTCAATCTCGGCGCCGTATTCGCGCGTTCGCGGGTGGCGCTAGGCCGCGTCGATCCGGCGGAAACGGTTGAGGATGCCGGTCGCCGTGCCGGACACGAGGACCTTGACGAAACGCATCCGCTGGAAATCGCCGTTGAGCGACAGCCGCGGCAGCGCGGTCATATGCGCGTCGTGTTCGGGGAACAGGACGCCGGGCCGCGTCGTCACCGCGGTCTTGTAGCCGAGGTCGCGCGCGATCTCGAACTCGCGCGGTTGGGCGAGGTCGTGGCCGCCGTAAGGATAGGCGAAATGATCGACGGGGCGCGAAATTTCGGCCGCGATCTTCGCGCGGCTGCGCGAGAGCTCGTCGCGCACTTCGGCGTCGGTCGCCTTGGCGAGCATGGTGTGGTTGACGGTATGGGCGCCGATCGTGACCAGGGGATCGGCCGCGATCTCGCGGATTTCGTCCCAGGTCATGCACAGCCGGTCGGCGATCGGCGCCATGTCGATGCGATAGCGCGCGGCGAGATCGTCGATGAAGGCGTGGATCGCCGCCTCGTCGGGGAATTGGCGCAGCCGCCAGTAGATCGAATTGAAGGCCGCGTCCTTTTCCTCGTCGGTGGCGCAGGCGTGGCTCTCCACGACGCCGTCGAAGCTCGCCGTGATCCGCGCGTTGCGCGCGATCGCCTCTTCCAGCGTCAGCCACCACAACTTGCCGGCGCGGTCGGGAAAGCTCGACGCGACATAGATCGCGAACGGCGCGTCGTGACGCTTGAGGATGGGATAGGCCCATTCCTTGTTGTCGCGGTAGCCGTCGTCGAAGGTGAAGCAGACGAAGCGCCGCGCGAAGTCCCGTTCGGTGAGGCGGCGGTGCATTTCGTCGAGCGAGACGATGTCGATGCCGCTCGCGCGCAGCCACCGGACGGTCTCGGTGAGAAACTCGGGCGTGACCTCGAGCGACCGGTTGGGCTGGAACGCCTCCGGCCGCGGCGGGCGCACATGGTGGAGCATCAGGATGGCGCCGACGCCCTCGACGAAGGGGCGCAGCACCAGATGCGCGCCGCTGTAATACATCGTCTCGAAGCCCAGTCGGATGATTTTCGATCTCATGGCCGTCTCGCGCCGCCTTGCTGATGAGAGGCAGTTGATATGATCACGATGGCACCGGCGTTCAATTCGATTTGGGCTCGATGGTTAACCCAAAGCATCAATTTAGCGGAGCCTGTCGAGGGATCGGCCGCGCGCCGTTCGCGTGACGACGCGCTAGCCGGCCGCCATCGTCGCGCGCACTTGCGCGCGCAGATCGTCGATGCAGGTCAGCCCCTTGGGCGAGTCGATATGCCAGAAGGTCCAGCCGTTGCAGGCTTCGAGCCCCTGCGCCAGCGCGCCGATGCGATGGATCGAGCCAACCTTGTCGGCGAAACTCAGCGCGCCGTCGGCGCGCACCAGCGCGTTGTATCGTTTTCTCGCATCGGTGAGTCTGGTGCCGGGCTTGATCATGCCGCGCTCGATGAGTTCGGCGAACGGCACGCGCGGAGCCTCGCGCGCGGTCATGAACGGGGCAAGCGTGGCCTCGGGCAGGGGTTCGACTTCGGCGATGCGACGTTCGGCCGCGCGCGCGTAGGTCTCGTCGCGCTCGAAGCCGATGTAGCTACGGCCGAGGCGTCTGGCGACCGCGCCGGTGGTGCCGGTGCCGTTGAACGGATCGATCACCAGATCGCCGGGCTTCGACGAGGACAACAGCACGCGCGCAAGCAGCGCCTCCGGCTTCTGCGTCGGGTGGACCTTCTTGCCGGCCTTGTCCTTGAGCCGTTCCTCGCCGGTGCACAGCGGGATCAGCCAGTCCGAGCGCGCCTGCACGTCCTCGTTCGCCGCCTTCAGCGCCTCGTAGTTGAAGGTATAGGCCTTGGCGTCGGCGTCGCGGGCGGCCCAGATCAGCGTTTCATGGGCGTTGGTGAAGCGGCGGCCACGGAAATTCGGCATCGGATTGGATTTGCGCCAGACGACGTCATTGAGGATCCAGAAGCCGAGGTCCTGCAGGATCGCGCCGACGCGGAAGATGTTGTGATAGGAGCCGATCACCCACAGCGTGGCGCTCGGCTTCATCAGGCGGCGGCAGGCGATCAGCCAAGCGCGGGTGAAATCGTCGTAGGTGGAAAAGCTCGAGAACTTGTCCCAGTCGTTCGTCACCGCGTCGACATGGGAATCGTCGGGGCGCTTCAGATCACCCTGCAATTGCAGATTATAGGGCGGATCGGCGAAGACGAGATCGACCGAGGCGGGCGCCAGTTTCGACATCTCGGCGACGCAATCGCCGACGATGACGCGCGAAGTCGGGGCCGACTCAAAATGTGTGCGGGGCGCCCGTGAGGACGCCCCGCGACGCGATGCAACCATGACTCAGGACTCTGACTCAGGCAACGCGGCCGGTGACGCGGGACCAACAAACCGACTGCGCGCGATCATGGCGGTGCAAGGTAAAAATCGACTTAATCGGGGCGCGTAAACGCGCTAGGCAATATTTGCCGGGGGCGCTATTGATCGGGACGGGCGCGCCGCACATATCGCTGCGGCGGCTCTCAAGCAGGCGAGGAGGATGACGATGCGCTACGATGACTTCCGTCGCAGCGACAACATCGACGATCGGCGGGACGACGACAGCGGCGGCATGGGCGGCGGCGGCGGGTTCGGTTTGCCGATCGGGCAGGGCGGTCTCGGCATCGGCACGATCCTCGTGCTTGGCCTGCTCGGCTGGGCGCTGGGCATCGATCCGCGCATTCTCATTGGCGGCGCCGAAATCCTGTCCGGCGGCATGTCGCCTTCCTCCTACCAGACCGAGGCGCGCCAGGGGCCGCGCCCGGCGCAGACCGGCGCGCCCAAGGACGAGATGGGCGGCTTCATCGCCGGCGTGCTCGGCGAGATCGACGACCGCTGGTCGGAGATCTTCTCCGCCAGCGGCCAGCGCTATCAGGGCCCGCGCATCGTCCTGTTTCGCGGCGCCACCAATGGCGGGCGCTGCGGCATGGCGCAAAGCGCGATGGGGCCGTTCTATTGCCCGCCCGACCGGCAGATCTTCGTCGATACCGCCTTCTTCCGCGAGGTCGAGACGCGCTTCCGCGGCTGTTCGGGCAAGGCGTGCCAGTTTACCCAGGCCTATATCATCGCCCACGAGGCCGGCCACCACATCCAGAACCAGCTCGGCATCCTGGAGAAGGTGCAGAGCGCGCAGCAGCGCGCCGGCAGCCGCGCCGATGCCAACCGCCTGCAGGTGATGGTCGAGCTGCAGGCCGACTGTTTCGCCGGCGTCTGGGCCAACAAGGAGAAGCAGAAGCGCAACTTCCTCGAGGAAGGCGACATCGACGCGGCGTTGCAGACGGCGTCCGCGATCGGCGACGACACGCTTCAGCGCAAGATGCAGGGCCGCGTCGTGCCCGATTCCTTCACCCACGGCTCGGCCGAACAGCGCAAGCGCTGGTTCCTCGTCGGCTTCCAGCAGGGCTCGGTGCAGGCTTGCAACACATTCCAGGCGGCGAATCTGTAACGGGGGCGTGATGGGTCATTCCGAGGGGCCGAAGGAGTTCATTCCGCTCAACATCGCCGTGTTGACGGTCTCCGACACGCGCACGGCCGCCGACGACAAGTCGGGCAACACGCTGGTCGAGCGGCTGGAGACGGCCGGCCACAAGCTCGCCGCGCGCGCGATCGTCACCGACGATGTCGAGAAGATCCGCGCCCAGGTGAAGGCGTGGATCGCCGACAAGGGCGTCGACGTGGTGATCTCGACCGGCGGCACGGGCTTTACCGGCCGCGACGTGACGCCGGAGGCGCTGGAGCCCTTGTTCGAAAAGCGGATGGACGGCTTTTCGATCGCCTTTCACATGATGAGCTATCCGAAGATCGGCACCTCGACGATCCAGAGCCGCGCCACCGGCGGCGTGGCGGGGGCGACCTACATCTTCTGCCTGCCGGGTTCGCCCGGCGCCTGCCGCGACGGCTGGGACAACATCCTCGCCTCCCAGCTCGACTACCGCACCAAGCCCTGCAACTTCGTCGAGATCATGCCGCGGCTCGATGAGCATCTGCGGCGGAAGGCGGATTAAACTCGCGGCGATGAGTTCCGTCGCCGATCAAATCTGACCCCTCACCCGCCTCGCTCACTTTTCGTTCGCTCGGCCCCCTCTCCCGCAAGGGGAGAGGGAACGCACGGCGCGGCCGTCATCGTCTTCGGCGGATGTGAATTCCGCGCCGGCGTCGTTCAGGTTCGGGACCGCGCTCGACGCGGTGATCCGTCATCCATGCGAGGCAATGGATCTGTGGGGTCGCTCCCGGATCAAATTCGCGCAAACCGATCAGTGCCATTGCATGACGGGTGGAGGTGTCGAGGCGTCCCTCTTTCCCTCTCCCCTTGAGGGAGAGGGTGGCGAGGCCGGCGCGTGGCGACGGCCGCGCCGGGTGAGGGGTGCTTATCTTCGCGCGCGCCTCGATGATCGCATTCATGATCTTGGATCGATCCGGGCCAAAATCATCGTGATCGGATGCCGATCGGATTTGACCCCTCACCCGTCTCGCTCACTTTTCGTTCGCTCGGCACCCTCTCCCGCAAGGGGAGAGGGAACGCGCGGCGCGGCCGTCATCGTCTTCGGCGGATGTGAATTCCGCGCCGGCGTCGTTCAGGTCCGGGACCGCATTCGACGCGGTGATCCGTCATCCATGCGAGACAAGAGATGCGCGGGGTCGCTCCCGGATCAAATTCGCGCAAACCGATCAGTGCCATTGCATGACGGGTGGAGGTGTCGAGGCGTCCCTCTTTCCCTCTCCCCTTGAGGGAGAGGGTGGCGTGGCCGGCGCGTGGCGACGGCCGCGCCGGGTGAGGGGTGCTTGTTTTCGCGCGCGCCTCGATGATCGCATTCATGATCTTGGATCGATCCGGGCCAAAATCATCGTGATCGGATGCCGATCGGATTTGACCCCTCACCCGCCTCGCTCACTTTTCGTTCGCTCGGCACCCTCTCCCGCAAGGGGAGAGGGAACGCACGGCGCGGCCGTCATCGTCTTCGGCGGATGTGAATTCCGCGCCGGCGTCGTTCAGGTTCGGGACCGCGCTCGACGCGGTGATCCGTCATCCATGCGAGACAATGGATCTGTGGGGTCGCTCCCGGATCAAATTCGCGCATTACGATCAGCGCGATTGCATGACGGGCGGAACGTGTCGAGGCGTCCCTCTTTCCCTCTCCCCTTGAGGGAGAGGGTGGCGTGGCCGGAGCACGGCGACGGCCGCGCCGGGTGAGGGGTGCTTGTTTTCGCGCGCGCCTCGAGGTTCGCGTTCTGGATCGATCCGATCCAAGATCATCGTGATCCGATGCCGATCGGATTTGACCCCTCACCCGCCTCGCTCACTTTTCGTTCGCTCGGCACCCTCTCCCGCAAGGGGAGAGGGAACGCGCGGCGCGGCCGTCATCGTCTTCGGCGGATTTGATTTCCGCGCCGGCGTCGTTCAGGTCCGGGACCGCGTTCGACGCGGTGATCCGTCATCCATGCGAGGCAATGGATCTGTGGGGTCGGTCCCGGATCAAATTCGCGCATTACGATCAGCGCGATTGCATGACGGGCGGAACGTGTCGAGGCGTCCCTCTTTCCCTCTCCCCTTGAGGGAGAGGGTGGCGTGGCCGGCGCGTGGCGACGGCCGCGCCGGGTGAGGGGTGCTTGTTTTCGCGCGCGCCTCGATGATCGCATTCATGATCTTGGATCGATCCGGGCCAAAATCATCGTGATCGGATGCCGATCGGATTTGACCCCTCACCCGCCTCGCTCACTTTTCGTTCGCTCGGCACCCTCTCCCGCAAGGGGAGAGGGAACGCACGGCGCGGCCGTCATCGTCTTCGGCGGATGTGAATTCCGCGCCGGCGTCGTTCAGGTTCGGGACCGCGCTCGACGCGGTGATCCGTCATCCATGCGAG